>JACCDI011864382.1_pt1 | contig 886934 bp, 838 predicted proteins | sample 7442791 | NCBI WGS metagenome assembly JACCDI01 (sample SAMN15323434, study PRJNA562643) | freshwater metagenome | isolation source: river surface water | place: USA:Blue River Watershed | collected 2017-08-15
AGCTTGTCACTGATGAAAAAATTGAATTAACTCGCTGGGAGCTTCACGACTTCGCAGTTCAAGTTGTACGCCATCACCTTGAAAAAGACGGTTACCAGCTGATGTCGTGGCAAGGAAATCCGGATGTAGATCCGGCTATCTGGTTCATTGGAGATAGCAAAAAACCTGAATGGGTCGTTATTCGAGCAGCTCGATATCCTGAATTGAAAGTGTCTCGACCATCAAACTGGCAATCAATCGCTGAGAGTTGCTCTCGGCTTAGCCCAATTGGACATTTTGCGTGTGTTTCATTCGCGAGCGATCAAAATTCGTTTGAGAACGACAAAAAAGAGGCGGCTCCAATCTATCGCGGCTATGGAACTAGTGTGAAATATGATGGATTTTCTGAATGAGGCGCTGCCTGAAATTAAGTTGCGATTTAATCTTGAACACGATTAGATGAAAGATGATGCGAAAAAATATTGAAGACGAAGCCTTTCTGCAGCGTCTACTTGCTGAGATTGACGAATACTTCCATCTAATGGGAGGGGCAGGGTGCTATCCGGGGTTTTCAGATTGGCACGTTCCGGCTCTTCTTTTGCTGCTACTTGTTGGCGTGGATCCGACGAGTGAAGAATTTCTTTCTAGCCCAGATTCGCATACATTGTCACGGCGGATGTGGCGAGAGACTGATGGATTGCCCGGTAAAATTTCCAGAAGACTTGATGGATTTAAACTGAATCAACTTCAGTTTGAACTGTATCTTAAACTCCAAACTGAGCGCATCGCCAAAAAACTAGGAGCTAGAGAAATTTTGGCGTGGTCAAATTTTTTGGCAGGAAATCAAGATCGATTTAGGCGATTTATCTAAGGCCACCATGACGTTCACTATGCTGAAAGTTCAGGGCAAATAATGAGCAAGGAAACGTCCGAGCGACTGATTGAATATTGCCAGGCTGAGGACCGCATCTGTCCATTACCAGACTACTGGAATCAACTTTGGGAAATGCTGCCAGAGAAACAAAGATCTGGTTCTGGATGGGTACCGGCGCCCCCATTAATTTTGGCAGCGTGGTGGGCCGCAGAGCCGTTGGCTAAATTGGCTCGCTTGCAGGAACATATCGAGTGGGCACGCAAACATAATGCATTGGATCGTGTCTCGAAATTTTTACGTGCTTTGCCTGAAAGCGCTTGGTTTCATTTTGGGGATTGATTCGTAAGTTTTGCAAGCTAGTTACGCTTAAGCCTACGCATTTGTTGGGCACTTTTCGCGATCTTCCCCCAGAAAGCAAAAAGACCAATCCGTAGATTGGCCTAAGTGCTTGATTGCATTTGTCGGGCGGCGGGATTCGAACTCGCGCCCCTTGCCCCGCCATCAATACAAACACGGTGGAGGGAGTTCCTGACCTGAACTTCCTCACGTAGTCGTAAGATTTTTGGACTTTTACCTATGTTTTTTGGTGCTCACGTAATGAGTGGCGTTGTACCGAAAAACCAAAACACTGCTGGCACTAAACTAAACCTTTGCTCGGGAGGCGAAGAAGAGCGCATTCACTACCGCAACGGATTCCACCGCGGCTGAAAATAAAAAAGGGTCAGCCGAAGCTAACCCTTTGAATTTATTGGCTCCCCGACCTGGACTCGAACCAGGGACCTGCGGATTAACAGTCCGTCGCTCTACCAACTGAGCTATCAGGGAATAGTCGTCGCCGTTGCCAGCGCGATAAGCTGCGCATTATGACGCAAGTTCCGAGGCTTGTCAAAACCCTCCACCCCTGGCGCTGCCGGGGGTTTTCTCTTTTGCAGCACCTTTGCATGCAGCTCGGTCGTTGGGACCGCGCCGGTCTGTTCCGGCAGGTTCGATGCCCGCCAAGCCATCGTTCAGGAATTTGGCGCCGCAGGCGCTTACCTCAGAAATAAGTTTTTCTGAATCCATGCCCTCGGGTGCCTGTGTAAAGTCCGCGCAGTGATCTTGCGCTGCAAAGCCACTCGGCAGCGACCACCCGAACGATCTTCTTTAGGTGCTATTCCATGGACATTCACGAGTATCAGGCCAAGTCGCTGTTGTCAGAATTTGGCGTTAAGGTTCCTCAGGGCGGCGTCGCTTACGGCGCGGATCAGGCGGTCTATGTCGCGACTGAACTGGGCGGGGCGCACTGGGCTGTTAAGGCGCAGATTCACTCCGGTGGCCGGGGTAAAGCGGGTGGTGTGAAACTATGCCGCACTTACAGCGAGGTTGCTGCGGCGGCGAAGGCCATGATTGGTTCGACGCTGGTCACGAATCAGACCGGGCCGCAGGGTAAGGTGGTTCGCCGGCTGTATATCGAGAAGGCGATGCCCTTCGAGCGCGAGCTGTATCTGGGCTTTGTCCTCGACCGGAAGATTGAACGCATCCGTGTAATCGCCTCGGTGGAAGGCGGCATGGACATCGAGGAGATCGCGCGCGACAAGCCGGAGTCCCTGATGCAGGTGGAGATCGAGCCGGCGGTCGGCATGCAGCCTTTCCAGGCACGACAGCTCGCGTTTGGCCTGGGCCTGAATCTGAAACAGGTGTCGCAGGCGGTGAATATCATTCTTGGCTGCTATCGCGCTTTCCGCGATCTGGATGCCACGATGGTCGAGATCAATCCGATGGTCGTGACCAAAGACGATCAGGTGATTGCCCTCGACGCAAAGATGTCGTTCGACGATAACGCGCTATTCCGTCGCCCGCAGATCACCGAGATGCGCGATCCGGCCGAAGAAGATCCGCGCGAAGCGCGCGCCGCTGAGTTTGGCCTGAACTACGTCGGCCTGACCGGCGACATCGGTTGCATCATCAATGGCGCAGGACTGGCCATGGCGACGATGGACAACATCAAATACTGCGGTGGCGAACCAGCGAACTTCCTCGATGTCGGTGGTGGCGCTTCGCCCGAGCGGGTGGCTGCGGCCTTCAATCTCGTGCTGACCGACAGCAATGTCAAATGCATTCTGGTGAACATATTTGCCGGTATTAATCGCTGTGACTGGGTCGCGCAGGGCGTGGTGCAGGCAGCGAAGGATTTGCGCGTGCCGCTGGTCGTGCGGCTTGCCGGCACTAATGTGGAAGAGGGGCAGAAAATCATCCGCGAATGCGGCCTGCCAATTATCACGGCTGATTCGCTGATGGAAGCCTGCGAGAAGTCAGTCAAGCTCGCGCGTGGCGAGCGTGTCGCCTGAAGCCGATATTTCAGAGAGAGATTCCCGATGAGCATTCTGATCGACGAAACAACCCGCGTCATTGTCCAGGGCTTCACTGGTGACAAGGCCAGCTTCCATGCCCAGGAGATGATTGCCTATGGCACCAATGTGGTCGGTGGCGTCACGCCGGGCAAGGGTGGACGCATTCACCTGGATCGGCCCGTATTCGATACCGTGCAGCAGGCGGTTGAGGCGACCGGTGCGCAGGCCAGCCTCGCGTTTGTGCCTCCACCGTATGCCGCGGACGCTTTGATGGAGGCGGCCGATGCCGGACTGGATCTGGTCTGCATCATTACCGATGGCATTCCGTCGCAGGACATGATGCGGGTGAAGCGTTATCTGCGCCGCTACCCGAAAGAGAAGCGCACCACGATCGTCGGCCCGAACTGCGCCGGCATTATCAGCGCCGGCAGGGCGATGCTCGGCATCATGCCCGGCCATATCTACCTGCGTGGCAATGTCGGTATCGTGTCGCGCTCCGGCACGCTAGGCTACGAAGCAGCCTCACAGATGAAGGCACTGGGTATCGGCGTGACCACCAGCGTAGGCATTGGCGGTGACCCGATCAATGGCAGCTCTTTCCTTGACCACATCGCACGCTTCGAAGCCGATCCCGAAACCAAGGCGGTGGTGATGATTGGTGAGATCGGTGGCCCGCAGGAAGCGGAAGCGGCGCGCTGGATCAGCGAGAACATGACCAAGCCCGTCGTCGGCTATGTCGCTGGTCTGACGGCACCGAAGGGTCGCCGGATGGGGCATGCGGGCGCGATCATTTCCGGCGAGGGTGACAGCGCGCTTGAGAAGGCCGAGATCATGGCCTCTTACGGATTGTTTGTCGCGCCGAGCGCGTCGGAACTGGGTACGACCGTGCAGCGTGCGCTGGCCAGTATTGGTCTCTGAGCATTGCCTGCTTCGCGCATGAACTACTAAACAGGGAGTACTGATGAGCTTTACGATTATTGAGCAAGCGACGGCCCGGCTGCACCGGTCGGAGCTGGCGGTTCCGGGTTCGACGCCGCAGATGTTCGAGAAGGCGGCGAAGTCGGCTGCGGATATCGTGTTCCTGGACGTCGAGGATGCGGTGGCGCCGGATGACAAGGCGCAGGCCAGAAAAAATATCATCGAGGGCCTCAATGATATCGACTGGGGTCACAAGACCATGATGGTGCGTATTAATGGTCTGGATACGCATTACATGTATCGCGATGTGGTGGACATTGTTGAAGCTTGTCCTCGTCTCGATATGATCCTGATTCCGAAGGTCGGCACCGCAGCGGACGTGTATGCGGTTGACATGATGGTGACTCAGATCGAAACCGCCATGAAGCGCACGAAAAAGATTGGCTTTGAAGTGCTGATCGAGACGGCGCTAGGTATGGCCAATGTGGAAGCGATTGCGCAGTCGAGCAAGCGGCTTGAGGCGATGTCGTTCGGTGTCGCTGACTACGCTGCGTCAACCCGCGCAAGAACGACGGTGATCGGTGGCGTGAACAAGGATTCGGGCGTGCTGACCGATCGCGATGCCGATGGCAACCGTCAGTATTTCTGGACTGACCCGTGGCATGCGGCACAAACGCGGATGATGGTCGCGTGTCGCGCCTATGGCTTGCGCCCGATCGACGGCCCGTTCGGTGATTTCGCGGATCCGGATGGCTATCTTGCAGCGGCTAATCGTGCGGCCGTGCTCGGCTATGAAGGCAAGTGGGCGATTCATCCTTCTCAGATCGAGTTGGCGAATCAGGTGTACACGCCATCGGATGCCGAGGTCACCAAAGCACGACGCATCATGGAAGCGATGGCCGAGGCAGCTAAGGCAGGTAAAGGTGCGGTCAGCCTGGACGGCCGACTGATTGATATCGCGAGTATCCGCATGGCCGAGGCGCTGTTGTCCAAGGCCGATCAGATCCGGGGTAAAGCATAGGAAGGTGAGGGTTGTAGGAAGCGCGCTGCTACCTACAACCTCTGCCGGGCTTACAGTACCTTGGCAATCGCATCGACCACGCGGTCGATGTTCTTCGAGTTCAGCGCGGCCACACAAATGCGGCCGGTGTCCACCGCGTAGATCGAAAACTCATTCTTCAGCCGCTCGACTTGTGCCTTGGTCAGACCCGAGTACGAGAACATGCCGCGCTGCTGAACGACGAAGTCGAAGTTGTGGTTCGGTGCCTTGGCTTTGAGCTTGTCCACCATCTGCTGACGCATCTGCTTGATGCGCACGCGCATGCCCGCCAGTTCTTCTTCCCACAGCTGACGCAGTTCCGGCGTTGCCAGCGCAGTCGCGACCACCTGGCCACCGTGCATCGGCGGGTTCGAGTAGTTGGTGCGGATCACGCGCTTCAGTTGCGACATCAGGCGAGCCGCCTCTTCGGCACTCGCGGCAACGATGGAGAGTGCACCGACGCGCTCACCGTACAGCGAGAACGATTTCGAGAACGAGTTCGATACGAACAGCGGGCCGCCGGCTTTGGCAAACAGGCCGACCACTTTGCCGTCTTCAGCGATACCGTCACCAAAGCCCTGATAGGCCATGTCGAGGAAAGGAATCAGGCCGCGCGACGTGACCACCTCGATCACTTGTGCCCACTGCGCATCCGTGAGATCGGCGCCGGTCGGGTTGTGGCAGCACGCGTGCAGCAGCACGATGGAGCCGGCCGGGATACTCTTGAGCGTGTCCAGCATCCCGGTGAAATTCACGCCCCGGGTCGCGGCATCGTAGTACGGGTAGTTATTCACGACGAAGCCGGCCGACTCGAACAGTGCGCGGTGGTTCTCCCAGCTCGGGTCGCTGATGTAGACCTGAGAATCCGGTGAGAAGCGCTTCAGGAAGTCTGCGCCCAGCTTCAGCGCGCCGGTGCCACCAACGGCCTGTGCCGTGATCGCGCGCTTGGACGCGATGACTTTGCTGTCCGCGCCAAACACCAGTTCCTGCACCGCCTTGTCATAAGCCGCCAGACCCTCGATCGGCAGGTAAGTGCGCGGCGCGGCCTTGGCCATCAGCAGCGCTTCCGCCTTCTGCACGCAGCCCAGCAGCGGCACCTTGCCGTTGTCATCGTAGTAAACGCCGACGCCGAGGTTGGTTTTTTCAGGGTGGGTGTCGGCATTGAAGGCTTCAGTGATGCCGAGAATCGGGTCGCGCGGCGCCATCTCAATGGCGGCGAACAGGGGTGCGGAGAGCGGAGCGTTCATCGTGATAGTATGAAAAGTTACTAACGTTTGCTACAGATTGATCGATTCGCAACCCAAAAATTCGCTGACAGGCGAGGGTGCGCGAAACCCGGCATTTTACCAAAGGTCAAATTCGCATGGCTGATTTAACCGAAGTCCAATCCCCGTTGGACGAGTCGAAGTTCGTTACCTTCCCAGATTCTCCCTTCAGGCTGTATCGACCCTTCGAGCCGGCCGGTGACCAGCCGGCGGCGATTGAGAAGCTTGTGGAGGGTATTGCGGACGGCTTGTCGTTCCAGACCCTGCTCGGTGTGACCGGCTCTGGCAAGACCTTTACGATGGCGAATGTGATCGCACGGCTCGGCCGCCCGGCGATTGTGTTCGCGCCGAACAAGACGCTGGCGGCGCAGCTGTACAGTGAATTCCGCGATTTCTTTCCGCAGAACGCGGTCGAGTACTTCGTCAGCTACTACGACTATTACCAGCCGGAAGCGTATGTGCCGCAGCGCGACCTCTTTATCGAGAAGGATTCCGCGATCAACGAGCACATCGAGCAGATGCGCCTGTCCTGCACCAAATCGCTGATGGAGCGGCGTGATGTGGTGATCGTGGCAACCGTGTCTGCAATTTACGGTATCGGTAATCCGAATGAATACCACCAGATGATCCTGACCCTGCGTTCGAAGGACAGGGTCTCGCAGCGCGACATCATCGCGCGGCTGATTCAGATGCAGTACACACGGAATGACATCGATTTCGATCGCGGCACCTTCCGCGTACGTGGCGACACCATCGATATTTTCCCGGCCGAGCATGCGGAACTGGCGGTTCGCGTCGATCTGTTCGACGACGAGATTGATTCCATCCAGCTGTTCGACCCCTTGACCGGGCGCGTTCGTCAAAAGATTCCGCGCTTCACCGTTTATCCGGGCTCGCACTATGTGACGCCGCGCTCGACCGTATTGCGTGCAATCGAGACCATCAAGGAAGAGCTGCGCGACCGTCTGGAGTTTTTCCGGAAGGAGAACAAGCTGGTTGAGGAGCAACGTCTGGAGCAGCGCACGCGCTTCGATCTGGAGATGATGGCCGAGATCGGATTCACCAAGGGTATCGAGAACTATTCGAGGCACCTGTCCGGCGCGAAGCCGGGCGAGCCGCCGCCAACGCTGGTCGATTACCTGCCGGACGACGCGCTGATGTTTCTGGATGAATCGCACGTGCTGACCGGACAGCTGAACGGCATGTACAACGGCGACCGCGCGCGCAAGACAAATCTGGTTGATTACGGTTTCCGCTTGCCCTCGGCGCTGGACAACCGGCCTTTGCGCTTTGATGAATTCGAATCAAAGATGCGGCAGACCATCTTTGTGTCAGCGACACCGGCAGATTATGAGAAAAAACATTCGGATCAGGTAGTGGAGCAGGTGGTACGGCCGACCGGTCTGATCGATCCATTGGTGATTGTGAAGCCTGCAGTCACGCAGGTGGATGACCTGATGAACGAGATTGCGGACCGCGTCGCAAAGAAAGAGCGCGTACTGGTCACCACGCTGACCAAGCGAATGGCCGAGCAGCTGACCGAGTATTTGTCGGATAACGGCGTCGCAGTGCGTTATCTGCACAGCGATATTGATACCGTTGAGCGTGTCGAGATCATTCGCGATCTGCGGCTGGGTACCTTCGACGTACTGGTGGGCATTAACCTGCTGCGTGAAGGTCTGGATATCCCCGAGGTATCACTGGTCGCGATTCTTGATGCGGACAAGGAAGGCTTCTTGCGTTCAGAGCGTAGCCTGATTCAGACGATAGGGCGCGCTGCCCGTAATCTGAACGGTACGGCGATTTTGTATGCAGACCGAGTCACAGATTCAATGCGCCGCGCGATGGATGAAACCGAGCGACGTCGTACCAAGCAGGTTGCGTTTAATACCGCAAATAACATCACACCGGTTGGTGTGGTCAAGCAGATTCGCGACATGATCGATGGTGTTTATAAAATCGACGACGCCCGCGAAGAACTGATGGCTGCGCAGGAGCAAGCGCGCTACGAGGCGATGAGCGAGAAACAGGTCGCGAAAGAAATCAAACGCCTTGAGAAGCTGATGATGGATCACTCGAAGAATCTCGAGTTCGAGAAGGCTGCGCAGGTGCGCGACCAGCTGCATTTGTTGAAGGAGCAGTTGTTTGGTGCGCCGGGGGCGGATAACGTGGTGTCGATTACGGGAAAGTAGTGCGAGTGATTGAGCTGCTTAAAACGAGGCTACATGCAAGAGCGAGACATTGAACTATCCTCAAAAGATATCCACCTCATGAAGGTAATTCAAAGTCTCACTGTTGTTTATTGCAGTAGTCTGCTTCGTTAAATGGCATCCTCCTGCCCGGCCGGAGGAATGTCGAGCGCGATGTCATCAATTGAATCTACGCTGCTGTACGATTTCGATGGTGCTGCGCTCGGAGCTCCTGACGACGTTGTGGGTGCGGGAGATGCGTTGTTCGTGCCGAGCATTTGAGGCAACGTCGTCGAAACACTACCCATGCTGCTTGGGGAGGCGGTGCGTAGAGTCGGCGCATTATGAGCAGGGGCGGACGTGGTGGCGACAATCGTCCTGAGTCTGGAAATCCGTCTCGCATTGTCTTTAAATGCCGCAACCCCCAATCCTACTGCCGTAAGAGTTCCAACTCCCAGGGCGACCCAAGGGAGCCAGTTTTTGATTGCTGGCACAGAGGTAGGCTTGGCGGTTGTTTTATCGCTGACACGGATGTATTGGAAGTCGTCCAAGGTCCCGTTTGTCTTGCGCCATGCGAGGTAGCCCTCGAGCTGTGACGGCGTCAAGTAGACAACTGTCGCCGGATTCGTCTCGATAGTCTCGTCGATCTGTACATTGATCTCCTCAGGCGTAGTGGCTGGTTCGGGACAAATCGAGCCTCCCCATCTGGCACACGGTCCCACGGGATCGTAATCAGTCCCCAGTCCGCTAACGTTTCGATATTCAAGAATTTTCTGGGGCCAGCCTCGCATGTTGAACAACGTTCCTTCGAGATACTGATCGCTGCAGATCACAAATTGCGGTAATTCTCTGATGCAAATGCAGCTTGGGTCGCCACTCCCAATCAATTCGAAGGAGACCGGGCAGGCGCCTACTTCCCACCAACGACCGTCTTCCATGAGCGCTTTGTATTCGTCGAAATATCCTTCCTGGCACTCCGGGTGCGGCCAGACGTATTCCGACCGGTTGCAGGCCGCCGAACGTTTCTTGCTCCCATCCGCTCTAGGGACATCGGCAATCGGGAGCTCGTGGTCGATCCGGTCTCGTGATTTCATTTTCGGAATTTTGTTGATATCAATACTTGGATTGCTTTCAACCGAGTTCAGGTAACGACCTGCGATCTGCTTGTTGTTAAGCTGGGGACGCTTTGTATTGACGATATTGGGTAGCGGTATGTTCGCCGGATTCGTATTCCAGTTTTGAAGGGCGATATAGGCTTTATTGAGGCCATCTCGTGCCTGGGCTAAGACGGGAAATGACATGGTTGGGCTCCTTGGGAAAGATGAACAGCCCCCATGGGTAAAAGTTTTCCATTGACGGTTCCTCCGGCAATCCTTTGCTTTTCGAATTAATGATTACGCTATGCGGGCTAAAATCCGAATTTTTGAGATGCTGATGATTCCCTCGACTCTCGCTTCGGCTGTCGACCTTGCTGCGCCCTCATGGCGTCCGGTGTTGCTTCGCGGTCTGGAGGCGGTGGCCGTGGCGGATCCTTCGTACTTGCCGGCTCTGGCGCAGGACAATTTCCTGCCGACCGACGGCCGGATCTTCGCTGCCTTCGTGCAGTCGATCGATGCGGTGCGCTATGTACTGGTCGGCGAAGGGCCGTATCCGCGCGAGCAGAGCGCGACCGGCGTTTGCTTCATGGATGGCGCGGTCGATGCGCTGTGGTCGCCTGCCGGTCTGTCCAAGCCCGTCAATCGCGCGACCTCGCTGCGCAACTTCATGAAGATGCTGATGGTCGCCGATGGACTTCTGATGCCGGACGCGACTGGTGGTGAGGCGGTGGCAAAAGTCGCGCATCGTGCTCTGGCAGCGGATTCGACCTTCATCCAGACGCTGCCCGAGCTGCAGGACAGCCTGCACGCTCACGGTTTCCTGCTGCTCAATGCGGCGCTGGTGTTCCGCCCGCACGTGCCGCCGGTGAAAGAGGCCAAGGCCTGGCGGCCATTCCTCGAGGTGGTGCTGGAAGCGCTGGCCAGCAGGGCAGGGCAGACGCCGCCGACGCTGGTTTTATGGGGAAAGATTGCCGGTTGGCTCGACGGGCTGCCTGCGGTGACGCATTGCCCGCGCGCGGTGGCTGAGCACCCCTACAACCTTTCCTTCATACAAAACAAGGACATGCAGCAGCTTTTCGGTCCCATGCATCTGCTGCGCGCCCGCTGAGCTTGCTTCAGAGGCAACTTTCCTGAAGTTCCCCGTCAGCCGAATACCTGACTTTTTCAGTCGGCTTTGGTATACTCGACCAAAGTGATCAGGAATTCCTGATTTTCCCGTCTTTAACTGAACGGAGTCTGTCCATGCGTCTGACCACCAAGGGCCGTTTTGCCGTGACCGCCATGATTGATCTCGCGATGCGTCAGCATCAGGGACCGGTCACTCTGGCGGGTATCAGCCAGCGACAGGAAATTTCGCTGTCCTATCTCGAGCAATTATTCGGCAAGCTGCGCCGGCATGAAATCGTCGAGTCGGTGCGCGGACCCGGCGGCGGCTACAACCTCGCGCGTCGCGCCGAGGACATCACGGTCGCCGACATCATCATCGCTGTTGATGAGCCCATCGATGCGACGCAATGCGGTGGCAAGGGTAATTGCCACGGTGACGGTGAAACACACAGCACGCGTTGCATGACGCATGATTTGTGGGCAACGCTGAATGCGAAGATGGTGGATTACCTCGACTCGGTCTCACTGAAAGACCTGGTCGAGCAGCAAAAACAGAAATTGGCAGAGCAGAAGCCGGTCGTGATGATGCAAGCGCGCACGCATCAGGCCGCATGAATGGAACGGAGCACAGAAATATGAACGCACCACTGGCAAATAACCTGATGGACACCCTCCGGGCGCCGCATTTTCCGATTTACCTCGACTATTCGTCGACAACGCCGGTTGACCCACGGGTCGCAGACAAGATGATTCCTTACCTGCGTGAGCAGTTCGGAAATCCCGCTTCGCGTAGCCATATGTACGGCTGGGAAGCAGAGAAGGCTGTCGAGGAGGCACGTGCGCATGTGGCCGCACTGGTGAATGCGGATCCGCGCGAAATCATCTGGAACTCCGGCGCAACCGAAGGCAACAACCTCGCGCTGAAAGGCGCAGCGCATTTTTACCAGACCAAGGGCAAGCACATCATCACGGTCAAGACCGAGCACAAGGCTGTGCTGGATACCGTGCGCGAGCTGGAGCGTCAGGGATTTGAGGCGACTTATCTCGAGCCGGGCGCGAATGGCCTGATCACCATCGAGCAACTGGAAGCGGCGATTCGTCCGGACACGATTCTGGTGTCGGTCATGTGGGTCAATAATGAGATCGGTGTGATCCAGCCCATTGAGCAGATCGGCGAGCTATGCCGCAGCAAGGGCATCATTTTTCATTCGGACGCCGCGCAGGCAACCGGCAAGACGCCGATCGACCTTGAGAAAGTCAAAGTCGATCTGGTGACTTTTACCGCGCACAAGAGCTACGGTCCGAAAGGTATCGGCGCGCTGTACGTCCGCCGCAAGCCGCGCGTGCGTCTTGAGGCGCAAATGCACGGCGGTGGTCACGAGCGCGGCATGCGTTCCGGCACGCTGGCCACGCACCAGATTGTTGGCATGGGCGAAGCCTTCCGTATCGCAAAAGAAGAGATGGATACCGAGATCCCGCGCATCAAGGCGCTGCGCGACCGGCTCGCGAAGGGCCTGATGGATATCGAAGAAGTCTATGTCAATGGTGATCTCGATCATCGCGTGCCGCACAACCTGAACGTGAGCTTCAACTACGTCGAGGGTGAGTCGCTGATCATGGCGATCAAGGACATTGCCGTGTCCTCCGGCTCCGCCTGTACGTCGGCCAGCCTGGAGCCGTCGTATGTGTTGCGCGCGCTGGGTCGCAGCGATGAACTGGCGCACAGCTCGATCCGCTTCACCTTCGGTCGTTTCACGACTGATGAAGACGTCGATTTCACGATTGATCTGATCAAGCGGAAGGTTGGCAAGCTGCGCGAACTGTCGCCGCTGTGGGATATGTACAAGGACGGGATCGACATCAGCTCGATCCAATGGGCAGCTCATTAAACATTTAAGAGATTGAGACAGGAGCATCATCATGGCTTACTCGGAAAAAGTACTCGACCACTACGAAAACCCGCGCAATGTGGGCGCGTTTGACAAGGGCGACGACACTGTCGGTACCGGCATGGTCGGCGCGCCGGCCTGCGGCGACGTGATGAAGCTGCAGATCAAGGTCGGCGCTGACGGCTTGATCGAGGACGCGAAATTCAAGACCTACGGTTGCGGCTCGGCGATTGCATCATCGTCTCTGGTCACCGAATGGGTGAAGGGCAAGACGCTGGACGAGGCGCTGTCGATCAAGAACACGCAGATCGCCGAAGAGCTGGCGCTGCCGCCGGTGAAGATTCACTGCTCGATTCTTGCTGAAGATGCGATCAAGGCGGCGGTCGAGGATTACAAGGCGCGCCACGGCGAAGAGCAGAAGGCCGCTTGAATCGGAAGGCAATCCCATGGCAATCACACTCACTGAAAAAGCAGCAAAGCACGTGTCGCGCTACATCGAGAAGCGCGGCAAGGGTATCGGCCTGCGTTTCGGCGTGCGCACCACCGGCTGCTCGGGTATGGCCTATAAGCTCGAGTACGTGGACGAATCGTCGGGCGATGACCAGGTATTCGAGTCGCACGGGATCAGAGTGTTCGTGGATCCGAAGAGCCTGCCGTACATCGATGGAACCGAACTGGATTTCGCGCGTGAGGGATTGAACGAGGGCTTCAAGTTCTATAACCCGAACGTGAAGGACGAGTGCGGTTGCGGAGAAAGCTTTCGTATTTGATGTGGGTGGTTCTGAATTGAATGGTGGGTTTCGCTTCGCTCTACCCACCGAAATGCGAAAAGCTCCGACAGCCTGTTAAAGCGACAGGCTTTTGTTTTTAGAGACTGATGGAAAACCATTTCGCGCTGTTCCAGATGACGCCGGCCTTCGCGATTGATGCCGCGCAGCTGGATGCTGCCTATCGCGAATTGCAGGCACGCGTGCATCCGGATAAGTTCGCCGCCGCGACCGATGCGGAGAAGCGTGTCGCGATGCAGTGGGCGACCCGTGCGAATGAGGCGTACCAGACGCTGAAGCATCCGCTGAAACGCGCAAGCTATCTGTGCGAGCTGCATGGCGTTGATCTCGGCATCGAATCAAATACTGCGATGCCGAGGGCTTTCCTGATGCAGCAGATGGAATGGCGCGAAGCGCTCGATGAAGCGCGCGACGCCAAGGACATCAGACCGCTGGAAGTGCTGGACGCTGAGCTGCGCGCCGCGCGCAAGCAGCAGCTAGACGATATCGCTGCGTTGCTGGACGGCGCTCAGTATGAAGAAGCCGGCGCCCGCGTGCGGCAGCTGATGTTTGTTGAAAAATTCGCCGACGAAGTCGGTCGCGCCTTTGAGGCGCTGGAAGCCTAAAGAAAAAGAAGCCCATGGCCCTGCTGCAGATCGCCGAACCCGGCATGTCGACCGCACCCCACCAGCATCGTCTGGCGGTTGGTATCGACCTGGGCACCACCAACTCGCTGGTGGCCACCGTACGACACGGTATTCCGGAAGTGCTGGATGATGAAGCCGGACATTCACTGCTGCCTTCCGTCGTGCGCTATCTGCCGAATGGCCATGCCAACATTGGTCACAAGGCACAGGCAGCGCAGACGACAGACCCGAAAAATACCATTGTCTCCGTGAAGCGCTTCATGGGACGCGGCCTGAAGGACATCGCCCATGCCGAGAACATGCCGTATGTGTTCGTTGATGCGCCGGGCATGGTGCAGCTAAAGACCGTGGCCGGTGTGAAGAGCCCGGTCGAAATATCGGCGGAAATTCTCGCCACGCTGCGTCAGCGTGCCGAAGACGCGCTCGGCGATGAACTGGTGGGCGCCGTGATCACGGTGCCGGCCTATTTTGATGACGCGCAGCGTCAGGCGACCAAGGATGCGGCGAAGCTCGCAGGGCTGAATGTGCTGCGGCTGCTGAACGAGCCGACGGCAGCGGCGATTGCCTACGGCCTCGATCATGGCTCCGAGGGCTTGTACGCGGTCTATGATCTCGGTGGCGGCACCTTTGATGTGTCGGTACTGCGACTGACGAAGGGTGTGTTTGAAGTACTGGCGACCGGTGGTGATTCCGCGCTGGGTGGGGACGACTTCGACCATCGCCTGTTCTGCTGGATCATCGAGCAGGCGAATCTTGCGCCTTTGTCCGATGAGGACACGCGCATCCTGATGGTCAAGTCGCGCGAGGCAAAGGAGATCCTGTCCTCGCACAATGAAACCCATATCGACGCGACGCTGAATTCGGGCGAAGAAGTGCGCCTGACCCTCACCGCAGCCGAATTCGTGAGCATGACCCAGCATCTGGTTGCCAAGACGCTGGCGCCGTGCCGCAAGGCGGTGCGTGATGCGGGTCTGACCATCGACGACATCAACGGCGTGGTGCTGGTCGGCGGTGCGACACGTATGCCGCATGTGCGCAAGGCCGTCGGCGATTATTTCCAGACACCGCCGCTGGCCAATATCGATCCTGACAAGGTGGTCGCGCTCGGCGCGGCCGTGCAGGCGAATCTGCTGGCAGGCAATCGCGCATCGGGTGATGACTGGTTGCTGCTGGATGTGATCCCGCTGTCGCTCGGCATTGAGACCATGGGCGGTTTGGTGGAGAAAGTCATTCCGCGCAACTCGACGATTCCATGCGCGCGCGCGCAGGAATTCACGACCTTCAAGGATGGGCAGACCGCGATGGCGGTACACGTGGTGCAGGGGGAGCGCGAACTGGTATCGGACTGCCGCTCACTGGCACGCTTCGAGCTACGCGGTATTCCACCGATGGCGGCCGGCGCCGCACGTATTCGTGTGACTTATCAGGTTGATGCGGATGGTTTGCTGTCGGTAGCGGCGAGAGAAATGCATTCGGGTGTCGAGGCCTCGATCGAGGTGAAGCCCTCGTATGGTCTGGGTGATGATGATATTGCACGCATGCTGCAGGAATCTTTCTCGTCCGCCGACGACGACATGAAGCGCCGCGCGCTGCGCGAGGAGCAGGTGGAGGCTGAGCGCATCCTGATCGCAACGCAGTCTGCGCTGGATCAGGATGCAGACCTGCTGTCAGCCGAAGAGCGTGCCGGTATTGATGCGCTGATCATTCAGGTTCGCGAAACAGCGCAGGGCAGCGACCATCAGCTCATCAAGTCCGCGGTGGAGGCGCTTGCGAAAGCGACCGAGGAATTCGCCGCGCGCCGCATGGACCGCAGTGTGCGCGCTGCACTGACCGGCAAAAAGCTGGACGAAGTCGCTTAATCAATCAAGGAATTGCCGTGCCCCAGATCGTCGTACTTCCCCATGAAACGCTGTGCCCCGAGGGCGCGGTACTCGAGGTGTCCAAAGGCATCACAGTGTGTGATGCGCTGCTCGATAACGATATCGAAATCGAGCATGCGTGTGAAAAATCTTGTGCATGCACGACCTGCCATGTTGTCGTTCGTGAAGGATTCGCGTCGCTGAACGAAGCTGAGGAAAAAGAAGAAGACTTACTCGACATGGCCTGGGGTCTGGAGGCCACGTCACGGCTGTCATGTCAGGCGGTGGTCGGTGATGAGGATCTGGTGGTCGAGATTCCGAAGTACACGATCAATCACGCACGCGAAAATCATTGACGGCGGGAGAGGCTCGATGAAGTGGACTGACACGATACAGATCGCCGAAGCGCTGGTGGATACGCACCCGGATATCGATCCGCTGACAGTGCGCTTCACCGACCTGCACCGCTGGGTCACGGAACTCGACGGTTTCACCGATGATCCCGCCCGCTCCGGTGAGAAGATCCTCGAAGCCATCCAGATGGCGTGGATTGACGAGGCGAAGTAACGCGCGTTTACGCATCAGCTGTCAGCGTTTCGCCGGTACTCTGTCCGCAGCTGCTTTACCGGTAGTGAAATCGATCCAGCCCTGCGAGAAGCCGAACTCTTGTCCGAAAAGCTTGTTCGCCGCAAGCATGGTCAGCAGCACCGCCAGTACGAGACCGGCGCAGGCAAAAGCGACAATTTCCAGCGGGTGAAACGGGTCTGAGTGATGGTGCGAAATCATGCGGTTCTCCTGTCGTTAAAGGATTGACGACTCAACGCCCGATTTGCTGCGCATGTTGTCGACGAGATAACCTTACGTCCAGTCGGTACCGAGTATTGCAATAGTATTAATGGAATTGACCTTGATCAATTCGCATCGGCTCTGTCCCTGCGCGAGCCGGCAAGGCGTTCAACGTGCCGCGAGCTGCCCGTCGACCACCTTCACGGGATCGCCAGCCTTCCAGGATGGCTGTGCATCAAACCGGAAGCTACGGCGCTCACCGTTATCCATCTTCACGTCGACCTCATAGACGACGCCTTTGCGCGTGCGCTTCTCGATTTCATTGCCGGCATAGCCGCCGCCGACCGCGCCGCCGACGGTCGCCAGTGTCTTGCCGCTGCCCCCGCCGATCTGATTGCCAAGCAAGCCGCCGACCACCGCGCCGGCCACCACGCCAACGCCGCTCGGTTTGGCAGCCACTTCAATCGTTCTCACACCATCCACCTTGCCGCAGGCTTCGCAAAACGGCGTGGCCTGCGCGATGGGCGGTAAGGTTTGTGCGCCTTGCGCGGACGTGCCCGACCTCACAGGTGAGGTTGCAGGTTTGCGATGCTGAGTAGTGGCGTTATGCGCTGTACCCGGCGCCTGCGCCATCTTTGCTGGGTTGGCAGAGGCAGGATCAGCCACCGGTGGAATCGCTGCGCCATGCTCCGCGGTCTTGCTGCTCTCACTGTGAGAGCCAGGCAGCCAGTCCATGATCGCCGCCGTGCCAACCAGACTGACGATAATCACCGAAGCAGCGGCGACCGCGACCAGTGGATGAATTTTTGTCGTATGCGCGCTCATCGGTTATCTCCCTGTTGTGTCTCGAGTCCTCGTAGGACTGTGGATGGAAAAATTGGTTTCCGGAAATTCTTGGCTTTGGCGAAACTTTCAAACTTGTAAATCGTTGCGCGAGCTTTGTCAGCCGAAAGACAAAGCGATGATGAGTTTGATCAAGCCCGCGCTGAATCACTGAGGCAATTGGCGAGTGGATGACCTCGTATTACGCCGAAGTCACTCCGGTTCTTGAGATGAGCTGAGGCTCAGTCCAGCCTTCGCCACGCGCGACATCGTGGATCAGCTCACGACACTGCGCGTAACATGCGTAGACGGCTTGTGCGATCTGGCTTGCCTGCGCAACGCTGATGCCGCTATCGCGCAGGCGAGCATAGACCGCGTTTCTGCACGCACTCAGAACAAAGCGTATGCAGGATTTATTGAGCACGGTTTCCGCTTGTGGCCATTGCGCGCCGGCGTGATTTTGCACAATCGCCACCTCCTCGTCGGCTACGAAACGGTTGTGCGAATGAAGCTGGAATACGACGAAAGCGTTCGTTGCCCCGCGTATCGCATTCGCGATAGCGCCGACGATCAGTGGCGTGGCCAGTTCGGCGAAGGAGGATGAGTCATGTTGCGGTTGCAGCAGGCTGGAAACATGCGCATTCAGCAGTACCGTCGCCGCGACATACGGCGCCATGCCTAGCAGCGCTGCCACCAACTTGCCCTCGAAGTTCAGCGCATTACGATGGACCGAGGGACCAAGGCGTTCAAACGAGGATTTACAGATCTCGATCACCGTCGACTCAATGGCCAGACCCAGATTGCGCGCGGGATAGAGCCGAGCATCGACCTTCCATTGATGATCACACCAGTGCGCAATACCGATACCTGCAAAGCTTGCGCCCATCGCTGTGGCGGCTTTCAGTTCACTGACGTCTTTCACCGCTGCTTCATCACGCGCCGATCTTGATGTGATCGACACGGCAGCTGTCAGCAGCGATCCCGCCGCAAGACCGGCGACCACTTGATTCGATCCCAGCCCGGCAATCACGCCGCCCCCCATGGCGCCAAATACTGCGCATGCGCCCACAGCCGTGCATTGCGCGTAGGAGTCGGTGCCGATCTGTTGGCGAGCGATCAGGTAAGCCAGTCGGCCGCCGCTCGCCGCACCGATGATGCCGCTACTGACGCGTAGTGGTGTTTCGTTCAGTGTTGCCAGCAGCGAGTAGGCGCCCAGGCCCAGCAGTCGGCCGAGCGACTGCCCGACGAAGTCGCGTGTGGCATGGCTGAAGCATGCGATAACAACGCGACTACGCATGCTTGGCGTACCGGGTGGATCGGGCTCTGCGGCTTGGCTTGCGAATTCGACAGACGTTGCTGTGACATGATCGGCAAGCCGATTCGGTGCGAAGTACATTGGCGGTCCTCGGTTATTTCAGATCGCCGCTTGGGTAACTCGCTTATCGGATGAATTCCGCTCTCGCCATGGAAAGTTTTATGACTGATTGATGACTTTTTTGTGACGAAAAAAAACCGCGCATCGCTGCGCGGTTTCTTCGGGAGTGACGCGAATCAGTCTTCGCGTCGCAGGTGCGGAAACAGGATCACGTCGCGGATGTTCGGCGAGTCCGTGATCAGCATCATCAGACGGTCAATACCGATGCCGCAACCACCGGTTGGCGGCAGGCCGTATTCGAGCGCGCGAATGTAATCAGCGTCGTAGTACATCGCCTCGTCATCACCGGCCTGCTTCGCAGCGACCTGCGCGTGGAAGCGCGCCGCCTGATCTTCAGCATCATTCAGCTCGGAGAAGCCGTTCGCGATTTCGCGGCCGGTAATGAACAGCTCGAATCGTTCCGTAATGTCCGGAGTGCTGTCTGACGCGCGGGCCAGCGGCGACACCTCGACCGGATAGTCGATGATGTAAGTCGGCTCCCATAGCTGCGACTCAGCCGTTTCCTCGAATAGCGCCAGCTGCAACGCGCCCAGACCAGCATGCGCATGCGGTTCAACCCCGAACTTCTTCAGCTCAGCCTTGATGAACGCGGCATCGTTCAGCTGCTCGTTCTTGTAGTGCGGCGCATATTTATTGATCGCCTGCACGATGGTCATTCGGTGGAAAGGCTGGGACAGATCCAGATCGCGGCCCTGATAGCTCAGCTTCGCGGTACCGTGCGCGTCAATGGCGGCCTGGCGGATCAGCGCCTCGGTGAAGTCCATCAGCCATTTGTAGTCCACATAGGCGGCATAAAACTCCATCATTGTGAACTCGGGATTGTGTCGTGGCGACACGCCCTCATTGCGGAAATTACGGTTCACCTCGAATACACGGTCGAAGCCACCGACCACCAGACGCTTCAGGTAAAGCTCCGGCGCGATGCGCAGATACATTTCCATGTCCAGCGCGTTGTGATGCGTGATGAAAGGCTTGGCCGCCGCGCCGCCGGGGATCACGTGCAGCATCGGCGTCTCGACTTCCATGAAGCCTTCGGTATCCATGAAGCGGCGGATCGATGCGATCGCGGCCGTGCGCGCCTTGAAGGTGCGGCGCGTCTCTTCACTCATGATCAGATCGACATAGCGCTGACGGTATTTGGTTTCCTGATCGACCAGGCCATGGAATTTATCCGGCAGCGGACGCAGCGATTTCGTCAGCAGGCGCAGTGTCGTGACCTTCACGGTCAGCTCGCCTGTCTTGGTCTTGAACAGCGTACCCTCGGCGCCGAGGATGTCGCCGATGTCCCAGTGCTTGAATGCATTATGCAGCGCTTCGCCGACGCTGTCATTCGAGATGTAGAGCTGGATGCGGCCATCGGCTCGCAGACCAGACGCATCCTGAATGGTGGCGAACGAGGCCTTGCCCATCACGCGCTTGAGCATCATGCGGCCGGCCACCACCACCGGCACGTTCTGCGCCTCGAGTGCTTCACGCTCGGCCTCGCCGTGCTGCTCGTGCAACTCGGCCGCCTTGTGCTGCGGATGGAAATCATTCGGGAACGCGACGCCTTGCTCGCGCAGCGCGGCCAGTTTCGCGCGGCGCTCCGCGATGATCGAGCTCTCATCCTGCTCGTGTTGTACTGCGTCGTGCTTGTCGGTCATCATTTTTGTCGGGAGAGAAGGGGGCTCAGACGCCCTGTTTCAGTGAGGCGGCGATGAAATCGTCAATATCGCCGTCGAGCACTGCCTTGGTATTGCCGGTTTCGAAGTTGGTGCGCAGATCCTTGATGCGGGACTGGTCGAGCACATACGATCGGATCTGATGACCCCAGCCGATGTCAGTCTTCGCATCTTCCAGCTTTTGCTGCTCGCTCATGCGCTTGCGGAGCTCGAGTTCATACAGCCGCGACTTCAGCATCGCCCACGCCTCGGCACGGTTGCGGTGCTGAGAGCGGTCGTTCTGACACTGCACAACGATACCGCTGGGTGTGTGGGTCAGACGGACTGCAGAGTCGGTCTTGTTGATGTGCTGACCGCCTGCGCCGGACGCGCGATAGGTATCCACACGCACATCAGCCGGATTGACGTCGATCTCGATCGAGTCATCGACTTCCGGATACACGAACAGGCTGGAGAATGAGGTGTGACGGCCGCCAGCCGAGTCGAATGGCGACTTGCGCACCAGACGGTGCACACCGGTCTCAGTACGCAGGAAACCGTACGCGTAATCACCCTCGACCTTGATGGTCGCAGTCTTCAGGCCGGCCACTTCGCCATCCGACTGCTCGAGGATCTCGGTCTTGAAGCCCTTGCGCTCGCAATAGCGCAGATACTGACGTAACAGCATCGATGCCCAGTCCTGTGCCTCGGTACCACCGGCACCGGCCTGAATATCGATGAAGCAATTGTTCTTGTCGAGCGGATTCGAGAACATGCGCCGGAATTCCAGGCCTTCGACCTGTTCCTTCAGCGTATTCGCATCGGTCTCGACGGCGATGAGCGTGTCCTCGTCGTTTTCCTCGCGCGCCATCTGCATCAGGTCGGTCGTGTCCTGCAGACCGCTCTTGATGGCGGTCAGCGCGTCGACGACGGCTTCGAGCGATTTTTTTTCACGGCCGAGGTCCTGAGCGCGTTTGGGATCATCCCAGACGGTCGGGTCTTCGAGTTCGCCGTTGACTTGTTCGAGTTTCTCCGACTTCAGATCGAAGTCAAAGATACCTCCGGAGTTCTTGCTCGCGCGCGGTCAGGTCGGCGAGCAGGGCGGCGAGGGCGTTGAGGCGTTCGGCTTCCATGGCTTTCGGGATTCCTGCAAAAGCCTTCGATTATACCGGATGGCGCCTTGCCTCCCGTTGGCGCGGACAGCGGACGCGCTGTGCTGCCCGGTGTTATTGCCGGAGATGGCGATCAGCTCCGTTCGGAGCTGTCATCGATCTCTTGCGGCGTCGAATCGCCGGACGGTGGCGCTGCCGGGGTGGTCTGAGGTTTTGTGAGCGTCGATGTGCTGGACGTCGAGCCGGTCGCGGTGGCAGCGGACTGCCGAGTTTTCCTCCAAAGCGACATTTTTTGTGCGTACATCATGTCTTCCATCGCATCTAGCCGGTGGCGATCCAATGGGAGGCTCGTTTGCGGAAAATCTTCATCGTCGGCAGTTCCCTGATACACCTTGCCAATTTGCTGCGGCCTTTGGCCGGACGGCGACAGCACACCGATGACTGTCGACAGCTTGCGGTTGCTCGCGTAATCGCCTTTCAGCGTCACATGATTTTGTCGCGCAATTCGCTCGGCGGTGAGGCATCCGTCGATAGCGAGTTGCGTCAGGCAAGCGCCACCCAGTGCAGCAGCATTGAAGCAGTAACTGTCGATGTTTAGCGCCAGGCCGATGAAGTTCGCGATACCGCCGCCCATCGAATGCCCGGCGACCTGAAGCTCGATGGCTTGATCATTCAGCGCCGTTTTCAGTTCTTTCGCCAGTGCCAACGCTTGCGTGTAAAGCCCGGACACGCCGCCTGCGCCAAAAGCCTGCTGCAGATTAACCTTCCACTGGGTATCGCGGTTACGGGCGGCGCCGGTGCCCGGGAAGCAAAGTAGCAACACCGGCTTCCCATCGAGCGTGACTTTTCTGAGTTCTGCGTACAAGCCGGTTCGGGTGTCTCGTACGCCGCCAGTCGGCGGAAAAAGCATGGCTCGGAACGTGGACGCTACCGGTAGCTGCATCTCCATGCTGCTATTTTCCGATCGGGATCCGCGCAGCAATTGGTATTCCTTCGTCGCTTCCAGGCTTTTGCCAAGGCTCGCCTGTTGTTTCAGGAATTTGATCGCATCTGCCACGTTGGTGTGCTTGCGTTTTTCGTTCCGTATTTTTTTATGATTGGATGCCGCATTAGCATCGACGTCCAGCAGTGTCTGATAGACCGTGATGCATCCGATCGGTAGCTCGGCGAATGCGTGCGTGGATACCAGTGCGACATCTGGCTGATCAGTCACTGCCGGGTCGTCAGTGGGTAATTCGCAAGCTTGCAACATGGCCGCTGATGAAGCTTTGGAACTTGAGCTCAGCGGTGCGACGGTCGAGGCGGCGGGTAGCTTGCTGCCATGATGCGAGTCATCATTTTTTCTGGAAGGATCACGCTTTTCACCAATCGAGTCGAAGCGTTCATCGGACGATACATGGTGACTTGATTCATGGCTGTCTGATCGAATGCGATCCATCGCGGGCTCCTGTCATGTCATTTCATCAGCGCTGCCAGTCGAGATACTTTTCGGTCGCTGAAGTGGCGCGGAAATCGGAATCACTGCTGGCGAAATCGGTCAGTAAACGCATTTCAGGTTTTCAAGCCAGCTCCACGAGCGCAGTCATTACCGGTTCATCCGACGGCGGTATCAGTTCCCTGCGCGCGCTGTCGATCGCTGAAATGAAGTGATCGAGCGCATTGGAGAATGCCAGTTGATCTACGTGAGTCAGTTCCATATTCCAGCACAGGGTCAGCATCTGCAGCTCAGGTTCCCACGCGAGCCAGCAGCCACCCAAGGGTTTGCCAAAGCGATTCAATGACAGTGCGGTCAGCAGAGTGGTCTCGGGTTCGACGTCATCCAGTGGCGCGACGATGGCGCAGAAGTGACACAAGGCGTCGGACGACGACAGTTCGAGCACGATCTGCGTATCCGCGTCGCGCTGGATGGACGCCATGCCTGCCTGGTTGAAGCGGGCACCCGGTACTTTGGCAGCCAGCCACAGGTTCACGCGCTCCCTGATTTCAGCCATGTTCGCTTCTTTTATCTCGGTGAGAAGACGAACTCACTGTAAAGCTGATCGTCATGAACGACAGGTGAGCGGTGCGCTATTCGATGTACTACACGGATTTGCCACAGCGTGTGGCGCAGGGTTCAGGTCGCCGCTTCAGCGAATTCGACCAGCAATTGCACCGTGGTGCGCCCGTTGAATTCGTTCGCACCCAGCCGGTAAGCTGCGCGGATGCGCTCAGGCAGACCCTCGGCATGGTTGAACCAGATCGCATCAAACGAACGGCCGTTCCGGTCCAGTTGCAGCTTCAGGTGACGCTCTTTCAACACGCGCTGGTTCAGCACACGGAATTCATCGCAAAACAGCGGCGGCGCGAAACCCTGACCCCAGACCTGCGCATCGAGCTGCGTGATGAAGTCCAGCGTGCAGTACTCCGGCTCCAGCGTTCCGTCATGCTCCAGCACATGCTCCAGATCGGCCGCCGACAGCCATTCAAGACCAACCTGCTCGAAAGCCTGCGCGAAGGGCTCGAAATCCTGTTCGCGCAGCGACAGGCCAGCGGCCATCGCGTGACCGCCGAATTTATCGATCAGCGTCGGATGCCGCTTGTACACCAGATCCAGCGCATCACGCAGATGAAAACCCGGAATCGAGCGGCCCGAGCCCTTGATCATGCCGTCGCCGGCCGGCGCGAAGGTGATCGTCGGACGATAGAATTTTTCTTTCAGCCGCGACGCGACAATGCCGATCACGCCCTGATGCCATTCCGGGTTGAACAGGGTCAGCGTCGCGCTGTCGCGCGGATCCACTTTGTCCAGTGAGGCCAGCGCCGTTTCCTGCATGCCAGCCTCGATATCGCGTCGCTCGCGGTTAATGGTGTCAAGCTGATGGGCAATATCCCACGCGCGACCCGTATCGTCGGTCAGCAGGCATTCAATACCGAGCGACATGTCGGCCAGTCGTCCGGCGGCGTTCAGTCTAGGGCCAGCGGCGAAGCCCAGATCGAAGGGCGTCGCCTTGCGCGCTTCGCGACCGGCCACCGAAAACAGCGCTGCCACCCCCGCATGTGCGCGGCCGGCGCGAATGCGCTTGAGCCCTTGCGCCACCAGAATCCGATTGTTCGCGTCCAGCTTCACCACATCTGCCACGGTGCCGAGCGCAACCAGATCGAGCAGATGATCCAGCCGCGGTTGGGTCGCAGCATCGAAACTACCGCGCTGTCGCAGCTCGGCACGCAAAGCGAGCAGCGTATAGAACATCACACCGACGCCCGCCAGATGTTTGCTCGGAAAGCTGCAGCCGGGCTGGTTCGGATTGACGATCACTTCCGCTTCCGGCAATTCGGACGCAGGCAGGTGATGGTCGGTCACCACGACTGGAATGCCTCGTCGGTTCGCCTCATCGACGCCGGCAATGCTGGCGATACCGTTATCGACGGTAATGATGATGTCGGGAGATTTTTCGCGTACCGTCAGTTCGACGATTTCCGGCGTCAGTCCATAGCCATACTCGAAGCGGTTCGGCACGATATAGTCGACCGTCGCGCCCATCGCGCGCAGGCCGCGAATCGCCACCGCGCACGCGGTTGCACCGTCGCAGTCGTAATCGGCGACGATCACGAGTCGCTGCTCGGCATCAATTGCATCTGCCAGAAACTCAGCCGCCAGCGCGACATTGCCCAGCTGCTCGGGTTTAATCAGCGCGTCGAGCTCGGTCGACAGCTCGCGCGGTTCGCTCAGGCCGCGTGCGGCCATCAGGCGCGCCATCACCGGATGCAGGCCTTGCTGCGCAAGACTTTCCGCGTCGCGGATCGAATAGGTTCGGGAAGACAGGCGAGTCATCAGTAATCAGCGCAGGCGGGACAGCGAGGGGCGAATCCAGAATTTTCTCATGCTGGCGCGGCTCACGTGCCAGGTGCGCACGCGCGTGGCGTCTGTCAGTTGCAGGGTCAGGCGGTCGGTCTTGCCGGATCGCAGCAAGGCCAGCGATGGCGCGAGCAAGGTGGTGTCGATCTGCTTCATCGCGGCAAGCCAGCGGCCCCAGTCGCTGGCCAGCGCATGCGGTACCAGCGCATCATCGACTTGGGGCATTGCCGCCATCGACGGCAGTGCAGCCGGAGAGGATGCACCACCCCACAACCACAACGCGTTTACTCGGTGCGCTCCCTGCGCCTCGCGTTCATCATTCAGCGGATGCATGTGCCACAGCATCTGTACTTCATTGTGCAGTTTGCGCCAGTCACGCGCGCGCTCGCCTGACGGTAGCCAGACATCCACGTTATGCCCGGTCGCCGCATCGGGCGTGGTGGTGCGCAAGCCCTGCCATTCATCAGCGCGAAGGAACCATCGCTGCGCATCACCAAATCGGACTTCATGGCCCAGCTCACTGAACAGCGGCAGCGCGGCATCGAACAACACCCGCGATGTCTGCTCGCTCAAAGATAGCCGCCGGGTGTCGGTCAAGACCAGATGGTCGCGCGCGATATGAAAATGTACCGGCTGCAGCACGAACCAGAAGCCCTCGGCGGGTGGCAGCCCGAGCTCGTTCATCAGCCGGTACGCCAGCGGCGGGCTCTGGTCCCCGCGCGTGCCGGACAGCAGCGCCTCATGCGGCAGGCAGGCAGCGAAAGGATCGAATGCCACCAGCGAAGATTCGCTGCCAAACGAGAGCAACGTCGCCAGCGCCGGCGCATCCAGCGCGTTGATCAGGTCTTTCGCGTGTGCAGCGGGGGGCAGGGCAAAGGGCAGGAGCAGGGAGAGTTCACGCATGGACCAGCATTCTAGGGGATAGTGGCGATGATCGCGCCGCGTCAGTCCCTGCGCGGCGGACGGGCAGCAATCGGCCTGCGGGATTCAGGCTTGTTTTTGTTTTAACGCAGCGTCTATGGCAAACTCCGCCCTTGAAAAACCTTCCGGAGTCTCGTTTGTTCCTGTTCCGCCCAACCCCGTTCGAGTGGACGATCGGCCTGCGCTATACCCGCGCCAGCCGGCGCAGCGCGCGCAACAGCTTCATTTCCTTCATTTCGCTGATTTCCATGGCAGGTATCGCGCTCGGCGTCGCTGCGCTGATCGTCGTGCTATCCGTAATGAATGGTTTCCAGAAAGAGGTGCGCGACCGCATGCTGTCGGTGTTGTCTCATGTCGAAGTGTTCGATGGCTCGGGCAGTCTGTCGGATTGGCCCGCGCTGACCGCGCAGGTGCTGAAGCATCCCGAGGTCAGGGGCGCCGCTCCCTTCGCCGACGGGCAGGCGATGGTCACCCGCAACGACAAAGTGCGCGGCGTGATGGTGCGCGGCATCGTGCCATCGGAGGAGCCAAAGGTATCGACGGTGGCGTCCCAGGTGGTGCGCGGCAGTCTGTCGGCCTTGCTTCCGGGCGAGTTCAACATCGTGATCGGCAGCGAGATGGCGCGTGGCTTCGGGCTGCGCATCGGTGACAAGCTGACCCTGATCGCGCCGCAAGGGCAGGTAACGCCGGCCGGCGTGCTGCCACGACTGAAGCAATTCAACGTGGTCGGTGTGTTCGAAGCTGGCCATTATGAATTCGACTCGACGCTGGTGTTCATTCATATGGACGATGCGGAGCGGTTGTTCCGCTTATCCGGTCCGAGTGGTCTGCGACTGAAGGTGGCCGACATGCAGCGCGCGCCGGACGTGGCGGCTGATCTCGGCGCGACGCTGAAAGGCGATTTGTATTTGCGTGACTGGTCGCAACAGAACCGCAACTGGTTTGCCGCGGTTCAGACCGAGAAGCGCATGATGTTCATCATCCTGACGCTGATCATCGCAGTGGCCGCGTTCAATCTCGTTTCCACGCTGGTGATGACGGTGACGGAGAAGCAGGCCGATATTGCGATCCTGCGCACGCTGGGTGCATCGCCCGCATCGATCATGAAGATCTTCATGATTCAGGGCGCGCTGGTCGGACTGATCGGCACGGCGATCGGCGTCTCGCTCGGTGTGCTGGTGGCGTTGAATATCGATGTGATCGTTCCGGCGATCGAGCATTTGCTGGGTGTTCAGTTCCTGCCCAGAGATATCTACCTGATCAGCGCGCTGCCGTCCGACCTGCGCTGGTCGGATGTGTCGCGCATTGCTGGTATCGCGGTGCTGCTGGCTTTCCTCGCAACGCTCTATCCGAGCTGGCATGCGGCGCGCGTGCGTCCGGCGGAGGCGCTGCGCTATGAGTGACACCATGGATATCGTATTGAGCTGCGAGGCACTCGGAAAAACCTTTGCCGAGGGACGTCACAACGCATTGACGGTGCTGAGCCAGGTGAACCTCACCGTGAGAAAAGGTGAGCGTGTCGCGATCGTCGGTGTATCAGGCTCGGGCAAGTCGACGCTGCTGCATCTGCTCGGTGGGCTGGACCTGCCTAGCACCGGTCGTGTGCAGCTGCTTGGTCGGGAGATGCGGACGCTGTCTGAGTCGGAGCGTGGCGAGCTGCGCAATCGCTCGCTTGGTTTTGTGTATCAGTTTCATCATCTGCTGCCCGAATTTTCCGCGCTCGACAATGTCGCGATGCCACTGCTGATCCGGCGCATGCCGACTTCGGCAGCGCGCGAGGCGGCAGCGAAGCTGCTTGAACGGGTGGGACTGGCAAACCGGCTGTCGCATCTTCCCGGTGAATTGTCCGGCGGTGAGCGTCAGCGCGTGGCACTGGCCCGCGCGCTGGTGACGCAGCCAGCCTGTGTGCTGGCAGATGAGCCGACCGGTAATCTGGATCGAGGCACCGCGCAACAAGTGTTCGAGCTGATGCTGGAGCTGTCGCAGACGCTCGGTACCGCATTCGTGATCGTGACCCATGATCCGGAGCTCGCGCAGCGCTGCGACCGTGTGCTGCATCTGTCGGCGCAGGGGCTGAACTGACGGCCATGCTGGTCGATAGTCACTGTCATCTCGACGCGGCCGAGTTTGGCGGCGACGCGGCAGGCATTGTGCAGCAAGCGACGGAGGCCGGTGTGCGCTGGATCGTGGTTCCGGCCGTCGAGGCGGCAAACTTCGATACGGTGGCGACGCTGGCCGCGAGCTTGCCGAATTGTGTCTATGCGCTGGGTATTCATCCGATGTACGTGCCGCAGGCCAGTGAGGATGATCTGATCCGCCTGCGCGAGCGTGTTGCCGACGCAATCACTGATACTCGCTTCATTGGCATCGGCGAGATCGGTCTGGATTTTTTCATTCCCGAACTCGCCAGCGGCGCGCTGCGCGACAAGCAGGAACGCTTCTACGTCGAGCAGTTGAAGATTGCGCGGGATTTCGGACTGCCGGTGATTCTGCATGTGCGTCGCTCGCAGGATGTGCTGCTGAAATACCTGCGACGTGTCCGGGTCACTGGTGGTATCGCGCATGCGTTCAATGGCAGCGAGCAGCAGGCGCAGGCCTTCATCGATCTCGGCTTCGTGCTCGGCTTTGGCGGCGCGATGAGCTTCACCCGTGCATTGCAGATACGCCGGCTGGCCGCATCCTTGCCGGCGGAGGCCATCGTGCTCGAGACTGACGCGCCGGATATTTCCCCTTCATGGCTGCATCCCGGCGTCAACACGCCGGCGCAGCTTCCCCGACTTGCTGCGGTGCTGGCCGAGTTGCGCGGCCAGCCGCTGGCAGAGATCGCGACACAGACTTCCCGTAATGTCGCGCGCGTGCTGCCCCGCCTTGGCAACCTGATGATGACCTAGTGCGCGCGCTGGCGCTCGGCTGGCTGGCCGGCACGCTGTGGCTGCAGACGCGCGAGACATTGCCGTCATCCGGACTGTCACTTGCGCTGATGGCGCTGGGGTTGCTAAGTGGATGGCTGGCGCTGGCGACTATTCGCCGGTGGCGTCCGGCGCTGTTTCTTCTGACCGGTATTTGCGTCGGCGCGGGCTGGTCCGCACAGCTTGCGCAGCAGCGGCTCGCCGACAGCTTGCCGGCGTCGCTGGAAGGTCGTGACCTGCAGCTGACCGGTGTCATTGCCTCCGTTCCCGATCGCTTCGACAACGGCCAGCGTTTTGCTTTCGACCTTGAGCAGGCGAGCGACAGCGGTCGGGACGCGCCGGTGCCGCGTCGTATTGCGCTGGGCTGGTATGCGGATGATGGCGAGATGCCGTCATTGCTGCCCGGCGAGCGCTGGACACTGAGCGCACGGCTGAAGCAACCGCACGGACAGGCAAATCCTTTTGGTTTTGATGTCGAGGCGTGGTGGCTGACCGAAGGCGTGCGCGCGACCGGTACGGTGCGCGCTGGCGGAGCGCAGCGGCGAGACGCCTTCGTTGTCAGCCTGCGCGACCTGATCGGACGGATGCGCATGGGACTGCGGGATCGTATACACGCAGCGCTACCGGATGCGCGCTATGCCAGCGTGATCGTCGCGCTGGTGATCGGAGATCAGCGGCCTATCGCTCAGTCGGACTGGGAAATTTTCAATCGCACCGGCATCGGTCACCTGGTATCGATTTCCGGACTGCACATCACCATGATCGCTGCGCTGTTCGCCGGGCTGATGCATTGGCTATGGCGTCACTCATTTTTCATCGGCAGCACATTGCCCTTACGCGCACCGGCGCACAAGATTGCCGCAGCGGCGGGCCTGATGATGGCATTGCTGTACGTCGCGCTGGCCGGCTTCGGCATACCGGCGCAGCGCACGCTGCTGATGCTGACGGTTGCAACACTGGCCATGTGGAGCGACCGTCTGCTGCCAGCCTCGCAGGTGCTCGCTGCCGCGTTGCTCGCCGTGCTGATCTTTGATCCCTGGGCGGTGTTATGGCCCGGCTTCTGGTTGTCGTTCGGCGCGATTGGCGTGTTGCTGTTTGCGGCGTCCGGCCGAGGGGAAGCAGACCATCCAGCGCCGGACTGGCAAGTGATGCTGAGGTCGGCGTCGCGCACGCAACTGGCGGTCACCATCGGTCTGGTGCCGCTGACGATGCTGCTGTTCGGGCAGGTATCGCTGGTGGGGCCGCTGGCGAATGCGGTGGCGATTCCGGTGGTCAGCTTTCTGGTCACGCCGCTGGCGCTCGCGGGCAGCGTGCTGCCGGCGCCGTTGGGAGGCTGGCTGCTGCAACTGGCGCACGGCAGCTTCGCCTGGCTTGCGCAAGGCCTGAGCTGGCTGTCGTCGCTGCCGCTGGCGGTATGGCAGGCGCCGCGTCCGGACTTACTGTCTGCGCTGGTGGCGGCCGCCGGCACGCTCTGGATGCTCGCGCCGCGCGGCTGGCCACTGCGCTGGGTGGGTGCGCTCGCCTGGCTGCCGGTGATCACGCTGATGCCCGAGTCGACGGTGTCCGGATTGCGCGTGATGGCATTCGATATCGGGCAGGGCAATGCCGTGCTGGTCGAGACGAAGACTTTCCGTCTGCTGTATGACACCGGCCCGTCCTATTCGGCGGAGGCAGACGGCGGTAGCCGCGTGATAGTGCCGTATCTGAGCGCGCGTGGTATCGATTATCTCGATGCCCTGGTGATCTCGCACAGTGACAGCGATCATGCCGGTGGCGCGCGCACGCTGATGCAGGCGGTCGGCATCGGCTGGGTCGCGTCATCATTGCCGCCGGCGCATCCGCTGGTGGATGCGCGTCATGTCGCGTGCGTCGCCGGACAGCGCTGGCTGCGCGATGGCGTACTGTTTGAATTTTTACATCCGCTCAGTAGCGACAGCGCAAGTTCAAAGCCGAACGCGCGTAGCTGCACGCTGAAAATCAGCACCGGGCAACAGTCGATACTGCTGACCGGCGACATCGAAGCGCCGCAGGAGCGGGCGCTGCTCGCCAGAGATGCGCATCGCTTGCGCGCCGATGTGCTGCTCGCGCCGCATCATGGCAGCGGCACCTCATCGACACCGGCGTTTCTGGATGCGGTCAGCCCGCGGCTGGCCTTGTTTCAGGTGGGCTATCGCAATCGCTATCGCCATCCCAAGGCCGAGGTGGTGGAGCGTTACCTCGCGCGGGGCATACCGATATTGCGCAGCGATAGAAGCGGAGCGATTTCGCTGACGATGGACGGGCGGCGGTTCGGCGTGACTCAGGCCTGCGAAATCCCGCGCTACTGGTCCAGTCAGCGCTGTGATCCACTGACCATGTCTTTTGCGAATGATCGATAGTCCGTTCACCAAGTCATGTCAGCATCCGGCGCGATTCCTCTCGTCGTCCGACCATGCGTACACCCCTGATTTTTGTCCTGCTGATGACCATAGCGCTGTCTGCGTGTTCCGCTAATGCAGCGACCGACGAACTACGTCAGATCATCGACAGCGGCCGGCCGGCCATCACGCTGGATATCGACAACGACTCACTGCTGCTGAACCGGGCCGACGGGCTGTATACCAGCGGATTGCGACTGACCAAAAATTATCGCAAGCGTGCCGATGATGGCTGGGTGTCGGCCGGCTGGCGGCTGGGGCAGCAGTTGTACACCGCGAAGAATGCGCAGTTGTTGCCGGAACAGCTAGGGCCAAATGATCGTCCTTACGCCGGCTGGTTGTACGGTGGCCTTTTTTATCGTCAGGAACATGCGGATGGCAGTGAAACCGCGTTCGGTCTGGATGTCGGCTGCCTCGGGCCCTGCGCGCTCGGGCGACAGACGCAGGAGTCGCTGCATCATCTGTTGCACCAGCCGCAGCCGCGAGGCTGGCGCTCGCAGCTGTCCACGGAACTGGGCGCAGTTGCGCATCTGGGCGGACGTGGCCCTTACTGGCGCGTGGGGCGGGTGATCGATGTACGTCCCGGAATCGCGGTGCGTATCGGCAACATCTTCACGGATATCAACGGTGATCTGAGCCTGCGCGTCGGCCAGCTGCAACCCTTGCCTGATACATCGACTGTGTACGGCTTCCTGCGCGCCGGCGCGCGTGCGGTCGGCTATGACGCGACGCTGCAAGGCGGGTTGTTCGCGCGGGAACAGCAGCGCACAGTCGATCCGAAACGGCTGACCGGCGAGGTCGAAGTCGGGCTGCAGTGGCAGGGCAGGCACTGGGCAGCACGCCTATCGGTAATCACACGCAGCAATGAAATTCACGGCGTCAGCGAAAGTGAGGGCCGGCAGGAGTTCATTCGGCTGGCGATCAGTTATTCCCCGTGAGCGCGATACAAGGCTGGCAAGTCGGGCGCATTCAACCGTGGGTGGGCGATGACCTTTGCGGTATAATTCGAATTTCCCGCTAGTGCCGTCCCCGGCACCCATTTTGCAATGACCAAGTTTGTATTTGTCACTGGCGGTGTCGTGTCTTCCCTCGGCAAGGGAATCGCGGCAGCGTCTCTGGCCGCGATCCTCGAATCGCGTGGCCTCAAAGTCACCCTCCTCAAGCTCGATCCCTACATCAACGTCGATCCCGGAACGATGAGTCCGTTCCAGCACGGTGAAGTATTCGTGACCGATGACGGCGCGGAAACCGACCTTGACCTCGGCCACTATGAGCGCTTCATCAGCGCCAAAATGAAAAAGGTGAATAACTTCACCACCGGCCAGATTTATGAGTCGGTAATCCGCAAGGAGCGTCGCGGCGAGTATCTCGGCAAGACGGTGCAGGTGATTCCGCATATTACCAACGAGATTCAGGACTTCATTCATCGCGGGGCTGAAGGTTTTGATGTCGCGATCGTTGAGATCGGCGGCACCGTCGGCGATATCGAGTCGCTGCCTTTCCTGGAAGCCGCGCGTCAGCTGTCGCTGCGTAGTGGCCGTAACAGCGCGGCGTTTGTGCATCTGACACTTGTGCCTTATCTGCAATCGGCGGGTGAGCTGAAAACCAAGCCGACGCAGCATAGCGTGCAGAAGCTGCGCGAAATCGGTATCTCGCCGGATGCACTGCTATGCCGCGCGGATCGCCGGATTCCCGATGACGAGCGCGCGAAGATTTCGCTGTTCTCGAATGTTCAGGAAGACGCGGTCATTTCCGTGTGGGATGCCGACACCATCTATAAGATTCCGCAAATGCTGCACGATCAGGGGCTGGATCGCATCATCTGCGATCGCCTCGATCTGCATCCGAAAGATGCCGATCTGTCGATGTGGGCAAGGCTGGTCAATGCGCTGGAAAATCCTAAGCAGGAAGTTCACATCGCGATGGTCGGTAAATATGTCGATCTCACCGAGTCCTACAAGTCGCTGACCGAGGCGTTACGCCACGCGGGTATTCACACCGAGTCGCGTGTGAATATTGAATACGTTGATTCGGAAGATATCGAAACCGGTGGCGCCGCCAGTCTCGCGAAATACGACGCCATCCTCGTTCCCGGCGGCTTCGGCAAGCGTGGCGTCGAGGGCAAGATCGCGGCAGTGCGTTACGCGCGTGAGCACAAAGTGCCTTACCTTGGCATCTGCCTCGGCATGCAGGTGGCGCTGATCGAATACGCGCGTGATGTCGCCGGTCTCAGTCACGCGAACTCCACCGAATTTGATCCCGATACCGAGAACCCGGTGGTCGCGCTGATCACTGAGTGGCAGAACCATGACGGCCATATTGAGCGTCGCGATCTGAACTCTGACCTCGGTGGCACCATGCGTCTGGGTGCGCAGACCTGCGCAGTGAAGCCCGGAACGCTGGCGGCTGAAATCTATGGTCTGTCCGTCACTGAGCGTCACCGTCACCGCTACGAAGCGAACAATCATTATCTTGAGCGCATCGAGCAGGCGGGGCTGGTGGTGTCGGCGCGTACGCCGACCGAGTCGCTGTGCGAGATCATGGAATTGCCGCGCAGCGGAGAGCATGCGCATCCGTGGTTCATGGGAGTGCAGTTCCACCCTGAATTCAAATCCACGCCGCGCGACGGGCATCCGCTGTTTATCTCGTTCATCAAGGCTGCGCTGGCAAGCAAGGGCAATGGCGCGCAAAGGAAAGCGGCATGAAACTTGGCGATTTCAACGTTGGCATCGAACATCCGTTTTTCCTGATCGCCGGTACCTGCGTGATCGAGTCCGAGCAGATGGCGCTGGATACGGCGGGCCAGCTGAAGGAAATCACCAGTGCGCTCGGCATTCCGTTTATCTACAAATCCTCGTTCGACAAGGCGAACCGCTCGTCCGGCGATTCCTTCCGCGGACTCGGCATGGATAAGGGTCTCGAGATTCTGGCGAAGGTGAGAAAGCAGATCGGTGTGCCGGTGCTGACCGATGTGCATGACATCGATGAAATCAAGCCAGTCGCCGAGGTGGTTGATGTGTTGCAGACGCCGGCTTTCCTGTGCCGGCAAACGGATTTCATTCGCGCCTGCGCGCTGTCGGGCAAGCCGGTGAATATCAAGAAGGGCCAGTTCCTCGCGCCGCATGACATGCGCAATGTCGTCACGAAAGCGCGCGACGCCGCACGCGACGCCGGCCTGCCGACAGATGTGTTCATGGTCTGCGAGCGCGGCGCTTCCTTTGGCTACAACAACCTGGTGTCCGACATGCGCTCGCTGGCGATCATGCGCGAGACAGCATGCCCGGTCGTCTTTGATGCCACGCACTCGGTACAGTTACCCGGCGGGCAGGGCACATCGTCCGGCGGGCAGCGCGAGTTCGTTCCGGTACTGGCCCGGGCGGCCGTTGCTGTCGGCGTTGCCGGGCTGTTCATGGAAACGCATCCGGATCCGTCGCAGGCAAAATCGGACGGTCCGAACGCGGTGCCGCTGTCGCGCATGCGTGAGCTGCTCGACAGTCTGGTCGCGCTGGACCGTGTGGTGAAGCGCCAGCCGCTGCTTGAGAATGACTTTAGCTGACCTCTTGTTCCATCCAACAACATCACTACCCCTTGCGGAGATCTGAATGAGTGCAATCGTTGACATCGTAGGCCGTGAAATCTTGGACTCGCGCGGCAACCCGACCGTCGAGTGTGACGTGCTGCTGGAATCCGGCGTGATGGGCCGCGCGGCGGTGCCATCAGGCGCGTCGACCGGCTCGCGCGAGGCGATCGAGCTGCGCGATGGCGATAAAGAGCGTTACCTCGGCAAGGGCGTGTTGCGCGCCTGCGAGAACATCAATACCGAGATCTCCGAAGCGGTGATGGGTCTGGACGCGTCCGAGCAGGCGTTTCTGGACCGCACCATGATCGATCTCGATGGCACCGAGAACAAGTCACGCATGGGCGCGAATGCGATGCTGGCCGTGTCGATGGCAGTGGCCAAAGCCGCCGCTGAGGAAGCCGGCCTGCCGCTGTACCGCTACTTCGGTGGTTCGGGCGCGATGCAGATGCCGGTACCGATGATGAACGTGATCAACGGCGGTGCGCATGCCGACAACAACCTCGATATTCAGGAGTTCATGATCATCCCGGTCGGCGCGCCGAGCTTCCGTGAAGCGATGCGCTATGGTGCCGAGGTCTTCCACATGCTGAAGAAGATCTTGCACGACAAAGGTCTGACCACGGCCGTCGGTGACGAGGGTGGTTTTGCGCCGTCGGTGAAGAGCCATGAAGAGGCGATTCAGCTGATCCTGCAGGCGATCGAAAAAGCCGGCTATGAGCCAGGCACGCAGATCGCGCTGGGCCTCGACTGCGCGGCTTCCGAGTTCTATAAAGATGGTCAGTATCATCTCGACGGCGAAGGCCTGAAGCTGTCGGCCGATGATTTCACGAACCTGCTGTCGACCTGGTGCGACAAGTACCCGATCATGTCGATCGAAGACGGCATGCATGAAAACGACTGGAAGGGTTGGGCTACGCTGACCAAGGCGCTGGGTCAGAAAGTGCAGCTGGTTGGCGACGACCTGTTTGTCACCAATACCAAGATCCTGCGTCAGGGCATCGACGAGCACATCGCGAACTCGATCCTGATCAAGATCAACCAGATCGGCACGCTGACCGAGACTTTCGCCGCGATCGAGATGGCCAAGCGCGCGGGTTACACGGCCGTGATCTCGCACCGTTCCGGCGAGACCGAAGACTCAACGATTGCCGACATCGCCGTCGGTACCAATGCGCTGCAGATCAAGACCGGCTCGATGTCGCGTTCAGACCGCATGGCGAAGTACAACCAGCTGCTGCGCATCGAGGAAGACCTTGGCGATATCGCGTCCTACCCGGGTCGCGATGCGTTCTACAACCTGAAATAAGCGCAACGGGCCGCCGCTGGCGGTCCGAGCGGAGTCTTCCTTGCGCCTGATTCTGATCATCCTGACCCTGCTGCTGGTGCTGATCCAGTATCCGCTCTGGCTCGGCAAAGGCGGCTGGCTGCGCGTATGGGATCTGTCGCGTCAGCTCGATGTCGCGCTCGACAAGGAGCAGGAACTGAAGGCGCGCAACGATAAACTGGCCGGCGAGGTCGAAGACCTGAAGGAAGGTACCGGTGCTGTCGAGGAGCGCGCGCGCTATGAGCTGGGGCTGGTGAAGGAGGGCGAGATCTTCGTGCAGATTCTGGAGCCGGGCGCCAAAAAATCTACGCCCGGATCGGACGGCACTTCGAACTGACTGACGAGCAGCGAGACCGGCTTGCCTTAAGCCTTCTTCACAAACTCCGTCTTCAAACCCATCGCACCGATTCCGTCGATCTTGCAATCGATATCATGGTCGCCGTCGACCAGCCGGATGTTTTTCACCTTGGTGCCGACCTTCACGGTCGATGACGAGCCCTTCACCTTCAGGTCCTTGATCAGCGTGACGGTATCGCCATCCTGCAGCACCGTGCCGTAGGCATCTTTCCATACCCGCTGAGCCTCTGCCGCGACTGGGGCGCTGGCGCTCCATTCGTGTCCGCACTCAGGGCAGGTTAGCAGCTCGCCGACTTCGTAGGTGTAGCTGGACTGGCATTGGGGGCAGGGAGGCAAGGTGCTCATATTTCGCTCTTGGGGACGTTGTTCAGTGTTGCTGCTCACCCGGTGGCTGGACTGCGTCGGCCAGTGTCGGTGTGGCGAACAGTTGCATGCAGTCGACTTTATCAAAGCCATAGTGCTGTCCGCAAAACTCGCAGTTGATCTCCAGTTTGCCCAGTTCATTCAGCGCATCATCGACTTCATCGCGGCCCAGCATTTTCAGCATATTGCCGACCCTCTCGCGCGAGCAACTGCAGTAGAAGGCCGGATGGCGCGGCTCGAACACGCGCACCGTCTCTTCCCAGTACAGCCGCTGCAACAAGGTCATGATGTCGGTGCTCAGCAATTCCTGCTGGCTGACGGTGGCGGCCAGCGTCACGGTGCGGTTCCAGGTATCGATGTCTTCCGTGCCGGTGGCCGTGCCTCCGCTATCCGGCAGCTTCTGCAGCAGCAGGCCGCGCGCGATCTTGTCGTCAGCCGCCAGCCATAGCCGGGTATCGAGCTGCTCTGAGCGCATCATGTAATTCTCAATGACCGTCGATACTGAGTCGCCGTCCAGTGCGACGATCCCCTGATACGGCTGCTGGCCCGGCAGTTTGTCCAACGGGTCCAGCGTGATCGCAAAACGGCCATTACCGTGCTGGTTCACCAGTTGCTGCAGGCTGGCATCGTCCGCCACCGTCGCGCCCTCGGCCAGCTTCGCGGTTGCGCGCAGCCGCAGCGTCGCGTCGCATTCGACCACCAGCAGCTTCACCGGACCATCACCGTGAATTTGCAGAATCAGGGTGCCGTTAAATTTCAGGTTAGCCGACAGCAGCGCAGCCGCTGCCATCATCTCGCCCAGTACCGCACCGACCGGCGCCGGATAGCTACGCCGGGTCATCACATGTGCCCAGGCATCGGATAATTCAACCAGTTCGCCGCGCACCTGTGAGTGCTCGAACATGAATTTCTGCAGAGTGTCGCTCATCAGTCAGGCGTTCAGGCGATGCGTTTCAGGTGCTGGCGATAGTGTTTCGCGCGCTGCACATACATTTCGGCGCTCTTTTTCAGACCGGCCAGTTGTTCTTCTGTTAGCGTGCGTACCGCCTTCGCCGGTGAGCCGATGATGAGGGAGTTGTCCGGGAATTCCTTACCTTCGGTGACCAGTGCACCGGCACCAACCAGACAGTTGCGCCCGATTTTCGCGCCGTTGAGTACCACGGCCTGAATACCGATCAGGCTGCCATCGCCGATCGTGCAGCCGTGCAGCATGGCCTGATGACCGACAGTGACATCGTTGCCGACGATCAGCGGGAAGCCCTTGTCGGTATGCAGTACTGTGCCTTCCTGAATATTGCTGTTCTCGCCAATCACAATGGGTTCGGTGTCGCCGCGCAGCGTCACTCCATACCAGAGGCTGGCGTTCGCTTTCAGTGTGACATCACCGATCACGATCGCGGTGTCGGTCAGGTAGGCGGATTCGTCAATACGGGGACGGGTGTCGCCCAACTGGTAGATCGGCATGGGAATTACAATACGGATATCAGGAAAGTCACATTTTACCCTTGACCGCATGAATCTCACTTCGAAGCCTTGCCCGCACGAGTTGCGCACTGAAGCGCTGCGTCTGCTTTGCGAGACCGATGTCGCCGGTAAAGTTGCGCAGACGCGCGAGCTGCAGGTCCGATGGCTGGTCCAGCGCATCGGTCTGGAACCCGGGTCGATGCTGACGACGCAGGCGCCCGTGCCCGGTCGTCCGGTGCGTCCGCCACTGGTGGCGCCGCGCGACGTTGGTAAGCGCGCAATGAATACGATCGAAGGCCGTGCTGCATTGATTCATGCGCTTGCACATATCGAGTTCAATGCAATCAACCTTGCACTCGACGCCATCTGGCGTTTCGCCGGCATGCCGCGCGAATTTTATGGCGACTGGCTGCAGGTCGCATCCGAAGAGGCGCTGCATTTTTCGCTGCTCGATGCGCACCTGCACATGCTTGGCTTTGCCTATGGCGATTTCAATGCGCATGACAGCCTGTGGGAGATGTCGCAGAAAACTGCCGGCGATATCACCGCGCGCATGGCGCTGGTGCCGCGCACGCTGGAGGCGAGGGGGCTGGATGCGACACCAGCGGTGCGTGCGAAGCTGGCGCAGGTGGGCGACCATGAAGCGGCCGCTATCCTCGACATTATCCTGCGCGACGAAGTAGGGCATGTCGCGATCGGCAATCGCTGGTATCGCTGGCTGTGCGAGCGCGACGGGCAGGATCCGGTGGCGCTGTATGCGCAGCTGTCGGTGCGCTACAAGGCGCCGCCGCTGCGCGGTCCGTTCAATCTGGATGCGCGGCGTGCGGCAGGTTTCAGTGATGAGGAAATGGCGGCGCTGGAGGCAGTGGGGCTGATGCACCTGTCGACATGAGTCGAGGGTTCGTGTGCGGCTTGTGGCGCCGTCTCCCTTCGGTGACCGTATGATTCGCCGCTTCTGTCAGGTGGTGGATTGTTTAGCGGGAGCCTCGGCTTGCTTCAGTAACTCCACGATCTCCAGATGGCCCTCCACCACGGCGTGGTCCAGCGCAGTGTAGCCGTCGATAGCAGCGACATGGATTTGTTTTTCTGCCGTGGGAAGCCTGAGAAGTTCCCGGACAATGTCGATGTAACCTCCCTGCGATGCAGCCGTCAGCGGAATCCAGCCTTGCTTGCTTGCTGCCAGCGATTGTGCACCAGCCGAAGGCAAACCAAGCAACAAACGCACGACTGTCAGGTAGCCGCGATGCGCTGCAATCATGAGCGGGCTGAAGCTTTGTGGATTATTAATCATTAGTGCCTGATCGTTGGCCGACTTCAGTGCCAGCAAACGGGTGGCGATATCCAACAGCTCATGTTCAAGCGCCAGTAAAAGCGGATTGTGTCCATGCCGGAGCGCGACGCGAACCTGGTCATCCGCTGTCGGCGATGACAGCAGTAGCTCGGCTATCCAGCGCTTCTCATAGAGCAGAGCGTAGGTCATCACCGAACACAGGTCACCGAGCTTGGTCATGGCGATCTGACCTGGCGCCGAAGCATGCGCAAGTAACTTGTCGACCGTCCCGGTTCGATTTCTCTCAATGGCTAATCCCAAAACGCTCTGCCCCGCTTTGGTTGTCGCAAGCAGCTGTTCGTCAGCTGAAGCCAATTGCAGAAGCATCTCGATCACCTCGATCTGGTCGCTGACTGCCGCCTGCATCAGCGCATTGTAGCCAGTGAGCTTGGTTTGTATGATGGCCTGCTGATTCCGTGATGGCAGTGCAAGCAGCATTCTGATGATAGGCATCGCCCGGATCTTGATGGCGATGATCAGAGGATTGAGCCCGTCCATTGTGACCATCATTGCCTGTTCATTCGCCGATGAAAGCTTCAGTAGCTTCGCCGCTGCCTCGATTTTTTCGAAGCCGAGGGCGACGAGAAGCGGCGAATTTCCCTTGTGGTCTGGTTGCGTCGTCATCCACAGACCCAGTGGGGTTCGCAACAGCTTGTCCAGGACCATTATGTGATTGCCAAGGATGGCCGCCGTCATGAGATGGCGGCCATCGGCGTCCTCGCGACAAACGAGCTCCCGGCAGCGCTCAGATTCCATGAATGCATGCAATTTCTTGTCCGATGCGGTCGATACGAATTCCATCAGTTTTGCAGGCGACTCGAGACCCTGGAAATCGAAGGAGAGGTCATGTTTTTCCAGAAGCGACAGCACGCCACCGGAGCCCGGCATGTGCTCCGCATAATAGGTGGTCAGGATTTTCGCGCCATCCTGTGGCAGCAGCCGCTGTATCGTGGTCAGGAATAGTTCAAGCGCTGAAATTTCGCTTTTACCGACCATCAGCAGCTCGTCCTGCAGTTGATCGAGCACGGCGATGATCCGGTCCTTTGTCCATTGGCCACCCGAATTTAATTGCGCCGCGACTTGTTTCACATCGCCGCTGACAACGGCCTTACACAGTGCGCGTTGCACCGGATCGAGTGCCGGCCGGGAGTCCGGCCTGCGTTTCGACTTCGCCGGCTGTACCGGAAGGCCTTTTTGTTTCGGCGGGTTCGTCTTTTGGTTTTTCGAGGCCTGCGCGCGCTTTTCCGGATGAGAATCCCCGGCTGTAGTGATAGGGGGCTTGTCAGCTTCCTGCTTTTTTTTCGTTCCCTTGCCGATCAGTACGGGCGCGGTGTGCACGATATCCGCAGGTGCCTGTCGGCTTTTGAAGGTCTTTTTAGGTGCCCTGTCGGCTGACACCTGGTTACCGGATCGGGCGGGTGGGGTTGAGGTACTTGGGGGCGGTTCAAATACGCCCAGCTTTGGCGTCTCCAGCACACGTGTCAAACCTGGCGGCTCCGACGGTCGCTGCCGGGCCAGCTTGCCGCCCGGCGCGGACGGGTTCACCGGTGCAGCCGGCAAGGGTAATGGTGGCAGCACGTCGATGGTATCGACGATGGCGCCCAGTTCGCCGATACGGCGGTCAATCTCCTGCGCCGGCAGCCACAGGTCCTTGGCGGTGACCATGCCGGACTCGAGCATCAGCTTTAGGGCCGGCAGGATCGCGCGTGGATTGTAGGGCCAGTGGCTGCCGTATGTCGGCGTTACCTGCTTCAGCAATACACCCATGAATGACTTCAGCTCCGGTGAGCGGGGCACCAGGTTGCTGGCCCACAGATAGGCCAGCCCGGTGGCGGCACCGCCGAGCGACTTTGGGTGGGTCAGGCACTTGCTGCCCTTGGCCAGCAGCGCCGATACCAAGACACACGCAGCGTTCTGCAGCGCTCGCTGATCCGGCGAAGCCACCGTGCTGTTGAGCGCAGCCGTTGACCACGAAGAAGACGATGATGACGACGAGGGCGATGATGGCGATGTGGACGACGATGGCGATGTGGACGACGATGGCGATGTGGACGACGATGGCGATGTGGACGACGATGGCGAGTAAACCGATGCGGTACTGGTGGGAGCGGATTTTGCTGCTCGCTGCTTGTCGCAGTACTTGATGAAGCTGACCAGGTTCGACAGCGCCTGTCCATCAACGCGCTCGCCATTGAAATCTGATTGTTCGATGCAGCCGATCAGGTGCGAGTACGCAGCCTCCATTGCCGGGAGTGCATCCTTAAACACTTGCTTTTTTTTGATCCGGTATTCGCCGATCTTGCGCAGGAAGTTGCTGAAGTTCGCCAGCGCCACGTAATCGGCATCTTCACCCGCCAACGCTGTTTGCGGCAGCGTGCCGATGACTTGGGTCAGCCGGTCCAACGCCGGCAGCAGCGTCGGACTGTTCGGGTGCAGCACCCGCTTGTCGAGTGCATCCTTGAGGATATTGCACACATTGAGTAGCGATACCGCATCGACCGGCGCCGTGGCCAGTCTCGACAGCACAGCGTCCGAGCACAGGTTCAGCACGGCCTGCTGCAGTAGCTGGCCTTGTGTGGCCGGCTGCTCCATGCTACTCGTCGTGGCGATGGGCTCGTCAAGGTCGAGCAGTTCGAAGTTGATGATGGTCGCCACCAGTACTGCACAGCGGCCAAGGTTGTGGTCGGAGAGCAGTCGCTGGCACTGGTCGCCACCGGTCCACGCGTAGATCAGTACGAGTACCTTGCCGAAGCATTCACTGATTACGCCGTTGGCTGTAATCAGTTCGGTTTTGAGCAGGCGGCTGACTAGATTGAGGATGTCGAACACCTGACCATTGGCTTCGACTCCGTCGGGTAAGCCCTTGTCCATCGCCTGCTGCAACAGGGTATCGGTCAGCGATTGCAGGGTGTCCCGGTCGTCGTTGTCGAGAGTTCGATCAAACAGGCGGGTACCGTAGCTGGGAACGCATACCGACAGGCCGAGGCAGATGGTCTGGATGTGCGAATGCTCGAGAGTAGCCAGATGAGTTGTGGCATCGCTTGAGTTGAGTGCCGTCGACAGGTGGTCGGCGAAGGCGACGAGCATTCGCCTGAGATTGTCAACGGACGGATGACGGCTATGTTTCCTCAACAGGTCCGCCAGTTCGCGCTCGCTGTTTTTCAGACTGTCGCAGAGCGAAAGGATAGGCGGGAGCTTCTTGGCCAGCGGAGGCTTGACTTCGCGGAGCAGGTAGCCGAGTGAGTCGAGCAAGCTGCGGTGTTGAGGATGGAGTTCGTTCCTCGGCTGGGTATTGTGATTATCGGGTTCGGTACCGACTTGCCGCTGCTTCTGCTTGATGCGGGGCGGGTCGATGCTGGTACGCCTGTCATTTGGGTTTGCTGGCTGTTGTGGAGGCGACAGGGTCGGCTGGGTGCCAGCCTGAAGCTTGAACGACGAGGTGCTGCTCGAGGAGGAAAGGCTCATCAGGGACTCCGGAATCAAAAGTCCCTGTGGGTGTGGCCAAGCGCGAGAGGGTTCCGGCCCTGGCTGCCGCCGGTCCAGCCGGCGGTCAGCTCGATGCCGCGTTCGAGGCAGACATTGACTTCGGTACCGGCTTACTGCGCGTGCGTTGAAGTCAGTAGTGCTGCAAGCGATGCGATTGAATATCGCCCAAAGTACCGATGGACAACCATCCGCCTCGCGGGGCATCACTGTCGCAATCCCAGTCCGGCAAAACGTAGCGACTGCCGCCGGCACTTTCGTGCAGCGCGGGCCGGTGTGTGTGCCCGTGAATCATCGTGCGCACTTGATACTGCTCATACAGCCGTTCGATCTCGCTGAGATTGACATCCATGATCATCATCGATTTTTCACGCTGCGCGTCGCGGCTGCCTTCGCGCATGCTGTGGATGATTGCCTTGCGCTCAGCCAGTGGCTTCGCCAGAAAAGCGTGCTGCCAGTCCGGCTCGCGAACCTGCTTGCGGAAAGCCATGTAATCCTGATCATCGACACATTGCGCATCGCCATGCAGCAGCAGCACGGGGTGACCAGCGATGTCCGCTACATGCGGATCAGTCAGTCGTGTGGCACCCGTTGCCTGCGCGAACGCATCGCCGGCAAGGAAATCGCGATTACCGGCAATCCAGTACAGCGCGACTCCCTGATCGCTCAATGTACGCAGCGCATCGACAACGCTGCGATTGAAAGGATCATCAATATCGTCGTCGCCGGCCCAGTATTCAAAGATATCGCCGAGCAGGTAGAGCTGCCGCGCGTGTGTCGCTTCTTCGTCGAGGAAACGGAAGAAGGCCGCGGCAGTCTTCGGCATCGCCGGTGTCAGGTGCAGATCCGAAACAAAAAGCGCAACCGTTTCCGGTTGCGCTTTGGATTCGACTGGCGAGGATACGCTCATCGTGGTGGCGTTCAGTCCGACCGTCAGACGATCTCGGCTTTTTCGATGATCACATCCTCGACCGGCACGTCACCATGAAAACCCTTGGTGCCGGTGGCTACCTTGCGGATGGCATCAACCACATCGGTACCATCGCTGACCTTGCCGAACACGCAGTAACCCCAGTTATTCGGGCCATCGTAGTTCAAAAAGTCATTGTTCTTCACGTTGATGAAGAACTGTGCTGACGCCGAATGCGGGTCGCTGGTGCGCGCCATCGCAATCGTGTACTGCTCATTCGTCAGCCCGTTGGCGGCTTCGTTCTCAATGGGTTCCTTCGTGTCACGCTGTTTCATGCCCGGCTCAAAGCCGCCGCCCTGAATCATGAAGCCGTTGATCACGCGGTGGAAAATCGTTCCATCGTAATGGCCGGATTTCACATAGTCGAGGAAATTCTCGACAGTCTTCGGCGCCTTTTCCGCATCGAGTTCGATCGTGATTTTGCCGTGGTTGGTCGTCAGTACAACTGCCATGATGATTCCTTCAATGAAAAAATGATTATTCGACGATCGTTGCCGACTCGATCACGACCGGCTTCACCGGTTTGTCACGGCGATCGGTTTCGACCGCCTCGATCAGGTCGACCACCTCAGTGCCCTTGATGACCTTGCCAAATACCGCATAGCCCCAGCCATCCTGTCCCGGGTAATCGAGGAAGCGGTTGTTGTTAGTGTTGATGAAGAACTGCGCTGTCGCTGAGTTCGGATCCGGTGTGCGCGCCATCGCGAGCGCGTACTGCCGATTCTTCAGTCCGTTGGATGATTCAATCTCGACTGGCGGACGGGTTGGCTTCTCCGCGCCTTTGGTCGTGAAACCACCACCCTGGATCATGAAGCCACGGATCACGCGGTGAAAAATCGTGCCGTTGTAATGACCTGCTTTCACGTATTGCAGGAAATTCTCGACAGACTTCGGTGCTTTCGCCGGATTGAGTTCGACCACGATCTCACCGGCATTGGTCTTGATCAAGACCTTCGGGCCTTCCTGCGCCTGTGCGTGCTGTGTCAGCGCGGCGAGAGTGAGGGCGGTGATGAATCCCAGAAAGCTGCGTCGCAACATGCCTATCCTTTCAAGATGCATCGTAGCGTCGCGTATCTGCCCCGGTTCAGTCCGGAACGGGCGAGCTTCGATGCTATACTCCAACGAAACTCGCATTTTATCAAAATAAGACTTGCCGAAGCCTGCCCGCGCAGCGCCCGGCGAGTTCACCTTAGGTGGCGGCGCCTGCGCCCGTTACCGTTGCCACATCATCCATGAGCGTTCTGAAGATTTACAACACGCTGGCGCGTGACAAGGAAGTATTCACGCCGATCGAGCCGGGCAAAGTCCGCATGTACGTGTGCGGTATGACGGTTTACGACTACTGCCATCTCGGTCATGCGCGCGTGATGGTGGTGTTCGACATGGTGCAGCGCTGGCTGCGTGCACAGGGTCTCGATGTCACCTATGTGCGTAACATCACTGATATTGATGACAAGATCATCAAACGCGCAGTCGACAATGGTGAGTCGATTTCTGCGCTGACAAATCGCTTTATCGCTGCGATGAACGAAGATGCGGATGCGCTCGGCGTGCAGCGTCCCGACCATGAGCCACGCGCGACGGCTTACGTGCCACAGATGTTGCAGCTGATCGGCCAGCTCGAAAAGAACGGTCTCGCGTACAAGGCGACCGACGGCGACGTGAATTTCTCGGTGCGCGATTTCCATGGTTACGGCAAGCTGTCCGGCAAATCGCTCGATGACCTGCGTGCCGGCGAGCGGGTCGAGGTGGCCAGCGCCAAGCGTGATCCGCTCGATTTCGTGCTGTGGAAATCGTCGCGCGAATCCGAGCCAGAGGAAGTGAAGTGGGCATCGCCATGGGGTAGCGGCCGTCCTGGCTGGCATATTGAGTGCTCGGCGATGTCTTGCGACTTGCTCGGCGAGCAGTTCGATATTCATGGTGGCGGACAGGATTTGCAATTTCCACATCACGAGAATGAGATCGCGCAGTCCGAAGGCGCTAGCGGCAAGCGCTTCGTCAATTACTGGATGCACAATGGCTTCGTGCGGGTCGACGATGAAAAGATGTCGAAGTCGCTCGGTAATTTCTTCACGATCCGCGAAGTCCTGAAAGCCTATGATCCCGAGGTCGTGCGCTTCTTCATTCTGCGCGCGCATTACCGTAGCCCGTTGAATTACTCGGATGCGCATCTTGATGATGCGCGTATTGCGTTGTCCCGCCTGTATACGGCGCTGAAGGATACGCCCGGCGACAACCAGCCACTGGACTGGAATGATGATCACGCGCGTCGCTTTGCCGATGCGATGAATGATGATTTCAACACACCGATCGCTTTGGCGGTGCTGTTCGATCTGGTCACCGAGGTCAATCGCACGCATTCGGCAGCCGCCGCGCGGCAGTTGAAAGCACTGGCTGGTGTGCTCGGCCTGCTGCAGCGTGAGCCGCAAGCTTTTCTGCAAGCGGGCACGCCGTCCGGTATGACGGACGCTGAGGTCGCCACTCAGATCGAAGCGCGTGCGCAGGCGAAGCAGGCCAAAAATTTCGCTGAGGCCGACCGCATTCGCGCCGACTTGCTAGCCAAAGGCATCGTGCTCGAAGACAAGCCGGGCGGCCTGACTGAATGGCGCAGGGCCTGAGGAAAAGACGATGCCCAAAAAACCTGCGCCACTGGTGCCTGACTACTGGGAAGAAGCGAAGGCCGAGCTGATGAAGCGCGACCGGATCCTGCGCAAGCTGATTCCAAAGTTCGGCGACCTGCAGCTGGTCGGGCGCGGCGAACCGTTCATCACGCTGGCGCGCTCCATTGTCGGTCAGCAGATTTCAGTAAAGGCGGCGCAGTCGGTGTGGGAGCGGCTGGTCGAGACCTGCCCGAAGATGACCCCGGTGGCGGTGCAGAAGCTGGGGCTGGAGAAGCTCGCGTCCTGCGGACTGTCCAAGCGCAAAGCCGAGTACATCACCGACTTGTCGTTGCATTTTCTTGACGGCAGTGTGCATGAGAAAGACTGGTCGTCGATGGATGACGAAGCGGTGATTGCTGAACTGATCCAGATTCGTGGTATCGGTCGTTGGACCGCCGAGATGTTCCTGATTTTCAATTTGCTAAGACCCAATGTGTTCCCGCTTGATGATCTGGGTCTGCTGCGCGGTATCAGCGTGAATTACTTCTCCGGCGAGCCGGTGTCGCGTAGCGATGCACGTGAGGTGGCAGCCAACTGGGAGCCGTGGCGTACCGTGGCTACCTGGTACCTGTGGCGCTCGCTGGACCCGGTACCGGTAGAGTATTGATTTATCTAATGCAAGATTGTTATGATCCGACCGGCGGCCGACCACAAGTCGTCACCGATTGCCAGGATGATAAGGAGTCAGCGTGAGCAAAACCACCTTCCTCAGTTTCGAGCAGCCTATCGCTGAGCTTGAGACCAAGATCGAGGAACTTCGCTTTGTGCAGGAAGATTCAGCGGTCGATATCAGTGAAGAGATCGACCGACTGGCGCAGAAGAGCCAGCAGCTGACCAAAGAAATCTACGGCAAGCTGACGCCCTGGCAAGTGTCGCAAATCGCGCGACATCCGCAGCGTCCGTATACCCTCGATTACGTCAACGAGATTTTCACCGACTTCCATGAGCTGCACGGCGACCGCAGCTATGCGGATGACCTATCCATCATCGGTGGTCTTGCGCGGTTGAACGGTCAGGCCTGCATGGTGCTCGGCCATCAGAAGGGCCGCGACACCAAGGAGCGCGCAATGCGTAACTTCGGCATGTCCAAGCCCGAAGGCTACCGGAAGGCACTGCGACTGATGAAGGTGGCTGAGAAATTCAACCTGCCGGTGTTTACCTTCGTTGATACGCCCGGTGCGTTTCCGGGCATTGACGCTGAAGAGCGTGGCCAGTCGGAAGCGATTGGCCATAACCTGTACGCGATGGCTGAGCTGAAGGTGCCGATCATCTCGACCATCATTGGCGAGGGCGGCTCCGGCGGCGCGCTGGCGATTGCGGTCGGCGATGTCGTGCTGATGCTGCAGTATTCAACTTACTCGGTGATCTCGCCGGAAGGCTGCGCATCGATTCTGTGGAAGACCGCAGAGCGCGCATCCGATGCTGCCGAGGCGCTGGGCTTGACCGCGCATCGCCTGAAGGCGCTGAACCTGATCGACAAGATCGTCAATGAACCGCTGGGCGGCGCGCATCGCGATCCCAAGCAGATGGCCGTACTGCTCAAGCGCGCGCTGTCCGACTCGCTGCGCCAGTTCCAGGGCGTGAAGACCAAGGATCTGCTGGCCTCACGCCATGAGAAGCTGATGAGCTATGGGAAGTTCAAGGAAATCACCGAAGCAGAATAAGACGGTCCGCAAGGTCACCGAACGATTCGAACGCGCGCTGGAAGAAATTCTGGCGCGCGTTGTCGTTTCTGCGGATCGCGCGATCGCGGTCGCTTACAGCGGCGGTCTTGATTCGTCGGTGCTGCTCGAACTCGCGGCCGAAGCATGTCGCGAGCATGGGCTTGCGCTGCATGCGTTTCATATTCATCACGGACTCAGCCCGAACGCGGATCAGTGGCTTGTGCATTGCGCGCAACGCGCTGCATCACTGGGTGTGTACTTCGAAGCGATCAGGATCAGCGTGCAGGATGCAGACCGTCACGGCGTTGAACAGGCGGCGCGGCTGGCCCGCTATGACGCGCTGGGTCAGCTGTGCCGACGTCACCAAGTCAGGCTGCTGCTGACCGCGCATCATCAGGATGATCAGGCTGAAACGGTCTTGCTGCAGCTGTTCCGTGGTGCTGGTTTACGAGGTCTCGGTAGTATGGCGGATGTCGACGATGCACATGCTCTGCTTGGCGACGGGCTGGTTCTGGGTCGACCGCTGCTGGACTGCCCGCGCGCGGATCTGGAAGCAGCCGCCAGTGAATTGCAGATCGCGCACATCGTTGATGAATCGAATGCCAATACGCGCTACCGTCGTAATGTGGTCCGGCACGAGATCGTGCCGGCGATACGGCAATCCTTCCCTGCGTTTGCCGAGACGCTGGCTCGCGGCAGCCGGCACTGGCAGGCCGCGCAACGACTGCTGGACGAACTCGCCGAGATCGACGACGCGCGTTGTAGCGAAGGCGATGCGCTGCGGCTGGATCGTGTTGCGCAATTGTCCGCAGATCGTATCGACAACCTGCTGCGCTACTGGCTGGCGAGACAGGGTGCAGTGCAGCCGCCGAGTACCGCGCAGCTGACAGAACTACGCATGCAGCTGCTGCATGCGCGCGATGATGCGCATCCTTCACTGCATCTGTGCGGGCTGCTGCTGCAACGTCATGGCCTGCTGCTGGTCGCCGGGCTGACGAGACCGAGCGATCCGCCGCAGCATGAGATCAGCCTGCAGTGGCGAGGCGAGCGCGAGATCGAGGTACCTGAGTGGCAGGGCAGTCTGCTGTTCGAGCCCGGTGCGGCCAAGGGCGTCTCTCCATCGCGGCTGCAGGCCTCGCCGATGCAGCTGCGCCCGCGTGGCGGCGGCGAGCGGCTCAAGACCGAGCTGAATCGCCCGTCGCGCACGCTGAAGAACCTGTTCCAGGAATCAGCGTTGCCGGCGCAGCAGCGCCCCTGGCTGCCGCTGGCCTATGTCGGCGGTTCGCTGGTGTTTGCGGCCGGGCTCGGGATGGATGCTAGGGAGGCGGGGGTGGATAACGGCGTCCGCTTGGGCTGGCGACCGTTCTGACCCGGATCCCCTGCGTGAACGATGGCCGCCGGCGGCCGATCATTGGCTTTCCGCGTTGCACCATGTAAAATCTTGGGTTTGTTTCGAAGCAAGCCTCCCGTCCTACCATGGCCCTGATTGTTCACAAATACGGCGGCACCTCGATGGGCTCGACCGAGCGCATCAAGAACGTCGCCCGCCGCGTCGCCAAATGGCACGACGCCGGCCACCAGATCGTCGTCGTGCCCTCGGCAATGTCCGGCGAAACCAACCGGCTGCTCGGCCTTGCGAAAGAGATCACCGGCACGCCTGATCCGCGCGAGCTCGACATGCTGGCTTCGACCGGCGAGCAGGCTTCGGTCGCCCTGCTGGCGATTGCGCTGCAGGCGATCGGCAAGCAGGCGGTGTCCTACGCCGGCTGGCAGGTGCCGATTGTCACTGACAACTCTTACACCAAGGCACGCATACAGTCGATCGACGACAAGAAAGTCCGCAAGGATCTCGACGCAGGCCGCATCGTGATCATCACCGGCTTCCAAGGTGTCGATAGCGACGGCAACATCACCACGCTCGGTCGGGGTGGCTCCGATACCTCGGCGGTGGCGGTTGCTGCAGCGCTGAAAGCGGCCGAGTGCCTGATCTACACCGACGTCGATGGCGTGTACACCACCGACCCGCGCGTGGTGTCAGAAGCGCGCCGCCTGAAGACCGTGACCTTCGAGGAAATGCTCGAGATGGCGTCTCTGGGCTCGAAAGTGCTGCAGATCCGCTCGGTTGAGTTCGCCGGCAACTACCGGATGCCGACGCGCGTGCTGTCCTCGCTGACCGACCCGATGATGCCGCTGGAAGAAGAAGCCAACTCCGGTACCCTGATTTCGTTTGAGGAAGACACCCACATGGAACAAGCCACCATCACCGGCATAGCCTTCAATCGCGATGAAGCCAAGATCACTGTGATGGGCGTGCCTGATCGTCCCGGTATCGCTTACCAGATCCTGGGCCCGGTCGCCGACGCGAAAATCGAAGTCGACATGATCATTCAGAACCAGTCGGTTGACGGCAAGACCGATTTCACGTTCACCGTGCCGCGAGGTGATTACGAGAAGGCACTGAAGCTGGTTGAGGGCGATGTGAAGTCCAAGCTCGGTGCGGGCAACGTGACCGGTGACGCGAAGGTATCGAAAGTGTCCGTGGTCGGCGTCGGCATGCGCAGCCACGTTGGCATCGCATCGCAGATGTTCCGCACGCTGTCGGAAGAGGGCATCAACATCCTGATGATCTCGACTTCCGAAATCAAGATCTCGGTGCTGATCGATGAGAAATACATGGAGCTCGCAGTGCGCGCGCTACATAAGGCGTTCGCGCTGGAGCAGGCGTAAGCAAGCTTGATTTGTCGCGTGTGGCGCAGGCATTCAGTCCCGAGTGCCGTAGCATCGATTCAGATCTGGGACGGTGAGGGCGAGTCAGGCCCGGTTTTGCTCAGTGTTTCGGCGCTTGATTGACCAAAACACCCCGGAAAGTTACAATTTTGTCTTTTACGGCGCTGGAAACTTGTGGCGTCGCAAATGTGGAGACCTGGCCGAGTGGTCGAAGGCACTTCCCTGCTAAGGAAGCATATGGGCTTAAACCTGTATCGAGGGTTCGAATCCCTCGGTCTCCGCCAAATGTTTGATGAAAAAATGCCCGCTGCGAAGCGGGTATTTTTTTGGGCGGAGAAAACGGCGGTACTGCGGATATCGTATGTGAGTTTTGGTCGTAGCTTTGGCGGTACTCAAGTTCGGCTCGCCACCTGTGGTTTCATAGGCCAGAATTTAAATTCGAAAAAGTCACTTCATGGAACGCTTCGTTAAAAAATTTGCTGAAATGGGCCGCAGGCGAGCAGGTCTTGTTGCGCTGAAAGCGGGGCTTTCGGCGGCCGTGTTGTTCTCATTTTTGTCATTTTTTATTTCATTCAACGAATGGAAGAATTTGTCAGAGAGACATGATCAGTGGTTATCGTTTATCCAGTCGCCGAGTGGTAGTCATTGCAAACGCTTGAATACCTCTTCTTTTACTGAAGATGATGTTCAGTTTATTAAAAGCCGCGCAGAAAATTTGCTCAAGCAAAGGGAATCAGATGGCGGCAGACTGTTTCGAGATCTTGAACGTCCAAGTACAGAAGGTCTAAAGAAAATTTTAGATACTTCATTGCAGGACTGGTCCCTGAGTGCTTCCGACACAGACGATAGAGGGTACAAGGTTATCGTGTTGTTTACGATGGTCCAAGATCTTTTCTCTGAATGTAATGAAGCCTCAAATCCTGGAAATTTTTTGTTATTCGCTTTAAATCAGAGTATGGCATCAATATTCGTAGTGATGTTGTCAGTGGCAGCGCTTGTTACTGTTTTTTATGGATACAGTATTTTCTGGTGCAGACAAACTCACGTTGGTTGGAAAAGGCTTGCGCTTGTAATCAGCGGGCTGGTGACATTGATTTTCTTTTTCTTGGGTATGAATGATGCACCTAGGCAAAAGGATATCTTGCTCCTGATAGGGTTGTGGCTGCCCCTGTCATTTTTTTCTTGTCTGGCATTCATTCTGCTCTCGAAGGGCATATGGGTATGGGTAGTCGACGGATTCAATGAAAATCACAGCACCCTTGCGGGAGAGCAGCTTGCTGGATCGAGGGCTGATTCGCAGGAAATTAGTGTAATTGTTCCAGCTCCCGTTGAGCAGAGGGTATCGGAGGAAATTTCATTTATTTCGTCAGGTACTGATTTAATTCCCATCAATGACATAACAGTGTATTGGCGCAGACTTTGGGCGCGAGGCATTGATATCTTTATTGTTTACTTCGTCTTTAATATTTTCGGAATTTTTATCCCTGATGATTTTTCTTCACTTCCAGCAATAATAGCGGCTACTCTTTTGCAAGTAATTTTTCTTTCGCTTTTACTGTTGGCGTATGACACGTTCTTGATAAGCAAATATGGTCGAACTCCCGGTAAGGCATTGTTAGGCTTATCTGTTTTGAGCGTAGATCATAAGGCGCTAAATCTTCGTCAGTCTTTCGCCAGAGCAAAGGCCGAGTTGATAGGTGGGTTGTACTTGTTTATTTTTTTCCCATATCTGCAAATGTATGGGGCATGGGTCGTTAGAAGACCAAGCTGGATTGGGCAAACAAATTGGGACATGGTCGGGAGATCTTATGTGGCCTGCAGGAAAATTAATCCTGTTCGAAAGTGGTTTGCCTATTCACTCTCATTATTTTTGCTGTTAGCGATACTTCTTGCCTCTAAAGTAGCTAAGGAAATCACAAAGAATCAGATCCGAGACAGCGTCATAATAAATATGGTTCGATGAACTAAGGTCGCAGCAGCTTTCAAGCGAATTCATTTACAAGCGTTCAGGCTATTTAGGTTGAAACATCTGCGCTTCGATGCCCGAGAGCACTCTTGTTGCGTTCACTGCCGCCCGAGCCTGGCATAGATCGTTTGCCGGCTGCTAGGTGAGCCACACAAGCTGCTCCACCGAGGTCGATTTAAAGTCAACGCTCAATCCGAAGCGCAGTCTATTTGCCGATCCAGGCGGGCGGCGAGTGAGGCTTGAATCCCAGCGCAAATCTCGCGCAAGGCTTTCGGAAGAGCCAATTTTGTATCGAAGCATGATTCAGAAATTGCTATTCAGGGCCACTAAAAATTCGAATGTGGCTTGTCGACTAAGTGCATAAACGCGGCCCGGAACAAAGAGAAAAGTGTTTAGAATCCTCTTGCTGGCACTGGGGTCACAAATTTGATTAGGTCGTTAATGGCCTGATTTTGGCGATAAATTTGAGTGTTTATATTTCCAACATTGTTTTCTAGTTGTGCAGCCTTTGACGCGCAAACTTGGACATGGTGTGCCTGTTCTCTCAAATTTCTCTGCATCTCAGACAAAAGAGATATTTGTGTTGAAAGTTCATTTTTCAGATATTGAATTTCGTCTCTCATGCGACGCATGTCATCCTCGATTCCGGCATATGCGCTAGGGGCTAGGGTATACATTGTCAAAAAAAAGATGAGTTTATTTTTAGAGATGAGCATTTATTTCTCCTTGATTTCTCGATACGTCGAGCGGGATTTTGGGCTTTTCATGCTGCTGCGTTATGCTTGTGCTATTGATTTCTCCAGTGAGGCTGCCCTGATCTGAATACGCCAGTACTGGTTGCTTGGGATTGCACCGCCAGAACACTTTCAGCAGGGCCGATCGCACCAAAGCACGATCGATTCTACTTTGCATCGACCAGCCCACCACCTGCAGCGAGAACAGGTCCAGCACCACCTCCAGATACAGCCAGCCTTCATGGGTGCGGATATAGGCAATGCTTGATCTGGCCGGTCAAAAGTTGGTTATCCATGCCACCGGCCGAAACTGGCTGTAGCTGCCAAGCATGATAGCCGCTTGGGTGCACCTTCAGTACCGGGCACAGCATACGCACGGCGTACTGCTTTGACAGGATGTCCTTAAGCCAAATGTTGTGTGGCCTGCACCAGCAGCCGCTTTACAATACCCGGCCTTACTTCTGGTGCTGTTCATGTCTGATTCAGTCCGTCTTGCCAAACGTGTTGCCGAACTCTTCAATTGCTCCCGTGCAGAGGCGACTCTGTATATCGAAGGCGCTGGTATCACGGTCGACGGTGTCGTCATCGAGGAACCCGGCTTTCGGGTCACCGGGCAGGAGCACATCGCTTTGCTGCCGGGCGCTGATCTCACACCGATTGAACCGGTCACCATTCTGCTGCACAAGCCGGCGGATATGCCGGTCGGGAATGTCGCCGAGCTGATCGTGGCCGAAAATCAGGCGGCGGATGACCGTTCGGGTTTGCGTTTGCTGAAGCGCCATCTGAAAGAACTGGCCATGCTGGATCCACTGGGAAATGCTGCCAGTGGCCTGCAAGTTTTTACGCAAGACTGGCGCGTTAAGCGCAAGCTGGTCGATGATTTATCGCGGGTGGAGCAGGAATACGTAGTCGAGGTCAGTGGTCAGATGGTTGCCGATGGCCTGCAACTGCTGAACCAGAGCATTCATTTCAATGGCAAGCCCTCGGCACCTGCAAAGGTTAGCTGGCAAAACGAAACGCGTCTGCGCTTTGCGCGTAAAGAACTCTCTCCACGACTGATTACGTTGCTTTGCGAAAGAGCAGGGCTGTCGGTCGTGTCCATCAGGCGCATACGAATGGGCCGCATTCCTCTGGCAGGATTGGCCGTTGGTCAGTGGCGGTATATGACGGAGTATGAAAGATTCTGAGCGGCTGTTAATTGCTGCGACCCATCGCTCACGGTCGATGGATGCCGCCGGCTCAGGCAGCGAAACTGGCCCAAGTCAAAAAAGCCCAGACGATCACGTAAGTGGCCGATCCGGCGATTAAACCGTGGCTTGCATAGCTCCCCAAAAACCGATCGGCCAGCAAGCCCAGCAAAGGGATGAATTGCTGCGCGTGTACACCCAAAAAATGCGATGGACGAATGTCTTTGTAAAGATGCCAACCGACCAGCGGCAAGCCCTGACCTTCCGGGGGCTGGTTGCCCCCCAAAAGGAATCCGCTGACAGTCGAGAGTAAAAAGGTCAGTAGCAATCCGATCACAACAGCAAGGGTGGTTACGGATATCTCAGTGGATTTAGCTTCTTTCCAAATTTCCCAGGCTAGCCAGCCTTGCGATGCAGTTAAACCAACGGCAGCCAGCGCCATGACGCCGAACAGCAGGGCATGCAGTGGGTCACTCGTGTTGTAGTGAGAGGCTGCGCCTTGTGATGCCTGATAAGTAATATAGACAACTTCGAAAAGTGACGTGGAAATGATCAAACCACAGATCCAGATATAGGCGGCGCTTTGAGTAACAGAGGGGCTCGCAAGCTGACTGACCCAGACCGTGGTCCAGGCAAACAATGCAGTGGCAGCCATGAATTTCATCGGTTTCACCCAGACGCCGACCTCACGCAGTGTACGAACGTCATCAGCTGAAATGAAATACGTAATGGCGAGGGAAATCCACATCAACGCTCCGTAAGCGATCAAAACCTGTGAGGCTACAGATAATGAATGCAGATCGAAGCCTATCGATGAAGACCAACTGCTGAGTAGGTTGGAAGGCATGAGATTCTCATTGACTGGCACCATCAAATACTTTGGTCCAGCGGACTATATTTTTTAACGACTCAGTTTGCCGCGAGGATAGTACCCACGCATTCACCAAAACCTATCCGCACAGCGCCCGGCGCCTCACACCACCCGCGGAACGTCACCGTATCCCCATCCTCAAGAAAAGTCCGCTGCTCGCCATTCGGCAGTGTGATCGGCTTTTTTCCTCCCTCGGTCAGCTCAATCAGCGCGCCCGCCTGATCGAGCGTTGGCCCCGACAAGGTACCGGTGCCCAGCAGGTCGCCCGGTTGCAGGTTGCAGCCATTGACCGTGTGATGCGTGACCATTTGCGCCATCGTCCAGTACGCATGTCGGTAGCTCGTCTCGCAGAGCTTGTGGCCGGATTGTTGGACGTCACGCATCTTCGGTGTTTGCAGCATCACGTCCAGACGAATATCGAAAGCGCCCGCCTGACGGTTCAGTTCGCTGTCCAGATAGGGTAGCGGCTGCGGATCGGCTTCGGGGCGGGTGAATGGCAGCCGGTAGGGTGCGAGTGCTTCGAGTGTGACGATCCACGGCGAGATCGTGGTCGCGAAATTCTTTGCGAGGAAAGGACCGAGGGGTTGATATTCCCAACCCTGCATGTCACGTGCGGACCAGTCGTTCAGCAGGCAGATACCGAACACATGCTGTTCAGCGTCCGTGATCCCGATGGCTTCGCCGAGGGCATTGCCGCTACCAATGAAGACACCGAGTTCGAGTTCGATATCGAGCCGCTTGCTTGGGCCCACGACCGGTTGCGCCGCGCCCGGTGGCATCAGCTGTCCCTGTGGCCGACGGAAGGACTGGCCGGATACGACGATGCTTGACGCGCGTCCGTGATAGCCGATCGGTATCCATTGATAGTTCGGTAGCAGCGGATTATCAGGACGGAACAGCTTGCCGATATTGGTCGCGTGATGAATCGATGTATAGAAATCAGTGTAGTCGCCGATCTGCGCGGGCAGCGCGTATTCGATCTCCTGCATAGGTACAAGACAGGCGCTCAGTGCCTGTTGCTGCGGCGAGCCGGTGCGCAATACGCGTGACAGCGCGAGACGGAGTGCGCTCCAGGCGGAAGTGCCCATCGCCATGAACGAGTTTAATGTGTCTGCCGAGGCAGCCTGTGCGGCACGTGCTGCGTCATCGCTTAGCAGACCCTTCGATACCACGGCTGCCAGATCAAGCACCTGATCACCGATGGCGACGCCACCACGAAATGTTTCGCTGCTGCCTTGCCGACGGAAGATCGCGAAAGGCAGGTTCTGAATCGGGAAGTCGGTGCCGGGCTGATTGGCCGAGGCTATCCAACTGCGTAGTGTCGGGTCGTGGGTTTCATTCAAGTGCATCACTTCGCCATACTCCCGTCATGCATCCACGCCGCATGCGTCGGCGCTTGTTTGGTGCGGCTCCATTCGTCGAGCATGGCCCATTTCACCTCATCGAGTTTTTGATGCATCTCTGGCGTGCCGCAGTCATAGGTCAGTTCCAGTCGGTGCCCGTTCGGATCGAAAAAGTAGATGCTCTTGAAAATCGTGTGATCGGTCGGGCCGATCACCTCTATACCCGCTGACTCTAACTTCTCTTTCGTAGCCAGTAACGTCTCCATAGAATCCACTTTCATCGCCAGATGCTGCACCCAGCTCGGCGTATTCCGGTCTCGGTCCATCGGCGGCTGCGTCGGCAGCTCGAAGAAGGCGAGTACATTACCGTCACCCGCGTCAAGAAAGACGTGCATATACGGATCCGGCGCCTTAGTAGAAGGCACTTCGTTTTCAGCGATCGCGAGAATAAAGCGCATGTCGAGATGTTTCGTGTACCAGTCGACCGTTTCTTTGGCGTCCTTGCAGCGGTACGCGACATGATGGATTTTCTGGATAGTCATGCGTGCTCCGGTCAGATTCAGCGCTGATCAACATCGGCACGCGCGAGAGTCATCGCTTCACGCAGCACGGCGATGTCGCCGATATGGTTGGACAGAATCAGGATCAGCTTCGCGTTCACCATCGCGCTCTGCTCGTCGGACAGGTCGCGATGCATGTCGATCAGCAGCTGGTAAAAATCATCACCCGGCGAAAAATCACGGAAATAGCGTTTGCCCGCTTCGCTGAAGTTCGGCTCAAGGTTCAGCGGCATGATTTACTCCTCGAAGAAATTGGCCGTGGCGCGCGCGACCGCAGCGGCGATGCGCGATCTTTCGGCTTCGCGCCAGCGTGCGGCAACGTGTTGATCGGGGCGCGCCAGGTATAAGGTGCCGGGCGTCGCGTCATAGCGGCGGAATGCGAGGCCTTCGCTGTCGACGACAAACTTCAGTGTGCATACCCCGGCGTTACCGGGCGCCTGACGCGCAATCACCAGCGGCTCGACAGGTATCGATGCCTTGGCCAGCGCCAGTAGCTGCCGTTGCATACCCTCCGGAATCGACGCCGCATCATCACAAAAATACAGCGCCTGAAAACGGCCGCCGAGCTGGTCGATCAGCCAGGCCGGCTCGCCATCTCGCAAGACCGGCGCGTCGTCCATCGGCGCGCCGGGAACCATGTCGCCATCGAAGGCTTCGCTGTCCGGCGTGTTCAGCGCCGAATCCGTCAGGAACGACGGCACCGACAGACGGCCTGAGTTCACCAGCTTGCGAGCGAAAGGTAGCGTTCGTGACAGTTCGAGCACGGCATTTCGGAATAGCTTGCTGACCTGACCCTTGGGGGTAATGAAGTCAGTCGAGCGGGTCGAGTTCAGGATATTTTCATCGGCGGCGGCGGCACGTTCGACGCTGTAACTGTCGAGCAGGCGTACCGGTGCTTGACCGTCCATCACCAGCTTCAGCTTCCAGATCAGATTGTCGGCATCCTGTATGCCCGAGTTCGCGCCGCGTGCGCCGAATGGCGAGACCTGATGCGCTGCATCACCGGCGAACACGCAGCGCTGATGGCGGAAGTCATTCATCCGACGGCACTGAAAAGTATAGACACTGACCCATTCCAGCGTGAACTCGCGGTCGTCACCGAGCATTGCCTTGATGCGCGGTATTACGTTCTCCGGTTTTTTCTCTTCCTCCGGATCCGCGTCCCAGCCGAGCTGGAAATCAATACGATAGACATCATCCGCTTCGCGGTGCAGCAACACCGACTGATTCGGATGAAAGGGCGGATCAAACCAGAACCAGCGCTCTGCCGGGAAGTCGGCCTTCATCAGCACATCGGCGATCAGGAAGCGGTCCATGAAGATCTTGCCGTCAATGTCGAGGCCGAGCATGGATCGCACCGGGCTGCGCGCGCCGTCGCAGACGATCAGCCAGTCGGCTTCGAGCGCATAGCGGCCGTCCGGCGTATCGATCTGCAGGTGCGCGTGGTCGTCATGCGAGTTCACGGCCACCACCTTATGCTTCCAGCGGATATTCACGCCAGCGGCGAGCGCGCGCTCGACCAGGTAGTCTTCAAGGTAGTACTGCTGCAGGTTCACCATGCCGGGTCGCTTCGAGCCGGTCTCTGGGCGCAGGTTGAAGTTGAACACTTCTTCATCGCGGAAGAAGGTGCGGCCCACATCCCAGCTGACACCCTTGGCAGCGACCCGGTCACCGCAGCCGAGACGATCAAGAATCTCCAGCGTACGTTTCGCGTAGCACAGCCCGCGTGAACCCACCGACACCGTGTCGTCATCGTCGAGCAGCAGCACCGGGATGCCGTGCTGGCGCGCATCGATCGCGGCGGCGAGGCCGACCGGACCGCAGCCGATGATGATCAGCGGATGACGTTGCGTTGCGCCGCCCTTCAATTCCGGTGGGGGCGAATAGGGGAATGGGCGGTAGGTATAGGTCTGGTGCATGTCGGGCTTGGTGGTGGGTATCGCTTCGCTCAACCCACCCTATGTATTACATTTTTCTTATAGGGTGGGTTGAGCGAAGCGATACCCACCATGACCACAATCACTCAATCCTGCAGCGCGTGCCACATCGCCTTGTCCCGCTCCGCGGTCCAGATGCGCGGATGCTTGATGCCATTGGCCTCATCGACTGCACGTGTCACATCAAACGGCAGGCAGTGCTCGTAGATAAATACATGGCCGAACTTGTGGTCCATCTTGCTGCGCGTGTGCTGCATTGCGCCTTTCAGGTCCAGACCCTGCGCAACGGCTTCCTTGGCTGACGACAGCAGGGTGGTGACGAAATCCTTCGTGTAGTCGAGTCCCTGGTTCACCTCGGCGGGGTTCATCAGCGCCGGGCCGCGTCCGGGTACCAGCTTGTCCGCACCCATCGCGCGCAGCGTCTCCAGGGTGTGCGGCCATTCTTCGAGCTGCGCATCGCCGGTATAGGCGGCAGCGTCATACTCGACCAGATCACCCGAGAACAAGACCTTTTGCGAAGGAATCCACACAACGGTGTCGCCCTTGGTATGGCCCATGCCGACATGCATGATCTGCACCTCGAGCTTGCCCATGTAGAGCGTGATGGCCTTGTCGAACACCAGCGTCGGCCAGGTCAGGCCGGGCACGGTCTCGACACCGGCGAACAGCCGCGGAAAGCGGTCGATTTCGGAGTGCATGTCCTGCTCGCCGCGCTCGACAATCATTTCATAGGTGCCGCGCGATGCGATCACCTGCTGCGCGCCTTCGTTGAAATAGGCGGACGCGCCCAGTACGCGAACCGCGTGGTAATGAGTCAGCGTGACGTACTTGATCGGCAGATCCGTGATGGCGCGGATGTGTTTGATCAGTGCCTGTGCCATCGCCGGTGTGGCGGTGGTGTCGATCACCATCACCGAGTCGTCACCGATGATGACGCCGGAGTTCGGATCACCTTCAGCCGTGTATGCATACGCGTTATCGGACAGCTTGATGAAGCTGGTTTTCTTTTCCTGCAGGTCGCCTTGCGAGGCGAATTTCTTTTCTGTCATGACGGTAGGGTGTGGGTCAGCGGAAGCCCGCAGTATAAAACGGGATCAGTGCGCGAAAGCGGCGGTGCTCAGGCTATTCAGGCCAATCAGGCCGTTCAGGCCGCTCGCTGGTTCAGGTTGAGGTTCGGGTTCAGTTCATCCAGTATCGCGCCGCCATGCTCCAGCACGTAATAGCGGAAGGCCTCGGCGGCGGCTGACTGCGCGCTGCCATTCAGCGCGACCACATGCCAGGCGCGCGCAATCGGCGTCTCGTCGATATCAAGCACGGCCAGCTTGCCATGCGTGACCTCAAGGCCGACGGTATGCAGTGACACAAAGGAAATACCGAGATTGGCCATCACCGCCTGCTTGATGCTCTCATTCGAGGACATTTCCATCGACACGCGCGGTGTCAGGCCGCGATCACGCAGAAAGCGCTCCATGATCGCGCGCGTGCCCGAGCCCTGTTCGCGCGTGATCAGCTCCATCTGATTCAGCGCCATCGGCGAAATGCCCTGTTCGCGTGCGAGCGGATGGTCGGGGCTGGCGATGAATGCGTGCGGATGCGCGGCAAACACTTCTACCCGGGTGTCCATGTCCGACGGCGTGCGGCCCATGATGGCCAGATCGATATCACCGTCGCGCAGCAGCTCGACCATCTGGTCGCGGTTGCGTACTTCCAGCCGGATCTGCAGCCCGAAATGCTCCTGCTTGAAGCGCGCCAGCAGCTGCGGCAGAAAGTATTTGGCGGTACTGACCAGCCCGATCTTCAGTGTGCCGCCCTCGTTGCCACGCAGCTTGGACAGGGTGACCTCGGCATCCCGCAGGTTGGCCGCGACCCGCTTCGCATAGACGAGGAAGTACTCGCCGGCCGTGGTCAGCTCGACCCGGCGGCCGGTACGCAGGAACAGCTCCATGCCGAGATCGCCCTCCATTTCCCGGATTTGCATGGAAATGGCGGGCGCCGTTAGGCTGAGCTCGGCGGCGGCCTTGGAAAAGCTCAGGTGCCGTGCGGCGGCGATAAACACCCGCAGCTGCCTCAGAGTGAGGTTCCGCAGAAGTTTCAAATTCTTCAACATCTCCTCCGTTAAGAAAAGCTGAAGCTTTGGGAAATTTTTAATGAATATACCTTAATCGTTGCTGCCCCTACAGTTCGCCCCATGCTTGAGCCAAAGGTTCGGGCGCCCAACAGGAGAGTGCGATGAACAAACCCGTGGATGGTCGAATCACCGATATGAAGGAGCGCTACAAGGGTGGCGTGCTGAAGTACAAGCAGATGGGCTACTGGCGTCCGGACTATGAGCCAAAAGATACCGACGTGATCTGCGTATTCCGCATCACCCCGCAGGAAGGCGTGGATGCGATCGAGGCGGCGGCGGCGGTGGCCGGCGAGTCATCGACCGCGACCTGGACCGTGGTGTGGACCGATATGCTGACTGCGCACGAGGATTATCAGGCCAAGGCTTATCGCGTTGACGTGGTGCCTGGCACCGGCGAGGGCACCGACAAGGAGCCTCAGTATTTCGCCTATATCGCTTACGACATCATCCTGTTCGAAGAGGGTTCGATCGCGAACGTGACTGCGTCCCTGATCGGTAACGTGTTCTCGTTCAAGCCGCTGAAGGCTGCTCGTCTGGAAGACATCCGGATTCCGGTCGCCTATGTGAAAACCTTCAAGGGCCCGCCGACCGGCATCATCGTCGAGCGCGAGCGTCTGGACAAATTCGGTCGTCCGCTGCTGGGCGCCACCATGAAGCCCAAGCTCGGCCTGTCCGGCAAGAACTATGGCCGCGTGGTGTACGAAGGTCTGACCGGCGGTCTCGATTTCACGAAAGATGACGAGAACATCAACAGCCAGCCATTCATGCACTGGCGCGACCGCTTCCTGTTCTGTATGGAAGCCGTTAACCGCGCGCAGGCCAATACCGGAGAGATCAAGGGTCACTACCTGAACATCACCGCAGCGGACATGGAAGAGATGTACGCGCGCGCCGAGTTTGCGAAATCACTGGGCTCGAACATTGTGATGATCGACCTGATCGTCGGCTGGACTGCGATTCAGTCGATGTCCAACTGGTGCCGCAAGAACGACATGATTTTGCACATGCACCGCGCCGGTCATGGTACCTACACCCGCCAGAAGAACCATGGCGTGTCCTTCCGCGTGATGGCGAAGTGGCTGCGTCTGGCCGGTGTCGATCACCTGCATACCGGTACCGCGGTCGGTAAGCTCGAGGGCGACCCGATGACGGTTCAGGGTTACTACAACGTCTGCCGCGAAGGCTATAACAAGCAAGACTTGTCACGCGGCCTGTTCTTCGATCAGGACTGGTGCGATCTGAAGAAAGTGATGCCGGTGGCCTCGGGTGGCATCCACGTCGGCCAGATGCATCAGCTGATCACGCTGTTTGGCGACGATGTCGTTTTGCAGTTCGGCGGCGGCACCATTGGTCACCCGGGCGGCATTCAGGCGGGCGCGATTGCGAACCGTGTCGGTCTCGAAGCCATGGTCAAGGCGCGCAACGAAGGCAAAGACATTGCGAACGAAGGTCCGCAGATCCTGAAAGACGCAGCCAAGTGGTGCAAGCCGCTCGAAGTGGCGCTGGAGACCTGGAAGGATGTGTCGTTCAACTACACCTCCACTGATACGCCGGATTTCGTGGCGACGCCGACGGCGTCCTGAAAATAAGCACCAAGCCGCTGAATCCCGGCCTATGCCGGGATCACCCTGCAAAGGCTGGCGGCGACGACATCCTGATGATGTAAGACTCAAGGAGAAAGCAATGCGAATCACCCAAGGACAATTTTCTTTCCTTCCCGACCTCAGCGACGACGAGATTCGCGCGCAGGTTGATTACGCGATTTCCAAAGGCTGGGCGCTGTCGGTCGAATGGACCGATGACCCGCATCCGCGTAACTGCTACTGGAACATGTGGGGTATTCCGATGTTCCAGATCAAGGACGGCGCGGCCGTGCTGTTTGAAGTGAACGCCTGCCGCAACGCAAATCCGGAGACCTATATCAAGGTCAATGCGTTCGACAATACGCGCGGAGTCGAATCGATGGTGATGAGCTTTATCGTGCAACGTCCGACGGTCGAGCCGGGCTTTGGCCTGCAGCGCACTGAGGAGCATGGCCGTACGGTTCGCTACACCACGCACAGCTATGCGGCGTCGCGTCCCTCAGGTCAGCGCTACGGCGCCTGAGCGATCGGAGCCCGATCGTGAACGCGCCCGCTGAACAGCAAGCCTTGCCGGCTTCGGTCGACCTGCAGCAGATTCTGCGTGATGCCGACATCCAGCCCGTGATTTCTCAGCTCGATGCCGAGCTGGTCGGGCTTGCGCCGGTGAAGGCGCGCATTCGCGAGATCGCCGCCTTCCTCGTCGTGTCCCGTGCGCGGGCCGCGATGGGGCTGGAGGCGGGCACGCCCAGTCTGCACATGTGCTTCAGCGGCAATCCCGGCACCGGCAAGACCACGGTCGCGCTGCGCATGGCCGAGATCCTGCATCGACTCGGTTATGTGCGTAAAGGTCATGTGGTGTCGGTCACGCGTGATGATCTTGTCGGTCAGTACATCGGCCACACAGCACCGAAGACAAAAGAAGTGCTGAAGAAAGCGATGGGTGGCGTGCTGTTCATCGACGAAGCTTACTACCTGTATCGCCCCGAGAACGAACGCGACTATGGGCAGGAAGCGATCGAGATCCTGCTGCAGGTGATGGAAAACCATCGCGATGATCTGGTGGTGATTCTCGCTGGCTACAAGGACCGGATGGACACTTTCTTCCAGTCGAATCCGGGGATGTCATCGCGTATTGCACACCACATCGACTTCCCGGATTACAGCGAGGCCGAGTTGGGTGAGATTGCCGGCAAGATGGTCGGCACGATGAATTACCGGCTGGATGAGGAGGCAAGACGCGCGATGGATGAATATATTCATTTGCGCCGGCAGCAACCGCATTTTGCCAATGCGCGCTCTATCCGCAATGCGCTGGACCGTGCCCGGCTGCGGCAGGCGAACCGCATCTTCCGTCAGGCGATGGAAGGACAGGCTGAAGTCAGCGCCGATGAGTTATCGACGATATGCGCCGAGGACATCCTCGCATCGCGCGTATTCGGCGGCGGGCTCGCGCCGCAAAAATAAACAGGAGATCACCATGCATCAGGGGCGTACCACGCTGTCGAAATTTCTGATCCAGCAGCTCAAGGGATCGCCGGAGCAGAATGATCTTGCCGCGCTGCTGGTGGATATCGCCGCCGCCGTGAAAGCTATCTCTGCGATGACCGCCAAGGGCGAGCTCGGCGGAGTGCTCGGCAGCCTGGATTCCACGAACGTGCAGGGCGAGACGCAGAAAAAACTCGACGTGATGTCGAACACGGCCTTCGTGAATACCTTTGCGATGGGCGGTCTGGTCGCGGGCCTGGCGTCCGAGGAAATGGATGACACGCAGGCGATCGATCCTCAAGATGGCAGCGGTCGTTTCCTCGCGATTTTCGATCCGCTGGACGGCTCGTCAAATATTGACGTGAATGTGTCAGTCGGGTCGATCTTCTCGGTGCTGCGCGCGCCGCAAGATCGCCCGCCGACCGTGCAGGATTATCTGATGCCCGGCAATCAGCAACTCGCTGCCGGCTATGCGATCTATGGTCCGGCCACGATGATGGTGCTGACCGTCGGCACGGGTACGCATGGTTTTACGCTGGACCGTGAGGTCGGCAACTTTATTCTCACGCACCCGCACATGCAAGTGCCAGCCGATACCAGCGAATTCGCGATCAATGCCAGCAACGAGCGTTTCTGGGAGCCGCCGGTGATGCGCTATGTTGCCGAATGCAAAGCCGGTAAGAACGACGTGCGCGGTCGTGATTTCAATATGCGCTGGATCGCCAGCATGGTCGCTGAAGTTCATCGCATCCTGATGCGCGGCGGCGTATTCATGTACCCGCGCGATATGAAGGATCCGTCCAAGGCCGGACGCTTGCGTCTGATGTATGAGGCCAATCCGATGAGTTTTGTGGTCGAGCAGGCAGGTGGTCTGGGTTCGACTGGCCGCGCGCGCATTCTTGAAATCGCACCCGGTGAGATTCACCAGCGTGTGCCGGTGATTCTCGGATCAAAAAATGAAGTCGAGCGTATCGAGCGTTACCACCGCGACTATGACAGCGGAACTGACGAAAAATTTTCTTCGCCGCTGTTTCAGGAGCGCTCGTTGTATGCGAGTTGATGTCGGTATCACCCACAGAAGGGATCACGCACCATGTCCGTAAAGCACCCCATCGTCGCCATTACCGGTTCCTCAGGCGCAGGTACCACGACCGTGATGAAAAGCTTCCAGCACATCTTCCGTCGTGAACAAATTCGCGCGCAGATACTCGAAGGCGATTCGATGCACCGCTTTGATCGCCTGGCCATGCGCGAGGAAATGAAGCGACAGCAGGACGCGGGTAATACGGCCTTCAGTCACTTCAGCCCTGAAGCCAACCTGCTCAGCGAGCTCGCGGATACTTTCCGCCAGTTCGGCGAGACCGGCGCCGGCAAGGTGCGCAAGTACATTCACGACGATGGTGAGGCTGCAGAATTCGGCCAGCCACCCGGCACCTTCACGCCCTGGCGCGACATGGAGGAGGGGGCAGAACTACTTTTCTATGAGGGCCTGCACGGCGGTTTTGTCGCAGACGGTGCCGATGTGGCACAGCATGTGGATCTGCTGGTCGGCGTGGTGCCGATCATTAACCTCGAATGGATACAGAAGCTGCACCGTGACCAGAAATTGCGCGGCTATTCGCAGGAAGCGGTGCTTGATACGATTTTGCGACGCATGCCGGATTACACCAAGCATATCTGCCCGCAGTTTTCACGCACGCATGTGAATTTTCAACGGGTACCGACGGTCGATACGTCGAACCCGTTCATCGCGAAAGATATTCCGAGCGCAGACGAGAGCATGGTCGTGATTCGTTTCGCAAATCCGAAGGGCATCGACTTTCCTTATCTGCTGTCCATGATCGAGAACTCATGGATGACTCGTCCGAATACCTTCGTGATCCCGGGCGGCAAGATGGGTCTGGCGATGCAACTGATATTCACACCAATGATCCTGCGGTTGATAGACCGCAGACGCAGGGCCTGACCAGGAGAATCCCATGGCCGTTGTAATGTATGACCTCGATGGAACCCTGCTTGACACTGCCAGCGAGATCGCTGATGCGGTCAACCAGACGCTGGCAGAGTTCGGCCATGAAACCGTGAGCGAGCAACAGGTACGCGACTGGATCGGTAACGGTACCGGCTGGCTGATGAAGATGGCCTGGCAAAACACCGACGGACCGCTTGATACGCCGTGGGATGCTGTGATGGAGCGCTTCATCGTTCACTACGAAGCCGCTGCCGGCACCCGCAGCAGCGCTTATCCGCATGTCCTCGATACCCTCAAACGCGCGCGTGAATATGGTGTCCGGCAGGCACTCGTGACCAACAAGGAGTCGCGTTTCACCGAGCGCGTGCTGGCGATGCACGGCCTGCAGGATACGTTCGATATCGTGATCTGTGGCGACTCATTGCCCGTCAAAAAGCCGGATCCGCAGGTGATTGTGCATTGTCTGTCGCAGCTCGGCGCTTCGGCCGGTGAGGCGCTGTTTGTCGGCGATTCCGAGATTGACGTGTCAACCGCGAAGGCAGCCGGCGTGATTGTCTGGGCTGTGCCGTATGGCTACAACCTCGGCAAACCGATTGAGGATGCGCAGCCGGATCGCATCGTTCCCGATATTCGCGACGTACCGAATTTTTTCCGGCAGCTTTGAGGCACAACCCCACAAACCACTCTCAGGAGGCCCGATGGCCCTGATCTCGCTGCGACAACTGCTCGACCATGCTGCTGAACACCGCTACGGCTTGCCCGCGTTTAATGTCAACAACATGGAGCAGATCCATTCGATCATGCAGGCGGCTGCTGAATGCGACAGCCCGGTGATTCTGCAGGCTTCGGCCGGTGCGCGTAAATACGCGGGTGAGCCTTTCCTGCGAAAGCTGGTTGAGGCTGCAATCGAGCAATATCCGGATATCCCGATCTGCATGCATCAGGACCATGGCGCGTCACCTGCCGTGTGTCAGGGTTCGATCCGCAGCGGGTTTTCGAGCGTGATGATGGACGGCTCGCTGAAGGAAGATGCGAAGACACCCGCCGACTATGACTACAACGTGCATGTGACCCGGCGCGTGGTTGAAATGGCGCATGCGGTGGGTGTGTCAGTCGAGGGTGAGCTCGGCTGTCTGGGCTCGCTTGAGACCGGGCAGGCTGGCGAGGAGGATGGTGTCGGCGCCGAGGGCACGCTTGATCATTCCCAAATGCTGACGGATCCGGACGAAGCTGCTGAGTTCGTTGCGGCCACGCAGGTGGATGCGCTCGCGATTGCGATCGGCACTTCGCATGGAGCATACAAATTCACGCGGCCACCGACCGGCGACATTCTTGCAATCGATCGCATCAAGGCGATTCATGCGCGCATCCCGAACACGCATCTGGTGATGCATGGCTCATCGTCGGTGCCGCAGGAATATCTGCACATGATCCGCGAGTATGGCGGCAACATCCGTGAGACCTATGGCGTGCCGGTGGAAGAGATCGTCGAGGGCATTCGTAACGGGGTTCGCAAGATCAATATCGATACCGACATTCGTCTCGCGATGACGGCTGCGATGCGCAAAGCGATGGCGGAAAATCCGGAAGAATTCGACCCGCGCGCATTCCTGAAGGTGGCTACCGCCGCCGCAAAAAAAGTCTGTCGCGATCGTTTCGAAGCGTTTGGGTCGGCCGGTCATGCGTCGCGTATCAAGTCTATCTCGCTGGACTCGATGGCGGCGCGCTATAGCAAGGGCGAACTGAAGGCACTGGTGCAATGACATGATTGATCTCGCCCGTCACCGCTGCGTGTTGTTTGATGTCGATGGCACGATTGCCGAGACCGAGGGCAATGCACACCTGCCGGCGTTCAATCGGGCGCTGGCGGAAGCCGGGCTGCCCTGGCGCTGGAGCCGTGATGATTACGCACGGCTGCTGAAGACGACTGGTGGACTCGAGCGTCTGCTACGTTTTGCGCAGGAGACGGACTGTGATGTCGACGCTCTGCGCGACAAGTTGGCGCAAGTGCACAAGGCGAAGAACCGGCATTTCGCAGCAATTCTGGAAGAGGGTGGTGTGCCGGCGCGCGCGGGCTTCGTTGATCTGATCAAGGAATTGAGCGACGGTAGTATTAGTTGGGGCGTGGTTACCACGACCAGCCGTTCCAACTGGCAGGCGTTGTGGACGTACAGTTTATTGCCGCAGGGTCTGCCCGCACCCGCGGTGATTATTTGCGGTGAGGATGTGAGCGCGAAGAAACCGGACCCCGAGGCCTATGAACTGGCCTTACGCAGGCTGGAGATGCCGCCGCAGCGCTGCTGCGCTATCGAGGACTCGCGCAATGGCTTGCTGGCCGCGCGCATGGCGGGGCTGGAAGTGGCGATCGTGAAGAGTGAGTTCTTCTCGGAAGAAAAGTTTACCGAGGCGCAGCTGGTGGTCAGTGAGCTGACCGAGCTGCTGCCGTCGGTCGCGCTCAGAAGGGCGCGTTCAGCCTGACGATCGTCAGATTCAGATACGCAGCAAATGCGACCCAGACCAGATAGGGTAATAGCAGCAGCGCCGACAGCGGCGAATAGCGGCGCACCAGCAGCACCATCAGCAGGATCGACAGCCACAGCGGCACCACCTCGATCAGCGCAATATCCGGTCGTCTGACCGTGAAGAAAATAGCGCTCCACGCGATATTCAATACGATATTCAGCAGCAGCGCGCCCATCAGGTAACGGCGCTGCACTTCGTCAGCACGACGCCATGCGCGTACGCCGGCGATGCCGGTGAGGATATAGATCGTGGTCCAGACCGGACCGAACAGCCAGTCAGGCGGTTGCCAGGACGGCTTGACGAGGTTGAAGTACCAGGGCCCGATCTCGGTCGCGATACCGCCGATGCCACCGGTCACGATAGCGATCAGGACAGCGATGAAGACAGGCTTGCGTTCAGGGCTCAATAGCAGTTTCACGTCGATGGTCTCACCGGTTGCGGACGCAGCGCGCCCGCATCGGCGGGTCAGACCCGCGCCAGCCCGAGCAGGTGCGCCATATCCTTCAGGAAGATTTTCACGTGCGCGAAAGGCTTCGCGCGTACCAGACGCTTGTTCATGTACGCGTCGAAGGTCAGTCGCTGCACGTCCTTGTCCCGGCACATCGCGACAAAACGCTCGCGGCGCTTGTCGCTGGAGTACCAGAAGTGCTGCATGATACCCAGAACCCAGAAGACCTTCCCGTGCGCGCGCATAAAGCGCTTGCGCGCGTTGGCCAGATGGCGCGCGTCGCCGGTGGCGAGGAACTCATGCACCGCGTCCGCCGCCTGCCGGCCACCCTCCATCGCGTAATAAATGCCTTCCCCGGACGACGGCGCGACGACACCGGCGGCGTCGCCGGCCAGCACCACGTCACGGCCATTGTCCCAGCGCTTGAGCGGCTTCATTGGCAATGGCGCGCCTTCACGGCGCACGGTCACGGCATCGCGCAGGCCGACGGCATCACGCAGCTCAGTTGTCGCGTGGCGCAATGAAAAGCCCTTGTCGGCGCTGCCGGTACCGATCGACAGCGTGTCACCGTGCGGGAAAACCCAGCCGTAGAAGTCCGGCGACAGATGGCCCTGATAAAACACATCGCAGCGCGTGCCATCGTAGTCATCCGGCTTGATCGCGGGGGCGCGCACGATCTCGTGATACGCGAATACATATTTGGTGTCGACTGCGTGCGGTATGGTTTGCAGTGCAACTGCCGACTTTGCGCCATCGGCGCCGATGATGGATTTTGCGCGCACGGTGTGACGCGACTCATCGCGCCCATCCACATAGGTGACGGTACGGCAGCCATCGGCGTCGGTGCCGACGCTGGTGAACTTGCCATCAACGCGCACGGCGCCGCTGGCCGCCGCGCGCTCGCGCAGCCATTCGTCGAATATCTCGCGGTCCACCAGTCCGACGAAGCCGCCTTCAATCGGAATGTCGACCTTGGCACCGGACGGTGCGATCATGCGCGCCGAGCGCGCCTTGGCGACCAGCAGATGATCCGGTATGTCGAAATCCTGAATCGCACGCGGCGGTATCGCGCCGCCGCAGGGCTTGATGCGACCGGCGCGGTCCATCAGCAGCACACGGCGACCGCGGCGCGCCAGATCATGCGCAGCAGTGGCGCCGGCGGGGCCGCCGCCGACGATTACGACGTCATAGGTGTCATTCATCTGCAGCTCCGTTTGGTCAGCGATTTCAGGAGAAAGAAGGTTGTTGTGCGCCGTGGCTACTACCGGGCGCATGGGTGCGCGGTCCCATCGCGATGCGTGAGGCCAACAGCGCCGACGCGATGAACAGCAGCGCTTCCAGCGCGAACACGCTGCCGTAGGCAACGCCGGTCGAATCGATCAGCCAGTGCGCGATATCGCTGGCCGCCGTGCCGAGCAGACCACCGAAGCCGAAGGCAATCGCCTGCGCCGCGCCCCACAGGCCCATACGCACACCTTCGCGCGACGCACGGCCTTCGGTGGCCAGACGCATCATCTGGCCGATCGCGGCAATCGAGAACGCGCCATTGGCGGCACCCATCAGGAAGACATTGGCTTTCAGCGGCCACGGTGGGCCGACATGGCCGGCGACCGCAAGACCCGCGAGTGCAATGGCCGATGCGATGCAACCACCGACGCACCAGACCCGCAGCGATCCGGCGCGCCCTTTGGCGAACTTGCTGCCGACCGCGGCGACCAGCAACATGCCGATCAGCACGCCGCCGTGCTGCACGCCGGACAGACTGGTGGACTCACCCGGCGTAAAGCCGAACACAGTACCGGCGAAGGGCTCAAGGATCAGGTCCTGCGCGCTGTATGCGAGCATGGAAATAAAAATGAAGATGGTGAATTGCCGTGCTGCGGATTCCTGCCAGACTTCGGCCAGTGCGGTTCGGAACGGCACCGTCTGATCCGGCGCAGGCGCCGGTTCGGCATCACCCGGTTCGCTTTCGAGACGGAACAGCGCAATCACGGTGACAATCAGCGCGATCGAGCACACCGAGATGGTCACGCCTAGCAGGCGCGTCGGGGTGTAAGGGTCGAGCAGTTTGCCGGCGGTACCGGCGGTGACGGCGAAGCCGACAATCATCATCAGCCACACCGTCGTCGCCGCCGCCGCGCGGCGCTCAGCGGCCACGCGCATGGCGAGCAGCACCAGCAGCGAGGTACCGGCTGCGCCGACGCCAAGGCCGATCAGCATGAAACCGGTGGTGGCCAGCAGCATGCCGAGCACCGGCGAATCCGCCATCCACATCGTGGCCAGCGTCGCGCAGATCGCGCCGGTGGCCAGTGTCGCCATGCCGCCGATGATCCACGGCGTGCGGCGTGATCCCTGATCGGAACCGTGACCCATGCGTGGTCGCGACATCTGCACCAGATAATGCAGCGCCACCAGCGCGCCCGGCAGCAGCGCCGGCAACGCGAGTTCGACCACCATGATGCGGTTCAGGGTTGATGTCATCAGCACGACGATGGCGCCCAGTGATGCCTGCACCATACCCAGACGTACCACCTCCACCCACCCGAATCGCTTATTCATTGTTATCCCCCCAGACCACGCAGCGCGAAGGCTGCGACCATCATGCCCGCCACCAGCAGCGGTACGCCGAACGCAGACATCTGCAGTGCCTTCTCGACCGGCGACGCCATGAAACGCTTCATTAATTTCGTTTGTCCGTACACCAGCGCCACTACTGCCAGTGCGTGCAGCGGCTGGTGCCACGCGGCGAGCATCGCGATCACGCCGAACTGCGGCAGCAGCATCACCCAGCACGCGGTGCGTGCGGCGCCATTCACGCCGAGCCGAACCGGCAAGGAGCCGACGCCCATCTGGCGGTCGCCTTCGACCGACTTGAAATCATTCAAGGTCATGATGCCGTGCGCGGCGATGCTGTACAGCAGCGCCAGCGCCAGCGAGCGTGCGCCGGGCATCGCGCCGCCAGCCATCACGGCCGCGCCGGTCGCCCAGGCCAGTCCTTCATACGAGAGCCCGCAGGCGGCATTGCCCCACCAGCCATTGTTCTTCAGGCGCAGCGGCGGCGCGCTGTAGGCCCAGGCCAGCAGCAGGCCGGCGACAGCCGCGCCGAAACCCCAGGGGCCGAGCGCGGTGGCTACCAGCAGCGACAACACCGTCCACAGCACAGCGATATACAGACCCCAGCGGCCCGGCATGCGGCCGGACGGAATCGGGCGTTGCGGTTCATTGATGGCGTCAACGTGCCGGTCAAACCAGTCGTTGACGGCCTGACTGGTCGCGCAGACCATGGGGCCGGCCAGCAGAATGCCGGCGGCAATTAATTCCCACTGACCCTGCGGCGACACGCCAGAGGCAATCGCGCCACAGGCAAAAGCCCACATAGGCGGGAACCAGGTGATCGGCTTGAGCAGCTCGGCGACGGCAGACAGGGTGGGGCGGACCATGCGGAGGATTGTGCATGGCGAGGGAGTGCGCGTCAACTAAAGTTGACGGTTTCAATGGTCAGAAATTTGTTACGGCTGAGCCGCTTGGGCTGGCGGGCGCTGCAGCCCGCGCCAGCCGGGTTCAGCGATCGTCGCCGCCCAGTCCGCCGAGCGAGTACTGGCGCAGCTTCACATACAGGCTCTGGCGGGACAGGCCGAGGATTTCGGCGGCGGTGGCGCGGTTGTCCTGCGTGAGCTTCAGCGCGGCCTGAATTGCGAGTTTTTCGATCAGTTCGGTGGTCTCGCCGACGATTTCGCGCAGCGGCACGCGGCCAACCAGTTCGGTCAGCTGCTCCGCTGATTGCGGAATATCGTGACGGCCACTGTCGCTGCCCAAACGGCGGCCGACATCACGGATCGTGAAGCCGAGCCCGCCGGTATCGCCATTCGGTACCGACACCGCCGAGATTTCCACCGGAATCGCGGTGCCGCTCTGGTCGCGCAAGGTGGTCGCAAACAGTCGCACGCTGCCGCGCTGGCGCAGGTTGGCCAGCATTACGTTGAGGTCAACACCGGACCGTCCGAGCCAGCGGTCGAGTGACTCGCCGAGTGCCTGTTCGGCGCGCCCGAGCTGAACCATGTCGGCGAAAGCGCGGTTGACGGCGATGATGTCGCCGTCATAGTCGGTGATGATAAATGCGTCCGGCGATTGCTCCAGCACGCGCACCATGAGGTCGCTGCGCCCGTCGCCGGCGGGTGATTGCGCCAGTGCCGGATTGTCCAGACGCAGCAGGAACAGCTCACCGGTCTCCTCATGCATCACGGACACCGACAGCATGATCTGTTCGCCCGCGATCTTGACGGCAACTTGCCCCGGTTGGCCGCCTGCATGCACGGTATCGAGCAGCTTGGCGACAGTCGAGCGCTCCTTGTCGTCAACAACGTCAAGGATGCTGCGGCCCACGACCTTCAGCGGGCTTTCGCCGATGGTGCTGGCCGCCGCCGGATTGGCTTCAATGATTTTCAGTTGCCTGCTATCGACCACCAGCACGCCTTCGGAGGTCAGATCGAACAGGATGCGGTAGCGCGATTCGAGATGGCGCAGGCGCAAATAGTCTCGCTCGAGCGCCTGTTGCGCATCGACCAGCTGCTGTTGCAGCTCGGCCATGCCGCGCAGGTCGCGACCGAGCGCAACCATGCGGCCCTCAGGTCCGACATGCAGCGCGCAAAAGGACAGCGGCAGATCCGGTCCATTGCGGGTGGGAATATTGACCTGGCGCCAGGCGATGCGGCCGCCATTGCGGGCGTCGTCCAGCAGGCGCTTGATTTTTGGCTTGCTTTCGATGGTGACGATATCGACCCAGGTCTGACCCTGCCATTTTGGCAGGCCACCAGTGGCTGCGACCACATCCCCGGGAGACAGCACCTCCGAAATCACACCGTCGCTGTCGAGCACCAGCACGACATCGGCCGAGACTGACAATAGCGACGCGATCGCGTCCGAGCCGAGGTCGGACAGCGGTGATTTCGGGGCGTCAAATTTGGTCACAGAGAGTGAGTTCGTCGGGTTTCTCATGGCTGGGAAATACACCGGCGACTATCTGGAGCCGGCCAGAACAGGAACACAGGGCCTGATTCTGACCTCAATCTGTTAATTAATCAAGTAAAGCGGTCACTTCGATGTGTCAATTCAGCCTGACTTCCTTTTGTGCTTGCAGCAGGCGAGCAGCGAGTTGCAGCGCTTCCGTGGCCTCACTCGAACAGCCATCGACATCAAGTTCGCCGGCCAGTTCCGGGCGGCGCAGGAAGAGCGGGCCGCCGACCATGATCGCCAGTCGCGGATTTTGCGAGGTCTTGCGGGCGGCCTGAATTGTCTTGCGCAGATTGTCGATTTCGCTGTCCATGCTGGCCGACAGTGCCAGCACATCAAACCAGTGGGTCGATAGCGACGCCTGCGTCAGACCGGGCTCGGGCGAGGGTATCGCCAGCACGACCCAGCCTTCGCGGCGGAAGAATTCGGACAGAATGGACAAGCCCAGCGTGTGTTGCTGGCCGGGCATGGTGATCATCAGGATGCGCCGTTCGCCGGAGCGATTGGGCTGCAGGGTGCCAGCCGCCGCATGAAACGACGGGCTCAGGTCGTGCAGCATGCTCTGAATGCGGGACAGGCACAGCGTCACCTGAGAAAAATTGCACTCGTCGGATTCCCACCAATCGCCGAGCAGTCGCGCCGACGCAGTGAATAATTCCAAATAAATGCTTTCTAGCGCGACGCCGCGTGCGCAATGGCCAGCGAGCAGCGCTCGCGCCGGATCGGGCGAGCGGTCGAGCAGGGCGCGGGCAAACACCTCAACCTCGGCGGGGCGTAGGCCTGCCGGCGGCGGAGCGTCGCTGCGCTGCGTTCGATGCGCTTGCATCAGGTGCGGGATGATCTGGGCTTCGACGACGTCAAGCAGACGCTTGTCGCCTGTCGCCTCGCCCAGCGCCCCCGCGCTGTCGGCCGCCTTGCTCAGGCAGCCTTTCGAGGCTTTGTCCATCAATGTCTCCTGCTACGTCCGGGACTTTTGGAACGTCAGCCGATTGGCCCGACGAAGCAAGGATCCTCTTGTGGCGCCTGCGATTGAAAATTAGGTCGACCCGATCTTTCCGTTCGACAAAGATCGTTCTACGCCGGACATGGCATTACGTCAAGGAAATATGTGGAAAATGCCCGATAGTCGGAATTCTGTCAACCTTGCAAGATGTAAGGCTAAGTTGACATATAGTTTCCAGAGGCATACATTGCATGGGTCAGCCCCCCGGGCGGAGAACGACAGATGCCAGAACCGACACCCCGCGCCACCGTAGCTCGTCCCCTCTATACAGCGGAAGAGCGCCTGCGCCGCGATACGACCCCCTGGACTTTGGTGCAGGGCCTGCTGGCCCCACTGCAGTTTCTGGTCTTTCTGATCAGCGTGTTTCTGGTCCTGCGCTTCCTGCGCAGTGGCGACGGCGAAGCAGCGGCAACTATGTCCATCGTGCTCAAGACCGCGCTGCTGTACACCATCATGATTACCGGATGTATCTGGGAGAAGGTCGTGTTCGGCCGCTACCTGTTTGCACCGGCCTTTTTCTGGGAAGACGTGTTCAGCATGCTGGTACTGGCGCTGCACACCGCCTACCTGATCGCGCTGTTCACCGGCGCGCTGAGCGTTCGCGAGCAAATGCTGCTGGCGCTGGCCGCGTACGCGACCTATGCAATCAATGCGGCGCAGTTCCTGCTGAAGCTGCGCGCAGCGCGGCTGCAGGCAGCCGCAGATGATGCGGCCTCGGTCGCCCATTCCACCGGAGCGGTCGCATGAGTGCCGTGATTCCCTTGATCCCCGTGGCCACCGACGCTGGCTGTGAAGCGGCGCCCGTATTGCGCGAGCGCGGTCAGCGTGAAGTCTTTTGCGGACTGACCGGCATCGTCTGGCTGCACCGCAAGATTCAGGATGCGTTCTTCCTGGTCGTTGGTTCCCGTACCTGCGCGCACCTGATTCAGTCCGCCGCCGGCGTGATGATCTTTGCCGAGCCACGCTTCGCGACTGCGATCATCGATGAGCGCGACCTCGCCGGCCTCGCTGACGCGAATGAAGAACTCGACCGCGTGGTGCGCCGGCTGCTTGAGCGCCGCCCCGATATCAAGATGCTGTTTCTGGTCGGCTCCTGCCCGTCCGAAGTGATCAAGCTGGATCTGTCACGCGCAGCCGATCGGCTGTCGCGCGAATTCCTGCCCAAGGTGCGCGTGCTGAATTATTCCGGCAGCGGCATCGAGACCACCTTCACGCAGGGTGAGGATGCCTGCCTCGCCGCGCTGGTGCCGCAGCTGCCCGCCGCGGCGGCAGAGGATCCGATGTCGTTGATGGTCGTCGGCTGTCTGCCCGATATTGTCGAAGACCAGTTCGCGCGGCATCTGCGCGCAATCGGCATCGACCGTGTGCGTTTCTTCCCGCCGCGCTCATCGCGCGACTTGCCGCCGGTCGGCCCGAACACGCGCTACTTGCTGGCGCAACCCTTCCTGAATGACACGGCGCGCGCGCTGGATGAACGCGGCGCGCAGCGACTGTCGGCGCCGTTCCCGTTTGGCGTCGAAGGCACCACCGAATGGCTGCGCGCTGCGGCACGCGCGTTCGGCATCGCCGACAGCGTGCTGGACGACGTCACTCGTCCGTCGCGTGAGCGCGCGGAAAAAGCGCTGGCCAGCCGTCGTGAACTGCTTGAGGGTCGCAGCATCTTCTTCTTCCCCGATTCGCAGCTTGAGCTGCCGCTGGCGCGCTTTCTGTCGCGCGAACTCGGCATGCAGCTGAACGAGGTTGGCACACCTTATCTCCACCGCGATCACCTGAAGCATGAACTCGCGCTGCTGCCGTCAGGCACCGTGCTGTCTGAAGGACAGGACGTTGAAAAACAGCTCGACCGCTGTCGCGCGCAGATGCCGGATATCGTCGTCTGCGGTCTGGGCCTCGCGAATCCGCTGGAGGCCGAGGGCATCACCACCAAATGGGCGATTGAACTCGTGTTCTCGCCGGTGCATGGCTATGAGCAGGCGGCGGATCTCGCCGAACTGTTCGCAAGGCCGCTGCGCCGTAAAGCCAAACTGACGCCGGAGCTCGCATGCAGCTGACCCTCTGGACCTATGAAGGACCACCGCATGTCGGCGCGATGCGTATCGCGACTGCGATGAAGGATGTGCACTATGTGCTGCACGCGCCGCAGGGCGATACCTATGCGGACCTGCTGTTCACGATGATCGAGCGGCTGCCGAAACGCCCGCCGGTGACCTACACGACCTTTCAGGCGCGCGATCTCGGCAGCGATACCGCCGAGCTGTTCAAGGACGCTGCGCGCAGCGCCTATGAGCGCTTTCAGCCGCAGGCCATGCTGGTCGGCGCATCCTGCACCGCCGAGCTGATTCAGGATGATCCGGGTGGTCTGGCGCGAGCGCTCGGGCTGCCGATACCGGTGGTGCCGCTGGAACTGCCGTCTTACCAGAAGAAGGAAAACTGGGGCGCGGCCGAAACTTTTTATCAGATCGTGCGCTCGCTCGCGCAGCCCCGTCCGGCCTATCGCGCGGAAAGACCGAGCTGCAATATCCTCGGTCCGAGCGCGCTCGGCTTTCGCCATCGCGACGATTTGCGCGAGATTCTGGCGCTGTTGCAAAAGCTGCGCGTGCACGTGAACGTCGTCGCGCCGCTGTCCGCATCACCGCAGGACATCGCGCGGCTGACCGACGCGGACTTTAACGTGATCATGTATCCGGAAGTCGCGCAGCAGGCAGCGACCTGGCTGAAGAAAAATCACAGCATGCCGCATACGACGGTCGTGCCCATCGGCGCGCAGGCCACGCGCGAGTTCATCGCCGAGGTTGCAGCACTGGCAAACGTCACGGTGCCGGACGATATCGAAGACGCCGCATCACGCGCGCCCTGGTATGCGAAATCGGTGGACTCCAACTACCTGACCAACAAGCGCGTGTTCGTGTTTGGCGATGCCACCCATGCAATAGCTGCTGCGCGCATCGCGTCCGAAGAACTGGGTTTTGAAGTGGTGGGTCTGGGCACCTATAGCCGCGAGTTCGCGCGCGAGGTACGCGCCGCAGCGGAGCGCTACGGCGTCGAGGCACTGATTACCGACGACTATCTTGAGGTCGAGGCGAGGGTCGCTGAACTGTCCCCCGAGCTGGTGCTCGGCACGCAGATGGAGCGTCATATTGCGAAGCGCCTCGGACTGCCGTGCGCAGTGATCTCGGCCCCGGTACATGTGCAGGATTTCCCCGCGCGTCATTCGCCGCAGATGGGTTTCGAAGGCGCGAATGTGATCTTCGATAACTGGGTCCACCCGCTGATGATGGGCCTCGAAGAGCATCTGCTGGGCATGTTCCGCGAAGATTTTGAATTCCATGACGGTGCCGCGCCGTCGCATCTGGGCAAGGCTGCGCAGAAGCAGAGCGCCGCGCCCGCGATGCCCGATACCCCGCCGCAAGTGGTGCAACCGGCCGCGATGCAGGAACCGGCGAATGCCGGCGAGATTTCACCAAGCTGGACTATCGACGCCGAGCGCGAGCTGGGCAAGATTCCGTTCTTCGTGCGCGGTAAGGCACGTCGCAACACCGAGCGCTTCGCGAAGGATTGCGGGCTTCTGCAGATCACGATCGAGACCCTGTATGACGCGAAAGCCCACTTCAGCCGCTGAGGACGCGATGCGCGTCGTCATTGTTACGATGGACAGCCATCTCGCAGGCGCTGCCGCGCGCGCGGAGCGGCTGCTGAAGCGCCGCCTGCCGGGTGTGTCGCTGACGGTGCATGCGGCCAGCGACTGGGCCGGCGACGGCAAGGCACTGGCGCGCTGCAGCGACGACATCGCGAGCGCCGATATCGTGATCGCCGCAATGCTGTTCATGGAAGAGCATTTCCTGCCGGTGCTGCCGGCGCTCAGGGCGCGACGCGACCACTGCGACGCGATGGTCTGCATCATGTCAGCGGGTGAGGTGATGAAGCTCACGCGCATCGGCCGCTTCTCGATGGACGGCACCACACGCGGCCCGATGGCTTTCCTGAAAAAGCTGCGCGGTAAATCCTCCGAGGGCAAACCGGCCGCGACCGCCGGCGCGCAGCAGATGAAGATGCTGCGCCGTCTGCCAAAGCTGCTGCGATTTATTCCGGGCACCGCGCAAGACGTGCGCGCGTATTTCCTCACACTGCAATACTGGCTCGCCGGGTCCGAAGAAAACATCGCCGGCATGGTGCAACTGCTGGTCAATGGCTATGCCGATGGCGCGCGCAAGGTCTTGCGCGGCAAGGCACCACCGGATGCGCCGATCGAATACCCGGAAGTCGGTCTCTATCATCCGCGCATGAAGGGCGCGGGCGTGCACAAGGGCATGTCCGAGCATCTGGATCGCGTACCGCGAATGGCCGGTGCGAAGGCCAGTGTCGGCCTGTTATTGATGCGCTCCTATCTGCTGGCGGGTAACTCGCGTCACTACGATGGCGTGATCACCGCGCTCGAGGCGCGCGGATTATCGGTGGTGCCGGCGTATGCGCACGGACTGGATTCGCGCCCGGCAGTCGAGAATTTTTTCATGAAGGATGGCCGCGCGACGGTGGATGCGGTGGTTTCTCTGACCGGCTTCTCGCTGGTGGGCGGACCGGCATACAACGATGCGAAAGCCGCCGAGGACATGCTGGCCACGCTCGATGTGCCTTACATGGCGGTGTCGCCGGTTGAATTCCAGACGCTGGAGAACTGGGGCGGCTCCGAGCGCGGGCTGCTGCCGGTTGAATCAACGATGATGGTCGCGCTGCCCGAGCTCGACGGCTCCAGCGGATCGATGGTGTTCGGCGGTCGCAGCGATGCGGCGGGTCAGGCCTGCTCCGGCTGCGCGCGCGGATGCACCTTCGAGCCATCCGATGGCGGTAACGACATGCAGGGCTGCAGCGAGCGCGCCGACATGATCGCCGCGCGTGTCGACAAGCTGGTCGTGCTGCGTCGTTCAGAGCGCGCAGAGCGCCGCGTCGCCGTGGTGCTGTTCAATTTCCCGCCGAACGCAGGCAGCACCGGCACCGCCGCCTTCCTGTCGGTGTTCGAGTCGCTGTACAACACGCTGGCCGCGATGCAACGCGCTGGCTATAGCGTCGAGTTGCCGGAGAGTGTGGATGCGCTGCGCACTTCCATCCTCAAAGGCAACGCCGAGCATCACGGCGCCCATGCCAATGTGATTGCCAAGATCAGTGCCGATGAACATGTGCGCCGCGAACCCTGGCTGCGCGAGATCGAGGCGCAGTGGGGACCGGCACCGGGTCGGCACCAGACTGACGGCCGCAATATCTTTGTGCTCGGCGCACGCTTCGGCAATGTACTGGTGTCCGTACAGCCGGCGATGGGCATCGAGGGCGACCCGATGCGTCTGCTGTTTGAAAAAGGCTTTGCACCGACCCATGCGTTCTCGGCGTTTTATCGCTGGCTACGCGAAGATTTTGCCGCGCACGCGGTGCTGCATTTCGGCACGCATGGCGCGCTCGAATTCATGCCCGGCAAGCAGGCCGGCATGTCAGGCGCTTGCTGGCCGGACCGGCTGATCGCCGACCTGCCAAACATGTATCTGTATGCCGCGAATAATCCTTCCGAAGGCACGATTGCGAAACGGCGCGCGAATGCGACGCTGGTGTCTTACCTGACGCCGCCGCTGGCTGAATCGGGTCTGTATCGCGGGCTGACTGAACTGAAAGCTTCGCTGGCGCGCTGGCGTCAGCTGGGACCTGATGAAGCGCATGAGCGTCCCGAGCTGGCCACGCTGATCCAGTCGCAGGCTTGCGAGCTGGAGCTGGCGCAGCCGGAACCCGCGTGGACCGGTGATGACGAGGCCCGGATCGCGACACTGAACGACAAGCTGCTCGAGCTCGAGTACACGCTGATACCGCACGGTCTGCACGTGGTCGGCCGCACGCCAACGCTGGAAGAGCGCATCGACATGCTGGCCGCGCTGGCCGAGTCCGCGCATGGCGCAACCATCAATGATGCGCTGCGTACCGCGATACGCGCGATGCTGACCGGCGAGGACATTACGCTAGATGACGCCCAACGCGCATTAATGCAGAAGCTGTCCGACAGCAATGCGCTGATGCATGAACACTTCGAGCTCGACGGCATTCTGGCCGCGCTCGACGGCCGTTATGTACGTCCGGCGCCCGGCGGCGATTTGACTCGCACACCGGAAGTGCTGCCCGCCGGACGCAATCTGCACGGTTTTGATCCCTTCCGTTTGCCGAGCGCGTTTGCGGTGAAGGATGGCGCGCGTCAGGCTGAACGTCTGCTGCAGCGGCATGTCGCCGATACCGGCAACTTCCCGGAATCGATCGCGATGGTGCTGTGGGGTACCGACAATCTGAAGAGCGAGGGCGGACCGATTGCGCAGGCTCTCGCGCTAATGGGCACCGAGCCACGTTTCGATACCTATGGCAAGCTGGCCGGCGCGCAACTGGTGCCACTCGAAGTGCTCGGCCGACCGCGTGTGGATGTGGTGATCACCTTGTCGGGCATCTTCCGCGACCTGCTGCCTTTGCAGATCAAATTGCTGGCCGAAGCGGCGCTGCTCGCGGCCGAAGCTGACGAGCCCGCTGAACAGAATTTCATCCGCAAGCATGCGCTGGACTTCATCGCGCAGCATGGCGGCGACATGCAGACCGCCGCGTTGCGCGTGTTCGGCAATGCCGAGGGCGCGTACGGCGCGAATGTGAACCATCTGATCGATTGCAGCGCGTGGGAGAGCGAGGATGAACTCGCGGAAGCCTATACCTGCCGCAAAGGCTTCGCGTACGGCACCAGCGGCCGCCCGGTATCGCATCCCGCTTTGCTCAACAGTGTGCTGTCCAAGGTCGATCTCGCTTATCAGAATCTGGATTCGGTCGAGGTCGGTGTGACCACGATTGATACTTACTTCGATACCCTCGGCGGCATCAGCCGCGCGGTGAAGCGCGCGAAAGGTCCGGATGCGCAGGTGGCGCCGGTCTATATCGGCGACCAGACGCGCGGCGGCGGCACGGTGCGCACACTGACCGAGCAGGTCGCACTGGAAACACGCACGCGCATGCTGAATCCGAAGTGGTACGAAGGCATGCTCGCGCACGGCTATGAAGGCGTGCACCAGATCGAGCTGCATCTGACGAATACGATGGGCTGGTCGGCCACCACCGGTCAGGTACAGCCCTGGGTCTATCAGCAGCTGACGCAGACTTTCCTGCTCGACCCGGAGATGCGCGAGCGTCTCGCGAAGCTGAACCCGTCAGCCTCCGCGCGGCTCGCGAGCCGGCTGATGGAAGCGTCTGATCGCCAGTACTGGACACCGGACGCCGACACGCTTGAAGCGATGCGCCGCGCCGGGGATGAGCTGGAAGACCGGCTTGAAGGAATTTACGAGGGAGAGAATCAATGAATGTCACCAAAGTGCCCGTCGCAGAAATCCGCCGTGAGAAACACGGAGACGGCGAGGGCAGCGTGCAGGTAGCGCTGGATCCGACTGTCAAGATCGGCAACGCGAAAGTGTTCGCGATCTATGGCAAAGGTGGCATCGGCAAAAGCACCACCTCGTCGAACCTGTCGGTTGCTTTTGCCAAGCTGGGTAAGCGCGTGCTGCAGATCGGCTGCGATCCGAAACATGACTCGACCTTCACGCTGACCAAAAAGCTGATGCCGACTGTGATCGATGTGCTCGAATCCGTGGACTTCCATAGTGAAGAGCTGCGTGTCGAAGACTTCGTGTTCGAAGGCTACGCCGGTGTCATGTGCGTTGAAGCGGGCGGACCGCCGGCCGGTACCGGCTGCGGTGGCTATGTGGTCGGACAGACCGTGAAGCTGCTGAAGGAACATCATCTGCTCGATGAGACCGATGTGGTGATCTTCGATGTGCTCGGCGATGTAGTCTGCGGCGGCTTTGCAGCGCCGTTGCAGCATGCGGATCGCGCCCTGATCGTCACCGCGAACGACTTCGATTCGATCTTCGCGATGAATCGTATCGTGCAGGCGATTGGCGCGAAGGCAAAGAACTACAACGTTCGTCTGGGCGGTGTGATCGCAAACCGCTCCGACGCGACCGACCAGATCGACAAATTCAATACGCGCACCGGCTTGCAGACGATGGCGCAGATCCCATCGCTGGACGTGATTCGCCAGAGCCGCCTGAAGAAGGCGACGCTGTTCGAGATGGACGAGACGCCTGAAGTGCTTGCCGTACAGCAGGAATACCTGAGGCTTGCGCAGCGGCTGTGGGATGGCACGGATCCTTTGCCTTGCGAGGCGATGAAGGATCGCGATATTTTTGATTTGCTGGGATTTGATTGACATGGAACACGCCAGCTACACGAAACAACGCGCGCGGCTCGAAGAATACTTCGACCGTACCGCCGCCGCGCAATGGGCGCGCCTGACTTCGGATGCGCCGGTTTCCGGTATCCGTAAGACGGTGCGCGCCGGTCGTGACCGGATGCGCGAAACCCTGCTGTCCTGGCTGCCGGTCGATCTGAAGGGTCGTCGCATTCTGGATGCTGGCTGCGGCACCGGCGCGCTGGCTTTCGAGCTGGCACGACGCGGCGCAGAGGTGCTGGCGATCGACTTGTCGCCGACCCTGGTGCAGCTGGCCCGCGAGCGCGTGCCGGTGTTTGCGAATGGCGGCCGTATCGAATTCCTGTCGGGCGACATGCTGGCCGCCGAGCATGGTCACTTCGATCATATGGTCGCGATGGATTCAATGATTCATTACGAGCGTCATGACATGGTGGCCGGACTGTCGCGGCTGGCTGAGCGCACAGCGACATCAATGCTGTTTACTTTTGCGCCGAGCAATCCGGTACTGGCGGCGATGATCAGAATCGGTCGTCTGTTCCCGCGTGGTGATCGCGCACCCTTCATCGAGCCGGTCTCGGAGTCGGCACTGCGCGAAGTGATCGCCGCGCATCAGGGCCTCGCTTCATGGCAGGTCGGCCGCACCGAAAAAATTTCCAGCGGTTTCTATACCTCGCAGGCGATGGAGCTACGCACATGAATCATTTTATCGAGACGATGCTCGCGCTGTTCTGGACTGGCTACCTGCTGCTGCACTGGCGGCTGATGCGCACACCGGTCTATGACGAACAGGAATCTGATCATCCTTTGCAAGGAGAACTACATGCACAACGCCAGCTCTGAAATAAAGTCGGTTGAAGATGCGGCCCGCAAGGCCGTTACCGATACGCTTTTTTCGCCGCGTTTTTACACCACCGACTTCGTCGCGATGGATGCGATCAATGTCGAGCCGGTGCGGACCGAGTGGGACGCGATGATGGCCGAGTACGAGGGTGACAATAATCATGATCATTTCCAGCGTGATGCCGCATTTGCTGACGAGGCGCGCGAGCTGTTCGGCAAGCTGTCGCATGAGCTGCAACAGGAATTTCTCGATTTTCTGGTCAGCTCGCTGACTTCCGAATTCTCCGGCTGCGTGCTGTACAACGAGATCAAGCGTAATGTCACCAATCCGGACATCAAGCAGCTGATGGAATACATGGCACGCGACGAGTCGCGTCATGCCGGTTTCCTGAATTCGTCGCTGAAGGACTACGGGCTTGGTATCGATCTCGGTAACCTGAAGCGCAGCAAGCATTACACCTACTTCAAGCCGAAGTACATCATGTACGCGACTTACCTGTCCGAGAAGATTGGTTACGCGCGCTACATCCGCATCTTCCGTCAATTCGAAAAGCATCCGGAGAAGCGTTTCCATCCGATCTTCCGCTGGTTCCAGCGCTGGTGTAATGACGAGTTCCGTCATGGCGAATCCTTCGCGCTGATCATGCGCGCGAATCCGAAGCTGCTGCAAGGTCATAACAAGCTGTGGATTCGTTTCTTCCTGCTGGCGGTGTACGCGACGATGTATGTGCGTGACCATACGCGCCCGGCGCTGAAGCAGGCCATGGGGCTGGAGCCGACCGAGTATGACTTCGAGGTCTTCGAAATCTGCAACGAGATCACCAAGCAGGTGTTCCCGTTCGTGCTCGATCTCGAGCATCCGGCGTTCCACGCGAATCTTGACCGACTGTTTTATTGCTCGCTGCGTGTCGACGAAGGCAAAGCCGCCGGTGGTCTGTTTGGCAGCCTGAAGCGGGCTTTCTGGAGCGTGGCCGGTGTGGCCGTGTTCGCGCGCATGTACTTCATTCCGGTGAAGTCGAATGCGCTGCCGGTGCAGACCCGGATGCAGCCGAGCTGGTAAGGAAACTACCGACCGATGTCACAGTATCTGCTGCCCGCAATTTTCACACTGCTCGTCTGGTGGTTCTCCACCGGTGCGATCCTGTGGCTCGGGCGTCTGCCGCGCTGGACGTTTGCGGCGACGATGATCGGTGCGACGCTGGCGCTGTCATTCGCACTGGTCGGGCTGCATATTTCAGCCTCGCGGACTTCGGTGGCCTCTGCGTACTGCGCGTTCACCTGCGCGGTGCTGGTCTGGGGCTGGCAGGAAATCGCTTTCCTGCTCGGCTATGTGACCGGTGCGCGGCGCAGCGAATGTCCGCCCGAGAGCCGTGGCTGGAAACGCGCATGGCATGCAACCGAAGCGATACTTCATCATGAGCTGGCGCTGGTGGTATTGGCACTGCTGGTGTTTGCTGCCAGCTGGCAGCAGCCGAACCAGACGGGCTGGTGGACTTATCTGGTGCTGTGGTCGATGCGCTTGTCGGCGAAGCTGAATCTCTTCCTGGGCGTACGGAATCTGTCTGAGAATTTCCTGCCTACGCATCTGGCTTATCTGCAGAGCTATTTCACGCGCCGCGCATGCAACTGGCTGATGCCGGTATCGCTGATGGCGGCAACAGCCGTCGCCGTGCCGCTGTGGACCGCGGTCGCGGTACAACCGGCCGACGGTTTCGCTGCGACCAGCCTGTGCCTCGTGGCCGGACTACTGACGCTGGCCGTGATCGAGCACTTGTTCATGGTCGCGCCGATACCAACGACGTGGCTATGGAAGTGGGGCATGCGTGTGAAGGCCTGAACCGCTGACGCCGACTCTAGACTCCCGATTGTGCACTCCCAACTGTGCACTCCCGACGCCGCACTCCCGACTCACCCGTCAATAACGCGGATACCGCATGCGTGATCTTTCGCGCAGCAGCATCATTCGCGCGCGCCGGCTTTTTCCAGTAATTCAATGATCTCCTGATGGCCGGCATTCCGCGCGGCCGTCAGCGGCGTAATCTCGTCGAAGCAGAGATTGGGATCCGCGTTGTGCGCCAGCAGGATGCGAACGGCATCGGTCCAGCCAGTGTCTATCGCCGCTATCAGTACCGGCAGACCATTGCAGCCGCAATCGTTCGGATTAGCGCCGAGCTTCAGCAGATGCTCGAGTATCGGTCTTGCGGCTTCGCGCTCCTCCGCGTCGGAGGTGGTCGATACCAGATGCATCAGCGCTGTGTCGCCATGGTGATCGCGGACGTCCAGCGCCGCGCCATGTTTCACCAGAAAGCTGACCGACGCCCGAGAATGATCGTCAACCGCATCATGCAGCGGCGGATAGCCGGTGCAATCTATCGCATCGACCAGCGCCGGCTGCTGTTCCAGCAACTTGCGCAGGCGCGGCAGATCCATGCGCATCAGCCGCGCGCGGAAGATGTCCTTCAGCGCGCTGCCAAGCGCGGGCAGCAGCGCTTCTTCGTCCGGCAGTATCGATCCCGCGACCCGCGCGAGGCGCTCAATATCGGACGGATCGCCCTCCATCAGCCTGACAAGTCGCTCGGTATCGGCCAGATCTTTACCCGTCTTTGGCCCGTGCCAGCGCACGGGTGCCTGCAGATCACCGCCGAGCAGCGTCATGCAGTCGCCACGCCGCATGCCGGCCAGCAGAAAAAGCTTCAGCGGATCAACGCGCCGGCCTTGCTGATGGCAATGATTCAGATAGCGCATACCGGTGCTGAGCGCGCAGTCGATATGACCGAGACTGATTTCTTTTTTTCCGGCGTACACAATCACATAGGCCGCCCGCCAGCGATCAGATCCGGGAATGATGTCATCGGCCAGTCCGCCCGACTTGCAACTCAGCACATGGAATACCGGCAGATCCGCGTCACGTCGCGGCATCCGGCTGCTCATCCAGGCCAGCAGGTCGGCGGTGACGATGCCCCGCGTTTCGACGATGCCCGCATCAACCAAATGACGATGGCCCAGTTCGCCGTGCAGATCGAGAATGGCGTGCGCGCCCGGTGCCATCTGCTGCATCGCGATCATCAGTTCGTTTTCGGTTCGCCGGCGCGCGTTCGCATGCGCGATGATCCGGCTCGGCACCCCGGCGTCGGCAACTAACTGGCGTAAGTGGCCAGCACTTTTGCCCGTGGTCAGATTCGGACCCAGATAACACAGCAGGCGGAGCGAAACTTCCGGATCATCCGGATGCCGGAGAATGGCAGGCTGGGTTTCGCGGCGCTTGCCGGCAAGGCGGTCGGGTGAATTTTGCATGATGGCTGACGAAGGCGACCGATAGTCGGACATTCTGTTCAGTAATGATTGCCAAGGCCGGAGTTCCGCCACGGATGGCCGCCGCCGCGGTGGTTTCACGGGGCAGGGCTGGGCAGCGAGCTTGGCGAAGTGAATGTCTTGCAAGAAATGTCTATGATGATTGACAATTAAAGGTGTAAATTAAGCAGACATTTCACGGCGCATCGTTATAAAAAGATAAACGCGCCGGTCAGCACGGGTTAACGGGGGATGCCATGCAGCCGTTTGACGGCACGCAATTGATCGATATCGTGATCATCGCGACGCTGCTCGAGTGGGCGGCGCTGTCGCTGCTGCGGCATCGCCGGCAGCGTGGACTGCCGCAGCTGGCGATCGCGGGGACCCTGTTGCCGGGGCTGTGCCTGATGCTCGCGGTACGCAGCGCGATGCAAGGCTTGCCGTGGTACGCGGTGGCGTCCTTGCTGTCAGCCGCGGGACTCGCGCACCTGATAGACATCCGGCGGCGCTGGACGCCCCAGTCCGAACCCGAGCCAAATCAACTCATGCAAAACGAACCCAAGCAGAACATGAAGGAGCTGTGACCATGGCTGTCTTTCCCTTTTCCGCCATCGTCGGCCAGGACGAGATGAAACTGGCGATTCTGGCGTCAGCGGTCGAGCCGGCCATCGGCGGCGTGCTGGTGCTCGGTGATCGCGGTACCGGCAAGTCCACTGCGGTACGCGCGCTGGCGGCGCTGCTGCCGAAAATACGCGCGGTCGAGCATTGTCCCTACGGTTGCGATCCGGAAGCGATGGCATCGACCTGCGAGCATTGCGCGCCGCTGAAGTCAAAGGGCTCGATCAAATCGATACAGAAACCGGTGCCGGTGGTGGATTTGCCGCTCGGGGCCACCGAAGACCGCGTCGTTGGCGCGCTGGATCTGGAGCGCGCGTTGTCGCAGGGCGTGAAGGCCTTCGAGCCCGGACTGCTGGCGCGCGCGAACCGTGGCTTCCTGTACATCGATGAAGTGAACCTGCTGGAAGATCATCTGGTCGATTTGCTGATCGACGTCGCGGCTTCCGGCGAAAATCTGGTGGAGCGCGAGGGACTGTCGGTGCGGCATCCGGCGCGCTTTGTGCTCGTCGGTAGCGGCAATCCGGAGGAGGGCGAGCTGCGTCCGCAGTTGCTCGATCGCTTCGGTCTGGCGGTCGACGTCAGCACGCCGACTGATCTGAAGCTGCGCGTGGAAGTCGTGAAGCGTCGCGATGCGTTCGAGCGCAATCCGGACGCATTCTGCGAACTGTGGCGCAAGGACGATGAAAAAATTCGGCGCCGCATCGTTGCCGCGCGCAAGCGCCTGCCCGATGTGGTCGTGCCTGATGCAGCGCTCGAGCGCGCCGCACAGCTATGTATGGCGCTTGGTACCGACGGTCTGCGTGGCGAGCTCGCGCTGATGCGTGCCGCACGCGCGCTGGCTGCGTATGAAGGCGATACCGAAGTGAATGATGATCATCTGCGACGCATGGCCGCGCCCGCGCTGCGCCACCGTTTGCGCCGAAATCCGCTCGATGATGCCGGTTCTGGCACCCGCGTCGAGCGCGCGGTCAGCGAAGTATTCACACAGGTAGCCTGATGCTCGCGCCGCGCGATCGCGACCCTGACCCCTCCGGGCGCGACTGGCAGCGCGCGGTGCAGGTCGCTGCGCTGTTCGCGATTGATCCGGCCGGTCTGGGCGGCGTGCGGGTGCGCGCGCATGCGGGGCCGGTGCGCGATGCCTGGCTTGCGCTGCTGAAGCAGTTAATGGATGCGCGTGCCTGGGTGCGCGTGCCGCTGTCGGCGACCGACGAGCGCCTGCTCGGCGGGCTGGACCTGAGCGCCACGCTGGCCGCCGGTCGTCCGGTGCTGCAAACCGGTTTATTGTCCTCGGCGAATGGCGGCCTGCTGATCTTGGCGATGGCTGAGCGCGTTACCACTGGTGTTGCCGCGCGCATCACGCAGGTGATGGATCAGCGTGAAGTAGCGATCGAGCGTGACGGCTTGCGCGAGCGCAGCGCGACACGCTTTGGTGTGATCGCGCTCGATGAAGGCTTGCAGGATGACGAAGGCGTGCCGGATGCACTGTGCGACCGCATGGCCTTTGATATTGATCTGCGTTCGATTTCTCCGCGTGTCGTTCAAGATACGCCGGCCATGATTAGTGACAGCGATGTCACGCAGGCGCGTGCGCGTCTGGACGCCACCGATGCCGACGACTCCGTGATTGATGCGCTGTGCAGCGTCGCGCTTGCGCTGGGTGTGCATGCATTGCGTGCGTCATCGCTTGCGCTGTCGGCAGCGCGCGCGAATGCAGCGCTCGACGGCAACGCCGTCTGCACCGACGATGATGCGCAAATCGCTGCCGCGCTGGTGCTGGCGCCGCGTGCGACGCAACTGCCGGCCTCGGATGAGTCGGCGCCCGAAGAAGACACTCAAGACACGGCGCCCGAAGAGAGCATGCCCCCCGAACCGCCACCGCGTCAGGACGAGCCCTCGTCGTCGCAGGATGATGCGCAGGGCGCAATGGAAGACCGTGTGCTTGATGCAGCGCAGGCAGCCATACCGGCGGGCTTGCTCGCGGGGCTGCTCAGCGGCCTGAATCCGCGTCGCGCATCAGTCGGCAAGTCCGGCGCGGCTGCGCGTTCGGGTCTGCGTGGTCGTCCTGTCGGTTCGCGTCGCGTACAGGCGCCGCGCGGACAGCGACTGCATCTGGTGGATACCCTGCGCGCGGCCGCGCCCTGGCAGCGGCTGCGCCGCGCGACCATCAATGATGGCACCAGTAACAGCATCAGTCACAGCGCCGGAGCAAGCACGACCAGCCCGCGCGTGCTGGTATGCGCCGATGATTTTCATGTGGCCCGCATTCGTCAAAAGAGCGCGACCACCACCATCTTTGTGGTCGATGCCTCCGGTTCATCGGCAATGCACCGGCTGGCCGAAGCGAAGGGCGCGGTCGAGCTGCTGCTGGCCGATTGCTATGTGCGCCGCGATCAGGTGGCACTGATCGGATTTCGCGGCAGGCAAGCCGAATTGTTGCTGCCGCCGACACGCTCGCTGACCGCTGCGAAGCGCCGCCTGTCCGGCTTGCCCGGTGGCGGTGGCACGCCGCTGGCCAGCGCGCTGGATGCGGCAGCCGCACTGGTGCAAGCATTGATTCGCCGCGGACAATCGCCGATGGTGGTGCTGATGACGGATGGACGCGCGAATGTCGCGCGCGACGGCAGCGGTGGCCGCGAGCGCGCGCAGTCCGATGCGCTGCAGTCGGCTCGGCAGCTCGCGCTGACCGGCGCGCCGCTGCTATTGATTGACACCTCGACCAAGCCACAACGCGAAGCGGCGGAATTGTCGCAGGCGATGCGTGCGCGCTATCTTCCGCTGCCGCATGCCGGCTCGACGCAGCTGGCGCAATCGGTGCGCGTGGTCACGCAACAGGAGGCTCGCAAGCTTGCGTGAGCGTCTGGACTGGCCGACGGATGGGCGTGACTGGCCGAACCGTGCAGCGAGCCGCTTCGTTCACGCGGCCGGCATGCAATGGCATGTGCAGCAGTTCGGGCCGCCGCCGTCGCAGGCGCCGCTGATTGCGCTGTTGCATGGCACCGGTTCATCCACGCATTCCTGGCGCGACGTAGCGCCGCAGCTCGGTCAGCGTTATGCAGTGATTGCGATGGACCTGCCGGGCCATGCGTTCACGGACATGCCGGTACCCGATGCGGCGCAATCACTGCCCGGCATGGCGCAGCGTGTGGCTGCGCTGTTGAAAACAATCGGCGTCACGCCGACCGTGATCGCTGGTCATTCGGCCGGTGCCGCGATTGCCGCGCGCATGCTGCTCGATCGGCAGCTGAAACCGGCGGCGCTGGTCAGTCTGAACGGCGCTTTCGTTGGCTTCGGCGGATTCGCTGGCGCGATCTTTTCTCCGCTGGCCCGATTGCTATCAGCCGGCAACATGGCCGCGCGTTTTTTTGCGTCGCAGGCACGCGATCCGGGTGTGGTGCAGCGACTGATGCGCGGCACCGGCTCAGTGATTGACGCTACCGGTTTGCAGCTCTATGAGCGTCTGATGCAGAGTCCCGGTCATGTGAAGGCGGCGCTGGCGATGATGGCGCACTGGGATCTGGATGCGCTGGAGCGCGATTTGCCGAAACTCGATCTGCCGGTCTGGATGGTCGCGGCCGACAATGACCTGACGGTGCCACCGACGCAGGCGGCACTGGTGGCCGCAAGGCTGCGGCAGGCGCGGCGCGTGCAGTGGCCGGTGCTGGGGCATCTGGCGCATGAGGAAAGTCCCGCGCAATGCGTGGACTTGTTGCGCGGCGTGCTGGACGCCGTGAAAACCCGCTGAGGAGGGCAGATGGCGCTGCTGGCTGAGCTTTTGCTGTTTGGTGCGGTGCCGATTGCATTCGCACTTTGGCAACTACGCGACGTGCGCCGCGAGCAGGCTCGCCGGCGTGAGCGCCGCGAACGCGGGGATGACAGCGAAACCTGACTTCCCATGTGTCAATAATGCTTGACATAAACAAGTGACGCAAATACTTTACACCCATGGCCCCGACCCGGTGGCCCCAAGGGGTGCGTCATGGAAAATATCGAACGAATTGAAGCAGCGCTGGAAGCTGCACTGGCCTTGCAGCAGGGCGGCCCGCCCTTACTCGCGGCGGCGATGCGCGACTCGGTCTTCCCCGGCGGCGCGAGGATACGCCCGCATCTGACGCTGGCGGTGGCGCAGGCCTGTGGCGCCGATGATCTGCCACTGGCCGCAGCGGCCGGCGCAGCGATCGAGCTGATGCATTGCGCGTCGCTGGTGCATGACGATCTTCCCTGTTTCGACAATGCGCTGATGCGGCGCGGTCGGCCTTCAGTCTTCGCCGCGCACGGCGAGCGACTCGCGGTGCTGTCCGGTGACGCGCTGATCGTTGCCGCCTATCAGGCGCTGGCGATGGCGTCCGCCACGCATCCGCAGCGACTGCTGCCGCTGATGAAAACCCTGTCCGCCGGTGTCGGCGCGCCGTCCGGCATCATTGCCGGTCAGGCGTGGGAGTGCGAGCCGCGTGTCGCGCTCACCGAATACCAGCGGGCGAAAACCGGCGCACTGTTCGTAGCGGCCACGGTGGCCGGCGCGCAGGCGGCCGGTGCCGATGCCGAACCCTGGCGCGTGCTCGGCGAATGCCTGGGCGAGGCCTATCAGGTGGCCGATGACATTCGCGATGTCGCGTCCGATCCCGAAACCCTCGGCAAGCCAGTTGGTCAGGATGCCGCGCTGGGTCGCCCCAGCTCGGCGGCCGAGCTCGGATTGACCGGCGCAATCCAGTTATTCGACCAGCTGATCATGTACGCGAGCTCATCGATACCGAGCTGCCGTGGTTCCGCGCAGCTGCGCACGCTGCTCAGGATGGAATCCAAGCGACTGGTGCCGCCGGAAATGACGCGCAAGATCGCGCCGACCCTGTCGCGGGTTGCCGCATAAATGAGCACGGCAACACTTTCTTTTACCGACCGGCTGTTCGCGCTGCGTGACCGGCTGCTCGCCAGTCCCGCTTTTCATCGTGCCGCCTCCGCGTTTCCGCTGACCCGTCCGATTGCGCAACGCAAGGCGCGCGAGCTGTTCGATCTGGTCGCCGGCTTCGTCTATTCGCAGGTGCTGTCGGCCTGCGTGAAACTCGGGCTGTTCGAAAAACTCGCCGGTGGTCCGCTCGCCTTACCGACGCTGGCCTTGCATTGCCGGATGAGCGAGGAAGCCACCGAGCGTCTGCTGGCCGCCGCCATCTCGCTCAAACTGATCGAGCGCCGCGGCAGTGACGCCGACGGCCGCGCACGCTACGGGCTGGGCATGCTGGGCGCGCCGCTGGTCGGCAACGAGGCGGTGCTGGCGATGGTTCGCCATCATGACGCGCTGTACGCGGACTTGTCCGATCCGGTCGCGCTGCTGCGCGGTAGCGGTCCCGCGCCTTCACTCTCCGATTTCTATCCGTACACCGCCGCCGATGCGCCGTCGAATGCCGGCACGCTGGCGGCTGACAAGGTGGATCGCTATTCCGAGCTGATGGCGGCATCGCAGCCGCTGGTAGCGGCCGAAGTGCTGGATGCGTATCCGCTCGACGGGCACCGCCGGCTGCTGGACGTGGGCGGCGGCGAAGGTCGCTTCCTGTGCAGCGTTGCAGCCCGCGCGCCGCACCTGCAACTGACGGTGTTTGACCTGCCGGCCGTGGCCGACCGCGCGCGTGGCCGCTTCGTGGCTGCCGGCATCGACGGCCGCGCGCAGGCCGTTGGCGGCAATTTCCTGACCGATCCGCTGCCGCAGGGCGCCGACATCGCGACCCTGGTGCGGGTGATCCATGACCATGACGACGAGCGCGCGCTGACCATTCTGCGCTCCATTTACCGCGCATTGCCGCCCGGCGGCACGCTGCTGCTGGCCGAGCCGATGGCCGGCACCGCCGGCGCTGAGGCGATGGGCGACGCGTATTTCGGCTTTTACCTGCTGGCCATGGGCCGGGGCCGGGCGCGCACCGCCGGCGAGCTCGGTGCACTGCTGCAGGCAGCCGGTTTTGACGCGCCGCGCGCGATCCCGACCCGGATCCCGCTGCAGGTGCGGATGCTGGTAACCCGACGTCCGGCAGAATAAGCGTAAATAAAAGTTGACACAGATCAGTGTAAGATCAAAAATACACAGACATTTTCCAGACAGGTTGACCCATGATCTACCTGCATCACCCAGCAATCACAGCAGAAACGACCCCCGGGAGGCGCGATTGAGCGCCCGCGCGGTCGCCGTCGTGCTTGAAAAGCCGATGCACCTGAAGGTGCGCGAGCTACCGCTGGTTGATCCCACCGCCAATGATCTGGTCGTCGATATCGACTGGTCCGGCGTCTCTACCGGCACCGAGAAGCTGCTGTACTCGGGCCGCATGCCTTCCTTCCCCGGTATGGGCTACCCGCTGGTGCCCGGCTATGAGTCCGTGGGCCATGTGGTCCAAGCCGGTGCCGCGACCAGCTACGAAGTCGGTGAAACCGTCTTCGTTCCGGGCGCAGCCTGCTTTGGCGAGGTACGCGGCCTGTTCGGTGGCGCGGCCTCACGCGTGGTAATTCCTGCGCTACGCGCCTTACGCATCAATGATTCACTCGGTGAGCGCGGCACGCTGCTCGCGCTGGCTGCCACCGCGTATCACGCCTTCTCCGCGCCGAACGCAGGACAACCTGAACTGATCGTCGGCCACGGTGTGCTCGGTCGCATGCTCGCGCGTATCGCGGTGCAGGCTGGTGCGCGTCCGGTGGTTTGGGAAACGAATCCCGCGCGTCGCGATGGCGCCATCGGCTATGACGTGGTCGATCCTGCGGACGACGCGCGTTCAAACTATCGCTGCATCGCCGATGTCAGCGGTGACCCGTCGATTCTCGATCGCCTGATCGCACGTGCTGCGGCGAATGCCGAGATCGTGCTGGCCGGCTTCTATGACGAACCGATGAATTTCACTTTCCCGCCGGCGTTCATGCGTGAGATCCGCATTCGCGTTGCTGCGCAGTGGAAGCCCGCCGAACTGCTGGCTGTGCGCGACCTGGTCGAGTGCGGCCGGTTGTCGCTGGAGAACCTGATTACCCACCGAAGCAATCCCGGACAGGCGGAGCATGCGTATCGCACCGCTTTCAATGACCCGGATTGCCTGAAGATGATTCTCGACTGGAGAGGCGCGCGATGAGCAATACCGAAGGAAATCAGGCAGCACCGGTGCATTTCATGCGGACCGAGCGCCTGCGCGCGGAGGCGGCGATTGATCCGCAACCCGTGCACACCGGCGCAGTGAAAAAAGAGACGCAGATCATCGCGATCTACGGCAAGGGTGGTATCGGCAAGAGCTTCACGCTGTCGAACCTGTCCTACATGATGGCGCAGCAGGGCAAGAAGGTACTGCTGATTGGTTGCGACCCGAAGAGCGATACCACCTCGCTGCTGTTCGGCGGCCGCGCGTGCCCGACCATTATCGAAACCTCGTCGAAGAAAAAACTCGCTGGCGAGCCGGTCGAGATCGGCGATGTCTGCTTCAAGCGTGACGGCGTGTATGCGATGGAGCTCGGTGGTCCCGAGGTCGGTCGCGGTTGCGGCGGTCGCGGCATCATCCACGGTTTTGAACTGCTCGAAAAACTCGGCTTCCATGACTGGGGCTTCGACTACGTGCTGCTCGACTTCCTCGGCGACGTGGTCTGCGGCGGCTTCGGCCTGCCGATCGCGCGCGACATGTGCCAGAAGGTGATCGTCGTCGGTAGCAACGATCTGCAGTCACTGTACGTCGCCAATAACGTCTGCTCGGCGGTGGAATACTTCCGCAAGCTCGGCGGCAATGTCGGCGTGGCCGGCATGGTGATCAACAAGGATGACGGCACCGGTGAAGCGCAAGCCTTCGCGAAAGAAGCCGGCATTCCGGTGTTGTCCGCGATTCCGGCAAATGAAGACATCCGTCGCAAGAGCGCCAGCTACGAAATCATCGGTCGTCCTGACAGCCCCTGGGGCGATCTGTTCGCGACCCTCGCGCAAAACGTCGCCGACGCACCGCCGGTACGCCCCAAGCCAATGACGCAAGACGCCTTGCTCGGCCTGTTCTCCGCTGATGCGGTCGGTCGCAATGTGGTGCTCGAGCCGGCGACCGTGAAGGACATGATGGGCCGCGACGCGATCGTCAAGCCCACACTCGAAGTGATCTACGACGAGGTCTGATCCCATGAGCGAACGCACCGTCATTCCGATTGTCAGCAATCCCGCCGCGCTGGAAGGCGACGGCGTCGGCTGCCACGCCGGCAAGGAGCAGATGCAGGCCGCCGCGCGTGCAGCCGGCAAGGGCGGTGTACTCGACCAGTACGCAAATGATTATCCGAAGGGACCGCACGACCAGCCGCAGAGCATGTGCCCGGCGTTCGGTTCACTGCGCGTCGGTTTGCGCATGCGCCGCACCGCGACGATTCTGTCGGGCTCGGCCTGCTGCGTGTACGGACTGACCTTCACCTCGCATTTCTACGGCGCGCGTCGCAGCGTCGGTTATGTGCCGTTTAATTCTGAAACGCTGGTCACCGGCAAGCTGTTCGAGGACATCCGCGACGCGGTGCACGGACAGGCCGATCCCGAGCGTTATGACGCGATCGTCGTGATCAATCTGTGCGTGCCGACCGCGTCCGGCGTGCCGCTGCAGATCCTGCCGAAAGAGATCAACGGCGTGCGCGTGATCGGTATCGATGTACCCGGCTTCGGCGTGCCCACGCATGCGGAAGCGAAAGATGTGCTGTCCGCTGCGATGCTGAAGTACGCGCGCAGCGAGATCGCGGCCGGACCTGTGGCTGCCCCGCGTACCGGCATCAGCGACAAACCGACGATCACCCTGCTCGGCGAGATGTTCCCTGCCGATCCGATGATCATCGGCGGCATGCTGGACATGCTGGGGCTGTCCGCAGGGCCAGTGGTGCCGACGCGCGAATGGCGCGAGCTGTATGCGGCGCTCGACTGCGCGGCCGTGGCGGCGATTCATCCGTTCTACACCGCGAGCCTGCGCGAGTTTGAAGCCGCCGGCCGGCCGTCGATCGGTTCTGCGCCGGTGGGTCATGATGGTACCGAGGCCTGGCTGCAAGCGATTGGCGACAGCTGCAATGTCGAGCAGCGCATGATCGACAATGCCAAGAACCGTTTCCTGCCCGCGATCAAGGGCGCGCTGTCAGCGATGCCGATCAAGGGTCGCATCACCTTGTCCGGCTACGAAGGTTCCGAGCTGCTCGTCGCTCGCCTGCTGGTCGAGAGCGGCGCGGATCTGCGATATGTCGGCACCGCGTGCCCGCAGACGCCATCGTCCGCGATTGATCGCGAATGGCTGCAGTCCAAGGGCGTGCACGTGCAATACCGCGCATCGCTGGAGCAGGACATCGCCGCCGTGCATGAATTCAAGCCTGATCTGGCCATCGGCACCACGCCGGTCGTGCAGGCCGCGAAAGAATTGTCCGTGCCTTCGCTGTACTTCACGAACCTGATCTCCGCGCGTCCGCTGATGGGCGCAGCCGGTGCCGGCTCACTGGCGACCGTGATTAATGCGGCCATCGGTAACCGTCCGCGCATGGATGCGATGAAAGCCTTCTTCGGCGATGCCGGTGATGGCGACCGCGCCGGTGTGTGGACCGAGCAGCCGGTGCTGCGTCCGGAGTTCCGTGAACATACCCGTCGTCGTCTGGACAAGGCGGCGAAGAAACGCAAGGCGGAGGAGATGGTATGAACATCATCGACCACGATCGCGCGGGTGGCTACTGGGGCGCGGTGTATGTATTCGCCGCCATCAAGGGACTGCAGGTCATCATCGACGGCCCGGTGGGCTGCGAGAACCTGCCAGTCACATCGGTGTTGCATTACACCGATGCACTGCCGCCGCATGAATTACCGATCGTGGTCACGGGTCTGGCTGAAGAGCAGCTGGGCCGTGAGGGTACCGAGGGTTCGATGAAGCGCGCGCATGGCACGCTGGATCCCGATCTGCCCGCCGTGGTTGTCACCGGTTCGATTGCGGAGATGATCGGCGGCGGTGTCACGCCTGAGGGCACCAGCATCCTGCGCTTTTTGCCGCGCACGATTGATGAAGACCAGTGGCAGTGCGCGAACCGCGCGATGCTGTGGCTGTGGTCGGAATTCGGTCTGCGTCACGTGCCCGAGCGTAAGCCGTTTGACCAGCGCGAGCCGGGCGAAAAGCCGCGCGTGAATATCATCGGACCGAGCTACGGCACGTTCAACATGCCGAGCGATCTGGCCGAGATCCGCCGTCTGGTCGAAGGCATCGGCGCTGAAGTGAATATGGTGTTCCCGCTGGGCAGTCACCTCGCCGATGTGCAGAAGCTGGCCGACGCTGATGTGAATATTTGCATGTACCGCGAATTCGGCCGTCTGCTGTGCGAGGCGCTCGAGCGTCCGTATCTGCAGGCACCGATCGGCGTGCACAGCACCACCAAATTCCTGCGCTCGCTGGGCGAGCTGCTGAATCTGGATCCGGAACCCTTCATCGAGCGCGAGAAGCACACCACGATCAAGCCGGTGTGGGATCTGTGGCGCTCGGTGACACAAGATTTCTTCGGTACCGCGACCTTCGCGGTCGTCGCTAGTGAAACCTATACCCGTGGCCTGCGTCACTATTTCGAAGACGAGCTCGGCATGCCGTGCAACTTCGCGATCTCGCGCAAGCCCGGTGAAAAAACTGATAGCGAATCCATCCGCCAGCTCTTGCGCGACAAGCCGCCGCTGGTGATGTACGGCAGCTATAACGAGCGCATGTACATGGCCGAAGCCGGCGCATCGTCGCCGATGAAGCCATCGTTCATTCCGGCGTCCTTCCCGGGCGCGATCATCCGCCGTCATACCGGCACGCCGTTCATGGGCTACGCGGGTGCGACCTATCTGGTGCAGGAATTCTGCAACTGCCTGTTCGACGCCTTGTTCAACATCCTGCCGCTGGGTACCGAGCTTGATCGGGTCGATCCGACGCCGGCGCGCGCGCAGGCTGCATGGGATGACGACGCACGCGATCTGCTCAATGACCTGGTGGCCGCCGAGCCGGTACTGGTGCAGATCTCGGCAGCCAAACAGATTCGCGACCGCGCCGAGCGCGACGCACGCCGTGCGGGCGAGGTCAGTGTATCGGCTGCGCATGTGGTCAAGGCGAGAGAGTCACTGCGTATCGGAGAGGCCGCATGAGGCTGCCGACACAGATGACCCAACAGATTTCGTGGCATGCCGCTGCGGACGCCCATGGTTGCGGGGCTTTTCGCACCACTGGCCGCAAGGCCATTTTGAAGGAGCGTTCTCATGGCTGATAGGAAGAGCATCTCCGGTCTCACCGATGATGAGGCTCAGGAATTCCATGCGTACTACATGCAGGGCTTGGTTGGCTTCACGGCGATTGCCGTGATCGCCCACGCGCTGGTATGGGCATGGCGTCCCTGGATCGTCTGATCTCGGTTAGCTGCTAACGAAAAGGAATCATTATGGCCAACACACCAATGAAGCAAGACCGTGACTTGATAGGCGAACCACTGACCTTCAAGCTGATCTTTGCACTGGGCTTCACCGTCGTGCTAACGATAGCGCTGGTCGGCTTGCTGACCGGCATGCGCTGGCGCAGCTGGCTGCCCGGAGCCGAGAGCAGTCAGTCTCTGTTCGGCGGCGTGCAGGCTGCAGTGTATTCATTCATGTCACACACACTTTAGGAGATAGGACCATGTGGAGAGTATGGCGCCTGTACGACCCCCTGCGAGCAATGGTTATCCAGGGAGTATTTCTGTTCGGCCTCGCGGCGATGATTCACCTCATCCTGCTGTCGACCAACAAGTTCAACTGGCTGGATGGCGCGAAGACTGCACCAACGGCCCAGAACGCACCAATGCCGAAGTCGTAAGACTCAGTGGTGGTGGCGGGCAGGGGTGCGGTGGTTTTGCATTCCTGCCCACACCGGAAAGAATGCCTCTGACAAAACGTCGGTGGCAAAGCGACGCAATAACGCCAGCGGCGTTTTGTTAGAGGCTTTGAAACGGGATGGTGTCTCATCTCAGAAGGAGGGCTTGATCATGGCCATGTTAAGTTTTGAAAAAAAATATCGCGTGCGGGGTGGCACCCTGTTGGGTGGAGACCTGTTCGATTTCTGGGTCGGCCCCTTCTACGTCGGATTCTTCGGTATCAGCACGATCTTTTTCGCGTTCCTCGGAACGGCGCTGATCCTGTGGGGCGCTTCGCAGGGACCTACCTGGAACGTCTGGCAGATCAATATCGCGCCACCCGATCTTTCGTATGGATTGCGCGCGGCGCCGCTGATGCAAGGCGGGCTATGGCAACTGATTACGGTCTGCGCGATCGGCGCGTTTGGCTCCTGGGCCATGCGCGAAGTGGAAATCTGCCGCAAGCTCGGCATGGGACTGCATGTGCCGTTCGCGTTCTCGGTCGCGATTCTCGCGTACGTCACGCTGAACGTGGTGCGTCCGATTCTGATGGGCGCCTGGGGGTACGGCTTCCCGTACGGGATCTTCAGTCACCTCGACTGGGTCTCCAACACCGGTTATCAGTACCTGCACTTCCATTACAACCCGGCGCACATGATCGCGATCACGTTCTTCTTCACGACGACGCTGGCGCTGTCGATGCACGGTGGTCTGGTGCTGTCGTCGACCAATCCGGCTCGCGGCGAGGTTGTGAAGACACCGGAACATGAAGATACGTATTTCCGTGATCTGGTTGGCTACTCGGTGGGCACACTGGGTATTCACCGTCTGGGTCTGTTCCTCGCGCTCGCATCTGTGCTGTTCTCGGCGCTCTGCATCGTGATTTCAGGACCGTTCTGGAGCCGCGGCTGGCCCGAATGGTGGACCTGGTGGCTGAACATGCCGATCTGGAACCGATAAGGAGAGCACGATGGCTGACTATCAAAATCTGTTCACCGCCGTGCAGGTCATCGGACCGCTGCACGACGGTGTGCCGCAAGACAAGCCGGCGCTGTCACGCACCGGCAAGCCCTTCCTGTTGCATATCGCCGGTCGTCTTGGCAATGCACAGATCGGACCGATCTATCTCGGCGTACTCGGCACGATGTCGCTGATGTTTGGTTTGTTCGCATTCACCATCATCGGCATGAACATGCTGGCGTCGGTGAACTGGGATCCGATCCAATTTATCCGTCAGTTGTTCTGGCTCGCGCTGGAACCGCCGTCGCCTGAGAACGGCCTGCAGTTCGCGCCGCTGAATCAGGGGGGCTGGTGGCAGATCTGCGGTCTGTTCCTGACGATCTCGGTGCTGCTGTGGTGGGCAAACGTCTATCGTCGCGCGCGCGCGCTGCAAATGGGCACGCATGTCGCGTGGGCCTTTGCTGCCGCGATCTGGCTGTTTCTGGTGCTCGGTCTGATTCGTCCGGTGCTGATGGGCAGCTGGGGCGAGGCGGTACCGTTCGGTATCTTCCCGCACCTCGACTGGACTGCAGCGTTCTCGCTACGCTACGGCAACCTGTTCTACAACCCGTTCCATGCGCTGTCGATCGCCTTCCTGTACGGCTCGGCACTGCTGTTCGCAATGCACGGTGCAACGATTCTGGCGGTCGGCCGCTACGGCGGCGAGCGTGAGATCGAGCAGATCATTGATCGCGGTACCGCGACTGAGCGTGCAGCGCTGTTCTGGCGTTGGACCATGGGCTTCAACGCGACGATGGAATCGATTCACCGCTGGGCCTGGTGGTTCGCTGTACTGTGCCCGCTGACCGGTGGCATCGGCATTCTGCTGACCGGCACAGTGGTCGACAACTGGTATCTGTGGGCCGTGAAGCATAGTTTCGCACCGCCGTATCCGCCAGTCTGGGGCGACGTGATCGACCCCGCCACCCTGCAGGGAGCCAAGCCATGATCCGACGAACTCTTCAAACCGCAGCGCTGCTGCTCGCCGGTTGCGTACTGCTCGCTGGTTGCGAGCGTCCGTGGATGGACAGCGTGCAGCATGGCTTCCGTGGCACCGGCATGGCACAGGTGTACAACCCGCGCATCCTTGAAACTCAGGATGCGCTGAACACCGCGCCGCCCGCGCCGCCGCCGGCGTCGCCCGATGGTCCGCGTGCGAAAGACAGCTACAAGAACGTTCAAGTGCTCGGCGATGTGTCGGCCACGCAGTTCATCGGCCTGATGACCGCGATCACGACCTGGGTCGCACCGAAGGAAGGCTGCGCGTATTGCCATAATCTGCAGAACTTCGCCGATGACAGCATGTATACGAAAGTGGTCGCGCGCAAGATGATCGAGATGACGCGTCACATCAACTCGAACTGGGACAAGCACGTCGGCAACACCGGTGTCACCTGCTACACCTGCCACCGCGGTAACGCGGTACCGCAGAACGTGTGGTTCACACCGCTCGAGCAGAACAAGCATGCTGATTTCATCGGCGACCGGGCAGGACAGAATACGCCGGCTCCCTTGGCCGACATGTCCTCACTGCCGACCGATGCGCTGACGCCTTTCCTGCTGGAAGACAAGCCGATTCGCGTGAACGGTCCGACTGCGCTGCCTTCGGGCAACCGGATGTCGATCAAGCAGGGCGAGTGGACTTACAGCCTGATGACGCATATGTCGAAGTCGCTCGGCGTGAACTGTACCTATTGCCACAACTCGCGTTCGTTTCAGAGCTGGGCCGAAAGCCCGCCGCAGCGCATCACCGCTTACCACGGTATCCGCATGGCGCGTGATGTGAACAACGAGTACATGGTGCCGCTGACCGAGGTGTTCCCGACCGAGCGCAAAGGCCCGGGCGGTGACGTCGCCAAAGTCAACTGCGCGACCTGCCACCAGGGCGCGTACAAGCCGCTGTATGGTTTCCCGATGCTGCAAAGCTATCCGGAACTGGCTACTGCGGGCACAGTTAAAAAGTAGGTGGGTAGTTGAAGGTGGATGGTGCGAAGCACTATCCACCTTTTTTTTTCTCATCAACGGGTACCCCATGTCCCTGCCGGCGAGTCACGATAGTCCTGAGCTCAATCCCGGCACGGCGTTCCTGCTGCTCGCAAAGCTGCGCCCCGCGCACTGGCTGTGGGGCTGGAACCGCATCGCGTTCTCACGCTGGTTGCCCGAAAAGACTCGCGGCCTGCGTTTCATGAAAACCCTGGGTAGTGGTCGCGAGGGCGGTTTCGGCCTTGCGCCCAGCGCATCGCATCAGGCGCTGTTCTGTCTGTTCTCCGATACTGAATCTGCCACCGATTTCATGGCGACCTCGCCGCTCATTGAGCGCTATCGTCAGCGCAGCGAAGAATGCCTGATGCTGACCCTGACGCCATCGACTTCGCGCGGCTCGTGGGACGGCGTGAGCTTGCCGCAGGGTGAGCCGATACCGCAAGACGCACCCATCGCCGCGCTGACGCGCGCATCCATACGCACGCTGGCCGCACCGGCGTTCTGGCGCCACGCACCCGGCGCGCAGCGCGATCTCGCTCATGCTGACGGCTGTGATATGGCCATCGGCCTCGGCGAAGCACCGCTGCTGCGGCAAGCCACCTTCAGCCTGTGGCGCGATGCCGCTGCGATGGACGCGTATGCGCGCACCGGCGCGCATCAGGAAGCGATACGCGCGGCGTGGCAGCACCAATTCTTCTCCGAATCCATGTTCGTACGCTTCCTGCCGTTGTCCGTTCAGGGCAGCTGGAAGGGTCGCTACTATGGCTAGCGCGTCGTCTGCATCCTCCGCACCCTCTGCGCATCGCGTGGTGGTGATCGGTGCCGGCATCGCCGGGCTGGTCGCGGCCTTGCAGCTGGCGCGACGCGGGCTGCAGGTCACGCTGGTCGAGGCAGCCGACACACCCGGCGGCAAAATGCGGCAGCCGCTTGTGGATGGCGCAGCGATCGACAGCGGACCTACCGTATTTACGATGCGCTGGGTATTCGAACAGATCTACGCATCAGCCGGCGCGTCGCTGGCCGATGAACTGGAGCTGACGCCGTTACCGGTGCTGGCGCGTCATGCGTGGGGGCCGGGTGAGCGCATGGATCTGTTCGCCGATCCGGCACTGTCGCGTGATGCGATAGCGCGTTTTGCCGGCCCGGCCGAGGCTGCGCGCTTCATGCAGTTCTGCCGTCAGGCGCGCGAGGTGTATGACACGCTGGAGGGCCCCTTCATCCGCTCCCAGTCGCCGACGCTGGTCAGCATGGCGGGGGATCTCGGTTTGCGCGGACTGGCGGTACTGGCGTCGCTGGGTCCGATGAGCAATCTGTGGAATGCGCTGCGTGAGCATTTTCATGATCAGCGTCTGCAGCAACTGTTCGCGCGTTATGCGACCTATTGCGGCTCCTCGCCGTGGCGCGCGCCGGCGACGCTGATGCTGGTCACGCAGGTCGAGCTCGACGGCGTCTGGTCCGTCAAGGGTGGCATGCACGCGCTGGCGCAATCGGTGGCCAGCCTCGCACAGCGCCATGGCGTGACGATGAAATTCGGTACGCGTGTCGATACGATCGGTGTCAGCAACGGCCGAGCCAGCAGCGTCACGCTGGCTAATGGCGAGCGTATTGAGGCGGACAGCATCATGTTCAATGGCGATATGTCAGCGCTTGGGCAGCAGCTGCTCGGCACCGAAGCAGCATCTGCGGCGCGACCGCTGACGCCGTCCAAGCGTTCGCTATCGGCGCTGACCTGGAGCGTGCACGCGGAGACGGATGGCTTTCCGCTCGACCGGCACAATGTATTTTTTCAAGCGGACTACAAGCGCGAGTTCGACGATATTTTTTCACGCGGCAAATTGCCGGGCACGCCGACGGTATATGTGTGCGCACAGGATCGCGGCCTGCCGGATTCGCCGGATGCACCGCCACCGCAGCGCGACCGTCTGCTGGTGCTGGTGAATGCGCCGGCCGAAGGCGCGCGAACCCTTTCCGATTCGGAGATCGATGCATGCGAGACCCATTCCTTTTCCCTGCTGGCCCGCTACGGGCTGAGGGTCAGTCGCACATCACAGAACACGATGCGCACCACGCCGGCGGATTTCAGCCGAATGTTTCCGGGGAGCGCGGGCGCGCTGTACGGGATGGCGACGCACGGCTGGATGTCGGCCTTCGCGCGGCAGGGCGCGCAGAGCCGGATACCGGGGCTGTATCTGGCGGGAGGCAGCGTGCACCCGGGACCGGGCGTGCCGATGGCAGCGATGTCCGGCATGCTGGCGGCCGCGACGCTGGCGGAGCACCTCGATTCGACCAGCCGGTCGCGCCGGGTGCGTATCTCTGGTGGTACGTCGACGCGCTCTCCGACTGCGGCAATCACGGACTGAGCATCATCGCGTTTGTCGGCAGTGTGTTCTCGCCGTATTACCGCAGCGCGCTGGCGCGCGGACGCGGCGATCCGCTCAATCATTGCGCACTGAACGTCGCGTTATACGGCGGCCATCGCCGCTGGACCATGACCGAGCGCGGCCGCAGCAGCGTGGAGCGCGACGCGACACATTTCACGATCGGACCGAGCGAGCTGCGCTGGAACGGCGAATGGCTGGAAATCGATATTCGCGAATACGGCATGCCGCTGCCCTGGCCGGTACGGGGCAAGGTGCGCGTGCATCCGGGCAGCCTGTCGAATTTCGTCACGCCGCTTGATCCGGAAGCACGCCACCGCTGGGGACCGATTGCACCCTGCGCGCGTGTCGAGGTTGAGCTGGATCAGCCAGCCATTCGCTGGAAGGGTCATGCGTATCTCGATTCGAATGAGGGCGACGAACCGATTGATCGTCCGTTCCGTGAATGGGACTGGTCACGTGCGACGCTGCCGGACGGATCGACCGCGGTGATTTATGACGTGCAGCCGAAAGAGGGCGAGGATCGACTGATCGCGCAGCGCTTCTTTCCTGATGGGCGTATCGAGCCATTCACACCGCCTGAGCGGCAGGACATGCCGAAAACAGCCTGGCGTATTCCGCGCCGCATGCGTAGTGACGAGGCGGCGGGCGTGCAGGTGATCGATCAGCTGGAGGACACGCCGTTTTACCAGCGCGCCGTGCTGGCCAGCGGGCTATTTGGCGAGCGGGTGATCAGCGTGCATGAGACGCTGAATGTGCCGAGGCTGGTGTCGCCGATCGTGCAGAAGATGTTGCCGTTTCGGATGCCGCGAATCGGGTGAGGGTATAGGCGGGTGGTTTGGTGGGTAGAGCGCAGCGAAACCCACCGATCTGCCCCTAGTGCCGCCCCTGTGGCACCGACAATCTCTCAAACAAATCAATCAGCCACTCGCAGCGCTCATCAAAGCTGCGCTGCGGGAAGGCGCGGTTTGTGCGTCCTGCGGTTGCGCAGGCGTCCGCCAGATACGCAATCGCCGGTAGCGCCTCGCTGTCGTCGCATTTGAACGGCACCTGCGCGCGCAGTTTTGCGATACAGAGCAGCGTCAGTTTGCGGGCATTGCCGACGACCGCGCGGCGATTCACTGAATTCATCGCATTCGCCGCAATCACGTTGCCGATTTCGGCATAGATGGTGGCGGCCGCGAGTATCGCGCCACGGCAGTCGCGCGGTAGCGCGGCGATGCCAGTCGAGCCCTGACGGTACAAGCGTGCCGCCTCGGCCAGCAAGCGCTCAATGACCTGCGACAGTGCATCGCTGTAAATGGGATCCCGCAGCCAGGCCTCAGGATCCAGTCCGGCTTCGCGCATCCAGCTGCGCGGCAGATAGAGCCGGCCATTCCGCGCATCCTCGCCCACATCACGCGCGATATTCGTCAGCTGCATTGCATTGCCGAGTTCACAGGCGCGCGCCAGCGCATGGCGGTCAGTCACGCCCATCACGGTCGCCATCATCGCGCCGACACTGCCGGCCACGCGCGCGCAGTAATGCTGCAAGTCGTCCAGCGTTTCGTACACACGGCCCTGCGCATCCCACGCAAAGCCTTCAATCAATGCGTCGGGCAGCACGCGCGGGAAACCATAGCGATGCACCACCATCGCCATCGCGCGGTCTTCGATGATCTCGCCGGGCTCACCGGCATAGATCGCATCGAGGCGTTGCCGCAGCCGTTCAACCGCCTGCGGATCGCCGGAATCATCGACCGCGTCATCAGCGACACGGCAGAACGCGTACAGCGCAATAGCGGGTATGCGCACCCGTTCGGGCAGCAGGCCGCTGGCAGCGAAGAAAGACTTCGAACCGCCGCGCATCAACGCCTCGCACGCGGCCAGATCAATGAATTTTGGTGATTCAGGCATCGGGCACCACCGAGGCCATGGCCTTGGCCGACATCAGCACGCCCGGCACGCCGGCGCCTGGATGCGTGCTCGCGCCGACCATGTACAGGTTGCGCACATCTTCATTGCGGTTATGCGGACGGAACCACGCACTCTGCAACAAGACCGGCTCCATGCCGAAGGCCGCGCCTTTATGCGACCACAGTCGGTCATGAAAGTCCTGCGGCGTCATCAGCTTGCTGGTGACGACATGCGCACCGAGTCCGGGCAGCACGGTCGCCTCAAGATGGTCTTGTATGCGCTGACGGTAGGACTCGGCCTGCGCGCTCCAGTCGGTGCCGCTGTCCAGATGCGGTACCGGTGCCAGCACATAAAACGCGTCACTGCCCGCAGGTGCCACCGACGGGTCGCTCGCGCTCGGCCGGTGCAGATAGAGGCTGAAATCGTCCGCCAGATGATGATGCTTGAACATGTCATCCAGCAGGCCCTTGTAGCGCGGGCCAAGCATGATCATATGGTGCGGCACGTCTTCCCAGCGGCGGTTGGTGCCGAAGTACCAGACGAACAGGCTCATCGAATATTTACGGCTGTCGACTTTGCGGTCGGTCCAGTTGGTTCGCCATTGCTTGTCGATCAGGTTACGGTAGGTCCATGCGGCGTCGCCGTTCGAGACGACGAGGTCGGCGTCAATACGCTCACCACTGGCCAGCGTGACACCGGTAGCGCGACCCTGCTCGACATTGATACGCGTGACCGGCGAATTCAGCCGCACGTGCACGCCGCGTTGTTCGAGCAGTTTCACCAGTCCTTTGACCAGCGCGCCGGTACCGCCCATCGCCCAGTGCACGCCCCAGCGACGCTCGAGCGTGTTGATCAGGCTGTAGACGCGCGTGACTGAAAACGGATTGCCGCCAATCAGCAGCGGATGGAAGCTGAACACCATCCGCAGTTTCGGATCGCGGATATAGCCGGCCACCATCGAATACAGCGACTGCCAGGCTTTCATGCGAACCATCGCCGGTATCGCGGCGAGCAAATCGCTGAAGCTGTCGAAGGGCTTGTGGCCGAGTTGCTCGAAGCCCAGCTTGCAGGCCTGATCGGCGGCGACCACAAAGCGCTCGTACCCGGGCAGGTCGTCAGGACTGAAGCGCGCGATTTCGCGGCGCATTGCATCGTCATCACCGCTATAGTCGAACCAGCTACCGTCATCGAAGCGGATGCGGTAGAACGGCTCCATGGGCTTGAGCTCGATATCGTCGGCGAAGTTTTTACCGCACAGCATCCACAGCTCTTCCAGCAAATGCGGCGCGGTAATAATGGTGGGGCCGGCATCGAAGCTGAAGCCATCCTGCCGGTGCACATAGGCGCGGCCACCGGGCGCATCGAGTTTTTCGAGCACCTGCACGCGGTAGCCCTTGCAGGATAGTCGGATGGCTGCGGCGAGTCCGCCGAAGCCGCTGCCAATCACCAGCGCGGTCGGCGTTGTCATGGATTTACCTTAGCAGGCGCGCGAAGACGCCCGTGTTGGTCGCGCCGAAGGATTCGAGCGCGATGCGCATACCCGTTTTCGGGTCGAGCAGGGTGAGACGGCCATCAGCGTGCAGCAACAGTTCGAAAGCTTCGCCACGCTCGACGCCAAACAGCTTGCGTTCGCGCGCCATCGCGCGCAACGTGCCACGCAGGAAGCCTTGTTCGCCTTCAAAGCGCTGTACCAGCTCGCCGCTCTGTACGTCCATCGCAGCGACTGCACCGTCAGGCAGATCCTCAAAACGCAGCAGTCTTTGCTGCACGATAGGGTCGGCCGCAATGTCGGACGGCGACGGCGGGTTCAGGCGGGCCACGACCACGGTCGCCAGCGTGACGACGATCATCAGTAGGATCGCGATTCCGGGCGTGAACCAGGGCCGTCGTGTCGGTGTGGTGGCGAGCGGCGGCGCGTTCATGATGCTTACGCGATCGCCGATGCGGGCATGCGCACCGGAATGCGTTCCTGCGGCTCGATGGCACCGATCTCGGACAGACGGGCACGCCACGCCTTGTGCAGCAGCTCGCCGACGGCGGCGGCATCCTTCAGGCTGCGCAGTTGCGGTTGCGGTTTTTTCAGCTCCCACGCGCGCGCATGCGGCCACAGGTGCAGGTAACCGATGCGGTCCGCGCCTTTCAGCTCGAGCGCAATATCACCGCAGCCATTGACTGCCGGTTTCATGTGCGCGGCCGCGACCCAGCGCAGCGGAAAATTGAAGCTGACGGTCAGCACGATACCGATGCGCATCACCACGCGACGATTCGTCAGCGTGTACATCGTGGTGCGTGCGGACAGCCAGGCGGTCAGCGACAGCAGGCCCAGCGCCAGACACGCCAGCGTCGCCGACAAGCTCAGCGGCGCGAGGTTGGCAATGACACCGGCCTCGGCTTCCCATGACAGCAGCACCTGCAGCGCAAGCATCATCGCAAAGTAGATGCTGATGCGGCGTACATGGAAAGCGTCGTTGGCAAGTTGCCACCAGTCGGGCGCACCCTGCCACAGGATGCGCTCGCCGGCTGGCAGCGTCTCGGGAAGGCCGGGTACGGCCTCCAGTTCATGCTCTTGATAGATCTGCATGATGTCAGAACAAGGGTTCCTGACGCTCGGGCGTCGCGTACAGCGTACCGGCGCCATAGTAGGCGGAGATTTTCTCTTCCTCGAGCATCGTCACCTGATCCGCGTCGCGATGACCCGGCACATCGGTGAACTGGTGCGCCAGAATCGCTTGTACTTTCACACCGTCATTCGTGATGCGTGCGAACGGTATCGGCAGCAGCACGTTCTTGCCCGAATCGGCCAGACGAACTTCGATGTAACGGAACAGCATTTCCGAGCGATCCAGCCACAGGTCGTGCACGGTGCCGGCGACCTCGCCGTCAGCGCCCAGCACCGGCTTGCCGCGCGGGTCCGGGTCTTGCGATGCGACGCCATGCTCCGGGTTCACGCGCAGCGGGGTGATTTTCGCTTCGCCATGCGGCGTCAGGTCCGGATGATCGGCACGCGCATTCCATGCGCCCGGGCCAACGCCAGCGAGCAGCGGATTACCGGTCGGCTCGATCGGCGCACCCAGCCAGCGATGGCGCGGCTGCGCCTGCAGGAACTCAGGCTCTTTGAGCGGATACGGCATCACCACCTGTTCGCCATTGGCGAGCAGATAGGTCTTTTCCGCCGGAATCGGCGGCCAGCCCTCCATCTTGGTATCACGGCCGGTGCCCGGGTCGAGCGGGTAGCCGTCGCGATGGTTCTCTTGCAGCAGGTAGTACATCAGTCCGAAGAAGAAAATCCAGAACATGTACAGCACGAGCTGGGCGACATCAACGTATTGCGTAATCGCGCCTGTTTCCATGGTGCGCCTCCTTAGGTAGATCGCCGTAACGGCGACTGTTACGACAGTGTGTTAATCGGTTTTAAACGGTCTTCAAAAAGTTTTTATCAACCGGGCAGTTCCGCCAGTCCGAACCGGCGCTGCGGTGCCGGAACTTCGGCGCGCAGGCGCTTCGCCAGCGGACCGATCGCTACCAGCACAGCGAACAGCAGGAACATCTCGATGTGATACACAAAGCTGTAACCGGTGACGGGCGAGACCAGGCTTTCGCCCAGCTGTCCGGCCTGGGCCAGTGCGCCGATCACGTCCTTCAGCAGTCCGCCGGCCGCGACTGCTGCGCCAGCCGCCGTGGCCTGCACCGCGCCCCAGGCGCCCAGCGCCATGCCAGCGGAGTCGCCGACCTGCAGGTCCATGGCCATGGTCAGCGTGCCGACTGAGAACAGCCCGCCACCGACACCGATCAGAAAGGCGCCGCAGCGGAAAAGATGGGGTGCGTCGAGCGGTGCGGAAAAAATCACCAGTGCAAATGCCGGCAATCCGGCCAGCGCGCCAAGCGCGGCCAAGCGGCTTGCATCAATGCCGCGACCAAGCCAGCGCGCCGACGCGGCGAATGCGAGCAGCGCGCCGCAGGCGGTAAGGGCAGTCAGCACGCTGGTCGCCCCCACGCCTAGCTGCAGCACTTCGCCGCCGTAGGGCTCAAGAATGATGTCTTGCATGTTGAAGGCAAACGTGCCGAGTCCCACCGTCCACAGAAAGCGGCGCACACCGGGACGTTCGACATAGGTGCGCCAGTGGCGGCTGAAGGCGTCGGCCTCATCCACATCACCCGGCTTTTTCGCGCGCGTGCGATTCATCGCTTCCTGCTTCCACAGCGCGTTCATGTTCAGCACGACCACGGCCACGGCCGATCCCTGCACCACCTGTATCAGCCGCAGCGGGCTGAAGTCAGCCAGCAGGAAACCGAATACCGCGCCGCTACCGACCAGTCCGAGCAGCAGCATCGTGTACATCAGCGCCACCACGCGCGGCCGGGTTGCCGGTGTTGCAAGATCGGTGGCCAGCGCCAGCCCGGCGGTCTGAGTCACCTGCATGCCGATACCCACCAGCAGAAAAGCCAGTCCGGCACCGAAACGGCTGAACCATTCCATGCCCGGCTGCGGCTCGGAGACAGCCAGCAGTCCGAACGGCATGATGGCGAGGCCGCCGAATAGCAGCAGGCTGCCTTTCCAGAGATAGGGCAGCCGGCGCAGACCGAGCACGGAGCGATGCGTATCAGAACGGAAACCAATCAGCGCGCGCAGCGGCGCCGAGACCAGCGGCAGCGCGACGCACAGCGCGACCCACCACGCGGGCACGCCCAGCTCGACGATCATCACGCGGTTCAGCGTACCGACCAGCAGCGCGGTGGCAACGCCAATCGAAAACTGGAACAGGGACAGGCGCAACAGCCGTGGCAGCGGCAGATCCGGCGTGGCCGCGTCGGCGAACGGCATCCATCGCATGTCCAGCGAGGCGGCGAGGTTGCGAACGAGTTTCGTCAACGGGTTCATGGCGGCGCTAATGCGGTTCCTGTCCTGAAGGCGAGCTTTGGGCTCATCCGGGCACTCTATGGCCGCCGGGAATGAATGTCAACAAAGATTTACACAGATAATGTAATTATAGGTTGACGGAATCCGGCGCATTAGCCATGCTAGTCCCGTGCCTCCCCCGAGGCACGAATGTGTAATGCCACTCCTCTGCGGGACGCGCCGCGAGGCCGTCCCGTTTTTTTCGGAGTGGAAGGGGGAACTACCCGACAGGGTGGTTCTGGCTTTTGAGCCTGTCCCGTTAGGGCGAGGGCAAGCCGGCAGCGATGCCGGCGGGTCAGCGGACTAACGGGACAGGCTCTTAAGCCGACTTATCGATCTTCAGGCCAAGGATGTAGGTGAGATCGGCCTGACCGCGCAGGCCGATAAATTGCTGCGGAGCCGCCGCCTTGCGGGGCTGAATCGCCGAGGCCAGCGAACGCATCGTTCTTAGCACCTCCAGCGCCGCCTGATGGTTCGCGCTGGCAAGCAGGGTGCCGACTTCCGTGAACGGCGGGTGATTCCAATCAGGATGTTTACTCAGCAGCCGGCGATACAGCGTGCGGGCCAGCGGTATGTCGCCGTCCTCGAGCGCATCCACCAGCCCCTGCCAGGGCAGCTCGCGCGGCGCATGCGCGTGACCGGGCTCGGCGTCCCTCGATTTGTCTCCGAAACCATGCCTTGCCTCGATAGGGTTGAACTCCAGGTCGGACCCCATGCCGCCCCTCCGTCGTGAAATCGCCAGTGTTGACTGAGTTGTCGACAGCGGGGGCATGAGATTGAGCGGTGTTACGGGAATAGATGTCCGGTCATGTCCGTTCAGATCGGCCTTCAAGGAGTCTTGGATTGGTCTTCGAAAGCAAAATGCCCGGGATATCCCGGGCATTTTGCACTGCCTTCTAACGCTGTAGCGTTCCGCCGCGCGATCCGACGTAAGCCCACAAGATGCCAATGTCTTCTTCGCTCAGTGTCCCCTTCCAGGGAGGCATCTGACGTTTTCCATGGATCACTGAATGGAAAAACCGATCTCGCTGGTCCAGGGGGAAGGTGCGAAGGTCAAAGGCATTATTGCCCCCGTTCATTTCTGGTCCGTGGCAGCGGAGACAGAACTGCTTGTACATCTTCTTTCCCTGTTCAATGCGCTCCGGTGAAAATTCATTGGCGCCTCCGGAATTTGCATCAGCGGTTGGCGTTTCTTGTGCCACCAGGCCGCTGCAGATGCTAGCCGCGATAAAAAAAGAAAAGATGAATGAATATTTACGAGCCGTTTTCATCGGAAAGTCCATAAGTCCAATTAATTTTTCGGAGCAATGTGGGCTCCGACCATGGAAAGTCCCAGCGTGGTGATAATCATCGATCCGCCCAGCAAATTAAGATAAGCCGACGAACCGCCAGCAGTAATCATTGCTGCGCCGGCGAATGCACTGGTAAAGGCGCCAATCCGACCAAATGCCATTGCCGAAGCAGCGCCTGTGGTTCGAATCAGCGTCGGATACATGTGGGCGCACAAAGCAAACATTGCGCATTGCAGTGCCGTGACGAACAAACCATGAAATCCCAGACCCCAGAGGAAGGTATCCGGCGAGCCGGTCAGATTCACTATCTTCAAGCCAAAGGCGGTGACCGCCGACATCGCTGCCCAGAAAATCATTGGCCAGCGGGATCCGAATTTATTGATGGCGATAGCGCACAACACAGCACCGAAGATGCCGCCAAAGTTGTAGGCTGTCAGCCCCATGCCGGCCAGTGCTGGCGATAATCCCTCCGTAGTCAGCATCGTCGGCAGCCAGCTGTAAGCGGTGTAAATTGACAGCTGAATCATGAAAAAACTGAGCCACAGCCAGGCCGTGTCGCTGGCACGTCCCTGACGGAACAGATCAGCGATATTTCCGCGCTTGGTAATATCCGAAGCGCCATCAGCAAAAATTTTTACGTGACTGACATCGTGCGCCATTCGCGACATCAGTGCGCGCAACTCCTCCCAACGCGAAGAAAGACGCGCAAGATATTTGGGAGATTCACGTAATGCCAGGATGAGGAATAATGCATAAGCGATCGCAATGGCGCCACCGATAAAGAAGAAGGTACGCCACCCCTGTGAAGGAAGGATTTGTCCCGCTGCCAGACCGGCCAGCATGCCACCCAGCGGATAGCACACGATGGCAGTCGTCACGGCCATTGTCCGGTGGCGAAACGGAATGTACTCAGCCGTTAATGTGGTCGCTGCCGGCAGCGCTGCACCTATGCCCAGTCCAGCAAAAAAGCGAATGGTTGCGATCGTCGCCACATCATTCGCCTGACCGATCAGCAGGGTCGACACACCAAACAAAAGAATGCTGGAGATGAGAACAGGTTTGCGGCCGAACTTGTCGGCGACGATGCCGGCGCTCAGGCTGCCGAAGGCCATGCCGGCCAAACCGCTGGCGACCGCGAGAGAGAAAGCGGCACGCGTAACCCCCCATTCCTTCATGATCATCGGAATCGCATAGCCAATCATCTGGCCATCGAATCCATCAACAACGATCGCTAGCGCCGCCAGTACATAGACTAAGCGTTGGACATGGCTGAATCGTCCGTCGTCAATCGCCTTGCTGATATCAAAACTTTCAGACAGTGTGGATGCCGTTGCTTCGTTCATTTTGTCTCCGTTGGCTGATCTGAAGTTCAGCGCATTGCGTGTCACTTGATCGGTCTATTTTTTTAGGTACGCAATCAAAAAAATCTGATGGTTCGTCAGGGTATAAAAAGAAATCTTTACCAGAACAAACCTCCTGTGTTTCTGGATAACTTGAAAAAAGCAGGCATTGGTACTCACCAATGCCTGCCAAAAGGCCAAACCCACTGGGGACAGACGATTAGTTCGGCAGAGCGAATGTCCAGATCGACGAACCGGTCGGCACGTTCTTCAGTCGCTGATCACCCGAGTACAGTGCATACACGCCACCGGTGCCCGATGTCACGGTGATGTACTGCTTGCCGTTCTTTTCCCAGGTAATCGGCATCGAAACAATGCCCGAGCCAGTCTGGAATTCCCAAAGCTTCTTACCGTTCTGGTCGTCATAGGCGATGAACTCACCCGTCATGGCGCCAGTGAAGACCAGTCCGCCTTTGGTCGCCATCATGCCGGCCCAATGCGGAATCGGCAGTGCAACGCGCCATTTCTCTTTCCCAGACACGGGATCAAGCGCCTTTATATAACCGCGTGCATCTTTGTCATCAAAGGTGAAGCCTGCAAAATCCAGACCAAACCACAGCTGGCCACGCTTCCATTCCTGTTCGATAGTGCGGTAGTCCATGCCCGAGACCAGTGTGTTCGCAAACACGGTGTTCGTTTCCGGGTTGTACGCAACCGGGCTCCAGTTCTTTCCGCCCAGCGCCGAAGGCCATACCTGATCGGCCTTATCCATCACCTTGGTGTTGTGATGACGCTTGGTCATCTCGGTCAGGATCGGACGACCGGTTTTCATGTCGATGGCCTTGGCCCAGTCAACACGATCGACGAACTTGTTCGCTGACAGCAGCGTGCCATTGGTACGGTCGATCACATACATGAAGCCATTGCGGTTCAGATGAATCATGACCTTGCGAACCTTGCCATCAATCTTTACTTCGGCCAGCACGTTTTCGTTGGTGCCGTCGTAGTCGTAGGCATCGTTCGGTGTGTACTGGTAGTGCCAGACGATTTCACCGGTTTGCGGACGAATGGCGACGACTGACGCAATGTACTTGTTATCGTATTGCTCGCCGCCACGATAGGCTGCGTTCCACGGACCGCCGTTACCGACGCCCCAGTAGGCGAGATCAAGCTCAGGATCATAGGAGCCAGTCAGCCAGGTCGAGCCGCCGCCGTGTTTATAGGAGTCGCCCGGCCAAGTGTCGCCGCCCACCTCACCTGGTGCCGGAATGGTGTACTTGCGCCAGAGTCGCTTGCCAGTTTTCAGGTCATAACCATCGATGAAGCCGCGAATGCCGAATTCTCCACCGGAGATACCCGTCATCAGGACGCCATTGGTCACGACCGGAGCCACCGTCATCGAGTAGCCTTGCTTGTAGTCTTCAACTGTCGTCTTCCACAGTTGCTTGCCGGTCTTCATATCCAGCGCAACAATCGTTGCGTCAACGACGGTGCGATAAATCACGCCATCAAATGCAGCAACACCACGATTATGATTGCCGCAGCAGACGACGCTATACACATCTTCCGGCAGTTCCAGCGGCGTCTTCCACAGCTGCTTGCCGGTCAGCGCATCCACGGCGAGCGTGGCATTAACGGTCGGCAGATAGAGCGTGCCGTCGATTAACAGCGGCTGCTGCGATTGTGGCTGGTTCGATTCCAGGCTCAGCGACCAGATGGGCACCAGCTTATTGACGTTCGTGCGATTGACTTGCGTCAGCTTCGAAAATCGCTGCTGACCATAACCCATACCATAGGTGGTGACATCACCCGCGGTTTTAGCGTCATTGACCAGATCCGCAACCGTCGGACCAGCCGCGGTCGCGTGCGACGAGATGGCCGCCGCCAAGGTGCTGACCAACGCCAGACTCAGTAAATTCTTCTTCATCAAATGCTCCTCTTTGCTTTATTTGAAATGATTTCTTCTTCCAGAGATGGTCGTGGCTAGTCGTGCTCCTTTCTATGATGTGGGGTGATCATTCAGCATCGATTTGACGTGCGGGACTCGCCGCAGCAATCGCCGGGATTTCCTCGCAAGCCTCATAGATAGCGTTCAATGTGGGGTAATCCGATGTGTCAACACCAAAGCGCGTAGCACTGAACATTTGTGGAACCAGCGCACAATCGGCCATCGTGGGCGTATCGCCGACGCAGAATTTTCCGCGCCCTGCAGAACGGGACAGATCAGTCTCCAGTGCATCCAGTCCCAGCGACAACCAGTGATGAATCCATTCGATCTTGGATTCTTCCGGCAGGCCCAGCTTCCCGGTCAGGTACTTCAGGACACGAAGATTTTGCAAGGGATGAATGTCGCAGGAAATCGCCAGCGCGATCTGCCGAACTCGGGCCCTCCCTTCGAGTGATGACGGAATCAGCGGAGTCGCCGGAAATTTTTCATCGAGGTATTCAATGATCGCCAGCGACTGACTCAGCTGAAATCCATCGTCATCCAGCAATGGCACCAGCTGCTGCGGATTCATCGACTTGTATGCTTCCTTGAATTGCATTCCACCATCGCGCGTCAGGTGAACCGGAAGGTATTCATAGCTCAGGCCCTTCAGGTTCATTGCAATGCGAACCCGATAGGCTGCCGAGCTGCGGAAGTAGTTATGCAAGACCAATTGTTTTGACGATGTCATGCTGGCTCCGGGAGATCGTGTGCGACGCTCATATCGCGACTAAAACGCGATTACCTTCGATCTTGATCGGGTAGGTTTTAATGTCTTCAGTCAGTGGCGCGCACATGGCTTTGCCATTGCGGACATCAAACTTTCCCTGATGAAGCGGGCATTCGATCTCATGACCATCAAGAAATCCGTCGCAAAGCCTGGCATTGCCATGCGTGCAGATATTGTCGGTCGCATACACTTCGCCATCGACCTGATATAGCGCGATACTCTTTCCGGACACGTCGATGCCGATCACATCATCGGTCGGCAGATCATCGGTGGCGGCGATATCGATCCAGTGGTGACTCATTTTTCTTTCCTCAGATCGGATAAATGATCGAGTTGGGGATCATTTCGGTGTCGTAGATGCAAATTCGGGATTCGAATTTGAGTTCGCCGTCCTCTCGTTTGATGCGATCGAGATAGCGGCCGACGTTAAAGACGGTTGACTCACCAGAGAGCTTGGTGCGGAATACCGCATAGTTCGCTTCGGCAATGATGATTCCGTCTTTTTCCTCGCGAATGATCGGAAGACCGACGACATGGCGCTGGTAGTACGGATCGTGGAACAGCGTTTCCCGTATGCCGTAGATGCGGTCTTTCAGCATCCGCTTGCTGAGCAGGGCGAGCGTCGACAGCGGGAAACCCCGGTCGAAGTTCTCACGGGGCTGGATCTTGTATTCGCAATCTTCCCAGAAGAGCTCCACCCACTTGTCCCAGTCAGCGCTGTCAATCGCGGACGCATAGTCGCTATACAGGCGTACCAGATCAAGGAAGGTTTGGTTAGGGTTGGTATTGGCCATCGCAGTCAGATCTCCATTACCTTGCGCCAGTAGTTGTACATGCCGCGTATCAGGGTTTCAGTCACCATGTGATCAGTCTCTTCGCAGTCATAGCCGCCGAGTTCGGCAACGGTGCGGTACGATGGCTTTTGCTCGAAGCCGAATTGCGACAGCTCGATGACTTCGCCATCGTCAGCAGAAACGAAGCCGGCAGGTCCGAACAGGTTGGCCTGAATCAGGCGACGTTGTGTCATTTCCGGCGTGTCATCTTCAAAGCCGAAGTGGGTCCAGACGAAGTCGAATGAGCCATGACCATTGGGTTGGATATGGCGCGTGGAGACACTGTTGACCTGCTGCTGGATGATCACGCTCGGGAAGATCGTCAGCATCACGGCGGTCGGTCCGTTCCACCAAGGCTCAGGCACGATATCGATCAGGCGCTTGTCCTGAATCTCCATGTTTTCCTTGAAGCTGGTGATGCCTTGGGTGACTTCTGCCTGCTTGCCGCCGGTGCCGCGCGTAGAAATCATCGCGGCATGGCGGAATTGCGCATCCATCTTCAACTCAGACTTGTTATCTGCGCGCCAGAGGCCATAGGTGACGAACCAGGTATGCAGCAGACCAGGGTGATAAGGGTCCTTGATGTTTTCCTGCATGAGCTTCCAGTTACCCGGAATGCGCTGGCGGTTGTAGCCAAGGATGGTCAGTTTGCGACCGTTGAACAGGCGATCGAAGTAGGACAGGATGGCCGGGCCGAGGTAGTCTTCGAATGGCTCAACGTCATGATCGAAGGACGCGAACACGACGCCGCCACGAGTAGCAACCTTCAGCTTGGTCAGACCGTGCTCTTCGACTTTGAACTCTTTGGGCATGCCGCCATTGACCTTGCCATCCTGTTTCACGCCGCGCCGGAAGGGAACGCCCTGCAGGTCACCCTTGAGCGAGTAATTCCATTGGTGGTAAGGACAGACCAGTTCTTTCTTGTTGCCGTGGCGCTCTCGGCAGAATTGCATGCCACGGTGGGCGCAGACGTTCTCAACGACATGGACAGAGCCATCCATGTCGCGTGTCATCACGACCGAGCGCTCACCGATGACTGTGCGCTTGAAATCGCCGGCGTTGGGTATCTCGGCTTCCAGACCGATATAGCTCCAATGGGCCTTATAGAAAAGGCGATCCAGTTCTTTTTTATAGATGGCTTCGTCGGTGTAGGCCCAGAACGGAATCCTGCTGGATCCTTCGGATTCCCAGACCTGTTCCTGTTTGAATACTTCAGGCGTGTCACCCATGGCGTTCTCTCCGTCTCAGCTTATTTGGCGACACGGACGACGATGTCGCCCAGACCATCGATATGGCCGCGCATCAGATCACCGGGGACGACGGCATTCACGCCTTCGGGTGTGCCGGTCATGATCACGTCGCCCGGCTCCAGCGTCTCGTAGCGCGACAGGTAGGCAATCGATTCGGCGACGGACCAGATCAGCTTGTCGATATCCGACGACTGCCGATGCTGGTCATTGACGGTCAGCGAGATGTTTGATGACGACATATGGCCAATCACAGCTGCCGGATGAATCGGTCCGATCGGCGCTGATTTCGCGAAGGATTTTCCAAACTCCCAGGGGCGACCCTTGTCACGTGCTTCAAGTTGCAGATCGCGACGAGTCATGTCGAGACCGACGGCATAGCCATGGACATATTCCAGCGCTTTATCTTCCGGAATGTCCTTGCCACCTTTGCCAATGGTGACGACCAGTTCAATCTCGTGATGAAAGTTGGCTGTCATTGGCGGATAGGGGATGGTGGTTTCCTGTTCGCTAGCCCGGACTGCTGCGCAGGCTGGCTTCATGAAAAAGAACGGCGGATCGCGATCCGGATCCTTGCCCATTTCGCGCGCATGAGCGGCGTAGTTGCGGCCGACACAAAAAATACGATTGACCGGAAAGGCTTCGTCGCTGCCGGCGATGGCCAGCGAATACGTTGGTGGTACGGGAAAGGCGTATTTCATTATTGGTCCTGTCGGTTAGGTATCAGAGTCGGGCTTCACGCCACAGGCCGAGCGATTGCAGTGCCGGTCGGTCGGAGTAGCTGAATAAGGTGGTGTCGCGCCTGGCGTGAAATTTCAGTTCCTGCCAGGACGGCACCACGAAAATGTCATCGCGCTGCAACTGCCATTCGGTGTTGTCCACCGAGACGGTCGCTTCACCGTCCAGGCACACGTAAACCGTCCCATCGGTGCAGCGATAGGAACGAGTTTCAAATCCGGCGGGCAGGCGTTGCGCAAAGGCGCCGATCGTCGGCATTGGTGAAGCGCCAGTGGCTGGGTTGACGAAGCGAAGCTTGTGTCCGAGATGAGGATCTGGCGTGCCAATCGAAATCTTCTCCAGCGACTCCATCGTGCGAGCAAACGGATAGACAAATACGCGGGTCGGTTCTTGCGGCGCCTGATAGAAATCTACCGGCAACATGTTGTTGCCGTAGCGTGCGAGCGCATCTCCCTCGGTGCGCACGGACTCCTGCGACGCACTCTTGCCGTGTTCGGCAAAGCCGGCGTCGTAGAAGCGGACGGTGGGTATATCGAGACCATCGAGCCAGACCACCGGCTGATCGCCAAGGTTGCCATGGTCATGAAATGTCCACGCCGGTGTGATGATGAAATCGCCGCGCCGCATGGTGGTGCGCTCACCATCGACCGCGGTATACGCACCTTCGCCATCCATCACCAGGCGCAGCGCCGACTGGGTATGGCGATGGGCGGGGGCGACTTCACCCGGCAGGATCAGCTGCAGTCCGGCATACAGCGATTGCGTGATCGCCGACTGGCCCGGTAGTCCCGGATTTTCGAGAATGAGTACGCGGCGCTCGGCTTGTTCGGCCGTGATCAGGCGGCCGGCTTCCATAACCTGCTCGCGCAGATTGGCGTAACGCCACAGCGTTGGGCGTGCCGGGCTGTTCGGATGTTTCGGAACCAGCGCGCCGAGTACTTCCCACAGCGGCGTCATGTGGTCTTTGGCGATACGGTCATAGTATTGCTGCTTCAATTGCGCGCTGACCTGCTGCGGTGTAGCCGTGTCTTGCATGTTGTCCCCCGGTCAGGTGCCGCTCGCGTAAAACGCGTCGGCATAGACTTGTTGTTCATGGATACCCCGTTGCTTGAGCAGGGCCGCAGTGGCTTCCACCATGGGCGGAGCGCCGCAAACATAGGCGCGCCATCCTTGAAAATCCTTGATGTCGTGGGCAATCGCATCGGTGACAAGACCGGTGCGAAGACCTGATCCATCGTCATCGGTCGTGACCACCAGCTCGATGCTTAGGGAAGGGTGAAGCTTCTGCAGTGCCTTGAGCTGATCCAGTCCGTAAATGTCTTGGGATGAGCGAACGCCGAAATACACATGGATATCGTTATTCATGCCGGCGGCCATGGCGCCCCGGATAATCGACAGAATCGGCGCCAGCCCGGTGCCGCCAGCGACGCACAGCATCGGGCCTTCGTGACGGGTGCGCAGGTAAGCCGTGCCCATGGGCCCGCTGATGCGAACTGCATCACCGACCTTCAGTTGATGGAAGATGTAGCCGGTGACCCGGCCATCCGGCACCTCACGAACATGAAATTCCAGCACTTCATCCGTACAGAGCCCCGCCATCGAGTAGGGGCGGATATGGTCTGGCGTGAACTGCAAGTTCGCGTACTGACCCGGTGAATACGACAGCGGCTTTGCGGGCTGTAGTCTCAGTATCTTGATGTCGTGCGTCGCGTCTTCGATCGACGATACCGTCGCCTTGATGATCCGGGCCGGGTGCGTGACGATCTCGTCGGGCTCCGGGATCTCGATCGTGCAGCTCTCCGTCATCACGCTGGTGCAGGCGAGTACGTAATCGCCCTCGGTCGGATTGGTGATCTTGGACTCGCGCCCGGTTTCGATCACGCTGCCGCTGACCACCTTGCAGCGGCAGGTACCGCAACGGCCAGCCATGCAGCTGTACGAAATCGGCACGTCGTTAGCGCGCAGGGCCTCAAGCAGATTGGCGCCTGCGGCGACTTGAAGTACGCGATCCAAGGGATGGACGACGAGTTCCATGGTCTCCACGGTTTCTTTTCAATGTGGAGCCGAGTATAGGAATGCGCCCTTAATTTAGATATAGAATTACCTGAATTCACTAAATTCAAATTCTGAATATTGCTGCGATGGACCTAAAGGATATTGACCTTAACTTATTAGTAATCTTCCAGCAGCTGCTGCAGGAGCGGCGGGTATCCGCTGTCGCCGCCAACCTGGGTCTGAGTCAGCCCACGATCAGCAATGCATTGAACCGACTGCGACAGCAGCTGAATGACGAGCTGTTTCTGAGAACCTCGACTGGTATGGAGCCAACGGCTTATGCGATGCAACTGGCTGAGCCGATCGGCTATGCCTTGTCGGCGATTCACGAAACGCTGAACCAGCGCACCCGCTTCGACCCGTCAAATAGTCAGCGCAAGTTCATCGTCGGCATGAACGATATCGGCGAGATTTATTTTTTGCCCAAGCTGATGGAGATCCTGTCGGAGATCGCGCCCGGCATTTCCATTTCCACGATCCGGACGACCGGGTCGAACCTGGCTGAAGATATGGAAGCAGGCCGCATCGATATCGCCATTGGTTGGCTGCCGCATCTGAAATCCGGGTTCTTTCAGCGGCGCTTATTCGTGCAGGAGTATGTCTGCATGTACCGGCGCGGGCATACACTGGACCGGGACACGCCGCTGTCGAAAGAAGACTTCGAGATGGCCGAACACGTCATTGTGTCTGCGGCAGGGACGGGACACGCGAGCGTTGATGGTTCGATTGAACGATTGGGGATCAAGCGCAATGCGGTGTTGACGGTGCCACATTTTGTCGCGGTCGGCCACATTCTGGCCGCGACCAACATGATCGCAACTGTCCCGGAAAGATTTGCAAGGCAGTGCGTTGATCCGTTTGACCTGCGCTATGCCGCGGTCCCGCTAAAGCTGCCGGAAATCGGTATCAATCTCTTCTGGCACTCGCGCTTCCACAAAGAATCCGGCAACCAATGGTTGCGCGGACTCATATTTGATCATTTCAACGGCTGACGCTGGAGCGGGAGCCCTGCCTCAACCGGGCGGAAACAAGCGGCCGTAAAATTACAGCGCTTCCTCAACATGGGGAATACCTTCCGAGCGATACAGCGCATAGAGCTGCTGCTGAAGGGATCGCAAATAGTCTGATTCGTCGTTCATACGAATGTTCATGATGATCGGAGCGACCAGACGAACGTCGCTGAACGGTTTGAAAACAATATCGCGCCGCTGCATTCCGGTCACGCTTTTTGGCGCGATGGTGACGCCCATGCCAGCCGCCACCAGACCCAGGCTGACCTGAACCTCGCGGGCTTCCATGGTGCGATCGGGCTCCAGCCCGCGGTCATGGAAGGCTTGCAGCACCAGATCTGCGAAACTGGGCCGGGGATTTTGCGGAAAAAGTATGACCGTCTCCGGCACCAGATCGCTCAGCGACACTGACTCTGCCGAGGCCAGTCGATGTTCAACCGGAACGGCAGCGACCAGAGGCTCTTCTCGTAACAATATTCGTCGAATGTTCGGATCGTCGTGCCTGATGCGTCCGATGCCCACATCAATTTCGCCTTCATTCAATGCGCGAACCTGCTCCATCGTCGTCATTTCAATCAGCGAGAAGTCCACGTGCGGGTGGGCCGCCTTGAAGCGGCGAGCCACTTCCGGCAGCAAACCGTAAAGCGTTGAGCCGACAAATCCCATGGTGAATTTTGCTTCCACTTTGCCGATATGGCGCGTGGTCGCAATCAGATTTTTGTTGGCGTTGAGCAGCTGTGCTGCATGCTTGCGAAAGTGACGGCCAGCCTCGGTCAGCTCCAGCGGCCGCGAGCCCCGAACAAACAGCGCCACACCCAGTAAATCTTCGAGCTGCTGTATCTGGCGACTGAGTGGCGGTTGTGCGATGTGCAACTTTTCAGCGGCGCGCGTGATATTGCGCTCTTCTGCTACAGCGAGAAAGTAGCGCAGGTGCCGAAATTCCATCTCAATACTCCGCAGGTATTTTGCAAATACTAAAACGGTGTTGGACGCCCATAGATCTCCTATCTATTCTGCCAATATCAGTCATTGAACAAACTATATACCGGCCGCAAACCATCGCGGATGGTTTTATCAAAGAGGCATGAAAAGGAGCGCCATGATCCCGATAATCCCCGCGGCCAGCCGGTCAGTCCCAAATATCAATGAACTTCTGGTCGAGGACAAAGAAGCGGGTGACTACCGCTTACATCGGAGCGCGTTCACCGACGAGACTTTGTTTGAGCTCGAGATGAAATATCTCTTCGAGGGAAACTGGATCTATCTGGCGCATGAAAGCCAGATTGCGAATCCCAACGACTACTACACAACGACCATTGGGCGACAGCCAATATTGATCGCCCGGAACCGACAGGGCGAACTGAATGCGTTTATCAATGCCTGCACGCATCGCGGTGCCATGTTGTGCCGCAATAAGCGGGGCAACAAAGGTACTTATACCTGTCCTTTTCATGGCTGGACCTTCAACAACAACGGCAAGCTGCTGAAGGTTAAGGATCCGGAAGATGCCGGCTATCCGGATTGCTTCAACAAGGATGGCTCGCATGACCTGAAGAAGGTGGCACGTTTTGAAAATTATCGAGGCTTCCTGTTCGGCAGCCTTGCATCCGATGTCCAGCCTTTGCATGAATTCCTTGGCGATGCCGCAAAAATCATCGACATGATTGTCGATCAGTCTGAAGACGGACTGGAAGTGCTGCGCGGTGCTTCAACCTATACCTATGAGGGTAACTGGAAGCTGCAAGCAGAGAACGGCGCAGACGGCTATCACGTGTCTTCGGTACATTGGAACTATGCAGCGACCACCAGCCAGCGCAAGCAGAGAAACGCTGGCGATCAGATCCGCGCGATGGATGCGGGGAGCTGGGGTAAGCAAGGTGGCGGCTTTTACTCCTTCGACCATGGGCACATGCTGTTGTGGACGAAATGGGCTAATCCGGAAGATCGTCCCAACTTCGCGCGGCGCGACGAATATGCAAAGAAGTGCGGCGAGGCGACGGCTGACTGGATGGTTCGCCATTCCCGCAATCTGTGTCTGTACCCGAATGTGTATCTCATGGATCAGTTCGGATCACAAATCCGACTGCTGCGGCCATTAGCGGTCAATAAGACCGAGGTCACCATCTATTGCATCGCGCCCAAGGGCGAGTCGGATCAGGCGCGTACGCATCGCATCCGACAGTATGAAGACTTCTTCAACGTCAGCGGCATGGCAACTCCGGACGATCTCGAAGAATTTCGCTCCTGCCAAATCGGCTTCAATGGCTCAGCTCTGCCGTGGAACGACATGACTCGCGGAGCGAAGCATTGGATCGATGGCCCGGATCAGGCGGCACGCGATATTGGACTCAACCCGGTGATGAGCGGTGTGAAAACCGAAGACGAAGGCTTGTATACGGTCCAGCACCATTACTGGATGAACGTCATGAAACAGGCCATCGCGAAGGAGCGGGAATCGTGCAAATGATCGACAGGGAGAAGATCTGCGATTTCCTTTACCGCGAAGCGCGTTTGCTGGACGACCAACAATGGGACGACTGGCTGGAGTGCTATCACCCGGATGCCGAGTTCTGGATGCCGAGTTGGGATGACGACGATCAGTTGATCGACGACCCTCAACGAGAAATCTCGTTGATCTATTACCCGAACCGGCAGGGACTAGAGGATCGCGTCTTTCGTATCAAAACAGAGCGCTCCAGTGCAACGATGCCCGACACGCGGACCAGTCACAACATCAACAATGTGGAGATTGAAAAGCAGGAGGGCGAACTTGCTACGGTTCGCTTCAACTGGTTGACGCTGTCCCATCGTTATCAGTCGACGGTAACTTACTTCGGGATGTCGCGCTACGTTGTGGATTTTGGAGGTGCACAGCCCGTGATCCGGCGAAAGTATGTGGTCCTGAAAAACGACTATATCAATCAGCTGATTGATGTTTACCACATCTGAATCGGAGAAGTCGCTGATGAAATACAAGCTTGCCTTGCAGTTTGAAGATGGTCTAACCAAGCTGATCGAATGCGGTCAGGATGAAACCATCGCAAATGCTGCCTACCGGCAGAAGATCAATATTCCGATCGACTGTCGCGAGGGTGCCTGCGGTACTTGCCGTGCCCAGTGCGAGTCGGGGGTCTATGAACTGCCGACTGCCAGCTATATCGAGGATGCGTTATCGGCCGATGAGGCTGAGCGTGGTCAGGTACTGACTTGTCAGACAAGACCACGGTCCGATATGGTCGTACGCATACCCGCTGCGTCATCAGCCTGCAAGACGAGGGCGGCGATATATCAGGGAGCAATCGAACATATCAACGCACTGTCAGACGCTACGCTGGAACTCAAGCTACGATTAGATAACCCGGAAAGTCTTCAGTTTTTGCCGGGTCAGTATGTCAATATCGCTGTGCCGGGCTCGGAGCAGACGCGTTCCTATTCATTCAGTTCAGCACCGAACGCAGACCATGCCTCATTCGTATTGCGTTGCGTGCCGAATGGTGTAATGAGCTCGCATCTCGTCAATGAGGCTAAGCCAGGTGATGCGATCACTTTCTCCGGCCCCTTTGGAAATTTCTATTTACGAGAAATCCGCCGACCGGTCTTGTTGCTTGCTGGTGGTACTGGTATCGCACCTTTCCTGTCCATGCTGCAGGTACTGCGGGAGTTGCGTCCGGTTCATCCGATCCGGATGGTCTACGGCGTCACCCACGATCAGGATCTGGTGCTGTGTGATCAGCTTGATGAAGATGTGGCGCAGATTGCGAATTTTTCCTACCGTACTTGTGTAGCCAGCGCAGAGAGCGCGCATGACAGAAAAGGGTATGTCACCGAGCACATTGAAACCGAGTGGCTCAATAACGGTGATGTCGATGTATACCTGTGCGGCCCGGTCGCGATGGTTGAAGCCGTCACGGCGTGGCTGCAGCGCCTTGGCCTGACGCCGGCCAATTTTTTCTACGAGAAGTTCACGCCTGCGGTAGCGGCTTCTCCTGCTATTGCCTGACAGATGAAAAATCTACGTTTTAACGATAAAGTCGTTGTTGTCACCGGCGCCGCGCAAGGCATTGGTGAAGGGGTTGCGCATGCCTGTGCTGCCGAAGGTGCCCGAGTAGTTCTTGCCGATCGGTCGGAGCTGGTGAATGAGGTGGCAGCAACTTTACAAAGTCATGGGTATCCGCAAGAGTCGGTCGTCGTCGATCTGGAAACTTATTCGGGCGCAGTCGCGCTGATGGAACAAGCTATCGCACGATTCGGGCGTATCGACATCCTGATCAATAACGTCGGCGGCACTATCTGGGCAAAGCCGTACGAGCATTACGAAGCGCCCGAGATCGAGATGGAAATACGGCGCTCACTTTTTCCGACGCTCTGGTGCTGCCATGCGGTTCTTCCCACGATGCTCAAGCAAGGTCGCGGCACGATCGTTAACGTTTCGTCAATTGCTACACGCAGCATTCACCGGGTGCCGTACGCGGCTGCAAAAGGTGGTGTAAATGCGCTGACAGCATCGCTGGCACTCGAGCATGCGGGTCATGGCATCCGTGTTGTGGCCACCGCCCCCGGAGGCACGGACGCTCCCCCGCGGAAAATTCCTCGCAATACAATGAAAAAATCAGCGCAGGAAGAGGTCTGGTACCAGGCCATCGTCGATCAAACGGTTGACTCGAGTTACATGCATCGCTACGGCAGTATCGCCGAGCAGGTCGCTCCGATTCTTTTTCTCGCTTCCGATGAGGCGTCGTACATCACGGGATCGGTACTTCCTGTCGGTGGCGGTGATCAGGGATAAAGATAGACATCGGTCATCGTGTTTAAGCCGAGTCAGTATGCCGGCAGGCGTTCGGATCCTGCGATCCGGCCGGACTATCAGACCGCTGAGCGCTCCCGGCAACAGCATCTGTGACCAGACATCTCCGTATCAAGACGTCGTCAACTTCTTGACCGACGCAGATTTCATGAAGCGCTCACGAAGGGTTCCATCAAAGTCCGATAGGAATTGATGATCCAGAGCCAGATTGCTCCTGTCGATTTGTGTTTTCCAGTCCGGAATATCGAAGGCGAGGTCGTGGCTTAAGCAAACACCGGCAACCACGCTCTCCGTAAAGAATGCCAATCCGCGGCGCAGGTAGCTGGCTTTATAGGTGTGCTCCATGAAATCAAACAGATGCGTCTTCAATGATTGCTGCAGCGAGCGCTTGTCTGAAGACAAAATCGCCTCAAGCAGATGAATTGCAGCCGTGTTGCTTTCTTCTGAAAGCATCCTGTGAGGATAATGACAACATTTAATCTTCTCGAGATTCATCTGTTTCAGATCCCGGCGCGTCAGATTTTTCTCGTTCATCACCTCCGGCTCAAGGCTGAATTCAAACTTCGCGGATCCCGACTTCGAAAAAATGAATCGGTTTTCGGTGTCAAGCTCGTCGAATTCGTAGGATGAGTTGCCTGCCATCTGGTCCAGCACGTCGCGCATGGATACCCGACTTTTTTTCTGTTGACATTCTTCGAATGCAGCAAGGATGTATTTCTTGATTTCATGACGTACATGCTTGCGCCATCCCGTATAGCCATCCAGTGGGTCGATCAGTATCGCGGGGTGAAACATCCTTTGTCCAAATCTATTTTCCGGATCCGGATTGCTGACAGTAGCCACCTGATGGATGTAATTTCGCATCAATCCAAGCTGGTCAAGCAGAATCTTGAAAAAAACCGGTGCGAACAATTCCTTGTCGATTTTCGTTGTCTTCAGAATCTTCCGCAAAGACTTGAAAAATTCAGACAGCACGGGTTCCGCGATGTTCGACACATAAAACTTGAAATACCTGTCACCCGTCGGTCCGCCATAGAGCCCCAAATTTTCTCCCGGGAGGATACGCTTTGCGCATGCGGCTTCCAGATTGGCCAGTTTGCTCGCGTGAAGCTGGGAAACGCGGGTTTTTATTGACGCGAACTCGCTGACCAGAAGTGTTTCGAGCTGGCGAAGTTTTCCATATTTTCGTGGTAGCGAAACATTGGTGGATGTTGCACCAAATCGGAGAAGACTCTCGCGGATGAAAGATAATTCGGATAATTCATTTGTTTCGTACGACCCGCTTTTCATCAGGCCCTCGATCACGGACAGCGCTGTCTCTCCCTGTTTATTGGCAGCGTTGATGGCGACACCCAGATTGTCAAAGTGCCCGAGCATTTCAAACAATCCGATGATTTTTGAATTAGCTGCGTAGATCCATGCGTTATTTCCAAGTTCATCAGCGATGGCGGGATTGCTTCCATACCGTAGCAATATTTGAATGGCATCGGTGTTTTCAGGATTGTCGCGGGCCGCTCTTTCGATGGCGGACATCAGTGGCGTTTTTCCTTGCGCATCTGGCTGATTGATCGTGGCAGAGGATTCCGAAAATCTTTTCAGCACATCAAAAATTTCTATCGATTCGGCATGTGCAGCCGCGTGCCACCAGGCGTTATGTCTTTTATTGTCTGAGATGCCGATGTCTGCATCGTGATTGCATAAAAGTTTTATAACCTCTATTAAATCGAACTTGATCGCATAGATCAGTGCGGTCTTGCCATTCTTGTCCTGAGCATTGACCGGTACACCGAATTTGATCAGCTGAGCGATCAAATTCAGGTTCCATTGGTAGTGCTTCTCGCCCATTTCCGTATTTTTCTGGGTGGCGAGCACGGCGAGCGTCAGCGCATTCCTTTTGGCTTTGTCGCACTGGCTTCCGAACCGGCAAAAAAGATCGAGTTCGTGCAAATTTTTAAGGATGGGTACGCAAGTCGCCGCATATTTATAGTCTTCTGTCGTAGGATCAAGTTGGCTGATAAATAGCAGCGCATCTGCCGGTACGATGTCCTGTATTTTTTTTGGGCATTTCATGCCCCAGCCAGACAAGTGTTCCGACAGCTTGCAAAAATTTTCATCGGTTTCATCGTTTTCTGAATCTACCCAAGAGTCTGACTCGGACGTCTCTGCAGACGGTAATTGTCGAGGGGATGTATGCATTTGAAGTGGCCACCGGCTTGTGAGCGTCATGACGGAAGCCTGAAAATGCGCGGGAGAGTCTGGAACGGATTGCCACCCCACGAAATGCAGGACGGTAACGGCCTCATCGTCTTCCATGTCAATGATCGTGTCTTGCAAAGACACAAGCTGTATTGTGGTTTGTTCCAAAGGCTCGGAAAGGGTGCGAATGTCCCGCGATTCAGCCCGGGCGCTGATGTTTCTGATCACTACAACGGTTTGTCCGACTCTCAGCGGAATGTCATAGCCTGAAAGTTTTGTCCGCATCACTGGCTGGCCGGATTGGTCAGACGGCAAATGAGCCATATGCTGATGCTCAGGAGCTTTATTATCCAGAGAGAGTGAGGGGCTTTGATTTTGTATTGTCGGTTGCATGTTTACCTCTGATTTGAGCGATGGCAGCAAGAAATTGGCGCCTGAAGGCGGTAGCCTGGCCATGCGATATTGATCGCTGGTAATTGGGCAAGGTTTTAGGCGCAAAAAAACAGAGGCTGTTCCCTCCGGCTCGGGAACGGTTGATGGCCTTGATTCGGCTATTTGCGAGGAATTTCAGAAGGCTTTGCTGGAATGTGTTTGCGGACCAAAAAAAAGCCCGGGATATCCCGGGCGTTTCTAGTTGAAAGGTCTTGCGCAGAAATTACAGCCGTTCAAACACCGCCGCAATTCCCTGTCCACCGCCGATGCACATCGTCACGAGGCCATAACGCTTTTGCGTGCGCATCAGTTCATACAGACACTTGATCGTGATGATGGCGCCGGAAGCGCCGAGCGGATGACCGAGTGCGATGGCGCCGCCGTTCGGGTTGGTGCGTGAAGGGTCGAGATCAAGACCACGGCAGACGCCGAGCGACTGCGCGGCGAAGGCTTCGTTTGATTCGATCACATCCATCTGGTCCAGCGTCAGGCCCGCGCGTTGCAGCGCGAGTTTCACCGCCGGGATCGGGCCAGTGCCCATGATGGACGGGTCGACGCCGGCCACCGCATAGGACACCAGTCGCGCCAGTGGCGTGCGACCCGCGCGTTGCGCAGCGCCGGCTTCCATCAGCACGCAGGCCGCCGCGCCATCATTGATGCCGGACGCATTGCCGGCGGTGACGGTGCCGTTTTCTTTCTGGAAGGCCGGTTTCAGCATGCCGAGCGATTCGACCGTGGTGCCGGCCTTCGGATGCTCATCCGTATCAAACAGCACCGTGCCTTTGCGGCCCTTCAGTTCGACCGGCACGATCTGCGATTTGAAGTAACCGGCTTCGATCGCCGCGAGCGCCTTGCGCTGGCTGTCGGCGGCGAATGCATCCTGTTCGTCGCGAGTGATGTTGTAGAGCTTCGCGACATTCTCGGCGGTTACGCCCATGTGGCCGGCGCCGAATGGGTCATTTAATGCGCCAATCATCATATCGACCATTTTCATGTCGCCCATGCGTGCGCCGAAGCGGGCCATTGATGCGTTGTAAGGCGCGCGGCTCATCGTCTCGACGCCACCGCCGATGGCGATATCGGCGTCCCCCAGCTGAATTGCATTCGCGGCAGTGACGATGGCCTGCAGGCCCGAGCCGCACAGCCGGTTCAGCGTGAGCGCGGCGGATTCCTTCGGCATGCCGGCGTTGATGCCAGCCACCCGCGACACATACATATCGCGCGGCTCGCACTGGATCACGTTGCCGAGCACGATCTGCTGCGCGGCAGCAGCATCAATACCGGCACGTTCGATCGCGGCCTTGATCGCAATCGTTGCCAGCTCGGACGCAGCAATATCCTTCAGCGAACCGCCGAAAGTGCCAATGGCAGTGCGCGCTGCGCCGACGATGACAACGTCTCTGGGGGAAGTCATGAAATCTCCTTGTCGATGGGTAAATGCGGGAATCTAAATAGATGCGGATGGCGCCATGGTAAACGATGCGAGTCAGGCAACTCCGTACATCACATTGATCCGCGCCACATATTTCGACACCTCGCCGAACACGCGGCTGCCCTCATGCAGCACGCTTTGCGGGCCGAAGCCGTGGCGGAAGAACAGCGCGGAGCCTTTCTTCGGTGTCACGTCCACATGGCCACGGTCGGGACGGAACAGTCGGGTGCTGCCGCCCTGCACGCCATCCTCGGGACCGTTCAGGTACAGCAGCATGCTCAGGCAGGAGCGCAGGCCGGGCCATTCCTGCATGCCGCGCCGATCGGGCGACAGCGAATAGCCGGGCCAGTCGCCGTCGGTGTGCAGGTTGAACACATCATTGCGGTCATAGCGATACATATTGATACGGCGTGAGAACGCGGGGTGCAGCGTCGCGCCGTCGATGTGCGGCGGCAGCAGGTGCGCAATGCGCGCAAACATCGGCGCCATCATGGACTCGTCCGCCAGCCAGTGCACCGCCTTGTTCATCCGCATGCCCGGCGGTGTTTGTATGCCGGGCGCTTCATCCCGGTAGCCGAAGCACTCGCTGGCTGCGACGATCCTATCGGCTTCTGCCGCAGTGACGACATCGCTGATCGAAAACGCCAGCAAACCACCCAGCTCGATATCCTCACGCTGCGGGTTCAGCCCCGCATCGGGCGCCAGCATCAGCGCCGGCGACGGCTGCGCGAACGAGAAGATGGGTGTCATCGGTACCAGTCCGCCCATGGGCAGCGAGCCGGGCATATGGGCGACTTCTATGGCGGCCGGCCAGTCGGTGGTGTCGGTGGCGACGGGTGCGGTGGCTGTAGTCATCGGCAGGATTCGGAATGTGATGCGCCCAGTCGGGCGCGAGGAAGGGCTGAATTCTATACGCATCAAAAATTTCACGCTGCAAACGCTTGAGCCGCGCTTCTTTGCCAAATTAGAATGGAACACGAACCGGATCCGTCGCCGATTCGGCGGATTATTCACCCACTTGTCTGGCATGACGCTCGCAGAAAAAAAACAGATTCGGGTCTCACGCCTCGATATTGATTACCTCGAATGGAACCCGGCCGGTGCACGCAGCGTGGTGCTGCTGCATGGCTGGCCCGATTCCGCGCGCACCTGGCAGCAGGTCGCGCCGCTGCTGGCCGCTCAGGGGTTTCGGGTGCTCGCGCCATCGCTGCGCGGATTCGGTGGCACGCGTTTTCTGGATTCGTCCACACCGCGCAGCGGCGAGTTGGTCGCACTCGGCCGCGATCTGCTCGATTTCGTTCAAACACTGAAACTGCAGCGGCCCGCGCTGGTCGGGCATGACTGGGGCGCGCGCGCCGTCGCGAATGCTGCGGGGCTGATGCCCGGCCTGGCCTCGCATCTCGCGATGCTGTCAGTGGGCTATGGCACCAACGATCCGTCGCAGCCCATGCCGTTCGGGCAGGCGCGCAACTACTGGTATCACTGGTTCATGGCGACTTCGCTCGGCGAAAAGACCGTGCGTGCCGACCCGCGCGGCTTCGCGCGCACCATGTGGGAGACCTGGTCGCCGCCGGGATGGTTCGATGACGCCGAATTCGACGCGACCGCCGCCGCCTTCGATAATCCGGACTGGCTGGACGTGACGCTGCATTCTTACCGGCACCGCTGGGGCCACGCGAGCGGCGATCCGCACTACGCGAGCGACATCGCCGCGCTGCAGCCCTTGCCGGTGATTGCGACTCCGATGCTGGTGATCCATGGCGCAGAGGATGCGGTCAATCCGGTCGATAGTTCAGCCGGCAAGGAGCGCTGGTTCAGCGGCGCGTATCGTCGCGTCGTGCTCGACGGTGTCGGGCATTTCCCGCAGCGCGAAGCGGCCGAGTCCGTTGCGACTGAGCTGCTCGCATTCTTCGGCAAACACTAAGTCGTCCGGCTAAGCCCGTATAAAAACTGTTATCGTTCAACGATCCCATGACCACACCAGCTACCCACCGATGATTCCCGGCCTCGTCAAACTACTGCTGTTTCAGGCGCTCGGTGAATTGATCTCCAATTTCCTGATTCCCTTCATTCCCGGGCCCGTCATCGGGCTGGTGCTGTTGCTGGCGTTTCTGGTGATCCGCCAGCGTCTGCCGGAGGACATTGATCTGGTCGGCAGCACTGTGCTGCAGCATCTGGGATTACTGTTCATTCCCGCGTCGGTTGGCGTGATTCTGTATCTGCCCATCCTGAAGGCGAATGCGTGGGCGGTGCTGGGCACGCTGGTGGTGAGCGTGGTCGCAACGATTGCGGTGACCGGCGGTCTGCTGAAGCTGCTGGTGAGAGAGCGCGATGAAACATAGCCTGCCGCAAATCGCCGAGATCTGGGTTTACCTGTCCGGTAACCCGCTGTTCGCGCTGGTGCTGACCTTGTCCGCGTACTGGCTGGGGCTCACGCTGTACGAGCGCAGTGAGCGCAACCCGGTGGCCAATCCGGTATTGATCGCCGTGCTGATCGTCGCGTCCGTGGTCGGCATGCTCGACATACCCTATGAAAAATATTTCGAGGGCGCGCAGTTCGTGCATTTCATGCTCGGCACCGCGACCGTATCACTGGCCATACCGATCTACAAGAGCTGGGAATCGCTGCGAGGCCGCTTCGCATTGCTGCTGCTCGCGTTGCTCGCCGGTGGCGTGACCTCGGTCATCAGTGCGCTGGTCATGGCGAATGTGCTTGATCTGGATACTGCACTGGTCGGCGGTCTCTATGCGAAGTCGGTGACGGCGCCGATTGCGATGGGTATCGCCGAGCGCATACAGATGTCACCAACGCTGACCGCTGTGTATGCGGTGGTGACTGGCGTGCTCGGCGCGGTGCTGGGACGCTTTGTGATGGATGCGCTGAAGATGCGGCAGTGGTGGCAGCGTGGCTTCGCGCTCGGTGTCGCGTCGCACGGCATCGGCACCTCGCGCGCATTCAGCGTGCATCCGGAAGCGGGCACCTATGCCAGCCTGGGCATGGGCATGCATGGCGTGCTGGGTGCGGTTATCCTTCCTTCTCTGGTGAATTGGCTCAGGACCTGAGCCAGCGCATCGTCCCCCCATCTAATACGGAGTGCTCGCATGCCGAGGTTCGCCGCGAATCTGTCGATGCTGTTCACTGAGGTGCCGTTTGTGCAGCGCTTCGCTCGCGCGAAGCTGGCCGGCTTTGACGTTGTCGAGTGCCAGTTCCCGTATGAACTACCGGCCGCCGAGGTGAAGGCCTTGCTGGACGCGAACGGCCAGACCATGGTGCTGCATAACTTGCCGGCCGGGGACTGGGCCGCGGGCGATCGCGGCATCGCCTGCGATCCTGCGCGGGTGCAGGAATTCCGCGATGGCGTGACCCGGGCGATCACGTACGCGACGCTACTGGGCGTGAAGAAGATCAATTGCCTCGCCGGCAAGGCGCCGGCCGGCGTGCCGGAGGCGCAGCTGCGCCAGACCCTGATCGACAACCTGCGTTTTGCCGCGGCCGAGCTGGAAAAGCATGGCATCGCCCTGCTGGTCGAGTCGATCAATAAATTCGATATCCCCGGTTTCTGGCTCAACAGCACCGCGAAAGCGCTGGAAGTACTGGATGAGGTGGGTGCGGATAATGCCTTTGTGCAGTACGACATTTATCATGCGCAGCGTATGGAGGGCGAGCTGGCCGGTCATCTGCAGCAGCACCTGTCGCGCATCGGTCATATCCAGATCGCGGATAATCCGGGACGGAACGAGCCGGGCACGGGCGAGATCAACTTCGCTTTCCTGTTCGAGTTCATCGACCGCATCGGCTACACCGGGTACATCGGCGCCGAGTACAAGCCGGCCGGGCAGACCGAAGCAGGGCTGGGCTGGATCAGGGCGCTGGCCAGATAATCAGACGGAGACAGAAACACTATGGGTATGAACCTGGGATTTATCGGCCTCGGCATCATGGGCGCGCCGATGGCGCAGCATCTGCTGAAGGCGGGCCACAAGCTCTACACGCACACGCGCAGCAAGACCGCCGACTATCTGCTGCAGGATGGCGCGCAAGTCTGCGCCAATGCGACCGAGGTCGCGCAGAAGGCCGATATTATTTTCACGATGCTGCCGGATACGCCGGATGTCGAGAAAGTGCTGTTCGGCGAGCATGGCATCTCGGCGGGCCTGAGCAAGGGCAAGATCGTGGTCGACATGAGTTCGATCTCGCCGATTGCAACGAAAGAATTCGCGCAGAAGATCCATGCGCTCGGCTGCGAGTACCTCGATGCGCCGGTGTCCGGCGGTGAAGTCGGCGCGAAGAACGCCGCACTGACCATCATGGTCGGTGGCAGCGAAGCGACCTTTGACAAGGTCAAGCCGCTGTTTGAGCTGATGGGTAAGAACATCACGCTGGTCGGCGGCAATGGCGACGGCCAGACCGCGAAGGTCGCGAACCAGATCATCGTCGCGCTGAACATCGAGGCGGTCGCCGAGGCGCTGCTGTTCGCCGCTCGTAATGGCGCCGACCCGGCCAAGGTGCGTCAGGCGCTGATGGGTGGATTCGCGTCATCGAAGATTCTGGAAGTACATGGCGAGCGCATGATCAAGCGCACCTTCGATCCGGGCTTCCGCATTGAACTGCACCAGAAAGACCTGAACCTCGCGCTGACTGCTGCGCGTTCGCTCGGTCTGTCCCTACCGAACACGGCCAATGCGCAGCAGCTGTTCTCGTCGTGCGTCGCGCACGGCGGCAAGGCCTGGGACCACTCGGCGATGGTCAAGGCGCTGGAGAACATGGCGAACTTCGACGTGGCGAAATCCTGATGACTAAATCTACCCAAGCCGCGCTGCTCAGGCGCATGTTTGATGCAGCGGTCGCGTCCGCGCAGCCGTCGCTGTGCGTGCCACCCCATCTGCCGACGAAGGAAGAATTAGGCAAGGGCCGGCTGTTCGTGATCGGCGCCGGCAAGGCGTCGGCGGCCATGGCGCGCGCGGTTGAAGACGCGTGGGATGGCCCGCTGACCGGGCTCGTGATTACCCGCTATGGCTATAACGTGCCTTGCGAACGCATCGAGATCGTCGAGGCCGCGCACCCGGTGCCGGATGCGGCGGGTCTCGCGGCGGCCAAGCGCATGATGGACTTCGTCAAAGGCCTGACGGCCGATGACATCGTGCTCTGCCTGATTTCCGGCGGCGGCTCGGCGCTGATGCCTTTGCCGATCGACGGGCTCACGCTCGAACACAAGCAGGATGTGAACCGTGCGCTGCTCGCGTCCGGTGCCACGATCAGCGAGATGAACTGCGTACGACGCCACCTGTCGGCGATCAAGGGCGGGCGTCTGGCGGCGGCCTGCCATCCGGCGCGTGTGATCACGCTGCTGCTGTCGGATGTGCCGGGCGATCATCCGGTGGATATTGCGTCCGGCCCGACCGTGGCTGATCGGACCACTTGCGCCGATGCGCTGGCCATCGTCGAGCGCTATCGCATTGCGCTGCCGGATGATGTGCGGGAGGTACTGTCCAGTGGTCGCGGCGAATCGGTGAAACCCGGCGATGCGCGGCTTGCGCGCAATGAAGTGCGCATGATCGCCACGCCGCAGATGGCGCTGGAAGCCGCGGCACGCGTGGCTGAAGCCGCCGGGGTCCGGGCCCATATTCTGGGCGACTCGATCGAAGGCGAAGCGCGCGATGTCGGCAAGGTGATGGCAGCCATCGCCTTGCAAGTGGCTGAGCGCGGTCAGCCATTCACGGCGCCCTGCGTGTTGTTGTCCGGCGGTGAGACCACGGTCACCGTGCGTGGCACGGGCAAGGGCGGTCGTAATGTGGAATGCCTGCTGTCGCTGGCGGCAACGCTGGGCGGTCATGCGCGTATTCACGCGCTGATGGGCGACACCGATGGTGTCGATGGTATGGAAGAGATCGCCGGCGCCATCGCGGCGCCCGATACTTTGCAGCGCGCGTGGCAGCAGGGCATGCCGGTGCTGCAGTACCTCGCGAACAATGACGGCCATACTTTCTTTGGCGCGCTCGGCGATTCGGTCATCACCGGCCCGACGCTGACCAATGTAAATGATTTCAGGGCGATCCTGATCGACGCGTGAGGTAGTGACGTGTCAGTGATTCGCCGCGATTTTTACGGAGAGACTCGATTGAAACAGCAAGGTATCGCCTCCCTGACGTTCGCCAGACTGGCCGCGCTGCTGAGTATGGCCGCGTGCTTCAGCAGCGCCAGCGCGCAGCTGATTGACAAGAAAACCCTGAGCCTTGAAGCAGCAGAAAAAGTGATCAGCGCCGCGAAAGCCGAGGCGAGGGCGAATCAGTGGAAGATGGTCATTGCGGTGGTGGACGACGGAGGCCACCTGATCGCGATGGAGCGAATGGATGGCGCGCAGCTCGGCAGTCTTGAGGTCGCACCCGGCAAGGCGAAAACCGCGCTGAATTTTCTGCGCCCGACCAAGGCCTGGGAAGACGCCGCGAAGACACGGACCGCTGTGCTGAGCCTGACGCCAACCGCGGTATTGCTCGAAGGCGGTATTCCGATTGTTTATCAGGGACAGGTGATTGGCGCGGTGGGAGTCAGCGGCGCGTCATCGGCGCAGGATGCGCAAGTGGCGGAAGCCGGTGCGCGCGCGCTGGGGTTCGATCAGCGATAGGCTTGCGCAAGTTGAGGATTTGCTGAGCTCACAAACGCCTTCATTCGCTGTGCTGCCTATTTTGGTTTTGCACCGAGCGCAGATTTTCAAAGCTGATGAAAATCAACGGCTTGCGGTCAATGAGCGTGATTAGTTATGCGACTTATCCCCAAAAAATGTGGATAAGTTTGCGCGTCTTCAAGCTGGCGGTGATCAGCACAATCCTTCGCTGATCACCATCAAATCAAGCTCAGCAGGTTTTCGCGAGATGCAGCTTCTGCAGGCCTGCATAGATCACCGGGCGGCAGGATGCTTCGAAATCCTGACGGTACTCGGTCGGCGGCTGCCAGCCGCGCTTGCGCCAGAGGCTCATCACATCCGAGCGTTGCTTCACGCCGGTCGGCGCATCGTGCTTGTTGGCGTAGGCCAGATTGGTTTTCATGTTGACATCTCCTTTCAGTACAGTGCATCAAGGGATGACTCAATAATACTGTATAAAAACACAGTAGGGAAGAGTTTCCGGATCAGGCGCGCATCCGTTGGCCTATTGTACGCCCGGCCGCAAAAGCGGCGCCGGACTCTGGCGCGGAGGCCCGACGTGGAGGCGGGTAGACCGTCAGGAGGTCGGTCGGTGCAGGTCTCTCATGTGCAGCGTTCGCAATTGCGGCGCGCGCATCCATGCGAAGGCAACGATCATCAGCGTCATGCAGCCGCCGAACACAATGGACGGCGCCAGACCCAGCATCGCGGCCGCGATACCGGATTCGAGTGCGCCGATCTCGTTCGACGAACCGATGAAGAGCCCGTTGATCGCGGTCACGCGGCCTTGCATCGCGGGCGGCGTGACCAGCTGCAGGATAGTCTGCCGCAGCACCACCGATACACCGTCGAATAATCCGGACAGAAACAGGAAGAGCGCCGCCACCGGCAGCGACCGGGACAGGCCGAAGCCGATGATGGACAGCCCGAAACCTGCCACCGACAGCAGCAGCCATTTACCTGAGTGCTGGTCAATCGAACGTCGCGTCAGCCACAGGCCGATGATCACTGAGCCGGCCGCCGGCATCGCGCGCAACAGGCCGAGGTTCTCCGGGCTGCCATTCAGCACCTCGTGGATGAATGCCGGCAGTAGGCTGACCGCGCCGCCAAACAGCACCGCAAACATGTCGAGCGCCATCGCCGCCAGCATCACCTGAGTCGACATTACGAAGCGCAGGCCTTCGCGTATGCTCGCGAACACCGATACCGCCTCGCCGCTACGCGGCGTTTCCTTCACGCGCAGTCCCGCCAACCCGACAATGCCGGTCAGCGCGAAAACGCCGGTCGCGCCATACGCGAAGCTGACGTCCTGCCAAGCGATCAGCAAGCCACCGATCACGGGCCCCGATACCAGTGCTGCCTGAAACACCACCGTGCCAATCGCAGTCGCTTTCGCGATCTGATCGCGTTCGAGAATGCGCACCATGATCGCCGAGTACGCGGGCCGCAACAGCGAGCGGGCCACGCCGGCCAGCGCCATCGCGACATAGATCCACGAACTCAGCGGCAAGCCGGCAGCACCCTGCGCCGACATGAACACCATCAGCGCTGCAATCGCGGTGTAGCAGGCACAACCGGTCAGCGCGATCAGTTTTTTCGGCAATACATCGACCGCATGACCGGCGAACAGGGACAGGATGAAATACGGAATCACCTCGGCCAGCCCGATCAGGCCCAGCGCGACCACATCATGCGTGAGCGCATAGATGTGCCAGCCGGCGGTGATGGTGAGGATCTGGTAGGACAGGGTGATGCAGCCGCGATAAATCGTCAGCCGCAGAAAAGCGGGAGAAAACATCGGTGCATTATCGCTGACCTGAGCTTGCCTCGCTGTATCGAGCCATGCCCGCGTGATGCGGAGGGCATTATCCGACCCGTCCCAAACTTGCGGTCGCTCTCACTTCATTGGATTTGGCGCTTTTGTCGTACGTGGCGTTTTTCGCAATATCTTGGCGCTCGTCAGCCATTAGAGGATTGCCTGCAAGCCCTTATCGGCGATGACATTGAGTAGCTTGAGGGCAGGGCCGGTTGGATGCGATTCTCCTTGCTCCCACTTGCGCACAGTCGAGGCTGAGGTGTTCAAATGAAGTGCGAATACTGGCTGGCTGAAATTCAGGGTTTCGCGCAGGCGCTGGATGTCGATGGCACTGAACGCTCGCAGTGGCGGCGGACAGATTGCGTCGAATTGCCGCATCGTCAGCTTGCTGATAGCTCCGACTTCATGAAGCGCGACCAGGTCGCTACGCAGAGATTCAATAATTTTGCTCACAGTGCACCTCCAAAATCACACCCGACTGCAGCGCCTTCGGTAGTTCTTCGTCCGACAAATCCAGGAAAACCTTGCCAGCGAATTGCAATGCCTTCTTTTCGCCTGGAGTGATGTCTGCCTTCGCGCTCTTGGGAAACCCGTGCAGGAAAACGTAGCGCCTGCCAATCCTTGCAGCGATCAGCGTTCGAAAGCCGCCGCTCTTACCCTCTCCAGGTCGGGCGAGACGCTTTTTAAAGAGGCATCCGCCCAAGTCCGCGTCGATCAGGCCCTGCTCCATCTCCTGAACCGCCTTGCACAAGGCGACGTCCGGCAACCTCTCCGTCGCCTGCCACCGGGCAAAGTCCTTCCGCTTAAGGACGCGAGTCATCGCCCAAAATGAAATATACCCGTTTTGGGTATGTTTTTCCAGTCCTCTGTCCGAGGGCGGGAGCGGGCGGAACGTCGACCAGCATGGTCATGTCCCGACATGAGACGCTCTATCAATAAAGGACACATCAGCAAGCCTATCAAGGAATGGCGAAGGAACTCGACTCTGGCGACCACTTCTGCTTCCTTGAACTATCTTGCGAACTTGCCTTCAGCCTATGCATGATTTGCAAGCGCCTTAGCAGTGTGTGAATTAATTGTTCGATCAAATAGATGTAAAAAAATGGGCGGCCTCCATCTTTGGAGATCGCCCGAGCGCTGCGCGCTTTTGACAACGCAGAAGCTCCGTGACCTCCGCGCTATCCGTTCTATCTGACTGAATTACTCGCCGCCTGCCACCCGCCACCCAGCGCCCGTATCAGCGACACGCTGGCCACCTGCCGGTTCGCCTGCGATTGCAGCAGCGCGCGGCGCGCATTCAGCGCTGTGGTCTGCGCGATCACCACATCAAGGAAGCTGACCTGACCAGCGCGGTAGCGGTTCAGCACCTGTGCTTGCGCCTGCGTCGCGGCGGTAGCCGATGCAGACAGCAGGGTTTCCTGCTCCGCCAGCACGCTCGATGCCACCAGCTGGTCTTCGACGCTCTGGAATGCGGACAGGACCGTTTGCCGGTACAGCGCAACCTCCTGCTCGTACGCCGCCTGCGCGCCGACGATCTTGTACTTGACCATGCCGCCGCGGAACAGCGGCTGCGACAGCGCGATGCCGAGCGACCACACGCTGGTCGGACTGCTGAGCAGGCCGGCTGCAGAGCTCGCAAATCCCCCGGTACCGGCGGACAGGGTCAGGCTCGGAAAGCGTGCGGCGCGGTTGATGCCGATCTGTTCATTCGCGACTGCAACGCGTCGCTCGGCCGCCGCGATGTCTGGCCGGCGCTGCAATAACTCTGACGGCACCAATGCCGGCACCTCGGCGGAAGCGATGCGCCAGTCATCCTGCGGCGCGATGGAGAAATTCGCCGGTGGCTCGCCTAGCAGCACCGCGATCGCATGCTCGAGCTGCGCGCGCTGCGTCTTCAAGCCCGCGTAATCGGACTGCGCGTTCGACAGCTGCGTCTGCGCCTGCAGCACATCGGTTTTCGGTGCGACGCCGGCCTGATAGCGGTTCTCGGTAATGGTGACAACGCGCTGGTAATCCGCGATAGCTGCTTCGAGCAACTTGCGCTGAGCATCCGCACTGCGCAGCAGCAGGTAATTGGCGACCAGTTCTCCCTGCGCGGACAGGGTGGCGGTCGCCAGATCGCCGGCACTCGCCTGCGCAGTGGCCTCTGCGCCCGTGATCGCGCGGCCGAGTTTGCCCCACAAGTCGAGTTCCCAGCTTGCGCCCAGATCTGCGCGCACCCGCTGCGATGGCGTGACGACATTAGTCACATTGGTGCGGTTCGCGGTACCGGTCACGGCCAGCGACGGGAACAGCGCTGCGCGCTGCTGCCCGACCAGCGCCTGCGCCTGATGCCAGGCCGCGATGGACGCGGCGATGTTCTGGTTCGACACGGCCACGCGCGGCGCCAGCTCGTTCAGCTGCGGATCGCCGAACACGGTCCACCACGCATCTCGCGGCGCGGCATCGGATGGCGTGGCGGCGGTCCAGCCCTCGGCTTCTTTGAATTGCGCGGGCAGCGACACGACCGGCCGCTGGTAATCCGGGCCGACGCGCAGCCACGAGCAGGCACTGAGCAACAGCGCGGCGGACAGGGAGAGCAGTATTTTCATTCGTTTCATGATGTCACGGTCGCGCCATCGCGCCCGAGTTGGTGTTCCTGCGGACTGCGGTGACGCCAGCGGTCGAGCGCCACATAGACAGCCGGCGTGGTCAACAGCGTCAGCAGCTGGCTCGCGATCAGGCCGCCGATGATGGCCACACCCAGCGGCTGTCGCAGCTCGGAACCTTCGCCGAATCCTATCGCAAGCGGTAGCGCACCGAGCGCAGCCGCAGCCGTGGTCATCAGAATAGGCCGCAGCCGCTTCAGGCAGGCTTCGCGCACGGCCTCGCGCGGCGACAGGCCGCGAGTGCGCTCAGCCTCGATCGCCACATCGATAATCAGGATCGCATTCTTTTTCACGATGCCGATCAGCAGGAACAGCCCGATCAGTGCAATCAGCGAGAACTCCATATTGAACAGCATCAGCGCAATCACCGCGCCGATGCCTGCCGACGGTATCGTCGACAGCACGGTCAGCGGATGCACCAGGCTCTCATACAGAATGCCGAGCACGATGTAGATCACCACCAGCGCGGCCAGAATCAGCAGCGGCTGCTGCCCCTGCGATTCCTGATACGCCCGCGCGTTGCCCTGAAAACTGCCGCGCACGCTGGCAGGCAGCGCGACCGCGGATTCGGCCTCGCGCAGGATGCGCTGAGCATCTGACATCGCCTTGCCGGGGCCCAGATTGAAGGACACGGTACCGGACAGCTCCGCATCCTGATGGCTGACCGACGCCGCGGTCGGACGCTCGGAAAAACTCGCGAATGCCGACAGCGGCACCATCGTCGCCGGTGATGGCGACAGCGCCTGTCCGCTACCGACATCCCGCAGACCCGGATTGGCTGACAGCGATGAAACGGCCGCACCGGCACGGGCCGGCACATAAATGTCATTCAGCGCCAGCGGGCTGCGGATGAAGTCCTGATCCGCTTCCATGATCACGCGATACTGATTCAGCTCGCCATAGAGCGTCGCGACCTGACGCTGCCCGAACGCGTTGTACAGCGCCTGATTTACATCGCGCGCAGTGACACCCAGCCGCGCGGCAGCATCGCGATCGACGCGCACGAACTGCTCAACGCCGTTCTCGCGCATGTCGGTATCCACATCGACCAGCCCCGGCTGCTGTTTCAGCGCCGCGACCAGCTTGCCGGTCCACAGCTTTAGGGTGTCTGCATCATCGGCTTTCAGCGTGTACTGGATCAGGCTGGCATCGCGGCGTCCGCCGGCACGCAGATCCTGCACCGGAATCAGAATCGCCGACACACCGGTCACGCGCGACAGCTTCGGTCGCAATCGCTGCAGTACCTCCTGTCCGGTTTCCTTGCGCTCGGCCAGCGGTTTCAGCGACACGAACATGAAGCCGGTGCCGGGCCGGCTGCCGCCGGTGTAGCCGGTCACGGTGGCGACCGCCGGATCCTTGCGGATGATCTCGACCAGTTTCTGCAGCTTGCCCTTCATCGCGTCGAACGAGATGCTCTGGTCCGCACGCAGACCGGCGGTAAACTGGCCCGAATCCTGTTGCGGGAAAAAGCCTTTCGGCACGATCGTGAACAGCCAGGCATTCAGGCCGATCACCACCGCCAGCATCAGCAGCACCAGCCGATGATGGTCGAGCGCTACGTCCAGTACCCGCGCATAGGACTGCTGCAGTCGCTCATAAGCGCGCTCGAAGAAGCGCGACACACGGCCGGGTCGCGCCGCTGCTGCTGGCGGACGCAGCAGCCATGCGCACATCATCGGTGTGGTGGTCAGCGAGATCAGCAGCGAGATCAGCACCGCCGCCGACAGCGTCAGCGCGAACTCGCGGAACAGGCGGCCGACTTGTCCGCCCATGAACAGCAGTGGTATGAACACCGCCACCAGCGACAGCGAGATCGAGATCACCGTGAAACCGACTTCACGCGCGCCGCGCAGTGCGGCATCGAAACGGTTCATGCCGGCTTCGATGTAACGAGACACATTTTCTAAAACGACAATCGCGTCATCGACGACAAAACCGGTCGCCACCGTCAAGGCCATCAGCGACAGGTTGTTTAGCGAAAAACCCATCAGATGCATCGCGCCAAACGTACCAAGCAGCGACACGATGGTGGCGACGGCCGGTATCAGGGTCGCACGCGCGCTGCGCAGGAAAGCACTCACCACCAGCACCACCAGCACAATCGAGATCAGCAGTGTGATCTCGATCTCGCGCAGCGATGCGCGTATCGAATTCGTGCTGTCCGACGACACATGCAGCGTGATATCGGAGGGCAGGTCTTGCTTCAGTGCCGGCAGCAGCGCACGCACCGCATCCACGGTTTCGATCACGTTCGCGTCCGGCTGTCGTCGCACCATCACGATCACGGCCGGCTCGCCATTGAACAGGCCGAGCGAGTTGCGGTCTTCAGAGCCGGTGTACACGCGCGCAATATCAGATAGCCGTACCGGCGCACCGTTACGCCACGCGACGATCAGCGACGGATAGGCGTCGGCATTCAGACGCGCGGCGGTGGCGCCGGTATCGGTGATGATCTGGAACGCGCGACCCTCCGACTCGATCACGCCTTTCGGCCGGTTCGCAGTCGCCGACTGTATCGCCGTGCGCACATCCTCGCTCGAGATGCCGTAGCGGTTCAGCGCAAACGGCAAGAGCTCGATCCGTACCGCTGGCAGCGAGCCGCCGCCGAGCTCGACTTCACCCACACCTTTGACCTGCGACAGCCGCTGCTGGATCAGGTTAGAGACCGCTTCATAAATCTGACCGGTGGATTTTGTTGCTGATGTCAGCGCCAGCACAATCACCGGCGAATCGGACGGATTGGATTTGCTATAGCCTGGGTTCGAGCGCATTGACAGTGGCAGGTCGGCGCGCGACGCATTGATCGCCGCTTGCACCTCGCGCGCGGCCGCATCGATTTTTTTCGACAGCTCGAACTGCAGCGTGACTCGCGCCGAGCCACTGCCGGAGGTGGACGTCATTTCGGTGACGCCCGGAATCGTACCGAGCCGTCGCTCCAGCGGCGCAGCGACACTCGAGGCCAGCGTCGCCGGACTGGCGCCGGGCAACTGCGCGCTGACTGTGATCACCGGGTAATCAACCTGGGGCAGGGGCGCGACCGGCAGCACGAAAAAAGCCGCGATGCCGGCCAGCGCCAGCGCCATCGTCAGCAACCAGGTCGCGACCGGCCGCTCGACGAAAAGCCGCGACAGGTTCACCGTGGCGCCTCGTGCCGCGCGCGCGCGCCGAACCAGCGCCGGCCGAGTCGATCAAAACCGAGATAAATCACCGGCGTAGTGAACAGTGTCAGTAGCTGGCTGACCAGCAGCCCGCCGAAAATCGCAATACCGAGCGGATGCCGTAATTCCGCGCCCTGGCCCCAGCCCAGCATCAGCGGCACCGCCGCGAACAGCGCCGCCAGCGTGGTCATCAGGATAGGCCGCAGGCGCAGCAGCGCGGCCTGATGAATAGCCTCACGCGGTGTTTTATTGTCATCACGCTCGGCGGCGATCGCGAAGTCGATCATCATGATCGCGTTCTTTTTTACGATACCGATCAGCAGAATGATGCCAATGACGCCGATGACGCCCAGATCATGACCGCCGATCATCAGCGCCAGCAGCGCGCCAACGCCGGCCGACGGCAGCGTGGACAGAATCGTCAGCGGATGAATATAGCTCTCGTACAGCACGCCGAGCACGATGTACACGCAGACCAAGGCGGCAAGAATCAGCCACAGCTGATTGTCGAGTGCGGCTTCGAAGGCGCCGGCCGCGCCAAGGAAATTCAGCGTTACCGACGCCGGCAGGCCAATATCCTGCGCGGCCGCGCGGATCGCGCTGACCGCATCTTCCAGCGCGCCACCGGCCGGCGTGTCGAAGCCGATGGTGGTCGCCGGGAACTGGCCTACCCGCGTGATCTGCAGCGGCGTTGCCTGCTCATGCACGCTGGCGATGGCGCCAAGCGTGGTCGGCTTGCCGGAGCCGGTCCGGACCGGAATCTCGGCCAGTGCCGGTGCTGAATTTGCGGTGCCCGGCATCGCTTCCAGCACCACCCGGAACTGATTGGTCTCGGTGAAGATCGTCGAGACGATGCGCTGCCCGAAAGCGCTGTACAGCGCATCATCAATCGCGGCGGCGCTGACGGCCACGCGCGATGCGCTGTCGCGATCGACGCTGACCATCAGCGACGGGCCGGTCGCGCCAACGTCGGAGTTGACATGCCGCACGGAAGGATCGTCGGCGAGGCGTTGCACCAGCAGCTCGGTCCAGCGTTTCACGGTCGCGCTGTCCGAGCCTTCGACTGCGACGCGATAGGGCGTCGGACCGGTCTCGGCATCAATGGTCAGATCCTGTACCGGCTGCACAAACAGCGTCACCCCCGGCACGCGCGCGCCGGCGTCGCGCAGGCGGCGCAGTGTGTCCACCTGCGAACCGCTGCGCTGGTCTTTCAGATTGATCAGCAGGCTGCCGGTATGCAGCATTGCATTGCCGCCGCTGCCGACACCCACCTGCGAGCTGAGCGATGCGACATCCGGATCTTGCAGAATTTCTCGCACTACGGCCTGCTGCAATTCGGCCATTTTCGCAAAGGACACCGATGCACTGGCCTCGACCCGCGCCTGCAACTGTCCGGTATCCTGCCGCGGGAACAAGCCTTTCGGAATCACGATATAGAGAGCGACGGTCAGTGCCAGCGTGCCGACTGCGACCATCAGCGTCAGCGGCTGGCGGTCCAGCACCCAGTGCAGCGCATGGTCATAGCGCTGCTGCAGGCGGTCAAATCCCTGCTGCAGCCGGCGGCCGGTCGCGCTGCTCCGGCCATCATCGGCACGCAGCAACCGTGCGGCCATCATCGGCACCAGCGTCAGCGACACCAGCGCCGAGATCAGGATGGTGATCGCCAGCGTGACCGCGAATTCCCGGAACAGCCGTCCGACCACATCGGACATGAACAGCAGCGGAATCAGCACCGCGATCAGCGAAACGGTCAGTGAGATGATCGTAAAGCCGATCTCGCCGGCGCCTTTCATGGCGGCCTGCATTGCAATATTCTGGCTACGGCCGGACGCATTCGCGTCCTTAACTTCCCCTGCGGGGAAGTTAGCCTGCGCCGAAACATTGTTCGCCATCTCGGCCTGCATCGCAATGTTTTGGCTACGGCCGGACGCATTCGCGTCCTTAACTTCCCCTGCGGGGAAGTTAGCCTGCACCGAAACATCGCTCGCCATCTTCAGATGGCGAGCGATGTTTTCACTCATCACGATCGCATCATCGACCACAAAGCCGGTCGCAATTGTCAGCGCCATCAGGCTCAGGTTGTTCAGGCTGTAACCGAGCAGGTACATCACGCCGCAGGCGCCGATAAGCGAGATCGGCACCGCGATGCTCGCGATCACGGTGGCCCGCACGCTGTGCAGAAACGCGAGGATGACCAGCACCACCAGCGCGACCGCAATGAACAGTTCGATCGTCACATGCTCGACCGATGCGCGAATGCCGCCGGTGCGGTCCGACAGCACCTCCAGATGCACGGTCTCCGGCAGGTTGGCGCTCAACTCCGGCAGCCGCTGTTTGATCGCATCAACGGTCTCGATCACATTCGCGCCCGGCTGGCGCTGCACATTCAGGATGATCGCCGGCTTCAGGTCGGCCCATGCAGCGAGCCGCACATTCTCAGCCGCCTGCACTACGTTTGCGACCTCGGACAGCCGCACCGGCGCGCCGTTTTTCCATGCCACGATGAGGTTCGCGTAATCCTGCGCGGACTTTAACTGGTCATTCGCATTGATCGAGTAGAAACGGGTTTTGCCGTCGACATTGCCCTTCGCCGTATTCGCATTGGCCTGCACGATCGCCGTGCGCAGGCTGTCCAGGCCGAGCCCGGCGGCGGCCAGCGCGCGCATGTCGGCCTGTATTCGTATGGCCGGCTTGTGACCGCCGGACAGCGACACCAGGCCGACACCGGCGACCTGACTGATCTTCAGCGCCAGCCGCGTGTTGGCGATGTGCTGCACTTCCGTCAGCGGCATCGTGTCCGAGGTCAGCGCCAGCGTCAGCACCGGCGCATCGGCCGGATTCACCTTTGCGTAGGTCGGTGGCGCGGGCAGGTCGGCTGGCAGCAGCGCGGTCGCACCATTGATTGCTGCCTGTACTTCCTGCTCGGCGACATCCAGTTTCACGCCTAGCCCGAATTGCAGCGTCACGGTTGAGATGCCGGCGGCGCTGGCCGAACTCATCCGTTTCAGGCCCGACATTTCACCGAACTGCCGCTCCAGCGGCGCGCTGATGGTCTGGCTGATCACCTCGGGGCTCGCGCCCGGATACAGCGTGCGCACCTGAATGGTGGGGAAATCGACCTGCGGCAGCGCCGACACCGGCAGGAAACGCAGCCCGATCAGTCCCGCCAGCACGATCGCGACCATCAGCAGCGAGGTCGCAACCGGCCGCAGGATGAATGGGCGGGAAGGGGTCATTCTTTGCGTCGCTGCTTCTGATTGCCAGAGCCGCGCGGGTCCTCAGAGCGTGCTTCACCCGCTTTACGCTCCCCCGGCACGCGCACTTTGGCGCCATCGCTCAGGCGATCCGCGCCTTCGGTGATCACTTTTTCGCCGGGTGACACGCCCGACAGAATCTGCGTCTTGTCCGCGCTCGACAGGCCGCGTTTCACCGGTCGCAGCGATACGGTGTTGTCGCCGCTATTAAGTACATACACAAAGGCGCCGCTGCTGCCATTGCGCACCGCAGAGACCGGCACGGCGGTCGCGCCGTTGATGGTGCGCAGCTTCAGCCGCACGTTCACAAACTGGTTCGGAAACAGCGCGCCATTGGCATTGTCGAAGCGGGCTTTCGCGCGCACGGTGCCGGTTTGCGTATCGATCAGATTGTCGAGCGCAAGGAAACGACCGCCCGCCAGCGGCGTGCTGCGCGCGCGGTCCAGTGCGGTCACGGTCAGCGGTTTGCCGCCGGATAGCGCGGCCTTCAGCTCAGGCACCGCATCCTGCGGTACGGAGAACACGACATCAATCGGCGTCTGCTGCGTGATCGTGACCAGCCCGTTGGCGTCGGACGGACCCACCAGATTGCCGATATCCACGCTGCGCAAGCCGAGGCGGCCGGAAATCGGCGCCGAGATACGTGAAAAATCCAGATTCAGCTGCGCGCTCCGGACCGCCGCACGGTCCACATTGACCGTGCCCTCCAGCTGACGCACCAGCGCGACCTGCGCATCGACTTCCTGCTGCGCGATGGAATCCTGCGCCTGCAGCTGCCGGTAGCGGCGCTCGGTCACACGCGCGTTTTCCAGCTGTGCTTCGTCGCGCTGCAGCTGGCCTTTCACCTGCATCAGCGCATTCTCGAAAGGACGCGGATCAATCACGGCCAGCAGCTGGCCGCGCTGCACGGTTTGACCTTCGGTGAACATCACCTGTTGCACCACACCCGACACCTGCGCCCGCACCACCGAGGTGGCGACCGGCGTCACGGTGCCGAGCGCATCGAGCTCGACCGGAAAACTTTCGGTGCCCGCTGCCGCAATGCCTACCGTGGCCGGCGGGCGGCCGCGCGGCGCTGCGCGGGGATCGACCAGCTTTTCCTTGCCCACGCTGACATACCAGACCAGCCCGCCAATGAACGCAATCAGCAGTAACAGCCACAGCCATGACAGGCTGCGAGGGCGGGATTCCGGGGACATGTGGTTGAAAGCGGGTGGGCCTGGCGGGGTGTTCGAGGGTTCGGGTCCCATTTTTTCCTTGCTGTGGTGGACGCGTGCGACGCCATTGCGCCGTCACTGTGCGATTCTACCTTTTGCATCCGGTATCAGCAGGAGCGTCCTACCCTTGCGACCGATTGTCCAAGCCATACCGAAGCGGTATGGCCTGATACTTAAATAGTAGCCGTTGCGCCGCAGCATTTTGCGTACAATTCTCGTTCAATATCCCGGCATCCCGCTCAGCCATCCCCGGGCGAGGACCTTCTTTCACTCGATTGGTCATCCCAATGAAAAAGATCCAGAAAATCCTCGTCGCGAACCGTTCCGAGATTGCCATCCGAGTGATGCGAGCTGCGACCGAGCTTGGCATCCGTACCGTCGCCATCTACGCGGCGGAAGACCGGTTTGCGCTGCACCGCTTCAAGGCGGATGAAAGCTATCTGGTCGGCGAGGGCAAGAAGCCGATCGCGGCGTATTTGGATATCGACGACATCATCCGCATCGCGAAGGAAGCGGAGGTTGATGCGATTCATCCCGGCTACGGCTTCTTGTCCGAGAACCCTGACTTTGCCGAGGCCTGCGCGGCCAACGGCATTGCCTTCATCGGACCCCAGCCGCAAGTGATGCGCACACTGGGCAACAAGGTTGCCGCGCGCACCGCGGCGATTGCGGCCGGCGTGCCGGTGGTGCCGGCGACCAGCGCGCTGCCGCACGACATCAATCAGGCAAAAGCGATGGCCGCCGAGGTGGGCTATCCGCTGATGCTGAAGGCCAGCTGGGGCGGCGGCGGGCGCGGCATGCGCGTGATTGAATCCGAGGCTGAGCTGCCGTCGCAACTGGAGGTCGCCCGGCGCGAGGCGGCGGCCGCATTTGGCAATGACGAGATGTATCTGGAAAAGCTGGTGCGACGCGCGCGCCATGTCGAGGTGCAGATCCTCGGCGACCAGCACGGCCAGCTGATTCATCTGTTCGAGCGTGACTGCTCAGTGCAGCGCCGCAACCAGAAAGTGGTCGAGCGGGCGCCCGCGCCTTACTTGGACGATGCCACCCGCGCCGAGCTGTGCGAATCCGCGCTGAAGCTGGGCCGCGCGGTCAATTACACGCATGCGGGCACGGTCGAATTCCTGATGGATGCGGATACCGGCAAGTTCTACTTCATTGAGGTGAATCCGCGAATTCAGGTCGAGCACACAGTGACCGAGCAGGTGACCGGCGTTGACATCGTGAAGTCGCAGATCCGCGTGACCGAAGGCCTAAAGATCGGCGAACTCGACGACGCCGGCGCGCGCATTCCGACGCAGCAGGAAGTGAAGCTGAATGGCCACGCGCTGCAATGCCGTGTGACCACCGAAGATCCGGAAAACAATTTCACACCCGATTATGGCCGATTGACTGCGTACCGCAGCGCGTCCGGCTTCGGTATCCGCCTTGACGGCGGCACCGCGTACTCGGGCGCGGTGATCACGCCGTATTACGACTCGCTGCTGGTGAAAGTGACTGCCTGGGCGCCGACCGCGACCGAAGCCGCATCCCGCATGGACCGCGCATTGCGCGAGTTCCGCATCCGCGGCGTATCGACCAACCTGCAGTTTTTGGAAAACGTGATCAACCATCCGCTGTTTTTGTCCGGCGAATGCACGACACGCTTCATCGACACCACGCCGGACCTGTTCAAGTTCGTGCAGCGCGCCGACCGCGCGACAAGACTGCTGCATTTTATCGGCGACGTGATCGTCAACGGCAATCCCGAGATGAAAGGCCGCAAAGGCTCGGACATCATCCTGCCGCATCCGCCGCTGCCGAAATCGGGTCGTAATCTACCGATTCAGCCCGGTACGCGCGACACGCTCAAGCAACTCGGCGCGGACAAGTTTTCGCAATGGATGCTTGAGCAAAAGCAGGCACTGATCACGGACACCACGATGCGCGACGCGCACCAGTCCCTGTTCGCGACCCGCATGCGCACCGCCGATATGCTGGCGATTGCGCCTTACTACGCGCGCCTGATGCCGGGGCTATTCTCGATGGAATGCTGGGGCGGCGCGACTTTCGATGTGTCGATGCGCTTCCTGAAGGAAGACCCGTGGGAGCGTCTGTCGCAGCTGCGCTCAGCCGTGCCGAATATTCTGTTCCAGATGCTGCTGCGCGCATCGAACGCCGTCGGCTACACCAACTATGCCGACAATGTCGTGAAGCACTTCGTGCAGCAGGCAGCCACCGGCGGCGTGGATGTGTTTCGCGTGTTCGATTCGCTGAACTGGGTCGAGAACATGCGCGTGGCAATTGATGCAGTGGGCGAGACCGGTGCGTTATGTGAAGGCGCGATCTGCTACACCGGCGACCCCTTCGATCCTGCGCGCGACAAGTACACGATCAAGTATTACGTGACGATGGCGAAGGCGCTGGAAAAAGCCGGCGTGAATATTCTGGGTATCAAGGACATGGCCGGTGTGTGCCGTCCGAACGCGGCACGCGCGCTGGTGAAGGCCCTTAAGGAAGAGGTGGGTCTGCCCATCCATTTCCACACCCATGACACCTCCGGTATTGCCGCAGCCAGCGTGCTGGCCGCGATTGACGCGGGCTGTGATGCGGTCGATGCCGCGATGGACTCGATGAGCGGCCTGACCTCGCAGCCGAATCTCGGCTCCATCGTCGCCGCGCTCGAGCACACAGAGAAAGACCCTGAGCTCAACAAAGAAGCCTTGTTCGCCATCTCACAGTACTGGGAAGGCGTGCGCCGCTACTATGCGCCGTTCGAGGCTGACATCCGTTCCGGTACCTCGGATGTGTACCGCCACGAAATGCCGGGTGGCCAGTACACCAACCTGCGCGAGCAGGCGCGCGCGATGGGCATCGAGCATCGCTGGAACGAAGTGTCGCAGGCCTATGCCGACGTCAATAAGCTGTTCGGCGACATCGTGAAGGTCACCCCGACCTCGAAAGTGGTCGGAGACATGGCCTTGTTCATGGTCGCCAATGATCTGACGCCGGCGGAGGTGGCCGATCCGGACAAAGACATCGCGTTTCCTGAATCCGTGATTTCGCTGTTCAAGGGCGAGCTCGGCTTCCCGGCCGACGGCTTTCCGAAGGCGCTCGAGAAGAAAGTGCTGAAGGGCGGCAAGCCGCTCGAAGGTCGTTATGGCGCGAACGTGCCGTCGGTTGATCTGGGCAAGGCGCGCGAAGCGGCAGAAAAAGCGGTGGATCGCCGGATCAGCGAGCCGGAGCTGGCGGCTTACCTGATGTATCCGAAGGTTTTTACCGAATATGCGCAGCATCGCCGGGATCATGGTGATGTGTCGGTGCTGCCGACCGATGTGTTCTTCGAGGGCCTGAAAGAGGGGCAGGAGATCTCGGTCAGTATTGATCAGGGCAAGACGCTGGTGATTCGTCTGCTCGGTCGTACCGAGATCGAGGATGAAGGCCAGAGCAAGCTCTTCTTCGAGCTCAACGGCCAGCCGCGCATGGTGCGCGTGCAGCATGCAGGCGTGGTGTCGACGGTCCTGCATCCGAAGGCGACCGAGGGCAATGCGAACCATGTCGGCGCGCCGATGCCGGGCATGGTGGTCACTGTTGCGGTGAAGCCGGGTCAGAAAGTCGCGAAGGGCGATCCGCTGGTATCGATCGAGGCCATGAAAATGGAAACCATGATCCGCGCCGAGGCGGATTGCGTGGTGCAGCAGGTGCATGTGAAGCCGGGCATGGTGGTGGCGGCGAAGAATTTGCTGGTGGAATTGCAGGGGTGATTTTGGGTGTGATGGTGGGTAGTGCAAAGCGACACCCACCTTCCCATCGCTAAACACTGATCTACTTTACCCCCGGCGGCGGAGGGGGTGGATTACCTGCTGGCGGTGGCGGCGGTGTTGGCGCGCCGGACGATGCTGACGACCGACCATCGTTCGAGAACATGCCCGCCGGTACCGGCACCCGATGTCCCGCGCCGTACATGCACTGAATATACGCATTGTCATAACGGGTCTGCGCACTACTGCGCTCATAACGACCCGATTCCGAACCCACCGCGCTGCCGAACAGCAGGCCCGTGCCAGCACCGATCGCTGCGCCGTCGCGGCCACCCAGCGCCGCGCCAGCAATCGCTCCAACTGCGGTGCCGGCAACCGAGCTGGCGACAGCGGAATCCGTTCCCACCTTGCCCGGTCCCTTGCCTTCAAGGCCACGCATCGCGTAGTCGCGGCAGGCCACCTCATCACGATTGAACTGGTCGAAATTCTTGCCGGTGCCGGGCAAGACCAGCACGCCGGGCCCGGTGGGCGTTGTCGCGCAGCCGGCCAGTGTCAGCACTGCTGCAGTGGCGAGGACAAGCTTTTTCATGGTGTGACTCCCGATGACGATGACGAGGGCGGCGTCGGCGACACCCGTTGCCAGGGTTCCGGGCAATCATTGACGTAAGGGTAGTAGCTCTTGCTTGATGCGCAGTAGTACCAATAGCCTGCGGCCAGCTCCTGCGGCGGCGGCTTTTCGATGTAAACCGGGGGCGACTGCTGAATCACGACCGGCGGTGACGTGTAGATCGGCGCGCTGTAATAAAAACTGGAATACGGCGAGCCGCCCCAGTAGCCCGAGGAGAAGCCGGGATAGTAGCCCGGGTAAGGACCGGCGTAGTAGCCGGGATAGAAGCCGGTGCCAATTCCAATCCCGAACTGCACGCGGCTGTGAGAATGATGTCGCGCCGGTCCGTGAGCATTCGCGAGCAGCGGCAGGATCGCGATCGCGGTCAGCCCCAGAAAGAATATCTTGCGCATCGGAGTCATCCTTCAGATCAGAACCCTGATGAGTGTATCGATGCCGAGCGCGCAAAGCTGTTGCAACTTGTAAGCATGCCGCGGCGCAGCTGGGGAATAGCTGCGTTGCTTGATTCAGTAAAAGCGCGATCCGGTCAGTCGATTTTCTATTTTTCCTGCGATGTTGACCAATAGTTGTTGCGCGTATACTGTCGATGACGCTTATAAATAAAAACAGTATGGTCGAGCCCAATCTGACCCTTTTCGACAAATACGGCGGAATTCCTGCTGTGCGCGAGCTGGTGCGCCAGTTTCATGAGCGTTTTGTCACGAAACCGGGATTGCGACGCTATTTCGATGGCGTCGAGCCGCAGAAGCTGATCCAGCATCATGTCGAGATGATCGCGTACGCGATGGGCAAGCCATCTGCCAGCTTCGAGCCCAAGAAGATGGCGTCAGACCATCATCCGCTGGGCATCACGCTGTCCGCATACGAGCAGGTGATCAACATCTTCAGGCAAGTGCTGCTTGACGCGAATGTCGATGGCCGGGACATTGCGGAGATCATTCACCGGATGGACGCGCAGCGTCACCGGATCGTGCGCGACGCCAAACCCTTATCGAACCTCTACAACCCCGAGCATATCGACGAGCTGACCGGGCTTGGCAATGACGACGCGCTGCGGGACGCGCTGGCGGCCGAAAGCACGAAGTTTCACGAGAGTCGTCGCGATTTGTCGCTGGCACTGATGCGCGCGGCCGGCGCGGGCAGGGAAGCGCTGCCGACCGACCCGCGCGCTGTGCAGATGATGGATCGTCATTTGTCCGGCGTGCTCGCGCGCACCGTGCGAGAAGCCGATATGCTCTGTCGCCGCCATGACGGCAGCTTCGCGCTCGTACTGCGGGCCACCGATGCCGGCAAGGCGATGCAGGCCGCTCGGCGTCTCCAGTCCGCAGTCGCGCGCGAGCCTTTTATGCTGGTGGGAACCCGACTGTCGATCGATATGGCCATCGGTCTGGCGTCGTTGGGCGGGAAGGTCGGTTCAGCCGCAGAGCTGATCGCGAGCGCCGGGCAGGCGCTGCAGACGGCGACGAGCGGATCACAGCGGATTGTCGCGACCGCTTGAAAGCCCCGGGCTTGTGGCCCGAATGAGCAAAAGTGTTGCTTATCAAACGATGTACCTCGTTTTTTTGCCAATTCGCCCCTAGCATCGCAAAGAGAGGGGGCTATATGACAAAGCCAGTTAAGAAAGCGCCTGCAAAAAAGCGATCCGATCCAAAGTCCATCCCGAAATTTGCCAGCGAGCAGGCAGAGCGCGCATTCTGGGAAAGTACCGGTAACGACGCGACCGAGTTTTTCGATGTCAATTCTTTGAAGCTGGCGACGTTCCGCAACCTGAAGCCGTCCACGACCAGCATATCCTTGCGACTGAGCGATAGCCTGCTCGACGGCATACGCAGGGAAGCCAACCGGCTGGACGTACCTTATCAATCTCTGATGAAGGTCTGGCTTAGCGAAAAGCTCGACGAGGCCGCCAACCACTGAGTCGATGCGTCTCAAGTCATCGTCCCCATCCTGAGCACTCGTTTTTTCAACGGCCCGCAATGTGCGCGGCATATTCAGTCTGCCTTCCGACGCTGGAAGTGAGCGCTTAGGAGACCAAGGCTGTCACCGCCGCCATCTCTGCGATAATCGCGGCGAATGAAACCAAGAATAATCCTCATCCCGCTGAAGCTGATTCTGCTTTCACTGCTGCTGGTCGCGGGCCAGCTTGCCGCCGCTGCCGATCTGATCACCGCGCGCGCCTTTGTCGACGACCCGTCCTCGCAGATGACGCTCAGCGATGTGCAGCGTCAGCCCGCTGTTGAATTCAGCGGTGTGCTCAGCCGCGGGTTCACGAAGTCGGCGACATGGATACGGGTGACGGTTGCCGGGGTACCCGATGCCTCGCCGGGCGACTCGCTGGTGGTGCGCATCCGCCCGACCTATCTGGACCAGATCCGTCTTTATGATCCGCTGGATGATTCCGGCCGTATCCGCCAGACCGGCGATCATTACGACTGGCGCCAGTCCGAGTTCAAGTCACTCAATCACGGTTTTGCGATACCGGCATCGCGCGACACGCGTCAGATCTGGCTGCGGCTGTCGACCTCCAGTTCGAGTTTCATTCATGTCGAAGTGCTCTCGCCAGATGACGCGCAGCAGGCCAATCGTCTGCAGGAGACGCTGTACGGCTTGATGATGGGACTGCTGCTGCTGTTTTTCCTTTGGGCCGCGTCCCATTGGCTGATGAGCCGCGAAAATCTGATGGCAATGTTCACCGCCAGCCAGTTGATGGCCATCGTTTATGCGCTATCCACCGTGGGTTACAACCGGCTGTTGCTGACCGGCTTGCTGCCAGTGCGCACGATCGAGGTCATCGCGAACCTGATTTTCTGCAGCTATGTCTTTGTCGGGTTCATTTTTCACTATCGCTTCCTGCGTGAGTTTCGGCCAGTACGCGGCCTGTTAGGGGCACTCGCGGTCATGGCCATCTGCGCCTTTGGCGCTGAAATGACGTTGATGGCCATCGGCATGGTTCGTACTGCAATGCAAATCAATGTGTCGGTCGTCAGCTTTTCATCGGTACTGGTGCTGGCGATCGCCATCAGCACCCGCGCCTGGACCTCGCCTGCCGGTGACGAGCGACCGCCCATACCGAAATGGACCCTGGTTGGCTTTTATCTGGTTGTCAGCAGCGTGCTGGCGATGGCGACGGCGCACGGCCTGGGCCTGCTGAACGCGCCTGAATTCGCGCTGCACATGTACCTGATCCACGGCATGATGACGGGCGCGGTATTGATCGCATTGTTGCAGCTGCGTGCGCTACGGATCGAACAGGCGCGCAATCTGGCGACATTGCATGCGCGTTCGGCCGCGCAGCAGGTCGAGATCGAAAAGCAGAAGTCGCAGCTGCAAAGCCGCTTCATGGAGATGCTCGCGCATGAACTGAAGACCTCGTTGTCGGTGCTGCACATGGTGTTCGGCGCCGCCAAGACCAGCCCGGAAATGCTGGAGCATGGCCGCCGCACGGTAAAAAGCATCAATGACCTGATCGAGCGCTGCCTGCAGGCCGAGCGCTTCGAGGACAATGAAATCATTTCGCATTACGAAGACTTCCGCATCGATGCGCTGCTCGATGACGCAGTCAGCAAAACACAGGATTCGCAACGCTTCGTGGTGCAACAGGAGGAGTCCATCACGGTCAACAGCGACTGGCAGATTTTCAAAACCGTGGTTTCCAATCTGCTGGACAATGCATTAAAGTACTCGTCGGCCGGCAGCGTCATTAACGTGCGCGTCGTCAGCGCCATGCACGAAGGTGTGCGGGGCTGCGAGATCAGCGTCGACAATGATGTGCCGCAAGGAGCAGTTTCGCCGGGTTTCCCTGATCAGGCTGAGCTTTTCAAGAAGTACTATCGCGCCGACGGGGCGCGCAAGCACTCGGGTTCAGGGCTGGGGCTTTACCTCGTGGCCAATTTCATGCGGCTGCTGGGTGGTTCGGTTCGTTACGACAAACTCGACAACAGTGTCAGGTTCACGGTATGGCTGCCAAATTAAATATCACGGTCGTTGAAGACCACGACGCGCTGCGCGCGGTGACCATCGAGGCGCTGCGCCAGCAGGGGCATCAGGTGCAAGGCATTGCGTGCGCTGAAGCGCTGGACGACGAGGCAGCCAGCTTCCCGGCCGATGTTTTCATTATTGATATCAATCTTCCCGGCGAGGACGGTTTGTCGCTGTCGCGTCGCATCCGCAAGGGCAATCCGCGCGCCGGCATCATCATGGCCAGCGGCCGGACCCTGCTCGACGACCGTGTTGCCGGTTATGACAGTGGTGCAGATGTTTATCTGCCGAAGCCGGTCGCGATGGAAGAACTGCTGGCCGCCGTGTCAGCGGTGCAGCGCCGTATTGAGCAGCCCCGGGCAGAATCGAACGGCGAGCCGCGTCGCGGACTGGTGGTCGACTCGCGCTCGATGCTGCTGACCGGTCCGAAGGATTCGGTCGTCATTTCCCGTTCCGAGCTGCAGATGCTGTCGGCATTTTCGACCAGCGCCGGTCAGCAACTCGAGTATTGGCAGCTGATGGAAGCGCTGGGTCATACGCCCGATGAATTCCGCAAGGCGACGCTGGAAGTCAAAGTGGTGCGACTGCGCAAGAAGCTGATAGAAGCGGGCGCCGAATTGCGCTGCATACGCTCGGTGCGGCTCGTGGGCTATCAGTTGTGCGTACCGCTGCAAATCGTTTGACGGCTGCAGATCATTTCAAAGTCGCGCACCTTCGCCCCATCGGCTGATGTTACCCTGCGTGTAGGGTTTCGTAGGGAGGGCGCTGTCTCCCGAGCTTACGATTTCTCCTAATTACCCGGTTGCCCGTGCGCGCCGGCCCGATGCTCTCTGATGAAAGACAGTCGATGAAAGACACCACACCTGAAGGCACCCTCTACATAGGCAGCGGAGTTATCGCCAAAGGCCGCATGCAGGTGCCGTCGGCTGCAACCGTGAATGGCACGGTTGAAGGGGAATTGACCGCGCAGTCGCTGCGGGTACAGACCTCCGGCGTCGTCCGGGGCACGGCGGTTGCTGAAGACATTACTGTCGCTGGTCGCATTGATCAGTCGGCCACGGCAACCAAGTTGCTCGTGATTGAATCGACGGGGGTTCTCGACGGCCAGATCAGCTGTGGTGAACTCGAGATCCGCAAGGGCGGCGAGCTGCACGGGAAAGTGGAGATGCTCAAGCGCTGAGCTGTACCAGTAGTTTTTCATCAAAAGGGCGGCCGGATTCATTCCTCCGGTGTCAGCCGACCTTCAAGCGTGGCGATGACCGTCTTGCCTTCGCGGACTTCCAGCCGCAGCGTTGCGTCGTGTAGCCGCGCGATTTCCATGCACAGGCTCAGGCCGAGGCCAATGCCATCCACGTCGCGGCCGCGCGCCGCATCACCGCGATAGAAGCGCTGGAAAGCTCGTTCGGTCAGGTCCTCCGGGATGTTGTCGCAGGGATTCTCCACGCTCAGCAGGAAGCGCTGGTTCTGGCGCTTCAGCGTGAATCGGATCCAGCCCTGAGCGGCGTTGTACTTCGATGCATTGGTGTACAGGTTGTAAACCAGCTGATGCATCAGGCTGTGATCGCAGATGCAGATGACGTCAGGGTCGATCTCACTGTGGATCTGCAAACCGGGATCAAAGGCCATCGCATCCAGTGCCAGCTCGGTCATCAGGGATGACAGCGATACCGGTGTCATGTCATAGCGGATGCTATTGGCGTCAGCGCGCGACAGTAGCAGCAGTTTCTCGGTGATCTCGATGAGTCGTTCAATCTCGTCACCGATCAGGCGCATACGGATCTGCTGGTCCGAACCGGTCGGCAGCTCGGCGATCAGTCTTTCAGAGTTACCGCGCAGGATAGTGAGTGGGGTACGTAATTCGTGCGACGCATCGGCGGCGAAGCGGCGTGTTTGAACGAAACTCTGGTTCAGGCGTTCGCGCAGCTGCTCGAATACGGTCACGAAGCGACCGAATTCGCGATACGGCGGTAGTACATCAATCGGCTGGTCAAGGTTGCGCGACGTGAGCCCGGATAATGATTTTTCGAGCTGGCGGATAGGGCGCATCACGACACTGGTCATGTAATACGTCAACAGGATCAGCAGCAGGATGATGACCGGGGCAAGGTAGCGGAGAATGCGGGTACGTAGCTCATAGATCGAGTCGATATAGGCATCGACGTCAAAGCGACGAATCATCAGCACAGGACCGCTGGCTTCATCGATCAGAGAAAAGATGAGCCACTCGTCGCCATCTATTTTGCGGGTCTCAAGTCTGACCGCACTGCCCATCCTTTTCGGCTGGCTGACTACAACCGAGCCCGGCGACGCAGTCTGTGCGCAGGCCGGTTCATCCGCTGTGCCGACGCCCGCCCGGGGACACACCACATAATATTCGCTGATATTGCTGAGGGCTTCGCCTCGATTAGCACGTGCCGAACATGTCAGAAAAGCGCCCAGATCAACCGCGTCAGCCCGGCACTGGTCCAGGGTATTGGCCGCGTTCTGCTCGATATTGCTTACGATATGACGACTGGTCAGGTACTGGGCGATGATGCGATTCGCAGCAAACACCGCCACGGTCGCCAGGATAATGCGGATAAATAAGTGCCAGCGGAATGACTTTTTCATGCGTCATCCTCCAGCCGAAAGCGGTAGCCGACACCGCGTATGGTCTCGATCGGGAATAGCTGGCCGTCGCGTGCCTGACGGTTGAGCTTCTTGCGGATACGCTGAATGCAGACATCGACGACATTCGTCTCAGGGTCGAAGTTGATGCCCCAGACATTTTTCAGGATCTGCTGCCGGGAAAAGATCCGGTTCGGCGCGCGCATCAGGCACTCGACCAGACTGAACTCGCGCTGACTGAGCGGCGCAACGGTGCCGCGCCAGTTGGCCTGATGACTGACTTTGTTCAGTGTCAGCTCACCCGCGATGATCTCCGCAGATTCATGACCGACCTTGCGCGCCAGTACGGCTCGCACCCGCGCAATCAGTTCTTCGACAAAGAAAGGCTTCGGCAGGTAATCATCAGCGCCTGTTTCGAAACCGTGCAGTCGGTCAGGCAATTCACTGCGCGCACTCAGGATGATCACGGGGATCGCATTGCCGTCCTGACGCACTCTGGCTAGCACCTCGAAGCCATCGAGTACCGGCATCATGATATCGAGCACTACCAGATCGTGTTCGCCGGCGAGTATCGCCGACAGGCCGCTGCCGCCGTCCTTCACGTGCGTGACCCGGAAACCCGCAGTTTCCAGCGCAGGTATGACGAATTCCGCGATGCGGTATTCGTCCTCGATCAGCAGCAGTCGGGTCTTGGTCTCGGGCATTACGTGGCTGGTAACAGAGGAAGTTGCGCCGAAACGCCGGTACGCCCATCTTAGTGGGATTCTCCCGGCGGCAGGATTACATCATTGTCATAGTCCGCATTTTCGCCCTGCAAAATCAAGATGTAGATTCGAAGTGATCACTTTGTTAAAAAAGTGAAAACATGACAATGCTGTCATCTGTAGGGTTCATGACAGTATTGTCATTCATCGTCACTGCGCTCGGCATTAAATTCCGCTCCATGAATCACACAGCAGCCGGAGCCGGCGAGGCGTAGACGATGGGATCATCGGATCTGTTCAAGGCATTGACCCAGACGCTTGGTCGCGGGACGACGGATGTCGCCCTGAGCGAAGACGTGCGCCTGACGCCTTATCTGGCCGTGGTGGTTGCGATCATCTACATGATGGCGGTCGATGGCGATATCTCGGACCACGAGAGCAGCCAGTTGCAATCCGTGATCGGTACCGACGACCATACGCTGCAACGCGCGGTCGCGTATGCGCAGACCCATGAGGTCGATCAGTTCCTCAACGAAGCGCCCTTGCTGCTGGATGAGGATGCGCGGCAGTGCTTGCTCATCAACGTCGCCGATTCGCTGATGGCCGACGGCGAGATGCAAAAAGTCGAGCTGGCTTTGTTCGAGCGGATGCTGTCCGCCTTCGGTCATACGAAGGCCACGTTTCAGCCGCATTTCGATGCGATTGCAACCAAGGGCAAGACCTCGGTACTCGGCGACTTTTCAGCGGCGGCGAACACCGATGCGATGACGCCACCGAAAGCGCTGGTGATCGCGATGCTCTACATGATGTCGGCGGATGGCTCGATGGCCAGCGAGGAGATCGGACGGCTCAGTGTGACCATCGGCGGCCATCAGGCATTGCTGAAAGCCAGCCTGCGCTATGTGAGCCAGGTCAGGGCGCCGCAATTCCTCGCTGAGATTGCCGGTCTGCTCGACAAGCGGCAGCGCCTGTGCGTGCTGCTGAATGTCTGCGATGCGATGATGTCCGACCGCAAGGTGGTCGCGCAGGAGCGCGAACTGTTCGGTCGCATCATGGAGGCCTTCGGTGTGGCGTCAGCCAGCCTCGACACCTACCTGAGCACACTGCGCATCAAAAGTGATGTGCCGCATGACGATGTCAGTTCCGCAGCCCTGGCAGTGGCGTCGGCGTCGGCAAAACTCAGCACATCACCGCGTCCGGAGGGCGTGATCTTCGAGCGTAAGCGCACCTGGCAAGAGGAGACCGGTGAAGCCGGCGCAGCGGACGCAGAGGCGACAGCGGTGACGACCCAGCGCGACATACGCGATCACGGCGCAGCTTCGCTGGACTCGCGGATCTCGCGCACCATGCAGGACAACATCGACAGAATATCGCAAGGGCTGGACGATGAGACGGTGTCGGCCAGACCAGAACCGGCGACCCTTGGCGCGACGGATTTGCGTGTCCTGCAAGACGACAGCGGCCCCGCTGATCTGCGCGCGGTGCGTGACCGCGAGGGCCCGACTGAACAACGCACTGAGACCGATGCAGAGGGTCCGGTAACTCAACGTAGTGCGACAGATGCCGGCACGGTAGTGCGTAAGCAGTCAATGCAGGATGCGCGATTAAGTGACCTATCCCACCACTGGAAGGATGCCGAGGTGCCGGGCGAGCGACGCGCGTTGAATGACGCATCGGGACCGGCATTAGCTAATCATTGGGTAGATGACCGGCGCGCATTCGGTCGCGATGTCGAGGGTGGTGTTGAAGGTCTGAGTGATGCGGACGAGAGTTCGGAACGCATGCAGGCCGTGAGCGAGCGCACGAATCAAATTCGTGGTCATGTCGATGCGATGCAGCGTTCACGATCGCTGCGGGCGGGAAGCCGTATGCCGTCACTGCTGCGCTTCCGTCCGCGGCCTGAACCTGCCCGCGCTGCCACCGGCAACACGGATACAGCAGCCCCAGTCATGAAGAACGACAGTGATTTCATGTTGCTGTCGGCAGATGAAGGAGGACCCAGAATGAGTGAACCCGCCGCCCCTGCGAGTCAGCAGGATGCTCAGACCCACCGTCGACTGCGACTGCACAGCGCCGTCTTGCTGCCAGCCTTGTTCGTGACCTATGGGGTGACGATGGTTGGCGAGACTTTGTCTGAACGACTATTCATCACGAATCAGAGCAGCGCCACTGACGCGCAGATCGTGCATCAGATGGCGAGTGTGCAGCAGTCGGTGTACCGGATCACGCCGGATGCGGTGCAGCTGCTGCCGGGCGCGATCGCGGCGCCGGTGGCGGTCAATACGATGGCTGCCGGATCAGCTGCTGATCCGGCCGGTATGACGGGCAGCGATCATTCCGCCAGTGAGGCCATGTCGGATCGCGAAAAGGCAGATGATTTTCTGGAACAGCGCAAAAAGGATTTACAGGAAAAATTTCAGCAGCATCAGAGCTCGAGCGCGCTGGCCGCCGAGCGTCAGCAGTGGTTTGTCTATGCGAAGTCCATCGTGCTGCTCGGCCTCGGCATGGCTTTCTGGGGAGTGCTGTTCCGCTCATTGCCGATGCTGAACACGTCAACCGCATCAGGGCTGGTCGGTTTGCTGCTGACAGCGAACGGCTACTGGCTTTTCCTGCGATTCTGAAACCAGGAGACGAGAGTGGAAGTCGGTTTATCTGCAAACACAACATCGCTGATGGTTGCGATGCCCAAGCCGGTGTCGGTGGCATCGACGACGATGGACTTTGAGGTCGGCAGCGGCGGCAAATTGCTGACCGTCACTTTGGCAGATACCATTTCGGGAGAAGTCATCCGCGCGCTGGTCTATGACCGTAGCGCCCGCGTGCAGTCAATCACGGGTGCGGGCCGTGGTCAGATGATCGATACGGCGCAATGACTCTGCTGACATCGGTGGACGACCTGATCGACGAACTCGATCTGCTGCGGGCTTACGGCGTCAGTGTGTCCGATGCCGCCTATGCGCAGGCGAAGCGCATCGACATCCGTCTGTATGCATTGCTGGATCGGCGCGATGCCGCGTTGCTGGTATTGCGGCGGGCGTCGACGCTCGGCGCGCGTATGTCCGGCGACTGAACAGCTCAGCGGAACACGACCGACCAGCGCAGTACCAGTTCGCGCGCGTTGCGAAAGCCATTGCTGATTTCGACGTCTTGTGCGTAGCGCAGCTGTATCTGCGAGTTTTCACCCGTAAAGAGCAAGGTGCCCAGTGCGAGTCGCGTATTCTCCGGCGCGCCGGTACCGGTGCCGGTACTTTCGCGTCGGGTCGCACCCCCGCGATTGATTTGTGCGCTACCGTACCAGTGCCAGCTTGGCGTGGCTTTGTAGCGCGCGGTGCCGGTGAAGGCATAAGCGGTGTCCTGACTGAGCGTATCCGTGCCGGCATAGCGCTTGTTATCACCGAAGAATGCAACCTCGGGTGCGAGGTCCACCACCCACCGCTCACCCAAAGTTTTCATCCAGCCTGCGACCAGCACCGTCTTGATTCGGTTCTCACCGATATTCAGCAGTTGCGATGACTGATAGTCACCGGTCGGCAGCGATACAAAGACGCCGGTGAGCACATAGTCTCGATTTTCGCGGTCAATATAAGGCCAGAATGCCGCGCCCAGCCGCAAGTCACCAAAGCCTGACACCGGTTGCCCGAGCGCTGACAGCGTCGCGTTTCTATCTGTATCCGCTGCGGTCAGCACCATGACAGGCGCCAGCGTGTATTGGCCCTGTTCCCCCACAGAGAAATGCCGGCTGACGCGTACCGCCAGCAGATTCGTCGTCAATTCACCCGGCGCTGTGCGCGCGCCATTAGCCCACGGGCCGGTCAGTGTCTGATGCGCGGCATAGGCGGCAATATTCAAGCCGCCATCGGGCAGCGCAACGTAATCGGTCGGAAAAAAATCGTTTTGCGCAGCACCGGAGAACGGGCACACAATAGCCAGCAGCAGCGCCGCAATCAGGGATCTCAGCGAGGGTGTGGGCTTGTCTCGGTGTGTTATGGTTTTCATATTGCTTTAGTTTCTTAAAAGAAAGTGTAGCGGAAATTCCGTTGTTCTTGCGGTTTACCTAGCTTTTCGCAAATCATTGACCGAATGAAACCCGGAAGTCCTGTGCCATCAGCCTTTCGTTCAGCCCTACGTTCAGTGCTTCCCTCAGCGCGCTTTCGCGTAGGGCGGGTTGCTGGCGTGGTGCTCGGGCTGTTGCTGCTGCTCGTGCTGCTGGCCTGGTCAGGTGTGGATGTAAATGTTGGTGCGCAGCGGGCACCGCTGGCCCGCTTCCTGACGTCGCAGTTAGGACGCGAGCTGCGCATCGACGGCGAACTGCATCTGCGTTTCGGACTGCGCCCGCAACTGCGCGCGCATGACTTGCGCATCGCTCAGCCGGCTGGCTTCAGTGGCGAAGATTTTCTGCGGGTGGGCGAGATGGAGATCAGGCTCGACCTGCTGCCGCTGCTGATCGGTCGGTTCAAAGCCGAACGGCTGGCGGCGCGCGACATGAGCCTGAGCCTGCGGCAGACGAACGCAGGCGCGAACAACTGGACTTTCGGTGACTCGTCGCCATCATCACCGCAAGATGACCCGGCCACGGACGCGCACGAGATTGCGGATATCGCGGGCATCGACATTCGACAGCTCGACTTCGACCGCATTCGTGTCAGCTATCAGGCCGATGACGCGCCACCGCTGGTGTTCCGGCTCGACCGGCTGGACGCGGCGCTGCCGATCAATGGCGGCGTGGTGCTGCGCGCCGAAGGCAATATTGACCGCACGATGCCTTACCGGCTGGCGATCGATGGCGGCGAGTTGCGGCACTTGCTCAGCGGCCGTCCCGGTTGGCCCATCTCCCTGAGGCTGGACTTCGCCGGTGGCACGCTGACGGCGCAGGGCAAGCTCGGCGAGCAGGACAGCGCGTTGAATTTTGGTATGGGTGCGCCTGATCTCGCGCAATTCGGCAAGCTCATCGGCATCAGGTTGCCGAATGCCGGTGCGGCCGGCATGTCCGGGCAGGTGTTGGTGAAACCGGGCGTGGTGCGCATAGAGCGTCTGTCAGGCACGCTGGGCAAGACCACGATGGCCGGCTGGCTGCAATATGACGCCCGTGGCAGTCGGCCCGGTGTGTCCGGCGCGCTGGCGGTACTGGCGCTCGACCTGCGCCCCTGGCTGGGGCAGCAAGAGGACGATGACGCACCGACGGATTTGCGTGCGCTGTATCAGAGCCTGGCACAGTCCGATCTGGATCTGTCTTTGCTCAATGAATTCGATGCAGATATCCAGCTCGGTGTCGGCCAGTGGCTGAGCCTGCCCGGCGACATCCGTGATGCATCACTAGGGCTGCGGGTCGCACAGGGGCGGCTGGATATGCCGCTGCGGGCGGTGGTTGAGCAGGTGCCGCTGGAGGGACGCTTGCTGGCTGACGGCCGTGCGAAGCAGCCCTCGCTGTCGCTGAGCTTCACGGCGGGCAAATCCCCGATCGGCGGGCTGGCCCGTTTTCTGGCGGGTGTGCCGGGCATTGAAGGCCAGCTCGGCGGGCTGCGGATTGAGCTCAGCGCGACAGGGCAGCAGGGCGATGCGCTGATGCGTTCGCTCAAATCAAGCATGCAGCTGAAACCCAGTCGTCTCAGCTACGGTAATGTCGATGGTGGCAAGCCGGTCGCCTTCACGCTGGATGACCTGAATATCGCAGTCGGTGGCGAGCAGCCCCTGAGCGGTAAGTTGAAGGGTAGCCTGCTGGGACAGGCGCTGACGGCGACGCTGAGCGGTCCTTCGCTGCAAGCCGCGCTGCAGAAGGGCGGTGCGCCGGTGGCACTTGATGTACAGAATGGCCGCGTAGTCGGGCGCGTCGCGGGCACGCTGAATGGCGATGATGGTAGTGCCGATCTGACCTTCAGTCTCGGCGCCGAGCGGGCCGGCGATGTCGGTCCGTGGCTGGGTCTGAATCCGCGATCGACACTGCCGATCGCGCTGGCGGGTCGTGTGCAGGGCACGCTGCAGCACTGGACGCTGTCGCAGCTGGTGTTTCAAGTCGGCGACACCAGCCTGTACTCCGACCTCGACCAGGCCGCGACCGATCAGCGACAGCGCCTGAATGCGAAACTCGAGATCGTCAGCGTGAATCTGCAGCAGCTCGACCAGCTGCTGACACCCGCTGCGCCGGCGAAGTCCGGAAAGAAAGCCAGCCTCGACATTCCGGTGCTACCCGCAAAGCTGGTGCTGGATGATGCCGATATCAGCGTGCGCGCGCGCGATATTCATGGCACGCAGCTCGAGCTGGGTGAGATGGGTTTCGACGGACGCGTGCGCGATGGCTATATGCAGAGTTCGCCGTTCTTCGCCAATATTGCCGGCACACGCTATGAAGGTGCGGTGATGCTTGATCTGCGCGCCGCCGAGCCGCACGCGCAGTTATGGCTGTCAGCCGCGCCGGTGGATGTGGGCAGGGTATTACGGCAGCTGAAGCTGGCGAAGCAGATTGATGCGACTGCCGACCGGCTGGCGCTGTATATCGATACACGATCCTCCCATCTGGCCTCGATGATGGCTAATGCCCGCCTGCTCGGCGAGATCGACGGTGGCCGCATCACGCTACGTGACGACAATACGAAGTCATCTTTGCAAATCGCGCTGCGCAAAGGCAGTCTGTCGGCGCGACCGGGTGAGCGTGTGACGCTCGATCTGGAGGCGGCGATGGATGGCATGCCGCTCAGTCTGCGTGTGCGCAGCGCGACGATGAAGGCGCTGGCGGATGCGCAGCAGCGTATTCCTTTCGAACTGACGCTCGACTCGGCGAAGACCCGTGTGCTGCTGCACGGCAGTGTTGACCGCGATATCGACGCGCGGGACATCGAGCTGGCGCTGGACATGCAGGGTGAGCGCCTTGATACGCTCGACAGGCTGGTGCGTGTCTCGCTGCCGCCCTGGGGGCCGTGGTCGGCGGCAGGACGATTTCGGATGAATGCGCGAGGTTATGCGGTCGATGGCTTGCGCCTGCAGGTAGGTGGCAGCACGCTGCAGGGACGCGGTGTGATGGATACCTCACAGGGACGCGCGAAGATCGATGTTGCGCTGGAGACGCCGCTGATCCAGCTGGATGATTTCAAGCTACAGGGCTGGTCAGCACTGAACAGCAAACCGGCGCAGGATGAAAGCAGCGATCTGGCCGCGTTGCGGCAGAAGGCATTGCAGACCAGCGATGAGGTGCAGGGCCTGCTGTCGCGCGAGAACCTGGCGCGTGCCGACGCGACGCTGTCGGTGCGGGTGGCGCAGGTGAAATCCGGCAAGGATGTGCTCGGCCACGGCAGCCTGGATGCGCGACTCGCCAATGGCCGCGCCGAGATCGGGCCGGTGCTGGTGACGATGCCGGGGGGCGAGGCAGCGATGCGCCTGTCCTATGAGCCACTGGCATCGGAAGTGCTGGCCGACCTGACAGTGGATATCGATCGCTTTGATTATGGCGTGATCGGTCGTCGTCTGAAGCCCGACAGTGATCTCGGCGGCCGCTTCAGCCTGAAGATGGATCTGCATTCGCGCGCGCCGCGCGTATCGCAGCTGCTGGCGCGCGGCAATGGACGTCTTGATGTTGCGGTCTGGCCGGAGCGACTGTCGGCGGGTGTCTTCGACTTGTGGGCAGTGAATCTGTTCATTGCTTTGCTGCCGACGCTGGATCCGTCGAATGCGTCAGTGGTCAATTGCGCGGTGGGACGTTTCCGGCTCAGTGACGGCAAGCTCGCTCAGGATCAGCTGGTGCTCGATACCAGTCGCATGCGTGTTACCGGCAGCGCTGCGATCAATTTCAATGATGAGCGCGTGAAGCTCCGATTGCAGCCTCAGGCGAAGACGGCACAGTTTCTGAGTCTGGAAACACCGGTCGAGGTGAACGGGAAGTTCGAGCAGTTCAGTATCGGCCCCAATCCGGGCGATCTGCTGCAGACCGTGGCGCGGCTGGCGACCTCGATCATCTGGGTGCCGATCAAACGTTTGTTTTCCGAGCCGGTGCCAAAGGACGGTGCCGATGTCTGCCGCGTTTCGTTCAGGTGAACTTCAGCGACATCAGCATTAGCTGCGGGTGACGGTCATCAGCTCATCGCCGACAACCAGGCTGCCGGATCATACGCGCGCAGGGTGCTGAGCAGCGCCTCGGGCTCCATCGCCTTGCTGTGCAGCCAGCCCTGAATCTGGTCACATCCCTGATCGCGCAGCACCTGCAATTGCTCCCGGGTTTCGACACCCTCAGCCACGACCGTGAGGTTAAGACTGTGCGACAGCTGTATCAGCGTGCGCGTGATGACGGATGCTTCATGCGCACCGGGCTGGTCGACGCCGGCGACAAACTGGCGGTCGATTTTCAGGCAGGACAAGGGGAAGCGATTCAGGTACGCAAAGCTCGAATAGCCGGTGCCGAAATCATCCACCGAAATTTTCACACCCTGTTCATGCAAGACGCGCAGGGTCTTCATGGTCGCCTCGACATTGCTCATCATCAGTGACTCGGTCAGCTCCAGCTCCAGCGAAGCTGGCGCCAGCCCGGATGACTGTAATGCCTCATTCACCATGCGGATCAGCTCAGGTCCGTTCAGCTGCCGGGCGGACAGATTGACGGCGACCGTCAGTTCGCTCAGCCCTTGATGTTGCAGGGCTGCGCACTGGAGGCACGCCTCTTTCAGCACCCAGACACCAATGGAATTGATCAGCGTGGACTCTTCAGCCAGCGGGATGAAGCGGTCGGGCGTCAGCACGCCGAGGTCCGGATGACGCCATCGCAGCAGCGCCTCGACACCGGTCACTTTGCCGGTTGCCACCTCGACTTTCGGCTGGTAGAGCAGAAAGAATTCCTCGCGCGCGAGCGCATCACTCAGATGACGCTCGATCTGCGCGCGCTCCAGCAGCTGCGCGTGAATCTCCTCGTTGTACAGCTGGTAGAGGTTACGTCCGGATTCCTTCGCGCGATACATCGCCGCATCGGCGCGCTCCAGCAGCAACCGTCCGCTGTCGCCATCGTCAGGGAAGGCGGCGATACCCAGGCTGCAGGTGACCTGCAAGGTATGGCTGTCGATCTCGACGGGTTCGCACACGACCTGCATGATGCGCTCAAGTCGCTGTGGGGTGAGCATGGAATCCGGGCCCCCCCGCAGCACCAGAATGAACTCGTCGCCACCATAGCGGCCGATGATGTCCTCGGCGCGCAGTATCCGACGCAGGCGTGCCGTGATGGCGACGAGCAGCCTGTCGCCGGTGCCATGACCGAGGCGGTCATTAATCTGCTTGAAGCGATCGAGATCCAGAAAAGCGACCCAGCAAGGGATTTGATGCCGCCGTGCGTAGACCAGCAATTCATCGAGCTTTATCAGCAGCGCGCTGCGGTTACTGACCCCCGTCAGGGCGTCGTGGGTAGCCTGGTGAGCGAGCTGTTGTTCAAGTCGTTTGCGCTCGGAGATATCGCGCATCACGATCTGGGTGGCATTGCGACCGTCATAGGTCATGGGCATGCAACGCAGCGCAATATCGACCACAGAGCCATCCAGCCGGGTCGCCAACGAGTCGGCACGCTCGCCGTCTTCCTTGCCGAGGAGTTCAATATCATTCGGCAATCCCAGCTGTGACAGGGCGGTTCCGGCGAGCCGCTGCGACGCGGTCTCCGCCAACAGCCGCGTGGCGGCGCTGTTGGCGAATGCAATTCGTCCATCGATCGCCACCAGAATGGCGTCCGGGGACATCTCGACGATCAGCCGGTAACGCGCCTCGCTCTCTCTCAGTCTGGACAGGGTTTCCTGCCGCTCCTGCGCCTCGATGAAGAGCTCGAGGCTTTTCTGCTCCAGCAAGGCTTCGGCCTGCTGACGTGCGCTGATTTCGCGCTGCAGCTTGCGCTGCAGGATTTCATCCGGAGACGACATCGCCCGTCCTGGTCAGCGTGAACCGCGTGCGTCCACCACGCTCGTCATCGGGCAGGTCCTGACGCTCGACGACGATCGGCTCGCCGAAATGCTGGATGCAGCCTTCAATCAGGCCAAACGCGAGATCGGCCATGCGACGGCTGGATGTGTAGGTCAGCGTGAGCCGTCCGTCCGAGATCTGTTCATGCTCGAAGGTCGGCAGCTCGGCGTTGCTGTAGAGCTTGCGTACTTCGACATGAATATGATTGTCGAGCGCCTTCAGCATCGTGAATACGTCGGGATGGGTTTGCAGGTAGGTCGGGTGGTGGGTCGCCAGCCGCTCGAACAGATGACGGCCGAAGTGCTGTAACAGAGCCGGCACCGGCAGACCCGTGTGTGTGGACAACTGGGACACCATATCGACCATTTCCTGGTGCGGATAGGTGCCGACAGAGGTATAGGCGCCACCGGTTGACAGCGTTGACGCCGCGATGATGGCATCAACGGTTTCGGGTGAAAACTGTGCCTCGACCAGATCCAGAAACTCGCGAAAAATGATGCCTTTCATAGATCCTCTATGAATATATAGTTTGGAAATACTACCGCAAGGCAACAAAATTTACTGCTAGTTATCGGGATCATTCACCATTTTTTCGTCAGGTCGAGGCGTCCGAAGGAGGGGGGTGACACCGACTTCCGTGCGATGCTGCCAACTGCGCCAAGCAGCAGTAGGCATGACGCTGGCGAATCAGTCATTCGGCCCAGGCGCGGGTACCCCGGCGACTGGCGGGCTCTCACCGCGCGCCTGATGCACACAAGCCATGGTCTTGTCCCAGAACACGGCGCCGCTACCGCCATAGCGCGACGGCAGACGCAGCATCTTGCGATGCGTCTTCGCCAGCGCCCGTTCCAGCTGTTCATTCATCAGGCCTTGGCGCTCGAGCTCAAGATAGGCCTCGCAGTTGGCGCCGATCTCGTCACGCGTGATGTCCGTCGCATGCGCGCACTCATGATAAAAAATGAAATCGAGCATGTGCGGATCGGTCTGGCGCATCGCCTTCACGGTCACGTGATCGAAATAAATCTCGGGCCAGCCGTCCTTGTCCTGTCGTACCACGGCGGCTGCGCCGCCAAGCTCCGGCGTGCGGTCGCCTGTTTCACCGTGGCCCAGCCAGTGCTCCGGCGTGATGCGACGCTCGCCGTTACGTTCGACGGCGCACTGCACCTGCCGCCCGTCAGAGCGCTCGAAGGCCTGTGCCGCGGGCAGCAGGGTCAGCGACAGCAACAGGGCGGCAGCGGCTCGCATGGCGTGTTGATCAGGGGTTGCGGAAAGCCGCGACCGGCAGCTGCGGCGCCTGCGCGAATTGTTTCGGTACCTCGCCGGTCAGTGTGCCGAGGAAGGCCACGATCTGCTTCACATCCTCGTCGCTCAGCTGTCGCCCGAGCTGCAGGCGACCCATCACGCGCACCGCATCATCGAGCGTGGCCACCGAGCCGTCATGGAAGTAGGGCGGCGTCATCGCGACATTGCGCAGCTGCGGCACCTTGAACACCCACATGTCTTCCTGCCGGCCGGTGTCATGGAATTTGCCCTTGTCGCGGCCTTTGAGCTGCGGCATTTCGACGCTACCGGTCGCTTTCCAGTAGTCCTCGGTCAGGCCGAATTTCTGGAAGCTGTTACCGCCAAGGGTCGACCCGTTGTGACAGCCGGCACAGCCATAGCTGATGAACTTGTCGAGACCGGCTTTGGCATCGGCGCTGATCGCGCGCCGGTCGCCTTTCAGATAGCGATCAAAGGGCGCGGGCGTCAGCAGTGTGCGCTCAAAGGCGCCGATCGCATTCGCCCAGTTTTCCGACGTCACCGACTCCCTCTCATTCGGGAACGCTTCGTCGAATAGTTGCTGGTAGCCCAGCGCGATCAGTTTCGCTTCAGCCTCTTCAAAGCTCTTGTTGCCATACGCGAAGGGGCTGGTCAGTGCCTTCTGCGCCTGCTCCTCGACGCTGACGCGGTTACCGCCGTAGTGCTGCGCAATCAGCAGCGGCGTATTGAAGACGGTCTGCGCATTGCGCGCCATGCGCACGCCGTTCACGCCGACCGAGGTCGGCAGCGAATCGGCGCCGTAGTGGCTCGGGCTGTGGCAGCTGACGCAGCCGGTGCGACCATCGACCGACACGCGGGTTTCGAAAAACAGTTTGCGGCCAAGCTCGACGCGCGCCGCAGAGTGCGGATAGTCATCCACATGCGCGGTGTGGGGCAGCGGACGGAACACTTGCAGCGCACGCTCCAGCAGCGCGCTGTCGGTGTCACCGGCGATCACTAGGCCGACGCCGAGCGCGCCTGCGGTCAGCAAGATCAGACCGGCAGCGCGGCGCGGCCGGAGGCGGGACAGGAACAAGGGCAGAGACTTCATCAGAAGGGCATCCTTTTTAGGCAATCCCCTGATTTTGCCGCGATTCAATCTTTCTTGCAGGCCAAAGTTCTCTGGCGCATGCGGAACGGCGGGAATAGCCTGTGCCGGCTCGTTATGGCGCGTTGTTGCGTCCTTTCATGATTTGCCGTATTGCCTTGATGGCATGTTCCCATCTATCCTTTCAGTACAGCAAGTTTTTACACGCTTCCGCCGCCCGGTCACCCCCGGCCTGACGGAAAGACCGAAGGCACTCAGGCACTGTCGCGAACCGGCAGGCGTCCCACCCATGAAAACACTCCCCACACTGACCGTCTCCTTGCTGCTCGCCGGCGCAGGGCTGCTTGCCCAGGTCGCTTCCGCCGCTCCCGCCACATGGCAGGACAATCTGGAGCCTCTATCGGCTGCCGACTGGAATCGCGAACGAGCCGCCCATCTGCTGGAACGCGCCGGCTTCGGCGGCACGCCAGCCGAGGTGGCCAGGCTGGCGGCGATGTCGCCCGCGCAGGCGGTACGCTCGCTGGTGTACTACCAGTCGGTGCGCAACCCGCTGCCCGCGTTTGAAGACTCCGGCGCCTTCGATCCCGGCCTGGATCCGTTCGCGCCCTCGCGTCCGGCCGCCACCGATCAGGCCAAGCGTACCGGCGAGGCGCTCGGCGTGAAAGCCAAGCCGGCCGGCAATCGCAGGCTGCAGCAGGTGGCTGATCGTTTCCTGTACTGGAAGCGGGTGACCAAACTTGAGACCGAGCGCATCGGCTACTGGTGGGCCAACCGCATGGTCGCGACCAAACGCCCGCTGGAAGAGAAAATGGCGCTGTTCTGGCATGGCCACTTCGCGACGGGTGACGAGAAGGTGCAGGACTATCGCAAGATGCTGCGTCAGAACGAATTGCTGCGCGCGAAGGCAACCGATAATTTCCGCAGCCTGCTGATCGCGGTGTCGCAGGACCCGGCGATGCTGGCGTCGCTGGATGCCGGCGTCAACGTGAAGGGCGCGCCGAATGAGAATTTTGCGCGCGAGATCATGGAGTTGTTCACGATGGGCGTGGGCAATTACACCGAGAAAGACATTCAGGAAGCCGCACGCGCATTCACCGGCTGGAACTACAAGGGTCTGGACTTCGTGGTGAACCCGCAGCAGCACGATGACGGCATGAAGACCGTGCTTGACCAGCGCGGCAATTTTGACGGTGTACAGGTGATTGACATCATCCTCGCGAAGCCGGTGACCTCGGAATACATCGCATCGAAGCTGTACCGCTATTTCGTGCGCGAAGAGGTCGCGCCCGCCATGCGTGTGAAGCTCGGCAAGCTGCTGCGCGACAAGCGCTACGAGATCGCGCCTTTCCTCGACACGGTCTTCAGCTCGAAAGATTTTTACAGCGATGCCTCGGTCGGCACGCGCATCAAGTCGCCGGTCGAACTGACCGTATCGACCTACCGCAAGCTCGGCCTGACCGAAGTGCCGGGTATTCCCGACTTCAATGTGCTGACGGAGGCGATGGGCCAGAAGCTGCTGAACCCGCCCAATGTGGCCGGCTGGACCAGCGGCCGCAGCTGGATCACGCCGGGCCTGTTACTCGTGCGCGGCAACTTTGTGTATGACACCGTGTTCCCGCCGGTGGATTTCGTCGCGCCGGATCGTGTGGCGGACGACCGCTATGGCATCGTGCCAGTGGCCGAGAAGCTCGCGATGGGCAAGGACGTGACGACCGCGACCAAGCCGGAATACAAAGAGGTGACATCGATGTCGATGCAAAACGACCGCGATGAAGACTTCAACACGCGTCTGGCCAGCTACCACGCGTGGCGCAAAGCGATCGAGAAGGTGAAAGCGATTCCGCGCATGCCGGCACGCATTGATCTGTCGCAGATGGTGCGTGACGCGGGTTGCGTCACCACGCAACAGGCGGTTGATCATCTGCTGATGCGTTTCCTGTCGGTGCCGCTGGATGCCGACACTCGCGAGAAAATCGCAGCGCTGCTCGAATCCGACCTCGGCACCGCCGACCTGAAACTTGCCGACACCTACATGGAAGATGCGCTGCGCAATACGCTGCACGTGATCCTGTCGCTGCCTGCCTACCAGCTGGGATGAACATCATGGATCACTCCTCCATCAATGCCACACGCCGCGATCTGCTCAAGGCGCTTGGCGCGCTGGGCATCACGGCTGGTCTGCCGTTCTCGCCGGCGCTGGCCGCAAACGACAAGCGCATTCTCGTGGTGGTTGAAATGTCCGGCGCGAACGACGGACTGAACACGCTGGTGCCTTACGCGGATGATGCGTATTACCGGCTGCGTCCGCGTATTGGCCTGCCGGCCGACAAGCTGCGCAAGATCGACGACCATTACGGTTTCAATCCCGGCATGCTGGGCTTCGAGCGTCTGTACAAGGACGGCAAGATGGCGATCGTGCATGGCTGCGGCTATCCGCAACAGTCGCTGTCGCATTTCCAGTCGATGGCCTACTGGCACACCGGTGTTCCGAACGGCGGCGAACATTTTGGCTGGCTCGGCCGCGTTGCCGATGCGATTGATCCTGCGCTGACGCCGAACTTCCTGGTCAATATCGATGAGCGGCAGTCGCTGGCGGTGCAGTCACAGCATCACGTGCCGGTGGTATTCGACGATCCGGAGCGCTTTGCGCGCAAGGGCCTGCTGCAGAGCCGCGCGCTGCTGGACAATCCGGCGCCTGCCAGCGGCATGAATGCGTCGCGCAAGTATCTTGATGATGTCGCGAAGAGCGCGCGCGAAGCGTCGCAGCTGGTGCGGGCCGCGTGGGACAACTACAAGACACCGGTTGACTACGGTATCCGTTCGCTCGACCTGAACAAGGTCGCAGCGATGATCAATGCGGGGCTGTCGAGCCGGCTGTTTTATGTGTCGTTCCGCCACAATGCCTTTGACACGCATGTGCAGCAGAACGAGCAGCATGGCCGGCTGCTGTCCTATGCGTCGGATGCGATTGCGGGCTTCATGAAGGATATGGAACGCATCGGCCGCGCGGATGACGTGACCGTCATGGTGTTCTCTGAATTCGGCCGCCGCGCCGCCGAGAACACCAGCCTCGGTACCGACCATGGCACCGCGAACCACATGTACGTGATCGGTAAACCCGTCAAGGGCGGCCACTATGGCGACGTGCCTTCGCTGACGGATCTTGACGCTGACGGCAACCTGAAATTCACCACCGACTTCCGGCGCGTGTATGCGAGCCTGATCGAGGGCTGGCTGAGGCATGACAGCAAGCCGCTGCTCGGCGGGGATTTCCGAACTTTCCCGCTGTTCGGCTGATCCGTCGTCGCCGTACGTTGCGTGCGTCAGTGATGCTGGCTGTGCGGCGCCCGCTCGCCTTTGGCGGAGGATGGCTCCATCGCTGGCTTCGGCTTGCCCTGCGCGTCGGAGAGCCGGTACTTGGTACGGCGGTCGCCCATCAGGTCGCGCAGCTCACGAATGCTCATTTCAGTGACTTCATGCATGCGGATCAGTAGCGATGCACCGACCGGTAGCGTGCGGTGACGTATCTTGCTGATGACCGGTGGCGCCACTTCCAGTGCGCGCGATAGTGCCGCATCATTCTTCAGTTTCATGCGCTCGCGTAGTGTATCGAGCAGGCGATTCGGGTTATAGCTTTCCTGCGATGACAGCGCATGCGTTTGCGGCTGATGTCGTTGGTGGTGTTCCATGATGCTCCTCGGCTCAGTAGGGTCACAGCAACGGACAAGATGCCCGCTTGCGTATTCGTCCTGACTACTCCGTTGGCAACAAGTTCCGGCCCAACATCGCCGGCTTGCATTTTTTCCGAGATTCGCTGCGCAAAAAAATAGCGACGGACAGGCCGTCGCTGAAATGAGAACTGCAAGGCGCGTTACCAGATGCCGGACAGAAAAGCGGGATTGATCGGCGCGCGATAGGCCGCGTAAGGCGCGAACGCTCCCATGCCCAGCCCCATCCCAAGCGCGGCATTCTGCGCCTGCAGCGCAGGCAGGTCGTGATAGCCGATATTCATTGCCTGCATCGGTGTGCCGAGCATTGAACCCATGGCGGCATTGCCAGCGCCGAGCCCGCCACCCATCGACGCGCCGATGCCGGCGACCCCTTGCGCCGATACCAGACCGACCGCGCGCAAGACATCGGGCAGTCCGAAGCCGGTGCGGCGCTGGTCGCCGAGCATCAGTGGCTGACAGGATTGCTTGATGATCTGGAACAGCCGCTCAACCCGTGCCGCGCTGCGCATGGGTCCTGCACTGCGGAATTCCGGATGATGCGCCAGTACCAGTGCAGCCAGCCCGGTGACATGCGGAGTCGCCATCGAGGTGCCATCCCAGGCGGCGAAATTATTGTCGGGAACTGAGGAGGTGATCGCGACGCCCGGCGCGCAAACCGCCACTTCGCGCCCGTAACAGCTGAAGCGGGCGGAGAAGAATCCGTTCGCATCAATCGCCTGCGTGAGTGTCTGCGTGTGATAGCTGTCAGCCGGGAATTCATGCACACGACCAATGGCAGCCACCGTCAGCACGTTCGGCGACGAGCCGGGATATTGCACCGGACCACCGGCATTACCGGCTGCGACGATACACGCAATACCGGCATTTTTTGCACGGATGATTTGCTGCTCGAGCGCCTCGGATGGATCGGCGCCGCCCAGCGACATGTTGACGACGTCGATCTGGTGCTCAATGCAGTACTCCAGCGCATCGATCAGCTGACTCACCTGTCCGCCGGGGAACAGCTTGCACGCATGGATCTCCGCATCGGGCGCGAAGCCGCGAATGCCGCTCGCAGAGTCCAGTCCGGCGATCACGCCAGTGCAATGGGAGCCGTGCGAAATCGTGTCGACATTCCAGGTCGTGGCCTGCGTCGCCTTGTTCACGATGTCATAGCCCTTCGTCACCTGGGTCAGGTCCGAGTGGCTGTTGGCGCAGCCGGAATCGATGACGGCGATCTTCACACCCTGTCCGCGGTAGGTATTCGGTAGCTGATCGAGTCTCATCGCTTTTTGTCCCCAGCCGAGTTGCTGCTGCTGCGGAAAATTCTTCAGGCTCGGCCAGTCGGACAGTGCGCGCAGCCCGATCAGGTTCAATTCACTGTCGCTGATATCAGGCTGTTCCTGATAGAAGCTCCAGTAATCCGCGCGTGGCTTCACATACAGCTTGCGCACGCTGGCAGCGCTCTCACCAAACAGCGTGAGTTTCACCCGACCGTTCGCGTCGCTGATGCCGTGTGCAGGAAGCAGGCTGCCGAACAGATAGACCTCGGCACCGGCGACCGGCTGATCCTTGCCCATCACGACGAATTCGGCGTTGAAGGCCGCACCGCTGACGGGCAGGTTGCAGTTGGCCATGGCCGGCACCTGCGCGTAATTCACATCATGCAGTTGCAAGGGCTGGTCGCGTTCAACGATCAGCTGACCCTGCGCCTGCTGCGCCAGCGCGAGTGCTTTGTCTTCATGCATCAGCGCGACCAGCACGCCGCCTTCCTGCGTGCCGGTACCGAGCGCGCCAACCACCTGCTTCGGGCCGACGCGATTGATGATCTCAATGTCGGGCGCATCCTTCAGTGCCTGCTCAACCATGGAAAAACTGAGCGGCGCAATACCCATCATCTGCATACCGAGATTGCGGCGCGGTGCGATCAGGAACTGGCCCTTGCGCTGCCTGACATCGCGCGATGCGGATCGGGCGTCGGACTTGTGCTCAGACCGCGCTTCGGGCTTGGCTTCGGTCCTCGCTTCGGTCCTCGATTCGGTCCTTGTATCAGCCTTCACATCTTGATTCGTGTCAGGCTTCGCTTCGGTAGCGGGCGGTGAATTTGCCGGCGACGCACTCGTGCCGGACTCAGGTTTGGTGGCCATCATATCCTTTCAAAATGCGGTGTCAGTTACCGGGTGGCGCATCATCGAACAGAGACAAAGGCTGGTCAGGTTCGATCTTCAGGTCGCCGCCGACGGCGAAACGGGTTTGCAGTTCTGCAGCTTTGGCATGACTCATGTCAAAGACCGCGGTGTGTGGCGCGTCTGGCGGGCCGACGGTATCCAGTAGTTGCAGATCGGGATCGCTGCGGTGGCCGGCCATGAAGTCGCCGAGTTGGCGGGTGTCGCCGCAGCTAATCAGATAACGACCGCGGCCCGGTCGGCCCTGGATCAATGGCATGCGCGCTTCCTTTGATGTTTTTCATCGCGCGCCGACGCGAGGCCGGCGCGATGTGCGGGTGACTGCGTTGCTCAGTGCAGCGTTTGGCCGGACGCGAAGTTTTGCTGGCCCTGCTGCCCATACGCCTGCTGTTGCTGTTGTTGCTGCTGTTGGGCCAGCTGTGCCAGTTGCTGAATTTGTTGTAGCTGCTGCAGTTGCTGGAGTTGTTGCAGCTGTTGTGCGAGCTGCTGCTGCGCTTGCATCTGCTGCATCGGATCGACCTGGAAAGGCAGCAGGCGTCCTAGCTGGCTCGCGATACCGCCGATCTGGCTGCCGATGCCGGATTGGCCGAACATGCCGCCAATGGCACCACCGAGCGGCTGACCGACCTGTCCGATCAGGTTGCCTATCCAGCCCTGTGGTGAGTAGGACTGCATCTGCTGCATCGGATCGGCGGAGAAGGGCAGCATACGGCCCAGTTGTCCTGCGATACCGCCGATCTGGCTGCCGACGTTGGGTTGGCCGAAGATACTGCCGATGGCGCCGCCAAGTGGCTGTCCCACCTGACCGATCAGGTTACCCAACCATCCCTGCGGCGATAGCTGCTGCATCTGCTGCAGTTGCTGTTGCAGCTGTTGTTGTTGCGCGAGCTGTTGTGCGTACGCTTGCATGGGGTCGACCGAGAACGGAAGGATGCTGCCACCGATACCACCGGCGATCTGACCGATCTGGTTACCTAGCCCGGCATTGCCAAACAGCCCGCCGATGCCGCGACCGATCAGGCCGCCGACTGGCCCGCCGAGCAGGCTGCTGAAAATTCCCTGAGGTCCGTACTGCTGCTGGCCGCTGTAACCGCCCATTTGCGAAATGCCATTCATGTCTGCTCCTGTGCGTGGAAGGAGCCACCATCTTTTCGGCTATGCGCGTGGTTTGCAAGTCGATCGACATCTCCATTGCGAACGCTCATTGGATGTTCGATGATCGTATCGATCGTGAATGTGTGGAAAATAAAAAAACCGTGCAGGCCTGTCGGCACTGCACGGTTTGCTTTGAAGCGATAGCGCTTAGTGCACCAGCAAGGTAAACGGATGCACGTAGGCTTGCAGTGTCACCAGGATGCCAACCAGCGCGGCCAGCGCGATCGAGTGGAAGAACACATAGCGCAGGATGGTGCCTTCGTGTCCGTACCACTTGGTCGCAGTCGATGCGACCACGATGGATTGCGCGTCGATCATCTTGCCCATCACGCCGCCCGATGAATTCGCTGCAGCCATCAGCACCGGGCTCAGACCCAGCTGTTCGGCCGAGGTCTTTTGCAGACCGCCGAACAGCACGTTCGATGCGGTGTCAGAACCGGTCAGCGCCACGCCGAGCCAGCCGAGCAGGGTGCCGAAGAACGGATAGAACACGCCGGTGTTGGCGAACGCGAGACCGAGTGTCGAATCCACGCCGGAGTAGCGGGTGCAGTAACCGAGGGCGAGCATCGCGGCGATGGTCAGCAGCGAATACTTCAGCAGCTTCAGCGTGTCCCAGTACACGGCCAGCATTTCCTTGATGCGGTAGCCCATCACGAAGGCTGAGATCACCGAAGCGATGAAGATGCCGGTACCAGTGGCCGACAGCCAGTTCAGCTTGAAGATCGCTTCTTCGATTTTCGGTGTTGCGGCGACCGGTGGCATCTTCTGCACCAGGTTATGCAGATGGGCCCATTCGATCTTCACGATCGAGAAGCCGTCGAGCACCTTCTTCCATTCGGGGATGCCCCACAGCAGCACGATCACCGACAGGATCAGCCAAGGCGTCCACGCGGTCATCACTTCTTTCCGGGTGTAGGTCTGGAAGGCGGCAGCAGGCGCAGCCTGCTCGTCTCCGCCTTCAAACTTGCCGGCTGCGGAGGTCATGATCTCTTTCGGATGCCAGACTTTCAGGAATAGCGTGAGGCAAACCATCGAGGCGACGGCGGCACCGACGTCAACCAGCCACGGGCCGTGGAAGTTGGAGATCAGGTACTGCGGAATCGCGAATGCGGCACCGGCCACCAGTACCGCCGGCCAGATCGCGAGCATGCCGCGGAAACCGCAAAACGCCCACACCAGCCAGAACGGAACGATCAGTGAGAACAGCGGCAGCTGGCGACCGACCATGCCCGACAACTCGAGCATGTCGAGGCCGGTCACGGCGGCCAGCGCAATGATCGGCGTGCCGAGCGCACCGTAGGCCACGGGTGCGGTATTGGCAATCAGCGACAGGCCCGAGGCGGCCAGCGGCGCGAAGCCGAGACCGATCAGCATCGCACCCGTGACCGCCACCGGCGTGCCAAAGCCGCCGGCACCTTCAAAGAAGGCGCCAAACGAAAACGCAATCAGCAGCAACTGAAGTCGACGGTCACCAGAGATACCGGCGATGCTCTCGCGCAGCACTTTGAACTGGCCTTTGCGATCCGTCAGCTGATACAGGAAGATCACGTTGATGATGATCCAGCCGATCGGGAACAGGCCGTAGGCAGCACCGTACAGCGCCGAAGACAAGGCGATATCGGTGGGCATCGTGAAGCCGACGATCGCAACCACCAGAGCGGCCACCAGACCCATCAGGGCGGCGATATGGGCCTTGATGTGGAAGAAGGCTAGCGCTGCCAGCATGACCACGACCGGAATGGCCGCAGCCATCGTCGACAGCCAGACGTTATTGAATGGGTCATACACTTGTGACCACATATGGAATCTCCCCGCGTCTTATTAAAAGAGTTATGTCACCGAGCCAGCATCATATTGAAGGGGAGAAACCTTGTCCACGCGTTTTCCCCGGGCGGTCCGACGGATTCAAGCCGATCACGGTGAAAACTTTTTCCCCGCGTTTTGAAAATTTTTAGCTTGTCAAATGAGGGTTCGACGATTGGACTGCCGGAATGCCAATTCGTGGCACTCCCGCGCAGCGGAAAGTCAGCGCTGATTCGTCACGGCGTCGCCGAAGATTTTCGGAAAGCCTGCCGGCATGCTGCGGTAGTAGGGCGGGTGACCGGCAATTTTGCCCCCAAGGGCAGCGGCGGCGCGCCAGGGCCAGCGCGGATCGAGAATGAACGCGCGGGCCAGCGCGACCAGGTCGGCCTGTCCTGACTGAAGGATGTCTTCGGCCTGCTGTGGTTCGGTGATCAGCCCAACCGTATTGACCGGAATGCGCACTGCCTGCTTCACCTGCGCGGCAAAACCCACCTGATAGCCGGGGCCGATCGTGATGGCCTGGCGCGGCGACACGCCGCCGGACGATACATCGAGAAAATCGGCGCCCGCGGCTTCGAGCTGGCGGCAGAGTTTGACGCAGTCATCAATGGTCCATCCGCCGTCAATCCAGTCGCTACCGGTCACGCGCGCGCCGACGGCGATGTCATGCCCGACTGCCTCACGCACCGCCCGGAACACTTGCAGCACGAAGCGCATGCGGTTCTCGAGCGAGCCGCCGTAGTCGTCATCGCGCGCGTTCGAGAGCGGAGACAGAAATTCATGCAGCAGATAGCCATGCGCTGCATGCACTTCGATTGCATCGAAACCGATCGCTTTGGCGCGCTTCGCGGCAACGACGAAATCATTCAGCACTCGTGCGATATCGTCGCGGCTCATCGCTTTCGGTGGTGCTTCGTCCGGCTTGTGAGGCAGTGCGGACGGCGCAATCGGCTCCCAGCCGCCATCGGCCGGCGACAGCAGCGCGCCGCCATGCCAGGGCGCGGCGCTCGAGGCCTTTCTGCCAGCATGGCCGATCTGCAGCATCAGCTTGATGCCAGATGCCGCGCGCAGTGTCTCGACCAGTTGCTGCATCGCCTGCACGCTGTCATCGCTATACAGTCCGAGGCAGCCCGGTGTGATCCGGCCCTCGGGACTGACCGCGGTCGCTTCGACGCAGAGCAGGCCGGCACCTGACAGCGCGAGTGAGCCAAGATGAGCGGTATGCCAGGCGTTGGCCACCCCTTGTTTTGCCGAGTACTGACACATCGGAGACACCATGATGCGATTGGGTAGCGCGACCGGGCCAAGGGCGAGGGGAGTGAACAACAACGGGGAGCTCATGAAAATCCTGGTGAAGGCCTTGAGGAGACCGGCGTGCGCGGTGGCACGCCGGTTTCGGCAGGCAAAGTGAATGCGAAAGGAGGGCGTGTCTCAGCCGCTCCTGTAATAAAAATCAATGAGTTACTTGATAGTCTTCAGGTAATCTATGATGGCGGCGCGCACGGCCGCATCGGGCTGCTGATACATCATGTAAGTGCCTTTGGCGACCTGTTGCGGGTTTTCCAGCCATTTGTCGAGCAGTTCCGGCGTCCAGGCCTTGCCATTGAGCGCCTTGGTAAATTCTTCCGAATGCGGGAAGCCTTTCACTGCACCGGCCGAACGGCCCACGATGGCGGAAAGATTGGGACCCATGCCCATCGGCGCATCCTTCTGGATCGCGTGGCAGGCCGCGCATTGCTGCTTGAACAGGTCTTCGCCGCTGGCAGCTTGTGCGGATGCGGACACCATGCCGAGCGCTAAGGAGCTCGCGAACAAGACAGGCTTCAGAACAGTGGCGGGGGTGAACGATGACATGCGGGTCTCCTCTCGAATGGAAATGGGTTGCCTGAGATAACGGTCCCGGATAGGACGTCTCCGGAGCGTGGCGGACCGAAACAGCACCGGTGATCGCACGCTGTCGCAATTATTCCCTGTTTGCAAGTCATTCGGGTAGTAGCCTGCTGCTGCTCCGGGCAACCGGACGCGCGCGGCTGATGCATTGCGCTGTGCTTTCTCCGTGTTTTGTCCGGGTTTTCCTCAGTTTTGCCGGCGGACGGATGTGCGTCGCAGCACGTTGCTGTGGAAAAATATTTTTCTGACAGGTAAAAAAAAGCGCTCCCGAGGGGGAGAGCGCTAACCTAAAAGGGGATTTAGGCAAGTTCGAGGAGACTGCAGCAAGCCCCTCGAACACAGCATACGGTGACTTGCTTCTGGTTATTTGCGCTGACGCAAACTGAGACTTGTCCGATGTCAATCTTCGGGCGAGAGCCTGCGCTGCTCACTCCCTATCGTCGGTGGGCGCGTGCGCGGGTGCCTTCGGTAGCAGGTGGCCCAGCTTGCTGGCCTTGGTCTGCAAATAGCGGGTGTTGTGGTGGGTCCGGTCAGCGACATGCTCGACGCGCTCAATGCTGATGTCGAGTCCCTTCAGCGCATCGAGCTTGCGCGGATTATTCGTCATCAGTCGCAGCGAGCGAATGCCGAAATGGCGAAAGATCGGCGCGCAGATGTCGTAGTTGCGCAGGTCATCGGCAAAGCCGAGCTGGTGGTTGGCCTCGACCGTGTCAGCGCCTTGTTCCTGCAGCGCGTAAGCGCGAATCTTGTTGATCAGGCCAATGCCGCGCCCTTCCTGGCGCAGGTAGAGCAGGATGCCGCGTCCCTCGTCGGCAATGCGTTTCAGCGCGCTTTCCAGCTGCGCGCCGCAGTCGCAGCGCTGGCTGAACAGCGTATCGCCGGTCAGGCATTCCGAGTGCAGTCGCGCCAGTACCGGCTGCCCGTCACGGATGTCGCCCAGAGTCAGCGCGAGATGCTCCTTGCCCGAACCCGGCTCAAGGAAGGCATGCAGCTGGAAGGTCGCCCACGGGGTGGGCAAAGCGCAGCTGGCCTCAAAACTGAGGCTGGCGTGGGCAGGGGTGGCGGGGCTGTGCTGCATAGGGAAATCGGTCAAACCGTCGTTCAAATGCAAATGCGGCGTCGCGATTCCTCGCGCCCGCCGCATTTCGGAGGTCAGACCAGATTATGCCATCACGCGGCGATCAGCGCCTGCATCGCGCTGCGGGACTCTGCGATCGCCTTGTTGGCGGCCTCGGTACCCATGGCGACGCCTTCCGTGTTGACGAAAGTGACATCGGTGACGCCGAGGAAACCCAGCACGCCGCGCAGATAGGTCTCATGGAAATCGAGCACCTTCGCCGGACCGCTGCTGTACACGCCTCCGCGCGCGGTGAAGATATAAAACTTCTTGCCATTGACGAGGCCGACCGGCGCGCCCTGTTCGTTGTACTTGAACGTGACACCCGCACGCGCCACATGGTCGATCCAGGCCTTCAGTGTCGAACTGATCGAGAAGTTATACATCGGTGCGCCGATCACGACGAGGTCAGCGCTCATTAGCTCTGCGACCAGATCGTCGGACAGTTTCACCGTGAGTTTCTGTGCTTCGCTACGTTGCTCGGCTGGCGTGAAAAACGCGCCCATCATCTGCTCGGACAGGTGGGGTATCGGATGCTTCGCGAGATCGCGCTCCACGACGTTCGCGCCGGGATGCGCCGTCTTCAGCTTTTCGACGAATTCCGCGGTCAGCTGGCGTGAGATCGAGTCTGTGCTTCGGACGCTGCTGTTCAGATAAAGAATGGTGGTCATGGGTTTCCTTGGTGTGTGGGAGCTTGTGGAGGAATATCAGGGTTGAATGGCGATTGAATCAGGGCAGATCGAACAGCAGTACCTCGGCGGCGTCGCCGTGGGTCAGTGTGATCGCCGCTTCGTCTTCGAGCTTGGCCGCGTCACCAGCGGAGAGGGCCACGCCATTCACGCTGACAGCGCCACGCGCGACATGCACATAGGCGCGGCGGCCCGGGGCCAGCGCATGCTGCGCCTGCTCGGCGTCATCCAGCAGCGCCGCATAAATGCGCGCGTCCTGGTGGATCCGCACCGAGCCGTCGCTGCCATCGGGCGAAGCGATCAGACGCAGCTGACCGCGTTTGGACGCGGCATCAAAATGCTTTTCCTCGTAACCGGGCGCGATGCCCTGCACCGATGGCGCGATCCAGATCTGCAGGAAGTGCACGGACTGCGTTGGCGAATGATTGAACTCGCTGTGCCTCACGCCGGTGCCCGCGCTCATGCGCTGCACATCGCCGGGGCGAATCACGGAGCCATTGCCCATGCTGTCCTTGTGCGCCAGCTCGCCGTCGAGCACGTAGGAAATGATCTCCATGTCGCGATGGCCATGAGTGTCGAAACCGCGTCCGGCCTGAACACGGTCATCGTTGATCACCAGCAGCGGCCCGTAACCGGTGTGCTGCGGATCGTAATAATGGCCGAAGGAAAAGCTGTGCCGGGAGTTGAGCCAGCCGAAGTCAGCAAGGCCACGCTGTTCGCTTTTGCGCAGGTTAATCATAGGTTTGTGCAATAATTTCGAATATTTATTTGCCGACAAATTAGCCGCAAATCGATTTTTATACGCTGAAATTCAGCGCATGTGGAGTATCTGCGATTCCCGGCGGTAAAATAAAGCGAATTATTTACCAAACAATCATCGAAAATTTCGAATGCTTAAACTCAGCCTGGACGCACTGCAGATCGTCGACGCAATTGACCGGGGCGGCTCGTTTGCGGCAGCAGCCAAGGAACTTTACCGGGTGCCCTCGACGATTTCCTATGCGGTCGCCAAGCTCGAGGAAGATCTGGGTACCCGTATCTTTGACCGCGCCGGACCCCGGGTTGAGCTGACGCCGGCCGGACAGGCGCTGCTCGCCGATGGCCGGGAGTTGCTGCTGGCTGCGCAGCATCTGGAGCTCAAGGTCAGGCGGGTTGCGAGCGGCTGGGAGGCGGAGTTCTCAATTGCGCTCGACGTCATGCTGTCGCCATCCCTGTTCATCGAAGAGATCACCGCGTTTTACACCGTCGCCGACAGCACCCGGCTGCGCTTTTCTCATGAGGTCTTATCGGGCACCTGGGAGGCCTTGCTGGACCGGCGCGTCGATCTCGTCATCGGTGCGGCCGGCGAGGGGCCGGCTGGAGGCGGCTATCACACCGAGCGCATCGGTACGATTGACTTCGTGTTTGTGGTCGCACCCTCGCATCCGCTGGCGGCCATCGACCGGCCACTGACGAAGGCTGACCTGATCGCTCATCGCATGATTGCCGTCGGTGACTCCGCGCGACGACTAGCGCCACGCACCGTCGGTTTGCTGGCCGGGCAGGATACGCTGACCATGCCAAATATCGCCGAGAAATTCAGATTTCAGCTGGCCGGGCTGGGGGCGGGTTTCATGCCCGAGGCCTGGGCGCGGCCGGCGATTACCGCCGGGAAGCTGATCGAGAAAACGATTGAAGAAAAGCGTGCGCCTGAGACGATCTATCTCGCCTGGCGCACCGGTGAACGCGGGGCGGCACTGGAATGGTGGCTGAACAAGCTGCGCCATGCGGATATGGCGGCTCGCCTGTCAGCGTCGCTGGCGCCCTGAGCGGCGGATAAAGGCACGACGGCGGCATGGTGGCGCGGCCTTATAAAGCGATACGGTGAAACGACGTCGTGAAATGGGGTAGTGAAGCGGCATCGTGAAACGAAACAGCGCGATGTAATGCGTGCGGTTTTCAGCCGTAGTGCAGTGTGCTGCTCTGCATCGCGGTCAGTGAGCGGGACGGCGGTTCTGCGCTGCCTTTGCCGGGACGTAGCGCATAACCTTCGCCATAAGCGCAAGCCAGCGTGAACTGATGACGGGTCAGCAGCTCGATCTTGAATCGCAGCTGAAAGATCGTGACCCGGATATTGCTGCCCGACAGTGAGCGCCCTGTCAGCTGGAACATCAGGTGAATCTCGTCAATCGGTATCACGCTTCCCACGTGAGACATGAACAACTCCGCGAGCGGTACCTCAGCCGGTGACAGCTGCACCACATCACCGGCATACATCAGCTTGCGGGATTCAAGATTTAAGCTTAGCTGTCCGGTACCGAGCTCGTGCTGAAGACGTTGCTGACGGCGCAGGCTGGAGATCACGCGCCGTGCAAGTTCATGCATCGCATCCTTGCCGCAGACCCAGTCATCCGCCAGTAGCGGAATATCCATCACGCCGAGTTCGGCGGGCGGCTGCTCAAATAGCAGAATGAGTGGTGAGTTCTCTGCAGGCGGGCCGCGTCGGTCGAGCAGGATCGGATAACCGCGACGTCCGATTTCCCACAGCATCTCGATATCCGACGCATGCCGTACTTCGATCAGGACGACAGATGTCTGGTTCGCCGGACGCGCCAGATAATCTATCTGCATTGGCGGCGACAGTTTTTCGATATGCCAGTGCAGCAGTCTCGTCTGGGACAGTCGGCGCGGAAAGGCCGAGTCGCGCGCGGCGACCTCTTTCGTAACACGCTCGAATAGCGCGTCGCCCAGGATTTGCAGGACAATTTTCATCGTGATCCCACCCGGTAATTGTGTGCAGCGTGATTAACCGACGGCGATATTCTGGTGCTGCATGTCGCGAATGTTTTCCCACAGGTTCGCATGCAGCAAGCGTGAACGCTCATGCGATGCGTAGAGCCGGATCTCGACACCCATGCTCCACTCATCCTCACCGCACAGCGCAAGTCGCCCTGCGGCCAGGTCGTCATGCACTGAGCGTTCAGGTAACCACGCGATCCCAACACCATCCAGCGACAGCGCATGAAGCATGCGCGAATGCGCGCTTTGTGCAATGACATTGAAATTCGGGTCGCTCGGCCGAAAGCGGATCAGTCCGTTGCAAATGCGACCGAAAAATGTTTCCGGCGGATAGGACAGCAGTGGCAGCTGCCGCAGCTTTGCCTCGCTGAGCCTGTACAGTGGCTCGCCGAACTCATCGGCCTTGCTGACAGGGACCAGCTTGTCGGTGCCCAGCGTGATCGACGGACAGGAGCGTTCGTCAATCGACATCGGCACCATGGGGCTGTGATACACCATCAGCAAATCGCAGCGGCCGCTCGACAAGGTGATCATTCCCTCATAGGTCTCGCCGGCGCATAAGTCGAATTTGAGGCCGCTGATCTGCTCGTTAATCTGACGCATCCAGGACGGTAGCGTGTGCTGCACCAGCGAATGCGCAACGAAGAGTTTGATACCCGAAAACACCCTGCTTCGGTGCCCGAGCGCGATGCGGGTATCGTGCAATTGGCGCACCATTTCCCGCGCGGCATCGCGGAACAGATGGCCGGCCATGGTCAGGCGCGGCGGGACGGTATCCCTGTCGATGAGTGGGATGCCTATCCAGTCCTCTAGCGAACGGATACGGCGACTGAAAGCAGATTGGGTGACATTGCGGGACTGCGCAGCCCGCGTGAAACTCGACAGATCGGACAGCACCAGAAAATCTTCAAGCCATTCTATGTCCATCGCGGCTCCAATCCGGGAGATAACCCGGCGGCGGTCGCGCACAGCCAGGTTAAAAATTTGATAACAGCGGATTGGCCAGACTGTAAATTAAATGGTTCCCTGCTGATAGGGGGGATGGCAGGCCATCAACTAGGCCCTTGGGCCGAAAAACACGGATTGGCAGAAAAATGTAACAAGAAAACAACGATTTTCTGGCGATTATCTAGAATTCTCCAGTTCTGCATAATGCAGCGCCCGGATTTCGGGCCGGATTATCAGTGTGCCGGCGAAAAAAAACCGCCGGTAAACCGGCGGTTTTCAGGCAAAGCTCAGCGATATCAGTCAGCGTGAATATCGTTGTCCTTGGTCTCACGAACGAACAGGCTGCCAATCACAAACGTGAACAGCGCAATCACGATCGGGTACCAGAGTCCGTAGTAAATGTCGCCCTTGAACGCCACCAGCGCGAACGCGGTGGTCGGCAGCAGGCCGCCAAACCAGCCATTACCGATATGGTAGGGCAGCGACATCGACGTGTAGCGGATACGAGTCGGGAACATCTCGACCAGCATCGCCGCGATCGGACCGTAGACCATGGTCACGTACAGCACCAGTATGACCAGCAGCAGCAGAACCATCGGCTTGTTGATACCCGCCGGGTCGGCCTTGGCCGGATAACCAGCTTCGCCGGTCAGGGCTTTCAGCTGCTCGCTGAACGCCTTGTCCTTCGCTGCCGCATCTTCTTTCGACAGGCCAGCGGCGCTGTACGATTCGAGCGATTTATCGCCGACTTTAATCACCGCGATCGTGCCGGCCGGAGCGACTTCGTTCTGGTAGTTCACCGATGCAGCCGCCAGTTTCGCTTTCGCGATGTCACACGACGACGTGAATTTCTTCGTACCGGTCGGGTTGAACTGGAACTGGCACTCAGCCGGATCGGCGACCACCACTACCGGTGCGCTGGTCTGCGCGGCTTCGAGTGCCGGGTTAGCGTAGTGCGTCAGCGCCTTGAAGATCGGGAAGTAGGTCAGCGCGGCGAGCAGGCAGCCCACCATGATGATTTTCTTGCGGCCGATCTTGTCGGACAGCGAGCCGAACACGATGAAGAACGGCGTACCGATCAGCAGCGATGCGGCGATCAGGATGTTCGCCGTCGGGCCATCCACCTTCAGCGTTTGCGTCAGGAAGAACAGCGCATAGAACTGGCCGGTGTACCAGACCACGGCCTGACCGGCGGTCAGACCAACCAGCGCGAGGATGACGATCTTCAGGTTCTTCCACTGGCCGAAAGCCTCCGACAGCGGCGCCTTCGAGACCTTGCCTTCTTCCTTCATCTTCTTGAAGGCCGGCGATTCATTCATCGACAGACGAATCCAGACCGAAATGCCGAGCAGGAAGACCGACACCAGGAAAGGAATACGCCAGCCCCACTCGGCAAATTGCTCTTCACCGATTGCGGTACGAGTACCGAGAATCACCAGCAGTGACAGGAACAGGCCCAGCGTCGCGGTCGTCTGAATCCACGCGGTGAACGCGCCACGCTTGTGATCCGGCGCGTGCTCGGCCACATAAGTGGCCGCGCCGCCGTATTCACCGCCGAGCGCGAGGCCCTGCAGAATACGCAGCGTGATCAGAATGATCGGTGCCGCAATACCGATGCTGGCATAGTTAGGCAGCAGGCCGACGATGAAGGTCGACATACCCATCAGCAGGATGGTGACCAGGAAGGTGTACTTACGACCCACCATGTCGCCGAGGCGGCCGAACACGATCGCGCCGAACGGACGCACCAGGAAGCCTGCGGCAAAGGCGAGCAGCGCGAAAATGAACGCGGTGTTCGGGTCAGTGCCGGCAAAGAATTGCTTCGCGATGATGGCTGCGAGCGAGCCGTACAGATAAAAGTCGTACCACTCAAAGACGGTGCCCAGCGAGGAAGCGAAAATGACCTTTCGCTCTTCGGGCGTAATCACGTGATCGGGGGCCTGGGTGATGGCCATGCTGTCTCCTTAGTTATTTGCTAATTATTGGACGTATCATCGTCACAATGCAGCGAGTGTAAGAATCGAAACTTACGGCTTGCTTGCTGAAGCTTACAAAAACTTACGGCAATCGCGCGCCCGACGCCGGCGATAATATGGCTGGAATAGACGACACAGGACAAAGATGATCAAGCACATCGTGATGTGGCAGTTGAAGGAGCATGCCGAGGGCGCCGACAAGCACAGCAACGCAATAAAAATGAAAGCCTTGCTGGATGCTTGCGCTGCCATCGTGCCCGGCGTGCTGAAGTTTGAAGTGGCGATCGCGCAGCCGGGCTATGAATGCACTTACGACGTGGTGCTGTACTCGGAGTTTGCCTCCATGGCGGCACTCGATGCGTATCAGAATCATCCGCAGCATGTCGCACTGAAGCCCTTCGTCGGCGCGGTCCGCTTGTCGCGCCAGTGCATGGATTATGAAACGGACGGAAACTGATGGACACCCGCCGAGCATTTCCCGCCGAGATTCCTTTCCTGACTGATCTCGGCGTCGAGTTCATCATGATGGATCAGGGGCGCGCGCAAATCGCCCTGACGCTGCAACCGCGTCATATGAACAGCTGGCAGGTGACCCAGGGCGGCGTGGTGATGACCCTCTTGGATGTGGCGATGTCACTGGCCGGTCGTTCGCTCGATCCGGAATCGCGTGCCGGCGTCACGGTTGAAATGAAAACCAGCTTCCTGCAGCCAGCCGGTACAGCGGGTTCGCGCATTATCGCCTCCGGTCATGCCTTTCACCGATCCACGACCCTGTGCTTTTGCGAGAGCGAACTGCACGAGGGCGACCGTCTGCTCGCCAAAGCGATGGGCACCTTTAAATATCTGAAACGGCTCGATGTGGCCAACAAGCTCTGAGGACCAGGTATTCATGAACAGCTATCAACGTATCGTGCTCGCCTCCCGGCCGCAGGGCGCGGTGTCACCCTCCGATTTCCGGCTGGAGACACTGCCCGTACCCGATATCGCAGACGGTCAGCTGCTGGTTCGCAATCACTATCTGTCGCTCGATCCGTACATGCGGATGCGCATGGCTGACGCGAAGAGCTACGCCGCGCCGCAGCCGCTGGGCGAGGTGATGATCGGCGGTACCGTCGGTGAAGTGATCGCATCCCGGCATCCGAAGTTCGCGGTCGGCGATCAGGTGGTTGGCATGCTGGGTTGGACTGAGCTGGGTGTCTCCGACGGCAGCCTGCTGAAAAAAGTCGATACGACGCAGATTCCTTTGTCGGCCTATCTCGGCGTTGTCGGCATGCCGGGCATGACTGCGTGGTACGGCCTGAACCAGATCATCAAGCCACACGCAGGACAGACCATTGCGGTGTCCGCAGCCGCCGGTGCAGTCGGCAGCGTGGTCGGTCAGCTCGCGAAGCTGCAGGGTTGCCGCGTGATCGGTATCGCCGGTGGCAAGAAGAAATGTGATTACGTAGTGCAGGAGCTCGGCTTCGATGCCTGCGTTGATTACAAAGGCGGTGACTTGTTCGCGGAGGTGAAGGCAGCGGCGCCGGATGGCATAGACGGCTTGTTTGAAAACGTCGGCGGAGCCGTGATGGACGCGGCACTGGCCCGCATGAATCCTTTCGGGCGCGTCGCGTTGTGCGGCATGATCGCCGGCTATGACGGTCAGATGATGCCGGTGCATTACCTTCACATGGCACTGGCGATGCGGTTGACGATACAGGGTTTCATCATTGCCGAGCACATGGATCTGTGGCCGCAGGGACTGGCCGAGCTGGGCCAGCTGCTTGCCACCCGCAAGCTGAGCTACCGCGAAACCATCGCTGACGGGCTGGCCGCCGCGCCCGAGGCTTTCGTCGGCATGCTGCGCGGTCGTAACTTCGGCAAACAATTGGTGAAGCTGGTCTGAATACGATGCGCGACTTGAACCATAAAATCGCTGTCATCACCGGTGCCGCCAGCGGTTTCGGACGCGAGTTCGCGCTGGTGGGCGCGAGGCTCGGCATGAAGCTGGTACTGGCCGATGTGCAGCCGCTGGACGCGACCGCAGATGCAGTTCGTGCGCTCGGTGCCGACGTGCTGTGCGAGACCTGCGATGTGCGTGACGCTGCGCAGGTTGATGCACTCGCACAAGCGGCGATGCAGCGCTTTGGCGCGATCCATCTGGTTTTTAACAATGCCGGTGTCGGCGCTGGCGGGTTGGTGTGGGAGAACACGCAGGCGGACTGGGAATGGGTACTGGGCGTGAACCTGTGGGGCGTGATTCATGGCGTGCGCGCGTTCACGCCACTGATGCTGGCCTGCGCAAAGCACGACCCGCGCTATGAAGGTCATATCGTCAACACCGCATCGATGGCCGGGCTGCTGACGCCGCCGCTGATGGGTGCCTATAACGTGTCCAAGCATGCGGTGGTCGCGCTCACCGAGACCCTGCATCACGATCTGATGCTCGTTGAGGCACCGATCGGCGTCTCACTGCTCTGTCCGTATTTCGTGCCGACCGGAATCAGTCAGTCGCATCGCACGCGCCCGGCAGAGCTCCGCTCGCCGGCCGCGACCACTGCCAGCCAGCGCGTCGCGCAGGCATCACTCGACAAGGCAGTCACCTCGGGCAAGGTCAGTGCGGCGGAGGTTGCGCGTATCACCTTCGATGCCATCCTCGAAAATCGTTTTTATGTGTATTCACATCCGCAGGCGCTGGGCAATGTGCAGCGTCGTATGGAGGACATCGTCCATGCGCGCAATCCCGGCGATCCGTATGCGTCCGCGCCGCAGATACGCGAGCAGCTGCGCGCCGGACTGAAAGGGCAATGAGCATGACACGCGCCGACTTTTCTTTTTTCCACACCCTGCGTGTGCGCTGGTCCGAGGTCGATCTGCAGGCCATCGTGTTCAACGGGCACTATCTGACGTATTTCGATGTCGCGTTCACCGAGTACTGGCGCGCGACCGGACTGCCCGATGTCATTGCGCAGTCCGAGGCCGGGCTCGAGCTGTTCGCCCGCAAGGCCGGCATCGAGTATTACGCGCCGGCGCGCTTTGATGACCTGCTCGATATCGGCGTGCGCTGCGCTGACATTGGCCGCAGCTCGATGCGTTTCCTGCTCGAGATTTATCGCGGCGATGAGCGGCTGGTATCGGGTGAGATGACCTATGTGTATGCTGACAGCCGCGTGCGCCAGAGTGTGCCGGTCCCCGGCCAATGGCGTGAGCGCTTGCAGGCAATCGATCCGCAGCCATGAAGATCAGCATCGTCACCGGCGACTGGGACAGCCTGCGCGAGCATGCGCAGGCGCTGCGCATCGAAGTGTTCGTCGTTGAGCAGGGCGTGCCGGTCGAGCTCGAATGGGATGAGGCCGACGAGGTCAGCACGCATGCGGTGGCCTACGACGAAGCAGCTCAGCCTGTGGCAACCGGGCGGCTGCTGCCCGATGGCCATATCGGCCGCATGGCTGTGCGCAAATCTGCGCGTGGGCGAGGCATAGGCGCACAAGTGCTGAACGCATTACTTGAAGAGGCGAAGCGGCTTGGCTACCGGGAACTGGTGCTGCATGCGCAGACCCATGCGGTGGATTTCTACGCGCGGCACGGATTTCTGCTGCGAGGCGAGGCATTCATCGAAGCGGGCATTCCACATCGCATGATGACACTGACGCTCTAGCGGATCACGCGTTCCCGCAGCTCGGCGCGGCCGCCGTCAAGTACGCGAACCAGCGTCGACGCGCGCGTGCCGTAGTTCTCCGATTCAATGCAAATCGGCGACAGCAGCCTTTCCCATTCGAGACTGACGCCAGTGTCAGGCAGGCGGCTGTCAGCCGCCAGTGTGGTATCGGCGAGCATTTCGAAGTAAGCGTCTTCCGGCGCGCCCTGGCACAGCAGACTCGCGAACTGCGCCTTCGCGCGCACCACCTTCGGCCAAGGCGTGTCGAGTGAGCCATTCGACAGGCCGTAGATGCCTGGCTCGAGCGCTCTGAACGAGGATGCGTCCTCATTCGATATCCAGTACATCGCGTGCTCGTCGCCGAAGATCAGATTGAAGCCGTTGTACTGCGCGCCGGTCTCGCGTACCTGCTCGAGGTAGGTCGCGGCATCCAGATCGCCGCTCAGGAAATTCGCCACCAGCTCGCCGCGCGAACGCTTCTCCTGCGCCGGCGAGTGGCCATTGCGGACATTGGTCAGCGCGGCAAAGCGCCCGCTACGATCAATGCCAAGCCAGCTACCGCCGGCACGCAGGTCGCGCCCGGCATAGATGCCCGGATGCTCGGGCCACCAGTCAGCTGCCTGCGCCGGCCGGTCGAAGAACTCATCGCGATTGGCTGCCAGCAGCAGCGGGCATTGCGGTACCAGCTTCCAGGAAAAAACAATCAGGCACATGCGGGCAGATCCATAAAGACTTCGATATGCCGCTCGCCGGCGAGCGGCAGGTGAGCGTCGATGGCAACCTGCTCGAGTTCCTGCAGGAAGCCGTCGGGCACCGACGCATAGACTTCCATCCAGGTTTGCAGACCGTCCTTTTCCTCCGGTCGCCGTTTCAGCGCGACTTCGATACCAAAACGCGCCTTCAGCTCAGACTGCATGGCGTGCACATGCGGCAGCATCAGCGATGCGAGTTCGCTGCGTAGCTGGTAATAAACAAAGACATCCGTCATACCGGCGCGGACAGATCATAGGGCAGTTCACCGAAAGCGAGCAGCGGGCCATCGGCCGTGCGCAGGTGCACTGGCGTGTCAGCGGCGTCCATCTTGATTTCGATCAGACAGGCTACGCGCTGGTCGGGCCCGCACTCGGCATTGACGATCATGCCGCAGGGCTGCGACGGATCGGCAACGGAGAACACCTCGGTACCAGCCGTTGCGGTGATGTCGTCGGTGAACGCCAGCAGCGCCCGACGCTTGAGCTTGCCGAGGTACTGGCTGCGCGCGACGACCTCCTGCCCGGGATAGCAGCCCTTGCGGAAATTCACGCCGCCGACCAGCTCGAAATTAATCATTTGCGGCACGAACTGCTCACGGGTCGCGTCAACCACCTGCGGCAGCCCGGCAATAATCTCGCTCCAGCGCCAAAGTGACGCCGGCGCCGCAGGTCGCTGCGCCGACCAGTCAGCCCAGCGGCGCGGCGCGGCATTGGCCGGACCTATCCAGATCGCCCTGTGCAGCGCAGCGGCGTCCGGCACCCTCAGCAGCGTGCCGCCGTCGAGCGCGGATCGTTGCCAGGGCTGCGATGGTAGCGCCAGCTCGTGGCCAGTCAGGCCGATGATGGCCAGTTGGTCGCTGACATCCTGTAGCGTCACTTTCGAGCGGAGGACGAACATCTGCAGCCGCTTCATCGTCGGCGCCAGCAGCGCACGCGGCAGCGCCATCAGTATCTGCCCGCCGGAGCGCCAGATCAGCAGTGTGGCCAGCAGACGGCCTTTCGGCGAGCAATATCCGGCCAGACTCGCATGTGCCTCGGTGAGCCCGGTGACGTCGTTAGTCAGTTGGTTATGCAGGAAATGCTCGGCATCGTCGCCGGTGGCGCCGATCACGCCAAGATGGGTCAGCGCGCACAGAAAGCCGCTGTCGGCCCGCTCGGGCAGTGGGAAATCGATGCGGTCGGGCTGTCCTTCACGGGCGCGGCTGGCGCCTTGCGAGAGGAGGAAGTCAGCCCAATGGACGGCGGGGTCAGTCATGAATTCGGGCAATTTGACCATTCGAGACTATCATTACGGGCGAATTATAGAGGCGCGACAGAAAACGCGTCGGCACGTCCGGGGATTCGAATGGCAGCCATCAAAAAACTCATCGCGCTGCTGGCGCTGCTGGTCATCGCAGTCGCCGCATGCTTCATTGTCTGGGCACGCGAGCCGCTGATGCCGGCGGACGCGCCCGCGCTGGAATTCAATATTGCGCCCGGCAGCAGCATCCGCAGCGCGATGCGGCAGGTCAGGGATGCGGGAGCACCGGCTTCGCCGCTGCTGATGGAAGTGCTGGCGCGCGGCTCCGGCACGCGCAGCCTGAAGGCAGGCAGCTACCGTATCGACGGCGGCATGTCGCCACTGAGCCTGCTCGACACGCTGGCACGCGGCAACACGATCAAGGAATCGCTGACCATTATCGAGGGCTGGAATTTCGCGCAGATGCGCGCCGAGATGGCCCGGCAAAAATACCTCCGTCATGACAGCGACGCGCTGGACGAGGCGGCGCTGATGCAAAAAGTGGCGCCGGGATATACGTTCCCCGAGGGGCTGTTTTATCCCGATACGTATTTCTTCGACCGCGGCAGCAGCGATGTGCTGGTGATGCAGCAGGCCCACCAGCGCATGCTGAAGATGCTCGACGAATCCTGGGCCAAACGGGCGCCGGACTTGCCGTATTCGACACCTTATGACGCGCTGATCATGGCCTCCATCGTCGAAAAGGAAACCGGCACCGCAGCCGACCGCACGAAGGTCGCGTCGGTCTTTGTGAACCGGCTCAGGCGCGGCATGCTGCTGCAGACGGATCCGACCGTGATCTATGGCATAGGCCCGTCCTTCGACGGCAACCTGCGCAAGGTCGATTTGCAGACCGACACTCCGTACAATACCTACCGGCGGGCGGGCTTGCCGCCAACGCCGATTGCGATGCCGGGCAAGGCGGCGCTGCAGGCGGCGCTCAATCCTGCGGACAGTGATGCGCTGTATTTCGTTGCGCGCGGCGATGGCAGCAGCGAGTTCTCGAGCAATCTCGACGATCACAACCGTGCCGTCAACAAATACCAGCGCGGGCGATGAGCCCGCGGTTCCAATGACATCAGCCAAATTCATTACCTTTGAGGGCGTCGATGGCGCCGGCAAGTCCACGCATATCGAGGCGTTCGCGCAGGCACTGCGTCAGCACGGCAAGACTGTGATCAGCACGCGCGAGCCGGGTGGCACGCCGCTCGGCGAAAAGCTGCGCGCGTTGCTGTTGCATGAGGCTATGCACCTTGAGACCGAGGCCTTGCTGATGTTCGCCGCGCGCCGCGAGCATATCGCGCAGGTGATCCGGCCCGCACTGGATCGTGGCGACTGGGTGATCTCGGACCGCTTTACCGATGCAAGCTTTGCTTATCAGGGCGGCGGCCGCAAGCTGTCACTGGATAAGCTGCGCGTGCTCGAAGAATGGGTCCATGCTGACCTGCAACCTGACCTGACGCTGCTGTTTGACGTGCCGCTCAATGTGGCGCGTGAGCGGCTGAACCGTAGCCGCACGCTGGATAAGTTCGAGCAGGAGCAGGATGATTTCTTCACCGGCGTGCGTGATGTCTATCTGCAGCGTGCCGCGCAATTTCCGCAACGCATTCGAGTGATTGACTCGACCCGCGCGATCGACGATGTCACGCGCGAGCTCGATGCACTGGCCGCGTCGCTGTGCGGAGTCAGCGCATGAGCGACGCCATCAGCAACACCATCAGCAACACCCGGATTTATCCGTGGCAGCAGCATGACTGGCGCCAGCTGCAGCAGCTGCGTGAGCGTCTGCCACATGCGATCCTGTTTCATGGCGCCGAAGGCACTGGCAAGGTGGCGTTTGCCGAGCATCTGGCCGCATCGCTGCTGTGCGAACAACCGGCCGCTGAGGGACATGCCTGCGGCGAGTGCGATTCCTGCGGCTGGTTCGCGCAGTACGGTCATCCGGATTACCGGCGCATCCGCCCCGATGCGCTGGAAACTGACGCAGCCGACGATGGCGCAGAAGGCGAAGACAGCAGCGCCAAGAAGAGTAGCAAGACGCCGTCAAAAGATATTCGCATTGAGCAGGTGAGGGCGCTGTCGACCTTCATGAATGTATCTACGCATCGCTCTGGTATGCGCGTGGTGCTGCTGTATCCGGCCGAGGCGCTGAACTCAGCGTCAGCGAACGCGATGCTGAAAACGCTCGAAGAGCCGCCGCCGTCGACAGTATTCCTGCTGGTGACGCATCGCATCGACCGCCTACTGCCCACCATTCTGTCCCGCTGCCGCAAGATCGGTCTGTCGGCGCCGGAGCCATCGGCGGCTGTGGCATGGTTGCATGAGCAAGGGCTGGATGATGCCGAACGCTGGCTGGCGGAGCAGGGCGGCGCACCCTTAGCTGCGCTTGACGCAGCGCAGGGCGGGGCGGGTCCGGAGAAAGAAGAATTGCTCTCGCACCTGGCGAAGCCTGACGCAATCCATCCGCTGATCGTCGCCGAGCGGCTGCAAAAGGCCCCGCTGTCGCAACTGGTCGCGTGGCAGCAACGCTGGATCTATGATTTGCTGTCCTTGAAGCTGGGTGGTCGGGTACGCTACTTCCCCCGGCAGCAGAAGGCGCTGGGCGGGCTCGCGGCACGCGTGCCGGCCGAGCGTCTGCAGCAGGCGCTGCGCGATGCGGGCGCCCGACGCGCGGTATCTGATCATCCGCTGTCGGCAAAACTCTTTATCGAGCACATGCTGCTCGATTATTCGAAACTGTTCAGATAGCGAGGAAACCATGACCGAGCCGGGCCTGTCGACGGATTCGCAGATGCTCAGGCCTTCGGTGATGTCACTGGTGATCCGCGACCGCGCCGGACTGTATGCCGCGTACATGCCGTTTGTGCAAGGCGGCGGCCTGTTCGTGCCGGGCGCGCGGCCCTGTCAGCTCGGGGATGAGGTGTTCCTGTTGCTGACGCTGATGCAGGATGAGACCCGCTATCCGGTCGCGGGACGGGTGGCCTGGATCACGCCGCTGGGCTCGACGCGAACCGCTGGCATTGGTGTGCAGTTTCCCGATGACGAGACCGGTATTCGTGTGAGGCGCCGCATCGAGGAGCTGCTCGGCACTGCGCTTGGCGCATCGCGACCCACGCATACGATCTGAACTACAATGGCGCGGACTGTTTATCCGCGCCATCATGTTCATCGATTCCCACTGTCATATTGATTTTCCGGAGCTGTCCGGGCGGCTGCCCGCGATCCTGCAAAAGATGCAGGACAACGCGGTCAGCCACGCGCTCTGTGTGTCGGTTACCCTGCCCGAGTTTCCGCAGGTGCTGGCACTGGCCGAGTCGCATGACAATCTTTACGCATCGGTCGGCGTGCATCCGGATTACGAAGATACCGAGGAACCCACCGTCGAACAACTCGTCGCGCTCGCCGCGCATCCGCGCATTGTTGCGATTGGCGAAACCGGGCTCGATTATTACCGGCTGACCGGCGACCTAGAATGGCAGCGCCAGCGTTTCCGCGTGCATATCCGCGCATCGAATGAAAGCCGCAAGCCACTGATCATTCATACCCGTGCCGCGTCGGAAGATACGCTGCGCATTCTGAAGGAAGAAAAAGCCGGCATTGCTGACGGCGGTGTCGCCGGTGTGATGCACTGTTTCACTGAATCGCTCGATGTCGCACGGGCGTCGATGGACATGGGCTTCTATATTTCTTTCTCCGGCATCGTCACATTCAAGAGCGCGAAAGAGTTACAGGAAGTGGCGCGAGCGGTGCCGCTGGAGCGCATGCTGATCGAGACCGATTCACCGTATCTGGCGCCGGTACCGATGCGTGGCAAGACCAACGAGCCCGGCTTCGTGCGTCATGTTGCCGAGTATCTGGCGGATCTCAAAGGCGTGCCGCTGTCGACCTTGGCCGAGGCGACCACGCGTAATTTCCGCGAACTGTTCGGGGTGCATTGAGATGAAGCATCGAGCGGTACCGGATCCGGCGCGACGCTTCCTGCTCGCAACGCTGGTGCTGCCCGATCCGGAATCGCTGCTGCAGCAGTGGCTGCCAAAGCCAAATTCCTATCGCGAGTGGTTCGATGCGATCCGTCTGGATGATCCGCGTCGCCTGAATGGATTACTGGCGCGCGGTTTCGACCCGAACACCGTCGAGCCTGAACGTTTCGATACCGGACTGATACTCGCTGTACGACTGCAATCACCGAAGGTGTTCGCCTTATTGCTGCAACATCCTGACGTGAATCTCGATGCGCGGTCACAAAATGGTGATACCGCGCTGATGATTGCGGCTTTCCGTTCCGATACTGCGAGTGCTATCGCGCTGATCGCGAAGGGTGCGGAGATCAATCGTCCCGGCTGGACAGCGCTGCATTACGCAGCGGCATCCGGCAATCTCGCCATCATTCGCCGGCTGCTCGAGGAGTCGGCGTTTATTGATGCCGAGTCACCGAACAAGACCACACCGCTGATGATGGCTGCACGCAGCGGACATGATGAAGCGGTCAGGCTGTTGCTGGTCGAAGGTGCCGATGGTTCCCTGAGAAACGAGGCTGGACTGAGTGCAGCCGACTTTGCGCGCGCTCAAGGATTCGGCGCGTTATCGCAGGCACTCGACGACGCAGCAAGACCCCGCTCTGCACCGATACCCGCTACGGACTGAGCGTTTTTTCGCACAACTTCGCCTTTCCGTCCCTCTGGCAACTCTGCCATCACAGCACTTCAGCATCTCCGTTGATGAAACTACAAGGGGCGAGTCCAGTCTGACTCGCACACCAGCCGCTTTGCAGTTGAGTGCGGCCGGGTAGTCGGCGCGCGCTCGCGCGCTTCCTGTTTCAGATCAAGCACGGAGGTTCAGATGAAGCGCGTTGTGAAGCCCTTGAGATCGATGAAATCCTTGAAATCCCTGACACCCTGGTTGCTCAGTTCCCTGCTGGCCGTCGGCTGGGTACACGCGCAACCTTCACCCGGCAGCGACATTCGCGAAAGTACGGATCCGTCACGCGCGGCCGATGTGGAACAAAGGGCGCGCGCGCTTGGCGACACCGGCAGCCCCGCCGTCCCCTCGGAGGGCAGCTCGTCGACTGGTGAATCGACATCGGGTGGTTCAACATCGGATGAATCCACATCCGGTGGTTCGACGCCCGGCGCTACCGGGGCGTCGGACGAAGCCGTAGGCGGCAGCAGCACTCCGGACAACACGCCTTACGGCACATCGGGTACAGGCGCTGCACCTGACACCGGTGTTCCTCCCGATACCAGCGTAACGCCGGGTACCGGCGCTGCGGAAGATTCGCGCGGATCCACGCCGGGTGCAGCAGGAAGCTCCGGCGCTTCAGGTATGTCGGAGCCTGGTGGTGCCGCTGGCACCGGCGGCCCATCGGAATCAGCGCCCGACAACTCAGGCGTCACGCCAGCCGCGCCGGGCACCACCGGGCGCTCCACTGGTGGCGCGTTGAAGAGCGGGCCGGACGCGGGTGAGATGGAAGGCACGCAGCAGTTGCAGCGGCCCGGCAATGAGCGTTTCACCGAGCCAACCCAGCCGGCACGCTAAGTGTGAATGCCGGGGCGGCACCGGTTCTGCTACAGTGCCGCCCCATGGCAAAACTCTCTCTGGATCGTATCCTGCAGTCGCAGGGCATCGGCACCCGAAAATGGTGCCGGCAACTGATTTCTGACGGCGAGGTGCAGATCGACGGCGTGGTCGTCGATGACTACAAGACGGTGCTCGATACCGCCGGCCTGCGCTTCACGCTGTTTGGTGACGACTGGGTCGTGCGCGAGCATCTGTATATCGCCATCAACAAGCCGGCGAACATCGAATGCTCGCGCAAGCCCAGCCATCATCCGGGCGTGATGACGCTGCTGCCGGAGGCGTTCGGCTGGCGTGACGTGCAGGCGATCGGTCGGCTTGACCATGACACTACCGGTCTCCTGCTGCTCACCGATGACGGCGCGTTCAATCATGCGATGTCATCACCTAAGCGGCATGTGCCGAAGCGTTACCTCGCGACCACCGCCGATCCCGTCACGCCGGCACTGATCGCCGCACTCACCGCGGGCGTGGTGTTGCAGGATGAGCCGCTGCCGCTGGCTGCGGTCGAGTGTGTTCAGGTGGCTGAGCAGCAGCTGCAGATCGTGATCGAGCAGGGCAAGTATCACCAGGTCAAGCGCATGCTGGCCGCCGCTGGCAACCACTGCGCGGCTTTGCAAAGAATCGCGATCGGTCAGCTGACGCTGGACGCGCTCGCGCTGGACGAAGGGGAGTGGTGCTATCTCGAACCGGAGCAGCTGGCGCTGCTGCGGTGACAGTGGCTCACAGCACGATGCGATAACAGGGCTGGTACTGCGCGCCCGGCAGTTTCATACGACCCTGCTCGACAAAGGACGTCAGCAGCCTGTCCATCTGCGCCATGATCTCCGGCTCGCCCTGCAGCTCGAACAGTCCGTGCTGCTCGATTTCTCTCAAGCCCTGCAGTTTCACGTTGCCGGCGACCACGCCGGAAAAAGCGCGTCGCAAATGGGCAGCCAGCTGGTGCGCGGGCTGATGCCGGTGCAGGTTCAGCGCGCGCATCGATGCATGCGTCGGAATAAAAGGCTGCTGGAAATCTGCATCGATCTTCAGACGCCAGTTGAAGTAATACGCATCACTGTGATGCTTGCGGTATTCGCGTACCTGCTGCGTGCCCTCCCGCGCCAGCCGCGCCACCTCGGCAGGATCGTCGATGACCACCGTGTACAGTGCCTGCGCTTTGGGCCCGAGCGTCGCGCCAACGAATTCATCAATCTGCGCGAAATAGGCAGCAGACTCCGCCGGGCCGGTGAACACCAGCGGAAAGGGCAGATCCCGGTTATCCGGATGCAGCAGGATGCCGAGCAGGTAGAGAATCTCTTCCGCCGTGCCGACCCCGCCCGGGAACACCACAATCACGTGGCCGGCGCGCACGAAAGCTTCCAGCCGCTTCTCGATATCCGGCAGGATCACCAGTTGGTTCACGATGGGGTTCGGCGACTCGGCGGCAATAATGCCCGGCTCAGTGAAGCCGAGATAGCGGCCATGCGCGATGCGTTGCTTGGCGTGACCGATGGTGGCGCCCTTCATCGGTCCTTTCATCGCGCCGGGACCGCAGCCGGTGCAAATGTCCAGCTCACGCAAGCCCATCTGGTAGCCGACACGTTTCGTATATTCGTATTCGATGCGCGAGATGGAATGCCCGCCCCAGCAAACCACCAGATTCGGTGACAGCGAACGCTGCAGTACATTCGCATTGCGCAGAATATGAAACACCAGATCCGTCACCGCCACGCCATCATGCGTGTCGCGCTGATCCTGCAATTCGAGTTCGGTGCTGGTGAACAGGATGTCGCGCAGCACGGCGAACAGATGCTCGCGCATACCGCGGATCATGCGGCCATCCACAAAGGCGCTGGCCGGTGCCTGCTTCAGTTCCAGCTTGATGCCGCGCTCGCGATGAACGATGCGAATGTCGAAATCCGGATAGGCCTCGATCAACGCCTTGCCGTCATCCATATCGTGGCCGGAGGCCAGCACAGCGAGTGCGCAGTTAGCGAACAACTCATGCAGCCCGGCTTCACTGCGATCGAGCAGTTTGGCGATTTCCTGCCGCGACAAAACTTCCAGCGGGCCTTCTGGGCTGATCAAACCATCGATAACCGGATATTTCATTGCTGTCGGGAAGGTCTGGTAAGGCCACCATCTTAACCCGGGAAATTCCGGGTCATCCGGGCGCGATCCGTCAGGCTTGCCGCGGAGAAATGCTTCCGTCAGTCATCTTGATGTCGATCAATGTCCGGTAGCAGGAAAAGTCAGGCAGGCGGAGATCAGAGCGCATCCCTTGGGCTAAGCTCGCCGGAGCAGGTCTTTTCATTTTCCAAACCCGCCCATGACTACCGATTCGAACGGGATCGCCGCATCGGATTCCAGCTCGCAGGAATTAATGCAGGAAGCGTTGCGGCATCAGACCGCTGTTTTGCAGCTGATTATTCACAGCATGCGGGAGGGCGTGATTGTCTGCGATGCCCAGGGTGAGCTGTTGCTGGTGAATCCCTCTGCGCAGGCCTTGCTGAAGCTGGACGAGCCACTGACCCGGCTATCTCAGCTAAAGGCCGCACACACGGTCGGACAGGATAAGCGCGCCGGATTACGCGTCTGGCATCAGCATCCGCTGGCGCGCGCGCTGCAAGGCGAGAAGGTCGATGACTATGAATTGTCTTTATACGATCGCCGGCGCGGTCTGTCAGTCACGCTGAATCACTCAGCCGCGCCACTGCTGGATAGTGAAGGCCGGATCATCGGTGCCGTTGATGTCTTTCGGGATGTGACCGACAGCCATCGCGCCTTGCATGAGCTGCAGCGCGCGGAAGAGCATTTCCGGCTGCTGGTCGAGGGCACGACTGACTATGCGATTTTCATGCTGGATCATGATGGCTGTGTGGTCAGCTGGAATCCCGGGGCTGAGCGCATTCTCGGCTTTCGCAAAGACGAGATCATCGGGCGCAGCTTTGCTCAGTTTTTTACGTCGGAAGACCAGTTGCGCGGCGAACCGATGCGCCAGCTCGGGCAGGCCGCGCTGGAAGGGCGCTCCGAAGAAGATAGCTGGCGCGTGCGCAAGGACGGTCAGCGTTTCTGGTGCACCGGTGTGCTGGGCGCCTTGCATGATGCCAGCGGCAAGGTCAAAGGCTTTGTCGAGATCATGCGTGACAATACCGAGCGCCGGCTGGCCGAGCAGAACGCATTCTTTCTGGCCAATCACGATCCGCTGACCGGGCTTGCTAACCGCGCCCGATTTCTCGAAAAGCTGCACGAGGCCCTGCTCAATGCAGATCGAGATGACACCGGCTGCGCGGTGCTGCTGCTTGATCTTGACCGCTTCAAGCCGATCAATGACACGCTCGGCCATCATGCCGGCGATCAGCTGCTGCAACAGGTCGCGCAGCGCCTGCTGCAGTGTGTTCGGGAAACCGATACTGTCGCACGTATTGGCGGCGATGAATTCGTCGTGATCCTGACGCGGCTGCGAACACTGACTGCGGCGGAACATGTCGCAGAGAATATTCTGCGCGAGCTGGCGCAGCCGTTCGCAATCGACCTGTATTCGGTGCACAGCGGCGCCAGTATCGGCATTGCTTATTACCCGCAGGATGGCAACGAAGCGGGAGATCTGTTGCAGAAGGCAGATCTGGCGATGTATCGCGCGAAATCCACCGGTCGTAACCGTTTCCGCGCGTTCTCGCCGGCGATGCTGACCGAGCTACAGTTGCGGCAACAGCAGGAGGAGCTGTTGCGCGGAGCGATCGCGCACGGCGAATTCGAGCTGGTCTTTCAGCCGCAGATTGACCTGCGGACGATGGAAATCAGTGGCGCTGAGGCATTGCTACGCACCCGTCATGAGGCACTGCAGATCCTGCCGGTACAGCAACTGATTGCGTTTGCGGAGGAGGTCGGGCTGGTCACGGAACTGGGCAACTGGGTGCTCGAGGCCGCGTGCCGGCAACTCGCGGCATGGCGCGAGCAGGGTTTGCCGGATTTCAGGCTGTCAGTGAATGTGACGGCGAAGCATTTGATGATGCCGGGTTTCGTCCGGCTACTGCGCGATTTGTTGTCTGGTTATCGTATCCCGCCGCAGCTGCTCGAACTTGAGTTCACGGAAAGCACGCTGGTGAAAGTCAGCACCGGCGACAGTGAGGTGATGGAGGCACTGAAGACACTCGGTGTCAGCATCGGCATCGACGATTTCGGTACCGGTATGTCGACGCTGTCCTGCCTGAAGCAGTTTCCGGTCGATACGCTAAAACTGGATCCGGCGCTGATTCGTGACCTGCCGCGCGATGCGGAAGATGGCGCGATCGCCTCCGCGCTGATCCGGCTGGCAGGTGATCTGGGCATTCGTGTCGTGGCCGAAGGCGTCGAAGCTTTCGAGCAGCTCAGTTACCTGCGCAACACCAGCTGCGACCATGCGCAGGGCTTTTTGTTCAGCGAGCCAGTGCGTCCTGACAAATTCGAGCAGCTGCTGCAGAACCGCAAACAGCCGGGACAATTCTTTCATTAACGTCGTCGGGTGGCTTCATCACCCGTACTGCTGGCCGGACGCAACTGCGCCTGTATCGCTCGTGCCGGGCGCTTTGCGATGCTGGTTGATGCTGATGCGTATTTTCGCGCAGCGCGCGATGCGATGCGTGCTGCGCGCCATAGTATTTTCATCCTCTCCTGGGATATTGACAGTCGCATGCGCATGGTGCCGGCAGGAGCCGCTGACGGCTATCCGGACCGGCTCGGCGATTTTCTGGTCGCGCTATTGGACGAGCGCCCCGCACTGCAAGTCTGGCTGCTGAACTGGGACTACGCGATGCTGTATGCGCTGCAACGCGAGTGGCTCTCCGCGATGCGGCTGGGCTGGACACAGCGCCGGCATCTGCATTTCGCGGTCGACAATGCGCATCCGGTCGGTGCATCGCATCACCAGAAAATTCTGGTCGTCGATGACGTGATCGCCTTTGTCGGCGGCCTCGACCTGACCAGCGCGCGCTGGGATACCAGCGATCATGCTGCGAAAGATCCGCTGCGCGTCGATCGTGATGGCCGACCGTATGAGCCCTTTCATGACGTGCAGGCTGCCGTCGACGGTGAGGTAGCAACGCAACTGGGGCGCCTGTGCCGCGAGCGCTGGCGACGCGCCAGCGGTCATATTCCTGCCCGCACACCGCATGGTGACGACTGCTGGCCATGCTGGCTGGTGCCGGACATCACGGACGTCGATGTCGCGATCTCACGTACCGAGCCTGCCTATGCCGGCCGCACCGGGGTACAGGAAATTCAGGCGCTGCATCAGGATGCGATCAGGAATGCACGCGACTGCCTGCTATTCGAAAACCAGTATTTCACTTCCGGACTGATTGCCAATGCGCTGGCGATTCGCCTGGCTGAGGCCGACGGGCCCGAGGTGCTGATGATCAGCCCGCGCCGTCAGAGTGGCTGGCTGGAGGAGGCGACGATGGGTGTGCTGCGCGCCCGGCTGGTCGACAGATTGCGGAAGGCCGATGGAGGCCGACGCTTTCGGCTGTGTTATCCGGCACTGAACGGTGAGGGCGCCGCGCTGAACGTACACAGCAAGATATTTTTCGCCGACGATCGCTTGTGCTCAATCGGCTCGGCAAATTTATCGAGCCGGTCGATGGCCTGCGACACCGAATGCAATCTGAGCGTCGAAGCGTGTGGCCCGCATGCAGAGCGAATTGCGATCGCGATCGCGCGCCTGCGTGCGCGTCTGCTGGCTGAGCATCTGGGATGTCCGGTCGATCGTGTGCTGGCAGCGATACGCGATCATCACAACGTATCGCGCGCGATTGATGCGTTGTCCCGTCCGCCACGGACCTTGCGGGACTTCGAACCTTTACCGACACCGGAGCTGGATGCGCTGATCCCTGAGCAGGCCTTGTTCGATCCGGAGCAGCCGATCGATCCGGAACGCATGGTTGCGCAATCGCTGCCGACTGGTAGTCATGCCGCGGTGTCAGCGCGTATCGCCGCACTGTTGGTTGTGATGTTATTGCTGGCGGGTCTCGCGCTCGCGTGGCACAGCACGTCGCTGAGTCAGACTTGGAATCTGCCGGCGCTGATCGCGGTCGCGCAACAGCTGCGCGACATGCCGTTCACGCCCTTACTGGTGGTGGCGGCTTATGTCCTTGGCTGCGTGCTGATGATGCCGGTGATGCTGCTGATCGCTGCAACCGGTCTGGTATTCGGGCTGATGCCGGGCGCACTGTACGCGCTGGCCGGTACGCTGTGCGCGGCGGCCGCCGGCTATGGCATTGGCGCCGTGCTCGGGCGCGATCTCGTGCGGCGCATGCTCGGATCACGCCTGCATCAGTTATCGCGGCGGGTTTCAAGGCGCGGCCTGCTCGCGATGATCGTGATCCGAATGCTGCCGGTCGCACCCTTTGGCGTGGTCAATCTGGTCTGCGGCGCTTCGCATTTGCGCTTTCGCGATTATCTGCTGGGCACCGTGATCGGCATGACGCCCGGCATACTGCTGACGACCACCTTCGCGCACAACCTTGCGCTGGCCATCCGGCAGCCCAGTCTGCAGACGCTGGGTATTCTGCTGATCGTGCTACTGCTGTTGCTGGGCGTTGCGCTTGCCGTCCGGCGGCTATCGGGAAAGCGGAGCGGGTCGCCGTGAGCCGCTCAGCCGCCTCGTCGCCCTGGCCGCTGACTATCGCGACCTGGAATATTCACGCCGGCATCGGTAGTGATGGCCACTTCCGGCCGGCGCGGATCGCGGCGGTGCTGCAGGAGATGAACGCGGACATCGTCGCATTACAGGAGGTGCCGCTCGGCGGAACGAATTGGCCAGATTTCATGCCGCTGTTGCAGCAGGCAACGCAGTGCGTGGGCGTCGATGGTTTTACGTTCAGTGTTGGTGGTCGCCGCTTTGGTAATGCGATCCTGTCGCGCTATCCGCTGGTCGGGACACGTCGCATCAATATCTCTTTCGGTAGCCGCGAGCCGCGCGGCGCGCTCGATGCCGACATCTATTGCCATGGTCATCGCTTGCGCGTGATTGCCACGCATCTGGGCCTGCGCGCTGCGGAGCGTCGCGCGCAGGTCGGCAAATTACTGCAGGCCTTTGATACCGATGCGATGGGTGTCATCCTGATGGGTGACGTGAATGAGTGGTTTGTCTGGGGCAGGGTATTGCGCACGCTGGTCTCACATTTTCAGGCGGTGCCCGCACCGCGGACTTTTCCCGCGCGTCTGCCATTATTCGCGCTGGACAGGATCTGGATCCGGCCACGCGATCGTCTGGTTCGCGTGCATGCGCATCGTACCGTTGTTGCCCGATCTGCCTCCGATCATTTGCCGCTGCTCGCATGGATAGGCGACTGAAAGCCGGTCGGAACGCGAGTAAAATCGCCAGCTACTGATAACGCGATGAACCAGACCGATATGTCCCATCCTGATGCCACGCAGCGGCCGCTGGCCCGCATCCTTCCCGCGATCAACACCTCCGACGGTGCCGGTGTGCGCCTGCGACGCAGCCTCGGCAGCGGTGAGGGAACCCGTCTCGATCCTTTCCTGATGCTGGACGAATTCTCTTCCGATAATCCGGGCGATTACATTGCGGGCTTTCCCGCGCATCCGCATCGCGGCTTCGAGACCGTCACCTACATTCTCGACGGCCATATGCGGCACGAAGATCATCTCGGCCATCAGGGTGACCTGAAAAGCGGCGGCGTGCAGTGGATGACTGCGGGTCGCGGCATCATTCATTCAGAAATGCCGCAGCAGCTCGAAGGCAAGATGCGCGGCTTTCAGCTGTGGATCAATCTGCCGGCCAAAGAAAAAATGAAGCCGGCAGCTTATCGCGATATCTTGCCCGAAGAAATTCCGGTACATGAATTATCCGGCGGTGGGCGGGTGAAGGTGATTGCCGGCTTGCTGGATGCCGATGGTGTGACACTGCCCGGACCGATCGCCGGTTTGTCGACCGAGCCGCTGTACCTCGACGTGCAGTTGCCGCCCGGCGCCGCTTTCACGCAAGGCATCGCGCGCGGCCTGCAGGCCATGGCTTATGTGTTCGAAGGGCAGCTGAAGCTCGCCGGCACGGAGCAGCTTCTTGCCACGCACAGCGCGGCGATTCTCGGCGATGGAGATGTCGCTTCATTCGAAGCGGGCGGGCAGGGTGCGCGTTTTCTGCTGCTGGCCGGACGCCCGTTGAATGAGCCGGTTGTCCAGTACGGGCCGTTCGTGATGAATACGGTCGCTGAGATCAAGCAGGCTATTACCGACTATCAGACCGGTCGCCTGACCGCCTGATACCGCGCCGACGGCGCGGTCAGCGCGGCCTTGGCGGCATCAATGATGCCTTGCGCGGCCTGCTCGAAGTGATAGCTCTCCACCATCATGCGTGAGCGCTGGCCATAGGCCTCGCGCAGCGCGTCATTCGATAGCAGTGTGGCGGCGGCGTCGGCCCATGCGTCCGGCGCGAGTTCGCGCACGAAACCGTTTCTGCCGTCCACCACCAGTTCATCGGCCACGCCCGCATGCGGTGACACGATCACCGGCAGCCCGGCGGCGCAGGCCTCGTTGGCGACCACGCCCCAGACATCGGCCTCGGTCGGAAATAAAAAAATCTTTGCCGAGCGGTACAGTAGTGGCAAGGCCTGCTGCGTGGCGAAGCCATTGAAGTGCACATCGACTTGATCTGCATGAGCCAGCGCGAGCGCCCGCAGTGCGGGTTCCATGCTGCCGGCGCCGACGATCAGCAGCCGGGTCTTGCGCATCAGCAGCGAAGCCGTGCGCAACGCGACCTCTATTGCGAACTCCGGCCGCTTTCCCGGCTCCAGCCGGCCGCAGAAAATGAAGTCATGCCGGGGTTCACTCGTCGCCTGCGCTGACTTGTAGCGCTCATTGTCGATACACAGGCAGGAACGAAAACACAAGGCCCGCGATACACCATAGTGCTGATACAGCGCGAAGCCGCCGTCGCTGGCCGCAATCAGCGCTTTCGCGCGCCGATATATGAAGCGCCGGATACTTTGATGAATGCGACTCAGCCCGCGCTCGGAGTTCAGCGTGCCATCCGTCATCGGTACATACGGTCGCCGGCGCAGCGCGCACCAGCTCATCGCATACAGATGTGTCGGATTGAAGCCGTTACCGATCACGACCTCCGGCGCGAAACGCGACAACGCCAGCAGCACGTCCGGATTATTGTGGATATAGCGACCCTGCACCGTAGTGATTCGTTTGCGCAGAAACACATGATCGAAGTGCATCGGCGGTAAATCCCATTGGCGGTTCGGCTCCCGACCGCAACAGAAGATCACCCTTAGCTGCACGCCGGGTGTGGCGGCGACACGCTGGTAAACCGGAATCCGGTAGGGCGGCGGCTCGTTAACGACCAGCGCGAGTTTCGGCATCAGTCAGGTTCGCATGTAAGGCGGTGGAAGGGGACTGCAGCGCCTCATCGTAGATGCGCATCAGCGTCGCGTAATTGCGCTCCGGCGTGTAATGCGCGAGATAGGTCTGATACGCCTCCATGCCCATGCGCCGCATGGCATCCGGATGCGTCTGCGCAAAATCGATGGCCCACGCGAGATCTTCCGCGTCACCGGGTGCGACCAGCAATCCGTTGCGACGATGTTCAACGATCTCGCGCAGTCCACCCTGGCGACTGGCAATCACGGGCGTGCCGCTGGCAAACGCTTCGATCGCGGCCAGTCCGAAGCTCTCGATACCAGTACTCGGCATCAGCAGAAACGCCGCCTTCGCGACCTGCTGCTGCAACGCGTCGCCGCCTTCAAAGCCGCGATAGTCGAGCCCGGCGCATTGCTCAACCATGGATTGCAGCGGTCCCTTGCCATAGACGGCAACGCGCGTACCCGGCAGGCGTTGCATGGCCCGCGCCAGTGTTTCCAAACCTTTTTCCGGCGACAGGCGACCGATGAACAGGCCGCCTTCGCGCGTCTCCCAGTCGGGTGCGCCGCGAGGCTCAACAAAATTGGGTTTGATGCGCATTCGTGCCACCGGCAGCCCGCCACGCGCAAACAGATCGCGGCAGGTGTGATTGAGCACGATGTAGCGGCTCACGCCGTGCCGCCAGGTACCAGCCGCGCGATGGCTGGCGAGCATTACGGCCGTCACCGCGCTTTGCGCCAGCGAATCGCGGTAGCAACGATGCAGCACGCCGCGCCAGGGTAAGTGACCAACGCAATCGGTACAGCTACGCCCGTTGCGCATCAGCATGGCCTGCGGGCAAATCAGCCGGAAGTTGTGCAGGGTCTGCACGACCGGTACTCGCAGCTGGGCAGCAATGCCGTACAGCGATGGCGAAATCAGTGGGAAGGTATTGTGTGCATGGATCAGGTCGGGCCGGAATCCGCACTGCAAGCGGCGGATCTCGGCGACGGTACGGCGAGACCAGAAGGTGTCCGTTGCCGCCCGCCAGCGTGGCAGCTTGGGTAGCTCGGCATTGTCGCGCCGGTACAGCAGTACTTCATGGCCATGGCGGCGCAGCAGCGACACTTCGGCATCAACCACGGTGTCTTCGCCGCCGCGGTAATGATAGGCATTGTGGGCGACCAGGATCTTCACCGCGCCGATGCTAGCGGCCGGCGTTGCATCGGGTGCTGCGTGCGATCAATTCAGCCCGGGATCCTTGATTCCGCCGATGTTGTCGTCAATCGTTGCAGATCGTTAAACCCATTGTAAACAGAGGTTTACATGGATAACTTCATTTGAAAAGTGAGAAAAACTTCAGGTAATTGTTCATCGCGAGCAATCGGGGGTTGAGTCCATTTCGGGCCTTATTTAAACCGCATAATTTGTATTATGTAAAATAATATAAGGCGGTTTTGTGGAATAGGTTCGGCAAGTTGATCAGCGCTCTCTTCAATAGGCTCCGAACCTTGACCGAGACCCTATTTGCGCAAACGACCTTCGCGAATGGGTTGCTCAACGATCAGTCCGGCAATCATCGCCAGCTCGGACGAGATCACATTCAACAGATCATCCGAGCTCAGGATTCCGAACAAACTACCGGCCCGGTTCACCACCGGCAGCCGCCGGATATTCTTGCCGCGCATGATGCCCAAGGCCTCGCTGAGACTGGCGTCTTCCTGAATCGAGGTCACCGGCGTTGACATCAGATCCGATGCTGTAAACACCTTCGGATCGACGTCCAGCGACAAGGTTTCGACCAGAATGTCCCGGTCGGTCAGGATGCCGATGGGCACCCGTGCGCCTTCCTGCTGGCTGCCGAGCACCACGACATCGCCGACATGATGGCGGCGCATCAGCGACGCGACCTCGGCGATCGGCGTGTCGGGTCCGCAGCAGATCACATTCAGGTTCGCGACGTCCCTCACCAGCATGGTGTCCTCGGAAGTTGACAGTACATCAGCATGGGAACACCATAAGAAAAAAAGGAGCCCGCCATGACCACTGAATTCAGTCTGGAACGTATCGCCCGTCTGGTCTCTGATCTCGAGCAGGAGCTGGAAACAGCGCCGACCGGTTCGCCCAAGGTCAATGCATTGCGGGCCGAGATCGCAGTGCTGAAGAGCACGCTGGCCAGCCCCGATGGCGCCAGCCCACAAATCACCGAGCAGTTACATGGGGTGCGCGGGCGGCTGACCGAGGTCGTCGCCAGCGTCGAGGGTGAGGCACTGAAGGACACGCCCTATCTGGTCGAGCTGGGTAGGATTCTCGGTCTGGTTTGATCCTGCCCGCGGACCGCTGAATTGAACGGGCCTCCCTGCCCTTCGCGCATCAGAGTTTTTATGCGGATTTGACCGCTTTGACGGGGCGGCTTCGTCCGGTCGTGTCGCAACTTTTCGCCTGCCCGGCTGTCTGACTCCAAGCTTCGCCTCCCTGCGTCGATAACGATGCGCGCTGCCGCAGCTCGCGGCATTTCTCACGAGCCTTCATGCCCAATTTCTCATCGCTGTTGTCTTCGCTCGTCCAGAGTCTGAAGAATGCCCGGCTGCGTGCCGCGCTGTTCGCGTTGCTGCTGCTGTCCGCGGTGATTATTTCTATTGAAGCAGCACCCAAACTCCTGCCGCAGTCGAACATCGTCTACAGCCAGGATATTTCACTGATTACGTCGTTACCGTCGCAGCGCGAGCGACTGGACTATCTGCTGATTGCGCAGCCGGCATCCGAATCACCGCGCTATGTAATCAAGTACAAAGACCAGCAAAAAATCTTGTCGGTCAAGGTGCCGAATTCCAGTCATGTGAATCTCGAGCGCGAGGTGCTCTTGAAAAACGGCATCCCGTACGCGATTGCACAGCCGGACTGGCTGCTCGCCAACCCGGGCGTGCTACAGGATCATGAAGCCGGACGAAGCTTCGGTGCTGCCGCCGGCGCGTTCCTCGCAAATAATGCGATCGGCCTGCTGCTGCTGGTGCTGATGGTCGTCGTACTGAAAAAGAGCCTGTCCGGCATGGTTTCATCCACCAGCATCATTCGTCCGGATAAGCTCAAGGGCAGCATGGATGATCTGGTCGGCATGGAAGACATCAAGCGTGAGGTCGCGCATCTGGAGTCGATGATCGAGAATCGTGCGCTTTATCAGCTACACAATATCGACCGACCGTTCAATGTGATGCTGACCGGGCCGGCCGGCACCGGCAAGACCAAGCTGGCCGGCTATCTGGCCAAGAAACTGAATATCCCCTTGATTCAGGCCTCAGGCTCGGGACTGGAATCCGGGCTGGTCGGCGGCGGCTCGAAGACACTCAATGCGATCTATAAAAAAGCTGTCGCACAAGGTCGTTGTCTGATCTTTCTCGATGAAGCGCAATCGCTGTTCATGCCGCGCGGCCGAGGCGAGCGTAAATGGGATGATGACACGGCCAATACCCTGCTCGGTCTACTGGATGGCATCAGGAGTGACGAAAGCAAGGGCGTGATCTGGGTGGTCGCGTCGAACTTTGACGACGCCAGTAGCGATATGGACGAGGCCATGCTGCGTCGTTTTGCGGTGAAGATCAATTTCCGGCTGCCGAACCAGGCAGAACGTCAGGAGCTGCTCAGCGTCTTCCTGCGGCGTAAGGATCCTGCCGTGATCGATTGGGCCAAGCTGAACCTCGCTTACGTAGCCGAGATTACCGCCAACCTGTCCCCTGCCCTGCTGGAAACCGTGGTTGACCGCGCGAGCATGATTGCGATCGACGAAGACACCCGTATCGACACGCAGTTATTGTTTCGCGCGTTCGAGCGCAGTGCGATCGGTCTGACCGACCGCGCGGCCAGCGCCGACAAGGACCGGCAGCGCGAGCGCGTTGCACTACACGAGCTTGGCCACTTCTTTATGCAGATTGATCCTTTACTCAAGCAAGGTCTATCGCTGGACGAGGTTAAGCAGAAATCGCCATTACTGAAGATCAGCACGGAATCTGTCTCCAAGCTCAATGCGCTCGGCTATGTGCTGTCGGCCACGCCGGAGGCAGGACTGCAAACGCTTGAGGAACTGGAGCAGGACGTGAGGCAGCTCTATGGCGGTGTGGCGGCCGAGGAAATGTTTTATGGCGCGCGCGGCATCTCGGTCGGCAGTCAGAATGATATCCAGAAGGTCACCGCCCGGCTTGAATTGATGGTGAACCAGCTGTCGATGTACTCGCGCTCGAAGCTGGATTACCGGCAACTGAAGCGCGATGGCGCACATGACGACTCGCTACGCGCGGTCGAGGCGAAAGCGGACGAGTTGTACTCACAGACGCTGGCTACGATGGCCTCGTATCGTGGATGGATGGAGCAGTTGAAGACCTCGCTGATGGAGCGCTACGTGCTGTCGAAGGACGAGGTGTTCGAGATGATCGCAGAATTGCAGCGATCCGAGCCGCTTTCCGAGCCGGCCGGGATCGCCGCATAATCAGCGCAAGAAATCGCCCACATCCAGCAATGCGGGAACCCTGCCCTCCCCTAGCTGCTGCTCCACGGTCGCCTGCACTTTCAGCTTCAGATCGAGATAGGCATCAATGCGACTCAGCGCGCGATCCTGATCGCGGCACAGCATGTACAGCGCCTCTGCGGACACCGGGCAGCGATAGATCTTGTCGTGGATATTGAGAGTGAACAGGGTACTGTCGCGGGGTGGCATTCCGGGATCGGTCATCGGCTTCTCCGTGAAAACGCTATCGTTGTTTCGTGGATCGCAGCCGGATTGACTATACGTCCTCGTCGCCACCACCGGCCTTGCGAAAAAACAAGTGATGGCTTCCGAACTGGTGACTATTCCTGAGTGACTCCGGTTGACGGTTGAGGTTCAGACGAATCGGGTAGCGATGAACTGCCCGGCTCAGCGCTCAGTGAGGACATGGAGGAAGTCGACGATGGTGCGCTGATTCCGGTTGAGGGCTGAGGTTCAGAAGCAAGGATCGGTGCCGGGCTACTGGCATCAACGCTCAGTGAGGAAGTCGAGGAAGTTGAGGACGTTGAGGACGTTGAGGACGTTGAGGACGTTGAGGACGTTGTCCCGTTCAATACCTTGCTTCGCTCCGCATCCACCGAACGGACGAAGTCATCGATAAATGCAGGCCAGATCGCCAGTAATGCGCTTTTGACTGATTCAAAAAACATTGACGGAATCGCCAGCGATGCATCCTCTTTCGGGCCAGACGCAATCGGGAGAATAAGGCGAGTAAACAGCAGATCAAAGCCAAGATTGGCTCGTGCACGCTTCAGATCGACTGGCGTAAGGTCCGTATTATTTTTCGCCCAGTCACAAAGTTCGGCATCCATGGTTTTCCAGAATGCGATCAGTTCCGGCGGCAGCTTGCTCGCTGCCAGTGCGGGCGACTTCAATCCCAGTGTGACATCGGCACAGGCCTTGCCTTGTGCCTCGATATTCAGCAGCATACGGCTCTTGAATCCCGGAGTCTCGGCTTCCAGCATTTCCCGATCGACCAGGGTCAGGCTGGCGCCATCATATTGCTCCATCACTACGCGTCGCATCGTTAGCAGAGTCTTGCCAACCTCGCTGTCGGTGAGCAGCGGCAGGAACAGTGCTTTGATGAGTTTGGCATGCGAAGTCTTCCCGCTACCATCGTCATTGATGCGCGAACGCAGATCCGGCGAGAGTTTATCCACGGATATCAGCGTCTCGAAACGTCCGATCTGATTGATGATCGCTTTCGTCAGAACAGGATTCTTAGCCCGCACTTCAGTAAAGACCAACCGTGACACTTCCGCCCCTAGTCGAACGAGGTCATGCATCGACTTGCGTGGCGAATGCGCGATTTTCAGTGCATCATCGACGTTCCGATGTCTCCGGTCTGACGTCTTGGCAGGGGAACTGTTAATCCGATGCCGGCATGGCGAAATCGCTTCCTCACTGGCAGGTCCGGATTTCTTTCGCGGCGTCGATGGCGAGGATGTGCTGATGATCGTCGCTGAAGACGCAGCGAACCTTACATGTGAGGCAGTGCTTGCCGGCGATCTTGTTGAGCTGATGATGGGATTGCTCGATGGCGTTGCAGTCTTGTCACCTGATCTTGTCGGTGTAAGCGGCGCCGCGCCAGCTATTGATTTCGAAAAATTCAACCGGGGTACTTTCGCTTCTGGTGATTTCATGACAGGTACAGACAATTTTTTCGGCGATGCCAGCTTCGCCGGAGATGATTCGCTTCTGGACTTGGTCGGCAAGGGTGAATCCGTAGGTGTAGAAACTCCCGAAACTTCTGAAACTATGGCGAGGCTCATGGGTAATCCTTTCTGAAATCAGTTTTTCTCGGACAAACCGGATTTTTCGGAGGTGATGATCTGTATCGGGTCAGCCGTCGAAATTGGCAAAGCTTGTGCACGCTCCGGAGCCACCGGTCCGTCGGGTAGCAGACTGATGATTTCCTGCTCGTCCCGTTCATCCAGAAACTTCTGTATCTGCTCCAAATCCTCAAGACTGAAAGTATTGAGGTCGGACTCGGCCTTTTTGATGTCCTCGTTTTCCTTTACCGCTTTGCTGGTTTCATCGATAATTTTTGCGTATTCATCGTCATCACCCTCAAGCTCGGAAAGTACTTTGCGTGTTTCGGCAATCGCAACATCTCTCTTTTCTTGCGCGCGCTTCTTCTGCAGCTCGTCGCGTCTCGCCAGCCAGTCAATATCAACAGGCTGAGTATCAGCACTGCGTGAGCGAACATGTCGGCCAGATTTTTTTGTTTTGGTCTGTAGCGCCTTGGTGCGCGCCTGAATTCGCTCATATTTTTCTTTTTCCTTTGCAAGTTTCTGCAATGACGACGATGATTTCGCGAAAGATTCGACGAAGATTTCCTGGCTCAGCTTCGAAGCTGATTTCAACAGCATCTGCATGCTTAGCCCCAGGCACCAGATTTCCTGTTGCGAAGGTTTTTTTTCTGCCAATGCGGTCATCATCGGCATCAATAATCGGGTGACTGTCAGCAGTTTTATCAACGAGCGACGAGCGTCATTGATCTGTTCGATAGTCCAGGATTTGGTCGATTTTCCGGTCAGCAGGTATTCATGAAAGCGCTGATCCGCGTAAATCAGGGCATCAATCAGCCTGCGGGGTAAAGGAGAATTTTTGAGACTTATCGGATGTCCGAAGATGGACTTTGCGATGACTTCGGTCAACCCTTTAAGCTTTTCACGCTCGGCATCCATGACCGATGCGTCATTTTCACCGATCGCGTATCCGGCTTGTGATTTCATCTTGAACATCGCGTTGGCATAAAAAATCTTCGCCGCAGCCCACCCTGTGTTTTCTCTGAATTCTCCTGCAAATACTCTCTGCATCAGCTTGCTTGAAGAAATGGTTGCCTGATTCGAATCCTTTGCAAAGATTTGCAGAACCTGAGGGAGATGATCGACATAGAAAGCGGTGTCCGTTCTTCCTATGGCATGCCGCTGATCCAGAGCAATGGATTGCGCGCATATATCGTTAGTGAGCAAATCAACAAGAATATGATCGATATGTTCACTCTCAAGTTTTCTCAGTAACTCTGAAGATATATGAGCTTTGAAGATTTTTAATACCGGAACCGACGATGACATGAGTGGGTCAAGCTGCATTTCGCTGACTGTGGAGGGAGACGTCAATAGCTTGCTGGTTGAGGAAGTCGATTCGGGAGTTGATTCGGAAGTTGATTGTGAAGAGGAAGGAAGCTTGCGGATCTTGTCCTCCACCTCATCTTTGGACTGGTTCGCTTCCCTGAATTGTCGCGGCGATTTGGGTGTTGGTTGCGTGTTCAGCCTGAAAGAGCTGCTTTTCTGGCCCAGTGAGGTCAGCTTGGGCGGCGTACGTGGATTGGGTGGAATTCTTGTTTTTTTGGATTTTTCATTGGCGGGGCCGGACTGATTGGTGCTCGCACTGCCTGGCGATGATTCAGGCAGCTTGACATCTGAAGTCGAGATCGAAGGTGTGACGGATGAGGAATCTTTGACGATGGAGGCGGATGTTGATGCTGTAGACATGAATGTTTTCTTTTTGAAGAGGTTTTTGGAAAAAGCACGAACTGCCTGCTTTGTGGGTTAGCAAAAACTGGTCGTTGGGTAACGATGTGTTCATGCAGGTTCATGCTGTCGTCTTCAACAGAAATCTCTACTCTCCGTCTGCAAACTTCCTAGCAAATCACTCAGATCAACCAACCGTTTAGCGATCAGATGATGCACATTGTTTTCTGTCTGCCAGATGCCATAGACAGCCAGCAGCGATGCATGCAGCAGTTCCTTGCGTTGTTGCTCGACTAGTGCCGGCCAGACAATCACATTGACCGTGCCGGTTTCATCTTCGAGCGTGACGAAGACCGTGCCTTTCGCCGTGGCTGGCCGCTGCCGTACGGTGACGATGCCGCACGCACGCGCGATCTGCCCTTGCTGGAAAGTGGCGAGTGTGCTGGCGGGCAGCAGCCGGCGTTGCAGCAGATGCTCGCGTAACAGCGCCAGCGGATGGCGTCCTAAAGTCAGTCCGATAGATCGATAATCAGCAAGTATCTGCTGCGCTTCATTCGGTGCCGGCAGTGCAATCGCATCGGGCGCGCTGGCGCCTGCTTTCAGCAAGCCCTTGCCCGGCGCGGCGACGGCGGCATGCCACAGTGCTTCACGCCGGTGACCCGCGATCGTCTGCAACGCATTGGCTGCCGCCAGCGCCTTCAGATCCGTGGATGACAAGTTCGCGCGCAGGGCGAGATCATTCAGATCGCTGAAGGGCTTTACTGCGCGTGCCTCCTCAACGCGCCAGCCGGCTTGCTGCGTGAGGCTCTGCACGATGTTCAGGCCGAGCCGGATGGCGGGCGGCTGTCCCTCCACTGGTTCCAGCCTTGCCTCCCAGTCGCTGTTCATCACATCGACCGCCCTCACCTCGACGCCATGCCGGCGCGCATCCTGCACCAGTTGCGATGGCGAATAAAAACCCATAGGCTGGCTGTTCAGCAGCGCCGCGAGAAAAGCCGCCGGATGATGGCGTTTCATCCATGCGCTCGCATAGGCGAGCAGCGCGAAGCTCGCCGCATGGCTCTCGGGAAAACCATATTCGGCAAACCCCTCGATCTGGCTGAACAGTGCTTGCGCAAATTCCGGCGTATAGCCACGCTCGAGCATGCCGCCGACCAGCTTGTCATGGAATTTATCGAGACCGCCCTTGCGCTTCCAGGCAGCCATTGCGCGTCGCAGCTGATCCGCTTCGCCGGCACTGAAACCGGCAGCCAGCATCGCCAGCTGCATCACCTGCTCCTGAAAGATCGGCACACCGAGCGTGCGCGACAGCGCGGCTTTCACATCCTCGCTCGGATAGGTCACCGGCTCCAGCCCCTGCCGCCGGCGCAGATAAGGATGGATCATCCCGCCCTGTATCGGTCCGGGGCGAATGATCGCAACTTCGATCACGAGATCGTAGAAGGTGCGCGGCTTCAAACGCGGCAGCATGCTCATCTGCGCGCGGCTTTCGATCTGAAATACGCCAACCGTATCCGCCTGGCTGATCATGTCGTAGGTGGCAGCATCTTCAGCGGGAATATCGGCCAGCTCGAAAGGTTCGCCCTGCTGCTGCGCGATGAACTCCAGACCGCGTCGCAATGCGGACAGCATGCCAAGCGCGAGAATATCGATCTTCAGCAGGCCGAGCGCGTCGAGGTCATCCTTGTCCCATTGCACGACGCTGCGTCCTGCCATCGATGCTTTTTCTATCGGCACCAGCCGCGACAGCTTGTCGCGCGCAATCACGAAGCCGCCCGGATGCTGCGACAGATGACGCGGGAAGCCCATCAGCTCAATCGCAACCTGTCGCCAGTGCTGCGCGACTGGTGAATCGGGGTCGAGCCCGCATTCAGTGAAGCGCTCGCGCAGATTTTCCCGGCTATCCCACCAGCGCTGCGATTTCGCGAGCTGGTCAATGATCTGCAGATCAATACCCAGCGCCTTCCCTGCTTCACGGATTGCACTGCGCGGACGGTAGGTAATGACGACACCGGTCAGCGCAGCACGATGGCGGCCGTATTTCTGGTAGATGTACTGGATCACCTCTTCACGCCGCTGGTGTTCGAAATCGACATCGATGTCGGGCGGCTCATTGCGTTCTTTCGAAATAAAACGCTCGAACAGCAGATTGCCACGCGCCGGATCGACTTCGGTGATGCCCAGGCAATAGCAGACTGCCGAGTTCGCGGCCGAGCCGCGTCCCTGACACAGGATATGGCGGCTGCGCGCGAACGCGACGATGTCGTACACAGTCAGGAAGTAAGGCTCGTACTGCATCTGGGCGATCAGCTGCAGCTCATGCTCGATCTGTTGCTGCACATTCGCCGGTATGCCTGCCGGGAAGCGCTTGCGCGCGCCGGTCCATGTTTGCTCGCGCAGATAGCTGGCCGGTGTATGACCGGAGGGCACCAGTTCATCCGGATACTCGTAGCGTAATTCGTCGAGTGAGAAACGGCACTGAGCGGCAATCGCGACCGTTTCATCCAGCGTGTGTTGCGGCAGCATGTTCGCCAGCCGCAGACGCGAGCGCAGGTGCTGCTCGGCATTCATGAACAGACCGCGACCGCAGTGCGCGACCGGCTCGCCGATGCGTATCGCGGTCAGTACATCCTGCAGGCGTTTACGTGACCGCAGATGCATGCAGACATCGCCGGCAGCCGTGACCCTGAGTCCCTGCGTGAGCGCAACCTGCAGCACGGTATTCTTGTGCCGCTCGTCGTGACCGCGATACAGCAGCGTCAGGGCCACGCGCGCGCGTTCGCCGAAGGTGGCACGCATCCATGCGGCCTGTGGCTGCAAGGTGGTCGCAGCGATACAGTACTCCGGCGCAAGCAGCACGATGCAGCCGGGCAGACCGCGCAGATGCTCGAGACCCGGCACGGGCGCGCTGAAGTCATCGACATGCAGCAGGTAATCGCCTTTATCGACACGGTTGCGTGCGAGTGTGATCAGCTCGCACAGATTGCCGTAGCCATCGCGGTTCATCGCCAGTGCGATCAGCCGGAATGATTGTCCATGGCTGTCGTTCACGCGGAACTGACTGCCAACGATCAGGGCGATGCCTTGCCGCTTCGCCTCGCCATACGCGCGTACGACACCGGCGACCGAGCATTCATCGGTGATTGCGATGGCCGTATAGCCGAGTTCAGCCGCGCGCGCGACCAGCTGCTCCGGATGTGATGCGCCACGCAGGAAGCTGAAGTTGGATGCGCATTGCAGTTCGGCATACGGCGGGAGTGAGCGAGGCATGTGGTGTCGCTATATTTTGTTCGTGGGTTTAGCGAAAAGGTGGGTTTCGCTGCGCTCTACCCACCCTATGGCTTGCAGCAGCCGTCGATCTTTCCATAGGGTGGGTAGAGCGCAGCGAAACCCACCAAAACTCACCCAAACAATCCATGCAAAAACCATCGCGCACTACCGGCATCGCGTTCACGGTAGACCCAGTAGCAGGCACCCTCTTCGCCCTGCGCGACAAAATAATCGCGCAAGGCGAGCGCACCATCCCACCAGCCGGCCTCGATGCGCTCCGGCCCGGACAGTAATCTGAGCGGCGAACCATAGAAAGGACGATGCTCGCGCACGACCAGTGGCAACGCGGGTTCCAGCAACCAGAAAGGACGCGAGGCTGCCGGCATGTCGGTCTGCAGGATCGCAGGCGTACTTGCATTTTTTTTCGTGTTTTTGTTCGTATGTGATACGTCGATCGGCTGCCATTGATTCGCCCGCTCTGGCCGGTAATCCGCGCGCGGCGAAGGCAGCTGTATCGCGTCCGTGCCGAGCCGCGCGACCAGCAGTTCGAGCAAGCGGTGGTAATCCTCCGCCGTGCCACCGGGCTCCGCGAATAGCTGCGTGGTTGACGGCGACCACGCGCTCAGTTGCGTTGCTTCCAGCCGCAGCCCTACCACTGGCGCGACCAGCGGCAGCCGGTTCAGTCTTTCTTTCAGCAGGCGCATCAGATGGGCTTCCTGCCAGGCCGGTTCGCTCAGCACGATTTCAAGCGAGCTCGGATCGCGTCGCGCGCGGCCTCTTTCGTGCGTCAGCCACAGCACGAAGCGCGACACGGCCTGCTGCTGCGCGACCAGCCAGCCCGTCATTTGCGCGAGCAGCCGCTGTGCGGCGAACAGCAGCATCGGCGCGTCATCGATCCGGTAAGGCAGTTCGACGGAGGCGCTGAAACTTTCCGGTGCCTGCAGCCAGTCGAATAATTCCGGTGCATCGCCGTACGCGCGATCCAGTGCATCGAGCAAGGCGCCCTGCGTGCGTCGCTTGAGTCCGGTGCGCGGCAGTCGGCGCAGGTCGGCCAGCGTGCGGCAGCCGATGCCGTCCAGCCATTCCGCATAACGCGCGGCCTCCGGCAGACTCTGAAAAGGCAACGCATCCAGCCGGCGCCGCATCGTCGCCACCTGAATCGCGCGACGATGCGGCGAACTATCCTGTGACCGTCGGCATGCCAATAGCCAGGCTCCCTGCGCGGTCGGCGCCATACCCAGTACGACAGACAATCCGAGCGCATGCACGCTGTGCCGCACACGACGTGACAAGCGTCGATGCCCGCCAAACAGCATCAGGCTGGCGCTGACCTCCAGTAGCAGGCTGCGCTCATCAGCGACCGCAATCTCGGGTGTGTACTGCATCAGTGCGAGCGCGACCGCATCCAGCGTTTGCTGTTCGAGCAGCGGATCGCGCTGCTGTAGCAGGACTTCCGGCGCGATCGCCTGCACGCTGGCGCCGCGCATGCCCATGCGCGCGCCTTGCGCAGCAGCCATCGGGGTCATCGCGATCACCTGTCCGCTGTCGACAATCGCCAGCGGCAAGGGCTCAGACCAGCGCGGGCGCAGCGCTTGTAGCGGTAGTCGGTGCAGGTTGACGGCGATCCAGCAGCGCATCACTTGCCTCATTCGCAGACAGCATGGTTTCAGCCACGCGCGCATCGCGGCCAGACCAGAACAACTGAATCGGCGTCTCGCACGGCGGTCCGCGTCGCTTCAGCAACTCGAGTTGCACGCCACCGGCCAGCGGCCGCAGCGCAATACGCAAAGGAGCGGGCGAGGCGTCCGTGGCCGAGGCCAGCGGACGCATCACCCAGCACAACATGTCGGACGATTGCGCGGCCAGTTGCAGACGGCGCAAGGATTCATGCCGCAGCGTGTCCTGCCAGAACAGTAGCGCGCCGCAGCTGCCATTGCGCAGCACCTGCTCGGCGCTCCACAGCGCATCCGCATGACGTTTTGCGCGTATCCACAACAGACGTTCCGGCGGTAAACCCCATTCGCGCCAGGCGGCGATCTGCGGCAGATGCGGCGGCTGCAGCAAGGCGATGCGACGCTCGCCGAGACTTTGCAGCCCCGGTTTCAGCAAGCGCATCTCGCCGATGCCGCCCTGCTGCAGCAATAATTCAGTGAGGCCGCCATGCGGCCAGCCGTGGTTCGGGAGTTGGTCGTCGAGTGCGGCATGACCGGTCGGTGTGACGGTGGAACGCGCGCGGCCCATCTGCCCGGCGCGCCAGACGAATTCATGCAGCGAAGGAGGCAGCGAAGGCGAAGCAGCCGGCGCCGGCATTGCGGGGGCGGTCATGGAGAGTCCTCTTGCCTTTGTGGAAATATCGGGCGGTCAACGTTTATACTGTACAAATATACAGTATTCGTGAGGCAAGAGGTAGTCCGGCAATCAAGACTTCAGACGAGGGCTCCGGTCATGCGTGCAGGTGCAGATTCCCGGCTTCCATACCCGGCAGCGGCGGCGCCTCGGCGGCATCAGCCTGGCCGACGTACTGCGTCCATGAGCGGCTGATGTTCAGGAAACGCTGAAGTTCTTGCTGCAAGCCTGCCAGTGTCAGTCCTTCGACGCAGACATCGATGCTGATGATCAGCGCGCCCTGCGGACCGGCCAGTCCTATCTTCACGCCGCCGCTATCGCGCCACATCAGGTTGTAGCAAAGCAGGGTTTCGTACACGATGCGCTGCTGCGCCTCGGCTGCTGCGCCCAGTTCGGCCGAGATCACCATTCGCGAAGGATCATCGGCCGGTTCGATGATGACTATGGTTTCATCGGAAAACTGTATGGCCCAGCTCGGCTCTTCAGTCCGTACGACGGCGTCGATCTCCTGCATCGCCGGACCGAGTTCATTCATCAGCGGTTCTATCTGTTCAATGGTCGTCATGGCATCGTGTCCCGGTTGGCTTGATTAAATTTTTTGTTGTGCGGCTTTACTGCAGGCTGTGATTACGCGAACTGACCAGCGCCTGTGCACTGACCGATAGCTGCTTCATGATGTTCATCGTATTCATCAGCCCTTCGCCGCGGGAAGGATCGCCATACAGCGTCTTGTGACTGGCGGCAGTCTTCGCAGCCGGTGCGGTTTCCTGCGGGCTGGTGGTGGCCATTACGGGGCTTGCAGATTTCAATCCGGGGATGCCCATAGATACTCCTTGTCGATTCAGTGGGTTCAGGGCCTGAAGTTCAGGCACTCAGGTTCAACATATCCAGCGAGCTCGGTAACGCCGGTGCAGCCTGATCGCTTTCTCCAGTCACATAGACGCTCCACACTTGAGCGATGCTGACGAAGTTAGCCAGCACGGTTTGCAGCTCGTTCAGGCTGAGATTGGATGCGAAAAGCTCATATAGCAAGACCAGTTCCCCGCCGGGCCCTGACAGCGCCATCTTCACGCCGCCCGTGTCTTTCCACAGCAGGTTGTAGCAAAGCAGCGTCTCATAGACGGATAGCTGCATGGATTCGGAGGCCGTGCCCAGCATTGCGCTCAGTACCACGCGGTCCGGGTTGTCCGTCCATTCGAGCATCACGATCGACTGGTCTTCGAACTGGATAGCCCAGTTTTTTTCCTCGCTCTGGATCACGGCTTCGATCTCGGACATGCTGGGTCCGATTTCCTCCATCATGATCTGCATACGTTCCAGATTTGTTGCCATGCGTCCACTCCTTACCGGGGTCAATGTGATGAGCAGAATTTTCAAAGTTCGTGAAAGAAAGCAACAAATAGTTCCTTTCGAATCATTAACGACCCATGGTTCCGGTTCACGGCAACCAAAATTTGCCCGATAGTTTCTTGGTGGAATTTATGCAGCGCCGGCTTAGTGCAGCTTGACCCGGGGATCGGAGCGTCGCCTCAGCCACTCCGACAGAGCAGTGAGGACTGTCCGCAGCAAGCCGTGCAGTACGATCTGATGGCGTCGGTACAGGGACAGGTACAGCGTGCGCGCGATCAGTCCGTGGAAGCGAACCGAACGCGATAGCATCCGCCCCATCAGATGGCCGATCAGATCCTGATGACCAATCGCAATCAGCGCGCCCCGGTCGCGATAGGTGAAAGTCGGAAGGCTACGTCCCTGAAGCCGCCGTTTCATCGCAGTCAGCAGCAGGGTCGCTTGCTGATGCGCGGCCTGCGCGCGAGGCGGCACGGATTTTCCGGTCGCAGGCCAGGGGCAGCTGGCGCAATCCCCGAGCGCGAAGATGTCCGGATGCGTGAGGCTCTGCAAGGTGGGCGTGACGATCACCTGACCCAGCGGATTGGTCGGCAGCCCTGCCTTCGCCAGCACTGCAGAGACGCGAATTCCACCCGCCCAGAGCGTCAGGTCACTGGCAATATAACGACCACTGCGTGTGACGACCGCATCGGCGCGCACCTCGCTGACCGGATCACCGGTGACGATATTCACTTTATGCTCCTGCAGCAGATGGGCAGTTTGCGTAGCGATTTTCTCCGGTAGCGGCGGCAGGATGCGGGGGCCGGCCTCAATCAGGGTAATGCACACGTGATGTTGCGGATCGGGCTGCGCCAATCCATAGGCGGCGAGCACCTGAGCCGTGTCGCGTAACTCGGCCGCCAGCTCGACGCCGGTGGCGCCGCCGCCGATGATGACGAGTCGGACTCTTGCGTCGCCCGCCGCGTTATCAGTCATATCTTCGGATGCATGCACACGCATGCAGGCCGCAAGAATGCGGTGCTGAACCCGCGCTGCCTGCGCGACGGAGTCGATCGCCATCGCATGTTCCGCCGCGCCCGGTATATCAAAGAAATTCGTGACGCTGCCGATAGCCAATACCAGCGTGTCATAAGGCAAGATACTTTCCGGCAGAACGATCCTGCCATCGATATCGCGCAGGCAAGCTACCCGTAGCGTTTTGTTCAGGCTATCAATATCCAGCAGCTCGCCCTGCCGGAAGGCGAAGTGATGACTGCGGGCTTGCGCGAGATATTCCAGCTGATACGCATACGGATCGATGCTGCCTGCCGCAACCTCATGCAGCAGCGGCTTCCACAGATGCGTGGCTTCCCTGTCCACCAGCGTCACCTGCGCCCTACCGGTTTTTCCGAGTTCGTTGCCGAGCCGGGTCGCCAGCTCCAGTCCGCCCGCGCCACCGCCGACGATAACAACACGATGCGCTCCTGCCGGGCGTGCGCGCGTTTTGCTGCGGGCGGTATCGAGAGTCGTTTCCATGAGCTTTCATTGCTGTCGGGTTCTGAAATTCGTGCAACTTCGTCGGCGATGGCGAACCGTCACCGCGCTTGTACTGTCCACTAGTTTTTGTCTCCACCTTTCGTCAGGGAGGGCAGTCAATGACAAGTATTGACAAAGAATGGAGTACGGGACAGCAGGAAAATTTCATGCAGAGCCTGCTGGCCTTCACGCGCGAGCACAAGGCTAGCTACTGGGCCGGGCCGCTGGGTGAGTTTCTGGAGAAAATCCTGCCCGTCGATCCTCAGGGCGTGGCGCGCAGCTCGCACCAGTATCTGTGGGACATGATTCGCTGGACCCGGCGCGAGGATGCGAACGGTCAGCTGCGTACCGCGCTATTCGCTGATGAGTTGTTCGGTATGGAGGAGCCGATAGAACGCGTCGTCGATTACTTCAAGGCAGCGGCTGCCGGTTCCGAAGTCGGACGACGGCTGCTGTTACTGTTAGGGCCGCCTTCCGGTGGCAAGTCAACGCTGGTGATCCTGCTCAAGCGCGGACTGGAGGAATACAGTCACACCGATGCCGGCGCGATGTATGGCATACAGGCTTGCCCGGTGCATGAATCGCCGCTGCATTTGATACCGCACACGCTGCGGCCGAATTTCCGCGAGACCTATGGCGTGGATATTCGTGGCGAGGTCTGCCCGTATTGCCGCATGCGGCTGGAGCAGCAGTACAGCGGCGACTTTCTGCAGATGCCGGTCGAGCGTATTTTCATTTCCGAAGCTGGTCGCAGCGGTATCGGCACCTATGCGCCACATGATCCGACGACGGCTGATCTTGCCGATCTGGTCGGGTCAGTCGATCTGTCGAAGGTGGCCGAGTATGGCGACGAAGGCGATCCGCGCGCATGGTCGTGGTCGGGCGCGGTATATGCGGCCAGCCGCGGCATGCTGGAGATGATCGAGATCCTGAAGGTCAAGCGGGAGTTCCTGTACCTGTTGCTGACGCTGACACAGGAAAAGAATGTGAAGGTATCGCGCTTTCCATTGATCTATCTGGACGAGACCATACTCGCGCATACCAATCTTGCGGAATTCCGCAAGTTCCTGCAGGAGAGCGAGAACGAGGCGCTGCTTGATCGCATGGTGATCATTCAGGTGCCCTACACGCTGAATTTCCATGATGAAGCGCGAATCTACAAGAAGCTGATTTCCTCCGCTGCGCCGGCCTTTCGTGAAGTGCATCTGGATCCGCATGTACTGCATGCAGCGGCCGTCTTCGCCATCCTCACTCGTCTGCATGAAGCGGATGACAAGGATCAGGAGATGGCGAAGAAAGTACGCATTCATGCGCATGAAGATGTCGAGGGAGTCAACCGTACCGAGGCTGAGCGGGCACGGCAGAAGATGCCGGATGAGGGTCTGGGCGGCGTATCGCCACGCTTTGTGATCAATGCCTTATCGAACGCGATCATCCAGTCGAATACCCGCAGTCTGACGACGATGGATGTTCTGCTGGCGCTGAAAGATGCGATTGAAAGCGATGCACGGATCGATCCGAAGAAGAAGCGAAAATGGATCGACTATCTCGTCCTGGCACGCAAGTTCTTCTATAACCGCTGGGTCAAGGAAGATGTACACAAGGCGCTGTTCGTGTCCTTCGAGCAGGAAGCGCAGGATCTGCTGGAGAAATACCTCGACGAAGTCGAGGCAACGCTGGATAACCGGCAGATCCGGGATCCGATGACGAATGAAGAGCGACGGCCGGATGAGCGCTTCCTGCGCTCGGTCGAGGAAAAAATCCATATCTCCGATTCCGGCAAGCAGTCATTCCGGCAGGAAGTGGTCAGGAAGGCGATGGGTGCATTCAAGCGCGGTGAAAAATTCACGCTCGATAGCCATGCGCAACTGCATGACGCCGTCCAGCAGTATCTGTTCGAGCAGCGGCGCGATGTGTTGCGGCTGGTTAGCTCGAGCAGCCGGCCTGACGAAGAAGCCCGGCAGAAAATCTCGATCGTCGAGAAACGGCTGGTTGATGAATACGATTACGACAGCCATAGCGCGCGCGAAGCACTGAATTATGTGACTACGCTGCTGGCGCAAGAATGAGAATCGCACCATGGAAAACATTGCGACATGGCGGGGGTCAAATTACCGGATATGAGGTTGTTGTTGGTCGCCTCCTGTCCATCGGCAGTAGCTACCGGATAAGAGGCAAGGCATGACAGTTCACAGCACGATTTCAACCGGTTCACCCTGGTACGCGTTGTTCTCGCGTGGCGCCCGTGACTGGCTGAGGCATAACCAGAAAGTCCGCGATAGCGTGCAGCAGCACCTGCCGGATCTGGTCGCTGGATCAGATCTGATCACGGGTCCGGAAGAGCGCACGGTTCATTTGCCGGTGCGCATACTGGAGCATGCCCGCTTTCGGCTCGCGGATCGCCAGACCGAGGCATCGCGCAATGCTGGTCAGGGTCAGGGCCAGCCCGGTGATGTACTGCGCCCGGCCGCGCCGATGCCGGACGACGACGAGGACGCCGAGGGTGACAACAGCGAAGGTGAGGTGAAGTTGTTACTGGAGCTGAAAGTTGACGATATGGTTGACTGGCTGTGGGAAGAACTGAAGCTGCCGGATCTGCAGCCGAAGCAGAAGACCACACTGTCTGACGATGAATTCGTGCGCGAGGGCTGGGACAAGCGCGGCGCGCGCGCGCGGCTTGATCGCCGGCGGACAGTGAAGGAAGCAGTGAAGCGGCGCGCGATCCAGCAGGATCCGGTGCCCTTCTCGAATGAAGATCTGCGTTTCCGGCAGCTGGTGCACCGGCGCAAACCGGCCACAAATGCAGTGGTGCTGTTCGCACTCGATGTGTCGGCCAGTATGACGGATGCTGAGCGCAAACTTGCGAAGACTTTTTTCTTCTTTGTACTGCAGGGCATACGACGCAAGTATGGCAAGGTCGAAACGCGCTTCATCGCGCACACGACACAGGCCTGGGAATTTTCGGAACCAGATTTCTTTCAGGTCACCGGTACCGGCGGTACTGGCGCATCGTCAGCATTTGATCTGGCGCTCGAAATGATTGAGTCGGATTACGATCCTTCGCAGTACAACGGCTACCTGTTTTATGCCTCGGATGGCGAGAATTTTACCGAGGATCGCAGCGCCGCGACCGCTGGTCTGCTGAAGCTGACGCAGTTGCTGAACTATGTCGGCTATGTCGAGACCGTGCCCGGTTCATCGCGAATGACGGAGACCGAGATGAAAACTATCTGCAATCAGCTCGAGCATGCCGGCGCGGCATTGGGCAGTTGCGTGCTGAACAAGCCCGATGACATCTGGAAGGCGATACGACAATTCTTCGTGCAGGAATCACTGCAGGGGGCCGAAGCCTGATGAGCCAGAATGAAACACTCACGGACTACACCGACAAGATCGAGGAGCTCGCGCAACAGCTCGGTCTGGATTATTACCCGGTTGATTTCGAGGTGGTGCCAAATAATTTCATGATGGAGATCGCGGTCTATGGACTGCCGGTGCGCATGCCTCACTGGTCGTTCGGGATACGCTACATTCATCAGCTGATCCGCCAGGGCATGGGCAATTCACGGATCTTCGAAGTGATGTTTCCCGGGGATCCCTGCCATGCGTATCTGGTGCAGGATAATTCGATCGCAGAGAACACGCTGGTGGTCGCGCATGTGATCGGTCATGCTGACTTTGCAAAGAACAATCATCTGTTCGCGCGCTTCAAGCAAATGGCCGGCGGTCATATTCTTGAACAGGCGGCTGAGCGCTCGCACACGATAGAAATGGCACTGGCCGAGCACGGACAGGACAGGGTCGAGCAGATTCTCGACGCGGCACTGGCGCTGGAGCCGCATGTCGACATCAATCTGCCGCTGCATCGCCCGCCCTACCCTTTAGTAGCGGCACAATCCGGAAAAGACAATGCGGCCGACAGTTTTAGGCAACGCTTTGCCCGGCTGCCCGGCGAGGCCTTACCTGCGACACCTGAAATGCCACGGCATGCGCCGATACCCCCTCGCCCCGAATATGATTTGCTGTGGTTCATTGCGCACTATGCGCCAGAGCTCGATGGCTGGGAGCGCGATATTTTCCTAGCAGTGCGCGAGGAATCGTTTTACTTCTATCCGGTATTCGCGTGCCAGATCATGAACGAAGGCTGGGCCTCGTACTGGCATGCGCGGCTGCTGCGTGAAGCGGATTTTCTTCCCTCAGACCTGTATGTGTCCGCGATCAGGGCGCACTCGGATGTGGTGCGGCCATTCGCGGCTGACCATCAGCTGTCGCTGTCGGTGAATCCGTATCATCTCGGCTTTTCGATCTGGGAAGATATCATCGCCCGGCAAGGTATTGAAAAGGCGCGGCAAATCTGCCGCGATGAGGATGACTTCGGATTCATCCGCAATTTCCTGACGCCGGAGCTGGCCGACAAGCTGGATTTATTCGTGTACGAGGCTGATCACGAAGGTGGTATCCGGATTGCGGACAAGGATATTCATGCGATTCGTGAGGCGATTCTGGCACCAAAGTTCAACTACGGCGCGCCACGCGTCGCAGTGACGGCGTTGCATGTCGACGGTAGTCTGGAGCTGGTACATGACTTCCGTGATGATGGTCGCGGACTCGACATTCCGCGTGCCGAACGTGTGCTGGACTATCTCGCACGTATCTGGCGGCGGCCAGTCAGTTTGCAGACCATTAGCAGCAGCGGCAATCCGCGCGTTGTCAGCAGCAAACCGGCTGGTAAGACTTTGTCAGCATCATGAAGCTTCGCGAGCAGGCTTGGTTAATATTCGATTAGCAGCTGAACGCTGGCGCGGTAGACCCCTGCTGCGATGTTCTGCCTCGCAGGTAAGCGCCCATAGATCGTGATCGGATACTCGCGCAGGGTGCTGATCCGGTCGGAGAGCTCGATCAGGGGTCGCGCATCCATGGGAATACTGCGCTCGGGATCGCTGTACATTCCGAACCGGACTGATTGATCTGTGCTGCTTCCCTGCAAATGAGCGGAATTGCTGCCTGCTGGCAGCACCGTGATCTTCAGCGCCAGTTTTTCCTGAGGATGATCCGGCATGCATTGCAGCGCATAGGTGGCCTGCACATCCAGGGGTAACGGCGACAGCGGATCATAGGCGCCGAAATTGAAACGGCTCGCGGCCAGCAGTTGGCAGGACATCGCGCTGACCGGCGGCGGCATCCATAGTTGCAATATTCCGACGACGCAGGCCACCCAGAACAGCCTGCGATCCCCTTGGCTACATTGGATCCATTGGATCCAATGTAGCCATCGACTCTGGCGAGGCCAGAAACAGGCGGTACATCTCACGGCGCGGCTCCGGCACTGCAAATAAATTCACCGAGGTAAGGCACGCTGCCCGCTGGCGCTTCGAACGGCACACGCACCTTGCACCGTCCTCCGGACCAGCTCACGGACAACTCATTGAGTGAGGATAAGCCCTTCAGATACAGCAAGCCTTCATGGCCCACCACAAAGACATCCTGATCCTGATCGACCTCGCCTGCTTCGCTACCGGCTATCCTCACGCTGGCGCCGGCGGGTACCGGCGCGCCGCTTTCCAGAAACAGATTCAGCGTCGCCGCCGCGATTTTCCGGATTGGAAATTCAACCCGTATACCACTGCGCCACGCGGGAACCGGCTCGGCCTGCAGCGCGTCAACTTCCACATCCAGCGGCAGATCCAGCGGTTCAATACGCACATTGTTGCGGGTGTACGCATTCAGGCGCGGCAGGAAGGCCGTACCATTTTTATCGGTACGACCCACCGGCAGGTTATCGACATAGACACGCACATTCGGTTCACCGGAAAGTCTGATCACGCCGAAACTGCCGCCGATGCGGCGACCGGCAAACCACTCACCATCGACAAAGGCCACCGAGCCGCCGAGCCCGACGCGCGCGCTGGTGTCGCCTTCAAAGGCGGCAGCCTCTACCCGAGCCAGCCCGTACCGCCCCAGCATCAGCAGCGAGGCTTGCTGAGGCGCATTCACGCCTGCCTGCAATCGATAGCCTATCCCTTCATCAGTCGGCAGATTTTTCTGCCATTGCAAGGTGGTTCTGGCTTCGCCTTCTGATGACTGTGTATGAAACGCACTCGCCGACTGGCCGGGGCCGACTGGCAGCGTCCATAACAGATTGACCGAGTGCTCGGTCGTCGCTGCGTGAGTACGGTTCAGCGCGATCATGAAGCTTCCCCATGCGCTGCGGCGCGTGCTGAACGATACGCTGTCAACCCGGATCGGGCTGTCATCGAATCGCTCGATACGCGTCATCGCCGCACTGATCGTACCGATCGTATCCAGCTGGTACGCATAAAACGCGCTGTCCAACCGCTTCAGACGATATTCGCTGTCGACACCCAGCTGACGGAATCCCGTGTCGGCGGATTGGGTGCGCAAGGACAGGCTTTGGCGCCGCCAGCGTTTGTCAAAGCTCAGCGCTGCGGACGGTCCGCCATCATCCGCATTGCGCCCCCATGCCAGTGCACCGGTAAACAAGCCGATGCCCGGCACCGCGAAGCTGGCGCCACCGTACATACTGAGTTGACGACCCGCGCCCACCGCCGCGCCGAATTCTGAGGTGAGTTGCGTACTGATTCCGTGGCGCCATGTGCCGGACACAAAGGCATCGCCATAGTCATTGCTATCGACACCGAAGTTTCTCCGCAGCCAGCCGGCTTCGACCGAGAAATCATTCAGCCCCGGCGCGAGCAATGCACCGCTGGCATAAAAGCGCTGACTGATGACTGATTCGCGACCGGACAGGTCGCGTATTTTCATCATCACTTCGCCATCGCCGCTGAGCATGGGCGGCGTGATCACGGAGAACGGACCGGGCGGTATCTGACTCGACGATTGCAGGGTTTGGTTGATATAAAGATCAACGGTGGATGGCAGCGCCGCTTGTCCGGACAGCACCGGTAATGGCGATGTCAGATAGCCGGGCTGGGTGCCGAAGTTACTGGCGAACTGGATACCGGCATAGCGGACTGCTCGCCCGAGCGCAGTGACCGGCTTGGAGATCGCGTCCCCGAGCCGCCAGGTTGCCAGCTGCGCCGGCTGGTCGATCACATAGCTGGTATCGAGACGCAGATCAGCCGAGCGCCCCGGCTGTCGAATCAATGCGTGATTACTGATGAATACACCCGGGCCCAGCGACAGGCCTGCCTCGGCATACAAAGACTGACCGGATCCCCAGGAGGAGCTTTCGAGCAAGGCATCGTAGTTCAGGAAACCGCTGTTGCTGCGGGAGACCTGACCCGGTTTCCGATACCCGCCGGGTCGTATCGCGGTGGCACTGAAGCGTTCGGGTGGCAACTCGATGGCGAGTGTCTGCGTCGCTTCGTCGAAGGACAGACTGTGCGGTGTCAGCAGTGCGATTGGCACGCAAGTATCTGTGGCTGATAGCTTTAGGCTGGCCGACGCATCAAGCTTCACATTCGCGAAGGACAAACTACTCTCTGGCAGACACCAGTGTCCCGCCTTATTACGGTAAGCAATAATGGATTGCATCGTAGTCAGACGGTTGACCGAGAGGCTGATCGCCATCGGTGCCCAGTCGTCCGTCGACCTGCTATCAGAAGTCTGCGCTGATGACGATGCGATTGACAGCATCAGCACCCATGGGCCGATCGAGGCGAGCCATCGCTGGTCACGCACCTCAAGGCTGCGCCAGTCCATCGAACTCTACTGCGCCCGTCATGCTGATCGCCCGGACCGATAACTTTTCCAGTGGCCCGACCGATTCCTGCGGCAGCGGGACGAGGAATTCCCGGACCGTGCCGGGCAGCAGATAGGCCGAGGCTTCGAATTCCAGTGGCGCTTCGGCATGATCGCCCTGCCGCGCGACGATAAACTTTCTCAGATGCGCGTGCGCATGCCCCTGATTATCCGCAACGATCGCGAGCTTGCCATTCGCCGATGCTTTGAGCCTTACTTTCAGTCCGGGCTTCGCAGATTTTTGCGCCTGCACGAACAGCGGTATCGTGACTCGCGTTGCCACTTGCACGCCGACGAAATCGGCAGCCGGCGGCGATGGAATCTCGTCAAAAACCAGTCGATAGGCAGTTTCCTGATCGGCGTCCGGCTTGCCCAACAGCGCAACGCGCACCAGTTGTGTCGCGCCGGGCTTGATGCGGAAGATTTGCGGGGTCGCGACCAGCTCGCGCGTCGGTTCCAGTCGGTCGGTCTGCTGCGCCTGATGCCAGCGTCGCGGCTGTAATTGCAGGGTCAGGGTGTCGCCCCCCGTGTTTTGCACGCGTATCACAGTGGATGAGCGCCCGTCATCCAGCGTCACTTTCAGCGGGTCGATCGTGAATGACGCGGCCTGCGCCAGATTGGCTACTGCAATAAGCAGGGTGGCAGCTGCCAGGCAGGCCACCACCCTGCCGATCACCGCTTGGCCGTGACGGCTCATCATGCTGATACCGCAGGCCCCGGTCATCACGTCAGAAATTCACGCTGACGGTCACGGTGTCCGTGTACAGACCGGCCGGCTTATTCTGCGATGCGCCAAGGAAGCCGCAAATGTTGTAGCTGGAGCCGGCAAAGGACAGACCGCTCAGTACCACATCGCTGGTTTCGCCCCAGATCTTGGCCGGATCGATGGTGCCCGACGTATTACAGACTGCACTCGGCGTGTTCGTCTCAGGCTGATACAGCACATAATCCAGGGTTGCGTTGGCACCGGCATTAGTCAGCGTTCTGACACCGGTGACCGCATCGATGCTGTGCCCCTTCAGAATCGATACTTTCGGTGCCGCGCCATCGCTGCATTTCAGGGTAAACGGCGCATTGCTGCTAACCCCAGCGGTGTCGGTGGGACGATAGGTGCCGAAATTCAGAGGCGTGGTTTCGATCGAGCAGCTGGCCTCGACCGTGGCCGACACTTCCATGGTGGCCGTGGCAGTCGCGGCCATGACATCCTGGCTGTTGCAGGCAACGAGGCCCAGCGCGGTCAATCCCAAAGCAATACTCAGTTTTTTCATCACAGACTCCTTTTCCGAAGTTAACGAAGGGGAGCCGATCATATTTTTCTGCCGGTACTTTCTTTGGCGATGCTGTCGTCTTAGATAAAGAAAAAATGTGAGCACGGATGTGGGTAGCCGATTGCGTGGTGAATCGACAACGAGGCGAACGAGTCCAACCGGTTTTTCACCAAGCTTTGCAGGGAAGTCTTCATGCCACTACCGTCATCGCCTCCGCTGACCAAACCGTTCTCGGTAGAACATATCGTTGCGGTCCGTAACTGGACACCATCGCTGCGCAGCTTCACGACCACTCGTCCACCTGAGCTGAACTATGTGCCCGGGCAATATGCCCGGTTGGGTCTGCGCTGCAATGGGCAAGGAATCTGGCGCGCCTTTTCCTTCGTATCGGCACCGGATGAGAGTCTGCTGGAATTTTTGGCTGTTCTGATACCGGACGGATTATTCACTTCAGCACTTCGCGAGCTGCAAGCCGGTGACCCGATTCACATCGAGCACGAGAACTATGGGTTCCTGACAGCGGATCGGTTTGTCGACGGTGAGGTGCTGTGGATGCTGGCCACAGGAACAGGCATCGGACCTTTCGTGTCGATGTTGCGGGATGCGGCTATCTGGCAGCAATTTCCACGCATCGTGCTTGTGCATGGCGTACGGCATGGCGCGGAACTGACGTATCACGAAGAATTGCTGCGACTCCAGTCGCTGCATCCTCCGGGGGCATTATTGCTGCTCGCCTGCCTGAGCCGTCCCGGCCCCCATGAGCTCGCGCATGGCAGGATCACCGGCAGGATCACGAGCGCCTGGGATTCGGGCGCGCTCGAAGCGGCGGTCGGCATGCCAGTTACCGCGGAGAGTTCGCGAGTGATGTTATGCGGGAATCCGCAGATGATTGAGGACATGCGCCACCGCTTGCACGCACGGAAAATGATGCCCTGCCGAAGAGCGACGCCGGGCCAGTTCCTGACCGAAAATTACTGGTAGTCGGCCTCAAGTGAGGCGCTTGCCCGCAACTGCCAGCTGCTCCAGCAGCGGTGCGGGTGTCCATGCGTCCGGATACTGCCCTTTCCTGTAGGTCGCCATGGTGCTGATCACGGTGGGTAATCCGACCGTGTCCGCGTAAAACATCGGTCCGCCACGGAAAGCCGGAAAGCCGTAGCCGCTCAGGTAAACGACATCAATATCCGATGCGCGCAAGGCGATGCCCTCGTCCAAAATCTGTGCGCCTTCATTCACCAGCGCGTACACCAGTCGGCCGACGATCTCCTCATCGCTAATTTCCCGTCGCTGCAGACCGATCTCGGCTGAATGAGCAAAAATCATCCGATCGACTTCAGCGCAGGGATGGGCCTGGCGGTCACCGGCTTGATAGTCATACCAGCCGGCCGATGTCTTTTGACCGAACCGTCCCTGCTCGCATAACTTGTCACCTATTTTCGAATAGACGAGCTCTGGCTTTTCGAGATAACGTCGTTTACGGATCGACCAGCCGATATCATTACCGGCAAGGTCACTCATCCGGAACGGACCCATCGCGAAACCGAAGTCTTCTATCGCCTTATCCACCTGCATCGGCAGGCAGCCTTCTTCCAACAGGAAGAAAGCTTGCCGGATGTACTGCTCAATCATGCTATTGCCGATGAAGCCGTCGCAGACGCCGGATACCACCCCCGTTTTTTTCAGGGTCTTCGCCAGCGCCATCACCGTTGCCAGCACGTCGATACCGGTATCCCGGCCGCGCACGATCTCCAGCAGCTTCATCACGTTTGCCGGACTGAAGAAATGCGTACCGATCACGTCTTGCGGACGCTTGGTGAATGAGGCAATCCGGTCCAGATCCAGTGTCGAGGTATTCGACGCGAGTATCGCACCCGGCTTCATCACGGCATCCAGTTTGCGGAACACCGCTTCCTTGATTGGGATGTCCTCGAACACGGCCTCGATCACGATATCCGCGTCCGCAATATCCTCGTAAGACAACGTGCCGCTGATCAGGCTGATACGACGATCCCGCTGCTCGGGTGTCAGCTTTCCCTTGTTGACGGTGTTCTCATAATTACGGCGAATCGCGGCCAGCCCCTTGTCGAGCGCCTGCTGCGTCGTGTCGAGCAGCTTGACCGGCAGATCCGCGTTTGCGAAATTCATCGCAATACCGGCACCCATCGTGCCGGCACCGATCACGGCAGCGGAACGGAGCGCACGCAGCGGCGTATCAGTTGGCACATCCGGAATTTTCGCAGCCTCCAGCTCGGCGAAGGCGGCGTACTGCAAGGCTGTCGACTGCTCAACGCGACCGGCGGTCGTGCCGCGTGTTGCATCATTCACTCCGTTGACCAAGGCTTGGTCCGGCGTGATCACGGCGACATCACTGCGCTTCTGATCGCTGGGGGTCATCTGGCGGATCTCCGAGTGCTAGAGGGATCCGCTTACTATAACGCAGCTGTTCGATGCGTCTCTAGCGGGATTTCACTTTCAGCAGTGCGCTGCGCTGCTGATCTTCGCGATAGGCATAATCGACGCGTCCGCCACTGACCTTGCCGATCACCATCATGTTGGCCGTAATCGCCTCATGGTCCTGTGCACTGAATGGCTTGTCATAGCTGGTGACCACGCCCTGATAGCGCGTATCGAGATTTTCCAGTGCCCGCCGTATCGTGTCACCATCGAAGGACTTCGCCTGCCGCAGTGCCAGCGCCAGCAGATGCATGCCATCGTAGCCCTGCGCCGCGCTCATTGGCGACGGAATCTGATCGGTTCTGAAATTTCGATGATAAGCAAGCAGGAAGCTGTTCTTCGCAGTCGAGCCCGCATCCTGAATGAAGGTCTGCGGGACCAGCGCACCCTCGCCTGCGCCGCCGGCGGCGTCGATGAAGTTGCGCATCGACAGCGTCCAGCTACCCATGAATGGCACCTTCCACGACAGCACGCTCATGCCGCGTGCAACCTGTGCCAGTTCGGGACCGATGCCCCAGCCGACGATAGCCTGCGCGCCTGCCGAGCGCGCATTGCGAAGCTGACGCGTCATGTCGCTGTCGCCGATCTTGAATCGCTGCGCAGTCACCAGATCCAACCCGGCGCTGCGCGCAGACTCGGCAAACGCAGCCGCGCCACTGTCACCATACGGCGTGTCATCCGCCAGTAAGGCCACACGCGATAAGCCGCGCTTTTTCAGATCAGCAGCCAGAATTCTGGCCTCGAGATCTAGCGTCGGCGATACCCGGAAAATGAAATTCGCGGTGCTCGACGGCGGCGCGTAGCGTCTTGTCAGCACCGGACCGGTGGAGACCGCGATCATCAGCGGAATCTGCGCTCGCTGATAGACATCGATGGACGCCAGACCCACGCCCGTATTCACGATGCCGATCGTTGCCGTCACCTTCATTCGCGTCAGCTCGTCTGCGATGCGCGCGCCGGCGTCGTTGCTGGCCTGGTCATCGCGTTCGACCAGTTCGATGGTCCTGCCGCGTATGCCCCCGGTGGCATTGATCTCTTCCACGGCTAGCCGCACACCATTACGCATGCTCTCGCCCATCGGGCTCGAGCCACCGCTGAAGGGACCGCTGAGCCCGATACGCAGCGTCTGCGCCCATGAGGGCATCGCGAACAGAATCAAACTCACGAGCGCGCCGCTCGATAAAACACGTATCAGACCCCGCATCCGACTCTCCTGACGAGTTCAAGCTGGGGGCAGATTGTAGGTCCTTGATCCGCTTTGTCTATCGGGGTGGATCAACTGTGGTGCGAAGCATACCTTTGCTCGGCAGCGCGGCCGGTGAGAAGTCAAACGCTCCGGAGTCCGGCCTTTTGGCCGGACCGGATCAGGCGGTTGGCAACTTGTAGTCTTTGTAGCTGTCGCGAATGCGGTTCTTCAGAATCTTGCCGGTGGCGCCCAACGGCAATGCATCTGTAAACACGACATCATCGGGCGTCCACCATTTCGCGATCTTGCCCTCGTAGAAGCTCAGCAACTCTTGCTTCGTCACGTCCATGCCGGGTTTTTTCACCACCACCAGCAAGGGGCGCTCGTCCCATTTCGGATGCGGAATGCCGACACATGCGGCCTGCATCACCGCCGGATGGGATACCGCAATGTTCTCCAGATCGATCGAACCAATCCATTCGCCGCCAGACTTGATCACATCCTTGCTACGGTCGGTGATTTGCATATAGCCCTCGTGATCGATGATGGCTACGTCGCCGGTCGGGAACCAGCCCTGCTCCAATACATCCCCGCCTTCGCTCTTGAAATAACCGGAGACGACCCAGGGACCTCTCACCAGCAGGTTGCCATAGGTCTTGCCATCCCACGGCAGCTCCTTACCGTCGTCATCGACAATCTTCATGTCCACGCCATAAATGGCGCGGCCCTGCTTCTCAAGCTTGGCCTGCTTCTCATCATCCGGCAGATTCATGTGCTGCGCCATCAGCGTGCAAGTCGTGCCGAGCGGTGACATCTCGGTCATGCCCCACGCATGCACGACTTCCACATCATAGTCATGCCGCAGCGCCTTCATCATCGCTGGCGGGCAGGCCGAGCCACCGATCACGGTGCGCCGGAAGGTCGAGAATTTCAGTTGGTTCTGTCCGACATAGTTCAGCAAACCAAGCCAGACGGTCGGCACACCGGCCGAGAACGTCACCTCTTCCTGCTCGAACAGCTCATACAGCGACTTGCCATCGAGCGCAGGTCCCGGGAACACCATCTTCGCCCCCGTCAGCAGCACCGAATAGGGCAGGCCCCAGGCGTTCACATGGAACATCGGCACGACCGGCAGCACCACATCGCGCGCGGACACGTTCAGCGCATCCGGCAGCGCCGATGCGAACGAGTGCAGGATCGTCGAGCGGTGTGAGTACAGCGCGCCTTTCGGGTTGCCGGTGGTACCCGACGTGTAGCACAGGCTGGAGGCCGAGTTCTCATCAAACAGTGGCCATTCATACTGGTCGGACTCAGCCGCGATCAGGTCTTCGTAGCAGATCAGATTCGGGATCTTGTCAGTGGCCGGCAGATGCTCCCTGTCGCACAGCGCGATGAAGCCCTTGACGGTCTTGCACAGCGGTGCAATCGCCTCAATGATCGGTGTGAAGCTCAGATCGAACAGCAGATACTGATCTTCCGCGTGATTCGCGATATAGGCGATCTGTTCCGGATGCAGGCGGGGATTAATCGTATGCAGCACCGCGCCCGTACCCGACACGCCGTAATAGGCCTCGAGATGCCGGTATCCGTTCCAGGCCAGCGTCGCAATGCGGTCGCCGATCACCACGCCATGCCGGGTCAGCGCATTCGCTAGCTGACGCGAGCGGCGATGGCAGTCGCGGTAGGTATAGCGGTGAATATCGCCCTCGACGCGGCGCGACACAATCTCAACATCACCGTAATAACGATCCGCATGCCGGATCAGCGACGAGATGAGCAGCGGCTCGGTCATCATTCGGCCCATCAATGGGCTCTGCGGGTACTGCGCCATGGTTTCTCCGATGTGATTGCGTGCGCTTCCGTCCCTGCATGTGCGGAAGGCACTTTGTGGTGATTACTTTAAGTTCTTATTCAGACAAGGATTTTTAGCGCCCCCTCTGGCTCCGTCAACCGGTTTCCATCTTGCAATGCAGCACGAGGGGGCTGCCGGTGCAATCGGAGACGATCTGTCACAATGCTGCCTGACCCTATCTGGCCGGCCATTCTTGCACAGACCGCGATGAACTCGCCTGACCACCCTGCCCAATTCCGCTACCGGATCGCCGATTTGCCATTGTCGAATGGCTTCGCGGCGTTGCCGCCGGCTTTCTATACGCGACTGCGCGCCACGCCGCTGCCCTCGCCTTACCTCGTCTGCGCCAGCCAGCAGGCGGCTGATCTGATCGGTCTGGAAGCGGCCGCGCTGGCTGGGAGCGAGTTCGTCGATGTCTTCAGCGGCAATGCGGAACTCGCGTCCTCACAGCCGCTGTCGGCCGTCTATTCGGGCCATCAGTTCGGCGTGTGGGCCGGCCAGCTCGGCGACGGACGCGCGCTGTTGCTAGGCGAGGTCGCTGCGCCCTCGGTTCTCGGTGGTCGTCTCGAACTTCAGCTGAAAGGCGCAGGCAAGACGCCGTATTCGCGCATGGGCGATGGCCGTGCAGTGCTGCGCTCGTCGATCCGGGAATTCCTGTGCTCAGAGGCGATGGCAGCGCTCGGCATACCAACCACGCGCGCGCTGTGCGTGATCGGCTCCGACCAGCCTATCCTTCGTGAAACCGTTGAAACGGCCGCGGTCGTCACCCGGATGTCGTCGAATTTTGTGCGTTTCGGGTCCTTCGAGCACTGGTTCTGGAATGACCGCAAGGATGAGTTGAAGATCCTGGCCGATTATGTGATTGCCCGCAGCTTTCCCCAACTGGCCGATGCACCGCAGCCGTACGAAGCGCTGCTGCGTGAAGTCACGATGCGGTCAGCCGAGCTGGTCGCCCAATGGCAGTCGGTCGGTTTCATGCATGGCGTGCTCAATACCGACAACATGTCCATCCTTGGCGAGACACTGGATTACGGACCCTTCGGCTTCATGGAAGCCTATGACCCGGCGCATATCTGCAATCACACGGATCAGCAGGGCCGCTACGCTTACCGCATGCAGCCCCGGATTGTTGAATGGAACTGCTATGCGCTGGGTCAGGCGCTGCTGCCACTGATCGGCGAAGTGGACACCGCGCAGCAAGCGCTGTCGGTATTTCAGCCCAACTTCGACGCAAAAATGGGTGCGCTCTGGCGCGCGAAGCTGGGTCTGCGCACCGAGCAGCCTCAAGATAATGCGCTGCTGCGCGACCTGCTCGGCATACTCGAAGCGAACCGCGTTGACTTCAGCATCTTCTTCCGGCGACTGTCATCGCTGACGATGGATGACGCCACCGATGATTCCGCGCTGACCGATTTGTTTATCAATCGCGATGCGTTCGTCGCGTGGTCCGCCGGTTACCGGCAGCGTCTGCGCGCGGAAGGCAGCGATGACGCAGAGCGGCACCGTGCCATGAAACGCGTTAATCCGAAATACGTGCTGCGCAATCATCTCGCGCAGGTGGCGATCGACAAAGCGCAGCAAAAAGATTTCAGCGAAGTGAATCAGCTGCTGCACGTATTGCAACGACCTTTCGACGAGCAGCCCGAGCACGAGCACTATGCGGCGCTGCCGCCCGACTGGGCGGCCGGCATTTCAGTCAGTTGCTCCTCCTGATTCAGGCATTAAGGAAAACCATGGAAACGAAAAAAGTCATCCGCAGCGATGCCGAATGGCGCGAAATGCTGGAGCCATTGGAATATGAAGTCACGCGCCATGCGGGCACAGAGCGCGCCTTTACTGGCCGCTACTGGGATCATCATGAGCACGGTGTTTATCACTGCGTATGCTGTGGCACGCCACTGTTCGAGTCGGATGCGAAATTCGAATCGGGTTGTGGCTGGCCAAGCTACTTCCGCGCACTCGATCCAGCCCATGTGGCCGAGCGTATCGATCGCAGTCATGGCATGCTGCGCACCGAAATCCTGTGCAAGGTCTGCGATGCGCATCTGGGTCATGTGTTCCCTGACGGCCCGCCGCCGACCGGACTGCGTTATTGCATTAATTCAGCGTCACTGAAATTCACCCCCAAGCCCTGAGATCTCACGCATGAAGCTGCTGTTCGACCTGTTTCCCGTCATTCTGTTTTTCGTCGTCTTCAAAATTGCCGGTGCCCATCCGGAGGCCGCGCAGGCATTTGGCAGCGAGTACCTGTCGCTGCTGGTGGCCGGCGGCGAAGTGACTCTGGCCCAGGCACCGATCCTGCTGTCGACCGCGGTCGCCATACTGGCGACGCTGGCACAGGTCGTGTGGCTGCTCGCGCGGCGTCAGCATGTGGATCAGATGCTGTGGGTATCGCTGGTGATCATCGTGGTGTTTGGCGGCGCAACCATCTACTTCCATGACGAGCAATTCATCAAGCTCAAACCGACCGTGCTCTACTGGTGCTTCGCCGTCGCACTGCTGGGTGCGCAGTTCGTGCTGCGCAAAAATCCGGTTCGCGCGATTATGGGCAAGCAGATGAGCCTGCCGGACCGCGTGTGGGACAAGCTGAATCTCGCGTGGGGCCTGTTTTTCGCCGTGATGGGTGCGGTGAACCTCTACGTTGCTCACAGCTTTCCGCTGGCGTTCTGGGTGAATTTCAAGCTGTTCGGCTTCATGGGCCTGATGATCGGTTTCGTGATCCTCCAAAGCCTGTTCCTGTCACGCTATCTGAAGGAAAGCGAATGAATCGTCCTGAGCGCATCCAGACCTTGCTGACCGCCGGCCTCGAGCCGCTCGAATGTGTGGTGGAAGACGAATCCCACCTGCACGCAGGCCACGCCGGCGCGGCTTCCGGCGGCGGCCATTACCGGCTGCGGCTGGTCTCGCCGCGCTTTGCGGGGCTGAACAAAGTGGCCCGGCACCGGCTGGTGTATGATTGTCTGCGCGACATGATGTTAAAAGAGATCCACGCGCTCGCCATGACCTTACTGACCCCTGATGAGGCCCGGAACGGGTAACGCAGGACAGTCCGGTCTTCTGATCAACCACTCCTACTGTCACTCATGAAGAATCTGAAATCTGCTCGCCTGCTCGTGCTGATCGCCGTCGCAGCCGTCTTCCCTGCGTTCGCGCAAAACCTCGCCATCGTTAACGGCAAGGCCATCCCGACGTCCCGTGTCGATTCCATGGTCAAGCAAATGGTGCAGCAGGGCCAGAAAGACACCCCCGAAATGCGCGCGATGATCAAGGATGAACTGATCAATCGCGAAGTGCTCGCTCAGGAAGCTGATCGCGCAGGTATCGCGTCGCGTCCGGATATCAAGAACCAGATCGACCTGTCCCGTCAGTCGATCGTGATCCGCGCGCTGGCGCAGGACTTCGTCGCAAAGCACCCGGTGACCGATGAAGAAATGAAGGCCGAGTACGACAAGTTCAAAGGCCAGTCGCAGGCGCAGGGTAAGGAATACCATGCCCGCCATATACTGGTCGAGAAGGAAGATGAAGCGAAAGCCATCATCACCAAGCTGAAAGGCGGCGCGAAATTTGATGAGCTGGCCGCGCAATCGAAGGATCAGGGTTCCGCCAAACAGGGTGGCGACCTTGGCTGGGCACCGCCGGATGCATTCGTGAAGCCATTCTCGGATGCAATGGTCGCGCTGAAAGCTGGTGAGATTACACCGGCGCCGGTGCAGACCCAGTTCGGTTTTCACGTGATCAAGCTCGAGGAAGTGCGCGATGCGCAGCTGCCGGGCTTCGATGAGGTGAAAGGCCAGATCGCTGAATCGCTGCAACAGCGCAAGCTGCAGCAGTTCCAGCAGGACCTGAAGAAGAAGGCGAAGATCCAGTAAGCCGGATCGGCCCAAAAATAAACGCTCCGTAGCGAAAACTACGGAGCGTTTTTTATTGGGCGCTCAACGAATGAACCACCTTCCGCTGGCTGAGTAGCCCTCAAGCAGGCGGAGAATTACCCCACCCACTTACGCGCATTGCGGAACATCCGCATCCATGCCGCCTCTTCGCCCCAGGCATCCGGATGCCAGGAGTTGATCACGGTGCGGAACACGCGCTCCGGGTGCGGCATCATCACGGTGAAGCGGCCATCGTTGGTCGTTACCGACGTCAGGCCTGATGGAGAACCGTTCGGGTTGAACGGATAGCTCTCGGTCGCCTGTCCGCGGTTGTCGACAAAGCGCAGCGCAGCCTTCACGGCCAGCTCATTGCCGGTATGCGCGAAGTTTGCGAAGCCTTCGCCATGCGATACCGCAATCGGCGCCTGCGTGCCACTCATGCCGGCGAAGAAGATCGACGGCGAGTCCAGCACCTCGACCATCGCAAAGCGCGCTTCAAACTGCTCGGACTGATTGCGTGTGAACTTCGGCCAGTGCTCCGCGCCCGGAATGATGGACTTCAGGCTGCTCATCATCTGGCAGCCATTGCAAATGCCGAGGCCGAAGGTATCGTTCCGATGGAAGAAAGCGGAAAATTGCTCTGACAGTTGAGGATTGAACAGAATGGTCTTCGACCAGCCCTCGCCGGCACCCAGCACATCGCCGTAGGAGAAACCGCCGACGGCGATCAGTCCGCGGAAATCCTGCAGTGTCGCGCGACCGGCGATCAGGTCGCTCATGTGCACGTCCACCGCATCGAAGCCTGCCTTATGCATCACGTAGGCCGTCTCGACATGCGAGTTCACACCCTGCTCGCGCAGAATCGCAACGCGCGGACGAGCGCCGGTCGCGATGAACGGCGCGGCGATATCCTCATTCATGTCGAAGGTGATGATCGGTGTCATGCCCGGATCGGTGACATCGAGCAGGCGGTCGTATTCCGCATCAGCGCAGGCCGGGTTGTCACGCAGTCGCGCAATGCGCCAGCTGGTCTCGCTCCAGAACCGATGCAGTGCTGAACGCGGCTGCTGATAAATCACCCTCGCATCGCGCGTGAACTCGACGACATCACGGTCATTCAGCTTGCCGATGATGTGACTGCATGCGCCCAGACCAAATTCGCGCAGCACATTCATGGCATCCGATTTCTGTGCCGCGCGCACCTGCACCACCGCACCCAGCTCTTCGGCGAACAGTGCACGCAGCGTCAGCTCGTTGCGACGCACTTCAACTTGCGACGCCCAGTTCTTCGAGTCGCCCCAGTCGCTCGCATGCTCGCTCTCAGTGACGAGGATGTCGAGATTGACTGTCACACCGGCACGGCCGGCAAACGCCATTTCGCACAAGGTCGTGTACAGACCACCATCGGAACGATCGTGATACGCCAGCAGCATCTGCTGCCGGTTCAGTTGTTGTATCGCATTGAAGAAGCCTTTCAGATCCTCCGCGCTATCAACATCCGGCACCTCGTTTCCGATCTGCTGCATCACCTGCGCGAGCGCCGATGCACCCATGCGGTTCTTGCCGCGGCCGAGGTCGATGAAAATCAGCGCAGTATCACCGACGTCTTTACGCAGCTGCGGCGTCAGCGTGCAGCGCACATCGGCAACCGGCGCGAAGGCAGACACAATCAGTGACACTGGCGAGATCACTGCCTTGTCACCGTCGTCGTCTTTCCAGGTGGTGCGCATCGACAGCGAATCCTTGCCAACCGGGATCGACAAACCGAGCGCCGGGCACAGTTCCATGCCGACTGCTTTCACGGTGTCGAACAGCGCCGCATCCTGGCCCGGCTGCCCGCAGGCTGCCATCCAGTTCGCGGACAGTTTAATGTCGGTGATGTCATGAATCGCTGCCGCAGCGATATTGGTCAGCGCCTCGCCCACGGCCAACCGGCCCGACGCCGGCGCGTTGATCACGGCCAGCGGCGTGCGCTCACCCATAGACATCGCTTCGCCGAGATAGCCTTCGTGGCTCATCGTCGTCACCGCGCAATCAGCGACCGGTACCTGCCACGGGCCGACCATCTGGTCGCGCACGGTATGCGCGCCGACCGAGCGGTCGCCAATCGTGATCAGAAAGGATTTATCCGCCACCGTCGGCAGCTTCAGCACGCGCTCGCCGGCCTGCTCCAGCGTGATGTCGGTCAGGTCCAACGGTGTCGTCTCGCGCTGCTCACGCTTCACATCGCGATGCATCTTCGGCGGCTTGCCGAGCAATACCTCCATCGGCATGTCGACCGGATAGTTGTCATGCTCAGGATCCAGCACGCGCAACTGCCTCTCCTCGGTCGCGATGCCGACCACCGCAAACGGGCAGCGCTCGCGTTCGCACAATTCACGAAACAGCGGCAGGCTGGACGGTGCGATGCCGAGCACATAGCGCTCCTGCGATTCATTGCTCCAGATTTCCTTCGGCGCGAGACCGCTTTCTTCAAGCTGGATCTTGCGCAGGTCAAACACAGCGCCGCGACCGGCATCATTCGTCAACTCAGGAAACGCGTTCGACAAGCCACCGGCGCCGACATCGTGAATCGACAGGATCGGATTGCTGTCAGCCAGCGCCCAGCAGGCATTGATCACTTCCTGCGCGCGACGCTCCATTTCCGGATTGCCGCGCTGGACGGAATCGAAATCGAGGTCAGCGGCGTTGGCACCGGTGGCCATCGATGAGGCTGCACCACCGCCCATACCAATGCGCATCCCTGGACCACCAAGCTGAATCAGCAGACTGCCAACCGGCAGCGCTTCTTTCTGCGTGTGCAGGTCGGAGATATTACCCATGCCGCCGGCGATCATGATCGGCTTGTGATACCCGTACACGGTACCGCCGACATTCTGCTCATAGGTGCGGAAGTAACCGGCCAGATTCGGACGGCCAAATTCATTGTTGAACGCCGCGCCGCCGAGCGGACCGTCGATCATGATCTGCAGCGGTGATGCGATACGGTCAGGCTTGCCGGTGATGGCTGAATCGCCGTGACCCGTGCGCTGCGCCAACGGCTGATTCACGTCGCGTGCGTTTTCCCACGGTTGCACCGCATGCGTGATCATCAGGTTGGATACGGTAAAGCCGGTGAGGCCGGCTTTCGGCTTCGCGCCACGGCCAGTTGCGCCTTCGTCACGGATTTCGCCGCCGGCGCCGGTGGACGCGCCGGGGAAAGGCGAGATTGCGGTCGGATGATTGTGCGTCTCGACCTTCATCAGAATGTGCGTCTTCTGCTGCGTTGGCGCATACGACTGAGCCTTGTCCGCCTGCGGATAGAAGCGCATCACGTCTGCGCCTTCGATCACTGAAGAATTGTCGGAGTACGCGACGATGGTGCCCTTCGGCTGCAACTGATGCGTGTTGCGGATCATCGCGAACAGCGAGCGATCCTGCGGCTGGCCGTCGATGGTCCAGTCGGCATTGAAGATCTTGTGACGGCAATGTTCGCTGTTGGCCTGCGCGAACATCATCAGCTCGACATCGGTCGGATTACGACCAGCAGTGATGAACGCATCGTTCAGGTAATCGATTTCATCATCCGACAGGGCGAGACCAAGCTCGGTATTCGCATCAAGCAGCGCGCCGCGACCGCCCTTCAGTACGTCGATATAGGCGAGTGGCTGCGCATCGAGTTCGGTAAACAGTGCCTTCGCATGCTCCGGGTCGCGAACGACAGTCTCGGTCATGCGGTCGTGCAGCAGCGCAGCGACCTGATCAGCCTTGGTCGCATCAAGCGATTTCATCTTGCCCAGCAGGCCGGATTTCAGCTGCACACGGTAGATCACGCCGCGTTCGATACGGTGAATGTGCGACATGCCGCAATTACGCGCGATATCGGTCGCCTTGCTGGCCCACGGAGAGATCGTGCCGAAACGCGGTATCACGACGAATGCCTCGCCATCGGCCTGGTCTTCGAACGGTTCGCCATAGGTCAACAGCGCGGACAGACGCTCGCGCTCGCTGGCGTCGGGTTCGGTACTGCTATCGACGAAATGGCAAAAGCGTCCCGAGATGCCGCTGATAGCGGGCTCGACGTCTTTCAGTTGTGCTAACAAACGCTGGATACGGAACGCAGACAGGGCGCTGGAGCCCGGCAAAATGAGCATGGCTGAGATGATGGATCGCGGGGTCGACCGCCTGCAGAAAATCAAGGCAGTCAGGGGTGAATCGGATGCATGGATTATACCTCGTCCGACGCCCCGCCCGGTCCGGCGCACCGCAGCGCGGGCATGCTATCGTTGACATGAACCCACGATGCGAACCACGATGAACCTTTCCTCCTGCAATGACCTGAACCGCTATGAACTGGTGCATGCGAGTCTGGAACGCGCTGCAGCCAGCCAGTCGGTCTTTACCCGGCTCTATCGTGATGAGGCGCTGAAAGCAGCTGCGCATGCGGATGTGATGCGCATGTCCGGTGAAACCATCTCGGCGCTGGCGGGCATGCCGGTATCCATCAAGGATCTGCTCGACGTCGCCGGTGAGACTACGCTGGCCGGATCCGTCGTACTCGAAGGCCATGCGCCGGCAGCATCGGATGCGCCGGTCGTCGCGCGGCTCAGGGCCGCAGGCGCCGCCATCATCGGCAAGACCAACATGAACGAGTTCGCGTTCTCCGGCGTGGGTATCAACCCGCACTACGGCACGCCGGCTAATCCGGCCGACCCGGCACGGATACCCGGCGGTTCATCGTCCGGTGCTGCGGTATCGGTCGCCATCGGCGCCTGCGTGGCCGCGATCGGCTCCGATACCGGTGGCTCCATCCGCATTCCGGCGGCCTTGTGCGGGCTGGTCGGTTTCAAGCCCACGCAGCGACGCGTACCCAATGCGGGAACGATTCCGCTGTCGTCCACGCTGGATACGGTAGGACCGATCGCCAATACCGTCGGCGACTGTCTGCTGGTGGATGCGCTGATTGCCGACGATCCGCTGTTGCCGCCTGCACTGACGCTGAAGGGCCTCAAGTTCGCGGTACCGGAAGATCTGGTGATGGACGATATCGATGATCATGTCGCTCGCGTATTTGCAACCACGCTATCGAAGCTCTCGGCCGCAGGCGCGACCATCGTCGAATTACCGATGAAGATGCTCGCCGATGCGAAAGCGATCAACTGGTTCCCGCCGATCGAAGCCTGGGCCTGGCACCAACGACTATTGGAAGCACAGGAAGCCCGGTATGACTATCGCGTCGTCGAGCGCATCCGGCTTGGCGCGAAGTACACGCCGCAAGATCTGCAAAGGCTGCACCTGGAGCGCGCCGAATGGATAGCGCAGGTACAGCAGTCATTGACAGGTTATGACGCGATGCTGATGCCAACGGTACCAATCGTCGCGCCGCGCACCGAGGCGCTGCTCGCATCCGACGACGCGTTCTGGCGGGCGAATCGTCTGTTGCTGCGTAATCCCTCGTTGATCAATTTGCTCGACGGCTGCGCGCTGTCACTGCCCTGCCATAAAAACGGCGATCTGCCGGTCGGCCTCACAGTAGCCGGTCCGGCGATGACCGATGCGCGCATGATCGCGATCGGACTCGCGATCGAGCGCTTGCTGTCCCACTGATGGCATCACCCACCGAATCATCGCGCTACTCGTCGAGCCGGAACACCACATTTTGCACACGGCTGCCATAGCGGTCAGCCAGTCCGTACGGGGTGTCACGCAATGGACGATCCGGAAGCATTGCCACGACCGTGTGATAGCCCAGCGCGAGCACGAATTCAGCCGTCTTTTCCGCCTGCCAGATTTCTTCCAGCGGCAAGCGTGCGGAACCAAAATTGATCAGTACCTTGCCGGTATCGTGCCGATCAAAAAAGATTTCGCCACCAACAATACCCTGATCAACCAGAATGGAATGCGTGATGATGCCGCGCGAACTCAGCCGGCAAGGCAACATTTCGCGCGCGATATGCATGCCGCGATGGTCGATCGCCCACAAGTACTTGAAGTTGCGATTGCCATAGGCGCCGCGTGCAACACCAGTGAACGGTCCTTTACCAGGACGCGTGCTGCTGCGCTCTGAATCGATGGCGGCGGGATTCACATCATGCGGATTGCAGTTGCTGACCGGACGCTCGCTACCGATGCCCCATAGCAGCGTGGAGGAACCGGCGCACGGATAAGTGATGTCGCGCAGCATCTCGAGCCGGCCGCTCGGCACCAGCGAAACGCGCCAGGGTGTGGCGAGTGTTGTGTCCGTCTGTGCCGGATCGGCATCGAGCTTCGCAAGATCGATGACCATTGCCTGCATGCGGGCTCTGGCCCATTCCGTCAGTTCGGGGTCCACCGGCTCCGTGCGGTGGCCCAAAGGGGCAGTCTGGTGGGTCCGGGCGCCGCATGTAGGGCGGGCACGAATCAGTGGCGCCCGTCGGTGGCATATTGACTGAGGCGATGCACTCGGGTGCATGCGTTGCGTTTGGCGTGTGGATGCGAGTCTCAACATGATGTTCTCCCTGTCTCGAGTTAGCGTGATCAGCAGTAGGATTCCGGAGTCGGTGTCATCCAATCCGGAATCGCCTTACTCTTTTTGCAATCGCCGTGCCAAGCGCGAGCCGATGCCCGCGCATTTATGGGTGGGGATAATCGACGCAATCTGTTGTGCGACTCAAACAGCCGGGCGCGGATGTGGCGCACGCACGCACTGCGCATGAGCCCCGGGTTGGTTCATGCACCACCTCGATACGCGATCAACTCAGAAGCATAAGAGATTGTTTTAATAAGTGAATACCGCTACCCTATAGCGAATTTTCAATTCCGCAGGCAGAGACCTGTCCCGAGGCTGACTTGATGCGGCCACGAGGTTTTCCGAGTTCTGGAGTCCAATGCGCATAGCTGTGATCGGCGGTGGTGTCGTCGGAGTTTGTACTGCCTACTATCTAGCCGAAGCCGGTCATGAAGTAGCTGTGATTGAGCGCTATGGCAACGTCGCGCAGGAGGCCAGCTTCGGTAATCTCGACCTGATGGGACCGGCGTCAGTTCGTCCCTGGTCGATGCCGGGAACGCCGAGCCGCGTGCTCAGGATGCTGATGCGCCCGGAATCTCCGATGGCTTTCAGCGCGCGATTCGAACCCGCGATGTGGGGGTGGCTGCGGCGCTCGATGCTGGAAAGCTCGGTCAATCGCTTCAAGCAGAACCAGCAGCGGCTGCATAGGCTCGGCACCTACAGCCACGAGTTGATGCAGCATCTGGCGCAGGTTCACGATCTCGACTTTCAGCAGCGCAATGGCTTGCTGATGATGATCCGCAGCGCCAAAGACATGGATCAGACGCAGCCCCTGATGGAAACGCTCGGTGAGGCCGGAGTCCGCTCAGAGCTGCTCGAGCCCGACGCGGCCATGCAGCTCGAACCCACGCTGTCGACGGAAACCCCTTTTCAAGGCGCGCTGTACATGCCGGATGACTGGGCCGGCAATTGCCCCTTGTTCACGCGGCAGTTGAAATCGAAAGCACAGGATCGCGGCGTCGAGTTTCATTTCAATACCGAGGTCGAAGGTATACAGCCGGAACTGGGTGGTGTCAGCTTCCGGGTTGCCGACCGCACGATCGATGTTGATGCGATCGTGATTGCCGCCGGTGCCGAAAGCGGGCGGCTGCTCAAGAGCATCGGTATCAGTCTGCCGATGTATCCGGTGAAAGTGTACTCGGCATCGACCCAGATTCAGGAATATGACCTCGCGCCGAACATGTCGGTGTATGACGATACCTACCGTGTTGCACTGACACGTCTGGGCAAGCGAATTCGTATTGCCGGCTGCGCCGAGCTGGGATCGTCCAACTTCAATCTGCATCAGAAAGCGATAGATACGCTGGTCAAGGTTGCCGACGACTGGTTCCCGAACGCAGCGAACTACCGCACCGCTACCTTCTGGTGCGGGCCGACGGCCATGCTGCCCGAAGGCGTGCCGCTGCTCGGTGCAACCCAGTATCCGAATGTTTTCGTCAATGCCGGCCACGGTGCCGGCTCATGGGCTCTGGCCGCGGGTAGCGGCAAGATTGTGGCCGACATCATCTCCGGCCATCGTCCCGAAATCGACACGGACGGACTCACCCTCACCCGCTATGGCGACCGCCTCCGCTGACCTGCGGATTTACAGCGTCGCGCAAATACGCGATATCGAGCGCGCTGCGCTGTCCACCCTGCCTGCCGGCACCCTGATGCAACGCGCCGGTGCTGCGACTGCGGCGCTGGCCAGCACCATGCTGAAAGGCAGTGACGCGACCATTCTGGTCATTGCCGGACCCGGTAACAATGGCGGCGATGCGCTGGAGGCTGCCGCGCTGCTGGCGGCCAGCGGCAAACCGGTCGCAGCGGTGCTGCTGGCCGACCCGCAGCGACTGCCGCCGGATGCGAAAGCCGCATGGCAGCGCGCAGTCGACAGCAAGGTCAGTTTCATCGATCGTTTCGATATCGCGAGTCCGTGGGCGCTGGCCATCGATGGCCTGTTCGGCATTGGCCTCGCGCGTCCTCTCGATGGCCCTTTCCGCGCGGTGGTCGAGCAGATCAATGCGCTCGCCTGTCCGGTGCTGGCCATTGACGTACCCAGCGGTCTTGATGCTGATTCCGGCATGGTCGTCGGCGACGGCATCGCGATCAGCGCCGATAGCACGATCACCTTTATCGCTGACAAGCCCGGTCTTCATACCGCTTGCGGACGTGACCACGCCGGCACCGTCGTGCTAAAGTCGCTGGCGCTCGATCAGACGCTGTTTGGCCCGCCGCTGGCGCGCCTGATCACACCGGCCCTGTTCCGACATGTGCTGGTGCCTCGCTCACAGGCTTCACACAAAGGCAGCTTTGGTGATGTACATGTTGTTGGGGGTACGTCCGGCATGGGTGGCGCTGTGCTGCTCGCAGCCCGCATGGCCGCAATGGCCGGCGCCGGGCGGGTCTTTGCCGCGTTCCTAGACTCGCCTCCGGCATTTGATCCCAATCATCCGGAGTTGATGTGTCGCGATGCGCACACGCTGGACTGGACGCATGGCGTCGCAGTCGTCGGGCCCGGACTGGGACTGTCACGCGACGCGGCTGATCTCATCGCGCGCGCCATGTCGAGTTCATTGCCGCTGGTGCTGGATGCCGATGCGCTGAACCTGATTGCCGCTGAGGCCGGGCTGCAGCTGCGCCTGTCGCGCCGCCGCAGGCCTGCCTTGCTCACGCCGCACCCACTGGAAGCGGCCCGCCTGATGGGTACCGATGCAGCGCATGTGCAGGCCAACCGGATCAGTGTGGCCGCCGAGCTCGCTGCGAGATTTGATGCGTGCGTGATCCTGAAGGGATCGGGCAGCATCGTCGCCGCACCGGACGGTCGTATCGCCATCAATATCACCGGCAATCCCGCACTGGCCACAGCCGGCAGCGGTGATGTACTCGCCGGTTTGTGTGGCGCGTTACTGGCGCAGGGCGTGCCGCTTTGGGAAGCGACACTGGCGGCTGTGTACTTGCATGGCTCGGCAGCTGATCAGATGGTGGCCGACGGCATCGGACCGGTTGGCGTGACCGCCGGTGAGTTGTTACCTTATATCCGTTCGAGCCTGAATCAGGCGATGCGCTGAACAGGTTCGCGAGCGTGCTTAGCTCAGCGTCGCTGCGCTGTCCTGCGCTATGCGACCCGCGTGTATCGTCACCTGACGTGCGCACAGGGCAGCGATGGCGTTGTCATGCGTGACCAGCACCAGCGTCGAATGCTGCTCGCGGTTCAGACTGAACATCAGATCAATCACGGCCTCACCCGTGGCCGCATCGAGACTGCCGGTGGGCTCATCGGCCAGCAGCAGCGGTGGCTCGGTGACGAATGCACGCGCAAGCGCGACACGCTGCTGTTCACCACCGGACAGGAATTTCGGATAATGCTTCAGTCGCTGCGACAAGCCCACACGCTCCAGCATGGCGATGGCCTTGCGTTTCGCGTCACGATCGCCCCGCAGTTCCAGCGGCAGCATCACGTTCTCCAGCGCGGTCAGGTGGGACAGCAGCTGGAAAGACTGGAACACGAAACCAATGCGTGCCTTGCGCAATGCGGCGCGGCCGTCTTCATCCAGTGCGTATAAATCGATGCCGTCGATACAGACCGTGCCCGCGCTGGGCGTATCGAGCCCGGCCAGCAGTCCCAGCAGCGTGGACTTGCCGGAGCCGGAAGCGCCAACCAGTGCGACCGTCGCGCCGGGCTGCACGGTAAAATGAATGTCCGACAGGATGCTCAGTTCACCGCTGGCATCCGCCACTGTTTTTGTCAGGCCGGTGACATCGATCGCTGGATACTTCTGGGGGTTTTCTCGCATGCAGGGTCTTGTGATGGGTACAGGCAGGCTGTGGCTAGCGCTGGTGCTGATGCTGTTCATACTGCCGGGCTATTCTGCACCAAAAACCCTGCTTGTGCTCGGCGACAGCATCTCAGCCGAGTACGGTTTGCCGCGTCAGACCGGCTGGGTCAGTCTGCTGCAGCAGCGGCTGGCCGATGAGAAGCTCAGCACCACGATTGTCAATGCCAGCATCAGCGGTGAAACCACGGCCGGTGGCCTGAGTCGGATTCCCGCGCTACTGCAGCAACATAAACCTGCGCTCGTGATTCTCGAACTCGGCGGCAATGACGGCTTGCGCGGCTTGTCGCTGGCAGCCACGCAGTCCAATCTGCGCGAAACGATCAAAGCCGTTGAGCGCAGCGGCGCGCGCGTGCTACTGCTCGGCATGCAGGTACCACCGAATTATGGCCCTGATTACAGCAAACGCTTCGCGGCGATGTATCAGGGACTGGCGCGTGAGCGCAGCGTGAAACTGCTGCCCTTTTTCTTCAAGGGCCTGGAAGATACCGATCAGTATTTCCAGCCTGACCGCATTCATCCCAACCAGCGCGCGCAGTCTGTTCTGCTGGACAATCTCTGGCCGGCGCTGAAGCCGCTGCTCAAATAAACGCCTGCCAATGAAATATCCCGTGCTGCTGGCGGCAGAGGACGTACTGCCCCGCCTGAATGAATTCGACGCCATCATTGACGCGCGCTCGCCATCCGAGTTCGCGCTGGATCATATTCCCGGCGCAATCAACTGCCCGGTGCTGGACGATGATGAGCGTGTGAAGGTCGGCACCATTTACAAACAACAGAATCCTTTCGAGGCACGCAAGATCGGCACGGCGCTGGTAGCGAAAAATATCGCGCGACATCTGGAGGAACGATTCCTCGCGATGCCAAAGGACTGGAAGCCGCTCATCTACTGCTGGCGCGGCGGCAATCGCAGCGGGTCAATGGCGCTGATCTTCGCGAAGGTAGGCTGGCCCGCAATCCAGCTTGATGGCGGCTACAAGGAATTCCGGCGCAGCGTGATCGCGGATCTTGAGCAGCTGCCACAGCCCTTTCGATTTCGCGCGATCTGCGGCACCACCGGCAGCGGCAAAAGCCGTCTGCTGAACTATCTCGCAGACGCGGGAGCGCAAGTGCTGGACCTTGAGCAACTGGCCGCGCACCGCGGTTCGGTCTTGGGCGGCTTGCCCGCCGATCCGCAACCCAGCCAGAAACATTTCGAGACGCGCGTGTGGCAGGCCTTGCGCTCGCTGTCACCGGAGCGTGAGGTCTATGTTGAATCGGAGAGCAAGAAGATCGGCGACCTGCGCGTGCCGGAAGCGCTGATACAAAAAATGCGCACATCGCCTTGCGTGCGTATGCAGGTGTCGATGGCTGATCGCGTCCGCTTGCTGATCGAGGATTATCCGCATCTCGTTGAAGATAACGCCTTGCTTGGCCAGCAGTTATCGCACCTGATTCCGCTGCACGGCCACGAGAAGATCAGCCGCTGGAACAGCCTGGCCCAGTCCGGCGATACGGCCGCGCTGGTCGAGGCCTTGCTGGTCGAGCACTACGACCCGGCTTACCTGCGATCTATCGAGCGCAATTTCGTCGGCTATCGGGATGCGCGCGTGCTTGAACTGCCAGGCATTGACGACAGCGATTTCAGCGCTGCGGCGCAAAGCCTGATCGCCGAGGCATAAAAAATGGCGCCCTGAGGCGCCATTTTTTATTTCAAGCGTCGATGCTTACGGCTTGACCGGTGCTGCTGGTGCTGCCGGCTTGGCGTCCGCCAGCGGCTTCAGAATCTCAGCCTTCGCACGCTTGCGGATCACACCAAGATAACCGGCCATCTCCTGCGCGGCGATGAATTCCTCCACCTGCTGCTTTTCAGTCCTGACCGCCTCTTCATCAGCTGCCTGCTCATCAATCGCATTGATACGATAAATGCTGAAGCCCTTGCCCGCGACCGGCATACCGACATACGCGGGAAGCTTCGTCACATCAGCCTTCATGACCGCAGATACCGCCGGCGCTGGCAACCCATTGAAATTCGCGCGCGACACCTGCTTGCTGGTGCCGAACTCGGCCGAGCCGCCGGCCTTCAGCTCGGCGAGTTTCTTCTCACCGGCTGCCTTCGCCAGTTTTTCCGCTTCCTGCGCGATCACGCGATCCTCGATCTGTTTCCTTGCCTCGGCCAGCGGTATCTTCGACACAGGCTTGTGCTCGACCACATGGCCGGCGATATAAATGCTGGCGCCGACTTCAATAGCCTCGGTGTTGTGCTTGCCCTTCACGGCGTCATCCGAGAAGATCGCAGCGAGGAATTTCGGCTGGTTGTAAGCGGCTTGCCGCGGCAGTGCCGGGTTCGGCTGACGAGTCAGGCCCTCGATGGTTTCAATCTTCAGACCGAGCTTGTCAGCGGCTGGTTTGAGGCTATCGGGCTTCTCATAGACCAGGTTGGTGAAGGTCTCGAGCATGTCGGCAAATTTTTTGCCGGCCTCAACGCGACGAATTTCATCTTCAATATTGACCCGCACTTCCACCAGCGGGCGCGTGGCCGGCGGCTTGATATCGGTCAGCTTGATGATGTGGAAACCGAAATCGGACTCAACCAGACCACTGATTTCACCCGACTTCAGCTGCAGGCTTGCGTCCTCAAAAGGCTTGACCATCATGCCCTTGCCGAAGAAACCGAGGTCACCGCCACGCTCAGCTGAGCCGGGGTCATCCGAGTTTGCTTTTGCCAGCTTGGCGAAGTCATTCGGGTTTTTCTTCAGGTCCGCCAACAGCTTCTCAGCCTTTGCCTTGGCGGCCGATTTTTCGGCGGCCGGCGAATCTTTCGCCGCTTTCACCAGAATGTGGCTGGCGCGACGCTGCTCGTCCGTCGTATAGCGCGCCAGGTTCTGATCATAGAACTTCTTGATTTGCTCGTCGGTTACCGTGATCTGTTGCTCAACCACCGGCGCGGCCAGCAACACAAACTCCGCCTTCAGCGTTTCCGGAATCTGGAACTGCGCGGCTTGCTGGTCGTAATAGGCCTGCACCATCGCATCGGTGACCTGCACTTGGGCGCGGAAGTCCTGTGCGCCGATCGACAGCTCCTGAACCTCGCGCTTCTGCTGGTTCAGCGCCGAAATGCGCAGCGCGACCGTGGACGGCGCAAAAGCGCTGCCCTGAATCGCAGCATTCGCCTGCTGCATCGCGAGATCATGACGCAGACCCGCTTCGAATTTCTCGGGCGTCATGCCCTGCGCAGCCAGCAGCTGCTGGTATCGTTCCTTGTTGAACTTGCCATCCGGATCGAGCAGACCAGGAATGCTGAGAATGGTCTGTCTGATCGTCTCATCCGACACCGTCAGGTGCTTGTCGGCGACATCCTTTGACAGCGACTTCTGCGCGATCAGGTTTTCCAGCGCGCCCATCTTCGCTTCGGGCGTATCAAACATCGCGGGATTGAACTGATTGCCAAACACCTGCTTGAAGCGTTCGAGCTGGCGCGCCTGCGCGGCGTCCCATTCGCGCTGCGAGATGTCCTGGCCGGCGACCTTGGCGACCACGGCGTCCCGGTCGCCCATCTGGGTATAGCTTTGCAAGCCGAAAAAAGCGAACGACGGCAAGATAATCAGCAGCAGCACGATCTGCATCAGGCGCTGGTGGGTGCGGAAAAATTCAAGCATGGTGCACTCGGATCCCTGGCTACTTGCGTAGACCATTCTTGGTCAAAAAGACATAAAAAAAGGCGAACACGGGGTTCGCCTTCCTGGGTTTGGCGGAGTGGACGGGACTCGAACCCGCGACCCCCGGCGTGACAGGCCGGTATTCTAACCGACTGAACTACCACTCCAAAAACTACTGATGCAACTGGACCATGGTGGGTGCTGAGAGGCTCGAACTCCCGACCTACGCCTTGTAAGGGCGCCGCTCTACCAACTGAGCTAAGCACCCGCTGAAACGCTGCTGCAATCGTTCCGCGCTGGCCAGCTTGCCCCGGCGCTTGTCACCGCGCCGGCAAAACAATTAGTTTAACGCATCTTTCAGGGCTTTGCCAGGCTTAAATTTCGGCACTTTCGACGCCGGAATCTGGATCTCTTCGCGCGTACGCGGGTTGCGACCGACGCGTGCTGCACGTGCGGTAACAGCGAAGGTACCGAAGCCGGCGAGGGTCACCGTATCGTCGTGCTTCAGGGTCGTCGTGATCGATTCGATCACAGCTTCCAATGCGCGGCTGGCAGAAGCTTTCGAGATGTCTGCTGCTTTCGCGATTTCATCAATCAGTTCAGTTTTGTTCACTGACATTCCCCTCGGACATGTTGTTGAGATTTTTTCTGCTAATGACGGGTCATCCGTCCGCCGGTTCGCGCGCAGCGGCGCGCTGCTGCAGCGAGGCGCTATTAGACTAGTGTGCGCCGCCGGGTGTCAAGGAAATTACCGGATACTGCGGGTCCCAACTGAATTTCGTTATCAGTATGAATAAGGAGTGCGCCGCACTACATAAAAAAGCCGGGAATATCTGCCTGAAAAAAGCGCTCCGAAGAGCGCTTTTGTGCTAGCCGCTTGCGTCAGTTCAATGCTTGACGAGCGCGGATTCTGTCTTGGCATCACCCTTGGCCGCTGCTTCAGGTGTCGGCTCCTCTTCGGCCAGCGGCACCGGCTTACGCTCGAGTGCGATATCCAGAACCTTGTCGATCCAGCGAACCGGGATGATCTCCAGCGCGCCCTTCACGTTCGAAGGAATCTCCGCGAGGTCTTTCACGTTCTGCTCTGGGATCAGCACGGTCTTGATACCACCGCGCATCGCCGCCAGCAGCTTCTCCTTCAGACCGCCGATCGGCAGCACCTCACCGCGCAGCGTGATCTCGCCGGTCATCGCGACATCGGCCCGAACCGGAATGCCGGTAAAGATCGATACCAGCGCCGTCGTCATCGCGATACCTGCGGAAGGCCCGTCCTTCGGCGTTGCGCCTTCCGGCACGTGAATGTGGATGTCGGTTTTTTCGAATACATCGTTGGCGATACCCAGCACGCGCGCGCGGCTGCGCACCACGGTACGCGCGGCCTCGATCGACTCTTTCATCACATCGCCTAGCGTACCGGTTCGAATCGTATTGCCCTTACCCGGCATGGTCATCGCTTCAATCGTCAGCAGATCGCCACCCACCTCAGTCCATGCGAGACCGACCACCTGCCCGATCTGGTTCTCCTTCTCGGCGACACCGAAGTCGTAGCGGCGCACACCCAGGAACTTGTCCAGATTGCGACCGGTGACCATCACCTTCTTCTCGCCACCCTTCAGCAGTAGCATCTTCACCACCTTACGGCAGATCTTCGAGATCTCGCGGTCCAGCGAACGCACGCCGGCTTCACGCGTGTAATAGCGGATGATGTCGCGGATCGCTGATTCCGCCACGCTGATTTCGTTCTCTTTCAGACCATTATTCTTGATCTGCTTAGGCAACAAATAGCGCTGCGCGATGTTCAGCTTTTCATCTTCGGTGTAACCCGAGAGCCGGATCACTTCCATCCGGTCCAGCAAAGCTGGTGGAATATTGAAGCTGTTCGAAGTCGCAACAAACATCACATCCGACAGATCGAAATCAACCTCGACATAGTGATCGGCAAAGGTATGGTTCTGCTCCGGATCGAGCACCTCCAGCAATGCCGAAGCCGGATCACCGCGGAAATCCTGACCCAGTTTGTCGATCTCATCTAGCAGGAACAGAGGATTGCGCACGCCGGTCTTCGACAGGCTCTGCAGAATCTTGCCCGGCATTGAACCGATGTAGGTGCGACGGTGGCCGCGGATCTCAGCTTCGTCACGCACACCACCCAGGGCCATGCGCACAAATTTGCGGTTGGTTGCGCGCGCGATCGACTGACCGAGCGAAGTCTTGCCGACGCCCGGAGGGCCAACGAAGCACAGGATCGGCGCCTTCACCTTGTCCACGCGCTGCTGCACGGCGAGATACTCAAGAATGCGTTCCTTGATCTTGTCGAGACCGTAGTGATCGTCTTCAAGCACTTTTTCAGCGTGCGCGAGATCGTTATTGACCTTGGACTTCTTCTTCCAAGGCAGACCGATCAGGGTGTCGATATAGTTGCGCACCACGGTTGCCTCGGCCGACATCGGCGACATCAGCTTCAGCTTCTTCAGCTCGCTCTGCGCCTTCTCACGCGCCTCTTTCGGCATCTTGGCCGCGACGATTTTCTTCTCGAGTTCCTCGAGGTCCGCACCCTCCTCGCCCTCGCCGAGTTCTTTCTGAATCGCCTTTACCTGCTCATTCAGGTAGTACTCGCGCTGCGACTTTTCCATCTGGCGCTTAACGCGGCCGCGGATGCGTTTCTCGACCTGCAAAATATCGAGCTCAGCCTCGAGCTGACCCAGCAGATGCTCGTGACGCTTCGCGACATTGAAAATCTCGAGGATCTTCTGCTTTTGCTCCAGCTTCAGCGGCAGGTGGGCGGCGATGGTGTCGGCCAGACGACCGGCATCATCAATTCCCGCCAGCGAGGTGAGGATTTCCGGCGGAATCTTCTTGTTCAGCTTCACATATTGATCGAACTGCTGCACGATCGCGCGTCGCATCGCCTCGACCTCGGCCTCGTCACCCGCCTCGGATTCGACCGGCGACAGCTCGGCGACGAAGTGAGTTTCAGTATCGCTGATGTGATGCACGCGCGCGCGCTGCGCGCCCTCCACCAGCACCTTCACAGTACCGTCCGGCAGTTTCAGCATCTGTAGAATGTTCGCGATGCAGCCGATTTCATAAATATCATCGGCCGAAGGCTCATCTTTGGTCGCCGCCTTCTGCGCGGCCAGCATGATGCTCTTGCCCTGCTCCATCGCAGCCTCGAGTGCCTTGATCGACTTCGGGCGGCCGACGAACAGCGGGATCACCATATGAGGGAAGACCACGACATCCCGCAGCGGCAACAGCGGCAATTGGGTGGGTTCGGGGGTGGGAGAAGTCATCGTCATGGTGAGCCTTTTAGTAATCCTGAAACGCATGTTGGCGCAAAAGACTGAAACGCAAGTCCTGCGTGCAACAAATTTACATCCTGCACGATCACCGCATCCTTGGAAATAGCGCACTGTGACCGGTCATTTCCATCGGAAACCAACCGAAAACCGCGATTCATCAAGGTCTTACGGGAAAAAGAACGAAAAAAGCCACGCGAGATCGTTTCCCGGTGGCTTTACGATGGAAGCCTGTGCATTTGTTGTTGAGTCGATTGTACTGCTTTTGTTCAAAAAACGTAGCGTAACCCCCGTTTTTTGCCTGATTTTTGTACTTTTACCCAGGTTTCCGGCCGAAATCAGTAGTTCGTTGAAAATCTGGCCCGGAAACGACAAGGGCGCCGAAAGCGCCCCTGGGTTTACTTCGCGCCGGATACTTTCGGCTGCTCGTGATAGATCATCAGCGGTTTCGCGCTGTTGGTGATGGTGTTCTCGTCGATCACGACCTTCGCGACATTTTGCTGATTCGGCAATTCGAACATCACATCCATCAGCGCATGCTCAACGATGGAGCGCAAGCCACGCGCACCGGTCTTGCGCGCCAGCGCCTTCTTAGCAATCGCATGCAGCGCTGCCGGCCGCACTTCGAGCTCCGCACCTTCCATCTCAAGCAGCTTCGCGTACTGCTTGATCAGCGCGTTCTTCGGCTCGAGCAGGATCTGTATCAGCGCTTCCTCGGTCAGCTCGGCCAGCGTTGCGACGACAGGCAGACGGCCGACCAGCTCGGGAATCAGGCCGAACTTGATCAGGTCTTCCGGCTCGACATCCTGCATCTTCTGGCTGTCCGCACTCGTGCTCTTGCTCTTCACGGTCGCCGAGAAGCCGATGCCACCCTTTTCCGATCGCTCGGAGATGATCTTCGCGAGGCCATCGAATGCGCCGCCGCAGATGAACAGGATGTTGGTCGTATCAATCTGCACGAAGTCCTGATTCGGATGCTTGCGTCCGCCCTGCGGCGGAACCGACGCCATCGTGCCTTCGATCAGCTTCAGCAGCGCCTGCTGCACACCTTCACCGGACACATCGCGCGTGATCGAAGGGTTGTCCGACTTGCGCGAGATCTTGTCGATCTCATCGATGTAGACGATGCCCTTCTGCGCCTTCTCGACTTCGTAATTGCAGTTCTGCAGCAGCTTCTGAATGATGTTCTCGACGTCCTCACCGACGTAGCCGGCTTCGGTCAGCGTGGTCGCATCGGCGATCACGAAAGGAACGTTCAGCATGCGCGCCAGCGTCTGCGCCAGCAGCGTTTTGCCGGAGCCGGTCGGACCAATCAGCAGGATGTTGCTCTTCGCGAGCTCCACATCATCCTTCTTGCCGAGGTGACGCAGCCGCTTGTAGTGGTTATAGACCGCGACGGACAGTGTGCGCTTGGCCGCCTCCTGACCGATCACATACTGGCCGAGCAAATCACAGATTTCCTGCGGCGTGGGCAGGTCGGATTTCGGGGTGACCGATTCAACCGCCGATGCCTCGTCGCGAATGATGTCATTACACAGGTCGATACATTCATCACAGATGAACACCGACGGGCCAGCGATCAGTTTCTTCACCTCGTGCTGGCTCTTGCCGCAGAATGAGCAATAAAGCAACTTTTCGCCACTGGAGGACTTTTTGTCTGACATGAGCTGGCTGTTTGGATAAATATGAACTGATCTTACCTGCGAATCCGCGCTACGTCACGCTGACCTGCGGAAAGTAAATCGGCCGAGATATTGCAAATTCGCAACATCTCGGCCGGCTGGGCAGGTCCTGTAATCAGGCGCGGTGGGTCAGCACCTTGTCAATCATCCCGTACTCGGCGGCCTGGTCCGCCGACATGAAGTTGTCACGGTCGGTGTCCTTCGCGATCTGCTCGATGCTCTGGCCGGTCTTCTCGGCCAGAATCGCATTGAGTCGCTCACGCAGATACAGAATCTCGCGTGCCTGAATTTCAATGTCGGCCGCCTGCCCTTGCGCGCCGCCAAGCGGCTGGTGAATCATTACGCGCGAATTCGGCAGCGAGAAACGCTTGCCCTTGGCGCCGGCGGCCAGCAGGAAAGCGCCCATCGACGCGGCCAGACCGGTGCACAGCGTGGATACATCGGGCTTGATGAACTGCATCGTGTCGTAAATCGCCAGACCGGCGGACACCGAACCGCCGGGCGAGTTGATGTACAGCGAAATATCCTTGTCCGGGTTCTCGCTCTCCAGAAACAGCAGCTGAGCGACGATCAGGTTGGCCATCTGGTCATTGATCGGGCCGACCAGGAAGATCACACGTTCCTTCAGCAGGCGGGAGTAAATGTCGTAGGCGCGCTCGCCGCGGCCGCTCTGCTCGATCACCATCGGCACCATGCCGAGCATGTCAGTATCGAGGGCGGATTTGCGATGGAAGTCAGTCATGGTCTTTCCCGTGTCAGTAAGTGGGGGGATGCCGGAAACAACGGCGGCCGCGGTGGTTAGTGTAACCAACTAGCGGCCGCATTTCAGGTGTGCGCAATTTTTCGTTGCGTCAGACCGATCAGCTGTTCATCAACTCGTCAAACGCAACCGACTTTTCAGTCACCTTGGCCTTCGACAGCACGTGGTTGACCACGTTCTCCTCGATGACCATTGCCTCGACTTCGGCCAGACGGTTGCGGTCGCCAAAGTAGTACTTCACGACCTGCTGCGGGTCTTCATAGGCTTTCGCAAAATCATCCACCCAGGCCTTGACCTGCTCGCCCGTGGCCTGCAGCGAATTGGTCTTGACGAGCTCGGACAGGATCAGGCCGAGGCGAACGCGACGGTCTGCCTGCGACGTAAACAGATCGGTCGGGAACGGCATGTCTTTCACGTCAATGCCGCGCTGGCGCATGTCCTGACGCGTCATTTCGGCGAGGCGCTCAGCATCCTGCTCCAGCAGTGATTTCGGCACGTCCAGTTCAGCCACCTTGACCAGTGCATCCATCACGCTGGTCTTGGTGCGGGCCTTGATGCGGTTGCCGACTTCGCGTTCCAGATTGCCGCGAATATCGTCGCGCATTTTCTGCAGGTCGCCATCGGCCACGCCCAGGCTCCTTGCGAAATTCGCGTCCACCTCGGGCATATGCGCCCACTCGACGTTTTTCACGGTAATAGTGAATTCTGCGGTTTTACCGGCGACATCCTTGCCGTGATAATCAGCCGGGAAGCTCAGCGGGAAAGTCTTGCTGTCGCCTTTCTTCAGGCCGAGCGCTGCATCTTCGAATTCTTTCAGCATCTGGCCTTCGCCGAGCACGAACGGAAAGTTCTCACCCTGACCACCGGGGAACTCAACGCCGTCGATCTTGCCGACGAAATCCACGGTGATGCGATCACCCTTCTGTGCCGACGTATCCGGGCCACCGTCGCCATGCGCGCCGGACTCACCTTTGGTGTGATAGTGCACGCGTTGCTTACGCAGGATGTCGATGGTCTTGTCGATCTCAGCGTCGGTGACGGCCGCAGCGCTCTTCTCGACCTCGATACCGGACAGGTCACCGATCTTCACTTCCGGGTAAACCTCGAACGTTGCCTGGAACACCAGCGCGCCGTCGACCTTCTCGTCTTTCGGCTCGATCCGCGGATAGCCGGCAACGCGCAGCTTGTTTTCTGCGGTGGCATCACCGAAGGCGCGACCGATCTTGTCGTTCAGCACTTCGCTCTCCACCATCGCGCCGAACTGTGCGGCGACCATCTTCAGCGGTGCCTTGCCCGGGCGGAAGCCGGGGAACTTGGCGGAACGCGCGCGAACTTTCAGACGCTTTTCCACTTCCTCGTTGACCTCGGCCATCGGCACGGTCAGCGTGATGCGGCGCTCAAGTTTTTCAAGGGTTTCGACTGCAGTTGCCATGTGAATCGTCCAAAAAAAGTTTTTTAATCAATGGTCTTGGTACGAGGAGGGGGACTCGAACCCCCACACCATTGCTGGCGTCAGGACCTAAACCTGGTGCGTCTACCAATTTCGCCATCCTCGCGGCACCGGACGACGACCAGCGCCTCGCCCGTCCTTTTCAACAAATGCAAAGGGCGACCCTGTGTCAAATTGGTCGCCCTGCGTTGCCATGGTTCTGGCTGTTTGACTCTAGCCCCGGATTTTACTGTAAAAACGAACAAGACGGCCCAAAAATGCGTTTCACGCTCAGACCGGCCGCTTCACCCGGAACCAGGCCGCATATAGCGCCGGCAGGAACAACATGGTCAGCAAGGTGGCCACGATCAGACCGCCCATGATGGCCACGGCCATCGGCCCCCAGAACACCGAACGCGACAACGGAATCATCGCCAGTACCGCAGTGGCTGCGGTGAGCGAAATCGGTCGGAACCGGCGCACCGCCGAACCCACAATGGCGTCCCAGGCCGGGATGCCGGCGGCGATATCCTGCTCGATCTGGTCAATCAGAATCACCGAATTACGAATGATCATGCCAAACAGCGCGATCACGCCGAGCTGAGCGACGAAACCAAACGGTCGCTGCAAGATCAGCAGCGCCAGCGCCGCGCCTGCCACACCGAGCGGACCGGTCAGGAACACCAGCACCGAGCGCGAAAAGCTGTGCAGTTGCAGCATCAGCAGGGTGAACACGATGAAGATCACCAGCGGCACATTGGCCGCAATGGCGTCCTGTGCCTTGCCGCTGTCGGCGATCGCGCCGGCCAGCTTCACCTGGTAGCCCGGCGGCAGCGCCGCACGTATCGATGCCAGTTCCGGATCGATCTGCGCCGACACGGTCGGCCCCTGAATCCCATCCATCACGTCCGATTGAACCGTGATGGCCCAGTCACGCCCTTCACGCCAGACGACACCGGGCTCCCACACAAAATGCGGCGTGGCCAGTTGCGACAGCGGCACCGCGCGACCGGCTCCGGCCGGAATGCTGACGCTGTTCAGCGCGGAGATTGTCGAGCGCTCGTCGACCGGCTGCCGGATCACGATATCGATCAGTTTGTGGTTCTGTCGGAACTGGCCGATCGTCGTGCCAGACAGAATCGTGTTCGCCGCCTGCATCACCGACTGCGAGGTGATGCCAAGCGCGCGTAACTTGTCCTGATCGAGATCGATGCGCAGCACCTTGACGGATTCGTTCCAGTTGTCGTTCACGCCGATTGCGTTCGGGTTCTTGCGCATCACCGCTTTCACCTGATCAGCCAGCCCGCGCACCTGATTGATATCGGGTCCGCTGACCTTGAACTGCACCGGGTAAGGCACCGGCGGACCGTTCGGCAGCAGCTTCACGCGGCCGCGCACCTCGGGAAAGTCCGTCTTGAACAACTCGATAATCTTCAGACGCATCGCATCACGCGCCTTCGCATCGACCGGCAGCAACACAATTTGCGCCACGTTGGACTGCGGGAAAATCTGATCCAGGGGCAGATAGAAACGCGGACTGCCGGTGCCCACATAGCTGGTCACACTCTCGAGGCCCGGCTGCTTACGAATAATGGCTTCGAACTTCTTCGCCTGCGCCTCGGTCGCCGCATACGACGAGCCCTCGGGCAGCCACAGCTCCACCATCAGCTCGGGACGACTGGAGTCAGGAAAGAACTGCTGCTCGATGAACTTGAATCCGAACACGCCGAGAAAAAATCCCGCCAGCGTCAATGCGATCGTGGCCTTGCGCCACTCGACGCACCAGTTCACCACGCTCTTCAGCTTGGTATAGAAAGGTGTATCGAACAATTCATGATGACCATCCGCATTCTTTGCCGGATTCACCCTAAGCAGCACATAGCCGATGTAGGGCGTGAACAGCACCGCCACGAACCATGAGATCAGCAATGCGATCACGTTCACCGAGAACATCGAGAAGGTGTACTCGCCGGCGACGGATTTTGCAAAGCCGATCGGCAGGAAGCCGGCGGCCGTAATCAGCGTGCCGGTCAGCATCGGCATTGCCGTGGAGGTGTACGCATAAGTCGCCGCGTCAAAGCGTGACAAGCCCTCTTCCATTTTTCTGACCATCATTTCGACCGCAATGATCGCGTCATCCACCAGCAGACCCAGCGCAATGATCAGCGCGCCGAGCGAGATCTTGTGCAGGTCAATGCCGAAGATACGCATCGTCAGGAAGGTAGCAGCCAGCACCAGCGGTATCGTCAGCGCAACCACCAGTCCCGGTCGAACGTCGATACGAAATGGTTTCGTGTGAAGACCGAGCGACAGCAGGCTGACCGCGAGCACGATCAACACCGCCTCGGCGAGCACTTTCAGAAATTCATTGACGGACTGGCTGACTGCGCGCGGCTGGTCAGCGACGCGCTCGAGCGTGATGCCCACCGGCAGCTTGGCCTGGATCTGCTGCGCCTTGTCATCGAGGAAACGGCCGAGCTTGATGATGTCGCCGCCCTTTTCCATCGATACGCCGAGGCCGATCACCTCCTTGCCGTTGAAGCGCATCTTGTCGCGCGGCGGGTCAATGTACGCGCGCGTGACTTTCGCGAAGTCGCCCAGTCGCAGGCTGTTGCCGTTCACACGCAATGGCAAATTCTCGATTTCCTTGACCGAGCGGGTCTGGCCGGATACGCGCACCTGCAGATTGTCGGTCGGCGTGACCAGCACACCGCTGCCCTGCACCGCATTCTGCGCGTTGATCTGCTGCACGATCACATCGAACGGCACGCCCAGCTGCGCAAACTTCTTGCTCGAAAACTCGATAAAAATCTTCTCGTCCTGCACGCCGTACAGCTCGACCTTGGATACCGACGGCACGCCCAGCAACTGCTGCCGCACGAAGTCCGCGTACTCCTTCACCTCGGCCATGGAGAATCCGTCACCGGACAACGCGAAAATCGAGCCGAAGGTATCGCCGAATTCATCATTGAAGAACGGCCCCTGCACGCCACCCGGCAGCGTGTGGCGCATGTCGCTGATCTTCTTCCGTACCTGATACCAGCTACCCTGTACCTCTTTGGGCGGTGTCGATTCGCGCAGCTCCAGAATGATCAGTGTCTCGCCGGGCTTGGAATAGCTGCGGATCTTGTCGACAAACGGCGTTTCCTGCAGTGTCTTTTCCAGCTTGTCGGTCACCTGCTCAGCGACCTGCACCGAGCTCGCGCCGGGCCAGTACGCGCGCACGACCATCGCGCGAAACGTGAATGGCGGGTCTTCATCCTGACCCAGTTTTTCATAGCTGAGGATGCCGCCAAACAGCAGCACCACCATCAGATAACGAATAAACGGAATATGTTCGAGTGCCCAGCGCGACAGGTTCAGGCGTCCCTTCATTTCGCTGCCCCGGCGCGCTTCGCTTCCTGACCAAGAATGCTGACCTTCTGTTCATCACGCAGCAGATTCACGCCGGCGGTCACGATTTCCTGACCCGGATTCAGTCCATCGGACACCATGATCTCGTTACCGATTGCACCACCGAGTTGTACCGGCTGCAGTTTCACCTTGCCGTTCTCGACGACCCAGACCGAGGTCTTCCCTTGGTCGTTCAGCAAGGCCGTCAGCGGCAGCCGGATGCCAGCGGGCATGTTCGTGGAAAACCCCACGGTCGCCGACATGCCGAGCCGGATCTCCGGTCCTGCTTTCGGCAAAGCGATCTTCGCAGTGAAAGTACGGGTCGCCGGATCGGCCGCCGGCGCAATCTCGCGTACGCGGCCTTCCAGCGCCGCGCTCTGATTAGCCCAGGTGCGAACAGTCACGGTGGTCGCATGGCGCATCGCCTCCACACGGTCTTCCGGAAGACTGACGCGCACCTCGATATCGCCGCTGCGCGCGAGACGCACGACTGGCGCGCCCGCAGCAACTACCTGTCCCACCTCGGCATCGATACCGGTGACGACTCCGTCGGCATCGGCCACCAGCGTTGCGTAGCTGCTCTGGTTAGCTTGCACCTTCAGTCCGGCCGTGGCCTGCTCATGCACCGACAGCGCGGAACGATACGCGGCCTCTTTTGCATCCAGCACCGCCTGACTGACGAAATTCTTGCTGCGCAATTCGCGAAAGCGCTCGAGGTCGGCTTTTGCGAGCGACAAGTTGCTGTCAGCAGCTGCCACCGAGGCTTTGGCCTGCGCCTGAGACAGCTGAAGGTCTGAAGGGTCCAGCTGCATCAGCACCTGACCGCGTTTGACCAGTGAGCCTATGTCGACTTTGCGCGCGATGATCTTGCCGCTAACCCGGAAGCCGAGGCGCGATTCATAGCGCGGCACGATCTCGCCGGACAGCTCGGTCACGGCCTGGGTGCCGATCGGTGCGACGACCATGGTGCGCACCGGACGGATGTCCTCGGTTTTTTCTATCTTTTTCGAGCATCCGACCACGGTCAGCACCAGCAGCAACGGCATGAGAGTGGACAAGCAGATGACGGGGCGACGGACGTTCGACGGGGTGGGCACAGTAGATTCCTTTACTATTCGGCCAGTCACGGGGATTCTTACTGACCGGCGAGTTAGCAATTATATCGAACGTCTCGTTTCCCGTTGTTATCCAATCGGTTCTTTTTCATGTCAATTCAGCATTACGAGAACTTTCCGGTCGCATCACCCCTGCTGCCGCCGGCCTTGCGCGCGCCGGTCAGGGTGATTTATGCGTTTGCCCGCAGCGCGGATGATCTCGCGGACGAAGGCGATGCACCGGCCATCGAGCGTATTGCGGCACTTGATGCATATGAGGCCGAGCTGGACCGGATCGATGCCGGCGAAACGCCCGCCACGGAATTCTTCGGCCAGCTGGCGCGCACGCTCGCGGCTCATCAGCTGGATACTCAGCCGCTCAGGGATCTGTTATCCGCCTTCCGGCAGGACGTGATCCGCACCCGCTATGACACCCATGCCGAACTGCTCGACTACTGCGCGCGCTCCGCCAATCCGGTTGGCCGCCTCATGCTCGCGCTATTTCGCCGGGATCAGCCGCAACGACTCGTACGCAGCGATGCCATCTGCAGCGCGCTGCAGATCATCAATTTCCTGCAGGATGTCGCGATTGACTGGGACAAGGGGCGCGTCTACCTGCCGCAGGAAGATCTGCGACGTTTCGGCGTGACGGAAAGCCAGATCGCCGGCGGCGTCACCGATGCGCGCTGGCGCGCGCTGATGCACTTTGAAGTCGACCGCGCGCGCCAGATGATGCTGGCCGGCGCACCGCTGGCAAGGGATATTCCGGGTCGCTTTGGCTGGGAGCTGAGGCTGATCGTGCTCGGCGGGCTGCGCATCCTCGACAAAATCGAGGCCGCCGGCTACGACGTTTTCCGTCATCGCCCGACGCTAGTCAAGCGCGACTGGCTGCTGATGGGCTGGCGTTCTTTGCGCTTTGTCGTTTAGCATTCGGCTCGCCGCAAACACGCAATATCAGGATGCTCTCCAACATGACCCCGGAACACTACTGCCAGCAGAAAGCAGCGCAAAGCGGCTCCAGCTTCTACTACAGCTTCCTGTTCCTGCCGCAGGAGCGGCGTCAGGCCATCACGGCGCTGTACGCGTTCTGTCGCGAAGTCGATGACGTGGTGGACGAAACCAGCGACCCGCAAGTCGCGCACGCCACTCTCGGCTGGTGGCGCCGCGAAATTGCTCAGATGCTGGCCGGCGCGCCAACGCATCCGGTCACGAAGGCGCTGCAGCCGCACCTGCAGACCTTCGGGCTCGATGGCCAGCACCTGCTGGCCGTGATCGACGGCATGGAGATGGATCTCACGCAAACCCGCTATCTCGATTTCAAGGCGCTCGAGCGTTACTGCTGGCACGTGGCCAGCGTGGTCGGTCTGATGTCAGCCCGCATCTTCGGTATCACTGATGAGCGTACGCTGCAGTACGCGGAGAAACTCGGACTCGCGTTCCAGCTCACCAACATCATTCGCGATGTCGGCGAGGATGCGCGTCGTGGTCGCATCTATCTGCCAATCGCCGAGTTGCAGCAGTTCGAGGTACCGGCCTCCGACATCCTGAACGCGAAGCACAGCGAGCGCTTTGCGCAGCTGATGCATTTTCAGACCGAGCGCGCACAGCGCTATTACGACGAAGCGTTCGCGCTACTGCCAAAAGCGGATCGCCGCGCGCAACGCGCTGGTCTGATCATGGCTGCCATCTACCGCGCGCTGCTGGAAGAAATTGCGCACGACGGTTTCCATGTGCTGCAACACAAAATCTCACTGACGCCACTGCGCAAGCTCTGGCTGGCGTGGAAGACCTGGGTACGTGGCTAAGGTGGCTGAGGTAGCCAAGCCCAGTGTCGCCGTCATTGGCGCCGGCTGGGCCGGTTGCGCAGCGGCCGTTGAACTGACACGACGCGGCCTGAAGGTAACGCTGTATGAGGCGGCGCGCATCGCCGGCGGTCGCGCGCGCCGCATTGACTATCAGGGCCACGTCCTCGATAACGGCCAGCACATCTTGCTCGGCGCCTACCGCGACACACTAAAAATGATGCGCACGGTCGGCTTGCAGCCCTCAGCACTGCTGATGCGCCTGCCGCTGCAGATGCGCTATCCGGCGCATTCAGACGGCATGAGTCTGGTCGCGCCGCGCCTGCCGGCACCATTCCACCTGCTGGCCGGCGTGCTGCGCGCGACCGGCTTATCCGTGAATGACAAGCTGTCGCTGGCCCGCTTTTCCAGCGCCGCGCGCTGGATGGGCTGGCAACTGAATGTTGACTGTACCGTGCTGGAATTGCTGGAGCGTTTGGGTCAGACCGAGCGGCTCACGAAGCTGATGTGGCGACCGCTGTGCATCGCCGCGCTGAATACACCGCCGGAGCGCGCATCAGCCAGAGTGTTTCTGGCGGTGCTGCGCGACAGTCTGGGCGCAAGTCGCGCTGCGTCCGACATGCTGCTGCCGCGTGTTGATCTGTCTGCGTTGTTTCCGGACGCGGCGCTGGCCTGGGTTCAACAGCACGGCGGCAGAGTACTGACCGGATCTCGCGTCAACGTGCTACTCGCCGATGGCGATGACTGGGTCGTCGATACCGGCGAACAGACCGACAGATATACGCAGGTCGTTGTTGCGACCTCCGCAGATAAGGCGCGCGGCCTGCTCACCAATATCGACCCATACATTAGTGCCACCTTAGACTTCGAGGTCGAACCGATCACGACCTGCTATCTGCAATACGATGCGCAGCTCAGGCTGCCATCCGTCATGCTCGCGCTGGTGGATGACCCCGACCAGCATCGCTGGGGACAATTTGTGTTTGATCGCGGCCAGCTCGATGCGGCGCAGGCGGGATTGCTGGCGGTGGTGATCAGCGCGTCCGGTACCGGTACCGCAATCGAATCCGGTACGCTGGAAAAAGCATTGGCGGCGCAGCTCGCGCACGAACTGCAGATGCCGGCGCTGGCCTCACCGCTATGGAGCAAGGCCATCACTGAAAAGCGGGCAACCTTTGCCTGCGTACCCAACTTGATACGCCCGCCGAATGCGACTGTGCATCGCGGCTTGTGGCTGGCGGGGGATTACACCGAAGGCGAGTATCCGGCGACGATCGAGGGAGCGGTCAGGAGCGGGCTGGGCGCTGCCGCGGGACTCCTGGAGTCAGTCGGATAAACCGCTTACGCCAGTTCTCTGACCTTGGCCATCGCCTCATCGATGCGCTCGACGCCAATCACCTGCAAGCCCTCGATCTTCTGCTTTGGCAGATTCGATTTCGGCACCAGCGCGATAGAAAAACCGAGTTTCGCCGCCTCGCGCAAACGCTCCTGGCCCCGCGGCGCGGGACGGATTTCACCGGCCAGACCGACTTCACCGAAAGCGACCAGACCGCGTGGCAGTGGCTTGCTGCGCATCGATGACTGTATCGCGAGCAGCACCGGCAGATCGGCCGCGGGTTCCGTGATTTTCACGCCGCCAACCGCGTTGATGAATACATCCTGATCATAGGCCGCAACTCCCGCATGCCGGTTCAGCACCGCAAGCAGCATCGCCAGTCGGTTCTGCTCGAGGCCAACCGACAGCCGGCGCGCATTCGGCACGTGCGACGCATCGACCAGCGCCTGTATTTCGACCAGCAAGGGACGCGTGCCCTCCTGCGTCACCATCACGCAGGAGCCGGGCACCTGCACATCATGCTGAGACAGGAACAGCGCGGACGGATTCGACACGCCCTTCAAGCCCTTATCCGTCATTGCAAATACGCCGAGCTCATTGACTGCGCCGAAGCGGTTTTTGAATGCACGCACCAGACGGAAACTCGAATGGGTGTCGCCTTCGAAGTACAGCACGGTGTCGACGATATGCTCAAGCACGCGCGGCCCCGCCAGCGCGCCCTCCTTCGTCACATGGCCGACCAGAATGATGGTGATGCCGGATTGCTTCGCGAAGCGCGTCAGCTGTGCAGCGCACTCACGCACCTGCGCCACTGAACCCGGCGCCGAGGTCAGCGCGTCCGAGTACAGCGTCTGTATCGAATCGATCACCGCAACTTCGGGCCGCTGCTCTGCCAGCGTGTTCAGGATTTTCTCGAGCTGAATTTCAGCTTGCAGTTGCAGATCATCGGCATCAATCGCGAGCCGTCGCGCACGCAGTGCCACCTGCGCGCCGGACTCCTCGCCGCTGACATACAAAGCCTTCTTCAGCTTTGCGATATTCGCCAGCGCCTGCAGCAGCAGCGTGGATTTGCCAATGCCCGGATCACCACCGATCAGCACCACGCCGCCGGACACGAGCCCGCCGCCGAGCACGCGATCAAATTCATCAATGCCAGTCGGGTAGCGAGGCACGTCAATCGCGGCAATCTCGGCCAGCTTCATCACCGGCGAGCCCTGTACCAGCCCCTGCGGATTGGCAGAGAAGCGGTTGCCACCCAACTCCACGACCGTCTCGACCAGCGTATTCCATTTCTCGCAGGACGGGCACTGCCCCGTCCATTTATTGCTCACGCCACCGCATTCGGTGCAGGTGTAATTGGTTTTTGCCTTCGCCATCGCTCAGGCTCCCCGGGTCTCGCGACGTACGCGCGGCGTGATCGCGCACATCAGTTCATAGCCTATCGTGCCGGCGGCGTTCGCAACTTCTTCAATGGGTAGGTCATCACCCCACAGCGTGACCCGACTGCCCACACCCGCGGCCGGCACCGGGGTCAGATCGACACTGATCATGTCCATCGAGACGCGGCCCAGCACGCGGGTACGCACCCCGTCCACCAGTATCGGCGTGCCGGTCGGCGCATGGCGCGGGTAACCATCGGCATAGCCGCAGGCGACCACGCCGGTGCGCATCGCACGGTCGGCAGTAAACACACTGCCGTAGCCAACGCTGTCGCCGGGCTGCAAATCCTGAACTGCGATCAGTGCGCTCTGCAGCGTCATTGCCGGTTTCAATCCGAAAGAATGCGCGCTGCCACCGCCGGGCGAACCGCCGAACAGCATCACCCCGGGACGGGTCCAGTCGCAATGCAGCTGTGACTGCAGCAGCAGCGCCGCGGAGTTGGACAGGCTTAGTTCGGCCTGCAGTCCTGCGGTGCCTTCGCGAAAACGCTGTAGCTGTCGCTCCGCAGTCAGCGTCGCGTGAGGATTCTCCGCATTCGCAAAATGAGTAAGCAGCGAAATTTGTGACACGACCGGCATCGCGTTCAGACGCTGCCAGACCTCGCGCGCGCGTTCCGGCCGGAAGCCGAGGCGGTTCATGCCGGAATTAATTTTCAGGTGGACGTGCAGCGCGGTACCGCTTGCGCCTTCCAGCATCTGTAGTTGCTCATCGCAGTGAATGACCAGCTGAAAATCATGCTGTTGAACAGTGGCCAGATCAGCGCGAGCGAACATGCCTTCCATCAGCATCACCGGCTTGCGCCAGCCAGCATCGCGCAGCGCGACCGCGCGGTCGATTTCCACCAGCGACAGCCCGTCAGCGGCATCGAATGCGCGCAGCGCATTGAACAATCCGTGGCCATAGGCATCGGCCTTGACCACCGCCCAGATACGCGCGTCGGGCATCAGCGATCGCGCCAAGGACAGGTTGCCGCGCATGGCAGCGATATCGGTAATGGCGACGAGCGGGCGTGACATCGGCGGCGGTGCTGAAGCGGGCGGAAAACGCGCATTTTACCGGAGCCTGACAGCGAGGCCCGGTCTTTCACTGAGGGCAAAGGGATTTCATGGTATAAAGCAAGCCGCACGCCACACCGCACGAGAATCAGTTTAATGAATCGCGGCTTCTACACCATCATGGCAGCGCAGTTTTTTTCGTCGCTAGCCGACAATGCGCTGCTGATCGTGGCCATTTCCATTCTGGCCTTTGCGCAGTCTCCGGAATGGATGACGCCAATGCTGAAGCTATTTTTCGTGCTCTCTTATGTTGTGCTCGCTCCCTTCGTCGGCGCCTTTGCCGATGCGTATCCGAAGGGACGCGTGATGTTCATCACCAATCTTGTAAAAATCGCCGGGTGCCTGCTGATGTTTTTCAGCGTCCATCCGCTGCTCGCCTATGCGGTGGTTGGTTTCGGCGCAGCCGCGTATTCCCCTGCGAAGTACGGAATCCTGACCGAACTGCTGCCGGCGGAAAAACTGGTGATGGCCAATGGCTGGATTGAAGGTCTGACGGTGCTGTCCATTATTCTCGGCACCGTGCTGGGCGGCACGCTGGTCAGCGCGAGCTTTGCCGCGACGATCACCGCGGCGCTGCCGGTCGAAACCCTGAAACTGGGCCTGACGATGGAAATCGCGCTGGGCATCGTGATGTTGTCTTATCTGCTGGCCGCGCTGTTCAATCTGAAAATTCCGCTGACGAATGCGCACTACCCGCGGCAAGAGCACGGTCCGTGGAAGTTGGTACTGGACTTCTCGCATTGCTTCGTGATGCTGTGGCGTGACCGACTCGGGCAGATCTCGCTGGCCGTCACCTCGCTGTTCTGGGGCGCCGGCGCAACGCTGCAATTCATCGTACTGAAGTGGGCCGAGAAGGCACTCGACATGCCGCTGGCGCAGGCGGCGGTACTGCAAGGCGTGGTCGCGTTCGGCGTCGCATTTGGCGCGATGGCAGCCGCGCGCCGCATACCGCTGAAGAAATCGCTGACTGTGATGCCGATGGGCTTTGCGATGGGACTCATCGTCTGTGCGATGACGCTGGTGCAATCGCTGCCATTTGCCTACCCGCTGCTGGTGTTGATCGGCGCGCTGTCGGGTTATTTCGTGGTGCCGATGAATGCGCTGCTGCAGCATCGCGGTCATGTGTTGATGAGCGCCGGTCATTCGATCGCCGTACAAAACTTCAGCGAAAACCTGTCCATCCTGCTGATGCTTGGCCTGTACGCAGTCCTGGTCAAGCTGGATCTGGATATCCACATCGTGATTTTGCTGTTCGGCGCATTCGTGTCCGGCATCATGTGGCTGGTGATGCGCCGGCATGCGGCGAATCAGCGCGAATATGATTCGCTGCACCTGATCGGCGAGCAGAAACACTACGGTACCTGAGACGCGTCAGGGCTTGGACGCGAGGTTTGCGAATGTCGCGATGCGGGCAGTTGTCGCCTGCTGCTGCCATTCATCCGGCACGACAAACCCGCGATCAATCTCTACCCATTCGTCCTGATCGCGGCGGAGTACCGCAACCATCACCGGCATGCGGTCCTGTGCAAACTGGTGAGTTAACGATGCTTGCAGTTCTTTCAGACGCCATCCCTGATCGGCCGGCAATCTGGCCGGTGCCATCCACGTAATTCTTGGCAGGATCGCGCCGGCTTCGATGACATGCTCGCCCAGTTCCTGCAGGGTGCACCACCAGCCATGGCAGTGCTGCGCCGATATGCCGACTTTCTGAAGATTGGGCACCTCACCGCGACGGTAAAACAGCCAGCCCTTCACAAGTGCCTGCGCGTTAGATAATGGTTGCGGCAGCAAAGGCTGCGCGGCCGGATGGTTGCCGAGCACCAGTTGACGATCGAGAATCTTGCGCATCTTGCGGCCCAGCGTGTCCGATAGATTGGGGCCGATGAAGTAATCAGCCTGCTGTACCGCCGCCAGTGATGGGTCGTCCGAATTCAGTAGATAAAACTTGGTCGCGAATTCCCAGTGCACGAGGCCATCGCCCTGCTTCAACAGAAAATCAAACTCGCCGACCGTGTCCTCCTTACCGGCACGCACCTGCAGGCCGTGCGCGAACAAACTACCCTGATGACGGAAATACCAGGCCAGTAAATGCTCTGCGTAGCGGCCAAGGCGGGTGAAGCGGTGCACACCAAGAAAAGCGTCGAGTTCAGCCGGGGCGCGATCCAGCTCCAGCAGCCAGTCACGACTGTCATCGGCTGCGGTTGCCGACAGCGATGCGATTTTCCCGCCCCAGCGTTCGGCGCTGGCCTCCAGCAAGTCGGGCGCATCAAGCAGCCAGGCCAGCGCGCGCACTGACGGATGCTTCAGTGTCGGCCAGCGGCGATGAAAGCGTTGTTGGAAGGAGAGCCCGTCCGATGGCGACGCCTCAGCGGCCATCAATGATGCCCTTTGCCACGCACAGGTCACGCCAGGTCTTTGCCTTGTCGGCAGGCTGACGCAGCAGATAGGCCGGATGGTAGGTGATGACCAGCGGTACGCCGGCGTATTCGCGCGGCGGGCCTCTGAGACTGCCGAGCGAGGTATCGGGCGGCAAGCCGAGCAGCGACACTGCGGCTGTCTTGCCGAGCGCCACGATCACATCCGGCCGGATCAGCGCGATCTGCCGCTGCAGATACGGCAGGCAGGCCGCGACCTCGTCGGGTGCGGGTGGCCGGTCTCGTCCGTCGGCACCGACCGGGCGGCACTTGACGATATTGGCAATGTAGGTGTTTTCGCCGCGCGCGAGGTCCAGTGCGCGCAGCATGTTGTCCAGCAGCTTGCCGGCCGGTCCGACGAAAGGTTCGCCTTGCAGGTCTTCGTTACGCCCCGGACCTTCGCCGACAAACAGCCAGCGCGCGCCACGATCACCAATGCCGGGCACCGCATGATGGCGACCCTGACACAGCCCGCAGCGGGTGCATTCGCGAATCATCGCCTCAAGCGGCTCCCAGTCCAGTGCCGCGATGTTCTCCGCGACCTCATTCGCGCTGGCTATCTCGGCCGTGGTCGCTGATATCGACGACGATATCTGCTCACCAGAACCGGCCACTGCACCTGCAGACAGATGCCGCCGCTGCCAGACCGGTCCCAGTCCCATCTGCTGCAGCTTATGGATTTTTTCCGGGCTCATTCGCGCTCCGTTCCCAGCGTCAGCCGCATCACAATCGCATCTTCCCGGCTCTGCCCGCTGGCCGGATAATAATTTTTTCGAATGCCGATCTCGCGAAAGCCAATATGTCGGTAGACATTCAACGCATGCAGGTTGGATGGCCTGACTTCAAGCAGCACAGCACCGATGCCGGCGGCCGACGCACGCGCTAACACCTGATCCAGCAGACGCCGTCCAATGCCTTGTCCTTGCAGGTCCGGGCGCACGGTGATGTTCAGCAAGTGCAGATCGTCAACCGCATGCATCAGCAGGAAATAGCCGGCGAGTCGACCGTCTGCATCGCGCGCCACCCACGCGTCATAGCGGCTGGCCAGCGAATCAAGAAAATTCCCGCGCGACCAAGGAAACGGATAGGCATCATTCTCGATGAAGGCGACCTCTTCAATATCCGCGGTCTTCATCGGCAAAAAATCCAACCGGCCGGTGTAACGCAAGGGTTTAGGCAAGGAGCTCATGCGGCGGCTCCGGCGACACTGCGTTCGATGGTGGTCAGCGCAACTTTATTGCGCAGGTACAGCGGCTGCGCGTCACGCGGCGCGATCAGTTCATGACGCTCCACGCTGCGCACAGCGAGGCGCGCGATCGAGGTCGCGTGCGGAACGACATCAGGGAAACGCTGCGCAGTATTGATTTGCTCGAACGCATCGGGATACGCGAGTAAGCCATTGCCGCAAATAGCCGCCTTACCCACAGCAACGACATCAGCTGCCTTCGACAGCGCCGGGCCTGAGATGATGCGCCACTCGCCATCGAACCCATACTGCGCCCAGTACACCTCGCCCATGCGCGCATCAAGCACCGCCAAAATCTCATCACCGGCTCCGGCCTCGCGCGCCGCATCGGCCATGGCCAGCAAGGTGATGACCGGTGCGACCTTCAAGCGCGCGCCGGTCGCAAGCCCCTGCACCAGTCCGCAGGCGGTCCGCACGCCGGTGAACGAGCCGGGGCCACATCCGTAAGCGAGCGCAGCGCAATCGGACAGTGCGATATCGGCTTCTTTCAGTAAAGACTGCAGCATCGGCAATACCGATGCCGAATGGGTCTGCGCGCCGGATGATTCACGCGACAGCAAGCGCCCGCGATGAAGCAACGCGACTGAGGCGAGTTCGGTCGAGGTTTCCAGCGCAATCAGCGTGGGGGAAGTCAGGGGCAGTTCGGACGACATGGGCATCATTCTACCAAGCGTGATCGCTGAACTCTGAGGACACGATCAGCAGCCGGTGGCTTGTGCCCAGCAAAACATGATCAGGCCGGAAGCCATACCGGTGGCAGGCCTGCGGACCCGGCCACCGCAGTCATTTCTGAGCCGACTCTCGGGTAAAATTCTGGCATGAGCTCATTATTTCTGGTGCCGGATAATTTTTCGCAGCTGGCTGCCGCGCTGGACGCCGGCAAGTGGGTCGTGGCCTGCTTGTGCGCGGGCTGGTGCGATGTCTGCAAGCAGTATCGTCCGGGTTTCGACGCACTGGCAGCAGAGTTTCGGGATCATCAGTTTGTGTGGATCGACATTGAAGACCAGGCCGATCTGGTCGGCGACCTTGATGTAGAAAACTTTCCCACGATACTAATTCAGCATCGGGATACCGTGGCGTTCTACGGCACCATGCTGCCCGAGCCACGTCAGGTGGCGCGCCTGCTCGAAGCGCAGATCACGCGCGACCATGATGACCTGCAGCGCGAAGCCGCTGCATCACCCGAACGGCAGCAGTGGCAGCGCGATTGCAATCTGCGCGTGCTGCTTCAACAGCTGAGTTAAGCGCCGCTGAGCAGTGAAGTAGCGCTGCGTATTTCAGCTCAATCCCGCTGCGAAGCTAAGCCCCGCTGCCTTGCGCAGTCTCCAGCCTCAGCGGCAGGCGTCGCAAACGTTGCCCTGTCAGCTTGAACACTGCATTCGCTACCGCAGGCGCGACCGGCGGCGTGGCCGGCTCGCCCATACCGCCCGGCATGTCGGCACCGGGCAGGATCACGACCCTCACCTCAGGCATCTCACTGATGCGCAGCGTCGGATAGTCATGAAAATTCGACGCCAGTACACGACCTTCACCGATGACGATCTCATCATGCAGCGCTGCGGCCAGACCGAAGGCTACCGACGATTCCACTTGCTGCATGATTCCATCCGGGTTGATCGCGAGGCCGCAGTCAACCGCGCAGCAGATGCTGTGTACGCGTATGACGCCACCCTCCACCGACACCTCGGCCACATGTGCAACGATGCTGCCGAATGACTCATGCAAGGCCACGCCTTGTGCGCGTCCTTTGCCGGGCTCGCCGGCTAGCTCGACCGCAGCGTTCAGTACCGCCAGCTGCCGCGGATGCGCGGTGAGCAGGCGGCGGCGAAATTCGATCGAATCCACGCCCGCCTCGTGCGCAAGCTCATCAATGAAGCATTCTTTGAAAAACGCATTCTGCGAATGACCGACCGAGCGCCAGCTACCGAGTGGTACTTCGGAGTCGGTGATCACGTGCGCCACCTTCTGATTCGGAATCTCGTACGCATGGTCGTACAGACCTTCGACCGTGGCTTTATCCGGACCCAGCTTCGGCAATCCGAAAGCGCGCTGCAGCAGCGGCTGCACCGCAGAACCGCCGGCCGATCGGGTATCCCAGCCCAGCAGCCGGCCGCTGGCGTCGAGGGTGCCGCGCAGTCGCGCCACCGTCGCAGGGCGGTAGAAATCATGCGCAAAGTCTTGCTCGCGCGTCCAGATCAACTGCACCGGACGTCCCTCCATTGCCCGCGCCAGCTGCACTGCCTGCGCGACGATGTCATTGTCCAGACGCCGCCCGAAACCACCGCCCAGCAGCGTCACCTGCAGATCCACCAGATCCGCATCGATATCTGCAGCGCGCGCAGCTACCGCCACCGCCAGTGATGGTGTTTGCGTGGGTACCCAGACCGTGAGCCGGCCATTTGCAAACAGCGCGGTGCAGTTCAACGGCTCCATCGCCGCGTGGGCAACCAAGGGCACGCTGTATTCCGCCACCAGCTCGGTCGTCCCCGTCGGGTCTGGCGCTTCATCGCGCTGGTAATAGGTGAAACCGGAGGATTCATCAAGCGCACGGCGCAAGCCGTCGAAGATCTTTTCGGAAGACAGCGCGGCAGCGCTGCCTTCGTCCCACGCCACCTCCAGTCGAGCGATGGCCTGCATCGCATGCCAGCGAGAGTCGGCAATAACCGCCACCGCCTCGGGAGCGCCCGACCGGTCTGCGTTGAGCGCCAGCACCCGTTCGACACCGGGCAGCTTGTCAACGCTGCCCGCATCAAATCTCTTCAGCTTGCCACCGACCACGGGACACATCGCCACCATCGCATACATCAGGCCGGGTAATCGCACATCCGTGCCGAAGCGTGCGCTGCCATTCAGTTTCGTGGGCACATCGACACGATGTACCGGCAGACCAATCAGTTTGAAATCGCGCGGTTCCTTCAGAACGTAGGCCACATCGCCAAGGCTAGCCGCAGTTTCAGCCAGCTCGCCATAGCCGATGGACAGTCCCCCGCTATGCAGCACACGACCGGCGCGAGTCGTGCATTCGGCGGCGGGCACCTGCCAGACCTGCGCGGCCGCCGCCACCAGTCGTGCCCGCGCTGCTGCGCCGGCCTCGCGCAGCGGAAGCCAGCTGTCCCGCACGCTGGACGAACCGCCCGTCACCATCACGCCGACTTCGCGCATCAGCTTGCGCGTGAGCCACTGCGCGCTCCGTTTGAGCATGCCGTGATCTTCCGGATGAAAAGGCAAACCCTCGGCGGCGATCGTCGTATCACCATAGATTTTGCGTATCGGCGCCTGCGCAAACTTAATCGATGACAGCGGCACATCGATCTCCTCGGCCAACAGCATCGCCAGCGAGGTCATCACGCCCTGCCCCATTTCGCTCTTTGCAAACATCAGCGTCACGCCGCCGTCGGCGGAAACCATCACCCAGCCATTCAGCGGAAAACTGCCCTCAGGAATGGACGACGGCGGTTCGGCGTGCAGCCTTTGTCGCGGCGGCAGCAGACTCCAGCCCACCACCAGCGCGCCGGTAACGGCGAGACTACCGAGAACGAAGTGACGGCGCGATCCGGAATGACCGGTATAGGACATACAAGTGCTCCCAAAACGAAGTCGATACCGACTATGCTGGCGATGTTACCGCGAACCGCTACGTCTGCCTGCCATGACCGAGAGCTTCTTCCAGTCTTTCATCCTGTTGCTGCTCGTGACTGACCCCTTCGGCAATGTGCCGCTATTCGTGAGCACGCTGCGGCAGGTCGCGCCAGAGCGGCGCAAGCGCGTCGTGATGCGTGAATGCCTGATCGCCTTCGCGCTGCTGCTGGCCTTCATGTTCATCGGCCGCCCCTTCCTCGATGCGCTGCAGCTGAGCGAAATCTCGCTGCGCATCGGCGGCGGCGTGATCCTGTTCCTGATTGCGCTGCGCATGGTATTCCCTCAGCCCGGTGGGGTGTTTGGCCAGGTCGCGCAAGACACCGAGCCACTGATCGTGCCCTTGGCGATTCCTGCACTGGCCGGTCCGTCCGCGCTGGTCACGGTCTTGCTGTTCTCGTCGCAGGCAAAGATGGCCACCTGGTTGTATGTCGCCGTACTGTCGCTGGTGGCGCTGGTCTGGCTGGCGGTATTGCTATCAGCCGAGCGGCTGCAGCGGGTGCTCGGCGATGCCGTGATGACGGCTTTCGAACGCCTGATGGGACTGATTTTGACCGCCATCGCGATCGAAATGCTGCTCGCCGGCGTGCGCGCCTACATCGGATCGCTTTAACTAAAAAGTAGAGGATTCCAAGCCTGATCGGCGCTATCATTGCGTTCTGGTTATAAATGCCGGTTCGCATGGATCAGTTCAAGCAGATTTCGACCTTTGTAGATGTCGCCGCGCGCGGCAGTCTGTCCGCCGCCGCGCGGGCTGAGGGTATTGCGCCGGCGGTCATTGGCCGTCGACTGGATGCGCTGGAGGCACGTCTCGGCGTGAAGCTGCTGCAGCGAACCACGCGCAAAATCGCGCTGACCAATGAAGGTCTGGCCTTTCTCGAGCATTGCCAGCGCATCCTGCATGACCTGGAAAACGCTGAAGCGGAAGTCTCGGAGCGCAGCGCGCGACCGAGCGGCCATCTGTCGGTATCGGCCCCCGCTGGTTTCGGCCGCCAGCATGTCGCCCCGCTGGTACCCTCCTTTCTCGCCGAGCACCGCGATGTAACGCTGACGCTGAATCTGAACGATCGTGTGGTCGACCTTATCGGCGAAGGCGTGGATATCGCCATTCGCATTGCCGACTTGTCCGATTCCAGTCTGGTCGGCGTGAAACTCGCAGATAACCGGCGCGTCGTTGTCGGTGCACCTGCCTATTTCCGCAAACACGGTCGGCCAGCCTCGCCGGACGAACTGTCCCGGCACAATTGCCTAGCGTTCTCGAGTGCCGGAAGCCAGCGCGGCTGGACCTTCCGTCAGAACGGCAAGAATCTGACCGTCAAGGTCGGCGGCACCATGGGCTGCAACGATGGCGCAGTGCTACACGACTGGGCGCTGGCAGGCAAAGGACTGGCGTGGCGCTCGATGTGGGAAGTCGGTACGGAACTGGAAAACGGACAACTGGAAACCGTGCTCGACGAGTTCGCGTCACCGGGTAATGACGTCTATGCAGTGTTTGCCCAGCGCCAGCATCTGCCCTTGCGGATCCGTGCCTTCGTGGACTTTCTGCGCAGGGCATTCTCTCAGCCGGATTACTGGCGAAAGAAATGAGCCCCAGCAACAAAAATCCCCGCCGAAGCGGGGATTCGAATGCTGAGCCTGAAAGGCTGAGACTTAGATCGGCTTGATGTTCGAAGCCTGCAGGCCTTTCGGGCCATTCACGACATCGAATTCAACCTTCTGGTTCTCTTGCAGCGTCTTGAAGCCCGACGACTGGATAGCCGAGAAGTGAGCGAACAGATCGCCGCCACCGCCGTCCGGCGTGATGAAACCAAAACCTTTTGCGTCGTTGAACCATTTAACAGTACCAGTTGCCATTGCATTTCCTTTCGTCGGGTCATTCCGGATGACCCTGGTTAAGGCGGTCAGTCCGCCAGAAGTCCGTCTCAACCAAGTAAAGGAATTACAGCCTGATACTGCATCACTGCTACCTGAGCCTCAACGTCAAGAGAATTATACTTGAGAAGCCCAAGGGTATTGACAATTTCGTCAGGAGTTTGAGCCGAGTCGAAACGCCTGAACGTTCAGCATCAGCCCCATTGACGCATACCCAAGTCAGCAGTCCTCCCGACGAACGGGACCCCGACCAGCATTTCTCCGGCAAATCGCCTATAGTGCAGAAATAGAAAAACAAGATACTCCCCCCATGAAATTTGATGTCGCCATCGTCGGCAGTGGACTTGCCGGACTGTCCGTCGCCCTTCACCTCGCGCAGAAGCGCAAGGTGGTCGTGATCTCCAAACGCGCGCTGCGAGACGGTGCCAGCGACTGGGCGCAGGGCGGCATTGCTGCCGTGCTCGACTCTCACGATAGCCATGACCAGCACGTCAAAGACACACTGGTTGCCGGCGCCGGCCTGTGCGACGAGACAGCCACGCGCTTTATCGTGTCGCATGGCCGTGAGGCCATCGAGTGGCTGATCGAACAGGGCGTACCATTTACCCGCGATGAGGCCGCAGAACTAGGCTTCCACCTGACGCGCGAGGGTGGTCACAGCCAGCGTCGGATCATCCATGCAGCGGATGCGACCGGCCATGCGGTGCAGGTCACACTGGAAGAAAAAGTCCGGCAGCACCCGAACATCACGCTGCTAGAGCAACATATGGCGATCGACCTGATCACCTCCGACAAGCTCGGTGTCCGCAACGGTGCGCCCCACTGCTACGGACTTTACGTTCAGGACGTGGACAGTCATCAGGTGATGACCATCGCTGCCGACCAGACCGTGCTCGCGACCGGCGGTGCGGGTAAGGTCTACCTGTATACGACCAACCCGGACACCGCAACCGGTGACGGCATCGCGATGGCCTGGCGTGCCGGCTGTCGCGTGTCGAACATGGAATTCATCCAGTTCCATCCGACCTGCCTATACCATCCCTACGCAAAGTCCTTCCTGATTACTGAGGCGGTGCGTGGCGAAGGTGGTCTGCTAAAGCTGCCTACGACAGCAGGTACTGCTGCAGGTCAACGCTTCATGCCTTCACACGATGAACGCGCCGAACTCGCACCACGCGACATCGTTGCGCGAGCGATCGACTATGAAATGAAGAAGCGTGGTCTTGACTATGTTGACCTCGATATCAGTCACAAACCGCCGGAATTCCTGAAAGAGCATTTCCCGACCATTTACGCACGCTGCCTCGAACTGGGCATCGACATCACGAAGCAAGCGATACCCATCGTGCCGGCCACGCACTACACCTGTGGTGGCATCGTGACCGACCTGCATGGCCGTACCGACATACAAGGTCTGTATGCCGTCGGAGAGACGGCATACACTGGCTTGCATGGCGCCAACCGGTTGGCCAGCAATTCCCTGCTGGAATGTGTGGTGCTGGGTCGCGCTGCTGCGATCGACATCGAGGCGCAACCAAAACCACAATCCGTGACGCTGCCCGCCTGGGATGAAAGTCGCGTCAACGACGCTGATGAGGAAGTGGTGATCACGCAGAACTGGGACGAGCTGCGCCGTGCAATGTGGAATTTCGTGGGTATCGTTCGTACTACAAAGCGACTGGAGCGTGCGCAGCACCGGATCGCGCTGCTGAAAGAAGAGATCAATGAATACTACGCAAATTTCCGCATCACGCGCGATCTGCTGGAACTGCGAAATCTGGTTGAAGTGGCGTCACTGATTGTCAGTAGTGCCTTGTCCCGAAGGGAAAGTCGCGGGCTGCATTACAGTCTCGATTTTCCGGACACCTTGCCGAAGGCCTTGCCGACGGTATTGTCGCCGCTACGAAAGTTACCTGCGCGTCGTTAAACGGCTTGGTGGATAGAGCGAAGCGACATGCCACCAAAAAATTTCAATCGATTATCCAAGAACCCGCAACGAATAATCTGTGGCACGAACATCCTTGGTCAGCGCGCCAATGGATATCCGATCAACACCCGTGTCGGCAATCGCCTTCACGGTCTCGCGATTCACACCACCTGAAGCCTCAAGCAGCGCCCTGCCCGCCGTCATTGCAACGGCTTCGCGCAGCATGTTCGTCGTGAAGTTGTCGAGCAAGACCGAGGTGGCGCCTGCATCAAGCGCGAGCTTCAGCTCATCAAGATTCTCAACCTCAATCTGTATCGAAACCCCGGCATTTAGTGCGCGCGCCGCGTCCATCGCCGCTTTGATGCCACCCGCCGCAGCAATGTGATTTTCCTTGATCAGGATGCCGTCATACAGCGCAAGCCGCTGATTTTTTCCGCCACCCACCCGCACCGCATACTTCTGAGCGAGTCGCAATCCGGGCAAGGTCTTTCGGGTATCGAGAACGGAAGCCCGGGTGCCTTCGATCAGCTTCACGTAGTCACGGGTGGTGGTCGCCACACCAGACAGCAATTGCAGAAAGTTCAGTGCGGGACGTTCGGCTGTCATCAAAGACCTTGCCGGAGCGGTGACGCTGCATACCTCCGTATTAGCCGGCATGAGCTCACCCTCGGCGAAATGCCATTCAATGCGGATACGCGGATCAACCTGCATCATCGCGCCTTCGAACCAGGGCGCACCGCACAGCACCGCCTCCTCACGCACTACGACCCTCGCCTTTACCTGTGATGATCCCGGCAGCAGCATCGCGGTCCAGTCGCCCCGGCCAATATCCTCGACCAGCGCCGCGCGAATATTGGCCTCGAAAGCGTCAGCCAACGCCGGATCGAAAGGCGCGAAAGGATTCTTCAGCGTGCTCATCGTCTGCTCAGGCCGGACCGATGCCTGCAAACAGCTTCTGCTCGGCGGCGAGATCCGATGACGGACGCACATTTGTGCGCTTGGCCGCGGCAAAATCCAGCATGCGATTAATGCAGGTGACCGCCTTGTCGCGAATAGCAGAATCGACATGAATCTCGTTCTTGCCGCTCTCGAGCACATCAATCAGATTCTGCAGCCCGTTCATCGCCATCCACGGGCAATGCGCGCAGCTCTTGCAGGTCGCGCTGTTACCGGCAGTCGGCGCTTCGATAAAGACCTTGCCGGGTGCTGCCTGACGCATCTTGTGCAGGATGCCATTATCCGTTGCGACGATGAATTCCTTCGCGTCCAGCGTGACTGCCGCAGCGATCAGCTGTGATGTCGAACCCACCACATCGGCCTGCTCGACGACCGAGGCCGGTGACTCCGGATGTACCAGCACCTTCGCGTTCGGATGGTCAGCGCGTAGCAAATCCAGCTCGATGCCTTTGAACTCGTCATGCACAAGACAGGAGCCCTGCCACAGCAGCATGTCAGCACCAGTCTGCTTCTGGATATAGCCACCAAGATGACGATCCGGCGCCCAGATAATTTTCTGGCCCTGTTCGTGCAGGTGCTTCACTATGTCGAGACCGATCGATGAGGTCACCATCCAGTCCGCGCGCGCTTTCACCGCCGCGCTGGTGTTCGCATAAACGACCACGGTGCGGTCCGGATGCGCATCACAAAACGCGGTGAATTCATCGACCGGACAGCCAAGATCGAGCGAGCAGGTCGCGTCGAGATCGGGCATCAGGATGGTCTTGTCCGGCGACAGGATTTTTGCGGTTTCGCCCATGAAGCGCACGCCGGCCACGACCAGCGTCTTGGCCGCGTGGTCGCGTCCGAAACGCGCCATTTCTAGCGAGTCGGAGACACAGCCGCCGGTTTCTTCGGCCAGATCCTGCAGGTCGCCATCGACGTAGTAATGCGCGACCAGCACCGCCCCCTTTTCTTTTAGCAGCTGCCGCGCGCGATCTTTCAGCTGCGCGCGCTGCGCCGGTGTCAGCGGCTGTGGCACCTTGGCCCAGGCCGACGCGACACAGCTGACACCGTCCGCATCCGGCTTTTCAAACTCAATAGTCTTGATCTCCATCACGGCCTCCGGCGGTTCAGGGATTATTCGAGGCCTTGCGACGTCAGATACTCGTCATAGGTGCCTTGGAAGTCGATGATCTCGCCATTCCTGATTTCCAGAATGCGCGTGGCCAGCGATGAAACGAACTCACGGTCGTGTGACACGAAGATCAGGGTGCCCGCGTATTTTTCCAGAGCGATGTTCAGCGATTCGATGGATTCCATATCCATATGGTTGGTCGGCTCGTCCATCAGCATTACATTGTGACGGCCCAGCATCAGCTTGCCGTACATCATGCGGCCCCTCTCGCCACCTGACAGCACCTTGACCACTTTCTTCACATCATCACCACCGAACAGCAGACGACCAAGAATGGAGCGTACCGCCTGATCATCGTCGCCCTCCTGAGTCCAGCGTCCCATCCAGTCGGTCAGGTTCAGCTCTTGCGCGAACTCCTCGGTCGGGTCTTGCGGCATATAGCCGACGTTGGCATTCTCTGCCCACTTCACGGTGCCGCCATCCGGATGCAGGCCGCAAACATCGCCACCGATACAACGCAACAGCGTGGTCTTGCCGGCGCCGTTCTCGCCGATGATGGCAATCTTCTCGCCCGCCTCGACCGCAATACTAAAATTCTTGAACAGGGGACGATCAAAGGCTTTCGCAATGCCTTGTGTTTCCACCGCAAGTCGATGCAGTTTTTTCTCACCTTCGAAACGGATGAACGGGTTCTGACGCGACGAGGGCTTGACGTCCTCGATCTTGATCTTGTCGATCTGCTTGGCGCGTGAGGTCGCCTGACGGGCTTTGGATTTGTTCGCCGAAAAACGACGCACGAAATCCTGCAACTCGGCGACTTTTTCTTTTGCCTTCGCGTTCGCGCTCAGCTGCTGCGCGCGCGCCTGCGATGAAGCGAGCATATAGTCGTCGTAATTTCCGGGATAAATCTTCAGCGTGCCGTAATCCATGTCTGCCATGTGCGTGCAGACCTGATTGAGGAAGTGACGATCATGCGAGATGATGATCATCGTCGAGTTACGCTGGTTCAGCACTTCTTCCAGCCAGCGGATCGTGTTGATGTCGAGGTTATTGGTCGGCTCATCCAGCAACAGGATGTCCGGGTTCGAGAACAGCGCCTGCGCGAGCAGCACGCGCAACTTCCAGCCCGGCGCCACCGAGCTCATGAGGCCGTTGTGCTGCTCGGTCGGAATACCCACACCGAGCAATAACTCACCTGCGCGCGATTCGGCGGTATAGCCGTCGTATTCGGCAAACTTCGCCTCCAGATCAGCGGCCTTCATGTAGTCCTCGTCGGTCGCGTCCGGATTCGCGTAAATTGCGTCGCGCTCGCTCATCGCGGCCCACATCTCGATATGGCCCATCATCACCACGTCGAGCACGCGCATCTCTTCATAGGCAAACTGATCCTGACGCAATTTGCCCAGACGCTCGTTCACGTCCAGCATCACGTTGCCGGCGCTGGGCTCGAGATCGCCACCCAGGATTTTCATGAAGGTCGACTTGCCGCAACCGTTGGCACCGATCAGGCCATAGCGGTTACCGTCACCGAATTTGACGGAAATGTTTTCAAACAGCGGCTTGGCGCCGAACTGTATGGTGATGTTGGCTGTGGAGAGCAATGGAGGACCTGTTGAAGCGGAATGAATGACAGACAGCCCGGTGCCGGTGCATCAGGCTGGAAAAGCGGGATTTTACCACCCGATAGCAGCGTGACCCGGGGCCAAAGCCCTGCGCTGCCTAGTCCGACAGCCAGGCGTATCCGGAAAGCTGCAGCGAAAACCCGGCGGCACCGGACTCCAGCACACAGTCGCCGCCGATCGGCAGGGTCAGCTTGTCGCGCACGTGTCCAAAGGGCAGACCTTGCAGGACAGGCAACTTGAACCGGCTACGCAAGTAATCCACCATCGCAGCGAAGTCATAGCCATTGTCATAGTCGCTGAGCTTGTAACCGGAGAAGTCACCCAGCACCAGCGCCTGCTGTTGTTCGAGCACACCGGCGTAGGCGAGCTGCAGCAGCATCCGCTCGACCCGGTAAGGATGCTCGTTCACATCCTCAACAAACAGGATCCCGCCGTCCACCTGCGGCATCCAGCGCGTGCCGGCCAGATGACACAACATCGCGAGATTGCCGCCCCAGAGTTTGCCTTGCGCGTTGACGGTCGGGTTGCCGCTGACTGCGACTTCGATCCGGTATGCCGCTGACGTGATGTATTCCCAGAAATGGCGGTGCGTGAAGTCGCTGATGTCGTCACGGCTGAAATCGTCGCAGATCATCGGACCGGCGACACTGCTGGCACCGGTGGTGGCCAGCAGTCCCAGCTGCAGCGCGGTGAAATCACTGTGGCCGACCCAAGGCTTGCCGCTGGCGGCCAGCAACGCAAAATCGATCTGCGGCAGCAGCCGCGACAGCCCGTAGCCGCCACGCAGCGCCATCACCATCTCGACATCCGGATCACGCGCTGCCGCATGGATTTGCGCAATGCGCTGTTCATCCGTAGCCGCGAAGCGCTGGTGACGCGGCGTGTCGGACGAATAATCCTTCACCGTGTGGCCGAGCTCGCGCAGCCGGGCCAGTCCACGCTGGAACGCGGAGGCATCCGCCGGATAGCCGCTGGGCGCGATCACGCCGATGGTCAGGGGTCGTGTCATGGCTTGTCAGTACGTGCCTGCCGGCGACGCTCGGCAAAGAAAGAAGACAGCATTGTGCCGCATTCGTCGGCCAGCACGCCGCCTGCGACCTCGGCATGATGATTCAGCTGCGCTTCCGCGAACAGGTTCACCACCGAGCCACAGGCACCGGTTTTCGGATCGGCCGCGCCGTACACCACGCGCGCCAGCCGCGCATGCATCATTGCGCCGGCGCACATCACGCAGGGTTCCAGCGTCACGTACAAGGTGCAGCCGGGCAGACGGTAGTTACCCAGCGCTGCCGATGCGGCGCGCAACGCGGCAATCTCGGCGTGGTGGGTCGGATCATGAAGTCCGATCGGCTGATTGAAACCGGTCGCGATCACCTCACCGTCTTTCACGATAACGGCGCCGACCGGCACTTCGCCAGCCGCGCTTGCCTGTGCGGCCGCCGCCAGCGCGAGCCGCATGTAATCCTCGTCAGTCATCCGCGCTGATCTCAGCCCAGCAGTTCGGCGTTTCGTGCAGCACAATTTTCTGCAGCTTCAGTCCGGTGCCATAGCGATCAACATAGACGGCCTTCAGCAGATCAAACGCGGTACGAGCCAGGTTCTCCACGGTCGGAATGCGGTCGATCACCACCGTCTTGTGGCCCGGCATCGACGCGAGGAAGTCGCGCACCGGCGCATCCTTCGCATAGACCAGAAACGCATGGTCCCATACGTCGACCAGATGCTGCTTCGCCAGTGACTTGACGTCCGAAAAATCCATGATCATGCCGTTATCGGAATTACCTTCCTGCTCGATCACCTCGCCGACGAGCGTGATCTCCAGCGTGTAGCGATGCCCGTGCAGGTTGCGGCACTGGCTTTTATGATCGGGAATACGATGGCCGGCATCGAATTCAAGCTTGCGGGTGATGGTGAGCATGAGGTCTTTCTAATTACGGTATTTGCAGCAGTTTGTGCGTCTGTATCGACAGCCGCCACTGCGGATGGTGTTTGCAGGTCGAGATCGCCAATTCGGTGTTACGCAGCTTGTCGGGGCCATCCATCGGCTGTACGAAGTAGTGTGCGAACTTGAGTTGCTCGAATGCGGACAAGTCCTGACCGGCCTGCGGCACCACGACTTTGAGCTCATCGCCGCGCGTCACCACCAGATCGGCGCCCTGCTTCGGACTCACGCACACCCAGTCGACACCCTCCGGCACTGGCAAGGTGCCGTTGGTCTCGATCGCAATCTCAAATCCACGCGCATGCATCGCGTCAATCAATGCCGCATCCAGTTGCAGCAGAGGCTCGCCGCCGGTGAACACCACGTATTTGCGGATCGGTGCAGCCGATGGCCACTCGGCGTCAATCGTGTCCGCCAGACTGTCGGCCGAGACAAACTTGCCGCCGCCTGTGCCATCCGTACCAACAAAATCCGTATCGCAGAAGCGGCAGGCCGCAGTAGCACGGTCCTCCTCGCGACCAGACCACAGGTTGCAACCGGCGAAACGGCAGAACACGGCCGAACGACCGGCCTGAGCGCCCTCGCCTTGCAAAGTATGGAAGATTTCTTTGACGCTGTAGGACACGGGAATAGCGGCGACAGGCGCCTCACGCACAAGCCCCGGATTATACGGCCGGAAGCCTCAGGCGGCCGGATGAAACTCCACCGTGAACATCGTGCCGCGCCCATCCGCACCTGACGCAACGCTGATTTTCGCGCCGTGATCAATCGCGATATCACGCACGATCGCCAGCCCGATACCGCTACCGGACTGGGTCTGGTCCAGACGGTAAAAACGCGTAAAGACTTTGTCTTTCTCGGAATCCGGAATGCCGGGGCCGTTGTCCTCGATCTTCAGCACGCTGCAGGCATTCACCGTCAGACAGCTGACGGTGACCTCGCCACCGGCCTGCGTATAGCGAATCGCGTTATCGACCAGGTTGTCGATCAGGTCGCGCAGCAGGAAGCTGTCACCCTGCACTTCGGTCGGCTGCAGGTCGAAACCGATATCAATGTCTTTTTGCAGCGCCTGTTGCACGAATTGCTGCACCGACGCCGACACCAGCTCGTCGAGTGAGACACGACCCAGACGGCGCCGCTCGAAGTCGCCCGGCTCTGAACGGGCCAGCGCGAGCAGCTGATTGGCCTGCCGCGCCATGCGATCGGTCGATGCCAGCATCAGTGCGGTGGAGTGCGCAGTCTCGTCATCTTGCCGGTGATGCGCCTGCAACCACTCGAGCTGTGCCTTGAAGCCGGCCAGCGGCGTGCGCAGCTGGTGCGCGACATTAGCCAGAAAATCCTGCCGCGCGCGCGCGCTGTCCTGCGCGCGCATCAGCAACTCATTCATCGCGCGGATGAAGGGCGCGATCTCCTGCGGTGTTGCATCCATTGATAGCGGCGACAGATCATCGGGACGACGACGCGCCAGATCGTCGCGCAGGTCCTGCAGCGGCTGGAATCCTTTCGCCAGCACGCCACGGATCACCGCGACCACCAGCAGTAATAGCAAGAGTTCGAGGCTGAGCAGCGACCATAGAATCCGCAGCTTCAGCTGCTCGCGTTTGACGCGCGTCTCGGCAACACCGATCAGAATGAGTTCACCGTTAACCAGCGTACGCAGCGTAATCGCGCGCACGTTCGTGCCGCGCATCTGGGATGGGTAGGCAACGTAGGTGTTGAGTTTGTCTGGCTGCTTGAGCACAGGGAAATCGAGGTCACCCGCAATCGTCTTGCCGCGTGCGTCGCGCACGACAAAATACACCGCATCGAAATGGTCGACCCGCAGCACCTGCTCGGCCTGCTGAGACAAACTCAGCTCGACCGACGGCCCCGATTCCTGCATGTGCGGTACCAGTGCCCATGCCGTATCGACCAGACTCTGGTCAAAAGCAGTCTGCGCCGGGATCCAGGCAAGCCAGTACGCAATGCCAGCGGCGACCAGGTTCAGCGCCACCAGCGGGATCACCAGCCACTTCAGCAGCCGCGCGCGCAGACTGGTGGCGCGTTGCGTCATGGGCTGACCACCGGCTCAAGCAGGTAACCGAAACCGCGAATCGTCTTGATCGTGACACCGGCTGACGCGATCTTCGAGCGAATTCGGGAGACGTAGACCTCGACCGCATTCAGCGTCACCTCCTCACCGGAGGGCAGAATGGCGTCGATGATCTGCTGCTTCGAGACCACGCGCGACGCCTGCTGCATCAGATACTCCAGCACCGCCCATTCACGCGCCGACAATTCGACCACCTGTCCGCCCGCCGTCGCGCGGCGTGACAAAGGATCAAGTTGCAAGCCGGCGATCTGCAGGTCGAGCGGCCGCGAACTGCTGCGCCGAACCAGCGCTTTCAGCCGTGCGACCAGCTCGGGCGCAGCAAAAGGCTTGACCAGATAATCATCCGCGCCAATCTCGAGACCGCGCACGCGGTCCTGCACGTCGTCTCGCGCCGTCAGCAGCAGTACCGGCATAGTCGATCCGCGCGCGCGCACCCGGCGCACGACCTCAAAACCGTCGATGCCGGGCAGACCGATATCGAGCACGACCACCGAGGCCTCGCGAGAGCTCAGCGCGCGGTCAGCATCGTCACCGTTGTTCACCACATCGACCACCATGCCGTGCCCGCGCAGAATGCGAGCGATGCCATCGGCCAGCACCAGATCATCTTCCACCAGCAATACGTGCATACCCTAGACCGCTATTCGTAAGGCTTACATTTTGCCAGAAGCAAAAAAAACACCGGGACCAGCCCGGTGTTCTCTTCAGCGCGTTACAGCGGTTCAGGCCGCTTCCGGCACACTCGGCAGGCCGGCGAGCGCCATCGCGAGTTCCTTCTCGTCGTAGCTATCATCCTTCAGATTACCTGCGAAGTAGTTTTGGTACGCCGCCATGTCAAAGTGACCGTGGCCGCACAGGTTGAACAGGATGGTTTCGCTCTTGCCTTCACGCTTGCAGCGCAGCGCTTCCTCGATTGCACCCTTGACCGCGTGATTGGCTTCAGGCGCCGGCACGATGCCTTCATGCCGCGCGAACAGCACGCCGGCCGCGAAGCACTCGGTCTGATGATAGGCGACCGCCTCGAGCAATCCCAGCTCCTTCAGATGCGATACCAGCGGCGCCATGCCGTGATAACGCAGACCACCGGCGTGGAAGCCCGGCGGCGTGAAAGACGAACCCAGCGTATGCATCTTGGTCAGCGGCGCCATCTGCCCGGTATCACCAAAGTCATATGCATACTTGCCGCGCGTGAGCGACGGACAGGCAGCGGGTTCGACCGCGACAATGCGCGGCTTCGGACCGCCACGCAAGCCGGCACCAATGAAAGGGAAAGCAATACCGGCAAAGTTGGAGCCACCACCGGTGCAGCCGACCACGACATCGGGATAAGTATCGGCCATCGCCATTTGCTCGATCGATTCGATACCGATGATGGTCTGATGCATCAGCACGTGATTGAGCACGGAGCCGAGTGCATACTTGGTATCGGCATTGGTGGCAGCAATCTCCACCGCTTCGGAAATCGCAATACCGAGGCTGCCCGGATGATCCGGGCGCTCAGCAAGCACTTTGCGGCCGTACTGCGTTTCGTTCGACGGCGAAGCGATGCAACGTCCGCCATAGGTTTCCATGACTGCGCGACGGTAAGGCTTCTGGTCATACGACACGCGGACCTGAAACACGGTGACATCGATGTCGAACAGCGAGCCAGCGAATGACAGCGAGGTACCCCACTGACCCGCACCGGTCTCGGTGGTCAGTCGCTTCACTCCGGCCTGCTTGTTATAAAACGCCTGCGGAATCGCGGTGTTCGGCTTGTGCGAACCGGCCGGGCTGCCGCCCTCGTATTTGTAGTAAATCTTGGCCGGCGTCTGCAGCGCTTTCTCAAGGCCATACGCGCGATACAGCGGCGCCGGGCGCCACAACTTGTACACCTCGCGTACCGGCTCCGGAATCTCGATCTCGCGCTCGGTCGACACTTCCTGCAGGATCAGGTCCATCGGAAACAGCGGCTCAAGGTCGGCCGGACCGATCGGTTGCATCGTACCCGGGTGCAGTACCGGCGGCAGCGCCTTCGGCAAATCCGCCTGGATGTTGTACCAGCTGCGCGGGATGCGGTCTTCAGGGAGCAGGAATTTGACTTGATGCGACATGCGAGTGACTCCGTAATCGTTATGGTTATTCGTGGGCGATGCGGCAGCAATCCGCGCGATAACAATTTGAAAATATTGGTGCGCGCGAACGAAGTCGTAATTTACTTGGAGGAGGCAGGTTTAGTCCACTCGTCTGAATCTGCGAACGAAAAAAAACCGCCGGATATCCGCAAAGCACGGGATCCGGCGTTCTGTCGTTAAACCAGCGGCCAGTCAGCCGCATTACATTACTTCGCCTTCAGGCACTCACTCATGAATTTCTTGCGCTCGTCGCCTTTCTTGCCCGCAGCTTCCTTATTGCACGCGCCCATCTTGCTCTGCTGAGCGTTCATGGCCGGCTTAGGTTCCTCGGCCGGCTTATTGCTCAGACATTCTTTCATGAAGGCCTTGCGCTCATCGCCCTTCTTGCCGGCAGCGTCTTTATTACAGGTCGCCATCTTGTTCTGCTGCTCGGTTGCGGCGTGAGCCGGGGACAAGGCGAGCGCCAACAACGCAGCGATCATCGTCAACATTGATTTCATGGATTCTCCATCTTGCGTTCGCGGACTCGGAGGGTCGTTATATCTCGCCGGCCCGCGGTTGCCGGCGAATCTGACCATACTATACCCCGCCGATATGACGAATTGATTTACCGGAAGCTGAGCCCTCTCTGCCTGCTGACGTACAATCCGCGCGTCCGCCGTAATGAACATGATTCCGCATGCCTCTCGTTCCTGACCATTTCACGCTGGCGCTGCATGGGTTGGCGCTGGTGCTGATCGCCGGCGCGATGCTGTGCTTGCGGCGATGGCCGTATGTGTACGCGTTCAGTCTTTGGCCCGGCACAGTCGCCCATGAACTGCTGCACTATCTTGCCGGCCTGCTCGCCGGCGCGAAACCGGTATCGCTGTCCGTGATTCCGCGCCGTAAACTCGATGGCGGCTGGCTCCTCGGCTCAGTGAGTTTTGCACGGCTGCGCTGGTGGAATAGTGTGCCGGTCGGGCTTGCGCCGCTGGCGCTGATTCCGGCCGGCGGCTGGATCTTCGTCGAATCAGCGTCGTTACCACTGATGACGGCTTCTGCGTTCGGACTGAAACTACTGGCGACCCAATGCCTGATGGCTGGCTGGCCCAGTCCGCGGGACTGGGCGCATGCCATCATCGGCCTCGTCGCACTGGCAGCAATAGCGCTGTGCGCCGCGCTGCTGATGATGAAACTGAGCTGGCTACCGGGCTGAACGCTCGCTCAATTGACGAGCAGATGAAGACCGGATGAGCTTGCTAACGGTCGCACGGGTTCAGGCCGCTGCCGTTTCATCGACGGCCGAAACACGGTTCCGTCCGGCTGCTTTCGCTTGATACATTGCCTGATCGGCCAGTTTCTGTATCTCCAGCATGGTCTGGTCGCTATGATGATTGCGCGCGACGCCGATGCTGGCGGTGATACTCAGCGTCTGGTCGCCGGTGGACGGCATCAGCGTCTCGATGGCCCTGCGTATCGACTCCGCCAGCACCATGGCACCGGCGGCGTCCGTGTTCGGCAGAAATACGGAAAATTCCTCGCCACCGATGCGACCCATCGCATCACTATCGCGCAGATTGTGCGACAGGCAGTCCGCCACCGACTTCAGCACCACATCGCCTGCAGCATGACCATAGGTATCGTTAATGCGCTTGAAATGATCAAGATCGACGAAAAGTACAGAGTACGGTGTGCCGTTCCGCTTGGCCAGACTGATCAAATTGTCGCAGATCTCGTAGTACGCGCGGGCGTTCAGCACACCGGTCAGTACATCACGTGTTGCCATCACGCGCAGGCGCTCATTGGAATCGCGCATACGCATGAAAAAATAGATCGACTGCTTTGCATAGGCGTGGAAGAACACAGCGAAATACAGCATCGCGATCACCGAGGTGGCTACCGCATTCGGTGACAGCGGCAACGCGACCTGCGGATTGATCAGGATGATCGCGGCGATCGACAACCCGGTGACCATGCCGCCCACCACACGGCCCAGCACGAGATAAGCAGCTGGAATATTCACCATCAGCCATATCGTACGCAGCTCATCATTGTCGACGAACACATAAGCAGACAGCAGGTCGGCCATTCCAACAACCAGCGTCAGCCATGCGACTGGCGGAAACCATGTCTTGCGACCGCGCAGCAGTAGCCAGAACGCTGTCATCAGGATCGCATGTGCCGTCATTGCCCGCATATGCAGCTCACTGAAACGCGGCGACGCGCCGATATCGACCAGCCACAGAAACAGCGCGGAGGTCAACGCACCGAAAATCTGCAGCAGGATCAGGAACTTGAACTGAAACTCCCTGAACTCCTCACGCTCCGGAAATTCGACCTTCCCGAACACCCCTTGAGATAACCAGTTCATTCGCATTCCCAAATTGGTTATGAATGCGAATATTATTCCGCAGGAGTAATATTTTTGAAAGGCTTTTGTCAGCAGCAAAAAACAATGGCGCCCGAAGGAGCGCCATTGGAGAGACCGAAAAGCAGGATCAAGGGCGAATCATGCGTCGCCCTCAAGCTGCGACACATCCCGCACCGCACCTTTATCGGCTGATGTCGCAAACTTCGCATAGATCTTCAGCGCCGTTGATACCTTGCGCGGACGCGGCTTTGCCGGCTTCCAGCCCAGCTTGTCCTGCGCTGCGCGGCGTTTGGCGAGCTCTTCGTCGCTCAGCAGTACGTCGATCCGGCGGTTAGGAATATCGATGCGTATGCGGTCACCATTCCTCACCAAACCGATCGCGCCGCCCGCAGCCGCCTCCGGTGAGCAGTGCCCAATGGACAAGCCCGAGGTACCGCCAGAAAAACGACCGTCAGTCAAAAGCGCGCACGCCTTGCCCAGGCCTTTCGACTTGATATAGCTGGTCGGATACAACATCTCCTGCATGCCGGGCCCGCCCTTCGGACCTTCGTAGCGAACCACGACCACATCGCCCTCTTTAACCTTGTCCGCCAGGATGTTTTCGACCGCTTCATCCTGCGATTCGACCACGTGGGCCGAACCTTCAAACAACAGCAGGCTATCGTCGACCCCTGCTGTCTTTACCACGCAGCCATCCATCGCGATATTACCGAACAGGACAGCCAGACCGCCCTCTTTACTGAACGCATGCTCAACAGAGCGGATACAGCCTTCGGCGCGATCGGTATCAAGACTGGGCCAGCGGGTGTTCTGACTGAACGCAACCTGGGTCGGAATACCCGCAGGGCCGGCCATGTAGAAAGTCTGCACTTCATCAGATGTCTTGCCAGCGATATCCCACTGCACCAGTGCGTCCGCCATGGTCGGTGCGTGAATGGTCGGCACGTCGGTGTGCAGCTTGCCGGCACGATTCAGTTCGCCAAGGATGGCCATGATGCCGCCGGCGCGATGAACGTCTTCGATGTGGTACTTGTTCGTGTTCGGCGCCACTTTGCACAGCTGCGGCACGGTCCGCGACATACGGTCAATATCCGCCATCGTGAACGGAATATCCGCTTCCAGCGCGATGGCCAGCAAGTGCAGAATAGTGTTGGTCGAGCCGCCCATCGCAATATCGAGTGCGATCGCGTTCTCGAAAGCCTTGAAGCCGATAGAACGCGGCAGCACGGAGATATCATCCTTTTCGTAGTACTGCCGCGCCAGTTCGACAATGCGATGGCCTGCGCGTTTAAACAGCTGCTCGCGATCCGCATGGGTGGCGACCACGGTGCCATTCCCGGGGAAGGACAAACCGAGCGCCTCGGTCAGGCAATTCATCGAATTCGCGGTGAACATGCCGGAGCAGGAGCCGCAGGTCGGGCAGGCGGAGCGCTCGATTTCAGCGAGCTCGGCATCCGACACCTTGTCGTCCGCCGCCATCACCATCGCGTCAATCAGGTCAAGCTTCTTGAACTCGATCGCTTTCGTCTCGGAATTGGCCAGCTTCACCCGACCTGCTTCCATCGGACCGCCCGATACGAAAATCACCGGAATGTTCAGACGCATCGCAGCCATCAGCATGCCGGGCGTGATCTTGTCGCAGTTGGAAATGCAGACCAGCGCATCGGCGCAGTGCGCATTGACCATGTACTCGACGCTGTCAGCGATCAGGTCGCGGCTCGGCAAGCTGTACAGCATGCCGTCATGACCCATCGCGATACCGTCATCGACCGCGATCGTATTGAATTCCTTCGCCACGCCGCCAGCCTTCTCAATTTCACGCGCGACCAGCTGGCCCATATCCTTCAGGTGGACATGGCCCGGAACGAACTGGGTGAAGGAATTGGCGACCGCAATGATGGGCTTGCTGAAATCCTCATCCTTCATGCCGGTGGCGCGCCACAGGGAGCGTGCGCCTGCCATATTGCGGCCGTGGGTGGAGGTGTGGGAACGATAGACTGGCATGGGGACTTCCGCTGAATGTCAAAAAATAAGTGTCAGATCACGATGATAGTGGTTTTCGGCGTCGGGGGTAAACCATCCGGGGCGAATTTCAGCACCATCTTGGAACGCGCGGACCTCGCGGCTACTACCCGATGTCTCAGGCAGCTCGGTGAGCGCTGCGCCTGGCTTCCATGTCGCGCGCGGCCGCCGTATAGCCGCCGTCGCTGCCATCGACAAAATGCAGATGCACCTGCTGCGAGCGCACCATGCGGGTGAACAGCGAGGCTGGCGCGAAATGGCTGCCCCAGCCGCTGTCATGCGAGTGTCGGTAGGCTTCCAGCCGAGCCTCGACCCGGGCCCGCTGCTCGTGGCTGACGTCAATCACCATCCGCAGGTAGTCATCCAGTTTCAGATAATCGTTATTGCGGCACAGGCTGTCGATATAAGTGGCCGCAGCCGAGTCTTGCTGCCCGACGGTGAGCTTCACCAGCACCGTCAGCAGGCCGGTCAGCGCAAGCACCGCGGCATAGTGCAGGCGCTGCGACAGCCATCCCTCTCGCTTTATCTTCGCTTCGTGCATCAGGAATGCCGGCGGCCATTGAATCGGCAGGTTGACCGGCGTGATCGGCATCGCCTGCGGTGCGATTTCGTTGATCTGCGCGAGGATTTCCCTGTAAAGCGCAAGGTTTTCGTTGGGTGCGTGAACGATCAGGCTGAGGATGCCATCGCGCTGCGCCGGGACCGCGCACCAGCGGCATTCCAAACCATCGACATTACCGGTCACTTCGCCATCGCTCTGCAGCAGCCAACCGCCATCCGGCTGCTTGACCATCGCGGTCGCTTCGTTCAGTCCGCCGCCGGCGAACATCGCAATGCAATTGCCCTCGGAAAGCTGGCGTTTCGCGACCAGTACACGCTTGCCGCGCGCATGAATCTCAGCCACCGGCACACAGCCGACCCGCAGATCGAGACCAAAATCACTGCGGGATTTCCCGGCAAGATACAGCAGCGCGCCAGCAACGCAATCGCGGGCAGGAGCTGGCACAACCAGCGTCGCACCGTCGCCGCCGAACACGAACGGAAAATCCGCTTCGGGAAATGCATTTTGCGCGGCGATGATGCAGGCCGCACCTATCGTATTGACTTCCTTGTAGCGACCGGCGGCGACTGCAGCCGTTGATCCACGAACGTCCGTGACAAACACCACCCAGTCCGCCGGGGCCTCATGGTATTGGCGTTCGTCGGTCAGATACTGATCATCGAGGAACGGCGCGAGGTCGCCATAGAAGCGCGATGTGTTTGGACTATCCATCAAAAATCAAGACTGAATCGACCCGCTGCCTTGAGTAGCTGCACCCGACACCCGCCCCCGCGCCTGATGCAACTTCCGGTAGCTATCAAGTAGCCGGTGATGCCGATCCAGCCCCTCCAGCTTCATGCTCGTGGGCGTCAACCCATAGAAGCGAACACTGCCACTCACGGAACCAATCGCCGCATCCATGCGTTCATCGCCAAACATCCGGCGGAAGTTAGCTTCGTAGTCTTCCAGCGCCAGTTCCGGGTCGAGTGTCACTTCCAGCACCACATTCAGTGCCTGATAGAACATTCGTCGCTCGACCGTGTTGTCGTTGTACTGCAGGAAGGCACCCACCAATTCATGCGCGGCCTCCGCCTGCCCTAAGGCGAGATGAATCAGCAGTTTCAGCTCAAGCACGGTCAGCTGTCCCCAGACCGTATTCTCATCAAATTCAATACCGATCAGGGTCGCTATGTCAGCGTACTCATCCAGCTCGCTGTTTTCCAAACGATCGAGTAGTGCAGACAGGCTGACATCATCCAGACGATGCAGATTCAGGATATCGGACCGGAACCACAGAGCCTTGTTGGTGTTATCCCAGATCAGATCCTCAACCGGATACACCTCCGAATAGCCGGGTACCAGAATCCGGCATGCGATGGTACCTAACTGGTCATGAGTTGCCGTATAGACCTCTTTACCCATGGCCTCCAAAATACCGAGCAGCCTCTCGGCTTCTTCGGCATTCGAGTTTTCTCCGTTGCCGGAGAAATCCCACTCCACAAAGTCGTAGTGCGCTCTAGCGCTGAAAAAACGCCAGGACACGATGCCGCTGGAATCGATGAAATGCTCAACAAAATTATTGGGCTCAGTGACTGCGTTACTTTCGAAGGTCGGTGGCGGCAAATCATTGAGTCCCTCAAAGCTGCGCCCCTGCATCAACTCCGTGAGACTGCGCTCCAACGCCACTTCAAAGCTAGGATGCGCGCCGAATGACGCAAAGACACCGCCCGTGCGCGGATTCATCAAGGTAACGCACATCACCGGGTAGACGCCACCCAGCGACGCATCCTTGACCAGCACCGGGAAACCCTGCGATTCCAGGCCCTGTATCCCGGCAAGAATGCCGGGGTATTTCGCCAGCACGTCGTGCGGCACATCCGGCAACGCGATCTCGCCTTCCAGAATTTCGCGCTTCACCGCGCGCTCAAAAATCTCTGACAGACATTGCACCTGCGCCTCGGCCAGCGTATTGCCTGCGCTCATGCCATTGCTGGCATACAGATTCTCGATCAGGTTCGACGGAAAATACACCGTCTCACCGTCTGACTGCCGTACAAAGGGCAGCGAACAAATCCCGCGCTCTGCATTGCCGGAGTTGGTATCGATCAGATGCGAAGCCCTTAGCTCACCATCGGGGTCGTAGATGGGCAGGCAGTAATCATCGAGAATTTCCAACGGCAAGGCGTCATCCGGACCCGGCATGAACCAGCGTTCATTCGGATAATGAACAAAGGCAGCGTTGCCGATGTCCTCGCCCCAGAAAGCGCCGGCATAGAAATGGTTATTGCTGATCCGCTCGATATATTCGCCAAGCGCCGACGCCAATGCGCTTTCCTTGGTCGCGCCCTTGCCATTGGTAAAACACATCGGCGAGTGCGCATCACGGATATGCAAAGACCAGACATTCGGAATGATGTTGCGCCAGGAAGCAATTTCAATCTTGATGCCCAGATCAGCCAGTAAGCCGGACATATTGGCGATGGTTTGCTCCAGCGGCAAATCTTTACCAGCGATGAAGGTGTGGCTATCCGAGGCTGACTTCAGGTTCAGCAGCGACTGCGCATCTGCATCGAGGTTGTCGACCTCTTCAATGACAAACTCGGGTATCGCCTGTACGACTTTTTTGACGGTGCAACGCTCGATCGAACGCAAGATACCCCGGCGATCTGCTTCGGAGATATCTGGCGGCAATTCAACCTGAATCTTGAAAATCTGCTGATAGCGATTTTCCGGATCAACGATATTGTTTTGCGACAGCCGGATATTGTCGGTAGAGAGATTCCGCGTATCGCAGTACAACTTTACAAAATAAGCCGCACACAGGGCTGACGACGCCAGAAAGTAATCGAAAGGACTAGGCGCCGATCCGTCCCCCTTGTAGCGGATAGGCTGGTCAGCAATGACCGTGAAGTCATCGAACTTGGCTTCCAGGCGGAGCTTGTCGAGAAAGTTGACCTTGATTTCCATGGGCGACTTTTAAAAAATTCTTGAGGAGAATTTCATTCCCACTCAATCGTCGCCGGCGGCTTGCCGGAAATATCGTAGACCACCCGATTAATGCCCCGCACTTCATTGATGATCCGGTTCGATACCTTCCCCAGCAACTCATGCGGCAGATGTGCCCAGTGCGCGGTCATGAAATCCTGTGTTTGCACCGCACGTAGCGCGACCACATATTCATAGGTACGCCCGTCACCCATCACGCCGACCGACTTCACCGGCAGGAACACTGCAAACGCCTGACTGGTCGCGTCATACCAGTTCTTGTGGAAGTGCCCGACCGGCGCGCCTTCGGCCAACTCCTGCGACAGCGGAATCGCCGTATTGCGGAGTTCTTCAATAAAGATCGTATCCGCGCGACGCAGCAGGTCCGCATATTCCATCTTCACTTCGCCGAGAATGCGTACGCCGAGGCCCGGGCCCGGGAAAGGATGACGGTAGACCATGTCATGCGGCAGACCGAGCGCGACACCCAGCTTGCGCACTTCATCCTTGAACAGATCGCGCAGCGGCTCGAGTAGTTTCAGGTTCAGTGTCTCAGGCAGCCCACCGACGTTGTGATGGCTCTTGATCGTATGCGCACCCTTCTTGCCCTTGCCGGCGCTCTCGATCACATCCGGATAGATCGTTCCCTGCGCGAGCCATCTCGCATTTTTCAGCTTGGCGGCTTCGGACTGGAATACTTCGACGAATTCCTTGCCGATGATCTTGCGCTTTTGCTCCGGGTCGGACACACCGGCGAGCTTGCCCATGAACTGCTCGGTGGCATCGACATGAATCACTTTCACGCCGAGATTCTTGCCGAACATGTCCATCACCATCTGGCCTTCATTCAGGCGCAGCAAGCCGTGGTCAACGAACACGCAGGTCAGCTGGTCACCAATCGCGCGATGAATCAGTGCCGCAGCGACACTGGAGTCGACGCCGCCTGACAGACCAAGGATGACTTCATCGCTACCCACCTGCGTGCGAATAGCCTCGACCGCTTCGGACACATAATCCGGCATGTTCCAGTCCGACTGACAGCCGCAGATCTCATGCACGAAGCGGCCGAGGATGGCGGTACCTTGCAGTGTATGCGTGACTTCCGGATGGAACTGCACCGCGTACAGCTTGCGCGCCTCGTCAGCCATGCCTGCGATCGGACAGCTACCCGTCGAGGCCATCAGCTTGAAGCCCGGCGGCATGTCGATCACCTTATCGCCATGGCTCATCCATACCTTCAGCATGCCGTGACCTTCGGGAGTCACGAAGTCATTAATATCTTTCAGCAGCGCGGTATGACCACGCGCTCGAACCTCGGCATAACCGAACTCTCGCACATGACCGTTCTCCACCTTGCCGCCGAGCTGCGCAGCCATGGTCTGCATGCCATAGCAGATGCCGAGTACGGGTACGCCCAGCTCAAACACGGCCTGCGGCGCGCGCGGTGTGTCACCTTCGGTGACCGAGCTGGGACCGCCGGACAGAATGATGCCGGCGGCGCCCGATGCGCGGATGAAGTCGTCGCTGACATCATAGGGGTGTACTTCGGAGAACACGCCGGAGTCGCGCACGCGGCGCGCGATCAGCTGAGTCACTTGAGAACCGAAGTCGAGGATGAGGATCTTGGAATGCATGAACGCGTCTTCTAAAAAAACTCAGGCGGCATTACTGCCGCCTGTGATTACTGATAACCAAATTATTCGGCGCGGTAGTTCGGCGCTTCCTTCGTGATCTGCACATCATGTACATGCGACTCGCGCATACCGGCCGATGTGATTTCGACGAATTGCGCCTTCTGCCGCAACTCATCAATCGTCGCGCAACCGCAATAGCCCATCGACGAACGCACGCCACCAACCAGCTGATACAGGATCGCCAGCACGCTGCCCTTGTAAGGCACGCGTCCCTCGATACCCTCAGGCACGAGCTTGTCGGTATTGTTGGCCGCATCCTGGAAATAACGGTCAGCCGAGCCATCGGCCATCGCCCCCAGACTACCCATGCCGCGATACGACTTGTAGCTACGGCCCTGATACAGGATCACCTCACCCGGCGCCTCCTCGGTACCGGCAAACATGCTGCCCATCATCACGGTCGATGCGCCGGCAGCCAATGCCTTGGCCACATCGCCGGAGAAACGAATGCCACCGTCGGCGATACAGGGCACGCCCGTGCCTTCCAGTGCCTTGGCGACATTCGAGATCGCGGTGATCTGCGGTACGCCAACACCGGCGACGATGCGCGTGGTGCAAATCGAGCCAGGACCAATGCCCACCTTCACGCAATCAGCACCGGCATCGACCAGCGCCTTGGCGGCGTCTGCTGTCGCGATATTGCCGCCGATGACTTCCACCTGCGGGAAGCGACGCTTGACCCACTTCACCCGATCCAGCACGCCCTGCGAGTGTCCGTGCGCGGTGTCGACCACCACCACGTCCACACCGGCGGCGACCAACAGCTCAACGCGTTCGTCATTGTCTGGGCCCACACCAACCGCTGCGCCAACGCGCAGCTTGCCCTGATCGTCCTTCGCGGCGTTCGGGTGTTCGGTGGATTTGAAAATATCTTTCACGGTGATCAGGCCGCGCAGCTCGAACGCATCATTGACCACCAGCACACGCTCAAGGCGGTGCTTGTTCATCAGGCGTTTGGCCTCCGCCGGGTCGGCGCCTTCTTTCACAAAGACCAGCTTCTCACGCGGCGTCATCTTCTGGCGCGCTTCAGCGTCCAGCTCTTCCTCGAAGCGCAGATCGCGGTTGGTGATGATGCCGACGACCGTCTTGCCCTCCACCACCGGGAAGCCGGAGATGCCGTGCTGATGCGACAGCGCGATCACATCGCGGATTTTCATCGTCGGTGGGATCGTGATCGGGTCGCGCACCACGCCAGCCTCGAATCGCTTGACCTTCGCAACTTCGCGAGCCTGCTCTTTCGCAGTGAGATTTTTGTGCACGATGCCAATCCCGCCTTCCTGCGCAATCGCGATCGCGAGGCGGGCTTCGGTGACCGTATCCATCGCCGCCGATACCAGCGGAATCGACAGCGAGATGTTACGAGTCAGGCGGGTCTGGAGCGAGGTGTCTTTCGGGAGGATGGCCGAATAGGCCGGAACGAGCAGCACGTCATCGAAGGTGAGTGCTTTCTGGATCAGACGCATAACAATTCCTGTAGGCGCAAAACCGAATTATACAGAAACTCGCCTCCGCCCCGCCCGAAACTGCCCGGATTCAGGCAGTTCAGCGACCTGCGCTGGCAGTCCTGTGCTTCGCCCGGCGGCGCCGCGTTTCCATAGGGTCAGCCTGCAGCGGGCGATAAATCTCGACCCGGTCGCCGTCGCGCAGCAGCGTATCGGCCGGCTTGATCTTGCCAAAAATACCAATCTTTTGTGTGTTGAGGTCAATCTCAGGATGCCGTTGCAGCACGCCGGATTCCCGCACTGCCTGCAGCAGCGTCGCACCCTCGGGCAACGAGAGATCGGCGCTGAAGCACTCCTGCGGCAGCGCGTAGCAAACCTGCACCCTGATCAGGCCGGCGTCAGCCATAGACCACCTCAGCGCGCTTGCAGAACGAATCGACGAAGCTATCCGCAATCTTTGAGAAGACGGGGCCGATCAGTTTTTCGAGGATCTTGCTGGAGAATTCATAGTGAAGATCGAACTCGATCTTGCAAGCATCTTCGCGTAGCGGCGTGAATTTCCAGGTGCCATCCAGATGCTTGAACGGCCCCTCGACCAGCTTCATCGTCATCTGCGTGGGTGGCGTATTGCTGTTCTCGGTCGTAAAAGCCTGCTTCACGCCGTGGTAATTGATCTGTATCGCTGCCACCAGCCGCTCGGCAGAGCGGTCGCGTACCTCTACCCCGCCACACCATGGCAGAAAGGCCGGGTAATCCTCGACCCGGTCCACCAGCGCGAACATTTGCTCTGCGCTGTAATGAAGAAGCACAGACTTGTGAACAACTGCCATGGGGGTGTTTGATAGAATGACAGGTTCGGATTCTAACCCGAGCGGCGCAAGCCGCTCCGTCCCCCGCCTGAATGAGCATCGTCGACAATAAAAAGGCTTTCCACGATTACTTCATCGAAGATCGCTTCGAGGCGGGAATGGTGCTTGAGGGCTGGGAGGTCAAGTCCATCCGCGCCGGCCGCGTGCAGCTGAAGGAAGCGTACGTCATCGTCCGCAACGCAGAGATCTTCCTATTTGGCTGTCACATCAGCCCGCTGCCCACCGCATCCACCCATGTGAATCCCGATCCGGTACGCACCCGCAAGCTGCTGCTCAAGGCTGAAGAGATTAAGCGCCTGATCGGCAAGGTCGAGCGCTCCGGCTACACGCTGATACCGCTGAACCTGCACTTTCAGCGCGGGCGCATCAAGTGCGAGATCGGCCTTGCCAAGGGCAAGAAGCAGCATGACAAGCGCGATACCGAGCGAGATCGGGATGCCAAGCGCGAGATTGATCGGGCGATGAAGCAAAACCAGCGCTAGCCTCCGTAGCGCATTGCTAGCGCATCGACGTTTCCTATTTCCCCGCCTCTGAGGTTACAACCCAGATAGATATCTGTTTGGGGAGTTGGAATGAAGCCCGTCAATCTGGTCATCGTTAATCCCGACGGAAAAGGCCCCTGGCTGTCCCGAGCAGGGGAAAGTTCCAGCGACAAAGAAGAGATCATCCTGTTCAAAATGCGCGGTGATGAGTCCCAAGCCGAACGCATGAATCTCTTGCGAGAACAAGTCTCCAACCGCGTGATCCTCGGCCGGGACGCAATACTCGCCCATCTGTATCAGCGCGGACTGGAAACGCCGGTACCGATCAAGGATAGGCCAGACTGGGAGCTCAAAAAATACAGCCTGACACAGATGACGGATCGGTTTATTCAGGACGCTATCGAAGGCAAGCGAGTATTGCCCGACAACCTGTCGGTGGAAATCAGGAACCGATCCGATGGGAAAACTAGCGCGTCTTCAGAGCCAAGGTCAGCCAAGACCAAGAGATTTTCGTTGAAACATTTTTTTGGAGGGCTATCGACATCTTCCCGACAAAGCGCGGATAAGGTGCGGCAGTCTGCATCTCAGGCCAACCCCGTTTCGAAGCCCGGATTTCGAGGGTTACTCTCGCTATTCAGCAAAAAAACTGCGCCTAAATCGCCTGACGCGCGGACTGAAAAAAACATCATCCAGTCGCATGCCAACGCCAAGCTACAGACAGCGCTTGCTCCCGCAGAGGACACGGCAGACAACAGGAGGCGAGAACGCTTGCTTGAATTCGACCCGGGTTACATGAACCTGTCCCCATCAGACCTAGAGCAAGAAATCGACCGGCATGTCGTGAATCATCATGAAGGCCGTTATCGATGGCACCTGCGAGATGCTGTAGCGATCCAGGAATCGCTCTGGGAGACCCATGGTACCGGCAAGGTCAGCGATACCTTAGAAGTGGCCGGTCTCGACGATATTCTGGCCACATTGCGTAGCGTATCGAAACTCGATCTGAGCCCTGACGCAAAGCAGAGCATCAATGTGCTCGGCAAGGCAGTGAGCTACTACGAGTACATGCAGAAAAACAAAACCCCCGGGCCGTGAGGCGCGAGGGCTGAAGCAGTACTTCTGACTGTTCTTGTTGGTTATTCCAAAACCGAAAGCCGAAGTGTAGCGGAATATTTCCTCCTGTCAACACCCCCTTCGGATCGAGTGACGTAACGTTTGTCTGCTGGCCTGACAGCAGGGCCGCTCTCCGGCGGCGCGCCAATGCCAAGGATGTCATGAGGGCATTGGCCCTTCTTTCCCACAGCCGATTCCGACCATAGTTCACCCGCTATGCAATGCCTGGCAAGTATTCCGGGAAAACCATTGGTACATTTCTTCCTGCCAGCTTTGAGAAGAAGGATCCCCTGCCCGATCCGCAAGTCATTTCGTCTGATCCCGGAGATGAGCAGATGACAAACGCATCAGGAGCACCCCATGCAACCATCGACAGTGAAGATCTTCATCAACCGCTCTTCTGAAACCGGTAATTGGTACGCGAAAGTCAACCACGAGGACGCGCATCAGAAAGAGATCATTTTCTTCCAGCGCGATGAGAAACCGGGTATTTGGCAAACCTTAACGGACTTCGTCACTGGTGTAAAAGCCGGCGAAGTCATGGCTCGCAAATATCTCACCGAACTCGGCATCGACCCAGACTCTGAAGTCAATATCGCAGGCGCACCCAAGCCTGACACCACGGCGCTGACCAACGAAAGCTTGAACGAGGTGTTTCAATATGCCAGCAAACGCCTGAGCGCTGGCCTGAGCCTGCAACATACCGGCGCCCTTGGTAAACGTTTTATCCGAGAAAAGCAGGAGACCGTAGAAGTCACCATAAACAACATTGCCACGACCCATGAACCATTCGAATCCCAACAAGCCTATAAGAATAGGATCGCCGGCAATATCAAGGGAATTCTGCAGGAAGCAAATTGCGAATTCAATGAAGCCGAAATGAATAAGGCGGTTGCCATAGGGATCGATGTCGCCGACCTGATTCGTCCAAAAATATCTCTGGCTGAAATGCACAAGGCACAATCGTTTCTTAAAGATTTAAGCAACCGGGCGAAATCAAAAGAGTTGAATCAGGCAATCTATTTTTTGATTGATGCCTTGGAAGAAAAGATCTGGTCCTCCAGAAATACCTTTCAAAAATCAGTGCTGGAAGGCTACAGACATGACCCCGACGAACAGCCTTTTAAGCTAGACGAATGCACACCAGAAGATTGGATGGCCAAGCTTGATCTGATCTTTGACGTGTCGGAGAAAATTGCAGACGTACAGAAATTACGAGCTGAAGGCCAGGCTAAGGCGACGTTCAACATGCTGAAGGATGCAGTGTGGGAATTTGAGCACCCGAATGGCAAATTACGTACAGACAAATATGTTTATCTGGCCGAGAAGCCAATGGCAGACCTGAAGCAGCGGCTGGCAACCTGCAAAGCCTTGCTGAAATCGCCGGTCTGACCATCACAAAAAAGCCCCCGCAGCTTTTGGCAGCGGGGGCTTTCAGCCTGAATCAAACCCGAATCATCAGGCCTTCCCGGCCAGCTTCATCCAGGTATCGACCACCGAGTCCGGGTTCAGCGAAATCGAGCTGATTCCCTCCTTCATAAGCCACTCGGCGAAATCCGGATGGTCCGACGGGCCCTGACCGCAGATACCGACGTACTTGCCTTTGGCAAGGCAGGTCTTGATGGCCTTCGTCAGCAGCTCGCGTACCGCCGGATCCCGCTCGTCGAAGTCGGCGGCCAACAGCGCCATGCCGGAGTCACGGTCCAGACCCAGCGTCAGCTGGGTCAGGTCATTCGAGCCGATCGAGAAGCCGTCAAAGTGCTCGAGGAACTGCTCGGCCAAAATCGCGTTCGACGGCACTTCGCACATCATGATCAGCTTCAGGCCGTTTTCGCCGCGCTTGAGGCCGTACTTGCCCAGCAGATTGACCACCTTCTCGGCCTGCCCCAGCGTGCGCACGAAAGGCACCATGATCTCGACATTGGTCAGACCCATCTCATCGCGCACCCGCTTCATCGCGATGCACTCCATCTCGAAGGCTTCGGCAAAGTCAGCAGCGAGGTAACGCGCAGCGCCACGGAAGCCGAGCATCGGGTTTTCTTCGTCCGGCTCGTAGCGCGAGCCGCCAATCAGCTTCTTGTACTCGTTGGACTTGAAATCCGACAGGCGCACGATCACCGGGCGCGGCCAGAAGGCCGCTGCAATCGTCGCCACGCCTTCCGCCAGCTTGTCGACGTAGAAGGCCTTCGGCGACGCATGACCCCGCGCGACCGATTCAACCGCCTTCTTCAGATCCTGATCAATATTCGGGTACTCGAGGATGGCCTTCGGGTGCACGCCGATATTGTTGTTGATGATGAATTCCAGACGGGCCAGACCGACGCCACCATTCGGCAGCTGCGCAAAGTCAAAGGCCAGCTGCGGATTGCCGACGTTCATCATGATCTTCACCGGAATCTCGGGCAGCTCGCCGCGCGCGACTTCGGTGATCTCGGTTTCGAGCAGTCCGTCGTAAATCTTGCCCTCGTCACCCTCGGCACAAGACACCGTGACCAGCGTGCCATCCTTCAGCACATCGGTCGCATCGCCGCAGCCGACTACCGCCGGCACACCGAGTTCACGCGCAATGATCGCTGCATGGCAGGTACGACCGCCGCGGTTGGTGACGATCGCTGCCGCGCGCTTCATTACCGGCTCCCAGTTCGGGTCGGTCATGTCGGCCACCAGCACATCGCCCGGCTGCACGCGCTCCATCTCTTCCGGATCCTTGATCACGCGGACCGGACCAGCACCGATTTTCTGACCGATGGCCCGACCTGCGGCCAGTACCGTGCCCGAGCCCTTGAGCTTGAAGCGCTGCTGCGCGTCGCCATGCTTCTGCTGCGACTTCACGGTCTCCGGACGTGCCTGCAGAATGTACAGCTTGCCGTCGCGGCCGTCCTTGCCCCACTCGATATCCATCGGTCGGCCGTAGTGCTTTTCGATGATCACCGCATAGGTCGCCAGCTCGGCGATTTCGGCATCGGCCAGCGAGTAGCGGTTGCGCTGTTCAATCGGTACATCAATCGTGCGCACCGAGCGACCGGCCTTCGCTTCGCCGGTGAATTCCATCTTGATCAGTTTGGAGCCGATGTTCTTGCGGATGATCGGCAGCTTGCCGGCTGCCAGCATCGGCTTGTGCACATAAAACTCGTCCGGGTTGACTGCGCCCTGCACCACCGTTTCGCCGAGACCGTAGCTGGACGTGATGAAGACCACATCCTGAAAACCGGATTCGGTATCGATCGTGAACATCACGCCGGCTGCGCCGAGATCCGAACGGACCATCCGCTGCACCCCGGCCGACAGCGCTACCTCAGCATGCGTGAAGCCCTTGTGCACGCGATAAGAGATCGCGCGGTCGTTATACAGCGACGCAAATACATGCTTCATCGCCTCGAGCACGTTGTCGATACCGACCACGTTCAGGAAGGTCTCCTGCTGACCCGCAAACGACGCGTCCGGAAGATCTTCAGCAGTGGCTGACGAACGGACGGCAAACGACATTTCACTGGCCGAATCATCAACCAGTTGATGATAGAACTCCGTGATTTCTTTTTGCAGACGCGGCTGGAACGGCGTATCGATAATCCACTGTCGGATTTCAGCGCCGGCAGCTGCAAGCGCGCGCACGTCATCGATATCCAGCGTTTCTAGGCGCGCGGCGATACGGTCGGCCAGTGACTGACCACCCCCGACGCTGTAAGACAGAAAATCGCGGAAAGCCTGCGCGGTGGTGGCGAAACCACCCGGAACACGAACCCCTGCATGCGCGAGCTGGCTGATCATTTCGCCCAGCGACGCATTTTTACCGCCGACGGACTCAACGTCCGTCATGCGCAGGTTTTCGAAGGAAACGACGTAAGCGTCCCCGGCGTCAGGGGCTTGGTGAACCCCCGCCGATGATGGGTTGGACATGACTACCTCTTTGATGATGGGAAACTGGTGCGCGCGACGCGGCCATGCGGAGAGTGCTGTGCTCGCTGGAATTGACGTGCATGACTCGATCCATGGTTGATTGTCTCGGGGACAGTCCGCGTGGGAAAATAACGATGCTTCGCATTTTACCCGCCGGTACCGGCTTTTGCCCGCGTCACCCTGTCTTTTTTGCGTTAATTCTTTGTAAATTCTCATGCATAGCCAATTACCGGCCGGTTCGCCGGGTTTCGACCGAACCGTATTTTTCGTCTCCGACGGTACCGGCATCACGGCCGAGACTTTCGGCCACTCCGTCCTGACCCAGTTCGACCTGCGCTTCCGGCAGATTCGCCTGCCCTTCATCGACTCGGTGGACAAGGCCCATGACGCGGTGCGCCGGATCAATGAAAGTTTTACGGCGGAGGGTCGGCGCCCGATCGTGTTCTCGACGCTGGTGAAGGCCGATCTGTCGGGCATTATTCACAGCGCGACCGCGATGCACATGGATCTGATCCAGACCTTCGTCGAGCCGCTGGAGCTGGAGCTGGGCACCAAGTCAACGCATACGATCGGTCGCAGCCACAATATCGCCGACTCTCTCGACTACAAGAACCGGATCGAGGCAATCAATTTCTCGCTCGCGCATGATGACGGTCAGTCGCACAAGAATCTGTTCTCCGCTGATGTGATCCTGGTCGGCGTGTCGCGCTCGGGCAAGACCCCCACCAGCCTGTACTTGGCGATGCAGTACGGGATCAAGGCGGCGAACTATCCGCTGATTCCGGAAGACTTCGAGCGCGGCGCGCTGCCGAGCGGTCTCGTGCCCTTCCGGGATAAGGTATTCGGACTGTCAATCGAACCAGGACGTCTGTCCGAGGTGCGCAATGAGCGCCGTCCGGGCAGCAAGTATGCGTCGCTGGAAAACTGCCGCTACGAAGTCAACGAGGCCGAGCGGATGATGCACCGCGAAGGCATCAAGTGGGTATCCACCACGGTGAAGTCCATCGAGGAAATCGCCGCCATGATCCTGCAGGCACTGAAGCTGGAAAAACGCGCTTATTGAGTTAGCAGAACCCTGCCGCGCGGCGGGCGCTGATGAAGATCAAATGCCGGGCGGGAACGATGGCCGGGTCATCAGGACTCACGGAGAATCACACTGTTCTCCGGAGGGGCCTGATGGATTTCCTGTTGATCGAGATCCTGCTGTGGGTAGGATTTGCGCTACTGATCTGGGCGCTGAGAGAAGGGCTGTCGCAGCTCGAAACCGAATTCGAGTTGCATGGTCCGCCGCCTGCGATTCCACCGGTCCGTCGTCCCGCCGAAGTCAGCAAGCCGCAGAAGCTGCTGCAGCCCATTGGTCAGTATCGCGGCCGCGTGATTCACGATTACGCGATCATTGACGGGCGTTCCTATCGCTTTGCGCATGTTTGCCCGTGGGGCCAGTCCGGCAAGCTGCCGACGGATCAGCGCTGGATCTCGCCGGGTCTGGTCTATGTAGAGTGCCTGAGGCCAGCGATCACGGAATCTGCGGTCTGAGAGTTCAGCCGCATGCTGATCTGCAAGGTGGTCTGCATTCGGGCCTCAGTGACCCGCCCTGGCCTGCTGCTGGCGCAGCTGCTCGAACAGGCACACCGCAACGCTGGCCGCCACATTCATGGATTCGACCCGGGTCTGCTGCGGAATCGACAGCCGATCACTGGCTGCGGCGAGCAGACTGTCCGCCACTCCCCTGCCCTCATGACCGAATAGCCAGGCCGACGGCGCGCGCAGATCGGCTTCATAGAGACTGCGCGTGGTGTGGGAACTGGTCGCATAAACCGGAATGCTCGCATCTCTGAGCAGCGCGCCGAGATCCGCGTCTTCAACGATATCCATCACGAAATGCGCACCCATACCGGCGCGCAGTACCTTCGGCGACCAGGCGGATACCGTGCCCTCGCTGCAAAACACGCGTGGCATGCCGGCCGCCGCCGCGGTGCGCAGGATGGCACCGAGATTGCCCGGATCCTGCAAGCCGTCGAGCAGCAGCGCAGGACCATCTAGCTGATGGCTGCGGGTCTGATTCACCGCCGGAGGGATGACCACAAACAGTAGCGCCACACCGTGTTCGACCTGACTCAGCGGCGCAAATAAAGGCTCGGGCAACCACAGGCAATCAGCGCCCAGTTGCTCGCACTGCGCTACCAGCGGTACGACCTCAGGATTCGTGCGCGCACTCTCGCCCGCGACGCACAGCACCGGCGCTCCGCAATGCTGCAGCCACGCCTCACACAGATGCACGCCGTCAAGCAAGGTCATACCGGCCTTGCGGCGCGCCTGCGCGCTGCTGGCCAGTTGCCGGATCTGTTTGTACTGCGGATTATCGCGGGAGCTGATGGAGCGTGTGCTCATGCGCTTGCCTCCGGCAACAAGGCACGTACCGGCGCATACGATTTTCTATGCTCTGGCGTGACGCCAAGTTCGCGCAGACGCTGCAGGTGCAGCGCGGTCGGGTAGCCTTTGTGCTGATCGAAGCCGTAGTGCGGGTAACTGGCATGCAGATCCATCAGCACCGCATCGCGCGCGGTTTTCGCGAGTATTGATGCGGCAGAAATCTCGATCACCTTATCGTCGCCCTTGATAATCGCTTCGGTGCGCACGCTGGTGAGCGGACAGCGATTACCGTCAATCAGCGCCAGCGTCGGCTGCACGGACAAGCCCTCGATGGCGCGCCGCATCGCCAGCATCGTCGCCTGCAAGATGTTGAGCTCATCGATCTCGGCTGCCGAGCATTGCGCAATCGACCAGGCCAGCGCATCGCGACGGATCAGCAGCGCGAGTTCATCGCGTCGCGCTTCGCTGAGTTTTTTGGAATCGCGCAACCCCGCAATTGGCTTGGCCGGATCGAGGATCACGGCGGCGGCGAACACCGGACCCGCCAGCGGCCCCCTGCCCGCCTCATCAACACCGCAGATCAGGTCACGGCGCCGGTCGAACAGCGTGAGCTGCGCGTCAGTGTCAGAGACAGCCATGCTTCGATAACAGCTCCATGACCGCATGCGCGCTCTGCGATGCGGTATTACGCATCAGATCATGGTGCAGATCGACAAAACGGCGACGCAGGCGCTGCCGGTTCTGATCGTTCGACAACTGTGCCCACAGCGCTGACGATAGTCCGGCCGGAGTGGCGCGATCCTGCAGCAGTTCCGGTACCAGAAATTCGCGCGCCATGATGTTCGGCAAGCCTACCCAGGGCTGGTAGGCCATCAGTCGCAGGATCTGCCAACTGGCCGGATTCATTTTGTATCCGATCACCATCGGCTTCTTGAACAGCGCCACTTCCAGTGTCGCGGTACCGCTGGCCACCAGCGCAGCATCACAGGCCGCGATCGCGTCATGCGAGCTTCCGGTGAGAATTTGCATCGGCAGCTTCTTGAGATCTGCAGGGATCAGTTGCTCAAAGTAGGCGCGCTGGGTATCGCCCGCCATCGGTATGAGGAACTGAACCTTGGGATCGCGTTTTTTCAGCTGAGCGGCAGTTTCAATGAAGGCGCGGGTGTTGTACCTGATTTCGGAAAGGCGGCTCCCCGGCAGGATGGTGACCACGCGCGCATCACGCGCAATACCGAGCGCGTCGCGTGCGGCATCCTGATCCGGATCCATCGGTATCACTTCGGCCAGCGGGTGACCGACATAGGTCACCGGGATACCGGCTTTGGTATAGATCGCTTCCTCGAACGGGAAAATCACCAGCATGTGCTCGACCGCACGACGAACCTTGTTGATACGACCGCGTCGCCACGCCCAGATCGAGGGACTGACAAAATGCAGTGTCGGTATCCCGGCCTGCTTCAGCTGTATCTCCAGATCCAGATTGAAATCCGGCGCGTCGACGCCGATGAAAACACCGGGCCGCTCGGCGATCAGCCGGTCACGCAACTCGTCACGCAGCGCCTTCAGCTCGCGGTAGTGCTGCAAGACTTCGAACAGGCCGCGCACCGCAAGCCGGTCCATCGCATAGTCGGAGACGAAGCCATACTCGGCCATCGCGCGACCACCGATGCCGTGCAGCGCGACGCCGTTTGGCAGCATCGGCTGCAGGCCCGACAGCAGCCGAGCGGCCAGCAAGTCGCCGGAGGCCTCGCCGGCGATCATTGCGATAGTCAGTTCAGCGGACGATGCCACGGGTCACGTTCTCCAGGAATTCACGCAGCGATTTCAGGTGCGTCGCCGCAGCGGGCTGCGCCTGCTCTTCGGCCACCAGTGCCACCTTCGCCCCGTCCAGCGTGAGTCCGGATTTGTAGATGAGTTTGTATGCGTCACGAATCGCGTTGATCTCGTCTCGCGAGAATCCGCGACGCTTCAAGCCCTCGACATTGATGCCATGGGCCGCCGCCGGATTACCGTTCAGGATCACGAACGGTGGTACATCCTGCGTCAGGCTGGTAAACATGCCCAGCATCGCATGAGCGCCGATCTTGCAGAACTGGTGCACACCTGAATGCCCACCCAGGATGGCCCAGTCACCGACCTGCACATGGCCGGCGAGTTGCGCATTGTTCGCAAAGATCGTGTGATTGCCCACCACGCAGTCGTGCGCGAGGTGCACATAGGCCATGATCCAGTTGTCGTTACCAAGACGCGTGACACCGGCGTCCTGCACGGTGCCACGATTCAAGGTGCAGAATTCGCGCACCGTATTGCGGTCGCCGATCTCGAGGCGCGTCGGCTCGCCTGCGTACTTTTTGTCCTGTGGTGCTGCGCCGATCGACGAAAACTGGAAAAAGGTATTGTCGGAACCGATGCTTGTGTGACCTTCGATCACCACATGCGGACCGACTTTCGTACGCGCGCCAATCTTCACATCGGGACCGATCACGCTATAAGCGCCGATCTCGACACTGGCATCCAGCTCGGCCGCCGGATCAACGATCGCGGTGGGATGAATTTGTGCCATTCGGAGCGGCGCCTTATTCCGCGATGCTGCGCATGGTGCACATCAGCTCAGCCTCGACAGCAAGCTGCTCGCCGACGGTGGCCTTGGCCTGGAATTTCCAGATGCCGCGTGACTGACGCAGGATCTCGACCTCCATCATCAGCTGGTCACCCGGCTCGACCGGACGCTTGAAGCGCGCACCATCGATGCCGACAAAATACACGACCGCATTATCATCCGGCTTCTGGCCCATGGTCAGGAAAGCGAGCAACGCGGCGGTCTGCGCCAGCGCCTCAATCATCAGCACACCCGGCATCACCGGCTTATGCGGGAAATGGCCATTAAAAAATTCTTCGTTGATGGTAACGTTCTTGATCGCGGTAATGCGCTTGCCCTCTTCCCAGTCGAGCACGCGGTCGACCAGCAGCAGCGGATAGCGATGCGGCAGATACTCTTTGATCTGATTGATGTCGAGGCTTTTCATTATGGTTATGCCTAATCTCGTTTTACTGTGAATCCTGTGGTTGATCCTGCTTTACGGTCAGCTGCCTGACCAGTCTTTCCAGCTCGCGCACGCGATCACGCATCGTATCAAGCTGCCGCACCACGGCGGCGGTCTTTTCCCAATCCGCGTTCTTTGCCAGCGGATAAAAGCCGGTGTACTGCCCCGGCTCTGAGATGGAGCGCGACACGAGGCTGCCGGAAGATACATGGACGTGGTCGGCGATCGTCAGGTGACCCAGCACCATCGCCGCCCCACCAAAGGTGCAATGCCTGCCGATCTTTGCGCTGCCGGCGACGCCGACACAACCCGCCATCGCGGTATGCGCACCGATCACGCAGTTGTGTGCGATCTGAATCTGGTTATCGAGTTTCACGCCATCCTCGATCACCGTAGGTTCCAGCGCGCCGCGATCGACGGTGGTGTTCGCGCCGATCTCCACATCATGACCGATCCGCACACCGCCGGTCTGCGGAATCTTGATCCACTGACCGTGGTCGTTCGCGAAGCCGAAGCCATCGCCACCAATCACCGCCCCGGACTGGATGATGCCGCGCTCACCGATGTGGCAGTCAGCAAGAAAGCTGACGTTCGGATGGAATAGCGTATGTGCGGCGATCTTCGCGTCGCGGCCGATGAAGCAGCCGGCGCCAATCACGCAATGCTCACCGACCTGCGCCCCTGCCTCAATCGTCACACCAGGCCCGATGCTGGCCGTCGAGGCCACTTGTGCGGCGCTGTCCACCCATGCGCCACGATGAATGCCCTGCGCCGGCGGCGTCGCATTTAAAGCTGCGAAAAACTGGGCCGCGCGCGCGAAGTAGGCATAGGGATTATCCGCCACGATGCGCGCGCCGCTGTAGCCCTGCAACTTCTCATGCTCGGCCGGCGACAAGATCAGCGCCGCCGCGCGGGTCGTCGACGCTTGCGCGCGCAGTTTCGGATTGGACAGAAAGGTGATCTGCGAAGCGTCCGCCGCTTCCAGCGGTGCAATCCCGGCAACCGGGAGTCCGGGATCGCCGATCAGCTCGCCGCCCAAGCTATCGACCAAGTCGCCCAGTCGAGTGCTCATGGCGGTGATCCGGATTATTTGCTGTTGAGTGCCTTGAGCACTTTTTCAGTGATGTCAATGCGCGGGCTGAAATAAACCGCTTCCTGAAACACGATGTCGTATTTCTCGGCCTCGGCCAGCTGCTTGATCACCTTGTTGGCCTTCTCGAGCACGGTGGCGAGTTCTTCGTTACGACGCTGATTCAGATCTTCACGGAATTCGCGCTGCTTGCGCTGGAAATCCTTGTCCATTTCGCTGAGCTCGCGCTGGCGCTTCACGCGCTCGCCTTCGGACAGTACGGGGCCGTCCTTATCCAGCTTTTCGGCGGCCGACTTCACACGGGCGGCCAGATCCTGCAGGTCCTTGTCGCGGCGCGCGAATTCCTGCTCCAGCTTGGCGGTCGCAGCCTTGGCCGGCGCGGCCTCACGGAAAATCCGCTCGGTGCTCACAAAGCCAACCTTCAGATCTTGCGCCTGCGCGGCCATCGTAGCGCCGGCGCCAATCAACAGACCCAGCGCAGCAACAGTTGCTTTTTTAATTACGACTTTCAATTCATTCTCCGTGACGGAAATGTTGATTATGCCATTGGGCATCAGAAGCCGGTACCCAGCTGGAACTGGAAGCGCTGGACGTAATCACCCGACTTGGCATTGATCGGATAGGCGAGCGAGAGCTTGAGCGGGCCGACCGGCGAAATCCAGGAAAGCCCGATACCCGTGCTGTAACGCAGATTGGCAAGATTGAACGCCTCGCTGTCGCTCGGGTTCCATACCTGGCCGGCATCGAGGAAGGTAAACCACCGAAGACTGCGATCAACGCCGGTGCCGGGGAAAGGCATTTGCAGTTCCACGTTACCAATCAAACGAGTGGAACCACCGATGGGCAGGCGATAGCCGGTGGTGGTCACACGGGTACCGCTGACATTCAGCGAGCCGGCAGCAAAACCACGAACGGAGCCGATGCCGCCAGCATAGTAATTCTTGAAAACGGGATAGGGATCGCCCGCAAGACCTTCGCCATGATTCGCCTCGGCATTCAATGCCAGCGTGATGGAATCCGTCACGGGCCAGAAATACTGCTCCTGATACGTACCGCGATAATACCGGGAGGTACCCGCAAACGAGAGCTCAAAGCTGGCGCGACGATATCGGCCTTTGGTCGGAATCAGTGCACTGTCACGGTTGTCACGCTGCCAGGCTGCTGTCAGGGGGATCGCCTGTGTCCGGGCTGAGCCGACACCAGTATTCGGCTCAGCGGCAGTCGGCGTGGTGTCGGCATCATCAAAAACCAGACCATTGTTTTCCGCCACAAACCGACGGTAGCGCGCAGGGCTGTCCTCATAGGTATTCACCGTGGTGTCTTCATATCCAGCACCAAAGAACACACGATCAAACTCGGTGAACGGCACGCCGAAGTTCACGGTGGCGCCCTTAGTAACGATCTTGTAATCGATGGTCGAGAGGTAAATCGGCGGTCGCGAGGTACGGTAAAAAACATCAACCGTGCGACTGACCCCGTCCTCGGTGAAATAAGGATTAGTGTGGCTGATCGCAATCGTGCGGAAGATCCGGCTGGTGTTAACGTTGATGCCAATGTTATTGCCAGAACCAAAGGCATTGGCCTGATTGATGGAGCCGCTCAGCGTCAGCTTTTCAGCGCTTGAGAAACCGGCACCAAACATGATGGCGCCGGTGGGCTTTTCCTTCACCTTCACATCGAGATCTACCTGATCCGGCGTGCCCGGCACTTCGACAGTGTCAATATTCGTATCGGTAAAGAATCCCAGCCGACCGAGTCGCTCACGAGACAGTTTGATCTTGTCGCCGTCGTACCATGCGCTTTCAAGCTGACGGAACTCGCGACGAATCACGGTATCGCGCGTGCGGTCGTTTCCGCCGACATTGATTTTGCGGACATAAACACGCTTACCGGGATCCACAAAAATCGTGAACGCGACTTCGGCCTTGTCACGATTGATCTCAGGCACGGCATTCACGTTTGCAAACGCATAGCCAAATACGCCCATGCGCTCGCTGATCTTCTTCGTGCTCTCGTTCATCTTCTCGCCGGAGTAGGCATCACCCGCCTTCAGCGCAACCAGCGAAGCGAGCTCCGACTCCCTGCCCAGCATCTCACCTTCCAGCTTGATGCCGGTAATCGTGTATTTTTTACCTTCGTTGATATTGACCGTAATAAAGATATTTTTCTTATCCGGCGAAATCGACACCTGTGTGGATTCGACCTGCATTTCCAGGAAGCCACGGTTCAGATAGAACGAGCGCAAAGCCTCGATATCGCCTGCGAGCTTCTGCTTGGAGTACTGGTCCGCTTTCGAATACCAGGTAAACCAGCTCGGCGTCGACATCTTCAGCTGACCGATCAGTTCGCGCTCTTTGAAGGCCTTGCTGCCGATAATCTTGATCTGGCGGATACGCGCCACCTCGCCCTCATCGACATCAAAGCTGACGTTGACGCGATTCCGCTCGATCGGTGTGATGGTGGTCGTAATCTTCACGCCGTACAGACCGCGCGAAAGATACTGGCGCTTGAGCTCCTGCTCTGATCGATCCACCAGCGACTTGTCGAGAATGCGGGACTCGCCCAGGCCAAGTTCCTTCAGCGATTTGCGCAACGTATCTTTGTCGAATTCTTTAGTGCCTGAAAAATCGACGCTGGCAATAGCCGGGCGCTCTTCAACGGCGACGACCAGCACTTCCCCTTCGGCCTCAATCCGTACATCCTTGAAGAAGCCAGTCGCATACAGTGCCTTGATCGCTGCGGCGGCTTTCTCGTCGTTGAAGGTGTCGCCAACGCGAACCGGCAGGTAGCTGAACACCGTACCGGCTTCCGTGCGCTGTATGCCTTCGACACGGATATCTTTCACCGTGAACGGCTCAATGGCCGATGCATGCGACGCCAGCGCTGAGAAGACGGCGGCGGTGATTAGTCGTGGAAGAAACGGCAGCGCTTTGCGCTCGAAGTCGAATGTCATTAATTGATTTTCTGGTTGTTCCGGAGCGCGACTAGCTGATCAGCCTGAGGATGTCGTTGAAGACTGCCACGGCCATCAGCGCCATCAGCACTCCCATGCCGGCGCGTTGTGCGACCATGCCAATGCGCTCGGGCACGGGACGCCCTGAAAAAAGTTCCAGCGCATAATACAACAAATGCCCTCCATCAAGAACGGGTATAGGTAGCAAGTTCATCACACCCAGACTGATACTGATGAAGGCCATAAAGGACAGGAAACTGATCCAGCCAACCCGCGCCGACTGCCCCGCATAATCGGCAATCGTGATTGGCCCCGTGATGTTTTTCAGCGAGGCCTCGCCGATTATCATCTTGCCAAGCATGGTCAGCGTCAGTGTGCTGGTATCCCAGGTCTTGCGCATCGCCCGGGCCACCGCTTCCAGCGGTTCGGCCTGCACCATCACCGTGGAACCGGACAGATCCACCTGTGCCTGTATGCGTCCGACCGTCCGGTCGCCAACGCGCTCAGCGCGAGGTGTCACGCGGGCAGAAAACGGCTGGCCGTCGCGCAATCCCTCCAGCAGTACTTCCCGGCCCGGTGCAGACTGCAGAGCGCTGATGAATGCAGGCGCATCATCGACTGGACGCCCATCGACCTTCAGCACCAGATCGCCGCGTCGCAGTCCCGCGCTGGCTGCCGGACCACCGTCAACGATGTCGCCGAGCAGCGCTTGCGCAGGCGCGAGTTCCAGCCCGAGATGGGTAAACAGTTCGCTGTCGATCTCACGATCGGGAAGTGACTGCAGCGGCAGTACCGCTTCGTGCAGCGAGCGCATACCAGACGCTTCTGCCCGTTGCACACCGAGGGTCGCAGGCTGATGCTGCACTGCCAGCTGCACGAGCCGCCAGCGCAGGTCAACATAAGAACGCACCGGTTCATTGTTCACGGTGCTTACCAGATCGCCGGTGCGCAGTCCCGCCGCTTGCGCAAGTCCACGCTCGGCCACCGCGATACGTGCGGCGGGCTCGGGAACACCATACATGGACAGCCCGGCCAACAGCGCAATCGCCAGCAGAAAATTCGCCAGCGGGCCGGCGATCACGATGGCAATGCGCTTGCCGACGGGCTGGCGGGTAAATTCACGCGACAGGTCCTGCGGCGCGATCTCACCCTGCTCTGTATCGCGCACATCGAGCATCTTCACGTAGCCGCCGAGCGGCAACACTGAGATCGCCCATTCGGTCTGGTCTCTGCCAAAGCGCCGCGACCAGATCACCCTGCCCATGCCCACCGAGAAGCGCAGGACTTTCACGCCGCACCAGCGCGCGACCAGAAAATGGCCCAGCTCGTGAATGACTACCAACACGCCAATCACGACCACGAAGGCCAGTATCGTCTGCAACACATTCATGAAAGTTCTCCGCTCAGTTCAGCAGCTGGCGTGCGCACTCACGAGCAACACGGTCCTGCTCCAGCAGACTATCAAGTCCGTCGAGCTGTACTGCCGGTACACGTTGAAGCGTGTCGGCGATCAGCGACGGAATTCGCGCGAATCCGATCTGTCGCTCCAGGAAGGCCTCGACGGCGATTTCGTTGGCCGCATTGAGCACGGCGGGCGCGGCACCGCCGGCGCGCAATACGTCAAAGGCCAGTTGCAGGCAGGGGAAACGCTGAAAGTCCGGACGCCGGAAATCCAGCTGCGCGATACGCGCAAGATCAACCGCCTCGACACCGGAATCAATGCGCTCCGGATAGGCTAGTGCATAGGCGATCGGCGTGCGCATGTCCGGATTGCCGAGCTGTGCCAGCACCGAACCATCGGCATACGACACCATCGAGTGAATCACGCTCTGCGGATGGATCACGACCTCGATCTGATCCGGCGGCACGCCGAACAACCAGTGGGCCTCGATCACTTCCAGCCCCTTGTTCATCATCGTCGCCGAGTCAACCGAGATTTTGCGACCCATGCTCCAGTTCGGATGCGCAACCGCCTGCTCGGGCGTGATGTCGGCGTAGGTCGACAGTTCACGGTCAAGGAAAGGACCGCCCGACGCGGTCAGCAGAATACTGCGTATGCCGTGGTGCGTCGGCACACGGCGGTAATCCAGCGGCAGGCACTGGAAAATGGCGTTGTGCTCGCTGTCGATTGGCAGCAGCGTCGCGCCGCTATCGGTGATCGCATCCATGAACAACTGGCCCGAAATCACCAGCGCTTCCTTGTTCGCCAGCAGCACCTTCTTGCCGGCCTGCGCCGCCGCCAGTGTCGGCCTCAGTCCAGCCGCACCCACGATGGCGGCCATCACCGTGGTGCATTCGGGGGCAACAGCGACATCACACAGTGCCTGCTCGCCATAGCTCACTTCGGTAACGACATCAGCGTCGCGTAGCAGAGCCGTCAGTCGCGCCGCAGCATCCGCACTACCGACCACCGCGACTTGCGGCCGAAACTGTTTGCACTGCGCAGCCAGCTCATCCACCTGCGTATGCCCGGTCAGCGCATAGATGCGGTAGCGGTCCGGATGGCGGGCAACCACATCCAAGGTCGATACGCCGATCGAACCGGTAGCGCCAAGTATCGTGAGAGTTTGCATCGGAGTCATCTTTACAGAACCGCCGCCGGCATCTGCGTGGCCAGCAGGAAAGCAAGCGGCATCGTCGGAATCAGCGCGTCAATACGATCAAGCACGCCGCCATGGCCGGGCAACAGCGCACTGCTGTCCTTCATACCGGCGCGTCGCTTCATCATGGACTCGAACAGGTCGCCGACCACGCTGGCAGCCACCATCACGCACAGCAGCAAGGCCCACACCGGCGCGCCATAATGGGCCAGCAGTTGCGCGGGAAAACTCTGCGGAAGCGCGGCCGCGGCCAGCGCTGACACCAGCAGCACCGCGAGCATTCCGCCGGCGACACCTTCCCAGCTCTTGCCCGGGGAAATGGTCGGCGCCAGCTTGCGACGGCCGAAAGCACGGCCAGCGAAATACGCGCCGATATCGGCCACCCAGACGATGGCCATCGCCGACACCATGAACACGATAGAGCGGGACCAGAGTCCGGCAATCGCGACAAAGCAGCCAAACAGCGCGATCAGGTAAACCGCCGTGAACAAGGCTCCGCGCAGACCGTCGGTCGGCGGCAAACCGAACTTCAGTGCCGGCGCAAAACGCAGCGCCCACAACAGCACGCAAAGGGAGGCAAGCGGTATCCATTCGTGGGTCGCGCGATCCGCCAGAAAAATCAGTATCAGCGTCGCCAGCACGGCAATCGGGATCGCGCGCCGCACGCTCAGCAGGCGCAGAGCCTCCCAGCAGGCAGCGCCAAAGAAAACGGCAAGCGTCAGCATGAACAGTAGCGCGGAACCGGAGCCGAGGACGACTGCCAGCAGCAGCAGCAAACCTATCGCCGTGATCACGCGCTGCCGCAACATCAGGAAGCTTTCCTGACTTCGACCAGCTGCGCGCTGGTGCGGCCGAAGCGGCGCTCGCGATGCTGATAGGATGCGATGGCCAGATCGAGCGCATCAGCACCGAAATCAGGCCAGAAGGTATCGGTGAAATACAGCTCGGTATAAGCGAGCTGCCACAGCAAAAAATTCGAGATGCGCTGTTCGCCGCCGGTGCGGATGAACAGATCGGGTTCGGGTGCGTAGGCCATGGACAGATACGGCGCTAAATCGGTCTCGTTGTAGGCAGCGAGCGCCGGACGCTCAGCCAGCATTCGGTTCATCGCCTGCAGCAAGTCCCAGCGCCCGCCGTAATTGGCGCAGATGGTGAGGGTCAGTCGCGTGTTGTCGGCGGTTTTTGCTTCGGCATCTTGAATCTGCTGCTGCAGGCGAGCGTCAAAGCGGGACAGATCACCCACAACCCTGATACGAATGCCGTTGCCGTGCATGCGATCGACTTCTCGGTCGAGCGCCGTCGAGAACAGGCGCATCAGCACCGACACCTCCTCAGGCGGACGTCGCCAGTTCTCCGAGCTGAACGCAAACAGCGTCAGATAAGCAATGCCCCGATCGATACATGCCTTGACCACATTGCGCACCGCCTCCACACCCTTGGCATGCCCCGTCACCCTTGGGAGGTAGCGCGACGTTGCCCAACGCCCGTTGCCATCCATGATGATCGCGACATGCGCAGGTACCAGCCTGGCTTCGGGAATCTGCTGCGTGGAACTCGGTTGGCTCATGGGCGGATGCGAAATGAAGGTTCGAAAAACCAGCGGCGGAAATCCGCGACCAGACCTACACCGTCATCACTTCCTTTTCCTTCTCGGTGACCAGCTTGTCGACCTCGGCCACGAATTTATCGGTGAGCTTCTGCACGTCTTCCTGCGCGCGGCGCTCATCGTCCTCGGAAATCGCCTTGTCCTTCAGCAGCTTCTTCAGACCCTCGTTGGCGTCACGGCGAATGTTTCGGATCGCAATTTTCGCGTCCTCTGCCTCACTCTTGACCAGCTTCACCATCTCTTTGCGGCGCTCCTCGGTCAATGCCGGCGTTGGCACGCGGATCAGATCACCGACCGAGGCCGGGTTGAGTCCGAGATCGGATTCACGAATGGCCTTCTCGATCGTAGCGCCCATTTTCTTTTCCCACGGCTGCACACCAATCGTGCGCGCGTCAATCAACGTCACGTTCGCGACCTGATTAATCGCAGTCGGCGTGCCGTAATAGTCGACCATCACATGATCGAGGATGCCGACGTGAGCGCGGCCGGTGCGTACCTTGCCCAGATCGGCTTTCAGCGTGTCGATCGACTTCTGCATCTTTTGCTCGGTGTTTTTCTTGACGTCAGCGACAGTCATGCTGCTCTCCTGTGTAACGGGTATGGGGTGTCATCAAACGTGAACCAGCGTTCCCTCGTCCTCACCGAGCACCACGTGTTTCAGCGCGCCGGGCTTGGTAATCGAGAAAACGCGGATCGGCAATTTCTGATCGCGACATAGTGCGAACGCGGTGGCGTCCATCACCTGCAGGCGCTTGGAAATCGCCTCGTCGAAACTGATGGTCGAATAGCGGGTTGCTGTCGGATCTTTTTTCGGATCGGCGCTGTAAATGCCGTCGACCTTGGTCGCCTTCAGCACTACCTCCGCACCAATTTCGGCACCGCGCAGCGCAGCGGCGGTGTCAGTCGTGAAAAACGGGTTGCCGGTACCGGCAGCGAACACGACGATCTTGCCCTCTTCGAGGTACTGCAGCGCCTTCGGTCGCACATAAGGCTCAACGACCTGCTCAATACCGATCGCCGACATCACGCGCGCGGTCATGCCGGCCTGGCGCATCGCATCGGCCAGTGCCAGCGAGTTCATCACGGTCGCCAGCATGCCCATGTAGTCGGCAGTGGCCCGGTCCATTCCCTGCGCACCCGGCGCAACGCCCCGGAAGATATTGCCGCCGCCGATCACGATCGCGACCTCGACGCCCAGCTTCGCAACTTCAGAAACATCGGCCACCATGCGCTCAATAGTCGAGCGGTTGATCCCGTACGGATCGTCGCCCATCAGCGCCTCACCGGAAAGTTTCAGAAGGACTCGCTTGTAAGCGGGGGTCGTCATGCGGTTTGCTCCCAAGTATGGCTGACGGGCCAATTTGCTATGAATTCTTGTACGACAGGCGTGCCGCTATTGTAACGGCTGGCAGGCCTAAAAAAACGGGCCTTGCGGCCCGTTTTCGTTAAAGCTTCATCAAGATTTTTTCGCAGCGGCTACCTGCGCCGCCACCTCGGCAGCGAAGTCGTCCTGCTTCTTCTCAATACCTTCGCCAACCACGAACATCGTGAATGCCTTGACCGTTGCATTGGCGGCCTTCAGCATCTGTTCGACGGTCTGCTTGTCATTCTTAACGAAAGCCTGATTGAACAGCGACACTTCCTTCAGGTATTTCTGCACCGAACCCTCAACCATCTTCGCAGCGATGTCGGCCGGCTTGCCCGATTCCTGCGCCTTCAGCGTTGCGACCGAGCGCTCTTTCTCGATCAGGTCGGCCGGCACCTGCTCGGACGACAGCGCCACCGGCTTCATTGCCGCGATGTGCATCGCGACATCCTTACCGACCTGCTCATCGGCACCGTCAAACTCGACCATCACGCCAATGCGTGTGCCATGCAGGTAGGACACCAGCTTGGCCGCAGTCTGGAATCGCTGGAAGCGACGAATCGACATGTTCTCGCCGATCTTGCCGATCAGCGCCGAACGGATTTCCTCGACAGTCTTGCCGTCCAGTGGCAGCGCTGACAGCGCAGCCACGTCCGCCGGATTTTTATCAGCGACCAGTTGCGCGACATCCTTCGAGAACTTCAGGAAGTCATCGTTTTTCGACACGAAATCGGTTTCGCAGTTAACTTCGATCAGCGCGCCGATGCCACCAGCGATATGCGCTGCCACCACGCCCTCGGCGGTGATACGCGATGCTGCCTTCGAGGCTTTGCTGCCCAGCTTGACGCGCAGAAGCTCTTCAGCCTTCTCCATATCGCCATCAGCCTCGGTCAGGGCCTTCTTGCATTCCATCATCGGCGCGTCGGTCTTCGCGCGCAGTTCACCTACCATTGCTGCAGTAATTGCCGCCATCCTCATCTCCTAAGCTTGACCGCCCGCAGGCGGCCTGAATCAAAATCTTTCCGTGAACCGCTCGAAAAAAAGGGGCGAACGCGCGTTGCCCCTGATTTTCCGCCCCGGCTCGCAGGGCAATCACAGGCAGCTTATGCCTGGTCGCTGACCTCGACGAACTCTTCGCCGCCCTTGGCCATCTCGACAATCTCGGACACCGAGTTCGCACGGCCTTCCAGGATCGCATCGGCAACGCCGCGTGCATACAGCGTGATCGCTTTCGACGAGTCGTCATTGCCCGGAATCACGTAGGTGACGCCGTTCGGCGAGTGGTTGGTATCCACCACGCCGATCACCGGGATGCCCAGCTTCGCTGCCTCGGTGATCGCGCCTTTGTGATAGCCGACATCGATCACGAAAATCGCATCCGGCACGCCGTTCATGTCCTTGATGCCGCCGATGGCTTTTTGCAGCTTGTCCAGCTCGCGGCTGAACATCAGGCCTTCTTTCTTCGACATCTTCTCGACGGAACCGTCAGCGATCGCGGCTTCCATGTCTTTCAGACGCTTGATCGAGGTCTTGATGGTCTTGAAGTTGGTCAGGGTACCGCCCAGCCAGCGCTGGTCCACGAAGGGGACGCCTGCGCGCTGCGCTTCAGCCGCGATGATGTCGCGCGCCTGACGCTTGGTGCCGACCAGCAGGATGGTGCCGCGGTTCGCGGACAGCTGGCGGATGTACTTCATCGCGTCCTGGAACATGACCATGGTCTTTTCCAGGTTGACGATATGAATCTTGTTGCGGTGACCGAAAATGAACGGGGCCATCTTCGGGTTCCAGAAGCGGGTTTGGTGACCGAAATGGACACCGGCTTCCAGCATTTCACGCATGGTAACGGACATGTTTTTCTCCAGGGTTGGGTCTTGAGACCGGCCAGCAACCCGGCCGGAACGTCCGGCGGCGGGCACCCTTTTTGGCACGGGCTCGCGATTCACTAAAAAGTTAATTAAAACATAACGAGATTCAGCGTTCAGCCCGGTAATTCATTGGCTTACAAGCTAACCCGCGATTCTACCCGAAAACCTGCCGTCTATACAAACCCTCCGCCCGAACCGAACTGGCCTGCCCGTCACGGGGCGGCGAGCACTCGGGTCGACTATAATTTTGCCTTTCCCGACACAGAATCCGCCGGCCTCCTCCGGCGGCGCTCGAATACCCCCACCATGGGCAATATCACCATCAAGACGCCGGAAGACATTGCCGGCATGCGGATTGCCGGCCGGCTGGCTTCGGAAGTCCTCGACTACATCACGCCCTTCGTGAAGGCCGGCATCACCACCGGCGAACTCGACCGGCTGTGCCACGACTTCATGGTGAACGTCCAGGGAACGATTCCGGCGCCGCTGAACTACTGCCCGCCGGGTTACACGCCCTACCCGAAATCGATCTGCACCTCCGTCAATGACGTGATCTGCCACGGCATCCCGGGTGACAAGTTGCTGAAGAACGGTGATGTGGTGAACCTCGACATCACTGTGATCAAGGACGGCTACCATGGTGATACCAGCCGCATGTTCTATGTCGGCGAGCCATCCATTCTTGCCAAACGTCTGGGCGAGATCACTTATGACTGCATGTGGCTTGGTATCTCGAAGATCCGGCCCGGTGCATATCTGGGCGACATTGGTCACGTGATCCAGCAATACGCGGAAAAAGCCGGCTTCTCGGTGGTGCGCGAATTCTGCGGCCATGGCATCGGCAAAGTCTTTCACGAAGAACCGCAGGTGCTGCACTACGGCCGTCCCGGCACGCTGGAGCAGCTGGTTGCCGGCATGATCTTCACCGTGGAACCGATGATTAACGCCGGCCGCCGCGAAATCCGCGAAATGAGTGATGGCTGGACCATCAAGACCCGTGACCGCAGCCTGTCAGCGCAATGGGAGCACACGGTACTGGTCACCGAGACCGGTTATGAAGTGCTGACCGTCTCCGCCGGCTCACCGCCGCCGCCCGCTTTCATCACCGAGCAGCAGGCCGGTCAGCCCGCCACCGTGACCTGAGATGGGATCACTGGCGACCACGCTGCGCGAGCAGCTGAAGCAGGGCCGTCAGGCCATCATCGCCGACTATGTGCAGGACCATCGCGCCGAGCGACTGCTGAAGCGCAATGCGCAGCATGCCGATGCGGTAATGACGCAGGTGTGGAACAGTTTTGCGATGCCGTCCTCCGCCGCGCTGGTAGCCGTCGGTGGCTATGGTCGCGGCGAGCTCTTCCCCTACTCCGACATCGACCTGCTGATCCTGTTGCAGGAAGCACCGGATGCGGCCCTGCGCGACAAGCTCGAACAACTGGTGCAATTGTTCTGGGACCTCGGCCTCGAGATTGGTCACAGCATCCGCACCGTCGATGAATGCCTGACTGAATCCGAGGCCGACATCACGGTACAAACCAGCCTGCTCGAGGCCAGACTCATTACCGGAAATCGCTCGCTGTTCAAAGTGCTGCAAACGCGCTGCGCGAGTGCTATGGACGCGCGCGCATTCTTTCAGGACAAGGTGCTGGAACTCCGGCAGCGGCATGTGAAGTACGAGAACACACCGTATAGCCTCGAACCCAACTGCAAGGAAAGCCCCGGCGGTCTGCGTGATCTGCAAGTCATCTTGTGGGTTGCCAAAGCCGCCGGACTGGGCAACTCCTGGCGCGAACTGGCCGACAGTCAGATGATCACGCGTACCGAGGCGCGACAGCTGGCTGAAAAAGAGCGCGCATTCAAAGAAATCCGTATCCGGCTCCATCTGCAGGCCAAGCGCCGCGAGGACCGGCTCGTGTTCGACTTGCAGGGACCGATTGCGGAGCTGTTCGGTTTCCAGTCAACCGATGAGCGACGCGCGAGCGAAGTACTGATGCAGCGGTATTACTGGGCCGCGAAAGCGGTTACGCAGCTCAACAGCATCCTGCTGCAAAACATTGAAGCCCACTTGTTCCCGCAGGTCAGCGTATCGCGCCCGGTCAACGAGCGCTTCAATGAAGTCAACGGCATGATCGACATCGCGCATGACCGCGTGTTTGAGGATACGCCGTCAGCAATGCTGGAAATTTTTCTGCTGCTGGAGCGACATGGCGAACTGAAAGGCATGACCGCACGCACGCAGCGAGCGCTGTGGCATGCACGCTTCCGTATCGATGCGAAATTCCGTCGTGATCCGGCGAATCGCGCACTGTTCTTGCAGATCCTGCAGGCACCCAAAGGTGTCACGCGCGCGCTGCGATCGATGAACCAGCTGTCGATACTCGGGCGCTACTTGCCGAATTTCCGCCGCATCATTGGCCAGATGCAGCATGACCTGTTTCATGTTTACACCGTCGATCAGCACATCCTGATGGTGGTGCGGAATGTACGTCGCTTCGCGATTCCGGAACATGCGCATGAGTACCCGTTCTGCAGCCAATTAATTGCGAACTATCCGCAACCGTGGCTGATTTATATCGCCGCGCTGTTTCACGACATCGCCAAGGGTCGAGGCGGCGATCATTCCGTCCTCGGCAAGTCCGATGCGCGGCGCTTCTGCCGCGACCACGGATTGTCGAAAGAAGAGACTGATCTGGTGGTGTTCCTCGTCGAGCATCATCTGCTGATGTCGCAGGTCGCGCAAAAGCAAGACCTGTCCGACCCGGATGTTGTGCGTGCTTTCGTCAAACGGGTGAAGGACGAACGTCGTCTGACCGCGCTCTACCTGCTGACGGTTGCCGACATTCGCGGCACCAGTCCGAAAGTGTGGAATGCGTGGAAGGGCAAACTGCTCGAAGACCTATATCGGATCAGCTTGCGCGTGCTCGGTGGTGAAGCGCCATCCGCCGATCGTGAGCTTGAGAACCGCCAGCATGAAGCACTGGCAACATTGCGTCTGTTCGGCCTGCCGCGTGACATTCATGAACGCCTGTGGAAAACACTCGATGTCGGCTACTTCCTGCGCCATGACGCCGCCGAAATCGCTTGGCAGACGCGGGTGCTGTATGAGCACGTGGACAGCGAGAAACCTATCGTCCGCTGCCGCCTCGGCCCGATTGGCGAAGGTCTGCAGGTAGCGGTCTATCTGCGCGACCGCCCCGATCTGTTCGCGCGCATCTGTAGCTATTTCGACCGCAAAAACTTCAGCATTCTGGATGCCAAAGTGCAGACCACGCATAACGGCTACGCGTTGGATACTTTTTTAGTCAGCGAGCCGACATTCGCTGATAACTACCGCGAGCTGATTACGCTGATTGAGCATGATCTGTCGGGCTGGCTGCAAATGGACCACGAGCTACCGGCGGCGACCAAGCCGAGGCTATCGCGCATGTCGCGCACGTTTCCGATCACGCCGACCGTGCATCTGCAGCCGGATGAGCGTGGTCAGTACCATCTGCTGTCAATCTCTGCGAGCGACCGCACCGGCTTGCTTTATTCAATTGCCAGCGTCCTCGCGCGCTACAAGGTCAACCTGCACACCGCGAAGGTCACGACATTAGGCGAACGAGTCGAGGACGTGTTTCTGGTGGACGGACCACTGCTATCGAATGCGCGCTCGCAGATCGCGCTGGAATCAGATTTACTGGATGCATTGCGCGTATGACCGAACCTCTACGACTCTCCAAACGCATGTCCGAACTCGGCCTCTGTTCGCGCCGAGAGGCCGACGAATGGATCGCCAAAGGCTGGGTGCGCGTCGACGGACAGGTGATTGACGAGCTCGGCAGTAAAGTACTGCCGCATCAGAAGATCACGATCGAAAAACAAGCGCAGGTACAACAGGCAAAACGCGTCACCGTACTGCTGAACAAGCCAATGGGCTTCGTCAGCGGACAAGCCGAGGACGGCTATCAACCCGCGTTCACGCTGGTGCGCCCCGAGAACCGCTGGGCCGAAGACACATCACCGATTCAGTTCTCAGCCGCGCAACTGAAGAGTCTGGTACCCGCCGGCCGCCTCGACATCGATTCCGTTGGCCTGCTGATACTGACGCAGGACGGCCGCATCGCGAAACAACTGATCGGCGAAGACACCAGCATCGAAAAAGAATATCTGGTGCGGGTGAAATACAGCAAACCCGGCAAGCTGCCTGACAATGAATTGAAACGTCTGAATCACGGCCTGTCGCTGGACGGCAAGGTACTGCGCCCGGCAAAAGTCAGTTGGCAAAACGAGGATCAGCTACGCTTCATTCTGCGCGAAGGCAAGAAGCGACAGATCCGCCGCATGTGCGAAATGGTGGGACTGCGAGTGATCGGTCTGAAACGGGTGAGGATCGGGAATGTGAAGCTTGGGGATCTGCCAGTGGGGCAGTGGCGATATTTGGGCGAAGAAGAAGTATTCTGATTCTGTCGCGGCATCTGGCTTGCTGTGCAGCCCACTCATTGACCCATAGCTACTCGTCAGCAGCCAAGCACTCAAGGTGCGTAAAGCGAGCGCATGAAGTCGAGTTCATCGCCCAGCTTCTGCCGCAATTCCGGTGGATCAAGTACCTCCACTTCGCGCCCCTGTCGGAGGATGTCGTTGATCAACTCGCGATCGTCTGAATAGGGAATCTTGAGCAAGTACGAACCGTCGGGCAGCGTTTCTCCGCGCTGATCGGGATGCCAGAGCTCTTTCGCCACCCAGCGCGCGCGAAATTGCGTAAACCGGAGAGAGGCAACCCGGTTCTTCTTTCCCGCAAAAATTCCATAGCTAGACTCCAGCTCCTCACGCAAAACATGCTCGCTGACGGAGACCGCAGCTTTGTCGATCTCAGCGGCATCCTCCAGGGCGTCTATGGAAAACGAACGGACGTCATTCCTAAGATGACAGAATGCGTCGAGATACCAGTTATCGCGGTAATACGCTATCCGCTGCGGCGAAACCTCGCGCTCAGTCACCGCGCCATCAAGGCGCCCAAAATGCCTCAGCCTCAGTCGTTGTCGAGTCATGAGCGCATGCACCACGACCTGGAAAAACTTCGTCGCTGACTGTCGGCTACCGATCTGGAAAAGACGGATCCTGTGCCTGATCTCATCGACGGAAAACCGGTCCTGCTCCAGAAGCTTCTCAAGCCTCATACGGAGCGGCCTGATTTGCTCGCCGATCAGCGAACCGGGCTCCAACTCGGATAGCAAATCAACGACAGTGAGCAAACCGAAAATCTCTCGCTCATCCAGCCAAAGTCCAGGAATACTTTGCCGGGATGCAGGACCGCTGCCAGGTTCAATCCGGTAACCACCTACCTCGGCATCCCAAACAATCGGCACGCCAAGCCGGTCCCGCAAATAATCGAGGTCACGCCGGAAGGTTGCGCGCGACACCTCCAATCTGTCCATCAAATCGCGCGCAGAGACCGCCCCCTTTTCCTCCAGCAGGCGCTGAAGTTTAACCAGTCGCTCGGTTTTACTCATTTCACCCCAGAAAAGAACGGTCTAGTTACAACCAGCCAACCAATAGTTCCAAACGGTATCAGATTTTGAGCCTGTATCAACCACATAATGCTTAAAACCTGGAGGCTTAATCGGGTAACGTGATTCCGCGGTGGCTGTAGCGACATGGCCGCTAAAGGATCAAAACCTTTCGCATTACTGAGGGCTTTATGGCAAATCGCGACGTAGTTTCGGCCAGATTTCGTGTTGCTCTTGCTAACCGACTCAAAATCCGCTTCGGAAAAGTACTGTCGGCCCAGCGGTTTTCAGATTTGTACAACCTGAATGCTCATGGCTCGAACACCATCAGCCGGGAGACTGCCCGGTTATGGATCCGTGGAAACAGCATGCCGGATTACGGGCATCTGGCGGTGCTAATCCAATGGTTGGGTATTAATCCGGAGGATTTTCTCAGTAACAAAAGCATATCCGGATCCGGCAATCAGGAAGTAAAACAGACGCCGCCCGATAACAAAAACCACTTTGCCGGGGACCTTCTGGCACTGTGGGATGAGTTCGACCCGGAAACTCAGAGAACGGTCATGGTTATTGCTAAAGCATTATCAATACAAAAAACAGCAAAACACAGCACTCGTGGCGGCATTTTGAATATGCAAGCGCTCATAACCGGGAGGATCAAACCGCCAACTGAAGATTGTCAAATGTAGCGAGGATCCTGCCTAGAATGACCAATTCATATTAGTTAACAACTTCACCCGAACCTCGGCAAAACCGGCGGCAGCGTCGATCCCGCCGAGTTGACAATGACTGTACAAACCCGAAACGTTTACTATTTCAGCGGCTTTGACCCGCGGGGCGCCGCTTATTATTTGAGACTGTTCCGGGCAGAACTGCGGAAATCCGGGCTTAACGTTAGTACGCCCAGCGCCGGCTCACCGCACCGGTCCGATCCGCTCAGTCAGCCAATTCACGCTGTCGTAGCCGGTAAATCCGCTTCACCAGACGGCGCGCCAACCGCCCATGCAAGGCTCAATCTTTACCTGATGAAGTGGGACGACATTGTCCGAAAACACTGGCCAACCTCGACATGGGCCCTACTCACCGCAGGATTGCAGGTGTACCGCACAGGACTGGCAAACCTGTCCCTGCGAAAAATATGGCGGATCAGCCACGGAGCATTCTGGGCCGGTCTGCTACCTCTGTTGTTCTTTGCAATAGCGCTGTTCACCCTTGCGCTGATTTTTTGGCTGACCAAAGTAATAATTGATGAGGCACTGCCGGCCAGCAGCTATTCCCTGCCCTTGTTGTCGGCTTTTCTTGCGGCCTGCGTCGTGATTTTAGTTGCGGGGAAATTACCGACCATCGCTGAAAAAACCGGAGTCTTCTGGCTGATCCGGATATTTCGATTTAATTTGCAGCTTGCCGCCGCCAAGCTGCCTGAGACTGTTGAGCGGCAGCGCGCTTGGGCAGAGTCGATCATTCGCAGACAAACAGATAACCCGTCCGATGAAGTCGTGCTGCTAGGCCATAGCGTCGGCACCATCGTCATGCTAGAGGTCGCCAGAAAACTGCTGAACGATCCGCGATGGCGAGCCATCATGGGTACCCGTCCGACCAAGCTTCTCACGCTCGGCAACTGCATTCCGTTTGTCGCGCTTCATCCTGAAGCTGAAGACTTCCGCCAAACCCTGCGTGTGCTCAGCCGGTGCGAACATATCCAATGGTGGGATATCACGGCAAAAGTCGACCCCCTCTGTTTTTTTCTGTCTTCTCCTATGGGCGAGACCAGTCAGAAAAAAAGGATGGCAGACAAGCCCGTGCTTCGTGTGGCGAGATTCTTCCGGATGTATGCCCCGGAAAAATGGAAACGCATGCGCCGCAACAAATTACATCTACATTTTTTGTATCTGATGACCCCCGACATCGACCACGACTTCAATTTGTACCGGTTGATCTGCAGCGCACTGCCGCTGGAAGCGCAAATATAAAGTGCAGATAATGTCGAGCCTCAAATCCCCATCAGAGTTCTGCCCCCATTACCCGCCACCGAGAAAGAACAAGGCCGGGCTGTGGAAAATGTTTTTCAGCGCCCGCCATTCCTGGCTGGATGCGCTGTACGAGCGCAGTTACCGTATGCGCATGGGCGAGGTACATCTTCCCGGGCTGGCGCTTTACATGGTCAACCAGCCCGATGCAGTGACGCTGGTAATGGAAGACTCAGGAACCCGCTTCCCGAAAAGTCCCCTGCTCGGCGAGGCATTAAAGCCCCTGCTTGGCGAAAGCATCTTCACCACCAACGGCGCTCAATGGCGAAGGCAGCGCGCAATGATGGATCCAGCTTTTGCATTGGCGCGTTTGCAGGTGGCCTTCCCGCCTATGCAGGCCGCAGTCAATGCGATGATGGACAGACTGCAACAACTTCCGAAAAGCAGCGAGCATGACATCGAAGTCGAGATGACCCATGTCACCGCGGACATCATTTTCAGAACCATTTTTTCCTGTCCGATGGAGGGCGACGATGCCCGTCGCATCTTTGCTGCCTTCGCTCGCTTTCAGGCACTAGCACCGCGTCTCATGCTCCCTGCCCTGTTCGGCGTGCGCTGGCTCGTCTGGCCTTGGGATATCTGGCGCAGCCACCGTGCGGCGCGCGAGATCCGCCACCTGCTGGAAAAACTGATTCAGCCACGTCATACCGCCTACCGCGAAGGTTTGTACAATCAGCCGCACGATATCCTCCAGTCATTCATGGAGGCGCGGGACGAGCAAACCGGCCTGGCCTTCAGCTTTGAAGAACTCGTCGATCAGGTTGCCATGCTCTTCCTTGCCGGGCATGAAACCTCCGCGAGCGCACTGACATGGGCATGCCACTTGATTGCTCATCGCAAGGATATTCAGGAGCGCATGCTTGCGGAAACTACTCAGTTAGGAAATACGGCGACACTTCAGGCACCCGACTTGAAGTCGCTGGTACTGACCCGCAATGTTTTCCGCGAGACACTTCGACTATTCCCCCCTGTTGGTTTCATTGCACGCCAATCCGATAGGAGTTGCCCTTTGGGCGGCAAACAGATAGACGCCGGAGCCACCGTAGTAGTGGCCCCGTGGTTGATACAACGCCACAGAAAATATTGGCAATCGCCTGACAGCTTCGATCCGGACCGATTTGATCAACCAGAAACTCGACAGTCGTTGCGGCAAGCCTATCTACCGTTTGGCATGGGCCCGCGTGTCTGCCTTGGTGCAGCGTTCGCACTGCAGGAAGCTACACTGATTCTTGCCCGGCTAGTACGCGACTATGAGTTGACGCCAGTGCCTGATCACACCCCCATACCGGTCGGCAGGTTGACCATACGCTCGGCCAATGGCGTTCGTCTAATACTTGAGCGGCGATACTGATCGATGAGAGAAAGGATCGCTGGCTTCCTGCTAATGTGCGCCATCGTTCCGCTGGCCATCGCGGGCTATCTTGTTCTCGTCTGGGTGGGCTTCTTCGGTCGTGCCGAACGTGGCCGCTCAGGAGTGCGAGCACTCGACCATTTCGTCAACGCAGCTTTATTCAACGGGCATGCGTGGGAATCGATTTCATCACATGCATGGCGCAAACGTGAAGAAAAACGCTGGGCACGCGCTGTCATAAAGATGACGGATATATTCCAGAAAAATCACTGCATGCGAGCGAACAAACGAGAACAGGCTGTCGTTAGCTTGGTCGAGAAAGCAGGCTTGGACAAGCAAACCATCTTTTGACAAGTCAGCTTAAAGCCGGAATTTGAATTGCAGTGCGATCAGCCCATGCGTGACCTGACCAACAGGCGGTATAAGCGCGATATTTGCACCAAAGCGGTCGCTTTCATACTGCAGCATTGGAAACGTATACGGAAACACCCCGCCATCATTCACCCTCCGATAGCCATTGGCCACGCCGAGCATCAGCGCCAGTTTCCAGTGATCCTTACTCCAGGGCTTCCAAAGTCCCCCTGCATAAAAAGAGGTGGTCTCGAAACTATTTTGATACCCACCGGCTGTCAGTGACCAGCTAGGACTAATACCAAATTCAGCACCCAGACCATAGTTAAGGCCATTACGTTCTGCGCTACTGTTCGCATGCAGGGAAAGCCATCCTAGCGTTAGCCATCGCTCGTTTACTGAAGCCCTCTCCTGATCCTGCATTTCCTGATCTGCAGCCCGAACCTCGGGTGTTAACCCCGGCTGACAATAGAGTGCAATCGCCATCAGCAATAGCCGACCGCATTTTTTACTGGCGCGAAATAAGGCTAGAAGCCTGTACCGCGAACTTTGAATGGAAGCATCAGATCTGTCTCGCATGGCCGTCGGATAGGTTGTGTCGGATGACACAACACCCTAGCCAGCACAAGACAATACTTAGTTGATAACACGCAACCGCCTGACCAAAACAACAGCCATTAGTACATCAAGTAGCTCTTTGCGAGAATTCTGAGTTTACGAAGCTGGCGACGGACATAGCCGACTCGCAATCTGTCGAGGCCACCACTAGCCTCCAGCGCGGAACGCTCTTCGACTATCCGATGAAGGACAGCTTCGCAAGTGGTAAATCCCTTTAGATCCCAGTCCCAGTAAATCGGATAACGCAGCAAGACGCCCGCCACCAGTTCATCCAGGCTAAGCCGGCGGATACGGCGGGAAAATGCCGTTGGATTTTCAGCGAGGTCCGATGTCAGGCCCCAGCCGGCATAAAAAGGCTGACCATAGGTCACAACCCGCTTTTCGCGCAGCAAAGCATCAAATCCAGTAAGGGAAGTCATCGTATGTACTTCATCACATGCTTCGATACAACTCACCACCGATACACCAGTTTCCACGTGGTCGGCAAAACTCCGTGCCGCATCCAGTTCCACTTTTCCTTTGCGATTCAAGCTAAGCACATCGGGGTGCGGCTTGTACACGATGTAGGCCTCGGGATTGGCATTACGCACTGCTTCTAGCAGCCCGAGATTCGTCTTTATCGACGTACAACCCAAGCGAATAGAGGCGTCATCTTCCACTTGGCCGGGTACCAGTAATACACGCCGCCCTGCTACTGGCCAGCTAACGGAATGGCGCGGCTCCAGGTTGTACTTGGTAATGCCGTGTTCCACAATGAATGCTCGCGTCTTTTGCGCGGCGGCGAGTTCCACTTCACTAAATTTTTCGTTATTGAGCAAATTCTCAAGGTCGGATTCGCGCGTGGCATCGAAGTAAATACCACGCTGATCCAGTACCAGTGACTGTGGTCGAATGAGGTCCGACCCCAAGCCCACTGATCGGATAAAACCATCCTCAACATGAACTGCGTGAGCCCAGCAAGCCTTTGCTAGATCGGTTAATCCATCCGGTGCTGTGGCACCCCAAAAGAACAGACAATCTTTAGGTCTAGGCTCAAGTCTTCTTGCACCGTACAAATCTGTGACAAAAAGTACAGCATGCGGATCAAGCGACATCATCGGCTTGATATTTGCAGCTTTCCATTTTCTGAAGCCGACGCCAATCATCCGACGACCGCTCATTTACCCCCCTGCAAACCTAGCCAATCTGCTACTTGTTGTAGACGTTTTGCCCAAGTATGTTCACTCAACACATACTCTGAGCCAGCTCTTGCTCGCTCCATATCCCGCTCGCTAGGACCTACGGCGGCTAACCTTTCAAACAATGAAACAGCCTCTTCGGCGCTCGAAACCACATGACAAAATTCCTTAAAAAGTGCGTCAACTGAGTCCGCTGGCGACGTAACCGCTATGCCACCACACGCCAAGATTTCGACAAGCCGGCGCGAATACATGCTCGGCGAATCAGTCACGGTGTTCACGTTCAGCGAGACCACATAGTCCTTATAGGCCTGTCCGGTCTGTTCATGGGTAAGTGCCGGCAGCACCACTGCACCGGGTAGTTGTGGGTATCGGTAGATACCCGACTGACGATTGGAATTTCGGTCAAAAATCGTCAAGCCTAATCCTGACTGAATGGCGGACGTAAATGCCATGTCTTGCCAAGCGCGCCTTACACCGTGAATGTGGTGGCTATAACTACCCAAGAATGTAGCTCCTCGGTGCTTGAAGTTAAAGCCAGTGAAAGAGTGAAACTTGGGCTGTACTGGGAATGGAAGCACATTGATCGACGCCCTCTCCCCAAGCACTGCCTTATAACGGGCGACACAGGTAGCGTCCACCGTAAGAACATGGTCAAAGCACCGAGCGCTGTTAACAAAGCGCTGAAAATGTACTCCGTCTTCCTTACACCAAAACACTGTTGGCACCCCAAGACTGCGAGCAGTCTGAGTCAGTTGGGCAACGGCTTTATTTGAACGAAAACGGTACCAGGGATAAGAGGCCACCTTGAACTTCCATGAGTCCTCATGCCCGTGCCATACTGATTCAAAAAAAAGAAAATCCGGCTTGAAGACCGTCAGAACTTCTTGGTAATTAAATGGCGTCACATCCGCGAGTTCGCACTCAGACTGCAAGCAAGCGCGGGTCAGCGGGTCCGCCACGATCGCCACACGCAATTGGCGCCCATGCAATCGGTCTTTGAACATACTTTCTTATCCTATCTTTTGCCTGTCAGGCTGTGTGAGTCGCACTATTTTGAGAGAACGCGTGGTCGGTCGAAGTCATCGCTAGCGCACCACGCGCGCGGTATGCTCTCACCCACTACCAAAATCTTCTCAGTGCTAGGAGAGCCGCTCAGGTCGTTATCACGCTCTTCATTGCCAGTTGACGGACACTCGCCGAGCTTCTTCGTGCAGTCCTTACGTTCGCCGCCGTCGCAAAACCATTCCTCGATAGCCGGAGCCTTATAAATGCGGCGGAAACGGTTGCTCTCGATCACGTTATCGTTCGAGCGGTCACGCAGTTTCACCACCGAGCCGCAGGCGTCCTCGAAGGTGTTGTCGACTATCCGGTTTCCTGAGGAGAAGTGCGCCAGATAGAGCGAGTGCAGCGCTCCGCAGTCCTTGTCCCGTTTGTTGCGGATGCCATGGAAGAAATTGCTCTCGACCAGATTATTCTTAGAGTTGACGAACCGGATCGCCGCCGTCGACTTGCCGCCCTCGTCAGCAGCGATCGAACCGATATTGCAGAAAATGTTGCGGCGAATCGTGGTACCGGCGTTAAACGCGCTTGGCGCATCACGGTTGCCTTCGAGCGATATCGCAGTGAAGTAGTCGCGGATCTGGATCGACTGAATGGTGAGGCCGGTGCGCTTGCCATCTCTGCCCTTGAGCGAGAGCCAGGTCGACTGGCTGCGGTCGCCGACGAAGATCGGGAAGTCTTTCGGGTCGCTAGCCTCTCCGATGATGGTGAGCTCGCCTTTCAGGCGGCTACCGTCGATCACCACCTTCTGGCCCCTGTAGGTGCCTGACTTGATCAGGACACGCATCGGTTCGCTGCCGTACTGCTTGTGCGCCATCGCCAGATCTAGCGCACGGCCGAGCGTAGCGACCGGATGTCCGTCGCTGCGACCGTCTTCGGCGTCGTTACCGTTGGTGGCGATGTAGATGTTCGCCGCCAAGGACGCGGACGCCACCAGCAGCGATGCCAAGCCGATACCAATGCGGATGAGCGGGACGCGGGTATCAGTTCGGTGTGGAAGGCAGCAGATCATCGTGGGCTCCTTGGTCGAGTTCTACGGCTAACGCCAGAGTGTCCGCGTCGGATGACAGTCTCTCGAGCAGTCGGAGCAGTAGAGGCTGGGGCGGAGCGACGTGGTCGGCGCCCCAGTTGCCGAACCAGAATACTTCGCCATTGGGGGTGGAGAATATCCTGTCCGTCTCGCGTGTCGCTCCGATTGCAGCGATAAACGGCTCGGCGTGATCATGTACATGCAGCTTGTCAGTTCGGTTCTGCAAGTAGAGAACAGGGTGGCGATGGGCCGGCGCGGATCGCGTGAGGTCATGCTGCACACCGCAGGCTTCCAGAGCGCGCTCGCAGACTGCGGCGTTTGCACCTGAAGGCAGGTCGGCGCCCAGCGCAATCTGCAAGTAGCGGCGAACTGCGGGCCGGTGATAGTGGGCAATGCGCGTCTGCGGATTCCACACCAACCCACAGGCCGGCGATCGCAGGTGACCTAGCACCGCCAGCGTCGCAAAGCCTCCGCCAGAGCCGCCGAATAGCACAAGGCGTGTGCCAGTTGCCTCGGAGAGCCGGTCGAGCAATGCAGCGATGCGTTGCAGTAAGTCGGTCCGGCCGGTATGCCCCGCATACCATGCCAAATTGAGATCGGCTGAGCGACCGATCGTAGGGTCGGCCACTGAAGCGATTGGCAAGCGCAGCTGCGCTGCGACTCCCGCCCCATGGAAAAACGGCGCCGACTTCTCGCCTCGATCCGTCACTGCGCCAGAGAATCCGACGAGTAGCGCACCCCCTGGGCGGATCTGGTCGACGCCTTGAATCCGAATATCAACGGACCCACCCTCACCGCAATGAACTTGATGAATCGCATCGCGAAGATCATGTGCCCACTCCTTCTCGTCGGCATGTCGCACAACTATTGAGTTCCAGCGATCGATATCGTAGAGCGGCGGTATTCCCCAAGTGACGCTCTCAGAGCGGCATACGACGGGCTGGCTGCGATCCTCACGAAGAAAGCCTACGACATGATACGTTCCCGGCGATTGCGGCTCGAAACGCGCGATCCTAGCATCGCTATACCACTGCATCGCTACGCGCTTTCCCTCGCGCATCAGATAGAAAGCCGCTTGGGCTGCCGGAATCACGTAGTCAGGCTCGATGCAGGCCGTCCAAGCTTTCGCACTGCAATCAAGACGGACGCGCCATGTGTTCTGCGCCGCTGTATCGGGCGCGACGGTAGTTGCTTTCAAGCTACCAGCGAAAGTATGTTTTCTCAGTTGATCCAACTGATGGCGATAGAACGCCTGGACGTAATGGAACGGCGACATCCCCCATCGGTGCGCCGGGTCGGCGCGCAAGCACTCAGCCGGATAGTCGATGAAGACGCCAGCGCCCAATTCGGATTCTATGTCGGCGTATCGATCACGCAGGAAGGTGTTTGCCTGCGCGATGCGCCGGGCGTCGAATCCTTCGATTGGACGGCCATCATCCATCTCGCTGGCCCAGAAGACGCGGTTCACCCGCAGTAGATCGACCCTGTTCTTTTGCGTCAGCGCGGCGACCACCTGATGGAACCCGGCACGCCACAGCGCGACGTGCCGGTCGCTCCCGCTCGGAATCCGCCGACCTGTCAGGGGGGACGGTGCAATCGAGGCGTAATCCGCCGACTGAGTGATGACGCGCTGGCCGGTCGTCTCGAGTAGATGAAACCGTTCGTCGATCAGGTCGAGTAGCAGCACGTCGAATGTCGCTGCGGCGATCGACCGGATCAGTACCTTGCGGTGATCCGCTTCCACCATGCGACGGCGCCAGTTCGAATTCATCTCGTCGATGCGCGGCGGCAGCGGTACCGGCCCGCTGGAGAGGGTGGCCAGGCTGGTGCGTGCGTGGTAGCCGGCTATCACGATGTCTGCCGGATCGTCGGCGAACGACAGCGCATCGCGCGAGACGCAGCTGCCGACGATGAACAGTCGCATCGCGCTACTCAGGCCAATGAAATCAGTGCCAGCTCTCGCGCGATGGTCTGCCCGAAGCCAGATTGGTCCCGTACGCGCATCGAGGCTGCCTGAGACATTCGCAGGAAAAGCTGTGGATCCTCGTATAACGCACGGATCGCGGAGGCAAGTCCGTCGGCGTCATCCTCAGGTGCGAGAAAGCCGCATGACTCGTCGACAAACTCCGGCACCGCAGCAACTCTGTTGGTAATCGGCACCAGACCCGAGGACATGGCTTCATCGCGCGAGACACCCTGCGCGTCCATACGCGTTGGCGTCAGGAACACACCGTGCTCGCGATGCATCTGAGCGATCTCCGCTTGAGTCAAGAAGCGTTTCAGCAAAGTCACGTTGGCCAGATTCCGCAGCGGCTGCGTCACTTCCTCGAACAATTCTCCGTCACCAACAATCGTGATCTGCAGGTTCTTGAACCAGGGTTCATTTTTCAGACTGATGAGCGCCTTAACCGTCAGGTCGTTGGCGTACTTGCGGCTTGCGAACGGCCGGATAGATAGCAAGCGGAGCCGATCCTCTGGCGACTTGTGAGCGAACGGGAAGATATTCGGATCGATGTAGTTGTGAATGATCTCGTGAGCTACGGACGCGAGGTCGATCCTTAGGTCATCCGTCGTTTCCTGTGCAAAGTGCTGCGATACGAACACCAACCGAAGATTAGGGTGCGGCCTCAATAGGACCTCGCGCCAGAATGCCAACCGGTTGTCGCTCAACTTCTTCTGGCGTTCAACTTCGGCAGCGTCCATCCGCTCAAACTCGAATTCGCGTCGCTGCCATACTTGGATCTCGGCGCCATGCACCCACACCGTGAGCCGGATGCGATCCAGGTGTCGCTCGAGCGCCTCCCACATGGCCGCGTCGAGCAGGTGCACGAGCACGTATCGGTACCGGCCTTCGCGCAGCGCAAGGTCGAGCAGATCGCGGTCTCCCTGGATGATGTCGGTGCCCTCGAATTCGCGGAACGCGCAGGGCTCGTCCATGTTCAAGCGAAGCACATCGACGGTAGTACCCGCCGCGCGGTAGGCACGCACCCTACTGTGCACGAAGCCGTAGCGGTACAGGTCGTCGTAGGCCGGGTACTGCTTGGCCACCAACAGGCAGTCACCGGTGGGCACCAAGGTGCTTGGTCGCTCGCGCAGGTCGGCTAGCACGAGACGGTCAATCCGGACCTCGCCGCTGCCCTGCAAGCGGAGTCCGAAGCGCATGTAGCGGCAGCGAGCGGGGATGGCCATCGACTGCGCCGAGCCGATCTTCACCATGGCATGGCCTATCTTGACCTGCTGCTCATCGAGGAACTCGAATACCGTACGGACGTCGAGCGTCTCGCCGCGGGTGGCGATCAGCTCGTAGCGACTGTTCGTTTCAAGGTTCAGATCGGCGCGAGAGAACACCCGGTCGAAATAGACGTATCGATGCTTGTCGGGGTCGCCCGAGCCTCGCACATGCAGCTGGCCGTCGACGAGTTGTCCGCGCGCGCTGCGCGGCAGTATCTCTGCCAACTGTTGCGCCGAGAGGCCCGGTGCCTTTACGTGGTCGGAGCGAGCATCCTCGTACGTCGCGGCGGCGATGCGCTCGGCGCGCGGAACCAGATCGCGCGTGAGATCTAAGCCGGTGCGCAGGTTCGCCAGATCCGAGACGGTAGCCAGTGCGGCTGGTGTCGGCGACGGACCCGCATCGCGAAGGTAGTTGAACTCGTCTATGGCAATCAGGCCGTCGCCGCGCCAGTTCGCGCGCTCTAGCCCGTCTGCGTCGCCTAGTTGCAGCGACTCGAAGGCGGCGCGGCCGATCAGGCTTGCGCGCGCTGGCAGCCGCTCGACGGGTCGGTAGGCCAGTGCCCCATCCACCAACTCTGGCCTTTCGGCGCCGGGTACGCAGCGGTAGTGCGCGGCCTTGCCCACGCCGCCCGGCTGGCCGAACTGGGTGGCCAACAGGAGATCCGCGAGGTAGTTCGCACCATGGTGATCGGCGGCGCTGAGGGGGGCGATCCACCGGGCCGATGCGTAAGGCGTAGCTGCGGCAAGCGACGACGTGTCCGGGAGCACACTAACACCGTCCTTCGCTAGCGACGGCGGCGCACCAGAGCCGACGAGGCACAGGCTCGCGCCCCGCAGCGTCTGTCGCTGCCAGCCGTTTAGAAGCGCCTCGGCCTCGGCCGTGTTGCGGGGAAAGGCCACCGCACAGACGCTGCCGGCGCCGGCGGGTTCGACGACTCCGCCGCCGAGCTTATTGACGATGTAGGCTAGCCGGTGCGCGTATGTGTGCTCTGAAAACACCTTGCGTAGTCCCAAGAGCCGGAATTTGCGCCAGGTGATTTCATCGCGCAGGTCATTCAAGCGGCGACGCAGCTCGTCCGCCGCGTCCGAGCAGATCACGAGATCACCGAAGAACAGACGCACGCCACGCGAGAAGTTGCTGACCACGACCGTGTTACTCGCCAGTAGCTCGAACACGCGGCGCGCAAACATAGTCTGCGACTGCTTGATCGTGTTCATGTTGATACCGTACCGGTAGCCCTTGTACGCATGATCGATCTTGTCGAATGGCAGGTTTCCTACGATGAATGGGCGGTACTCCGGCGGGAACTCGTAATGCGGGTGCGGCTTGTCGAAGTTGCGGTCGAAGATGTCGATACGGCCGATGCTGCGTATCACTTCGAGCAAAGCGCGGAAGTCGCGCTGGCGCTCGGGGTACTTCAGGTAGTAAGAACCGGCGAAGCAGTAGCCGTCCTCGCGCGGGAAGGTTTCGACGGGGTTATGCGTCGCAGGCTGGGCTGCGAACGGCAGCAGGTATACGCGGTCGTGGCCGACCTCGCGCTTGTAACGAGCAATGCAATCGATGTCCGTGGTAAAGACGTAGTCGACCGCCCTCGCCACGTGCAGGAAGCCACCGAAGTGCACCGGATCTTCCTTGTTCCAGAATACCGTCGGTATGTGCCGGGCCTGTGCCCAGCCGATCACTCCGGCCAGTTCCTCCGATGGGTTACTGATCTTCAGCGGCCAATCCCCCTCTGCGCCTCTCCAGGCAGACTCGATGAATACCAGGTCAGGCTGGAGGGCTTCCACCTGCGCTCGCCAGGATGCGCTGCGCAAAGGCATTAGTTCGCACTCAGGCTGGAAAGAATGGTGGGTGAATTCGTCCATGATCGCGGCCACCTTTAGCTGCTTGAGCTTCGCGGGAACGCCCGCCAACATCGCGGGTTGCGGCAGTGCGGCCGGCAGCAAGATGCGCTTCACTGGAGCGCAAGTATCCAACTTCATTTTTGGGGACATGGAGAGCGCGTCAGTACTACGCTTTTCCTCCTCTGCAGGCGATTGTGCAGCCACTGAGTCGATGCTGGACATTGCAGATTCGGTCGCTCGCCGCTGCCGGGCCAACACATTGCGGTAGATACGAAACAGATTTAGTGGAAGCCACGCCATTCCACCTACCGATTGGCCGGCCGTGACGAGTGCCTGGCCGATCTGGAATGCTGCGGTTTGGCGTGTCCTCTCTAGGCGCTCGGCCAGCGCGGTCTCCCGGCGCTGGGTCGCGGCCAGACGCGCCTCCCGTACCTCGACTGTCCGGCTGAGTTTCTGGATCGCCATTTTCGACTGATCGAGTTCACGTCGAATTATGTCGGCTTCTTCGGAGAGTCTTTTGCCAGCGGCAACTTCCCGGCGAGCCTCATCAAGCTGGCTTTGTAGCATCCCACTGATTACCTGCGCCGCTTCAGATCCTGCCTTCAGTAGAGACACTTGCTCACCAAATTGGCGTTGATTATCGGCCAGCCGTTCCTCGGCAGCCTGCAACTGCGCGCTCAGTATCGATAATCGACTACCTGCTTCGCGCTCACGAATCTCGGCCTCTGCCAGCAAAGCACGCGCCTCACGTTCCTTATCTTCAGCCTTAGTGGCGCGCAAACGGATCTCGCGCAGAATTTGCCTCGACTTGTAGTCGTGCTGCGCTGACTTGGACTGCAGGTGCTGTAGACGTTCGTCGATACTCAGGCGCTCAGTCGGAATAAATAAATGCGTGGGTGTCGCGTTGAAGGTTTCCCAGTAGGTATAGTTCTGCGCCGATAACCAGTGCGCTGTTTTCCGGTAGTGCACTTCCGTGCCACATTCAACGTAGACCAGCGGACGGTCTCGCTCGAGAACGCAACGTCCTCCCTCAAGAACATCGATTTCCATGCCTTCGACGTCAAGCTTGATCACGGCAACCGGGTGGGCGAATGCAAAGCTATCAAGTGTACTTACGCGCAGGGCACCTTCACCGAGCGTCAGGTGTTGGCCGCCAAGATTGTGGGGCAAGCTCACTCCAAAGCGAGCCGCGCCGGACGACCGTGCCAGTCCTGCCTCGTGCAGGCGGACGCGGTCGCCGAAACCATTGAGCGCTATGCTCTCGCGCAAGGCGGCACAGAGTTCAGGGTTCGGCTCAAACGACTCAACAAAACAGCCCGCCACCGCAGCTAGGTATAGCGTGTGGTTACCAATGTTGGCGCCGATGTCCAGAACCAGCGAGCTAGGGGATACCCGGTCGCGAATATCCTCGAGCATATCTTGCTCGTAGGGGGTTCGGTCGGTGGCCAGCTTTTTCTGGATGTAGTCCGTAGCGGCGTGCGGTAGCACGATTCGATAGTGATGCTCCGCTACCATTAGATCTGCCACGAAGGGCAACTCTGGCGTAGAGTTTTGCAGGGCGGGTGGGAGGTCGGTAGTCATTTTGTAATTGGGCAGATCACACCAACACGCCGACCGCATCAACAACCTGCTGGCCAGCGCGAAGCCTGCCCCGCAAGCCTTGGAACTCCCGATGCGAAACCAGCACGACGATGATCTCGGCTACTGCAAGGGCGTAGTCGAGATCGACGAGTTCCGCTGCTGCTAGCGTGTGGGGAAGTGCCTCAACATTTGGCTCGACAACGAGAAGCTTCGAACTGGTGTAATTCAAGAGGTGAACAGCGATTTGAAGTGCCGGGCTCTCTCGTAGATCGTCGATGTTCGGCTTGAAGGCGAGCCCCAACACGGCGATCTTAAGATCCGAAGCCGCACATGATTCACTGCCCGTCAGTCGAGATCTGATCGCTTGTGACACCTTGCCGACCAGCCACGACGGCTTGCCGTCGTTGACCTCTCGGGCCGAACGTATGAGCTTAGCCTCGGCGGGCGTCTTCTCTACGATAAACCAAGGATCCACCGCAATACAGTGACCACCGACACCGGCGCCGGGCTGCAAGATATTTACACGCGGATGGCGGTTAGCTAGCGCAATCAGTTCCCAAATATTTATTGCCAGCTTGTCGCAGATAATCGATAGTTCGTTGGCGAAAGCGATATTCACGTCGCGAAAGCTGTTTTCCGTCAGCTTGCACATTTCAGCTGTGCGGGCGTTGGTGACAACGCACTCACCTTCTACGAAAATTTTGTAAAGCGCTACAGCTGCGAGGGAACACGCAGGCGTCATACCGCCTATGACTCGGTCGTTCTGCACCAGCTCGCGCAGAACGTGGCCGGGCAGGACGCGTTCTGGGCAGTATGCAATACGAATGTCTGAAAGCTCGCCGACCTGCTGCGGAAAAGTGAGGTCTGGGCGCGCAGCAGCAATCCAATCAGCCATCTGTTCGGTAGCACCAACAGGAGACGTAGATTCCAAAATGACCAAGTCACCCTTCTTCAGAACTGGGGCAATGGAACGGGCCGCCGCTTCAACATAAGACAAGTCTGGCTCGTGATCACCTTTAAAGGGCGTGGGTACAGCAACCAAAAATGCCTCTGCCGACTCCGGCTTCGTTGTGGCGCGAAGATATCCTTCCCTCACTACTGCTCGAACCGCCATATCTAAATCGGGTTCAATAATATGAATTTCACCTCGATTTATCGTATCAACCGCATGCTGATTTATGTCGACTCCAACGACCTTTATTCCGCGTGATGCAAAAACTGTAGCTGTGGGGAGACCGATGTAGCCGAGACCAACCACCGATATGGTTTTTCCTGTGTATCGATCAAGCATTTTATAGAGTCAATATTTAATTTTTTATAGAATTGAGGCAGTATGATTTTCTACAACTGCGTCCACAATCCTTGAACAAGCTTGCCCATCACCATACGGGTTATGCGCAAAGGCCATACGTTGATAAGTAGATTTATCTAGCATTAACTCCATTACTCCTTGAATAATTTGCTCCTCGGATGTTCCCACTAGTTTTACGGTACCCGCTTCGACAGCCTCTGGTCGCTCTGTGGTTTGTCGCATAACTAGAACTGGCTTTCCTAGTGAGGGAGCCTCCTCCTGAATCCCACCTGAGTCGGTCAAAATGATGTATGCACGTGTCATAAGATAAACAAATGGAAGGTACTCTTGTGGCTGGATGAGGTGTATGTTTTTACAGCCGCTTAGAATCCGATTGACTGGCTCCCGAACATTTGGATTTAGATGGACAGGATAGAGAAAATCATCATCCGGAAACTGTAACGCTAACTTTCTGATTGCATTACAAATCCGTTCAAATCCATCGCCAAAATTCTCCCGGCGATGTCCGGTAATCAAAATAAGTCGCGCAGATGAACGCAAGAAAAGAAACTGGTTTGAAAGCGACTGCATTAATGAAAGATCAAACTGCAACCTCTTCTTGACGATGAGTAAAGCATCAATGACCGTGTTACCAGTAACGTGAATAGTTTCTGCATTCACTCCCTCAAAAATGAGGTTGTGTTTAGCTTGTTCTGTAGGTGCGAAATGGATTTTTGCAAGTGCTCCAGTAAGTTTTCGGTTTGCTTCCTCAGGCCACGGAGAAAAGAGGTTTCCTGTACGTAAACCAGCTTCGACATGGCCTACAGCAATTTGCTGGTAATACGCTGCAAGTGTTGTAGCAAAAGTGGTAGATGTATCGCCGTGTACCAATACAAGATCAGGTCTATATTTTTTTAAGACCGGCTCGATAAGATTAAGTATTTCTCCGGTGATGGTAGAGAGTGTTTGCCCTGGCTTCATAATATTCAGATCATAATCAGGCACAATTGCAAATAAATCTAAAACTTGATCTAGCATTTGCCGATGCTGAGCCGTAACACATACCTTTGATTCAATTTCAGCGTTATCGGCAAGCGCTCTCACAAGCGGTGCCATTTTTATAGCTTCTGGTCTAGTACCAAATACGGTAAGTATTTTCATTTATAGTCCGACAATAATTCGTGCACTCACCGCAATCTGATAAACAATCTGCGTCATATCCTTCCAAATCTGCCGCGACTTCACTTCGATCTTCGGCAGCACCAAAATCTCGTCACCCGATACCACTGATGGCGAGTTTTTTAGAACCTTGAAAAACATGCTTTCCTCACCAGCTTCAGTAAAGCTTCCGTCACGACGCGCAATCACGACACGCGCAGCATCTGCGGTTTGGGTATAGCCCCCTGCTCGCTTGATATAGTCCTCCAGGCTGAGTCGGGGGTCATACGTGATGGCGTTCGGGAAAAGCACTTCGCCGCTGACCAACACCAGACCATCGCGAACCGGGACACGAATCACATCGCCGTTTTCCAACAGCAGTGCATCACGCTCATTGCTCTCGGCAATCAACACTTGGCCGCGGGGCTCAATGGACCGAGCGCGTTCCACCCATTGCAGAATTAGCGACGCTTCTTCAGATCTGAGTCTGGCCTCGTCGCTGGTGCCGCTACGGGCGGTCAGTGCGGCTGTTTCCAGACTTTTTAATGCGGTATGTAAGGCTTGTCGCTGGCGCTCTTTCACGCTCTGGCGGAATAGCTGCAAGCTTTTCTGATCTGAACGGTCAGAAAATGCGATCCGACCAAGCAGCTCACCCATTCGTGTACCGTAGGGAAGAACATATTCCTGCGCGCTCAGGTGCTCACCCTCCACGCGTACCGTGATGGTTCCCGGCTTTTTGTCGGCGGTGAATTCGACCTCATCACCATTGTTCAGCAGCACATCTATCGAATCGTTCAGCGCGTAGTAATCAATGTTTTTTTGAGTACCTGTGTTCCGAGTGACTCGTGCATGGGTGGCCTGTGCGAGCGGCTTGGCGAGTGCCATCACTTCTTCCAGGTGCTTCGCACTGCCACTAAACTCGAACCGCTTCGCGTTCTCTGCCAGACCAAGCACACGCAGGGTGTTTTGTCGCGGTCCGACCAGGATGACGTCACCATCTGCAAGCTGTACTGCAGGCGTCGTCCCGCTTAGCAAGAAGTCGTACAAGCTAACTTTGGCCCGAATCTGGCTGCCACGTTTAACCTGTACATCGAGAAAGCTGCCACGATCAGTATCGATACCGCCGGCCTGATCAAGGTAGTGCAGCAGGCTATCCATGCTGGTGCCTGCGTACATACCCGGGCGGTTGACGAAGCCGCTAATAAACACACGTACCGGTTGTGCGGCCGCGAGACTGGCATAGCTGTAGACGCTGGACTTGAAGATCGAGCCGACCGCAGAATCAACTACTCGCTGAAGATCCAGATTCTTCACTCCCAGAATCTGGAGCGGTCCCACATGGGGCAGGAAGATGTTCCCCTTCGGGTCGACGACGACCTGCGCATCGAAGTTGAATGCACCCCATAGGCGTACCTGAATGCTGTCACCGACGGCGATCGCATAGTCAGGGTTGAATTGTGTCGGCCCAGACCGGGTAAATGCGCCAGTAAACAAGTTGGCGCCGAACGCGTCACTGACATGGGTAGCCGGCTGCGTCCCATACCCATCGCCGCCGGGAAGGCTTCCATGTTGACGACTGGTGTCTAGCTGTGGCGGTAGCGGGTTATTTCCAGCAGGCAGAGGAGGCTGCTGAGTGATCCCATTAGCAGGCGCTGCCCGCGAATGCGCTGTTAGACCCTGCGACTGGACCGGCTTCGGTGTCAGCGCTCCCGGAGCAAGCGGATTCGATTGCGCGACCGTGTCGATCGGTAAGATTACCGCGCAAAGCAGCAACGAAAAAGTGAGTAGAAATTTCATGATCGGGCTCAATCCTGATGATCCCGTATCGCTGCGACGAGCAGCTTCAGCACGCCAGCCACCATAAATGCCAGCAGTGTGAAAACGATGATGTTGTAGATGCGCTGTGGCTGTAGTGGATATTCCGGCAGGTGGGGGGCTTGCAGCACCGAGAGCTTTTTGAGGGTGCGGGTCGCCTCAACGCGGCCTTTCTCCAGCGCAGCCAGTGTGCTCTTGTAGACCTCTTGCTGAAATTCCGCCTCCAGTTGCAAGCGCTGCAATTCTTCGACGGTAGTGTTCAGCGCTCTTCCTGCCGGTGCCGCCAGCTTTGCCTGTTCTCCGTTAATCTGCCGCTCGATCGCGGCCAGCTGCTGACTGATCTGGATAACGCTCGGATGGGAAGGTACGAGGTAGGCCTGCAGCGCATTGCGTTCGGTCTGGAGTTCTGCGCGCTGCGCTTCGAGTCGCCCGATAATTCCGATCAGGTTCTCCGCAGCCGCTTGCGGTGACACCATGCCTTTGCGGTTCTGGTAAGCGAGCACGGCCTGCCGTGCCAAGATGGCGCGATCAGCATTTTGCCGTACCTGCTTCTCGAGGAAGCTCACTTGCTCCCTCGCAAGCTTCCTCGCCATATCATCCATGAACCGCTCGCCGGCGGCGACCATTGTGTGGGCAATCGCGCGGGCAGTCGCAGCATCATAGGCTTCAGCCCTGATCATCAATACCCCCGCGTGCTCGTCGAATTCCACGCTGGTCCGGCTCATGAAATGCCGGTGCAACCATTCGATGGAAGGATGCTGCTGCCACATCCGGGAAAACAGATCGTGCTGCGAATCGCTGTAGTGGGCTGACAGCTTCAGCGAAAATTCCATCTCGCGCAGCATGTCGATCGATAGCAGGTAATCCCGCAACAACATCTGATCGGGACGGCTGTGACCACCCTGCCCGGCAATCAGGCTGGCGACGTCGACTGCCGGGCCTACCGCCATGTCCGTTCGCTGCACGATCACATGAGCTTCGGACACATAGCGGTCCGAAGCGAGAAAAGTCCAGTAGATGAGCGCTGCGAACGAAAACGCCGTAGCAGCAGACAGCAAACCGAAGCGCGGCCGCTTTCCTGGCCACGCAGGAAAGGCGGGCTTCGGGTCGGATAGCATGACCGTCATGCCGCACTTTCTTTGTACGCATAGAGTGCGTCATCGAGGTTTTCAAACCAGTGTGCTTTGCCTTCATGAACGTACACACCAGAAGCGCAAAATTCTTTCAGCGTTCTCTCGCTGTGGGACACCATGATCAGGCTCGAACGATCCAACAGACTTTTGAATGCGGCTGCCGCTTTCTTTTTGAACCGGGCATCGCCAGTAGCGGTAACCTCGTCGGAGATGTACACATCGAATTCAAACGCAAGTGACATACCGAACTGAAGCCGAGACTTCATGCCCGACGAGTAGGTCACGACAGGTTCGTCAAAGGCATCACCAATTTCTGCGAAATCCTGAATAGCGGCGAGGCGTTCATTCAGGGTTGCTTCGTGGCCGTGGACTCGACAAACAAATATGGCGTTCTGCCTGCCGGTCAATGTACCTTTCAGACCGCTACCCAAGCCCATCGGCCAGGAGACCGAGCACTGGCGCTCGATACGGCCACGGTTCGGCCGATCAATGCCGCCGATCAGCCGTAACAAGGTTGACTTGCCAGCACCATTCGCACCAACCAGACCGACACTGCGTTTAGCAGGTATCTGCAGCGACACGCCTTCCAATATCCATCGGCCCGGACCATGCTTGGTCAGGTAGCGCTTGTAGACGTCCTCGACCAGAATCATTGCGCCAATACCTTCCACTCGAAATGCCGCAGCAGCAGTAGACCGGCAAAGGCAAGCACCAGCGCGCATACATACGGATAAGCGAGATTCGCCTCCGGTACCGCGTGATAGTGAGGCGCTATACCTAGTCGCAGCTGCTCAAGCAGGTGAGCGAGCGGATTCAGCATCAGCCATTCGCGCAGGACAGGTGGCAGCACGGACAGGGGAAAGACGACGCCGGAAATCAGGTACAAAGGGCGGCTGGCCAGATCGATGACGGTGCCAAGTTCAGGTACGAGATCGCTCGCCAGTGCAACCAACAAACCCCACCCCACGCCGAGCAGCCAGGCGCATAGCAGGGCCAGCAGCACGCTGAGTGGCGCTTCAGGCAGGAAAGGATGGCCCAGCAGGCTTGCTCCACAAAATACGATCGTGCTCAGCACTATCATCAGCGCGCCTTCAAGCAGAGCACGCGATATGAATGTATCGAGTGGCTTGACCTGCCGATACGAAAATAATGATCGGTTCCCTGCCAGCGCCTCGCTGACCTGAGATGCCGTTCGACGGAACAAGAAGTAAGCCATCAGTCCGGACAGCAGCCAGATGACGGTATCGATACCACCAACTGATCGCAGTTTGACCACGGTATACAGCGTCGTCAGATAGGCGGCATGAAACAGCGGCTCAACGATCAGCCACGCCCATGCCGCCCGGTTCGCGAATAATCGGCGCAAGGCTTCACGCATCAGTAAAGCGTGCCAGACCCCCAGCATGACCTGCGCTGGCGTGCGCTGCTGAACCAGACTGCGCTCAACCCGCATGGCTGGCCTTTCGGAGGTGTGAATTCTTGGTGTGCCAGCCCAGGTCTGCTGACGATGGGTCATACAGCGCCACCGGCACTTGGGTGAGCACTTTCAGCGTTCGGTGAAAGTGCGCAGCTTTTTCCGGATCGGGCTTCCGGGGGTTACGCCAGAACGTGTCCAGTGGCTGTCTGTCGACAACGTCCGGATGATCGTAAATAGCCTGGCCCATCACTTTCAGGGGCGCGTTATGGTCGATTGCTTGCAGGCCTACGGTGCTATTGATGGTGATAACGCCGGCTGTTTTTTCCAGCAACTGGTAAATTCTGCAGGCGCAAACGAAGATCACGCGGTGGCGAATGCCATAGCGCTCTGCCATTGAAAGAATCGACTTCCGCATGCCGAGATGACCTCGCGCCAGCGGGTGCTGTTTTATGACTAGCTGGGCATCCTCAGAAGCATGGTCAGCAAAGGACTGCATGACTTCTTCAACAAATGGAAGTACACCGAGAAAGCGGCTATGGTGAACAACCTGCGCATCGCTATTGATCTGTAATGGAACGAAAAAGTAGGGCCGGTTGATGTCGAGGCGGGCCAGGGATTTACGATCCTGCCAGCGCGTGATCGGGTAATGAATCGCTGCGCCTATCCAGTAGCTGGCATAGCGGATTATCGAGTGATGACGATGATGAACATAGCCGGGGAAACGACGACTACCTAGGCGCAGGAACAGGTAGTAGAACATCGCATAGCTGGTCATACGTAAACGATGATTTTTTACCTTCGCCGGCGCGAGCGTTGAGTCCGAGCCAAGATCAGCCAGACGGTAAGTTTCCAGCGTGGCCGATTCTGCGTTCACTCCCCCAGCTTCCAATGTCATGAATCCGGGACGGATGTAGCCCTCTTCCATCACAAAGACACGGATGCCCATCAGATGACAAATACGGATTGCCTCTTGGTGGTACGCGCGGCTTTGGCCAAACAGAAGAACACCATTGATTCCGTGCCGCGAAATCAGACGCCTCAGATGCTGTGGCCATTCACGAAACGTATGACGGTACGCGACCGCTTCAGGGTCGCTGCAAAACAACTGGTCGCCGCCGTTGAAAACTACGCGAAGTACACGATGGCCAACGGATCGCTTCCACTGAGCGATCCGATCAAAGAAAGGGCCGATGGGGCCCTGCAGCATGAGCAAGGATTCGGTTTGAGCAAGTTCCTCAAGCGCGGGATTGCCCTGACAGGGAATCCGGTCGTCGCCAGGATTGACTGGCGAAGTCGTGGCCAACTGTACAAGGCGCAGCCTCGCTTTTGTTGGCAGTACTGAATCGCGAACGCCTGCTTCCGTCCACACCACATCAAAGGGGGGACGATTGCAAGCGTCGGTTGGCGGCACGGAATCGGCAGGCAACAACGCATGCCCGCGAGACTGACCACGCAATTTTTTAGATACATCTGTCATAACGGTGGGGATTCTCTATGGAAACACACCACCTATTGCCAACCGCTGGTTGCAATATGCAAGTCGTCATTGCAAGCCATTATTGGCATTTTTTAGAACTATCTCGGCAATACTCTGTGGCAATAAATTGGCAGGAAATACCGATTCACTGCTGTCACCTCATTCGTCTCCGAGAAATCCGGCATGAACGCCAGTCGTAAGCTTGCCAGTCACCTGTTCGCTAGTGCGTTGCGCGATGCCTTGGTTGATGCCCACGGGCGGCTGCCCTCTGCCGCAAAATTCGCTGATGCATTCAATCTGAGGGCGTACGGCACGAGCACCATAACGCGGGAAACGGCAAGGAAATGGCTTAGGGGCGATACCATGCCGGAAATCGGAAAGATGAGAGTTCTGATTCATTGGTTGAATCTGAACCCCTCTTCATTCCTCCAACCGGTTCTGGTGGATGTGACGACAGACAGGCACTCCGGGGAGTGCTCGACCACTGACAGATCGAACGTACGTCAGGTGCTGGCCGAAATACTTCCCTTCCTTGATGACCAATCCGTAGAAGCCCTGTACCTGACAGCGACGGCTATGCAGGCGTTGCGGAAGAAGGAAATTACTGCAGAACCTGTCAATATGGCCGGCGCAAGCCTGATTCGGAATCAGGAGGCCTGAATACTTGCTTTTCATCGGCTCAGGACTCCAGCGTGCATGGCAAACTTCGCACCATGGAGAGTAGACTGCGCCGCCATTTGCACACGCCTCGACGGCTTTTGCGCATTATTAGTCGTCTGCGGTGGGATCCATCCCGGGAAATAGCACTTCCGTATACCCGAACTTAGAGAAATCCCGAACCCGCATCGGATACAGCATCCCGATCAGGTGGTCGCATTCATGCTGCACCACACGTGCATGAAAACCGTCCACCTCGCGGCTGATTGGTGTGCCTAGCGGATCAAAGCCGCTGTAATGCAGCCGGGTGTGGCGCGGCACCACTCCACGCAAGCCCGGCACAGACAAACAACCTTCCCAGCCGTCTTCCATTTCGTTGGTCAGCGGCGTGAGCACAGGATTGAGCAGCACCGTCTCCGGCACCGCCGGCGCATCGGGATAACGCTCGTTTCTGCTGAAACCGAAGATGACAAGCTGCAGGTTCACACCGATCTGCGGCGCCGCCAATCCCACGCCATTGGCCGCGTGCATGGTGTCGAACATATCAGCGATCAATGCATGCAGTTCGGGGGTGTCGAATGCATTGACAGGCTCGGCCACGCGCAAGAGTCGCGGATCGCCCATCCTCAAGATATCGCGAACAGCCATCTCAGCCTCGCTGCCTCAGCCACTCCGCAAACGCCGCACCCGTCTCCGGATGCTGCATCCCGATCTCTACCGAGGCCTGCAAGTAGCCGAGCTTGGAACCGCAATCAAAGCGACGCCCGTGATAGCGGTAAGCCAGTACGGTTTCATACTGCATCAGCGCCTCAATACCATCGGTCAGCTGGATCTCGCCGCCGGCGCCTTTACCGATCTTCTCAAGACACGCAAAGATGCGATTGGTCAGCACATAGCGGCCCACGACGGCCAGCGTCGATGGCGCGACTTCAGGCGCAGGTTTCTCGACGATGCCATTCACTTTCTCGAGCCGGTCGCCGAAGGCCTCGGTACTGACGATGCCGTATTGTTTCGTATGTTCGCGCGGCACATCCTGCACGCCCAGAATACTTGCCTGCTCGCGTTCGAACTGTTTGGTCATCTGCGCCGTCACGCCAGGTCCGCCGGGCTCACCCTGCATGAAATCGTCAGCGAGGAGGACGGCGAACGGGTCGGACCCCACAATGGGTTTCGCGCACAGCACCGCATGCCCGAGACCCAGTGCCTGCGGCTGGCGAATGTACATGCAGTTCACATGTTTCGGGATCACGTCGCGCACCATGGCCAGCAGTTTTTCCTTGCCGGCGGCCTCGAGCTCGGCCTCAAGTTCATAGGCCTTATCGAAGTGATCCTCAATCGCGCGCTTGTTACGGCCGGTGATGAAGATCATCTCGGTGATACCCGCCTCAACCGCTTCCTCCACCGCATACTGGATTAGCGGCTTGTCAACGATGGGCAGCATTTCCTTCGGCTGCGCTTTGGTCGCCGGAAGAAAACGACTGCCGAGACCAGCAACCGGGAAGACCGCTTTTCTGATGATGGTACTCATTCGGAACTCTCCAGTAACTTCAACAATCCTGCCTCGTCAAGAATCGCAACGCCGAGTTCTTCGGCCTTCGCCAACTTGCTGCCAGCTTCTTCGCCAGCGACGACATAACTGGTTTTTTTCGAGACCGAACCTGCAACCTTACCGCCGGCGGCCTCGATCATGGTCTGCGCCTCGTCACGCTTGAGCGTTGGCAGCGTGCCGGTCAGTACAAAGGTCTTGCCAGTCAGATGCGTCGCGCGTCGCTCGGGTTCGGATTCTTCCCAATGGATACCGGCCGCACGTAATTGTTCGATCAGTTCACGGTTCAAGGGATCAGACAGGAAACCAAGGATCGATTGCGCGACCACGGGTCCGATGTCATCCACCGCCAGCATGTTTTCCTCGTCGGCTGCCAGCAGCGCATCCAGCGTGCCGAAATGGCGCGCGAGCGCCTTCGCAGTCGATTCGCCGACATGACGGATACCTAGCGCGTAGATGAATCGCGCCAGCGTTGTCGACTTTGATGTCTCGAGCGCGTCGAGCACGTTCTGCGCAGACTTCTGTGCCATGCGCTCCAGCTCCGCCAGCGTGGTGAGGCCGAGCTTGTAAAAATCCGCTTGCGTTGTGACCAGTCCTTTATCAACCAGTTGTTCGACCAGTTGCTCACCCAAACCTTCGATATCCATCGCTCGGCGCGATACGAAATGCAGCAGACCACCCTTGCGCTGCGCTGCGCATTGAATCCATCCGCCCGAGCAACGCGCGATAGCCTCTTCCTCTAAGCGCACGATCGCCGAGCCACATACCGGACACGCAGCCGGCATCACGAACTCACGCGCATCTGCCGGACGTCGCTCCGGCACAAAAGCCACTACTTCGGGAATCACATCGCCTGCGCGGCGCACGATGACACTGTCGCCGATACGGATATCTTTACGTCGGACTTCATCTTCGTTGTGCAAGGTTGCATTGGTGACGGTCACACCACCGACCGACACCGGCGCCAGCCGCGCCACCGGCGTGATCGCCCCGGTGCGGCCTACCTGTACTGTGATGTCCTGCACGATCGTGGTTGCCTCTTCAGCAGGGAATTTGTGTGCCAGTGCAAAGCGCGGCGCGCGCGACACGAAACCAAGCGCTCGCTGCTGGTCAACGCGGTTGACCTTGTACACCACGCCATCAATGTCATACGCGAGCGATGCACGCTTCACAGCGATGCTATTGAAGAACGACAATAGCCCGTCGGCGCCCTGCACCACCGCGCGCTCTGCGCACACCGGAATGCCAAGCGTCTGGTACCAGTCGAGCAGCCCGCGATGGGTGTCGGGCAAGTCGGCGCCGTCAAGATGGCCAATGCCGTAAGCGAAGAAGCGCAGGCTGCGCTGCGCGGTGATGCGCGGATCCAGCTGGCGCAGGCTACCGGCGGCCGCATTACGCGGATTCGCGAATTCCTTCTGGTCTGCGTCACGCTGACGCTGATTCAGCCGCGCAAAATCTGCCTTGAACATCAGCACCTCACCGCGCACATCAATGATGGCCGGTGGATGCTCGGTGTGCAGTCGCAGCGGTATTGAACGAATAGTGCGGATGTTTGCGGTCACGTCCTCTCCGGTCGCGCCGTCACCGCGCGTCGCGGCCTGCGTCAGCAAGCCATTCACATAGCGCAGGTTGATCGCGAGTCCATCGAACTTCAGCTCACACGCATACTCGACCTGCTGCGAGGCTCCCAAGCCTTCGCTGACGCGGCGGTCGAAGGCGCGGATGTCTTCCTCGGCAAAGCCGTTGTTAATCGACAGCATCGGCACGTCATGGCGCACCTGCGCAAACTCAGGCAGTGGCGCACCACCCACGCGTTGCGTCGGGGACTCCGGTGTGATCAGTTCGGGATGCGCCGCTTCCAGCTGCTGCAGCTCGCGGAATAAAGCGTCGTAGTCGGCGTCGGGGATGCTCGGGTTGTCGAGCACGTAGTACGCGTGCGCATGGTGATTCAGCGCTTCATGCAGCCACGCGGCACGCGCGCCCCAGTCCTCAGGCGCGGGTTCGGCGGCCGCAGCGCCGAACAGGTCGTGCTGCGCCATCAGGCAAACAAGCGATGCGCGAGCGGCGAGCCCGCGGGCAGGCCGGCATGATCCATCGCGCGATAGAAATCACCCACCTGTTCGGAAATCGCGGCCAGCGTCGCATCGGGCAACGGCTGCCCTTCGTCATCGACGACGGTACCGGACAGACGGCTAGCCAGCGTCTTCGAGAAGGCCGTCATCGCCTTGAAGCCGCCACGATCCGGTGCCACCAGCGCGATCGGCAACAGCAGCGTGATCTGGGTGCTGGTGTCATTCGCGGGATTGGCATTGATGCTGGCCGAGAAAAGAAGCCCACCTTCACCATCCGGCATCACCAGCTTGCCGTCCGGGCGGAGCTCCATGCCCTGCCGCTGCAGCGCGGGCCTGAGGGTCGATATTGGCCAAGGGTCAGCAGACGCGCGAACATTAATCGACAGCTGCGCATCGAATTCCTGCACCATCTGGTGCAGCTCGCGGGCAGTCGCAATCGCCGCAGGCATGTCGGGCAATTCGGGACGAGCGCCGAGATCGTCCGCCATCTGGTCAAGTCGGGATGCGAGTTCGGAAAACTCCAGCTCAGTCAGCGACCCGCTACGCGTGGCCATTTGCACGCCAACCTGAAGTTCGTCATACACACCTCCGACCGCGACCGGCTCCCAGTACCCGGCCTCATTCTGGCCAACCACGCGCACCGGCTTGCTTCCGACCAGATGCAGATGCTGAAAGGCCTGAACCAGCTTCTCGCCGCGCAAAGGCGCGTCCAGCATCACGGGAATAATGCAATCAATCAGCGGATCGAGCGGCGAGCGACGCTGCGCGGTTGATGTGTAGACCATGCCGCGTGAGGCCGGCACTGCGTCGTCATCTGAGAACTCAGGTGTCGGGCGCATGCTGCTTGACGACGGCGCATGCAGTGCGCCGGCTTCAGCCTCTTCAGCCACCAGATCGGGGCCCTCAAACGGTGACAGCACCGGTTCCTGCCGGTGCGGTGAGTGACCCTCGCCCATCAATACGTCATCGTGCGCGGTCGAGAAAGCCTGCTCGACCGATTTCTTCGCGCGCCATTCCTGCCATTTGTTGTAGGCGATTACGCCCGCGACGATCACGCCACCAATCGCGACCAGGCTTTCCTGCAGCTCAACCATTCGAAGCTCTCTCTGTCGAGAATATTCAATAAAGAAACATTTTAACGGAGATTAGCGCCGCTTTCGGCGAATTTCGCGGGAATCCGCGCGGATTCGACGAAGCCGCCCCGCCATCGGATTGCCTTCTTAGAAAGTTGACAATCGTCAATGCTTCACGATGCTTTGTCATTACGATAACTATCGAACACACAGCCAGGGAGGAAGCCGGATGTCCAATTCGTCAGAAATCAAGCTGAACAACCTGAACACGCTGTCGCTGCGGCCGCTGCTACGTCGCGCGCGCCAATGGTGGTACAAGCGCGCCGAGGAGCATTATCTGATCTGCGCCGCCGTCGAGCATTCACGCGCGCGCGAGGCCGAAGAGAACGAGGCCTACTATCAGAAACGGGCCGCAATGATCCGCTCCGCACTACTGCTCGACTAGGAGCCGATCTCGTTAGGCCGCTTGCAGCGCTGGCGTTACCTTGCAGTACATCTGTGCTGTCTGCGGCACTGCCGCCTTGCCATCGACCTAACGAGACAGGCTCTAATCGTTGCGCTCAGGCCGCCTGCTGCTCGGACGCAAAATTCGATGCCGCATCCATGTCCACGGCCACGATGCGCGACACGCCCTGTTCCTGCATCGTCACGCCGATCAGCTGCTGCGCCATTTCCATCGCGATCTTGTTGTGCGAGATGAACAGGAACTGCGTGTGCGCCGACATTTTCTTGACCATATTGCAGAAGCGCTCGGTGTTCGCGTCGTCCAGCGGCGCGTCCACCTCGTCCAGCAGACAGAACGGCGCCGGGTTCAACTGGAAAATTGAGAACACCAGCGCGGTCGCGGTCAGCGCCTTCTCGCCACCGGACAGCAAGTGAATCGTCGCATTCTTCTTGCCCGGCGGCTGCGCCATCACCTGCACACCCGAATCCAGAATTTCTTCGCCCGTCATCACCAGTTTCGCATTGCCGCCACCGAACAGAATCGGGAACAGCTCGCCGAAATGATGATTCACCTTGTCGAAGGTATCTTTCAGCAGATCGCGGGTTTCCATATCAATCTTGTGAATCGCGTCTTCCAGCGTCGTGATCGCTTCGACCAGATCGGCGTTCTGCGCATCCAGGAATTGCTTGCGCTCGCTGGCCTGTGCCAGTTCATCGAGCGCCGCCAGATTCACAGCGCCCAAGGCATTGATCGCATTCGTCAGGCGCGTGACCTCACCCTGCAGATAGGACGGACGCATCTCATCGGTCAGTTTCTCCGCCAGTACGGCCTCATCGGCGCCGGTGTTTTTCAGCGCTTCATCGAACTGCTCCTGATTCAGGCGCGCCGCCTGTTCCTTCAGCTGCAACTCAACAATACGATCGCGAATCGGCTGCAGGCCGCGTTCGGCCGCCAGCTTGGACTCGTCATGCCCGCGCATGCGCTGCGTCAGCTGGTCCAGCTCATGCCGCGCATTCGCCAGCACCAGCTCCTGCTCGCTGCGACGCTCCAGCAGTGACTGCAGACCCGCCTGCGCCGCCTGATCATCCAGCTGCTCCAGCTCCAGCGTGCCCTGCTCCATGCTCGCAAACAGCTGCGCCGACTGCTCCAGCGCGGTGGTGATGCTGCGCTTTAATTCCTCGATCCGTGTCTCATGCGCACGCTGCGCGAATTCAGCCTGCTGCGCGGCCAGCTCCAGTTCACGAATCTGATCGCGCGCGCCGTTCAATGCTGCTTCGCGCTCCAGATAGACGGTCTGACCGTCTTCATGCGATTCCTGTACCTGACCGAGTTCGAGGTCGAGCTGTTCCAGCGCCTGCTCGGCCTGCGCCTGAATCTGTTGCTGCTCGGCTTCCTGCATCGCGATCTCGGCGAGGTCGCCCTCGATCTGCGTGCTGCGCTGACTGAAGCGCTCGACCGATTCGGTCAGTTTCAGCAAATCGATCTGCATGCCATGCAGCATCTGCTGCAGTGAGGACACCTTCTGCGTCAGTTCTTCCAGACGCTGCGTGCCCTGCGTCAGCGCGGCATCGGCACGTACCGAGCGCTGACGCGCTTCGTCGGCCAGCATCTGCTGCGCACGTACCTGCCGAACGAGATTATCGATTTCCTGCTGACGCGCCAGCATGCCGTCCTGCTCGGAATCCGACGCATAGAAACGTACCGACAGCTTGCTGATCAGGTGTCCTTCCCGCGTGACCAGCGTTGCACCCACCGGCAGCTTCGAACGATCCGCGAGCGCCGCAGCAGCATCTTCCGCAATGAACACGTTATGCAACCAGTCCTGCATCAATGCGCGCAGGCCCGGATCATCGACCTTCATCATCGCCATCAGCGGCTTCAGGCCAGCCGGTGCGTTGTCGGCCGGCGCAGACGTACCACTGAGCGAATACAACGACAGCTTGGCCGGCGGCGCATCGCTGAAGAAAGCTTTAGACCAGTCGAGGTTCGACACTTCCAGCGCACCGGTGCGCTCGCGCAGCACGGATTCCAGCGCGGTTTCCCAGCCCTGCTCAATCGACAGCTTTTGCCACAGGCGCGGCAGCTTGCCGAGCTCATGCTTGTTCAGCCAGGGCGCGACCTTGCCCTCGGTCTGCACGCTTTCCTGCAGCTGCTTCAGTGCGGCGAGGCGGGCTTCCAGCTGTGCGTGATTCGCGGTCTCGTTGTTCACCGTTTCCTGCGCGTCGCGGCGTTCCTGCTCCAGCCTTGGCTGCATGTCGCGCGCTGCGCTCAGCTCGGACTGCGCCTGTTCCAGTTGCGCTGCTTTTTCCTCCACCTGCGCCTTCAGATTATTCAGGTGCGTGGTGTCGGGCAAGGCCAGCTGATTTTTTTCCTGCGCCAGACGTTCACGACGCTGCGTCAGGTTGCCGAGAATATTCGAGGCATTGCGCTGATGCGCGGACTCAAGCTCGATGCGCTGCTGCACCTGCTGTATCTTCGAGCGTGACTCGCTGGTCGCAAGCTGCGCATTACGCCAGGCTTCCTCGATCGCGGGCAGCGCCTCCTGCCTGCCCTGCAAGGCTTGCTGCGCCTCGCCCACGCGCATCGCGTGGCCTTCGAGGTCCACCTCGGCCTGCGTCAGCTCGTCCTGGAATTGCGTGCTCTGTCGCTGCCACTGCTCGCGTTGCGCTGTGAGTGAGTTCAGCTGAGTCTGCAGACGGGTGCGGGATTCAATCACGAACTTGATCTGCGCCTCGAGGCTGCCGATCTCGGAGTTCGTCTGATACAGCGCGCCCTGTGCCTGGTGCATGCGGTCGCCCGCAGCGTAGTGTTCCTGACGCAGGTGCTCCAGCTCGGCTTCCACATGACGCAGCTTCGCAGTCTGCTCCTCGAGCTCGGTCTGCGCCTTCTCGATATCGCGGAAGAATTTCTGCTGCTCGTTCGCAGCTTCCTTCTTGCGCAGCAGCCACAGCAGCTTCTGCTTCTCTTCCTGATCGCCCTGCAGCTCGTGATATTTCTGTGCGACCTCAGCCTGTGCCGCCAGCTTCTCGACGTTCACATTCAGCTCACGCAGGATGTCATCAACACGCTGCAAATTCTCGCGCGTGTCCTGTAGACGATTCTCGGTTTCGCGGCGGCGTTCCTTGTACTTCGACACACCCGCAGCTTCCTCGAGGAAGATGCGCAGCTCTTCCGGGCGTGCCTCGATGATGCGCGAGATCATGCCCTGCCCGATGATCGCGTACGCACGCGGACCGAGGCCGGTGCCTAGGAAGATGTCTTGGATGTCACGGCGGCGCACTGCCTGATTATTAATGTAATAAGTCGAGGTGCCGTCACGCGTCAGCGTGCGCTTCACCGAGATCTCGGCAAACGTGCTCCACTGGCCGGCGGCCTTGCCGGCGCTGTTATCAAATACCAGCTCCACCGATGAGCGTCCGGCCGGCTTGCGCGTGGTCGTGCCGTTGAAGATCACGTCCTGCATCGATTCGCCGCGCAGCTCGGAGGCTTTCGATTCGCCGAGCACCCAGCGCACCGCGTCAATGATGTTGGACTTGCCACAGCCGTTCGGGCCAACCACGCCGACCAGCTGGCCGGGGACCTCGAAATTGGTCGGGTCGACGAAGGACTTGAAGCCTGAGAGTTTGATCGAGGTTAACCGCACGTCTTTTCCAACTTAAAAAAAGAGAAACCGGGCGGCTAGCCCGGCGGGTCAGTTTCAGAACCGCGTCATCATAACACCCGGGATTCGCGAAACCGAGTTCCCTGAGGGGCAAAGTCGTCTCAGACGCACAGGTATAATCCGGCAGCCCGAAAACCTACCCATTGCCTTCTCTTTCCCTGTGAATCCGCTACTTGCAAAGCTGCAGCCTTATCCTTTTGAAAAGCTCCGTCAGCTGTTCGCCGGCGTGACGCCGAATGCGGCGTATACGCCGATCAGTCTTGGCATCGGCGAACCGAAGCATCCGACGCCCCGGTTTATCCAGCAGTCGCTGGCGGACAACCTCGGTGGCCTCGCAAACTATCCGACCACCGCCGGCAGCGACGCATTGCGCGCCGCGATTTGCGGCTGGCTGGAACGGCGCTATCAGTTACCGACGCTGAACCCGGCCACGGATGTGCTGCCGGTCAATGGCTCGCGCGAAGCCTTGTTCGCGCTGGCGCAGGCCGTGATCGATCCGGCGGCCAAATCCATCGTGGTCTGCCCGAACCCGTTTTATCAAATCTATGAAGGCGCCGCCTTCCTCGCCGGCGCCGAGCCTTTCTGCGTGAACTCGGACCCGGCGCGCAACTTCGCGCCGGATTTCTCGACGGTGCCGGCAGATATCTGGCCGCGCGTGCAGCTGCTCTACATCTGCACGCCGGGCAATCCGACCGGTGCGGTGCTTACGCTGGACGACTGGAAAGACCTGTTCGCGCTGTCCGACAAATACGGCTTCGTGATCGCCGCCGACGAGTGTTATTCCGAGATTTACTTCGGCGGCAGCAAGCCGCTGGGCGCGATGGAAGCCGCGCATAAACTTGGCCGAGGCTACGATCGCCTGATCGCATTTTCCAGCCTGTCGAAGCGCTCGAACGTTCCCGGCATGCGCTCTGGCTTTGTGGCCGGCGATGCCGCGATCCTGAAGCAATTCCTGCTTTACCGCACCTACCACGGCAGCGCGATGAGCCCGTCGGTGCAGTCCGCCTCCATCGCTGCATGGAATGACGAGACGCATGTTGAAGAGAACCGTGCCAAATACCTGCGTAAATTCCAGCAGCTCACACCGATGCTGGCCGAGGTGCTGGACGTGGCGCTGCCCGATGCCGGCTTCTACCTGTGGGCCAAGGTGGATAAGCTGGCCAGCATCACCGACACCGAATATGCGAAGCGGCTGTACGCCGAATATAATGTGACCGTTTTGCCGGGCAGCTATGTCGCGCGCGATGCGCACGGCGTCAACCCCGGCGCGAACCGCATTCGGATGGCGCTGGTCGCCGAAGTGGAAGAATGCCTCGAAGCGGCCCAACGTATCGTCGAATTCACCCGCAAGCTGGCCGCCTGATTTTCAATCCCCTGACATTTAGAAAAACCATGACACAACAACTGCAAAGCCTCATCGACAACGCCTGGGAAGAGCGCACCAATTTTTCGCCGAAGTCCGCACCGGCTGACGTCCGTGACGCAGTCGCTGCCGTGCTCGAGCAGCTGAATCAGGGAACGCTGCGCGTCGCGCAGAAAGACAGCGGCCAGTGGGTCGTGAACCAGTGGGTCAAGAAGGCTGTGCTTCTGTCCTTCCGTCTGGAAGATAACGTTGCGATTCCGGGCGGTGGCGGCATGCAGTTCTATGACAAGGTACCGACCAAGTTTGCGAACTACACGGCGGATGATTTCGCCAAGGGCGGCTTCCGCGTGGTGCCCCCAGCCGTTGCACGTCGTGGTAGCTTCATTGGTAAGAACGTGGTGCTGATGCCTTCCTATGTGAACATCGGCGCGTATGTGGATGAGGGCACGATGGTTGACACCTGGGCCACCGTCGGTTCCTGCGCACAAATCGGTAAGAATGTGCACCTGTCCGGCGGCGTCGGCATTGGTGGCGTGCTGGAACCGATGCAGGCGAACCCGACCATCATCGAAGACAACTGCTTCATTGGCGCCCGCTCGGAGGTGGTCGAAGGCGTGATCGTCGAAGCGAACTCGGTGATCTCGATGGGCGTGTATATCGGCCAGTCGACGAAGATCTATGACCGCGCAACTGGCGAAGTGACTTATGGCCGCATTCCGGAAGGCTCGGTCGTTGTGTCCGGCAACCTGCCGTCGGCCGATGGCAAATACAGCCTGTACTGCGCCGTGATCGTCAAGCGTGTGGATGAGAAGACCCGCGCGAAGACATCGATTAATGAGTTGCTGCGGGATTGATGATCACCCTCTACGGTATCCCCAACTGCGACACCGTCAAGAAGGCCCGCACCTGGCTCGACGAGAGTGGTCACGCCTACACCTTCCACGACTTCAAGAAAGCCGGGCTCGACAAGGCCACGGTCGCATCCTGGCTGAAGCAGGTGTCGTGGGAAACACTGGTCAATAAAAAGGGCCTGACCTGGCGAGGCCTGACTGATGCAACCAAAGCCTCTGTCGTCGATGCCGCCAGCGCAAGCAAACTCATGTTGGACAACACCAGCGTGATCAAGCGTCCCGTGCTGTGCACGAATAACCAGGTGCTGGTCGGCTTCGACCCCGCCCTCTACGAAAAGACCCTGCAAGCATGAGCAAGACCCTCGCGCTGACCGAAGAACTGATCTCGCTGCATTCCGTTACGCCAGCGGATGGTGGCTGCCAGCTGAAGATGGCGGAACGGCTGTCACCGCTGGGTTTCAAGTGCGAGACCATCGCGTCCGGTGACGTGACCAATCTGTGGGCACGACGCGGTAACGCGCAACCACTGCTGGTATTTGCTGGTCACACCGATGTCGTACCCACAGGTCCGCTGGAACGATGGTCTTCCGATCCGTTCACGCCGACGCATCGCGACGGCAAGCTGTATGGTCGCGGCGCTGCTGACATGAAGACTTCGCTGGCGGCGATGGTGGTCGCGGTCGAGGAATTCGTCGCCACGCATCCGAACCACAAAGGCTCCATTGGTTTCCTGATCACCAGCGACGAGGAAGGACCAGCAATCGACGGTACCGTGATCGTCTGTAATCAGCTCAAAGCGCGTGGTGAACAACTCGACTACTGCATCGTCGGCGAACCGACCTCGGTGAAACAGATCGGCGACATGATCAAGAACGGCCGCCGCGGCACCATGTCCGGCAAGCTGACTGTCAAGGGTGTGCAGGGACACATCGCGTATCCGCATTTGGCGAAGAACCCTATCCATCGCGCCGCGCCCGTGCTGGCTGAGCTGGTGGCTATCGAATGGGACAAGGGCAACGAGTACTATCTGCCCACTTCATGGCAGGTGTCGAACATCCATGCCGGCACCGGCGCATCGAATGTGATTCCCGGTGAGTGTGTGATCGATTTCAACTTCCGCTTCTCGACTGCCAGCACCGTTGAAGGCTTGCAGAAGCGCGTGCATGAAGTGCTGGACAGGCACGGGCTTGAGTACGAACTGAAATGGACCGTTGGTGGCCTGCCCTTCCTGACCCCGCGCGGCGAACTCAGCAATGCGCTGTCCTCCGCGATCAAGGCAGAGACCGGTCTCGAGACTGAACTGTCGACGACCGGCGGCACCTCGGATGGTCGTTTTATTGCGCAGATCTGTCCGCAGGTAGTCGAATGCGGACCCACGAATGCGAGCATCCACAAAATTGATGAACATATCGCCGTTACTGAAATCGAGCCGCTGAAAAACATCTACCGGCGGACGATGGAGAATCTGCTGCTGTAAGTTGGCATAGTCCGCCGATGAGGCAGTAGCGACGCGAACCGCCGCTGCCGCAGCGTTACCGAACTCCCTTTCCAAGCTGCATTGAAAGGAGTTCAGCATGAGCATGCCGCCCTCTGGCCATCCCGCGCCTGGCATTTCGGCGTCGTCCACCCCCACTACTCCCGCCCCGACCGTGGCACCTCGCAACCAGCAGCCCGACGCACCCGTCGGGGTGCAGCCACCCTCGATGCAGACGCTATCGACCAAGCGCCATGACGAATTACTTCACATCCTGCAAGATGTCGATACCCTGCCCGCAGAAGCGCTGATGAAGTCTGACCTGCCTGAACAGGCAGATCGCCTGCTCACCGAGATCAATGCATCAAGGGAGATGCTGGCAACAACAAAGCGTACCCGACGTTTCCAGCTGTTCGACAAAGGCGATGACGTCAACCGACTTCTCGCCAAACTGGAAATCGAGTCACGACGCGGAAACATCCCCGCGCCTTACCCTATCGACAAAGATCCGCTCGGGCTCGAGGCCTGGGCCGCTCAGCACAGTGCGGATCAGGTTGCCGCGATCGCCAAGGAATTCCCGGTAGTTCGCAATGCGCTGTGCGTGTATCTGGATGCATCGGGAACCAATCACCTGGCCCGAACCTTCCATGCCGGGAAAAACATCGACTTTGAACTGGATCTGCGCGCGAAAAAAACATGGAGAATTTTCCCCGCTTTCGATGCTATTCACGCAGGGCCTGCGGCCAACTTCATCGTGCTGATGAAGGCACTGCTGTTTTTGGTTAACCGTGATGCTGCGATTCCGCGCGTAACTCAGTGCCTGGAAGATTTTATCGAGGTCAGACGGGAGGATGAGATAGTCAGCCTGATCCAGCACTGCAAAGCATTCTCGTGGCCAGATACGATCGCCTTCGTCCCGGAGAGCAAGGCCTTCTTTGAGGCCAGAACCCATGACCATCCGGTGGAAAATACCCTGTTCGAACTCATCGCGCCGATTGTCGCAACGCATCCGACAAAGTCGAATCTCATCTCGCTGATGGCGGACATGAATCCGTCAGGACTGATGTGGGCCTTGAAGCCCTCGAGTTTCAAGCCAACAGACGCGATGATTGCCAATGCCCAAACCGCCGAGGGCCGGGAAGCGCTTCGACGGCTAAAAACTCAGGATTGACGCGCGGACGAGGATCATCGCCGCTCATCCACACGCCGATGTAGCGTCAATGATGCCGGACTCGGTCAGGTAAAGGCGGTCTGCAGATTCTCGTCTGCGACCGACAATCCGGTATCCTTGCGGCTTTGAATCTTCCCGTCCCTCAGGGGGCCACCGCAATGCCCGCGACCTTCCAGACCCTGCGCGACCTGCTGCGCCATGCGGTTACCCGCTTCAACACCGAAAAATTGTTCTTCGGCCACGGCAGTGATAACGCCTTCGACGAAGCCGCCTACCTGCTGCTGCACACGTTAAAGCTACCGCTGGACCAGCTCAATCCTTTCCTCGACGCCCGCCTGAGCGATCAGGAAATCAGTACCCTGCTCTCGCTGATCGAGCGTCGCGCCAAAGATCGTGTGCCGGTCGCTTACCTGACGAATGAAGCCCTGCTCGGGCATTACCGCTTTTATGTGGATGAACGCGTGATCGTGCCTCGCTCCTTCATTGCCGAGCTGATTCCCGAGCAGTTCCAACCCTGGGTCGACGACCCGGATGCCGTGAGAAACGTACTCGAGTTATGCACCGGTTCCGGCTGTCTGGCGATCATGCTGGCTGACGCATTTCCGAATGCGCAGATCGATGCGGTCGATCTGTCCAGCGATGCGCTGGCGGTCGCCAAGAAGAACGTAGCCGACTATGAGTTAGAGCAGCGGATCACGCTGCATCACTCCGACTTGTACGACAAACTGCCGAAGAAGCAATACGATCTGATCGTCACCAACCCGCCCTATGTGAACAGTGCGTCCATGGCGAAACTGCCCGCGGAATACCACGCCGAACCGCAGATGGCGCTGGCCGGCGGTGAGGACGGCATGGATCTGGTGCGACGTATCGTCGCCGGCGCGAAGGAAAGACTGACGCCGCACGGTGTGCTGGTGGTCGAGATCGGCAATGAGTTTGCTTATGCTGAGGCGACGTTCGCCGACCTGGAGCTGACCTGGCTGTCGACCAGTGCCGGGGATGAGGCTGTGTTCCTGCTGACGGCGGAACAGCTGTGATTCGTCTGCAATCGCTGAGCCTGATGCGCGGCACCAAGCCGCTGTTCGAGCAGGCTGAGCTCACCATTAACCCCGGCGAAAACGTCGGCCTGATTGGCGCGAACGGCACCGGTAAATCGACGCTGTTCGCGATGCTGCGTGACGAGCTTCACCCCGACAATGGCAGCATCGATTTTCCGAAGCAATGGCGGGTCGCTTACGTCGCGCAGGAAACACCAGCGCTGGACCGGGCAGCGGTCGATTATGTGATTGATGGTGACGCCGCGCTGCGCGGGTTCGAACGCGAACTCGCGATGCTGGAAGCCCAGGGCACCGCAGCCGATGGTCACCGCATCGGTGAGCTGCATGCAAAGCTTGCGGATGCTGATGCCTATACCGCGCGCTCCCGGGCTGAGCAGCTGCTGGTGGGTCTGGGCTTTACCGAAGCACAAATGACGCACTCCGTCGCCAGTTTCTCCGGCGGCTGGCGGATGCGGCTCAATCTCGCACAGGCGCTGATGTGTCCGTCCGAGCTGCTGCTGCTTGACGAACCTACAAACCACCTCGACCTCGACGCAATCCTCTGGCTGGAAGACTGGCTAAAGCGCTATCCGGGCACCATGATCGTGATCTCTCACGACCGCGATTTCCTCGACGGCGTCACTAACGTGATCGCGCATATCGACGAGCGCAAGCTGAAGCGCTACTCCGGTAATTACAGCGCCTTCGAACGGCAGCGCGCCGCGCAACTGGAACTGGCGCAGGCGATGCTGGACAAGCAGCAACGACAGCGCGCGCATCTGCAATCTTTCATCGACCGTTTCAAGGCCAAGGCAACCAAGGCCAAGCAGGCACAAAGCCGCGTGAAGGCACTGGCGCGGATGGAAGAACTGGCACCGCTGCGCGCTGCGGCCGAATTCTCGTTCGAATTCCGTCAACCCGAGCGCGCGCCGAACCCGCTACTGGTGCTGGACAAGGTGGATGCCGGTTACCGTAGCGATAGCGGCGAAGAAAACATCATCGTGCGTGGCATTAACTTCGCGCTGCAATCAGAGCAGCGCATTGGTCTGCTCGGCGTGAATGGTGCCGGCAAATCCACGCTGATCAAGACCATCGCTGGCGATATCGACCCCGTGCATGGTGTTGCGCGGCTGGGTAAAGGGCTCGTAGTGGGTTATTTCGCGCAGCACCAACTGGAAATGCTGCGCCCCGACGATTCTCCGCTGATGCACCTGATGCGCATCGCCCCTGAGGTGCGAGAGCAGGAACTGCGTGATTTCCTCGGCAGCTTCAATTTTCCGGGCGAAATGGTAAAAAGCCCGATCGCGCCGTTTTCCGGTGGTGAGAAAGCGCGTCTGGCGCTCGCACTCATCGTCTGGCAGCGTCCGAATCTGCTGCTACTCGATGAACCGACAAACCACCTCGATCTCGAAACGCGTGAAGCATTAACCGAGGCGCTCGCGCAATTCGAAGGCACGCTACTGCTGGTATCGCATGACCGACATCTGCTGCGCGCAACCACTGACGAATTCCTGATTGTCGCTGACGGTCGATTATCGTCCTTCGATGGCGACCTCGATGATTATCGTGACTGGCTGTTCAAGGCCAAGGCCGATATGGCGGCCACCGCAAGCGACTCGTCAGCGAACACCGCACCATTAATTGATCGTAAAGATCAGAAAAGACTCGAGGCCCAAGAACGGCAACGCTTATCTTCGCTGCGTAAGCCGCTGGAAAAGAAGCTGCAAAAAGTCGAAGCAGAGATGAGCGATCTCCAGAACGAAAAGCTGCTGATCGAAACCGCGCTGGCCGACAGCGGCATCTACGATGTGAATCGCAAAGAAGCACTGAAGCAGCTGCTGGATAAGCAGGTGCAGTGCAGACTGGCGCTGGAAAAAATCGAGTCCGAGTGGCTGCAGCTGCAGGAAGCGCTTGAGGAAATTCAAGTTTCTTAGAGGCGCGTACCTTGTGCCGGAACCCGGCGCAGTGACAGGCAACTGAGTTCGAAATTTTTTCAACTCAGCCTGCTGCCTCCATGCGCCCTGTTCCTCAATTTCCCCAAGCTCCTTTTCTTCCTCCGGCTTCGCAGACCCGCGTTATTTCCTCGCCTGGCGAAATCGCATTGATGAACGCGATTTGCTACGCGGCCGAACGAGAACTTCCAATTCTGATCGATCGTTCGATGCAACTAGGCGCAAGCCTGAATCGTCCCGATTGCTACGAACTCAATTCGCTGGTCATCGCCGTACGCGCGGACAGGTCGTGTGCGGTTTCATCATTGATGGCACGCGGCGCCGCCGTTCCGCCGGCGCCGGCTGACGGCATCGACCTGCTGATGGAAGCCTGTAAAAACGCGCAAGTCAGGATGGCGTCTGCGCTAGTCAATATCGCGAAAATGGATGTTGACGTGACCGACCAGCATGGCAAGACGGCACTGCATCATGCGATCATCGGTGGCTCCGCTGAAATCGTTGCGACCCTGCTCGACTCCGGCGCCCACCCCGATGAATTACTCACCCAGCTCGACGGACTGGAGATTCTGGATATTTTCGGACGTGCGCTGCCTTTGGAGGGTAAACCGGTCACACCGCTGATGATCGCGGTCGCGCTCGGCAATCAGGATATCGTTACCGCACTTCTGGATGCCGGCGCCAATCCGAATCTGGGCGCCTATTCGCCGCTGCTGATCGCGGCATTCAACCGCGACCAGTCCATCTTTGATGCCTTACTGGCCGGGGGAGCTACCCTGCTTTCTTGCACAGAGGTCTTCGGCCTTTCGGGGCTCACTGCCTGCATTAACACCGGAATGCCCACCGAATTCCTGCGCAAGCTGGTCTCGCAGCATAAATTCGACCTGGATGAAGGCTCAATTAATTCTCCCCTCGGTACTGCCATCGCCGCCAAAGCTAGCGGAACGGTGGCGCTGCTGCTGGCTTGCGGTGCGCCGGTCGAAGACTACGAACGCACCGATGAACCCATCACGATCTGGGAATACGCGCTGGAAGGCGGAAAGTTCACGTCAGAATCCGCAAACTTTCTTACCGCGCGCAGCCCTGCGCAGATCATCAACGCCGTGCCCGAGGGCGAATGGCTGTTCGGCTGGATCTTGGCCAATATCCACAAGTCAGCAAAACTTGCCTCGTATGGATTATTTACCTCGCTGATCGCTCCGGCCGCCTCATCGCTGGAGGCGCTCGCTCAAGGACCAGCCCGCGGCCTGCAGTCTTCTTTTGCAGCGGCCTTCATACTGCGCCGTAACCTGCCTAAGTTGTCGCCATTGCCGCCCATGAACGAAGGCGAATCCCTGCCGCCGGACGAATTCTGGCGCGCAAAAACGGCGCGGGAGTTGCGCGAGCAAAACAGCGCACTGTTCACCGCATCAACGACGCTGATCGAGCATTGCATCACAGAGATGAAGACGACGACGACGCTGGCATTCTTCCTCGAGTGCCACGCCGATTGCCCGGAGGACGTAGCGATGCGGGATTTCATCGTAACCCGCATCATTCAAAGATCCGGCGCGCCGGATGCCGTGGCCAAGCTCATTCGGAACGCCTGGGTTCGTGCGGCGCAATCAGCCAAGGACTGGCAGGTCGCGCCCGATTCGATCGAGACGGCCAACCGCTTCCTGCTCACGCTCGCACGTAACTTGCTGACCAAGGGCATCGAGCCGCAGCGTGCCGACTTCGATCCGCTGGTCGAGCAATGCCTGAGATCGCTTGGCCAAGCGGTGCCGTTCGCCTCGCAAGCGCTGAACCAGTTCTGCGCCGATCCGGTGGGCTGGCTCAGGAAATTCGAGGGCAGAAATACACTGCAGGATCCTGCAAATGATCTTGCAAACGCTGTGCAGATCGAGCTCGGTCTCCCGCCGGCCACTTGCACCGCGATCGTCGCCGTCTGGCGTCAGGCGCTGCGGGCGGCGCGCACTGCCCGCTGGACGACGCCTGCAGAGCTGAACCGCGTGCTCGGCGCCTATGTGGCACGGAATATTTCCGAAGCGCTGTTCGATGCCGAAAGCAAGGTCATCATTTCCGATGTCGCCAGCCTGACGCTTGAACGCTGGATCGCCGGCGCCGAAGGCGCGGCTGCTCCCGGTTCCAGGAAGCGGCCTGCGGAGGCAGAGGCGCCCGGGGCGCCCCGCCACAAGGAAGCGAGGAACTGATTCACACGGACCGCGGGTCAGTGCAGGCGTCTGGCGCATAATCGCCGGATGAATCCATCCGTACCCGCCCCCACCGAAGCCGCCGCGCCACTAGCCGGCATCACCATCCTTGACCTGACCCGCCTGCTGCCCGGTCCGGTCGCGACCATGCATCTGGCTGATATGGGCGCGACCGTGATCAAGATCGAGGACAAGGGCGCCGGCGATTACGCGCGCACGATGAGCCATGTGAAGCACGAGCTCTCGCAGTTGTTCATCGCAGTCAATCGTGGCAAGCAGCTCCTGCGGCTTGACCTGAAGGATGCCGCCGATCGCGAGCGTTTCCTCAGCATGGTCGACAGCGCCGATGCCGTGATCGAGAGCTTTCGTCCCGGCGTGATGGATCGCCTGGGTCTTGGCTGGGAAACGCTGAAGGCGCGTAATCCGAAGCTGGTGATGTGCTCGATCACGGGTTACGGGCAGCACGGGCCACTGGCGCAAATGGCCGGCCATGACCTGAACTTCATCGCTTATTCGGGCCTGCTGGCGCAAAACGCTGATGAAACGGGTAAACCGGTCATACCTAACCTGCAGATCGGGGACTTGCTAGGTGGCGCGCTGACGGCGGTGCAAGGCACACTCGCCGCGCTGCTTGCGGTGAAGATGGGTGGACCGGGACGTTTCGTCGACGTCGCGATGACCGATGCCGTATTCGCTCATCACATCATGCCTTTACTCGCGCTGAACTGCGATGGACATACCGCACCGCCTTCACGCGACTTCCTGACCGGTGGCCTGCCCTGCTACGCGGTTTATCGTTGCAGCGACGGACGATACATGGCGGTCGGCGCACTGGAGCTGAAGTTCTGGGAGGTCTGCTGCGATCTGCTGCAGCGCCAAGACCTGAAAGCGAGACACTGGACGCTGGGGCAAGCTGTCGGTGGCAAGGATGCGTTGGCGGTGAAAGCCGAGCTGGAACAGATTTTCGCCACCCGGTCGCAAGTCGAATGGACCGCATTGTTCGAGCCAGCCGATTGCTGCGTGACGCCGGTGCTGACGACGGAGGAAGCTATCCGTCACCCGCAGTTCATCGAACGCAAGATGACAGAATTAATCGATCACAGCACCGAAGGTCGCTGTCTGATCAGCCGCCCGAGCATTCAATTCGGTCGTTAAAAAAAATCATCAATCCGAAATCTCCATCGAAGCATTTGACACACAGATCTCGAGCAGTCGCTCGATAAGGTCGGTTTATCAAACTTTTGAACAAGGAGCTTTCATGGCGCAAGCAACCAGTCACCATAACCAGTCTTACACCAACTCACTGTCGATTACCTCGCATAACCGCACCGAGGGCATCACGGAAACTGCCGTCGAAGGGTTTCCTGCTACCGGCTCAGTCATCCGGATGGTAAGTAAAAATGCATTGGTCGACATCGGTTGGGCACCGGATTTTGAATCAATGATGGTGTATGCGCACAGCAAAGATCCGGGTAAACGTGCCAGCCTGTCGATTGCCGACTTTTCGCCGCTGGTACAGTCCACGGGGAAAATGGGCTTTACTGACGCAGTCTACCGACACGAAATCGAACTTAGCGCAGGCGGCCGCGGCCCGTCGATTGCCGCCTTCCGGGTTTCCGAGGCATCGAGCGACGATGCAGATGAGATCGATTGGAACCGCGAGACCGACGCGTTAACGATCACCCTGAAATCGCCGACCCAAGTCTGCATCCCACGTGCGACTCAAGCTGGCGGGCAATAATCGCTCCTCTTCCGGCACCACCATCAGGGAACGGGAAATACTCGTTCCCTGATCGACCAATGAAGCTTGTCACTTCTATCCGCCGCTAACGCGATGGACATCCTCTGATCAAATAAGCTTTTAATAGCCTATTTAAATTAAGGAAACTTCATCAAAACCCGCATAAATACAGGGGAAATTCAGCGGTTTTTCGTAACAATTCGCACAACTGTGCATGTTAAACTCGAGCCCGCGCCACGGTTGAGTGACCAGCATTCCGGGCATTCACGTGCGCAACGGTGCCGCTAGCCCGGGCCGCCAGTACAAGTATCCGGCGTCCAGGCCTAGCGCCTTCGTATTTTCCAATGCACTTCTTTGGAGTTTTGATGAACGCCCCCATGAATCGACGGCAGTTCTTCAGGATCACTGCGGCCGGGTTAGGAACATCGACCCTCGCCGTGATGGGCCTGGCGCCTTCCGTGGCGCATGCCGAGATGCGAGCCTACAAGCTCGATCGCGCAACTGAAACCCGCAACACCTGTGCCTATTGCTCAGTCGGCTGCGGCATCCTGATGTACAGCACCGGCGACAAGTCCAAAAATGTGAAGGCGGAAGTCTTCCACATCGAAGGCGACCCGGACCATCCGGTGAACCGCGGCACGCTGTGCCCGAAAGGCGCCGGCATCCTCGATATGCTGCGCAGTCCGTCGCGCCTGAAGCGCCCGGAAGTGCGCCGCCCCGGCTCGGACAAGTGGGAGCCGATCGAATGGCATCAGGCGATTGATGAAATCGCGCATCTGATGAAGTCCGACCGCGACGCGAACTTCATCGCGAAGAACGCGGAAGGCCAGACGGTGAATCGCTGGCTGTCGACCGGCATGCTGTGCGCATCGGCCGGCTCGACCGAAACCGGATACCTGACCCAGAAGATCGTACGGTCTCTGGGCATGATTGCTGTAGACAACCAAGCACGCGTCTGACACGCACCGACGGTGGCAGGTCTTGCCCCGACGTTTGGCCGTGGCGCGATGACGAATCACTGGGTCGACATTAAAAATGCCGACCTGATCCTGGTCATGGGTGGAAACCCGGCCGAGGCGCATCCGTGCGGATTCAAGTGGGTAGTCGAAGCAAAAGCACACAACAAAGCGAAGCTGATCGTGGTCGATCCGCGCTATACGCGCACGGCCTCGGTTTCTGATTTCTATACCGCGCTGCGGCCGGGATCGGATATCGCTTTCCTCGGCGCGCTGATCAACTATCTGATCAGCCACGACAAGTATCAGGCGGAGTATGTGAAGGCGTACACCGACGCGACCTTCATCGTCGATAAGGGCTTCGAGTTCGTCGACGGCATTTACTCAGGCTATGACCTTGAGAAGCACAAGTACGACCGCAGCAGCTGGTCGTATGCGCGCGGTGCCGACGGCTATGTGAAGACTGATCCGACGCTGAAGGATCCGCGCTGCGTGTTCAATCTGATGAAGACGCACTACAGCCGCTACACACCAGAGATGGTGGAGCGTGTCTGCGGCACGCCGAAGGCGGACTTCCTGAAAGTGGCCGAGATGGTCGCGACCACGTCGGGCAAGGACCGCACGATGACGGTCTTGTACGCGCTTGGCTGGACGCATCACACCTATGGCGCACAGATGATTCGTGCCGGCGCGATGGTGCAGCTCCTGCTGGGTAATATCGGTCAGACCGGCGGTGGCATGAACGCGCTGCGTGGTCACTCGAACATTCAGGGTCTGACAGACCTCGGCCTCTTGTCGACCATGCTGCCGGGCTATATGAGCCTGCCGAAGGATGCGGAGCAAGACTACAAGGCCTATATCGAGAAGCGCGCGCAGAAACCGGCCCGTAAGGACCAGATGTCGTACTGGCAGAACTATGAAAAGTTCATGGTCAGCATGCTGAAGTCCTGGTACGGCGATGCTGCGACCAAGGCCAACCACTGGGCATTCGACTACCTGCCGAAAGTCGACAAGGACCACGACATCATTCAGGTTTTTGACGACATGTATCACGGCAAGATGACCGGCTATATCGCGCAGGGCTTCAACCCGCTCGCTGCCTTCCCGAACAAGAAAAAGATCAGTGATGCACTGGCGAAGCTGAAGTTCCTGGTGATCATCGATCCGCTGGCAACCGAGACTTCCGAGTTCTGGGCGAATCACGGCGAGTTCAATGACGTCGATCCGTCGAAGATCCAGACCACGGTATACCGTCTGCCGTCGTCGCTGTTCGCGGAGGAAGATGGCTCGGTGATCAACTCGGGGCGCGTGCTGCAGTGGCATTGGGCCGGACAGAAGCCGGCCGGTGACGCCAAGGGTGACGGCGAAATCCTCGCCGAGCTGTTCACGACTTTGCGTACCTTGTACAAGAAGGATGGCGGCGCTTTCCCCGACCCGATTCTGAACCTGTCATGGCCCTACCGCGATCCGCTGAACCCGAGCGCTGATGAACTGGCGAAAGAGTACAACGGCCGCGCACTGGCTGATATTTACGATCCGAAAGACAAGACCAAGCTGCTGGTGAAGGCCGGCGAACAGCTGACCGGCTTTGGCCAGTTGCGCGACGATGGCAGCACTGCCTGCGGCGTCTGGATCTTCTGCGGTTCGTATACGCAGGCTGGCAATCAGATGGCGCGTCGCGATAACACCGACACTGGCCACGGCAACACGCCGGGCTGGGCCTGGGCGTGGCCTGCGAACCGTCGCATTCTGTACAACCGCGCGTCGGCTGATCCGTCGGGCAAGGCGTGGAATCCGAAGCGCAAGCTCATCGAATGGAAAGGTGACAAGTGGATCGGCTCCGATGTGCCGGACATGCGTGTCGATGCGGCGCCGGAAGAGAACGTCGGCCCGTTCGTGATGAACCCGGAAGGTGTGGCGCGTTTCTTTGCGATCGACAAGATGGCCGAGGGCCCGTTCCCGGAGCATTACGAGCCGATGGAATCGCCACTGGGATACAACCCGTTCTGGCCGAAGAATGCGAAGGCGAAAAACAATCCGGCCGTGCGCGTATTCAAGGGCGACCGCGAGGACTTTGGCGATCCGAAGGATTTCCCGATCGTCGCCACGACCTATCGTCTGACCGAGCACTTTGGCACCTGGACCAAGCACCAGCGCATCAATGCGGTGCTGCAGCCTGAGCTCTTCATCGAGATCAGCGAGCAGCTGGCGAAGGAAAAAGGCATCTCGCAGGGTGACATGATCAAGGTGCGCTCCAAGCGTGGCGAGATCAAGGCGAAAGCCGTGATCACCAAGCGTCTGAAGCCGCTGATGATCGAGGGTAAACAAACTCATACGATCGGCATTCCGAATCACTGGGGATTCAAGGGACTGACCAAGCAGGGCCACATCACGAATGTGCTGACGCCCTCGGTGGGTGACGCGAATACCCAGACTCCGGAATTCAAGGCCTTCCTGGTCGATGTGCAGAAAGCGTAACGGCAATGATTAGCTCTGATATCAAACGACGGTCGGCAACGACCACCCCGCCGCCGCAGGTTCGCGAACAGGTCGAAGTCGCGAAACTGATTGATGTGTCGAAGTGCATCGGCTGCAAGGCCTGCCAATCCGCGTGTATGGAATGGAATGACTTGCGCGATGAAGTCGGCGAAAACATCGGCGTCTATGACAATCCGAACAACCTGACCGAGAGCTCGTGGACCGTGATGCGGTTCTCCGAGATCGAGGAAGCCGGCAAGCTCGAGTGGCTGATCCGCAAGGATGGCTGCATGCATTGCGAAGACCCGGGTTGCCTGAAAGCCTGCCCGTCGCCCGGCGCGATCGTGCAGTACTCGAATGGCATTGTCGACTTCAATCAGGAACACTGCATCGGCTGCGGCTACTGCGTCGCCGGCTGCCCGTTCGACATTCCGCGCATTTCGGAAAAGGACAGCAAGGCCTACAAGTGCTCGCTGTGCTCGGATCGCGTTGCGGTCGGTCAGGAACCGGCGTGCGTGAAGGCCTGCCCGACCGGTTCGATCATGTTCGGCACCAAGGAAGGCATGATCCATCAGGCCGAGGAGCGCATCGAGGACCTGAAGGAGCGCGGCTATGAAAACGCCGGCCTGTACAACCCGGCAGGCGTCGGTGGCACGCACGTGATGTATGTGCTGCACCATGCCGACAAGCCCGAGCTGTATCACGGCCTGCCGAAAGACCCGACCATCAGCCCGATGGTATCGATCTGGAAGGGTGTGACCAAGCCGCTGCTGTCGATCGGCCTCGGCCTCGCGGTGCTGGGTGGATTCTTCCACTACATCACCAAGGGTCCAAAGGAAGTGCATGCGGACGATCATCCGAACAAGGAAGGAGCGTGAGATGAGCCAGGATATTCAACGCTACGTTACCGCTGACCGGGTGAATCACTGGGTTGTAGCCATCCTGTTCGTGATTCTGTCACTGACCGGTCTGGCGTTCTTCCATCCCTCGTTCTTCTTCCTGTCGAACGTGCTGGGCGGACCCGTGTGGGCGCGCATCCTCCATCCCTTCCTCGGCATCGTGATGGCGATCAGCTTCATCGGACTCGCGCGTCGCGTTTGGCATGAGAACTTCATCAAGCCGGTCGATATCGAATGGCTCAAGCGCATCGAGGAAGTGATCAACAACGAAGACGGCCCGGACTCGCTGCCGATCGGTAAATACAACGCCGGTCAGAAGCTGATGTTCTGGACCATGATCGGCAGCGTTGCGGCACTGCTCGTGACCGGCTTCGTGATCTGGCGCGCGTACTTTGCCGAGTTCTTCCCGATTCCGGTGATCCGCTTCGCGATGGTGATTCATATGCTGGCCGGCTTCACCGGCATTCTGGCGCTGATCATTCATGTGTACGCGGCGATCTGGGTCAAGGGCACGCTGCGCGCGATGACGCGCGGCACGGTGGATGCAAACTGGGCCAAGCATCATCATCCGGAGTGGTTTAAGGAGCAGACCGGAAACAAATAATTTCCGGCCAGCGAACTACCCCGCACCCCGGCGCCTGCCGGGGTGCTTCTTTGTGAAGATCCCCATGGTCCAGAAAATCCTCCAGCCCGGCGAAATCGGTCAGAACGAGCCCTTCCCCCAAGTCGTGCTGCCGACCGAGTCGCAGCAGTTCGCAAACCGCGCGCGCCGCTTCACGCATCTTGCGCGCGACAACGCGCTCGGTCCGCTGCTAAGCGCGATGGCGCATGTCGCCCAAGCGCAGCAACATGCGTTTACCGTCAATGCTGCAGTACCAATCGCAGAAGACCTGCTCGAACAGTCCCGCGAGCACGGCATGCCGCCACTGTCGTATCAGCACGAGCGCGATGCGAACTGGCTGAAGGATCTCGACGCTATCGCCGAGGCCTTGTCGACCTGTGGCGAACCGATACTGCAGGACGCCGCACAAAAACTGAAAGCCGTTGGCGCCGCCGACCGCGAGGCGATGGCGGACGCGGTGTTCGGTGGCGGTATTGCCGGTGATGACGCCGAGACGCATGCCCTGCTGTCGCCGCTGGTCGGCGCCGCGCTGCAGGTCTGGTGGACCCGTCAGGCGGCGTCGTTGAAGCCGGAGGATGTCGGGCTCGTCGGCGCATCGACGGTCTGCCCCTGCTGCGGCTCACGCCCAACGGCCAGCGTGGTCGAGATCGGCGGCCAGCAAGCCAACCTGCGCTATCTGCACTGCAGCCTGTGCGCTACCCAATGGCATATGGTGCGCGTGACCTGTACTGCCTGCGAATCCACGAAGGACATCGCCTACTACAGCCTGAACGGCAAGGATGCGGACAGTCCCTCCACCAAGATCGCCTTCGTGCGCGCTGAAACCTGCGACCATTGCCACAGCTATCTGAAGATTTTCACGCGCGAAAAGGAGCCAATGATGGATGTGCTGGCGGATGATCTCGCGACGCTGACGCTGGATATGTTGGTCGACGAGGCTGGCTATCTGCGCAGCGGCCCAAATTTACTGTTCTCGCCCGGAGTGCCTGACGAGGAGTAAACTGTTCGCCTGAGATTCACTGGAAAGACCCTCATGACTCCCTCGTTTCTGCCCCGTGCGGGTGAAACCAGCGCCGACCACCTGCAGCTCTCCTCTCTGCCCTCGGTTGACGCGCTGCTGAATCACGCCGAATTGCAAACTGCCATCGCGACGCATGGCCGCGGATTGGTCAAGCGCGCCATCCAGCAAACGCTGGCGACCGTGCGCAAGTCGCTGACCACTGCGGAAGGCGCCGGCATCGCGCGCGCACTGCTGATGCGCCTGATCACGCAGCAAGTCGATACTGAGACACTGCCTGCGCTGCGCCGTGTATTCAATCTGACCGGCACCGTCATTCATACCAATCTCGGTCGCAGCCCGCTGCCGGAAGCCGCGATTACGGCGCTGGTGAACGCCGCGCGTCATCCGGTCACCATCGAATACGCGCTTGGCAGTGGCGAGCGTGGCGAACGGGATCATCTGACCGAGCAACTGCTGTGCGACCTCACCGGCGCCGAAGCAGCGACCATCGTCAACAATAACGCGGCGGCCGTCTTGCTGGTGCTGGCTGCGCTGGGTGCGGGTCGCGAAGTGCCGATCTCACGCGGCGAACTGATCGAGATTGGCGGCTCATTCCGGATTCCGGACATCATGAATCTGGCCGGCTGCAAGCTGGTCGAAATCGGCACCACGAATCGCACCCATCTGCGCGACTACGCGAATGCGATCAACGCCAATACAGCGATGCTGACCCGAATTCATGCGTCAAACTACGCCATCGTCGGATTCACCGCCACCGCATCCGAGCAGGAGCTCGGTGCGTTGGCGGCAGAAAAGCAGCTACCGTTTTATGTCGATCTTGGCAGCGGCGCGCTGGTGTCTTTCGAACGCTATGGGCTACCGCATGAACAACTGCCGCAGGAGAGTCTGCGTGCCGGTGCGACCGTGGTCAGCATCTCCGGCGACAAGCTGCTCGGTGGCCCGCAGGCCGGCATCATCCTTGGCCGCAAGGATCTGATCGAACAGATCCGCAAGCATCCGCTAAAGCGCGCGCTACGCTGCGACAAGCTGATCATGGGCGCGCTTGAAGCGACGCTGCGCATCTATCGCGATCATGCCGACGACCCGCAGCAACTCGCGCAGATGCTGCCGCTGCTGCGGCTGTTGAATCGTCCGGCCGAAGATATCCATGCGGTAGGTGTACGTCTGCTTGATCGCGTACAGCAGATCTTCAACAACCATGCAGCAGTGAGATTGCAGGCATCGCGCAGCCAGATTGGCAGCGGCTCGCTGCCGGTCGACCGGCTCGACAGCTGGTCGCTACAGATCACGCCGGCCGGCCGTCGCAGCGGGCAAGCGACGAACGCCATCGCCGCCGCGCTACGCAAGCTGCCGGTGCCCGTGATCGGTCGCGTGAAAGATGGCGCGATCTGGCTGGACCTGCGCACGCTGGATGACGAAGCTGAATTTCTCGAACAATTGCAGCAGATCGCCCTGCCCGCGCTCGGATGATTATTGGTACCGCAGGCCATATCGACCACGGCAAGACCGCGCTGGTGCGTGCGCTGACTGGCGTCGATACGGATCGTCTGAAGGAAGAAAAAGCGCGCGGCATCACGATCGAACTGGGCTTTGCTTACCAACCGGTGGACGAAGACCAGCCGGACGGCCCGCGCCTCGGTTTCGTCGACATGCCCGGTCATGAGCGCTTCATTCACACAATGCTGGCCGGTGCGACCGGTATCGGCATGGCCTTGCTGGTGGTCGCAGCGGATGATGGCGTGATGCCACAGACGCGCGAGCATCTGCAAATTCTGCAACTGCTGAACATCCGGCAAGGCGCGATTGCACTGACCAAGATCGATGCGGTGTCGGAAGAACGCGTTGCCGACGTCACGCGCGAAATCCGCGCGCTGCTGGCTGAAACTTTTCTTGCTGACGCACCGCTATTCGCATGCAGCGCAATCACGGGTCAAGGCCTGCCGGAACTGAAAAGCTTCCTGCACCAGACCGCAGGTGACTGGCATGCGAACAAACGCAATAACACGAAGGAGCAACGACACTTCCGTCTCGCGGTCGACCGCAGCTTTTCCATCGAAGGTCGCGGCACCATCGTGACCGGCACCGTGCACGCCGGATCAATCAGCGTCGGTGACACCATTCGCTTACTGCCATCAACCCGACATGCGAAGTCGCTTACAGCCCGGGTGCGTAGTCTGCATGCGTTCAATCAGAAGGCTGATCGCTGCGAGGCTGGCGAACGTGTCGCGCTGAATCTGGTCGGTATCGAACGCAGCGACGCGCATCGCGGCGACTGGATCGTGGCCGACAGCCTCACGCATCGCAGCGACCGCCTCAGCGTGATGCTCACGCTGCTGCCTGAGGCAAAGCCACTGAAGCACTGGAGCAGCGTGCATGTGCATGCGGGCGCGGCACATACGCTGGCACGTATCGCGCTACTCGAAGGCGATGTGCTGCAAGCCGGCCAGTCCATGCTGGGTGAGCTTGCGCTTGATTTGCCACTGCACCTGTGTCAGGGCGACCGCATCGTGTTGCGCGATGCGTCGGCAAAACAAACCTTGGGCGGCTGCGTGGTGGTCGATGTGTTCCCGCCGCAGCGCGGCAAGCGTTCGAGCGAGCGGCTGGCCTTGCTGCGAGCGCAGCAAGAGGCTTCCGATGCCGATGCATTGAAAGCGCTGCTGACGCTGGAGACGCGTGGCATCGACCTGACTGCATTTGCCGCGAACCGCAACCTGATGTCAGAGACGCTGACTGTGCTGCTCGCTCAGCTCAACGCGATCACCGTTCCTGCCGGCGACGGACTGTACGGATGCCTGCCGTCGCACTGGCAAAGCATGCAGCAAAAAATCATTGATGAGACCGCCAGATTCCACGAGCGCGAGCCGGACAATTCCGGCGTTGAACGCGAGCGTTTGCGTCGCAAGACTTTGCCGACGCTGGCACCGGAAGCGTTTGCTGCGCTGCTGCACGGTGTGCTGGAATCCGGCGCGCTGCAACCTGCGCAGGGACGCTTCGTCGCGCTGCCAACGCACAAGGTCGAGTTCAGCGCTTCTGAGCGCATATTGTGGGAACAGGTGCTGCCGAAGTTGAGCGACGCGCCCTTCCAGCCGCCGCGGGTGCGACCGCTGGCACAGGAATGCGGTATCGATGAAGTAGAAATGCGGCGGCTGATGGGTAAGTCAGCGCGCCTGGGCTACACCTACCGCGTGGCGCATGATCATTACTTCCTCGCGTCGGCGGTCAAGGATCTCGCGGCTCATGTCGCGGCGCTGTGTGCAGAACAAGGTCTCGCGAAAGCCGCGCCTTTCCGTGACCGCATCGACACCGGCCGCAAGCTCGCGATACAGATCCTGGAATTTTTTGACACGATTGGCTATACGCGGCGCATCAAGGAGCATCATGTGATTCGGCAGTCGCAAATGTGGTCCTGAGATTGCACGGTGGTTTGTCGAAACCTGCCATCGTCATCGTATAATCCGCACTCTTTGATGCATGGAAGAGCTTCGCTTCCCGGTGGAGCGGCAGGACTTCAAATCCTGATGAGGTTGCCAGCAATCTCGGGTGGGTTCGACTCCCACGCTCTTCCGCCACTCCCGCTGCGCTAATGACCTCCGCTTTGGTTTCCTCCGCTTTCGCTATCGACGGTTGCTATCCTTTCGAGGGTCCGGCCACGACCAGCCTTGAACTGATTCCGCTATCGGTGCGGCATAAGCTCGATTGCGCGGAAGTGAAGCTGCATTTGTCGCAATGGCAGGCATTGAGCAGGGACGAGCGGGCGCTGCTGGTCAGTGAGGACTGTGTCACTAAAACGGAGATCGAGAGCTACCGGGAAAAGCTGAATGCCATGATAGCCCGGCATCATGCAGTACCGGCGACACCGCACCCGCTGGCAGGTGACGAGCCGTGGCGCACGCTGACGCGCTGGCCTCAGGTAGTCGTTGAGCAGTGTGAACAGCAGAACATCCGGTTGCCCGCGCCTGAGCGCTGGCAGTCACTCGCGGAGGCCGACCGTCACGCGCTGTTCGTACTCGGGCGGTCGAAGCATTCGCAGGCAGAATTCATCGCTGCGATGCAGCTGTTTTTCGGCAGCTGAACCGGACGATCAAGCCAGTAGCGCGCGATGCGCCTCGATGGCCTCGCGAACCATCGGGCTCAGTTCTCCGGCTTCACCTTCATCCATCTTCTGCAGCATGGTCTTGCGCATCCGAGGCTCCCAGAAGCGCTTGATGTGGCCCGCGATATCAGCTTTCGCCTGCTCACGGTCTGGCATGCTCTCAAAGAAGGTGCCGATCTGGTTCGCCATCCTGACGAGGTTCTGGATATCCATCAATTCACTCCGTTGTCAGCCGTTCCGCATGCGCGTACACCACGTACGATGCATCGCGCATGAATCCCAGCAGCGTCACTCCTGATTGCTCCGCGAGCTCGACTGCAAAACTGGTCGGTGCCGATATCGCAGCGACGCAAGCGATACCCATCATCGCCGCCTTTTGCACCATCTCATAACTCGCGCGGCTCGTCAGCAGCAAGGCGCCCTGCGAAAAATCCGTGTTCTTTTTTGCCAGCGCGCCGATCAGCTTGTCCAGTGCGTTGTGACGTCCGACATCCTCGCGCACGGCCAGCAGTTCACCGGCAGTGTTCATCCACGCGGCGGCATGGGTCGCGCCGCTTTGCTGTTGCATGGGCTGCAGCGCGTGCATTGCGCGCATGCCAGCCGTCAGCATGAGCGGCGCCACCGGATGCCGATGGGCGACCGGCGCCACGCTGCGCGATACCTGATCCAGCGCCTCGGTTCCACACAAGCCGCAGCCGGTTCGACCCGTCAGGTTGCGGCGTCGCTCCTTCAGTTTCACGAAGCGCTCGCTGGCAATCTCGATATGAACGAGACGGCCGTCCGGTCTAGACTCGACCTCGCAGTCATACAGCTCGGACGCATCGGCAATAATGCCTTCGGTCAGCGAGAAGCCGAGCGCGAAGTCTTCCAGATCTGCCGGCGACGCCAGCATCACCGCATGCGAAATGCCGTTGTATTCCAGACCCACCGGTACCTCGACCGCGAGCAGGTCCTGCGACTCGGACAACTGCCCCTCGCGACAGCGCAGTACAGACACGGATTTCAGCGTGTCTGTACTTTCATGCTGTGGCACCGCCTGCGGCTCATGTTTCATGCCAACTTTCGTCGATCAGCCGGCATCCAGCTTCGCCAGCTCCAGCTGCTCCTTGTTGAAGCGCTCATATTGCTGCTGCCACTCCGACGGCTGTGTCACCGGCATCACCTGCACCGCCGTCACCTTGTACTCAGGGCAGTTGGTTGCCCAGTCCGAATTATCGGTGGTGATCACATTCGCACCGGATTCCGGGAAGTGGAAAGTCGTGTACACCACACCCGGCTGCACATTCTCCGTGATCAACGCGCGCAGCACCGTCTGTCCTGCACGTGATTCGATACCCACCCAGTCACCGGTCTTGATGCCGCGCTCTTCCGCATCATGCGGATGCATCTCGAGTCGGTCCTCGTTATGCCACTGAACATTCTCAGTGCGCCGGGTCTGTGCGCCGACATTGTATTGCGACAGGATACGGCCGGTAGTCAGGATCAGCGGGAAACGGCGCGTGATTTTCTCTTCGGTTGCGACGTATTTCGTGATGATGAAACGTCCCTTGCCACGCACAAATTCATCGACGTGCATGATCGGCGTGCCGTCCGGTGCCTGCTCATTGCAGGGCCACTGCACGCTACCCGCCTTGTCGATTTTTTCAAAGCTCACGCCACGGAAAGTTGGCGTCAGCGCTGCGATCTCATCCATGATCTCGGACGGATGCGCGTAATTCATTGGATAACCGAGCGCATTCGCCAGCAGCTGCGTCACTTCCCAGTCCGAGTAACCTGCCTTCGGCGGCATCACCTTGCGCACGCGCGAGATGCGGCGCTCGGCATTGGTGAAGGTGCCATCCTTCTCCAGGAATGACGAGCCCGGCAGGATCACGTGCGCATACTTCGCTGTCTCGTTGAGGAAAATATCCTGCACCACCAGACATTCCATCGCCATCAGCGCATTGGTGACGTGCTGCGTATTGGGATCGGATTGAACAATGTCTTCGCCCTGCACATACAGGCCCTTGAAGCTGCCATCGAGCGCGGCATCGAACATGTTCGGAATGCGCAGGCCGGGCTCGGGGCTCAGCGTGACTCCCCAGCGGGCTTCGAATTCAGCGCGCACAATGCTGTCAGACACATGGCGGTAGCCCGGCAGCTCATGCGGGAACGATCCCATGTCGCAAGAGCCCTGCACATTGTTCTGGCCGCGCAGCGGATTGACACCCACACCCAGACGACCGACGTTACCCGTCGCCATCGCAAGGTTCGCAATGCCCATCACCATCGTCGAGCCTTGCGCATGCTCGGTCACGCCGAGGCCATAGTAAATCGCCGCATTACCGCCGGTCGCGTACAGGCGCGCGGCGTCTCGCAGCAGCTCGGCCGGCACACCGGTGACCGCCGCCATCGCTTCCGGTGAATTCTCCGGACGGGACACGAAGGACTTCCAGTCTTCAAAGGACTGCAGGTCGCAGCGCTCGCGAATGTAGTCCTCTTTCAGCAGGCCTTCGGTGACGATCACGTGCGCCAGCGCATCGATCAACGCGACGTTGGTACCCGGCTTCAGCTTCAGGTGATAGTCCGCCTGATAATGTGCACCCTTCACCATTTCGGTAGTGCGCGGATCGACCACGATCAGCTTCGCGCCCTGCCGCAGGCGACGCTTCATTTGCGATGCAAACACCGGATGCGCAGCCGCCGGATTGGCGCCGATCACCATGATCACGTCGGACTGCATCACCGAATCGAAGGTTTGCGTGCCAGCGGATTCGCCGAGCGTCTGCTTCAGGCCATAGCCAGTCGGCGAATGGCAGACGCGCGCGCAGGTATCCACGTTGTTGTTACCGAAGGCGGTGCGCACCAGCTTCTGCACCAGATAGGCTTCTTCATTCGTGCAACGCGATGAGGTGATGCCACCGATCGAGTCGCGACCATGCTTCTGCTGAATGCGGCGGAACTCGCTGGCCGCATAGCCGATCGCTTCTTCCCATGACACTTCCTGCCACGGGTCGCTGATCTTCTTGCGGATCATCGGCTTCAGGATGCGATCCTTGTGCGTCGCATAGCCCCACGCGAAGCGACCCTTCACGCAGGAATGGCCATGATTCGCCTTGCCGTCTTTCCACGGCACCATGCGCACCACTTCGCTGCCTTTCATTTCGGCCTTGAATGCGCAACCGACGCCGCAGTACGCGCAGGTCGTGATCGCACTGTGCTCGGCAATACCGATCTTGATCACGGTCTTTTCAGTCAGCGTCGCGGTCGGGCAGGCCTGTACACAGGCGCCGCAGGACACGCACTCCGAATCCATGAAGGCTTCATTTTGTCCGGCAGCCACGCGCGAATCGAAGCCACGACCGTCGATGGTCAGCGCGAAGGTGCCTTGTGTCTCTTCGCAAGCACGCACGCAGCGGTTGCAGACGATGCACTTCGACGGATCGTAGGTGAAGTAAGGATTCGACTCGTCCTTCTGTAGATTCGTATGGGTGGCGATCGAGGCCTTGCCCTTGGTGTAGCGCACCTCGCGCAGACCGACCAGACCCGCCACATCCTGCAGCTCGCAGTTGCCGTTGGTCGGGCAGGTGAGGCAGTCGAGCGGATGATCGGAGATATACAGCTCCAGCATGCCGCGACGGATGTCCGCCAGCTTCGGTGTCTGCGTGCGCACTTTCATGCCCGGCTCGACCGGCGTTGTGCATGAGGCCGGATAACCGCGGCGTCCTTCGATCTCGACAAGACATACGCGGCAGGAGCCGAAAGCTTCCAGCGAGTCCGTCGCGCACAGCTTGGGCACATTGATGCCGGCTTCGGCGCTGGCGCGCATCACCGAGGTGCCGGCCGGCACCGTGACGGATACGCCGTCGATGTCCAGCGTTACCAGCGTTGCCGATTCACGGGCCGGAGTACCAAAATCTTTTTCATTGATCGCGTTCATGCGAGCTCCTTCGCGTTCTTCTGAACACCGAAATCTTCAGGGAAATGATTCATCGCGGACAGTACCGGGAAGGGTGTCATGCCGCCCATCGCGCACAGCGAGCCGTTGAGCATCACATCGCACAGGTCGCGCACCAGATGCACCTGGTGCTCTCGGTCTTCGCCGGCAATCACCTTGTCGAGCGCTTCCTTGCCGCGCGTCGAGCCGATACGGCACGGCGTGCACTTGCCGCAGGATTCGATTGCGCAGAATTCCATTGCATAGCGCGCCTGTTTCAGCATGTTCACGCTGTCGTCGAAGACGACAATGCCGCCATGGCCGAGCGTGCCGCCGATCTGCAAGAAGGCTTCGTAATCAAGCGGCGTATCAAATTGCGACTCAGGCAGATAGGCGCCGAGCGGGCCGCCGACCTGTACCGCGCGTATCGGCTTGCCGCTGCGCGTGCCACCGCCGAAATCAAACAGCATCTCGCGCAGCGTGATACCGAAGGCTTTCTCAATCAGGCCACCGAACTTGATGTTGCCGGCGAGCTGGATTGGCAGCGTGCCGCGCGAGCGACCCATGCCGAAGTTTTTGTAATAGTCCGCGCCGCGCGCAAAGATGACCGGCACGGTCGCCAGCGAGATCACGTTATTGATCACGGTCGGCTTGCCGAACAGGCCCGAAATCGCCGGCAGCGGCGGCTTCGCACGCACGATGCCGCGTCGGCCTTCAATGCTCTCGAGCAGCGCAGTCTCTTCACCACACACATAGGAGCCGGCGCCGACACGCACCTCAAGGTCAAACGCTTTATCGGAACCACGCACTGACTTGCCGAGATAGCCGTGGGCGCGCGCGATGGCTATGGCCTGGTTCAGCACCTCGATCGCATGCGGATACTCGGAGCGCACATAGATGTAGCCTTTGGTCGCGCCAACGCCGAGCCCGGCAATCGTCATACCTTCGATCAGCGTGAACGGATCATCTTCCATCACCATGCGGTCGGAGAAGGTGCCTGAGTCGCCTTCGTCGGCATTACAGACGATGTACTTTTGCGAACCCGGCGTGGTACGCACGGTGTTCCACTTGATGCCGGTCGGGAAAGCCGCGCCGCCACGCCCGCGAAGACCGGAATCAGTCACGGTCTGCACGATCTGCTCCTGCGTCATCTGCAGCGCTTTCTGCAGGCTGGCGTAGCCTTCATGCGCGACATAGTCGTCGATGGACAGCGGGTCGGTGATGCCGACACGCGCGAACGTCAGTCGCTCCTGCTGCTTCAGGAAAGGAATTGCTTCGGTCGGGCCGAGCGCGAGCTTGTGCGCGCCGCCCTCGGTGAATTTTGCGTCAAACAGCGATGCGACATCGTTCACGTCGACCGGTCCGTAGGCAACACGCCCGTCAGCGAGCGCGACCTCGACCATCGGCTCCAGCCAGAACATGCCACGCGAGCCGTTGCGAATCAGCTGTACGTCGATACCGCGTTGCTTTGCCTCGTCAGCAATCGCCTGCGCGACCTCGTCCGCTCCAAGCGCGAGCGCAGTTGAATCACGCGGCACGAAAATTTTCACGCTCATGCGTCGCTCCTTGCGCGCGCGATCAGCGCGTTGAATTTATCGTTATCTACTCGCGCATGCACGCGCTCGCCGACCATCATCGATGGCCCGCACGCGCACTGACCGAGGCAATAGACCGGTTCCAGCGTGAACTTGCCGTCGTTTGTCGTTTGATGAAAGTCGATGCCGAGCGCCCGCTTCGCATGCTCGGTCAGCGCTTCCGATCCGACTGACTGGCAGGCTTCGGCCTGACAGAGCTGCAAGACGACCTTGCCGGCCGGCTCCTTGCGGAAGTGATGGTAGTAGCTGATCACGCCATGCACTTCCGCGCGCGACAGATTCAGCCTCTCCGCGATCTGCGGCACCGCGTCCGGCGGCACATAGCCGTGTTCGGCCTGAATAGCGTGAAGAATGGGAAGCAGCGCGCCATCAGGGGCGCCGAGCTGCGTCAGCGTGGCGTCGATGCACGCGTCGTAGGAAGCGGTGGGCATCGGAGTCTCCGGTAGTTTTTATATGCTCCGAAAAACATATTTCGAAGCGTCTCAGAACCCTGTTGGTTCAAAGACTTGAAGGATAATCCGCCTCCCTGAACTGAGTGTCAATATGCTGTTTAAAGCCGATAAGAGAAGATAAAAAAACTGCCCTCGCCGGTGGGCTCGGGCAGTTGGCGGCCTAAGGAGTCAGGCGCTTAGTCGTTCTTCACCACGATCGACGGGAACTTGCTGCTCATGTCCTTCGCCTTCTCGGCCACCTTGATGGCGACCTTACGCGCGATCTGCTTGTAGATCTGCGCCACCTGCCCGTCCGGATCGGCAACCACGGTCGGCTTGCCGGAGTCGGCCTGCTCGCGGATGCTCATCGTCAATGGCAGCGCGCCGAGGAAATCGACACCGAAGTCGCTGCACATTTTCTCGCCGCCGCCCTGACCGAAAATCGCTTCGGCATGACCGCAGTTGCTGCAGATATGCATGCTCATGTTCTCGACGATACCGAGAATGGGTATGCCGACCTTCTCGAACATCTTCAACCCTTTACGCGCGTCGAGCAGCGCGATGTCCTGCGGCGTGGTCACAATCACAGCGCCGGTCACCGGCACCTTCTGCGACAGCGTCAGCTGCACGTCGCCGGTACCCGGCGGCATGTCAACGATCAGGTAATCCAGGTCGCGCCAGTTGGTCTGCTCCAGCAGCTGCTGCAGCGCCTGGGTCACGATGGGGCCGCGCCAGACCATGGGCTGATCGGGATCGATCATGAAGCCGATCGATGCCACCTGCACGCCATAGTTCTCGAGCGGCTCCATGGTCTTGCCGTCATGACTGTCCGGCTTGCCGGATACGCCCATCATCATCGGCTGCGACGGGCCGTAAATATCGGCATCCAGCAGACCGACCTTCGCGCCTTCAGCCGCCAGCGCCAGCGCAAGGTTGACGGCCGTGGTGGACTTGCCCACACCACCCTTGCCCGACGCAACGGCGATGATGTTGCGCACATTGGTCATCAGCTTCACACCGCGCTGTACGGTGTGCGCGACGATCTTCACGCTAATGTCGACGGAGACGGAATTCACGCCGGGCAAAGCAGCGACCGCATCGACGACGAGTTGCCGGATGCCGTTGATCTGGCTCTTCGCCGGATAACCGAGCTCGACATCGACAGCCACCTTGCCGCTGTCGATATGAATATTTTTGACGGATTTGCTGCTGACCAAGTCCTTGCCGGTATTCAGATCGGTGACGTGCGACAAGGCTTCGCGGATGACATCTGTGGTGAGGCTCATTTCTTCTCCGACTAAGTGAGCCGCAAGTCTAAACGAAAGCGGCCGCGCCTGTCGGGCGCGGCCGCTTGCGGAACTACTGCGATTACTTGAACAGGACTGCGGATTTCTGCAGCGTGACCCAGATGCCGTAGGCCAGCGGGATGCCGACCGCGAGCCACGCGAACCAGACAAAGCCCGCACCGTGACGGTCATCATGAGCTTCACCGTTGCCGTCAACCTTGGAAGATCGCTCATGCGCAAGCTTCTTCTCATGCGCCAGTTCTTCGGCCGACATGAAGTGACGCTCGGCGACCGGACGCACCAGCAGATTCGCGATCAGACCGACCACCAGCATCGCTGCCAGCACGTAGAAAATCGGGCCATAGATCTGGTCAAACGGCACTTTTTCCTCGAGACGGATGTCGTGCATGTAATTGACCACGACCGGACCAAGAATGCCCGCGGTTGACCATGCGGTCAGTAAACGGCCATGAATGGCGCCGACGAACTGCGTGCCAAACATGTCAGCCAGATACGCGGGGATGGTGGCAAAACCACCGCCGTACATCGACGCAATCACGCAGAAACAGGCGACGAAAATCGCCAGGGACTTCCATCCTGCTGCCAGCGATGCCAGCACATACATCGCGATGCCAAGCACGAAGAAAATCACATAGGTCGGCTTGCGACCCAGATGATCTGACGATGACGCCCAGATGAAACGACCGCCGATATTGAACAGTGAAATCAGGCCGACGAAGCCAGCGCCAATCGCGACCGCGGCTTTCAGCAGATCCGGGTTGCTCTTCAGATCGGCAAAACCGATATCAGCCTGACCGACCAGTGCACCGGCGAAAGTCTCCTGCAGCATCGGCGATGCGGCACCGATGATGCCGATACCGGCCGATACGTTCATGCAGAGCACGAGCCACAGCAACCAGAATTGCGGCGTCTTGTGCGCATTCTTCAAGTGCACATGGTTCTGCGCGATCATGGCCTTCTCGGACGGCGGTGGTGGTACCCAGCCTTCCGGCTTCCAGCCGGTTGGCGGCACGCGATAACCGAAGGCACCCGCGAACATGAAGACCGAGTAAATCACCGCCAGCGTCACAAAAGTCTGCCAGACTCCCGGATCAACCGGCGTTGCGAACTTTGCCATCAGCAGCGTCGCCAGCGGCGAACCAATCATCGCGCCGCCACCAAAGCCCATGATCGCCATGCCGGTGGCCATGCCGCGCCGGTCGGGAAACCATTTGATCAGCGTGGAGACCGGCGAGATATAGCCCAGACCGAGACCGATACCGCCGATCACGCCGGAGCCCAGCCACATCATCCACAACTGGTGTTGGTGTACCCCCAGCGCCGAGATCAGCAAACCGCCACACCAGCACACCGCGGCAACCAGACCCGCTTTGCGCGGACCGGCGCGCTCGAGCCAGCCGCCCCAGATCGCTGCCGAGCAACCCAGCACGACAAAGAACAGCGTGTACATCCAGCCGAGATCGAACTGGGTCCAGTTGCAATCGGTCGCGAACAACGCACGACCTGTACCAGCCAGCTTGTCGCCGAACGTGACGGCACCGGCGGCGCAGGATGCCAGTGGCAAACCGTCGGGACCCAGCAGCGCGTTGCCGAGCGGCTTCCAGAACACGGAAAAGCCGTAAGCCATGCCGATACACAAATGAATCGCGAGTGCAGCGGGGGGAACCAGCCAGCGATTGAATCCTTCGCCGGCAATGGTGTGCTCTTTATCGAGCAGGCCTGCAAATGCCATATCTCCTCCTGAGGGGCCGACGTTGGGGTCGGTCATTAGAATTATGTTGAGGTAATGCGCGATGCGGGGCTCATCCTGACAGCCTGCATTCTACGTTGCAATATGCTATCGTGAACATAATGTCGAGAAGAAGCCTATGTTCAAGGTAAGAATCAATCCGCATTGGGAGATCACGCGTGGCGAGGGCCAGCCACTGGACACATCCGTGTTGCTGTCCTTGCTGCGTGCCATCGATGAGACCGGCTCCATCGCGCGTGCCGCGCAGGCGGTCGGACTGTCCTATCGCTACGCATGGGGTCTGTTGCGCGAGGCTGAGGACTTGTTTGGCTACAGCCTGATGCAAACCGGTCGCGGTCGCGGCACGCAATTGTCACCGTTAGCGGAAAAGCTGATCTGGGCGGATCGCCGGGTTGCCGCGCGGCTCTCGCCGACGCTGGACAGTCTGGCTTCGGAACTCGAAACCGAACTCGGCAAAACGCTCGGCGCGCAGCCGGCGATGATCCGTCTGGATGCGAGCCACGGCTTCGCGGTCGCGGCATTCCTGAAGCAGGCGAATGAATCGGGACTGCCGATTGACCTGCGGTTCCGCAACAGCACCGACGCGGTGGCAGCGTTGTCACGCGGCGAATCCGATCTGGCAGGCTTTCATGTGCCGGTCGGCGACTTCGAAGCGCAGTCTGCCGAGCGTTTCGGCAAATGGCTGGACGCGAAAACTCACAAGCTGATTCATCTGGCGCATCGCACACAGGGCCTGTTCGTGAACCCGGGCAATCCGCTCGGCATTACCGGGCTCGAAGATCTCGCGCGGCCGGAGGTGCGCTTCGTCAACCGCCAGGCTGGCTCAGGAACGCGCATGCTGCTGGAACTGATGCTGCCCGCCTGCGGCCTCACCTCATCAATGATCAATGGCTTTGAAAACACCGAGTTCACGCACTCGGCAGTCGCGGCCTTCATCGCCAGCGGCATGGCCGATGTCGGCTTCGGTGTACAAACCGCTGCCGAGCGATTCAAGCTCGATTTCATTCCGCTGGCGCGCGAGCGCTATTTCTTTGCGGTCAACGCAGACGCGCTCGAACAGGCGAAGATGCGCAAGGTGATCGACGTCGTCAGTTCGCGTAATTTCCGCGACGCCGTACAGCAGCTGGCCGGCTATGACGCCGACGGCACCGGCAGCATCCTGACGCTGCCGCAAGCTTTCAGCGGTGCGCCGCGCAAACAGCCTGCGTGACGCGATGCGCATTCCGAAAGCCCGGATTACCGGCCTGATACTGGCTGGCGGCATGGGCTCGCGCATGGGCGGTGTTGACAAGGGCCTGCAGGATTTTGCCGGTCAGCCGATGGTGACTCAGGTGATCCAGCGCCTGCAGCCGCAGGTCGGACCCCTGCTCATCAATGCGAACCGGCATCTCGACCAGTACGAAAGCTTTGGCCTTCCGGTCTGCACTGATCTGATGCAAGGCTACGCCGGTCCGCTCGCCGGTCTGCAAGCCGGGCTCACACAGTGCACAACGGATTATTTGCTGAGCGTGCCGTGTGATTCGCCGCTGCTGCCCAGCGATCTGGCGCAACGCCTTGCTGATGCACTGGCCGACCATGATGCCGATGCCGCGCTGCCCGTGACGATCGAAGGCGGCCACCGGCATCGTCAGCCCGTGTTCTTGCTGCTGAACGCGGCGCTGCTGCCATCGCTGTCCTCGTGGCTGTTGAATGGCGGACGCAAGGTGGACGACTGGCTCGCCACCCTGCATTGTGTTGAACTTGCTTTCGATGACCCGCTCGCCTTCGCGAACGCGAACACCCGCGACGAACTCGACGCGCTCGCCCGCCGATAAGCGCAATACGACTCAGTGGCCGCTCGCGCTCTTGGGCTTGAAATGCTTGTCGCTGATCCGGAATTTCCCGCGACGATCTCCCATCAGCTGCCGCAGCTCGGCAATCGATAACGCACTGACCTCATGCATGCGAATCAGCAGTGATGCCGTCACCGGCAAACGGCGATGGCGTATTTTGCTGATGACCGGAGGCGACACCTCGAGCGCGCGCGACAATGCTGCATCATTCTTCAGATTCAGTCTGCCGATCAGTGAAGCGAGCAATTGATCCGGGTCATAGTGCTGCATCGACTGCATGTTGTGTTGTTCCATCGTGTCCTCGTGCAAGTGAAGTCAATCGCATTCTGAACAGATGCTATGAGGCTTTCTTGAGCCGACACAACCGTGCCGTCCTGCCAGCGCGCAGCAGACGCTGCCGCTGCGTCAGCGCAAATCGATATCAATGGGTAGCGCGGTCTTGTACTTCACCTGCTTCAGCGCGAAGCTGGACTTGATGTTCTTGATGCCGGGAATACGTGTCAGATTCTCGAGAATGAATTTTTCCAGCGCCTGCAGGTCAGGCACGACGATGCGCAGCAGATAGTCTTCATCGCCGGTCATCAGGTAAACCTCCATCACTTCATCGAAGTGACTGACTGCCTGTTCGAACTTATCCAGCGCGCCGGCCTCCTGCTTTTCCAGCGACACGCGCACGAATACATTCACCTTCAGTCCCAGCGCATGCGGATCAACCAGCGCCACGTAGCGCGAAATCACACCATCGTTTTCCAGCCGCTTCACGCGCGCGAGCGTCGGTGACGGCGACAGATTAATTTTTGCGGCCAGCTCCACATTGGTCAGATTCGCGTCCCGCTGCAGCGCCGCCAGAATCCGTAGATCGGTGATATCCAGATTTTCCATAGTTTTGATTCTCTAAAATCATCTTTTGCAGCATTTTATGCTGTTTTATTCGCCTGAAAAGGCTTTTTTGGCAGCACCTGCGGCGGGAAAGCGGTTAACTTAACGGCATCAAAACACGCTGGACGACGGAAACGGTATGGACATGAGCACGCCCGAACATCTGCTGCCACAGAGCGACTCCGACGAACTGGAAACCGCCGAATGGATTGAGTCGCTGCGCTCCGTGCTCGCGCAATCGGGACCGGAACGCGCGCGCTTTCTGCTGTCCCGGCTGGCGAGCACCGCGCGCGAAGCCGGACTGAACTGGCGCGATTCGCGCATTACCCCTTATGTGAACACGCTGCGCCCGGAGGACGAGCCGGCTTACCCCGGCGGTTCGGATGCACTAGCCATTGACGAAAAACTCGCCGGCATCATGCGCTGGAATGCACTAGCCATGGTGGTGCGCGCCAACCGCGCGTACGGCGAACTCGGTGGTCATATCGCGAGCTATGCGTCAGCCGCTGATTTATTTGAGGTCGGCTTCCAGCATTTCTTCCGCGCGCGTGACGAACTCAATGGCGGCTTCGGTGGCGATCTGGTGTACTTCCAGCCGCATTCGGCACCCGGTATCTATGCGCGCGCTTTCCTCGAAGGACGACTGACGGAAGACCACCTCGCGCACTATCGACAGGAAATCAGTGCGGCTGGTAAGCAGCTGCAGGGCCTGTCGTCCTATCCTCATCCGTGGCTGATGCCTGACTTCTGGCAATTCCCGACCGGCTCGATGGGGCTCGGCCCGATCAGCGCGGTGTATCAGGCGCGCTTCATGCGCTATCTCGAGCATCGCGGTCTGCTGGCCGCGCAGGACCGCAAGGTCTGGGGTGTGTTCGGCGATGGCGAGATGGACGAACCGGAGTCACTGGCCGCGTTGTCACTAGCCTCGCGCGAGAAGCTCGACAATCTGGTGTTCGTCATTAACTGCAATCTGCAGCGGCTGGATGGTCCGGTGCGCGGCAATGGCCATATCGTCGATGAACTCGAGACGCTGTTTGGCGGCGCCGGATGGAACGTGATCAAACTGCTGTGGGGCTCGGACTGGGATCCGCTGTTTGCACGCGATACCAACGGCGAACTGGTCGATGCATTGAATCGAACGGTCGACGGCCAGTTGCAGACCTTTGCTGCGAATGACGGCCCGTTCAATCGCGAACACTTCTTCGGCCAGACGCCGGGACTGCAGGCGCTCGGCAACCTGCTGACGGACGATGAGATCGACCGGCTCAAGCGCGGTGGTCATGACCTGCGCAAGATCCACGCTGCGTATCACGCGGCGGTGAATCATCGCGGACGCCCGACAGTGATCCTCGCGCAGACAAAAAAAGGCTTCGGCATGGGCAAGGCCGGACAAGGCCGGATGACCACGCATCAGCAGAAGAAGCTGGAGCTGTCCGACCTGATCGAGTTTCGCGATCGTTTCAAACTGCCGCTCACCGATGAGCAGATTGAACGACTGGAGTTCTACAAGCCCGAGGCAGACAGCGAGGAGATGCGTCACCTGCATGCGCGCCGCACTGCGCTCGGCGGCTTCCTGCCGAAGCGCATCGACACCCGTACCAGCTTGCCGGTACCCGCCATCGAAACCTATGCAACATTTGCGCTGGACGCCGACAACAAAGAGATGTCGACCACGATGGCGCTGGTGCGCATGATGGGCGGTCTGCTCAAAGATGCCGGTCTCGGCAAGCATGTGGTACCCATCGTCGCCGACGAGGCGCGCACCTTCGGTATGGCCAATCTGTTCCGGCAGGTCGGTATCTATTCCGCACAGGGACAGTTGTATCAGCCGGAAGATATCGGCTCCATCCTGTATTACCGCGAAGCGAAGGACGGGCAGATCCTCGAGGAAGGTATCTCCGAGGCCGGCGCGATCTCGTCGTGGACGGCGGCTGCAACCAGCTATGCAGTGCATGGTTTGCCGATGCTGCCGTTTTACATCTACTACTCGATGTTCGGGTTTCAGCGCATTGGCGATCTGATCTGGGCTGCTGCTGATCAGCGTTCGCGCGGCTTTCTGATTGGTGCGACTTCAGGCCGCACCACACTCGGTGGCGAGGGTCTGCAGCATCAGGATGGCAGCAGTCATCTGGTGTCGGCATCGATACCGAATTGCGTGTCCTATGATCCTGCGTATGCGTATGAGCTGGCGGTGATCATTGATGACGGCATGAAGCGGATGCTGCAGCAGAACGAGGATGTTTTCTATTACGTGACAGTCACGAATGAAAACGAGGCGCAGCCCAGTCTTCCTGTGAATGCCAACGAAGGCATACTGCGTGGCCTGCATTGTGTGCAGCCGTGTAACAACGCGCAGGTGCGCCTGCTCGGCGCCGGCCCGGTGTTGAAAGAAGCGCTGGCGGCGGCCCGTCTCCTTCAGGAGCAGTTCAATGTGACCGCCGATGTATGGAGCGTGACCAGCTTCTCGGAGCTGGCGCGCGACGGCATCGCCTGCGAGCGCGCGCGCCGTCTGCAGGCTTCGGACCAGCAGCCTTGGATCACGCGGCAATTGCAGGGGCCGGAGGGATCCGATGCGCCGGTGATTGCGGTATCCGACTATGTCCGCGCAGTACCGGAAAGCGTGCGCGCGTATGTGCCCTCACGCTACGTCACGCTCGGCACTGATGGCTTCGGCCGCAGCGATACGCGCGCTGCGCTGCGCGACTTCTTTGAGGTGGATGCGAAGTGGATTGCGTATACCGCGCTGGCCGAACTGTTTTCGAAAGAACGGGGCGAACAAGGCATGCGTGATATCGCGGCCCGGCTGGGACTGGATCTCGGCAAGCCGATGTCAACGGACTGCTGAGCGAGTCAGCAGCTTTTCTTCGCTGCGGCCGCGTCGTAAATCTCGGCGATCAGATCGCCAAACGCCGGATCACGCACCTGCTCGAAACGGAACTTACGGCGGCGGTCACCCATCAAATCGCGCAGCATGCGTCCGCTCCAGCCACTGACTTCCTCGGCGCGGATCAGGATTTCCGGCGTCACCGGCAACTCGCCGGTGCGCATCAGTTGTATCAGCAGCGTCGGCACTTCCAACACCCGGGCCAGCGCGGCATCGCTACGCAGTTTCAGTCGGCTACCGAGCGAATTGAACAGCCGGCCGGGGTCATATCCGTCACTGAATTGACGTCGAATTTTTTTCATTGGGCACCTGATCGAAGCCGCTGTCTCGACCGGCGATTATCCCACGCAGCACCGGTCAGACTTCTGCGTCTTGCGTTGATGATTGGAATACCTCTGATTCAGATCGAACACGCGTCAGTCAGGATCTTTGTGTTGCGGAAACTAATTGCTTAGCAACAAATTTTTATAGCCAACGCCTAATAATCCGGTCGGAATACTCTTAGACAACGATTGATGGCAATACTGTCGGCTGTTGCAGTGCGGCGAAGCTATAATCGCGGCGGTGGTCTGCCAGCCCTGCTGTGCGCTCCGCTTGCCATTTGATTAATAAGACCTCCTGCCCATGCCTCTTTCGTCGCCTGACTCAGACGCCCGCGCCAGCGCGGTCTCTGACGCGTCGTCAGCAAAGTCCGGCCTCCCTCTCGAGAATCCGCTGCTGCCCTGCCTGCTGATGTTTGCCTGGATCGTGCTCGGCGCGTGGATTCGTCCGCTGGGCATGCCGGATGAAGGTCGCTATACCGGCGTCGCCTGGGAGATGGTGCGCTCGGGTCAGTGGCTGACGCCGACGCTGGACGGCTTGCCCTATTTCCACAAGCCGCCGATGTTCTACTGGCTGACCGCAATCTCGATCAAGCTGTTCGGCATTTCCGAACTGGCGCTGCGGCTGGCCTCGATACTCGGTGCCACGCTGATTAGTTATGCAGGCTTTCGATTGCTGAAGCAGTGGATGTCGCAAACCGCAGCGGTTTGGTATTTGCTGGTGCTGGCGACGCTGCCCTACTTTTATGCCGGTGCCCAGTTCGCCAATCATGACATGCTGGTCGCGTCCTTCATTGGCGCGGCGATTGTGTTCGCGGCCGATGCGCTGCTGTCGGCGGATCACGGTCGGGCGTGGAAAGGCAGCATGCTCGCGGCATGGGCCTGCATTGCGCTGGGCTTGCTGTCCAAGGGACTGATCGGCATTGTGCTGCCCGGCAGCGTGATCCTTGCCTGGTTACTGCTGCAAAGGCGCTGGCACTGGCTAGGTAAATTGTTCTGGTGGCCGGGCCCCGTGCTGTTCGCGCTGATTGCCGCGCCGTGGTTCGTGCTGATGCAGCAGAAGTTTCCGGCGTTCTTTCATTATTTTTTCATCCATCAGCATTTCGAGCGCTTCGTCGACCAGACGAACTTCGACAACTTCCAGCCCTGGTGGTATTACACGGCGGCACTGGCCCTGCTCGGCCTGCCTTGGTCCTTGCTGCTGCTGGCGCAGCTGCGCATTGCAGTCACTGACGCCGCAAACAACGCATTGCGACAGTTGCTGTGGCTGTGGATCGTGCTGATTGTCGTTTTCTTCTCGATATCCGCATCGAAACTGATCGGCTATGCGCTGCCTGCGGTGCCGCCGGTGGCGATGCTCGCCGCTGGCGTGATCAGCCGCCAGACCTCAGGCCGTGCGCGTCAGCTGGCCGCCGCGATCGTCGTGCTGAGCGGCCTGCTACTGGTGGGGGCGGTCTGGGTGCTGGGGCATGAATCGCCGTATTCATCGAAGCCGCTCGGGCAGGCCTATCGCGCCCGGGCCGCTGCCGGTGAGCCGCTGATTTCGCTAAATGTGTACCGCTTTGACCTGCCGGTCTATGCGCAGCTGCAGGAACCGATTCCGGTGCTGCTCGACTGGAGCGCGCCGTCGGTGCGGACGAATGACAGCTGGCCACGCGAGCTGGCCGATGCAGCGCGTTTCGATCCCACTGCCGGCGAGCGGGTGCTGATTGACCGCAGCCAGCTGCGCGAACTGCTGTGCGCTCACCCGGTCACCTGGGTCGTGACTCAGGTCCGCGACAAGAACCCACTGCTGTCGAGCGCAGAAAACATCGCCGCTAATCCTTACTATCAATTGCTACGCTTTGACCTGGGTCGCAGCGGACTGTCATGCGACTCTGCGGCCGCCGTGCAGGCAAGCACGCAGAAACGCGGGGACAGTCGCTGACCCCGGGCAGCCTCCTCAAAAATCAACGCGCCATCTTAGGAAATCATCGTGTCGATCAGTAATCCAGAATTTTCTCAATCGTCCATCATGCGTCCGGTGTCCTTGACCGGCCAGGGGGGACACGGGCATGCACCGACGGCCGCGTTGATGCTGGCTGCCGTCGGCATCGTGTTCGGCGACATCGGTACCAGCCCGCTGTATGCGCTGAAGGAGTGCTTCAGTCCGGAGCACGGCATCCCTTATTCGCAGGGCGCGGTGCTGGGCATTCTGTCCATGATCTTCTGGGCGCTTCTGCTGGTGGTCACGGTGAAGTACGTGGTCTTCGTTTTGCGTGCAGACAATAATGGTGAAGGCGGCGTGCTGTCGCTGATGGCGCTTGCACTGCGCTCGGCGCGCAGCGAAAAGCGGTATTACAACGTACTACTGATGCTGGGCGCGCTGGGCGCCTGCATGCTGCTCGGTGAATCAGTCATCACGCCGGCGATTTCGGTACTATCCGCAGTCGAAGGTCTGGAAGTGATCAATCCCAACATGAAACGTTTCGTGATTCCGATCACGCTGATCATCATCACCGCACTGTTCACGATACAACGCTATGGTACTGCGGCGGTGGGTCGTCTGTTCGGTCCGATCATGGTGATCTGGTTCGTATCACTCGCCGTGTTCGGCGCGATGAGCATCGTACAGAATCCGATAATCCTAATGGCGGTCAATCCACTGTATGCGGTCGAGTTCGTCTCCGAGCACACGCTTCAGGCGTATATCGTGATGGGCTCGGTGGTGCTGGTAGTGACCGGCGTCGAAGCGCTCTACCTCGATATGGGCCATTTCGGCCGCCGTCCGGTGCGTCTGGCCTGGCTGTGTGTCGCGCTACCTGCGCTACTGATCAACTACTTCGGTCAGGGCGCGCTGATGCTGGCGAATCCCGCAGCGGCCGCGAATCCCTTTTTCCTGATGATGCCGGATTGGGCACTGTGGCCCATGATCGGATTGGCGACACTCGCCACCGTGATCGCGTCGCAGGCCGTGATCTCGGGCACGTTCTCGCTCGCGAATCAGGGCATCCTGCTTGGCTTCCTGCCGCGCATGCAGATCCTGCATACCTCTGACACCGAGCGCGGTCAGATCTACATGCCCATGGTGAACTGGATACTGCTGGCGCTGGTGATTTTCACCGTCACGCAATTCAAGGAATCGGGCAACCTCGCAGCGGCTTATGGCATTTCGGTCACCACCACTATGCTGATCACGACCTCGCTGCTGGCCGTGGTGATGTACAACGAATGGAAGATCAAGCCGGCACTGGTAGTACTGCTGGTGCTGATTTTCTTCCTGATCGACTTCTCGTTCTGGACCGCCAATGTCATCAAAGTGAAGGACGGCGGCTGGTATCCGCTACTGCTGGGCGCGGTCTGCTTCCTGATGCTGACCACCTGGTACAAGGGTCGCAAGCTGCTGCGCGAGCGCGTGGTCAACGATTCGATTCGCTTGCCGGATTTTGTTGGTGCGCTGCTCGCGCATCCGCCGCATCGCGTCGAAGGTACCGCCGTATTCCTGACCGCGCATATTGATTTTGTACCGGTCGCGCTGCTGCACAACCTGAAACACAACCGCGTACTGCATGAGCGCGTGCTTTTCCTGAAGCTGTCGATCTGGGATGTACCGTATGTGCGCGACGAGGAGCGCATCAACATCGTCGAACTCGGCGGTAACTGCTTTGTGGTGCGGGCGGTGCACGGATTCAAGGAAACGCCGGATATCAATCATGTGCTGTCATTGCTTGAGCAGCAGCACGGACTGGCACTGGACCTCGCCGACACCTCGTTCTTCCTGGCACGTGACACGGTCGTGCCCAGTAATCTGCCCGGCATGGCCATCTGGCGTGAGGGACTCTTCGCATGGATGATGCAGAACGCGGCGAAGCCCTCGGACTTCTTCAAGATCCCGCCGAACCGTGTGGTGGAGTTGGGGACAAAAATCGAGATTTGAGTACAACAAAAACCCGGCACAGGCCGGGTTTTTTAATGCGCGAGCACCTTCGCGAGAAACTCCTGCGCCCGCGGTACCCTCGCCGCTGCATTCCCGAAAAACTCTTCACTGCTGCAGTCTTCCAGAATGCGCCCCTGATCCATGAACAGCACGCGATCAGCAACGCGTCGTGCAAAGCCCATCTCATGCGTCACGCACATCATCGTCATGCCGTCGTTCGCCAGCTGCACCATCACGTCCAGCACCTCGCCCACCATTTCCGGATCGAGCGCTGAGGTCGGCTCGTCAAACAGCATCACCACCGGATCCATCGCCAGCGCGCGCGCAATCGCTACGCGCTGCTGCTGACCGCCGGATAGCTGCACCGGAAACTTGTCGCGATGCGCGGCCAGACCGACGCGCTCAAGCAGCGTCGCGCCGCGCGCAATGGCCTCTGATGTGCTGCGCCCCAACACGCTGATTTGCGCCAGTGTCAGGTTCTGCATTACCGACAGATGCGGAAACAGCTCGAAATGCTGGAACACCATACCGACCCGCGAGCGCAGTGCCGGAAGATTAATCTTTGGATCATGCAGCGCGATTCCATCGACGAACAGCTCGCCCTGCTGAAAAGGCTCGAGCGCATTGATGGTCTTAATCAGCGTCGACTTGCCAGAACCGGACGGGCCGCAGACAACGACGACCTCGCCCTGCTTCACATCGAGCGAGCAGTCGTTCAGCACCTCGACCGTGCCATAGCGTTTCGACAGATGCTTCATCGATATCATGCGAGCCTCCGGGCATGTAAGCGCGCGGCCAGCCGCGACAGCGAATAACAGATCACGAAATACACCACAGCCGCGCCGAGATAGGCCTCGATCGGACGGCCGAGGATCTTGCCCGCGACATCAAAGCCTTTCAGCAGATCATAGGCACCGATCGCGTACACCAGCGACGTATCCTGGAACAGCACAATGACCTGCGTGACCAGCACGGGAAGCATGTGACGCAGCGCCTGCGGCAGGATCACCAGCCGCAGATTCTGCGCGCGGCTCATGCCAAGCGCCATACCCGCCTGCAGCTGCCCGCGCGGTATTGCCTGTATGCCAGCGCGCACGATCTCGCAAAAAAACGCCGCCTCGAACGCGATGAAGGTCACCGTAGCGGACCACTCAGCGCCGATCGGACGCCCGAGCGCAAACGGCATCAGCAAAAAGAACCACAGAATCACCATCACCAGCGGCACCGAGCGCATCACATTCACGTAGGCTGCGGCCGCGGTGGCGAGCAGCGGCTGGCCGGAAATGCGCATCAGCGCCAGTCCGCTGCCGAGCAGCAGGCCGCCGAGCGTCGCCACCACGGTCAGCTGCACACTGAACCACAGACCGCCGAGTACATAGCGGCGCATCAGGTCCATGCTGAAGAAGCTGAGATCGAGTTCCATACTCAGGCCTCCTGCCGTGCCACGGCGCCGATGCCGGGAACCCGCATGCGCGACTCCACGACGGCCAGCAATCGATTCACTGCGAAGGCAGTCAGTGCATACAGTATTGTGACCGCGAGATAGATCTCGATGCCGCGCGCGGTTTCTTCCTGCGCCTGCATCGCGAACTGGGTCAGCTCGGCAATCGACACCGCAAACGCTACCGACGAGTTCTTCACGATACTCATCGCCTCCGAAGTCAGCGCGGGCATCATCACGCGCAGCGCCACCGGCAGGACCACCCGGCGGTAAGCCTGTGCATCACTCATGCCCAGCGCCAGCGCCGCCTGACGCTGGCCGCGCGGCAGGCTCTGTATGCCCGAGCGCACCTGTTCGGCAATACGCGCGGACGTAAATAAACCCAGCGCAACCGACACCAGCAACCAGGAAGGCACCGCCTTCAGCAGCGGCACGAAGACAGGCACGACGTGATACCAGAGGAAGACCTGCACCAGCAGCGGCACATTGCGGAACAGCTCGACCCATGCGGTAGCCACTCCGCTAACCCAGGGTTTGGCGTCCAGTGTGCGCAGCGTGCCAACGATGATGCCGATGAACAGCGCCACGGCAAAACCCAGTACCGCGACGGTCGCCGTCCAGCCCCAGGCCGCGATCAGCCACTGCAGATAGCTGAGCTCACCACCGTGACCAAAGCAGCCGGCAATGCGGTCGGTGCCGGTCGTACTGCGGCAGAAAATATCCCAGTCGAGATTCATGGTCGGGCCTTGGTGTCAGTTCGACGGCTGGTCGGCATGCGCGCGCAAATTCGCGCGCAGCTCGCGGCTCATGGGCAGATTCAGGCTGCGGCCGCGCGGTGGAATCGGTGACAGAAACCATTTCGCATAGATGCGCTCGAACTCGCCCGATTGCATCAAACCGATGATCACCTGATCGACTACGCGCTTGAACGCAGCGTCGTCCTTGCGCAGCATGCACGCATAGGGCTCGACCTGTAGTGGCTCGCCGACGACTTCCCACTGCTCAGGATGCTTCGCGTTCAGGATCTGCCCGAACAGCAGAATGTCATCCATCGCAAACGCGACCGCGCGACCCGCGTCGACCAGTAAGAAGGAATCCGCATGATCCTTGCCGCCCAGTAGCCGCATACCGAAGCCACGCTCGAGATCGAGCTTGCGCAGCAGCTTGAAGGTGGTGGTGCCAGTGGTGACTGCTACTGTCTTGCCGGCGATGTCGGTGAAATCGCGCACGCCGGAACCACGCTTCACCAGCAGCCTGGGCCCGGTATAGAAATAATTGACGGCGAACGCGACACTCTTCGCGCGCGCTGCCGTATTGCTGGTCGAGCCGCATTCAAGATCCACTGTGCCGTTGGCGACCAGGGGTATGCGATTCTGTGAGGTCACCGCCTGCCAGCGCACCTCAAGATCGCTGCGTCCGGTTGCGCGCTTGACTGCCGCAATCACAGGCGTGTAGATGTCCACGCCGAAACCGATCGGCTGATGCGGACCATAAAGATAACTGAACGGCACCGACGACTCGCGGTACGCGAGCGTGATGCGGCCGCTCTGGGCGATTTTCTGCAGCGTATCAGCGTGCGCGAATGCAGTCACACAGAGCAGCACCCACGTCATCAACAGCCAGCGCCATGCAGTCATCCGTCCCCCATTCGATCAGACCTGCGTTCAGTCGCCAGCGGCGATTCCCTCGCGACGCGGATCGGCGCCACCAAACAAGCCATCGCGCGTCACCATGATCGCCTGTACACCACTTGGCAAAGGCAGGATAGTGACGCGATGACCGCGACGCTGCAAGTCCGGCTGCAGCGCTTCAAGCGCCGTGCCCTGCTCGAGCTCGGTATCGCGATTGCGACTACCCATATTCGGCAGCGAAATCGCCTGCTGCACATCGATCCGCCAATCGAGCACACCGATCAGAGATTTTGCGACATAGTTGATGATCGAACTGCCTCCGGGCGAGCCGATCAGCAGAAACGGGCGGTCATCACGCATCACGATCAGCGGAGCCATGGAGCTGCGCGGACGTTTCCCCGCCTCGACACGATTGGCGACCGGCTGGCCGTCGACATCCTGCGGATTCAGCGCGAAGTCGGTCAGCTGGTTATTCAGCAGGAAGCCGCGCACAAAAATCTTGCTACCGAACTCGGACTCAATGGTGCTGGTCATGCTGACCGCATGGCCGTCTCGATCAACCGCGACCAGATGGGTGGTCGACGGAATATCCGCCGCCTCGCCGTGCCCGCGCCGTTGCATCAGACGCAGCGGATCACCGGGCCGCGCGACGCCCATCGACTGCCGGCTGTCAATCTGCGCGCCACGCCATTGCAGATAACGCGAATTCAGCAAAGCGCTGACTGGCACGCTGACGAAATCGGGATCCGCCACATAACGATCACGGTCGGCGAAGGCCAGACGGCCCGCTTCGGAAAAATAATGCACCGCTTCCACCGATCCCGGCTGCATGCCCTCAGGGGCATGCTGGCGCAGCATGCCCAGCATCTGCATCACCGCGATGCCACCGGAGGACGGCGGCCCCATGCCGCAGATCCGGTAGATCCGGTAAGTGCTGCAGACCGGCGCTCTTTCCTTCGCGCGATAAGTTTTCAGATCCGCCAGCGACAAGGCACCCGGCCGCGCGTGGGCCCGCACCGCAGCTACGATGTCTTGCGCTACCTCGCCTTCGTAGAAAACCCGTATGCCCCCGGAGGCAATCCGGCGCAACACCTCAGCAAGCGCCGGATTCTTCAGCAGGTAGCCCACCGGAGCGGCTTGCCCTTCCGGGTAAAAATACGCGCGCGCCGCTGCCTGTTCAACCAACTGGCGGTTACCGGCGATCTGCGCATGCAGACGCGCGGATACCGGGAATCCTCGCTCGGCCAGTGCAATCGCCGGGGTGAACAAACGCGACCAGCGCAGTCGTCCGTGCCGGTGATGCGCCAGCGCCATTGCATGCAAGACGCCGGGGGTGCCGACGGAAAGACCGCTGTTCGCCGCATCAGTGAAAGCGAGCGGTTTTCCATCGATCGTGAACAAGGCAGGGCCAGCGGCCGCCGGCGCGGTCTCGCGACCGTCATACGTCGTTAAGGTGCGTCGACGCGCATCGTAGGCAACGATGAACGCGCCACCGCCTAGCCCCGATGACTGCGGTTCGACCAGCGCCAGCACCAGCTGCATCGCAATCGCGGCATCCACCGCCGAACCACCCTCGCGCAGTATTTGCCGTCCGGCTTCAGTCGCCAGCGGATTCGCGGACGCCGCCATCCAGCGCGTCGCACGCACGAGCGGCTTTTGCGACGTGCCGGTCGCCGCTTCCGGATTCGAGTCGCTGACCAGCGCCGATGCGCTTCCCGGCCACAGCGCGACTACGACCGGAAGTACAACAGAAAGCGTCGCGACGAACAGGTAGCGGAAAAGGCACATGGGCAGGGCCGACTTGGAGGCGGAAATAGTTCTGTTCAGCAATATATCCGGTATTATCTTGCATAAAGAGCACCTGAACCGGCGCTGGGCCGCCGTGAGCTCGCTTTATTTTGTCCCGTTCGTGTCGATTCTCTTGGATATAACCGCAGGAAGCGAACATGGCTGAACCAGCCGACAACAAACCGGGCGACGACAAGCCGGGCGAAGCCGCCCCGGCCCTAGAGCCCATCGTCAAGAAGAAGATGATCGACGCCGGCCATGCCGGTGCGCATGGTGGTGCGTGGAAGATTGCGCTCGCCGACATGATGACGGCGATGATGGCCTTCTTCCTGCTGATGTGGCTGCTCGGTGCGACCACCGAAGATCAGCGCAAGAGCATCGCGGACTACTTCAAACCGGTATCGCACAGCCAGGTCAGCATCAGTCGCTCCGCCGGTACCGGCGGCATCATGGGTGGTCAGTCCATTCTTGACCCGGACGGTATGCCCTACGCCGGTCAGCAGACCAGCCTGTTCGAGCGTGAAACGCCGCGCTCGGAAGCCGGCAAGCAAAGCGATAGTGGCGACTCGAAAGACGAGAAGAACGACATGAACGCCAGCGAGCTGTCGGAGCAGGAACGACAGAAGATCGCGGCCGAGACCGACAAGAAAAACTTCGACAAGCTGGAGAAGGAAGTCAAGGAAGTGCTGCAGCAAAACCCGCAGCTCGACAAGATCAAGGATCAGGTGAAGTTCATCCGGGAGAAGGACGGGCTGCGCATTGAGGTGATCGACAAGGCGGACTTCTCGATGTTCGGACTTGGCACGTCGAAGATGCAGGACAAAGCAGAGACGCTGATTCGTGAAGTCGCGAAGTCCGTGGCCAGCATGCCGAACAAGATTGCGGTGCGCGGTCATACCGACAGCCTCGCCTTCGATGATGGCGTACGAAGCAACTGGTCGTTATCCGGCGAGCGCGCCGAGAGCACGCGCCGCATCATGGAAGCCGCCGGTATTCCGTCGGAACGTTTCTCGAAGATCGAGGGCGTTGCCGACACGGCACCGTATATCCCCAATAATCCGGCCGACCCGCGCAACCGCCGCATCAGCATCACCATCCAGTATCAGGGCAAGCCCGGACAGGCCGGCTAAGGATTCCTCGCACCATGTCACGACTGATTCTTTTGCTGCTGTCTTTTTGCCTGAGCGACGTGATGGCACAAAATCCGCCCGCCACATCCAAGGCAACGCCGGCAGGCACGTCAGGCACTGAATCGCAAACGGCCATCCCGGGCGCGCGGCCAACGCCGAATACCTCCGCCACCGGCAAAGCTGCAGCGCCCGCACCGGCCGCTACCCCGGCACCATCGACGGCCGTGCCCGCTACCGCTGCGCCCCAGGCTGCAGCGCCGGCCGCCGAACCACCGAAGGCCGACCCGGGTCCCGCGCCCACGCCGCCGAAGCCGGGCAAAAAAGGCAAGGAGCCAGAACCGCCACCGCCGCCGCCGAAGCCGCAGGGTCCGCTGAAGCCACCGGGATGTGCGGTCGCGGAGTTTCGTGCGATCGGCATCGACAATACCGATGAGCAGGCCCGGCGCTCAAAAGCTACGGAATGGCTGAAGAAAAAAGGCCCGAACTGTTCGGCTGAACAGCTGATCGTGATTCGCAACAACCGTTCGCAGTGGCTCGGCAACGCTGATTCGGCCACGGTTGCGTCACTGGTGGATGGCTTGCTGGAGTCATTTGCCGAAACCAATCCGGCGGTGTCCATCCTCTTGTACGGCACCCCGCCGCCGCCGCCCAAGCCGGATGACAAGAAAGCTGCCGGTGCCGGTGCCGGCGCCAAAGACGGCGCCAAAAAATAAGCCCGCCGTCAAGGCGGGCCGGTTCCGACTACGATAAGCGCGTCGAGGCTCGTGGCGCTTAATCGCGGCCCATGATCAGAAACTGTGGAATCACTGACTTCACGCGGGAGGCTTTGGGTCGGGCGCTATCATTGGCCGCCGTGCGCACCGGAACTTCGGCTGTGGAATTTCTGATCGCGCGGAAGCGATCGAGGATGGAGCCGCTCACCTTGTGCGTCAGCGGTGCCTGACGCTTTGTATCTCGCAGGTCGGCCTCGCTCTCGCCGAGTTGTTCGATTGACCGACCGAAATCGAGGAAGTTTTCGCGAATTTCTTTCTTGGAGGTCATCACAAAAAACTCGGTACCGAAGAATTCATTCGCGCTGCTGCTGAACATCACCGGCGGCGACAGGAAGAAGCCGGCATTGAAAGATTTGGAGAAAATGCTTTCATAGGTCTGCAGGTTATCCACGCGGCTGGGCACGATCACCAGCTTCGGCGCTTTCTTCATCCGCGAATTGAAAATGAAGGAAAATCGGTTCACGAATTCCAGCGTGCTGTCGAGCTCAACCCGGGACAGCGAGCTTGGTACCAGCACCAGATCGAACTCGAACATGAAATCCGGCGGCAGCACATCGTTCCAGGTCAGGTCGGTGATCACGACCTCACGAATTTCATTCGCCTTGCGCAGCGCTTCTTTCGCTTTCAGCAGCGCAATGCCCGAGCCTTTGGCATTGGGCAAATCAATGGTCTGACAATCAATACCAATCGGATAGGCTTTGCGTACCCACGTGCCGGCAGTCGCCTGATGATCAAAATCGATCAGGGTGGTTTTTTTGCCCGAGATATACGAGAAATATGCCGCGAGATTGGCGGAGACGGTACTTTTGCCGACACCACCCTTTTGGCTGGTGATCAGGATCTTCAGTGCCTTGCTCATGGTATTCCTTCGATTTTCGTGCAAGCCGTTGATTTTCCGAGCAATTGTTAAATTAACAGTTGCCTAGGGGGAAGATTTGCCATAATATAACGCGGAGTATATGCAAGCTTCTCAGAAAATCAAAACGTTTTTTGCTTAACACAATCCTGATTAAAGGTTTTTTATCATGGGAAAACGGTCGCCAAAGCCCGCAATGATGCGATTCGAACCGGAAAGCGGATGGGCGGAAGCCTCCGGGCAGGTTATCTCGATGAAAGATCACCTGAAATCCGATAATGCCGTGGTGGATTATGCTGAGTCATCGGTCGAGAAACTTCCGATGCAGGCGCTGGTCGATATCGGCGACTCGATGCAGGATGTCTTCGAGAGCCTGAAAATCAGCGATCCGCGTCTGATGGCCTGGACCCAGGTGAATTCAGCAATCCGGCTGATCAGCGGAAAACTACAAGAGAAGCAGGCGCTGGAAGAGAAGATCCGCTCGCTGGAATCCGAGATCGAGGGCGTGCGCAGTCTGGCGGCCGAACTGGTCAGTAACGCTTACCGCAGCGAACAGGAAATCCACGAAACCTCGAAGCTGCGCATGCAAATCGCCGAATCGCTGAGCGAAAAGCTGAGCGCCGCACTGAAATCCTGACCCCGTGACGACACTCCGCTACCGCATACCGGCGCTACTGCTGGCGCTGAACTGGATGCTGTTGCTGGTGGCATTTATCCGGACCTGCCGCGCTCAGGAAAATGTCTTGTGGTGGCTCAGGCTGGACTGGACCGGGTGGATGGGCGAACTCAGCGAACTGGCGCAACTCGGCACCCTGTCCGCCGACACTGTGTGGATTCTCTGGCTGTTGTGTAGCCTGATCATGACTGGCGCCTGGATGCTGTACCCGCGCCAGCCGGCGGGCGATGAGGTCACGGATTCGTCTGCTGACACGGCTCGCAAACAACTGTCGACGCCTTCGTCGATGATGGACTCGAATCCCGCGCTGAGAGAGAAAATGCTGAGGCTGCATCAGTCGCTGGAAAAGATCTGATCGCTCCCTGATTTTCAAACAATAACGCCGCTGATTCCAGCGGCGTTATTGTTTGATGCGCGGCCTTCACGCGTGATGAGACTTACTCCGCGTAAATCTGGACTCGCCGCCCGTTCAAGGGTTGCACCGGTCGCGCATTCTTCTTGTACAAACTCTGGAAGGCAGCGAGCTGCTTGTATGAAATCTCGATCGGCTTCTGCATCACATGCCACTTCACTTCCTCGGTACAGGGCGGTGTGGTCAGCGAGCCGACATAGGAAAAATACGTGGGATCAAACGGCATCAGTTCGGTGGGATTGAAGCTGTCCAGCTTCGCGCTGGCGCCGACCACCTTGGGCATCTGGTCAAACACCGGCTTCAGGATCTTGTTCTCCTTGCCCAGCTTGATCAGTACCGCGACGACCGCGATACGCGTATCGCCGGCGCGGTGTACCAGATGCATGACCATCGGATGCGCCATGCCATCGATTTTTTCTTCACTCGGCGTGTGGAAATGCAGCTGCGCCAGCTTGTACTCCAGTGCTTCGAAGCGCGCGCTGCCACTCTTAGGCAAGTTGACCTGGATCGTATGACCGTTGTTCACGATCTCCGCCGGACCGGCTTCGTAGTTGACCTGAATCGGCTTCAATCCACCCTTTTCCGCCGTGCGCGAATCAATATCGATCGGCGACTGACGCTTGCCGAGATTACAGGCGCGGAATTTCGGATCGACTTCGGACCATTTCATCGGACCGTTCTCGCCCTCGTACTCCCAGAGCGCATGCTTCGGGTGGTAATTCGCACCGGGGGACGGCGGACGTGAGGTCGCAGGGCCGGGGTCATTCGCAAACGCGGGCGCTACCAGCACGCCGGCAATCAGCAAGGCAGGGGCAAGACGTTTCATGAGACCGGTTCCGATCAATATCTGTGCATGAGAAGAAATTTTAGCCATATTCGGATATCGGCATCTGGCCGGAAATCCTGAGCCTCAGGCCGCGCGGCGCCCGTTATGAACGGTACTGGCAGACCGGCCCACGACCCAGCCGGCCTGCAGCCAGTGCGCATAGGTCGGCAGGAAAGGCCACGCGATCAGCCGGCTGCGCGCGCCGACCGGGAACAGCTCCGAAGTCAGGTGATCCATCCAGTCGGGCTGTCCGCCCACCTGCGCCAGTAGCCGCCGGTGCAGCGGCGTGCCGCTCAGCCCGTCGGCGACCAGTCCCCGCGCTTCGCGAACCGCTTCGAAGCCCCATTGGGCCGGCACTGGCACCAACAGCGGATCGGCCGGACCGGAAAACAGATCGTGCACGCTGCCCCAGTCGCGGCCGGACAGCCGGGCCGCGATACCGGCTAGATCCGCCTCGGCGCGCTCTATCGAGCTCACCCGGTGCCGGTGCTGACCCAGCACATTGTCGAAGAACAGCGTGGCGTCCGGATAGGCATCGAGCAGCGCATCGAGCCCGGCGATCCCGTCAGTCTGGATGAAATTCAGCACCGTGCCGGATTCGCGCAGTGCGCGGCCATGGTTGAAGCGAAACAAGCGCGGCGCGTGCGGATCAATATCGACCAGCTGAATCCGCGAGAAGCGTTGCAGCCAGCGACCGGACATCATCCAGCCAGCGCTGCCGCCGATCAGTAGCAGCTGATCCGACGCCGGCTGCGTCGTGTCCAGCCAGTCGGCGATCAGTTGCGTGGTGGTGCGCCATCGGCGGCGGTGCCAGAACGCGCGCCAGTGCCAGCGCAGTCCACCGGTGATGTCACGAACGGCAGACAAGGTCGAGTATCTCTTGCATCGGTGTGCCGGCTTTCACCGACTCCCATGGCGGCAGCGCGCCCATCTCGGTAATTTTTTCGCCGCGCAGCATGTCACCGCTGAAGAAGCTGCCATGAATGCCACGCGCGTAACGCGTCGCACACTCCAGCTGCAGCATCGAGCGCATGGAACGGAAGATGCGACCGTTCTGCATCTGTTGCGGGTTGTGATAGTTGATCACGCTCCACACTTCGCGCTGATCACCCTTCACGCGGATGGTGGACGGATCGATATAGAACTCGGCGCGGTCGGCATTCACGACCCGCTTCCATTCCGCCTGCGCGGCGAATGAAGCCCCCAGTAGCAGCGAAAACGCCAGTATCCCGGTCAGACGATGCATAGTCGTGCCCTACCAGAAAATCAACCACAGCAGACCGAGGATCACGGCCCACTTCGCCAGATAGTAGCCGCGACGGCTTTTCGCCTTGAAGGCCTTCGCGCGCAGGCGTCCCTGATAAAACACCTTGAAGAATTTATTCAGCCCGCCGATGGATTCCCCCTCGACATTCGCCGAGGACGCCGCCGCCAGCACATAGTGAGCAAACCATCGGTTCAGCCAGCGCATCGGTGCCGTCCACAGCGGACGCTCGATATCGCAGAACAGCACCACGCGCTGATGGTCGGTGCGGTTTGCCGCATGATGAATATAGGTTTCATCGAACATCACCGCCTCGCCGTCCTTCCAGTGATAATGCTGGCCGTCGACCTCGATGAAGCAGTCTGATGAATTCGGCGTCACCAGACCCAGGTGGTAACGCAGCGAACCGGCATACGGATCGCGGTGACGCTGCAGCGTCGCGCCGGGCGGCAGCGATGCGAACATGGCTGCCTTGATGCCGGGAATCTGCCGGATCAGTGCCAGCGTCTGCGGGCATTTTTCGATCGCCGACGGCACATCCTTCCCGTACCAGGTCAGGTAGAAGCGCTTCCAGCCGGTACGGAAGAACGAGTTGAAACCCATGTCGGTATAGCCGTCAGCAGCGCGGATCTGACCATCATCGGCCAGCGCCATCGCTTCATCACGGATGATCTGCCAGTGGTCATTCAACAGCTGCAGCTCCGGAAACTCACGCTGCTGGTCAATGAAGGGCTGGCCGGGTGTGCGCGAGAACAGATACATCAGCGCATTCAATGGCGCGAGCAGCACAGTGAAATCGAACATCGCGCGCGCCAGCTTGAAGCGCACACGGCCGCGCAGATGCACGTACAGTGCCGACGCAACAAACACCAGCAATACCCCATGGCGTATTTCGATCATCGCCAGATCCATCAGATAATTCCTCCCAAGACAGCCGCCAGTGTAAACGACCGCGCCTTAACCGGGGTCGGAAGGCCAGCCTGATAAAATTTCCGAATTGAAATTTTTTGACGGAAGCCAGGTGATGTATTCCCTCCAGACCCTGAGCCTGCTACTGGTGGCGGCTTATTTTGCGTTCGTGCTTGGTAGCCTCGTGCTGCGCGGCCGCGAGATCTCGGGTCCCTGGCTATACCTGCTGCGCGGCTTCTTTCCGAACTGGCGCTTCTACCATGGCTTCGGCCACCAGCCGCGGCTGTTTGTACGAACGCTATACGATAGCGGTCAGTGGAGCGACTGGCAGATGTTCATTCCGCGCGCGCCCTTCGCACTGACGGGCCTGTTCCATAACGCACGCAATAACCTGCTGCTGGCAAATCAGAATCTGATCGATCATCTGGCGTTCGACATTCAGCATCTTGCCGACGGCCGGGATGCGCGCGATCTGGTCAGTTATGTGATGGTCACGCGGCTGGCCCGGGACTGGCTGCGCACGCAGGGGTGCGCCGGGCAGCGCTGGCAATTCGAGATCCGGCAAATACCGCCGCTGCAAGCACCCGACTCCGATATGGCGATCCTGAGTTCGCCGGTGCTGGACGGCTGATATGCATCCGCTCTATCTCGCGCTGCGCGCTTTCGAATGCCTGCTGGCGACCAGTCTGCTGATCCAGAATCTGGAGTTCCTGCGCCTGCGCCGCGTGCAGCAAGCGGGGGCTTTATGGGGATGGGATTTGCAGCGCGGTGATCTCGCGCATGCATCAGCGCTGACACGCAGGCTGTTCGACGCGCTGTACCGCGAGCGCCTGCACAACGCTCATCTGCTACTGCGTCTGGGTGCGGCAGCCAGCTTGTACGCAGGTAGCAGCCTGATCAGCACGACGCTGCTGTTTTTCAGTCAGATCATCATCCTGATCCGCTGGCGCGGCGCGTTCAATGGCGGCAGCGACTTCATGACCCTCATCGCGTTGACCGGTCTGATGATTGCGCAATGGACTCAGCTGTTTATCGACCCGGTGCTGGCCTGGCAGGCCGGTCTCGGCTATGTGTGCCTGCAGGCGATGACCTCGTATTTCATCTCCGGCACGATCAAGCTGTTCTCCGCAGAATGGCGACGCGGTATCGCTCTGCCCTACTTCCTTGACGGCGGGCTGCACGGGCCACTCCCGGCCGACAGCGTGCTGCGCCGGCGTCCGGTGGCCATCGTCTGTTCATGGGGCTTTATTTTGTGGGAATGCGCGGTGCCCCTGGTGCTGCTGGGACCGGCGTTCGCGATCGCGTTTTGCGCGGTCGCGATGTTATTTCACTTTCTGGTATTCCGCTTCTTCGGCCTGAATCGTTTCTTCTGGGCGTGGATGGTCAGCTTTCCGGCCATCATCTACTGCGCAACGCTGTGGTGATGCGCAGAGACGATCTGGATTTGCGATCTGAATGTGCGGTGTGGCTTCAGGGTCTGGCCTCGCACACATAACGGCTGACGCAAGACCAGAATCCGCAATCCGTACCGAGATGGCGAGGCTTCATGGCCTGCGCGGCGCAGCGGCGCTGCTGCTCAGTCCAGGTATCACCAGAAAAATTGAAGGTGCTGTAGCGGTAGCTGACAACACCGTCCGGATTGATGCTCGTAGACGCACAGCCTGACAGCAGCCCCGCGAGGATCAGCAGCTTCAGCAACCTCATTGCCCTGGCCTCGCCGCATCAATCAGCGGTACGCGCCTGAGCCACAATGCCGCACGTCGGCCCGCGCGCAATACCGGATACAGCCAGCCCGACAGCCAGCGATGCATGAAGACCGCGCGTTGCAGCCGGTTCAGCCAGCCCGTGGACTCGGCCAACACCGCCAGCACATGCATCGCCTCCGCACCGACATAGACGGTCTGATTCAGGACAACCAGCATACCCTCATCCAGTCGGTAGCCTCGGGAGCGGTAATCCGATACGCGCTTATCATCGCTGCGCGCACTCAGTAATTCAACGCGAAAGTCAGAGCGCAATCGCAACAGTGACACATAAGCACTGCAGAACGGGCACGCGCCGTCATAGATGATCAGCAGAGATTCCATCACTCGTCAGAACACCGCATGCTCGCCCAAATCGACCCGCGCCTTGCCAGCGACCAGTTGCTCGTAAAATTCAAACAGCGTCTGACTGCCGAATGACGGCGTCGCATCGGCATCGTAGCGCTGCGATACCGGGTCCCAAACCAGCATGGATTCAGTCGCGTAGTAGCGACCGATTTTCGCGAGCTCGGCTTTTTCCGCCAAGCCCGGTACAAGGTGTCCACCGAAGCGAAGTGCGCCGATGATGAGATCGAGCATGCGCACCGGCACCTGTGTGAAGCGCGGCTTCTGCCCCGTAAGTTCAAACAGATAGTGGCCCTGCGCTATCGGCGTGATCGCGTCACCGGGGCCACCGATCGGCAAAATCCGGTTGTGCTTATTTGAGTCGCTCAGGCAGCTCACGATGAACTGCGCCAGATCTTGATCGCTGATGGGCTTGCAGGCGGTCAGCCGACCGTCGCCAAACAACAGGAAGGATTTGCCCTGCTGAACACGCCGGAGTTGTCCGGACAGGGATTTGAAGAATGCCGTCGGCCTGACGATGCTGTAACGCAGACCGGAGTTTACTAATTCATTCTCGAAGGCCAGCTTGGCCTGCTGAAACGCCAGCAAGGGTTTTTGCACGCAAATCGCCGACAGCAGCGCAAAGTGCTTCACGCCGGCAGCCTTCGCCAACTGCAGCAGCTCAGCATGCAGGCGGTAATCCACGGCCCATGCATCGGCCGGTGTACCGCTGCGCGACGCGATGCAGGAGATGACCGCATCAATGCGCTCGCGCTGAAAAAAATCCGGCTGGGTTTGGAATAGCGAAGCAGCATCGATGAACCGAAGTTCAGCACCGGCCAGCGATGAACGCGTAAGGTCAGCCGTCTGTCGGGCGCGAGCACCCGTGGTAGATCGAACCGGGCAGACCACTTCATGCCCCTGAGCCAGCAGGGCAGTGGCCGTTGCCTGACCGATGGTGCCGGTCGCGCCAAACAGAGCAATGCGCATCAATCAGTCCTGTCGAAGCCAGGCGTGGCGCCGGCTCGGGTGGGTGAGAAGGACTGGCGGAAGCGGTGAGATTCGAACTCACGGTGAGGTTACCCCCACGCTAGTTTTCAAGACTAGAGCCTTAAACCACTCGGCCACGCTTCCTTCCGGGTTTAGCGCGAGATTATAACCTCGCGCGCCGCCTGCTTCGCAATTTCTCAGTCGGGCAAAAACATCTGCTGCAGATCATTCAGGAAGCGCTGCCCAAGCTCAGTGGGACGGATGCGCTGGTGGTCGGCTTCGATCAGGCGCTTCGCCTCGGCGCGCTGCAGCGCGGCTTCAATCGCCTGTGGCGGCAGACCGGTGCGCTCGACAAACAGCCGCGATTCGAAGCCGCCGGTCAGCCGCAGCGCATTCAGCATGAACTCAAAGCCCAGCGCTTCGCGCACGACCTCATGCTCCTCGTGAATCGCATTCCCCGCCAGCGCCTGCTGCAGATAGGTGGCTGGCTGCTTGAAGCGCACCTGGCGCACGATACGGTGCGGGAAGGACAGCTTGGAATGCGCACCCGCACCGACGCCAAGATAGTCTCCAAATTCCCAGTAGTTCAAATTGTGCCGCGCGCGTCGGCCCGGCCGCGCAAAGGCGGACACTTCGTAGTGCTCATAGCCGGCAGATTGCATGCGCCCGGCGATCATGTCCTGCATTTCAGCGCTCGCATCATCATCGGGCACAGCCGGCGGAAATTTCGCGAAGACGGTATTGGGCTCCAGCGTCAGGTGATACAGCGACAGGTGCTCAGGCGCGAACGATAGCGCGACATCGAGATCCTGTTGCGCTTCGTCGAGCGACTGATGCGGCAACGCATACATCAGGTCGAGATTGATATTGCTGAAGCTGGCCTGCGCGATGTCGATGGCGCGCCGCGCCTCATCGCCGTCATGAATGCGGCCGAGTGCTTTGAGGTGATTCGGATGGAAGCTCTGGATGCCGATCGACAGCCGGTTGATGCCGCTGGCAGCAAAGCTTTTGAACTTCTCAGCCTCAAAGGTGCCGGGATTGGCTTCCATCGTCATCTCAGCGCCGGCTTCCAGCGGCAGCAGGCTGCGGATATCCGACATCAGCCGATCCATGCCTTGCGCACTCATCAGGCTGGGCGTGCCGCCACCAATGAAGACGCTGACGATCTTGCGACCCCAGATCAGTGGCAGCGATTGCTCCAGATCGGCGCGCACGGCGTCCAGGTATGCCTGCTCGGGCAGCTCGCCACCGGCCTCATGCGAGTTGAAATCGCAGTACGGGCACTTACGCACGCACCACGGAAAATGCACATACAGAGACAACGGCGGCAGCGCCGGCAGGTTCAGTAGACCGGGCTTCAGGTAGCTCTCGACCACGCGGCGCGGCGCGGCCTGAAGACGGTCGGACGACGCCTCGGGCCGGATCACGATCATCTGAGCTTCTCTATCAATACGCGTAGTGCCTGCCCGCGATGCGACAGATAGTTTTTTTCATCTACCGACAGTTCGGCGGCGGTCTTGCCAAGTTCACGCAACAGAAAATGCGCGTCATAGCCGAAGCCACCCTGCCCGCGCGGATCGGCGATCACTTCGCCATTCCAGCGGCCATCGGCAATCACCGGTTGCGGATCGTCCGCGTGACGCACAAACACCAGCACGCAGTAGTAGTACGCCGATTTATCGGCATGCGCTGCGAGGTCTTGCACCAGCTTCGCGTTGTTGGTTGCATCTGATTTTGGTTCGCCCGCATAGCGCGCCGAATGAACGCCCGGCGCGCCGCCCAGCGCGGGCACGCAGATGCCGGAATCATCGGCCAGCGCCGGTAGCCCGGACAGACGCGATGCATGACGCGCCTTTGCCAGCGCATTCTCGACAAAGCTCGCGTAAGGCTCTTCGGCTTCAGGAATATCCAGCTCGCCCTGAGTTTTCAGATCGAAGCCGAGCGGAGACAGCACGCGCGAAAACTCCGCCAGCTTGCCGCGATTGTTCGACGCGAGTACCAGCGTCTGCGTCATGCGATGCCCAGTGCCGCCTTTTGCTTGGCGATCAGTGCGCGAATGCCCGCGTCAGCCAAATCGACCAGCTGATTCATTGTCGCGCGGTCGAACGCATCGCCCTCGGCCGTGCCTTGCAGCTCGATGAAATGACCGGCCTCGTTCATCACGACATTCATGTCGGTATCGCAATCCGAATCTTCCGGATAGTCGAGGTCGAGCACCGGCAAGCCCTGATACACGCCCACTGAAATCGCGGCAACGAAATGCTTGACCGGAATCGCGGATATCAGCCCCTGCGCGACCAGCTTGGAAAATGCATCATAGGCCGCCACCATCGCGCCGGTGATCGCGGCCGTACGCGTGCCACCATCGGCCTGCAAGACATCGCAGTCAAGTTGCAGGGTACGTTCGCCAAACGCTTCCAGATCGAACGCGGCCCGCAGCGAACGGCCGATCAGACGCTGGATCTCCTGTGTGCGCCCCGACTGCTTGCCACGCGCAGCCTCACGGTCCATGCGCGTATGCGTCGAGCGCGGCAGCATGCCGTATTCGGCGGTCAGCCAGCCCTTGCCCTGCCCGCGCAGGAAAGGCGGGACTTTTTCATCAATGCTGGCGGTACACAGCACGCGCGTGTCGCCGAATTCGATCAGCACCGAACCTTCGGCATGGCGGGTGTAGTTGCGGGTCAGGCGCACATCGCGCAGGGCATGGGGAGCGCGCCCGCTGGGGCGCCGGGTGGTCGTATCTGACACGTTGTCCTCGGAAATTAATCAGGCGGTTATGGCTGGTCCGGATGGATGCTGGTGATCACCCGGTCCTGCGGCAATCCATCGGTCATCAGCGAACTTTCGCCCGGATCCTGCAGGTCATCCAGCCAGGTCATCGCGAGCGCGGTGACATTATCGCCGGTTTTGCCGCCAGCCTGCGCTGCCTGCCGCACCAGCCCGGGCACGGACTGGTCCAGCGGCGCTGCAGAAAGCCGGTAAGCCATTTCATGCTCGCGTACCGACGACCACAGTCCGTCGGAGCACAGCAGTAACTGGTCGCCGGATTGCAGCGTGACCGGCTTGGCCTTGTCGACCTGCGGCAGCGTTGGCGCGCCGACGCAGTTGTAAAGCTTGTTGCGCTCCGGATGGTTCGCGCGTTCATACGGCGATACCCTGCCCAGCGCGACCAGTCGTTCCAGATGCGAATGATCGACGGTCCGCGCGAGAATGCGTCCGCCGCGCAGCCAGTACAGCCGTGAATCACCGCAATGCGCCCACCAGGCCTGTCCGTGTTGCACCAGACAGGCAACGATAGTGGTGCGCGGTGTGTCGGGCAGCCGGTGCGTCGCGCGGTAGTTCAGCAGTGACTGGTGGGCCGTGAATACCAGTTCATCCAGCAGTGCCAACGGATCATTGACGGCCGGCGCGGCGCGCTCGCGGAATAAGGCACCCATGGTCTGCAAGCTGAGCGACGCGGCGATTTCGCCGTTCAGATGGCCGCCCATGCCGTCGGCCAGCAGCAGCAGCAAGGCATCGCGGGTGAAGCAATAGCCCATGCGGTCCTGATTGCTCGGGCGGCCGCCGACATGGCTGTCCTGGTAAATGGAAAATCGCATGACTAACGGATCACGCGACGCAGGCGGGACAACAGGCTGGCGGGGCTGTCCTTGTCCTCGGGCGTCTGCGGCGGCCGGATCAGCTTCTGCAGCGCGTACACGCTCTGCGGTCGCTGCAAGTGATCCAGCGTGAGGCTCCAGCGAACCAGCTCAATCAGCTCCTTCGAATACAGGCTTTCGAGCTCGCGGAAATAGAGTTCCATGCGGTCGTCGCGCTTACGCTCGATCGACGATTGCGGCGGCATGCCGACCATACAGCAGAAGATCGATGCGCCGATGCTGTACACATCGGTCCACGGCCCCAGTTCGCGTTTCGCATACAGCTCCGGGGCGGCAAAACCGGGCGTGTACATCGGTTGCAGGCGGGACAGATCCGCATGCAGTGTCTGCCGTGCGGCACCGAAATCGAGCAGGATGGGCGTGCCATCATTACGCAGGTAGATATTGGCCGGCTTCAAATCGAGGTGCAGCAGCTTGTGCGTATGGACTTCACGCAGTGCATCCATCACCTGCGCAAACGCGATGCGTATCGAGCGCTCTGACACGAGTGGCTTGACACCCTTCTGACGCCGGCGCGCAATGTGCTCCTGCAGCGAACGTCCGCGCTCGTAGGCCATCACCATGTAGACGGTGTCATGCGCACGGAAGAAATTCAGTACGCGCACCACATTCGGATGCACGATCGCGGACAGTGCCCGTCCCTCGTCGAAAAAGAACTTCATGCCGAGCCGGTACAACTCCGCATGCTCGGCGGTGACGGACGGCGCCAGCTGACCGGCCGCACGCGTCGCGAGCGCAGCCGGCAGGTATTCCTTGACGGCCACTTGATGGCCTTCCGGACTGGTCGCCAGATACACGATGCTGAAGCCGCCTACGGCAATCTTCTTTACAATTCGGTATCCGCCGAGTTCCTGTCCCTCCGGCAATGCGGCGTTGTGTTGGGCGGCCATCTATTCAGCGTTGTTTGCACAGATCCAAGGGGCCGGATTGTGTGCACTAATTAGCTTTTTGTAAAGCACAGGGGTTTCATTTGAACATCAGCAGTATGACGGGTTACGCGGTCAGCACCCGCGAAAGCGAGGCTGGCACGATCACGCTGGAGCTCAAGAGCGTGAACTCGCGCTTCCTTGATCTGCAGTTCCGCATCAATGACGACCTGCGCGCGCTGGAGCCCGTGTTGCGTGAAGCCATCATGGCCCGCGTCACGCGCGGCAAGGTCGAGTGCCGGCTGTCGTTCGGCCGCAAGGAGCGCAGTACCGGCAGCCTCGGCACGAATGACGCGTTGTTGGCGGCACTACAAGCCGCCGAACAATCGGTACTTCAACGATTTTCGAACGCGAGGCCGATGAGCGTAAATGAACTACTGCGCTGGCCCGGTGTGCTCGCGGAGGCGGAGCTGAGCCAGGACACGCTGCAAGGCGATGTTCAGGCAACGCTGAAAACAGCGCTCGATGGATTTATCGAATCGCGGCAACGCGAAGGTTCGTCACTGGAAACAATGCTGCTGTCGCGCATTGCCGATATCGAAGCCATCGTTGATCGCATTACGCCGCTGGTGCCGAAGGCGATCGAACAATTCCGGCAGAAGGCCATCGACCGTCTGCAGGAAGCACTGGGCATCGCGGTGACCGACGGCAAGCCGGCACTGTCCCCGGACGAGGTCCATGCGCGCATCCAGCAGGAAGTGACGCTGTATGGCATCCGCGTCGATGTGGCCGAGGAACTGACGCGGCTGTCGGGACATCTGGTTGAGACGCGCGCCATCCTGAAAAAAGGCGGGCAGGTCGGCAAGCGACTCGACTTCATGATGCAGGAACTGAATCGTGAAGCAAACACGCTGGGTTCAAAAGCCGCGCTGAAGGAATTGTCGGACGCATCGATGCAAATGAAACTGCTGATCGAGCAGATGCGCGAGCAGGTACAGAATCTGGAATGACGACGATGACCCCGACCTCCAACGCCGGTAGCCTGTTCATCGTGGCCGCACCTTCTGGTGCCGGCAAGTCCTCGCTGGTCAACGCGCTGCTGGCACAGGAACCGGAGATCGTGCTGTCGGTTTCGTTCACCACGCGCGCGCCGCGCCCGGGCGAGCAGCACGGACGTGAGTATTTTTTCGTCAGCGAATCCGAATTCCTGGAACGTGATGCGAAATGCGAGTTTCTCGAATCAGCAAAGGTGCATGGCAATCATTACGGCACCTCGCGGCTCGTCATCGAGGAACAGACCCGTGCCGGCAAGGATGTGCTGCTGGAGATCGACTGGCAGGGAGCGCAACAGGTGCGCCGGCAGTTCCCGCAAGCGGTGGGCATTTTCATTCTGCCGCCATCCATCGCCGCGCTGGAGCAGCGACTGCGAAAGCGCGGGCAGGACAGCGATGAAGTGATCGCGCGCCGGGTCGCTAACGCGTCCGGCGAGATCGCGCATGCCGCCGAGTTCGACTATGTTATGATCAATGAAAATTTTGATGCCGCGCTGTCCCAGCTCGCCGGCATCGTCCTCGCCTCCCGCTGCCGGTTCGCGCAGCAGGCGGCAAGACATTCTGACCTCTTTGCCGACTTCGGCATCCACACCAACTTGCGATAGTTCCGCTCCGGAGACACCATGGCCCGTATTACCGTCGAAGATTGCCTGAAGAAGATCCCGAATCGTTTCCAGCTCTGCCTGGCCGCGACCTACCGCGCGCGCATGCTGGCCCAGGGCCACACGCCGAAGGTCGACAGCAACGACAAGGCGACTGTGACCGCGCTGCGCGAAATCGCTGCCGGTCATATCGGAATCGAGATGCTGAAGAAAGTCCCTATCTGACACCCCGGAGGCGACCCGCACACGGGCCGGAATAAAGATGCATCCGACCGCTGATACCGCCACCACACCTTCCCGGAAGGCCGATGCGCCTTCCCTGAACACGCCTGCCGCTGATCCTGCTGCGCCGACGACTTTCGGCGTGGCTTCCGTGAGCCAGCTGACCCATCGGCTGGCCGACTACCTGACCCCGTCCGAGCTGAAGAAGATCAAGGAAGCTTATCGCTTCGCGGACGAGATGCATCTCGGTCAGGTACGCAAGTCCGGCGAGCCCTATATTTCGCATCCGATCGCGGTCGCTGAAATCTGCGCCGACTGGAAGCTTGACGCCCAGGCCATCATGGCAGCCCTGCTGCATGACGTGATGGAAGACCAGGACGTCAAAAAAGACGAGCTGATCGAGCGCTTCGGCGCGCCGGTTGCGTCGCTGGTCGATGGCCTGTCCAAGCTGGACAAGCTGGAGTTCCAGAGCCAGATCGAGCATCAGGCGGAAAACTTCCGCAAGATGCTGCTCGCGATGGCGCGCGACGTGCGTGTGATCCTCGTGAAGCTGGCCGACCGGCTGCACAACATGCGCACGCTGGGCGCGATGGCGGCCGATAAGCGTAGCCGCATCGCGCGCGAGACGATGGAAGTCTATGTGCCGATCGCGCATCGGCTTGGCCTCAACAACATTTATCGCGAGCTGCAGGAACTGGCCTTCGCCAATCTGAATCCGCTGCGGCAGCGGACGCTGGCCAAGGCAGTCAAGGCCGCGCGCGGCAACCGGCGCGAACTGGTCAGCAAAATTCTCGAGTCGGTCAATGACGCGCTGGTAGGTGCCGGTATTCAGGCCGCCATCGCCGGGCGCGAAAAAACGCTGTATGGCATCTATCGCAAGATGCGCAATAAACACCTGAGCTTCTCGCAGGTGCTGGATGTCTACGGTTTCCGTGTGGTGGTCGACAGCTTTGCGCAATGCTATGTCGCGCTGGGCGTACTGCACTCGCTGTTCAAGCCGATGCCGGGCAAGTTCAAGGACTACATCGCGATACCGAAGCTGAACGGCTACCAGTCGCTGCACACGACGCTGATTGGCCCGTATGGCACGCCGGTCGAGTTCCAGATACGCACGGCGGACATGAACAAGGTCGCCGAGGCTGGTGTCGCCGCGCACTGGCTGTACAAGAATCAGGACGCGTCGCTGACCGATCTGCAGCAGCGCACGCATGCATGGCTGCAGTCGCTGCTCGATATCCAGCATCAGACCGGCGATTCATCGGAATTCCTCGAGCATGTGAAGGTCGATCTGTTCCCGGATTCGGTCTATGTCTTTACGCCGAAGTCGACCATCATGGCGCTGCCGCGCGGCGCGACCGCCCTCGACTTCGCGTACTTCATCCATACCGACATCGGCGACCGCGCGGTGTCGGCGAAAATCAATCACGAAGCGGTGCCGCTGAAGACTGAATTGCGCAACGGCGACATTGTCGCGATCGACGTGTCGGACGACGCGCATCCGACACCGAACTGGTTGTCCTTCGTACGCACTGGTCGCGCGCGCTCGGCGATCCGGCATCATCTGCGCTCGATCAACCGTGAACAGGCGATCGAGGTCGGTGAATTGCTGCTGGAACAGGCCTTGCTGTCACTCGAGCTGCCGGCCAGCATGCCGCAAGCAGCGCTCGACAAGCTGGTGGGCGACACGGGTGCGAAATCCATCGCGGATATTCATGCCGATATCGGTACCGGCCGCCGTCTTGCAACGCTGGTTGCGCGCCATCTGCAGGGTCTGATCGATGTGCCGGTATCGGCCGATCATGCGGCCGCATCGGCCGAGCCGAAGATCAAGCCGATGACCATCAGTGGCAAGGAGCCTGTGACCACAGTACAGCTTGCGCCATGCTGCTCACCGATTCCGGGCGACTCGCTGAAAGGCCATCTGCGCCGCGACCAGAACCTGGTCGTACACGCCAGCGATTGCGAGCAGGTTCGCCGGCTGCGCGCGAAAGAGCCGGGTCGCTGGATCGATGTGTACTGGGCGGACGATCACGCCAGTCGCTCAAATTGCCGCATCCGTGTGCTCGTTAATGATGAGAAAGGTCTGCTGGCAAAACTCGCGTCCGAGATCAACGACGCCGATTCCAACATCGTGCATGTCGGCATGGATGAAGGACGTCGCGAGGGACCGCTGACCGAGCTGCGCTTTACCGTACAGGTGGAGAACCGCGTACATCTGGCGCGGCTGATGCGCAATGTGAGACGAGTGCGTGGCGTGGAGCGCATCTTGCGGGACCGGGGCTGATCCAACCGTGCAGCGTACCGGACCTGTGCGGCGTTTCCGCGCGCAGGATCAGCGGCTGCTTTTCGCTGAGGTCGCGGCAGCAGAGGTGGCAGCAGCAGCCGATGCTTCCGCCGTCTTGAACTTGCGGTGCATCGCCCGCAAGGCTATCCAGACCACGCCGGCCAGCACGGGCACTGCAATGCCGGTCGTCAGGTCGGTATCGATGTGCACGCCGGCCGCTTTCATGCCCTTGGCGGAATAACCGAGCAAGCCCACCAGATAGTAAGAGATCGCCGCCACCGACAGGCCTTCAACCGCCTGCTGCAGCCGGAGCTGCTGCGCGGCGCGCGCGTTCATGGACTCGAGAATCTGGCTGTTCTGTCGTTCCTGACGCAGGCCGACCCGCGTGCGCAGCAATGAGTTGGTATTGGCGATACGCTCAGCCAGCACTTCCTGCCGCCGCGCCGTGGACTGGCAGGTGTTCATCGCCGGTGCGAGACGGCGCTGCATGAATTCCTCGATGGTCGGAATACCCTCGATGCGGCGCTCACGCAGCTCAGCGATGCGGGACATCACCAGACCGAAATACGCTTGCGACGCGGAGAAGCGATAACTGTCATCCACGGACAGCTGCTCCAGCCGCGCAGCCAGCAGCGTGATCTGCTGCAGCTGATCCTGCTCGTCGCGCATGCCCTGCTCTTCGCTGCGTCCCGGCTTCTGGCTGGCCACCATATCGCGCGTAACGGACGCCAGCTCAGCCTCGATATCATTCAACACCGGTGAGGCCTGCTGCGCCACGGGCAAGCCGAACAGCGCCATCACCCGGTAAGTCTCGATCTCCAGCAAGCGCTGCACCAGTCGGCCGGCCTGCATGCCCTTGAGACCGGCATCCAGCACCACAAAGCGCGCAAAACCATCCGCATGAATCTGAAAATCCGTCCAGACCTGCGCCGCCTGCGATACCTCACTGCCGATCACGGCGTTCGACTCGAACAACTGGCGAATGCGCGGAATCTGCTCCGTCGCAGAACCGCTGTCGCGATTGATCGCGACATGGGTCGCGACGATGATGCGTCCCTTCAGCGACAGCAACCAGTCTTCCGGCAAGTCGTTGGACGGCATGTCGGCAAACACCGCCGCATCATCATTCACCGGGCCGGTGGAAGCTACAAAGGTGTAGCTGGCGAATTCGGTATGGCATTCCCACTTCAGCCGGAAGCGGCCGAAGTCATGGAAAAAATACTTCGCATGACCAGCCGGCGCCGGCACGCCAAAGCGGGCGCAGAAATCCGTCAGCAACGATGACTGCAGGCCGAAGCGATCGCCGGGCGACACGGGCTCGTTACGGCCGTGCACGGCCAGATGCGTGATTTTTTCAGGAGCCTCGAGGCGCATCGGCGGGCGAGAGTGAATCTCGGCGGCCAGCGGCACGCGCATCGGGTGGTTGAGCGTGGAATAGACTATCGGCATGGCGTCATTGTACGTCAGCTGTGCGCCGGATAATGAACGCTGACAATCTCCAGTTCATCGTCGCCGGCCGGTGTGCGCAGCGTGACGACGTCGCCTTCACGTGCCTTGGTCAGTGCGCGCGCGACCGGTGATACCCAGCTGATCTTGCCGTGCAGCGGATCGAGCTCATCGATGCCGACGATGGTCACCGTGTGCTGGTCGCCGGCGGCATTGACATAGCGGACAGTGGCGCCAAAAAATACCTGATCGCTGCCATGATGTGCACTCGGATCGACGACTTCGGCCAGATCCAGACGCTTAGTCAGGAAGCGGATGCGCCGATCAATCTCGCGCAGCCGCCGCTTGCCGTAGATGTAGTCACCATTCTCGGAACGGTCACCATTCGAAGCGGCCCAGTGCACTACCTTCACTACCTCGGGACGCTCAACATCGATCAGTTGCAGCAGCTCTTCTCGGATGCGCTGGTAGCCCTGCGGCGTGATGTAATTCTTTGCGCCGGCCGGAATCGGCGGCAGCCCGCCGAGATCATCATCGTCATCGCCGTCGCTGTCCTTGACGAAGGCCTTGTTCACTCGCGAACCTTTTTTGCCGGCTTGGCGGCACTGCCCGACTGCAGCATGAAGCTCGCTGAGCCATCGCGCGCAAGCGCTGCGGTCAGCCAGGGCATGGTATCGCGCAGTGTGGACTCCAGCGTCCACGGCGGGTTGATGATGAACATGCCGCTGGCAGTGAGGCCACGGTCGCCAAGCTCATTGGCGCCGATGGCGAGCGTGACATTCAGCCAGTCGCCCTGCGCGATGCGCTTCAGGCGCTCCGGCAACTGCTGCGACTCCAACCGTCCCAGCACCGGATACCAAACCGCATAGGTACCGCTGACGAAACGCGTCTGCGCGTCATCCAGCGCGACTTTCACCTTGCGGTAGTCATCCTTGTCTTCATACGGCGGATCGATCAGGACCAGCCCGCGTCGTGAGGGCGGCGGCAGCAGCGCTTTTAATGCAGCAAATCCATCCGCGCGCTCGGCGAGGATGCGCTTGCCGCGCGTGCGCATGCCATTTGCCGCGCGGTGCGCCTCGAGCTTGTGCACATTGTCGGCCAGCAGTCTGCTGTCGGTCGAATGCAGCTCGAACAGCCGCAGCCGGTCCTGCTCCCGCATCACACACTCGGCGAGAAAAGGCGAGCCGGGGTAGTGGCGCAGCTTGCCATCACCATTCATGCCACGTATCTCGTCCACATACGCGGCAACGGCGGGTGGCAGATCTTTCCTGCCCCACAGCTTGGCGATACCTTCGCTGGCCTCGCCGCTCTTCGATGCATAGTCGCTGTCCAGCTGGTAGACACCGGCGCCGGCATGGGTGTCGATCACCATGTACGCAGCGTCCTTCTGGTTCAGGTAAGCCAGCAGCTGCACCAGCACCATGTGCTTGAGCACATCGGCGTGATTACCTGCGTGAAATCCGTGGCGGTAGCTGAACATGGAGGGCTTTGTGAGGGGTCAGAAGCGTGATTTTAGCTGAAGGAGATGGTGGGTATCGCTGCGCTCTACCCACCCTATCGACCTATCCACCCACTATCGTTGGTCGTTCCCATAGAACCATAGGGTGGATAGAGCGCAGCGATACCCACCACAAAACCATCAAAAAATAAAAAAAGCCAGTCAAAAGACTGGCCTTTTTCACGGAACAGCCCCCTCGTGAGGGGCGCTCCGCTATGGCGTATGGACAGATGTCTCCCCGTCCTTCTGATGCTTGCAGCGACGCTGAATTACGCGACCTTCTTGTCGAAGAACTGTTCGTCTTCGGTCGAACCATGCAGTGCGGTCGTTGACGACTGGCCTTGCTGAATGGTCTGGGTCACAGCGTCAAAGTAGCCGGTGCCGACTTCGCGCTGATGCTTAACCGCGGTGAAGCCCTTCTCGGCCGCCTTGAACTCGGCTTCCTGCAGCTCGACGAACGCGGACATCTGGTTGCGTGCGTAGCCATGTGCGAGGTTGAACATCGAGTAGTTCAGCGCGTGGAAACCCGCCAGCGTAATGAACTGGAACTTGTAGCCCATCGCGCCCAACTCTTTCTGGAATTTGGCGATGGTCGCATCGTCCAGATTCTTCTTCCAGTTGAACGACGGCGAGCAGTTATACGACAGCATCTTGCCCGGGAATTTTGCATGGATGGCCTCAGCGAATTTTTTCGCGAAAGCGAGATCCGGCTTACCGGTTTCGCACCAGATCAGATCCGCGTAAGGCGCATAAGCCAGACCGCGCGAGATGGCCTGATCAATACCCGGCCGGGTCTTGTAGAAACCTTCGACAGTGCGCTCGCCAGTGCAGAACGGCTTGTCATTGTCATCGACGTCTGAGGTCAGCAGGTCAGCAGCCTCTGCATCGGTACGTGCAACGAGGATGGTCGGCGTACCCGATACATCGGCGGCCAGACGCGCAGCGTTGAGCTTTTCAACGGCTTCGCGGGACGGAACCAGCACCTTGCCGCCCATGTGACCACACTTCTTCACCGAAGCCAGCTGATCTTCGAAGTGCACGCCCGATGCGCCCGCTTCGATCATGGCCTTCATCAGTTCGAAGGCGTTCAGCACGCCGCCAAAACCAGCTTCGGCATCCGCGACGATAGGCGCGAAGAAGTCGGTATCGTCTTTACCCTCGGACCACTGGATCTGGTCAGCACGGGTCAGCGTATTGTTGATGCGCTTGACGACCATCGGCACCGAGTTCGCCGGATACAGCGACTGGTCCGGATACATTTCGCCGGCGAGGTTGGCATCACCCGCGACCTGCCAGCCCGACAGGTAGATCGCCTTCAGGCCAGCCTTGACCTGTTGCATCGCCTGATTGCCGGTCAGCGCGCCGAGCGCGTTGACGAAAGGCTCCGTGTGCAGCAGGTTCCACAGTTTTTCCGAACCACGCTTGGCCAGCGTGTGCTCGACCGTGACCGAACCGCGCAGACGAACGACGTCCTCTGCGGTGTAGTTGCGCTTGATGCCCTTCCAGCGCGGGCTGTCTGCCCATTCTTTAGCCAGAGCCTGTGCCTGTTGTTCGCGAGTCGCCATGATCTTCCCTCCGAGAGTTAGCGTCATCTATGAATGAAACCGAAATCTATGGAGAAGATGGTAGGCCTTTTTTTGCGAGGCAACAAGGTCTTATATAAGACAGATGATATAAATATTATTGTTTTAAATCAGTTACTTAAACATTGCATTTCGCGATTCGAAACACTGTTTCTCTAGACGAAAGATTCTTGTGCTGCCTCGCACAGAATTTATTTCATATCGTGAAAAGGGATTTTCATGATTTGAAAGTCCGTCTGCCCAAAAACATCAGACGGCCTTCCTGAACCCCAGCTCCGATCCGGCGACGTCGATCTGTATCGTATCTTTCGGACCAAAACGCCCTTCGAGTATGGCCTTCGACAGCGGATTCTCGACTTCCTGCTGTATCGCGCGCTTCAGCGGCCGCGCGCCATACACCGGATCGAAGCCCGCCTCGGCCAGCTTATGCAATGCAGCGTCACTGATCTCCAGCCCGATGTCCATTTTCGCGAGACGCTGCTCCAGCGTGTGCAGCTGTATTTTCGCAATCGAGCCGATATGTTTCGCATCCAGCGCGTGAAACACCACGATCTCGTCGATACGGTTCACAAATTCCGGCCGGAAGTGCCCGCGCACCTCGGCCATCACCGCCAGCTTGATCAGTTGCGGATCGCTTTCTTCCATCGACTGAATCTTGTGTGAGCCGAGATTGGAGGTCATCACGATCACCGTATTCTTGAAGTCGACCGTGCGACCCTGACCATCGGTCATGCGGCCGTCATCCAGCACCTGCAGCAGCACATTGAACACATCCGGATGCGCTTTCTCGATCTCGTCGAGCAGGATCACGCTGTACGGCTTGCGACGCACCGCCTCGGTCAGGTAACCGCCTTCTTCGTAACCGACATAGCCGGGCGGCGCGCCGATCAGACGTGCCACCGAGTGCTTCTCCATGAACTCGCTCATGTCGATCCGGATCAGCGCTTCTTCGGTATCGAACAGGAAGGCTGCGAGCGCCTTCGTCAGCTCGGTCTTGCCGACGCCGGTCGGACCCAGGAACATGAACGAGCCATACGGACGGTTCGGGTCCGACAGCCCGGCGCGAGAACGACGGATCGCGTCGGACACCGCAACAATCGCTTCGTGCTGCCCGATCACGCGCCGGTGCAACTCATCTTCCATCTGCAGCAGCTTTTCACGCTCGCCTTGCATCATCTTCGATACCGGAATCCCGGTCGCGCGCGCAACGACCTCGGCAATCTCCTCGGCACCGACCTGCGTACGCAATAGCTTGGGTTTACCCGATGCGGACTCGCCCTTATCGGCCTGCTTCAGCTTCGCCTCCAGCTCAGGCATACGGCCGTACTGAAGCTCGGACATCTTCTGCCAGTCACCCTTGCGGCGCGCCTCTTCCATCTGCAGACGTACGCGCTCGATCTCTTCCTTGATCTGCTGGCTGCCCTGTACACCGGCCTTCTCGGCCTTCCATACTTCCTCGAGATCCGCGTACTCGCGCTCGAGCTTGCTGATCTCTTCCTCAAGCAAGCCCAGACGCTTTTGCGACGCCTCGTCCTTTTCCTTCTTGACCGCCTCGCGCTCGATTTTCAGCTGGATCAGGCGACGGTCCAGCTTGTCCATCACCTCCGGTTTGGAATCGATCTCGATCTTGATCTTCGACGCTGCTTCATCAATCAGGTCAATGGCCTTGTCCGGCAGGAAGCGGTCAGTGATATAGCGATGCGACAGCTCGGCCGCGGCAACGATCGCCGGGTCGGTGATATCCACACCATGGTGCACCTCGTATTTCTCCTGTAGTCCGCGCAGGATAGCGATGGTGGCCTCGACACTCGGCTCATCGACGAGGATCTTCTGGAAGCGACGCTCGAGCGCGGCATCCTTTTCAATGTACTTGCGGTATTCATCCAGTGTGGTCGCACCGACGCAGTGCAGCTCGCCGCGCGCCAGCGCCGGCTTGAGCATATTGCCGGCGTCCATCGCACCTTCGGCCTTGCCGGCGCCAACCATGGTGTGAATCTCGTCGATGAACAGAATGGTCTGACCTTCGTCCTGCGCGAGCTCTTTCAGCACAGTCTTCAGACGCTCCTCGAACTCGCCGCGATATTTCGCACCGGCGAGTAATGCGGCCATGTCGAGCGACAGCACGCGCTTGTTCTTCAGGCTGTCCGGCACCTCGCCATTGACGATGCGCTGCGCCAGACCTTCGACGATCGCCGTCTTGCCGACACCCGGCTCGCCGATCAGCACCGGATTGTTCTTAGTGCGACGCTGCAGCACCTGAATCGCGCGACGGATTTCATCGTCGCGACCAATCACGGGATCCAGCTTGCCAATGCGCGCACGCTCGGTCAGATCGAGCGTGTATTTCTTCAACGCCTCGCGCTGCCCTTCAGCCTCTTGCGAATCCACATGCTGGCCGCCGCGCACCTTCTGTATCGCAGTCTCGAGCGACTTGCGGTTCAGACCGTTATCACGTGCGACACGGCCGGCATCGGATTTGTCATCGCTGATTGCGAGCAAGACCATTTCGCTGGCAATGAACTGGTCGCCATGTTTCTGCGCTTCCTTGTCGGCCAGGTTCAGCAGCGCAGCCAGCTCGCGGCCCACCTGTACCTCGCCATTGTTACCACTGACCTTTGGAAGGCGCTCCAGCGCCGATTTCAGCGCATTGACAAGCCCGCCAACGTTCACGCCGGCGCGCTGCAGCAGCGATCGGCTACCGCCGTCGTCCTGATTCAGCAGGGCGGCCAACAGGTGGACCGGATCGATGTACTGGTTGTCATTGCCGACCGCGAGGCTCTGGGCATCAGCCAGCGCTTCCTGCAGCTTGGTGGTGAACTTGTCGACACGCATGAATAGGCTCCGGACGAAAAACATTAATCACATGGCTGTGATTATTGGGCCCGGCGCCCCGAATTCAAGGCTTTCCCGACGAATTTACGCGGGGTCTACGCGGAAACCCAGCGCCAGGTGGCCAGCCCTGCGATACACAGCGCCACCGAACCCAGTAGGTGCACGCTGGTGTGCAGCAAGGCCCCGGTGTATGCGCCGCGCTCAAGCAGCACCATAGCCTCGGCCGAGAAGGTGGAAAATGTGGTCAGTCCGCCGAGGAAGCCGGTGATGGCCAGCTGCCGCCATAGCGGCGACAGTTCAGGCCAGTCATGGAAGACACCGACGGCCATCCCGATCAGATAACCGCCGATCAGGTTCGCTGCTACCGTGCCCAGCGGCAGCGCTTCGACACGTGCGTTGAGCCACAGCGATAACCCCCAGCGCAGCCACGCGCCCAAAGTGGCGCCGAGCGCGATGGCGGCCAGACTCAGCGTGACGGACGCGCCCATTGGGCCATGGCCTCGTCATCAGAGACACGCGCATCGACCCAGCGCGCGCCGGCAGGCGTCTGTTCTTTTTTCCAGAACGGCGCCCGGGTCTTCAGATAATCAATGATGAACTCGCACGCATCAAAGGCCTCGCCACGATGCGCAGACGTGACCGCGACCAGCACGATCTGCTCCAGCGGCTTCAGCGGTCCGACGCGATGGATCACCAGTGCATCGAACAGATCCCAGCGCGACCTGGCCTCGGCGATGATTTCCTCCAGCGCCTTCTCCGTCATGCCGGGGTAATGCTCAAGCTCCATCTCGGCCACGTGCTCGCCATCGTTCAGGTCGCGCACGGTACCGACGAAGCTCACTACCGCGCCGACCTTCGGTGTATGCCGACGCAGGTTCGCGACCTCGGTGCTGAGGTCGAAGTCTTGGGTCTGAACGCGAACGGTCATGATGTCTGCGCTCAGCCGCCGGTCACGGGCGGGAAGAAGGCCAGCTCGCAGCCATCGGTCAGCGGAGCAGCCGCATCGGTCATCTGCTGATTCAGCGCGATACGCAGCGCCTTGCCATCAGCCAGTGCGTCGGCCCACACACCGCCACGCGCACGCAGGAAGTCGCGCGCCTGACCGGCCGTGGTCACGTCAGCCGGCAAGCTGAGCGATTCGCTGCCGGTACCAACCGCCTCGCGCAGGCTGGCAAAGAATTTCAGATGGATCTGCATGCTAGTGGAGTAATTCGGAGAACGGGATGAAGTGTACGGTATCCCCGGCGCTGATGGCTTGCCCCGGCGGGTTATCGATGATGCCATCGCCCCAGACTGTCGAGGTCAGCACGCCGGATCCCTGATTCGGGAACAGCTCAAGACCCTGCCGGTCATTGATGCGCACCCGCAGGAATTCATTGCGACGGTCCGGTTTAGTCCAGTCAAAGTCGGCGCGCATCGGATAGCGCTTCGGCGCCACGGCCGTCGCGCCCTGCAGCGCCAGAATGAAGGGACGCACGAAGATCAGAAAAGTAATGAAGCTCGACACCGGATTGCCGGGCAGCCCGATGAAGAAGGCCGGCGAGCTCTGGCCGTCGCGACGCACTTCCCCGAAGGCGAGCGGCTTGCCGGGCTTGATCGCGATCTGCCACAGGTTCAGCCTGCCTTCGGCTTCGACTGCCGGCTTCACATGATCCTCCTCGCCGACCGACACACCGCCGGAGGTGATGATCAGATCGTTACCGGCGGCCGCCGTGCGCAAGGCAGCGCGCGTCGCCTCGCGCGAATCCGGTACATTACCCAGGTCGGTGACTTCGCAACCGAGCTGTTGCAGCAGGCCGCGTAATACAAACCGGTTGGAGTTGTAGATCGCGCCGGGTCGCAGTGGCTCACCGGGCATTGCAAGCTCGTCGCCGGTGAAGAACACACCGACTTTCACGCGACGAAGCACCGGCAGCGTGGCCAGACCGACCGACGCGACCAGACCCAGCTCCTGCGCGCGCAGTCGCGTGCCGCGTTCAAGAATCGTGGTGCCGGCCTGAATATCTTCACCGCGACGACGCACCCATTCGCCGGATCGTGGCGCATGATGAACGGTCACTTGCCCCGATGCATCATCGAACGCGCATTGCTCCTGCATCACGACTGCATCGGCACCCTCTGGAATCAGCGCGCCAGTGAAAATGCGCGCTGCAGTACCGGCTTGCAGCGCTTGTCCGACATGACCGGCCGGGATGCGCTGCGAAACCTTCAGTGCCGCGCTGCCTGATGCACAATCAGCGGCACGCACTGCATAGCCGTCCATCTGCGTATTGTCCATCGGCGGTACGTCCAGCTGCGAACGCTGATCCTCAGCCAGCACGCGCCCGGTGGCATCGATGGTGGCAAGTACTTCCGTCTCACTCACAGGTTTGACTGCGCCAAGCAGGAAGTCCAGCGCTTCCTGCGCGCTCAGCATGGGCTGTTTATTCGTCATTGTTTTTCTCAAATCCAGTGCTGAAATTCAGTGCTGAAAGTCACTGCTGACAGTGATTGCTATTCGCTGGCTGCGGTGGCAAAACCATGCACTGGCTCACAAACCCGTGCGCTCGGCGATGTAACGCTTGACGGTGTCCACGTCAGCCTGCATCACGTCGAAGCGCTGCGGTAGCGCTTCAATATTTTCGAAACCAGCCGGTCGTTCAGCGTCACGCCCGAGTGCCTCGCGAATCGTCTCATTGAATTTTGCCGGCAGCGCCGTCTCCAGCACGATCATCGGGATGCCCTCTTCCCACTGTTCGCGTGCGACCTTGATGCCATCTGCGGTGTGCGTGTCAACCATCAGGCCATCGCGCGCATCGAGATCCCGAATCGTTTTCAGGCGATCCGCATGCGTTGATTTGCCAGAGGCGAAACCAAAGCTGCCGACCCTGGCGAATTCGTTACCGTCGCTACCCGGCTTGCCCGACAGATCGAAGCCGCCGTGGGTATCCACCTTACGGAACAATGCTGCAACACGGGTGGTATCACCATCGAGCAAGTCATAGACGAAGCGCTCGAAGTTCGATGCCTTGCTGATGTCCATGCTCGGGCTGCTGGTGTGCAAGGTCTCGGCGGATTTACGCACGCGGTAAACGCCGGTCTGAAAAAATTCATGCAGCACATCGTTCTCATTGGTGGCGACCACCAGCTTGCTGATCGGCAGCCCCATCATGCGCGCGATATGGCCAGCGCAGATATTGCCGAAATTCCCGGACGGGACGGTGAAGGAGACCTTCTGCTCATTACTGCTCGTCGCCAGCAGGTAGCCGCGGAAGTAGTACACGACCTGCGCGACCACGCGCGCCCAGTTGATCGAGTTGACCGTGCCGATCTTCTGCGTTGCCTTGAAGCTCAGATCATTGGAGACGGCCTTGACCATGTCCTGACAATCGTCGAACACGCCGTCGACCGCGATGTTGAAGATATTCGGGTCCTGCAGGCTGAACATCTGCGCGCTCTGAAACGCGCTCATCTTGCCGCGCGGCGACAGCATGAACACGCGGATGCCACGCTTGCCGCGCATCGCGTACTCGGCTGCACTGCCGGTATCGCCCGAGGTCGCGCCGAAAATATTCAGCTCGGCGCCCTGCTTCTGCAATGCGTACTCGAACAGATTGCCGAGCAACTGCATCGCCATGTCCTTAAAGGCCAGCGTTGGCCCGTTAGACAGCGCTTGCAGCAACAGCTTGCGGCCGCCGGATTCTTCCAGCACCCGCAGCGGGGTGATCAGACCCACGTCGTCACCACGGCGGCCATTGCGGTAAACGTCGGCGGTGTAGGTCCTCGCGGTCAGCGCCTCCAGATCGGCGGCCGGGATGTCGGTCGCGAATTTCTTCAGTATCTCGGCAGCCAGCGCCGCATACGGAAGCTTGCGCCATGCATCAAGCTCGGCGCCGGATACGGTCGGATAGGACTGCGGCAGATACAAGCCGCCATCGGGAGCGAGACCGCCGAGCAGGATTTCGGAAAAACCGGGGGCGGACGCATGCCCGCGGGTAGAGAGATAGTGCATCTTGAGGAAATTCAAAGGGTTTACGCGCCCAATTATACGAGGACGCCCATTTCCCCGAGAAAAAAGTCTGAGCTCGATCTGCAATAAGGATGAGGATTTCGCATTAAAAGTGACTCTTTTAGCATGTCAATTTGCTCACTTCCCTTGCCCCCCTAATCTGCGCTTGTCAATCCCACGAATTAGGTAGTTTGCAGATTTTTTGACGTAATTCCTGCCAAAAAATTCTTTCTGGCAAGCATTCGATCAAGTCATCCGCAAATCCGATCCGTTCCGGGGCCTACCCTCGGACAAGTTAACGGTGCTCCTGATCCCTGGCGAACGACCATCCAATGACCAGCGCGAAGGAGCTTCCCGATGAACGAGATTCATACTGAGACAATCGACGTTCCCACTGACGGTCTGTTCGCCATCGATCTGTTCAGCGACGATGCTCAAGAGGAAAGCGAGCTGGACGAGGCAGCGACTGATGTCGACGAGGCTCCTGCGCCCGAACCGGCAACGCTTGCCATACCCGCCTCCATTCTCGAGGCATCACCGCACCTGGCACCATTTGAACTGGATCAGGAGGCGCTGTTCAGAGAGTTGATCGCTCAGCACCAGCGACGCCTGTACCGCTTCGTGATTAAGTACATCGATCATCCCGATGATGCCGCTGACATTACTCAGCAGGCGTTTGTCGAGGCAGCGCGCACCATTGCCAGCTTTCGGGGGGACTCCAAGCTGTCGACCTGGCTGTTCGGTATTGCGATGAACATGGTTCGCAATTATCTCAGCCGCGCGCCGCACCGGGTGCACAAATTCGAGACCGACGACAGCCTGCTCGGTCTGGCATCGAGCGAGCTGGATCCCAGTGACAGCCTGAGCCAGCGCGAGCTACTGATTCTCGCCGAGAAAGCATTTGGTGATCTTCCTTCGGAGATGAGCGAGGTGCTGGGACTGGTCGCCGTCGATGAAATTTCGTATCAGCATGCGGCGGATATCCTGTCGATTCCGCTGGGTACGGTGCGTAGCCGGGTCTCTCGCGCGCGCGCCGTGCTCAGAGCGCAATTCGAGCAGGCTGGTGTGAAACTGCAGTTCTGAAACCCTTGAGTGGCAAGATCACACCGACTTCAGCGTGACAGAAACCAGCGTTTCTTCACGGCGCCGGTCGGAATCTCTGCCCGGAGAGGACTGCGAACCCTGGGCTCCTGCACCAGTGGTTGCGGCCGTCGGCAGCAGCGCTGCAGGCAGGGCCTGATTCAGCAGTCCTGTCGCATCGGTCTCTTCGCTTTCGTCCAAGCCCTGGTGCTTTTCACGATTCAGCACTTTGCGATGATCGTTCACCTCGGATCCGGTCACTGGCTTTGCGCGACCCGGGTTGTCCGCAGAACCTTGGGCATTCGCCATCGTTTGGCGTAGGCTGGCTGTCGAAGGATCGGCAGCCAGGTTCAACTGAACCCGGATCCCCTCCATCAATGAGGCCATCTCCGCTGATGGCCCCGAAGAATGCGCGTGGGGTTCAAAATAGCCCTCCAGAAAATCCAGATAGCCACGGACGCCATCGCTTTCATTCTGCATAAGATCAGACGGATGGCGGGTGTATAGCGCTTGCTTCAGTGAATCCAGCGTCGACAATGCACGTTCGCGCGTCAGCCTGGCCGGTGAAAGATCGATACAACTTAGTAGTGATGAGGACAGACGGGCATCCGCTTGGACGGAGAGCGGATCACGATGCCACGACTGCGCCGAAATGTCAGCGTCTATCCATGCCGACCCGTCAAGGGCTAGCCTGGCGTTGGATGTTGTTGGATCGCTCGCGGCAATCCCGGCGTCGCTTAACAAGCGCTCTTGAATGCGCCTTTCATCCTCCGTCAGCCGCTTGCGCTGCGCTCTGTCAGCAGTGCCTGCCGCGTTTTTACTTTCGGCGCCGTGCAGCGTTGCAGGAACATCCGCCAGACCTTGCTGTAAGCGCGCATGCCGCCGTTCCCTTTCGGCGATTTGTGCCGCTGTTTCGCGTCGTCGGTTTTCCTTACGCACCTTGTCCGGACCGTCTTCATACTGCTCGGCGATGGCCCTGCCCGCACCAATACCGTAGGGGTTGATCATGGTCATGATGTCACCTCGCGATGGGAATCGGCGTTCGCGAGGTCCTCGCTCTGACGACCTTCGAATTGCATCGGCAAGTTCTCACGAGCGTAGTAGTTGACTAATTCATCGGCGGCATCAACCGCACCAGCGGAAGCATCAATCAGTGAAAAAAATATCCGGTCCTGGTCCGGTGGACAGGCACGAATCCTCATCTCCTCGAAACCCAGCCGACGCAAGGCACGCATTGAACGATGATTGTCCTTGTATGCCGACGTCAGCATCACTGGCACACCACACGCGGCAGCATGAGCGCAGGCGAGTCGCCCGGCAGCGGTCGCAAATCCTGCACCCTGAAAATCAACGCCAGTCCAGAAGCAGAAGAACGCAGCGTGCCCGGATACAGCAAGGTTGATGAAGCCGACAAATCCCCAATCCCGATGCATCACTGCGAAGTTCACTCGTCCGGCCTCTTTTTCCTGTTCCGCGATCCAGCGGCGCACCTCATCAGCAGTTTTCAAGCCGGGTAGTCCGGTCATGATCGCAATCTGCGGATCGCGATACTGACGAAGATAGTCATCCGCATGACTCTGGTCCAAGGGCTCGAGGATCAGCGGTTCCGTTGCATCGCGCAATTCGACCAGCCATTGCGTGTCCCGCGCCAGGGCCTTTGACGATGCGCGCCGGTCGATCTCAAGGGCTAGCGGACTGCTACCGTCCATGGTCAGCGCCCGCGCTATCTGTTGCTGCCCTGCAGACAAATTGCCGGTCCGGATTTCGCACCACGCGAGATGGGCAATATCCTCCGCATTCTCGCCTCGGAGCGCCATTCCGTCCGCCAGCACCCGCCGCGCGAAGCCCCAGTGACCGCAATGCATGGCCACGGCGGCAATGCGACGGTAAAGCGCTTCCTCCACCGGGTAGATACGGTGATTTGCCCAAACAGACTCGAGCGACCTATGCCAGTCTTCACGATTGAAGTCGCTGCCTTTGCTCATGGCCATTACGATCTGCTGCGCCTCAGCCGCAAAGACTTTCGGATCATGACGCGACATCTGCAACAGGTTCAACCGGGTCGCGAGGCTAACGGACGGCCCCAGATGCTTGCAGACCTCGACCAGATGATGGCCGGAGGAGAACAGCGCGGAATCCACACATCGTGCGACGGATTGCAAGCGTTCCTGCGGCGCAGTCCGGCACAGCAGCTGCAGTTGTAGGATCTCTCCGCTGGATAAATCGACATCCACCACGCTGCCGCCACGCGCGCGCATCCATGCTGCCATCAGCTGAAAGTTCACCGGCAGCCTGCCCGATTCTCGGTAGTCGCCAATGATGTCGGCGAACGAAGCCAGTCTCAGTGTCTTTTCATCAGAATGGCCATCGCCCATCGACACCAGCAGTACCTGATCACCGGCCAGCGCGGCAATTTTTTCAGTCAGTATGATTCCTGCTGAAGGAAAGACAACGGGTGAGCTGTTAAATTCATGCAAGTAGCGCTTCAGTAGAGGCGCGAGCGCCTCACCCCATTCGCGGGTATCCGCAGGTAACCACAGCTGCTCACTGTCTTTACCGGTATTACTCATCGCGAGGGTCATCAGATTCGCACGCAACAGCTTTCCATAATGGATGCCGTACAGCGTCTGCGGAAGCTTGGACCACGCATCGTGCGTCAGCACGACCAGCGGATTGGCGACGCGATACGGCCGGTCGTCGTGCTGTAACTTTGGCTGATCCGTGGCATCGAGAATATTCCAGCGTAAACGCTGCATTGCGATATGGCCGATTGATTCTGTGCCGTGCGACTGTATTAAGCTTTGTTCTTCCGGAACGACCGCCAGATATCGGCAACGCAGCGTATCGAGCCCCTGCAACCTGCGAGACAGAGCAACGCAAAGCATGCTCCCGGTCTGACCATCGCCGGGACAAAGGTCGATGATGTCGACCTCGTGATCAACATCGATCTCGCCATGTCGAAGCGCCTCGCGCCAGTAGCGGCTGATCAGGGCGGCTAACTGGTCCGCAATGGCGGGACCAAAGACGGTGGGATGCCATGGAAGCCCAACCGCCGTGCTTGCTTGCAGCCGGCTCTCGTTCTCGGTGGTGATGACTACGGTACTCATACGATGCGCTTCCCTTCTCGCGTCGACCAGCGAGACTACTGAACACTCGGTGGCTTCTCGACACCGCCTGAAATGATTTTCGGCGTGATCAGAAACAAGCGTTCCCGCTTCTCGACCTTGGTAGATTTTTTCTTGAACAGAAATCCGAATGCCGGCAAGTCGCTCAGCCCGGGTACCTTATCGCTCGAGCGCACATCCGATTCAGCATTAAAGCCACCGATCAGCAGGCTCTCGCGCTCATTCATGACTGCCTGGGTTCCGATCGTGCTACGACGGATCCTGGGCAAGGTCTGGGTGCTGTTGTCCTGAATCGCACCGTCCTCGATATCGACAACCATATGCACTGCCTGCCCGTTTGCGGTGTCGATGATGTGCGGCGTGACCTTCAGCGTGGTCCCGACCGAAATCGGCACGACGCTCGCAACCCGTTCTCCGACGGACTGCACATACAAGGTTTCGGACAGATCGATCAGGGCGCCCAGGTTGTCGACCGTCAGTACCGATGGCCGCGAAACAACACGCGCGCTGCCCCTGCCCTCCAGTGCACGAACCCGCGCCATCAGGAAATTGCCTGCATTCGGAATCACGGTCGTCGGACTGACATCGCTACCAAAGATGATGCGGCCCGTGATGCTGTCGGGCTCGGCATCTGGTCGGCCGAAACTACCGGCAAGGCCACCGACGCGCGCGCCCCAGTCAATTCCGAGATCAGCGACATTGCTGGAATTGACATCGACAATCACCGCTTCGATCTCGATCAGTCTGGTCGGCACATCAAGCAGCCGGATCAGTTCTTCATAGGCTGGCATGTGGGCAGGTGTGTCCTTGATAATGAGTGCGTTCAGCCGCGAGTCGGCCTGTATAACCGCCCTCAAAGCGTAGGACTGGGCCGGCTGGGCCCGAGTCCCTGATGGCTGTCCGGGAACGCTTCCCGGATTTCCCGCCGCCGGCGCAGACCGGCTGTCATCAGCCGGTAGAGTCGGGGATATCTCGCGCAGTGGGGCGGCGATGGCCGCCAGCTGTGACAGGTTGGACAGATTGGTCAGGTTAGTTCCTCCCGTACCGCCCAGTCCTGTCACCAGATTGCGCAGGATGGTGGCTACACCGGCAGTGGTGATCTGCTGGTCCCGGTAAGAAATGACCCGGTCGTTCACTTGCGCATGCGTCAGACGAAACACCCGGATCTGCTGGCTGGGCTGCGGTAGCGGTAGCGTCGCCACCGCCCAGACCACCAGATCGACATAGGCCGGGGGACCTGAGACGATCGCCACGCCACGGTCGGGCAGCTCGCCCCAGCCGAATTTCGACTCGACCACGCCCAGATCCGTCAGCGCCTTGCGGAATTCCTGCAGGCTGATACCTTGCGGTGAAACCGAACGCGTCGAACTTTCGAAATGACGGCTGACATAGAGCATGCCGCCGTAGTAGAACCACTGTAGCCCGTAAGCGGCGCTGAGCTGGTTGAGGAACTCTGAAGGCGTCGCGGTCGTAAACTTGCCGGTGACCTTGTCGGTACGACTGGCGGCCGCCTCCGACAAGGACAACTCCAGTCCGAACGAGCGTGCAAATGATCCCAGCAGTTGCGGCAATTCCTGCTTGTCAGCGAGATAGGTGAAACTGGCTTCCGGCCACGGCGGCGTCGCCGCGCCGACCGGCACGAGGCCGGTGCAGAACCACAGCAGCGCCAGCAGGAGCCCTCGTTGAATCTTCCGGAATCGCATCTCGTCTCCCACTCAGACAACCCGGAAAATCCGGCGCCAGTCGGCCAGCGAATTCACATAGGCCTCCAGCGCGGCTTCGAATTCGTTGATGGTGGCATCGGACGGTATGTGTACCTGCACTACAATCGCGAGCCCATCGTCGGACAGTGCCGGAATATCCGGATACTCGTTCATCCGTACCCAGGAGGCGTACAGACATTCCCGAATCATGTCGTCAGCCTCGCGCTCATCCGCCGGCAATTCGACGACCCGGCATTCCAGCACCAGATCGCCATGCAGCGCAGGCCGGCAATACACGCGGTAGCGCTTATCAAACACCAAAACTACCGCGCCATCGACACGCTCCGCCTGTTGCCGCAAACCCTGCCGTGACAGATAGCCCGCTAATCCGTTGTGAATCCGGTCAAGCATGACCAACCCCTGCAGGTGCGTTCTGAACGAAGCGCCGTAATGCAATCAGAAATTCAGCAATGGGCTCGATTAGTTCCGATGGGATGTACTGATCTACCCTGGCAAGTTCGGTCAGCGAGCGCGCCAGCGCAATGTTCTTCATCACGGGTATCCCACACTCCCGAGCCATACGAACCATGTGGTGCGCGACTTCATCCCTGCCCTTGGCAACGACAACCGGCAATGGTGTCACTGCCTCGTCGTAATACAGCGCAACCGCCAGATGTGTAGGGTTAGTCACCACGGCCGAAGATTTTCTTGTTTTCATGACCATCTCGCCCATCGCGATTTCTTTGGCCACGCTCTTACGATGACTCTTCATATGCGGGTCACCCTCAAGCTGCTTGTATTCCTGCTTAATCTCATCCATCGACATCATCAATTGCTTGCGATGGTTGTAGCGCTGAAAAGAAAGGTCAGCCAATGCGATGGCAAAAAAGGCGAGGAAGGAATAGATAATCAGCGTCTTCAGCATCGCCGCCAGTGCTACGCCAGACGCGGCTAGGCCCTGTGAAGGCAGCAATAGCAAGGTTTGCAGTGAATCTCTGATCAGCATCCAGATCAGCACGGACAGAAAGCAGACCTTCAAAATAGATTTGAGGAATTCGACGAAATTTTTCATCGAAAACATCTGCTTCAGATTACCCACCGGGTTTAGACGGTCGCCCTTCGGAATCAGCGCCTTGAAGGCCAGCAGTACACCGGTCTGAATCATTTCGCCGAAAATCGCGACGACGATGCCAAACAAGATGAAAGGCGTCAGCACCTTGACAGCACCTAACAGCAGATGATTGACCTCAATCCTGAGCGCATCCTTGAATGCCATACCATACAAGGCCTCAGGAACACGCATGAGCTCAGTGAGCGACTGGACGATACCTTCCGCATCGGCCAGCATGTAACCAAACAAAGCGCCTACCATCAGCGCCTGCGTGAAATCTTTGCTCTTGGCGACCTGACCCTCTTCGCGGGCCTTACGTATTTTATGTTCGGTCGGCTGTTCCGTCTTTTCGGAGCTCATCGCACGATCTCCGGAAAAATGCCTTTCATCAAGCCGCTGACACTTTCCGGGAAAAACCGGATTTCATTCATTACATAGCCAAGCAACGTCGACACGTAGACGGCAAATACGTACATGGCGATCGCGCTCTTGATCGGCATCGCCATGAAAAATACCTGGAGCTGCGGCACAAACCGGCTGACGATTGCCAGGCCAACCTCTGCCAGAAACATTGCAAACACTACTGGCGCACCAAACAGCACAGCCAGCATCACCAGCCTGTCGAGCTGCGCCAGCAGCAATGCGGGAGTCTGATCGCTGAAAGAAGGCAGCATCTGGAATACGGGCCATAAAATATAGCTGGCGTAGACCAGATCAAGCAGCATCAGCATGCCACCAGAAATCAGCAGCATCACCAGTACGGCTTGCGAAAACAACTCGCCAAGCGGTGACGTGTCGTGCCCCGTCAAGGGATTAATAGTCGCTGCAATACTGGCGCCACGCTGGTTGTCAACATAGGCACCCATGATGTCCACCGCCCACAAGGGAATCGCAACGAGGAAGCCGATCAGAAATCCGACAAAGGCCTCCTTGGCCATTACGGAGAGCATCAGACCTCCGTGCCGGATTTGCTCAAGTGAGCTGCCGAGTAGCTGTGGCAGAACAAAGAGAGCGAACGCAGCTGCGACCCCGACGCGCAACAAACCCGGCAAGGCCTGCCGATTAAACATGGGCAGCATGGAAAACATCGCCAGCATGCGGGGCAAGGCATAAAAGCCAGCCAGCATCACCGCCGATGGATACTCGATCAGTATCGTTTCCATATCACCGGATCATTGAAGGGAAGCCATCAAACAGCATCTGTGCAAAATTGAAGATCTCGCCGCCGACCCAGCGCGCCGTCAGGTATAGGGTCAGACCAACAGCGATCAGTTTCACGCCGAACGACAAGGTCTGCTCCTGAATCTGTGTCAACGCCTGAATCAGGCTGAACAAAATACCGACCACCGATGCAACTACGATCGGCGGCAGTGATAACCAAAGCACCAGCATCATCGCTTGTATCAGGTTCGTGCTCAGATCACTCACGTCCATGCATGGCTCTCATTTAGTGGAGGTAGGTGTCGATCAGACCGTGAATCAGGCGCGACCAGCCGTCCACCATGACGAACAGGAATAGCTTCAGCGGCAGAGAAATCGTCACAGGCGACACCATCATCATGCCCATCGCCATCAGGATGTTGGATATGACCAGATCAATCACGACAAAAGGCAGGAACAGCAAAAACCCGATTTCGAAAGCTGCGGTCAATTCCGAGACGACGAACGCGGGTGTCACGATCAGCAGATCGGAACCCTCAGCTTCTTTGCTCAGCTCGGGTGGCCAGAGCTTTTTTGCGGTCGACAGAAAAAATTCCCGCTGATGCGGCTTACTATTCGCCAGCAGAAATTCGCGTATCGGCTCGCCTGATTTTCGGGCAACCTGAATCAAGACCTTTACGGATAGGGTGGGATCCTTTACGTCTGAGACAGCTTCCATGATCTTGTGTCCGACCGGCGCCATCACATACGCCGACAACAATATGGCCAGCGCATAAATTGCCATATTGGGCGGCGCTTGCTGAACACCCAGCGCATTACGCACTAAGGCCAGCACAATCGAAATCTTCAGAAAACAAGTCATGGTGACCATCAGCAGCGGAAGCAAGGCAAACAAGCCCAGTGCGAATGCCAGTGCGACCGGATCTATCGTCCTCATGATGTCTGCTGATGGCTATCTATGGATGAATCTCTCAAACCGATGGTGGATCGACGGAGAGCAGGGAAACCCCGACATATCCGTCTATATCCACCAGCTCGCCCTCGCCGATCTTTCGCCCATTCACCCGGATCGCCACTGACCGTCGAACTTCCCTGCCTAGCTCGATCACATAGCCGGGTGCGAGCGCCCTGAGCTCGGCCAATGTCATGACTCTCTCGCCAAGATCGAAGTGCATTCGTACCGGAATCTTATCCAGACCATCGGCTGTGTCTTCAGCAGCTTCAGATTCGAACTCGTGGTCGTCATATTCGTCAGGTTCATTGAAGTCGTCGGTCTCGTTCATGATTTCATCTAGCCAGTCAGTGATCGTAATTATTGAACCGCTCAACCTGCCTCTGACACCCCATCGCTCACCCAAGCGAATCATCACCTGCGCCTCTTCGCCTCCGATCAGACACTCATCCAGAAGAATCACATCATGTAACTTGAGGCGGCTGATAGACCGCAGACTCATCGTCGTCCATCCAGCCGCGATCTGGAAATTCACTGGCAAGCCATCCCAGGTATGAATCGGTGAAGGCCGCACCTGCCAAGCTCTGAGCGCGTTGGCAAGAAAGCCAAGTGCAAGATCATCGAGCCATGCCTCGCATGGGTAATCTCTTAACCCGTCGGAGATCAGCAGCGAAAATCCGTGGCGACAGTTGCCGACAGCACGGTTGAGGGCGGGAGTGACATCATTGTCGACTCCGGAAAACGTTTCCATCAAGCGGAAGCGCTTGCGTGTATGCGCTTCGATTCCGGTGGCCAAAGCCGAAAATGCGGCATCGACTAATACGGCGCGGATCTCACCTTCCACCGCGCCCAGCGTATCCATGTCAAGCACATCGCACATCGCCGCCTCCAGTAAGGCTTGGCCGATGCGTAGTTGGATCAGCGCTCCGCCCCAGTCAAGACGGGCAGTCTCGGCAATCACGAGCCCGGACACCACAATAGGTTTCAATTGTAATGACCAGTCTCGCGATAACCATTCAAAAGTCAGCGGCGGACGTTGCAGCGCAATCTGGTTCAGATAGCGGACTTCTTCGCGAGCGACGCGGCGCAAAGCTAGCGGTGATCGGGTGCCAGAAACCGGCTTCCCAGTGTTGAGCAAGCTGTCGGTAGCGTAATCCGGTTGAGCGATCATGCGGCCCCGCCAGACTGGCAGCGAACTTCACGGATGAACGATGCATTCGGTCCATGAATAAGTCGCAAGATCACCGGGATCTGCAGCTGTGTCCCGAGTTCATGTGTGATCCTGTCGAGTCCCGATGCCAGCTCATTCGCTAACTGCTGACCAGATACGCAGAGCTCAAATATCAGCCCATCAGCGTTTCTCTCGACACTAAGGCTGGCCTGTGGCAGCAGATCTCCGTTCAAGCTCAGTTGTACACGAGTGGCGATGTCGGCCGTTACAGCGGCAACTGACGAAGCAAGATTCAGGCAGCGCAATACGGTGGCTAATTGGTTCGCAGCGATGTCCGAATACGGCTGGGTATAAAATTCGGCAGACAGCGTCTGGAAAATCTCGCCCGCGCGATTCGCACCATGCGGACTATTCGGATTATCTGAATCATCCATACCATCAGGGTCGCCAAGCCCGAGCAGTCGTTGTAATCGGATTGTGTCTTCGCGCCAATGCGCGGCGCCAGCATCAGCGGAATCCCAATAGGTTGCCACCCCGGATACCGGCAAGGCGACAGGACCAAAATCCACGAACGGGACGCGCCTGCTCATTCGGATGCCTCCGGTGCGGCGCTTGTGTCCTCGGCACGCTCTTTGAATGCGAAACGAGAGGCTGCCGACTCTTCCATTTCAAGATCTTCCTGCCGCGACAGTTCTAACTCCCGTTCTTCGAGGACAGAACGTAGTAATTCATCAAATTTCTCGCGCATCCGAACAGCATCGCGATGAGCAATCCTCGCCTCCTCGACGCGCTCGGCAGCCTGCTGACGTGTGATCTGGGACTCCTCTACCTGCTCACGCAGGCGCTCTGCCTTTTCCTTCATTAAATCGACATCGATCCGGACATCTTCGATTTCACGAAGCACGACTAAGCGGGAACATAACTCCGCATACATCGCCTTCTCCCGCTGGATACTCTCTACTTCGAAATCCTTCAGCGCCTGCCGGGCCTTGCGTAAACTTTCATCCGCTTCCAGTAACGCAAGCCTCGCTTTGGCCACAGCACGCTCAGCCTGTTCCTCACGGAAAATCTTGATCCTCAGCAAATCTTTCAGGACATCCATCGCGCACGCTCGCTAAGACAGCATGACAATCATGTATAAAAAGCCAATGAAAGTTGGCAAAAACATACATCTTGTCGCTATGTAACGCGCACAGGGAGGGGGTTCCTGTCGTACATACAACAGTTGTGAAGGTGATGGACTAGTAGAAGACTGGTTCGGGGAGATACGTGCGCTACTGATGAAGCCGGAATACTCTGACAAGCGCATCAGTTTCAACCGTCATTCCATCAGGCAATAGCAGCTTTCATTTGCTGAAGGGTTTCCTCGAAGCTCATGCTTTCGTCAGTACTTTGCCTGAGAAAACTGCGGATTCTTTCAATCCGGTCGATGGCCTGATCGGCGGTCGCGTCTGCGCCTCGCTTGTATTCGCCGATCTTCACCAGCAGTTCGACTTCATGATATTTGGCCATCAGTTCTCTCAATCTACCGGCAATTTTCTTGTGCTCCGGCGTCACCACCATGTTCATCACCCGTGAAACTGACGCAAGCACGTCTATGGCGGGATAGTGATTGGCTGAGGCAAGCTTGCGCGAAAGAATGATGTGGCCATCGAGAATCGAACGGGTTTCATCTGCTATCGGCTCGGTCATGTCATCCCCCTCCACCAGCACGGTATACAGCGCCGTGATGGATCCTTTATGACCCATGCCGACACGCTCCATCAATCGCGGAAGCGTCGCAAACACACTGGGCGGGAACCCGCGTCGGGTCGGGGGCTCGCCCGCCGCCAGTCCGATCTCGCGCTGCGCCCTCGCGAAACGTGTCACCGAGTCCATCAGAAACAGCACTCTTTTTCCCTGATCCCGAAAAAACTCAGCAATGGCGGTGGCGACATAAGCCGCTTTTGAGCGTTCCATGGATGACTTGTCGGAAGTCGCGCAAATAATCACTGCACGCCGCATTCCCTCTTCCCCGAGCTCATGCTCCAGAAATTCCCTGACCTCGCGACCACGCTCGCCAATCAGGGCAACCACCGTGACATCAACATCGGCTCCCTTTACCAGCATGGCCATCAGTGTCGACTTGCCCCCCCCGGCTGCAGCGAAGACGCCGAGACGCTGCCCCTCACCACAGGTCAGTAAGCCATCCAGTGCACGCACACCCAGTGCAAGTGGCTGCTTGATAATCCGGCGTTTGAGCGGGTCGGGGGCACCAGTCAGTACCGGGTAAAAACGGGTCGTGTGAAGGGGGCCGCGTATCGCGGTATCCATGGGATCGCCCATGCCATCCAGCACGCGACCCAGCAGGGTATTGCCTACCGGTACCATGTGCACCTGTCCGGTCGGAATCACTTCAGTGTCGGAGGAAATTCCCTGCATGTCGCCCATCGGCATCAGTAGCGCCGACCCGTGTGAAAAGCCGACCACCTCGGCTTTTATCGCAGCATCGTCACCGGGACTTCGAAGCACGCAAATTTCGCCGATCTTGACGGACGGAATCACGGCACGAATAATCGTACCGGTGACCTGGACAACGCGTCCACGCACCTGCGCGACTTTGGCTTGCGCCAAAGCCGTTTGCAGCATATCCGTGATGTACTGAAAGTGATGAGTACCCGCTGATTTGTCCATCATGCAGGCAAGTCAGATCAGATTAGCCAGGCGACCAGAAAAGTCAGCCAATGCCTTGAAGGCATTTGTTGCAGCATCAAAGTAGAGGTTATGCCTCTGCATGATTGAATTGATAAAAAGCTGCTGCTCGGTTGTTCTCTGTGTCATCACCGTAATCTTCTCGGTGTACTGACCGCGAACATTAACGATCGTGTCTTTGGTCAGTTGAAGAACAAACGGGTCTCCGACTTTTTCAACCTCAACATAAATGTTCGTCGTACCTACTTTACCGGTGATCAGATAAATCCGCTTTTGACTGTCACTGGGATCCTGTACAAAATTACCAATCGCCAGTGATTTATCGGCCGGCGCTTTCGAAATAGGAGGATAGATCGCAAAGCCGCCGCCAGCAAAATGTGTATCCTTGTATTTCCATTGAAAGGTATCAGGCTCCACCGGCAGCCTGATTTCATCAGAAACAAACTGTGCCTCGGTGCTGATCAATCTCGCGCCCGCAGCCTGCCCGAACCAATAAGTGATTTCGGCCTGATTGGCAGGGATGACAAATCCGCTCGCATCAGGATTATTAATGGTACCCGTGTCGGTCACCAGAACCAGCTGGCCAGTGGTAGCGTTTCGGAGCAGCGTACCGCCCGCCGTGGTTGGCCTGGAAGGAACGCCTGTTATGAAGTCTTGTACCTGGAAAACTTTGTCACCGATACGATACGCGTCATAAACATGGATGGCATCTGGCTTTGCCAGCGTGGTCACTGAGGCAATTTTGATATTAACTTTGTTTTCGTCACACACACGATAAGAAACCTTGCCGCTGTTATCTACGTAAGCGTAGCAAACGAAAGGCTGTACGTCCGTGATCGAATCCGGATTGCTGGTCCAAACTCTGAGCGGTACCTGAATAAACTCCTCATCCGGTGGTACGCCAATACCAACCTTGACGTAGGTTTGCCCGCCCAAGTTGACCGCCGGATCACTGTTAGCAAGGTTGGCAGTAAATTCGATCAGACGGTTGACCTCGGTCGGCGTCAGGCTGCTCGCCGTACGACCGACAAGATCGGACACTACTTTGGGATCACTTACCAGAATCGATCCTGAACTGTTCATTACCAGTGCGGTGCGTATTCCCGCACCCAGCTCAACCGTGAATTCCTGAAGAGTTTCGAGCTGATTGGTTTGCTCGACCAGCACTTGAGTTTGCTTGGATAACTTGGCTCCTTCGTTCGCGCCCTTGTTCGCAAGTATGCCAAGCAAATAATTCCGGATATTGGTATCAAGCTCATCAATAATCCAGGGCGAATCCGGCGGGAACCCCTCCGTAATCGTCACAGATGATGGCATGTTTGGCATGATGAATTACCCCCTCCTCACTGCGCACTCAGAAACTAATTTGCTTTCGACGGATATTTCCGGCTTTGCATCACCATATTCTTCTAATTGATCATCTGGATATCAGCCGTCCTGATTTACCACTCGCTTCCTTTCAATTCCGGTCAGCTTAGACCCGCTTTCCAGTTGAATCTTCACGGCCTGCTATCGCATTTTTTCCCGTTGATCTTTCGGCTTGTTCTACAAAAAACAGCGACTTCTCTAACTCAATTCGGAAAATCCTGATTAAGCGAAGTTCCTGCTGCAAATCGCCCAATCGGCTTAACCATGTCGAATCTAACTGCTCCTGATCATCCTTGAATGTATTTTGGTTTTCTCTCACCCGCTTATCCAGAAGATCCAATTTCGAAAGTGCGGAAGATAATCTTCCTTCCAAATCATTCAGTATGGGCAGAAGTTTGTCCTTAAACTGGTAAAAAGCCTCAGTGATATCCACCGCGGCCGGACGCAAATTCGCGTAATCCTTGAAAATCGTATATCGGGTTACGGAGATCAGCTTATTGTTCGCATCGCGGCTCTCCACAGTTTTCACGACGCTGCCGGGATAACTCCCAGGCGTAGTACCGGAATCCAGAGCCTGGATATCGCCATCGCTTTTCCAGCTAAAAGTAGCCGCTACGGGCGTGCTGCCAGTATCCGCTTTGCCATCTTTGGCAATGAATTGCTCAACCATCAGCGGCGTAAACTTGGGAGCATTTAGCGAAATTCCATCAGATGCCAGCGTAATCAGTTGCGCCTGGCTCTGCTCAAGTGTCTCGCCAAGGTTAGGGCCATCTGCAGCAAACAACGCACGAAGCGAAGAGGTATTCGTGGCAGTAGCCTTGAGAGAGGTATAAGTCACCGGAACCCAGGGCTTATTGATCAGCTTTCCGAAGTCATTCATCTTTTCGGAAATCCTCTCGATCGCATCGATCAGCGGCGATGCCGCCGATACCTGGTCCCTGATAACGTCACGCAGGCGATCAGTCGTCGAAATGAATACCAACATTTTAATAATGAGTGCCTCATCACTACTACCTATAAAGCCTGCTGACTTCGGGATGACAATTGAAGTCGCTGAGCCTACCAGTGGCGATGACGGAATTGCGGGTATCGAAGTAGACGACATGGTTAGCTCCGCAGCAAAAAATAAACTTTTTTAAACTCAATCAAATTAGCTGATGAGCGCCTCGCCTTGAAGGAACCGCAAGATTTGAGCGCCTAGCCTCCTGAACCGCTTCGTCGGATTCGCGCCGGATATCCTGAAGCATCTGCGCTACGGTTTCTTCGATTTCCCGAGAAACCGACGGACCATAGCGCTGCTCCAATTGCCTTATCAAACTTTCCGGGTCAATACCCTGCGACTGAAAATAGTTTTCGAAACGTTTAAGCGCCCTTTCCGCCTCAGCAATCGTCTTTCGAGCCGCCTTCACCGCTTCCCGCGCCTGACGCAATACCTCATCATCATTCAATGGAGCACTCACCATGTATTCCTTAAAAAAGGATCGTGAATTCTTTCCAGAACTCAGTACCCTTGGTGAAATACCAGTTCCTGAGTCAAATTTGATGCAGGAACAAGACAAGCTTTCACGATACTCATTTGCAACTCATTAGATACAACAAGCGCTGGCAAAATGGACCAAGTAAGAATTTCTACCAAGCAACAACTGGATAGCCGGCTTTCACAGCAGACTGAGCAAGCTGCGCGGGGTCAGTGGAACGGACAGCCCGTAATACTTCGGTCGGAAAAAGACATCGATAACGAAATCCGCAAAAGTGAATATCGACGTCAGACCGGGCTGGATGCACCGGCAGATCGCAGGGCTCTCCAACAGCGGACCGTCAGTCTGGATGGAAGAAGTCTGCAGGTATCGCCGCAAACTCTGGGAAAACTTGCCAGAGTATTTGGCGGCGAGGCCGGCACTACAAAGCTGGCGCAGCATTACCTGAAATATTTCAGAGGAGAACAGGAAAAGCCGAAACAGGAAGCCGGGCTGAATAGCTTGCTTCAGCATTATGTTGCCCTAAACAAATTGTCAGCTGCATTGAGGTCGAATGAAGCGGATTTCATTGCCCGGATGACGCCTCAGTCCGATGGAAACGCCGGTCTACAGGAACTGGCCGAAAAGCTTATTCAGGCTGGCGACGATTCTGAAAAATTGCAAGAACTACTTGATGACTTTGGCGGATTTGCTGAGGAATCAAGCGATCTGAGTGATGAGGGAGGTTTGGCGGAGCAAATGAAGATGCTCCGATTCAAACCAGAGGATTTGAAACGCAAGCTGCAGAATGCGCAAAAACTCCCGACACTGAGAACGGATGAAAAGCAGGCGCTTCAGGAAAAAGTCGACGATGTTCTTCTACAACTTGACATCGATGAAGGTGGCCGCATCAAAGCCGCTCGAAACGGCATCGAAAAAGGATTTGAAAGCGGCGATCCGGAAAATTTCATTGAAAGCTATTCGAGCGCGATCGAACACACCGGCAGCTTCATGCAAACCTTGTCCGAATTGGTCAAACGGCATAAGCCAGAGGAATTGCGACATGTCATACCACTGATGAAGCAGACACTAGCCGACGAATTACAACTAGGTCAGGATGAACGATCGACCGACAAAGTAAAGCTGCAATGCCTGTTGTCCGAACTGTCGTACATGCATATCTCAACGACACTGATTGAAAAGATAAACCGTCTAGTAACAGGCATGCAAAGAATCTATGGGCAGTCAGCTGCCGCCTGAAATTAATGAGCAGGTGTTACTGCTCGCCTTACTGAAATTGCTTTCGGACGGCTGGATATCGCCGACGCATTTCGATCGCCTTCTGAGCGAACTTCGTGTCCCAGACGGCGCACCAGCGATTTTCTTTCTAACCGGAATACAGCAAATCCTTCGGGAGTTACCATTCAAGGTCTTTCAGGACGAACACTCTCGTGAAGCGATCATTGATGCTGCACAAGCGGCTCTGGATCAGGCAATCGCGCGCGAGGAAGCGCTCCTGCAGACCGAAACCAACAATGAAAGCCAGATTGAGTTGGGCAAACCATCATGACGACGAACTGGACAGATGATGTCATCGAAGAATTCGGTAAGCAAATCGGAATTCAGCACCTTCATCTGAACGAACAAAACACATTGCACTTGGACCTGATGGAAGGATCAAGTATTGGAATAATACGAATCGGCAGTGAATCAAGCACAGAAATTGTCGTGTACCGGTCGATTTCCACAAAATACCTCGGACCTTCACAATATCGAATCGCACTGAAAGAAGCTAATTTCCGGAAACCGCACTCCTGGCCGCTGCAAGCAGCTTCTGATCAGCAGGAATTTATGGTTGCTGTACGCATTCCTGAACGGGCATTCATGCTGAGCAGCCTCGAAAGGGCGCTCGACGAATTAGGCAGGTTTCTTGAAACGCTATGAATCCTGGTTAATCTGACTTAAATTTACACTTTCACTAAGTAAATCCAATTGATCTTTTAAAATATTTTCTAATTTTTCGTGAATAGGATCATCAAGCTCATGACAAGCATTGATCATTTTTTTCAGACAAATTTCAATTGAAGCGCAATTTAATTTTAATAACTGCCTTTCTTTTTTGTTTTCTCCGCCTAAAGAACTAAGGGAATGATGTTTTTCACTAACGCCGACAACCAACCCTGAAACTCTCCGCGCAAATTGAAGTAATTTATTAGAATCACAATCCCCTTCGTGCAATAATCGATCGAATTCTTCGAAGAATTTTTTCAAAATATTTTTTAATTCATACTTATTTTCTTGTGCAAAGTTTTTGTACTGTTCGTAGTTTAGTCTGTGAAGATTTTTTTTGAATTCACTAGCAGAGATGCTTTCCCTTCGCTCGGTAAATTTTGGCAGTTCTTTTTTCCTTACAACCCCCTCCTCTGTATCAGAGTGTTCGGCATCTTCTACATCATTTCTCGCCAATTGATTGTCATCGATCATCTGAGAAAGTCGCTCAAGAGCTTTCGATGTTTCCTTTAATTTCTCACGCCCTTGTTTGGAAAGCTTATTGAGGAATTCGCCATCTAGAGAAGAAATTTTATCGCTTGCATTTTTTATTTTCGGTTGAAGGCGATTTTTAAATTGTTCATTTGCTTTGTCCGAAATTTTGCAAGCTGCATTCAAGGATTCACGTCCCTCACGAAGTGATAGGGCGCCGTTCATTTCAGATACTCCTTTATCCAACGTATCTAATTCTTCGATAATGGAGTCCAGCTGGTCGCGTATCTGCTTGAGTTCTGCCGATACCTGATTTAAAAGGGTGTGCGTAACTTGAATGGAATTCATCCAGTCCGTTCTGATTTTTTTACATTTTTCACCTGCATCTTTGGAAGAAATCCTGAATTTTTTTCCAATGCGATCGCTGACGGACTTTTTTTCTGGTTTTTCCGTGCCATCTATTTCGCTTCTGCGATCAGATTCTATTGAAGAACGACTGTCAGTCCGTTTCAATTGTTTCTCCTGTTGGGTATTGATCAGGCCAGCTGTACCGGATTCAGTAAGCTTCCAGCTTGAGATTCTCCAGAATTCATGTAACGCGTCTCTAGCCAGCGGCGTCCGTGCCAGACGATCTCGGTCATTTTTCGGAGTAGCACGGACCCATCCAGCGAAGACAGATCTATCGCCAGCGTATAGACGAGTTGGTCGCGGCTTTCGTCAATTGCAAATGTCGACCCATCAAGCTCTGCCAAGGCCGCATTCATTTCCAGCAAGCGTTTCATAATCGGCTCTGCCCGGCTATCCGGAATCGGGCCGAAAACACATTCAATCAGCACGCACTCTGGTCGTCTTGTCAGCGAGTGAACAACCGCAAAATCAAATCCACCGTACATCATTTCCATCGCAAGCTCTTCACCCGGGTCGGGATCCTCCGTCCTGAGTGAATAGCCAAGCGCTGCACGTAATTCGTCAACCACATTGAGAAACTGATGCCGCTGGCTGTCGTTCGTCGTGATATTCATGCGAGTGTCACCCCCGGCAAGTCGATCCTAGAGTCAGCGAACGGTTGTTGTGAGTCGAATTTATTCTTTTGCCATTCGTGAGCTTCTTCGGCTAGGGCGCGAAGTTTTTCCAATGCGGTGGCGGCCCGCAGATTATCGAGGTCTTTATATCCGATCCATACCACTTCGCTACTATCAGCATCCATCCCAAAGCAGTATCGGAAGTTGCGCGCATTGGGCAAGTTGGCTTCTAAAAGCGTGGCATAGTATTCCCTACCGGTTTCCTGGGGCAGTGGCCCAAGCTTACAAATCACGAGGATACGTTCCGGACGGTCTCCCGCTGTATGGACTAATTCGAACGCTCGCTGATTCACCTCAAGCTCCATGGCTAACGGCAAATTGTCGTCATGCAGCATGGCAGGCGGATCAAAGCCCATATCGCGAAAGATTGCTTCGCAAAGTTCGATGAAGATCGGCCGCCATGATGAATGGTTCATTCATTTCTCCTGATTAGAATCGCCACTAGGTAACGATCCTTCTACAGTCGTTCCGTGCGCCTCGCTTTCCTGAGCAGGCTTTTCATGATGATCACGTGATGCATTGAAAACGCGTTCAAACGTTGACCGCAATGCTTCAATCTGCCCGGACATACTTGCCTCGACCCGACCAATATCAGATTCAATAACACATGCATCCTGTGCCAGCTGATGCTCGGGAACGACCTCGATCTGCTCGATGCCCGGGAAGGCTTGCTTGAATGACTCTACTTGGTCCCGTATGCCCATCGCTTGCTCCGGGTGTACCTTCACCAAAATCTGGCGCTGATTGCGCACCATCGCGAGACTATTCTTTACGACTTTCTCAACCTTCTTCCTGTCATCAAAATCATTGGTAATTCTGCGCACTGCTTCCATCACCAGATCAACCATCTGCGCTTCGACTTTCGCAAAGTAGTCAACGGTCTGGCTGATCATCTCGATCATATTGCCGGATTGTTCCAGTTTGGCCGCCTCATGGCCTTCCCGATAGCCACGCCTTTGCTCAGCTTCGAATGCGGCGACTGCTGCGGCGATGATCTCATCGCGTCGTGCATGACCGGCTTCGACTGCCTCTCTGGCGCTTCGATAGGCCCACGCATCCTTAGCTCGGATGACTTTTCCTGACGGTTGAGGCCGTGCTATTTCCTGAGTATTGCGAACGATGAAAGCCATTCCCCCTCCACGATCTGCGTTACGGTAATTAGCAGGCGCGCTGCCTTGTCGGCCTCAATCGCCATCGGAGCGATCCCATCCGGCAGTTTCATTGCAATCCGCGCCTTGAATGCCTCCGGACTTGTTGCAATTGCAGCCAGGATGGCGCTGGTGCCGACGTCGTCTGCCGAATCACTGGCGATGGATGTCAGTGGTACGCGACCGGAAGGTAATAAAGCCGCGCTATTCATGGCAAACCGATACGCGTCCTCACCCAGCTTTTTCTTCCAGCTAAGCACATGCTCGCGCGACAGGCTTGAACGAATACGAATCCCGAGTATCAGCGCGCCGGTATGCCTCGCTAACCGATGCAAGCGGTCTGCGGGCAACAAAGCAACCGGCCACAGGCTGTTCGGAATGTCGGTGTAGACTTTTCCATGAAGCCCGCTTCGCTGTAAAAGCAGCATCGCAAGCCGGTTAGCTAGGCGTGGTTCGTGCCAGATCGCATCGGGTAATTCTGGCAGCCACCGTCGTTTATTATCGGGATGCAGATCGGCAGAAGGCTGACAATTAAATTGCACGATGGCCGCAGCGGCAGCTGGTGATTGTGCCAAGACACGCTTGATGCCATCACCACTGAGCATGGTTCAGTCCCCGGTGACCGATGGCGACGACGCCGATCTGTTATTTTCTGCGGCATTCGTTGCTTTATTCTCAGAGATACCAGAGGGTATATCGATACTGGTGGTGTGTTGTGGCATTTGTTTGTCTGCACCCCACTGCTTCCATACCCACAAAGCTGTAGCGCTCAGCAGTGCCAGCAAGGCCAGGCATGCGCCCCAAATCACAATCGGCTCCCATTGCTTTGCCTGTCGGTCTTCCGCGGCTTCTTCCCCAGCAGAGCCGGCTTTCTGCAAACCGCCTTGTTTTGGTATTGGTGCTTCCGACACCGTACGCTCCAGGCTGGGCAGCATGACAACCGTCACCTTCTCTTGGATCAGTCCGGGTATGCTGTTCGACACCAAGCGCTTTACCTGCGGTATCACATCGTCATAATTGAATCCCGGCTTGTGCTTGATGAAGACCGCTGCGGACGATGGCATCGGCGGATCCGCGCCATTACTACGCTCGGGAAGCACCACGTGCACGCGAGCCTTAATGACACCATCAATCTGGGACACCGTCGCCGATAGTTCCTGCGATAACGCCCATAGGTAGCGGGCGCGCTCTTCCAGCGGGGACGATATCATGCCCTCTTTCCTGAACACGTCCCCCATCTTTACGTACTTTTCGTGCGGCAGTCCTTCGGCATTCAGAAGGGAAATCGCGCGTGAAAAATGTGCCTGCTCGACACTCAGGCTGACCATGCCATCTTTTCCGGGCTGCTTATCAGCGGTGATACCGGCATCGAGTAGCGCCGCCAACACATCATTCGCCTCGACCTCGGAAATCTCATGCAGTAACTCCACCTTGTTGCCGCAGGCGGTCAGCGAGGCGCAAATCAGCCATCCTGAAAGTACGATACGAAAGTTCATCGGCGAATTCGATTACTGCAGTTTCGATAAGGTGTCGACATGCTGCACCGCCTTCTGTACGCCCTTGCCGACGACTTCGACTTCCAGCGACACCACCGCGAGGTCAAGCTGCATCTTGAGCAAGTCTTCAACTGTGTTCTCCCGCGGTGACTTCTCCAGTGCCGCATAGGCGCGGGCAACATTCTTTTTGTAATCTGCACCCACCGCGTCAAGTCGGGACAGAATGGCTTCACCCATGGTCTTGGTACTGTCCGACCCAATACGCAATCCGCCGCGTTCCCGAGATGATGTTTCCGGCGCAGCAACCTGATCTGCTTCCTGGGTCTGCAGAAGATCGTAAAGTCGTCGACCTTCCAGCTGATCAGCCGATGTGGGGGCCGGCACGCTCAGTTCGGCATCGACGGAGGAAAAATCTTCAGAGCCCGGATTCAGATCTACCGTCTGCGCTACGATCAATGCTTCATTCATCGTCATCTCCCGGCCATTCACTCAAGTCACCGCAGTCGGTGGCACGAATTAATCCGGACTTCTCTCATCGCGGTGATCAGACACAGGGGCCGGCATCGGCCAGCCCGGTGTATCCGTCCTTGCACCGAGCATGTGGGCGAGGCGCCGGGTCACGGGCGACCATAATTCCGCTGGTAAGGTCGCTGCAAGCAAACTGAATTCCTTGAGTGCTGCATGATGATTACCCGACTGCTGCAGTGCAAGACATAACCACGGTCGAAGTTCATCAAGCTCCGTACAGGTCTCAGGTGCCCGATCACGAAGCACATGCACTGCCTCACCGGCCATACCGACTGCCATATAGGCAATAGATGTACCAACCCAGGGGAATGCCGCGTGCGGGCGCAGTATTCGCAGCGAATCAAAGATCCGCAACGCCGGAATCAGAAAACCTGACTTTGCCGCCATGAAGCCAATTGCCGACAACAGCCGCGCATCGGCTGGCGAAAGCACGGGCCCACGCTGTCCCGATTCAGCCGTCGTAGCAGGCTGGAATCCGGGCGACAAGAGCGCGGCACTCATTCCTGCCTCCGCAACATCGCCAGCAGATTCTCTGCGCGGACGCGGACTTCGCCATAAGCAGAATCAACACCGGCAAGATCGATGATCGGTCGTAACATCCGGGCGGACTCGTCAGAGCGACCCAGCGCTGCAAGACACTCAGCCATATGGATGGAAGGCATAGGATCGGCTAATTCACCATAGAGCAAAGCGGCCGCAAAAATCGGCATCGCCTCTTCAAACCGGCCCATACGCTTAAGTGTCGTCGCATAGGCTTCCATGTTGCGCGCATCAAATGGTCTGTAAAGCATAATCATCTTGAAAACATTCAATGCGCTTTCAAATTTTCCCTGCGTGAACAGCCCATGCCCCACCGAGTACAAAACTTCAATTTGCTCGTCGCTGAAACGCCTTGCCAGATCTGATTCAGAAAATCGACGATGCAAGTCCCGGATGGAATCACGCAACGTCACAAAATCAAATGATTGCGCGACGTCTGGTGCGGGAGGAATGGCAATCGATTTCATACGGTCCGGTTCGCATAGCTAGCTGCACTATCCAGCGTTTGCAAAATGGCGCCAAACGTAGAATTCAGCGAGTTGATCGCATCTCGAACGTCCTGCATGTCTTTCCGCGCATTCTGCTGAACCGTCGATGCAAAGTTCTTCACGAAAGCTGCCTTATCAGCATCAATGTGCAGTACTTTTGCCTCGTAATCACCAAAGCTGGTACCGAACTTCACCAGACTCTGTATCGCCTGATTCGCCATATCGGCAATATCATTTTTAGCGCGGAGCTTCTGAACCTCCTGTCCCAGGCTGTTATTTGCGGACTCAATACCCGCAGTCGTTGCCGACAAGTTGAGCGAAGCCAGCTTCAATTTTTCCGTTGCCGAACTCAGATCTTTTTCCGCAGCAGGAAGAACATTTGACTCAAGATTGGTAATCGTAGATTTTTTGCTTTGTATGTCTGCAGTGATTTTCTTTAACTCTGCAGAATCAGCCGAATTGGCTGACTTTTTTAAATCAGCAGCACGAATTTCTAACTGATTAAGCTCCACCTTTTTTTCCTGAATTCTGGTCTTTATACCGATGACCGATTCATTAATCTTGTTGTACTCCGCCTGCTGTCCCTGATGAGCCGTATTTGCTTCATCCAGCTTTTTCGGCGCATCTTTACCAGGCCCAATCTCGGCCGCCTTCGATGCTGTTTTGACCGTCACACCAATTTTCACTGCCATTGACGCAACGGCGGTGACTATGCCCATCGCGCCAGTAGCAATGCCGACCGTACGCTCTTGCAATGCGGACGCCTTCGATTTTTCAAATTCCAATTGCGCGGCTTTCCATTGCTGATCCTGCCCGAGCACATCAGCATCGGACATGTTTTTTATCCAGTCACGCATGATTTCGAGGAAAAGTCGCTGGAAGGCCTGAAGGTCAGGCAGCATATTGCTTGCAATAGATTGCAGCTCCTGAGTAACTGAGGAAGCGGTAGCCAGTGATATCGATAGCGATTTTGGGGGTGGAATTTTTGCCCAATCCTCCCGCTCGACGATAGTCCGAATATTGTCAAGGATGGATTGGGATATCACTGTCAGGCTGGAGAACTCAGAATTGATTCGCTCGAGCGTCGCAGTTTTCATCGCCTGCAATTTTTGCGCTTTCTGATGGTCCGACAAGGTTTCATCATGAGAAACCTCGGACATCGACATCATTTGAGACGCAAGCTCAGATGAAATTTGTTCGACTTTCATTTTGGTTCTCCGTCTTGATTTTCAGGAGGCATTAATTGTTTCCGATAACTGGGCATTCAGCATGGCTCTTACATCTGCTAGTAATTTTTTTACATCGCCGATACTTTCTGCGGAATTCCTCATGGCAGACTGAATCCTTTCCATGTAGGCTTTCTCTGCATCTGCATATGAATCAAGTCGATTTACCGTGCTCTCAGCCATCCGCATATCGAATTTAGTTTCTGCCATCATGATCGTGTTTGAACCCTGATATACCGATGCCGCGAGGTTGACGACATCACCGCCGATTTCTACCGACTGGTTGACCATCTGGATGGTCGCCATATTGGTCTTCGCAAAATCTGCCGCTTTTGACGAAATCTGCGCCAAGTATTTGCCTGCATTCGCCACTTCCTTGCCAGTATCGGCCAGCTTTTTCGCCTGCATGACCCCACCGGCAGCCACCGAGATCGTCGCGGCCGCCATTAAGATCGTAACGACGATCGTGGTGCCCAGAATCAGTTCTTCGCGATATTTATCGACTGCCGCCTTGTCATTCTTATTGACCCATGGCGGCACTTTTGCCAGACCGGCTGCAAATTCAGCCTCGATCTGCATTCTTATCAGTCCACCTATTGAGATATCCAGCGGCTTTTTCGTCTTTCCGGATTTATCCAGTGGATCGGTATATTGCACATCGCCTGCCTTCAGGCCACGATTGACGACATCCAGCGTGGTCGTGGCCGCGCCAATCGCCATACCAGCGATCATCAATCCACTCATCGCACCGGCAGTGAAAATTGTTGCAATGATTCCCAATACTGTCAGCGCCACCCCCAAGCCCAGTTGCACATCACTGGTGATCTGAGCATTTTTTTCCTGCTTTTTGGCTTCTATTTGCTTCTTGAATTTTTTCTCCAGCTCATCCAGTCTGGCATCAAGAATCTTCTGGAAGCGGGGTTCCTCGTTCTTTAACTGCTGTAAAAATGATGCAGCCTGCTTTTCATCCAATTCATTAAAGACCACAGTAACCATTGCAATGATCTGCGCGGCATCAATTTTTTTTAGTAAAAGTCCTGGCGGCAGATCATTCCTGCCCTTGGGAAGTCCTGCCGGGTCAGATTCCTTTTTATCGAGGACGCGGGTTTCCCTATCATTCCTGTTCGGCGATTGACCCTGGACCGCAGGATCACTGCCTCTATTTTTCTGGATAGAGGCAAGATCGGTTTGTGGAAGAGTACTGACTCCAAGTAAATCAGCCATGAATCCCTCCGCGTCTCAATGGATTGGCAATCTGGACTTCGTCGAATGCTTCAATTGCAAGATCAGCACCTCTCGCAGTCCTGCCGCTTTTTGATGCAAGTCGCGGATTTCAGAAGGTGACTTCTCAGGCAATGGAGTAGCGAAGACCTTATCCACAATATCCAGTGCTTCGTGGAGATGCCCTGTCCGCAGCAAGCTATCAGCCGTCATCAATATGCTATCGATATCGTTTGGCTTAAGTACCAGAGCCAGACCAAAGCAGCGCAGTGCTTCCTGATGATTACCTATCTTCTGATGGCACATCGCCATACCCTTCAGTGAGCTCGCATCATAGTGATTCATGATCGTGATAAATCCGTACAGCCTGAGAGCGTCCTCATAATGTGCAGCCAGAAATTGCTGTGCAGCCAGATGTGCAACCATGTCCAGATGCTCTTCATTGATGGCAGCTCCTTGCCCGAAAGTCTTTCCCTTCATGATTTCCCGGGTTGTCTCCAGCAATGATTCTTTTTCATGCGGATCATCAGTGAATCCATCCAGTACACTCTCGATGATTTTCCGTGCAGCATCCGACGACCATATCTCATCAAATTCCATTTCTGGCACGATACCGGGCACCTTTTTTGACTCAGATTCCATCGCTTTGCCTAAATCAAGGTAGCTGTTCTATCCAGATCCACGCAGGTTGTTTGCAACTCCGCTTTTGCTTTGCGAATCTTTTTGCTGCACCGTCGTGGCCTGCTCATTGGCCTGTGTATAGCGACTTGTCAATGTCTGCAATCGGACTGATTCCTGCTGTGACACTGTGGTCAGACTCTCACTACGGGTTTGTAATTGGGTGCCGATGATCTGATAGTCGTTAGCCATTAATTGCGGTATTTCTCCTTTGGCTAATGCGGTCGTAATCAGATTTTTTTGACTATCTTTCAGATCGATTTGTGCAATCAACCGTGAGTACAAGCTACGTGCTTCGTCGATCGTTGCGCCGAGTCCGCTTTTCGCTTCGAAATTACTGGTATTTACAGGCTTAAACCGGTCAATATCGATTTTCAGCTGCGCTGCTATATCGATCGTGTCGGCAACATCTTCAACCAACGATTTCTGATTATTCAGCGCCGTGGCGATTGCATTAGCGAGTCGTGCGTTAGCCACCACCAGATTACTCAGCACATTCAGAGAATTGCCGCCGAGATACAGCCACTCGTCAACCGACTGCGGCCCTTTTCCCGGATCGAAATTCTTTTTCAGCGCCTCAATTTCAGCCTTGGTCAGCCCCATCAGGATTCTCCGAGATTTCGCACAAACAGCTCCATTTCAATTTTCTGCATGGGATTTGCTTTGCTGATCTTCGGTAACTTTGTTTTTTCTATAGTTCCTTCCGTAATCCGTGGGTTATTTGGAACATTTGTCTATCTGTCGCAACTTAGAAATTGCTCGCTGGACAACTTTTTAAGGCAGTGTTGCGCATGAACAAAGTGACTGTTGTTCAGTTTTCACCTCGCCCCCTGACCGACATCTCAGATTTTTCTGATGGTCTGCTGCGTATCGAATATCCACAGAGCAATGCGCTGACGCTTCCAACGCAGGTGGCACTCGCATCTGCGGATATCGCGAGCAGCCAGCAACTGGACCGCTTGTTTCCGCTCGACTCGATTGCTGACTATCCGCTGAGCCGGCTTCGCCCGACCGGGCTGGATCCGGAGATTTTTTCTCCATCCTTTTTTCGGGATTCTCTGTCGAGCTGGCAACAGAAGTTGCCTACGCTTGCTCTGCAGCGGCCGCGGGACGCAAGAAAATTCGGACGGCTGGCCCGCCTGATAGCCGAGCAGGATTCGCTGTTTCGTCTTGCACAGATGTACGCGTCAGCGCTGGTTCAGGGTTGACATGGCCAACTCAGTGCAAGCACCGGATATCCGGTCTCAAGTGGACTCAACGCTGAACGACGCGGATGTGCTGAAAGTGATCGGCTGGCTCCAGCTGCAGCACGGTGATCCATTACAGGCGGTCACTTTGTTTGATGCGTTGTATGCGTTGCTACCGTCGGACCGGCGGGTTGCACTTTCGCTGGCGCTGGCGCTACTGCGCGCCGGCAATCCGCAGGCTGCACTGGATACGCTTGAGCATTTGAGCATTGAAACCTCGTCGACTGATCTGATAGTGGACGATCTGTGTCCCTGCCAACAATTGCTGCGCAGTCAGGCGCTGGCATCCCTCGGACGGCTGGCTGAAGCGGCGCGAGCGATGCGGCTTTTTATCAGGCAGCGACGCTTGCTTGACGGGTCGGAGCGGGACTGATGGATAAAATCTCTTATCAGATTCAGGTTTTCCTGCAAAAGGTTGTCAAGCGCAATGACCTGGTGCTGGCGACCCTGATCGTCTGCATCATCTTCATGATGATCCTGCCACTGCCGACCTGGCTGATTGATGCATTGATCGCATCCAATATGTGTCTGTCGGCAATTCTGCTGATGGTCGCGATGTATCTGCCAACGCCGCTGGCGTTCTCGTCATTTCCATCGGTGCTACTGGTCACTACTCTCTTTCGGCTGGCCATCGGCATTGCCACCACACGCCTGATCCTGCTGAACGGAGACGCCGGCCACATCATCTACACCTTTGGCAACTTCGTTGTGGGTGGCAACCTGGTGGTCGGTCTGGTGGTGTTCCTGATCCTGACGATTGTTCAGTTCGTTGTGATCACGAAAGGCTCGGAACGCGTCGCCGAAGTGGCAGCGCGCTTCTCGCTGGACGCGATGCCGGGTAAACAAATGTCGATTGACGGTGATCTCCGCGCCGGAACCATCGACATGAACGAAGCCAGACGTCGGCGCGATATCGTTGCCAAGGAAAGTCAGTTGTATGGCGCGATGGATGGTGCGATGAAATTCGTCAAAGGCGATGCGATCGCCGGCTTGATTATCGTCGCCGTCAACCTGCTGGGCGGCGTACTGATCGGTGTCATGATGAAAGGCATGACTGCAGCGGACTCGGTCAGGATCTATTCCATTCTGACCATCGGCGATGGTCTGATCGCACAGATTCCTGCACTGTTCGTATCGATCTGTGCAGGTATGATCGTGACCCGTGTGACCGGCGCCGATGGCGGACCTTCGAACGTCGGTAGCGACATCGGTGCGCAGCTACTGGCGCAACCCAAAGCTTTTCTGATCGGCTCGGTCGTGATGCTGGGATTTGCAGCGATACCCGGCATGCCGACCCTGACTTTTCTGACCCTGTCGGTGGTCACGGGTATCGTTGGCTATACGTTTTTCAAGGGCGAGCGAACGATCGTCGATCCGAAAACCGGCAAGGTCAGCAGCATCCCGGCGATTGCTGCCGGCGACCGGAACGAAGATTCAAAAGCTGCCGAAGCCGACAGCTTCGCGCCCACGGTGCCGCTGCTGGTTGATCTGCATCCCGGGCTCGAAAAGGCCTTCTCGACGGAATTCCTGAACAGCGAGCTCGCTCGGGTACGACGTGCGCTGTTCGAAGATCTCGGCATCATCTTCCCCGGCATCACGCTACGATTCAATCAGGAACTGGACGAGGAAGTCTATGTGATTATGGTCTCCGAGATTCCGGTCTCGCAGGGTCGGCTGCGGCCCAGGCATCTGTTCGTCAAGGAAGCACAGGAAAATCTGAGGGCACTTTCCATTCCATTCGAGGCCGGTGAGGCTTTCCTGCCCGGAATGGCGACTCTATGGGCCGGCATCGAGCTGAAAGGCACACTGTCGAATGCCGGCGTACCATTCCTTGAGCCGAATTCGCTCTTGTCCTACCACATCGCGCTGGTGCTGAAAAAACATGCGGCCGAGTTCATCGGCATTCAGGAAACCCGCGCGCTGCTGACCGACATGGAGAATCGCTTCCCCGAGCTGGCGAAGGAAGTGCAGCGCGTGATGCCCATTCACAAAATCGCTGAAATCCTGCAAAGGCTGGTGGGTGAATCGGTGTCTATCCGCAATCTGCGCGCGGTGATGGAAGCCTTGATCGAGTGGGGACAGAAGGAAAAGGATTCGGTGATGCTGACCGAGTATGTGCGCATTGCGCTCAAGCGCCACATCAGTTTTCGTCACTCGGCCGGCAAGAACCTGCTACCCGCCTATCTGCTGGCGCCGTCGGTCGAAGACACCGTACGTGGCGCCGTGCGTCAAACCTCAGGAGGCTCCTATCTGGCACTGGACCCGGGTACCTCGCGGCAGCTACTGGAAAACATCAAGTCCACCGTCGGCGACCTGAGCCGCTCGATACAGAAGCCGGTGCTGCTGACGTCGATGGATATCCGGCGTTACCTGCGCAAGATGATCGAGCAGGATCTGTACGAACTTCCGGTGCTGTCGTATCAGGAGCTGACCCCGGAAGTGAACATACAGCCGCTGGCCAGGGTGGAACTGTGAACTGCCGGATGCGTCACCGGGGCGACGAGGCCTGTCAGTTGCGGCGGGCTGCGGTCAGTGCCTGCACCGCGTGGTCTGCGGTATCGAATTCATCGAGCAGTGCCAGAAAGCCACCTACCTCCAGTACGCTGCGGACCTTGTCGCCGGCACCAGCCAGTGCGGCCCGGCCATCGGCATCCCGCAGCCGACGCAGGCTCTTGAGTACAACCCGCAAGCCGTCGCTGGAAATATGGGTGAGCTCACTGCAATCGAAGACCATCAGCCGTGCACCGTCATCGATGGCGGTATCCAGCAGCTCGTCAAGCTCTGCGGCCATGGGCTTGCTGACATCGCCCTGGGGACGGATGACGAAAAGTTCGCCATGCAATTCGGACTGGATGGTCATGTCTTTCGTGGATCAGCGTGGTCTGCCGGATTGTAGCCGTTCACTGAGCAAAGTTCACGGCGGGTTCTCATGAAAATCGAACCACACCTTGAGGCCATGTTGCCACAGCTTGAGCTGCGCGTGCTTCACGGCCCTCAGGCGGGCAGCCGGCTGACGCTGTCGATCGGCGACTATGTGCTGGGCACCGATGATGAATGCGAGGTCATGCTCGCCGGCCCCCGTCTCCAGGGTGCGCACGCACGTTTGCAATTCGATGGCGACCGCGCGTCCATCAGCCCGCTGGAAGGCAGCGTGGTAGACGCGCAGGGTAAGGAGATCACCGCGAACTTTCCGCTGGCGCTGGGGATGCCGGTCGAAATGGGTGGTATCTGGATTGCGGTAGACGAGGTGGATGCGCCATGGCCATCGACCGAGACCTTGATTCCCCAACCGACGCCCGCATCGCCACCGACGTCAGCGCCGCTCGATGCCAGCGCAACGGCCACCGAGCCGCCAGTGCTCCCCTATCCGCCTGCCAACGCGCAGGACCCGCAACGTAAGCGGGCACGCCGCATATTGATCTTCGCGATGAGCGCGCTGGCCAGCATCGCCGTGCTGGGTATTGCAGGTGCCGGATGGCTGGCCAGCCGGCAGGCGCCTCCCAAAGCGACGACAGCCACGGCTGAGGCCTCCAGACCGCTGGAATTACTCAGCACCAAAATCGCTGAAGCCTTCCCCGGCCGGTTCATCTCCGTGGTCTCCGGCGCCGGCGGCCTACCGCTCGTCACGGCCTATGCAAGCGACAAGGCCATGGCTGACCGCATGGACATGGCAATCCGTAAGCATGCCGGCTCACCGCAGACACATTTGTTCCGCGATGACACGATGCTGGAGAGCGCGCGTGCCATCACGCAGAAGTTCGCGCAGGACGGTACACGAGCCGTGGTCGAGGTCAGCAAGGCAAGCAACGGCATCCTCACTGTGCGCGGAACGGTCATCTCGAATGGCGTAAGCGAAGAGCTGCTGGAAACCCTGCGCGCGAACCTGCCCGGTCTGCGAGGCATCGAACCATCGCTGCGCAATGCGGAGGAATTACCGATGCTGCTCACGGACCGCATCGCCAGCGCAGGGCTTTCGAAAAAACTGCAGATCCTGTCCCAGCAACCGGAATTCAGCCTTCGCGGCACACTCAGTGAAGAGGAGATGCAGCGCTGGGAGCGCGTGTTGCTGGAGTTTAGTCAGGAATTCGGTCAGCTGCTGCCAATCCGGGCGTCAATCAGCGTGCAGCAAAGGCGTCCGCCAATCGATATTCAGACCGTGGTCGGCGGCCCCATGCCTTTCATCATTACCGAAAGCGGCCAGCGTATCAGCGTTGGTGGCCAGGCCAATGGGCACACCGTCACCGCAATTCGAGACAATGAGGTGATCTTCGACGGCACACAGCGGTATCGCATTCCCCGATGAAACAAGCTCAGAGAAAGAAGCCCACATGAGAACAGAGAAAACCGAAAATCCCGAACCGACGGCGCTGAGTGATGATGTCGTCGCCAGTCTGGAAGATTATCTTCCGGGCGGTGTTGCGGTGGCCGACGACGGTGGCGAGACCTTGCAGCGCGAGATCACGGCCATGCTGTCACGACTCGAGCAAGGTCTTGCGCTACAAAGCCGTGAGATGACACCCAGCGACGCGTTCCGCAAGCTGACTGCAGCGCGTCAGGCTGTACAGGCAGCCAAGCTGGCAATGCAGTTGCACCACGCCGGCCGCGCGGGTAGCCGGGACTAACAAGCCACGAGATCATCCCTACGACCTTCTCAGGAGAACATCATGTCACTGCCCAGTTCCGGTCTCAAGAATATCTATGAAAAGATCGAACCAATGATGAAGAATAACGAGGATCTGCTACGCGCAGAACTCGGTGCCATCAATGACGGTGCGGAGGTCACGACCGCCCAACTGCTCAGACTGCAATATCTGATTGCTCGCTATACGGTCACGGCCACAACCTTTGCGAACATTATCAAAGAGATGTCTGATTCGCTAAAAGGCGTTGCCGCAAAGATCGGTTGAGCGTTTACGTGGTCCGGATCAACCAAGCTGTTCGAGCCGGATGCGGCTCACCTTACCGGCCACCGTCGACAAGGCCTCGATTGCCGCGATCGCGGCATCTGCATGCTTTTCCCGCGTCTCATGCGTCAGGATGATGAGATCAGTCTGAGTCTCGCCTTCGCCCGCTTCTTTCTGCAGCATCGCATCGATGGAAATCGATGCATCCGCAAGTATGCGGGTCACATCCGCCAGCACACCAGGCTGGTCAGCTACGCGCATGCGCAAGTAGTAGCTGGTCGTAATCTCCGACATGGGCAAGATCGGCGTATCAGCCATCTCATCCGGCTGGAACGCAAGATAAGGCACGCGATGCTCAGGATCGGCCGTCGCCAGGCGTGTGATATCCACCAGATCCGCGATCACCGCGGACGCGGTCGGCTCTGAACCCGCACCCTTACCGTAGTACAGCGTCGCACCCACCGCATCGCCCTGCACCAGCACCGCATTCATCGCACCCTCGACATTCGCAATCAGGCGATTCGCCGGTATCAGCGTCGGATGCACGCGCAATTCGATGCCCTCGGCAACTCGTCGCGCAATACCGAGCAGCTTGATCCGATAACCCAGTTGCTCCGCATAGCGGATGTCAGTCGCCGACAGCTTAGTGATGCCCTCGACATGCGCCTTGTCAAACTGTACCGGTATGCCAAAGGCAATCGCGGACATGATCGTTGCCTTGTGTGCGGCATCGACGCCTTCAATATCAAAGGTCGGGTCCGCTTCGGCATAGCCCAGTGCTTGCGCCTGCTTCAGCACTACATCGAAGTCCAGTCCCTTATCACGCATCTCGGACAGGATGAAGTTCGTCGTACCATTGATGATGCCGGCGATCCACTGAATACGATTCGCTGTCAGGCCTTCGCGCAGCGCCTTGATGATGGGTATGCCACCAGCTACCGCTGCTTCGAATGCCACCATCACCTTCTTTTCCTGCGCGGCACGGAAGATCTCGGTACCGTGCGTGGCCAGCAGCGCTTTGTTCGCGGTGACCACATGCTTGCCATTCGCGATCGCCTTCATCACCAGATCGCGCGCAATGCCATATCCACCGATCAGTTCAATGACGATATCAATGTCCGGATGATTGACCACCAGATTCGCATCATTCACCACCTCGACCTTGCCGCCAGTGATTTCCTTCGCGCGCTCAGTGTTCAGGTCAGCGACCATCACGATCTCAATGCCACGACCAGCGCGACGACGAATCTCTTCCTGATTACGCTGCAGAACGGTGAAGGTACCCGCACCGACAGTACCAATGCCCAGCAGGCCTACTTTGATCGGTTTCATCATGGTCATTTCTGGTTGAATGCGGGTCAGCGCGCGTGGCGGCGGCGGTAGCCTTCGAGGAAGTGCGCGATGCGGCCGAAGGCGAGCGCCAGATCATCAACGTTCGGCAGGAACACCACACGGAAATGATCCGGCGTCGCCCAGTTAAACCCGGTGCCCTGCACGATCAGCACGCGCTCCTCAGCAAGCAGCTCGTACGCGAACTGCTGATCATCCTCGATCGGGTACATCGCGGGATCGAGGCGCGGAAACATGTACAGCGCCGATTTCGGCTTCACACAGGTGACGCCAGGAATCTCAGTCAGCAACTTGTGCGCGAGGTCGCGCTGGCGGGTCAGCCGTCCTGTCGGCGAGATCAGATCATTGATGGTCTGGTAGCCACCGAGCGCTGTCTGGATTGCGAACTGACCGGGCACATTCGCGCACAGGCGCATCGAGGCCAGCATATTCAGTCCCTCGATGTAATCCTTCGCATGACGCTTTTCACCAGAGACGATCATCCAGCCGGCACGGTAGCCGCAGGAGCGGTAGTTCTTCGACAGACCGTTCAGGGTGATGAACAACACATCATCCGCCAGCGATGCGAGTGAGGTGTGCGTATTGCCGTCATACAGCACCTTGTCATAGATCTCGTCAGCGAAAATAATCAGCTGGTGCTGCCGCGCCAGTTCAACGATCTGCTGCAACACTTCCGTCGGGTACAGCGCGCCGGTCGGGTTGTTCGGATTGATGACCACGATCGCACGGGTATTCGGCGTGATCTTTTTTCGCATATCCTCGATATCCGGATACCAGTCGGCCTGCTCATCGCACAGATAATGTACGGGTGTGCCGCCGGACAAGCTGACCGCGGCGGTCCACAGCGGATAGTCGGGCGCAGGCACCAGCACTTGGTCGCCGCTGTTGAGCAGCGCGTTCATGCTCATCACGATCAGTTCGGACGCACCATTGCCAAGATAGATGTCTTCAATGGTGACACCCGCGATCTTTTTCTCCTGGCAGTACTGCATGATCGCTTTGCGCGGCGCAAACAGCCCTTTGGAGTCGGTATACCCTGCCGCATTACTCATATTGCGGATCATGTCCTGCACGATTTCTTCGGGCGCGTCGAATCCGAATGCCGCGAGATTGCCGATATTCAGCTTGATGATCTTGTGGCCCTCTTCCTCCATCTGCCGGGCTTTTTCAAGTACTGGCCCACGGATGTCGTAGCAGACGTCTGCCAGCTTCTTCGATTTCTGGATGGTTTTCACTGCCGGATCCCGCAAAAAATGGTCGGCCCTGTCAGGGCTGCGTAGCGCAGGGTGTTGCGCCGCGAAAAAACAGGCATTTTGCCCCAAATTGGGCCGGTTTTCCATGCGCAACGCGCGGAAAGCGCTAGAATTGCTTTCTTATGAAGCTACACGTGACACCGACCCAGCAATATCAGACGGTGACCGGCTATGAGCAGGACTGGATCGAGATCAACGCAGTCCGCTTTGATCACAGCCTGATCGTGTTACCCGAGGTCGCGCCCATGCCCTGGCCCGTGGCCTCGTTTGATGCGCTGGCAGCGGACGATTTCAGGGTTATCGAAGCGCAATCGCCGGATCTGCTGATTCTAGGTACGGGCCCGCGCCAGCGCTTTGCGTCGCCGCGCCTGATTGCCAGCTTGATTTCCCGGCGGATCGGGGTCGAATGCATGGATAACCAGGCAGCATGCCGCACTTATAACATCCTGATGACCGAAGGTCGCAAGGTCGCGCTGGCCGTGATCTTGCCCCGGGCACAGGTGACTACAGATACAGGAGTTTGAATTGGGTGACCGTCCTTCCCTACTTAACCTTCCGGTGCCGGATTTCAGCGCCGAGATGACCGGTGGCCAGCCGTTCAAACTACCGGACCATCGCGGCAAAAAACTGGTGCTGTACTTTTACCCCAAGGACAATACGCCGGGCTGCACCGCCGAGAGTCTGCAGTTCCGCGATCTGCATGATCGCTTCCGCAACGCAGGTGCTGAGGTGTTCGGCATCAGCCGCGACAGCCTGCGCTCGCACGAAAGCTTCAAATCGAAGCTGGGTCTGCCGTTTGACCTGATCTCGGACGCGGACGAAGCCGTCTGCACGATGTTTGATGTCATCGTCATGAAATCCATGTACGGTAAAAAAGTTCGCGGCATAGAGCGCTCAACATTTGTGATTGACGCTGCCGGCAAAATAGTGAAAGAATGGCGCGGAGTGAAGGTGCCAGGCCATGTAGATGAAGTGCTGAATCTCGTCGAGAATCTGGGCTGAATTAATACAAGTCATTGAATTCATACAAGTATTCAAATATCAGGCTGTTCAGGGAAAAGGCCACGGGTCTTTATCTCGAACAGCCTTTTGTTTTTTCCAGCGTGTCATTCCGCTTTATCCGACTTCATCCCCGCCACACTGACTAAAAGAGGTCCTGATGCCCCTGCCTAAAATGCCCAGCAAGCCCGCAGCACTGCTCTCTCCGGCTGAATATCCCAAGGCAGAAAAAGGCAAGACCGTCCGACCGGCCATCGCGCTGGTACCCAGCGCCCCGCAGGCGAAGGCCCGAACTGAAGCGCCGACCTCGGAAAAGCCGCCGACGCGCAAGCATCGCGCCGACAGCCCGCCGAAATCCCAGACCAGCAAGATCGCCGACAAACGTGGCATGACCAAGCTGTTCGTGCTCGACACCAATGTGCTGATGCACGATCCGACCTCGCTGTTCCGCTTTGAAGAGCACGACGTCTACCTGCCGATGATCACGCTGGAGGAGCTCGACAATCACAAGAAGGGGATGTCTGAGGTGGCGCGCAATGCGCGGCAGGTTTCGCGTTCACTCGATGCGCTGGTGGCTGACACGTCGGAAGATGCGATCGACGGCGGTATTCCGCTCGCCAAGCTCGGCAATAAGGATGCCGGCGGTCGCCTGTACTTCCAGACCAAGCTGCAAAACTGGACGTTGCCGACAGGCCTGCCTGAGGGCAAGGCAGATAATCAGATCCTGGGGGTCGTACGCGGCCTGCAGGAGCAGCAGCCCGGCCGCCCGGTGGTACTGGTGTCGAAAGACATCAACATGCGGATCAAGGCCCGTGCGCTTGGCTTGCCGGCCGAGGAATATTTCAACGACCATGTACTGGAAGATACCGACCTGCTCTATTCCGGCATCTTGCAGCTGCCGGACGATTTCTGGGTGCGGCACGCCAAGGGCATGGAGTCCTGGCAGGAGACCCGGCAAGGTGTCGGCACCACCTTTTACCGCGTCACCGGCCCGATGGTGCCTGCGATGCTGGTGAATCAGTTCGTTTACACCGAACCGAAAAATGGCGAGGCGCCTTTCCACGGCCAGGTCGTGCAGATCAATGGCAAGACGGCCGTGCTGCGTACCCTGAAAGATTTTGGCCATAGCCGAAATAATGTGTGGGGCATCACCACGCGCAACCGTGAGCAGAATTTCGCGATGAACCTGCTGATGGACCCTGAGTGCGACTTCCTGACCCTGCTCGGGCAAGCCGGTACCGGTAAGACACTGCTGGCGCTGGCTGCTGGTCTGGCGCAGGTACTGGAATCCAAAACCTACAACGAGATCATTGTCACCCGCGTGACGGTGCCCGTCGGTGAAGATATCGGTTTCCTGCCGGGTACGGAGGAAGAAAAGATGGGTCCGTGGATGGGCGCATTCGATGACAATCTCGAGGTCTTGAACAAATCCGACTCCGATGCCGGCGAATGGGGTCGCGCAGCGACGCAAGAACTGATCCGCTCGCGAATAAAAATCAAGTCACTCAACTTCATGCGCGGCCGCACGTTCGTCAACAAGTACCTGATCATCGATGAGGCGCAGAACCTCACCCCGAAACAGGTGAAAACGCTGGTTACGCGTGCCGGCCCCGGCACCAAGATCGTTTGTCTCGGCAATATCGCTCAGATTGACACACCTTATCTGACCGAGGGCTCAAGCGGCCTGACCTATGTCGTGGACCGTTTCAAAGGCTGGTCGCATAGCGGACATGTGACGCTGGCCCGAGGCGAACGTTCACGCCTCGCCGATCATGCCAGCGAAGTGCTGTAGTGCCTTGCTGTAGTACCTTAGTCACGAGCGGCTAGCGCTGATAGCCGCCTGTATGCAAAAAGGCCTCCCGACGGGAGGCCTTTTTTTATCCGCATGATCAGTCTCACAGGATCTGCGTGCCGATCCACCATGCAATCGCCGCCATGAAGGCTGACGCCGGTATCGTAAAGACCCATGCCCAGACGATGTTACCGGCAACTCCCCAACGCACTGCCGACATTTTGCGCGCCGACCCGACGCCCACAATAGCGCCGGTGATCGTGTGTGTCGTCGATACCGGTATACCCATAGCCGTGGCGATAAACAAAGTCATCGCACCACCGGTTTCGGCACAGAATCCCCCTACCGGTTTCAGCTTCGTGATTTTCTGGCCCATGGTCTTCACGATACGCCAGCCACCGAACAGGGTACCGAAACCGATGGCGGCATAGCAGCTGACGATCACCCATACCGGCGGGCGCGCATCAGTCGCCGCCACTGCGCCGGCGGAAATCAGCAGCATCCAGATGATGCCCATGGTTTTCTGGGCATCATTACCGCCGTGACCAAGGCTGTACATGGATGCCGACAGTAATTGCAAGCGCCGGAACCACTTGTCGATGCGTTGCGGATGACTTCGTACGAACAGCCAGGACACGATCAGCATCATCAGCGAGCCGAACAGAAAGCCGAGTGTTGGCGACAGCACGATGAACGTGAGGGTTTTCAGCAGACCGGATGAGATCAACGCATCCGTACCCTCTTTCGCGACGGCTGCCCCCACCAGTCCGCCAATCAGGGCGTGCGATGACGATGAAGGGATGCCGTAGTACCAGGTTAAAAAATTCCATGCAATCGCACCGACCAGCGCACCAAAAACCACATAGTGGTCGACCACCGATGGTTCGATCGTTCCCTTGCCGACGGTCGTCGCGACCTTCAGCTGGAACACTGCGATCGCAATGAAGTTGAAGAACGCTGCCAGCGCTACGGCCTGATGCGGCTTGAGCACGCCGGTCGATACCACGGTGGCAATTGCATTCGCCGCATCGTGGAAGCCGTTCATGAAGTCGAACAGCAGCGCCAGCGCCACCAGCAGTGCCAGCGTATAGATACTGATTTGTAAAGTCTGCATGAGTCAGGCCATCAGAGGTTACGGGGCTCAGGCGTTCTCGACAATGATGCCTTCGACGATATTGGCGACATCCTCGCAGCGATCAGTCACGCTTTCGAGGATCTCGTAGATCGCCTTCAGCTTGATCAGGTTACGTACATCCGGCTCCTCACGGAACAGCTTGGACATCGCCGCGCGCATCACATGGTCGGCATCTGATTCGAGCTTGTCGATCTCGGAGCAGATCGTCAGAATCTCGCGGGTGTTTTCCATGTTGTGCAGCAGCGATACGGAGGCCAGGACTTTTTCGCAGCAGGCCTGGCACAGCTCGGCCAGGCGCTTGGCCTCCGGCGTGATCGCTTTGATGTCATACAGCGAGATCGTCTGCGCTGCATCTTCCATCAGATCGAGGATGTCGTCCATCCGCGTGATCAGTTTGTGAATGTCGTCGCGATCGATCGGCGTGATGAAGGTCTTGTGCAGCAGATCGAGTGCCGCATAGGTGACCTTGTCAGCCTGCTTTTCGATACTTTCGATTGCATGTACGCGATGCTCAAGGTCGTCGAAGTTGGTCATCAGCGCGACCATCTCCTTGCCACCCTTCACGCACAGCTCGCCGTGCTGAATGAAATAATCGAAAAATTTACCTTCGGTCGGCATCAATCGTCCGAACATGATTCTCTCCTTACCGTCATTGGATCTGCTGCAGTGTGATTCTTATTCGCCGCTGTAGACCGGTGCGGCGCCGGTGTAATTTTCGAATTTGGTATACACACCAAGGAAGGTCATCCGTACCGCACCGATCGGGCCATTACGTTGCTTGCCGATGATGATCTCAGCCGTACCCTTGTCCGGCGAATCGGGGTTGTAGACCTCGTCGCGGTAGATAAACAAGATCAGGTCGGCGTCCTGCTCGATCGCACCGGATTCACGCAGGTCGGACATGACCGGACGCTTGTTCGGACGCTGCTCCAGCGAACGGTTCAGCTGCGACAGTGCAATCACCGGGCAATTCAACTCCTTCGCCAGGCCTTTCAGATTGCGCGAAATCTCCGAGATTTCGGTCGCGCGGTTCTCACCGGGCGTGTTGGCCGACATCAGCTGAAGATAATCGACAATGATCAGACCGAGCTTGCCGCACTGGCGCGCGAGGCGCCGCGATCGGGCGCGCAATTCGATCGATGACAATGCCGGTGTTTCATCAATGAAGATCTGCGCATCATTCATCTTCTGGATCGCATGCGTCAGGCGCGGCCAGTCTTCGTCATTCAGGCGTCCGGTGCGCAGTCGATGCTGATCCAGCCGGCCGACCGATCCCAGCATACGCATCGCCAGTTGAGTGCCGCCCATTTCCATCGAGAAGATCGCGACCGGCAGTCCGGTGTCAATGGCAACGTTCTCGCCGATATTCACCGAGAACGCGGTCTTGCCCATCGACGGACGACCGGCAACGATAATCAGATCGCCCGGCTGAAGACCTGAAGTCATGCGATCAAGATCGACCATGCCGGTCGGCACGCCGGTAATGTCACTGCCAGAGTCACGGTTATATAGTTCATCGATGCGCTCGACGACCTGCGTCAGCAGCGGCTGGATGTCGACGAAGCCTTGCGAACCGCGTGCACCCTCTTCGGCGATCGCGAAGATCTTCGATTCGGCCTCGTCAAGCATCTGCTTGACTTCGCGGCCCTGCGGATTGAATGCATTACCGGCGATTTCGTCGGAAACAGAGATCAGCTTGCGCAGCACGCCACGGTCACGCACGATCTCCGCATAGCGACGGATATTCGCCGCTGAAGGCGTGTTCTGCGCGAGCGCGTTCAGATAGGAAAGTCCGCCGACCTCGTCGGCCTTGCCGGCAGACGACAGCGACTCAAATACGGTAATCACATCCGCCGGTCGGGACGCATTCACCAGCTTGACGATGTGTTGAAAGATAAGGCGGTGATCGAAACGGTAGAAATCTTCACCGCTGACGAAGTCAGCAATGCGGTCGTAAGCCGAATTATCCAGCAGCAGACCGCCCAGCACGGATTGCTCGGCTTCGATGGAATGCGGAGGGATGCGCAGTGATTCCAGCTGCGGGTCGGGCCTGTCGTTCATGGGGCGTCATTATACCTGTTACCCATGGTCACTAATTACAGGCTTGGCAAGTCGGACAAGTATTTTCTGCCGCAGTGACCATGAAAAAAGCCGCCCGGAGGCGGCTTTTTTTGTCACGGCATCGCGAAATCAGGCTTGCTCGCCGATCACGACGACCTGCACCTCGACCACCACGTCTGTGTGCAGCGACACGTGCAGCGGGAACTCGCCGGTGGTCTTTAGCGGACCCTGCGGCATGCGAACCTGCGACTTGTCGATCTTGTAGCCATGCTTAACAAGTGCGTTGGCGATGTCATGGTTGGTTACCGAACCGAACAGACGGCCATCAACACCGGCCTTCTGTGCCACTTCGACGCGCAGACCGCTCAGCTTCTCACCTTGCGCCTGCGCCGCCGACAGCTTCTCGGCAGCCAGCTTTTCCAGTTCAGCGCGCTTGGCTTCGAACTCGGCGATCGCATCCGCCGTCGCGCGGCGCGCGATACGGTTCGGGATCAGGAAGTTGCGGCCATAGCCGTCTTTGACGCGAACGACGTCACCCAGGTTGCCCAGGTTCGCCACTTTTTCCAGCAGAATGACTTGCATGTTGTTCTCCAGATAGCTAGGTCAGTGCCCGATCAGGCGTTATGCAGATCGGTATACGGCAGCAGCGCGAGGTAACGCGCGCGCTTGATCGCAGTATCCACCTGACGCTGGTAATGCGCGCGGGTACCGGTCAGGCGTGCCGGCATGATCTTGCCGTTTTCCTGGACGAAGTCCTTCAGGGTGTCCACATCCTTGTAATCCACCTGTTCCACCTTGGCGACGGTGAAACGGCAGAATTTCTTACGCTTGAACAGCGGGTTCTGCTGCTTGCGCTTCTCTTTGAGTTTGCTCTTGTCGAACTTTTTGCCGAATGCCATTTTTCTGGCTCCTGAATCTAAGAAATGATTTCGATATCCGTGAGGTGGAACACCAGGGCTTTGCTGTTGCGGTTCTTGCGGGCGATAAAGCCTGAGAACCTGAACACCTGACCCATTTCAGCGCGCTCCAGCTGGTCGGCGATCTGTCCGGCGGCGATGGCCGCTATCTCGAACTCCACCTGCCTGCCGATATTCGCTTCGACCTGTTCCGATGCATGCAACAGTCTTGCTGCCACTATCGGAAGTCCGGCCGGTGTGTAACGTTTTACGTCACGTTCGGCCAGGGTCGCGATGCACTGAAAGCTGTTCTCTCCTCGCTCAGTCAAGGACACGCGCGGTTAAGCTGCCGGTGCCTCGGTACGTGCTGCCTTCGCAGCGTCTTCCTTTTGCACGCTCTTCATGATCGGCGAAGGCGCAGTCTCGGCCTTCTTCATGCGAACGGTCAGGTGACGCAACACGGCATCGTTGAACTTGAAGCCGGTCTCGAGCTCGGCGAGGGTCTCTCCGTCGCACTCGATGTTCATGCAGACGTAATGAGCTTTTGCGAGCTTCTGGATCATGTAGGCCATCTGGCGGCGGCCCCAGTCCTCGACGCGATGGATCTTGCCGCCACGACCCGATACCAGGGTCTTGTAGCGCTCGATCATCGCGGGCACTTGCTCGCTTTGATCCGGATGGACGATAAATACGATTTCATAGTGACGCATTATTTCTCCTTGTGGTCGGACTGCAGAATCGCCCACCCCGGCGTCAGGACGAGTGTGGGAAGAGGAAAGCCCGAGACTATAACGGTTTTCCGCCGAAAACTCAATCCGCACAGGGGCTTACCGCTTCCCGCCGAACAAAAGGCTTGCTTATTTGATGAGAACTGTATAAAAATACAGGCTGTGCATACAACCAGCCCAGAGTGTTGCCAATGATTAAACTCACTGCCCGTCAGGAACAAATCCTCGGCCTGATACGAGAAGCCATCGACAACACCGGTTTCCCGCCGACACGGGCCGAAATCGCTCAGATACTGGGTTTCCGTTCTGCCAACGCGGCCGAAGAGCACCTGCAGGCGCTGGCACGCAAAGGCGCGATCGAGATCACGCCGGGCACCTCGCGCGGCATCCGGCTGCTGGATCGCCCGGCCGATGGTTCCCGACTGACGCGCTTCGGTATCGGGCAGATGGCGCTGCCGCACCCGGAACTGATGCAATTCTCGCTGCCGCTGATTGGCCGGGTTGCTGCTGGCTCCCCCATCCTCGCGCAGGAACACATCACTGCGAACTACACCGTGGACCCGTCGCTGTTCAGCGCGAAACCCGACTACCTGCTGCAGGTACGCGGCATGTCGATGCGCGATGCCGGAATTCTGGATGGCGACCTGCTGGCGGTGAAGAAAGCCGACAGCGCTCGCGACGGACAGATCGTTGTCGCGCGTCTGGATGATGAAGTGACTGTGAAACGCTTCCGGCGCAACGGAGGCACGATCGAGCTGTTGCCTGAGAATCCGGATTTCCACACGATCCGGGTCGAGCCGGGCAAGCATGATTTTGCGCTGGAGGGATTGGCGGTGGGCTTGCTGCGGGCCTGGGGCTAAGTGCTCAGCGCTTGGTGGGTAACGCGGCAGGCGCAGGCGCAACCCACCACCTCGGTCACTTCTTCAAACGCTGCCGCTTCGAAATAATCTGCGTCGCAATGCCGCGCAGGATATTCACCTCTTCAGCTTCAAGCTGCGCGCGGGAAAACAATCGCCGCAACCTCGGCATCAGCTTCTTTGGATTATCCGGATCCAGAAATTCGATCTCAACCAGCGCCTGCTCAAGATGCGCGAACATCCCTTCGACCTGTTCAGCGCCAGCCGGCTCGCCACGAAAACCGATGCCGGAATCTGTTCGGACACCCGCCAGTGAGGCCATACGGCACTCATAGGCCAGCACCTGCACTGCCTGTGACAGATTCAGCGACGAGTAGTCGGGATTCGCCGGTACATTCACCAGCGCACTGCATTTGCCTACCTGCTCGTTCGACAGACCAAACCTTTCGTTGCCGAATACCAGCGCCGCGTTCAGTGCGGCATCAGTGGCCAGATGCTCGGCCAGCAGACGCGGCTCGAATAGCGGAGGTGCAAATTCGCGCGGACGCGCCGACAGCGCGACGCTGAAATTGCAGCCGGCCAGCGCCTCGTCGAGTGAGGTCACGATACGTGCGTTCGCCAGCACATCGTTCGCGCCACTGGCCAGTGCAATCGCCTCGTCATCCTGTAATGCATTCGGATCGCGCGGACTGACCAGCACCAGCTCGGTGAAGCCCATGGTTTTCATCGCGCGCGCCGCCGAACCGATATTGCCGGCACGACTGGTCTCCACCAGCACGAAGCGAACGCGCTCGAACAGAGGTTTGGGCGAAAAAGTCAGGTTCATTTAAAATAGAGGGCATCGCGGTCGCCCTTGCTGCTTCCGCATCGTTCATTCTTTCTGTCGCCGCATTCTAACGGAACCACCATGCATCCCATGATCAATACCGCGGTGAAAGCCGCGCGTAAGGCCGCCGCGATCATCAATCGCGCCTCGTTTGACCTCGACCAGCTACGCGTGACGAGTAAAGGCCATAACAACTTCGTCACCGAAGTCGACAAAGCTGCCGAGCAAGCCATCATTGATGTGCTGAAGCAGGCTTATCCTGATCATGCGATTCTGGCCGAAGAATCCGGCGCCTCGTCCAATCTGCATGACGAGAACGAGAACGTGTGGATCATCGATCCACTGGACGGCACCACCAACTTCATCCACGGTTTTCCGCAATACGCGATATCGATCGCGTTGCGCCAGCGCGGCCAGATCACGCAAGCCGTCATCTATGATCCGACCCGTAACGAGCTGTTCACCGCGACCAAAGGCAACGGCGCTTTTCTGAACGACAAGCGCATCCGCGTGGCGAAACGCGACAGGCTGAGCGATGCGCTGATTGGCACCGGCTTTCCTTACAGCGACTTGTCCGGTCTCGACACCTACCTCAAGATGTTCAAGCTCATGACTGAGAAATCAGCCGGCCTGCGTCGCCCCGGTTCGGCAGCACTCGACCTCGCCTATGTCGCTGCCGGCCGTCTGGACGGCTTTTTCGAAAAGGGTCTGAAGCCCTGGGACCTGGCCGCCGGCGCGTTGCTGGTCAGTGAGGCTGGCGGCATCATCGCTGACTTTACCGGTGAGTCCGGCTATCTGGACAAGGGTGACGTGATCGCAGCATCGCCCAAGGTGTTCGTGCAGATGCTGAATGTGCTGACGCCGTTCGCGTAGGTCGCTTGGCGGGTGGGTAGCGCGAGGCGAAGCGACGCCCACCTGTCTCCCCGTCAACCCTGTTATCATCCGGTTTTGCGGCAATTGTTCCAGTCTCCTTGCCGCCTCTCCGAATCATCTCCCTCGAACCCGTGACTGGCGTCCCAAGCGGCGGCGGTTCGACTACTCAATCATTTATGTCCTTTGCTGAACTCGGCCTCGCCGAACCCATCGTGCGCGCCGTCACGGAATACGGCTATACCCAACCCACGCCCATTCAAGCGCAAGCGATCCCCGCGGTGCTGAAAGGTGGCGACCTGCTCGCCGGCGCTCAGACCGGTACCGGTAAAACCGCAGGCTTCACCCTGCCGATGCTGCAGCGGCTGAATGACGGCAAGCGCGCGGCACCGCGGCATATCCGCGCGCTGGTGCTGACGCCGACGCGCGAACTGGCGGCTCAGGTCGGCGAGAGCGTGGTCAACTATGGCAAATATCTGAAGCTGTCGTCCGAGGTAATTTTCGGCGGCGTGAACATCAACCCGCAGATACAGAAGCTCGCGCGCGGCGTCGACATTCTTGTTGCGACTCCGGGTCGCTTGCTGGATCTGATGCAGCAGAAGGCGGTCAGCCTCGACACGGTCGAGATTCTGGTACTTGATGAAGCCGACCGCATGCTCGACATGGGCTTCATCCGCGACATCAAAAAAATACTGGCCGTGCTGCCGCCCAAGCGTCAGAACCTGCTGTTCTCCGCGACCTTTGCCGACGAGATCAAGGCGCTGGCTGACAGCTTGCTGGACAATCCCGCGATGATTGAAGTCGCGCGCCGCAACTCGACCGTTGAAGTCATCTCCCAGAAAGTCCATCCGGTTGACCGCGATAAGAAACATGCGCTGCTCGCGCACCTGATCAAGGAGCGCAACTGGTTTCAGGTGCTCGTGTTCACGCGCACCAAGCATGGCGCGAACAAGCTGGTCGAACAACTCGGCAAGTCCGGTATCAGTGCACTGGCGATCCATGGCAACAAGAGTCAGGCGGCACGCACGCGCGCGCTGTCCGAGTTCAAGAGCGCCAAGTTGCAGGCGCTGGTGGCCACCGATATCGCCGCACGCGGTATTGATATCGACCAGCTGCCCCACGTGGTCAACTATGACCTGCCTAACGTACCCGAAGACTATGTGCACCGGATCGGACGCACCGGCCGAGCCGGCGCTACCGGCGAAGCCGTATCCCTGGTCTGCGTTGACGAGCACGGACTGCTGCGCGACATCGAGCGCTTCATCAAGCGCGAGGTACCGACTGAACTGATCGCCGGCTTCGAACCCGATCCGAGCGCGAAAGCGCAGCCGATCCAGCTGCGTAGTCAGGACCATCAGCCGCGTCATCGTGCACCACGCCAGGGCCAGCGTCCGACGCAGGGAGGCCAGCGCGCCAAACCAGCCAACGGACGTCCGGCACAAGGCGCAACGGCGCGTTCTGGACAGGGACAGGCACAGGGACAACGCCAAGATCAGAATCAGGGTCAGTCCCAGGGCCAGCCACAAAGGACCGCGCAGGCAAGGCCGGCGCAAGCTGCGCCCCGCCCCGCCAACGCCCGGCCCGCGCAACGAGGCGGCGCCTTGCTGAGTCAGACTGCAGCGAACGCACAGAACCGCAAGGTACGCAGCGGCGAAAGCTGAGGCCCCGGCCCGGCACAGTCGCAGCACGGACTGTGCGCTGTGCTACATTGCTGATCTATCTGCAGAGAGGCCGGGCGTAAGCCCGGCTTCTTGTCCTTCTGCCCGCCGCTTTGATGAACTCACCCGACCGGATCGCCGCCGACAAGCACACGCCGATGATGCAGCAGTATCTGCGCATCAAGGCCGACCATCCCGACAGGCTGCTGTTTTATCGGATGGGCGACTTCTATGAGCTCTTCTTTGACGATGCCGTGAAGGCCGCGCGCCTGCTCGGCATCACGCTGACGCAGCGTGGCGCGTCCGGTGGTAATCCGATCAAGATGGCCGGTGTTCCGTTTCATTCCGTGGATCAGTATCTTGCCAAGCTGGTGAAGCTCGGCGAGTCCGTCGCGATCTGCGAACAGGTCGGCGATCCCGCCACCAGCAAAGGCCCCGTCGAACGCAAAGTACAACGCATCGTCACGCCGGGCACACTGACCGAGTCGGAACTGCTGCCAGAAAAATCTGATCGCCCCTTGCTCGCACTGAATGTACTGCGCCAGCGCAAAGGCGTGACACTCGGCCTGGCGTGGATGTCGCTGGCCAGCGGCCAGCTGCGCTTAACCGAGCTGCCGACGGATGAAGGCAAGTTAGTGCTGCGGCTACGTCAGGAACTCGAACGCATCTCGCCGGCAGAGCTGCTGGTCGACAGCCAGACGGCAGCGCTGCTGCAGGACCTGTCGGCATGGCGTCCGACCACGGTCGCTGACTGGCACTTCGAGATTCCCGCCGCGCAGAAATCATTGCTGGAGCAACTGGGCACGGCCACGCTGGCCGGCTTCGGCGCCGATCAACTGAGCGCGGCGATCGGCGCGGCCGGTGCGCTGTTGCTGTATGCGCGCCATACGCAGGGCAAACAGCTGCAGCATGTACGCACGCTGATGGTCGAAAAAGAAGATGAATTCATCGGCATGGATGCGGCTACCCGTCGCAACCTCGAACTGACCGAGCCGCTGCGCGGTACCGAAGCTCAGTCACCGACCCTGTTCTCGCTGCTGGATCACTGTCATACCGCGATGGGTTCACGGCTACTGCGCAACTGGCTGCATCATGCGCCGCGCGCGCAATCCATCGCACAGGCGCGGCACGCGGCCATCGATACCTTGATCGACACCAACGCAGGTGCATCGCTGTCTGCGCTGCTGTCTGGCGTGCCCGATATCGAGCGTATCGCAAGTCGCATCGCATTACTGTCGGCACGGCCGCGCGATCTATCCGCGCTGCGCACCGGTTTGCAACAGCTTCCCGCATTGCAGTCCCTGCTGGCGGTAACGATCGAAGGCTCCGTGTTGTTGGCACAAACCTGCGAGGCACTGGCGACACCGACGGAGGCCTTATTGTCGCTGGAGCGTGCGATTGCCGCCGAACCCGCGGCGATGGTGCGCGACGGCGGTGTGATCGCGCGTGGCTATGACGCAGAGCTCGATGAATTGCGCGGCTTGTCGGAGAACGCCGGCCAGTTCCTGGTCGATCTCGAAACTCGCGAGCGCGAGCGCACCGGCATCGCGAATCTGCGCGTCGAATACAACAAGGTGCACGGCTTCTATATCGAGGTCACGCATGGTCAGACCGCGAAGGTGCCGGATGACTACCGGCGCCGGCAGACCCTGAAGAATGCGGAGCGTTACATCACGCCGGAGCTGAAAGCCTTCGAGGACAAGGCACTGTCGGCACAGGACCGCGCGTTGTCGCGCGAGAAAATGCTGTACGAACAGCTGTTGCAACAGCTGGGCGAGTCTATACCCGCGCTGCAGAGCATCGCACAGGCCGCCGCGCAACTTGATGTGTTGGTCGCGCTCGCCGCACACGCGCAACGGCATCAGTGGTGCAAGCCGCAGCTACTCGCAGAGCCGGGCATCGATATCGTTCAGGGTCGTCATCCGGTGGTCGAGAACGCGATTGAGCGCTTCATCGCGAATGACTGCAAGCTCGGCGCCGAGCGCCGCCTGCTGCTGATCACTGGTCCCAACATGGGTGGCAAGTCAACCTATATGCGGCAGCTCGCGCTGATCACACTGCTCGCCTACGTCGGCAGCTTTGTACCAGCGACTTCGGCCGCCATTGGTCCGATCGACCGCATTTTCACCCGCATCGGCGCGGCCGACGATCTTGCAGCAGGTTACTCAACCTTCATGGTCGAGATGATGGAATCGGCGGCGATCCTGCATGGCGCCACCGATCGCTCACTGGTGCTGATGGATGAAGTTGGCCGCGGCACCTCGACTTTCGACGGGCTGGCACTCGCGTGGGCGATCGCGATCGCATTGTTACAGCAGACACGCAGTTTCACGCTGTTCGCCACTCATTATTTCGAGCTCACGCAACTGCCACAACAGCACGCCGGATGTGCAAACGTGCATCTGTCGGCCGTCGAGCACAAGGACAGCATCGTATTTCTGCATGCAGTGCAGGAAGGTCCTGCGTCACAGAGCTACGGCCTGCAAGTCGCGCAACTGGCCGGCGTGCCGCAGCCGGTGATTCGCGCGGCCCGCCGTCACCTCGCGATGCTGGAAGCGCAATCAGCGACCGGGGGCGGCCAGTTCGATCTGTTCTCGGTGCAGTCCCTGCTACCGGATGAGCAGGCAACTGAACCAGTCGCAGCTGCTCCCGCCTCCACGGCATTGCCCGTCATCGACGCGCTCGACGAAATCGATCCTGACAGCCTGAGTCCGCGCGAAGCACTGGATGCGCTGTATCGGCTCAAAAAAATCGCCGGCGAGTCCCGCGGCGAGGATTGAACCGCTGGCCTTCCCGAGCGGGAAGACCGCGCACGGCGCGTTTACTGCAGCTGGATTGAACGGAACTGGTCAGCGTCATCCTCATCATCGTCATGATGATGACCGTGCGGACCGTGCACATGGCCGTGCGCGATTTCCTCAGCGCCGGCCTTGCGCACTTCAATCACGTTCAGCTCGAAGCGCAAAGCCATGCCAGCCAGCGGATGGTTACCATCGAGGACCACCTTGCCATCCTCAATATCGGTCACGGTAAACACATGCGCGTGGGAGTGGCCGTGCGGATCTGCATCGGGCGCTCCCTCGAACTGCATGCCGACCTGCAGATCTTCCGGAAACAAATTACGCGGCTCGACCTTCACCAGCTCGGCGTCATACTCGCCAAAGCCGTCCGCGGGCTCGACCTGAACGGCGACCTGTGCACCGGCTGCCTTGCCATCCAGCGCTTGCTCGATTTTCGGCAGCGTATTGTCGTAGCCGCCATGCAGGTAGACCATCGGCTCACTGCTTTCCTCAATCAGCTTGCCCTGCCCGTCTGACAGCTTGTAATGCAGGGTCACGACCGTGTCCTTGGTAATGTTCATGATGTTCCTTTCGATGAGCCAGCGCGCATTATAAAGGGCCGCCACCGGCATCCCTGCCCGCACCGCCCCGCCTTCCCCGAGCGCTGGTCCGGCCCGATATAATGCGACGATGAAAACATGCGATGTACTGGGGTCGATATCGGCCCGTGACTTCCTCAACCATTACTGGCAGAAAAAGCCGCTGCTGATCCGCCAGGCGATTCCCGATATCCAGCCGGTCCTGTCGCGCGATGCCTTGTTCGATCTGGCCGCGAGCGACGAGGTCGAGTCGCGACTGATCACCCATTTCCGCGGCCAGTGGAAACTGCAGCACGGACCTGTCGACAAGTTGCCTGCGGTATCCCGCAAGAACTGGACCTTACTGGTACAGGGAGTCAACCTGCATGACGATCAGGCAGAACAGCTACTGAATCGGTTCCGCTTCCTGCCCGATGCGCGTCTCGACGACCTGATGATCAGCTATGCGAGCGATACCGGCGGCGTCGGTCCCCACTTCGATTCCTATGACGTGTTCCTGTTGCAGGCACACGGTCAGCGCCGCTGGCGAATCGGCGCGCAAAAAGACGTGTCGCTGGTCAACGGTTTGCCAGTGAAGCTACTGCGCAACTTCACACCGACCGAGGAATACGTGCTCGATCCGGGTGACATGCTGTACCTGCCGCCACAATGGGCCCATGAGGGCGTGGCCGTCGGAGAGTGCATGACCTATTCGATTGGATTCCGTGCGCCCTCTTGGCAGGAACTCGGCGAGGCCTTCCTGAACTTCATGGCAGATAACGTCGACCTGCCGGGCCGCTATGCCGATCCGGGACTCGCCGTCAGCCAGCACCCGGCAAAGATCGGCGACGATATGCTCGACCGGGTCAGTCGGCAGCTTGAAAAACTAACCGCGCGACCGGAGGACATGGCGATCTTCCTCGGCGAACATCTGACTGAACCCAAGCCCAACGTCTGGTTCACCGGCCCGGACAAACATGTACCGCTGAGCCGCTTTGTGGCCGCCGCGCAAAAACGGGGCCTGAGGCTGGATCGCAAGAGCCGCATGCTGTACCGCAGCAAATGGGTGTTTATCAACGGGGAATCTTTCCAGCCGAGCGCGACGGATCGTCGCCTGCTGCAGGAACTGGCAGATCAGCGGCAACTTGCGCCCGGCATAATGGCCAAAGCCTCAAGTGACCTGCAGGAAAGCCTGTACCAGTGGGCATTAGATGGCTGGCTGCACGGAAACTGATAAGCTGCCAGTAGCTTGGCAAATTCACAACGACGTTGGCGCCTCAGGGCTGGCGAACATTTTCACCAATTCGATATCGTTATATTTTCTTACAAGAAAATGAATGTATTCCACTGCAAATGCAGCGAAAACGGCTTGCAACTCGTACAAGAACGCCGGTATAATTTCTGATTAGGAAGTTTTGTCGATGCGGCAGTGCGCAATCCGTAGTGCTGATTCGACAGGGCGACCTGAAAAAGTGCGATAACTACCGGTAGTTATTAAACATGCTCCACGTTTCGTTTTTCATTCTCACCTGAAGGATAATCATGAAAAAATCGTTGCTGATCGCCTCCCTGCTGGCACTGGCTCTGGCTGCTTGCGGCAAGAAAGAAGAAGCTGCTCCGGCTGCTGAAGCTCCTGCTGCTCCGGCTGCTGAAGCTCCGAAGGCTGACGCTCCGGCTGCTGAGGCACCGGCTGCAGAAGCACCGAAGGCTGACGCTGCTCCGGCAGAAGAGAAGAAGTAATTCTCGCCTTCCCTCAAAAAAGCCGCCCTCGGGCGGCTTTTTTGTTTTTGCTGTTCCACTGACAGAGTCCGACTAACAGGTGATCCAGTCGAAGCCCGGCTCCTGCTCGGCAATCACAACCTCCATCTCGTCACTCGCGACGACGCTCGCGATCGCTTCGCGCGCCAGTAACGGCGTATTGTTCCTCTGCGATAAATGCGCGGCAACCAGCCTGCGCAGGCGGCTTCGGTCGAGCGCGGCCAGAATCTCAGCCGACGCCGTATTCGACAGATGACCCATGGGTCCGGAAATACGGGATTTCAGCCACGCCGGATAGGCAGAGCGGGCGAGCATCTCGCTGTCGTGGTTGAACTCGAGCAGCAGCGCGTCACACCCGGCGAGCGCAGTGAGCAGGTGCGGGGTGGACTGCCCGACATCGGTGAGTACACCCAGCTTGCGCTGGCCGTTGGACGCCAGATATTGCACAGGCTCGCGGGCATCGTGCGGCACCGTGTAAGGCGTCATCTCGATATCGCCGATGATGAAGCTTGCGCCATCACGGCAGAGTCGGATATCGACGCCGGCCATCTCGTCACGCGATGCGCCCTCGAAGGTCCCATGCGTCATCCAGACCGGCAACGAATAATGACGCGCCAGCTTGAACACGCCACCGATATGATCTGAATGCTCATGCGTGACGACCACGCCGGATAGCTGCTGCGGCATCACATCCAGCCGCGCGAGACGCCGCACGGCCTCTTTCAGGCCGAAACCGCAATCCAGCATAACTAAGGATGATCGGGAGTCAACTCCCGCAGAGATCAGCAGCGAGTTGCCCTCGCTGCCGCTGCCAAGACTGGCAAACCTCATGCAGACACCAGACGATATGCGCTGGTCGTATCCGCTTACTTCAGCTGATCGTTCAACAGCGACAGGATACGCGTGGCATTCGCATCCGACACAGCGGCGCCCTTATCGTTTTGCACGCTGACACGGCTGCGCTCTTCCAAGCCCTTCACGACGATCTGGTAACGCACGGCATCCTTCTTGTCACTCTTGGAGCTGAACATTCTTGAGAAGAAGCCGGGCTCGCCCTTGTTCTTCGCGTCGTCACCCTGGTCGACATAGCGCACGAAGTACAGACCTCGCGCGCGGTCCCGGTCCTCGACGGTGAAGCCGATGCGATCGAGCGCAAGACCTACTCGGCGCCAAGTGCGATCGAAGCCTTCATCCACCTCGACATAGCCGCCATCCTTGGCCAGACGAGCGCGCTCGTTCACCACGGGTTTGGACTCATTGACGGCCGCCTTCGCGACTTTCGGGTCCGTGCCGCCCAGCGAGGCCATCAGCCGGCTCAGGAACTCCGCTTCCAGACCGGGATCGGACGGCCGCGTGGTCCAGACGAAAGTCTGGCTCATCACCTGACCCGTTGCCTTCTCTTCGGCGCCGCGATGGCTGATGTAGATTTCGGTACCACCATCGGCGCGTCGCTCAAGTCGGGTGCGGAACTTGTCTCGCTCGCCGGTCGAATACAGCGAATCCAGCACCTTGCCCAGCGTGTTGCGGATGACATCCTGCTGAATCTTCGCGCGGTTTTCAGCCCAGTCAGTTTCCATCACGCCGGTCTGTGCATTTTCGGTCGCGATCAGGAAACCACTCTCCTGCCAGAAATCCTTGATGCGTGGCCAGAGTACTTCTGGCGACTCGCTCGCCACCAGCCAGCGCTGCTGGCCATCACGCTCGATACGCAGCCCCTGTTTCGCATTCGCTGTCGGCGCGACTTTAGTGTCCGCTGCGAGTGGTGCCGAGGCCTTGCTGCCAGCCGGCTGCTTCGCGCTGAATTCGGAAGCCGTCGCCGTGCCGCGCGGGTTGTCGATCCCGTAGTTGGCGTTCCCTTTGGGCGCGCTCAGGTCCGGCGGCACCTCGAGCTTGTTTTTGTTCTTGTTGGCTTTGGAGGCGCTCTTGTAGTCGATTTTCTCAGGTTCGAGCATATCGCTGACAGAGCTGCAACCGCCAAGCGCGACCAGCGCAACTAGCAGCGTTAAGCGCGCGGATTTCAACGAGGTATTCAGGGCAAGAGTCATGTCGGGATCAGAAATTTATTCAGGAGGATGCGCGTTACTGCAGCACGCCGGATTCACGCAACGCATCACGCACGATGCCTTGGCTGCCAGCGCCCAGCGTCACCAGCGGAAGCCGGATACCGCCTTTCATCCGACCCATCTGTTGCAGCGCCCATTTGACCGGCACCGGGTTCGGCTCGACAAACAGCTTGTTATGCAGCGGGATCAGCTTGTCATTGATCGTAATCGCCTCGGCGATCCTGCCTTCCATGGATGCCACGCACAGATCGTGCATTGCGCGGGGTGCCACGTTCGCGGTCACGGAAATATTGCCGCTACCGCCGCAGAACATCAGCGCCATCGCCGTGGCATCATCACCGGAGTAGACCGCGAAAGATTTCGGCACCATGCGCAGTAACTCAGTGCCACGCGCGATATTACCGGTGGCATCTTTCACACCGATGATCCCCGGCACGGATGACAGACGGACGATGGTGTCGTTGCTCATGTCGGCCACGGTACGGCCCGGCACGTTGTAAAGAATGACCGGCAGATCCACCGCTTCGGCGATGCGCTTGAAGTGCTGGAACATGCCTTCCTGCGTCGGTCGGTTGTAATAAGGAACGACCTGCAGCGACGCATCCGCGCCGACGCGCTTTGCATAGGCGGTCAGTTCGATGGCTTCGGCAGTCGAGTTACCGCCGGTACCGGCAATCACCGGAATGCGTCCGGCGATATGATCGACAGCGACCTTGATCAGCTCGCAATGTTCATCCACTGACACCGTCGGCGATTCGCCGGTCGTGCCGACGATCACGACAGCGTCCGTACCCTCCGCAACGTGCCAGTCCAACAGCGATTTCAGCGCCGGCAGGTCCAGGCTTTCGTCTTCGTGCATCGGAGTCACAATCGCGACAATGCTGCCCTTGATCATGGTTGTTTTGTCGTAAGAAATCAAAAGCGTGATTGTAGCGGATAGCTCTTGCAGTCGGTCGTTTTCGGGTGTTTCAAAGTGCAAGCAAGGATGGCGCTGCCCGGGTATCGGTACGGCGTGCGCAGATGCGCTGAATCATCGCGGGTTTGGGTTCGCTTATGTAACCGTCCTCGAACGCGATGACCCGCAGACCGGGGTCACGATTCACGGTGTGACACAGCTCGCCCGTTGCCAGCAGGAAATCAGGATTCGATGGCTTGCCAAATTGGCCATTGCCGGCGGCGAAGGTTTCGTAGATCAGGACGCCACCTGGGGCGAGGCTTTGCAGCAAAGCCTGCATCAGCGGCCGATGCAAGTAGTGGGTGACGATAATGCCGTCCCAGGCCGCAGGCTTGAGCGGCCAGTCCGGATGATTCGCCGCGCCGTCAGCTTCAAGATCGAATTGCAGGGTGTCGATACCATTGCCAGCGCTTGCGGCCAGCGCCGCAGTATCGCGATCGACCGCAAGCACCTGATGGCCCAGCCCGGACATAAAGCGCGCATGACGACCGCCACCGCAAGCCAGATCCAGTACCCGGCCCGGCGATACCAATGGCGCAAAGCGACTGACCCAGCCGGAGGGCCGCTCCTGCTGCGTGTGCCCCATCAGTTGTATGACAGCCCCATCTCTTCGCGCACGTCGCGCATGGTTTCCTGCGCAAACTTGCGTGCCTGATCACAGCCGTCAGCGACGATTGCGCGCACCAGAGACGGGTCATCGAGATATTGTTGCGCGCGCTCGCGCATCGGCTCCTGTTCCTTCAGGATCCCGTCAATCACGGGTTGCTTGCACTCGATACAGCCGATGCCCGCCGACTTGCAGCCTTTCACGACCCAGTCCTTGGTGGACTGATCCGAATACACCTGATGGAACATCCACACCGGGCATTTTTCAGGATCACCCGGGTCCGTACGGCGCACCCGCGCCGGATCCGTGGGCATCGTGCGCACTTTTTTCGTCACGGTATCGCGGTCATCCCGCAACGCAATCGTGTTGCCATAGCTCTTGGACATCTTGTTGCCATCAAGGCCGGGCAAACGCGATGCTTCCGTCAACAAGGCTTGCGGCTCGACCAGTATCAGCTTGCGACTGCCCTCAAGATAGCCGAACAGACGCTCGCGATCGATCATGGACAGGTTCTGTGCGTCGTCGAGCATCGCCTTGGCCTGCTCGAGGGCATCTTCCTTGCCCTGCTCCTGAAATTCAACCCGCAGTTCCGCGTACAGCTTCGCGCGCTTCGCACCCAGTTTCTTCACCGCCTCCTGGGCCTTCTGCTCAAAGTCTTTTTCGCGGCCGTACAAATAATTAAATCGGCGCGCGATTTCACGCGTCATTTCAATGTGCGGCACCTGGTCTTCACCAACCGGCACCATGCTCGCCCGGTAAATCAGTACATCGGCCGCCTGTAGCAGCGGGTAACCTAGAAAGCCATAGGTCGCCAGATCGCGATCAGCGAGCTTCTCCTGCTGGTCCTTGTAGGTTGGCACGCGTTCCAGCCAGCCGAGCGGCGTCGACATGGATAGCAGCAGATGCAGTTCCGCGTGTTCGGGCACCTTGGACTGGATGAAGATGGTTGCCTGCGACGGATCAATGCCTGCCGCAAGCCAGTCAATCACCATGTCCCAGGTGCTGCTCTCGATGATGGATGGATCATCGTAATGCGTGGTCAGTGCATGCCAGTCGGCGACGAAGAACAGGCAGGGATGCTCGGACTGCAGCTTCACCCAGTTCTTTAACGCGCCGTGGTAGTGGCCAAGGTGCATGGCGCCGGTCGGGCGCATGCCGGAGACAACACGATCAGGGTACATGGCGTATCAGGTGACGAGAAGTTTGAGGGGAGAAACCAACACCGACAGCAGGCCGTTGGCAACTGCGACTACCGGAATCATCCAGTATTTCAGCAGGTTCAGCATGGCCAGCGCGAGCACGATAAAAAATCCATACGGCTCCAGCCGCGCGTACTTGTAAGCGTAGCGGGTCGGCAGCAGGCCAGTCATGATGCGGCCACCATCGAGCGGCGGCAGCGGAAACAGGTTGAATGCAAACAGAACGAGATTGACCAGGATGCCGGCCTCGGCCACCCGGAAGAAATATTCCTCCTGCAGCGACGCGGCATACAGCACAAGGTAGAGCACCATCCAGCCCAGCGCCATCAGCAGGTTGGCCGCCGGGCCCGCGAGCGCGACCCACACCATGTCGCGCTTCGGGCGGTTCAGCCGGGTGAAGTCGACCGGCACCGGCCGCGCGTAGCCGAAGATGAACGGGCTCTGCAGCAGGGCCAGCACCAGTGGCAGCAGCACGGTACCGATCGGGTCGATGTGACGCAGGGGATTAAGGCTCATCCTGCCCTGCGAATAAGCAGTCAGGTCACCGAAGAAGCGCGCCGCATAGGCATGCGCGGCCTCGTGCAGCGTGATCGCAAACAGCACTGGCAGCGCGTAGACCGCGATCGTTTGGATTGTGTCGTTCATCACGCGGATTTTATCAGAGCGATGCCCGCTTTCCCCTATGAGAACAAGGAAACATCGCCTCTGCCCGCGCGCAAAACCACCGGAACAGGCGCCGTCAGGTCCACCACGGTGGTCGGCTGCAGGCTGCAGCCGCCGCCATCAATCACCAGTTCGATCTGCTTAGTCAAGGCATCGCGTATCGAATCGGGATCATTCAGCGGTTCCTCGCTGCCGGGTAGGATCAGCGTCGTGCCGATCAGGGGCTGCCGCAATTCTTCCAACAAGGCCTGCGCAATCGCATGCTGCGGCACACGCAGACCGATGGTCTTGCGTGACGGATGCGACAGCCGGCGTGGCACCTCGCGCGTGGCCTCCAGAATGAAGGTGTAAGGGCCGGGGGTCGCGGTCTTCAGCAGCCGGTACTGCGTGTTGTCAACGCGCGCATAGTTCGCGATATCCGACAGGTCACGACACAGCAGCGTCAGGTGATGTTTCTCGTCGATGCCACGGATGCGACGCAAGCGATCAACCGCGCTCTTGTCATCGAGATGGCAAACCAGCGCATAACTGGAATCTGTCGGCAGCGCGATGATGCCGCCGGCGTGAATCATCTCGGCCGCCTGACGAATCAGGCGCGGCTGCGGATTATCGGGATGGAGTTGGAAGTATTGGGTCATTGGGACAAAACAAAGGCGACAGCCTAACAGGCTGTCGCCCCCGGGTGTTGAGGTCAGCGAATCAGCCGCGCTGCAACGCTGCGATACGCTCCTCAAGCGGCGGGTGGGTCGAGAACAGCTCGAAGAAACCGCCGGAGTGGTTGATACCGAGCGCGGCCACGGATTGCGGCAATGACGCCTCGTGCATCGATCCCAGACGATGCAAGGCATTGATCATGGGCTGTCGGTTACCGAGCAGCTGTACGGCACCGCTATCAGCGCGGAATTCGCGTTGGCGCGAGAACCAGGCCACGATCATCGATGCCAGCAGACCGAACAGGATCTGACAGACGATCACGGTAATCGTATAGCCGATTCCTCCGGTTGCTTCGTCACTGCGTGACAGCGCACGGTCGACGACATAGCCGACGATGCGGGACAGGAATACGACGAAGGTGTTCGTCACGCCCTGTATCAGCGTCATCGTCACCATGTCGCCGTTTGCGATATGCGCGACTTCATGACCCAGCACTGCCTCGACCTCGTCGCGCGTCATGTTCATCAACAGACCGGTCGATACCGCGACCAGCGCTTCATTCTTGAACGCGCCGGTCGCAAACGCATTCGGCTCGCCTTCATAAACCGCCACCTCGGGCATGCCGATGCCGGCGCGGTCAGCCAGACGGCGCACGGTGTCGAGCAGCCACTGCTCGGTTGCATTCTGCGGCTGCTCGATCACGGTCGCGCCGGTCGACCATTTGGCCATGGGCTTGCTGATCAGCAGCGAGAAAATCGCGCCGGTGAAGCCGACCACCAGCGAGAAGACCAGCAACATGCCGATGTTCAGGCCGCGCGCGCTCAGGAAGCGGTCTAGTCCGAACACTGACAACACGATCGACATCACCGCGATCACGGCGATATTGGTCATCACGAACAACAGGATTCTTTTCATACGAGTGTCTCCGGTGAAGACAAGTTAACGGTGCAGCAATTATCCACAAGCATGTCTCTATATGGAGACCGCAGAAACAGAATTCAACTCAGGTTTAAACGAAGTTTTATAACCAGCCGAACAGGGAAATCCTTACCAATCATGCCAGACCGGTGTCAGACCGGTGGGCAGCGGCGGCAGTGTGCCGAGATCAAGACGGGATTCGGCCGATCCGTGAAAGTCGGAGCCGCGCGAGGCCAGCAGTCCGGCATGCCGCGCGACGCGGGCGAACGTGTCGTACTGGTCTGGCGTGTGACTGCCGGTGACGACCTCGATCCCCTCGCCGCCCAAATCGCGGAAAGCCGAAATCAGCGCATCGAATTGCATGTCCGTGAACGAGTAGCGACCGGGATGGGCAATCACTGCACGGCCGCCGGCGCCGCGTATCCAGCCCACCGCCTGCTCGAGTGTGCCCCAGCGATGCGGCACGAACCCCGGCTTGCCCTCTACCAGATAGTTCGCGAAGACATCGGAGACGGTCGGCCGCACGCCGGACTCGACCAGGAATCGCGCAAAATGAGTACGTCCGAGCATCTCCGGGTTGTCGGCAAACCTGATCGCGCCCTCATAGGCGCCCGGGATGCCCGCCTGCGCCAGCTGCTCAGCGATCTCTCGCCCACGCGCCTCACGTCCGCCGCGCACCGACGCAAGACCGGCACGCAAGCCAGCCTCATTCTCGTCGATGCCCAACCCGACGATGTGCACGGTCTTGCCTGCCCAAGTTATCGAGATTTCGACGCCGGCAACGAAACGGAGATTCATGTCAGCCGCGGCCTGACGCGCGGCCGCAATGCCACCGACCTCGTCATGATCGGTCAGCGCCCATAGCTCGACACCATTGGTTTTCGCGCGCGCGGCGACATCCGCCGGCGCAAGCAGTCCGTCCGACACATTCGAGTGGCAGTGCAGATCGGCATTCAGCATGGACGGCAAGGGTGACTTTATACGAATCGAGACAGCTTTGATTGTACCGCCGACGCCAGTCATGCGCTGCTGGCTGAGCGTTTATCCGCGAAGGAAATCCTCTACCAGCGTAGCCACCGCCTCGGGCTGGTCATGGTGCAGCATATGACTGGCATCGTTCACCAGCGCCGGTGTCACATCCGGGATGACGGCCCGGCGGCGGTCAATCTCGGCGCGCAACTGATCTCTCGGACCCATCCAGCGCCACATATCGGTGTGCTCGGCTTCGACCCACAACACCGGCGCCGTGATGCGCTGCCAGCACGCGAGTACCTCATCGGTGTGATAAAGCGTTGCACTGACAATTTTGTGCGCCGGATCTCCCATCACCTTCCACTGACCATCATCACCTTGCGCTGCCCAGTGCGAAGCGAGGAAGTCCGCACGTTCCGTTGACAGCCGGGGATTGTTCTTGCGCAGGCGAGCGGCAACCTCAGCGAGACTGGCATAGCCACGCATGACGGGCGGATCGCGCAACTCGGCCAGCCACTGCGCATACCTGCCGGGAGCCTGTGCCGGCGCTGTGCTGGCCAGACCAAATCCCTCCAGATTAATCAGCTTCGCGATGCGCTCGGGCCGAATGCCGGCGTACAGCGTCGCTACATTCCCGCCCATGCTGTGCCCCAGCAGGTTCACGGCTACGCCAGACGAGTAATGCTCGAGCAGCGCATCAAGATCAGCGAGGTAATCCGGAAACCAGTAACAGTCAGCCTGCGCGCGCTCTGACAGACCGAAGCCCCGCCAATCGGGCGCGATCACCTGCCAGTCTTGCGCCAGACAATCGACGACGAATTGAAACGATGCCGATACATCCATCCAGCCGTGCAGCATGAACAGCTTTGGCGCATCGGGCTTGCCCCAGTGGCGCACGTGCATGCGCAAGCCACGCAGCATCAGTGTTTCGGATCGCGAGGGGCGAAAGAAATGGGGCATGGCGGTATCAGACAGGTAAACGAACGTGATTGCCAGCCGGCGAGCTCAGGGCTAGCATGAGCAAAAAATTATACGGGAGACGTGATGCAGGTACCGGCCTCAAATGACAGGGAAGACGCTTATCAGCGTCTGTATCAGGATTTCCGCTGGCAGCTGCCGGACGATTTCAACATCGCCCATCTCTGCTGCCGTCGCTGGGGGGACGACCCGCAGCGAGTAGCGATGTTCGTTGATGACCCCGCCGGCAAGGAACACATCGTCACCTATGCGCAGCTGCAGCAAGACAGCGACAGACTGTCCAACGTGCTCTGCGCGCTGAAGGTCGCGCGCGGTACACGCGTGGCGATTGTTCTGCCGCAGCGGCCGGAAGTCGCTGTGGCGCATTTCGCCTGTCACCAAATTGGCGCAATCGCGATGCCGCTGTCGGTACTATTCGGGCCGGAGGCGCTTGAGTTCCGCCTGCAAGACAGTGAAGCAGAAGTCGTGATCGTCGACCCGACGGCGCTCGCCAGCCTCGATGCAATACGCTCGGCCTGCCCCGCCCTGCGCCATGTGATTGCAATCGACGGCCAGCGTGATGACATCATCGATTGGCAGACCGCGCTGTCCGCTGCCGCCAATCACTTCGAGCCGGTGCCCACACGCGCCAGCGATCCGGCGATTCTGATTTATACCAGCGGCACCACCGGCTCACCAAAAGGCGCGCTGATGCCGCAGTCTGCGCTTCTAGGCAATCTGCCCGGTTTCGTCGCCTCGCAAAACTGGTTTCCTCAGTCGGGTGATGTGTTTTGGTCGCCGGCTGACTGGGCATGGACAGGCGGACTGATGGATGCACTTCTGCCTACCCTGTACTTCGGACATCCCATCGTCGCCAGCCGCGCGCGCTTTTCCGCGGCGCAGGCATTCACGCTGATGCAGAAATATCGGGTAACCAATACCTTCCTGTTTCCGACCGCGCTGAAGATGATGATGAAGGCCGAGCCCGCGCCCAAGCAGCACTACCAGCTGAACCTGCGCGCGATCATGAGCGGCGGCGAGGCCGTCGGTGATACGGTATTCGATTGGGTGCGCGAAGCGCTTGGCATCACCGTCAACGAGATCTTCGGGCAGACCGAGGCCAACTACCTCGTCGGCAATTGTGCTCTGTTCTGGCCCGCCCGCGCCGGCAGCATGGGCCGTCCCTATCCGGGACATCGGATCGCTGTGCTGGATGATGCCGGTCATCCGCTCGGGCCCGGCAAGACCGGCGAAGTCGCCCTGCATCGCTACGATATTCATGGGCATCCGGATCCGGTGATTTTTTGCGGCTACTGGAACCGCCCGCAGGCCAGCGCAGAAAAATTCCGCGGTGACTGGCTGCTCACGGGGGACCTCGCCGAAACGGATGACGCAGGTTATCTGTGGTATCGCGGCCGCGCCGATGACATGTTCAAATCTGCAGGCTACCGAATCGGTCCTTCAGAGATCGAGAATTGCCTGCTCGGCCATCCGGCCGTGGCCAATGCAGCGGTCGTTCCGAAACCGGATGCGGAGCGCGGCAATCTGGTGAAAGCCTTTGTCGTGCTGACCCCCGACACCATACGCGGTCAACAAGAAGACTTACGATTGGTCGAAGCGCTGCAGCAGCATGTACGGGGCCGCCTGGCCCCCTACGAGTATCCGAAGGAAATCGAGTTCATCGATGCGCTACCGATGACCACGACAGGAAAGGTACAACGAAGAGTGCTCAGGCTGCGGGAACAGGAACAGACGCCTGAGCTATGAAGCGATGACGCGATGAGGCGATGAGCCTCACCGCGCTCATTCAACCAGCTTGTTCAGGCGCTCGGGATTGAACTTATCCAGTTCGGGCACGGACTCGACGTCAATACCGGAGGCCTTCAGCGCAGCGAGCAGCTTTTGCAGTTGCAGCTCCTGGGATGCAGCATTGTCGATCAGACCGTGCAGCGCTTTCGACAGCGGATCGTCACCATTCGGTGTCAAGCCGTACGCAGCAAACATCCGCGCAGCGGCATTGTCATGTGCACTAGCAGCTTCTTTCTCGATGATGCGCGCCGGATTGCCGACTGCGGTGGCCCCGGGCGGGACTGCTTTCACCACAACTGCGTTCGAGCCGACCTTCGCGCCCTCACCCACGGTGAACGAGCCAAGCACTTTCGCACCAGCACCGATGATGGCGCCACGCCCCAGCGTCGGATGACGTTTGCTGCCTTTCGTGAGCGAGGTGCCACCCAGCGTCACGCCCTGATAGATCGTGCAGTCATCACCAACCTCCGCTGTCTCGCCGATCACCACGCCAAAGCCATGATCGATGAACACGCGACGCCCCATCGTCGCTCCCGGATGGATCTCGATACCGGTCAGTATGCGCGCAAGATTCGAGATGAAACGGGCCATCCATTTGAAGCCGGAATACCAGCACGCATTCGCCCAGCGATGCATCACGATGGCATGCAGGCCCGGGTAGCAGGTCAGTACCTCCCAACGGCTGCGCGCTGCGGGATCGCGCTCCATGATGCTGCTGATATCTTCGTTGATGCGACTGAACATGCCAGGCTCCGGGTTGAACATCCCGATTTTATGGTAACTGCTGAGTTATTGTCTTTGCCGGGCGCGATGTCAGCAGACGCGGCCCTGCAACGGAAACGGATCAGACCGCCTTGATCCGCTGACGCCTGGCCTCATACAGGCAGACACCGGAGGCCACCGACACGTTCAGGCTTTCGACGGAGCCCACCATGGGCAGGCTGACAAGGCGGTCGCAATTTTCTCGCGTCAGCCGGCGCATGCCCTCGCCCTCCGAGCCCATCACGAAGGCCGTGCCGCCGGTGTAATCCACGTCGTAGATACTGGTATCGGCATCATCCGTGGTACCGGTCAGCCAGATATCACGCTCCTGCAGCTCGCGCATGGTGCGCGCGAGATTCGTGACGGTAATGTAAGGCACGGTATCGGCGGCGCCGCTGGCCACTTTGGCGGCGGTTGCATTCAGGCCGACTGCACGATCCTTGGGCGCGATCACCGCGTGAGCGCCCGCACCATCCGCAACGCGCAGGCAAGCACCGAGATTATGCGGATCAGTTACGCCATCGAGCAGCAGCAGCAAGGGCGGACCTTGAATCAGATCGAGCAGTTCGGCGAGATTACGAGCAAGTGACAACTCGCCGGCACGCGCGACCACACCCTGATGACGTCGGGTGCCGACCATCGCATCCAGACGCTGGTCATCTGCCGCGATCACGCGCACATTCGCCGACTTCGCCGCGCGCAGCAGATCGCCCATGCGACGGTCATGGCGCGACGAATCCACATAGATTTCTTCCACCGTTGACGCGTCCTGCCGCAACCGCGCCGTTACCGCGTGAAAGCCAAAGATCATTTTCGGTTTCATTTATCTGGCCGCCTGCGCGCTACTTGCGCTTCTTCTTGCCGTTACGCGTCGACGGCTTGGCAGCTTGCGTGACCTTCGCAGCCTTGCGCGCTTTCACCGCAGGGGATTTGGCCGGCGCAGCCTTCTTCGGCGCCTTCTTCGCAGCCTTTTTTGCGCCAAACAGTCCGCTGCGCGCATGCTCGGCATCGGCGCGACGCGATTCTTTCTTCAGCTGTGTGTGAATGTCGGGATCATGCACCAGCCGCAAGTCGATACGTCGCGCATCGAGATCGACACGACTGACTTGCACCGTCACGCGGTCAGTCAGCTGATAACGGATACCGGTGCGCTCACCACGAAGTTCGTGACGCGCCTCGTCATACTGGAAGTAATCAGCGCCGAGATCCGTCACATGCACCATACCCTCGATAAACAGTGCATCGAGCTGCACAAAAATACCAAACGATGCTACCCCGGCGATCGTGCCGGTGAATTCCTCGCCGAGCTTATCGCGCACGAAGTAGCACTTCAGCCAGGCCTCGACATCACGCGAAGCTTCATCAGCGCGACGTTCATTGGCCGAGCAATGGATGCCGAGCGCCTCCCAGATCGCGAGATCACCCTCGGCGCGCTTCTTGCCGGCGGCTCTGTCCTTGGCCTGCATCTTGCGCGCTGCCGGCGACAGATTGGTGTTCAGCACCTCGGTCGGTATGTCCTTCGGATGATATTTTCGGCCATGCAGGATGGCCTTGATCGCGCGGTGCGTTAGCAAGTCGGGATAACGGCGAATCGGGCTGGTGAAATGCGCATAAGCATCATAGGACAGGCCGAAGTGACCGATATTGTCCGGGCTGTACACCGCCTGCTGCATCGAGCGCAGCAGCATGGTCTGCAACAGCACCGCGTCGGGCCGACCCTTGATCTTGTCCATCAGCTCCGCGTAGTCTGAGGCCGCCGGCGAATTGCCGCCGCCCAGTGACAGACCGAGCTGCTTCAGGAAAGTGCGCAACTGATTCAGCTTCTCCTCGGTCGGACCGGCATGAATGCGGTAGAGGCCATGATGCTCATGCCGTTGCAGGAAATCAGCCGCGCATACATTCGCGGCCAGCATGCACTCTTCGATCAGACGATGCGCATCATTACGGGTACGCGGCAAGATTTTTTCGATCTTGCCATTCGCGTTGCAGACGATATAGGTTTCGGTGGTCTCGAACTCCATCGCGCCGCGCTCTTTGCGCGCAGCAAACAGCACCTGAAACAGCGCGTACAAATCTTGCAGATGCGGCAGCAATTCGCGCCGGCGCTGTGCCTCGGGTCCGCGGGTGTTCGCAAGTACCGCCGCCACTTCGGTATAGGTCAGCCGGGCAGCTGAATGAATCACAGCCGGATAGAACTGATACGCGCGCACCTCACCCTTCATGGTGATCACTGCGTCACAGACCAGGGTCAGTCGGTCGACTTCAGGGTTCAGAGAACAGAGTCCATTGGACAGCTTCTCCGGCAGCATCGGGATTACCCGGCGCGGAAAATAGACGGAAGTGCTGCGCTCAAGCGCATCGACATCCAGATCATCGTTTGGCTTCACATAGTGACTGACATCAGCGATTGCGACGATCAGCCGATAGCCACTCGCGCGGCCGATCTTGCACGGCTCGCAGTACACCGCATCATCAAAATCACGCGCGTCTTCGCCATCAATGGTGACGAGGGGTACGTCACGCAGATCAACACGGCCATCGAGATCCGTGTCCATGACTTCGGAAGGCAATTTGGCGGCGAGCTTCTGCGCGGCATCCGAGAATTCATGCGGCACACCATATTTGCGAACCGCAATTTCGATTTCCATGCCTGGATCATCAATATCGCCAAGCACCTCTGCAACCTTGCCGACCGGTTGCGAATAACGCGATGGCTGCTCAATCAACTCGACGCTGACCACCTGCCCCGCTTTCGCATTGGCAGGTGGAGCAGCCAGCAAAATGTCATGACTGATCCGCTTGTCTTCAGGCGCCACGAGCCAGGCACCATTTTCATTGACCAGTCGTCCGATCACATGCGTGTTAGCGCGTTGCGTGACTTCAACGATGGTGCCCTCCGGACGTCCGCGCCGGTCGGTTCCGGTCACGCGCACTTGCGCGCGATCGCCGTGCATCACTTTCTGCATCTCGCGATCGGACAGGAAAATATCGTCGCCTTCATCCGGCATCAGGAAACCGTAGCCATCGCGATGCGCAGATACCCGGCCCTCGATAAAGCTAGACGTGTTCGCAAGCTGCAAACGTCCGTTACGGTCCGGTTTGATTTGTCCGTCGCGCTCCATCGCCGAGAGTCGACGCGTCAGCCCGTCGATTTCGGACTCTTTCACGGACAACGCGCTGGCAATCGCGGCGAGTGTTTGCGGCTCGGATGAGGTGCGCAGGATGCCGAGGATTTCCTCTCGGCTGGGTATGCTGTATGGGTACTGGCTCAAAAGATGAGAATGAGAATGAAAGGATAAACAACGCTAGTGTAACGGACGGACGGGTCCGGCGCCCGGAAAGCGACGAATTGGTCAGGAGTTCGGTTCAGCGCAGCGGTGTGCGGCGATTTGACTTTTTTTGCCGAATCTCTATAATCTTGTCTTCTTTAAGCCCACGTGGCGGAATTGGTAGACGCGCATGGTTCAGGTCCATGTGCCGCAAGGTGTGGGGGTTCGAGTCCCTCCGTGGGCACCAAATCCGGAAAGGGAGGTTGCGAAAGCAACCTCCCTTTTTTGTTTTACGCGGAACGTGTTAATGCATCACAGCGTCGGCGCACTCTTCGCGTCCGGGGATTCCCGTTTCGGTATCTGCGAACGCTCCACCTCGGAGTAACTGAAATCCGATCGGCGATAACTGCGATCCGTGCCAACGAAATAATGAACGCGCACCTCGACGCTCGCGAGCTTCCAGCAGCCCCAATAAGTGATTCGGTCATTCGGTGCGTCCGGATCGATCCTGCGCGTCAGATAGGCTATCCGCTGCTCGCCGGGGCAGCCCTCGTGTCGCTCCGCGGTCAGCACCACTTGTCCCTGATGGCCAAGATCGGACACCATCGCGGGCTGTGCCAATACGGCCGCAGAGATCACCAGTAAAAAGCATGCAAGACAGTGTTTCATGGGGCCTCCCTGTCGATGACGGTTTCCAGCGCAACACCAGAATATACGTGACTGCGGAATATCCCATGGGCCACGACGCTTCTGCGCTGAGTCATTGGCTGAACCGCGATCTGACAAGACAGGTTTTTCGGCAGCAAAGGGTTATCGCGCGAAATTCAGGCTGACCAGGGATCGATGAGTTCGATTCCGCAGCCCTGAAAGTCTTTCGAATTGCGCGTTGCAAGACTGGCGCCACGCGAGCGGGCAATCGCGGCAATCATCGCGTCATTCTGCGAGATCGGACGCCCGGCTGCGCGACGCTCAGAAGCGATCACTGCAAAGGCATCTGCGGCGTCCGAGTCGAAGCTGAGTACCCGCCCGGCGAGTACAACATCGAAAATGGACTCGATGTTCGCAAACAAACGATCACGGCGCTGACCTTCCGGCAAAACCCTCACGCCATACATAAGCTCTGCCCGGCAGATCGACGTCGTACAAACGGCGCCCGCGAACAGGTCACTCATCCACTGCACAACCCGGCCATCAGGAATGGGCCTGAGCGACTCAGACAGCACATTGGTATCAAGGATGATCATGCAGAAAAATCCGGCGGTTCAGGCATCGGTTCGCGGTCAGGCAGTGAAATATCGACACCGCCACCCTCGCCCAGCCGCTCGCGTATCGCCGCATACAGCGAACGCTCCGAAATCGTGTCGGGCGCGAGCGCGGTCCGCAAGATCACCCGCACCTCCTCCTCCATAGACCAACCATGCTGCGCGGCACGGACGCGCAGGCGCGCCTTGGTCTGTTCGTCCAGATTGCGAATCGTGAGGGTAGTCGCGGCTGCCATGCAATCCTCCGTGGGATGCTCAAGTCCATGGCAATTTTAGTCAATGACAGCAATGCTTGCAATGACAGCACGGATACAAAGCGCTTGCCCGGACTCGGGCGCATCAGGGGCGCCGCAGCGCCCTCTCCCGTTCAGGCCGCAGGCAGCCGGTCCGGCGTCATATCGTCATAGACCTCGAAAGGCTGATGAATCCACGGACTGTCCGGCAGGAATTCAACGGAATAATCCGGCCGCATGACCGAACAAGCCTTGGTCCAGAGCACCGCCGAGCGTACCTCGGTCACCGCGGGAAAATGGTGTTGCAGATGACTCTGGACGCGCTCCAGTGTGATGCCGGAATCGGCGAGATCATCAATCAGCAGAATGCGGCCAGCCAGCGGGCCCGCGGTGGATGTGATGCTGTTGGCAATATCGAGCTCGCCACGCTGCGTACCGGATGCCTCACGATAGGAGCTGGTCGACAGAATCGCCAGCGGTACTTTGAATAATCGGGAGAAGACGTCGCCGACCCGCAGCCCGCCGCGGGCCAGACACAGGGCCTGGTCGAACTGGTAACCGGAGTCATGAACGATACGGGCCAGCCGCTCGATCAGGCGATGGTACTCGTCCCAATCAACCCACAAGTGGCCCGACATTGCTGCGGTCTCCGGCCTCAGGCGTACGGATGGCGGAGCACGATGGTTTCTTCGCGATCCGGACCGGTGGACACCATGTCAACCGGCACGCCGACCAGTTCCTCAATGCGCTTGATGTACGCGCGTGCCGTGGCCGGCAGCGCATCCATGCTCTTGGCACCGACGGTGGGCTGCTGCCAGCCCGGCATCTCCTCAAAGATCGGCTCGCAGGCGGCCGCTTCCTCTGCGCCGACCGGGAAAATGTTGACCGTCTGGCCATTGAGGCGGTAGCCGGTGCACAGCTTCAGCGTGTCGAGGCCATCGAGCACATCCAGCTTGGTCAGACACATGCCGGAGACGCCGTTGATTTGCACCGAGCGGCGCAGCAGCGCGGCATCGAACCAGCCGCAGCGGCGCGCGCGACCGGTCACGGTGCCGAACTCATGCCCGACCGATGACAGATGCTGGCCAATACCCGCATCAGTCGGCAACTCAGAAGGGAATGGACCGGAGCCGACACGCGTGGTGTAGGCCTTCGTGATGCCCAGCACATAGTGCAGCATGTTCGGACCAACACCGGTACCGGCGGCGGCATTGCCGGCGACGCAATTGCTCGACGTGACGAACGGATACGTGCCGTGATCGACATCCAGCAAACTACCCTGCGCGCCCTCGAACAGCAGGTTTGCGCCGGCCTTGTGCGCCGCATGCAACGCGGACGACACATCGGTCACCATCGGACGCAGGCGTGGCACGATGGACAGAGCATCGTCGTAGGTCTTGCGGAAATCGACCGCTTCGGCCTTCAGGTAATTGACCAGCACGAAGTTGTGATAATCGAGGTTTTCGCGCAGTTTTTCCTCGAAGCGCTTTTCATTCAACAAGTCAGCAACCCGAATCGCGCGACGTGCGACCTTGTCTTCATAGGCCGGGCCGATACCTTTGCCGGTGGTGCCGATCTTGGCCGCGCCGCGCGCCGCCTCACGCGCTGCATCCAGCGCGGTGTGATAAGGCAGGATCACCGGGCAGGCCTCGGATACTTTCAGACGCGCGGTCACCTGCACGCCGGAGCTCTCGAGCTTGTCGATCTCACGCAGCAAATCCGGCACCGACAGCACCACACCATTACCGATATAGCAGGCGACGCCCGCGCGCATGATGCCTGACGGGATCAGCTGCAGCGCTGTCTTTTGCCCGCCAATCACCAGCGTGTGGCCAGCATTGTGGCCGCCCTGAAAGCGCACCACGCCCTGCGAATGATCGGTCAGCCAATCAACGACTTTACCCTTACCCTCATCGCCCCACTGGGTACCGATGACAACGACATTTCTAGCCATGATGATCGAATCTCGAATGATTACCGCACTTGCTGCAGCGGCTTGATGATGAACTTTCCGTTCTCGGCGATGATTTCTCGGTCGCAGTCAAATTCCTGCTGATCGTGTTCGTGGCCAGGCAGGCTCTGAATCACAATCTCGCCTTTGCCACGCAATGCCGCGATCAGCTCGCGCAGCGCTGGATCCTGTCCCCACGGCGCACGAATCGCAGCGACCGGCGCCGCAGACGGCAGCAGGCGAGCGATTTCGCGCAGATCCATCGAAAAGCCGGTCGCTGCGCGTGCGCGCCCAAAGGCCTCGCCGACTTCGTCATAACGCCCCCCACGCGCCAACGCGTTCGGCAGTCCCGGCACATAAAGTGCGAACGTGACGCCGCTTTCATACTGGTAGCCCGACAGATCGGCAAGATCGACGTTCACCTGTACCGCGACATCGACATGCATGGCCGATGCCGCCAGTTGCGAGAGCTCGGCCAGCGCAGACCGGATCGCGGGCTTTGCTGGCAGTGTTTCCTGCGCCAGTTTGAGGATATCTGCATCGCCGTGCAACGATGACAGTGCCAGTACCGCATCGCGCGTCGCAGCGTCGAACGTCGCCGCCAGTATCTGCAGACCCGGCATATCCTTTGCACGCAACAGCGCGATCAGCTGCGCGCGGCTGCGCGTGGCCACCGCATCGCCGTCGATGATCGCGTTCAGAATGCCCGCATGGGACAGATCAAGGGTCATGTCGACCAGACCCGCCTGCTTCAGCGAAGCCAGCGCCAGGGACTGAATCTCGATGTCTGCCTCGAGGCCCGCATGGCCATAGATCTCGGCGCCGATCTGCAGCGGCTCACGGGTCGAGTGAAAGCCTGAGGGCCGCGTGTGCAGCACGCTACCGGCATAACAGAGACGCACAATGCCGGCACGGTTGAGCAGGTGCGCATCAATGCGCGCGACCTGTGTGGTCATATCCGCCCTAACGCCCATCGTACGGCCCGACAGCTGGTCAACCAGCTTGAACATGCGCAGATCGAGCTCATCATCCTGCACCGGCATCAACGATTCGAGATACTCCAGCATCGGTGGCGCGACCAGCTCGTAGCCATAGCTGCGAAACTGATCCAGCAGCGCGCGGCGTAATTCCTCGGTCTTGCGCGCTTCGGACGGCAAGACATCGGCGACATTCTCAGGGAGCAGCCAGTTGGGCATGGACAGTCAGGAATCAGCGGTCAAAAAATGGGAAGCGAGCAGGAGGATACCAAACAGCATGGACGCCAGCCCGAAAAAACGGATCTGGCCATCGGAAAGTTGCGCAATTTGCAGAAAAGCGGCTCGCCAGCGGCCCGGCACCAGCAATGGCAGCAGCCCTTCCAGCACAAAAAACAGGCCGAACGCCGCCAGCAAGGAATAAACCACGGCAGACCTTACTTCTTCGCGCCGCCGGGGGCTTTGAAGTACTTCAGGAACTCGGAGTTCGGATCGATCAGTAACACATCACTGCGCGTCTTGAAGCTCTCCTTGTAGGCTTCGAGGCTACGCATGAATTTATAGAACTCCGGATTCTTTCCGAATGCGTCCGCGTAAATACGCGCAGCTTTCGCGTCGCCCTCGCCACGGATCGCTTCCGCCTGACGATAGGCGTCCGCCAGAATCACAGTACGCTGACGGTCGGCATCGGCGCGAATCTTCTCCGACTCGGCCGCGCCGGTCGAGCGCAGCTCATTGGCCACGCGCGCGCGCTCAGACTTCATTCGCTCGTAAACGGAATTATTAATCTGCTCCACGTAATCGACGCGCTTGAGACGCACATCAATGATTTGCGCGCCGATCTGCTTCGCCTCAGCCGAGACCTTGTTGCGGATCGCATCCATCACCTTGCCACGTTCGCCAGAGATCACCTCACGCACGGTGCGCTTCGTAATCTCTTCATTCAGTGCGGCCTTGATGATCTGGGCCATTCTGTCCTGCATGCGACGCTCATCGCCGCCGAACGACACGAAGTACAGACGCGGGTCGGTGATACGCCACTTCACGAACGCATCGATCAGGATGTTCTTTTTCTCAGCGGTGATAAAACGATCCGGCTCCGGCGTATCCAGCGTCAGGATGCGCTTGTCGAGGAACATCACGTTCTGAAAAGGGGGCGGAAGCTTGAAGTGCAAGCCGGGATCCTTGATCACCTCCTTAACCTCACCCAGCGCGAACACGATCGCATACTGGCGCTGGTCGACCACGAACAAGGTAGACGACAGGATAGCCAGCGCGATCAGCCCGGCGATCACATACGAAAGTACACGGTTCATCAGCGGGTCTCCCGGTCACGTGACGCGCGATCGCGATTACGATCAACCCTGCCTTCAGGCGCCGGCTCATTCATCGCCGGTGCCGCAGAAGACGCCTGCGATGGCGCTTGCACACCAGCGGAAGCCTCGGCGGCGGTCTGCGCGATCAGCTTGTCGAGTGGCAGGTAGATCATGCTGTTATTGCTCTTGGTATCGACCATGATCTTGGTCGTGCTGGAAAAAATCTGCTGCATCGTATCGATATACAGACGGTCACGCATCACGCCCGGAGCGCGCTGGTACTCGACCAGCACCTTGGAGAAGCGAGACGCCTCGCCCTGCGCGTTCGCGACCACGCGCGCGCGGTAGCCTTCCGATTCCTGCAGCAGACGCGAGGCAGCGCCGCGCGCCTTCGGTACGACATCGTTCGCGTAGGCCTGACCCTCGTTCTTCTGCCGCTCGCGATCCTGACCGGCCTTCACCGCATCGTCGAAGGATGCCTGCACCTGCTCAGGTGGCTGCACTGCCTGCATGGTCACATTGGTGACCAGCACGCCGATGTTGTACCGGTCGAGGATTTGCTGCATCAGCGCGCTGGTGTCGAAAGCCACCTTCTCACGCCCTTCGTACAGCACGAAATCCATCTTCGCTTTGCCGACCACTTCACGGATTGCCGTCTCGGCGACCTGCTTCACGGTTTCTTCCTGGTCCCGGTTGCTGAACACCCAGGCAGATGCATCCTTCAGACGGTACTGCGCCGCGAATTGAATATCGATGATGTTCTCGTCATCGGTCAGCATCAGGGACTCGCGCGCGAGCTTGTTGCGGATATTGCTGCGGTATCCGACCTCGACGGTCCGGACCTGTGACAGATTTACAGTCTCATGCGCCTGGATCGGATAAGGCCAGCGCCAGTTGAAACCGGGCTGCGCCGAATGGCTGTATTTACCGAAAGTGAGGACGATGCCGGTCTGGCCTTCCTGCACGATGAAGAACCCGCTGACCAGCCACAGGAACACCACGACCATCGCGATCACGCTGGCGCTGATGCTGGCACCCCGGGAATCGCCGGGCGTTCCACCACCGCCGCCACCGCCCTTGCCGCCGAATAGACGATTCAGGCGCTGGTTGAAGTCGCGCCAAAGCTGGTCGAGGTCCGGCGGACCATCGTTCTGACGCCCGTTCTGCCGGGGTTCCTGTCCGTCGCCATCCTGTGAGCCTCGACCCCAGCGGGGGTCGTTCAGGGAGAGCTTCAGACCGAATTTTTTCCTTGATGATGGGAGCATGCGTTGGCGTTCAGCGTTCAGGGTGGATTCTGCGCATATTCGGCGATCGCGCCACGCAGCAGGTCAATGCCGGCACCGGTTTGTGCACTGACAAAAACTCTGCGAATTTTATCATATTCATCACGCTCGATTGCCGGCGTCAGACCCGCGACATCAATCTTGTTCCAGACCAGCACCTGCGGAATGTGATCCGCCCCAATCTCCGCCAGCACGGCGTTGACCTGCTCGATCTGCTCGTCCCGCACCGGGCTGGCCGCATCGACCACATGCAGAAGCAGATCGGCATGCACGGTCTCCTCCAGCGTGGCGCGGAAAGCCGCAACCAGCTGCGTCGGCAGCTCGCGGATGAAGCCCACCGTGTCGGACAGCACGATGTTGCCCGCCTCGCCCAGATGCATGCGGCGAGACGTGGTGTCGAGCGTCGCGAACAGCTGATTGGCTGCGTACACGCCGGCCTTGGTCATATTATTGAACAGGGTGGATTTGCCGGCGTTCGTGTAGCCGACCAGCGAGACCGAAAAGGTGTGGTTGCGCGCTCGCGCGCGGCGTTGCGTGGCGCGCTGCCTTTGCAGCTTGTCGAGCTTGGAGCGCAGCATCTTCACACGGTCGCCGATCAGCCGGCGGTCGGTCTCGAGCTGGGTCTCGCCTGGACCGCGAAGACCAATACCGCCCTTCTGGCGTTCAAGGTGGGTCCAGCCGCGCACCAGTCGGGTGGCGAGGTGCTGCAGCTGCGCGAGTTCGACCTGAACCTTGCCCTCATGACTCTGAGCGCGCTGCGCGAAGATGTCGAGAATCAGGCTGGTGCGGTCGATCACGCGCACCTTCAGGTGCCGCTCCAGATTGCGCTGCTGCGCCGGTGACAGCGCATGATTGAAGATCACCAGCTCGGCATCAAGGTCGGCCAGCGTATCGCCGATTTCATCAGCCTTGCCTGAGCCCACAAATAGCGCGGAATCGGGACTCGCGCGCCGGCCGGTGACTGCAGCCACCGGCTCGGCGCCCGCCGATTTTGACAACAATCCGAGCTCTTCCAGGCTGGCAAGGAAATCTCCCTTGCCGAAATCGACGCCTACCAGTACAGCGCGCATGGCGAAGCCCCGGACCGGACAGTCCGAGACCGGAAAGACTTATTCAGACTCGGACTCGGTAGTTTGATTGAGGTTGACGGCACGGGCCGGCACGACCGTGGAAATTGCGTGCTTGTACACCATCTGAGTGACGGTGTTGCGAAGCAGCACAACATATTGGTCAAACGATTCGACATGGCCCTGCAGCTTGATGCCGTTGACCAGGTAGATAGACACAGGAACGTGCTCTTTTCGCAAGGCGTTCAGGAAGGGGTCTTGTAGCAGTTGCCCTTTATTACTCATGGAAGCTCCGTAATTGTTCTAGGTTCAGGAGGTTGGGTTGGCGCCGGAAAAAGGTTGGCGCCGCAAATGACTACCTGATCTGAATGTAATCGATTTTGCCACACACTGGCAAACGGCATTGCGCAAAAACCGCGCTAATCCGCCTTCGAGTAGGGGTTTTTTCCAGAGCGAAACTCTATCCGTAGTGGCGTGCCTGTCAGCGAGAAACTTTCGCGAAAATGTTTCTCCAGGTAACGACGATAATTCGCATCGATCGCATCGAGTGAATTGCCATGCACAACAATCACCGGTGGGTTCTGCCCGCCCTGATGCGCGTAGCGCAGCTTCGGTCGCGTCGAACCTTTGCGTCTCGGTTGCTGGTGGTCGACCGCTTCCTGCAGCGCGCGCGTCAGCAGCGGTGTCGGTAGCTTCTTCATCGCTGCCTCGTACGCAGCATCAATCGACTTCAGCATTGGTGGAATGCCGGTACCCTTCAGCGCAGAGATGAAATGCATCTTCGCGAACGACAGGAACGCCAGCTTGCGCTCGATCTCACGCTTGATATGGTCGCGCTGTTCGGTATTGAGCCCGTCCCACTTGTTCACGCCGATCACCAGCGCGCGGCCGGCCTCGAGAACAAAGCCGGCAATGTGCGCATCCTGCTCGGAAATATCCTGTTGCGCATCGAGTAGCAGCAGCACAACGTTTGCCTCGGAGATCGATTGCAGCGTTTTGACGACCGAGAATTTTTCAATCGCTTCAAAGACCTTGCCCTTGCGACGTATACCCGCGGTATCGATCAGTGAGTAGTGCCGGCCGTTGCGCTCGAAAGGAATTTCGATCGAGTCACGGGTGGTACCGGGCATGTCAAAGGCGATCACGCGCTCCTCGCCAAGCAGCGTGTTAACCATGGTGGATTTCCCGACATTCGGACGACCGACAATGGCGATGCGAACACCGCGTACCTTATCGTCACCCTCCTCGCCGTCGGGCTGCTCGCCGGTCACCAAGTCGAGCGCCTCTTCGACCAGATCCGGCACGCCATCGCCGTGCGCAGCCGAGATCACGTAAGGGTCACCGAGCCCAAGCTCGTAGAAATCGGCGGTGACCGTGGTGTACTTCATGCCCTCGGACTTGTTCACGACCAGCATCACCCGTCGTCCTGCCTTGCGCAGAAAGTCGGTGATGGTCTTGTCGTGCGGCGTCAGACCCTGTCGGCCGTCAACAATGAAGATCACCACATCAGCCTCAGCGACCGCCTGCTTGGTCTGCTTGGCCATCTCGTGCATGATGCCTTCTTTCGCGACCGGCTCGAAACCACCGGTATCGATCACGAGAAACGGACGCTTGCCGACACGGCCTTCACCGTAGTGACGATCACGCGTCAGACCGGGCAGGTCGGCCACCAGCGCATCTCGCGAACGCGTGAGACGGTTGAACAGCGTGGATTTGCCGACGTTAGGCCGGCCGACTAAGGCAATGACGGGCTTCATAAAAATTCTCGGGGCCGGACTCCGTTCAGAGCACGGCCCCTGCTAGTGGTTCTATTAGGTGGTCTTCCGTCGGATCAGTGACAGAGACGCGGATTATTCCGTACTCAGCGCCATCAGTTTCCCGGCGCGTGTCTGCACGATCAGGTTGGCACCCGTCACTAGTGGCGCAGCGCGCACCTGGCTGCCGACGCTCACGCGCGCCAGCATCGCGCCTTCCTCACGCGACAAAAAGTGCAGATAGCCCTCTTTGTCACCAACCACGACCGCACGCCCGAACGATGCCGGAGCAGATAGTACGCGACCTGCCAGCACAGTACTGCGCCACAGGCTGCCGCCGGTATCGCGCGAGAATCCTGCCAGTGTTCCCTGCTCATCAGCAGCGAATACATAGCGCTGGTCGATCGCCGGGCCGACGTCGGTCGAGAACTCACGCGCCCATCGTACGCTGCCATTACCCACATCAACACAGGCGAGTCGTCCCTGGTACGAGGTCGCGCAGATCTCACGTCCGAGCAACGCCGGTGTGCCGGACACATCCGCAACCCGCTCCAGTTCGGTCGCGCCGCGAGGTTCGGCAATGGCCGCATCCCAGCGCGCAACACCGGTCAAGGCGGACAGTGCCAGCAGGCGGCCGGCTGGCAATGCGACGAAGGCGATGCCGTCATTAATCACGATACCGGGCGCAGCGCGCAGCACCAGTGCCGGCGCGTTACGCTGAACGATCCAGCGCCGATTGCCGGTCTCCGCATCATAGGCGGCGATCTTGTTGTCCATGCTGCGGACGACCACGACGCCGGAGCCTACCGCCGGCGCTGACAGCACCTCGGTGGACAACTTCACTTTCCAGCGCTGCTTGCCGGTCGCGGTGTCGAACGCAAACAAAGTGCCCTTCGCGCTGGCGACCGCGACCGTACCGATATCGGCGCCGACGCCGGCACTGATGTCGGCATCGACCCGGGTGTTCCACAGGGGTTGACCATTGGCCGCATCGAAGGCAGCCACCTCACCGTCCGTGGCAGCGGCAAACACTTTACCGTCCGCATAGGCCGGTGCCAGGAAATAATCGCCGGATTTGCCGAGCTCCGCGGTCCACACGGTGCGCACGGCCATCGCGGGCTTGAAACTGACCAGCGGCGCCGCCTCCAGGCGCGGCTTCTTGCCGGAGAACATCGAGCAGCCTGACAGCACCGCCAGCGACAGCACTGCGCAGACGCGCAACCAATTTTTCGTGCGTTTCATCCGCCGCGCTCCGTCAGCCCTTGGTCGGCGCAGCGCCGAGTGCGTCGAGTTTCAGCTGGATCAGCTGGCGCGCAGGATTCTTGACCTCGGTTTTGTCCAGCGCTGCCTTGTACGACACGCGGGCGTCATCAAGCTTATTCATAGCGAACAGCAAATCACCTTTGCGGTCTGCCACCAGTGCGGCGAATTGCTCCGGGAATTCGCCGGACAGCGCCTTGAGTCCGTCGTCATAGGCTTTCTCATCAAGCAGCACACCGGCCAGCCGAATGCGGGCGATCGCCTTGAACTCTTCATTCTTACCCTGCTCCGCAACCCACTGCAGCTGCACCTTTGCCGTCTTCAGATCGTTGGCATCGAAGGCAGCCTTCGCAGCGATCAGCGCACTCATTTGCGCATAGGGGGTGCTCCCGAACTTGTCTTTCAGATCGGCGCTCGCGCGAGCGACCTTGTCCATCTCCTTCGCCTCGACCGCCTTCACAACCTCTTCATACAGCACCGCGGCCTTCGCAGTCTGCGTACGCTGCCAGTAATTCCAGCCACTCCAGGCCGCGTAGGCGACCAGCGCTGCGGTCACCAGCCAGGTGACGAGGTTGCCGTTCTTATCCCACCATGCCTTGAGGGTCGCCAGCTGTTCCTGTTCTTCGTGATCGTATGCCATGGTTTTGTCGAATTAAAGTAGGGGTTCTTAATGATGAGTATGGATCTGGCCAGCATGCAGATGGCCGTGGTCGTGCTCGTCATCACCGCCGGCAATCTCGTCGATCAGGTAATCGACTACCCGGGTGAACGCGACGCTCTGCTGATTGTTTCCGATCTCGGCGTCGCGCAGGTGCTTGATCGTCGCCTCGCCTTTCGCGATTTCGTCCTCACCGAGGATCACCGCGAACGCAGCACCACTGGCGTCCGCGCGCTTCATCTGGGACTTGAAGCTGCCAGCACCGCCAACCGCCGCGCAATGTAGCACAACATCCAGTCCGGCATCCCTGAGACGCTCGCCCAGCATGAAGGCCTGCGACTGTGCCGCATCGCCCTGATGCACCAGATAGACATCGCACTGACTGCGTGTCAGCGTCTCACCGGACGCCTTCAGCAGCTCCAGCAAGCGCTCGACGCCCATGGCGAATCCGACCGCCGGCGTCGGCTTGCCGCCGAAAATCTCGACCAGCGGATCGTAACGACCACCGCCGCACACCGTGCCCTGAGCGCCGAGCTGATCGGTGATCCACTCGAACACCGTGCGATTGTAGTAATCCATGCCGCGCACCAGCCGCGGATTGATCTTGAACGGTACATTATTCGCGGACAGCAGCCGTTGTACGCCTTCAAAGTGCGCGCGCGATTCATCACCGAGATAGTCGAGCAGCTTCGGGGCGTTGTTCACCAGCTCCTGCATCGCCGGATTTTTCGTATCGAGTATACGCAGCGGATTACTGTGCAGGCGGCGCTTTGCCTCGGCATCAAGCAGGTCGCTATGCCCGTCAAAGTAAGCAATCAGATCGGCGCGATGGCGGTTACGCTCAGCAGCGTCGCCGATCGAATTGATTTCGAGCCGTATGTCGCTCAGTCCCAAGTCATCCCACAGGCGCTGGCACATCATGATCAGTTCGGCGTCGATGTCCGGACCCGAAAAGCCGATCGCTTCCGCACCCACCTGATGGAACTGCCGGTAACGACCGCGCTGCGGACGTTCATGACGAAACATCGGACCCGCGTACCATAGCCGCTTCGGGCTGTCGTAAGTGAGATTGTGTTCGAGGGCCGCGCGCACCACACCAGCGGTACACTCGGGGCGCAGCGTCAGCTGATCGCCATTCATGCCGTCAGTGAACGAGTACATCTCTTTCTCGACGATGTCAGTGACTTCGCCGAGGCCGCGCGCGAACAGCGCAGTCGGCTCGACGATTGGCGTACGGATCTGCTGGTAACCATAGCTGCGCAGTACTGACTGCACGGTGTTCTCGAACACTTCCCACAATGGCGCATCGTCGGGCAGGATGTCATTCATGCCCTTCACGCCAAGGATTTTTTCTTTTTTAGCTTCTGCCATAACGCGTCTTCACATAGTCCAGCACAATGGTCTGGAATTCTTCAGCGATTCGCTCGCCGCGCAGCGTGACAGTCTTCTGACCATCAACGAATACCGGCGCGGCCGGCGACTCACCAGTGCCCGGCAGGCTGATACCGATATTCGCGTGCTTTGATTCACCGGGGCCATTGACGATACAGCCCATCACCGCAACGTTCATTTCTTCAACGCCGGGATAACTGGTCTTCCAAGCCGGCATCTGCTCACGCAGATAGGTCTGGATCTGGTCTGCCAACTCCTGGAATACGGTGGAGGTGGTGCGACCGCATCCCGGACAGGCAATCACCATCGGCGTGAACTTGCGCAAGCCCATCGTCTGCAGAATTTCCTGCGCAACGATGACTTCTTTCGTACGGTCGCCGCCCGGCTCGGGTGTCAGCGATACGCGTATCGTGTCGCCGATACCCTCCTGCAGCAGTAATCCCATTGCTGCCGTCGATGCGACGATACCCTTGCTGCCCATGCCCGCTTCGGTCAGACCCAGATGCAGCGGGTAATCGCAGCGACGCGACAGCTCGCGATACACCGCAATCAGATCCTGTACACCGGAAACCTTGCAAGACAGCACAATGCGGTCACCCGGCATGCCCAGTTCTTCCGCACGCTGCGCATTCTCCAGCGCGGACGTAATCAGGGCTTCATACATTACGGCCTGCGCGCTCCAGGGCTCGGCACGGCCAGCGTTTTCATCCATGATGCGCGCCAGCAGTGTCTGATCGAGACTGCCCCAGTTCACACCGATACGCACCGGCTTGCCATACTGGTTGGCGACTTCAATCATCTGCGCGAACTGCGTATCACGCTTGGCACCCTGCCCCACGTTGCCGGGATTGATACGATACTTCGACAGCGCCTCCGCGCACGCCGGATACTGGGTCAGCAACAGATGACCGTTGTAATGAAAATCACCGACCAGCGGCACATCAACGCCCATCTTGTCCAGCTGATCGCGAATGTCCGGCACGGCTGCTGCTGCTTCCGGCGAATTGACAGTGATGCGAACCACTTCCGAGCCGGCACGAGCAAGCTCCTTCACCTGGATTGCGGTGCCGATCGCATCCGCGGTGTCGGTATTGGTCATACTTTGCACGACAACCGGCGCACCACCGCCGACTTTGACTTCGCGATCAAGATGACGGACCGTGACCTGACGAGTGATCTTGCGCTCGGCGGGACCGGATGCGATGGGCGAAGCAGACTTATCCATGGCAAGCTCCTTACTTGAGGCTGAGTTTGGCGACATTGTCGCGTGCCGCAGCCCGAAGATTGAGTGCATGCCCGCGAAGCGCGGCTTCGATGCCGGCTGCATTGCCGACCACGAGGACCACGGGCTCAGTAATTTCCACCAACTCGGTGGTTCCGGCCTTCATCAATTTCGATACCATCTTGCGCTCACCGTCGACCGCAATCACCTCGACCCAGGCATCCTGATTCGCGCGCAGCTGCAGCGCACTCTCGGGCGTCGGCGCCACTACAGGCGCGCTGGGCTCAACGGGCGACGCCACATCCGGAACTTTGGCGATGGCTGCATCGGTTGCGGCCACCGAAACGGCAGGCGTCAGCGCACTGATCGTATCGGCGACATCGATGTCAGGCAATGACATCCAATCGTTCCGCAAGGCGATGTAGGCCAGCGAGCTGACGAAGATCACAAGCACCGCGGCCAGCCCTGATAAACGGCGAGCTGCGCTGCGATGCCGTACCGGCGGTGAATAACGCCGGCCGCTGAAACCCGGTGATGGCAGCGGCCGGCGCGCGACGACAGAATCAACGGCAGGATCCTTGCGAGTCGCGACCAACGCGATCAGCGGCTCGGGATCGAGCTCCAGCAGCTTCGCATATGAACGAATGAATCCACGCACGGTCGCCATGCCGGGTAGTTGTGCGAAATCGTTTTCCTCGAGCGCGACAATCTGGCGCGATGCCAGCTTCAGACGCGATGACACCTCATCGACCGACAGCCGCATTTCCTCGCGACGTGCGGCCAGCAACTCACCCGGCAGCTGCGCCGGCAACTCGGGCTCGGGCTCTGGCGATAGCAACCCTGTCGTGCCACTTGCAGCATCCTCGATGCCGGCCATCACACGGGTTGGCTCCGCCGATGCATCGATGCCAGTCTCGATAGCCTGCACGGCCACATCCGGCGCCTGCAGCAGGTCCTGTTCGAGTACTGTCTGATTTTCTTTATCGCTCATTGACTTGGCCATGTTGATAGGCTTGCAGCTGCGGCGAGTCCGGGAATCGTCGCTGCCATTGCGAGGCCAGACTACGCTCGGCATCCTTGTCGCCGAGCTTGCGCTCGATGCGTATCGCCATCCAGTAATCGTCATTGCTTGCCTGACCGCTGGCGATCACGGGCAGCAGCTCGCGCCGTGCCTGCGTGACATCGCCGCGCTCGAACGCGATCTGCGCGAGCGGCAGACGCGCTGCGAGCAAGCCCGGTTCGGCCGTCAGCGCCTGCCGGAAATACTTTTCTGCGAGCGACTTGTCACCGAGCTTGACGCTGCAGAGTCCGGCATTCATGGCCGCATTCGCCGGCTTCGCATAGCGTCGGTTCGACAGCGCACGATCAAAATAAGGCAAGGCTTGCATCGGTTTCCCGCTCTCGCACAAGACCCAGCCCATATTGTTCTGCAGCCCCGGGTCTTCCGGCGCAATCTTCAGCGCACGCTGCATGCTCTGCAGAGCCTGTTGCGGCTCGTCGAGTTTCATCAGAGCCAACGCTCGCAGGCCGAGTACGTCAGCGCGGTCAGCGTCCGCGTTCAGTGCGAGATCCGCTTCATCCAACGCAATGTCGTACCTGCCCTCAGAAAAATACGCATTCGCAAGATCAAGGTGCGCGTCGGCCACCAGACGCTTATCGTCGACCGCACTGGCTGACGACATCGCCACCGAGAGAACCAATAGCGCCATCATTCGCATCACAAACAAGCTCATCCGGGAATCTCCACAATCCGGCCAAAATCTTTGCCGTATTTCTGCTGATAGGTTGTCATTTTCTGCATCCTCTCCTGCACGCGCGTGCGGTCCTGCACCTCGCCGGCCAACTGACCACAGGCCGCATCGATATCATCGCCACGCGTCTTGCGTATCGTGGTGATGATGCCGCCATCCATCAGCACCTGCGCAAAGGCTTTGATACGCGCATTATTCGAGCGCTTCAGGCCGGACTCAGGGAAAGGATTGAACGGAATCAGGTTAAATTTACAGGGCACTTCAGCCACCAGCGCAAGCAATTCGCGCGCATGCGCATCGCTGTCGTTCACACCATCGAGCATGCAGTACTCGAAGGTGATGAAGTCGCGCGGCGCATAGTCCAGATAGCGCTTGCACGCGGCGAGCAAATCCTTCAACGGATACTTGCGGTTCAGCGGCACCAGTTCGTCGCGCAGCGTGTCATTCGATGCGTGCAACGATACGGCGAGCGCAACAGCACAATCACCTGACAGCTTGTCCATCATCGGCACCACGCCACTGGTCGACAGCGTCACTCGGCGACGCGACAGACCATAAGCGTTATCGTCAAGCATCAGCCTCAGCGCGGCAACGGTAGGCTCGTAGTTCAACAGCGGCTCGCCCATACCCATCATCACGACGTTCGTGATCTGCCGCTCGCCCTTCGACCCCGGAGGAATACCCTTCGCGCGGCGCAGCGCGCCCTCGGCCATCCACAGCTGACCGATGATCTCGCCCACTGACAGATTGCGGGAAAATCCCTGTTTGCCGGTCGAGCAGAAGCGGCAATTGACGGCGCAGCCCGCCTGCGTGGAAACGCACAGCGTGCCGCGGTTCTCTTCGGGGATGAATACCGTCTCGACTGCGTTGCCGTTGCCGACATCCAGCAGCCATTTACGGGTACCGTCCGTCGAGGTGTGGTCGCTGATGACCGCCGGCGCAGCGATGGTCGCGTGGATTTTCAGTTTCTCGCGCAGTGACTTCGCGAGATCGGTCATCTGATCGAAATCGCCTTCACCGAACTGGTGTATCCAGCGTTGCAGTTGCTTGGCGCGAAAAGGCTTCTCGCCGAGTTCGCCGCACCAGCGGACAAGCTCGGCGGGTTCCAGATCCAGCAAGTTGGTCAGTGCCGCCATCTCGCGCCTCTGCATGCCTGTTGCGGCGGGAACGGAATCGGATAGCCTTCGCCACCTTCCGCCCCCGGACCCACCTGAAATTTACCCGCGTTTCCTGACGTCGGCTGATTAGCGCGAATAGACGTTCAGGCTAGGGAAGAAATAGCTGATTTCAACCTTGGCGGTCTCCGGAGCATCCGAGCCATGCACCGCATTCGCATCGATCGAGTCGGCGAAATCGGCGCGGATGGTGCCCTTGTCGGCTTTCTTCGGATCGGTCGCGCCCATCAGATCGCGGTTCTTCGCGATGGCGTTCTCGCCCTCGAGTGCCTGAACCATGACCGGTCCCGAGATCATGAAGTCGACCAGGTCCTTGAAGAACGGACGCTCGCGGTGCACCGCGTAAAAACCTTCAGCCTCGGCGCGCGACAGGTGCATCATGCGTGCAGCGATGATTTTCAGACCGGCGTTCTCGAAACGCGAGTAGATCTGGCCAATGACGTTTTTGGCGACTGCATCCGGTTTAATGATCGACAGGGTGCGCTCGATTGCCATCTAAAAAACTCCAATAAAATGAAAGGGTTAAGAATTTTGTTCCGAACTTCGGAGAGCCCGGGATTCTAGCATGAAAGCGCCTTCCGAGGGCTTGCCAGAAAGTGAACGCTTCGCACCGGCAAGCCAGGGACGCCGCTGGACGCTCGGCGCGGAAGTCGGGTAAATTAGCGAATTGACAGTCGTCGTCCACGCCGGCTGTTATCAATCAGAGAATGGAGGTCCCATGAACCAACCCCTACCAACCGAATACAGCGCCTACGGCGAATCGCTCGCGGTCCGCCATCGTGTGCTGCGCAACACCTACTGGCTGCTGGCACTGTCGATGCTGCCTACGGTACTGGGCGCATGGCTGGGCGTGCAGATGCACTTCTCGCTCTTCGCCGGCAGCCCGATGCTGGGCTTTATCGCCTTCCTCGCGATTGCTTTCGGCTTCTTCTACGGCATTCAGCGCACCAAGGACTCGGGCCTTGGCGTCGTGCTGCTGCTGGCCTTCACCTTCTTCATGGGCCTGATGCTGTCGCGCATGCTCGAGCAGATCCTGCACTTCTCGAATGGCGCGCAGCTGATCATGACCGCCTTCGGCGGCACGGGCCTGGTGTTTGCCACGATGGCATCGATCGCCACCACCAGCAAGCGTGACTTTTCGGGTCTGTCGAGCTGGCTGTTCGCCGGCGTGATCGTGCTGTTGCTGGCCGGCGTCGCGAACATCTTCCTGCAGATGCCGGCGCTGCAGATCGTGATCTCGCTGGTGGCGGTTGCGATTTTCTCGGCCTATATCCTGTTCGACGTGCAGCGTGTGCTGAACGGTGGCGAGACCAACTACATCACGGCAACGCTGGCGATCTATCTCGACCTGTACAACGTGTTCGTGAACCTGCTGGCATTGCTCGGCATTTTCGGCGGCGAGCGCGACTAAGTCACCCGTCTGTTCGAACAAGAACGCCGACCACTGGTCGGCGTTTTTTTATGGACTGAAACCAGGCTCAATGCAGCGCTCAAACGCGCTCAAACACCGCAATCGACTCCACATGCGCAGTATGCGGGAACATGTTGACCACGCCGGCCTTGCTGAGCTTGTAGCCGCCGACATTCACCAGCACGCCGGTATCGCGCGCCAGCGTCGCTGGATTACACGATACATAGACAATACGCTCAGGCTGCAATGAGGGATCGACTTCCCTCGCCTCTGCGATTGCCTTACAGACCTCCATCGCGCCTTCGCGCGGCGGATCAATCAGCATGCGGTCGAAACGACCGAGCGTCCTCAAGTCGTCCAGCGTGAACTCGAATAGATTGCGGTTATGGAAGCTGGTTTTCTTCTCCAGTCCGTTGAGCGCGGCATTCTGCAGCGAGCGCTCGGTCAATGCGGGGCTGCCCTCGATGCCTACCACTTCTCTCGCCTGCGTCGCCAGCGGCAGCGTGAAATTGCCCAAGCCGCAGAACAGATCGGCCACGCGGTCGCCCGGCTGCACCTGCAACAGCTTCAGCGCGCGCGACACCAGCACGCGGTTGATCTGGTGGTTCACCTGCGTGAAGTCGGTCGGCTTGAACGGCATCGCCACACCAAACTCCGGCAGCAGGTATTGCAGTGCCCGCTTATTCGGATACCACGGCGCAGCGGTATCCGGTCCCTTGGTCTGCAGCCAGAATTCGATGTCCCACTCATCGGCGAAGGCTTTCAGCGTCACTTCGTCATTGGCTGACAGCGGCTCCATGATGCGAAGCACCAGCACGATCACTTGCCCGCCTTCATGCTCGCCGACCGCGAGTTCTATCTGCGGCAGCCGCTCGCGGATCGACAGCGATGCCACCAGCGCACGCATCGGTACCAGCATGTCGGATACTTGTTTCGGCAGGATCTGGCAGCTCTTCATGTCGGCGATGTAGCTCGACTTCTTTTCATGGAAACCGATCAGCACGCCGCCTTTTTTCTCGACATAGCGTACTGACATGCGCGCACGGTAGCGATAGTTCCAGTCCGGTCCCTGAATGGGCCGCATCACGTTCTCCGGAGCCACGCGGCCGATATGGTGCAGGTTATCTTCCAGCACGCGCTGCTTGATCGCGACCTGCGCCGGCGGATTCAGGTGCTGCATCGCGCAGCCGCCGCACAGGCCGAAGAACTCGCACTTGGGCTTTGTGCGCAAGGTCGATTCTGTCAGCAGCTCGGTCATGTCGGCTGCTTCCCACTTCGGCTTGCGGCGATAGGACTTGAATCGCACGCGCTCGCCCGGCAGCGCGCCTTCGACAAAGATCACCTTGCCGGGTGTGCCGTCGTCATTCGGCAGATGGCCGACGCCACGCGCCTCCATGTCGAGCGACTCGATGTCGAGTATCGGGGAATTATTCATTGGGAACGGGGTTGGTACGATGCCAAACCCAAGATTTTACCGTTTTGGTGGGTATCGCTGCGCTCAACCCACCCTATAGCGCTCGGGGTAGATCATAGGGTGGGTCGAGCGCAGCGATACCCACCAAAATCATGAGTCACTCCCACAGCGCCAGATACTCGCGCCAGTGCTTCGCCTCGAGCTTCTGCAATGACGAACGTACCAGCTCGATCTCCGCGTCATACGCGGCACGCGTCAGCTGTCCGCGCATCAGCTGGTAACGGCAGTAGACCAGATAGGTATTGACGACATCGGTCTCGCAGTAATCGCGGATCTCCTGCAGCCGTCCTTCCTGGTACAGCGTCCATACCTGTGAACCGTCGACACCCATCTTGCCGGGGAAGCCGCATAGTTTCGCAAGATCGTCGAGCGGCGCATTCGCGCGACCGGTATACATCGCCAGATGATCCATCAGGTCCAGATGGCGCGTGTGATAGCGCGACAAATAGTTGTTCCACTTGAAATCACGGTCATCGTCGCCGTTTTCCCAGAAGCGCGACGCGGTGATACCGTACACCAGCGCCCGATAGTTCAGCACCGGCAGATCGAATCCGCCACCGTTCCAGGACACCAGCTGCGGCGTGTAGCGGTCAATCACACGATAGAAATCCTGGACCAGCTTCGCCTCACCGTCATCGAGCGCGCCCAGTGATTTCACGCGGAAGCCTTCATCATCGCGAAAAACACAGGAAATCGCAGCAACGCGATGCAGATGATGCTGCAGGAAATCGGATCCGGTCTTCTCGCGTCTGGCGGCAAATGCCTGTTGGGCGACCTCGGCGTCGGGCACCTCGGAAGCGATACTGTTCAGAGTTCGCAGGCCCGCCACATCAGGAATGGTTTCGATATCAAAGACAAGTACAGGATTCAAAGCATTGCATCTTTCCCGACGCCCCGCGCCGTCATCGCCCGCTTCAGGCGGACCAGTCCTTCTTGTTGTATCTGCCGCACGCGCTCGCGCGTGACCCCCATTTCTTCCGCCAGCTCCTCGAGCGTCGCCGGCGTGCCATGGTCAAGTCCGAAGCGGCGCAGAATCACCATGCGCTGCTTGATTGGTATCGTGTCAATCCAGCGCCGCAGCAGGTTCACCGTTTCCTGCTGCTCGGCCCGGGTATCAGGGCCGTCGCCGTCCGCATCACTCAGCAAGTCTATCAGGGTCGAATTTGGATCGCCGTCGATCGGGGTATCAAGCGAGCACACATGGTCGGCCATACCGAGGATCTCGCGGACCTCGTCGATGCTGCGTTCGACCAGATGCGCAATATCCTCCAGACGCGCATCCCGCGGTCCCGTCATGCGAGCCTCAAGATGGTATTTCGCGCGCAGCACCAGATTCAGCTCGCGGATACGGTGCACGGGCAGCCTGATCGTGCGTCCCTGATTCATGATCGCGCGCTCGATGCTTTGTCGTATCCACCAGGTCGCATAGGTCGAGAAGCGGAAGCCACGCTCCGGTTCGAACTTGCCGATCGCGTGCATCAGGCCAAGATTGCCCTCTTCAATCAGGTCCAGCAGCACCACGCCACGGTTCACGTAATGCTTCGCAATCGACACCACCAGTCTCAGGTTGTGCTCGATCATCACCTGTCGCGCGTCAAAGTTGCCCTGCTGCGCAAGGCTTGCGTAATGCAATTCCTGCTCGGGGTTCAGCAAGGGCCGAGTGCCGATGCGATTCAGATAGTGCTGGGTGGTGTCGGTGGCCAGTTCAGACTGGAGCAGCGCCCGAAAATCATCGATGCGCGCGCTGGCTGCGGCCAGTTCTTCAACAGCTTCGGCTTCCGTTAAAGGAAAACCTTCGTCCTGTTCGTCGGCAGCCGACGCATCGGGATCGTCGGACTTGCGGTTCATTCAGCGACTCGGCAAATAAGTGATGGGGTCGACAGGTTTACCGAGCTGGCGTATCTCGAAATGCAGCCGCACGGATTCAGCATCGGAATCACCCATCTCGGCGATGCGTTGCCCCCTGGTGACGGTTTGACCCTCCTTCACCAGGATGGTTTTGTTATGGGCGTAGGCGGACACCACGCCCTCCTTGTGATCGACGATCACCAGATTGCCATAGCCGCGCATGCTGTTAGCGTACAGCACGGTGCCATCGCCGACCGCCATGACCGGCTGTCCCGCCTGTCCGGCGATGTCGATGCCCTTGCGCGTCGCATCAAAGCCGCGCAGCAGCTTGCCCTCGGTCGGCCAAATGAACCGTCCGGCAGTCGGCGCTTCGGACGGCTTGCGCGCGTCATCGAGTGAACGGGCCGGATCGACGCGCTGCAGCTCACTCCAGATCTGGTCGGTATAGGCGACCTTGCGACCCAGCGGTCCGGTCTTGAGTCCGCCGACTGCGCGCGGCTGCGCCGGCTCGGGCGCCTGCGCAGCTGACTGAGCTGGCTCCAGCGTGCGCATCTCCATACCGGTGTCCGTCGGCACACTCGCGACACTGCCCTCTTCCGGCGGCAATACGCGCAGCTGCTGACCGACCTTAATGTCGTTCGGATTCGACAGCCGGTTCCAGTCGGTAATGTCGCGTGACGACAGCTTGAATTGCTGCGCGATCCGGTTCAGCGTATCGCCGCGCCTGACCGTGTAATAGCCCGGCGGATCCGGTTGTGGCGTCGGCTGCGCGCTGCGCTTGTTGTCGCGGACAGCGGTACGGTCATCGATCGGTGCGCGGGCCGGCATCTCGGCGCAGCCATGCAACAGGCACACTAGTAACAGCGCAAGTCGGACGGTCGTTGTTTTCATGATTTCTTGCAGCATACGGTACGGTCTCAGCCGAAGGTGCCCGGTCTCAGCGGCACGAAATGGCAAGGCTCGAGCATGTCGGCCATCCATTCGTTGCGCTTGGTACGGATGACCAGCTTCAGCCTTTGCTCCTTGGTGCCGACCGGCGCCACCAGGCGCCCGCCTATCGTCATCTGGTCCAGCAGCGCCTGCGGCACATCCAGGCCGGCCGCCGCGAGAATGATGCCATCGAATGGCCCGCACTGGGGCAGGCCCAACATACCATCCCCATAGTGCAGACGGAGGTTAGGTATGCGCAACGGCCGCAGGTTGTTACGCGCCAGTTCATGCAGCGGACGGATACGTTCGATCGAGTACGCCTCCTCGGCAACCTCGGCCAGCACCGCTGCCTGATAGCCGCAGCCGGTACCGATTTCCAGTACACGCTTGAGTTTGCCTTCGACGCCCTCACGCATCACCTCGATCATGCGCGCGACGATATAAGGCTGGGAAATGGTCTGGTGGTAACCGATCGGCAGCGACGCATCGATATACGCTTGCGTGGCCAGTCCGGGTTCCAGAAAGTAGTGCCGCGGAACGGTACCCATGGCGGCCAGAACCATCGGGTCATTCACGCCCTGCTGCTCGATACGCTGCACCATGGCCCGGCGCACTGCTTCGGAGACCAGCGGCATGTTCGCCATCTTGTCGACCGGTGGCGACGGCCGCTTCATTTCGGGGGCCTTGCCGTGAATGACATAGGGCTTGGCGGGCGGCGGCGTGGCCGCAAGGCTGGCGGCATTCCGCGTGGCGGTCTGTGGGCTGTTCTGCGCGTGCGAAAGGCCGGCCGGTTTGTTGCGTCCGGCCATACCGGTGACGAAATCCAGCGTCAGCGGAAATCGCTTCTTTGGTTGGCCTTTGCCCTCGCTCATCCCAGGATCTGCCTCAGTTGTTCGAGCTGCGCGTTATGAGTCAGGTCGACCTGCAGCGGAGTCACCGACACCCAGCCCTGCTCGGTCGCATGGAAGTCCGTGCCTGCTCCTGCTTCTCTGGCTTTACCGGCCGGGCCGATCCAGAAAATCTCATTGCCATGCGGGTCCTGGCTGCGAATCACCGGCTCCGACTCGTGGCGTTTGCCTAAGCGTGTGGCCACCACCCGGGTCAGCGCCGCATACGGGCGGTTCGGGATGTTCACATTCAGCAGGAAGGGACGATGCAAGCCATCGAGCTGGCGCATCACAATGTCTTTCGCCAGACGCGCGGCCGCATCCAGCTCAGCCCAGCCGTGCTCGACTTGAGAAAACGCGATAGCCGGAATGCCGAAAAGGAAACCTTCGGTCGCGGCGGCGACGGTGCCTGAATACAGCGTGTCGTCACCCATGTTCTGGCCCTGATTGATACCGGACACCACGAGGTCAGGACGCTCGTCCAGCATGCCGGTCAGTGCGATGTGCACACAGTCGCTCGGTGTGCCATTGATGGAGTAGTAGCCCTTGTCGGACTTCATCACGCGCAGCGGTCGATCGAGCGTCAGTGAATTCGATGAGCCGGAACGATTGCTGTCTGGCGCGACCACGACGATGTCGGCGATCGCCGACAGCTGGTCTGCGAGCGCATTGATGCCCGGGGCGAGGTAGCCGTCGTCGTTGCTGATTAAGATTTTCATCGCGCCGATTTTACCTGAACGCAGAGTCAGCAAGGCGGCGCTTTGACTCCGCTCAACGCTGTTCGTTCATCAGGAAATTCTGCACGGTAGCGAACTCTCGCGTACGCGAAAACGGCGGCAAACTTTGCCAGATGCGGCGGCCATAAGGCTTTGCGATCAGGCGCGGGTCGCAAATCATCAGCACTCCGCGATCCGTCTCGTCGCGGATCAGTCGGCCCGCGCCCTGCTTCAGGTTGATGATGGCTTCAGGCAGCTGATGATGCATGAAACCGCTGAGCCCGCGTTTTTCCATGTCGGCGATGCGCGCTGCCAACACCGGATCATCCGGCGGCGCGAAGGGCAGCTTGTCGATAATGACGACCGACAGCGCATCACCGCGCACGTCCACACCCTCCCAGAAGCTCTGGCTGCCGACCAGTACCGCATTGCCGGCCGCGCGGAACTGGTCGAGCAGCTCGGTACGGCCGAGCTCGCCCTGTACCAGCAGCGGCCAGGGCAGCTGGCGACGGTCGAATTCCTCGCGCAGCCGCTCGGCCGCGCGTTTGACCGCACGCAGCGTCGTGCACAGCAGAAAAGCGCGACCGCCGGAGGCCTCGATCACCGGCAGCGCCGCATCGACGACCGCATCGGTATAGCCGATCGAATTCGGCTCGGGCAAATGGTTCGGCACGTATAGCAGGGACTGCTTCGCGTAATCGAAAGGGCTGGGCCAGGTCTTCGCCGGCGCTTGCTGCAAACCCATCTGCGCGCTGTAGTGCGTGAAATCATTTTTCACTGCGAGGGTCGCCGACGTGAAGATCCACGCCCGCGGCGACCCCTCACGTTGCTTGGTGAAGATAGGCGCAATCGATAAGGGCGTCTGATGCAGCTGCAGCGACTGCGAGAAGGCTTCCACCCACAGCACCTTCGCCGCGCGCTCATCAGGATCCGCCGGTAAAACCCAGCCATCAAGCCGCAGCGCCAGCTCGACGGCACGTACACGGCACTGCTCTATCGTTTCCGCGCGCTCGGCCTGCCCGGCCAGTATCTCAGTCAGATTCGCCAGCATCGCCTTCAGGTGCGCGAGCGCAGGAAAGAACGGACTGCTCTCCGCGATCTGCTGATACGCGAGCTTCACGCCTTCGACCGGAAATGCCAGACGCAAATCGCGCACCGCTTTCTCAACCGTGGACACCAGCGCGCCCCAGTCCGCGCCATCGCGCGCATGCGCGAGCCCTTCGGCCAGTACGTCGCGGCACAGCTCCATCAACTGCGAGGTTGATACGGTTTCACCAAAGAACAGCGTGGCCGTGTCAGGCAGCTGGTGCGCCTCGTCGAAGATCACGGTGTTAGCCGCCGGTAGCAACTCGGCGACGCCGGTATCCTTCAGCGCGAGATCGGCGAAGAACAGATGGTGATTCACGACCACGACATCGGCCTGCTGCGCCTCCTTGCGTGCCTTCATCACGAAACAGTCCTGATAGTATTTGCACTCGGCTCCAGCGCAGTTGTCCCGGGTGGAGGTCACAAGATTCCACACCGACGCGCTCTCCGGTACGCGTGACAACTCAGCCTTGTCGCCGCTGCCGGTGGTCTTGATGAACCGACCGATCTCGCGCAGATAGCCGACATCTTCGCGCGCAGTCAGCCGCCCGTTCTGCAGCGTGCGCTCAAGGTGAAAATGGCAGACATAGTTCGCCCGGCCCTTCAGCAGCGCGACCGAGACCGGCGCGTTCAGCGCATTACGCACCGTCGGTATGTCGCGCAGGAATAACTGGTCCTGCAGGTTCTTGGTGCCGGTCGACACAATCACCTTGCCTCCCCACAGCAACGCGGGCACCAGATACGCGAAGGTCTTGCCGGTACCGGTGCCGGCCTCGGCGAGTAGCGTGTCCTGCGTGGCGATGGCCTGCGCGACCGCGCGCGCCATATCGGTCTGGGACTGCCGAGGACGATAGCCGGCAATGCCGGCGGCAAGCCGGCCATCGGCAGCAAACAGCTGGCCGATCTCGGCATCATGGATGCCAGCGTTGTCTGGGAGTGCGGGAGCGTTGGTCAAGGAAGCGGGCATCAGGCCGGAATATCCGGCACCATCTGCATCTTCAGGCGCAGGATCCGGTCCTTCAGTTGCAGCTTGTATTTTTTCATGCGCTTGAGCAGCAGGTCATTGCGATTCGGCGCGTTGTCCAGTCGGTCGATCGCCTCGTCCAGATCGCGATGCTCGATCTCGAGTTCGATCAGCCGGGCGCGAACCCGTTCAGCGTCGGGCGTCATCGGTATCCGTCGCGCCTTCCGAGGGTTCCGGTTCGCGCGCGGATCCGGTGATGGAAATCGCTTTCGCACGCTGCTCCGCGGCCCGCTGCTCACGCCCGGCAATGGCACGTTCGCGCTCGGCCGCCTTTTCCTTGCGTAGCAGCGCATTGGCCTCGACCTCAATGCGTCTAACCACTTTCATGGCCTTACGATCGCGTTCGCGCACCTCATTCAGGCAAGCCGACATGAGGAAGCGATCATGGCATTCAGCCGTCTCACGCAAGGTGCGGTTCGCAATATCCGCACGTACCGCGGGCGATTTTTTCAGCGCTGCGTTCGCCTGCTCCACCGTGGTGATGGACTGCGGCGGGAACTCCTCCGCCAGCACCTGCTCCGGCTCCTGCGCGCCGGCAGACGCAGTCAGCCCCAACACCATCAGTGCGGACAACAGACCCGGCTTGATACGACTCAGCTTGATGCGGTTCAGATTCATCTTTCCGGCTTTACTCACGCAAGCGACTTGGCGGATGCCCGACGCTCGCTCTCCTTGTACTCACGCGACTGCATCTCGATGATACGGGATGCAGTCCGGTGGAATTCATTCGCCAGCGTGCCCTCGGTATACAGCTGATCCGGCGCCACCGCCGCCGACATCAGCAGCTTGACCCGATGGTCATACAGCACATCGATCAGCCAGGTGAAGCGACGCGCCTCGGACGCCATCTCGGCGGACATCTTCGGCACATTCGACAAGATCACCGTGTGAAAGCGGTTCGCGATCTCGAGATAATCATTCTGCGAGCGCGGACCGCCACACAGCGTAGAAAAATCGAACCAGACGACACCACCCGCCCGGCGCACGCAGCGAATATCTCGTGATTCTATCCTGATCTTCGGATCGCCTTCCGTGGTCTCGGCAATATCAAGAAACGCCCGCAGCAAGGCGCGATCCGATTCCGTTCCGGGCGGTATGTGATAAGCAGAAACCTGCTCCATGACACGTTTTCGGTAATCTGTGCCGCCGTCCACATTGAGCACATCCAGCCTGTCTTTCAGCAACGCAATCGCGGGCAACATCCGGTCGCGATGCAGGCCATCGGGATACAGCCCGTCAGGCGCATAGTTCGATGTCATCACGAAGGACACGCCCTGATCAAACAAGGCCTGTAGCAAATGATAGAGGATCATCGCATCGGCAATGTCGGAGACATGGAATTCATCGAAGCAAATCAGGCGATAACGGCGCGCGATTTTTTTCGCGACGATGAGCAAGGGATCCTCGACATCCTTCTGCTCATCCAGCGCCCTGTGCACGCCGCGCATGAATTCATGGAAATGCACGCGCGTCTTGCGCACTACCGGTACCACGGCGTAAAAGCTGTCCATCAGGAAGGACTTGCCGCGACCCACGCCACCCCACAGATACACGCCGCGCGGCACATCCGGATGCCGCAGCAGCTTGGTCAGTTTCGTCGAGCGCTTGGCCCGGTAGACCAGCCATTCGTCAAACGATTGCTGCAAGCGCCCGACGGCCGCCAGCTGAGCGGGATCGGAGTGATAGCCACGAGAGGCCAGCGTCTGTTCGTAAACCTCGATGACATTCATGGCTTCGCGGCCGACGGCGTCATTTCCACCACGATGCTCGCCGGATAGCGGCCACCTGCGGGTACGATCGGAAATCCGAAACCGAGCGCCATGCCACCACCGCTATAACCACCAAAACCACCCCCGACACCGACGCTGACGCGGGTGCCACCGAGACCAGCGGCCGCCGGCGCTCGGATAATCACTTCGGAGGAGCGGTAGCCCGTGAGATGACAGACGACATGCAGATCGCCGTTTGGCGTGCCCACATTGACTGTAACGGGTGTCTGCACCGACCAGCTGCCCGACAAGGTGCGCGCCGTGCAGTCAGCGCCCGGCAGCGGCTTGCCCTGCGAGATCGTTTCAAGGTCAATCAGGCCCTCAGGCCGCTTCGGCTGGTTGGCGCAGCCGGCGACGAGGGTCAAAGATGCAAGCAGAGCGGCAAGTTGCCACGAATGGTTCATCGATGGCTCCTTGTCGCCCGTTTTCCTGCTGCAGCAGCGTCAGAAATTCAGCGCGCGCTTGTCGACCGCCAGCGCGGCTTCTTTCGTCGCTTCCGACAGCGATGGATGGGCATGACAGATACGTGCAATATCTTCCGACGACGCACGGAACTCCATCGCCACCACCGCCTCCGCAATCAATTCAGAGGCCATCGGGCCGATGATGTGCACGCCCAGAATTTCATCGGTCTTCGCATCGGCAAGGAATTTCACCATGCCATTGGTATCCCCGAGCGCCCGTGCGCGACCATTCGCGAGAAACGGAAACGTACCGGCCTTGTAAGCGACACCATCGGCCTTCAGCTGCTGCTCAGTCCGGCCGACCCAGGCGATTTCCGGTGAGGTGTAGATCACCCACGGAATCGTGTTGAAGTTCACGTGACCATGCTGGCCGGCGATACGCTCGGCCACTGCCACACCCTCTTCCTCAGCCTTATGCGCGAGCATCGGGCCACGCACGACATCACCGACCGCCCAGACATTGGGCAAGCTGGTTTTGCAGTCAGCATCCACCACCACAAAGCCGCGCTCATCAAGCTTCAGGCCAACCGTTTCGGTGTTCAGTCCATTGGTATTCGGCACTCGGCCGATCGAAATAATCAGCTTGTCGAACACTGCCTTGTGTTCGGCACCCTGGCCATCCGCGTATTGCACGGTGACGTCGTTCTTACCCGTCTTGATCGACGCGATTTTCACGCCCAGCGACATCGACAGGCCCTGCTTCGCAAACAGCTTGTGCGCTTCTTTCGCGATCTGCTCATCGACTGCGCCCAGGAAAGTCGGCAGCGCCTCAAGCACCGTCACTTCCGCGCCGAGGCGTCGCCAGACACTGCCCATCTCGAGGCCGATCACACCGGCGCCGATCACGCCGAGCCTCTTCGGCACGGTGTCGATGTTCAGCGCGCCGGTATTCGACAGAATCAACTTCTCGTCGAACTCGGCACCCGGCAGCACGCGCGGGTTGGAGCCGGTCGCGACAATGATGTGCTTGCCGGTCAGCGTGTCTTGGGTCGTGCCAGTGACGGCAATCTCGTAACCATCAGCGCCACCTTTCACGAACGCGCCGCGTCCGTGGAAGAACGTGACCTTGTTCTTCTTGAACAGGTAGAGGATGCCGTCATTGTTCTGCTTGACCACCGTATCCTTGCGGGACAGCATCTGGCCCACATTCATCTTCAGGCCCTTGAGCTCGATGCCATGGTCGGCGAAGGCGTGACCGGCATGCTCGAAGTGCTCCGACGACTGCAGCAGTGCCTTCGACGGAATGCAGCCGACGTTGGTGCAGGTACCGCCGGGTGCCGGGCCGCCTTGGTCGTTCTTCCAGTCGTCGATGCAGGCGGTTGAAAAGCCCAACTGCGCAGCGCGAATCGCCGCAATGTAGCCACCCGGGCCGCCACCGATGACGATGACGTCAAATTGTTTGGACATGGCGGCTCCTTACAAGTCGAGCAGCAGGCGCGCCGGATCTTCCAGCGCTTCCTTCATCGCGACCAGACCGAGCACCGCTTCGCGGCCATCGATGATGCGATGGTCATAGGACATCGCCAGATAGTTCATCGGACGAATCACGATCTGGCCGTTCTCGACCACCGCGCGCTCCTTGGTCGCGTGCACGCCAAGAATCGCCGACTGCGGCGGATTGATGATCGGGGTCGACAGCATCGAGCCGAACACACCACCATTCGAGATCGAGAAGGTACCGCCGGTCAGTTCGTCCAGCGTCAGCTTGCCATCCTTTGCCTTCGCACCGAATTCACCGATTTTTTTCTCAATATCAGCGATCGACATCTGGTCGACATTACGCAGAATCGGCACCACCAGACCGCGCGGTGAACCGACGGCGATACCGATGTCGAAGTAGCCGTGGTAAACGATGTCATTACCGTCGACCGACGCATTCAGGATCGGGTATTTCTTCAGCGCGGCCACGGCGGCTTTGACGAAGAAGGACATGAAGCCCATCTTCACGCCATGTTCTTTCTCGAACTTGTCTTTGTACTTGTTGCGCAGGTCCATGACCGGCTGCATGTTGACCTCGTTAAAGGTCGTCAGGATCGCGTTGGTTGCCTGCGATTCGAGCAGACGTTCGGCCACACGCGCGCGCAGCCGGCTCATCGGCACGCGCTGCTCCGGACGGTCGCCGAGGTCGATGCTGACCGGTACCGGTACTGCCGGCAGCGACGGACGCGCGGCTGCGGGAGCTGCTGCGGCCGGCTTCGGCTGCGACAGCGCATTGATCACATCGCCCTTGGTCACGCGACCATCCTTGCCGGTGCCGGCAACGGATGATGCACTCATGCTGTTCTCAGCCAGCATCTTTGCTGCGGCCGGCATGGCGATGGCACCGCCGGATGCGGCAGCGGCAGGCGCTGCTACGGGTACTGCTGCGGGTGCTGCTGCCGGCACTGCCGCCGGAGCCGGAGCCGGCGCTGCGGCGGCAGGTGCACCTGCCGATGCCGTCGCTTCGGTATCGATCTTCGCAATCACCTCACCGGCGACGACCGTGCTGCCATCCGGCTTGAGGATCTCCACTATCACGCCCTGCGCCGGCGCGGGCAGTTCGAGAACCACTTTGTCGGTTTCGATATCGATCAGATTTTCGTCGCGGGCCACAGCCTCGCCGACTTTTTTATGCCACTGCAGGAGCGTCGCTTCAGCGACTGATTCCGACAGCTGAGGTACCTGGACTTCAAGAATTGCCATCACATTCTCCGTTTCGGGTTTTGTCGTGCAGGGCGCCGGCTTCCAGCGCCCTGCCGGGTCATTATTTGGTCAGGACGAAGCCTTTGAGCTTCGAGAACGCGGTATCGATCAAGGCCTTCTGCTGTGCATAGTGCTTGTCGTAGTAACCGACAGCCGGTGATGCAGATGCAGGGCGTCCCGCATAGGCCAGCTTCTGGCCATCTGCGAGGTTTTCGAAAATGTTGTGCTGAATCTGGAACCAAGCTCCCTGATTCTGCGGCTCGTCCTGCGCCCAGACCAGTTCACTGAAGTTCGGGAATTTCGCCAACTCGGTGGCGAACGCCTTGTGCGGGAACGGATACAGCTGCTCGACGCGAATAATCGCAATATCGTTCGCATCGCGCTCCTTGCGCGCATTGACGAGGTCGAAATACACCTTGCCTGAGCACGCAACCACCCGCTTGACTTTCTTCGCATCGATCTTTGCATCGACCTCGCCGATCACGGTCTGGAACGAACCCTTGACCAGATCGGACAAGGGCGAACCCGCGTCCTTGTTACGCAGCAGCGACTTCGGCGTGAAGATCACCAGCGGCTTGCGGAACAGACGGATCATCTGACGGCGCAGCAGATGGAAAATCTGCGCAGCGGTCGTCGGCTGTACCACCTGCATGTTGTTATCGGCGGATAACTGCAGGAAGCGTTCAACGCGTGCCGATGAGTGCTCCGGGCCTTGTCCTTCATAGCCATGCGGCAGCATCATCACCAGACCCGAGGCGCGACCCCACTTCACTTCGCCGGAGCTGATGAACTGGTCGATCACCACCTGCGCGCCGTTGACGAAGTCACCGAACTGCGCTTCCCAGATCGTCAGCGTATTCGGCTCTGCCGTCGAATAACCGTATTCGAAAGCGAGCACCGCCTCTTCCGACAGCACCGAGTCGATCACGGTGAACGGCGCCTGCTGCTCGGACACATGCTGCAGCGGAATATAGGTGCCTGCATCCCACTTCTCGCGGTTCTGGTCATGCAGCACCGAGTGACGGTGCGTGAAAGTACCGCGACCGGCATCCTGACCGGTGATGCGCACTGCGTAGCCGGACGACACCAGCGACGCGAAAGCGAGATGCTCGCCCATGCCCCAGTCGAGGTTCATCTCGCCACGGCCCATTGCAGCGCGATCGGCCAGCACTTTTTCCACCAGCGGGTGTGGCTTGAATTTGTCCGGCACCGTGGTGAGCCGCTCGGACAAACGCTTCAACTCAGCCGCCGGCACCGCGGTATCAGCCGCATCGGTCCACTTGCGGTTCAGGAAAGGCAGCCAGTCGACGGCATACTTGTTCTTGAAGTTCGAAATGACCGGATCAATCGTATGGCGACCCGCATCCATCGCGTCGCGGAACTCCGTCACCATCTGGTCGCCGCCGTCAGCCGGGATCGTGCCCTGGGTCGCGAGCTTTTCCGCGTACAGCTTGCGCGTGCCGGGATGCTGGCCGATCTTCTTGTACATCAGCGGCTGCGTCAGCGCCGGCGTATCCTGCTCGTTGTGGCCGAGTTTGCGGAAGCAGACGATGTCCACCACGATATCCTTCTGGAACTGCATACGGAAATCCAGCGCGATCTGCGTAGCGAATACCACCGCTTCCGGATCGTCGCCGTTTACATGCAGCACCGGCGCTTCGATCATCTTGACCACGTCGGAGCAGTATAGAGTCGAGCGCGTGTCGCGCGGATCCGAGGTCGTGAAACCGATCTGGTTGTTGATCACGATGTGCACCGTTCCGCCCGTGCCGTAGCCGCGGGTCTGCGCCAGGTTCAGTGTCTCCATCACGACGCCCTGACCGGCGAAAGCGGCATCGCCGTGCACGAGTACCGGCAGCACCTGCTTGCCCTCTTTGTCGCCACGGCGGTCCATGCGCGCCTTCGACGAACCTTCGACCACCGGGTTCACGATCTCAAGGTGAGACGGGTTGAACGCGAGCGACAGGTGAACCGGGCCACCCGGCGTGCTGATGTCGGACGAGAAGCCCTGGTGATATTTCACGTCACCAGCCGGCAAATCATCACCGTGCTTGCCCTCGAACTCGGCGAACAATTCCTGAGGCATCTTGCCAAGAATGTTCACCAGCACGTTCAGTCGGCCACGATGCGCCATACCGATCACGATTTCCTGCACGCCCTGTTCGCCGGCGCGCTGGATCACTTCATCGAGCGACGCGATGAAGCTCTCCCCGCCCTCCAGCGAGAAGCGCTTCTGGCCAACGTATTTCGTGTGCAGATAGCGTTCGAGGCCCTCGGCGGCGGTCAGGCGCTCGAGAATGTGTTTCTTCTGGTCGCGTGTGAAATTACCGGTGGCTCGGGTCGACTCCAATCTTTCCTGCATCCAGCGCTTCTGCGTCGGGTCGGTGATGTACTGGAACTCAGCGCCAATCGATCGGCAGTAAGTATCGCGCAGTGCCTGCAGCAGGTCGCGCAGTGTCGCGGTCTCGGGGCCGAAATAGGTATTGCTGATGTTGAACACGGTGTCGTGGTCGGCATCAGTGAAGCCGTAGAACGACGGTTCGAGTTCGGGAATGTTCGGGCGCTCCTGACGTTGCAGCGGGTCGAGGTTGGCCCACTGCGTGCCGAGGAAGCGGTAAGCCGCGATGAGCTGGGTGACGGCGACGCGCTTTCGGCCCATCTCGGCGTCAGCCGAGGCGGTCACCGTGCGGATCGGGCCCTGCTTCGCGCGCTCAGCGAAGGAGGCAATCACGTTCGCGTGCGGTACGTCCGGACGATCAGAGCCATCGACCGCAGGCACGTGCTGCATCGCGTCGAAATACGAGCGCCAGTTGTCAGGGACGGAGCCGGGATTGAGGAGGTAGGCCTCGTACAGTTCTTCCACGTACGGGGCATTACCTCCAAACAAATAGGAGTTGGAGAAGTGCTGCTGCATCATCGCTGCTCACCTTTCTTCGCGTTTCGCGAAGCATTAGCGGGTTTATCAACCTTCCGCGACACGGCCACACCGGTTAGCGGATTGCAAATCATTGCGGGAAGGGCTGGATTCAGACCGGCTCGCACGCTCATCTTGCGTGCGAGCGAACCGGAAGGTTAACACAACAGCTATTGAAAACAGCAGGAAATCGTAGTGCTTATTTTTATTTTAGAAATAAAAAGACCGCCGGCAGGCCAAGCTTCGACAGCCTCGCAGCTCGCCATTCAGCACCCTGACTCATGCTGAAGATTCATGGACCGGTAACGTTGTAATGCTTCGTTCAATCCGAGCGTCGCCCACCACTTCCAGTCCTGATTCATGGATTCGACGAAGGCGGGGATGGCATGCGGGTAAGCCTTGGCAATCAGTACGACCAGACGCTCAGGCCATTGCGGACCGGTTTCCGGATCAACTTCCGGTTGCCACCTGCTCCAGCAGCCGAATAACTTGCCAGCAAACGCTCCGTCTAGACGACCGATACCGTGAATAAGCTGCATCTGATGCAAACCGTATCTGGCATAGTTATCCAACCCCCAGCGCTCCAGTTTGACATCCGAAAACAGAGTCAGGAATCGCCGCAGCATCCTCTTGAACAAGCGGTATTTCCATTGGTCCGGCCATATTTTCGCGACTCCAATTCCGTGCGCCATGACAACAGCAAAGGAATTTCGGTCAAGCTTGCCCGCTTCCCTCACTACCCGGATGGCATCTCTCACGTCGGATGCCATGGTCGCCGCTGACAATAATACGCAGAGCATGCTTGGCTTGTCTTCCGGATGCAGCTTGCGTAGTTCAGCCAGTACCTGCTTGAAGTTGACGCTGGAAGAAAGCCAATCCCGCCAACCGGAACCCAGATCGATGATTGCCCTGTCCGTTAAAGGAATCGCCCGCAGACAATCAACAAAAATATCAGCCGTTGCCGGAAACACCTTGCCGTTCACCCAAAAATCGGTAACGTCGAGCAGAAGGCGGGGCTCCAATTCCGGTTCCGAAAAATGCTCGTGAAATAAGATCTCTTCGAAAACCTTATCGATGGCCTGCTTGCTCTCTATGGTGCCGCCGAATGCCAAGGGCGCTTGCGCCAGCCGGCGAATCTCGGTGGAAGTCTTCGGGCGTCGTTGCGTCGCCCTGGCTTGAATGCCGTCTGAAGACAGCGTTGAGTCAGCAGATACCGATGGGTTAGCCTGGATGCACAAAGCCGCTGTCGTCATGAATTCCTCCGGTTCGCAGAAGCAAAGCGACTCAGTGCCTCATGTTGATCGATTGATTCCCTGCCGAGCAGGCTGAAAAGAAAAAAGCGGGCCGAAGCCCGCTTTCCGTTTGAACTAAAGATCGTTCGATCAACGCGTCGCCATCGGCGGCACGTCGCGCCTCGGCGAGCCGACGAACAACTGCCGCGGACGGCCGATCTTCTGCTCCGGATCCGAGATCATCTCGTTCCACTGCGCGATCCAGCCAACGGTACGTGCCATCGCGAAGATACCGGTGAACAGCGACACCGGAATACCCAGCGCCGACTGCGCGATGCCTGAGTAGAAGTCGACGTTGGGTACAGCTTGCGGCTGACGAAGTAGTCCGGACATCGGCTCATAACGCTGCTTGCAGATCAGCTCTCAGAGGCAGCATCGTAATCGTGAACATGTTGCACCGACTTCATGGAATTTTGGCGAGCTCTTATGGATTTTTTCACTTCGAGTTTTACGAGTCGAATATTTTCTTTTCCTAGGCGGCTATTTTTGGCAAGGAGGATCAGGTGACTGCAACAGTAATCCCAAGAGTGCCAGTCCGTTAATTCAGCCGCCTTCCGGATTGCGTTCACGAAGACGCTACGCAGTCTTCCTTCGTTACCTCGAATCCGGCTGGGTAACGGAACCCGCATACTCCAACAAATCGCGCGCAAGATCGAGGAAGCATCATCCAGCTTCCCGACTTCAACTGCATACTCGGTGGCGAGGCGCATTTGTTTCGCTAGTTTACCGCTCGTCCCTTTTGGAGCGAATTTGCAAAGAGGAATCGAGAATTTACTGATCAGAGAAACAAAACGGTCCTTTAGGGCCCCTTCTCCGTCGATCTTGAATACCATACTGTTAACGATCCAGTCGGATACCAGATCCAGCAGAGCCCTTCCTACCTCCGTCGTGGCCAATATTGATCTGCCCTCGTATACGCACCCGCAAGTATCAATCTTTTTTAAATACCCATGTTCTTCAGAGAACGCTGCACACATGAATTTAACCAGCTGTCTACTGCAATATCGATCGCTCAGGAGGCAGCGAACGATCGTTCCAGATTGGATAAATTCACATACAGACCGAGAAACCCAGCTCCAGCGTTTTTTATCGGGGATCACAGAAAGTGTTCGCTGCACGTCCAGTTCAGACATCGGATAAGGCAGCGAATCCCGCGCCAGCAGACTTAGTTCGAGCATTGCAAAGCCCCGCTTGCTTCGACCAGCTGCATCCAGCAGCTTTTCCATCACACCGAGCTTTGCTAATCGGCGACAAAGCTCCCTGTCCTTGCCTAGTGACTTACTAAGGATCGCGCAAGCCTGTAACAAATCATCCGCTGTGAATCCCTCGAGCAATCGAGGCATGGTCGCAAGAATCGCACCCTTCTGTGATGGCGACGACTTGCCGCATACGTCCAAAAAGTGACGGAACTCGCCCACAGACAAGCGTTCGCGATGAGAACTTACGGTGGCTATGAAGCCCGGATAGGATCGACTGACATCGCCATCTTCAATATCCCGTCGCTTGCTTGCAAGTTTACGGAGTACAGGCTCACGGAATAGGCGCACCCGCGAATCGAACGATGTGTCGACCAATGTCAGCAATGTGGATTGCCAGCACTTTATTTCTTTCTGGATTTTCGCAGCCCGAGCCCAGACCTGTTTGAGTAGCGGCTTCACCTCGTCCGCCTTCCATTGCGACAAGAAGCGACAGCTTGAAGCCAGGCTATTGAGATCATGCCAAGGCGCTTTTGACCTCACACCCGGGAGCCGAAACACAATTTCGTTCAGAACATCATGAGGTAGTGAAGTAATTGGGAAACGATTGGCAACCGGATTCATACGCGCTCCTGAAAAGTTGTCAGAGTGAGTATTAATCTAGCGTCAACCGGTTCCCTTCCCCGGAATTAAACGAAAAAAAGCGGGCCGAAGCCCGCTTTCCGTTTGAACTAAAGATCGTTCAATCAACGCGTCGCCATCGGCGGCACGTCGCGCCTCGGCGAGCCGACGAACAACTGGCGCGGACGGCCGATCTTCTGCTCAGGATCCGAGATCATCTCGTTCCACTGCGCGATCCAGCCAACGGTACGTGCCATCGCGAAGATACCGGTGAACAGCGACACCGGAATACCCAGCGCCGACTGCACGATACCCGAATAGAAGTCGACGTTCGGATACAGCTTTCGGCTGACGAAGTAATCGTCTTCCAGTGCGATCTTCTCGAGCGCCATTGCCAGCTTGAACAGCGGGTCGTTCTGCAGACCGAGCTCATTCAGCACTTCGTAGCAAGTCTCACGCATCAGCTTCGCGCGCGGGTCGTAGTTCTTGTACACGCGGTGACCGAAGCCCATCAGCTTCACGTTCGAGTTCTTGTCCTTCACCTGCTTGACGAACTCGCCGATCTTCTCGACACCGCCTTGCGCCTGAATGTCCTGCAGCATTTGCAGCGCCGCTTCATTCGCGCCGCCGTGCGCCGGACCCCACAGGCAGGCGATACCCGCTGCGATACACGCAAAAGGATTCGCGCCCGACGAACCGGCGAGGCGCACCGTCGATGTCGATGCATTCTGCTCATGATCGGCGTGCAAGATCAGAATACGGTCCAGCGCGCGCACCAGTACCTCATTCACCTTGTAGTCCTCGGCCGGCGTCGCGAACATCATGCGCATGAAGTTCGCGCTGTAAGACAGATCATTGCGGGGATAGACAAAAGGCTGGCCAACAGAGTACTTATACGCCATCGCCACCAGCGTCGGCATTTTTGCAATCAGGCGGATCGCAGACACTTCGCGGTGGTGCGGATCATTGATGTCCAGCGAGTCATGATAGAACGACGCCAGCGCACCCACGGTACCGACCAGCACCGACATCGGGTGTGCGTCACGGCGGAAGCCACGGAAGAAGAATTGCATCTGCTCGTGCACCATCGTGTGACGGGTCACGGTGTCCGTGAATGACTTTTTTTGCTGCGCATTCGGCAGTTCGCCATTCAGTAGCAGATAGCAGGACTCAAGAAAGTCGCAATTGACTGCCAGTTGCTCAATCGGATAACCGCGATACAGCAACTCGCCCTTGTCGCCGTCAATGTAAGTAATCGACGAATTACAGGCTGCGGTCGACATGAAACCTGGGTCATAAGTGAACTTGCCGGTCGCGCCGTACAGCTTGCGGATATCAACAACGTCCGGACCAATCGATCCCTTGTAGACCGGAAATTCGATCGATGGTGATCCATCAGAAAACGATAGCGTGGCTTTTGCGTCGGATTGAGTCATGGTTGCACCTTCGAAGGAAGAAAATTGATTCCGGGTTTCTGCTATCCGTCGACAGCATTGAAGTGATGACAAGCCGCCCTAAGCCTGCCGCAGCCTCGCCAGCAAGGCGGTCACATGCGGCACGTTGAGTCCGTCCTCGGGCTCATTTCGGCCCAGCAAGAGGGCAAACAAATCATTGTCGGACAGGTCGATCAGTCGCGTGAATGCGTCAACTTCCTCGTCCGTCAGTTCCACTTCATGCGCATCGAGGAAGCGCGTGAGTATCAGGTCGTTCTCCAGCATGCCGCGGCGACTGCGCCAGCGCAGTCGCGCGCGGCGCGTCGGATCATCCTGATGCCTGGCGTTTTCCATGATGCTTAAACTGCGCGGCGGACCATCAGTTCCTTGATCTTGCCAATCGCCTTGTTCGGATTCAGTCCTTTCGGGCAAACATCGACACAGTTCATGATCGAGTGGCAGCGGAACAGACGATACGGATCTTCAAGGTTGTCGAGGCGCTCGCCAGTGGACTGATCACGGCTGTCGGCGATAAATCGATATGCCTGCAGCAGGCCGGCCGGGCCGACGAATTTGTCCGGGTTCCACCAGAATGACGGGCAGGAGGTCGAGCAGCACGCGCACAGAATGCACTCATACAGACCATCGAGCTCTTCGCGCTCTTCTGGTGACTGCAGGCGCTCTTTCTCCGGTGGCGTGGTGTCATTGATCAGGAACGGCTTGATCGAGTGATACTGCTTGAAGAAATTGGTCATGTCGACGATCAGGTCGCGAATGACCGGCAGGCCCGGCAAGGGACGCAGCACGATGGGCTGGGTCAGCTCGTTCAGGTTGGTGGTGCAAGCCAGCCCGTTCTTACCGTTGATGTTCATCGCATCCGAACCGCAGACGCCTTCGCGGCACGAGCGGCGCAGCGCGAGCGAATCATCAACATCCGCCTTGATGCGCTGAAGCGCATCCAGCAGCATCTTATCGGTATCCTGCAGCTCGACCGTCAGGTCTTGCATGTAAGGCTTCGCATCCTTGTCCGGATCGTAGCGATAGATCTGGAATTTGACTGTACGTGGCATGTTCGGTGTCCTGCGGTTAGAAGGTACGTGCCTTCGGTTTGAAGGTCTCGACAGTGAGTGGCTTGGTGACAACCGGCTTATAGTCCAGCTTGTTACCACTGGAGAACCACAGCGAGTGTTTCATCCAGCGCTCGTCGTCACGATGAGGGAAGTCGCTGTGCGCATGCGCGCCGCGCGATTCGTCGCGGGCAGCCGCGGACACGATGGTCGCCTTCGCAGTCTCGATCAAGTTATCCAGTTCAAGCGCCTCGATGCGCGCGGTGTTGAATACCTTGGACTTGTCCTTGAACGACACTTGCTTCCGGCGCTCGTCGAGCTCCATGATCATCTTGACGCCTTCGTCCAGCAGCGCCTGCGTGCGGAACACGCCGCAATGCTGCTGCATGACTTTGCGAATGTCATTGGCGACGTTCTGCACGCGCTCCGAGCCGGTTGACGATTCCAGACGTGCCAGACGCTCCAGCGCGAGGTCAGCGCCATCGGCCGGGAAGTCGTGATGGCTCTGCGCCTTCAGGTTCGATGCAACGATGTGGTTGCCGGCGGCACGACCGAACACCAGCAGATCGAGCAGCGAGTTCGTGCCGAGACGGTTCGCACCGTGAACTGACACGCACGCGCATTCGCCGATCGCGTACAAGCCCTTCACCACTTCCTGTGAACCATTCTTTGGCGCGACCACCTGACCGTGAATATTGGTCGGGATACCACCCATCTGATAGTGAATGGTCGGCACCACCGGAACCGGTTCCTTGGTCGCATCGACGTTCGCGAACTTGTGGCCGATCTCGAGAATTGACGGCAGACGCTTGCGTATCGTATCTGCGCCAATGTGGCGCAGGTCGAGCAGCACGTGATCCTTGTTCGGGCCGCAGCCGCGACCTTCCTTGATCTCCTGATCCATCGAGCGCGATACGAAGTCACGCGGCGCGAGATCCTTCAGCGTCGGCGCGTAGCGTTCCATGAAACGTTCACCTTCACTATTGATCAGGATGCCGCCCTCACCGCGCACACCTTCGGTGATCAGAACACCCGCGCCGGCCACGCCGGTCGGGTGGAACTGCCAGAATTCCATATCTTCCAGCGGCAGGCCGGCGCGTGCCGCCATGCCCATGCCGTCACCGGTGTTGATGAAGGCATTGGTCGATGCGGCCCAGATGCGGCCTGCACCGCCGGTGGCGAACACGGTGGTCTTCGCTTCCAGCACCATCACATCGCCGGTTTCCATTTCGAGCGCGACCACGCCGATCACATCACCATCCTGGTTACGGACCAGATCGATCGCCATCCACTCGACGAAGAAATGCGTCTTCGCGCGTACATTGCGCTGGTAAAGCGTGTGCAGCATCGCATGGCCAGTACGGTCGGCTGCCGCGCACGCGCGCTGCACCGGCTTCTCGCCGAAGTTCGCCGTGTGACCGCCAAACGGACGCTGATAGATCGTGCCATCGGGGTTGCGGTCGAACGGCATGCCGAAATGCTCTAGTTCGTACACCACTTTCGGCGCCTCGCGGCACATGAACTCGATCGCATCCTGATCGCCGAGATAGTCCGAGCCCTTGACGGTATCGAACATGTGCCAGTACCAGTTGTCCTCGGACATATTGCCGAGTGACGCGCCGACGCCACCCTGGGCGGCTACTGTATGCGAACGGGTCGGAAAAACTTTGGACAACACCGCGACATTCAGACCGGCTTCAGCCAGCTGCAGCGATGCACGCATGCCCGAGCCGCCCGCGCCGATGACAACGGCGTCAAAACGGCGGCGGGGTACGGAAGATTTGATGGCAGCCACGATTACACTCTCCAAAGAATCTGGACGGTCCAGCCGGCGCAACCGACCAGCCACAGGATGGTGAACACTTGCAAAGCGAGACGAAGGCCGACCGGCTTCACGTAATCCATCCAGATGTCGCGAATGCCCACCCACGCGTGGTAGTACAGCGACAGGAAGGTCACAAACGCAAGAATCTTGAACCACTGCTGCGCGAACAGCCCGGCCCAGCCCTCGTAGCTGAAGTCGGAGGCGCCGAGAAACAGCACCAACGTCACGATGGTGAAGACGGCCATCACGACGGCGGTGACGCGTTGCGCGAGCCAGTCTTTCAGTCCGTAGTGCGCACCGACGACCAGGCGCTTCGGTCCGATATTGTTATTTGCCATGTCAAAGTGCTCCGAACAGTTTCAGGGCGACCAGCAGCGTCAGCGCCAGGCTAATCACCAACACGGTTTTCGCGGACTTCGCGGCTTCGTGCTTTTCGAGGCCGATGTGCATGTCCATGATCAGGTGACGTACGCCCGCGCAGAAGTGATGCAGATAGCCCCAGCACAGCGCGAGCACCGCGAGCTTGACTAGCGGATGACTGACATAGCCCTTCAGATACTCGAACGAGATCTCCGACGTGATGGACTTGTCGAACAGGTAGAGCACGAACGGCAGCAACACGAACATCATTGCACCACTGATGCGGTGCAAAATGGACACGATACCCGCTGCCGGCAGCCGGTAACGGATAATTTGCAACACATGAATGTTGGTAAAACGTCTGGGCGTAGTCGCTTCGGGCATCTGCTTCTTCTCCAACGGTTGGTGCGCCGCACTATAAAACATATTTCCTGGATTTTAGCCGGGCGGGCTAGCCTGAATCCTAAAACCCGTGCAAATCGAATTTATCAGTTTCCTAACTTCTTCTCCGGCCGCTGCCACTAGCTGAGTTCATTATGGTAGTGATGGCCGGTCGTCACATAAATCGCGCGGCGCAGCTCGACCGGACGCTCGCCGTAGGTATAAGCAACCCGCTCGATTCCGAGTACCGGCATACCCACTTCGATTTTCAGCTGTTCCGCCACCGCGTCATCAGCCAGTACAGCTTTCAGCTTTTCGGTAGCGTGAATCATCTGGGTGCCAAACTCTGCCTCAAACAAGCCGTACATCGGGCCCTTGTACTCGGCCAGCCGCTCGGCGGTCAGCCCCTTGAACAACGCACCGGGCAACCAGATCTCTTCAAGGATGGTCGGCACGCCGTCGAATACCTGAATCCGCTTGATATAGACCACGGAATCGCCGGCCTTCATGTCAAGCACGCGCGCCACCTCGGCCGGTCCGCGCAGTCGCTTGACCTCGACAATCCGGTTCTCCGGTTGATGTGCATCGCCGGTGTCTGGCATCAATTTCAGGAAGCGGAACTGAACGCGCGCCTCGTGATGCGTGGCGACAAAGGTACCTTTGCCCTGACGGCGAACCACTAGATTCTCTGCGGACAGCTCGTCGATCGCCTTCCTGACTGTGCCCTGACTGACCTTGTAGCGGACCGCCAGCTCGACCTCGCTGGGGATCAGTTCGCCCGGCTTCCACTCGCCGGACTGCAGGCTCTGCAGGATCAGCGCCTTGATCTGCTGGTACAGCGGGCTAAATGTCGGCGAAGCCGTGCCCACGGCGCTGCTGGCGCCCTGACCGGTGATGGACGGCGGGATGACGGTCTGGTTCATGGCGGGCAATTTCACCACAGACGGTGTTTAACGTCCAGAAAATTGTTAAGTAAGATGTCTTATATAAGATATAAGAGACAGATTGACAGAGTGTTAGCCCGCGCCTAAACTCGCGAACAAGTTTCCGGACTCTCAACATCGGGGGTCCGACAGCCTTTCTCATTCACCCGACCCTATTGGAGATTCATCATGGCTAAAGCCCCCATGCGCGTCGCTGTCACCGGCGCCGCTGGCCAGATCGGCTATTCCCTGCTGTTCCGCATCGCGAACGGCGACATGCTCGGCAAGGACCAGCCCGTCATCCTGCAGCTGCTCGAGATTCCGGACGAGAAAGCGCAGAAGGCGCTCAAAGGCGTGATGATGGAAATCGACGACTGCGCATTCCCGCTGCTGACCGGCATGACCGCGCATGCAGACCCGATGACCGCGTTCAAGGACGCCGATGTTGCACTGCTGGTTGGCGCGCGTCCGCGCGGCCCGGGCATGGAGCGTGCTGATCTGCTGGCCGCCAATGCGCAGATTTTCACAGTACAGGGTAAGGCGCTCGACGCCGTCGCGTCGCGTAACGTGAAGGTGCTGGTGGTCGGTAACCCGGCCAACACCAACGCCTATATCGCGATGAAATCGGCCCCGAGCCTGCCGGCCAAGAACTTCACCGCGATGCTCCGTCTGGACCACAACCGCGCCGCATCGCAGATCGCCGCAAAAACCGGCAAGCCGGTGTCGTCCATCGAGAAGCTGTGCGTTTGGGGCAATCACTCGCCGACCATGTACGCGGACTATCGCTTCGCGACGATCGACGGCCAGTCGGTAAAGGACATGATCAACGACGAAGCCTGGAACAAAGACACCTTCCTGCCAACGGTCGGCAAGCGCGGCGCAGCCATCATCGACGCACGCGGCCTGTCGTCCGCAGCGTCGGCTGCCAACGCAGCGATCGATCACGTGCGGGACTGGGTGCTCGGCACGCATGGCAAGTGGACCACGATGGGTATTCCATCGGATGGTTCCTATGGCATCCCGGAAGGCATCATGTTCGGCTTCCCGGTCACCACCGAGAATGGTGAATACAAGATCGTGCAAGGCCTGGCGATCGACGCCTTCTCGCAAGAGCGCATCAACGTCACGCTGAAAGAGCTGACCGACGAGCGCGACGGCGTCAAGCATCTGCTGTAATCACGCGACTAACGCGGCGGCGGGTAAGACCTGCTGCCGCGCCAGTCACGACCGCCCCTTCTCTCCTGCCCATGCATCCATCCGACGTCCTGTTTCAGGGTACGCGCCAACCGGTCTCGCTGCCGGCCTGCGACCACTATGCGGGATCGGAAAAGCTGATGCGCAAGTCGATGCTGCTGCAACAGCAGCTTGGCCCGGTTTTCGACATCACCTTCGACTGCGAGGACGGTGCCGCCGTCGGCAATGAGCGCGCGCATGCGGCGCTGGTCGGCAAACTGATCGCCAGCGATGACAACCCTTTCGGACGTATCGGCGCCCGCGTGCATGAACCGGACAGCGCATATTTCGAGGCTGATCTGGCTGAAATCTGCGGCGCTGCCGCCGCACGGCTCGCCTATGTCGTCATTCCGAAAATCGACAGCGTGCGTCAGCTAATGGACGCCATCGCAACCGTGCATCGCCATGCCACTGCCGCTGGTCGCCACGACCTGCCGGTGCATGTACTGATCGAGTCGCATCGCGCATTGCACGAGGTCTGGGAAATTGCCGCTTTGCCGGCCGTGGAGTGCCTGTCCTTCGGGATCATGGATTTTGTCTCCGCGCATTACGGCGGGATACCCGCTACCGCAATGAAAAGTCCGGGGCAATTCAGTCATCCCCTGGTCATACGTGCCAAACTGGAAATTGCTGCGGCTTGTCATGCGCATGGCATAGTCGCATCGCATAATGTCTGCACTGAAATTCGCGACTTGTCGGTGGTCGCTGATGATGCGGTGCAGGCGGCGCAGCAGCTCGGCTTTGGACGCATGTGGAGCATCCATCCGGACCAGATCCGGCCGATCCTTGCGGCGTTCACGCCGGACGAGCAGGAATTGGATGATGCGGTCGCGATCCTTGGCGAGGCCGAGGCGTGCCAATGGGGGCCCATACAGCACAAGGGCAAGCTGCACGACCGTGCGAGTTACCGCTACTACTGGACATTGTTGCAGCGGTCGCGCAAGAATGGTCAGGCGCTGCCGGAACCGGGAGAAGCGCTGATCTGAACCAGACCAACGAGACAGGAGGCTGTATGCAGAAAATCTTCACTGGAATCTGTTTGCTGGCCTCGCTGTGTGGCACCCGCGCCCATGCCGCCCCGGTTGAGTGGCTGTGTGAACTGGGTCAGCGGATGGCAGTAGTTGGTGACGTGATGCGCGACAACATCATCGAACTCGGTTGGAAAGGCAGTCAATACAACATGCAGCGCGTGGGAACCTCAACCGGAGCCCACCGCTTCGAGGATCCGGTCAGTGGTCTGATCTGGATCAGCATACCGGACAAGGCGATGCTCCTGGATGGCAGCCGGGGCGAGCCGGTGGCCAACGGATGCAGGAGCCGCAGTGGTGCCAGGTCCGCGCGTTAATCAGGGATGGCGCAAAGTCTCGACATCCATAGCAGAGCAACATCAATTTCAGACAATTTAAGACCATCGAAAAACAAGGAGAGCTCATGTCGCACAACACGCTAAACACGCTCAAGGAATTCAAGATTTCTGCAACGAAGAAAGGCAAGTTCTACTCACTGCCGGCGCTACAGAAATCGCTGGGCGTCAACATCGACCGTCTGCCGGTATCGATCCGTATCGTTCTGGAATCGGTGCTGCGCAACTGCGATGGCAAAAAGGTGACCGAGGCCCATGTGCGCCAGCTGGCTAACTGGAAACCGAAGGCGAACCGTACCGACGAAATTCCGTTCGTTGTCGCGCGTGTAGTGCTGCAGGACTTCACCGGTGTGCCGCTGCTGGCCGATCTGGCCGCGATGCGCGGCATCGCCTCGGCGATGGGCAAGAACCCGAAGAACATCGAGCCGCTGGTGCCGGTGGATCTGGTCGTTGATCACTCGGTGCAGATCGACCACTTCCGCGAGAAGGGTGCGCTTGACCTGAACATGAAGCTGGAATTCCAGCGCAACAACGAGCGCTATCAGTTCATGAAGTGGGGCATGCAGGCCTTCGATACCTTCGGCGTCGTGCCGCCGGGCTTCGGCATCGTGCACCAGGTGAACCTCGAGTACCTGGCACGCGGCGTTCATAACAAGGACGGTGTGCACTATCCCGATACGCTGGTCGGTACCGATTCGCACACCACCATGATTAACGGCATCGGCGTGGTTGGCTGGGGTGTGGGCGGCATTGAAGCCGAAGCCGGCATGCTGGGCCAGCCAGTGTATTTCCTGACCCCGGACGTGGTGGGCGTGAACCTGACCGGCGTGCTGCGTGAAGGCGTGACCGCGACCGATCTGGTGCTGACCATCACCGAGATGCTGCGCAAGGAAAAGGTCGTCGGCAAATTCGTCGAGTTCTTTGGCGAAGGCACCGCATCGCTGTCGCTGACTGATCGCGCAACCATCGCGAACATGGCGCCGGAATACGGCGCGACAATGGGCTTCTTCCCGGTGGATGCCGCCACCATCGACTACTTCCGCGGCACAGGCCGCACCAAGGCAGAGATCGACGCGTTCGAAGGCTACTTCAAGGCGCAGAAGATGTTTGGCATTCCGAAGCAGGGCCAGATCGACTACACAAAGGAACTGTCGCTCGACCTGTCGAAAGTCGCACCGTCGCTGGCCGGCCCGAAGCGTCCGCAGGACCGCATCGAAATCGGCCATGTGAAGAACACCTTCAGAGATCTGTTCGCCAAGCCGGTGACTGAAAACGGCTTTAACAAGAAAGCCGAAGATCTCGACGCCAAATACACCACTGCCGACGGCACCAAGCTGCATAACGGCGATGTGCTGATCGCGGCGATCACTTCGTGCACAAATACCTCGAACCCGAGCGTGCTGCTAGCCGCCGGTCTGCTGGCGAAGAAAGCCGTGAAGCTGGGCCTGACTGTGCCGAAGCACATCAAGACCTCGCTGGCGCCGGGATCCCGCGTGGTGACCAAGTATCTCGAAGCAGCGGGCCTGCTGCCCTACCTAGAAGAACTGGGCTTCGGCGTCACCGCGTACGGCTGCACCACCTGTATCGGTAATGCCGGTGACCTGACACCGGCAATGAACGAAGCCATCGTAAAGAACGATGTGGTCGCCACCGCTGTGCTGTCGGGCAACCGTAACTTCGAAGCGCGTATTCATCCGAACATCCGTGCGAACTTCCTCGCGTCGCCGCCGTTGGTCGTCGCTTACGCGATCGCGGGAAATGTCACCGTGGATCTGATGACCCAGCCGCTGGGCAAGGACAAGAAGGGTCGCGATATCTTCATCGGCGACATCTGGCCGACTTCGGAAGAGATCAACAAGCTGATGCGTCACGCGATGAACGCGAACACCTTCAAGAACAACTACGCCGACGTCAAAGGCGCGCCGGGCAAGCTGTGGGAGCAGATTCAGGGCGTGGCCGAGGGTCAGGTCTACAACTGGCCGAAGTCGACCTACATTGCCGAGCCGCCGTTCTTCGACGGTTTCGCGATGGAGCCGAAAGCAGCGGCCACGGGCATCACCGGCGCGCGCGCGCTGGGCGTGTTCGGCGACTCGATCACCACCGACCACATCTCGCCAGCCGGTTCGATCAAGGAAACCAGCCCGGCAGGCAAGTGGCTGCTCGAGAACGGCGTGCTGAAGGCGGACTTCAACTCGTACGGCTCGCGTCGCGGCAATCACGAGATCATGATGCGCGGCACCTTTGCCAATGTGCGTATCAAGAACCTGATGATCCCGGCCCAGCCGGACGGCTCACGCGTTGAGGGCGGCATCACCCTGCACCAGCCGAGCGGTCAGGAAATGTCGATCTATGACGCAGCGATGAAGTACATCGATGACGGCGTGCCGACGATGATCTTTGCCGGCGAAGAGTACGGCACCGGCTCATCGCGTGACTGGGCGGCGAAAGGTACCCAACTGCTCGGTGTGAAGGCCGTGGTTGCCCGTTCGTTCGAGCGTATTCACCGCTCGAACCTGGTCGGCATGGGCGTGCTGCCGCTGCAGTTCCTCGGTAATGACAGCGTGCAGTCGCTGAACATCACCGGTAACGAGACCTATGCGATCGAAGGTCTGGAGCAGGACATCAAGCCGCAACAGGAAGTGACGCTGATCATCAAGCGCGCCAACGGCGACACACAACGCGTGAAGCTGCTGCTGCGTATCGATACGCCGATCGAGGTGGATTACTACCGTCATGGTGGCATCCTGCCTTTCGTGTTGCGTCAGCTGCTCGCAGCGTAATGCGCGAGGACCGGCGGCCTGAGCCGCCGGTCCTGCGAATGCGCCCGACACATCAATTTTTAAAATTCATCCGGAGACAACCATGTGGAAAATGCTCGTAGCCTTCATTATTTTTGCAGCGATCTCGCTGACTGTCGTATTCACGATGGGCGACAAGGTCGATATGCAGGGTGAGGCTGGCGGCCACACCGAGGCAGCGACTGAGGCACCCGCTGCAGCAGCACAGACCGCACCGGCAGAAGCGCCAGCCGCTACTGACACTGACAAAAAGTAAGCCCGTCCTTGACGGACGCAGCCCGCTTCGGCGGGCTTTTTTTATTTGTCGTCGCACCGCCCCGCCCTTCCAGTAGAATCGGCGCTTCCGCCCTCTCCGTTCCCACCATGCGCCGCTCATCAAAAATTCCTGTTCGCAAGTTTTCCGCCGAGAGCCAGCGTCTCGCATCGCTCGCGCAATCGATGGTGCGTGCGTCAAGCCGTATCGAGGCACGCGGCTGGGAATTGCGGCTCGACAGCTTGCTGCAGAAGCAGCTGGCGAACAATCAGCAGCAGGCGATCGATCAGGCGCTTGATCATTTGTTCCATACGGATCTTGATGCTTATGACGCGCTGCTTGACTCGGTCGAGGCGATCAGCAGCAGCTGCACTATCGAGCAGGACGGCAAGCGCTATGACGCGCTGCTGATCGCAGTACCGGTGCTGGCCTGGACCCGTTTTACGATTCCGTCTGGCCCCATCAATACTGCGGCACTGCAAGCCATCACCGCGCATCTGTACGGCCATATCTTTGCCGCTGGCACACGCGCAGCGGTAGCGCCGACCCTGTTCTCAATCGATCAGCTGCCGCGCAGCTACTGCGACAACTACCAGCTCACCCGGCGAATGGCCGAAGCCGCGCTGATCGGTAAGCCGCTGCAAACAGGTCCGTCGCTGCCTGAGACCGCGCCGTTTCTTGCGGACACGCGCCACCTGCTCGCGGTGGTGACCGCCGAGGCTGGCCAGCCCTTGCTGCGCTGGCAGGAAGAGGAAGCCGGCAGTAACCGCCAGACACTGAGCCAGGCCGCGCTGACGCAGTGGCAGCTACAGGCCGGTCCGAACCTGCAGACCCTGCTCCCGGGTTGCGGCATCGAATTACAACTGCCGGGCGCTTACTATGTGGCCTGCCGTGAAGCGGACAAGGCTGTGCGGCCGATTTCGCTGCGCGCGGCGGTGAATTACCTCACGCATATGCTGTCGATCGAACCATCACAAATGTCCGTCATGATCGCCGCCATAGGAGACGAAGCCAGCGAGATGCGTGTGGACGAGTTCCGCATCAGCTACAGCGTCACCGGCAACAACGATGTGGTGTACGGCGTCGTGTGGCCTTTATATGACGAAGAAAGCGCGGAAGAGTACGTCGCGTCATTCAGCCATAATCGTCCCGGTAATAACGCACCACTGACACCGCTGCAGCAGATCATCACCGTGCTGCGGGAAGCGGGCATCACGCGCATTCAGCAAGCGGACAGCGTGCTGCCGCCGGATTACTGCGAAGACTGTGGCGCGCCGCTGTTCTGCGATGCGGACGAAGAAATGGTGCATGCGGAAATGCCGGAAGACGCAGGACAAAACTCCGGGCATCTGCATTGATCTGTCGGAACGGATGACGCGCTCTGCTATACTTTGAGGTTCGTCGGGGCGTAGCGCAGCCTGGTAGCGCACTTGCATGGGGTGCAAGGGGTCGCGAGTTCGAATCCCGCCGCCCCGACCAATAGAACTAAGCAGTTAGGCCACTCTTCGGAGTGGTCTTTTTGCTTTCTGGCCCTCCGGATCTAAAAAGTGCCCAATAAATTCGCAGCCTACGCTTCAGCATTCCGCGCCGGTCAAAGGAGCAGGTAATCTTGTTTTGAAAGCCAAACTAGTTTGCCGCAGTTACGAATCAATCTCCAACAAGAAACGATGCGCTCTACGACAAGGCACGCAAAAACTTATAGAGGCGGGCTAATTCATTACGTTCATCATATTGATCTCCTCGACCAAAAATCGCTTCTTCCTTATTGCGCGCTAGCTCCCTTTTAAGAATAGCGTGCCGAAAAACTTTTCTTACAGCTGCTCCGAATGCTTTCACGCAAATCCGACCCTCCCGATTGGGAAGTTTCTCTTTTAGACGCGCACTATTTGGCGAACCATCCCACAACGGAGAAAATTGCTTTAGTCCAAAACTCCCACATAAAATCCTTATGATCGTGCGGATTTTAAACAAACTGCACTGCAAACTCATAAAATCCGCACGAATGTAAGGATCAGTTGCTAAATTAGCGTGCTTGACGCAAAATCCTCACAAACGAGAGGATTTATTATGAAGATACCCATCGATAATGCAGAAACCATCGGCAAGGTAGTTCGCGCCAGCCGCAAGGCACAGAAGATCCGACAGGACGATGCCGCAGGCAGCATTGGCGTCAGCGAGAATTTTCTGGGCAAGATCGAACGCGGCGGTGAGTCTGTGCAGTGGGGCAAGCTGTTTCAAGTGCTTGAAGGGCTGGGCATCCGGGTCATGGTGGATGTGCCTGAGAGCGTAGTCGCCTATTTGCAAGGGCCAGACAAGTGCAAGGACAAGCCATGAATGGCCGTTCCTTGCTCGCATCGATCAATCTGACGGAGATTGGCACTTTGCAAGAGGTGTCGGGCCTCTGGAGTTTTCAGTACGCTGCAGAATGGTTGAGCAATCCTCAGTGTTTCGCGCTCAGTCCGCACCTTCCACTAACGGCAGAATCCTTGGTAGATGGCGCCAGCAAGCGCCCGGTGCAGTGGTACTTCGACAATCTGTTACCCGAAGAAGGTCAGCGCATTCTGCTGGCCGGAGACGCCAAGCTGGATTCGGCAGATGCCTTCGGATTATTGGCCTGGTACGGTGCGGAATCGGCAGGGTCGTTAACGCTGCTACCGCCAGAGGCCGCGCCACAAACCACGGAGCCCCTTCGGCCATTAACTGACGCGGCTCTGGAGACCCGCATTCGTCAGTTGCCCAAAGCACCGCTGACGCATGCGGCTATCAAGCGTATGTCGCTGGCTGGTGCCCAGCATAAGCTGGCAGTTGTCCTGCACGATAACGCGCTGTTTGAGCCCGCTGGCGCCACTCCTTCTACCCATATCCTGAAGCCTGATCATCCGGACGAGGACTATTACCATTCGGTGATCAATGAATGGTTCGTGATGCGGCTGGCTAAGCGGCTAGGACTGGATGTACCTAATGTGTACCGTCGCTACTTGCCCTCACCCGCGTACCTGGTAGATCGCTTTGACCGGTTTCCAAGCAGCCTGGGATGGCAACGCCGACATGCGATTGACGCGTGCCAGTTGCTGGGGCTGGATCGCAGCTTCAAATACAGTCAGGGCAGCATGGAAAATCTTGCTGCGCTGGCCAACGCCTGTCGCAATAAGGCGGTGGCGCGCGCGCGGCTCTTTGGCTGGCTGGTGTTCAATATCCTTGTTGGTAATAGCGATGCCCACCTAAAAAATCTGAGTTTCCTGGTATCCCATGAGGGCGTTCAATTGGCACCGTTTTACGACCTGCTAAGCGTCGCTACGTATGACACCGCTGCCTTTGACAAAAAGGGATGGCCCTCACATACCCAACTGGCGTGGCCGATCCTCGGCGTACGGCACTTCTCCGATATTCACCGTGACCTGCTATTGGAGGCTGGTGCATCGCTGAATCTCGCCAGAGGCACGGCGCAGCGCGTGCTTGAAAATCTGCGCAGCCGCGCTGTACAGGAGGCGGAAGCGCTGTACGCCGAAGTCGAAGCTGAGAACACCCAGATTGTCCACGCGCGCCCCGAGTTATCTGCCACGATGGCTGGGGAATCTCGCTGTCTCAGAGCTATTTTGCACACCATACTCAAAGAGATGACTAAGCAGCTGGCCTGAGAACAATGGACGAAAGGCAGAGCACGAACTTTTCAGTTGCGGCCGCCCCGGCGCCACATACACGGCCTTCTGCTGCCAACTGCATTGCCGCTGCAGCACAGCGATCCAATCTGTGTTGACGAATCCACCACAATCACTGCTATTCCATTGCCATTCTGCTCATTTCCGGCATCTTTTTCCTCGAAATCTTTCCTGATAACAATATAATTACTGGTTCTGGTTATTGCGGTTAAGAAACTAACCAAAGGATTGTTGAATGCAGCTCATGTGGGTTTCCGGTCCGACCGGCAATGTACGCACGATTTCGATTACCGCTCGCCGGGTCATCATCGGCGCGTCAGTGCTCGCGTTCTCGCTGGTGGCTACGGGCTTCATGCTCTACCTCGTCGGCTTCAAGATTGCCATCGAAGTCAGGCCGGAACTTGCACGCAGTCTCGGTGGCGTTACCACGCAGGCTGAGCAGCAACGGATGGAGGAGATGTATCGCGAGCGTCTGCTGAAAATGCAAAGCATTCTTGACTCAACCGCTGTTGAGATCCGCCAGCTGCAGCAACTGAAGAATCGCTTCATGGAAATCGCGACACCGACGTCGTTGCGTGACAAAGTCGCGACAAAGGAAGATGGTCGTGGCGGACCGCTGTTGCTGGATGCTCGACGCTTGCCTAATTCGGCGCAACCGCTGTCCGACACCTACGAAAATGCGCTCGGTGAATTCGGGCAGTTCAGCAAAACCGTCAACACGATGCGCAACGACTGGGACCGCCAGCTCGTCTGGCTGCAGACCTTGCCGACGGCCATTCCCATTACCGGGAACTATCGCGTTACCAGTGGCTTCGGCATGCGTATCGACCCCTTCACCGGCACGCTGGCGCGGCATGAAGGACTGGACTTCACCGCGATGGGCGGGACACCGATTCTTGCGGCCGCTGACGGCGTGGTCACACGTTCCGGCTGGGAAGACTCTTACGGCAATATTGTTGAAGTCACGCACGCAGAAGGCTTTATGACTCGCTACGCGCACATCAGCAAACGTCGCGTCACTGAAGGCCAACGCGTCAAGCGTGGTCAGCATATCGCCGATGTCGGCAGCACCGGCCGCTCCACTGGCCCTCACCTGCATTACGAGGTATTCCGTCACGGCCAGGTGATCAATCCGACTCAGGTCCTGCCGCTGCACAATAGCTGAGTTTTTGAGCCGGAACCCCTTCAGTTAAGACGGTTTCTCGAAACGCTAGCCAAGTCTTTGATTCAAAAAGATCACCTCAAATTGAGTGCTGATTTACTCGCCAAATTCAAGCGTAACTCGCTCGAAAACCATTAAAAATCAACCCCATGCCGGCATACTGTCCGGTATATTGTTGACTGGAAATTCGGGGAATGGAGAGATCGATGTTCCGCAAAATGAAGCAGAACAAACTGCTGCCAACACAAGAAAAATTCGATACGCTGATTGGCGCAACAACCGAAATTTATGGACGACTCGTACTGCTCGACAGTGTCCGTATTGACGGTAAGGTGATCGGCAATATCGAGACCGCCAAGGACAAGAAGGTCACGGTCGCCATCGGACGCTCCGGCGAAGTGTCCGGCGACATTTCCGCGTATCGCGTGATGGTGGCCGGCAAGGTCGAAGGCAACATCTATGCGAATGAACGCGCTGAGTTCCACAAGGATTCCGAAGTCCGTGGCGATATCACCTACGGCACGATCGGTGTCGAGCACGGCGCCAAGCTGCTTGGCCTGGTGATTCAGGCGCAAAATAACGCAACGAGCACCGCTGATGCGCAAACCGTGATCAAGATGGCGCAAGAGAAGAAATAAGCGTTGCTAATCCGCCGTACCAAACAAAAAAGCCTGATCGATGATCAGGCTTCTTTGTTGGTGAAGTAGTGAATACTCAGGGTTTCTTCTTGAGCTCGCCCTTGACCACACCGCCACGCTGAATGGTGATGCTCTTGAAGCTCACCTTGCCGTCGACTACCGCACGACTGCCGATGGTCAAATCGCGGCAATCGAGCGCACCGGAGAAGTTGCCCTTCACGTTCATGGTGTCGCAGGTGACGTTACCGTCGAGGACACCAGTGACGCCAATCTGGATCGAGTGCAGCGACAAAGTGCCGCGCACCGTGCCATCGATGGTCAGATAGCCGTTGGATCGGATTTCACCAATGAACTCGAAACCTTCGCTGATGATTGAAGGCTTCAGATTATTCACCGACGGCTTACCACCGTTGCCATTGGTACCCGATGAGTAGCCCGCATCTGTGTCAGATTGCATGGGCTCAGGCTCGACCGGCTCGGGCTGGATCACCGGCACCTGGCTGTTTTCTGAGGGAGTCGCCATTTTTTCCCGCTCGTCATTACGTTTCTTGTTGATGAACACGTGTCGAAGCTCCGAAATCAGTAGGAGCCCGAAGTCGGGCCTTCACCGTCGATCTTCTGCAAGGAACCCTGAAGATCGCCGCCCTTTTCAATTTCTATTTCCGCGTACTGAACCGACCCTAAAGCCTTGCCGGTTGAACGGATGAACAGAGATTTCTTTGCAGTCAGCGTGTCATGAATCTCGCCACGCAGGTCGATGATCTCGGCAGTCACTTTGCCCTTGATGACGCCAGAGCTGGCCACGATCAGTTCGCGTGCCGTGATGTCGCCTTCAATGCTGCCGGAGACTGAGGCAATGTCGGGTACGACAAATGTGCCGTTGAGCACGACGCCCTCGCCGACTGTCAGACATCCGCTTTGATTTGTATCCGCCAACACTGCCTCCCTGGTTCAGGTCACAAGAAAAGATCAAACACTTGAGGCTTGCCATCATCCCATCCGGGTGGTGGATGCAGGCCGCTGGCAAACCGGTTTGATTCCTAAAAGAAATTATACGGCCAATTGTTCAAAAAATCGCACTTTTTTCTTACCACAAGGAAAGGCAGCTTGGCATAATTTTGCGTAATTTCAAATATAGCAACAATACTTCAGCTTTCTTACGTGAAACTCACGCACAAAGACTCCACTTATATTGAATTTCTATGGCAACTATAGGAATTTAAAATTTGATTTATATAGTGCATAGCAGCATACTTTGGCTTGTCTCCTCTATGTCTTCTCCTCAGATATAGATTCAGCCCGCTCCAAGAGCGGGCTTTTTTTTGCGCGTCGCTGGCGCAGCAGGAAAGCTCAGGCCCGGAGCAGGCCAAGGATGGACTGAAGTTCGCGCCTGACGTTCGCCAGATCAACCGGTCCGGACGACGGCTCAGTCTGCGCCATCGCAGCGCTGTCGAGCTTGTTGCGCGCGCCGCTGATGGTGAAGCCCTGCTCGTAGAGGAGTTCGCGAATCCGGCGGATCAGCATGACTTCATGATGCTGGTAGTAGCGGCGGTTGCCGCGTCGCTTGACTGGCTTGAGTTGCGTGAATTCCTGCTCCCAGTAGCGCAGCACATGCGGTTTCACACCGCACAGCTCGCTGACTTCACCGATCGTGAAATAGCGCTTCGGTGGTATCGGCGGCAGGGGCGCCAACACGGGCTTGGCAATGCGCTCGTTCATTCAGCAGAAATCAGACAGTACGGCCGGTAGTACGCTGGCCGGAGCCGTCAACCATGGCCTTGAGCTTCTGGCTGGCGTGGAAGGTAACGACACGGCGGGCACTGATGGGAATTTCTTCGCCGGTTTTAGGATTGCGTCCCGGGCGTTGCGGCTTGTCGCGCAGCTGGAAATTACCGAAGCCGGACAGCTTGACCGACTCGCCCCGCTCGAGCGCGTCACGGATCTCGCCAAAGAAGGTGTCGACCATGTCCTTGGCCTCGCGCTTGTTCAGGCCCACCTGCTCGAACAGCAGCTCAGCCAGCTCAGCCTTGGTCAGGGTGGGCAATTCCTTTTCCGCGCCAACGCGCGCCTGTGACACCTGTACCGCACGGCTCAGGTCGGCGGCCAACACGGATTCCATTTCTGCCGGATTACTGTGGTTCATGATGTCTGATGGGGACCGAACAGGCTGTTTATTTTCTTAGCGTAGCGCCGTGCTTTTGTTGAACAGCCTCGACGAGCGCCGCGATGGCGGTATCGACGGATTCGTCTTGCAGGGTGCTTTGAGTATCTTGCATGGTCATGCGGAAAGCAAGGCTTTTTTGCCCGTCGGCCAGTCCTTTTCCGCGATATTCATCAAATAAAACAATATGTTGCATGATTCGACACGCCGGGTTGGCACGCACTTCCGCCATCATGGTGTCCAGCAGCGACTGCACGCTGACCGTTTGTCCGACCAGTAAAGCGAGGTCGCGCATGACCGCAGGAAATTTCGAAATCTCGTGGTACACCGGCAGCGAGCGCTGCTGCAACGCATCGGCATCGACCTCAAACAAGATCGGCGCCTGTGGTAGTTCCAGTGACTGTTGCAGCTTGGGATGCAACTCGCCGATGAATCCGACCAGCTTGCCCTCCACGCTGACGCTGGCCGAACGTCCCGGATGCAAGGCCGGGTGCGGCGCGGCATCGAAGCGTACGAGCGCAGGTGCGAACAGCGCTTCCAGATCGGCTTTCACATCGAAGAAATCCACCGGTCGAACCGGCTGTCCCCACTGCTCATCCGCCACCGGCCCGTAGGCCAGCGCGGCCACGCGCTTAGGCTGAGCTACGCCAGCGACCGACAGCGGGCCGTCGGTCATCGCCTCATCTCTGGCAAACACTGCGCCGATTTCGAACACACGCACGCGCGAGGCTTTGCGGTTCAGGTTGTAGCGCACATTCGCGACCAGCCCGCTGAGCAGCTGCGAGCGCATCACGCTCATCTGGCTCGCGATCGGATTCAGCAGGCGGATAGGATTCATGCCGCCGAAGTGCTGCTCCGAGCTTTCATCAATGAAGCTGTAATTCACCACTTCCTGATAGTCGAGGTCAGCCAGCTGGCGACGCACCGCGAACAGCGAACGGCGGCTCTCCGGCGCGATACGAATTTCATTCGTCGCCACCGGCGGCAGGGCCGGAATATTCTCGAAACCATGCACGCGCGCGATCTCTTCGATCAGGTCTTCCTCGATCTCGATATCGAAGCGATAGCTGGGCGCGGTCACGGCAAATACTTCGCCGTCCTGCGTGAACGGCAGACCCAGGCGAGTAAAAATATCTGCCACTTGCTGTGCCGTCACCGGAATGCCAATGATTTTCGCCGCGCGCGACACGCGCAGCTTGACTGGCTCGCGCTTCGGCAGCGTCGTGATCTGGTCGTCGACCGGACCGACCTTGGTCTGCCCCGGCACACCGCAGATCTCGACGATCAGCGCGGTAATGCGCTCGATATGCTCAACGGTGGTCGCGAAATCGACACCGCGCTCGAAACGATGCGCGGCATCCGTCGAAAAATTATAGCGGCGCGCCCTGCCCTGAATGGCAGCCGGCCACCAAAACGCGGCTTCGAGATAAATATTCGTCGTCTCCAACGATACCGCAGTCGCGTCGCCGCCCATGATGCCGGCCATCGCCTCGGCTGACTGGTCGTCTGCGATCACACCCACCCAGCTATCCAGCTCGACGGTATTGCCGTTCAGGAGTTTCAGCGACTCGCCCGGCTTTGCCCAGCGCACATCGAGGCTGCCATGAATCTTGTCCAGATCAAACACATGCGTCGGGCGACCGAGCTCGAGCATCACATAGTTCGAGATATCGACCAGCGCCGAGATCGGACGCTGGCCGCTGCGCTCGAGGCGCTGCTTCATCCAGGATGGTGTGGTGGCTTTCGCGTTCAGGCCTCGGATCACGCGACCGGAAAAACGACCACACAGATCCGGCGAGCTGATCTTCACTGGCAGCGTCTCACCATGATTCACGGCTACCGGCTTGAAGGACGGCATGGTCAGCGGCACACCCGCCAGTGCCGCGACTTCACGAGCAACACCGAGTACCGACAAGCAGTCCGCGCGATTAGGTGTCAGCTTGATGGTGAACTTCAGATCATTCAGCGCATAGTAGTCACGGAAATTCTTGCCGACCGGCGCATCTTCCGGCAACTCGAGCAGACCCGCGTTTTCTTCGGACAGCTTCAGCTCGCGCGCCGAGCACAACATGCCCTGCGATTCCACGCCGCGCAGCTTGCCCACTTTGATCTCGAACGGCTTGCCGTCATCGCCCGGCGGCAGCTTCGCGCCCGCCATCGCGCACGCCACCTTCAAGCCCGCGCGCACATTGCTCGCGCCGCAGACGATATTGAGCAAGGTGCCAGTACCGGCATCGACCTTGCAAACATTCAGGCGGTCCGCATCCGGGTGCTTCTCGACCTGCATGACTTGGGCAACCACGACGTTGTTAAAAGGCGGAGCGACCGGCTCGACGTCCTCGACCTCAAGCCCGGCCATGGTCAGCAGATGCGACAGCTCGTCCGACGTCATCGTCGGGTCAGTCATCGTGCGCAGCCAGTGTTCAGAGAATTGCATCGCTTACGTCCGGTTAAATCAGTTGAATTGCTTCAGGAAGCGCAGATCGCCTTCGTAAAACAGGCGCAGGTCATTGATGCCATAACGCAGCATCGTCAGTCGCTCCAGGCCGGAGCCAAACGCGAAACCGATGAACTGCTCAGGATCCAGACCCATATTGCGCAGCACGGTCGGATGGACCTGTCCTGCTCCCGATACTTCAAGCCAGCGACCTTTCAATGGGCCGGAGCCGAAGGCAATATCAATCTCGGCCGATGGCTCGGTAAACGGGAAATAGGACGGCCGGAAGCGCACCTGCAGATCGTCGGTCTCGAAGAAGGCCTTCACGAAATTCAGGTACACGCCCTTCAGGTCGGCGAAGCTGATGTCGGTATCGATCCACAGGCCTTCGACCTGATGAAACATCGGCGAATGCGTCGCATCGCTGTCAACGCGATAGGTGCGGCCCGGCGCGATCACACGGATCGGCGGCCGGTTCATCTTCGCGTAGCGCACCTGCATCGGGCTGGTGTGCGTGCGCAGCAGCAGCGGCTTGCCGGTGCTGTCGTTGCCGTCAATGTAGAAGGTATCCTGCATCGAGCGCGCCGGATGGTTTTCCGGACTGTTCAATGCGGAGAAGTTGGTCCAGTCGGTTTCGATCTCGGGACCGTCGGCAACATCGAAGCCGATGGAACCGAAGATCTCTTCAACGCGCTGCCAGCTGCGCATCACCGGATGAATACCGCCAAAGCCACGCCCACGTCCCGGCAGCGTGACATCAATCGCCTCGGCATTGAGGCGAGTCTGCATCAGCGCATCGGACAGTGCATCGCGACGCGCATTCAGCAGCGCCTCGATCTTTTCCTTCGCTTGATTGATCACCGCGCCCTGAGTACGACGCGCGTCCGGGTCGAGCTTGCCCAGCCCCTTCATCTGCTCGGTGATCTGGCCAGTTTTGCCGAGATATATCGCTTTCGCGTTCTCCAGCGCGGCCGGATCCTGCGCGGCGGCGAAATCCGCCTCGGCGGCGACGACGAGTTGTTCCAGTGAGCTCATGCGTATGCTTGAAAAATGAAACGGGGCACAGGCTCATCACCTCTGCCCCGCCAGGACTGCTGTATCAGCCGGCTCGCGCCGGCCCTTTCGCTACCTGAAACTTAAGCAGCGATGGTTGCCTTCACCTGATTGACGATCGCGGCAAATGCCGGCTTGTCCATCACCGCCATATCAGCCAGTACCTTGCGGTCCAGACCGATAGCTGCCTTCTTCAGGCCAGCGATGAATTTGCTGTAGGTCAGGCCATGCTCGCGGGTCGCGGCATTGATACGCGTGATCCACAGTGCGCGGAATACGCGCTTTTTGTTGCGACGGTCGCGGTACGCATACTGGCCGGCACGCATGACGGCCTGCTTGGCGACGCGATAGACGCGGCTGCGACGACCACGATAGCCTTTGGCGGCATCGAGGACTTTCTTGTGACGGGCCCGCGCGGTTACCCCACGTTTAACTCTTGGCATTATGTGCTCCTGTTATCAGAGTAGGGTTAGGCGAAGGGCATCATTGCGCGGATCGAGTTCATGTTGGTCTCATGAACATCAACCGCTCCACGCAGCTGGCGCTTGTTCTTGGTGGTTTTCTTGGTCAGGATGTGGCGCTTGAAAGCCTGGCCACGCTTGACGGTACCGCCCGGGCGAACGCGAAAACGCTTCTTCGCGCTGCTCTTGGTTTTCATTTTTGGCATGAAAAATTCTGCCCCTTTGCGGGCAGCTCCATTATTAGACGATGACAGGTGGCAGCAACCGCTGCGCTTGTATGCCTGCTCTCGCTTCTCGTGACGGCGAAATCGAGTCCGCCGACCGTTGCAAACCCTGCCAAATTCAGCAGAGCCCGCGATTCTATCAAGAAAATCAGGGGCTTAGCAAGCCCCTGAATCTGCACAACTTCTCGCCGCTTCAGTGACAACGCGCTCTGACGAAGGCAACACGACCTGTCAGCCCGAGAGGCGCAACGCAGCCAGTGATCCGGCTGAACGTCTTACTTTTTCTTTTTCGGCGACAGGATCATGATCATCTGCCGGCCTTCCATCTTCGGGAACTGCTCGACCTGACCGTAGGGCTCGAGATCAGCCTTCAGTCGCTCCAGCATCCGTGCGCCGATTTCCTGGTGGGCCATCTCGCGGCCGCGGAAACGCAGCGTGATCTTGGTCTTGTCACCCTCTTCGAGGAATTTCGTCAGGTTGCGCAGCTTGATGTTGTAGTCGCCGTCGTCGGTGCCGGGGCGGAACTTGACCTCCTTGACCGAGATCACCTTCTGCTTCAGCTTCGCCTCATGCTGGCGCTTCTGTTCCTGGTACTTGAATTTGCCGTAGTCCATCAGACGGCAAACTGGCGGCTCGGCGGTGGGCGCAATTTCAACCAGATCCGCGTCGGCCTCTTCGGCCAGTCGGAAAGCTTCGGCAAGGGTGACGATGCCAATCGGCTCGTTTTCAACCCCGGAGAGGCGCACTTCGGGCGCAGTGATTTCACCGTTGATACGGTGCGACTTGTCAGTAGCTATTGCAGTGTCCTTCTAAAATCCAATAAAGATGCCGTGCTTTAGCAGCGAGACAGCCTGACGGCAGTTCCGTCAGGCCTTGGCGGCTAGCTCCTCGCGGAGCCGCTCGACCAGACTGTCGAGGGGCATCACACCCAGATCGACATTGCCTCGCGCACGCACGGCCACGGTTTTTGCGTCCCGTTCCTTGTCGCCAACCACCACAATGTAGGGCAGCTTCTGGACCGAGTGCTCGCGTATTTTATAGGTTATTTTCTCGTTCCGCAAATCGACCTGCACTCTAAACCCTTGTTTTTTCAGGGCTTGCTCGATTTCCAGCGCGTAAGCCGACTGCCCTTCCGAGATGTTCAGAATCGACACCTGAACCGGCGCCAGCCATAGCGGCAACGCGCCGGCGTGGTTCTCGATCAGCATGCCGATGAAACGCTCCAGCGAGCCCAGAATCGCCCGATGCAGCATGACCGGCACCTTGCGGGTATTGTCTTCGGCCACATATTCAGCCTCCAGACGCACCGGCATCGAGAAATCGACCTGAATCGTCCCGCACTGCCAAGGACGGCCGATCGCATCCTTCAGCGTGTACTCGATCTTCGGGCCGTAGAACGCGCCCTCGCCCGGCGTAATCTCGTAATCGCAGCCGGATCGTTTCAGTGACTCGATCAGCGCGTTTTCAGCCTTGTCCCACAGCTCATCCGAGCCGACCCGCTTTTCGGGACGGGTCGCCACCTTGTAGATCACCTCGGTGAAGCCGAAATCGCGATACACCTGCTGCAGCAGCGACGTGAACGCGACGCACTCATCGAGAATCTGGTCTTCCGTGCAGAAGATATGACCGTCGTCCTGTGTGAAGCCGCGTACCCGCATCATGCCGTGCAGCGAACCGGACGGCTCGTTGCGATGGCACTGACCGAACTCGCCGTAGCGCAGAGGTAGTTCGCGATACGAGTGCATGTTCGACCGGAAGATCTGTACATGGCCCGGGCAATTCATCGGCTTCAACGCGTACGCACGGTTCTCGGAATCCGTGGTGAACATGTTGTCCTTGTAATTGTCCCAGTGGCCGGACTTCTCCCACAGCGAGCGGTCAAGAATCTGCGGCGCCTTCACTTCCTGATAGCCGTTGTCCTGATACACATGGCGCATGTACTGCTCGACTTGCTGCCAGATCGTCCAGCCCTTCGGATGCCAGAAGATCAGCCCCGGTGCCTCGTCCTGAAAATGGAACAGGTCGAGCTGACGGCCGAGCTTGCGGTGGTCGCGTTTCTCGGCCTCTTCCAGCATGTGCAGATAAGCTTCCTGGTCTTCCTTCTTCGTCCACGCGGTGCCGTAGATCCGCTGCAGCATTTCATTCTTCGAGTCGCCGCGCCAGTACGCGCCAGCCACCTTCATCAGCTTGAACACTTTGAGCTTGCCGGTCGACGGCACGTGCGGGCCGCGACACAAGTCAGTGAACTTGCCTTCGCTGTACAGCGATACGTCTTCGCCCTGCGGAATGGACGCAATGATCTCGGCCTTATAGGCCTCGCCGATCGACTTGAAGTACGCCACGGCCTCATCACGCGGCAATACCTTGCGTTCTACCGGCTCATCCTTCTTCGCGAGCTCGGCCATCTTTTTTTCGATCGCCTCGAGATCTTCCGGCGTGAACGGACGCTTGTACGAAAAATCATAGTAGAAGCCGTTATCAATCACGGGACCGATCGTCACCTGCGCATCCGGGAACAGCTCTTTTACCGCATACGCGAGCAGGTGCGCGGTCGAGTGACGAATCACGTCCAGTCCATCGGCATCCTTGTCGGTGACGATCGCCAGATCCGCATCACGCTCGATCAGATAGGAGATATCAACCAGCTGACCATCAACCTTGCCGGCCAATGCAGCCTTGGCAAGACCAGCACCGATCGACGCAGCAACCTGCGCGACGGTGACGGCGGATTCGAACTGGCGCTGTGAGCCATCGGGAAGTCGGACTGAAACCATGTGTGCTCCTTCGGTGTGTGCCGCGAAGCTCTGAAAATCGCGGACGAAAAAAAACGCGGACCAGCCGCGTTTTTTACTGCATAAAGAAAAGACGGACTAGCGTGTAGATGCGTGACCTGTGGTGCTAGTTCGCGGTGTCATAACCGGTTCGCCTTTCTCGCTCTTACAAGGAGTTGCAGATGTGTTGGTAGGCACGATTGGACTCGAACCAACGACCCCTACCATGTCAAGGTAGTGCTCTAACCAGCTGAGCTACGCGCCTAAAGAAGCGAGATTATAGCCAGCTTTGTATGTTTATGCCAAGACCCGGCCGGAACAAATTTTGGCGTAGCCGGAATTAGCGTTCTGACATCCGGCGCAGCAAACGCTCAGGTCCGCTTCACCTCCAGCACCCCTTTCACATCGCCAATCACCTTCATCGCCTTCTGCAACTGCTCGGTGGATGAGATTTCGCCGGTAAACGACATGAAAGCCTGCCCTTTGCTGCTGCGGGTCGAGACGCCGATCACATTGATCTTCTCGCGCAGGAAGATATCGGACACATCGCGCAGCAGTCCCTGTCGGTCTTGCGCCAGCACGAATACGTCGACCGGGTAAACCGTATCGGCGCCCAGATCGCCCCAGGTCGTCTGCACAATCCGCTCCGGTGCGCGCAGCACCATCTGCGACAGATTCTTGCAGCTGGCGCGGTGAATTGATATGCCCTTGCCGCGCGTGATGAAGCCCACAATACGATCTGGCGGTGCCGGCTTGCAGCAACTCGCCATCTGCGTCAGTAAACCCTCGGTACCAAGCACCAACACACCAGCCTTCGCACCCTGAGTCACGCTGGATGCGCGGCTTTTACGGGTCAGCACCTCATCCGCCGCCGGCGTCTGACGGCCGGGCTCGTCACCATGCAGCGCTTGCTCGACCAGACGCAGACTGAAGCGGTCACTGCCGACCGCGAGCAGCAGCTCATCGAGTTTGTCGAAGCCAAGCTTGTGCGCCAGATCTTCCAGATTGACCGCCGTCCTGCCTTCGCGCTGCAGCGTCTTTTCCAGCGATGCGCGACCCCGCGCGAGCGTTTCAGCCTGCTCGATCGCATTGAACCACGCACGTATTTTTGAGCGTGTGCGCGCGCTGGCACTGTAGCCATCGGATAACCAGTCACGTGATGGCCCGGCCGTGCCCTTCGCTACGGCATCGCCTTTGGCCGTGATGACTTCCACCGTCTGTCCGTTTTGCAGGCGCGTATTCAGCGGCACCATCACGCCGTCGACTTTCGCACCACGGCAGCGGTGACCGACATCGCTGTGCAGCTGGTAAGCGAAATCAATCGGTGTCGCGCCCATGGGCAACTCGACCAGTCGCCCTTGCGGAGTCAGCACATAAATACGGTCATTGATCGACGCCGCCTTCAGCTGCTCTACCCATTGACGCTCGCGGTCTTCCTGACCGACTACGGTATCCGTGATATCGCTTTTCCAGGTCAGTAGCTGCCTGAGCCACGCGATCTTCTGATCATAGGAATCATCGAGCGTGGTCGCAGCGCCTTCCTTGTAACGCCAGTGCGCGGCAACGCCGTACTCGGCGAAGCGATGCATTTCCTGCGTACGGATCTGCACCTCCAGCGTACGGCCATCATCCGCCTCCACAACCGTATGCAGTGACTGATAACCATTGGCCTTCGGACGCGCGATGTAGTCGTCAAACTCTTCAGCGACCGGCGTCCAGAGGTTATGTACGATAGACAGCACCGCATAGCAGGCCTTCACGTCATCGACGATCACGCGGAAAGCGCGTACATCATGCAAGCGCGAAAAATCGATTTCCTTGCCGCGCATCTTGTTCCAGATGCTGTAGATGTGCTTCGGCCGGCCATACACTTCAGCCCGGATGCCCGCCGCCGACAATTCGGCCTTTAGCCGCTCGATGGAGCCATCGACAAACTGCTCGCGCTCGACGCGCTTTTCTTCGAGCATCTTTGCGACGGTCTTGTAGTTCTGCGGCTCGGAAAAGCGGAAAGACAGATCCTCCAGCTCCCACTTCAGCTGCCATACACCAAGACGGTTCGCCAGCGGCGCATAAAGCTCGAAGGTCTCGCGCGCGTAATGCAGCGCGAATTCATTATCTGCTCGGGTCTCTGCAAACCAGCGTAGCGTGGTCAGGCGCGATGTCAGGCGTACCAGCACCACGCGCATGTCCGACGCCATCGCCAGCGTCATCTTGCGCAGCGCCTCCAGCTGACCGGCGGCGCTCAGCTGCACCTTGCCCTGCTCCTGACGCGTGAACATGCCTTCGTGCAGTCGCATCAGCTGTCGGATACCGGTGACCATGTCGGCCACTTCCTTCCCGAAGCGCGGCTCGATCTGCGCGACGACATCCGGCGCAATCGCCGGCAATTCGAACAGCATGCCGGCCACACGCGTATCGGCATCCGTCTTCAGCGCCGCGAGTGCCGATACCACGCCGCGCGAGAAAGCAAACGCATCCTGACCGGTGCGCACTGATTTGCCCGCGTAAGGTTCACGAACAAACTCCAGCGCGTCGATCAGCCTGGCTGCATCGTCCGCGCGCAATCCTGCGCAAAGTTGTTCGTCCCCGTCTCGGGTTGCGACAAAAACCATCGTTAGTCCAGAAAAAATTCTCTTGCCAGCGCGATCTGGTCTGCCTGCATGAAGGTCGGCGCATGACCGATCCCGGGCAACTCGACCACCTTCGCGCGCGGTCCGCGCTCACTCATTTGTTGCGCGGTCTCGCGCGACAGCAAATCCGACTCGCTGCCACGTACCAGCAACACCGGGCAGCGAATCGCGTCATACGCTGCCCAAAGTGCCGCCTCGCCCCGCTTCGCGTTCTCCGCAGTCAGCGCCTTGAATGGCAAGGCCAGCGCCAGATCGTAATGTCGCCGCCAGTGTCCGTCTGCGTCATGCTTGAGCACATCGCGTGCCAGCTTGTCCCACTGCGCGTCCGAGTGCGGGCCGAAGGGCGCGGAAATCATGCGGATGTAGGCGCGGCCCTGCTCCCAGGTATCGAAGCGGAGATCTTGTCCGATGTAGTCGGCAATACGGGATAAGGCTTCCACGCTCAGCGTAGGACCGACATCATTCATCAGCATCTTGCGTACCGGCGAATCCGGCAGCGCGGCCAGCCCCATGCCGATCAATGCACCCATCGAGGTGCCGAACCAGTCGACCTGCGGCACATCAAGACGCGCGACCAGCGTCACCATGTCGCTCACGTACTGCGGCACCACGTAATAGGTCGGGTCTTTCAGCCACGACGAGCGGCCGCGTCCGACCACATCCGGACAGATCACGCGGTAACGATCCGACATCGCGGCCGCCAACGCATCAAAATCGTCCGAGACGCGCGTCACGCCATGTACGCAAACCAGCACCTTCGGATTGGACGGATCGCCCCATTCCTTGTAGGCCATGTGGTGCAGACCGGCGGGCGACAGACATTGCACCATTTTGATCTGCGGCTGCATCGACATGGGGAGACTCCTGCGGGGTTTTTGCTCATTCTAACGGGACTGGCCTTAAAATTCCGGCTCTATCCGCAACCCAGCCAAAGGAATGATCATGCAAAACCGTCCGTTGAACGGCAAGACCGCGCTCGTGACCGGATCCACCTCGGGCATCGGCCTCGGCATCGCGCAGGCGCTGGCGGCGCAGGGTGCGAACATCGTGTTCAATGGCTTTGGCGATGCAGCGCAGATAGCGGAACTACAAAAGCAAACCGCCGGGCAGCATGGTGTAAAGACCGCCTACTCTGGCGCCGACATGAGCAAGCCCGCTGAGATCGAGCAGATGATGAAGGACGCGATCGCGCAATTCGGCGCGATCGACATTCTGGTGAATAACGCCGGTATTCAATTCGTTGCAAATGTCGAGGACTTCCCGCCGGAACGCTGGGATGCAGTGATGGCCATCAATCTTTCGTCGGCGTTTCATACGACGCGGCTTGCTCTGCCGGCGATGAAACAAAAGAACTGGGGTCGCATCATCAATATCGCGTCGGCGCACGGACTGGTTGCGTCGGCAGGCAAGGCTGCCTATGTCGCATCCAAGCATGGCCTCGTCGGTCTGACGAAAGTCACTGCGCTGGAGAATGCACAGACTGGCATCACCTGCAATGCGATCTGCCCGGGCTGGGTACTGACGCCGCTGGTTCAGAAACAGGTTGATGCACGTGCAGCTGCGAATAATGTGTCGATTGAAGAGGCCAAGCGCGACTTGCTGCTGGAAAAGCAGCCGTCCGGTGAATTCGTTACCCCGGAACAGCTCGGTGCACTGGCGGTATTCATGTGCAGCGATGCAGCGTCGCAGGTGCGCGGTGTGGCGTGGAATATGGATGGGGGCTGGGTGGCGCAATAGCGTCAAACGCTGTCATGCCTGTCCAACCGATACTGCTTTGTTTTGCTGCTGAGTCGGGTCTAGGCTGAAATAGGCCGACCTTCTCGATCAACAAATAGATGCTTGAAGTTCGGGTAATTATAGACGGTGAACTGTAAACGATCGTCGTCCATGTTTTTCCGCAGAATGGTCAGTACACTGTTGCCGTGAGCATCCTCGGTATTCCAGTTGGCACCGATATCGAGCAAATCCAGAGCCAGACTCAGCTGCTCGTCTGTCGGTGGACTTATGGCCGTCAGTACATCTATCGCTGCCATATCCAGGGTTTGCTTCACCGCCGGATGATGGAGCAGCGATCGTAAGTTAAGGCCTTGCTGGGGATCCGAAATTCTTTCGATCAGGTCACCCAGCTTGTCCCAGTTGCTGTCCAGGATCGCTGACTGAACCTGACTCATCAGTACCGCGAGATAGTCCGGTATTGCGGTCCTCTGCCGGTTCACAGCCGACAGCACCGGAGGCGTATGCGATTGAGGCGATGAACCCGAAGCACGCGGCAGTGGATCGCTGGTGCGACGCTCGCGTTCCCTGACTGACGCGGGGGGCCTGGTTTTGGCCCGCTTGGGCGTTGCAGACGATGAGGAAGTATTCGCCTGCAACCCGACTACCGTAGGCTGAATGACTTTTGTTTTGGGCATCGCTCGGCTCCTGTTCAGTCCCTCCAGTGCCAGACTGGCGCTCCGGATGAGCCGAGTATGCGCATCAGCAGTCTCGATGTGTCAGCGCATAGTGCAACGTAGTACATCGTTGTTTCCCCCCACACGGTCATGAGTCGACATCAGGTCAGCGGATTGGCTGCAGCCGATAAAAAAAGCCGGTCAGCTTCACGCCGACCGGCTTCATCCGGATACCCTGAAATTCGTCAGCTCAGAACCGGATCTCGCACCCCGTGCTGGCGACCAGCTCCTCCTTCGTCACACCCGGCGCCATCTCCACCAGCGTCAGGCCGTGCTCGGTCACATCCAGTACCGCAAGGTCAGTGATGATGCGATCGACCACGCCCACACCGGTCAGCGGCAGATTGCAATGCTCGAGCAGCTTGTGCGAGGTCGAGCCGTCCTTGGCCTTCGCGACATGCTCCATCAGCACCACCACACGACCGACGCCGGCCACCAGATCCATTGCGCCGCCCATGCCCTTGACCATCTTCCCCGGGATCATCCAGTTCGCCAGATCACCGCGCTCGGATACCTGCATCGCGCCGAGAATCGCGATATTGATCGTGCCGCCGCGGATCATCGCGAAGGAGTCAGCCGAACTGAAGAAGGACGCCCCCTTTAATGCCGTGACCGTCTGCTTACCGGCGTTGATCAGGTCAGCATCGATTTCTTCCTCGGTCGGGAATGGCCCGATACCGAGCAAGCCGTTCTCTGACTGCAGCCAGACGGTGATGTCCTTCGGCACATAGTTCGCCACCAGCGTCGGCAAGCCGATGCCGAGGTTTACATAGAAGCCGTCCTGCAGCTCCTGCGCGGCGCGCGCCGCCATTTGTTCACGTGTCCATGCCATGATGATCTCCGCTTACTGTGCACGCACGGTGCGTTGTTCAATGCGCTTCTCAGGGCGCTTATTCACCACGATGCGGTGCACGAAGATACCTGGTGTATGCACGGCATCCGGATCAAGCTCACCGAGACCGACCAGCTCTTCGACTTCGACAATCGTGAGCTTGCCCGCCATCGCGACATTCGGATTGAAATTGCGCGCGGTCTTTCGGTAAACGAGATTACCGACCGGGTCAGCCTTCCAGGCCTTGACCAGCGACACATCCGCCACCAGCGAATGCTCCATCACATACTGCTCCCCGTCGAACACCCGCACTTCCTTGCCGTCGGCGACGATGGTGCCGACCCCGGTCTTCGTGAAGAACGCCGGAATGCCCGCACCACCGGCGCGCAGCTTCTCGGCCAGCGTGCCCTGTGGCGTGAATTCCAGTTCAAGCTCACCAGCCAGGTACTGGCGCTCGAACTCCTTGTTCTCGCCGACGTAGGACGAGATCATCTTTTTGATCTGCCGCGTGGACAGCAACTGTCCAAGGCCGAAGCCATCGACGCCGGCATTATTGGAGATCGCCGTCAGGCCTTTAGCGCCGGTATCGCGCAATGCCGCGATCAGGGCTTCGGGAATGCCGCACAGGCCGAAGCCACCGACGGCGATGGTCTGGCCGTCCAGCACTACGCCGGCCAGTGCGCTGGCGGCGTCGGGATAGAGCTTGTTCATGGTTCTCCTCAGGTAAACTGCGCGGGCTGATCCTGCGCTGCACAACAAGACTTTTTCAACCGCGTGGCAAGCATAAGAGCCCCCCGCCCCGCCGACAATACCGTAGAAGTACGACCGCGCCCTGAATGAATCCTGCCCAAGCCATTGATTTCGCGATGATCTTCGAGCGCGCACCGGTCGGGCTGTGCGTGTCGCACCAGCGCGTGATCAGCGCCTGCAACGATGCGCTGGCCGGAATTTTCGGTTATAGCGCCGAGGAATTGCGCGGGCAGTCGTTCTCGGTCCTGTACCCGACGCTGGATGAATTCGAGCGTACCGGCGCGCGGATTGCTCCCATCCTGAACCGGCAGGGCTATTACTCAGATGAGCGGATCATGAAGCGCGCCAGCGGCGACCTGTTCTGGTGCCACGTGACCGGCCGCGCGCTGACGCGTGACGATCCGCATGCAGCCGGCATCTGGACCTTCGAGGATTTGTCGAGCCGTCGCCCGGTCACGGCGGAGTTGACCACGCGCGAGCGCGAAGTCGCCGCGCTGCTGGTGGAAGGCAAGACCAGCAAGATGATCGCAAAACAGCTCGGGCTGTCACCCCGCACGGTCGAGATGCATCGGGCGCGGTTAATGAAGAAGTTTTCTGCAGGGACGTCGAGTGAGCTAGTGAACCGTTTACTAGGGGGGCAGCTGGCTTAAGCAGCGACACTCACGCCGCGTCGGAAATGCGCAGTAATTCCTTCACCGATTCCGGCAACGGCACCGACTTCTCCGCCTGCCGATCCACCCACACCACTTTCACCCCGCCCTCAGCGATCAGCACTTCGGGCTCGTCAATGCGGCGTACCTCATGCCTCATTTCGAAGCTCGATCGGCCGGGTGCGCCGGCGTAGGTGATCACCTCGATATCACCCGGGTAGCGCAGCTGCTTCAGGAAAGTGCAATGCGCGTTAATGATGACCGGGCCGGTAGCATCCGGCAGTACTGAAAAGCCAAGCTCGTCGAACAGCTCCACGCGTGCCTGCTCGAAATAGCGGAAATACTCGGTATTGTTCACGTGACCGAGCACATCCATGTCGCCCCAGCGCAGCGCGAGCCGGAGACGATGAATCTGGCGGAATCCTTCGGGGATGGCCATCAGAATGCCGCCATGCCGTCATCGGCGGTGATGATCGCGCCATTGATGAAACGCGATTCGTCAGCTGCCAGCAGCAGCAACAGTCCATCGAGGTCTTCCGGCTGACCGACGCGCTTGCGCGGCAATAGCTGAGTCAGCTTCTGTCCGCTCTCGCTGGCGAAGTAATCACGGTTGATTTCGGTCTCGATGTAACCCGGGCAGATTGCATTCACGTTGATGCCATGACGTCCCCATTCGAGCGCCATCGCCTTCGTCATTTGCACAACCGCCGCCTTGCTCATGCAGTAAACCCCGATCTGCGACAGCACGCGCAGCCCGGCGACTGAGGCAATATTGATGATCCTGAAGTGACGGTTCGGCTCTGCCTTCGAGCGCAGGATCATCCGCTTCGCGACTTCCTGTGCGACAAAGAAGGATCCCTTGGTATTCGTATCCATCATGAAGTCATAGTCATCCGGCGTGACATCGACCAGCTTCTGTGTGGTCGATACGCCAGAGTTATTGACCAGGATGTCGATCGGCCCCGCCTCGGTTTCCGCATGCGCGACAGCGGCCTTGATGCTCGCATGATCGGTCACGTCCAGCTGCACCATACGCGCTGCGCCGCCCTCGGCCTCGATCTCGGCGCGCAACTCCTTGAGCTTCTCGGTCCGACGCGCCGCCAGCACCACGGTCGCACCGGCCTCGGCCAGTATCTTCGCGAACCGCGCGCCCAGACCGCTCGACGCACCGGTGACCAGCGCGACTTTGCCCTTGAAATTGACTTCGATACCCACGATGTCTCTCCTGAATCGGTGTTATTGAACCGTCAACCGTTATCATTACACGATTCGCTCGCGCATCCGACATCTTTGCGGCTGGCGTGCCACCTAAAAATCGCTGACAATCCCGGGGCATTTGCGCTCCAGAACGACATCCAGATCATGATCCCTCCCAGCCAGAATCCTCGCTTCCTCGAACAATACGGCCCGCGCGAAACGATGGACTATGACGTCGTGATCGTCGGCGCCGGACCAGCCGGCCTCGCAGCCGCGATCCGTCTGAAGCAACAGGCCGAGTCCAGAGGGCAGGAACTCAATGTCTGCGTGCTGGAAAAAGGCAGTGAGCCGGGCGCGCACATCCTGTCCGGCGCGGTGATGGATCCGATAGCGATTCAGGAATTATTCCCTGACTGGAAGGAACGCGGCGCGCCGCTGAACACGCCGGTTACGGAAGACCGCTTCCTGTTTCTCACGGAAAGCGGCGCGGTGCGTACGCCGAACTGGCTGCTGCCCGGCTGTTTCCAGAATCACGGCAACTACATCGTGTCACTCGCGAATGTCGTGCGCTGGCTCGCGCAACAAGCCGAGAGTCTCGGCGTCGAGATCTTTCCGGGCTTCGCAGCGGCGGAGGTGCTGTACGACGAACGCGGCGCCGTCGTTGGCGTCGCGACCGGCAATCTGGGTGTGGACAAGCAGGGTGAGCCGACGGCCGAATTTCAGCTCGGCATGGAATTACGCGCGAAATACACCCTGTTCGCCGAAGGCGCGCGCGGCCATCTCGGCAAGCAGCTGATCGCGAATTACCAGCTGGACGCCGGCAAGGATCCGCAATCCTATGGCATCGGCATCAAAGAGTTGTGGGAGATCGACCCGGCGAAACATCAGCCCGGCCTCGTGATCCATACCGCCGGTTGGCCGCTGGATAACGATACCTATGGCGGCTCCTTCCTTTATCACCTCGAAAATAATCAGGTTGCGGTCGGCTATGTGGTCGGACTCGGCTACCAGAACCCTTACCTGTCACCGTTCGAGGAATTCCAGCGCTACAAGACGCATCCATCGATTCGTGGCTTCTTCGAAGGCGGTAAGCGCCTGTCCTATGGCGCGCGCGCGATCACTGCGGGCGGCATTCAGTCGCTGCCGAAGCTGGTATTCCCGGGCGGTGCGCTGCTCGGTTGCGACGCGGGCCTGCTGAACGCAAGCCGCATCAAGGGCAGTCATGCGGCGATCAAATCCGGCATGCTCGCCGCTGACGCGGCCTTCGACGCGATCAACGCCGGCCGCGCGCAGGATGAATTACTGGCCTACACATCGGCCTTCGAAGCCTCGTGGCTGCATGAAGAGTTGCAGGTCGCGCGCAACTTCAAGCCGGCGATGGCCAAGGGACTGTATCTGGGCACGCTGCTGGTCGGTATCGATCAGGTGCTATTCCGCGGCAAAGCACCGTGGACCCTGCATCACCGCCATGCGGACCATGAGTGCCTGCGACCGGCGTCGGAATTCACACCCATCGTCTATCCGAAGCCGGACAATGTACTGACCTTTGACCGGCTCTCCTCCGTGTTCATCTCGAACACGAACCACAACGAGCACCAGCCCGCGCACCTCACGCTGAAAGACGCGCACGTGCCGGTGGCGGTCAATCTGACGACTTATGCGGGACCTGAGCAGCGCTATTGTCCGGCCGGCGTCTACGAATACGTTGAGGACAGCGGCAAGCCGCGGCTGCAGATCAATGCGCAGAACTGCGTGCACTGCAAGACCTGCGACATCAAGGATCCGACGCAGAATATCGTCTGGGTCACGCCGGAAGGCGGTGGCGGGCCAAATTATCCGAACATGTGATGTCCATCAGCGATCTGCCCGCACCTGACGAGCCGCCTGCCAGCATCCCGCTGCGCGACGCGTTCTGGTACTGGTTGAAGCTGGGTTGCATCAGCTTCGGCGGGCCGAGCGGCCAGATCGCGCTGATGCACTATGAGCTGGTCGAGAAAAAACGCTGGATCTCCGAGCAGCGCTTCCTGCATGCGCTGAACTACTGCATGCTGCTGCCCGGACCCGAGGCCATGCAACTGGCGACTTACATCGGCTGGCTGATGCATCGCACTGCTGGCGGTCTGATCGCCGGTGGTCTGTTTGTGCTGCCGTCGCTGCTGATCCTGATCGGGCTGTCCTGGCTGTATCTCGCGTTTGGCGACCTGCCGGTCGTCGCCGGCGTGCTGTACGGGATCAAACCGGCCGTCGTGGCGATCGTGCTCGCGGCCGCGTGGCGCATCGGCAGCCGCAGCCTGAAGAATCGCTGGCTGATTGCGATCGCGCTGCTGTCGCTGGTGCTGATCAGCTTCGTGAAGCTGCCGTTCCCCGCTGTGATCGGCATCGCCGCACTGATCGGCGCTGCCGGCGGGCGCTGGATTCCCCAAGCTTTCCGGCCCGGCGGTGGTCATGCCGCCAGCGACAAACATTTCGGCCCCGCACTGATTGACGACCACACCCCGCCACCCGAGCATGCCGCTTTCGACGGGCGCCGCCTGCTGCGCACTGCACTGATCGGCATCGCGATCGGCGCGGCGGTCCTCGCGCTGCTGAATCTCATGCTTGGCTGGCGTAATCCGTTGGTGCAGATGGGCTGGTTTTTCACGAAGGCAGCGATGCTGACCTTCGGCGGCGCGTATGCGGTGCTGCCCTATGTCTACCAGGGGGCGGTGGATCACTTCGGCTGGCTCACCGCCGCGCAAATGATCGATGGTCTCGCGCTCGGCGAGACCACGCCGGGACCGCTGATCATCATCGTGGCCTTCGTCGGATTTGTCGGCGGCTGGACGCGGGAAGTGTTCGGGCCGCTCGCGCTGTTCTGGGCCGGCAGTGCCGGCGCGCTGGTCGCAGCCTTCTTCACTTTCCTGCCCAGTTTCGTATTCATTTTTGCCGGTGGCCCGCTGGTCGAGGCCACGCGCGACAACCTGAAACTGACCGCGCCGCTGACAGCGATCACGGCGGCCGTGGTCGGCGTGATTATCAGTCTGGCTGCGTTCTTCGCGATCCACGTGTTCCACCTTGAGCTGGCGGCTTCGCGCTGGGACTGGATCGCAATCGGCATTGCTGCGGCCGCGCTGCTGGCGCTGCTGCGCTTCCGGGTCAGCACCCTGCGCCTGATCATCGCCTGTGCAGTCGCGGGCCTCGTGGTATCTTACCTGCCGATCCGACCGGCGTTCTGACAGGTAGCAGCCTGATCGCCCCGGCAATAAACAAGCGGCATGGTCATGCGGCCATCCGGACGAGACAATGACTGAACGTATCATCCCCGTCGCCGACCTGCGCTATCTGCAGTCGGTGCCTCATATTCCGCCAACGCTGATTCCCGCGACCGGCCTGCTGTCCGACCAGCGCGGCCGGCCTTTGCGTGACCTGCGCATTTCGGTCACGGACCGCTGCAACTTCCGCTGCGTGTACTGCATGCCGAAGGAAACCTTCGATAAGGATTTCGAATTCCTGCCGCATTCCTCGCTGCTGTCCTTTGAAGAAGTCACACGTGTCGCAAAAATCTTCATCGCGCATGGCGTCGAGAAAATCCGGCTCACCGGCGGCGAGCCGCTGCTGCGTAAGAACATTGAGAAACTGATCGAGATGCTGGCATCGCTGACCACGCTGGACGGCAAGCCGCTCGATCTGACAATGACCACCAATGCGTCGCTGCTCGCGAAAAAAGCGCAGTCGCTGAAAGATGCAGGCCTGAAGCGCGTGACGGTGTCGCTTGATTCGCTCGACGATACCACCTTCAAAAAAATGAATGATGTCGACTTCCCGGTTGCCGATGTGCTGCACGGCATCGAGGTCGCGCATCAGGTCGGACTCGGTCCGGTCAAGGTCAATATGGTCGTCAAGGGCGGCATGAATGATCAGGAAATCGTGCCGATGGCTCGCTATTTCAAAGGCAGCCCGGTGATCCTGCGCTTCATTGAATACATGGATGTCGGTGCATCGAACGGCTGGAAGATGGATGAAGTCATCCCCTCAGCCGAAGTCGTGCGCCGCATCAGCGAGTCGATGCCGCTCGAGGAAGTTGAACCGAATTACACCGGCGAGACTGCCGAGCGCTGGCGCTACCGGGATGGCAGCGGTGAGGTCGGCGTGATCTCGAGCGTGACACAGGCTTTCTGCAGCGACTGCAACCGCGCGCGGCTTTCCACCGAAGGCAAGCTGTTCACCTGTCTGTTCGCTACCGGCGGTCACGATCTGCGTGCGCTGCTGCGCAAAGGACACAGCGATGACGAGATCACCGCAGCCATCGCGCATCTGTGGGCACAACGTGATGACCGTTACTCCGAACTGCGCACTATCAACACCGACGGACTCGCGCGTCCGGTGCGCAAGGTCGAGATGTCGTACATCGGCGGCTGACCGAGCCACAGTGCGAGCACACTCCGGCACATGCCAAGCAAGCTAGACCAGATCGCTGACACACTTCCCGGCTACGATGCCGACTCGCTGCGTGTCGACCTTGCACAGCAGGCGATCACGCGATTCATTACCCCGATCACTGAAGCAGAAACCGTTCCGCTGAGAGAGGCGCTTGGCCGTGTGCTCGCGCAAGACCTCAGCTCGCCGATCGATGTGCCCGCCTACGACAACTCGGCCATGGATGGCTACGCATTTTGCGCAAGCGATCTGAGCGCGGGCGATGTCACCTTGACTATCGCCGGCAAGGCTTACGCTGGCCATCCGTATCCAGACGAAGTGAAACCTGGCGAATGCATACGCATCATGACCGGCGCAGTGATACCGCGCGGCTGTGACACGGTGATTCCACAGGAACTGACGAAAGCGGCGAACGAAGCGTCTGTGAGCATCCCGGCCAACGCCATTCAACCCGGTGCCAACCGCCGCCTTGCAGGTGAAGATCTGGCTGCCGGCTCAGTCGCACTGCATCAGGGCCGCGTGCTGACGCCGTCCGACCTCGGGCTGGTCGCCTCGCTGGGCATCGGCCACGTGACGGTGAAGCGCAAACTACGCGTCGCCTTTTTCTCTACCGGCGACGAGCTGCGCTCGATCGGTCAGCCACTGGCCGAAGGCTGTGTATACGACAGTAACCGTTATACCTTGCACGCGATGATCGAGCGCGCCGGCTTCGAGGCGATCGACCTCGGCGTGGTACGCGATGATCCTGTTGCCCTGGAAGCGACACTGCGCAATGCATGCGGAATGGCTGACGTGATCGTCACCACCGGTGGCGTGTCCGCCGGCGATGCTGACTATACAAAAGACATGATGGCGCGCCTCGGTGACGTCATGTTCTGGAAGGTCGCAATGCGTCCCGGGCGCCCGATGGCTTTCGGTCGGATTACCGCTGAGGGAAAAAGTGCGCTGTTCTTCGGCCTGCCCGGTAATCCGGTGGCGGTGATGGCGACCTTCTATTTCTTTGCCCGCGAAGCGATGTTCCGCCTGCAGGGTGCGACGCTGCAGGTGCTTCCGATCGTGCGGGCCATCAGCAAAAGTACTCTACGTAAACGTCCGGGCCGAACCGAATATCAGCGCGGTGTTTTACATACTGACGCAGACGGCATCGCCCGGGTTCAACTAACCGGCGCGCAAGGCTCGGGCATTCTCAGTTCGATGTCTGAAGCGAACTGCATGGTCATCCTCGCTCATGACGAGGGCGACATTCAACCAGGTCATCCGGTCACTGTTATTCCATTCCAAGGTCTGATCTGAACTATCGGCGGGAAGCCTCTTCCTGCCAAACCTGACCCGCGAGTTGAGATGTTTTTCAGCTTGGTCATTCATCAAAATAGCGATCAGCAAGCCCGTGCCTAGCTACAGAAATTGGCTTCTATCATCTGGCGAAGATCTGAGCGATAAGTCAATTCATTCTGCGGAACCAAATGATAGCCCTCTGCACGTATTCAGCCTGAATCCAAATTTCAGGTGCTGAATTTGTGTTCAGTACGAGTTCCTTTCATCCTCGACCCTCATCACCTCATCAATCATGCACGCGACTACCCAAACGCCACCATCCATTTTGATCAATACCCAAAGCGAATCCATTGATATGAATTTTCTGCCCGCCGGCGCTGAGGACTTCGGCGCGGCCAATCACTGGCAGACCGGCGTAAATGCATCAAGCTCATCCGCCAGCACGGCTACCACGGCAACGTCGTCCAGCAATACGGCTAATGCAGCCGCCGCTGCAGCGACGATGAATCAGAATGTCAACCTCGCCCACGCGCCATTGCCAGTGCGACCCGGATGCCTGCCATTATCAGACTTTGCAAGAGACAAGCTACACATAGCCGGAATGATCGTTATGGTTTGGTTGTCTTACAACTCCATCGTCTCCGCGAGCACCATGGAAGAGACTTCAGTTAGGAATTTGCTACCGCGAGTGGCTTATTCTTTATCTGCCGCCATGGGCCTCGGTATCGTACTGCTTCAGCTGATAGACAGGATGAAAAGAAACTGAATTGCAATCGCTTTCGACGAATGAGGCGTGATCCTGAATCTGGCCATCCGATTGGCCTGTAGCAGGAACCCTGTTGGGATGTGAGTTACCTAGCAGGGCCCTCACTGCTAGCAAGGCATGCCTCATGACGGACACCTATATCCATCCGCCCACGGACCCCGAAGTCGCCGCCATCGTTACGCAACTGACTGGCGGACTGCAGAACATCCAACAAACACTCGAGCAATGCCGCGAGCAGCTGGAGCAGGGTTACACGCTGGGCGAGTTACGCGGTCTCACCGAAAACGGATATGCATCGCTATACGAGATCGCCCTTGAGCTTTGCAATTGCGGAGACTTTCATCATGCCTTACCCGTGGCATTACAACTGACGCTGCACAAGCCAACCGACAGTCGTTTCGCTTTTATGGCTGGTTCCTGCATGCAGAGACTGGGACAGCTTGAGCCGGCCGCACTGATGTATGCCATAACGCTTGACGTCGATCCCGAACACGCGGCGGCAGCTTACCGCCTGGGCGAATGCCTGTGCTCACTGGGAAGAAATGAAGAAGCCATGCCTTTCCTGCAAAAATGCATCGATCTCTGTTACGGGAATTTCGACCGATGCCAATTGATGGACATGGCCAGGGAAAAACTGTCGCGGATCCTGCCATAGACCGAAATCGCGTCGTCAAACGCAATCGCATCCCACCTGCAAGTCAAATCAGCCGACCATTGAGCAAATCCTCAATGTCTTATTTTTCAATAAAATTTATCAATTGAACACCATGATAGCCACGCCAATTTCCAATAACTCGAAGCATCGCACCGAAGACCCAACCCGACTCCAGACTAGGAATTCTGAATCGGATCAAAATTTATATTCGTCGACTAACAGCCAATTCGCTGACGGCATATGGAATGAGGGACAACATGACAACTCGCCAGCCAGCATGGTGACACGCGTTCCGGCCGCCATGAACGAAGTTCTGATTGATCAGGAGATATCGGCTCATCCGTCTGCTGGCAATGAATACGACGACTCAGATGCGGACACGGCACGCGCAAGCGCAGGTCGGATGAACACTCTGGATCCAAGCAAGCAGACGCAATCATTACGCAGAGCGGACGGCGATCTGTGGCAAATGTTTTCTGCCAAAAATTGTACCTACTGCTGCGCCGCTGGTTCGATCACTTTACTTGGCCTGTCAGTCGCCTGCTTTGTCTTACCCAGCATTTCAAGCTATGCAGCAGAGCGCACTGCAGTCCAGGCCGTCGGATATACAGGCGGTATATTGTCGTTGCTGTTTGGCATAGGCACCGGACTCTATGTGAAGTCCGTCTATAGCCAGCCGGATCAGCGAATTCAATAAAGTCAATTCGGCTTGTTCCGCATCCAGTCCGCCGTCCCGAAGAAGGCCTCCAGCAGGAGGTCTTCCTTCTCCTCCCCATAGCCCAGCTCCCGCATCGCCAGCAGCATGCAGGTAAGCCATTCATCGCGCTCCTTCGAACCAATAGGAAACGGCAGGTGCCGCGCGCGCAGGAATGGCGCGCCATATTTCTGCGTGTAGATATCGGGGCCGCCGCTCCAGCCTGACAGAAAGCGATAAAGCTTCTCGCGCGAACCCTCGAGCGTCGTCGGATGCATGGCGCGCAGCGCAGCGAACTGGGGCTCAAGGTCCATCAGGTCATAGAAGCGGTCGACCAGTTCACGGATGTTGTCGTCGCCACCAATGATCGAGTAAAGGCTGGGCTTGCCGGTTTGATTTTCGTCCATGCGCAAAATCATACCGTACCCTCACCGGCACTGACCGGTATCTCCCGGAGATTTAGGCCCCCCTACTTCCTGCCGGTCACGTCCGTTGACGCCTCCCAACTTCCGGCACTTCGGAATTTCATCCGTACTCGAATCGCCTCAAAATGCCATCCGGGATGCTGAGCGACGCATGGCATAACACGCCCACGAGACCCTGCGCCTATTCATGCACGATCTGATCGAACGCAATTCCCCGCGACTCGAATATCTGGTGCGCGCCGGCGATGTATTGATCCTTTATGCCGCAGGCAGCTGGTCTGCCTTGCTGTGTTCTCCGGCTGGTCTGGCCTCCCTTTCATCAGTACATACCGCCGTGCTGTATTTCTGCTGTGCGCTGTCGGTCGCTATCTTTCCCCGATTTGACTTGTACGCGTCCTGGCGCGGGCGTTCGCTGCTGCTGATGTCAGGCCAGGCAGCGCTGGCACTGACGGTCGTGTTATCGGTCGGCGTGCTGTTTGCATTTCTGATTCGGCAGCTGGGCGAACTGTCTCGTCTGTGGATGATGCTCTGGTATCTGATGGCAGTGACGGCCGTCATTCTGTCGCGAGTGCTGCTGTACTCGCTGTTGTCCGGACTGCGCGAGAGCGGTCTGAACAGCAAGCGGGTCATCATCATCGGTTATGGCCGTACCGGCCGCGAGCTGCATCGCCGTGCGCTGGCGCAGCAATGGACGGGCTACCAGATCGTCGCCACCTACGACAGCGAGGGAAGCGCACCGCTCGATACGCGCATCGATACCCTGTGCTGTCTCCGCGACTTGCCCGATGCGGTGATTCGGCACAGTGCGCATGAAGTGTGGATCACGCTGCCGCTGGCCCAGTCGCCACAATTGCAGCAGCTCCAGTCCCTGCTAAGTAATACGCTGGTTGACGTGCGCTGGGTGCCGGATGTGACTGCCATTCGCATCCTATCCCATCGCACGGTGGAGTTTCTGGGTATGCCGGTCGTTGATCTGAACCATGCGGCCAGCAATGGCCTGCGGGGGCTCGCAAAAGATCTGTTCGACCGCCTTTTTGCTGCAGCCGTGTTGCTGGCGCTATCACCACTGCTGATCGCCATCGCGATCGCGATCAAGTGGACCTCACCGGGGCCGATCTTTTTCAGCCAGCCCAGACTGGGGCTGAATGGCTGCCGCTTCAGCGTGCTGAAGTTCCGCAGCATGCGTGTTCATCAGGAGCACGGACGAGTCACGCAGGCGACCCGCGATGATCCGCGCATCACGCCGCTGGGGCGTTTCCTGCGTCGAACCAGTCTCGACGAACTGCCGCAGTTCATCAATGTGCTGATGGGCGACATGTCGGTCGTGGGTCCGCGACCTCACGCGCTGGTACACAATGATTTGTACAAAAACAAACTCGCGATGTACATGCAGCGTCACCGGGTCAAACCGGGCATCACCGGATGGGCGCAGATTAACGGTTATCGCGGCGAGACTGACACTGACGAAAAAATGGCTCGCCGTATCCAGCTCGACCTGTACTACATCCGACACTGGTCGTTCTGGATGGACCTGAAAATCATCGCGTGGACCGCTGTGAAGGGCTGGACCCATAAGAACGCTTACTGAGCGCGCCGCGCGAACCGCTAACGCCTGATCCGAGGACCTCCATTGATGGAACACCCCCCACTGGTGCCAGTCGTGCTGTGCGGCGGCTCCGGCACCCGACTGTGGCCGTTGTCACGTGAGAGCTTTCCGAAGCAATTCCTGCGGCTGCATGGCGAGCACAGCCTGCTGCAGCAGACACTGCTCCGCTGCGAGGGCTTGTCTGAGGTACAACCGCTACTGCTGACCAGCGAAGCGACCCGCTTCATCGTCGCGGATCAGCTGGAAGACATCGGCATCCGTGATGCCACCCTGATGCTTGAACCGGTACAGCGAGGTACCGCGCCGGCACTGGCCTGCGCCGCGCTGCAGTTGATGCGCACGCATGAGGAAGCGCTGATGCTGGTACTCCCGTCCGACCATCTGATTCGCGATACCGATGCATTTTGGCGCGCGGTGCAACTGGCTGCCGAGGCCGCGCAACAAGACTGGCTGATGTGCTTTGGTATACCGCCGACCACGCCCGATACCGGCTACGGCTATCTGCGAACCGGTGCCGGCATGACAGACGATACTCACCGCATTCATGCCTTTGTCGAAAAGCCGGACCGTCAGACCGCGCAAAAACTGATGGACGAAGGCCACTGCTACTGGAATGGCGGCATGTTCGTGTTCCGTTGCAGCCAACTGCTCCATGAGATGGAACAGCACGCACCGGCCGTGCTGAAAGCTTGCCGTGAGGCGATGAACCGGGCGTCGGCTGAAAGTCGCTGGTTACGACTGGACCAGAACAGCTACGCGCAGAGCCCTGATCTGTCGATCGATATCGCGCTGATGGAGCGCACGTCCCATGCGGCGATGGTCGTGCTGGACGCTGGCTGGTCCGATATCGGCAGCTGGGCAACGGTCTGGGACAATGCCGCGCATGATGAATCAGGTAACGCGATACAAGGCGATGTTTTACTGGAGGACTGCCGCAACTGCCATGTGCAAGCCGGCAAGCGACTGGTATCTGCCATCGGTATCGACGATCTGATCATTGTCGATACCGATGATGCGCTGCTGGTTCTGCCAAAAGTCCGCGCGCAGGACATCCGCCGCATCGTGAAGCGACTACAAGTCGCGCAGCGTAGCGAATGCCTCAGCCACCGGCAGGTGCTACGGCCCTGGGGTAACTATGATGCGATCGACCAGGGCAAACGATTTCAGGTGAAGCGAATCACGGTCAGGCCGGGTGCGAAGCTGTCGCTGCAGATGCATCATCATCGCGCCGAGCACTGGATCGTGGTGTCCGGCACTGCCCGGGTGACGGAAAGCGGCAAGGAGTATCTGCTGACCGAAAATCAGGGCACCTATATTGGTGTCGGCGTCATTCATTCACTGGAGAACCCGGGAAAGATTCCGCTGGAACTGATCGAGGTGCAGTCCGGTAGCTATCTCGGTGAAGACGATATTGTTCGTCTCGATGATATCTACGGACGCGCCGGATGAGCGTCCGCCTGCACTGGCTTGCATTGCTGGTGGGCGTCTTCCTGCTGATGGTCGGCATCGGGTCGCTACCGGGCGAAGCACATGCGATGTCAGACCGATTCGGTGACAAGCTGCTGCACCTGCTCGCCTACGGCTTCATGACCGTGCTGTGCTTCCGCGCACTGATCGCGAGACCACGATCGCGCGCGCTGCTGTCCGTGCTGGCCATTGCGCTGCTCGGCGTCATCGATGAATACCTGCAGTCGCTTCTGCCGTACCGCAACGCGTCCATCGTCGACTGGTGTTTTGATGTCGTTGCAGCAGCCGCAGTCGCCGCGCTGCTGCTTTGGCTGGACACACCCTCCCTGTCAACGGAATCCCATGCGAAAAATTAGCAAGGCCCTGTTCCCGGTCGCCGGTCTTGGCACGCGTTTTCTGCCGGCGACCAAGGCCAGTCCGAAGGAAATGCTGCCGGTCGTCGACAAGCCGCTGATCCAGTATGCAGTGGAAGAAGCGATCGAGGCGGGCATGACCGAGATGATTTTTATCACCGGTCGCAACAAGCGCGCCATCGAAGACCATTTCGATAAAGCTTACGAACTCGAAGCAGAGCTCGAGGCAAAGCAAAAGTACGAACTGCTACAAATGATTCGCCGCATCAAGCCGGATGATGTGCAATGTTTTTATGTCCGACAGTCCGAGGCGCTCGGGCTCGGCCATGCGGTGCTGTGCGCGGAGCGGCTGTTGCAGGATGAACCGTTTGCGATCATCCTCGCTGACGACCTGCTGGACGCTGAGCCGCCGGTCATGAAGCAGATGGTGGATTTGCATCGTCATTACGGCAGCAGCATTATCGGCGTCGAAGCGATCCCGCTGGAGCAAAGCAGCTCTTACGGCATCGTCGAGGGACGGCCAGTCGCAGATCGTTTGCTGAAGCTTGATGGTATCGTCGAGAAGCCATCGCCGCAGCAGGCCCCCTCCAACATCGGTGTGGTCGGCCGCTACATCCTGACGCCGTCGATTTTCCGGCATCTGCGCAAGCTGACGCCGGGCGCCGGTGGCGAGCTGCAGCTGACTGATGCGATCGCGCAGCTGATCCGCTCCGAAGCGGTACTGTCCTATCAGTTCAGCGGCAAGCGCTATGACTGCGGCACCAAGCAGGGCTATCTGCAGGCAACGGTGGAGTTCGCTCTCAAGCATCCGGAAGTCGCTGCAGAGTTTCGCAACTTCCTGCGGCAGCAGCAGCTGGAACGCATGCCACCGACGTCAACGGCTTCGTCGCAGCCGGCAGCGATGCACTGAGCTCATGAGCGGACAGACCTTGCTCGTGACCGGTGCAACCGGCTACATCGGATCGCATACCTGCGTCTGCCTGCTGGAGGCCGGCTGGCAGGTGATCGCGATCGACAATCTCAGCAATAGCTCGCCGCGCGTGGTCGACCGCATCCGGCAGATCACCGATCGCGAGCTGCGCTTTCATCGGATCGACGTGCGCGATACTGTTGCGCTAACCCGGCTGCTGCAGCGCGAAGCGGTAGCCGCAGTGATTCATTTTGCCGGACTGAAGGCAGTCGGCGACTCGGTCGCACGGCCGCTCGACTATTACGACAATAACGTCTGCGGCAGCGTGTCGCTGCTGCGTGTGTTGCATCAGCAAGGTGTGCGCAAGCTCGTGTTCAGTTCGTCTGCCACCGTCTATGGCGAGCCGTCGTCGGTACCGATCGCGGAAGATGCGCCGACCTCAGCCACCAATCCCTACGGCCGCACCAAACTGATGGTCGAGCAACTGCTGAACGATCTTGTGATCGCCGATCCCGAGTGGCGCATTGCGACGCTGCGCTATTTCAACCCGGTCGGTGCGCATCACAGTGGACTGATCGGCGAGGATCCGCGCGGCACGCCGAACAACCTGATGCCCTATATCGCGCAGGTCGCGATGGGGCGCCACGCTTGTTTGCCAGTGCTGGGTGATGACTATCCGACGATGGACGGTACCGGGGTTCGGGACTATCTCCATGTGATGGATCTCGCACACGGCCATCTGGCAGCCATCGACCGGCTCTTCCGACACGAAGGCAGCTTCACCGTGAATCTCGGTACCGGCCACGGCATCAGCGTACGGGAGGCCATCGCGGCATTCGAGCGCGCGTGCGGACGCACGATTCCGACCCGAATCTTGCCCCGTCGTGCCGGCGATGTCGCAAGCTGCTACGCGTCCGCCGATCGCGCCTATGCGCTGCTGGGCTGGCGTGCTGAAAAAAATCTGGCGCAGATGTGTGCCGATCACTGGCGTTGGCAGCACCTGAATCCGGACGGCTATTGAGCGACACCAATCACGAGTCCGGCGACTGCGCGGCCGCAAGCAAGGCCTCGCTTCCGGGCCACAGAATGCAGGCTGCTTCCCTACTCCCACCCCGACATGACGCCGAACGACGCGATACCGACAAGCCTGCAGGACCCTACCGGTAAGGTGGCACTGGTCACCGGGGTCACCGGGCAGGATGGTGCCTACCTGTCCGAGCTGCTGCTGGCTAAAGGCTATGTCGTGCACGGTATCAAACGTCGCGGATCGCAATTCAACACCGGCCGCATTGATCATCTGTATCAGAACCCGCAAGAGGCGGGCCGTCGCTTCATCCTGCATCACGGCGACATGACGGATACCGCGTCCCTCATCCGGGTGATGCAGCAGACCCAGCCTGACGAGGTCTACAACCTTGCCGCGCAAAGCCATGTCGCTGTCTCTTTTGAAGAGCCCGAGTACACCGCGAACTCGGACGCGCTTGGCACGCTGCGTTTGCTGGAGGCAATCCGCATCCTCGGACTGGAGCAGAAGACCCGCTTTTATCAGGCGTCAACCTCCGAGCTGTACGGCAAGGTGCAGGAAACACCGCAACGGGAAACCACGCCCTTCTATCCACGTAGCCCGTATGCGGCTGCGAAGCTGTATGCGTACTGGATCACGGTGAACTACCGCGAGGCCTACGGCCTGTATTCGTGCAATGGCATCCTGTTCAACCATGAATCCGCGCTGCGCGGCGAGACCTTCGTCACGCGCAAGATCACGCGTGGACTTGCGCGCATTGCGCTCGGTTTGCAGGATTGTCTGTATCTGGGCAATCTCGACTCCCTGCGTGACTGGGGTCATGCACGCGACTATGTCGAGATGCAATGGTTGATGCTGCAGCAAACCCATCCTGAAGATTATGTGATCGCCACCGGCCGCCAGCATAGCGTGCGCGAATTCGTGAACACGGCAGCGGCGCTGCTCGGCATCACGCTGGACTGGCAGCGCCAGGGCATCGACGAGATGGCCGTGATCGAGCGCTGTGGCGACCATGAAGCTTTGCGGCCCGGTCAGGTCATCGTGCGCGTCGACCCCCGCTACTTCCGTCCGACCGAGGTCGAAACGCTGCTCGGCGATGCCGGGAAGGCGCGCGAACAACTGGGTTGGACTCCCCGCACGACATTCAACGAACTCGTCAGCGAGATGGTGGATGCAGACCTGGCCGCGGCCCGCAAATACGCGCTGATCAAGCGCAATGGCTTCAAGGCCTTCGCGCATCATGAGTAAGCGCGAGCGCATCTTCGTCGCCGGCCATCGCGGCATGGTCGGATCGGCGCTGGTACGGGCATTGCGCGAGCAGCACACGCATGAGCTGGTGCTGCGCAGCCATGACGAGCTTGATCTATGCGATGGCACGCAAGTCGATGAATTCTTCGCTCACGCCGGCATCGATACCGTGTATCTGGCGGCGGCACGGGTCGGCGGCATCCATGCAAATAACAGCCATCCGGCTGAATTCATTCTGCAGAACCTGCTGATCGAGACCCACGTGATCCACGCCGCGTGGCGGCATCAGGTGAAGCGCCTGCTGTTCCTCGGCTCCTCCTGCATCTATCCGCGCCTTGCGCCGCAGCCGATACGTGAGGAATATCTGCTCGGCGGCACGCTGGAACCGACGAATGAACCCTATGCGATCGCGAAGATCGCCGGCATCAAGCTGTGCGAGAGCTATCAGCGCCAGTACGGCTGCGACTTCCGCTGCATCATGCCGACCAATCTGTACGGACCCGGCGACAATTTTCATGCCGAGGACAGCCATGTGCTGCCGGCGCTGATCCGCCGCTTTCATGACGCGCTGCTGGCCGGGCGGCCCGAGGTGACGATCTGGGGCAGCGGCGAACCGCTGCGCGAATTCCTGCATGTGGACGATCTCGCATCAGCCTGCCTGCACCTGATGGCGCAGCCGCGCGAGCGTATCGCTGCAATGACCGCACCGCAATGCGCGCACCTGAATGCCGGCAGCGGCGAGGAAGTTCGGATCGCGGCGCTGGCCATGATGATCGCCGATGCTGTGGGCTACGAAGGTCATGTGGCCTTCGATCGCAGCCGTCCGGATGGCACGCCGCGCAAGCTGCTCGACTCGGGCAAGCTGCGCAGCCTGGGCTGGAAGCCCATGATTTCACTCAAAGAAGGCATCACGCGCACCGTCAACCATTATCTGGCCGCGCATAGTGCGGACCGCGCCGATCTCGCGTATCGCGGCTATGTCGAGCGTCCGCGTCTGAGACTCTGAAGCAGTCCATGAATTCTGCTCCGGATCCCTTCCTGTTGCTGCTGGCAACACTGGCGATACTGCCGCTGGCATTCGCAGTCTGCCTGCGCGCGCCGGTGATGGTGGTACTCGGCTTCGCTGCCATCCTGTGTCTGTTCTCATCATCGACCTGGGGGCAGCTACAAGAGGAAAACACGCTCTACGCGCGGGGTACCGGGCTGTTCGTCTTTTCACTGCTGAACCTGCTGCTATGGGTTGCGGCATCGGCGACAGCGATGCGTGCACTCTCCGATCGGCAGCGCCTGCTGCCGCCGTCGCCCTTCCCGGCCTTCGTCGCCGTCTTCGTATTGCTGCTGCTCGCGCATCTCACACTGGGATTCATGGCGGATATCGAAGCCCTGACTGTCCTCGGCTACAACGGCCTCCTGAATGTGCTGAACATGGCCTTGTTTTCGCTGCTGCTGCTCGCGGCCATCCGCAATGAGCAACAGCGACGCCGTCTGCTGCTGATGCTACTGGGGCTCGCAGCGCTGCGCGCAGTGTACGGACTGGCCCGCTATCAGTTTTACGGTGGCGACACTGCCAATCCTTACCGGAATTTCGAGAAGCTCGACATCCGGCTGGTGTATTTTGATATCGCCGATAACTACATCGCCGCGCTGGCCGCGTTCTGCATCGCCTGGCTGCTGCTGATGCCCGCTGTACGGATGTCCTTGTTCAGGCGCGCGCTGCTGCTCGGGATGTTAATGCTGGAAGTGGCTACCGTAGCGCTGTCTTTCCGACGCTCGTCACTGGTCGGCATGGGTCTGATGTTTATCGTGCTCCTGTGGCAGCTGCCATGGCAACGACGCATCGTGTCTGCGGGCGTGGGCATGATTGCGATGACCACCGGCGCGGCCACGCTGATGCGTGAGCGGCTGCAGTTCAACACGCGTCAGGAGGGCTTTCTGTCGTCGCTGCTCTATGACGTCGGACCGCAGCGCGCCACCGAGGTCAGCCGCTTTTACGAGCTGGAAGCTGCCGCGAAAAGTCTTGAGGGTCACTGGCTGTTCGGTCTGGGCAGCTGGGGCAGTTTTACCGGCAATCAGGACGCGCTTGACTATCACTTCGGCAAATTCGATTTCGTCCATAGTGGATTCGGCCATCTGATCCTGAAAAGTGGCTTCGCCGGTTTGCTGCTGTTCATGGCCCTACTGTTCGCCTGCATCCGGCACTATCTGAAGGTGCGTCCTGCGCTGCGCGGAAACAGTGCGCTACTGGCCGATGCCGGCCTTGCCGGCCTGCTGTTCTGGTTGCCGACGCTACTGATCGGTACGCCCATCATCGAGTTCCGCAGCATGCTGCTAATTGGCATGACACTCGCGCTGATCTATCTGCACCCGCGCGTGAAATTCATGCGCACGATGACTTTGCCCGTGCTTCATGCTACTGCGTAATTCACTGTGGAATCTGAGCGGCTCGGCGCTGCCCGCGCTGGTCGCGCTGGCGACTGTGCCGCTGATGATCCGTGGGCTGGGCCTCGAGGGCTTTGGCATCGTCACGCTGATTACGTCCGTCATCGGCTACTTCGGCATCTTCGACGTGAACTTGTCCGCCGGTTCGATCAAGTATCTGTCCGAGCATCATGCGCGACAGGACACGCGCCGCTTCGCCGAGACCTTCTGGTTCGGCATCGCTTTCTATACGCTGCTCGGTCTGGCGGGCGGCCTGCTGCTGTTTGTCTTTGCTGATACGCTGCTTGAGCGCATTTTCAGCGTGTCGCCTGAGCTGCAGCACGATACCTTACTCGGCTTACAGATCGCTGCGTTCGGCTTCGGTCTGCTGCAATTGCAGAACTATCTGCTGGTGGTGCCACAAGCCCTGCAACGCTACGATCGCTCCGCGCGCGGCGAAGCGGGCTTTGGCATCGCAGCCAACCTGATCGCGGCCGTGGTCGCACTGCAAGGAGGCGGTATCGCCGGTGTACTGGCTTCACGTGTTGCAGTGTCGGCAGCGAATCTGTTGTGGCTATCATGGCTGATCCGGCAGTTCAGCCTGCAGCTGAATATGCCGATGGTGCCCGCGCTGCCACGCCGCGACGTGTGTATTGCGCTGGCGCAGTTCTCTGGTCACAGCTGGCTGTCACGCGTGGCGTCAATGCTGCATCAGCATGCGGATAAGCTGATCGTCGGCGCGCTCGCTGGTCCCGTCGCGCTCGCCCTGTATACGGTGCCGAGCCAGCTTGCATCGCGCATCCTCGGGCTCACCTACCGGCTGTCCAGCGTGATCTATCCGCGCGTTTCCGCGCTGGCCGCAACCGGCGAGCAACGGCAATTGCACAGGCTCTACCTCGACACCACGCGGATATTGACCTATCTGAATTACGCCGTGCTCGGTATGATCGCGATGACCGGCGAACTCTTTCTCACCGAATGGGTCGGCCCTGAGTTCATCACCGAAGGCTATCCGGTGCTGCTGCTGGTCACCGCCGGCTTGCTGGTCGATTCACTGACCGTGATTCCGTCGCTGGTCAATGACGGCCTTGGCCATCCGAAGATCACCGGTCGCTTCGCCATTGCGCGTGGCGTGCTGGGCGTCGCGCTGGTGTGGGCGGGCACGTACACTGCCGGCATTGTCGGCGCGGCAGCTGCGCATCTGCTGTCATCGTTACTGATGACGACACTGTTTCTGGTCTATGTGCATGGGCGCACGATACCGTCGTCGCTGTCGGAAACGCTGCGCACCGGCTGGTGGCCTGGGATCGCGACCGGTAGCGCGGTATTGCTGCTGATCCTGCCGCTGAAGTGGCTCTTGCCCGCATCCGTCGGCGGCCTGCTGCTACTGGCAGCACTGAGCGGACTCTGCCTGCTGAGCGCCGGGCTGTCCTTTGTCACGCGGGTCGACGAACGCGCGGCACTGTGGTCGGCGACCCGGCGCTGGATGCCCGGACTGTTGCGATGAGAATACTGATGGTCAGCGAAGATCTTCCGTCAGTCGGCATGGGCGGACTGGCGCGGCATGTGCTCGTGCTATCGCGCGCGCTGGCCGCTGCAGGACATCAGGTAGATCTGATGGGCAATGACGACGTACCGATCGCCGCCGTGAGCAACGAGTTCGATATCGGCGGCCGCTTCTTCCCCGACTTGCGCGGTCAGTTCGACGGCTGGAAGGAAATGACGCTCGGTGTATTCATGCCGCCCAAGCGCAGCGTGATCGCGCGCCGCTTCGCGAAAGCGATTTTGCGCCGCGCCACGCACTATGACGCGATTCATTACCACGGTCATCTGCCCAACATCGCCCGCTACATTCCCGACGGCGTGAACTTCATCCAGACTCGCCACGACCAGGGTAGTGATTGCCTGATTCATACCCGGTTCAAGCGCGGCCGGATCTGCCGCTCATCCGAACCAAGTAGCTGCGCCGAGTGCCGCACCTGGGAGCCGAACGGGCTGCAGCGCGCGACATCGGCGTTGGCCGTCAAGCGCTACCGCGCCGAGGTAGCGCAGGGTTTGCGTCGTCACAAGACTATCTTCGTGTCGGATTTCCTGCGCAATAATCTGACGCGAACCCTCGGCCCCGGTCCCTGGGGTGTCACCGTACACAACTTTGTGGACAGCGACCGGATACGGGCAGCACGCGTAACCGGTGGCAGCAGAAAGGATGGCGATCCGCTGCGCATCTTCATTGCGGCCAAACTGTATCCGGCAAAAGGAGTGGAGCGCTTCCTCGAGCAGCTGGCAGCCCGTCGGCAGCGCGCCCTCCGGATCGATATTGTCGGCGACGGTAATGAGGAGCAGCGTCTGCGCGAGCGCTTTCCGTTTGCGCACTTTCATGGATGGCGCGACTGGTCATCCGGCCTGACACTGGCCGCGCAGGCAGATGTGATCGTCGTGCCGTCGGAATGCGAGGAAGCCTGCCCGTCGACCGTGCTCGAAGGCCTGTTGCTCGGCAAGACCGTGTTCGCACTGGCGCTCGGCGGCACACCGGAGCTGCGCGCGTATCAGAGCGGGCCATCGCAACTACGCCTGCATGCGACGATGCCCGATCTGGTTGATGCGCTGCTCGAATTCACACCGCGCCCGGATTATCCGCTGGTGACAGCGGCGACGTCCGGTGCCAATGACACCGCCGGCCGGCTGCTGGCGCTGTATCAGTTGCCACCCGGGCGCATCGTCGCCTGACCGGCCACTCTGCCACACCGATGAAACTTCCTACATTCTCGATCATCACTTGCACCCGTAACAGCGAGCCCTGGCTGGCGGAATCGATGGCGTCGGTACTGATGCAGCGCGGTGTCACCATCGACTATATCTTCGTCGACGGCGGCTCTGATGATGGTACGCTGCAGCGAATACGTACGCTGCGCCGCCCATATCAGCTGATCGAGCAGATCGGCGGCGGTATCAGCCGCGCGATGAATGCCGGCATCCATGCCGCGCGCGGCGATATCATCGCGCATCTGCATTCGGATGATTTCTATCTGCGCAATGATGTATTGCTGAACGTCGCGCTCGCGTTTCGCGAACATGGCTGCCGCTGGCTGTATGGTCGCACCATGAGCTGCATCGATGGCAAGCTGGTACCGGAAAGCTATGACGCGCCACACTTCTCCCGGCGCCGTCTGCTGCGCGGTAATTTCATTCCGCATCCGGCGACCTTTGTCACACGCGAGCTGCTGTGGCGTGCCGGGGGCTTCGATCCGCGGCTGCGTTATGCGATGGATTACGACCTGTGGCTGCGTCTGTCCTTACTCGCCCGGCCACTGGCGCTGCCGCAGGCACTGACCGCGTTTCGCGAGCACGACGGCAGTCTGTCGACCCGGGAAAAAGCTCAGGCAATGCGCGAAGACCTTCAGGTACGTCTCGCTCATACCGGATGTGATCCGCTCGGCCGCGCAGCTCACCTGCTGCGCTACGCGGTACGCAGGCAGCGTGCGCGCTTGTCCCTGTCCGGAGCCGGCCATGCGTGAGTTCTCGCTGATTCTTGCCACAGTCGGCCGGACGACCGAACTGAACCGCTTGGTCGATACGCTGGCGGCGCAGACCTTCCATGACTTCGAAGTCATTGTCGTCGATCAGAACAAGGACGACCGCCTGCTGCCCATGCTGCATCGTGCGCGTTGCCTCGGTCTGATCGTGCGGCACCTGAAACATTCGCCACCCAATCTGGCGCTCGCGCGTAATGCCGGTATCGCGGTGGCCGATGGCCACTGGATCGCGTTTCCGGATGATGACTGCTGGTACGAAGCGCAGACACTGGAGCGCGTGTTACTGCGTGCGCGACGCCGCGATCAGCCACAGGGCGTGATCACACGCTGGGTCGAGCAGGATCCGCCCCGGCCGGCCGGCACGCTGTCCTGGCACCGGTCATCACGCTTTCGTGATCTGCCGGTGTCCTCGATCACGCTGTTCTTCCGGAATGATCTGTTGGAGCGTATCGGTGGCTTCGACGGTCGCCTCGGCGTCGGCCAGTGGTTTGGCGCCGGAGAAGAAACCGATATCGTGCTGCGCGCGCTGCGGGCGGGCGCACTGCTTGCCTATGATCCGCAGGCACTGGTGCATCACCGTGTTGATCCGCCATCACCGACGGTCAGCGCGATCATGCGCCGTGCTGCGCAGCTGCGCGCGCGCGGCACCGGCGCGATGTACGCGAAGCACCAGCTACCCGCCTGGGTGATTGCGCGTGGTTTGTTGTCGCCGATCTTGAAGCCGCTGGCGCGCGGTGAGCTGGGTACCGGACTAGGCAACGGTTGGGCGATTACGCAGGGTCGCCTGCATGGCTGGTTGCGCTGGTCGCTGCTGCACCGCTCGGCGGAAGTGGCCTCACCGGCGATGCGGGTCCCGGACCTCCGAAGCGAATGACCTGCATTGCGCTGATCACGAACACGCCACCGCCTTATCGGGTACCGATTTTCAACCGGCTCGCGCGCTGGCCCGGCATCGACTTTCATGCGGTGTTCTGCTCGTCGCGCGAACCGAACCGGCAATGGGACCTGCCACCGATGCGCTTCGAGCGCCACTGGCTGCGCGAGCGTTTCCTTACCGTGCGCGGGCGCTACATTCATCACAACCCGGACGTGGTGTCGCTGCTGAACCGGCTACGGCCCGATGTGGTGGTCACTGATGGCTTTAATCCCACCCATCTGTATGCATTCATGATCGCGCGCCTGCGACGCTGGCCGCATGTCGCGATGACCGATGGCAGCTGGGAATCCGAGCGAGCGCTGTCGCTGTTGCATCGGCTCGTACGTCGCTATGTGTTCCACCGAACCGGCGCGTTTATTGCGGCTTCCGAAGGCGGACAGAAGCTGTATCGCTCATATGGTGTGCCGCCCGAACGCTGCTTTTATTCATGGCTGGCCATAGACAATGATGCATTCGCGCCGCCATCGGCTACGACCCGGTCCGTTGATTTCCTGTTCTGCGGACGCATGGAGCCGGGCAAGGATCCGCTGTTTGCGCTGGCGGTCGCGCGCGATACCGCGCTGCGCCTTGGTCGACGGACGAGCCTGCTGTTCGTCGGCGCCGGCAGTCTTGACGCTACGCTGATGCGGGCTGCCGATGAATGCGCGGATCAGGTCGCTGTGCGCTTTCATGGCTTTGCGACACAACAGGAATTACCGGCGCTATACGGTGTAGCGCGATTATTCCTGTTTCCGACGCATGCCGATGTGTGGGGCATCGTCGCCAATGAAGCCTGCGCGGCCGGACTGCCGGTACTGGTCACACCGCACGCGGGTGTGGCTGGCGAATTGGTGGTGGACGGTCGCAATGGCTATGTGCGGGATCTGCACGTGCCCGCCTGGGCCGAGGGCGCACAAAGGCTGCTGTCCGATACCGCGCTGTGGCAGACGTTTAGCAACGAGAGTCTGGCACGGGTCCGTCGCTATGATTTTGACAGCGCCGCCGCCGGCATCGTCGATGCCTGCGCGTGCGCATTACGCGCCACGCAAGTAGCTGGCGATGCCGAAGCCCGTGGCAGCCGATGAACACGGCGCGCTTCACGATGTCGGTCGATGACGGCCATCCGCTCGATCTGCAGATGGCCGACCTGCTCGAACGGCATCGCATTCGCGCCACCTTCTACGTGCCGATCACCAATGATGAGGGACTACCGGTGCTGGCGCCTGCGGCGATGCGCGAGCTCGCGCAAGGCTTCGAGCTCGGATCGCACACGCGCTCGCATCGCTTCCTGACTACGTTATCCGCCGCCGATGCATGGCGGCAGATCAGTGAGGGCAAGCAGATGCTGGAAGACTGCCTTGGCAGCGCGGTATGCGGCTTTTGCTATCCCGGCGGTCATTACCGCCGCATTCACCGGCTGCAGGTGCGTAGTGCCGGATTTGCGTACGCGCGTACCACGCAGAATCTAAGGACAGATACCGGGCATCATCCGTTCATGATGCCGACCAGTGCGCAGTTCTATCCGCATACGCGCACGGTATTTTTGCGTAATTTCCTGAGCCAGTGCGCGTGGCCATCGCGCGCGGTCGCGCTGCGCGTGGCACTGGCAGAACCGGACTGGCTGCGGCGCCTGCACAGGCTGCTCGATCTTGCGATCGCGCAGCACGGCGTGTTTCATTTGTGGTGCCACTCAGTGGATATTGAACGGCTGCAGCTATGGGCGGCGCTCGACGGCTTCCTGCAACGCGTTGCACGCAACTTCGCCCCGGCCGAGCGGCTGTGCAATGCGGATCTCCTCAGCCCGGCGCGGCAGCCAGCGGCGGTAGCGGGCGATGCGGCCGCGAATCCGGCTCCGGCCCGCCCTGAACCGTCTTGCCGTCACCTTTCCACACCATCAGAAAATAGTGAGACTTCAGACCGGCCAGCCGCACATGACCCAGCCGCCACGCCGGATGACCAGGCAAGACATCAACCAGAGTCTTGATCGCCAATGCATCCAGCAGGTTCAGATGACGCCCGGAATGCCGCCAGCGCAGCAGCGGATGCTCACGATTGGGCGTTGACACGAAGATACCGCGGCGAGCGATCCGCAGCAGCTCACGCAGCAACCGAACCTGTCGCTCATGACTGGCCAGATGCTCGATCAGTTCAAAGCACGCCACCCAGTCGAAGGCTGCATCGTCGAATGGCAGTCGAAACTGCTCCAGCGATGGCAGTTGTTCCAGCCGCCGCAGCGTGAGCCGCGTCTGCGCCGGTTCCTCACCACAGAATTCATCGAACGCGTGCTCAATACGTTGCTGGCGCTTCAGTAGCGCTTCCCCGATCAGGTCGAAAGCCATGGATCATCCCGTCAAGTCAAACAGCGTTGATGTTGCCCGCTACCTCGCCGAAGCACCTTGCGTCCCCGCAGAGTGGTGGTAAGCCGGGTGTCGTTCAATCGATGTATTCGCACGATCTGCCTGCCTCTATGCCCCTCCGCTCCGCGATTCTGCTCGGCATCCGCATCGACGCGATCTCGTGGGAGCAGGCGATCGGCCGTATCGTGCGCTGGGCTCAGGCCGGCTCGTCGCGCATGGTCTGTCTGTGCAATGTGCACTCGCTGGTGACGGCATCGCGTGCTCCGCAGCTGGCTGCCGCACTCCATGGTTCCGACATGAATTCACCGGATGGCGCACCGCTGGCCTGGCTGATGCGCCGGCGCGGCTGGCCCGAACAACAGCGCCTGTCGGGACCCGACCTGATGTGGACGCTGCTCGGCGAAGCCGAACGTCTGCAGCTGCCGGTGTTCCTGCTCGGCGGTACACCGGCGACACTGGCGCAGTTGTCGCAAAGGCTGGCATCAGCCTTCCCGCAGTTGCCGCTCGCAGGCAGCTTGTCGCCGCCCTTTCGCCCACTGGACGAGCAGGACAACGAGCGCATTGCCGACATGATTCATGCATGCGGCGCGCGCATCGTGCTGGTCGGACTGGGTTGTCCGAAGCAGGAGATCTGGATGGCGGCCCAACGCGGTCGCATTAGCGCAGCGATGCTGGGCGTCGGCGCAGCCTTCGACTATCACGCTGGTACTGCCACGCGCGCGCCGCTGGCCTGGCAGCGCGCTGGCTTCGAATGGCTGTACCGGCTCGTACAGGAGCCGACGCGTCTGGCGCGACGCTATCTGGTGACGAACACCCTATTCCTCCTCGCGCTGCCGCGTGAGTTGTGGCGACGTCCGCATGGCTGAGCCGGCCGCGACTGTACGCGCATTACGTTCGTCAGCGATCTGTTCGCGCCAGCGGCCGATATCTAGCATACCCTGCCCCTCGAGCTCGGCGAAGGATGTCGGCGGCTTCAGATAGCGATTGCCACTGAAGGTGGCAAAGCGGGCAAGATGCGCGCCGCCATGGCGGCTCCACAGGCGGTAAACCGGCACATCGATGGCGCCGGAAAATCGATTGCGATGAACACGATTGCCGGTGATGCTCGCGAACGGCGCGGTTTCATTGAAAAGCATCTGCTCATGGCGGCTGTTCACAAAATGATTACCGCTGATCTCATTATCAAAGCCATTGTGCAACTCGATGCCGCCCGGATTGTCGATCAGCCGGTTGGATGTGACCGTAACACCATTGGCGAAATCATCCAGATAAATCGCATAGGCACTGCGGCCAGCGAGCTTGCTGATCTGATTGCGCTCGATACTGACGTTCAGGGGCTTACGATCGCGTGCAAAGGTATAAATACCGCCGCAATCAGTAAGCCGCAGGCAGGCTCGCGTAATCACGTTGTCACTGACCATGGCATCGCGAAACACGCGGATACCGATATAGGCGGCGTCGCTGATCCGGTTGCGTTGCACGATCACATTACGCGCCTGCTCGAATACGATTGCGCCTTTTGAGCGGCGTGGCTTGCCGAGCATGCCAATATCGTCAAAGCGACTGTCAGTGATCGCGACATCGCGCACATCATCATTCGCACGCACACCGTTCTGCACGCTGCCTTTCACCTGCAGACGACGAATGCGCGTACCGCTGCCGGCCAGCACGGCCTCCTCGCCGCTGTTCTGAATGACGGTGTCATGAATGATCAGGCTGCGACTATCGGTACCATCGATGCCGAGCGATGCACCGAGGATGCGCAGACCACCGATGCGAACGTCACGCGAACCGCTGGCATCAATCGCGGGCGCACGCGCCGTAACACGGGTACGGCCCTCGGGGGATACGCCATCGGCAGGCCATACATACAAGCGGCCATCCTCCCAAGCCCATTCACCCGGCGCATCCAGCATCCAGCGCTTGCCCTCCAGATAAAAGTCGGTCTGTGGCAGCAGGCCGAAGCCTTCGTCATCGCCGGGCGAGAGGATCAGGGTCCTGCCATGGGTGGCGGCAATCGTGCGGCTCTGTATCAGCCAGTCGGCAGCTCGCCAGACCAGGGTCGCGCCGGCCAGATCGCGGGCGGGTAAGTTCGCCTCTAACTGCCCCGGAGTACGGCTCACGCCACGCAGCCAAACCTGTGGGGCATTCGGGTGGTGCGCCAGTGGGACGAATGTATCGCTGAGCTGCATCTGCACGGGCCGCGTTTCCCAATCCGCGACCCAGATGGACGGATGCTCAGGTACGCGATGCCAACCGCTCACCTGATGCGCGGTGGTGAGCGTGGCCTTGCCACAAGCACCGGCAGTACGAATCGTCACATTGCGCAGACCAGCCAGACGCAGCTCACCGACATAAGTACGTCCACAAGCGAGCTCCACCGTATCGCCATCCCGAATGTCGGTGGGTACCGGCAGATCATCATCAGCGGTAGTAGCCGTAAAACTGGCGACCGGAAAGAGCAACACGAATACGGACAGCACCATCGACATAAAAATGCGCATGCGGCTCCCCGAAGATCTACGGAGCGCCGATGATGAACGAGCCTGTTGATACTGCTTTGCAGCCCGACAAGAAAAGGCCAGCGCGAGGCTGGCCTGTAAAGCATGCGGAGGACCCGCAGGCGGTTGCTGCTAATTACATGCTTATGAAGTTATAGCCGCCATGCGCGCACGTAGTTCACCTCATACGAATTGCCGCTGCCGGTCGGTGTGGTGTTATCCGGCTGGCCTGATGCACTGCCGTACCAGAGGTCCAGCATGATGTACATCCGGTCGGGCATGGACACCGCGAGGCTATAGACTTCCCGACCGTCGAAGTAGAAGGTCTGCTTGTTCGCTTCCCACTTCACTGCGTACTTGTGGAAAGCAGCAGACAGATCACCGGTCAGGATGGTCTTGGTGCCGGCGAGACGACTGGCATCAATCCACACGGTCGGCGCATAGGCGGTCGGATGGAAATTCGCATCAGACCAGCCGCTGTTAGGGCCGCCGCCGGCATACGCTTCCATGATGTCGATCTCAGGCCGACGCGCGTCGATGTGGTTAAACAGCCAGAATGCCGGCCAGGTACCCTTGCCGATCGGTAGCTTCGCTTCAATCTCGAAGAAGCCGTAGGTCTGGTAATACTTACCGTCCGTATCGATCGTGCGGTTGAAGAATCTGCCGGTCGCATCACGCTGCGGCCAGATCTTCAGGCTACCGTTCGATACCGCATAATTCTTCGTCGCATTGCTGGCCTCATACCAGATGGTGTCATTCCACTTTGCGGTGTTGAGTGCGGTGCCGGTGAACTCGTCTGAGAAGGTCATGGTCCAGCTGGTGCTCGTCTGACCGAAAGGCTGCGGTGTGGTGGTGGTTGGTGTGGTGGTGGTTGGTGTGGTGGTAGTTGGTGTGGTGGTGGTTGGTGTGGTGGTGGTTGGTGTAGTCGTCGTCGGTGTGGTCGTCGTCGGTGTAGTCGTCGTCGGTGTGGTCGTCGTCGGTGTGGTCGTCGTCGGTGTCGTGGAACCGGTCGTCGTGGTCGATCCGGTCGTCGTGGAGGTTGTTGTCGAACCGCTGGTGGTCGACGGCAATGTACTGACCGTCGTGGTTTGCGTTGATCCGTTCGCGAGCTTCGTGGTTGCGCTGGCGGCTGTCACGTTGCCATTCGAATCAAGCGCATACTGCGCAGAGCCCGTGCCACCGCCGCAGGCTGCGAGCAGGACCGAGACACTGGTCGCTGCCGTCAGCGACAAGACGCGCTTTGCGTTTGCGTTAAATGACACATTAAACATCGGTGATATCTCCCTCTGGTTGGCTTAATCTCAATCAAGAGATCGCTTGCAAATGCCTGTGTCAGAGCAATGCTTTATCGGAAGAGTTCCGGCCGGAAATAAAAATAGTTTCGATCAGACACGTCTCCGCGCAGCGGCCTGCCGGAGAAGTCGTATCAGGACGACAAATTGCCGCAGACACGTTTAGCGTCCGCGAGGGACTGAACCGTCAGAGACAGAGGGAATCAGGTCGCCGGCAAGCTGCCGGCCTGAACAGCGGCGATTGCCGCGTCAGCAAGATCGTGGGCGGCATTACCGACCAGCGCCTCGTCGACGGGCAGACTGGACGCACACTTGAGCTGAGCAACGAGATGATCAGCAAGGCGTAATGCGAGTGCAGTGATGGTAATCGTCGGAAAATTCGCACCTGCCGTTGGAAATACCGAGCTGCCCGCGATATAGAAGTTGCTGAAGCCATGCACACGGCAGTCACGATCAACCACGCCATAGCGTGCGTCATCATGCATGCGCGTCGTACCCATGTGATGCCAGGTACCCTCGGGTTCGAAGCTCGCAGGCCAGCCCTGATTTTCCATGGACGGCAGTGGATCGACCCGCGCGATGCCGCTCATTTGTAGTTCTTGCGCTATCAGCGACAAGGTCCGGTCCGCTGTGCGCCTGACCAGCGGATCAAGCTGCCAGTTCACGTTCACCCGCGGGATGCCCAGCGCGTCCCTTTGCGTCAGCGATAGTGTGACGCGACTGTCCGGATCGGGTAGTGGCTCGACAATCAGCTGGAAACCAATATTGCGTATCAGCGCGCGCGGATGACACAGCCGCGTGAAGCCATACAGCAGGGTGCTCACCGGCTCGCGCGCCATCGCCAGCACATCCTGCGAGAGTCGTCGTCCCGGCTGATCTTTTTTTAATAGTGCCTGCTTCAACCGGAACAAGGCCTTCGCGCCGTCACTGCCTTCGCCGGGAAATTCAGAGCAAAAGCAGACGCGCGCATTCAGTACACGCTCCCTCTCCATCGCCTGCGGCGTCAGTGCCAGCTGCGCAGCGACATGCTGACCATGCGCAGCAACGGCCGTGTTCAGGTAGTTGTATTTGATGTCATACAGCTTGTTGCGCGACCAGGCTGGCGAGAAGCGAAGACTGCCGACCACCATGCGCGGATGGTCCATGAAATAGCGCCCCACCAGATCATGCTGATTGCCCACCCCCTGTTTGAGAAAGCGATTCGATGCCAGCATCAGCCGTGCGTTTTCTATGCCACCCGTCGCCAGTACGAACAAGCGCGCCGCGACCGTCATGCATTTGCCTTGCAAGGTCTTCACACGGACTTCACCGATACGGCTGCCGAGCACGTCGGGCACCAGCTCGGTCACATTCGCATACAGAAATACGCGGACATGACGCGCCCGCTTCAGCGCAGTCCGGTAATACTTGCCGAAGCGGACCGGCGGACTGAATTGCGAGATTGTGTCCCGCACACGACCGCTCCTCAGCGGGAGACGGCGTACATCTGGTCGGCCGATCGCCTGCTCCCAGAATTGCGGATCGAAGTTCACCGGACCGAGTCGGAGTACCTCATGCGCGCGGTCGTAATACGGTGTCAGCTCATCCAGACTCAGCGGCCAGCCGCTATGTGGTATCCAGTCGCGGCGCTCGAAATCCCAGCGATCCAGCGGACGGCTCCAGCCACCCCAGCAATTGCTGCTGCCGCCTAAAAAGCGGGAGCGGCAGCCATCGGCAAACTGGTAGTCCGACCCGGGCGTTTCACCGCGATACAGATCGCGCGTCGCATCGTCAGCATCAAAGCCGCCACTTTCGAGCACACAGGTATCGACGCCGGCTTTTTCCAGCTCGCGCGCTAGCGTCAAACCCGCAACGCCGCCGCCGATAATGCAGACGGTGACAATCAGCGCCTTGCCATCGCTGACCTGCCGCGTATCGATGAACATGAATGCTCCCCGGAGCCAATAAGGATCAGGCCCGCCGTTGACGGCGAAACCACGCACGCGCAACGCTGAACAGATGCGCGAACAAATGCGCCAGCAACAGCTTTGGCCGGGTCAGGCAGGCTAGCGGCCCGCGCAGCAGCAGTATCCGGCTCAGTGATCTGCGCTCGCCACCGAGCCGCGTCTTGTAGTCATAGCGTCCCCACAGGAAATGGAAGCGCCGTAGTCGCCGGTCGATGGCATCCTGTATCGTCAGGGCGCAGCACAGGAAGCCGAGACGCAGCTCATCAAACGCCGGATCGTGGGCGATCACATGCATATAAAGATCATCACCCGCCAGCGTGCAAAGCAGCCCGGCGCGAATCTCGCCATCGATCTCGATCACGGACAGCAGACCCCGCTCGCGCATCATCTGCCGCAAATAGCCTTGCTCAGCTTCGCTCATACCGAAACGCCGATGCTTGCGCAACATGCGTGCGCGGTTGAATTCAATGACTCGCTGCACCTGCGCTTCATCGATCGCGCTGCCTGTGATCGTTCGAAACACCAAGCCGGGTTGTCGCCGCTGCGCACGGCGCAGATGGGCACGAAATTTTTCGCGTGTTTGCGACGATAGCGATGCCAGCCAGTCCTCGGCACTGTGCGGCAAACTGAGCTGATAATCCTCCGACACCTCGAAGGACCAACAAGGGTAGCGGGATCGACTCGCATTAAAAAATGCGGAGCGGATCGTCACTGCCAGTAACTCGCGGTGATGCGTGAATACCGCGTCAGCAAATTCACGCAGCTCGTGCTCGGATATCTCGAAGACCTCGTTCAGCACGCGCGCACAGCGACCAAGTCGCTCGAACAGCACCAGTGTCTTGATCTGACCATCGCGCCGGCTGACCCAGGCTTCAATGCGCGAAGTCAGCCCGCCATGAATGCGCAACTGCGGCTCGGCGCAGAAAATACTGTGATAGCGGCGCTCCAGCGCCGGCCACACATAGCCCGGCAAGGGCCAGCGATGAAATTCGCATGCGAGTCCGGGATCGCGCGCACGTGGCAATACGCTCACATCGCTTGAGATCAGTCCGGTGCGGCGTGTAAACGCGTGCAGATTCATGCGTCTGACGGCGTGCGCTGCGCGTCGCCGGAGTAACCGAGCTGACGGAATTTGCCGTAGCCATAACGATTTCCATAGCCATAGCGTCCGGCACGCTCGCTGACATCATTAAAGACCACGCCCTTGGCCGACAGCCCGGCGCGTGCGAGCCGCTTCATCGCTTCGGCAATCTCGCCGGGCCGCGTGACGCCGGCGCGCGCTGCAAGAAAGATCGCGCCGGCATGCGCACCAATCGCCAGACTGTCGGCGACCGCAAGCAGCGGCGCAGCATCGATCAGCACCACATCATATTGCGGCGACAGCTCAGCCAGCATCGCCGCTAAGGCCGGGCGCAGCAGTAATTCGGAAGGATTAGGTGGCAGCGTGCCGGTGGCGATGAAATCCATGTTGTCCAGCACCGAGGTCCGCAACACAGCTGAAGGCGGCGCGCCGTTCAGCAGATCCACCAAGCCGCCGGCGCGCTCGCTGTGAAAGTAGCGGTGCAACTGACCATCACGCAGGTCGCCATCGATCAGCAATACACGCTTACCCGATGCGGCCATCACCGATGCCAGATTCACTGACACAAAGGATTTGCCCATGCCTTCGGTGGGCCCGGTGACCAGCACCACATTATTGGCGCTATGCGTGAGGCAGAACTGCAGCGCAGTGCGGAAGTTACGCAAGCCTTCGACCGCGACATCCATGCTGGAGATACGCGAGAGCAAGGGCAGGCGAGTCGGATCCCGCAGATTGTCGACCAGCGACTGCTGGGTTTTACTGTGCGGGATGCTGGCATAGACCGGCAGACCAAACAGGCGCTCCACGGCTTCCGGATCATCCATGGCGCTCTGCATCGCGCGCCGCAGGAAAGCGAGCAGCATGCCGATGAAGAGGCCACCAAACACCGACAGGGCGACGATGCGCGGACGATTCGGCGTGACCGGCTGGTCGGGCCGTTCCGGCGCATCGACCAGCCGCACATTACTGGTCTTGCCGACCGTGATCAGCTGCAGCTGCTGCGCCGAGGTCAGCAGCGCGGAATAGAGCTCGCTATTGACCTTCACATCACGCGCCAGCTTCACCATCTCCTGCTCCAGCGCCGGTAGCTGCTTCAATCCCGACGCCGCATCGCGCAGCTCCTGATTGACTTCTCTCAACTGCTGATCGAGCGCCACCAGTGACGGATGCGCCGGCGTGTAGCGCGACAGCAGGTCGGCGCGCTTCTGTTCCAGATCGATCTTGCGCGTACGTGCCGCTGCTGATCGCTGAAGATTGATTTTTCCTTCTTCGCCGATATCGATCGTTCCATGCAGATTGCGGAACGCGTTATAGCGTGCTTCAGCCTGTTCCAGCTGCTGCTTGACTTCGGGCAGGCGCTGGTTCAGGTAGGCGAGCGACTTGTCCGCCTCCTCGGTACGTCGCGCGCTGTTCTGTGCCATGTACTCGCGTCCGATCTCGGTCAGCAGCCGGTGCACACCGGCGGCACTACCACCCTTCAGCGTCGCGACCACCACGCCCGACTGCTTGCCGACCTCCTGCACATCGAGTGACTTTTGCACCGCATCGATCGCTGAGATACGCGAGCTGCGGACCAGCCTGAAACGCGTGCGTGGATAAGCGACCAGCGTATCGACCGTCAAAGTCAGCGGTCCGTACGGCGTCGTCTCGTGCAGCGTCTCTCCTGCCCTGCCCTCCAGCCAGAGTCCACTGTCGCTATCTGTCAGCAGATACCGCCCGCCGCCGAGAACACGCAGCGTGAATGGTCGGTTTTCCAGATATTCGGGCACATCGAATTCGCGAACCTCGATACGATCGTCACCCCATGCATAGCCACCCAAGCCCTGCAGCCAGCTCAGGTGATGCACGATGCCGGTGGACGCCACCCACGCGCCCAGCCAGGGCAACCGCTCAGGACGCGCATCCATGCTGAGCTTCAGCCGGTCCACCGCGCGCGAGATCACCAGCCGCGAACGTAGTAGCTCCACTTCAGCGGAGGCGGCCGTCTTGTAGTCGATGATGGACCCGGCCTCGCCAAGGATATTCTTCGGCTCACGTTGTCCTTTCTCCTCCACCTGCACCATCAGGCTGGCTTCATAAACCGGCTTCGCGGTATACGCATACAGCGTTCCAAGCAGCGTGACCAGCAGCGCTACCACGGCGATCATGTGACGAAATTCGAGCAGCGTGTCGAGATAGGAACGCAGATCCACATCACCGTCATCGGACAGGATCACGGGCGCTTCGCCCGCATAGTTCAGCTGGGGCATGACAGACGGCATGGACAGATGTAGCAGTTGCTTTTCATCGCAGCATGCACGTGTCGCACGCCTCAAGCTGCGGTAGTCTGCTGCGTACCGACTGTCGTATCAGGTTCAGCGAATGACGGAATGCACCGAGCCCGCGGCGGTAGGGATCGGGAATGTCGATGTCGTCGCTTTCACCGAGACGCTCGACCTTGCCGGCCGCGAACGGATACCGTTGCCGCGTCATCCGCTGCTGCTCACGATCCATGGTCAGCACCAGATCGGCTTCCTGCATCATCCACTGGGCAAGCGGCCGTGCCCGATGCGACGAAATATCAATCGCCATCTGGCGCATCAGCGCGACCGCGAGCGGATCAGCCGGTTGGCCGGCGAGTGCATCCAATCCTGCGGAAAAAAGCTCATGCGCCGGCAGCCAGGTCTTGAGCAGACCCTCGGCCATCGGACTGCGGCACAGGTTGCCGGTGCAGAGCAAGAGGATATTCATGACCATTCCCGATCAGCGGCCCGGCGTGGTCGCAATCACGGCGGTGGGCAGCGAGCCGGGGATTAGCGCGCTGATCGTTCGGTTCCAGTTCGTCAGCGGCGTGGCAGCGACATACACGACGTCCTTGGGCTCCAGCTCGAAGCCTTCAGCCATCGCCAGCGCGCCGGGTGCATTGGCGTCGAGCTGGTACACCCGCGACTCGGAGTCCGAGCGTCGCACGACATAGACCTTGCGCGCGTCGCCGGTCACCGGGTTGATGCCGCCGGCCTCACCCAGCGCTTCGTTCAGGCTCAGGCGTCCGTTACGCATTGGCAGCGCGCGCGGCGAGCTGACCTCGCCGGACAGAAACACTTTGCTGTCGTCACGCGACATGACCCGCACCAGATCGCCGTTGGCAAGCACGATCGACGAGGGATTCACGCCACGCTGCACCAGTTGGGGCAGGTTGATCTGGAAGGTCTTGCCGGCACGCGTCACCATCACGCGGCTCTGGTCGGCAGCCGGATTCATACCACCGGCACGATTGATCGCTTCAGTCAGCGTCATCGCGATGTCATTGATCGGCTGTACCCCGGGTACTTTCACTTCGCCGTCGACATACACACGCTTGCTGCGATAGCTCTGTATCTTCAGCGTGACCTTGGGATCGCGCAGATACACTGCCAGACGTCGGGTCAGCAGCGCGTGCAACTCGCTTTGTGTGAGTCCGGCAGCCTTGATCTTGCCGGCATAAGGAAAATCGAGCATGCCGCTCTGATCGACTTCGAAGCCCGCGCCGGGCTGCATCGGGCTGGCCGCCACGCCGATCATGCCGACACCACCGGCCGGCTGCGGCGGCAGCATCGTCGATGACAGTTCGGGATGATCCCAGACCACGATGCTGAGCACGTCGCCGGCCTCGATCCGATAAACCTGAACGGGTTGCATCAGTGCGCTGATGTCTTCCGCAGCTTTCTGCTCACGCGCCCGTCGCTCCGAGGTCACCAGCGTCGGTGTGATGTGTCTGATGTCAGGATTGACCGCGCGCGCATCAGCGCCCTCGCCCTCCTGACTCGCCTTGGAGAACTGGATGCCGGGCGCCATCGTCGAGCACCCGGCGAGCACGGCAAGGACGAGAAAGATCGCGACAGACCTGCACATGATTCACCGCCTCCGCCAGACACAAGCTGAAGACGAATGTAAGGCGGCACGAGACGGTGACGGTTGACGGTGCTCAGCCTTCGCGCAAGGTCAGCATGGGCGGCCTCGATAGGACGCGATTCAGACCGAACCAGCCGCCGGCGAGCGCGCAAACAATACCCACCGCGAGCCCCGCGACCCATACCGACGGACGAAAGATCCAGTCGAAATCGAACACCTGTCGCGCGAGTATCCAGCCGACTGCCGACGCACCGGTCGCTGCGAGCAGGCCGGCGCTGCCGCCGACCAGCACGCACTCGACCCATTGCGCGCGTGACAGCTGGGTGCGCGTCGCGCCGAGCGCGCGCAACAGCCCTGCCTCATGGGACCGCTCCTGCTGCGATACCAGCAGCGCAGATGACAGCACCATCACACCGGCCGCGATCGTGAATAAAAACAGGAACTCAACCGCGCTGACGACTTGTCCGATCACCTGCTGCACCTGCGCCACCATACTGCCGACATCCACAATAGTCAGATTCGGGTAATCGCGGACCAGCTGGTTCACCAGTGACTGTTGCGCCGGCGGCAGATGGAATGCAGTGATCCAGGTCGACGGCAGCGACCGGGCGCTGACGGGATCGAGAATCACGAAGAAATTGACGCGCATCGAACCCCAGTCAAGCTTGCGCAGACTGGTCACAGTCACATCGACCGTCGACCCGGCGACATCAAACCGCAGACGGTCGCCCAGCTTCAGTCGCAGTGTCTTCGCCAGTCCCTGCTCGACCGATGCTTCAAACGCGGCCAACGCGCCAAACCACTGGCCATCGACGACACGGTTATGTTCAGGCAGCTCAGACAGCGTGGACAGATTGAACTCACGCTCAACCAGCCGCTGCGCGCGTTCTTCCGCATAACTTTCCGGGCCGATGGTCTGGCCATTGACCTGCACCAGACGTCCGCGGATCATCGGCGACAGCTGAGCGTCGCGTATGCCGCCGGCTTGCAGCGCAGCGGCCACCGGCGCGCGCTGTTCCGGCTGAATATTGATCATGAAATGATTGGGTGCGTCCGCCGGTACCGACTGCTGCCATGCCGCCAGCAGATCCTGCCGCACAATGGTCAGTAGCAGCAGCGCCATCAGGCCGAGCGCGAGCGACACGATCTGCAGCACGCTTGCCGCCGGCCGCCGGCGCAGCGAGTCCTGCGCGAAGCGCCAGGCCGGCCAGTGTAGGGGTGCGCGCGTCAGACGCAGCGCACGCAACACCAGCCAGCCCAGCAGCGAGAACACCGCCAGCGCGCTGATGAAGCCACCGGCCGTCAGCAATCCCAACCGTATCTCACCGGTCTGCCACACCAGCAGCAACACGAAACACGCGAGCGCCAGCAGATAACCTGCCAGCGTGAACGGCTGCGGTGCTGACTGCTCGCGGCGTATCACCCGGTTATGCGGCACATTACGTAGCTGCATCACTGGCGGTAATGCAAAACCGAGTAACAGCAGCAAACCGGTCGCGATACCCTGTACAAAAGGCAGCACGCCGGGCGCGGGCAGTTCCACCTGCATCAGCGGCCCGAGCCAGTGCAGCAGCAGGAAGTGCGCGCCGAAGCCGATGCCCGCGCCCACGATGCCTCCGGCCAGTCCGACGATCAGGAATTCCAGCAGATAGATGCGCGTCAGCTCGCGCTGCGTGAGCCCGAGACAGCGCAGCATCGCGACACCATCCAGATGGCGCTGCATGAAACGACGCGCCGCCAGCGCGATCGCCAGCGCTGCCAGCATCGCAGTCAGCAGTCCGACCAGCGCGAGGAACTGGCGCGCGCGATCAAGCGTCGTGCGCATTTCCGGGCGTCCCGCCTCGAGCGATTCAATCTGCACACCGCGCGTCGCGTTCGTCTTGATCTCGCTATCCAGCCAGTCACGGTAAGCGCGCACCGCACGCGGATCACCGGCGAGTTGCAAGCGGTAGCTGATCCGCGATCCCGGTTGCAACAGTCCGGTAGATGGCAGGTCGTCGAGCGCGATCATCACGCGCGGCGCGAAATTCATGAAACCGGCACCGCGATCCTGCTCGAGCGAAATGGCGGCGTCGATACGAAAGCGCTGCTCGCCGAGCTTCAGCGTGTCGCCAAGCGCCAGCTTACGTGTTGCGAGAAACGCGGTATCGACCCACGCAGTGCCACGGGCCGGCGCGCCGCGCGAGGATTGCCGTTGTCCGTCACGCTCCAGCGTCAGCGAACCCCGCAGCGGATACGCGGCCGACACCGCTTTCAGCGCGACGAGTCGCGTGTCTTCGTCGGTGCTGCCGAAGCTTGTGGCCATCGTCGGAAACACGACGGTATCCGCGAGACGGAGGCCGCGCTGCAAAGCATCGCGACGCCAGGCGTCGATGACAGGATAATCACTGCGAATCACCAGATCGGCGCCGAGCAGTTGCGCAGCGTCGCGTTCGAGTGCGCGATTCATGCGATCCACGAAGAAGCCGACCGCTGACAACGCGGCCACGGCAATAGCCAGCGCGAGCAGCAGGAAACGCAGTTCGCCGGCGCGCCAGTCGCGTCGGGTCATTCTCAGCGCATGGGAAAAAATAGTCAGACCGACATCAGCAAACATCCAGGCTCCGGGCAACCCGCCCCCGGTGGACGAGGTGGGAATGAAGTATCAGCCGTGGATGATAACGCCAGCGGCGAAACTACATCGTCGCACCCCGTTGTCCCTCATGATGCGTGCGCTCGTAATTCTCCTGACAGGGTGCGCAGCGCTCGGCAGCGGGTATGGCCATCAGCCGCTCATAGGGTATCGGATAGCCACAGGAGACGCATTCACCGTAGGTGCCGCTATCCAGACGCTTGCGCGCCAGCTCGACGGCGCGCAGCTCATGCAAGTCACGCGACACGGCGGCATTACCCAAATCCACCGAGAGATTCGCAAATGACTGATCCCCCGGATCGGGTACCTCACTGGCCAGTTGCATGTAATCGTCATGCGACTTCAGTTCGCGCTGTATGTCATCGCGTAAATCGGTTTCGCGCTTCGCCAGCGCCTTGCCCAGACGGGTCTTTTGCTGTTCATTCAGGCTGTCCATGGCCACCTCGGTCTCCTCAGTCGAACCGGCATTGCCAGTCGGATGATGTCGGAATCATTCTGTGCCGACGAACCCGTCCGGATTTGACACCGGACAAGTTCAATGCAGGTCAATCACACTCGACCAACACTGATCGATCACGCGTTCGTTTGTTCCCGAATTGCTATCAGCGATACCTCAACACGCAGCGCGGTGTACGACGAGGGCGCGGCGATCAATGTGCGATCGACGATGCAGAGTGCGTTTGACGTTAGCAAAGTGTGAGTAAAATTTTGTCTTTCCGCAGAGTGTCAACGGCCGTTGATTTCTCTCAATCGGACTGATCTGTACTTCGGAGGGATTATCGCTAGACTCCGTTCTGACCATGAAGTTACCGACGGAAACGACGAGCCAGCCCATGAAAACATTTGATGACCATCCCGCTTCTCTGTCCTCAGACCTACTGATGGACTGCTTTCTCAATGCGCGCTCAGCCAGCGGCGACACACTGCGTGAAGAATGGCTGGCCCGCCAGACCATGCTGAGCCTGCTGCGCCTGGCGCGCTCCGAACAGCTGCTCTCGATTCGGCGCTCAGTGACAACGCTGGTGCCGCTGTGTGCACCGGCGACTTTGCTGAAACGCCCGAAAAGCCGACGCGGCTCGCGCAAGCACCCGGGTCAGACCCAACTGGTGTTTGGCCGGGAAGACTGAGCAACCCGTCGTGTCAGACTGAAAGTCGAACTGGCTTCGCGACAGCGATGCACTCACACGCGGTCACCGCGGCCGGTCAGGCGTGATACAGCAGCACCAGCATCGCGCTCAGCGCACCAACCGACGCCCACAGCGCGAGCATTGCGGTCGAACGTGTCAGTCGTGCGCCCGATGTCGCAAGCGATGGAGCGACCGGCGCTGCCACCGAAGGACGACGCCGGCGTTCGCGGCCATTCCAGGAGGCTGCCATCGCTGACATCCGGGGCGGAGGTCGGCTTGCCTCCCTGCGAGCGATCCAGGCATCGTGCTGATGCCGGCGCACCGGATCAGACAACACCTCATAGGCGGTATTGATCAGCTGAAAAGTCTGCGTTGCCTTCACGCTGCCGCCATGCCGGTCAGGATGAAACTTATGGCACAGCGTCTTGTACGCAGCCCGGATGACCTCGGGCGGCGCATCGCGCGCCACCTTCAGATTATCGTAATGGGTGTGAACTTTAGTCATGGACCAACCGTGTTCAGTAGTTTCGTTCACAGTAAAAGCCTCCCCCACGCATCGAGTTGACGATCATCAATCCTTTTTCGAACTAACGACCTTTCAGCGATCGGCCCACCGGATGCTTGCTGAGCCTGGGCCGTCACCGCCTCTGAACTTCAGAGCAGGGTTCGACGGTCGTCTGACCTCCCGTAGCGCGTCGGTGTTCATGCTTATACGGCGACGGACAACAGGACCGGCAGAAACCTTGACGTCGCTGTGTCGCGGCCGGCGATGTGTCCCCCGTCACTGACCGGACAAGCAGCTATTTTTCTGCTGTGCGGAAACTATTCCCCGACAGCATGAACAAAGGGGTATTCCGACCAGCAATACTCCTTTCCGATCATGCCCCTGCCTGTCGCTGCCCCTGCCGGTGCAAGTCTGCCCGTTCCATTTGTCCGCACCGAAAAGTCCGACTCTCGGACCAGTAAATTTGCGCTGCCGGGCTTGTTTGGCTGGTTCGGCATGGTCATGGGTTCATGGGTGGGTCGCATCCCGACCATCAGGGATGGCGCGCACCTTTCTCATGCTGATTTGTCGCTGGTACTGCTGATGGGTGGTGTGGGCGCGGTGATGTCCTTTCCGTTGTCATCACTGCTAATGGCCCGATACGGCGGCCGGCTGACCATGCTGTTCGCAGGTTCTGCACTGCTGCTGGTGCTGCTGGCTATCGGCCTCGCGTCTTCTGTTCCCCTGCTGATGGCAGCGGTACTGATGCTCGGCCTCACCGCGAGTACCTTCGACGTTGGCATGAACGCGGTCGCCGCGCAGCAGGAGCAGCACGACGGTCAGTCACGGATGGCGCTGCTGCATGCGCATGCCTGCGCCGGTGGCCTCGCCGGTGTGACGCTCGGCAGTGGGATGGCCGCGATGCAGATCAGCCTGGCTACGCACTTTGCGATCCTGGCGCTGCCTGCGCTGCTGCTGCTTCGCTATGCCACCTGCCTGCTGCCGGCTGGCAGTGATGCCAGGCCTGACAGTAGTGCAAAGCGCTCGATATCAGGCTTCATGATTCTGCGCGGCGATCTGGCATTTCTGGGAGCGCTGGGCTTCCTCGGTGCGATCGCTGAGGGCAGCATCGCCAACTGGGGTGGGATTTTCATGAAAGATCAATTCGGCGTATCCGATAGCTTCGCGCCGCTCTCCCTGTCGGCGTTCTCGGCGATGATGCTGCTGTCACGACTCTGGGGCGACCGCCTGAAAGCGCTGCATGGCGCGAAGCCATTGGTCGCTGGCGGCGCGCTGGTGGCGGCGGCTGGTCTCTTTTTCGCGGTCTGCGCGCCGAATGCCTACCTCGCACTTGGCGGATTCGCCGCCGCTGGCATGGGTTTGTCGCTGGTGTTTCCTTTTGTCTTCAGCGCAGCAGGACGCGAAGGAACGCTTGCGCTGGCGGGCATCGCAACGATGGCCTATGCCGGCAGTCTGTTAGGTCCGCCCCTGCTCGGCGCAATCGCGCATCACCTCGGCATGGAAGCGGCGATGAGCATGGTCGGCCTGCTGGCCTTGCTGATCGCGATCACCTCGAAACGAACACGGCTGATGACCTAGCAAAGTTTTCAGTCATCATCGCGGCGATTGGGATGCAGGCTTGTTGATCCGCGTGATGCCACTGGCTACCGATAGCGGATCACTGGCCGGAAAGCTTAGCTCAATCGCCTCGTCAAGCAACTCCTGCTGCCGCTCTTCCGGATCGGTCGAATCAAGATGGCGCTCGATCACATCTTTGGCCGAGGCCATCCCGGGATCAATATCCTTCGGTGTGACCGAGGCCGAGTTGTTCTCATGCCGGCAGGGCTGTGTGTTGCTACCGGCCTGATCGGTCTCAACGGATCTGGTCTGCGCTGAATCCGGTGCGGCTTTCTGTTCTGTCATGGCTCTCTCCGATGCAATGGCGCGCGCAATCGACGCGCCCGATTTCTCCGATATCAGTCCGGCATGAAAGTTTCACTGAGTCGGGCAAGCTCAGGATTCTCCTACCGAGATCAGCGGATCTACGGGATGGGGATTCCATGCCGCCGGCGGTGGCAGATCCTGCGAGCGTCGAGGTTGCTGCTCCTCCGGCGTCGGTGGCAACTCAGACCAGATCTGCTCATCAATCACCTCATGAAACTGACTTCCATCCAATGGATGGCCCGTTACAGGAACGGTCTTTGACGAGGATGACTGTGGCATCGGAACGATAGGCTGCGTTGATGAGTCAACCCTAGTCATTGAGATCGCGCAAATCGGAGATGGCTCAGGGAATTCAGAGTTATCCATTGGCAGCCTCATCGAATCCGATTTTCGAAAGCAGAAAATTCCTCTTAATCACGCCATGTCAGACCACGTGCCGCCTGAAAGCCAGAAGCTCACCGCTGATACGACCAGCGATTTGCGCAAGGTCATAGGCATTGCCCCGACTCAGTTTGGACAAACTCAGGGCAATTCGGTGCCGGACATTCTTCATGCGGTACGCGAGCACCTGAAAATGGAAGTCGCCTTCGTCTCCGAATTCGTCGATGGCCAGCGCGTATTCCGTTACGTCGATTCGTCGTGGTCAAGAAATCCGGTACGTATCGGTGAAGGCGGTCCCCTGCAAGATTCTTACTGCCAGCGTGTGGTCGACGGCCGTCTGCCCGAACTGATCAATGATGCGCGATCGAATCCCACGGCTGCAGAGCTCGAGGCAACGTTCGCAATACCGGTGGGAGCTCACATGAGCGTGCCGATTCGCCTGTCTGACGGTACGATCTATGGCACGTTCTGCTGTTTCAGCCGCAGTGCCGATACCAGCCTGAACCTGCGCGATCTGAATGTGATGCGCGTATTTGCCGATCTCGCCAGCAAGATGATCGACCGCGAGCGTGTGTCAAATCGCAATCTGCACGAGATCCACGCGCGTATTCTTCACGTGCTTCGGGGGGACGCATTGCAACTGGTCTACCAGCCCATTTACGATCTGGAGTACGCAACCATCGCCGGATTTGAGTCGCTCTCGCGTTTCTCGGCCATGCCAACGCGCTCGCCCGACATTTGGTTTAGTGACGCCCATGCAGTCGGTCTTGGTGTAGAACTCGAGCTGAAAGCCATCGAGACGGCCTTACAGGTGCTTCCAAGGCTGAATGACGGACTTGACCTGTCGGTCAACGCTTCACCGGAAACCATTCTGGATCCGCGCTTCGAGAAACTGCTGTCTGGCATGGATCGCGTCAGTCACTTGGTGCTGGAGATTACGGAGCATGCAGCGGTCGAGCGCTATGAACAGATCGCGTCCCGGCTCAAGCCCTATCGTGACAAGGGTCTGCAGATTGCGGTCGATGACGCCGGCGCCGGCTACGCAAGCTTCCGCCACATCCTGAATCTGGAACCGGACCGTATCAAGCTCGACATGAGCCTGACCCGCGACATTGACATCGACCCGGCACGCCGGGCGCTGGCCGCTGCGCTGATTCATTTTTCCGCCGATACCGGCAGCATTCTGGTTGCAGAGGGTGTGGAGACGGCGGCCGAGGCAGCGACCCTGATCGAGCTGGGCGTCGGCAAGGCGCAAGGCTATTTTCTCGGCCGGCCGATGACGCTGCAAAGTTTGCAGCAGAGTGGTTGCCTGAGGCCTGCGGAGCCCGGCACTGGCCCGACCACCATGGCCGGAAACAATCGCTAGCTCAATTCAGCATCTCAGCACTCGCCTTTGCGGCGATGACCGGGCGGGCAATTATCCGGACCGCCCCGTTCCCGACCGTGCCCGCGCTCAGCGTGGTGCGGACCTTGTGCGTGCCAGCCGCCCTGATGCAACTCCCAGCCGCGCGGTCCCTGCTGCCAGTTTGGCTGAACATACACATAACCGGGACGGGCCGGCTCCCAGCGACCCGGCAGCCAGACATAGGCATTGCCATTCCAGCCCCAGTAACCCTGCACCCAGACAAACGCCGGACGCGGTGGCGGCACAGGCTCATGACGGACAACCGGCGGTGGCCGCATGCCGGAGGAGATGGTGACACCCCATTGAATATCAGAGTCGGCCTGAGTCTGAATAGTGAAAACGCTCCCGACTACCAGCGCACAGAACCAAGAAAATCGCATGATGCCCTCCCTGAAACTAATGGGCGAATAATAAGAAAATACATGACGTCGAGGTTTGACAAAATTCAATAGCCAGGATTTTACAAGCCGCGGGCAGCCATATCCTTTCTTAAACGGATAATCAGATCCAGCAAGGCCTCTTTCTGCAAGGGAATCAGACCAGCTTTTTCGATCATCCCCCGGAATGACGGTTCCAGCGCCAATTTAAAATTGTCCGCATCTTTCGATTGAAAAGCAATCGGACCACTCAATGCATAGTCCAGTAAAAGGTGACTGAAACGGACGAAGACAATTCGCTCTGTCACATCCAATGCTGTCGACCTCAGCATCTGCTTGATCGCAGAACTGATTTTTCCGGTTTCCATTTGCTTCAAAAATCTGTTTGCCGCAATTCGGATCGGAAGAATGACGAGGCGTCGGTGCAAATCCTTATTAAATCTCTTGGCATCAATCGTATGAAGCCATTGGTCGATCTGCTCCGCCAGCGTAAGCAGCCCGCGAATCAAATCTTCATGCTGAGTTGCGTTGACTCCGGAACCTAATGAAGTAATCCATCGCTCAATTTTCTTCGCATCCGCTTCAGAGACTCTGCCAAAATCATCCAACTCTCCAAGGTTCAATGCAAGAATCTTGTCAGCGTCGACGTCATCGTATGCATCGAAGTAACCCTGCCCCGCCATGACCGAACTGATGGCCGCTCGGCGGGCGACACCGGCCCTGATCGCTGGCAGACGATCTTCGAGTTGTGTCAATCTGCCCAAGAACTCATGAAACTGTTGGTCGCTGAGAAATTCCAGCCGGGATCGCAAATCATCTGCTGGCATATCGATGATTTTCTGCAGAAGCAGAAAATCCGTTGAGGCATCAAATGCTCTGGACCCTATCCTGAAATACTCAATCAGTTTGCAACTGAAGAATGGCCAGACTTGCGAAGAATACTGCAGGCCCTTTGCTTTCACGCGACTCAACTCATCATCGAATATCGATACAAGATTCGCCTCAGCCGATGAAGCACGAGTATCCACCGGCATGACATCCTGAATCTGCTGCACAGGCGGCAAAAAAACATCGGGCTTCGCAGGACCGCTTGTCTCGAACGAAGAAACGGTTTTTTCGCTGGTGGCGTAGGTTTGCTGCTGTCTATATTTTCTCAACGCGCTCGACATTATTCGCTCGATTGCATCGGCTTCGCCTGGATCGATCATTGGACTATCGACGGCGGTCTGCTGAGGTTCAGTATCGACACCTGAACTCTTACCAGCCACACCGGGAAAAGGTATCCACTCCAGATATCGGTCCGCAAATTGCTCGAGCTCATGAATAAATGGCTCATTGACGGGATCTACCTCCAGCCTGTTAACGAAAGCTGCGATATTTTTTGCGATGGTCAGATTTATTTTCGGAAAGAAATGATCGTCGATTTTTGACCAGTCAATCTGACTGATGTGATTGAAGGTCAGCAGATCAATGTCTTTCAGGTAGGCGTCGAAAACGCCATGCAGCGATTCGCGCTGATCCGGATTTTTCTGAAGCGCGCCAAGGTCCAGATACCGGAAGGAGCAACTGGCGGCCGTCTCGAAAAACTCGCTGGCGGAAACATGACCTTTTTTCCGGATATTCTCCAGCAGCTGCCGCGCCTCCGGCCTGTCACCGAAATGATTTTTCAGAAAATTCTTCGCCCAGATTTTTCCTTGCAGGGCCATGATGCCGCCAAACAGACGTGTCCACAGGCTCTGGGAACGCTGTGTGTCTTCGCGCGCAGAGAACAATAGCTTTCTCGGGTTCCAGCGTCCCCTGTCGTCAAAGAAATCTACGTCGATCATCAGCAGATCATCGGACGACGTATCAACGGTCGGGCTTTCCTGCGCAGCGCGAGACTGGGATTTGACGGGAAAGCTCATCCGGGACCCGAAGTAAACGCAAAGAGGATGGATTCATCCTTGCACAAAGCGTCTTTTCAGCGTCAGCGGCCGATGCATCACTGATGCATCATCGTCGGGCAATACTCAGGTCTCGATCAGCCCGTGCCTGACCGCGATCAGCGTCAGCTCGGCCTGATTCGCGGCAGCGAGTTTTTGTTTCACGTTGTACAGGTGGGTGCCGACGGTGCGCGGGGAAATATTCAGCATTTCGGCGATCTGGTTCACCGATAATCCCTTGGCGAGCTGGATGAACACACCGAATTCGCGCTCGGACAGTACTTCAATCGGGCTTTTCTCGCCGTTAAACTCCTCCAGCGCCATGCGCTGCGACAGACCGGCTTCGATATACATGCGACCTTCGCTGACCTGCCGGATGGCATGGAGCAGCTCGTCCGGCGCGCTGCGTTTGGACAAGTAGCCGAGCGCGCCCGCCTTCAGCATGTAGCGCACATAGCTGGGATCTTCATGCGACGACAGTCCCAATACCCGGGCCGACTTGTCGCGCGCCATGATGCGCCGCGTTGCCTCGACGCCCATCGTGCCACCGAGCGAAATATCCATCACGATCACATCCGGCTTGATCGTCGGAAGCTGCTGGTAGGCCTCCTCTGCTGACGCAGCCTCAGCGACGACCTTGATGTCCTCACTCGCCTCCAGCAGCATGCGAAAGCCGAAGCGCACCACCGCGTGGTCGTCGACCAGCATCACATTAATTGTTTTTTTCATCTTGTCTCTGCTTGCTTTCGATCAGCGGAAGCGCCACCCGTACTGCCAGTCCGCCGCCGGGCGCGCTACCGAAGTTCACGGTACCACCATATGCAGCAGCGCGCTCCTGCATGCCGCGCACGCCATAGTGGCCCTCGCGTTGCAGCGATGCCGCGCCCTTGCCGTTGTCGGAAATCGCGATATGCAGCATCGCCTGATCGACCGTCACCGATACCTGTGCGCGGGTCGCGCCCGAGTGGCGGATCACATTCGTGATCGCTTCCTGCACGATCCGGTAGGCTGATAACTCGATTTCATCATCCAGCGGCGGCAAGCCGCCATCGCCGACGGACAACTCGAACTTCACATCGGGATGATTCTGCTGTGTCTCGGTCAGCAGATCACGCACGGCGTCAATCAGGCCCATGCCCTCGAGCTGTATCGGTCTCAGTCGCGGAATCATGCGCCGCATGGCTTCGGAGGTCATGCCTGCTGTATCGAACAGCATCTGCGCATGACGCTCCAGCGGTCCGCCGGCCATGTCCGGGTGTTGCATCATCGATTTGGCGATGCTGCGAATCGCCGTCAGCGACTGACCGAGTTCATCATGCAGTTCACGTGCAAGTGCGGCGCGCTCCTCTTCGATGCGGGCGTGCAGCAACTGAGTGAATTCGCGCTGCGCCTCCAGCCTGGCCTGAGTTTCGGCGCTGTTTTGCCTGACCTGAATATTGTCTTCGACCGCCTGCGCCATGCGGTTGAACGCGCGACCCATCTCGCCGGCCTCTTTGCCGGGTAGCGGCGGCAGCCGCACATGATGATCACCTTGTTCGATCTCACGCAGACCGCGCTCGACTTTTTCCAGTGGCGACAACCAGTGACCCATCAGCCAGAACACCACCAGATCAGCCAGCAGAAAGAGTGCCACCTGAGTCAGCAGGATGTCGCGCAGATTGTCCCAGCCGTCAAGGATGGCCCGTGTCGCGTTGGTGGTCACGACCAGCCGCGCGCCCTGCAACTGAATCACGCGCTCAGCATGAGGCGGCGCCACCAGGGACGCGTACCACCCCGGCGCATCACGCCCCGCCTTGTACAATGACGGGGGTGACTGGTACAGCAGCGCACCGTTGGCGTCATACAGCTTGATATCGTTGGCGCGAACCCGTCCGGTTTCGCGCAGAAAGGTCACGAGCTCGGGAAATTTGTCGCTCGGGTAGGAGTTGCTGATACGGCCCAGCAGCTGGGTCGCGATGCGGCCCGAGGCCTCCATTTCCTCGCGCACACTGGCGCGGGTGGTGGATAGCTCGACGACGATCAGCACGGCAAGCATCAGCAGAGTCAGCAGCGAAAAGATCAGGTTGATCTTCAGCCTGAGGCTCATGCCGGCAATGGTCAGGGTGCTCTGCTGCGCTGCAGCGGCAGGATCGGTAGTTCGGGTGGTCATGGTCGGGTGCCGGGAGACGTCGGTTTTGCGCCTTTTCCGGTTTCGGGGCATCATATCAGGCGGCCTGTCATGCCCGTTGGCATGCCGGCTGAGGGATGGCCGGTTCATGAAATTCATTAGATGCAATTAAGCCATTCACCGATGCATGGAAAGCCCGGCCGGGCGAAGATTCAATCCGCTAGCTGGCTTACTTAGCAGCGGCAATAAACCTAAACTTAGGCTCAATCAAGGAGATAATCATGGCATGGACCACCCCGGCAGCAACCGACCTGCGTTTCGGCTTCGAAATCACGATGTACATCGCTAACCGTTAATTTGACGGTTTGCTGGCCGGCCGAAAGGCCGGTTCAAGAAAAAGACGGCTCGAAGAGTCGTTTTTTTTCGTCTAAAGGATTATCAGTTTGAAAATAGCTGCTGTTTGTCAGGCAGCACGTCCCTCGTCATCCACGTCACCCGCGTCATCGCCTGCCTCATCGGTCGCGCCAGCTTCATTGATCGGCGATGGCAGAAAGTCGATCTCCAGTTCCGCCTTGTCCACCAGATACTGCGGCAGCGAGCCCTTTACGGCCACACCCAGCTGTTCAAATTCTTTGGCCTGCCTGATCAGGTTACCGCGCCCCTGATACAGCTGACCAAAGGCCTTCGCATAGCTGACTCGCGCGCCATCGAGCTTGCGGCCCAGCTCTTCCATCGTGCCGATGAATACGGTGAACTTGTGATAAAGCTTCGATGCGCTGTCGGCCAGTGCGGCGCTGTGCGCGTTCTGCTTCTCGAGCCGCCACAGCTGTCGCACGATGTTCAGGCTGGTCAGCAAAGTCGTTGGCGTCGCCACCAGCACATTACGCTCCAGCGCCTGCTGGAACAGGCTTTCATCCGCGCGCAGCGCCTCCACGAATGCGGACTCGACCGGCACGAACATGAACACCATCTCCGGCGAATTCAGGTCACCGAGCTCATGGTAGCGGCGGTCTGCCAGCTCGCGGATGCGGTCGCCGACCGCTTTCACATGCTCGGACAGCGCCTGTTTGCGCTCCAGATCATCCTCGGCATTCACATACCGCGTGTACGCATTCAGTGAGACTTTCGCATCCACGATCAGGTGCTTCGCATCGGGTAGGTAGATGATCACGTCCGGGCGACGCTTACCCTCATCGGTATTGAAGCTGACTTCGCGCCGGTAGTCCTTGCCTTCCTGCAGCCCGGAACGCGCCAGCACGTTCTCCAGCACCAGCTCGCCCCAGTTGCCCTGCTTCTTGGCCTGCCCCTTCAGAGCGGTCGCGAGATCATGCGCCTCGGCGCTCATCTGCTGATTCAGCTCTTTCAGACTGGCCAGCTCGGCCTTCAGCGTGGCCTGTTGCTGCGCATCCTGATAATGGATTTCCTCGACCCGCTTCTTGAATTCATTCAACCTCTCCTTGAAGGGATCGAGCAGATTGCCCAGGCTCTCCAGGTTCTGTTCGCTGAAACGGCGAGTTTTGTCTTCGAGGATCGCATTGGCGAGATTTTGAAATTCCTCTGTCAGTGATTTACGCGCCGACTCGTTCATCTGCTGCAATTGCACCAGCTGCGCGTCGGCATGTTTGCGCTGCTCGTCAGCGCGCGCGCTGATCGCGGCCAGCTGCTGGCGCGTCTCTGATAATTCATCCTGCAATTGCTGCGCGCGGCGCGTCGCCTCGGCGTGCTGTTCCTCCAGCGAACGCACACGCTCCTGCGCCGCCGCCTGCTCCGCGCCGTGCCGGCCTTTCGCGAACAGCGACATGATGAGCGCGCCGATGATGACACCCACCAGCAAGACTGCCAGCCAGGGCAGGATTTCCATGGGATTTCTCCGTGAATCAATCGCGCGAGTTTACCGTAGCCGGCGCGAGGCCGAAGATTCAGATTACCCGGAAGAAGCCCTACAATCCCGGACATCACTCTCTTCATTGACCATGGCAGACATTCATCCTCCAGGCTGGCGTGAACTGGCCGTTACCGGCGCCGCACAGCGAGAAATCGAGACACTGGCCTTGCTGGCGAGCTCGCTGCCGCAAGATTACGCCGTGTTCCACGGCGTGCACTGGACCAATATCGAGAAAGGCTTCTCGGCCTATGGCGAAGTCGATTTCATCGTCGTTGCGCCGAACGGCCGTTTGCTGCTGATCGAGCAGAAATCAGGCTTCCTCACCGAAACCGATGAGGGTCTGGCAAAACGTTACGCTGGCCTCGATAAGCCGAAGCTGGTGCGCAACCAGATCGTACGCGCAGTATCAGCGCTGAAGCAGCGCTTCGGCTCGGCCGGCGAGCCACTGGCGATTGATTACCTGCTGTACTGCCCCGACTATCAGGTACGCAAGCTGGAAAGCGCTGGCATTGCGGCCGACAGAATCGTGGACGCGCAGCGCCGCGATCAGCTCACGCAGGTCATACAGAAAATTCTTCCGCTGACCGAGGTTTCCGCGCAGCGCGAGCGCGTGATGCGCTTTCTCGACAATGTGCTGGAACTGGTGCCGGATCCGAGCGCCATGATCGGGCAGGCATCCGCGATGGTCACGCGTATCTCCGGTGGACTCGCGACCTGGGCACGTCAGCTGGACTTCACGCCGTTCCGGCTGCGCGTGACCGGTACCGCCGGCAGCGGCAAGACGCAGCTCGCGCTGGCCGAATACACCGATGCACTCAAACGCGGCTTGAAGCCACTGTACGTCTGCTACAACCGGCCGCTGGCGGACCATGTGCACAAGCTCGTGCCAGCCGGCGGGCGTGTCGCCAACTATCATCAGCTATGCGATCTGTTTGCGCGCGATACAGGACTGTCCCCGGACTACCGCCAGCCTCAGGTATGGTCGCAGCTCGAGACCACACTCGCCTCCGCTGACATCCCCGACCACTGGCGCTTCGATGTGCTGATCATTGATGAAGGTCAGGATTTTTCATCCGCATGGCGCGACGCGTTGTTGCGCCTCCTGAAACCTGAGGGTCGCGCGCTCTGGCTGGAAGACACGATGCAGAACCTGTACGGCCGCGAGCCCGTCGAACTACCCGGCTGGGTCAGTCTGCATGCAGACAGCAACTATCGCAGCCCGCGTCGTATCGTTGACCTGCTGTCATCACTGGTGATGCCCTCGGCCAGAGCGATACAGGCCGCCAGCCCCTTCGCCGGCGCCGATATCGACGTACTGATCTGGAAGTCGGATGACATCGGCCAGATGCACGCACAGACGCGGCAGGCCATCACGCGCTGCCTCGGTGCCGGCTACACGCGTGCGGACATGGCGCTGATCAGCTTCCGCGGCCGCGAACATTCGGCGCTGCTGAATCTGGATGCGCTCGGCAACCATACGCTGAAATCCTTCGCCGGCCACTATGACCTGTTCGGCAACCCGGTCTTCCGCGACGGCGAGTTGCTGACGGAATCCGTGTACCGCTTCAAGGGACAGTCAGCGCCGGCAGTCATTTTTACCGAGATTGATTTCGACACACTCGACGACAAGAGCCTGCGCAAATTATTCGTCGGCATGACCCGGGCGCGGATGAGGCTGGCGCTGGTCATTTCCGAGCGCGCGGCCGCTTTCCTGTCCGACCGGCTGCCCTGAAATTTCGCATACATCCCTGAATTTAAAAGACTTCTTTGCATCGCTGTCCAACCAGCAAGCTCTGGTTGACTTCACCAATGAGAATAATTATCATTATTTCTTCGATTGCTAGTTCCCTGACTCTGGAGACCGTGATGAAAACCCGCCTGCTGGCACTCGCCCTTGCTTGCCTCCCTTTGCTGTCGATGGCCGCTGATGAAATCAAGATCACCATCAAAGACCACAAATTCTCCCCGGCCGAAGTGCGTGTGCCGGCCGGTCAGAAGGTCAAGCTGGTAATCGAGAATCAGGATGCGACGCCGGAAGAGTTCGAGAGCCACGAGCTCAATCGCGAGAAAATCATTGCGCCGAAATCAAAAGCCGCCATCTGGATCGGCCCGCTGAAGCCGGGCAAGTACCCATTTGTGGGTGAATTCAACCAGGCCAGCGCCAAGGGCGTGGTCATCGCCGAGTAAAGCCATGTTCGGACCTGCGCTCATCATCTTCCGCGAAACCATCGAAGCGGCGCTGGTAATCAGCATCGTCGCCGCCGCCACGCGCGGCGTGCATCGGCGCACGCTGATGATCGCGCTCGGTGTGATCGCGGGCATACTGGGTTCGGCCGTGCTGGCGGGCCTGACCGAAACAATCGCCGATCTGGCCGAAGGCAGCGGCCAGGAGCTGTTTAACGCTGCGGTGCTTGGCATCGCGGTGCTGATGCTCAGCTGGCACCATGTGTGGATGTCATCGCACGGCGCCGAGCTCGCGCGCGACGCGAAGCGAGTCGGGGTTCAGGTCAGCGAAGGCGCAGCCGGCCTGTCGGCCATCCTGATCCTGATCGCGCTGACGGTATTGCGAGAAGGTGCGGAGAGCGTGCTCTTCCTGCATGGCATGGCCAGCGGCGGCAGCACCAGTCTGAGCGATGTACTCGCCGGTGGCGCGATCGGTCTTGCCGGTGGCGCGGCGTTGGGTGTGCTGATGTATTCCGGGTTGATGCGCATACCGCTGAAGTGGTTCTTCAGCGTGACTGGCTGGCTGCTCGTGTTGCTGGCTGCAGGCCTTGCCGGCCAGATGGCGCGCTTCCTGATTCAGGCGGACTGGCTGCCATCGCTGATCAGCCCGTTGTGGGATACCTCGTTCATTCTGTCCGCTGATTCGCTGGCGGGACGCATTCTTCATGCACTGATCGGCTACGAACCTAGTCCGAGCGCCATGCAGATGTTGTTCTACGTTGCCACACTCGGACTGATCGTCACTGCGGCGTCTTTGGTCAAACGGCATCAGGCTGCGCAAAAAATGATACTGGCTGCAGCGTCGCGAGCGTAACGGCGGTCAGAATTTTTCCGGCTTGCTCAAAACGAATTCTGACGACTGACGACTGGTGACCGACGCCGGTTCACTCCGTTTTACTCTTTCTGTTTCACTGCAGTTTTTGCGCCCCGGATTCGGGGCGTTTTTATTTTCGAAGCGTCAAATCTGTCATCGCACAACTCATTGTCATTTTCATCGGTCAGGGAACCGGCAAAAACAAAACCAGCACGAAGCGGTGCTGGCTCATCGCCAGCCCTTCCCCCAAACCACCGATACCCGATCATGGCAAACAAATCCTCATTTCATTCCCGGCTGACAAAGCCCTATTTCCTCAAAGACCGTTGGGAAAAATTTGAAGCCCGCATTGATAAATTCATGAAGTTCTGCGCACTGCATGAATTGCTGGAGGAACCACAGCAAAAGATTTGGCTCGCGAAATTCCTGATGGATCCGCAGAGGAAATTCATATCAGAAAAGGATCTGGTTCCAGTATTTGGAAACCACAAAGTCGAACAATTGATCGATTCTTTGAATCACCAGATTAAAAAAGTGAAAGCTGAAGATTACGCTGACTTCATCGAATCACTGGAAATTCATCTGGTGAAAGAGGTGTTTGGAAACGCAGAAACAAACAAGTTTTACATAGAGCTGAACCAGTCACTTAGTTTTTCCGCCGACCGTCGGATTCAGGCTCTCGAAAATCGATTCCAATCGCTGCAGCCGCCGACGCTCCACAACAGAAGTACAGTGGCTGCGCTCATGCCATCTCAGGCAAACGATGGAATACCGCTTGCCTCCACGTCTCCGGCCTTTTCCACATCCGATCGATCGGAAGGATCGAGTCATCTTCCGGAGACCGCGGCCTCGCAGAAACAGGAAGAAAACGAAAAAGGCTGAATCATTCACGCCTGAGGTCGAGGGGTATTTATTTGCTTTAGAATCCGTTGAATAAATATAACCCGCACGGAGTCTACGCATGCCCCTCGCCCCTTCTCGTCCGAGCCGCCGCACATTCCTGAAACAGTCCGCCGCGCTCGGCGGCGCGTTTGTGCTTGGTATTCAGGGGCAAGCGGCGCTGGCCGCCGATGCGCCCGAAGTCACGCACTGGGTGGTGATCGAGCCGGACGACACGGTCATCATCCGCATCGCGCGCTCCGAGCTGGGCCAGGGTAGTTTTACCGGCCTCGCGCAGCTGGTGGCCGAAGAGCTGGAATGCGACTGGAGCAAGGTCAGGCCCGAATACGCAGACGTTAACGAGCATATCCGCCGCAACAAGATCTGGAAGGACATGTCGACCGGCGGCAGTCGAGGCATACGCGATTCACACGAGTACGTACGTATGGGGGGTGCGGCCGCACGCATGATGCTGGTGGCCGCCGCCGCGAAGCAATGGGGTGTGCCAGACGCTGAGTGCCGCGCCGAGAAAAGCATGGTCATTCACCAGTCCGGCAAGCGCCTGCGCTATGGCGAACTGGCCGCGCTGGCTTCGACGATGCCGGTGCCCGAAAAACCGGCGCTGAAATCCCCGAAAGACTGGAAGATTGCCGGCACCTCACCCGCCCGCTTTGATATCCCGGCCAAGGTGAACGGTTCGCAAATTTATGCGTCGGATGTACGACTGCCCGGCATGCTACACGCATCGATTCTGCAAAGTCCGGTGTTCGGAGGCTTCCTGAAAAGGCAGGATGACAGCGCTGCGAAGGCAATGTCGGGCGTCAAACACATTGTTACCGGGGATGACTGGATCGCGGTGCTGGCGACCAACTGGTGGCAAGCGAATGAGGCGCTGAAGAAGATCAAAGTTGAGTGGGAGAACGGCGACAAGGACAAGGTATCGAGCGAGTCCATCATGGCCTACCTGCGCGAAGGTCTTGAACAGCAGTCCGCCCCCGTTGCACGCAAGGATGGCGACACCGAGCAGGCCTTCGCCTCCGCGCACAAAGTGCTCGAAGCCGAGTACACCACGGGCTTCGTGAACCACGCGACGATGGAGCCTCAGAATGCCGCCGCGCTCTATACGAACGACAAGCTCGAGGTCTGGGTCGGAACACAGAATGGCGAGGCATCGATCGCCGCTGCTGCCGATGCGTCGGGCTTGCCGCTGCAAAAAATTTATATCCACAAGATGCATGCCGGCGGTGGCTTCGGACGCCGTGGTCCGCATCAGGATTTCACGAAGCAGGCCGTGAAGATCGCGATGGCGGTACCGGGCACACCGATCCGGCTGCAGTGGTCACGCGAGGAAGATATACGACAAGGCCGCTATCGCCCGGTGTCGCTGGTGAAATTGCGCGGTGCACTGGACAAGGATGGCAACTGGACCGGCTGGCAAGTACGACAGTCCGATCAGTCGATTGCCATCACCGTCTACCCCCACTTCGTGAAAGACGGTATCGACCAGATCAATACCCGCGTGTTCCGCGACAACCCGTATGCGGTGCCCAACTTTACGAATGAGTACGTGATGCGCGAGCTGCACGTACCGCCCGGCTTCTGGCGCGCGGTCGCTCACACGAATAACCCGTTTTATCGCGAGTGTTTCATTGATGAGCTGGCCCATGCGGCCGGCAAGGATCCGCTGGCGTTCCGTCGTCCACTGCTGCAAGGGAAGAAAGACCTGGCAGTGCTGGATGCAGTTGCCAAGGCCATCGGCTGGGATAAGCCGCGGCCAGCCGGTGTACATCGCGGTATCGCCGTGGTGGATTCCTATGGCAGCTTTACGGCGGCCGCCGTTGAACTATCGGTCACGAAGGGCAAGGAGATCGAGGTAAAGCGGGTCGCCGTAGCGCTCGACTCGGGCCATGTCGTCCATCCGGATGCAGTAAGAGCACAGATCGAAGGTGGCGTGCTGTGGGGACTGTCGGCCATCATGTCCGAGGAAATCACCATCGAGCAAGGCGCAGTGAAACAGTCGAACTTCCATGACTATCCGCTGGCACGCATTAACGTGAAGCCGGAAATCATTCCGGTGCTGGTACCGACCGGTGATTTCTGGGGCGGCGTCGGCGAGCCGCCGATTGGTGGCGTGATGCCGGCGATGGTCAATGCACTGTTCTCGGCGACGGGCAAGCGTATTCGCTCGCTGCCGCTGAAACATCACGGCTTCCGCTACAAAACCTGATCACCCTTGCCAGATCCAGCGCAAAAGGAAGGCATCTCATGGCCATTAACGTACTCGGCACACCGCTGAAGCCCTGCTCCACTGACCCGATGACCGGATATTTCCGCGACGGCTGCTGCAACACCGACGAATCGGATCGTGGCTCACATGTGATTTGTTCCGAAGTCACCCAGGAGTTTCTCGACTTTTCAAAACAACGCGGCAATGACCTGTCGACACCGCGTCCGGAATTCCGCTTTCCCGGCCTCGTTCCCGGCAACCGCTGGTGTCTGTGCGCGCTGCGCTGGAAAGAGGCCTTTGACGCAGGCGTCGCGCCGCATGTGGTGCTTGAATCGACGCATATCAACGCGCTCAAGTACGTCGATATCCGTCAGTTGCTCGAGTACCAGCTGCCGGTCTGACGGCGCACTCCGCATGCTGATCAATTGCATCGCTTATGAAAGTGGCCAGCGCGTTGCGCAGATCGAGCCATCCGATATCAGCGACTGGCTGAAACGGCCTGAAGGGTTCGTGTGGGTCGCACTCAAGGATGCGAGTCCGGCCGAACTCGCATTGATGGAGCAGGAATTCAACCTGCATCCGCTGGCCGTCGAAGATGCGCATCACGGCCATCAGCGACCCAAGCTCGAAGAGTATGGCGACACGCTGTTCTGCGTGACGCATCTGCTAGAGAGCACGGGCGACGGTGATGACTTCCACGTCGGCGAAGTCGCCATCTTCGTGCATCCGGGCTTTGTGCTGTCAGTGCGCAGCCGTAGCGGCCTTGACTTCCGGGGCGTGCGTGATCGCTGCGAGCGCGAGCCTGAGTTGCTCAGGCAAGGCGCGGGTTTCGTTTTTTACGCGATCCTCGACCATGTTGTCGATGGCTACTTCCCGATGCTCGAGCAACTCGAAGCCGAGCTCGACCGCATCGAATCGACCATCTTCGAAAAAAACAATTCGCGAGATAACATCGAACGTCTGTACGCACTGAAGCGCAAGACCATGACGCTGCGGCATGCGGTGCTGCCGATGCTGGAATTTATCGGCAAGCTGCATGGCGGTCGCGTGCCACCTGTCTGCCAGCAGACGCAGGAGTACTTCCGCGACGTTAATGACCATCTGACGCGCATTGCCACCGGTATCGATGGTATCCGCGAAGCGATCGCGACCGCGATTCAGGTCAATCTCGCGATGGTCGGTATCGAGGAATCGGAGATCACGAAGAAGCTGGCAGCGTGGGCCTCCATCTTCGGCGCGTCGACCGCGCTGGCGGGGATCTGGGGAATGAACTTCGAGTTCATGCCGGAGCTGCGGTGGCGCTGGGGTTATCCGATGGCGCTGGCTGCGATCGCGACGGTCTCGGTGATGCTATTCCGGCGCTTCCGCAAGGCGGGCTGGCTCTGATCCAGTCTGCGCGACTGCCATCGCCGGGCAGACGCCCGTCTCAGCCGAGGCCGGCCGCAAGCGCCAGACGGTAGGTGATGAAAGCCGCCAGATAGGCGAGCGCAAACAGATAGGCGGCCGCGGCCAGCGGCATCGTCCAGCCACCGGTCTCGCGTCGTATCGTGGCCAGCGTGCTCACGCACATCGGCGCAAACACATACCAGGCCAGCAGCGACAGCGCAGTCGCCAGACTCCAGTCGGCAGCGATCAGCGGTGTCAGTGATTGCGCAGTGTCGTCGGCCGTGGCTGACAGCGCGTATACCGTACCGAGCGAGCTAACCGCAACTTCGCGCGCAGCCAGACCCGGCACCAGCGCGATGCTGATCTGCCAGTTGAAACCGATCGGCGCCATCACCACCGCCAGCGCACGGCCGAGCATGCCAGCCAGACTATGTTCAATCGCGGGTCCGGTGGCACCCTCGGGCGGCGCCGGGAAGCTCGCCAGAAACCACAGCAGCACGGTCAGCAGCAGAATGATGCCGCCGACGCGCCGCAGAAAAATCATCACGCGCTGCCACAATCCGATCGCAATATTGCGCAGCACCGGCCAGTGATAGTCCGGGAGTTCCATCATCAGGGTGCGCACCTGACCCCGCGTGGTGAACTGTTTGAGCACCCACGCTACCAGCATCGCGCCGACGATTCCTGCAAGGTACAGACCAAGCAGCACCAGTCCCTGCAATTCAATACCGCCCCATAGCTGGCGCGCAGGAATAAAAGCACCGATCAGCAAGGTATAGACCGGCAGCCGCGCTGAGCAGGTCATCAGCGGCGCAATCAGAATCGTGACCAGCCGGTCGCGCTGATTCGAAATCGTGCGCGCGGCCATGATGCCGGGAATCGCGCACGCGAAGCTCGATAGCAGCGGAATGAAGCTGCGGCCGGACAGGCCGACGCTACCCATCAGCCGGTCGAGCAGAAACGCCGCACGCGGCAGGTAGCCGGATTCTTCCAATACGAGAATGAAGAAAAACAGAATCACGATCTGCGGTAGGAACACCAGCACGCCGCCGGCACCGGCAACGATGCCATCGACCAACAGGCTGCGCAGCCAGCCTTCGGGCAGCAGATCACCAATCATTTGACCCACCGACGCGGTCGCTGTCTCGATCCAGCCCATCGGCACTTCCGCCCACGCGAACACCGCCTGGAACATCAGGAATAACACGACTGTCAGCAACAGCGGGCCGGCGATCGGGTGCAGCGCGACGCGGTCGATGCGATCACTGAGCTGGTTCGGTACCGCGCGGTCGAGACCGAGACGCTCCAGCATCTCGCGCACGGCTTCGTGATCGCCGCGCAAATCACGCTCAGGCGACGCCGGCAGCGCATCAGCATCGGCGACACGCTTCCAGAGTGCCGGAAAATCCAGCGCGGCTTTCAACGCCTGTGCGCCATCCCCCTGCACCGCTACCGTACGCACGACAGGCAGTCCGAGTTCTCGGCTCAGTGCATCGGCATCAATGCTCAGACCGCGACGCTCGGCGAGATCGATCATGTTCAGTGCGACCACGCACGGTATGCCAGTTCGCTTCACCGCCAGCACCAGCCGCAGATTGCGGCGCAGGTTGGTCGCATCCACCACACACACCACCAGATCAGGCCGCTTCTCGCCTTCGGCATGCCCCATCAGTACATCGACCGTTACGCGCTCATCCAGCGAACGCGGATGCAGACTATAGGTGCCGGGCAGATCCAGCACACGCAGGGCTTTGCCGGCTGCGGTAGCGAAGCGCCCTTCCTTGCGCTCAACCGTCACGCCTGCGTAGTTGGCAACCTTCTGCTGACTGCCCGTAAGCCGGTTGAACAGCGCGGTCTTACCGCAATTCGGATTGCCGACCAACGCAACCAGCGGGCCCGTCGGGTACAGGTGGATTCTTGCTTCACTCATGACCGGACCATGTCGTCTGTCGCGCGTTGCACCTGCACGCAGGCCGCCTCGGCTTTTCTCAGTGCAAAGGTGGAGTCGCCAATGCGCACCACCAGCGGATCGCCACCCATCGCGCCGCGTGCAATCACGCGCACGCTTTCGCCGGGCAGAAAACCGATCTCGGCCAGCCAGGACGCCCAGTCGGGCATCGCAGCCGGCGCAATGATCTGCTGCACGACGGCGGGCGCATGCAAGGGCAGGCTGTCGAGAGCATTAGCGGGGGTGAGATTGGCAGTCAGCGTCGGTGCGGAGGACATCAGAAACAGCGCTTGAGAAAAAGAGTGATCGGATACAACGGTCCATCATACTTGAGAATCATTCCCACCATGGACGGGGTCACAGTGCGCGCCCATCACTTGGGGGCAAACGCCGTTGAATGCACGCGCGGGTCAGCTCCCGGGGAATCTGCTGCCAGGAGATGTCTGCGAGATTCAGGGATGCGGACAAAGAAAAAGGCCGACGTCTTGTGGACATCGGCCTTTTCGTACTGCTAATACTGGTGCGGCTGGCAGGAATCGAACCCACGACCCCTTGGTTCGTAGCCAAGTACTCTATCCAGCTGAGCTACAGCCGCATCGAAGAGACAAGAGTATAGCCGAATTCAAGGACCTCGGGCAACTGGTTTTGCTGCAAAAAAGAAATCAAGGCGGCGCCTGCCGCTTCGGCTGGTACAGATCATGTCCCGCTTCATGGATCTGCTGCCGTAACTCTTTGCGCTCCTCCGGACTGAGTTTCGACGGACGTCGCGCAGCGTCCTGCGGTGACGACGGACGCGATTCATCGCTGCGTCGCCCCTGCTCCGCGGGCGCGGGTGCGCTGTCAGAGCGCCCCTGCCCGCCGCGTCCGCCAGCCGGCTCGGCCAGCACCGGTCCGAACGCGAACCACAGCGCGCACAGGCAGAGAGGACGGAACAATGGCTTCATGGAGGCAGAATGGTTCGGGCTGCGCGGATTCGCGCGATGGGTATCAGTGTACGTTTGTTCGTCGATGGCTTCGCCTCGGACACTCGGCAAAGTTGTAAAGCTTTGTTAACCGGCGAAGGCAGATCGCTTCACGAGCGCGGGTTCGAAGTTACCATAGGACCATGAACTCGACAAATGTCCTCCGACCTGTCCTTTCCAAACGCAGTCCCGGCGCGCAAGCGCGCATTCTGGTCGTTGATGACGACCTGCGCCTGCGCGAACTGCTCAAGCGCTTCCTGAGCGAGAACGGCTATTCGGTCTTCATCGCAGCCAGCGCTGTGGAGATGAATCGTCTGTGGGTGCGAGAGCGCTTCGATTTGCTGGTGCTGGACCTGATGCTTCCCGGTGAAGACGGCCTGTCGATCTGTGAGCGCCTGCGCCATGCAGGTGACCAGACGCCGATCATCATGCTGACGGCGAAAGGTGAAGACGGCGACCGCATCGCCGGCCTCGAATCCGGTGCGGACGACTATCTGCCCAAGCCCTTCAATCCACGCGAACTGCTCGCGCGCATCTCAGCCGTGCTGCGCCGCGCAGTGCCCGACGATCTGCCGGGCGCACCGTCGGATAAACCGGAGACCTATGTATTCGGTGACTTCAGTTTCGATCTGGAGAAACGCTCGCTGACGAAGAACGGCGAACCGGTATCGCTAACCAGCGGCGAGTACTCGGTGCTGAAAGTACTGGCGCGGCATGCGCGTCAGCCACTATCGCGCGAGAAGCTGATGGAGCTGGCGCGGGGACGCGAATATGAAGTCTTCGACCGCAGCCTCGACGTGCAGATTTCGCGGCTGCGCAAACTGATCGAGTCCGATCCTGCCAAACCGCGTTTCATCCAGACCGTGTGGGGACTGGGCTACGTATTCATTCCCGATGGCACCAAGGCCTGAGCGCGCGGTCGCGCAGCGGCTCAGCTGGCTCAGGAGCGGCCTGCTATGGCGCACCTTCTTTCTGCTCGCCTTCCTGATCGCGGTCAGCATGGCGGCGTGGGTCGCGAGTTTTCGTATGGTCGAACGTACGCCGCGCTCCGAGCAGATCGCTTCTGAAGTGGATTCGATTGTCACGGTCACGCGCGCCGCGCTACTGCACTCGGCGCCGATGCTGCGCCGTGAGCTGCTGTTCGAGCTGGCCACCGCGCAGGGCATACGCGTCTATCCGAAAGAAGTGAGTGACGAGACCACGCCGCTGCCCGACAGCGAACTGATCCGGCTGGTTGAATCGAATGTGCGCAATCGCCTCGGTGACAATACCGAATTCGCCGGCACCGTGAACGACATTCGTGGCTTCTGGGTCAGCTTCTATATCGACGATGATGACTACTGGCTGATGCTCGAGCGCGATCGTATCGAGCGCGCGTCCGGTATCCAATGGATAGGCTGGGGTGGCGTCACGCTGCTGCTATCGCTGGTCGGCGCAGTCTTCATCAGTCGCCTGATCAACCAGCCGCTGGCGCGTCTGTCGACCGCTGCGCGTGCGGTTGCGCGCGGCAAGATGCCACCGCGCCTGCCGGAATCGGGGCCGGCCGAGATTCGCGAAGCCAATCGCAGTTTCAACCAGATGGTGCGGGACCTGAAGCAGGTCGATTCCGATCGCGCGGTGATCCTCGCCGGTATCTCGCATGATCTGCGCACACCGATCGCTCGTATGCTGCTCGAAGTCGAGATGATGCAGCTGCCGGATGATGCGCGTCGCGGAATGCAGGCCGATCTCGCACAGATGGAAGCCATCATCAGTCAGTTTCTTGACTATGCGCGACCGTCTGAGCCGGGTTCGCATGCGGTGTTTGATTTGTCTGCGCTGTTACGCAAGATGACGCAGGAAGCGCAACGCTCTGTGGAGATTGATATCACGGCGTCAATCAGTGACGCGCTGCGTATCAGGGGCAACCCGACCGACATCGAAAGGCTGATGAGCAATCTGATCGAGAACGCGCGCCGCTACGGCAAGACTGTCGGCCGGGATGTCACCCAGATCGACATCAGCGCCGCGATGCGCCACAACGAAGTAATGATCGAATTTGCGGACCATGGCGCCGGACTGCCGGACGCGCAGATACCGCATCTGCTGCGGCCGTTCACGCGGCTCGACAGCGCGCGTAGTCAGGCCAATGGTGCTGGTCTCGGGCTGGCCATCGTCGATCGTGTCGTGCAGAAGCACCACGGCCGGCTGGAAATAAAAAACCGCGAGGGGGGTGGCCTCGCGGTTCGGGTCTGGCTGCAAGCCGCCTGAGCGGCCTTCAGATCAGGACAGGTCTTTCAGCAAGGCCGCCAGCGTCTCCTGCGGCAGTTCTTCCAGGTGCACCGGATAGTTCGGATGGTCGCAACCGACCATCATCTGCGCGCCGCCCTTCAGCGCGGCTTTCATGTCCGGAGTCAGCTCGAAACGCACGAAGTGAACCGCCGAGGTCTTCTCGCCGTTCTCGCGATCGAGGTCTTCGTCCGCAATCGCGTACACGCGCGGCTGGCCCTCAACCTGAACGAACAGTCGGTCCTCGACGCCGATCAGCTTCGCCAGTGCGGCCTTGCGGTCGCTGACGTTCTCATACTCGATCAGCATCGTTGCCTTGAAGTTGCTACCTTCCGGGCACAGCGGGTTGTACGCGTCGAGCTCGGACTGGATGCCCTCTTCTTCAAAGATCTTCTCGATGCGCAGCATCTCCTGCACTTGGTAGCGCAGTGTCAGCTCATCTTCGAACAGCAGCGTCACGTGGTTACCAAGATGGACGGTACGGTCCTTCTTGTGCTCCAGCACTTGCTGGCGGAACTCAGGGCGCTTCTTGGCGTAGACCTCGAGGCTCATCAGGGTGTCGCGGGAAATAATCATGTTTTTTCTCCGTTCAGATTCCGTATGCCTTGCGCAGCAGCGACAGCGGATGCGCCATCTCTGCCGCCTTCAGGCCATTGTTTTCCATACCTTGGGCGATGTGGTGACCAGCCAGCTGACAATCCGACGAGATGTAGTCCGGCTCGTCATTCGCCATGGCCTTGAAGACCGGCTTGCCGATCTTCATCGACATCGCGTGATACTCCTTCTTGACGCCATAGGTGCCGGCATGTCCCGAGCAGCGCTCGACGACGTTCAGCGTCGTCTCCGGCACCAGCTGCAGCATGTCGGCGGTCTTGCGGCCGACGTTCTGCACGCGTGAGTGGCAGGGGATGTGATACGACACCTTGCCCAGCGACTGGCTGAAATCCGTTTTCAGCAGACCATCACGGTTGCGCGCGACAAAGTACTCGAACGGATCCCACATCGCCTCTTTCACCAGCTGCGTATCCGCGCAGTCCGGGAACATCAGCGGCAGCTCCTGCTTGAACATCAGTGTGCAGGATGGAACGGCCGACAGAATCGCATAGCCTTCCTTGGCCAGCTTCGCCAGATGCGGGATGTTGATCGCCTTCTTCTCGGCGACACCCTCGAGATCACCCTGCTCGAGCTTCGGCATGCCGCAGCAGGCTTCCTTCTCGACCATCACATAAGGGATCTCGTTATGCTCGAGGATGGCCAGCAGGTCGTGACCGATACCGGGTTCGTTGTAGTTCACATAGCAGGTCGAATAGATCGCAACCTTGCCGGGCGTGTTCTTGCCATCCTTGATCGGATGTGCCTTCGATTTCGCTGCACCGGAACGGAATTTTGTCGCCGCGAATTCAGGCAGCCAAGCGTCTTTGTCCACGCCAAGCAGGTTCTCGACCATCGCGCGCACCGGCTTGGTCTTATTAACCGCATTGACCGCCTGCGTGACGACCGGAATACCGGCGAACATGCCCAGGCCATCCGTGTTCGACAGGAACTTGTCTCGGGCCGACACCTCACCCTTTTTGTACTTCACTGCTTTCGCACGCAGCATCAGGTGCGGGAAATCGAGATTCCACTCATGCGGCGGCGTGTACGGGCACTTCGTCATGTAGCAGAGGTCGCACAGGTAGCACTGGTCGACCACCTTCATGTAGTCAGCCTTCGCCACGCCATCGACTTCCATCGTGTCCGACTCGTCAACCAGGTCAAACAGCGTCGGGAACGAGGCGCACAGCGACACGCAGCGGCGGCAGCCGTGGCAGATATCGTAGACGCGCTCGAGTTCCTTGTTCAGTGACTCTTCGTTATAGAAGTCTTCGCTCAACCAGTCGAGCGGGTGCCGGGTCGGCGCTTCGAGGTTGCCTTCACGTGACATGGCGAAGTCCTTTGATTATTTTGTGTGTGGGGGAAAGTCTTGCAATGCTATTGCGTGCTGTGCGGGCATCCCGGATCCGGTCCCAACGAGGGTCCGGATCCGGGAGCTGCTTCAGCAGCCGGAACGACGATTAGTCGACCAGCTGATCCAGAGCCTTCTGGTAGCGGTTCGCGTGCGAACGCTCAGCCTTGGCCAGCGTCTCGAACCAGTCGGCGATCTCGTCGAAGCCCTCGTCACGCGCGGTCTTCGCCATGCCCGGGTACATATCGGTGTACTCGTGGGTTTCGCCGGCAACAGCTGCCATCAGGTTTTGACGCGACGAACCGATCGGCAGACCGGTTGCCGGGTCGCCGCACTGCTCGAGATACTCGAGGTGGCCGTGCGCGTGGCCGGTTTCACCTTCTGCGGTCGAACGGAACAGCGCTGCGACATCGTTCTGGCCTTCGACGTCAGCCTTGTTCGCGAAATACAGATAACGACGATTTGCCTGCGATTCGCCCGAGAAGGCGTCCTTCAGGTTGGCTTCGGTCTTGGAGCCTTTCAGCTTGGACATTTGCATCTCCTTTATAAACTCACATCAGGAACACGTTGCCACCAGCCTGCGTGGTGACAACAGCGGTCGAGCACGACAGAAAACCGACTTGTTGTCTTAGTTTCCGGAAGCGGATTGTGGCGGTGCGGGAGACAAAGCTCAAATTGTCATATTCAATGCAGGCCATTGGGAAAAGCTATGGCCAAAGCGATAACGCTAGATGAGAACTATTATCACTCCACAAGTAGGAGTGCTAATGCTTGTGCGGCAATACCCTCTTCCCGGCCTTCCCAACCCAGGCGCTCGTTGGTTTTCGCCTTCAGGTTCACCTGCGCCGGGTCGAGGCCGAGCTCGTCCGCGATGTTGGCGATCATGGCGGGCAAGTGCGGCGCCATCTTCGGCGCCTGCGCCAGAATGGTCGCGTCGATATTACCAATCGAATAACCAGCCGCCCTGATTCGCCGTCCTGCCTCGCGCAGCAGCAAACGCGAATCGGCGCCCTTGAACTGCGGATCCGTGTCCGGAAAATGCTGGCCGATGTCGCCCAGACCAGCGGCACCGAACAGCGCATCCGTGATCGCATGCAGCAGGACATCCGCATCCGAATGACCAAGCAGCCCGAGCCGGTGCGGTATGTTCACACCGCCGATGATCAGGGGTCGTCCGGGCACCAGCGCATGGCAGTCATATCCCTGCCCGACGCGAAATGGCGGCTTCTTCATGCGTGTCCTCTCAAATGAAGTTCGGCAATGCTCACATCTTCCGGCAGCGTCACCTTGAAATTGCGCGGACTGCCCTCGACCAGCTTCGGATGCAGTCCCAGCGCCTCGATCGCGCTGGCCTCGTCGGTGATGTCACTGACGCGCTGCATCGCATCAAGCAGCAAGCGGTGCCGGAACATCTGCGGCGTCTGCGCCGCCCACAGCAGTTCGCGTGACACGGTGCGCTCGGCGCGGCCGTGGCCATCGCTGTGCTTGACCGTATCGACCACGGGCAGCGCGAGCAATCCGCCGACCTCATCGTCTCTGACAAAGGCAATCAGCTTGTCGATCAGTGCCACGGTCAGTCCGGGACGCGCGGCGTCATGCACCAGCACCCAGTCGTCCGGGTCGATCGCTTCAGCCATCGCTTGCAGACCATTGGTCACGGAGGCCTGTCGCGTGTCACCGCCGCAGCGAAGCACGGTGCAGCGCTGCGGCAGCGACAAGCCGTCGATGAATTCATCTTCGGCACTGACCACCACGTACACGTGATCAATCTGCGGTGCCGAACAGAACACGTCGATCACATGCTGCAGCATGGGCTTGCCGGCCAGCGGCGCGTACTGTTTGGGAATCTTGCCGCCCATCCGGGCGCCGACACCAGCAGCCGGTATCAGGGCAACAAAGCTCGGGAAGCGCATCTCATCTATAATTTCGGTTTTCGCAATGACCTCATTGTAGCCCCTCGCCCCGCCCGGGCTGTCGCGGCCCGCCATGTCTTCCGACACCCATCTGCTCAAGCCGCCGAAACCCGGCTCCCGTTTCGTTCTCCCCGCGCTGCACGGTGCGGCCGAGGCATTTGCGCTCGCGCAGGCCGCGCATGCGCTAAAGGACGAGCAGCGATCACTGGTTGTCGTGGTCGCCGATGCGCCCGCCGCACAGCGACTACTGTCCGAGATCGTCTGGTTCGGCAAGGCCGGCGACAAAGGTCTGAACTGCCATCTGCTGCCGGACTGGGAAACCCTGCCCTATGACGCATTCTCGCCGCATCAGGACCTCGTGTCCGAGCGACTGGCGACCCTACACGAACTGCACAACGGTGAATGCGATGTGCTGATCGTACCGGCCACGACCGCGCTGCTGCGTATGGGGCCGCCGTCCTTCCTTGCCGCATACACCTTCTTCTTTAAGCAAGGCGAGACACTCGACGAAGCAAAACTGAAATCGCAATTGACGCTGGCCGGCTATACGCATGTCGGACAGGTGATGTCACCCGGCGAGTACTCGGTACGCGGCGGCCTGATCGACTTGTTCCCGATGGGATCGGTGCTGCCCTATCGTATCGATTTGTTCGGCGACAGTATCGAGACCATCCGCACCTTTGACGTGGATACACAGCGCTCGCTGTATCCGGTGAAGGAAGTGCGGCTGCTGCCGGGTCGCGAGTTTCCGATGGACGAAGCCGCGCGCACTGCGTTCCGGGGCCGCTGGCGTGAAGTGTTCGAAGGCGATCCGTCGAAATCCAATATCTATAAGGACATCGGCAACGGCATTGCCTCAGCCGGCATTGAGTACTACCTGCCACTGTTCTTTGACACTACGGCGACATTATTCGACTACCTGCCCGAGGGCAGCAGCTTCGCGCTGGTCGGCGACATTGAGGCGACGATCCGGCGCTTCTGGGCCGATACACGTTCCCGCTACACCTTCCTGAAGGCCGACCGCGAACGGGCGCTGCTGCCGCCGGAATCGATTTTCCTGAGCGATGAAGATTTCTTCACACTGGTCAAACCGCACGGACGCTGGTTGCTGCAGGAAGCCGTCACCGCCTCGGAACTATCCGCGCCACTGCCGGATATTGCGGTCAATCGGCGCCTTGATGATCCGCTGACGAACCTGCGCTCCTTCTTGCTGCAGACAGACCGGCGTGTGATGATCTGCGCCGACTCGGGCGGACGACGTGAGACGCTGCGCGAATACTTCAACGAATACGACCTGCCGCTGAAGGTCTGCGACAGCCTCGATGAATTCCGCAACGGCACCGACCCGCTGGTGCTGTGCGTCGCGCCGCTGCACGCCGGCGCCTTACTGGCGCCGGAACTCGGCGGCTTCGCCTTCATCACCGAAACCGAGTTGTACGCCGGCAGTGGCCGCCGCGCCGGTCGCAAGCGGCAGGAAGCCGCAACACAGGTCGAGTCGATGGTGCGCGATCTGTCTGAGCTGAAAATCGGCGACCCGGTCGTGCATGTGAACCATGGCATCGGCCGCTATCACGGTCTGGTCAGCATGGATCTGGGCGAAGGCGAGACCGAGTTCCTGTATCTCGAATATGCGAAAGAGGCCAAGCTCTACGTGCCGGTATCGCAGTTGCATGTGATCTCGCGCTACTCAGGCGCAGCGCCGGAAGACGCACCACTGCATTCGCTGGGATCAGGACAGTGGGACAAGGCCAAGCGCAAAGCCGCCGAGCAGATCCGCGATACTGCCGCTGAATTGCTGAACCTGTACGCGCGCCGCGCAGCCCGGCAAGGCCATGCGTTTCAATATTCCGCGCATGACTACGAAGCCTTCGCCGACAGTTTCGGTTTCGAAGAAACACCCGACCAGTCTGCCGCGATCAATGCAGTGATCTTGGACATGAGCTCGGGCCGGCCAATGGATCGTCTGATCTGCGGTGACGTCGGCTTTGGCAAGACGGAAGTCGCGTTGCGCGCTGCCTTCGTCGCGGTGATGGGTGGAAAACAGGTGGCCATCCTCGCGCCGACCACCTTGCTGGCCGAGCAGCATGCGCAAACCTTCGCCGACCGCTTCGCCGACTGGCCGGTACGCATCGCCGAGCTGTCACGCTTCCGTACCGGCAAGGAAGTCACACAAGCATTGAAAGGCATGGCCGAAGGCACGCTGGATATCGTGATCGGCACGCACAAGCTGTTGTCGTCCGATGTGAAATTCCAGCGCCTCGGTCTGGTGATCATTGACGAAGAACACCGCTTTGGCGTGCGGCAGAAAGAAGCGCTCAAAGCCTTGCGTGCCGAAGTCGATGTGCTGACACTGACGGCGACACCGATTCCGCGCACCCTGGGTATGGCGCTTGAAGGCCTGCGCGATTTCTCGGTGATTGCCACCGCGCCACAGAAGCGACTGGCGATCAAGACCTTCGTGCGCAGTGAATCCGATTCCGTGATCCGCGAAGCCTGCCTGCGTGAACTGAAGCGCGGCGGACAAGTGTACTTCTTGCACAATGAAGTCGAGACCATCGAAAACCGCAAGGCCAAGCTCGAAGCGCTGCTGCCCGAGGCACGTATCACGGTGGCACACGGTCAGATGCATGAACGCGATCTGGAAAAAGTGATGCGCGATTTCGTGCAGCAGCGCTTCAACGTACTGCTGTGTACAACCATCATCGAAACCGGTATCGATGTGCCCAGCGCCAATACCATCATCATGCACCGCGCTGACCGCTTTGGCCTCGCACAGCTGCACCAGCTCCGTGGCCGCGTCGGACGCTCGCATCATCAGGCGTATGCGTATCTGCTGGTGCATGATGTTCAGGGGCTGACCAAGCAGGCCGGGCGGCGACTGGAAGCGATTCAGCAGATGGAAGAACTCGGTAGCGGCTTCTACCTCGCGATGCATGATCTGGAAATTCGCGGCGCCGGCGAGGTGCTTGGCGAGAGCCAGTCCGGCGAGATGACCGAGATCGGCTTTCAGCTGTACTCCGACATGCTGAACGCTGCGGTCAGAGCGCTGAAAAGCGGCAAGGAACCCGATCTCGCCGCACCGCTGTCAAGCACCACGGAGATCAATCTGCATGTGCCGGCATTGTTGCCGAATGATTTTTGTGGCGACGTGCACGAACGCCTGTCGATCTACAAGCGGCTTGCCAACTGCGAGACTGCCGACCGGATTGACGACCTGCAGGAAGAACTGATTGATCGCTTCGGCGATCTGCCGGATGCAGTGAAGGCACTGATCGAAACGCATCGCTTACGCATTTCGGCACGCACCGTTGGCATCGTGAAGATCGACGCGCATGCGGAATCAGCCCTGCTGCAGTTCGAGCCGAAGCCGCCGATCGATCCGATGCGCATCATCGAACTGGTGCAGAAGAACCGTCACGTAAAACTGTCCGGTCAGGACAAGCTGCGCATCAGCGCCAGCATGCCCGATCTGGCCGCTCGCGTGTCCCAGGTGAAATCCACGATCAAGGCGCTGGCCGCCTGACATCATGACCACTCAGCCGCTCAAACTGATACTGCAAGGTCCCGGTGCGACGGAAGATGTCGCGCAAAAAATCGCTGCGATGGCCGGCGCCGGTCGTCTGCATCCGGTCGCGCCGTTTGCATGGCGCTGTGATGACATCCAGTCGCAGCCGGTCGTGCGCGAAGAAATCGCTGCTGCTGCACTCGACCTGAAGGTCGATGTTGGCTTCGTTCCCGCCGATCTGAGGTTAGAAAATTTCAAGCTGGTCGTGATGGACATGGATTCAACGCTGATCACGATTGAATGTATCGATGAAATTGCCGATATGCACGGCCTGAAGGCGCAGGTCGCCGAGATCACCGAAGCCGCGATGCGTGGCGAACTCGAGTTCCGCGAGAGTTTGCAGCGACGCGTCGCGCTGCTCAAGGGTCTTGATGAATCCGCACTGGCCGAAGTATTCGAGCAGCGACTGGAACTCACGCTGGGCGCGCCGACCATGCTGCATGCGTTGAAAAAAGCCGGGCTGCGCACTGTACTCGTGTCCGGCGGCTTCACCTACTTTACCGAGCGACTGCAAAAAGATCTGGAACTCGATGTGACCCGCGCGAACCTGCTTGAAGTCATCGACGGACGGCTGACCGGCCGCGTGCTCGGCGAGATTGTTGATGCCGAAGCGAAAATGGCGACCGTGGTCGCACAGGCGGCGGAGCTCGGTGTATCGCCGTCAGCCGCGATCACCATTGGTGATGGCGCGAACGATTTGCAGATGATGTCGGTCGCTGGTCTGTCGCTAGCTTTCCGCGCGAAACCCGTGGTGCAGTCGCAGGCCAGCGTGGCGCTGAATTTCTCGGGACTGGATGGTTTGCTGAATCTGTTCAGGTGAATGGTGGATAAACAATCCCTGACTGATCCCACCTTCGAAGGCCACAAAGCCTGGCTCTGGTGGCTATACGTGATGCACGGCGCGTCCGTCGTTTTCTCGCTCGGTGCATTCTCCTTCATCCCGCTGATCTTCAACTACCTGAAGCGCGACGAGACCGACGGCAGTTTCCTGCGCACGCACCATAGCTGGCAGATTCGTTCATTCTGGTGGTATCTGGTCTGGGTTACGCTCGGCTGGATGCTGATGCTGACCATCATCGGCATTCCGCTCGCGTTCATGGTGTTTTTTGGCGCGTGGATCTGGAAGATCTACCGACTGGTCAAAGGCTTCCTCGACCTCGGCAAGGACAAGGCGATGCCTATGCCAGCACAGTCAATGCCTGCTGAAGGTCCGCAATAAGATCGTCTGCGTCTTCCAGACCGATATTGAAACGCACCAGCTGCCCTGCTCTGTCCCAGTGGCTGCGCATCTGCGCGATGCGATAAGGCACCGCGAGCGAGTTCGCGCCACCCCAGCTATAGCCAATCTTGAACAGCTTCAGACTATCGATGAATCGGTCGGTTTGCGCTTCGGTGTAGGCCGGGTCGAACAGCACTGAGAACAATCCACCAGCGCCATGGAAATCACGCTGCCATACTGCATGTCCGGGGCAATCCTCGAATGCCGGATGCAGCACGGTCGAGATCTCAGACCGCGCCTTCAGCCATGCGGCAATTTTTCTTGCGGCTGCGTCATGCGCATCGAAGCGCAGCTTCAAGGTCGGCAGGCCGCGCAGTACCAGATAGGTATCGTCCGCAGACACACCCATGCCGAGCCGCATGTGCGCCATCTCGATCTTGCGATGCAGTGACTGGTCGCGCGTGATCACCGCGCCCATCAGCACATCCGATCCGCCTGAATGATATTTGGTGAGGGCTTGCATCACGATATCGACCCCATGCTCGAAAGCGCGGAATGCAATGCCGGCCGCCCAGGTATTGTCGAGCGCCACCGGCACACCCTTCGCCTTCGCCACTCGACAGATCGCCGGCACGTCCGGCACTTCCATCGACACCGAACCCGGCGCTTCGACCCAGATCAGTTTTGTATTCGGCCGGATCAGATCGGTAATCGCTTCGCCCGCCATCGGATCATAGAAACGCGCGGTGATTCCGAAATCTTTCTGCAGCCAGTGCGCGAGCTCGCGATTCGGGTTGTAGACGTTGTCAGGCACCAGCAGCTCATCACCCGTCTTCAACAGCGCGAGATCAATCATCGCGATGGCGGCCAGCCCGCTAGGCGCGAGCAGGCAGTGACTGCCGCCCTCAATCTCGGCCAGCCGGGCTTCCAGCGTGAATGTCGTTGGCGTACCGTGCAGCCCGTAGGTGTAGGAGGTCTTGTCCTGCCAGTTGCGGTCCCTGAGCGCAGCGACATTCTTGAACAGCACCGTCGAGGCATGATGAATCGCCGTCGGGAAAGCGGCAAACCCGCCGGGCGGCACATAGTCCGTCGTGGTCAGCAGCGTCTGCAGCGATTTCTTGTCGTCGGCCATCGTCATCTGCCGCTTGGTCAGTCGACCGAGCCCCACAAGTCATGCGCATCGGCAGCAGTGATGCGCACCTCGACAAAGCTGCCCACCTGCAGCTCATGGCCCGGGTCGTAAGGCCGCTTCACATAGACCACGCCATCGATATCAGGCGCATCAGCGGACGAGCGACCGGTCGCGCCGTTGCGATCCACCCCATCGATCAGTACGCGCAGCGTCTTGCCGACCTTCGCCTGCAAGCGTTCGCGCGAAATCTGTTCCTGCAGCTGCATCACGCGTGCGCGGCGCTCCTCACGAACCTCATCCGGCACCGCACCGGCGATCGCATTCGCTGCTGCGCCGTCGACCGGCGAGTACGCGAAGCAACCGAGACGATCTATGCGCGCCTCTCTCAGAAAGTCCAGCAGGTACTCGAATTCTTCATCAGTTTCACCGGGGAAGCCGGCGATGAAAGTTGAGCGTATCGTGATGTCCGGGCAGGCGTTCCGCCATGCGCGGATACGCTCAATGTTTTTCTCGCCATTCGCAGGCCGCTTCATTCGCTTCAGCACATCCGGATGCGCGTGCTGCAGCGGCACGTCAAGATAGGGCAGCACATGGCCGCCATTCATCAGCGGCATCACCTCATCCACATGGGGGTACGGATACACATAGTGCAGTCTCACCCAGGCATCGTATTGCTTCGCCAGCTCGCCAAGCGCGCCCACGAGATCCGTCATGTGCGTGCGCATCGGCTTGCCGTTCCAGAAGCCGGTACGGAATTTCACGTCAACCCCATAGGCGCTGGTGTCTTGCGAGATCACCAGCAATTCCTTCACGCCGGACTTGAACAGATTTTCGGCCTCCAGCATCACATCGGCGACCGGACGTGACACGAGATCGCCGCGCAGCGAAGGAATGATGCAGAAGCTGCAGCGATGATTGCAGCCTTCGGAAATCTTCAGGTACGCATAGTGTTTCGGTGTCAGTTTCACACCCTGCGGTGGCACGAGGTCCAGAAACGGCTCATGCGGCTTCGGCAGATGCGTGTGCACTGCGCTCATCACATCGCCCAGCGCATGCGGGCCAGTGACGGCCAGTACTTTCGGATGCACCTTTTGCACGATGTCATCGCCGGCCGCATCCTTCTTGCTGCCAAGGCAGCCGGTGACGATCACCTTGCCGTTCTCGGCCAGCGCCTCGCCGATGGCATCAAGTGACTCCTGCACCGCGGCGTCGATGAAGCCGCAGGTATTGACGATCACGAGGTCAGCGCCGTCATAGGACTTCGCTGTTTCATAGCCCTCGGCACGCAGCTGCGTGAGGATCTGCTCGGAATCGGTCAGCGCCTTCGGGCAGCCAAGGGAAACAAAACCGACCTTCGGGGCCGGAGAGGACGTACTGGACATGGAAACCTGACGTTAAAAAAACCAATGGCGGGCGCGCTTTCGCGCGGCCGCCATTTTACCTGTTTGCGTACCCCGGTTCTGCGGGGGTGGCTCAGCGGTTTACTTGCTCTCCGCCTTCGCCGTCTCCCGCACCCCATTCACACCCGGGAACGGAAAGGTACCGAACACATTCTTGGCCTGGCTCTGCATCTGCTCCTGCATCTGCATGAACAGGCTCTTGCTCTGCTCGATGTAGTTGCTCATCATGCCCTGCATCATCGGCGCCTGCACGCTCATGAACTGCGTCCACATCTCCGGGCTGAAGGATTTTTCGTCGATCAAGCCTTTCGAGTTCTCGGCCATCTTGCTCTGGATGTCGATGAACACCTGAATGTTCTTCTCGAGGTAGGAGCCCATCATGCCCTGCATCGCGTGGCCATAGTAACGAATGATCTGCGACAGCGCGGAGCTGGAGAACATGGGCTGACCGTTCGCCTCTTCTTCGAGAATGATCTGCAGCAGAATGCTGCGCGTCAGGTCCTCTTCCGACTTGGCGTCAACCACGATGAAGTCTTCATTACCCAGCACCAGCAATTTCACATCTGCAAGGGTGATGTAGGAACTGGTCTGAGTGTCGTACAGACGACGATTGGGATACTTTTTTATCAGCCTTTGAGCCGACTTTTTTGTGGTGGTCATGTGGGTTCCGTTATTTTGCGTCGCAATGTGTTTTGCGATCTTGTAGAAAAAACCGGACTGAAGTCCGTGCCTCCGCGGGCATTATAGTCTCGAAAATCAGGCATTTGCACGCCATCAGGCAGGCTTTGGCGTACTTTTTGCGATGCACCGTCCGCAGGCTCAGACCCCGGCGCCATCCTGCCGCCGGACTGATGAGCGCTTACTCCGCCCTGAGCTTCACATAGCGGCCGGGTGCGGGCTCGATCGGCGCATGACGCGCGTTGCCATATTTGGAAGGCGCCTTCTTCATCTCGCCGGCGTGCTCGGCAAGGAAAGCCGCCCACGGCGTCCACCAGCTGCCGGGATGCTCGGTGGCGCCGGCGAACCACTCGTCGGCCGTGGCCGGGAGTTTGCTGTTGGTCCAGTAGCTGCGCTTCTTCTTGGCCGGTGGGTTAATCACGCCGGCAATGTGTCCCGACGCCCCCAGCACGAACCTCGTGTTGCCGCGCTTGCCCTGATTGATCAGTCGAGTCGTCAGGTAGGCCGTGCCCCAGGGCACGATGTGGTCCTCGCGTGACGCATACAGGAAGGCCGGCAGCTGCAGCTTCGACAGATCCACCGGATCGCCACCCACGGTCAGCCTGCCCGGCTCGCGCAGTTCATTCTGCAAATACATGTGACGCAGGTAGTAGCAGAACATCGGGCCCGGCAGGTTGGTGCTGTCGGAATTCCAGTACAGCAGATCAAACGGCGGCGGCTCTTCGCCTTTCAGGTAGTTGCTCTCGACGTAGTTCCACACCAGATCGTTCGGACGCAGGCTGGAAAAAGTCGCCGCGAAGTCGCGCCCCGGCATCAGGCCGCCCTTGCCGATGGCCTGCTCGCGCTGACTGACCTGCTGCTCGTCGACATACACATCGATCAAGCCGACATCAGAGAAATCAAGCATCGTTGTCAGGAGTGTCATGCTGGACGCGGGCTTTTTGCCACGTGCGGCCAGTACGGCCAGCGCGGCTGACAGCAAGGTGCCACCGACACAGAAACCGAGCACGTTCAGTTGCTTCGCGCCGGTGATGGCGAGCGCAGTCTCAATCGCGTTGATCGGGCCTCGCTCAATGTAGTCATCCCAGCCGAGATGAGCCAGCGACTCATCCGGATTCACCCAGGACACCACAAATACCGTATGCCCCTGCTCGACGGCGAAGCGGATCAGCGAGTTCTCCGGTTGCAGATCGAGGATGTAGTACTTGTTGATACAGGGCGGCACAATCAGCAGCGGGCGCTCATGCACTTCCTTCGTCAGCGGACGGTACTGCAGCAACTGCATCACATCGTTTTCGAATACCACCGAACCCTCGGTGGTGGCGACGTTTTTACCGACCTCGAACGCTGTCTCGTCGGTCTGCGAAATATGACCCTTGCGCATGTCTTCCAGCATATGCGCGATGCCGCGCGTAAGACTCTCGCCGTTCGACTCGACGAGCTTCTGCTGTGCCTCGGGATTGGTCGCCAGAAAATTCTTTGGCGATAGCGCATCGATCGCCTGCTGCGTCGCGAAACGGATCTTGCGCCGCGTCTTTTCGTCAGCCTCGACCGCATCGACCAGCGCATTCAGGTAACGCGCATTGAGCAGATAAGCCGCTGCATTGAACGCATGCAGCGGATTGCTATGCCACGCAGGGTTAGCGAAACGACGGTCACGGATATCGGGCGCGCGCTGCGCGATTAAACCCGTCCACAGCGTTGATATCTCGTCAAAATAATCTTTTTGCAGCTGCGCGAGTTTTTCCGGCGGTACCAACGCCGTCATCGCACTCATCGCCGGTGACTCCGGCAAGCCGGCCATCGCCGGCATCGCTGGCAAGCCGCTCTGCATCAGATTCATTACAGACTGCCAATGCTTGGGATCGGACATCTGGGACAGCCACTCATTGGCGGCGGCCTGCGTGGTCGCGCTGCGATCGGATTGCTTCATGCGATCTCCCCCGTATTGTTTTCGCTGGATATGGATGCCTGCGTGAACGCCATGCCGGTGATAGGATCCTTGCTTATTCTTCTATTATTGAAGGGATTCCGTGCATATCGCTGCTGTCGGCTGGATCTACGTAACGCTGATGATGGCGATCACCGAGGAAACGGTGGTCGCAGGCATTATGACGTTTTTCTTTTACGGCGTGTTGCCTACGCTGGTCATTTTGTACGTCGGTGGCACCGGCCAGCGCCGCAAGCGCCGTGAGCTCGACAGACTGCGTGCCATGCAAGAGCGACAACAAGCTGCAGCGCAGGAAGATAAGACAGGAACGGACGTCCCTACTTGATCCAGATCAGGGACGCCATGCGACCGGTCACGCGGTCCCGACGATAAGAATAAAACCGGCGCGCATCACTGACCGTGCAGTCAGTATCACCCGCCACCGTCGCCACGCCCTCAGCCGCAAGCACCCGTCGCGCCAGCGCCGGGAGGTCGGCGAAGAACTTGCCCGGCCTGGCCGCGATCGCGTGGAAGGCTGCATGCGATTCCGGTCCCAGCGAGGTGAACGCATCGCGCACATCCTCCCCCACTTCGAAGGCCTGCGGGCCGATGCCGGGACCGAGCCACGCGGTGATGTTCGTTGCACCAGCTTCGCGCATGGCCGCCACGGTGTTCTGCAACACGCCCGCCGCCAGCCCGCGCCAACCGGCATGGGCCGCACCGACCACGCGCCCGTGAACATCCGCCAGCAGCACCGGCATGCAATCAGCCGTCATGATCGCGCAGACAACACCCGGCACCGTGGTAAAGCTCGCGTCGCCTTCCGGCGCGCCGCTGACCGATGCGGCATCCAGCACTCGCGTTCCATGGACTTGCGTCAGCCAGGCCGGTTCAGCCGGCAAATGCGCACGCAGGGAGGCGCGATTACGCGCGACTGCCTCCGGCGTATCGCCCACATGGCTACCGAGGTTCAGGCCACCGCCACCGGCGCCATCGTCATAGGGTGCGGCACTGACGCCGCCAGAGCGCGTGGTCGACAGCGCACCGACCGCTGCCGGCAAGTCCGGCCACTGCATCAGGACGGTCGGCTGGCTCACAGCCGGATGCCTGCGCTCTCAAGCAAGCCGGCAAAATCTTCAGGCAGCGGCGCGTGCCACTCGACTTCGTCGCCAGTCTCAGGATGCACCAGCGCCAGCCGCTCCGCATGCAGCGCCTGCCGCGGAAATAAATGCACTAGATGCTGCTTGCCGTAGACGGCATCACCGACCAGTGAATACCCGATCGACTGCAGATGAACGCGGATCTGGTGAGTGCGTCCGGTCTCGAGCTGGCATCGCAGTAATGCAACCGCTTTGCCGTCGAGCGTGCCGTTGGCGACTTTCTGATAATGCGTGACAGCCGGTTTGGCCAGCAGGGATTTACTGACAGCCATCTTCGTACGTTCGCGCGGATGACGCCCAATGGCCGCTTCAATACGTCCGCTCGATACCGGCTGCCCCCACACCAGCGCCAGATACTCACGACCCATGCTGCGCTGCTGTAGCTGCCGTACGAGATCGGTCTGCGCTGTCAGCGTCTTGGCGACCACCAGCAGTCCGCTGGTGTCCTTGTCCAGTCGGTGAACAATGCCGGCACGCGGTACGCCAGCCAGTGACGGCCAGCGATGCAGCAAGCCATTGAGCAAGGTGCCGCTCCAGTTGCCCGCTGCCGGATGCACAACCAGCCCGACCGGCTTGTGAATCACGATCAGTGCCGCATCTTCATGCACCACCTCCAGCGGCACCGGCTCCGGCACGAATGCATGCTCGGACTCGGCCGGCTGCGGCTGCACTACGATGGTTTCATCACCGAGCATGGTGTCCTTGGACTTTGCCGGCTTGCCATCGACCGTGACCCGGCCATCCTCGATCCATTGCTGCAGTCGGCCGCGCGAATACTGTGGCAGCCGCGTCGATAGTGCCTTGTCTAGACGCACGCCGAGGCTGTCGGCATCCAGCTGCAGCGAAATAGGCGACAGATCGGACGAGCCGGCGTCGAAATCGTCAGCCTCGTCGAGATGGTCAACGGGTTCATTCGCGTCGTGCTGATTAGCAACGGCGCCGGGGTTCTTGCTGGCAGGGTTCACGCGAGTTTCCATCGGCTATAATCGCCGCTATCTTCCGAACCGCCCCTGACTTCTCCCATGCTGAAGAATTCCCTGAAACTTTTTTTGATATCGCTGGCGCTGCTGTTATCGGCCTGCGGCTCGCTGGGAGAGAAACCGGACGAAACCCGGGGCTGGTCGGCGGACAAATTATACGCCGAGGCATCCGACGAGCTAAAAAACGGTAACTACGACAAGTCAATCAAGTACTTCGAGAAGCTCGAGTCGCGCTATCCGTTCGGCGCGTATGCGCAGCGCGCGCAAATGCAGATTGCTTACGTCTACTACAAGCAGAACGAGCAGGCGCAATGTCTGGCCGCGATCGATCGCTTCATCCGTCTGCATCCGAATCACCCGAGCGTGGACTACATGTACTACCTGCGCGGGCTGGCTAACTTCAATGACAAGAAAGGTCTGTTCGACTTCATCAGCGAGCAGGATCCAACCGAGCGTGACCCGAAGGCCGCGCGCGCTGCTTTCGATGCTTTCAAGCAGCTGATCGAACGCTTTCCGAACAGTTCGTATGCGGAAGATGCGCGCGACCGCATGAACTACCTGATCGAGGCGATGGCGAAATATGAGGTGCATGTCGCCACCCATTACTACAAGCGCGGCGCGTATGTCGCTGCCGCCAACCGCGCGCAGAATGTGGTGCGTGACTACCCCGGATCAGATGCGGCGAGAAGCGCACTGCGCATCCAGAAGTTGGCCTATGAGGCGATGGGTATGAAAGATCTGAGCGCGGATGTTGATCGCGTGTACGAGCTGAACTTCGGTAACGAAGATGGCGCAACCAATGCCGGCGACAAAAAGCCCTGGTGGAAAGTCTGGTAGCCAGACCGCTGAGGACCAAGCTCGTCACTGCAAAGCCCCGTCCGGGGCTTTTTTATTGCGCGCGTCGCCGGAATACCCACTGGCGTTCGTTGGACGCCTTGGCATCAAACGCGTAGCCGTCGCTGTCGAAGGCTTTCAGAGCTTCCGGATCTTTCAGCTTGTGTTCAATCGCATAACGGGCCATCAATCCGCGTGCGCGCTTGGCAAAGAACGAGATGATCTTGTAGCGTCCATCCTTCCAGTCCTCGAACACCGGCGTGACGACCGGCACCTCGAGCAGCGCCGGCCTGACCGACTTGAAATACTCTTCCGACGCCAGATTTACCAGCGCTGCGGCCTTCGCTGCAGCTGACGCCTTGTTGAGTGCCTGCGTGATCTCGTCGCCCCAGAACGCGTACAAATCCTTGCCGCGCTTGGTCGCCAGTCGCGTGCCCATCTCCAGACGGTAAGGCTGCATCAGGTCCATCGGCCGCAACAAGCCGTACAGCCCCGACAGGATGCGCAAGTGCTTTTGCGCCCAGTCGCGCTGCTTGGCGTTCAGGCTGCGCGCGGCTAGTCCGTCATAGACATCGCCGTCAAACGCGAGCAGTGCCGGACGCGAGTTGTCGAGATTAAATCGCTTTGACCAGCCCGCGAAGCGCTCCGCGTTCAACTGCGCGAGCGGGTCGGAGATTTTCATCAGGGTCGCCAGTCCAGAGGGCGGCATCTGGCGCAGTAGCGACACCAGTTCGGCCGAGCGCGGGATAAAATCCGGCTCAGTGGTAGCACCGAACTTCACGGGTGTTTCGTAATCGAGAGACTTGGCGGGCGAGAGTACGATCAGCATTGAATGAATTGCGCGCATAGCGCAGAAATTTTTCCCGAATGATACCCAAACCCGCGCAAAAGCTCGTCCTCGACACCAATGTCTGTCTCGACCTGTTCGTGTTCCGCGATCCGCGATGGGAGTCCTTGCTGGCTGCGATCCGGTGTGGCGAAGTGATCTGCGTGACGCGCGCGGACTGCCGCACTGAGTGGACGCTGGTGCTTGGCTATGCGCGGCTCGGCCTCGATGCACCCGCGCAGCAAGCCGCACTGGCCGAATTCGACCGCCTGAGCGCCATCATGCCGCAGACGGTCCACGCGACCCCACCCCTGCCAGTTTGCAAAGACAAAGATGACCAGAAATTCCTCGAACTGGCCGCGACCAGCGGCGCGCACTGCCTGATCACCAAGGACAAGGCGCTGTTGAAACTCGCGCGGCGCATGCGCAAACTGGGCTTGTTTGAGATCATGTCGCCGGAACAATGGAGCGACGCACATGCGCAAAGCTCACTGCCCGCTGAGCTTTCAAGCCTACAATAACCGATTCAAAAACCCTCACGCCGATGCCAGCACCTGAACTGCGGACAAGCACTGACGCCCTCCTTCCGCTGACATCGAAGCTGCCGCAGGTCGGCACCACGATCTTCAGCGTGATGTCAGCACTCGCCGCTGAACACAAAGCGGTGAATCTGGGTCAGGGCTTTCCCGACTTTGACTGCGATCCGGCGCTGGTCGATGCGGTGAACACGGCGATGCGCGAGGGCTACAACCAATACCCGCTGATGCCCGGCGCGATGCCCTTGCGGCAGGCGATTTCGGACAAGATCGATGCTGTTTATGGCCGCCGCTATGATCCGGCGACCGAGATCACCGTCACCGCCGGCGCGACGCAGGCGATCCTGACGGCCGTGCTGTGCAGCGTGCATCCGGGCGATGAAGTGATCCTGATCGAGCCGATGTACGACAGCTATCTGCCCGCCGTCGAGCTGGCTGGCGGCCATCCGGTGTTCGTGCAGATGCAGCTTGATGCAGACGGCTACTCGGTGCCCTGGGACCAGGTGGCTGCGGCGGTCACGCCCAGAACGCGGATGATCATCGTGAATTCGCCGAACAATCCGACCGGCGCCGTTCTCACGGAAGACGATATCGCGCGCCTGACCGAGATTGTGCGGGGCACGCAAATCCTGCTGCTGTCCGACGAAGTCTATGAGCACATGGTGTTCGACGAGCGCCGCCATGAGTCGGCCTGCCGCCATCCCGAGCTGGCCAGTCGCGCCTTTGTCGTGTCCAGCTTCGGCAAGACGTATCACGTGACGGGCTGGAAAGTCGGCTATGTCGCCGCGCCGCCGATGCTGACCGCCGAGTTTCGCAAGGTGCACCAGTTCAATGTATTCACCGTCAACGCGCCGATGCAATTCGCTCTTGCCGATTACATGCAGGCGCCGGAGCCTTATCTCGATCTGGCGCCGTTTTATCAGCACAAGCGCGACCTGTTTCGCGATGGTCTCGCGAGAACGCGCTTCAGGCTGCTGCCAGCGCCAGGCACCTATTTCCAATGCGTGGACTACCGCGCGATCTCGGAACTGCCGGAAGCCGACTTTTGCCGCTGGCTGACCACGGAGATCGGTGTGGCAGCGATTCCGCTGTCAGCGTTTTATCATGCGCCGCGCGAATCCGGCGTGATCCGGTTCTGCTTCGCGAAAAAAGATGCGACGCTGAATACCGCGCTGGATCGACTCGCGCAGCTCTGAGAACTCAGCTCGTTACGCGCGACGCGCGCCACTGTTGCATCAGCACGGTGTTTTCCTTGCGGTCGGCCGATACGCGCTGCATTGCCGGCCGCTCACCCAGCAACTTCAGATAGTCCTTCACCGGATAATCGGCCAGCACATCTTCGGCAAACAGGGTTTTCGTCAGCATCGAGATCACCGGCAAGTGCACCGCCGCCGCGCAGTCAGCCAGCGTGAATTCACGACCGGCGATATAGGGCGAAAACTTCACCAGCGGACCCAGCGCCTGCGCATGACGCTTCAGCTGTTTATGCACCCTGTCCTTCGCTTCGTCGCTGGCGCTGCCACCAAAAAAAGCGGCCCCGTACAGCTCGCGCGCGACCAGCTCGAGATGCAACTCGATGAACTGGATCAGCTCACGCACCTTGGCCGCAGCCAGCGGATCACGGGGCATCAGCGGATGCTGCGGATAGGCGGACTCGAGATAGTCGACGATCACCTGTGATTCGCACAGCGTCTGGCCGTCAATCTCGACATACGGGATCTTCCCGAGCGGCGATTTCACCAGCAGCTCCGGCGAACGGTCGACCCACTGCAGTTTTTCCTCGAAAGGGATCTCTTTTTCGAGCAGCACCAGCTTGACCTTGTTGTAGTAATTGCTGGCGGCGAATCCGCACAATGTGATCATCTTGTCTCTCCTGACATCGGTCGGGGTGGTTTCCATCCTCTGCCGCGCAGTCTATCATTGCCGCTAACAACCATAACAAGCCCGACCCATGCCCGCCGAACTGCTCGCCTCACGCCACGACCACACGCTGGTACTGACCCTGTCCGACTCCGCTGCCATGAACGCGCTGCATCCGGACATGTACGCCGCCGGCGTCGAAACACTGGAAACCGCCGAGCGGGACGACAGCCTGCGGGCCATTGTGTTGACCGGCGCCGGCGAAGCCTTCTGCGGCGGTGGTCATCTGCACCGGCTGCTGGAGCAGCGGGCGAGAGATCGCTCGGTGCAGTCGCAGTCAATCGACCCGCTGCATGACTGGATCGCTGCCATCCGCGACTGCAGCAAGCCCGTGATCGCCGCCGTCGAAGGTCCCGCTGCCGGTGCCGGCTTCTCGCTCGCACTCGCCTGCGACCTGATCGTGGCGGCACGATCGGCGCGTTTCATGATGTCGCCAGTAAAAGCCGGACTGTCGCCCGAGGGTGGCGGCTCATGGTTCCTGTCGCAGGCGCTGCCGCGTCAGCTCGCAACCGAGATCCTGCTCGAAGGCGAGCCCCTGACCTCCGAGCGTCTGTATCAGGCAGGTGTGGTCAACCGCGTGGTCGCTGATGGCGGCGCGCTCGCCGCGGCGATCGCATGGAGCGAGCGTCTGGCTACGCTATCGCCGACTGCGTGCATGCACATCAAGGCCCTGTTGCGCGATGCGCCAAGCCATAGCCTGCAGCAGCACTTCGGCGCCGAGCAGCAACGCTTTATCGACAGTCTGCACCACCGCGACGGAATCGATAGCAGCCGTTCCTTGCCGGACGCGCATAAGGCACGCCAACCATGAGCTTTAATCCGCGTCGCCGCGTTTACCTGATGCGGCACGGCAGCGTCACCTATTTCGATGGTGACGGTAAGCCCGTGCTGCCCGAGCAAGTGCCTTTGAATGAGGCCGGACGTGTGCAGGCCAGTGCTGCTGGCCGTGTATTCGCTGATGCCGGCATTCGATTCGATCGCGTCATTGTTTCCGGACTACCGCGCACGGTAGAGACTGCGACGCGCGTACTGCAGGAGACCGGACAGTCCATCGATATCGAGCGCTGGCCGGAGCTGGTCGAGATCCGTGGCGGCAAGCTCGCGCATATTCCGGATGCGGAACTGAAAGATGCCTTCACCGGCGCGTTCGAGGGCGTTGCACCGGAAACCAAGCGCTTCCTCGGCGGCGAGAGCATCGGCGAGCTGATGGATCGCATTCATCCGGCAGTGGACAAGCTGCGCGCCGACGCGAGCTGGGACAGCGTGCTGCTGGTGCTGCACGGTGGCGTGAATCGCGCGATCCTATCGTATGCATTGACGGGGCAACGACTGTTCCTCGGCAATCTTGCGCAGACCGCTAGTTGTATCAATGTGCTGGATGTCGGTGCTGATCCGGTGGACTGGGTGGTACGCGTGGTCAATTACTCGCCGCCGTCACCACTACAGGCTGAATCACGCGGTACGACGATGGAGGCGCTGTTTCATCAATACCGGCAGTCACGCGGTATCTGAATTCTGGCGGGCAGAGCTAAAAGCGAAACCCACCACCCATGACCAGCCACGAGAGTAATTCCGATGCAAACGACCCCATTCGATCCCGATGTCCTCGCGGCCTACCTGCGTGAGCATATCCACGGTTTTTCCGGCGAATTAGAGATCGAGCGCTTTAAAGGCGGGCAGTCGAATCCGACTTACCAGCTAAACGCCGGCGGCCAGCGCTACGTGCTGCGCACCAAGCCTGCACCAGCCGCCAAGTTGCTACCGTCTGCGCATGCAATTGATCGCGAGTTCCAGGTGATGCAGGCGCTGTCGAAAACCGATTTTCCGGTCGCGCAGCAACATCTGCTGTGCATGGACGAATCCGTGATCGGCCGCGCTTTCTACGTGATGGACTTTGTGGAGGGACGCGTGCTGTGGGATCAGTCGCTGCCCGGCATGACACCGTCGGAGCGCGGCGCGATGTATGACGAGCTCAATCGGGTGATCGCGCAACTCCATCGAATCGACTATCAGACTATTGGCCTCGAGAGCTTCGGCAAGCCCGGCAATTACTTCACGCGTCAGATCGACCGCTGGACCCGGCAATACCGGGCCGCAGAGACTGAGTCCATTCCGGCGATGGACGCACTGATCGACTGGCTGCCGCAACATATTCCCGCGAGCGATCTCACGACGCTCGTGCATGGCGACTTCCGGCTCGACAATGTGATCTTCCATCCAACGCAGCCGCGTATTCTCGCCGTACTGGACTGGGAGCTGTCAACGCTGGGCCATCCGCTGGCTGATTTCTCGTATCACTGCATGAGCTGGCACGTCGCGCCGGGCGTGTTCCGCGGCATCGGTGGTCTGGACCTGCGCGCGCTCGGCATTCCTGAAGAGGATAGCTACATCGCCAAATACTGCGAGCGTACCGGCATCGAGATCAATCAACAGGACTTCCGTTTTTATCTCGCGTACAACCTGTTTCGCATGGCCGGTATCCTGCAGGGCATCATGAAGCGCTACCGGGACGGCACAGCGGCCAGCGACGAGGCGCTGCGCAACGGTCAGGCCGCGCGGCCAATGGCAGAACTGGGCTGGGCGTATGCGTCCGGTGAGCAGTCCCAATAGCGCCTGACAAGATAAGCTGACGACAAACCCCGAGGAGATATTGATGGATTTTGCGTATTCGGCGCGTTGCGAAGCGCTACGCGAGAAGCTGCTGCAGTTCATGGAAATCCATGTCTATCCGAACGAGCATCGCTACCGCGACGAAGTCGATCGCAACGGCCGCGACAAAGCAAACCGCTGGATCCCGACCGAGATCGTCGAGCAGCTCAAGCCGATCGCGCGCGAACAGGGCCTGTGGAATCTGTTCCTGCCGCAATCGCCGCGTGCGCCAGAGGGTTTGTCGAATCTCGATTACGCGCCGCTCTGCGAGATCATGGGTCGTGTACCCTGGGCGCCGGAAGTGTTCAACTGCTCCGCGCCCGATACCGGCAATATGGAAACCATCGAGCGCTACGGCACCGACGAGCATAAGCGCCGCTGGCTGGAGCCGTTGCTGCGCGGCGAGATCCGCTCCGCCTTTGCGATGACGGAGCCGGAGGTGGCGTCCAGCGATGCGACCAACATCAGCACCCGCATCACCCGTGACGGCGATCACTATGTGATCAATGGCCGCAAATGGTGGATCTCCGGTGCTGGTGATCCGCGCTGCAGTATCTATATCGTGATGGGCAAAACCGACCCGGACGCGCCGCGCCATGCGCAGCAGTCGATGATCCTGGTGCCGGCCGATTCGCCGGGTCTGACGGTGATCCGTCCGCTGTCCGTGTTTGGCTATGACGATGCGCCGCACGGGCATTGCGAAATGCTGTTCGATAACGTACGCGTTCCTGCCTCGAACCTGCTGCTCGGTGAGGGTCGCGGCTTCGAGATCGCACAGGGCCGGCTAGGGCCGGGGCGCATTCATCATTGCATGCGCGCCATTGGTACGGCCGAACGCGCGCTGGAACTGATGTGCCAGCGTCTCGATGCACGTGTCGCCTTCGGCCGCAAAATCTCCGAGCAAGGCGTGTGGCGCGAACGAATTGCGGAGTCGCGCATCATGATCGATACCGCACGGCTGCTGGTGCTGAAAGCGGCCTACATGATGGACACGGTTGGTAACAAGGTGGCAAAAAGTGAGATCGCAATGATCAAGGTGCTGGCACCGAATGTCGCGCAACAGGTGATCGACTGGGCGATACAGGCGCATGGCGCCGGCGGCGTATCGGATGATTTTCCGCTGGCGCAGCTATGGGCGCACAACCGCACATTGCGGCTGGCCGACGGCCCGGATGAAGTCCATCGCAATGCGGTCGCCAAGCTGGAGCTGGCGAAATACGCTAAGGTAACCGGCGAGTCGCCGGCATAGCCGGCTGCCCGCTGATAAAAAAAGAAACTCATCCAAACCTACCGGATAAAACAATGATCGACCTTTACTCGATGGCCACGCCGAACGGCCACAAAGTTCACATCATGCTCGAGGAATGCGGACTACCCTACCGCGTTCATCACATCGATATCGGCGCCGGCGATCAGTTCACGCCAGCCTTTCTTGCGATCTCGCCAAACAACAAGATTCCTGCGATCGTCGATGCACACGGACCGGAAGGTCAGCCGATCTCGCTGTTCGAGTCCGGCGCCATCCTTGTCTACCTCGCGAGCAAAGTGAATCAATTTCTCGGCCAGACTGACCGCGAAAAATTCAATGTGCTGCAATGGCTGATGTGGCAGATGGGCGGTCTCGGACCGATGCTCGGGCAGGCGCATCATTTCCGTATCTACGCGCCGGAAAAAATCGACTATGCGTTCGACCGCTATACCAATGAGGCTAAACGTCTTTACCGCGTGCTGGACAAGCAACTGTCACAGCACCGCTACCTCGCCGGTGACGCCTACACCATCGCCGATATCGCTGCCTTCCCCTGGACCCGTTCCTGGAAAAATCAGGGCATCGACTGGGCCGAATATCCGCACGCGAAGCGCTGGCATGATGAGATCGCCGAGCGGCCGGCCGTGCAACGCGGCGTGCAGGTACTGACGTCCCTCCGCAAGCCGCTGACGGATGACAAGGCGAAGTCGGTGCTGTTTGGGTCTGAACAATACAAGACGCGCTGAGCAGACCAACGCCGGGGCAGTACATCGCGTCAGACGTACTGCCTCAGCACCACTTCCGCCACGCACACAGGCTTGTCGCCGCCTTCCTGCTCGGCACTGTACTTCCAGACGGTCTGCACACCTTCGGGCAATCGCTCCAATGCCAACAACGTGAAACGGGCGCGCATGCGAGCTCCTACTTTCATGGGCGCCGGGAAGCGTAATTTGTTGGCGCCGTAGTTGATATTCATCTTCGCAAACGGCAGATGAACTCCGGACGTAAAAAATTTCGGCAGCAATGAGAGCGTCAGGTAACCATGCGCAATCGTGCCACCGAAGGGCGACTCCTGTTTCGCGCGTACTTCATCCAGATGAATCCATTGCGGATCATCAGTCGCTTGCGCGAATTGATTCACCCTGTCTTGGGTAATGGTCAGCCAGTCGGATACCGAGATCTCGGTTCCGACTGCGGCCGCCAACGCGTCGATACTTTCAAACGTCTTCACGCAGTACCCACCATCAGTCGATATAGGAGTGGAAGGGATCCGGATGCTGAACCTGACCGACCTGACTGCTGGTCGGTAGATTGCTGCACGCGGCCAACAAGGCCAGTGCCATCACGCAGACTAGTTTCTTCATCGCTTTCCTCGCTTTCAATCGCAGGTTGAGGTTTCGCAGCACCGATGCAGCAGACGCCACCGGCAAGTCTGCGATCTGAACATGCTGCGCCGCGATAGTTTCATCCGGCTGGTGATAACAGATATCGAAGCACAGCGCGAACAATCGTTCGAAGATCGCAGCATTACATGAACTCAGCTTACCAGAAGCGACGATCAGCACCGTCTGAATGGTCGATGAGAGAACAACGAGCCGGATCGGTTTGCGCCTCATCAGCTGAAGTACCGCGGAAGATCAAACGAAGCGCCCGAGATGGTGCCCGATGTTGACAAGCAGCTTCACCGGCATGAATCGGGTTGGCAAAACCGACTGCTCGTCTTGATGCTGACTGCCTCAGATGAGGCCGTCAGTAAAACCTAGCGGCACAAATGATTCAGGATGGCCTCGGACTGACTACCCTTCGCCGGGGTCAGCCAATCGCCTGCTTTCTGGTCCGCATGAATTTTGTCACCACCGGCCATGTTCTCCGGAAAAAATTCGACACTCAGGCTGCGAAGCTTTTTCGCGCTGCAATCAAGCTCATAGCGTGCCTTCGCGCTCAGGTATTCCTTGCCATCATGGGTTTGCTGCCGATGGAAGTCCTGCGAGCTGTCGACGCGCCAGCCGTTCGCGGTCTTTTCTGCGCCATCGCGATCGATGTACAAAATACCGTCATGGGTTTCCTGCAGCAGGGTCCAGCCGGCAAATGCCGGGCTGGCGGCAAGCAACAAAGCAGTGAGTATTAGCGTTTTTTTCACGGGCGTCTCCCTGAAGATATTTTTTTGTTTGAGTCTAACCCAGCTCGCATCGCAACATCGCAAGACCGGTCGACTGGCTCGACCGATACGTCAGATGCGCGCTAGTCCGGTGCTATCTGCGCCAGAAAGCTGTCAGCACGCCAGTCGGCCAGTTCCTTCTCGTCGGCACTGAGCTTTTTCATCATCAGCATGGCGGACTGCCGCCCGAGTGCATAGCCCTGCAGTTCGCTGACGCGATACCACTGGTAGGCCTTCGCGAGATCCTGATCCACGCCCTGACCATGCGCATACAGAAATGCAAGATTGAACGCGGCTTTCGCATTTCCTTGCGATGCGGCTTTCACATAGCAAGCAGCTGCCTGCTCAAAATCCTGCTTCGTGCCCAGACCTTGGGCATGCATCTGACCCCACTCAAATAACGCATCAGCATCGTTCTGTGCCGCAGCCTTACCGAACCAGTCGAATGCGCGCTGCAGGTGCGGTGCGGTGCCACGATTCCCTGAGGATGACGATGAGGGTGAAGCAGCACCGGCTTCACCAGCCTTGTACAGCTCCCCTAGTCTGACCTGCGCGCGCAAGTGACCCTGAGTCGCGGCGGCCTCGAACAACGCGACTACCTGCGTGCGCAATGACATTTGCGGAATCATGGCCTGCGCGAGCTCATACTGCGCGTCGGCATAGCCCTGAGCGGCCGCAAGCTTTATGAGCCGCAGGCCTTCTTCGCGGTTTCGCTCAACACCCTCCCCGCGCAAATAAGCGAGACCAAGCAGTGTCTGTCCGCGCGGATGTCTGAAACGAAGCGCGCGCCGGTACCATTCGGAGGCCATCTCCGGATCACGGTCGATGCCGCGCCCGGATCCGATGGCTTCGCCGATAGCCACCAGAGCGTCAGCATCAGCATCGCCGAGCGCGGCACCGAAACATCGCGCGGTGCGGGGGAACTCCTCAGCCAGCGCAAGCGCCGCCTTGACCTGCGCTCGAGTCAGATCGGACGTCACCATCTCAAGATTGCGTGCTGCGCGTGGCTCGTCGCGGCCTACGCCCAGCTTCAGCCACATCGCCGCCCGTAACTTGTCAGCCGGCCTGCCCTCACCACGGAGATTCATCATGCCCAGCTGATAAAACGCCGCCCGCTTACCCATCAGCGCAGCCAGCATGAAAAACCGATGCGCAGCGCGGAAATTTACTCGCACGCCCTCGCCCATGCGCAGCGCGTAAGCCTGCTCATAAAGTGCATCAGCAGTCGTGGCGGGAAGCTCGTCGAGGGTTCGCTCGATCGCATTCATCGGAAGTGTGCAACATAAGAGTGACGCCTGAAGTATATCGCTCACCAGCCCGCAGCCCGGCGATTATCGGGCGAGATAACCGCCATCAACCGCATAGTAGGCACCCGATACAAACGATGCGCGATCCGACGCCAGCCAGGTAACCAGCTCGGCTACTTCTTCAGGCCGCCCGAGCCGACCGATCGGATGCGCTGCGACCAGCATTTCATGCACGGCCTTATCCGCATCGAGCTTGTGGATCATCGGGGTTTGAATGAAGCCCGGGCCCACGGCATTGATGCGGACTCCCCGCGATGAATATTCAAGCGCACTAGTTTGCGTGAGCCCGACCACCCCATGCTTGGCAGCGGTGTACGCCGGCGCGGTAGCGAAGCCGACGGCCCCGAGGATGGAGGCGATATTGATGATCGACCCGCCACCGGAATTCAGGATCGCTGGTATCTGATATTTCATCCCGAAGAACACACCCGACAGATTGATCGACAGCACGCGATTCCATTCCTCGACGGGATAGTCGGCAGTCGGCAGCGTCTCACCACCGACGCCTGCATTGTTGCAGGCAATGTGCAAACCGCCGTAGCGATCCACCGTCTCTTTGACCAGCGACGCCATGTCCGAGGGCTCGGCAACATTCGCCTTCACAAATATCGCCATACCACCCTGCTGCTCCAGCAACCTGACCGTCTCGCGGCCGCCGTCTTCGTTCATATCGGACACGACCACGGTGGCGCCTTCGCGCGCAAAAACCATCGCAATCGCGCGGCCGATGCCGGACGAGGCGCCGGTTACCAAGGCTATTTTCCCTTGCAGCATAGGTACTCCCGTTATCGGATTGAAGACCGGCGAACAGGACAGGAATACCGCACAAGGTGCTCAGGCGCCCGGCATCAGATCAAACAATGCGCAGACGACGGAGATGATCGGGAAACGGGATGCGCCGGGTTTGGCAGCCAGGCAATCAGGTATGGAGGGAATAAAGATGGTGCCCGAGACCGGAATCGAACCGGTACGCCCCCTCTCGGGTAAGCGGCGGATTTTAAGTCCGCTGTGTCTACCAATTTCACCACTCGGGCACTGCGCTTCTTTGAAGATGCGGCAGGCACTATTGTAAGGCCGATACGCTGACTCCCGTATGTGAAGGGGGTCCGTCGAACGACAGCACAAAAACAAAACGGCCTCCACAAGGGAGGCCGTCGAATTCTGGAGGCGGGGGTCGGAATCGAACCGGCGTAGACGGCTTTGCAGGCCGCTGCATAACCACTTTGCTACCCCGCCAAGGGAGCCGTATTGTACCCGTGACCACCGCTTCCTGCTCGGTGCTTGCGCACGCAATGCGTTCACGCCGTCACGAATGAAAAAGGGAAGCTCCGAGGGCTTCCCTTCTGAATCTGGAGCGGGAGAAGAGTCTCGAACTCTCGACCTCAACCTTGGCAAGGTTGCGCTCTACCAACTGAGCTACTCCCGCGTTGTTACTGCGCTGCCGCCTTCGCGACAGAAGCGAGATTATAAAGCACCCGCAAACTTTGTCAACAGGCACTATCGAAATTTTTGCTAACTTATTGGCGCCTCTGACTGAGCAATGATCACCGGGTGCGCCTGCCATACCGGTTCGGATGCGGCGGACCCGCTTTTTCACGACGACGACGCGGCATCACAGGCTGTCGTGACGCTCCTTGATCAGTGGCCAAGCCTTCTTGAGGTAATAGAACATCGACCACAGCGTCAATACCGCCGCCACATCCAGCAGGCGCTGGCCGATCAGCAGAGTCGGGATGATGCCCATCAGCGGCTCGCTGTACAGCAGCAGCGGAATCGCGATCATCTGCGCAGCGGTCTTCACCTTGCCCAGCGAGCTGACCGCGACCGATTTCGACGCGCCGATCTGCGCCATCCATTCGCGCAACGCGGTGATCGCGATTTCGCGGCCGATGATGATGAAGGCAATGATCGCGTTGGTACGATCCAGCTGGACCAGAAGCAGCAAGGCGCCGGCCACCATCAGCTTGTCGGCCACCGGATCGAGAAACGCGCCGAAGGCCGAGGTCTCATTCCAGCGACGTGCCAGGTAGCCGTCAAACCAGTCCGTCATCGCAGCGACGATGAACACCACGGTCGCGGCCAGGCTACGCTCGTACATCGTCATCCAGTGGTCCGGCAGGAAGAACACGCCGACTACCAGCGGGATCAGCGCCACGCGCAGCCAGGTCAGCAGGATCGGTATGTTGAATGGCATGAATGAAGGGCTCAGTGTCGGCGAAACGGCTTGCTGCCGATTGTAAATCAATGCAGCTGCCGATAGATATCTTCTGCCAGCTGCCGCGAGATACCCTCGACTGAGGCCAGGTCATCGACGCTGGCATCCATCACGCCCCGCAGGCCACCGAAGCGCGCCAGCAGCTTCTGGCGCCGCTTCGCGCCGATGCCTTCAATCTCCTCGAGGCGCGAAGTCTGGCGAGCCTTGGCGCGTCTGGCGCGCATACCCGTGATTGCAAACCGGTGCGCCTCGTCGCGGATCTGCGCCACCAGCATCAGCGCTGCCGACTCCTTGCCCAGTTCCAGCGGCGCGCGTCCGTCCGCGAAGATCAAGGTTTCAAGGCCGACCTTGCGCCCTTCGCCCTTGGCCACGCCGACGATCAGGCCGATATCCAGCCCAAGCTCTGCGAGCACTTGCCGCGCGATCTCGACCTGTCCCTTACCGCCATCGATCAGTACCAGATCGGGCATCACGCCGTCGCCATTGGCGACTTTCTCGTAGCGGCGTGTCAGTACCTGACGCATCGCTGCATAGTCATCACCGGGCGTAATGTCATTGATGTTGTAGCGCCGGTAGTCACCGTTCTGCATCGCGTGGTGATGGTAGACCACGCAGGAGGCTTGCGTCGCCTCACCGGCTGTGTGGCTGATGTCGAAACACTCAATGCGCAGCGCGTCGAGGTCGGCGGCGTCGAGACTAAGCGTGTCGGCCAGCGCACGCGTGCGCGCCTGCTGCGAACCCTGCTCGGATAACACGCGCGCGAGCGCTATCTGCGCGCCCTTCTCGGCCATCGCCTGCCAGTCGCGCCGTTTGCCCTGGGGCTGGAACACGAGCTGTATGCGATGCCCGCACTGCTCCATCAGCATCATCATCAGCTCGGGCTCGTCGAGCTCGATGTTGACGATCAGTGTGCCCGGAATGAATTTGTCGACATAGTGCTGTGCAAGAAAGGCTTTCAGGACTTCCTGATCGACCGCATCATCAGCCGCTGCCAGCGCCATGTCGACCTGCGTGGGAAAGTAAGCCCGGTCGCCAAGATGACGACCACCTCGCACCATCGCCAGATTCACGCATGCGCGGCCACCCTGAACCACGACGGCGATAATGTCGATGTCGGCATCACCGACGGTTTCCATGCTCTGCTGATGTAACACGCGCGACAGTGCCGTAATCTGGTTGCGCACCATCGCTGCCTGCTCGAACTTCAGTTCACCAGCGAAGGTATGCATCTTCTTTTCGAGTGTGTCCATCAGCTCGGTTTGGCGGCCGCGCAGGAATTGCGCGGCATTCTCGACATCGACCGCGTAGTCGTCCTGGCTAATGTAGTTCACGCAGGGACCGCTGCAGCGATGGATCTGATGCAGGAGACAAGGCCGCGTGCGATTCTGGAAAACGGAATCTTCGCAGGTGCGCAGCAGGAAAATCTTCTGCAGAATCTCCATCGACTGCTTCACCGCCCAGGCGCTCGGGAACGGGCCGAAGTACTGGCTTTTTTTATCGATGGCACCGCGATAGTAAGCCATGCGTGGAAACTCGCCGGCGGACAGCTTCAGATAAGGATAGGACTTGTCGTCCCTGAACAAAATATTGAAACGTGGCTGCTGCGACTTGATCAGATTGCTTTCGAGGATCAGCGCCTCGGCCTCGCTGCGCGTGACCGTGGTTTCCATGCGCACGATACGTTCGACCATCATCGCGGTGCGCGGGCTGGCGAGCGTTTTCTGAAAATAACTGCTGACCCGCTTCTTCAGGTCGCGCGCTTTGCCGACGTAGAGCAGTTTGTCCTGCGCGTCGAAATAGCGGTACACGCCGGGCAGGTGCGGAAGCTTCGCGACTTCATCGAGAAGCGCGGCGCGGGAATCGGGTTGGACGGGGGCGGAGTCAGCCATTGGATTAACGATGGCGGGTTTCGCTGCGCTCTACCCGCCCTATAGATCCGTAATCACATAGGGTAGGTAGAGCGCAGCGAAACCTACCGAATTTTCAACCGAGTGATTTCACCAGCTTGCAAGCCGCCTGGTACACCGGATCCGCCTGCAAGGTCTCCCAGCGCTTCGCGGGCGAACCAGGCACCAGCGCCGCAATCCGCGCCGCCGAACGATGCGCATCCACCGCCACCGAAGGGTCCAGACCTTCGAGCAGTTCGTCAGCTTTCTGCGGCGAATTACAGACCAGCACCATGTCGCATCCGGCCAGCAGCGCTGCATGCGCGCCCTGCACCACCGTGCCGGCGACGCTGGCGCCTTCCATCGACAGGTCATCGCTGAAGATCACGCCGTCAAAGCCGAGTTCCTGCCGCAGCAGGCTCAGCCATTTCTTCGAGAACCCGGCCGGCTGCGAGTCAAACTTCGGATAAATCACATGTGCCGGCATCACCGCCGACAGGCTCATACCGAGCCAGCCATAAGGCGCAGCGTCTTCGCTCAGAATGTCTTTCGGATCGCGCTCATCCACCGGAATGGCGATATGCGAATCGGCGGCGACAAAACCATGCCCCGGGAAATGCTTGCCGCAATTCGCCATCCCCGCTTCCAGCAGGCCATGGTTGATGCTCTTGGCCAGCAGTGTGACTACCCGCGGATCGCGGTGGAAGGCACGATCGCCGATCACCTCGGATGGTCCGTAATCCAGATCAAGCACCGGCGTAAACGACAGGTCAACACCGCAGGCACGCAGTTCAGCGGCGAGCACATAGCCCAGCGCCGTTGCCGCCTTGCAGGCCGCCAGCACATCCTGGTCCCACAGTTCGCCGAGTTTTCTCATCGCTGGCAATCGCGTGAAACCATCGCTGCGGAAGCGTTGCACGCGACCGCCTTCGTGATCGACCGCGATCAGCACGCCGGGGCGTGCCGTATGGATCGCTTCGCACAAGGCCATCAGTTGCGCGCGGTTTTCGTAGTTGCGCGCGAACAGGATCACGCCACCCGTCAGCGGGTGACGAATTCGGCGCAGGTCGTCTTCAGACAGGGTCAGGCCGACCACGTCGAGCATCACCGGCCCAAGCGGCTTATGGGGTTGGTTCATATCTTCTCCACGATAACGAAAGCCACGGCATATTCTGCCTCATCGGTCAGCGAAACCTGCGCAGTGAGGCCGTGCGACTGCATGAACTCTGTCAATGCGCCGCTGGTTACAACGATGGGTTTGCCGCTCGGCGCATTCAGGAACTGCACGGCACGCCAGGTCATCGGCATGCGCATGCCCAGCCCGATGGCCTTGGAGAAGGCTTCCTTCGCCGCGAAACGCGTGGCCAGAAAACGAAGACCGCGCGCCTCAACTTTGCCCTTGCGGCGCAAGTATTTTTCCATCTCCTGCGGCCCGAGCACCTTGTGCGCGAAGCGGTCGCCGTGGCGACCAACTGCGGCTGCGATACGGCTGATCTGAATGATGTCAGTGCCGATGCCGAAGATCATTTTTTCAGCGCTTCGAGCCGCGCGCGAGTCATGATCGCCTTCATCTCGCGCACCGCGTTTTCCCAACCGACGAATACGGCCTGCGCAACAATTGCATGCCCGATGTTCAGCTCGGCGATATCCGGCATCGCAGCGATTGCCTGCACGTTCGTGTAATGCAGCCCGTGGCCGGCATTCACTTTCAGTCCCTGCTGCACGCCGACTGTGACCGCAGCGCGGATACGCTCCAGCTCCCGCAACTGCTCATCGCCGTCGGTATCGGCATAGCGACCGGTATGCAATTCAATCACGGGTGCACCGGCTTCGGCGGATGCGCGGATCTGCTCGGCATCGGCGTCGATGAACAGGGACACGCGGATGTCTTCTTTCGCGAGACGCTCGCAGGCACGCTGCACATCATCGAAGAAACGTACGATGTCGAGTCCGCCTTCAGTCGTCACTTCATTGCGCCGCTCAGGCACGAGGCACACATCCTGCGGACGAATGCGGCAGGCGATCTCGAGCATTTCCTCGGTGATCGCAGACTCAAGATTCATTCGCGTCGTCAGCCGCGGCCGGATCTGCTCGACATCCGCATCCTTGATATGACGCCGGTCTTCACGCAGGTGCAGCGTGATCACGTCAGCGCCCGCCTGCTCCGCGAGCAGCGCTGCCTGTAGTGGATCAGGGTAAACAGTGCCGCGCGCGTTACGCAGCGTCGCGACGTGGTCGATATTCACGCCAAGATCGATCACGGCGCCATGGGGGTTCATATAGCTCATCGTTATTTTCGTTAGTCAAAGCTGCAGCAGGTCAATCAGTATCTGGCGGGTATTCAGGGTCACGTGACCAAGATGATGCGCCAGCAAAGCGCGCATCAGGAATTTGCTCTGCTGTTGGGTCACCGGATCGCTGTAATCACCAGCTTCCATATCCATCAGTGTCTTACCCGACACGACGGGTGCGGTATCGCTGGCCATCGCCTCACGCGGACCGAGGTCCGGCTCGAACACATAATACAGGTCCGGCTCGACCCGTTCACCGCTCTGCGCTGAGGCGATCAGGCTACCGGCGACGCCGGTTTCCTTCAGCAGCTGCAGCTCGAACTGGCGCAGCACGATGGCCGCCGGCTCGTCATGCGCGAGCTGGTTTAATGCAGACACATAAGCATCGAACAGCGCCGGATGCGGATCGTCACGCGCGAGCAGTTTCACCAGCAATTCATTCAGGTAGAAGCCACAGAGCAGCGCCGAGCGCTCCAACGGTCGCAGGCCGCCGACCCACTCGGCCGAGACCAGCGTGCGAACCTCGGATTTGCCGCTCCATGTCAGCTGCAGCGGCTGGAAGGTCTGCAGCGCGCCCCGCAGCTTGGAGTGCGGGCGTTTCGCGCCTTTCGCCACCAGTGGCACGCGGCCATGGTCACGCGCGAAGACCTCGACGATCAGGCTGGTTTCCTTGTACGGATAGCTGTGCAGTACGAATCCGGGCTGCTCGTTCACGCGATGCTCGCGCTCCGGCAGCTTCGCACGCGACGCGGGCTTGCTGGCAACGGCGGTGTCGGCGGCGCTCATCGCTCCCATCGATCCCATTGCTTATTCGTAGCCGTACGCGCGCAAGCCGAGCTCATTGTCGGCCCAGCCGGATTTCACCTTGACCCAGACTTCGAGATAGACCTTGCCGCCGAACAGCTTCTCCATGTCGAGCCGCGCCTGCGTCGAGATCTCTTTCAGGCGCGCGCCTTTCTGCCCGATCAGCATCGCCTTGTGCGCGTCGCGTCCGACCAGGATCGCCGCAAACACGCGGCGCAAATTACCTTCCTGCTCGAACTTCTCGATCACGACCGTGCTGGTATACGGCAGTTCATCGCCGACGAAGCGGAATACTTTCTCGCGTACGATCTCGGCGGCGAGAAATTTCTCGCTGCGGTCGGTGATGTCATCCTCGCCGAAGATCGCCTCACCCTCGGGCAACAGCTTGCGAATTTCACCTTCAAGACGATCCAGCTGAAAGCCCTGCTTCGCTGATACCGGCACGATCGCAACGAAGTCGCGTTTCGCGGCGACCTGCTGCGCGAAAGCCATCAGCGCGCCCTTATCTTTCATGTGATCGGATTTGTTGATCACGAGGATCGCCGGCACCTCATTCGGCAGCAGCTGCATGACCTTCGCGTCCGGCTCATCAAAATGACCCGCCTCGACCACGTACAGCACCACATCCGCCGCGGTCAGCGTGGTGGTGACAGTGCGGTTCAGGGTCTTGTTCAGCGCATTGCTGTGCCGCGTCTGGAAGCCGGGCGTATCGACGTACACATATTGCGCGTCGTCGCGAGTCTGGATGCCGGTGATGCGGTGGCGCGTGGTCTGCGCCTTGCGCGAGGTGATACTCACTTTCGCGCCGACGAGCTTGTTCATCAGCGTCGATTTACCGACGTTCGGGCGTCCGACGATGGCAATGTAGCCGCACCGGAATCCGGTGGCAGCAGGTGTGGTGTTCATGCGGATTGGCTTTGATTGACCGCGTCCGGGCCGTCATCGGCGAGCGGCAACTCGTCTTGCTCACGGGTGGCGGACATTTTCGCGGGCTTGTGTTTCTTGTCGGCGGCGGGCGCGTCCGGCTGAATGGTGGCGATGCCGGCCAGCTTGAGCTGCCCGTTTCGCTGGCGGGTTTTCTTTGGAGCGGCCGGCGCCTTCACCAGCGCTGCCTGCACCGCCTCAAGCGCGAGCTTGGCGGCTGCCTGCTCGCCGGCGCGGCGGCTGCCGCCGGTACCGAAAACCTGAATGTCGAGTTTCGGCACCAGACATTCAATCTCGAACTCCTGACTATGCGCAGCGCCGTGGGTAGCGACCACGTTGTACTGCGGCAGCGGTATTTTCTTGCCCTGCAGGTATTCCTGCAGCAGCGTCTTCGCATCCTTGCCGAGTGTTTTCGGGTCGACAGTCTGCAGAATGGGCACATACATCGAGCGGATCACGTCATGCGCGGCATCAAAACCACTGTCAAGGTAGATCGCGCCGAACAGCGCCTCCAGCGTATCCGCGAGTATCGACGGACGACGGAAACCACCGGACTTCAACTCCCCCTCGCCCAGCCGCAGGAACTGCGACAACTCAAGGCGCTGCGCAATCTCGTACAGTGACTGCTGCTTGACCAGATTCGCGCGCAGGCGCGACAGGTCGCCCTCGTCAATCTTGCCGAACTTATCGAATAGCAGCGACGCCACCACGCAGTTCAGCACCGAGTCGCCGAGGAATTCTAGACGCTCGTTATGCAGGCTGCTGTGGCTGCGATGCGTGAGGGCCTGCTGCAATAACGCAGCATTCCGGAACGTGTGGCCCAGCCGTTTTTGCAATAGCTCGATGTCCATCCGAATTGCCGCTACCTGGCGGCTTTCTCCTGTGCTTCTTCGGCAGTATTCGCCTTGTACTCGATCAACAGGCTGGCCGGACCGAATAACGGGATCTTCTTTTGATAAGAAAAACTGACCTGCATTTCCTTGCCGCGACCGCTGATTTGCAATTCCTTGCCCTGCAGGGCATCGACAAAACCGACACTGGCCACCCTGTCATAGTGTTCACGCAGTTCAGCCGGCGTGTCAGATACGGCAGCGGCGGCATCCACCGCTTTCCTGATTGCCCAGTATTCCAGCACGCTCGGTCCGGCGCGCAACAGCAGCAATCCGGCCAAGCCCAGCACGATCAGTGTGCTCAAGAACCCAATCAGCGAGAAACCGCGTCCGGCCGTATCAGACCGCCCCCGAGGGCAATGGCGCCGAGGCCGGTGTTTCAATCGAAGCCGCCGATGCGTTTCAGGTTGCCCAGATTCATCCAGACGAAAAATGCCTTTCCAACAACATTCTTGTCTGGAACGAAGCCCCAATAGCGTGAATCCAGACTGTTGTCTCGATTATCACCCATCATGAAATATTGTCCAGCCGGCACGGTGCACTCGAAGCCTTCGAGGTCATAGTGGCAAAGCTCGTGCTGCGGGAAATTGTCCGGCGCCGGCACATACGGCGGCAGCTTGGTGTCGTTCAGAATCTGATGCCGGACGCCGGTCAGGTCTTCGCGCAGGTGCTGGTAATACTGCAAACGGTCTTCATCCAGATAATCAGGGAGTTGCTCATAGGAAAGCGCCTTGCCGTTAATGGTCAGGCGCTTGTTCCGGTACACCACCTTGTCGCCGGGCACGCCGACCACACGCTTGATGTAATCGAGCGACATATCTTTCGGAAACTTGAACACCATCACATCGCCGCGCTGCGGGTCATTCACCGGGAGGATTTTCGTGTTCGCAACCGGCAGCCTGAGTCCGTAGGTGAATTTGTTCACCAGAATCAGGTCGCCGATCTGCAGCGTGGGCAGCATCGAGCTGGACGGAATCTTGAACGGCTCGAACATGAACGAGCGGAACAGGAAAACGGCCGCAATGACCGGAAAGAAGCTACCGGTATACGCAATCCAGGTCGGTTGCTGGTGCAGCCGCTCGGCCAGCTGCGCGCGCGCGGTCAGATCCGGCTTGACGCCGGTCTCCGCCAGGCGAGCCTGACGCTCGTCAAATTCGGCCAGCACCGACTCGGCGATGCGGCGACGCTTGGGTGCATAGTGAAAACGGTCGTACAGCCAGACCAGGCCGGTGCCTGCGGTCAGCAGCAGCAGGATCAATGCGAAATTGCCCAATATCGATTGCATCGTCATTTATTTTTCTTCCACCTGGAGGATCGCGAGGAAAGCTTCCTGCGGGATCTCGACCGAGCCGACCTGCTTCATCCGCTTCTTACCGGCCTTCTGTTTTTCAAGCAGCTTACGCTTACGCGAGATGTCGCCGCCGTAGCACTTCGCGAGCACGTTCTTGCGCAGCGCTTTCACGTTTTCGCGCGAGATGATGTTGGAACCGATCGCAGCCTGAATCGCCACGTCGAACATCTGGCGCGGAATCAGCTCCCGCATCTTGGCCGCCACCGCGCGACCGCGGAAAGGTGCGTTAGAGCGGTGAACGATGATCGCGAGCGCATCAACTTTTTCGCTGTTGATCAGCATGTCAACCTTCACCACATCGGCCGAGCGATATTCCTTGAACTCATAGTCCATTGACGCATAGCCGCGTGAGATCGACTTCAGCCGATCAAAGAAATCCAGCACCACCTCACCCATCGGTATCTCGTAGGTGAGCTGCACCTGCTTACCGTGGTAACTCATGTTGATCTGGATGCCGCGCTTCTGCGTGCACAGCGTGATCACCGCACCCACATATTCCTGCGGCATGTACAGATTGACCGTGACGATCGGTTCACGAATGTCTTCGATCTTGGACGGCTCCGGCATCTTCGACGGATTGTCGACCATGAGGATCGTGCCGTCGCGCATCTGCACTTCGTAGATCACGGTCGGCGCGGTCGTGATCAGGTCCATGTCGAACTCACGTTCGAGACGTTCCTGCACGATCTCCATGTGCAGCAGACCCAGGAAGCCGCAGCGGAAGCCAAAGCCCAGCGCCTGCGACACTTCCGGCTCGTACATCAGCGCGGCGTCATTGAGCTTGAGCTTTTCGAGCGAGTCGCGCAGCGCGTCATACTGATTCGCCTCGACCGGGAACAGACCGGCGAACACCTGCGGCTGCACTTCCTTGAAACCGGGTAGCGGCTCGGGCGCGGGCTTCGCCGCCAGCGTGATCGTGTCACCGACTTTGGCCGCCTTCAATTCCTTGATACCGGCAATGATGAAGCCCACTTGTCCCGCCGACAGCGATTCGCGCGACACGGATTTCGGCGTGAACACACCGACGCTCTCCACCAGATGCTGAGAACCGGTGGCCATCAGCAAAATCTTTTCCTTCGGGCGCAGCGTGCCATTCTTCACACGCACCAGCATCACGACGCCGACATAGTTATCGAACCACGAGTCGACGATCAGTGCCTGCAGCGGTGCGTCCGGATCGCCCTTCGGCGGCGGCACTTTCACGATCAGTGATTCCAGCACATCCTCAACGCCGAGACCGGTCTTGGCCGAGCAGTGCACTGCATCGCTGGCTTCGATACCGATCACATCTTCGATCTCGGCGATTGCGGTGTCCGGATCGGCCGATGGCAGGTCGATCTTGTTCAGCACCGGCACCACTTCCACACCGAGATCCAGCGCGGTGTAGCAGTTGGCGACGGTCTGCGCCTCGACGCCCTGCGATGCATCGACGACCAGCAGCGCGCCCTCGCACGCGGACAGCGAGCGGCTGACCTCGTAGCTGAAGTCGACGTGGCCGGGCGTATCGATGAGGTTCAGGTTGTAGATCTTCCCATCGCGCGCCTTATAGCTGAGCGCGGCGGTCTGCGCCTTGATCGTGATCCCGCGCTCGCGCTCGAGATCCATCGAGTCCAGCACCTGCGCTTCCATCTCGCGATCAGACAGGCCTCCGCAGAGCTGGATGATGCGATCAGCCAGCGTGGATTTGCCGTGATCGATGTGGGCAATGATGGAGAAATTCCGAATATGGTCCATTAATAAACCGGATACAAAAAAAGCGCTCGGGCGAGCGCCTTGGGCAGAAATATTTTCAAGACCGCATTTTACCGGATTCGGGGGTAACGCTCCTGTTTTCAGCGCCGGCACGGCCGAGAAAGCGTCTGACGGCCTGCTCATCCAGGTGGTAGTGACAGAGTTGCTCCGGCGGCTGACCGGGCTGGCAGCCGACCAGCACCGGCACCAGTTCGTCGTAGCGTTCAACTAACGACGGGTCGGCATCGACGTCAATCACGTCGATGCGCACCGCAGCACCGGCCAGCGCGCGCAACGCGTGCAGCATGTCGTCGCACAGGTGGCACCAGCTGCGGGAGTAGAGAATGAAATAGGACATGTCAAAAAAACGGGGACTGCCGCAGCAGTCCCCGTCTTCAGGCGTTTATCGCTTACGGCGTTGCCGGCTTCAGCGGCACGAACTGCGACGAATCGCCGCGCCGTACCAGCAGCAGCGAGTTCTTCTTCGGATCGAGCTTCGCGACCAGCGCATTGAACTGCTTCGCATCGCGAATATCGGTGTTGTTCAGCCGGACGATCACATCGCCCGCCTGCAGCCCGACGCGGCCCGCCGGACCTTCGGCGGCTTCGATCACCACGCCGCCATCCAGCTTCAGCTCCTGCTTCTGCGCATCGGTCAGATCCGAGACGATCAGGCCAAGTGCATTCGCGGTCTGCTCGGGCTTCGGCTTTTCTTCCTTTTTCTTCGCGAGCTGCTCGGCTTCCATTTCCGCGATCACGACCGGCAGCTCCCGCTTGCTGCCTTTGCGCAGCACGGTCAGGTTAGCTTTCGAACCCGGCTTGGTGCCGCCGACCATGCGCGGCAGATCGCCGGACTTGTCGATGGTCTGCCCGTTGAATGCCGTGATGATGTCACCCGCTTCAACACCGGCTTTTTCCGCCGGGCTGCCCGGCTCCACCCGCGCCACCAGCGCGCCCTGCGCGCGCGGCAGGCCGAGTGACTCAGCGACTTCCTTCGACACTTCGCCGATCTGCACACCGATACGTCCACGGATCACGCGACCACTGGATTTCAGCTGGTCGGCCACACGCATCGCCTCGCCGATCGGCACGGCGAAGGAAATGCCCATATAGCCACCGGAGCGGCTGTAGATCTGCGAGTTGATGCCGATGACCTCGCCGCGCATATTGATCAGCGGACCGCCCGAGTTACCCGGATTGACCGCGACATCGGTCTGGATCAGCGGCAGATAATCACCCGTGTCGCGCGAGTTTGCCGACACGATACCGGCGGTCACGGTGTTTTCCAGCCCGAACGGCGAGCCGATGGCGATCACCCACTCACCGACACGCAGCTTGCCCGAATCGCCAATGGTCAGGCGCGGCAGGTTGTTACCCTCGATCTTCACCAGCGCGACATCGCTACGACGGTCGGAACCGATGATTTTCGCCTTGAACTCGCGCTTGTCGGTCAGCGTGACAAAGACTTCATCGGCACCTTCGACCACGTGCGCATTCGTCAGCACATAGCCGTCGCCGGAGATGATGAAGCCCGAGCCGACACCGCGCGGCACCTGCTGGTCATCCGGCTGCTGCGGCGTCTGTCGCTTGTTGCGCGGCGCCGGCTGCTGCTGGCGCGGCGCGGGCTGGCCGAAGTAGCGGCGGAAGAATTCCTGCATTTCCTCGTCTTCCGCCCCGGCGCCCGGCTGCATCTGCTTGGATTTTTCGGTGGTACGGATGTTCACGACAGCCGGTCCGACCTTGTCGACCAGGTCAGTGAAATCAGGCAGCACAGCGGCAGCGGCCGGCGCAGGAGCGACCACGCCCATGCCCACCGGTGCAAACACGACGGCAGCCGCTAGTAAAGCGGCGGCCGAGAACCTGCTGGGGAGTCTGTTTAGGGTTTTCATGTGTCTTTATCTGGGGGAGGATTCGGCAAATTCAATCGCATCGGCAACCTTGCGGATCGCCGCCATGGGAACGTCGCCAACAATGGTAAGCCAAAACTTTCCGTGCCGCTTGCCGACCATATTTAGCGCCCCCAGTTGCAGCGGTGACGCCACGCGCTCCGGCGTCCAGGGCTCAATGAACACGGACAGCCCGGCCAGCCCGTCCGAGTACAGCAGCTGCGCGACGTCACGCCGGGCGCCCGACGTACTGTCCAGCGAACGTGACACGCTTGCGACCCGCGTGAAGCCGTCCGGCAGCCAGCGCGCCTGCCATTCCGGCAGATCTGCGGGTCGGGCCATGATGCGCTCCACCTGCCAGCCACGGGTATCGGCGACACCGGCCTTCAGCAGTCCGGGCCGGATGCCCCCCACCTTCAATTCAGTAAACGTGACTTGTTCGACCACCTCGCCCCGCTCACTGAGGGTCTGCGCACGCAGCAGCAGGCCGGTACGGGCATCGGACCAGAAACGGTAGGCGTAGTGGTAGTTGTCGCGCGGATCGAGCGCGATCGCCTTGGTAGCGCGACCGGCGATACGGTCGCCATCGAAACGACGCACCGCGTAGCATCGTTCGATGGCTTCGCGCCTGAGCGGCACGAGTCCGGGAAAGCCGGGTTGCACGCGCCGGCTCTCGACCAGCAGGCGCTTCTGGTTCGGCAAATAAGTCTTCAACTCGTCGCCGTGGCGCAGCGTCACGCTCGGCGGTCCGTCCAGTCGTTCGAGTTTTTCCTGAACCGGATGGCCTGCATGGAGATGAATGATGCGGGTACTGCCGACCTCCTGCCCGCGCTGATGAAAGAAAACGCCGCTGTAATCAAGCTGCTGCGCGGCCAGCCGCGCCTGCTCCAGCATCATCAGCGGTGGCTCGTCCGGTGTGACCGCTGATGCTGAACCGGCCAGCATCAGGCAACCCGACAGACAGACGGCGCGCCACATCCGCTTAGCGGTCTGTCTCGTTGCCGGTAGCGGTTGTTCGGGCGCCGGGCAGGGTGCCGTACCACGGCGAGTAGGACGCATGGTGCAGCCGGATATAGTCGGCTTGCCCGTCCGATGATGATCTCACCGGGGTCGCATCGGCGAGCAGTGAACCATGCGATACCGGCACCTGGCTCGCCTGCGCCGATGCAGCCGGTAGGGGTGACTGCTGTGGGTTAAAGAGCGTCGGCGCAACGAAAACGCCGAAGCCGGTCGCGGCGACTGCTGCGAGCGTTGTCGTCCATGCGCCGATACCTGACCAACGCCGGCGTCGAGCTACGAGCAGCACAGGCTCAGACGCGAAGCGCGCATTGAAGCGCGCTGCGAATCCCTCACTCAGCGGCGCTGCCATCGTATCGCTGCGAACCACATCGCCAATGGTGTGATAAAGGTCCCAGGTCGCGCGCGCCTGATCATCACGCATCCTGATCAGGCATTCGCCGGCCTGATGCTGGTCGAGTTCGCCATCAGCGAGTAAGGAAATCTGCGCGTTGTGGTTGTCACTACTATTCATCTTGTCCCCTGCCCTCTGCAACTCTGTATAAACCACGCCTGAATCCGGTCCGTTACCAGCGCTTGTCGATCGCCGTGTCAAGCAGCGGCCTCAGCCTGTCGGCAATCGCCTCACGCGCGCGGAAAATACGGCTACGCACGGTACCGATGGGACAGCCCATCGCTTCAGCGATCTCATCGTAGCTCAGCCCCTCGATTTCTCTCAACGTAATCGCCATTCTTAATTCTTCGGGCAATGCTTCCATCGCAAGGTTGACCGTTTCCGCAATCTGCTTGGTGGCCAGCATGGACTCGGGTGTATTGATATCCCTTAGATGTTCCCCGTCATCAAAAGTTTCCGCCTCTTCAGCATCGGCTTCGGTCGATGTTGGTGCGCGCCTTCCCTGCGTGACCAGATAATTCTTCGCTGTGTTGATGCCGATCCGGTAGAGCCAGGTGTAGAACGCTGAATCACCACGAAACTGTGGCAGCGCACGGTAAGCCTTGATGAAAGCTTCCTGCACTACATCTTCGGCCTCGGCCTGATCGCGCACGAGGCGCGACACCAGGCGCATCAGCTTGCGCTGATATTTACTCACCAGGAGTTCGAACGCCTTCTTGTCGCCATGCTGGACCCGATCAACCAGGAGTTGATCAATGTCGCGTTCTGTCGTCAATCCCCAATTCCTCGTGCTCGTGCAACGCGCGGGCGAAGCAGACCTGCGGTCTATTCGACCGCAGGTCCTGACTGGATAAGTGATCAAGCGCGGGTGAGGAGCAGGCAACGGCACATCAGCGCATACATGGCGCGATGCTGACTTCCGTGCAGGACTGCCTATGAACCCTTGTCTCGGCTTTATGCTCAGCGCTTCCCTAATCGTTGACTGAGTGAAATTAAAAAAGTTCAATCAGACCAAGGAGAAATATCGGCAGACTTCGCCGTTTGGCGGGATGGGCTTGCCGCGATCCAGCGACAAGCTGTCGACAACGCACGGAAGGCATGGCTTTCCATACTGTCGGAAAAAATGATCAGGTCGGTGATGTGGCCCGCGTCGGATTGCAGGCGAAGTACCATCAGCGATGACCAGAAAGTTGAGCCCCTCAGCAGTTGAACCACCTCGCCATCACCAGCCGAAACAACGATCGGCCCGGTAGCAGCTGTGCAGCTAGTGTCAGCCAAACGAATTTGGCCGGTTCCTGTTACATCAATACGAAAGGCTTTTCTTCGCCGGAGCGGGAACAAAACCACCACGACGCTGGCGATCGCGCAAGCGATGGCCAGCGCATGATGCAAGGGCGCATCAGCGGCGCGTTCGAGCAATATGCTGGCAGTCAGCAAGACCATGCCCATCAGGATCGCCAATGCTGACAGCACTCGCGATGGGCGCATCCATGCCGACATCGCGATCGACATCAGTGCAACAGACTACGGGAGGAGGAACTACAGGGAGCGCGTCGTGCGAAAGAATGATCCCGCACGACGCTGTCAGGTATCAGGCCTTGGCGAAGATCAGCGTACCGTTGGTACCGCCAAAGCCGAACGAGTTTTTAACGGCGATCTTGATCGACATGTCACGTGCCGTGTTGGCACAGTAGTCGAGATCGCAGTTCGGGTCTTGATTGAAAATGTTGATGGTCGGCGGCGACTTCTGATGATGCACCGCAAGCACCGTGAACACCGACTCGAGACCGCCAGCGCCACCCAACAGGTGACCCGTCATCGATTTCGTGGAGTTCACGACGGTTTTCTTCGCGTGATCACCCAGCGCGCGCTTGATCGCGACGGTCTCGGCGACATCGCCGAGCGGCGTCGAGGTGCCGTGCGCATTCACATAATCAACCTGATCCGGATTGATACCGGCATTGCGCATGGCAGATACCATGCAGCGACGCGCGCCATCGCCGTCTTCCAGAGGCGCGGTCATGTGGTGCGCATCAGCGCTCATGCCAAAGCCAAGCAGCTCGGCGTAGATTTTCGCGCCACGTGCCTTCGCGTGTTCGTACTCTTCCAGCACCATCACGCCGGCGCCTTCGCCTAGCACAAAGCCATCACGGTCTTTATCCCAAGGGCGTGAGGCGGTAGCCGGATCCTCATTGCGTGAGGACAGCGCACGCGCAGCAGCAAAGCCGCCGACACCCAATGGCGACACCGTTGATTCCGCACCACCGGCGATCATCACGTCGGCATCGCCGTACTCGATCAGCCGGCCGGCTTCGCCGATGCAATGCAGGCCCGTAGTGCAAGCGGTCACAATCGCGAGATTCGGGCCTTTCAGGCCGTACTTGATCGACAGATGACCGGAGATCATGTTGATGATCGATGCCGGCACGAAGAACGGGCTGATGCGACGCGGGCCGCGCTTGCTGTATTCCTCGTGGGTTTGCTCAATCATCGGCAGACCGCCGATACCGGAACCGACCATCACACCGATGCGTTCCGCATTGGACTCGTCCACTTGCAGCCCACTGTCCTGCATCGCCTGGATGCCGGCCGCCATGCCGTAGTGAATGAAGGTGTCCATATGGCGCGCTTCCTTGCCGGGCATGTAGTCCTCGACATTGAAGCCCTTCACCTCACCGGCGAAGGTTGTGGAAAACGCGCTGGGGTCGAACTTGGTGATGGTCGCGATGCCGGACTGACCGGCAAGCAACGTCTCCCATGCTGCGGCAATCGTGTTGCCGACCGGAGAAACGCAGCCGAGTCCCGTGACAACCACACGGCGTCGGTTAGGGCGAGTCAAACAGTGCTCCTGAGAATCGGATTCAGCGGAAAAGGCAGGACGGTCCTGAACGAATCAGGCCTTGACGTGCGCAGTCGCGTAGTCGATGGCTTGCTGGACGGTGGTGATCTTCTCGGCCTGCTCGTCCGGGATCTCCATTTCGAATTCGTCTTCGAGTGCCATCACGAGTTCGACCGTGTCGAGCGAGTCGGCACCGAGGTCATCGACGAACGACGATTCGTTCTTAATGTCAGCTTCGGCAACGCCCAGTTGCTCGGCGACGATTTTCTTAACGCGTGATTCGATGTCAGACATCTTGGTCCTCCAGTGGGTAGTTATACGTAAAAGTGCGCGCAATTCTATCAGGTTTGCGCGACGAAACTTAAGTTTTGGCTTTTGCTTTTGCCAACGCCGGAACGTGCCCGCATACTCTAAAAAGCAATGCCTCAGCCGCCGCTCATGTACATGCCGCCGTTCACATGCAGCGTGGTGCCGGTGATGTAGCCTGCCTCGCTTGACGCCAGGAAAGCAACCGCTGCCGCCACATCCTCCGGCTGGCCGAAGCGTCCTGCCGGGATCTGCTGCATCAATGCTGCAACTTGCTGTTCGTTCAGCGCCTTGGTCATATCCGTGTCAATGAAACCTGGCGCAACACAGTTCACCGTGATGTTGCGACTGCCGATCTCGCGTGCCAGCGCACGGCTCATGCCGGCCACGCCGGCTTTCGCCGCTGCGTAGTTCATCTGACCCGGATTACCGGCCGATCCGACGACGGAAGTGATGTTGACGATGCGACCGTACTTGGCTTTCATCATGCCGCGCAGCACTGCGCGCGAGAGCCGACCGACTGCGGTCAGGTTGGTGGCGATCACTGCATCCCACTCTTCATCTTTCATGCGCATGGCCAGCTGATCCTGCGTGATACCGGCGTTATTGACCAGAATGGACAAACCACCGAATTCCTTCACGATCTCGTCGATCAGCGTGGTTGATGCGCTCGCATCATTCACGTTCAGTGCAACACCGCGACCCGCCTCTGCGCGCACTGCTTTCAGGTAATCGCTAATGGCTGCTGCGCCGGACTCGGAGGTCGCGGTGCCGATCACGGTTGCGCCGCGCTTTGCGAGTTCGGTCGCGATGGCTTTGCCGATGCCGCGCGAGGCGCCAGTCACCAGTGCGACTTGTTTATCGAGTGATGCGCTCATTTCGTTGCCTCCAGAACGGCTTCCATCGAGGCCTGATCAACAATAGCGTCGCCGATCAGATCGCCATTGATTCGTTTCACCAGACCGGTGAGCACCTTGCCGGGCCCGCACTCGACGACGCGCGAGACGCCCAGTGTCGCCATCGTTTGTACGGTCTCAACCCAACGCACGGGGCTTGCGGCCTGACGCACCAGCGCATCCCTGATCGCCGCCGGGTCGCTTTCGATCGCAACATCAACGTTGTTAATCAGTTGAATCGCCGGCTGCGAAAAGTTCACGTTGGCGAGATAGTCACGCAGACGATCCGATGCCGGCTTCAGCAACGATGAATGGAAAGGCGCGGACACCGGCAGCAGCAATGCCCGCTTCGCACCTTTCGCCTTCGCTGCTTCGCAGGCGCGATCGACCGCCGCCTTGTGGCCGGCGATCACCACCTGCGCGGGTGCATTGAAGTTGACAGGTTCAACCACTTCGCCCTGCGCAGCTTCGGCGCATGCAGCGCGCACTTCGTCATCCGACAAACCAAGAATAGCGGCCATGCCGCCCTGCCCGACCGGTACCGCTTCCTGCATCGCCTGTGCACGGAAACGTACCATCGGCACAGCGTCTTTGAAAGCGATCACGCCGGCAGCCACCAGCGCCGAATACTCACCAAGGCTGTGACCAGCAACGATCGCCGGCGCCGTGCCGCCGGCAGCCAGCCATGCGCGGTAAAACGCGACGGCGGACGCGAGCATCACCGGCTGCGTGTTGGTGGTCAGATCAAGCGCTTCCTTCGGGCCTTCGGCGATCAGCTTGCCGAGGTCGAACTGCAGCGCATCAGAGGCTTCGGCGAGCGTGTCCTGCACCACCTTGTTGCCGGCGAAGCCATTCAGCATGCCGATCGCCTGCGAGCCCTGTCCGGGAAATACGAATGCGAGTTGAGTCATCTTGGTTCGAAGAGAGTGTTGATTCAGCGCAGTGCTCAGATCCGGGCGAGCACTGCGCCCCAGGTAAAGCCGCCACCAACGCCTTCGAGCATCACGTTGTGGCCCGGCTGGATGCGACCGTCGCGCATCGCGACATCCAGCGCCAGCGGAATGGATGCGGCTGAGGTATTGCCGTGCTGATCCACGGTCACCACCATTTTTTCCAGTGGCAGTCCGAGCTTCTTCGCGGTGCCCTGCATGATGCGGATATTCGCCTGATGCGGAATCAGCCAGTCGATCTGCGAGGCTTGCATGCCAGCCGCTTCCAGCACTTCATGGGCTACCTGTTCCAGCACGGACACGGCGAGCTTGAACACCGCCTGACCGTCCATCGTCAGGAATGCGCTGCCAGATACGCCGCCGGCATTCACATGACCGGGCACACACAGGATATCGGTGTGACGACCATCAGCATGCAGCCTGGACGCGAGAATGCCGGGCTCAGATGACGCTTCCAGAATCACGGCGCCGGCGCCATCGCCGAACAGCACGCAAGTGGTACGGTCGTTGAAATCAAGGATGCGTGAAAATACTTCAGCGCCAATCACCAGCACACGCCGGTGCATGCCGGATTTGATGAAGCTGTCTGCCGCCGACATCGCGTACACAAAGCCGCTGCAGACCGCCTGCACATCGAGTGCCGCGCAATGATTCGTGATACCGAGCTTGCGCTGCACCACACACGCCGTGCTCGGGAAACCACCCAGATAATCCGGCGTCGAGGTCGCCAGAATGATGAGATCAATATCGTCCGGCGTCAGCTTCGCCATCTGCAGCGCGTTCTGCGCAGCGGTGACCGCGAGATCAGACGACAGCACACCGTCATCGGCGAAATGGCGAGCGGAGATACCGCTGCGGGAAACGATCCACTCGTCCGAGGTTTCCAGTCCCTTGGCTGCCAGTATCTCAGCGAGATCGTGGTTACTGATGCGACGCGAAGGCAGACAGCTGCCGGTGCCGACGATACGGGAGTAGTTGCTCATGCAGTTTTTTGTTCGTTGGGTTCGACGGCCGTCGCCGGTGGCGGCATCAGCTCGGCGATCGAGGTCTCGATGCGCGACAGCACATCATGTCGTGCCGCCTCGAATGCGCGACGGATCGCCCACTCAAAGCCATATGCGCTCTCACCGCCGTGACTCTTGAACACGAGGCCACGCAGTCCGAGCAGGCTCGCGCCATTGTAGCGGGAGGGATTCAGGCGCTGTGAAATGTTTTTCAGTGCACGCTGCGCAAGGATGGCACCCAGCATATTCAGCCAGCCTTTTTTCAGCTCACTGGTCAGCACGCCTTTGATCAGACGGCCGAGACCTTCGGCAGCCTTCAGCGTCACGTTACCGACAAAACCATCGCAGACGACGATATCGGTCGTACCTTCAAAGATATCGTTGCCTTCGACGTTGCCGTAGAAATTGATCAGGCCCTTCGCATGGTCGGCGCGCAGCAGCTCGGCGGTCTGCTTGACCAGCTCGTTGCCCTTGATGTCTTCTTCGCCGACATTCAGCAGGCCGACGGTTGGCCGCGCATGCCCCTCGACGGCCGACACCAGTGCCGAACCCATCAGCGCGAACTGATGCAGATGCAGCGGCTCGCAGTCGACATTGGCGCCGAGGTCAAGCACATAGGTGGGACCGTCTTTCTGGTTCGGGAGGATGGTGCAGATCGCCGGGCGATCCACGCCGGCCAGGGTTTTCAGCAGGTAGCGCGACACGGCCATCAGCGCGCCGGTGTTGCCGGCAGAGACGCAGGCGTCGGCCGCGCCTTCTTTCACCTGCGTGATCGCGACCCGCATGGACGAATCTTTTTTGCGGCGCAGCGCCACTTCGAGCGAGTCATCCATCGTGACGACCTCGGTGGCGTTGACAACGGTCAGGCGCGGATGCTGATCGGCACCGAGCTTCTTCAGCTCGGCGCGTACGACGTCCTCGCGGCCGACCAGCAACAGGTGCGCGTTGGTCTCGCGTTGGGCGAAGGCTACGGAAGCGGGGACGGTGACTGAAGGGCCGTGATCGCCGCCCATGCAGTCAATGGAGATCCTGATGGTCATGTTCCCGAGAGGTTGTCGGCTTCAAGCCGCCAGACCATGACCTGATGACAGTGTTCGCGCATACAAAAACGGCGCAAGCCTGGTTGCTTGCTGCCGGTTTGTGTCGATGTCAGGCGTACAGCGCTCGTAAAAGCGACGAAGGGCGACGAATTACTCGTCGTTCTTCGTTTTCAGAACCTTGCGGCCACGATAGAAGCCGTTCGGGCTGATGTGATGACGCAGGTGCACCTCACCCGTGGTCGACTCGATTGCGGTCGCCGGTGCGGTCAGGAAATCGTGCGAACGATGCATACCGCGCTTCGACGGGGTCTTTTTGTTCTGTTGGACGGCCATGTCTTGCTCCTAATTCAGTCAATCCAAAATTTTAACACAACGAAACGGGAATTCCCTCACTGCGGAATCGATTCCCGGTTTGATAACTTTTACTCAGTTCTTCAGCGCCTTCAGCACGGAAAACGGCGACTCCGGCTTGTCAGACGCCAGCTTGGGCGCATCGCCCGGGCAGGTGTCATGCCTTGGCGACAGCGGCAACAACAGCAAGGCCTCATCCTCGACCAGCTGCAGCAGGTCCATTGAACCGGAGCCGACGATCACATCGATCCGCTCGTCGTCGACCTGCGCTTCCGTCTCGTCGGCATCCGCTTCGCTGCGGGCCAGCACCAGCACGGTCTGGGAATTCAGAGCCTGACGATAGGGTGACAGGCAGCGCTGGCACACCAGACCCACCTCCCCGTCGACCTTCATGGTCAGCTGCGGAAAGCCTGTCGGATGATGCCCCCCGGCGAAATACCAGCGGATTTCGCCGGTCTTGTCAGCCGTGTCGGCCATCAGCCGCTCAAACCCGTGCACCGGGGTAGCGCCGGACAACTGCTCGCCCAGTCGGCAAAACTCGAATCCGTCGACGATCGTGGCACTCATGGCAACAGGCAGAACCGGAAAACCAGCTATGATATCAGGGATTTAGCGTCATTCCCACCGATTCCAGCGTTGTCCGCGCCTGCCCGCATGCCCCTTCATCCCCGCCTGATTCTCGCCTCCAGCTCAGCCTATCGAAAAGCCTTGCTGTCCCGGCTGCAACTGCCGTTCGATGCGATCGCGCCCGATATCGACGAAACCCCGCTACCCGGCGAGACTCCGCCGGATGCCGCACTGCGACTGGCCGTCGCAAAGGCCGAGGCGGTGGCAGGTACGGTCGGGCACGCACTGGTGATCGGTTCGGACCAGGTCGCGACGCTGGACGGGTCCCATATCGGCAAGCCCGGCAATCATGCGAACGCGCTGCTGCAGCTGCAGACGATGCGTGGCCGCGAGGTGGTGTTTCACACTGCGCTGTGCGTGCTGGACAGCCGCCCGGACGCGGCGCATCGCCTGCAGCGGGACAACGTGCAGACCGTAGTGCGCTTCCGTGACCTGCCGGATGCCGAGCTGGATCACTATCTTCGCATCGAGCAACCGTATGACTGCGCGGGCAGCGCGAAGAACGAGGCGCTGGGTATTGCGATCATCGAGTCAATCCGCAGCGATGACCCGACCGCGCTCACGGGCCTGCCGCTGATTGCCTTGACCACGATGCTGCGCAATGCTGGCATGCCTTTTTTTATTGAGTGAGACCATGGCCGGCACGCTTTACCTGATACCAAACTCACTCGGCCCCGGAGCGCTGGACTCCGTGATTCCCGAACCGGTGCGCGCGAAAACTGCGAGTCTCGACTGCTTCATTGCCGAGAACGCGAAGACTGCGCGTGCTTTCCTGAAGGCCGTCGCCATCACGCATCCGCTGCAAACCGTGCTGCAGGAGATCCGTATCAGCGAACTGAACGTGAACACGCGCGCTGACGAGCTGCCTGCGCTGCTGGAGCCACTATTACAGGGAAAGGATGCCGGACTGCTGTCGGAAGCCGGTGTGCCCGCGGTCGCGGATCCGGGCGCCAATCTGGTCAGGCTGGCGCATCAGCAGGGGATCATGGTCAGGCCACTGGTAGGACCCTCATCGCTGCTGCTGGCCCTGATGGCCAGCGGACTGAACGGTCAGAGCTTCGCATTCCACGGCTATCTGCCGACTGACGCGGATGCGCGCGCAACGCGTATTCGTCAGCTGGAACAACGCTCCAGACAGGAGCAGCAGACCCAGATCATCATTGAAACGCCCTACCGAAATGACGCAATGCTGGACGCCCTGGCCACCCATTGCGCGCCGAGCACACTGGTGTGCGTGGCGACTGACCTGACGCTGGAATCTGAGTCGGTACGAACCGCACCCGCACAGCAGTGGAAGAAGGAGATTAAGTCAGGGAAGACGCCGGACTTCAAAAAGAAGCCGACCGTCTTCCTGTTCCTTGCCTGATTAGCGCGGGTTCACCCACGCCGCTCCCATCGTCTTCGCAAAGCCCTCGCCCACCGCCGCGCCAAACTTCTTCAGCACACGATCCGACAGACCCTCGCGCACCGTATAGTCGATCACGTCATCAGCTTTCAGCACATCACGCGCAACGCTGTCGACGGTACCCAGACCATCGGCCAGCCCCAGACGGATGGCGGTATTGCCGGTCCAGAACAGACCCGAGAAAATCTCCGGAGAATTCTTCAGCCGCTTGCCCCGCCCGATCCGGACAGCGGTGATGAACTGCTGATGAATCTCGTCCAGCATCGCCTGCGTGAACGCGCGATGCTTCGCGCTCTGCGGCTGGAACGGATCCATCATGGCCTTGTTCTCACCGGCCGTCATCAGACGCCGCTCAATACCGAGCTTGTTCATCAGACCGGTGAAGCCGAAACTGCTCATCAGCACGCCGATCGAGCCGACGATACTGCCCTGGCTCACATAAATACGATCAGCCGCCGCCGCGATGTAGTAGCAGCCTGACGCGCACATGTCCTCAACCACCACATACACCGGCTTCTTCGGGTGCAGCGCGCGCAGACGACGAATTTCATTATTCACGATAGCCGATTGCACCGGACTGCCACCCGGGCTGTTCATGCGCAGCACGATGCCAACCGAGCCTTCGTCATTGAAGGCATCCTGCAGCGCGGGCAATATCGTGTCGGCTGACGCTGTGGCACTGTCGGAATCAATCTCGCCGCTGATCTCGATCATCGCGGTATGCCGGGTGGTCGGCGGTTTGCCGCCCCACTTCAGGTCCATCGCGGCACCGATAGCAATCAATCCGATCACGAGCGCACCGATACGGAAAACATTACGCCAGCGACGGTTCGCTCGCTGTTCGTCGATATAGCCTTGCGCGATTTTTTCCAGCGCATCGTAAGGCACACCCTGCGGACGGGATGGCGGCGCGGATTCGCTAGCGGGGACGTTCGTATCTTCCATATTTTTTCGGTACTTGGTTGGTAGTCAGGCCATCACCGGTCGTACATAGTCGTCCGGCTCCCAGTAAATCTTGTTGTCTTTTTCGGTCGCACGTAGCTTGTGCAGCCTTCCGCCCCGACAGGGACCGCCCGCGCAGCGTCCCGAGTCGGGCTCATACAGCGCGCCATGCGTCGCACACATCAGGTAGCGGCCACTCGATTCGAAAAACTCGCCCGGATTCCAGTCGAGCTCCATCGGCACATGCACGCAACGGTTCAGATAAGCGTGTGGTGCATTGGCATACCGAACAACGAAGGCTGTACCGTCTTCGCCGCCGGCGGTCACAGCGAAACGCACACCCCTACCACCTTCCGGCAAATCGGAAGCATCACAAATATAAATGAGGACGGCCTCGGACTCACTCATCACTCAATCTTCGCGCAATCATTGCCGCGCTCCCACGCTCGCCCTGAAGTCGGCTTTCATGCATGCTCATTCAGCCACGCATGCAACTCAGCGATGGACTCCGCGCCGAACAGGGGTGAATGCGCCGCCAGTTCATTCGCGGGATGCGCACCGTAATTCACGCAGATCGCAGCCGCGCCCGCATTGCCGGCCATCTGAAGATCATGCGTGGTGTCGCCGATCATCACGGTACGCCCCATATCCTGCCCGAGTTCACGGGTCAGCTCTTGCAGCATTGCCGGATGCGGCTTGGAAAAGGTCTCGTCCGCGCAGCGTGTGGCATCGAATACCGAGGTCACTCCGGCCGTCGCCAGCGCACGGTTCAGGCCCACCCGGCTCTTGCCGGTCGCAACCGCCAGAAAATATCCTTGTGCAGCCAGATCATCGAGCATCTCGCGCGCACCGTCGAACAGGGACAGCTGATGGTCCTGTGACAGGTAGTGATAGCGATAGCGCTCAACCATCTTCGGATAATGCGTCGGATCCAGGTCCGGCATCGCCGCCTGCAGCGCATCCTGCAGCCCGAGTCCAATCACGTACGAAGCCGACTGCTTGTCCGGCGCCGGCACGCCGAGATCGCGCGCAGCCGCCTGCATGCTGGCGATGATCGCGGATGTGCTGTCCATCAGCGTACCGTCCCAGTCGAAGACGATCAGATCGAATTGTTTGCGTGGCATGGCTCAGCGAATCTCGGTTTCAGCGTGGGAAGCGGGTTGCAGGGACTGCAGGAAGCGAAGGCAATCCGGCGGCAGCGGAGCTTCCACATTCACCGGTTCACCGGTCAGCGGATGCTCGAAGCCGAGCCTGTACGCATGCAGAAACATCCGCTTCAGTGCGATCCGGCTACCCTCCGATTTTTGCAACGCCCGGTTCAGTATGAAGTCGCCGTACTTGTCATCACCGGCAATCGGAAAGCCGGTGGATTGCAAGTGAACGCGAATCTGATGCGTGCGGCCGGTCTTCAACTCTGCTTCCAGCAAGACGAATTCACCGTATTTTCGCAATAAATTGAAAACCGTGTGCGACGGCTGGCCGTCCGACTGCACACGCACGCGACGCTCGCCGTCCGGCGTTGTGTATTTGAACAGCGGCAGCTTCACATGCTGGCGGCGATTCGGCCAGTCGCCCTTCACCAGCGCCAGATAGCGCTTGTCCATACCGCCGATACGGATCTGCTCGTGCAAGCCAGTCAGCGCACTACGTTTTTTCGCCAGCATCAGCACGCCGGAAGTTTCGCGGTCGAGGCGGTGCACCAGTTCAAGGAAGGAAGCCTGAGGGCGCGCTGCGCGCAGCTGCTCGATCACACCGAAGCTGACACCGGAACCACCGTGGACCGCGACGCCGGCTGGCTTGTCAATGATCAGCAGCGCGTCATCCTCGAGCAGCACGCGGAACTCGGCAGCCGGCACCTGCGTCTGATCGCGCTCGGCGATGCGCATCGGCGGAACCCTGACCAGGTCACCCTCGGCGAGCCGGTAGGTCTGCGCGATCCGGCCCTTATTGACACGCACCTGCCCGGAACGCAGCACCTGATAGACGTGACTTTTCGGGACACCCTTGCAGATTCTTAGCAAAAAATTATCGATGCGCTGTCCGGCCTCATCGGGACCGATGGTCAGCATCCGGACTTCCGGCCTCGGCCCGTCGTCCGGGCCGGATTCGCGAGAAATAGATCCATTCTCGGAAAATCTCGCTAAGTCCTTCATTTTGAATATATAATCGCGAGGCGGAGAAGATCCGCCCGGAGTGCTGAAAGAAAGAGAGCATTCTACACAGGGGCGTGTCCGTCGGCCTCGCACAGATTTGCAAATTCGACGGAAAAAGCTGTGTATGCAGCATCCCCTCGCGGTCAGGGTCGCACCGATGATGCGATCGGTCCTGTCGGCGGGATGTTGGAAGCGAGTACCTGGAATTCAAGGATAAATCTGGTCAGCCTGCCATTACCGGAAAGGCTGGCCGGAAGATGTGACAGTACAGTTTGCCGTTTGATCGAACCTACTATCTGATACCCGATATGGTTTTTGCCAGCCCAGTCCCAACCAACGAGCATGCGCGCTTTGCGCAGGTGCCGTTGCGGGCGCTCGGGCTGACAACGACGGCCCGCTGAAACTGGCATCAGCGCCCTGTGGGACAGCGTGTAGCTCGCGCCGTCTCGCGTCATGGCAACCCTCCCCTCCAGTCTCCGTCTCCTCGCATGCATCCCTGAGTTAGCCGCGCAAGATCTGATCGCGCGGTATGAAGGCCCTCCGGGGCCGCGGAGCATTACATGAAACGCATGCTGTTCAATGCCACGCAGCAGGAAGAACTGCGCGTAGCCATCGTCGACGGCCAGAAGCTGATCGACATCGATATCGAGGCCGCCGGCCGCGAGCAACGCAAATCCAATATTTACAAGGGTGTCATTACCCGTATCGAGCCCTCGCTCGAGGCCTGCTTCGTCAATTACGGCGAAGAGCGTCATGGCTTCCTGCCGTTTAAGGAAGTCGCGCGCAGCTACTTCCGCGAAGGCGTCGATGTACGCACTGCCAGCATCCGCGACGCGCTGCGTGAAGGTCAGGAAATCGTGGTGCAGGTGGAAAAGGAAGAGCGCGGCAACAAAGGCGCGGCACTTACCTCGTTCATCTCGCTGGCCGGTCGCTACCTGGTGCTGATGCCCAACAATCCGCGCGGTGGCGGTGTATCGCGCCGCGTCGAGGGCGAAGACCGTCAGGAATTGCGCGAGACCATGGACAAGCTCGATCTGCCACAAGGGATGTCCGTGATTGCCCGCACTGCCGGTATCGGCCGCAATGTTGAAGAGCTGCAGTGGGACCTGAACTACCTGATGCAGCTGTGGACCGCGATTGACGGCGCGTCGAAATCGGCACCGGGCGCGTTCCTGATCTATCAGGAATCGTCGCTGGTGATCCGCGCGATCCGCGATTACTTCCAGCCCGACATCGGTGAGATCCTGATCGACACCGACGACATTCACGAGCAGGCGCAGCAGTTCATGAGCCACGTGATGCCGGACATGGTGCATCGCGTGAAACGCTATCGCGATGACGTGCCGCTGTTCTCGCGCTTCCAGATCGAACACCAGATCGAAACTGCGTATTCGCGCACCGTGCCTCTGCCGTCCGGCGGCGCGATCGTGATCGACCACACGGAAGCACTGGTCTCCATTGACGTCAATTCGGCGCGCGCGACACGCGGCTCCGACATCGAGACTACGGCCTTCAACACCAACCTCGAAGCTGCCGAAGAAGCGGCCCGCCAGTTGCGCTTGCGTGACCTCGGCGGTCTGATTGTGATCGACTTCATCGACATGGAGAGCGCGAAAAATCAGCGCGAGATCGAGAACCGCCTGAAGGACGCGCTGCACTTTGACCGCGCCCGCGTACAGATGGGCAAGATTTCCCGCTTTGGCCTGATGGAGCTGTCGCGCCAGCGCCTGCGTCCGTCACTATCCGAGGGTAGCCACGTGACCTGCCCGCGCTGCAACGGCACCGGTCATATTCGCGATACCGACTCTTCCGCGCTGCAAGTGCTGCGCATCATTCAGGAAGAGGCAATGAAGGAGAACTCAGCGGCCATCCACGTGCAGGTGCCGGTCGATGTGGCGGCTTTCCTGCTTAACGAGAAACGTGGCGAGATCCTGAAAATCGAAACGCGCCATCGCGTGACCGTGATCCTGATTCCGAACAAGCATCTTGAAACGCCGCATTACAACCTCGAGCGCATCAAGCACGACGATCCGCGACTCGACGACATGCAGGTCAGCTACAAGATGGCCGAAGAGGTTGATACCGATATCGGCTACAGCAAGCGCAAGGCTGAAGAGGTGAAGCCGCGTCAGGAAGCCGTCGTCAAGAGCATTACGCCAGACCGTCCGGCGCCCATCATGGAGCGCAAGACAGAACAGCCGTCGCGCGTTGCGACCGAGGAGGCCGCTGTCGAAGGTTTCCTGTCGCGCCTGTTCGGTTTGTTCCGCAAGAAGCCGGCTGAGCCTTCTGCAACCGAAACAGCGAAGCCTTCCGCTCGCGAGCGCAGCGGCGAGCGTGGTGAACGTGGCGGACGTAATCGCCGTAGCCGTGGTCGTGGCCGCGACAAGGACGAGCGCAACGCCGATGCGAAGCCTGCGAAAGAAGCCGCATCGAAAGAAGCTACACCGAAGGAAGCACGCGAAGCGAAAGAGCCGCGTCAGCCGAAGCCGCCACGTGAGGCACGTGAGCCCCGTGAAGCACGCGAGCCGCGTGAGCCCCGTGAAGGTGGCGAGAGCCGCCGCGAGCGTACGCCTAAACAGCCGCGCGAGGAACGCAAGCCGGCGGACGAGCAATTGCTGCCTCAGGGCGAACTGGCCTTGTCGGCGGTCGCCGAAGCGGCCGATCCGCTCGCGCCGCAAGTTGATGGTGTGGTTGCCGAGGGAGGCGAAGAGCAACCGCGTCGCCGCCGCCGTCGCGGTGGCCGCAACCGCAACCGTCGCGACCGCGACCAGGTGGCAGGCGAAGCCGGCGTAAATGAAGACGACGATATCGGTGATGACGATAACGATGCCGAGACTCCAGTTCATACCGACACTCAGGCACCGTCCGTATCGCACGAATCCCATGCCGCGGACGAGGTTCATGCATCGCATGAACCAAGCGTTGCCGCACCGGTCACTGCCTATGCAGAGCCAGTCGTCGTAGCATCGGCGCCTACGCCGGCCGCTGAACCGGCTGCACCGGTGTCAGCACCGACGGCTGCACCTGTGACTGAAGCTCCGGCCATGCCGGAAGCGGTGGCTGCGGCAGCAACGGCGCACGAGCCGCAGGCGCCCGTCACAACGACCCGTGTTGAGCCGCCGGCACCATCGGTTGCGGCTGTCACGGTTGCACCGGTTGCGCCGGCTGCAAGCGCCAGCGTCGATATCGACGCAATGCTGCGTGCGGCAGGACTGCAAATGGCCTCGACCAATCCGGAGCGCCTGCAAGCAGTTCAGGCCGAACAGGCCACGATCGCACCGGCACCGCGTGTGCCGCGTGAGCGTAAGCCGGTCGCTGCACCGCCGTCTGAACCGCTGCAGCAGGTTGAGACGCGCAACTGATCGGTCCTGCCTCATGAAAAACCCGCCGTGATCCGGCGGGTTTTTTCTTTTGGGTACGGCACCAAACTCCTGACTTTCAAACTCGGACACTGCCGCAAGCACCCCGGTGCTGTATTAAAGTATGGACTGGAATCGTCAGGAGGAAACCATCATGTATGAACTGAAAGTCGATGGCATGACCTGCGGCGGTTGCGCCGCCAGCGTCAAGCGGGCAGTGCAGGCAATCGATGCGAACGCGATCGTCGATGTCGACCTGCCGGGCAAGACCGTGAGGGTGGAAACGGCAGTACGACTCGATGCGGTGAAATCTGCGGTCGAGGATGCCGGCTATGACGTACTCAGTGCGACTTGAGACCCAAGGCTGGGTCAAACGGAAGACAGCGTCGATTCCGTAGCCCATCAGCGACCCTGCCATATTTTTCTGCGCCGGGACGATGAATTCGGACATACAGTCCTGATCCACCACCCCGGCGCACTGTCACGATACGTAAACTTTGGAAGAGGTCGCCCTCATAATCTCGGGCGGTAATTCATTCGGTCGAATCGATCGATGCGACTTAGTCTTTGTGAAAACGCTCAATGGTAGATTTACCTTGAGTAATCGCCTGCAGCAGGATCTGTCTCATTCCGTCAGACATACTGCCTCCCACAATTGACAACATAGTCGTCACACCATATTTACTTTTCACAATTGGGATAGCTACTCGCTGAATCCGCCCATCATAGTTCTTGCGCAACTCCGCCAGTTCAGACTTCCACACAATGCTGTCAAGTCCTCCATGGGATTGGACCAGCTTATTGATCTCAGCGAATGTTGAATCGTGAAAACTACTTGTCTTCAGCCACAGCTCATTTACCTGCTTGAACTCCGGAAATTTCGTGAGCACCTCGGGCAACAGTGCCAGATGACCGTCATTAAAGGAGTCTGAGCAGGCAATGATCCTGCCGTCTTCCGACATTCCGCTCCGCAAATTCCAATACACTGCCAATTCAAAATTTGCGGCAGGTCCCGTCGCATAAAGTTTAGATAAACTACTTTGCGCGTCCTGGTCGCCCTGAGATGCAGCCTTGTTGAACCAATATACCGCCTGCTCCAGATCTTTCGTGACGCCATTTCCGTCTCGATGCATTTCTCCCAGACGGAACTGGGCAATAGGCTCACCTTGCTCTGCCGCCCTGAGTATGGTTTCAGCCGAAAAAATATCTTCGCTTGTGCCAGCGGTAGCCGCCACTGGTGCGTAGCCGGTTACAGCAAGCTCCTGTCCAACCAAGGTGGGAGCGCTCGACAACTCGGGCTTGAATACTCCTGCCGTAGTGTTTGGCGAATCGGAGAATATCTGCGGCCCTGATGCGACGGACCTGGCAGCCATCGCCGGCGACGAGGTGGAATTCGCGCCAGACGCCAGTCGCCTGGCGTCGCTGTTGTGAGCAAGCTCCTGATCATCATCGATACTGCTATCGGAATTTGCGTCGTCTGCGAAGAAATCGGGATAGAGATCGGTGGGCTTTGCAGATGAAGGTTTCATAGTCATGTCCTCGAAAAACGTTGAGAACATGTAGTGACATCAACATCAAAAAGTTCTGCGATGTATCCCCGATCCAGCCAAAACTATTCGTTGCTTTCAGACATCAGGCTTCCAGCGCTTCAGCAGCAGCGCATTCGTCACCACGCTGACCGAACTGAACGCCATCGCCGCGCCCGCAATCACCGGATTCAACAAGCCGAACGCGGCCAGTGGGATGCCAATTAGGTTGTAGATAAAAGCCCAGAACAGGTTCTGCCGGATCTTCGCGTAGGTACGGCGCGATATGCCAATAGCATCGGCCACCAGCGACGGATCACCACGCATTAGCGTGATGCCTGCGGTATGCATCGCGACATCGGTGCCCGAGGCCATCGCAATACCGATGTCGGCCGCGGCAAGTGCAGGTGCGTCATTGATGCCATCGCCAACCATCGCGACTGTGCCGTGATGCTTTTTCAGCTCCGATACCAGGGCCGCCTTGTCACCCGGCAGGACCTGCGCGCGGAAATCGGAAATACCAACAGCCTGCGCCACCGTACGTGCCGCACCTTCGTTGTCGCCAGTGATCATGATCGAACGGATGCCGAGCGCGTCGAGTTTTTCGATGGCAGAACGTGCGCTGGCTTTCACTGTATCGCCGAACGCGAGCAGACCCGCGATGCGGATACCTGAATCGTCGCTGACCGCAAGCCAGGACACGGTGCGCCCTGCGCCCTCCTGCTCTGCTGCAAAAATCGCGCCCTGCGTGGTATCGATCGTCAGTGCTCCCATCAGGCGCAGGTTGCCGAGATAAACTGTCTGTCCGTCAATCTCGGCCTGCACGCCACGCCCCGGTAGAGCTTTCGCGTTCGATCCCTGCAGTGGCGAAATTGCTTCGGCTAATGCGCGCTGCATGACTGCCTTCGCCAGCGGATGATCGCTGTGCTGCTGCACCGCCTGCGCAAGCTGCAGCAGACGCTGTGGCGGCAACGCGATCTCGTGGATGGCGACTATCGCAGGCTTCCCCTCGGTCAGCGTACCAGTCTTATCGAAGGCGACCGCATTGATCGCATACGCGATCTCCAGAGCTTCCGCATCCTTGATCAATATGCCGTGCCGCGCGGCGACACCGGTGCCGGCCATGATCGACGTCGGCGTCGCGAGACCCAGTGCGCACGGGCAGGCGATTACCTGCACCGCGACCGCGTTGAGCAATGCCTGCTGCCAGTCACCGGCGAACAGCCCCCAGCCGATCAGTGTGACCAGCGAGATCAGTAGCACCACCGGTACGAACACACTACTGACCTGATCAACCAGCCGCTGTATCGGCGCCTTCGCTGCCTGTGCATCCTCGACCATACGGATGATCTGCGACAGCATGGTCGCGCCGCCAACCGCAGTCGCAGTAAACAGCAATACGCCTTCCTGATTGATCGCACCGCCGGTCAGCTTGTCGCCGGTCGTTTTTGACACCGGCAGGCTTTCGCCGGTCAGCAGGGATTCATCGAGATGACTACTGCCTTCGCGCACGATGCCATCGACCGGCACGCGATCACCCGGGCGTACGACGACGAGGTCGCCAGACTGCACCGCATCGACCGGCACTTTGAAGTCGACACCGTCGCGCCGCACGATGGCCTCGGTCGCACGCAGCGACTCCAGCGCGCGTAACGCAGCGACGGTCTGCTGCTTCGCCCTCGCCTCCAGCCACTTGCCGAGCAGGACCAGCGTAATCACGACCGCCGAGGATTCAAAGTAAAGATGGGCATGGCTGCCATGTAGCAGCATCAGATACACCGACAGACCGTACGCAGCACTGGTGCCGATGGCGACCAGCAGGTCCATGTTGCCCGAGCCTGACTTCAGTGCGCTCCAGCCAGCGCGATAAAAACGGGCGCCAAGCCAGAACTGAATGGGCGTGGCGAGCAGCCATTGCAGCCAGTGCGGTAGCATCCAGTCGGCACCGACAGCGAGTCCCAGCATCGGGACGATCAGCGGCAGGGACAACAGCGACGCTACCGCCACCGGCCACCAATCCGGTAACACAGTCGACACTGACTGCGTGGGCCCGGCGTGGACAGGTGCCGCATCAAAGCCGGCTCTCTGAACCGCGGCAATCAAGGTGGCGACCGGCACATCGGCTGCGCTGATTCGCGCCTTCTCGGTTGCCAGATTGACCGACGCTTCGGTGACGCCTGGCACGCGGTTCAGGACTTTCTCAAGTCGCGCGACGCAGCTGGCGCAGGTCATTCCCTTGATATCGAGGGTCACGCTGTCCATGGTGGGATTCCTGAGCATCAACGATAAAGACACGACAGGCTATGCTACACCCGTCGTTGATACCGACTCAACGTGAGGTCTGCCAGCTGCCATGCAGCAACTTGTCTAGCCAGAACGCACCGATCAGGGTTTTCACATCCGTGATGCGACCCTGCCGCACCCAGTCCATCAGCTCGCCTGGCGTGACGGTGATCAGCTCAAGGAATTCTTCGTCATCAAGCTGCTGCTCACCAGCCGCCAGCCCCTTCGCGAGGAAGATCTCGAGATGCTCGTCAGAGTAGGCAATCGCATTGTGGATCGTACAGACGAATGGCCAGTCGGAGGCGGTATAGCCGGTTTCCTCGCGCAGCTCGCGCTGCGCACAGAGCAAAGGATCCTCGCCGGCTTCAAGCTTACCGGCTGGTAGCTCGATGAATACCTGGTCATTGGGGTAGCGGTACTGGCGCTCGAGCAGCACGCGGCCGTCATCCAGCAAGGGAATGATCACTACGGCACCGGGATGACGGAAATATTCGCGCGTGGACTCGCCGCCATCAGGCAGACGCACCCTATCCTTGCGGACTTTCAGTAGCTTGCCGTCATAGACCAGCTCGCTGCTGATCAGGGTTTCTTTCAGATGCTCGTCCATGCCGATATTCCGCTCAGGGAAAATCAGTCAGCACGCCGGCGCAGAAAGCGGTGTACGAAGCCCGGGAAACCGAGCACGAGATACAAGCAGAGCGTGACCGCATAAAACTGCCAGCCCTGCGGAAAGGCATTGCCCATGGAGGTCTCAACGACGCGAGCGATACCTAGCAGTATCGCGTACAGCAGCGCCAGTTCGGCGATGCGGGCGAACGCAGGCTTGCTACCCTGCTTCAGGCGGATCACACCGAACAGGGACTCAGTGAAGAAAGGGAAATTCGCAAAAAACGCCATCAGCACGATGACGATCCAACTGGCGGAAGCAGTATTCAAGTGAAGCCCGGATTCAGGAGATCAGTGTCTGCGCGACAGCATACACGCACGCAGCCATCAGCGGACCCGGCAGCACGCCGAGCATGACGACGGCCACACCATTAAGCGACAGCATCGCACGCAGCGAGCCCGGCGCCTCGATCGGAGCGGTATCGACCGGTTCGTCGAAGTACATGACCTTCACCACGCGCAGGTAGTAGTACGCGCCGACCAGCGAAGCCATGACCGCAAACACGACCAGCCACAGATATCCGGCCGCCAGCGCCGCCTGCAGCACCGCCAGCTTCGCGTAGAAACCTACCATCGGCGGCACACCGGCCAGCGACAGCAGCAGGATCATCATGACCGCTGCGAACCACGGACTACGCTGGTTCAGGCCCTTGAAGTCATCGATATTGTCAGCTTCGAAGCCATTGCGGGTCAGCAGCAGGATCAGCGCGAAACTGCCCAGCGTCGTCAGTACATAGGTGATCGCGTAGAACATCGACGAACTGTACGCATTCGTAGCTGACTCGATCGTGCTGCCGGCGAATACACCCGACAGCAAGCCCAGCAGCATGAAGCCCATGTGCGAAATGGTCGAATAAGCGAGCATACGCTTGATATTGGTCTGCGCAATCGCGCTCAGATTACCGACCACCAGCGATACAACGGCCATCACCATCATCATCTGCTGCCAGTCAGCCGCCAGCGCGCCGAGACCTTCGACCAGCACACGCATCACGATGGCGAACGCGGCCAGTTTCGGCGCACCACCAATCAGCAGCGTGACCGAGGTCGGCGCGCCGTGATAGACGTCCGGCGCCCACATGTGGAAAGGCGCGGCCGACAGCTTGAACGCAAGGCCGGACACAATGAACACCAGACCGAGCACCAGCACCATCTTGTTCAGATTACCGGCTGAGATCGCCTGCGCGATCTTGCCGAGGTCAAGCGAGCCAGTCGCGCCATAGATCATTGACATACCGTACAGCATGAAACCAGACGCCAGCGCACCCAACACGAAGTACTTCATCGATGCCTCGGTTGACATCGTATGGTCGCGGCGCAGCGCCACCAGCGCATACAGCGACAGCGACATAAGCTCCAGGCCGAGATAGATCACCAGCAGGCTGTTACCTGAAATCATGATCATCTGCCCCAACAGCGTCAGCAGCGACAGCACATAAAATTCGCCGGACAGATTACCACCGAGCATGCCGCGCTGATTTGAGTATTGACGCGAATAGACGAGGGTCACGAAAGTCGCGATCGCAGCACAGCACTTCAACAGACTGGCCATCGGATCCAGCACATAGCTGTGATTGAACGCATAAGCAGTGCCAGACATCGGGAAGTCACGGATTGCGATCAGCGCTGTCGCAGCGACAACCAGCAGCGACAGCCAGTGGCTCAGCGGCGTCTTCTCTTCATCCGCAAAAAGGCCGGCAAGCATGACCACCATCGTCGCAACCGCGAGGAAGATCTCTGCGCCGGCCAGGCCGTAGTTCAGTTCAATCATGTCGGTATTCCTGCCTTATTGCGGAATCTTGCTGATGGCTACATGCCGAAGCAGATCGGCCACCGAGGTTTGGGTGAGGTCTGTGAATGGCGCCGGATAAACGCCCATCCAGATGGTCGCGATCGCCAGCACGCCGAGGATCAGGAACTCGCGCATCGACAGATCCTGCAAAGCAGCGACATGATCGTTGGCGACTTCACCGAACACCACGCGCTTGACCAGCCACAGCGAGTAAGCGGCCCCCAGAATCAGTGCAGTCGCGGCCAGCACGCCGATCCAGAAATTGAATTTCACCGCGCCGAGAATCACCATGAATTCGCCAATGAATCCCGAGGTACCCGGCAGACCGGCATTGGCCAGCGAGAACAGTACGAAGAAAGCGGCAAAACGCGGCATGGTATTGATCACGCCGCCGTAGTCGGCGATCTCACGCGAATGCATGCGGTCATACAGTACGCCGATACAGAGGAACATCGCGCCCGACACGAAGCCGTGCGAGATCATCTGCATCAGGCCGCCCTGCACCGCCATCTCGCCAAACACGAAGAAACCGAGCGTCACGAAACCCATGTGCGCAATCGACGAGTAAGCGACCAGCTTCTTCATGTCAGCCTGCACCAGCGCCACCAGGCCGATATAGATCACTGCGATCAGCGACAGCGCGATCACGAATCCGGCCAGCGCATGACTGGCATCCGGCGCGATCGGTAACGAGAACCGTAGAAAGCCATAGCCGCCGAGCTTGAGCATGATCGCCGCCAGCACCACGGAGCCGCCGGTCGGCGCCTCGACGTGCGCGTCTGGCAGCCAGGTATGCACTGGCCACATCGGCACCTTGACCGCGAAGGCAAGCAGGAAGGCGAGGAAGATCAGTTTTTGTGCCGACAGCGCGATCGGCAGCTGATGCCAGGCCAGAATATCGAAACTGCCCGACTGCAGATACAGCCAGATCAGCGCCACCAACATCAGCAGCGATCCGAGGAAGGTGTACAGGAAGAACTTGATCGCAGCATATACGCGACGCGGACCGCCCCAGACCCCGATGATGATGAACATCGGAATCAGCGTCGCCTCGAAGAACACGTAAAACAGCATCGCGTCGAGCGCGCAGAACACGCCGATCATTACGCCTGACAAGATCAGGAAGGCGCCCATGTACTGCGCCACGCGCTTTTCAATGACTTCCCAGCCGGCGATGACAACCAACACAGTGATGAATGCCGTCAGCGGCACGAACCACAGCGACAGACCGTCGATACCAAGCGCGTAGTTGATGTTAAAGCGCGGAATCCAGGAGACTTTTTCAACAAACTGCATTCCATGCGCGCTCGCATCGAAACCGGCGACCAGTGGCAGCGTCACGAGGAAGCTGACGATTGCACCGATCAGCGCCTGCACGCGCACCTGCGCCGCCTTGGTATCGCTGCCTTTAGCCAGCACCAGGGCGCCGAACGCAATCGGAACCCAGATCGCGAGGCTAAGGAAAGGAGTAGTTGACTGCATAGTGTTTTATTGTTCTCTGGCTGCGGGACGCGTCAAGATCATTGCTTCATCAGCAGATAGCCGAGATAAATTGCTACGGCCACGATCATCGTAAATGCATAGTGATAGATGTAACCCGTCTGGAAAGTACGCGTCACGCCGGCGATCCAAGCCACGGCGCGCGCACTGCCATTCACTACCAGACCATCGATCAGCGCACGATCGCCCACCGACGACAGTCCGCGACCGAATACGCGTGCGCCGGCCGCGAATACAACCTCGTTGATCTTGTCCATGTAGTACTTATTGTCCAGCAGCGTGTGAACGCGCTTGAACTTGTCGTAGAACCAGGCGGGTACCCGGGTATTAACCAGATAGCAGTAGTAAGCACTGCCGACACCGGCCAGCGCTAGCCAGAAGGGTGCTGTGGTCAGCGCGTGTATGCCCATCGCAGCCGCGCCGTGGAAACCTTCGGCCAGCTCGCGCATTGCATGATGCTGATCGCTGACGAAGATCACCCCTTTGAAAAAGTCACCAAACAACATCGGCGCAATCGTGATGAAGCCGATGAATACCGACGGAATCGCCAGCAGCACCAGTGGCAGTGTCACGACCCATGGTGCCTCGTGCGGTTTCTCTCCGGGGGCAAGCCCGTGATGCTCATCGCCGTGATGGTCGTCATGGCCGTGCTGCGCCTTGCCGAAGCGCTCCTCGCCATGGAAGACCAGGAAATACATGCGGAATGAATAGAACGCTGTGACAAATACGCCGGCCAGTACCGCGAACTGCGCGAAGCCACTGCCGGCAATATGCGAAGCACTCACCGCCTCAATGATCGAATCTTTCGAATAGAAGCCCGAAAAGAACGGCGTACCGATCAGTGCGAGCGAACCGAGCAGACTAGTGATCCAGGTAACCGGCATGTACTTCGACAGGCCGCCCATATTGCGGATGTCCTGATCATGATGCATGCCGATAATGACCGCGCCAGCGCCGAGGAACAGAAGCGCCTTGAAGAAGGCGTGCGTCATCAGATGGAATACCGCCACTGAATAGGCCGACGCGCCGAGCGCAACCGTCATGTAGCCAAGTTGCGAAAGCGTGGAGTACGCGACCACGCGCTTGATGTCGTTCTGAATGATGCCGAGGAAACCCATGAACAGCGCGGTGATCGCGCCGATCACCAACACGAACGACAACGCGGCATCCGACAGCTCGAACAGTGGCGACATACGGGCCACCATGAAGATACCGGCGGTCACCATGGTCGCTGCGTGAATCAGTGCCGAGATCGGGGTCGGACCTTCCATCGAGTCCGGCAACCACACATGCAGCGGGAACTGTGCCGACTTGCCCATCGCGCCGATGAACAGACAGATGCAGGCCACGGTAATCAGTAGCCAGTCAGTGCCCGGCAGCAGCAGCGTCGCCAGTGATTCGCGCTTTGCGAATACCTCGGCATAGTTCATCGTGCCGGTGTAGGCCAGCAGCAGACCGATACCGAGGATGAAGCCGAAGTCACCGACACGGTTCACCAGAAAGGCCTTCATGTTCGCGTAGATCGCGGTCGGGCGCTTGAACCAGAAACCGATCAGCAGGTAAGACACCAGACCAACAGCCTCCCAGCCAAAGAACAACTGCAGGAAGTTATTGCTCATCACGAGCATCAGCATCGCGAAAGTGAACAGCGAGATGTACGAGAAGAAGCGGTTATAGCCTTCGTCGTCGTGCATGTAACCGATCGTGTAGATATGCACCATCAGCGACACGAAAGTCACCACGCACATCATCATCGCCGTGAGGCTGTCGATCAGGAAGCCGATCTCGAGCTTCAGCGGACCCAGCGTCATCCAGGTGTAGACCGTGCCGTGATAGCTTGCGCCGTCCAGTACACCATTGAGCACGTACACGGAAATCAGGAAAGCGATCAGCACGCCGAGGATGGTTACGGTATGCGACGCCGTCCGGCCAATCAGATTGCCGAAGAAACGCGTGCCGAACAGACCGGCGATCGCGGAGCCGGCCAGCGGCGCCAGCGGCACGGCCAGCAGGAGGTCAGGATTCAGTGAGACTGCCATGGGAACCTTGATTGAGTGCTTGCGTTAGGTTTTTCGGGTCAGCCCTTCAGACGATCGAGGTCTTCGACATTGATCGTGTTCAGGTTACGGAACAGCACCACGAGGATCGCCAGTCCGATCGCGGACTCGGCCGCGGCAACGGTCAGGATGAAAAACACGAAGATCTGCCCGGCCGCGTCGCCCAGATAATGCGAGAACGCGATGAAATTCATGTTCACCGCCAGCAGCATCAGCTCGATCGCCATCAGCAGGATGATCACGTTGCGACGATTCAGAAAGATACCGACGACCGAGATCGCAAACAGGATCGCGCCCAGCGTGAGGTAATGTGCAAGTGTCAGGGTCACGATGGCTCCTTAGACCTTCTCTGCCGGCGCGTCATCGGCGCCTTGGTTGCGGCTCGACTCCGAGGCCATCGACACGATGCGCACACGGTCTTCACGACGGGTTTTCACCGCCATGCCCGGGTCGAAGTACTTGGTGTCCTTGCGCTTGCGCAGCGTCAGCGCGACAGCCGCCACCAGTGCGGCCAGCAAAATGACGGACGCAATTTCAAACGCATACAGATACTCCGTATAGATCAGTTTTCCAAGCTCTTTGGTGTCGCCGATATTACCGGCGACGACCTCGGGCTGGTTCACGAAACCATTGATCAGCACAGCGGCCATCTCGACCGCAATCACGCCGCCAATCAGCACGGCAAAGGGCAGATGACCCCAGATACCGACACGCAGCTTTGCCATATCGATGTCGAGCATCATCACGACGAACAGAAACAGCACCATCACCGCGCCGACATAGACCAGCACCAGCACGATCGCAAGGAATTCAGCCTTCAGCAGCATCCAGATCGCGGACGCGGAGAAGAAGGACAGGATTAGGTACAGCGCCGCATGCACCGGGTTGCTGTCAGTGATCACGCGCAGCGCAGCGAGCACCAGAATCGTCGAGAACGCGTAAAAAAGCAGTGTTGTGAAATCCATGGCTATGGTCAGGTCTCAGCGGTAGCGGGCGTCAGCAGCGCGGTTCGCGGCAATGTCGGCTTCGTACTTGTCGCCGATCGCCAGCAACATGTCCTTCGTGTAGTAGAGGTCACCGCGCTTCTCGCCGTGGTACTCGAGGATGTGAGTCTCGACGATTGAATCAACCGGGCAAGACTCTTCGCAGAAGCCGCAGAAAATGCACTTGGTCAGATCGATGTCATAGCGCGTGGTGCGACGCGAGCCGTCATCGCGCTGCTCCGACTCGATGCTGATCGCCAGCGCCGGACACACCGCCTCGCACAGCTTGCACGCGATGCAGCGCTCTTCGCCATTCGGGTAACGGCGCAATGCATGCAAACCGCGGAAGCGCGGCGACTGCGGCGTCTTCTCTTCCGGGAACTGCACCGTGATCTTGCGCGCGAACAGGTAGCGGCCCGTCAGCGCGAGCCCTTTGAAGAGCTCGCGCAGCATCAGACTGTTCAGAAAATCCTTGATCGCTTCCATGGTTCCAGCCCTCTTACTTCCAGATGTTCCACGAGGTCTGCATCCAGACCGCGACAATCACCAGATAGGCAACCGTCAGCGGGATGAATACTTTCCAGCCCAGTCGCATGATCTGGTCATAGCGGTAGCGCGGAAACGAAGCGCGTACCCAGATGAAGATCGAAACCACCAGGAAGGTCTTGATACCCAGCCAGATCCAGCCGGGGATGAAATCGAGGATCGCGAGCGGCGATGACCAACCGCCGAGGAACATCAATGTCGCCAACATCGATATCAGGATCATGTTCGCGTATTCAGCGAGGAAGAACATCGCGAACGACATGCCGGAGTACTCCACCATGTGGCCGGCGACAATCTCGGATTCGCCCTCGACGACGTCGAACGGATGACGCGCAGTCTCGGCAATGCCGGAGATGATGTAAACACCAAACATCGGCAGCAGCGGCAACCAGTTCCATGACAGGAAGTTCAGGCCCATATCGGCACCACGACCCCTGAGCTGACCGCCAACAATCTCCGACAGGTTCAGACTGCCCGACACCATCAGCACGATCACCAGAACGAAGCCCATCGAGATCTCGTAAGACACCATCTGCGCCGACGCGCGCATCGCACCGAGAAACGCGTATTTCGAATTCGACGCCCAGCCGGCAACGATCACGCCGTACACTTCCAGTGAGGTGATCGCCATCAGGAACAGCAGGCCGGCATTGATGTTAGCCAGCGCCTTGTCCGGACCAAAGGGCACGACCGCCCACGCCGCCAGTGCCGGCATGATGGTCATCACCGGTGCCAGCACGAACAGACCCTTGTTGGCCTTGGCCGGTACGATGATTTCCTTCAGCAGCAGCTTCAGCGCATCAGCGATCGGCTGCAACAGTCCTGCCGGACCGACACGGTTCGGGCCAAGACGCACATGCATCCAGCCGATCATTTTGCGCTCCCAGAGCGTCAGATAGGCAACGCAGCCCATCAGCGGCAGCACGATGGCAACGATCTTGATCAGGTTCCAGACGATCGGCCACCAGGGACCGAGCAGGCTCTCGCCGGACGTGGTGAATTGGGTCAGCAGGTCCATCAGGCTTTCTCCACCGTGACGGCGCCGAACATCGCGCCCAGCGCTGCGGTTGACGGATGACCAGCTGCGACGCGCACGACATTGGCCGGCTGGCTCGCGTCAATCGCGCAGGCGAGTACCGCCGAACCACTACCCTGCTTCACACGCACGGTTGCGCCGTCAGTTACACCCAGCTTGCTCGCGAGTGCGGCCGACAGCACCGCACGCGGCGGCTTCGCATCGACGGTCTGCTGCAGCGATTCAGCGCGACGCACAATACCGTCGGTGAAATACAGCGGAACATCAGCCACGCGCTCGAGCTCTGCTGTCGCTGGTGACAAGGACGGTAGTACACCAGCGCTGTGATTATTCAGCTTCGCTGTCAGATCAAGGCTATCAAGACTGCCCGAGCCCAGGACCTCAGCACGGATGGCTTCCGACGTGTCGTAGTCGAAACCACTCAGTTCCAGCAGGTTGCCGAGTACACGCAGCACCTTCCAGCCCGGACGTGTATCGGCCAGCGGACGGGTGCTGCCATTGAAGCTCTGTGCACGGCCCTCGGCGTTGACGAAGGTGCCCGAAGTTTCGGAGAAAGGCGACACCGGCAGCAATACATCGGCGTAATCCATGCCGTGTCGGAACGGTGACATCACGACGACCATCTCCGCCTGATCGAGCGCAGCGCGTGCCTGCTGCGGATTGGCGCAGTCCAGTTCCGGCTCGGCGTGCAGCACGACATAGGCTTTCTTCGCTTGTGCGAAGAAGCTTTGCGCGAGCGAACGGTCGGCCGGCAGCGCATCGGCCAGATAGCCGCCCACGGTATTAGCGCCTTCAGTCAGATAACCCAGCTTCGCATCAGTGTGCTGCGCAATCCATTGCGCAAGCGCATGCAACTGCGCGGCCTGCGGGTGATGAACCGCCGCATTGCCGAGCATGACAGCCCGCGCATCACCGGACAGCAGGCTGGCTGCTATCTGCTTCGCGCCATCGGACGGCTGCACTCCGGCGAACTCGGCCGGCGTGTCCACCTTCTTTGCCGCAGCCACCGCAACGGCGACTTCGGCGAGCTGAGCCAACCAGGCCGATGGCGCCGCGATCAGGTGATTCGCCACCGCCATCAGCGGCTTGCCCTCATTCGCATTCAGCAGCGACAGCTTCGCACCGCCGCGCTGAACGGCTGCCCGCAGTTTCGCGGTCAACAGCGGATGATCCTTGCGCAAATGCGAACCGATCACGAATACGCGCTTCAATTTCGCGAATTCAGTAATCGACATGCCAAGCCAGGGCAGGAACTTCGCATCCTTCACTGCATCGCTCTGACGCAGACGGAAATCAATATTTTCGGATCCCAGACCCCGCGTGAGTTTGGCCAGCAGCGCCAGCTCTTCCAGCGTTGCGTAGGGTGCCACGACCGACGCAATCGCATTCGCGCCATGTTCATGGCGGATGTTGCGCAGACCATGCGCGACATAATCCAGCGCGGTCTGCCAGTCGACTTCCTTCCATGCACCGCCCTGCTTGATCATGGGCGTGGTCAGACGCTCGGCGCTGTTCAGGCCCTCATAAGCGAAGCGGTCGCGATCCGACAGCCAGCACTCATTGATGGCTTCGTTTTCCAGCGGCAGCACGCGCATCACCTGATTGCCCTTGACCTGCACGATCAGGTTCGAGCCCAGGCTGTCATGCGGGCTCACCGATTTGCGGCGCGACAGTTCCCAGGTACGCGCGCTGTAGCGGAAAGGCTTCGAGGTCAGCGCACCGACCGGGCACAGGTCGATCATGTTGCCGGACAACTCAGAGCTGACCGCTTCGTTGACGAAGCTGCTGATCTCGGAATGCTCACCGCGGCCGACCATGCCGAATTCCATCTGGCCGGCGATCTCCTGACCGAAACGTACGCAGCGCGTGCAGTGAATGCAGCGGCTCATCTCTTTCATCGAGATCAGCGGACCGGCATCCTTCGCATGCACGACGCGCTTTTCTTCGTGATAGCGCGATGCGGACGGGCCATAGCCGACGGCCAGATCCTGCAGCTGGCATTCACCGCCCTGATCACAGATCGGGCAATCGAGCGGGTGATTGATTAGCAGGAACTGCATCACATCCTTCTGCGCCTTCACCGCTTTCTCGCTGTGCGTGCGCACGACCATGCCCTGCGTGACCGGAGTGGCGCAGGCCGGCAGCGGCTTCGGCGCTTTCTCGACCTCGACCAGACACATGCGGCAGTTCGCCGCGATCGACAATTTCTTGTGATAGCAAAAATGCGGAATATAGGTGCCGAGCTGGTTGGCCGCATCCATCAGCATGCTGCCTTCCTGCACCTCGACTTTTTTGCCGTCTATTTCGATCTCAACCATGATTGTTCCGGTCAGATATACGCAGGCACCAGGCACCGCTTGTGCTCGATGTGGTACGCAAATTCTTCAGTAAAATTCTTGATCATCGCGCGCACTGGCATCGCGGCAGCATCGCCAAGCGCGCAGATGGTGCGACCCTGAATACCGTCGCACACCGATAACAGCGTGTCGAGATCATCCGGACGGCCTTCGCCATGCTCGATACGATGCACCATGCGATACAGCCAGCCCGTACCCTCGCGGCAAGGCGTGCACTGGCCGCAGGACTCTTCATAGTAAAAATAGGACAGGCGCAGCAGCGACTTCACCATGCAGCGATCTTCGTTCATCACGATCACCGCGCCAGAGCCGAGCATCGAGCCGGCCTTCGCAATCGAGTCGTAGTCCATATCGGTCTGCATCATCAGATCGCCCTTGATGACGGGCATCGATGAACCGCCGGGAATCACACCCTTGATCTTCTTGCCATCGCGCATGCCACCGGCGAGCTCGAGCAGCTTCGCGAACGGCGTGCCCAGCGGTACTTCATAGTTACCCGGTCGCGCGACATCGCCAGATACCGAGAAGATCTTGGTACCGCCATTATTCGGCTTGCCCAGCGCGAGATAGGCATCAGCGCCGACATTCATGATGAACGGCACGGAGGCGAAGGTCTCGGTGTTATTGATGGTGGTCGGCTTGCCGTACAGGCCAAAGCTGGCCGGGAAGGGCGGCTTGAAACGCGGCTGTCCCTTTTTGCCTTCAATCGATTCGAGCAGCGCAGTCTCTTCGCCGCAGATGTAGGCGCCGTAGCCATGGAATGCATGTAGCTGGAACGAAAACTCCGTGCCGAGGATTTTGTCACCCAAAAAGCCAGCAGCGCGCGCTTCGTCCAGCGCTTCCTCGAAACGCTGGTACACATCCCAGATCTCGCCATGAATATAGTTGTAGCCGACGGTGATGCCCATCGCATACGCGCCGATGGCCATGCCCTCGATCACCGAGTGTGGGTTGTAGCGCAGGATGTCGCGATCCTTGAACGTACCCGGCTCGCCTTCATCCGAATTACAGACCAGATATTTTTGTCCGGGGAAGCTGCGTGGCATGAAGCTCCACTTCAGGCCGGTCGGGAAGCCTGCGCCGCCACGGCCACGCAGTGCGGAGTTCTTCAGCTCGGCGATGACCTGTTCCGGGGTGATGCCCTCGGTCAGGATGCGACGTAGCGCAGAGTAACCGCCGCGCTTCACATAGTCGGCGAGACGCCAGTTGTTGCCATCCAGACCCGCAAGGATCAGTGGCTGGATATGACAGTCGTGAAGGCAGCTCATTTCTGCAGTTCCTTGATCAGCGCGTCGATCTTGTCGTTCGACATGAAGCTGCACATGCGATGGTTATTCACCAGCAGCACCGGCGAATCGCCGCAGGCACCCATGCACTCGCCCTCTTTCAGCGTGAACTGGCCATCGGGCGTGGTCTCGTTGAAGTCAATGCCGAGCTTCTGCTTCAGATACGCCGCGGCGCGATCGCCATTGCTCAGCTGGCATGGCAGGTTGGTGCAGATGGTCAGCTTGTGCTTGCCGACCGGCTTCAGGTTGTACATCGTGTAGAAGGTGGCGACTTCCTGCACAGCGATCGCGGGCATGCCGAGGTAATCGGCCACGTCATGCATTACCTCAGGCGACAGCCAGCCCTGCTCGACCTGCGCGATCGCGAGCGCAGCCATCACCGCAGACTGCTTTTGGTCTGCCGGGAATTTCGCGATCTCGCGATCAATCTTTTTATATGCGTCTTCTGATAAAAGCATGTCCTGCCTTCTGTCGACCATTTTTCCGGAATCAGCGATCAATCTCGCCAAACACAATGTCCTGCGTGCCGATGATCGTGACCGCATCAGCGATCATGTGGCCCTTCGCCATCTCGTTCAACGCCTGCAGATGCGGGAAGCCCGGCGCGCGAATCTTCAGCCGGTAAGGCTTGTTCGCACCATCCGACACCAGATAGATGCCGAACTCGCCCTTCGGGTGTTCGACGGCTGCATAGGTCTCGCCTTCCGGCACATGGAAGCCTTCGGTGAACAGCTTGAAGTGGTGGATCAGTTCTTCCATGTTGGACTTCATGTCCACACGCGACGGCGGCGCCACCTTGTGGTTGTCGCTCATCACCGGACCCGGGTGATTACGCAGCCACTCGACACATTGCTTGATGATGCGATTCGACTGACGCATCTCCTCAACGCGCACCAGATAGCGGTCATAGCAATCGCCATTCACACCGACCGGGATATCAAAGTCGAGCAGATCGTAGACTTCGTAGGGCTGCTTCCTGCGCAGATCCCACTCGATACCGGAGCCGCGCAGCATCGGACCAGTGAATCCCATCGCCAGCGCCTGCTCGGGCGACACCACGCCGATACCGACCAGACGCTGCTTCCAGATGCGGTTATCCGTCAGCAGCGTTTCGTATTCATCGACATAGGTCGGGAAGCGGTTCGTGAAATCTTCAATGAAATCCAGCAACGAGCCCTGACGGTTTTCGTTGAGCTTCGCCATCGCCTCGTCGTTGCGGATCAGCGAGGCCTTGTATTGCGGCATGCTATCCGGCAGATCGCGATAAACGCCACCCGGACGGTAGTAGGCAGCATGCATGCGCGCGCCCGATACCGCTTCATAGCAATCCATCAGATCTTCGCGTTCGCGGAAGGCATACAGGAACACACCCATCGCACCCACGTCCAGACCATGCGCTCCGATCCACAGCAGGTGGTTCAGCAGACGCGTGATCTCATCAAACATCACACGGATGTACTGCGCGCGCAGCGGCACTTCGATGCCGAGCAGCTTCTCGATCGCCATCACATACGCGTGCTCGTTGCACATCATCGACACATAGTCGAGGCGGTCCATGTACGGCACCGACTGCAGGAAGGTACGCGTCTCAGCCAGCTTCTCGGTCGCGCGATGCAGCAGGCCGATATGCGGGTCGGCACGCTGAATGACTTCACCATCAAGCTCGAGCACCAGGCGCAGCACGCCGTGCGCAGCGGGATGCTGTGGCCCGAAGTTGAGGGTGTAATTCTTGATTTCAGCCATGGTTACCGCACTCCGTAATTGGCTTCGCGAATCACGCGCGGCACGTTCTCGCGCGGCTCGATCGTCACTGGCTGATAGATCACGCGTTTCTGCTCGGGGTCGTAGCGCATTTCGACATAGCCACTGACCGGGAAATCTTTACGGAACGGATGGCCGATGAATCCATAGTCGGTCAGGATGCGACGCAGGTCGTCATGGCCGTCGAACAGGATGCCGAACAGATCGAAGGCCTCACGCTCGAACCAGTTCGCGGCAGGCCACACGCTGGTGATGGAGGCAACCACCGGCATCTCATCATCCGGCGCAAAGCTGCGCACGCGCACACGCCAATTGTGCTTCACCGACAGCAGATGCGAGACGACCGCGAAACGCGAGCCCTCCCAGCGTCCGTCGCCGTATTGCTGGTAATCGAGGCCACACAAGTCGATCAGTTGTTCGAAGCGAGTCGCGTCATGATCACGCAATGCCTGCATCGCCGCCAGATAGTCGGATGCAGCCACGACGATGGTGATTTCACCCAGCGCGGTGGAAATATTCCTGATCTTGTCGCCCAATACTTGCTGCAGGGCGCTGGCCAGAGTTTCGAGTTTGGTGGTCATGTCGGGCGTCCGGATTAGCGCGCAATCGTATTGGTGCGCCGGATTTTGTTCTGCAGCTGAATCACGCCGTAGATCAGCGCTTCGGCAGTTGGCGGACAGCCCGGCACATAAATATCGACTGGCACGATACGGTCGCAGCCGCGCACGACGGAATACGAGTAGTGGTAGTAGCCACCGCCGTTCGCGCAGGAACCCATCGAGATCACCCAGCGCGGTTCGGCCATCTGGTCATAGACCTTGCGCAGGGCCGGCGCCATCTTGTTGCACAGCGTGCCGGCGACAATCATCACATCGGACTGGCGCGGCGACGGACGGAACACAACGCCGAAACGGTCAAGGTCATAACGCGACGCACCCGCGTGCATCATTTCGACCGCGCAGCAGGCGAGGCCGAAGGTCATCGGCCACATCGAGCCGGTGCGGGTCCAGTTGATCAGCTTGTCGGCCGTCGTCGTGACGAAGCCTTCGTTCAGAATGCCTTCAATCGCCATCGCTTATTCCCAGTCCAGAGCGCCTTTTTTCCACTCGAAGATCAGACCGACGATCAGCACGCCGAGGAAGATCATCATGGCCCAGAAACCGACGAGGCCGATATCGGACATCGCTACAGCCCAAGGCACGAGGAAGGTCACTTCGAGGTCAAACAGGATGAAAATGATCGCCACCAGATAGTAGCGAACGTCGAATTTCATGCGCGCGTCTTCAAACGCTTCGAAGCCGCATTCATAGGCGGAAGTTTTTTGCGCATCCGGGCGATGCGGAGCAAGGAGACGGCCCAGCACCTGCGGCGCGACACCAACGCCGATACCGACCGCAATGAAGAGCAGGATCGGAAGGTAGTTTTGAAGGTCCACGATAATCTCAGTACAAAACGCCAGGCTTCACTCGGTCGCCCGACGGAACCAAAAAGACAACCCCTGCCTTTTCGTCAAAAAGCCAGCGCGGGGCACCCCCGAGCTGGCTTGCCTAGAACCCGACCAGAAATCCCTTGCAAACTGGCGACAAACTGAAAGGTTTCACCGATCAATCTCGCCACCATTCCCGAGGCTTTTGGACAGGTTCTTCGTACTGTTGTTTACTACTTTATTAACTGGTGCCGACGGCGAGACTCGAACTCGCACAGCTTGCGCCACTACCCCCTCAAGATAGCGTGTCTACCAATTTCACCACGTCGGCAAAGCAAACTATTTTACCCTGCTTTAGCGAACCCCTTCAATGCACTTTTGACAGCGCATCCGGCGTCCGAAAGCTTTACTTCGGGATTTCGCTGGCCTGTCCGGGAGCTTTGTCGGGCGCAGGTACGGAGGCCGGTGCGCCATCGGTTTTTGCCGGTGCAGGCACCTGATCCATCACGCCGGCACCGCCAGCCTGCGGACGGCTGCCGAGGTAAGAAAGCAGCAGCGTGGCGACGAAGAACACGGCCGCCGCAATCGCGGTGAAGCGCGACAGGAAGTTGGCCGAGCCACTGGCGCCGAACAGGCTGCCAGAAGCGCCGGAACCGAAGGCAGCGCCCATGTCAGCGCCTTTGCCGTGTTGCAGCAACACGAGGCCAATGACGATCAGCGCGGAGATCACCTGGATCACGATGACGATGGCAAGCAGTGAGTTCATTAAATCAGTTCCAGTAAGGTTGAATTGATATTCGGTTCGATCACGCAGCTTGCGCAATCGCCAGGAAATCTGCAGCCTTCAGCGACGCGCCGCCGATCAGACCGCCGTCGATGTCGGGCTTCGCGAGCAGGTCTTTCGCGTTGTCCGGTTTCATGCTGCCACCGTACAGGATCTGCACGGTCTGCGCCGCCGCCGGATCGCGTTGGGCAAGTGTGCTGCGGATCAGTGCATGCACCTGCTGCGCCATGTCCGGCGTCGCGGTCTTGCCGGTGCCGATCGCCCACACAGGCTCGTAGGCAATCACAATCTTGTCCAGCTGCGCGCCGACGGCATCAAGTACCGGCTTCAGCTGACGGATCACGACGACATCGGTCGAACCCTGCTCACGCTCAGCCAGCGTTTCACCGACGCAGACGATGGGTACGATGCCGGACCCCAGCGCGCGCAGCGCCTTTTGCGCCACCAGTTCATCGGTTTCGACGTGATAGCTTCGACGCTCTGAATGGCCAACGATGACATATTGGCAAGCGAAGTCGCTCAACATGGCGGCTGACACTTCGCCGGTAAACGCCCCATTCTCATGAACCGACAGGTCTTGCGCACCCCAAGCGACGGGCGAACCGACCAGCGCCGCCTGCGCCTGCGCGAGGTAAGGCGCAGGGACGCAAACCGCCAGCGCGGCCTTGCCCGATGCTGCGCCAGCACGGATAGCGTCCAGCAAGCCCGCGTTGGTCGCGAGGCTGCCGTTCATCTTCCAGTTACCGGCGATCAGGGTGGCGCGCATGGGGATAGTAATTCACAAAACCCGCGATTTTAGCCTGTGACAAGAAGGGGGGTCAAACCTGAAGGAATGGCAGAATGGTAATTCGTCATAAAGTCCGACCAGCACCGCCCCCTTCAGTAAATATCTAATTTGAAAATTCCGCGACCGAGCTCAGCAGGGCCTTAGGCTTAGTCGGTCATATCCTTTGAATAAACAGCGGGAGAGAAATTCTTCTCATCGAAATTCGAAGTGAAATCCTCCGGCTTGTGCGCCTTTCCAAAAATCAGCGCAACCTTCAGCGACTTGCCTTGCATAACCCGCTTGATTTCCACACTCGCCACTTGCTCTGCTTGCGTCAAGATAAGCGAATGATCTTCTGCTGGCACAGAGAAATTGTTCGCCACAATGCGCTCGCGATTTATCGGGTCGTCATAGTAAGCGTCAAGCTTCGCCACACGGGAGGGATTTGTCGTGGGATGCAGGGTTACACCCCGAGCAACGTGACCGTAAATCAGCGCTCCATCAGCGTACAACAGTTCTTCCTGCTTCGGATTCATCGTCTGCCCCGGCTGATAGCCTTGAAAGCGATCACGAATCTGATCCCTGAACCCGGCCAACTCGCTCCCGGCTTCAAATGCATCCGGCACCAGCGTTTGCTCAAGTCCCTCCGAAAAAACATGCTTGATGTCACTGATCAACAGCGCATCAAAGATCCGGCGCTGGCAGCGCCTGATCTTTGCCTGAAATACTGCGCTCGGTTGATGTGGCGCTCTGCTTTGCCCCAGAAACCCGGGAATCTCGACCGAGTGCCGCTGGGCATAGTGAAAAATAATTCCGTGCCCCGGGGTGCCAGGCTTTACCAATTGGTATCCGGCACGTCGGCTGCTCATGCCTGCCATTGAAGTAAGTCCATCAGATGACACCAGGTGAATCTCACCGTGCTTGATGCGTGCGACATCCTTCTGCAGCGCCTGAAGCGCTTGTTCTCTCTCCTGCTCGCATACCAACCTGAGTTGGTCATTCGGCACCGTCTTGATTGTGGGTGCACGATGACCTGCTCGGACCATGGTCGCGCCATCAGCAGAAACGGAGGATGGGATGGGTAGCGGCAAACGGCTTTTGAGATCGGAATGTAGTGCAAGGTGAGCCATGATGTTCCCCTGTGTCCATAAAGTTTCAGAACACTAGAAGTAACCCTTAAATGCTATAGGTTCGGGCTGAGTGCGGACCTATTTTTCAGTGTTCGATCTCCAGCATGATCTTTCCAACATGCGCACTCGTTTCCATCAAGGCATGGGCCTCTGCCGCCTGCTGCAGTGAGAACGTCTTGTAAATCACCGGCTTGATACGCCCGGCTTCCAGCAATGGCCAGATCTTCTCGCGTAACTTGTTCGCGATGTCCTGCTTGAATGCCACCGGTCGCGGTCGCAGTGTCGAGCCGGTCACGGTCAGACGGCGGCGCAGGATCTCGCTGAAATTCACCTCACCCTTCGCGCCACCGAGCATCGCAATGATCACCAGCCGACCATCATCGGCCAGACATTGAATCTCTCGATTCACATACGCACCCGCAACCATATCGAGAATCACGTCCGCGCCCTTGCCGTCAGTGAGTGACTTGATGACCGCCACGAAATCTTCGCTGCGGTAGTTGATGCCACGCTCCGCACCCAAGGCCTCGCAGGCGCGGCATTTGTCGTCAGTGCCTGCGGTCGCAAAAACCCGATGTCCGAGCGCTGTTGCCATCTGTATTGCCGTCACGCCAATGCCGGAACTGCCGCCCTGCACCAGCAGGGTCTCGCCATCGGCCAACTTCGCACGCTCAAACACATTGCTGTAGACGGTGAAAAAAGTCTCGGGCAACGATGCCGCTTCGAGCGCCGTCCACCCTTTCGGTATCGGCAGGCATTGCGCCACCGGCGCGGCACAGTACTCTGCATAGCCGCCGCCCTGTACCAGCGCACAAACCAGATCGCCTTTCTTGAAACCGCTACCATCAAGATCGCCGTCGATGATCTCGCCCGCTACTTCAAGACCCGGAATATCAGACGCGTCCGGCGGTACCGGATAGTTGCCCGATCGCTGCAAGACATCCGGACGATTTACTCCGGCCGCCTGCACCTTGATTAGCACTTCACCGGCTTTCAGTATCGGCATGGGCCGATCACAAGACACCAGTACCTCCGGGCCGCCCGGCTGCGTGATTTCAATGGCGCGCATGTCGATCTCCTTCATGTTTCGAAATACAAAAGGCCGCCAGCTTGCGCGGGCGGCCTTCGTGTCTGCAGTGGCTCAGGCCACGCAGCGTGTTACTGCTGCTGAGCGACTTCGCCCGACTCGTCAGCCGCTGCGGCCTTCATCGACAGCTTCAGGCGACCACGGTCGTCGGTCTCGATCACTTTCACGCGCACCTGCTGACCTTCGGTCAGGTAGTCAGCGACCGCGTTTACGCGCTCGTTGGCGATCTGGCTGATGTGCAGCAAACCATCCTTGCCCGGCAGCACCTGAACAATCGCGCCGAAGTCCAGCAGCTTCAGTACCGTACCTTCATAGACCTTGCCCACTTCGACGGAAGCGGTCAGTTCTTCGATGCGGCGCTTGGCTTCCTGACCGGCAGCACCATCGACCGAGGCGATGGTCACGATGCCTTCGTCGGTGATGTCGATCTGCGTGCCGGTCTCTTCGGTCAGCGCGCGGATCACCGCACCGCCTTTGCCGATCACGTCGCGGATCTTTTCCGGATTGATACGGATGGTGATCAAACGTGGCGCGAAATCGGACAGCTCGGTGCGACCGGACGGCATCGCTTGCTGCATCTTGCCGAGAATATGCGTGCGACCTTCCTTCGCCTGCGCGAGCGCGACCTGCATGATTTCCTTAGTGATGCCCTGGATCTTGATGTCCATCTGCAGCGCGGTGATGCCGGTGGCCGTGCCCGCGACCTTGAAGTCCATGTCACCGAGATGATCTTCATCACCAAGGATATCGGACAGCACGGCGAACTTGTTGCCTTCCTTGATCAGGCCCATCGCGATACCAGCGACGTGCGCCTTCATCGGCACGCCAGCGTCCATCAGCGCGAGGCTGCCGCCGCATACCGAAGCCATCGACGAGGAACCGTTCGACTCGGTGATTTCGGACACGAGACGCAGCGAGTAGCTGAACTCGTCAGCCGCCGGCAGCGCAGCGATCAGCGCGCGCTTGGCCAGACGGCCATGGCCGATTTCGCGGCGCTTCGGCGAACCGACACGGCCAGTTTCGCCGGTCGCGAACGGCGGCATGTTGTAGTGGAGCATGAAGCGATCGCTGTACTCGCCGGTCAGCGCGTCGATCTTTTGCTCGTCGCGTGCAGTGCCGAGGGTCGCCACCACCAGCGCCTGCGTCTCACCACGGGTAAACAGTGCCGAACCGTGCGTACGCGGCAGCACGCTGGTGCGGATTTCAATCGGACGGACGGTACGGGTGTCGCGACCATCGATACGTGGCTCACCATCCAGAATTTGCGAGCGCACGATATTCGACTCGAGACCAAACATGATATCGCCGACTTCCGATGAATCCGGCGCGCCGGCACCGGCAGCAGCAGCTTCTTCCGCCAGCTTGGCAGACACTTCCGCGTGAACGACACGCAGCTTGTCAGTACGCGCCTGTTTTTCCTTCGTACGGAATGCGTCACGCAGCTTTTCTTCAGCCAGCGCAGTCACGCGCGCGATCAGCGCTTCGTTCTTGGCCGCCGGTGCCCAATGCACTTCCGGCTTGCCGCCGTCGCGCACCAGTTCATGGATCGCATCGATCACAGCCTTCATCTGCGTGTGACCAAACACCACCGCGCCCAGCATGATTTCTTCCGACAGTTCTTTCGCCTCGGACTCGACCATCAGCACGGCCGCTTCGGTACCGGCAACGACCAGATCCATCGTCGATTGCGGCAGTTGCGATACGGTCGGGTTCAGCACGTACTGACCGTCGATATAGCCAACGCGCGCAGCGCCGATCGGGCCATTGAACGGAATACCGGCAACGCACAGCGCAGCCGATGCACCGATCATCGCCGGAATATCCGGATCGATTTCCGGATTCACCGACAGCACATGGATGATCACCTGCACTTCGTTCAGGTAACCCTCGGGGAACAGCGGGCGGATCGGACGATCGATCAGACGCGAGGTCAGCGTCTCTTTCTCGGACGGACGGCCTTCACGCTTGAAGAAACCGCCGGGGATACGGCCGGCGGCATAAGTTTTCTCGACATAGTCGACGGTCAGCGGGAAGAAATCCTGACCCGGCTTGGCTTCTTTGCGGGCAACAACGGTGGCGAGGATCACGGTGTCCTCGACCGAGACCATCACCGCGCCGGAGGCCTGACGAGCGATCTCGCCGGTTTCGAGGGTGACGGTGTGCTGGCCGTACTTGAAGCTTTTCGTGACTTTATTGAACATTGACATTCGATACATCCTTTCTCGTTTTGCCGACAGATTTTCAGGCGCTGTCGTTCACCTCACCACCGGCAGCGCGCGGGCGCCACCTTTTACAACGACTCAAAACTGCATGAGCGAGCGTGCTTCAAAAACACGAAATGCCCGCATCAGCTGGCTGATACAGGCATTTCCGGAAAAACTTGCACTGGCAATGAATTACTTACGCAGACCCAGTTTCTCGATCAGGGCACGATAACGATCAACGTCTTTGCGCTTCAGGTAAGCCAGAAGGCTCTTGCGACGATTGACCATCATGATCAGGCCACGGCGGGAGTGATGATCCTTGGCGTGGGCCTTGAAGTGGCCGTTGAGTTCGTTGATGCGCGCGGTCAGCAGCGCGACTTGGACTTCCGGAGACCCGGTGTCGTTCTGACCCCGAGCGTTTGCAGCGATGACCACTGCCTTGCTTTCCTTCGTAACTGCCATGATTGCTTACCTTTCACATGCGGCATAGGGAGTCGGAACCCCGCAAGCCGTGACACCATTAAAAATTTGGCCATTTCTGACCAAGCCGGGATTATAGCCGAATAGACGGTGCGCCCACAAACCGGCTGAGCGCCGGCGCGTCGAACCATGAAGTTTTCAATCATGCAACCAGCGGATGCGCAACCTCCCCCTTGAAATGCCGCCGCCCCGCCCTATGTTGGGTTCATCGGGGCGCGTTGCCCCACTTGACGTCTCTTAAGGAGGAAACCATGAACATGATCCTGCGCCAGCGCAACGGCTATCCGCTGCGTCCTTCCCTGTTCGGCAACCTGTTCGACACCATGCTGGAGGAGTTCCTGACCCCGGCCGGCGAGGCCGCGCGTGAGGGTAATGCGTTCAGCCCCCGCATTGACGTGGTCGAGAATGATCGCGGCTATCAGGTCGAGGCCGACCTGCCGGGCGTGACCAAAAACGATCTGAAAGTCAGCGTGGATGGCCCGCGCGTCACGATCGAGGCCGAAGTCCGCCGCGAATCCGAACGCAAGGAAGGCGAGAGCGTGATGCATACCGAGCGCGTGGTGCGCAAATATGCACGCAGCTTCGAGCTGCCCCATGAGGTCGATGACACGCAGGCGGTCGCGAAACTCGAGCACGGTGTGCTGACGCTGACGCTGCCGAAGAAGCAGGCCGCGCAGAGCAGACTGCTGACGATTCAGTAATCTCGACAGTAACGAAAAGGCCGTGCATCAGCACGGCCTTTTTTCATGGTGGGTGTCGCTTTACGCTAGCCACCGCCCCCGCTACAGCTGCGGATTGAGCTTCTCATTCTTCGACTGCAGCTTGTTCAGCGCCGACAGGTAAGCCTTCGCCGACGCCACCACAATATCCAGGTCAGCGCCGACACCGTTGACGATGCGACCACTCCGCGACAGGCGCATCGTCACTTCGCCTTGCGACTGGGTGCCGGTGGTGATCGCGTTCACCGAGAACAGCAGTAATTCGGCCCCACTGTTGGTATGCGACTCGATCGCATTCACGATGGCATCGACCGGACCATTGCCCTGCCCTTCGCTCTTGATTTCCTTGCCGCCCATCGAAAACGTGATGTTCGCCGCAGGCTTCTCGCCGGTTTCGGAGTGCTGAGACAGCGACACGAACTGGTAGAACTCCTGCTCATGCGAGTTCTGCTCATCCGACACCAGCGCCATGATGTCTTCATCAAAAATTTCGGACTTACGGTCGGCCAGTTCCTTGAAGCGCGCGAAGGCGGCATTCACTTCAGCTTCCGAGTCCAGTTCAATGCCAAGCTCGTCGAGCCGCTGCTTGAATGCGTTGCGCCCTGACAGCTTACCCAGCACGATCTTGTTCGCGCTCCAGCCCACATCCTCGGCGCGCATGATCTCGTAGGTATCACGCGCCTTCAGGATCCCGTCCTGATGGATGCCGGACGCGTGCGCGAATGCGTTCGCACCAACCACCGCCTTGTTTGGCTGCACCGCGAAACCGGTGATCTGCGACACCAGCTTCGAGGTCGGAACGATTTGCGTGGTGTCGATACCGCACTCCAGGTTGAAGTAGGGACGCCGGGTTCGCACCGCCATCACAATCTCTTCCAGCGCGGTGTTGCCAGCGCGCTCACCCAAGCCGTTGATGGTGCATTCGACCTGACGCGCGCCGCCAATCATCACACCGGCCAGCGAGTTCGCCACCGCCATGCCCAGGTCGTTGTGGCAGTGCACCGACCAGACCGCCTTGTCCGAGTTCGGGATGCGCTCGCGCAGTGTGCGGATCATCTCGCCATACAGCTCGGGCACAGCGAAACCAACCGTATCGGGAATATTGATGGTGGTGGCGCCTTCCTTGATCACGGCCTCGATCACGCGGCACATGAAATCCACTTCGGAACGGCTGCCGTCCTCAGTCGAGAATTCAACGTCATCCGTAAACTGGCGCGCATAACGCACCGCCAGCCGCGCCTGCTCGAACACCTGATCCGGCGTCATCCGCAGCTTCTTTTCCATATGCAGCGGCGAGGTCGCAATGAAGGTGTGGATACGCTTGCGCGGTGCCGGCGCCAGCGCTTCGGCTGCGCGCGCGATGTCACGGTCGTTCGCGCGCGACAGCGAGCACACCACCGAATCCTTCACGATGCCGGCGATGGTTTTGATCGCTTCAAAATCGCCCGGCGATGATGCGGCAAAACCGGCCTCGATCACATCCACCTTCAGTCGCTCGAGCTGGCGCGCGATGCGAATCTTCTCCTCGCGCGTCATCGACGCGCCAGGCGACTGCTCGCCATCACGCAAGGTGGTGTCAAAAATGATCAGCTTATTTGAGTCGGCCATCTGGGGCTCCCGGAAAATTCAATCATCTGGACATATTTTTACCTGCCCTCGCGATTCCTGCGCGGGCCGGGCAAAACACGAATTGGGGGGGTGGGATATCTGCGCGGTCAGCGCAGTAGATACAGCAACAGCAGCCCGGACGGGCTGCCGACAGAGAGGGTCTGCGGGTGGCGGGGTGCGCTTGACATGAGGCAAAGAATAAGGGGGATTGCTGCAAAGCGCAACTCCGGCGTTTCTATCAGCCCGATAGCCCCGACCCGCTACTTGTCATCGCCACTCTCCGAGCTCGTCTGCACCAGACTGACCGGCTTGCCCTTGGTCCATTGCCAGAGTGCGACCCCGTAACCGGACAGACCATAGATCACGAACAGACCAAACAATACCTTCGGCGGATCGCTCGACACGGCCACGAAAATCAGCACGATCAGGAAAACCGCAATGAACGGCACCGACTTCTTGAAATTCACGTCCTTGAAACTGTAGAACGGCACATTGGTGACCATGGTCAGGCCGGCGTACACGGTGATGATCCAGCCCAGCCAGCTGAAATCGGTGCCGGCGATGCGCAGGTCGTCCATCAGCCAGATGAAGCCAGCCACCAGCGCGGCGGCGGCCGGACTTGGAAGTCCCTGGAAGAAGCGCTTGTCGACCACGGCGATATTGGTATTGAAGCGGGCCAGCCGCAACGCCGCGCCGGCGCAATACACGAAAGCCGCCAGCCAACCCAGCTTGCCCATGCCGCGCAATGCCCACTCGTACATGATCAGCGCCGGCGCGGCGCCGAAGGACACCATGTCCGACAGACTGTCGTACTGCGCACCGAATTCGCTCTGCGTATTGGTCAGCCGGGCGACGCGGCCGTCGGTGGCATCCAGCACCATGGCCGCGAAGATCGCGACCGACGCATTGAAATACTGCCCATTCATCGCCATCACAATCGCATAGAAGCCGCAGAACAGCGCAGCCGTCGTGAAGGCATTCGGCAGCAGGTAGATGCCCCGGCTGCGGGGACGCGGCCGCGCATCCTCACGCTCATCGCTATCGTCAACGATACGGCGCGACGACAGTCGGTTGATACGGAAAGGCTTGGGCGAGGTCGCCTTCACCTTGTGCTTGCGGGTGTTAAAGATGGGCATGAACGCTATGTTAAGTCAAAGCTCGGCCAGGATGGTCTCAGTGGCCGATACTTTCTGGCCAACGGTGACCAGCGGACGCGCCGTCAGCGGCAGATAAACATCTACCCGCGAGCCGAAACGGATAAAACCATAGCGCTGGCCGCGAGCCAGCTTGTCGCCCGGGTTCACGTAGCACAGGATGCGGCGCGCGATCAGACCGGCGACTTGCACAAAGGTAATGACCGCACCATTGTCGGCAGTCACGACCACCGCATTGCGCTCGTTCTCGGTCGATGCCTTGTCCAGATCAGCATTCACAAACTTGCCGGGGAAATACTCGACCTTCGTGATCGCGCCATCGACCGGCGAGCGGTTCGAATGCACATTGAACACATTCATGAACACGCTGATCTTCAGCGCCTCGCGGCCCGCATACGGATCCTGCGCCTTCTCGACGACGACGATACGACCGTCCGCCGGCGACAGCACGGCGTTCGGCTGCAGCGGCACCGTACGCGGCGGATCGCGGAAGAACTGCAGCACAAACAGCGCGATGACCCAGAACGGCCAGGACCAGCCGCCAAGCAGCGAAGTCGCGACCAGCGCAGCGACGACGGCGATGGTCAGGAAAGGCCAGCCTTCGCGGGCGATGATGGGGTGGGGGTAGTGATTATTCAATTGGGCTCCAGGTTCGCCGCTCGCTCCATCACTTTCTCATGGGCAATTCCGGCAAAAACGCTATTTTAGCGCCCCCCACCCCGATAAGCACGCAGCGCTTTGGCTCCCGCGAGCCTGTCGACTTGGCAAAACAGAGATAGATATCGAACAAATGTGCGTTTATCGCCACGAAAAACAAAGAAACAGCCTCCACCCCTCACAAACGCTGCGCCGGATCGAGCCAAAGTTAGGGACAAAGAAACCTTATCTTTTCAAGACTGCATTGGCAAAACACGCTGCAGATTGATCTTCCCGGTTCCGGAAAAACGAAGGAAGCATGGGCTGTAGCGCTGAGTCAGTAGCAGACCGATCAGTTTGCGGACTGAGGGGCAGCTGAAAACTCACTGATAGGTTTTTTGGAGACTACTTATGTCACCCTTATCCAGCCAGACATCGATTCAGGCCGCGATGCTCATTCGGGACGCTGTAGAAAATCCGGAGCTGGAACTGAGCATTTCCCGGTCGGGAAATATTCGCATTGCTAAGGGGTTCAGCCGATCAATTATTCGTCTGATTAACTTCATTAATGCCGACGCAAGAGAAAATCGGCTGAAGGCGGCAAAAGCGCTGATCTCGGAAAAGCTTACAGCAGAACTACAGGCGCTTGGTCTTCGAGGAAATACACTCGTACCTGCGAGTGATAAGCTGACTTCGTTACTGATCGATCCTACCGCAACACTAAGCGCAATCAAGCTATCACAAGAGTCGACTCTGGAGAGCGAGCTCGCAAAAGCAGTAGGTCAAATCAGAGGAATCAGTGAAATTGCAGAGGGCAAACAACTCAAAATTTTCTGGAAAGCGCTGGCGTACCAGCGCTCTGCAGGGCAAGCAGTGAATGTCCATAGGGCTATGTCGGTCGCCAGTAAAGCGATGGAATGGATACAGACTCATCAGGTGAATGAAAAAGCAGCGTTCCAGGCATCCATCAATGCGCATCGACTTCTTGATACGAAGCACATACCGCTGGATCAGGGACGGAAGATTCTGGAGCTCGCCGGTCGCTTGACGAACCGCCATGGCTTTACGCGTGAAGCGGCCCTGCAATATGCCATCGACAATCAACCGGTCCTGCAGCGCTTGGGAGCCAGTATGGACGGTATCGAGCGAATAATGAAATCACTCGCGTCACAGGTACCGAAATTTCATCAGCTTCCAGAACGAACTCGAATCAGCGCGGCGATCCGATATCAGCAATTACAGGATGTTGAACTCGGAAGCACGACGCCCATCGATGAAATCAGACAAAGCATTACCGATCTCCAGCAATTGCAGCAAGCGATGCCAGAGGGTTGCGTGATCGATCAGATCCATCAAGGCTCGCATATCCGCGGGAAAATCTCTCTGGCGCCAGGATATTTCGGTGAATTAGAAAGCCGGGCTTCCAGTCTGGATCGATATCCGTTACATACGCAAAACAAAATCCATGGCGTAACCCTGCCGGAAAATTTCAAGAATTTTGAAATGCAATTCGTCGAAGACCTTGTGCGCGGCTCGAAGTTTGAATTACGGACCGATAACACAATCGATGCGGGGTTCATGAAACTTGAGGACAAACGGCGTCAGAATCCTAAAAAGCTATCTGAAGGTGAATATCTTAATTGGGCTGAGCACAGGTTTTCCTGGGCCGGCTCCATAAACGTCGCTGAAACCCTTAGTCGGTTCGAATCGCAGACTTTCTTCGCTGACGTGGAGACTGTCACCGCCAAGAAATTGCTTAACAATGCTGGTCATATCGTCAAGGCATACGGTGATGACAAGGGATCAAAGTTTTCGCTCAGTGCAAACCGTATCCACGATCAGGCAAGTGACTATATCGAACTGACAGCGAGCCACCTTGTAAATGCAACACTACTGGGTGCCAGCCCCTCTGAGGAAAAGCAACAAGATCTGCTTATCCCGGCTGCTCAACAGCTGCCGTTGATTCAGGATGCCGTCGCATTTACTGTTAAACGGGAGTGCGTACTCAAGGCAAACGTGGAAGATCTGGAGAAAAAATCGACCCGGTGTCAGGTTGTGGCGGTCACTGAAGAATGGGATATACAGCTGGATTGGGACGCCTGGCGATTACAGCGAATACCGGTCGGGATTCTGTAAGGCCGTAAAAAAAGCCATCCCTGCGGATGGCTTTTAGGCCAAGCGCGGGGTGCGCTTGCAAGCGCATCCCGCATGATGCCCGGTGAAGACCGATCGAAGCTTAGTTCTTCGACTGGTCGACCATCTTGTTTTTCGCGATCCACGGCACGTGAGGCCGTAAAAAAAGCCATCCCTGCGGATGGCTTTTAGGCCAAGCGCGGGGTGCGCTTGCAAGCGCATCCCGCATGATGCCTGGTGCAACCTCGTTAGAACTTAGTTCTTCGACTGATCGACCATCTTGTTCTTGGCGATCCAAGGCATCATCGCGCGAAGCTTCTCCCCCACCACCTCGATCTGATGCTCAGCATTCAGACGACGACGCGAGATCAGGGTCGGTGCGCCGGCCTTGTTCTCCAGGATGAAGCTCTTCGCATATTCACCGGTCTGGATGTCCTTCAGGCACTGGCGCATTGCGTTCTTGGTGTCTTCAGTCACGACGCGCGGACCGGTCACATACTCACCGTATTCCGCGTTGTTCGAGATCGAGTAGTTCATGTTCGCGATGCCGCCTTCGTAGATCAGGTCAACGATCAGCTTCAGTTCATGCAGGCACTCGAAGTAAGCCATCTCCGGCGCATAACCTGCCTCCACCAGCGTCTCGAAGCCGGCCTTGATCAGCTCGACGGTACCGCCGCACAGCACGGCCTGCTCGCCGAACAGGTCAGTCTCGGTCTCTTCACGGAAGTTGGTCTCGATGATGCCGGCACGGCCGCCGCCGTTAGCCATCGCATACGACAGCGCGATGTCACGCGCCGCGCCCGATTTGTCCTGATACACCGCGATCAGGTGCGGTACACCGCCACCCTGCGTGTAAGTAGCGCGAACCGTGTGACCCGGCGCTTTCGGCGCGACCATGATCACGTCGAGATCAGCGCGCGGAACGACCTGACCGTAGTGCACGTTGAAGCCGTGTGCAAACGCCAGCACGGCGCCCTGCTTCGCGTGCGGCTCAACATTCTCTTTGTAAACCTGTGCGATGTTCTCATCCGGCAGCAGGATCATGATCACGTCAGCAGCTTTCACTGCATCGTTCACCTCGGCGACCTTCAGGCCAGCCTTTTCGACCTTCGCCCACGACGAGCCGCCCTTGCGCAGGCCGACGGTGACTTTGACACCGGATTCCGACAGGTTCTGTGCATGCGCATGGCCTTGCGAGCCGTAACCAATGATGGCAACGTTCTTACCCTTGATCAGCGAGAGGTCGCAATCTTTGTCGTAGAAAACTTTCATGATATTCCCGTAAATGTGAGTGGTTGTTATGAGTTTCAGACCTTCAGCACGCGCTCGCCGCGGCCAATACCCGAGCCGCCGGTACGGACGGTCTCAAGGATGGCAGCACGGTCGATCGCATCGATGAATGCGTCCAGCTTGCCCTTGTTACCGGTCAGCTCGATCGTGTAAGTCTTTTCGGTGACATCGATGATCCGTCCACGGAAAATATCCGTGGTGCGTTTCATCTCCTCCCTTTCCTTGCCGACCGCGCGCACCTTGATCAGCATGAGCTCGCGCTCGATATGCGGGCCTTCAGTCAGGTCGACCACCTTGACCACCTCGATCAGGCGGTTCAGGTGTTTCGTGATCTGCTCGATCACGTCGTCCGAGCCGCTCGTTGCGATGGTCAGACGCGACAGTGTCGGGTCTTCGGTCGGCGCAACGGTCAGCGTTTCAATGTTATAGCCACGCGCGGAGAACAAACCCACCACGCGGGACAATGCGCCGGCCTCGTTTTCCAGCAGTGCAGAAATAATGTGGCGCATTACAGATCCTCCGAGCCAAGCAGCATCTCGGTCAGGCCTTTGCCTGCCTTGACCATCGGCCACACGTTTTCACCGCGATCCGTAATGAAGTTCATGAACACCAGCTTGTCTTTCATCGCAAACGCATCCTTCAGCGAGCTCTCGACATCACCGGGGTTCGTGATCGTCATGCCGACATGGCCGAACGACTCGACCAGCTTGTCGAAGTCAGGCAGCGAATCCATATACGACTCCGCATAACGTGAGCCGTAGTCGATTTGCTGCCACTGTCGCACCATGCCGAGGTAACGGTTGTTCAGCAGGATGATCTTCGGCGTGAGGTGATACTGGCGGCAGGTTGCCAGCTCCTGAATGCACATCTGTATCGATGCCTCGCCGGTCACGCAGGCGACCGTCGCATCCGGATTCGCCATCTGCACGCCCATCGCATACGGCAGGCCGACACCCATGGTGCCCAGTCCACCGGAGTTGATCCAACGGCGCGGCTTGTCGAAGCCATAGTATTGCGCAGCCCACATCTGGTGCTGACCCACATCGGAGGTGATAAACGCATCACCCTTGGTCACTTCCCACAGCTTCTGCACCACATACTGCGGCTTGATTACTTCGGTTGAATTATCGAACTTCAGGCACTCGCGGCCACGCCATTCATTGACCTGCTTCCACCAGGCGGCAATCGCCGTCGGATTCGGCTTGATCTCAGACGCATCAATCTGCGCCAGCAGGTCCTGCAGGACTTCCTTCACGTTGCCGACGATGGGCACGTCGACTTTCACGCGCTTGGAAATCGACGACGGATCAATGTCGATATGGATGATCTTGCGCGGCTGTGTCGCGAAATGCTTGGGATTACCAATAACGCGGTCATCGAAGCGCGCGCCGATCGCGATCAGCACATCGCAGTGCTGCATCGACATGTTCGCTTCGTAGGTGCCGTGCATGCCCGGCATGCCGACGAATTGTTCGCCGGAAGCGCGGTACGCGCCCAGGCCCATCAGCGTCGTCGTGCAGGGAAAGCCGAGCTTGTCGACCAGCTTGTTCACTTCGGGTGCGGAATCCGACAGGATCGCGCCGCCGCCGACATAGATCATCGGCCGCTCGGCCGTCAGCAGCAGCTGCACCGCCTTACGGATCTGACCCGAATGACCCTTGTCGACCGGCTTGTAGGAGCGCATCTCGACAGTCTTAGGATAGTCGTAGGCCGCTTTCGCAATCGTGATGTCTTTCGGAATATCGATCAGCACCGGGCCCGGACGGCCGGTGGTGGCGATGTAAAACGCCTTCTTGATTGTGACCGCCAGATCTTTCACATCCTTCACGAGGAAGTTGTGCTTCACGCACGGACGCGTGATGCCGACGGTATCGCATTCCTGGAAAGCATCCTGACCAATCGCATGAGTCGGTACCTGACCAGTAATGATCACCATCGGTATGGAATCGAGGTGGGCGGTGGCAATACCGGTGACGGCATTGGTGACGCCGGGGCCGGAGGTGACGAGGCACACACCAACCTTGTTCGAGCTGCGTGAATACGCATCGGCTGCGTGTACGGCAGCCTGCTCATGGCGAACGAGAATGTGCTGGAACTTGTCCTGCTTGAAAATCTCGTCGTAAATGTAGAGTACAGAGCCGCCGGGATAGCCGAACACATGTTCGACGCCCTCTTCGGCGAGACAGCGCACGACGATCTCGGCGCCGGTGATTTCGGATGACATTGCCAGTCCTTTCAAGGTCCATAGGGAGATTGATCGGATGCTCTCTCCTGACGGTGACGTTGACAGCAACACGCTTGAAGCATCCCTTTGGCGTGCGGTGACGCCGATCCGTCCTGCGCGCCTGGCGCAGTTCAAACCGACGCTGAATGCACTTCGTTCAGCTTCCGTTCGTGTCGCTGCTCGCGCCGCCTCACGCTTGTGGCATGGGTTAGAGCAAACAGCTTTCAGGGGCAACCGGACTGTCCGGACGCCCAAAAAACGACCCCGACACCGCATAACGTCTTGGGCTGCGCGGCGCAGGCAAAAAATACCCCTCGCGGTGGCGAGGGGAACAATACGTTAATGCGTTGCAGCACGAAGGTCAAGGAAAATCTTGGAAAAACCCAATGAAATCAAGCGTTTTGACCTGCATGACGGGGGCCGGCGAAAGGACTCTACGCATGGATTGCCAATTCATTAATCCGACGGTTGGACATGAGCACGTACAATGCCGGACTTTCACCGTCAGGCACACTATCGTGACACTTCCTGCACTGCCCGCCGCGCCACTGAAGAACCGACTGCTCTGCATGGTCTATGAGGGCATGCTGCTGTTCGGCGTGCTGTTCATCTCGGGCTGGCTGTTCTCAACGCTGCTGCAACAACGGCATGCACTGGTGCTGCGGCACGCGCAACAGGTCTGGCAGTTTGTCGTGCTCGGCGCGTATTTCGGCTGGTTCTGGACGCATGGCGGTCAGACACTGGCGATGAAGACCTGGCGCGTACGTATCGTCAACCGCAAGGATCAGCCACTGGGCTGGCCGCACGCGCTGCTGCGCTATCTGCTGGCCTGGCTCTGGTTCGTACCGGGGCTGGCGACCGCATGGCTGATCAGTGCGCAGGGCTGGATGCTGATACTGCTGCCGGCGTTGAATGTCGCACTGTGGGCCGCGGCGACGCGCCTTGATCCGGAGCGACAGTTCCTGCATGACCGCATTGCGCGTACCCGCATCGTGCTGGCACCGGCTGCGAAAGATCCGCTCGCGACACCCGCGAGCGAATAAACCGTGCAACGCATGATCGCGTCGCTGACCCGCTCGATCATCCTGCTGCAGATGCTGGCACTGGTCGCGCTGGCAGCACTGGTCGTGCATCTGCAATGGCTGGCGTGGCCCGGCGCGCTGCTGGGCTCGGCCGCATGGCTGATGCTCGTACGCATTGCCATCCTTTTCAATAATTACCTGCTGTCCGGTGCGCTACGGCAGCCGCTGACGAATGGCCGTCCGGCGCCGAAACTACAACTCTTTATCCGAATCGCGCAGGAATGCTGGTGCAGCCTGCGCTGCTGGTTTCAGCTCTTTCCATGGGCGCGTACCTGCCGCATTTGCTATGACAGCGATACGCTGCCGCCTGTGCTGATGTTGCACGGCTACGGTGCCAACAGCGGCTACTGGAAGCCCTTTGCGACGCTGCTGGCGCAAGACAGGATCAGCCATGCTGCGATGGATCTGGAGCCCATCCTGGCTGACATTGATGACTACGCGAAGCACATCGAGCATGAGGTCGCAAACTTGCTGATGGCGACCGGCGCATCGCAGGTAATTCTGCTCTGCCACAGCATGGGCGGACTCGCGGCGCGCGCATGGATACGCCGCTACGGACACGCGCGCGCCGCGCGCGTGATCACGCTGGGTACGCCGCATTTCGGCAGCACGCTGGCGGGCTATGGCATGGGACGCAATGCCATGCAGATGCAAAACAACGGCGGTGAGCCCAGCGCATGGCTGGCGCAGCTAGCCGCGTCCGAGACTGACGAGGTGCGCGCCCTGTTCATATCGATCGGCACACAACACGACAATATCGTCGCACCACAGTCATCGGCCATCCTGCCCGGCGCACACAATCGGGTGGTGAATCTGATCGGACACGTGGCTCTCGGCTTCGATCAGGCAATGAACCGCCAGACACTTGATCTCATTCACGTCGCACGTGGCGCCGGGCAAGCCCGGCGTGATGCGGTTGAACTTTAGCGAGCCCGGGGCGGCCGAACCGTCGCCCGATGAACTCTGCTCAAGCAATGATGACGGGAAAATCTCTTGCGCTACTGCTGGCCGGCATCCTGACCATGTCCGGCGTTCATGCCGAAGACCTGCTCGATACGGCCGAACGCTCGGGGTTGTTCAAGACCTTCATCGATGCGGTCAAGACCGCGGGCATGGTGCGCCAGCTGAGGGCAGAAGGTCCTTACACCGTCTTCATGCCGACCGACAGCGCATTTGCACAGGTCGACGATGCGGCGTGGGAGGCGATAAGGAAAGATCCGGACGAGCTCGCACGCGTGATCCGGTATCACATACTTGTCGGAAAAATCAAAGTGACTGAAGTGAAGCCGGGACCAGCGAAAAGCAACGAAGGACAAACCCTGCAACTGAAATCTGATAACGGCATGGTCACCGTGAATGGCGCGCGCGTGACCGACAGCGATCTGATGGCCGACAACGGCATCATCCACGGCATCGATCAGCTGCTGCTGCCGCCGCCGCGCTGACACGCTCAGTTATCATGAGCGGATGAAACATCCGATCCGTACGCTGTGCGTCTACTGCGGCTCTTCAACCGGCCATGATCCTGCTTATGGTGACGTGGCTCGCGCACTGGGCCGGCAGATGGCGGAACGCGGCCTGTCGCTGGTGTACGGTGGCGGTCATGTGGGACTGATGGGCATGATTGCCGACGCGGTGATGGAAGCCGGTGGCGAAGTGACCGGCGTGATTCCTTCGGCATTGATGGAAGCGGAAGTCGGCCATGAGCGCCTGACCCGGCTACACGTAGTCAATGACATGCACGAGCGTAAAGCGCTGATGGCCGAACTCGCCGATGGCTTCATCGCGCTGCCCGGCGGCATAGGCACACTGGAGGAATTGTTTGAGGTGATGACCTGGCTGCAGCTTGGCTATCACACCAAGCCGGTAGGTTTACTGAACGTTCTTGGATTTTATGATGCGCTGCTGGCCTTTCTCGACAAGCAGCGTGACACCGGATTCCTGCGGGCAGAACACCGCGCCTTGCTGATCACCGACGATGCTCCTGCTTCGCTGTTGCAGCGGATGCAGGCGTTCGATATGCCTGACGGCGTGAGCGTATTCAGCCGGCGGGCGGCCAGGACCTTGGGGCCTTGATTAGCCCAGCGCCTGCCTGAAATCTTCCAGCAAGTCCTCGGTATCTTCGATGCCGACGGAGACGCGAATCAGCGACTCCGCGATGCCCATCGCCGCGCGCCGCTCCGGCCCCATCTCGTGAAAGATCGTGTGCGCCACCGGTATCACCAGCGTGCGCGTGTCACCGAGATTACTGGCCGGGATCGCCAGCTGCAGACGATTCAGATAATCGAAGCAATCGATACCGTCCTTGAGCTCGAAACTGAACAGGCCGCCGTAGGCGCGGAACAGCTTCGATGCGATCCCGTGTTGCGGATGCGAAGCCAGTCCCGGGTAATGAACCGCCGACACGCGGTGATCAGCTGCCAGCATGGTCGCCAGCGCCAGCGCATTGGCTGACTCGCGCTCAATGCGCAGCGCGATAGTTTCCGCACCAACTGCGATGTGATGCGCCGCCTCGGGACCGAGCGCCGCGCCGAAATCGCGCAGTGCTTTCGCGCGCAGCTGCGCGATTCCCCACTGCTCGGGCGCGAAACGCTGGTAGGTCTCGGCAATATTCGGAAACTTCGTCCAGTCGAACACACCGGTATCTGTCAGGCTGCCACCCAGTGCGTTGCCATGACCGGCGATGGATTTCGTCAGCGCATTCAGCACCAGCCCCGCGCCGACGGATTTCGGACGGAACAGGTAGGGCGAGGTCATCGTATTGTCGACGACATACAGAATGCCGCGCTCACGACACAGCGCGCCGATACGCTCGAGATCGGCAATCTGGGTGCGCGGGTTCGCGATGGTTTCGACAAACACCACGCGCGTCGTCGGCTGCAGCGCCCGCTCGACATTCGCGATATCGGTCGCATCCACAAAGCTGACCGACATACCCTGCAAGTCCACCGTCTGCCACAGGCTGTTGGTGTTACCGAACAAGAAGGAGGACGACACCACATGATCGCCATCGCGCAATAAGCCCTGGACGACGGCACCGATCGCCGCCATGCCAGTCGAGAAGCATAGCGTGGCCATGCCGTCTTCCATCTGCGTGATCTTGTCTTCCAGCGCGGACACGGTCGGATTACCCTGACGTCCGTAGCGGTAGCCGGGCTTCTTTCCCTGAAATACCGCAGCCAGTTCGCGCGCGTCCTTGTAGCCGTAGGCGACCGAGGTATGAATCGGCTTGTGCAGCGAGCCGTGCTCAATGGTCTTTTGACGGTCGCTGTGCAGGACCGAGGTGGTGAAACCGAATTTGCCGTTCTTATCCATGAGTTCAGCGCAGCCCGCTCAATCGGCGCGCGCCAGGTTCAGGTTCAGCTGGGTACGCACTGCATCTTCAGCAGTAATCTTTGGATTCGCGCGTGCGTACTCGATACGATCGAGATAGTCGGGCGAGATATCGCCAGTGACATAGTGCCCATCGAAGCACGATGCCTCGAAACGCTTGAGTGCCGGGTTCACATCCGAGATCGACTGCTTCATCGCGGCGATTTCCTGATAGACCAGCGCATCGGCGGTAATCTCGCGGCACACTTCTTCGTCACTGCGGCCATAGGCGATCAGCTCGCTGCGGGTCGGCATGTCAATACCGTACACATTCGGGAATTTCACCGGCGGCGCGGCGGACGCGAAAATCACGCGCTTGGCACCGGAGTCGCGCGCCATCTGCACGATCTCGCGACTGGTGGTGCCACGTACGATCGAATCATCCACCAGCAACACGCTCTTGCCTTTGAATTCTGAACCAATTGCATTGAGCTTCTGGCGCACCGACTTCTTGCGCACGCCCTGCCCCGGCATGATGAAGGTACGACCGATATAACGATTCTTGATGAAGCCTTCTCGATAATCGATGCTCAGCTTGTGCGCGAGCTCCATCGCGGCAGGACGCGACGAATCCGGAATCGGCATCACGACATCAATATCGCCGGCACGGAACTGGGTGCGGATTTTCTCGGCGAGATACTCGCCCATCTTCAGTCGCGTTGCGTACACCGACGCGCCATCGATCACGGAATCGGGACGCGCGAGATACACGAACTCGAACGCGCAAGGATTCAGCGTCGGATTCTCAGCGCACTGCTGGTTGTACAGCTTGCCGTCAAGATCGATGAAGATCGCTTCGCCCGGCATCACATCGCGCAGGAAATGAAAGCCGAGACCCTCCAGCGCGACCGATTCGGACGCAACCAGGTATTCCGGTCCTTTGTCGGTATCCGTAAAACCGATGCACAGCGGACGGATGCCGTAAGGATCGCGGAAAGCGATCATGCCATGACCGGCAATCTGCGCTACCACTGCGTACGAGCCCCGCACGCGCTTGTGCAGGGTCGCCACCGCCTTGAACAGCGTATTCGGATCGAGCGACAGGCCGGAAGTACATTGCTGTATCTCATGCGCGAGCACGTTCAGCAAGACTTCAGAATCCGAATCGGTATTGATGTGCCGGCGATCATTCTTGAACAGTTCGAGCTTCAGTTCGCCGGCATTCGTCAGGTTGCCGTTGTGCGCGAGCGTGATGCCGAACGGCGCGTTCACATAAAACGGTTGCGCCTCTTCCTCGCTATCCGAGCCGGCGGTCGGGTAACGGCACTGACCGATACCGGAATTCCCCGGCAGCGAACGCATGTTGCGGGTGCGGAAGACGTCGCGCACCAGACCATTGGCCTTGTGCATGCTGAACGTATTACCGGAATTGGTTGCGATGCCGGCCGCATCCTGCCCGCGGTGCTGCAACAGCAGCAGCGCGTCATAGATGATCTGATTGACGGGGTTATGGGAAACGACGCCGACGATGCCACACATGGGGTGGACTCCTTCAGAAAACCGACCGGCGTGAATGCCGGAAAAACTTAAATGGATTGAACGGCGCCGGACAGACCGAGCTTGTCGATACGCTTCGACATTTTCTCGGCTTCGTCGCGGCTACCGAATGGCCCTACACGAACGCGGAAGCGATCCCCGTCCTTCGTCGTTATCTTTTGCCAGTAGCCTTTGATGCCGCCTTTTTTCAGTCGATTCAACAGCTCTTCGACCTTGGCCTTGTTCGTCACTGCTGCGACCTGCACGATGAACCGTCCCTTGTCCTTGTCGGCGGATTTGGACGATGCGCTGTCAGCTGATTTGTCAGCTGATTTGTCGGCTTGTTTGTCGGATTTATTGTCCGCCCTCTTCTCGTCTTTCCTGACAGCAGGCTTGTCGGTCAGTTGATCGACGCGTGCTTCAACGGGCTTTGCCGCGGCGGCAGACGAGTCATTCATGGACGGGGCTGCCGCAGCCTTCGTCGGCTCTGTGCCAGTCGACGCTACGGCGGCATCAGCATCGGGTTTCACGTCAGCTTTAGGCGCTTCGCCCGGCACCTGCGCAGGCGGAAGCGGCATCGGACTGGCATTGGTCGCCGACGACTTGTCACGCGGCGGGATCTGGATCGCAATGTCGTTAGACAGCGGCTTGGGCTCGGAATCAAAAATCATCGGCAGGCCGATGATCGCCGCCAGTACCAGCGCAGTCGCACCAATCAGCCGGCGGCGGGCGCGCTTCTTCTCAGGAAGCATTGGGTCCATCGGTTCGTCGTCACCCGACTTGGCGCGACTTCGGCGCGGACGGACCGGAATATCGAGGTCGTCGTCAGCGTCCTGCTGTTTCTTGCCGAAGAAGGAGAACAAGCCCATAAAGAAATTTTTGGTAACCGGCCGGTGGCGGTGATCAGCGCGCTTGTTGCGCCGACATCACGCCTGCCACCGTGAGGAAAGATCCGAAGACCGCAATTCTATCATTCTCGGTGGCACATTCCCGCGCTGCGTCATAGGCATCGGCCGGGGTGGAGAAACAGCGGATGCTGCGCTCGGCACCGGGCTCGCCGCGATCGGCAACACCGGCCGCGCGCAGTGCTGCGGCCAGCGAATCAGCACTGGCCGCGCGCGGCAGAGGCAGGTCGCACAGATACCAGTGGTCGATCTTGTCTTTCAGGTGCGCAACAATACCGGCGATATCCTTGTCGGCCATCGCACCCAATACCGCGTGCGTGTATGGAAAGAATCCCATCTGGTCCAGATTCTGCGCCAGCGTGGCGGCTGCATGCGGATTGTGAGCGACATCCAGAATCACGGACGGGCGCCCCGGCAAGACCTGAAAACGCGCGGGCAATTCCACCATCTGCAGACCGGTACGAACTTCCTGCGCGCCCAGCGGCAGGCGCTCGCGCAGCACCTCCAGCGCCGCCAGCGCCGCGCTGGCATTGAGCAATTGATTCGCGCCACGCAGGCTCGGGTAAGCCAGCGAGTTGCGCCGCATGCTGCGACCGCCGAAATTCCACTGCTGCCGGTCACCGGCATAGTTGAAATCGCGACCGAACAACCACAGGTTGGCGCCGATCGCATTCGCGTGATCGATCAAGGTTTGCGGCGGCGACGGATCGCTGCAGATCGCCGCGCGACCCGGGCGGAAAATGCCGGCCTTCTCAAAGCCGATTTTTTCGCGCGTATCGCCGAGATAATCCATGTGATCAAGGTCGACACTGGTGACGATCGCGACATCGGCATCAATAATGTTGACGGCATCAAGCCGGCCGCCGAGGCCGACTTCGAAGATCACCGCGTCAAGGCCGGCATCCGCAAAAAGCTTCATGATGGCCAGCGTGGTGAATTCGAAATACGTCAGAGATACCTCGCCACGGGCCGCATCGACCTGCGTAAAAGCAGCGCATAGCGCGTCATCACTGACGCTGTGGCCGTCGATACGCGCGCGCTCATTGAACAGCAGGATATGCGGCGACGTATATAAACCGACACGGTAGCCACCTTGCAGCAGCATCGATTCCAGCATCGCGCAGGTCGAGCCTTTGCCATTGGTGCCGCCAACGGTGATCACCGGGCAATCGAAGCGCAGGCCCAGCTTGTGCGCGACGACCGACACACGCTCAAGTCCCATGTCGATCGCTGTCGGGTGCATCGCCTCGAGCCGGGCGAGCCATTCATTCAGGGTGAAGTTGTCAGCTTGCATGGAGTGTGTCGATTAAAAAGAAAAGGCCCGGGCAAGGCCGGGCCATCATTATCTGCCACCGGATCGGGCGTCTGTCAGGTCAGGTCGATGAAGGACTGACCCGACAGAGGCTAGGCGATCACATCAGCCGGCTGGTTCTGCAGCAGTGCCAGTAATTGAGCGATCTCTTCGCGCATCTTGCGGCGGTCGACGATCATGTCGATCGCACCCTTCTGCAGGATGAACTCGGAGCGCTGGAAGCCTTCCGGCAGCTTTTCGCGCACCGTATTTTCGATCACGCGCGGACCGGCAAAACCGATCAGCGCCTTCGGCTCGGCGATCACCACGTCGCCCATGAACGCGAATGATGCGGAAACCCCGCCCATGGTCGGATCGGTGAGTACCGAGATGAATGGCAGCTTCTTCTCGGACAGCTTGGTCAGCATTGAGGTGGTCTTGGCCATCTGAAACAGTGACAGCAGGCCTTCCTGCATACGCGCACCGCCGGTGGCCGTGATGCAAATGAAAGGCACTTTCTGCTCCAGCGCGGTCTGCGCGCCGCGCGCGAAACGCTCGCCGACTACCGAGCCCATCGAGCCGCCCATGAATTCAAACTCGAAGCAGGCCACGACGACCGGCAAGGACATGATCGAGCCGCCCATCACGATCAGCGCATCGGTTTCGCCGGTCGCCTCGATGGCCGCCTTCAGGCGATCCGGGTATTTCTTGCTGTCCTTGAACTTCAGCGTATCGACCGTCAGCACTTCCTGGCCGATCTCGTAGCGACCTTCCTGATCCAGCAAGCTATCGAGGCGGTTGCGCGCATTGATGCGCATGTGGTGATCGCACTTCGGGCAGACTTGCTGGTTCGAATCGAGGTCGGTGCGGTACAGCACGGACTCACAGGACGGGCATTTGACCCACAGGCCTTCCGGGACGGAACGGCGGGTATTCGGATCGGAACGCTGGATGCGGGGCGGGAGGAGTTTCTCAAGCCAGCTCATCGGGGCTCACTTTCGTTCGGTGGCGACAGGCGCCAGATGGCCCGCATTTTACCCCCGGCGGGGGGATAGGGCTAGGCGGGATAATTTTCAAACCGGCAACTGCCGGCTTGAAAAGAATTCACCTGCTCAGCCCGTTACCTCGTCCATGGCCTGCCGGATTCCGGTCAGAAAGTCCTGAACCGCGCCCACCGCCTGCGCTTTCGGCGTGTTCTCGAGCTCCTGAATGATGCGGCTGCCGATCACCACAGCGTCGGATACCGCAGCCACCGTCTTCGCAGTGGCTGCGTCGCGGATGCCGAAACCAACGCCAATCGGCAGCTTCACATGCTTCCTGATAGCCGCAATTCGGTCCGATACCTCGGCCGTATCGATATGGCCGGCGCCGGTTACGCCGCGCAGCGACACGTAGTACGAGAAACCGCTGCTGATTTCAGCCACCTGTTTGATGCGTTCCTCGGTCGAGGTCGGCGCCAGCAGGAAGATCAGGTCCATGTCCTGCGCCCTCAGTTTGGCCGAGAACTCGCGTGCCTCTTCCGGCGGATAGTCGACCACGATCGTGCCATCAACGCCGGCTGCCTTCGCCTCCGACACGAAATGATCGACGCCCATGCGCTCGATCGGGTTCGCATAGCCCATCAGCACCACCGGCGTGGTCGTGTCGTCCTTGCGGAAAGCACGCACGAAATCCAGCACATCACGCATGCCGATATTGAACTTCAATGCACGCTCGTTCGCGCGCTGAATCACCGGCCCCTCGGCCATCGGGTCCGAGAACGGCACGCCGAGTTCGAGAATATCGACGCCGCTTTTCACCATGGCATGCATCAGAGGCACGGTGAGCTCGGGCGCCGGATCACCGGCGGTCACGAAGGTGATCAGCGCTTTCTTCTTTTTCGACTGCAGCGTGTCGAAGGTTTGCTTGATTCTTGACATGATTAACCCTCAATGCTTCGGCTGCGCGTGCAACTTGTCGTATTCCGCCACCGTATGCATGTCCTTATCGCCGCGACCGGACAGGTTGATCAAAATGGTCTTGTCCTTCGGCAGGGTCTTCGCAAATTTCAGCGCATAGGCAATCGCATGACTGGTTTCGAGCGCCGGAATGATGCCCTCGATGCGACAGCAATCATGAAAGGCCTGAATCGCCTCGTCGTCAGTCACGCTCACATAATCAGCGCGATGCGAATCTTTCAGCCACGCATGCTCGGGCCCGACGCCGGGGTAATCCAGACCGGCCGATACTGAATGGGTCTCGATGATCTGGCCGTTCGCATCCTGCAACAGATAGGTGCGATTCCCGTGCAATACGCCCGGTACACCGCCGGTCAGCGATGCCGAATGCTTACCCGTGTCCAGTCCTTCGCCGGCGGCTTCGACGCCGATCAGCTTGGTTTCCGGATGACGGATATACGGATGGAAAATCCCCATCGCATTTGAGCCGCCGCCAATGCAAGCCATTACATAGTCTGGCTGACGGCCGGTCATTTCAGGCATTTGAACGATGCATTCTTCGCCGATCACGGACTGGAAGTCGCGCACCATCATCGGATACGGGTGCGGTCCGGCGACGGTGCCAATGATGTAGAAGGTGTTCTCGACATTGGTGACCCAGTCACGCATCGCTTCGTTCAGCGCATCCTTCAGCGTCTTCGAACCCGACTCCACCGGCACCACGGTCGCGCCGAGCAGCTGCATACGGTACACGTTTTGCACCTGACGCTTCACGTCCTCCGCGCCCATGTAGACCACGCACTCGAGACCAAAGCGCGCGCAAATCGTCGCGGTCGCGACGCCATGCTGGCCGGCGCCCGTTTCAGCGATCACTCGTGGCTTGCCCATGCGCCTTGCAAGCAGCGCCTGTCCGATCACATTGTTGATCTTGTGCGCGCCGGTGTGGTTCAGGTCTTCGCGCTTGAAGAAGATCTGCGCGCCGCCATTCTCCTGCGACCAGCGCTTCGCGTGATAAATCGGACTCGGGCGACCGACAAAGTGCTTCAGCTCGTAATGGAATTCACGCAGGAATTCTGGGTCGTCCTTGTAGCGTGCGTACTCTGCTTTCAGTGTCTCGAGCGCAAAAGTGAGCGTCTCGGAAACGAAGCTGCCGCCATAGGGGCCGAAATGTCCGGATGCGTCCGGATAGTGATAGGCGCCGTCAGGCGCGGTCATGCGATCCATGGTGTGCTCTCAGTGGGTATTCAGGAGTCGTCCGCAAGGCGGACTGCCGAAACGAATGCGCGCATCAGTGCTGCATCCTTGACGCCCTTCGCTGATTCGATGCCACTGCTGACATCGACCGCGTGCGGACGCAACCGACGCACAGCGTCAGTCACATTTTGTGCGTTCAAGCCACCACTCAAAGCGGCCTGACGCGCGATTTCGGCGGGAATGAGAGACCAATCGAAAACCTTTCCGGTGCCACCGTATGCATCGCTCCAGGTGTCGAGCAAGGGCCCGGCATAAAGCGGGCTGCAAGTACGGTACTGCCGGTCGAATTCTAACAAATCTGCGGCCGTCGTCTCGGGACGCACTCTGAGCGCGCGCAGGAAGGGGCGGCGGACCGCCTGCGCCAGCGCTGCGCAGTGCTCCGGCGTCTCGTCGCCGTGGAATTGCAACATTGCCAACGGCACGGCCGCAATCGTGGTTTGCACCTGCTCCAGCGTCGGGTTCACGAACAGGCCGACCGTACTGACGAAGCCGGGCAGCCCGGCCAGCAATGCGCCTGCCTGTTCCGGCGTCAGATGGCGCGGTGACGGCGGATAGAACACGAGACCGATCGCATCCGCACCCGCGTCCACCGCGGCCGCAATGTCTTCGGGGCGGGTGAGTCCGCACAGCTTGATCCGGGTACGTTGTTTCATGCTTGCTTCACGGTTGCCTGATGGTTGCTCGATGCTTGCTTCGTTGATGACCCGGGGCTTCAGATAAACGGCAGGATGTCCGCCGCCTCCGGCAAGCCCCAGCGTGCATCGTAGTCGACTTTCGCGAGATACAGTCCGTCAGGGCTGAAGGTGGGCGCGGCGAGTTCGCGCTTACGTTGGGCGAGCAGCTCAGCGATCCATGACTCGGGACGATTGCCACTGCCCACCTGGATCAGCGAACCCACAATATTGCGCACCATGTGATGCAGGAATGCGTTCGCGCGCAAGGTGACGACAACCAGTTCGCGGTTGCGCCGCACCTGAATCGCGTACATCGATCTCACTGGCGACAGCGCCTGACATTCTGCTGCGCGAAAAGCGGAAAAATCATGTTCACCGATCAGGTGCTGCGCCGACTGCATCATCGCGTCGGCGTCCAGCGGCCGGAATACCCAGCCAGCGCGACCGCTCCACAGCGGAGAGCGCACCGGGTGGTTGTAGATCACATAGTGATAGGTGCGTGCAGTCGCGGAAAAGCGGGCATGAAAACCATCGTCACCGCCCTCCACTTCGGCAGCCCAGCGCACTGCAATCGAATCCGGCAGGAAGGCATTGACGCCGCGTACCCACGAGAACAGCTCGCGGCTGATATCGGTATCAAAGTGCGCGACCTGAGCCGTCGCATGGACGCCCGCATCGGTGCGGCCGGCGCAGGTGGTCGGCATCGGGTGCTGGCAGAATTTTTCCAGCACGGCTTCCAGCGTGTCCTGCACGGTCTGCCGGTGCGGCTGTGTCTGCCATCCTTGCCAGGGGGTGCCGTCGTATTGCAGGCCGAGTGCGATGCGTTTCAATTGGAATCAGGACGGAGGTGGGACGGTGAACCGGGCGACGCGACAACGCAGTTTCGCCAGTCCCACCGAATAGGACTGAATAGCCTGAATTTTACGCGAGTTGCTGCAACAGGCGTTTCGCCTGCGCTGTCAGTTCAGGATGGCCCGAATTCACGACCTCGGCCAGCAGCTCGCGCGCGCCTTCATGGTCGCCGATCTCGCGGCAGGCGATCGCCAGCTCCAGCTTGGTGTTCCAGGCGGCCGCCCCGATCTCGCGTCCCGCGCTCGCAGCGGGCCGGGATTCCGCGACCGCTGCCGCGCCATCTGACACGCCTTGAAAGTCGATGGTGTGCGTCGCCGCCGTGTCGCGCAAAACGCTCGCGCTGCCGGGCTCCTGACGTCGCTCGTCGAGCAGCCCCTCAAGCTTCAGCTCGAAGTCGGCCACCGGCGACAGGCCGGACGATGGCGCATCGCCCTGCACCGCAACCGGCACGACCGCGGTGTGCGATGGCATGGTCGGTGCCGGCGCATCGTACAGGTGATTCCCCGGCTCAATCATCTGCCCGAGCTGTGCGGCCTGCACCCACTCCGGCCCCTGACCATGCGTGAGCACGCGCAGCTCCGCCGCCAGTGTTCCGAACTTCTGGCGGTCTTGGCGATTGGCGTAGATTTCCAGCAGCTTGACCCGCAATGCATGACGCTGCGGATGCGCGCGCAATGCATCCGTCAGAATTTCTTCAGCCTGCTCATCGCGCCCGTACGCAATGTACACATCAGCCTCGGCCACCGCATCGACCTCGTTCGCATCGATCTGACTGACCGAGGGCACGAAATTCGAATGGAATACGCTGTGGCTGGTATCAATCTGCCGTCCGCCGGATTCGCCGATCACGGTCTGCGCGACGGTGGGTTCGATCGCGATCGCCGAGCTGTCCTGCGCTTGCCCGCGACGTGCGCGTCGCCACAGCCATCCGGCCAACAGCAGCAGGATGACACCACCGGCGACCAGCCGCAGTAAGGGATCCTGCAATAGTCCGGCCATGAAGTCTGGCGAACTGCCTGTTTTAGCTACGCTGCGCGAACCGGTTGGGGTGACGGCCACCGCTTGCTTCGCGGCCGGCAAGGCTACCTCAGGCTCGGGCTTGCGCGCATCAGCGACCGGTGCGACGGGCGGGACCGATGCATCGGGTGCATCAGGTGTATTCCGCGTATCGGATGGTGCATGGTTCGATTCATTGACAGGCTTCGCCGCTTCGGCCGGCGCTACCGTGGTCGCCGCGCGCTGCTGCGCGTCGGCCAGACGCTGGTTTTGCATCTCGAGCAGCGCCTGTACCTGACCAATGTTTTTTTCCAGCGCCGCGATACGCGCATTGGCGTCGCTGAGCGCCTTGTCGGCGGCCAGCTTGTCGAGCGCGTCTTTCGGGGTCGCCACCGCGACCGTGGTGTCGTCCTTGCGGGGTGCCGATAGCGTCAGCTTGTCGACCGCTGCCGGGCTGCCTGAGGGCTCGCTGGTCGCCGCGCTGATCGTGCCGCTGCTGGTGCGGTTGCCGGCGCTTGCCGGCGCCTCCGGTCGCGTTTCAGGCGAGGCCGGTGGCACCAGTGTGCTGCGCTCAGCCAGCTGCCTTTGATAGCGTATGAAATCTGCAGTCTGCGCATTCAGCGCACGGCGTGCCTGTAGGTGATCTACCGCGCGCATGGTGTCCGCATCGGGCACCTTCAGCACGCTGCCGCTGCGCAGCCGGTTCACGTTGTGATCGGTGAAGGCGCCGGGATTCGTGTTCTGCAGCGCGATCATCACCTGATCGAGTTGCACGCCCTCGGGCTGCAAACCGGAGGCAATGGCGCGCAAGGTTTCTCCCTTACGCACGATGCGCTGATTCGTGACCGTGCCGGGCGATGGTGTGGCTGGTGTCGCTGAGGCATTGGAAGCGGTGGATGCAGCGGATGCATTGGACTCAGCAGACGATTTCGGCGATGCATCATCGCTTCCTGTGTCCGGCACCACGATCGCACCGGTAGCGAGCACCGCCGGCCGGTCGACGGCTGGCGGGTCGATCAGCAGCGCATACTGCCTGATCGTCCGCGTACCGTTGGCACTGAGCTCGACCAGCAAGTTCACGAAGGGTTCGCTGACGGCCAACTCCGAGTTCACACGCACCCGGTAACGATCGCCCTGCTTCTCAACCGAAAAACGCATCGAGCGCAGCAAGGCGCTGTAGTCGATACCGGCGCTGGCGAAAGCATCGGCCGGCGCGATCCGGACCACCGCCGACTCCGCTTCAGCGGCAGACAGCAAAGTAATCTCTATCTCCGCATCCAAACGCTGACCAATCGATGAACGCACAGTTGCATCGCCAAGCGATGCTGCAGACGCGACAGGTGGCAGAGTCAGGCCGCCGCAGAGTACGGCGAGCACCAGCAGTGAGGAACGAAGTAAAGGACGCAGGCTAAAAAACATCGGGAGACCTTACCACTGACACAATCCTGATCGCAAGCGCGGTGCCGGGCCAGCAGCAAACAAAAACCCGCGCGATTTCCATTCGACAGGAAATCGCGCGGGTTCGGTTGTGACACAACAACAGCGGCGCGCTGCGCCGGGCCAGACCTCAGGCGTCCAGCACGATGCGCAGCATACGGCGCAGGGGCTCAGCGGCACCCCACAGCAGTTGATCACCGACCGTGAAGGCCGAAATATATTCGCCGCCCATCTGCATCTTGCGCACGCGGCCGACCGGAATCGTCAGCTTGCCGGTAGTCGCTGCCGGCGTCAGATCATGCATCGATGCCTCACGGGTATTCGGCACGAACTTCACCCATTCATTGTCGCTCGCGATGATGTCGTTGATCTCGTCGAGCGGCACGTCTTTCTTTAGCTTGATCGTCAGTGCCTGCGAATGGCAGCGCATCGCGCCGATACGCACGCACAAGCCATCGACCGCAATCGCCGGGCGCGCAGCCGCGCCGAAGGCTTCGCCACGGCCGAGTATCTTGTTAGTTTCAGCGCCACCCTTCCACTCTTCGCGCGACTGACCATTGCCGAGATCCTTGTCGATCCATGGAATCAGGTTGCCACCGAGCGGCACACCGAACTGCTTGGTTTCATCGGCGCTCAGCGCATGCTGCTTCGCGAGTACCTTGCGGTCGATTTCCAGAATGGCCGAAGCCGGATCGTCGAGCAGTGCCTTCACCTCCGCGTTGATGCTGCCGAATTGCGTGAGCAACTCCCGCATATGCTGCGCGCCGCCGCCGGAAGCTGCCTGATAGGTCATCGAGGTCATCCAGTCGACCAGATCATGCTTGAACAGGCCACCGAGACCCATCAGCATGCAGGACACGGTGCAGTTACCGCCGATATAGTTCTTCACGCCCTTGGACAGCGCGTTCTTGATCACATCAAGGTTCACCGGATCGAGCACGATGATCGCATCGTCCTTCATGCGCAGCGTCGACGCTGCATCAATCCAGTAGCCGTTCCAGCCCGCCGCGCGCAGCTTCGGGAAAATATCGGTCGTGTAGTCGCCGCCCTGGCAGGTCAGGATGATGTCGCACTTTTTCAGCGCTTCAATATCGTTCGCATCTTTCAGCGTGCGCTCGTTCTTCGCCATCGCCGGCGCCTTGCCGCCCGCGTTCGATGTCGAGAAGAACACCGGCTCGATGTGAGCAAAGTCGTTCTCTTGCTGCATGCGCTGCATCAGCACCGAGCCGACCATGCCGCGCCAACCTACCAGACCTACGAGTTTCATTTTGATTCCTTGATTTGGGGATCGTGGCGGGTGTCGCGTTCGGCGCTACCCGCCCTGTATCCTTGCTGCGAACCATAGGGTGGGTAGAGCGAAGCGAAAACCGAAGGTTTCGATAAACCCACCATTCCAAATTACGCCAGCGCCTTCACCACCGCATCGCCCATCTCGGCGGTGCCGACCTTAGTCGTACCCGCTTCGTAGATGTCCGGCGTGCGCAAGCCCTGCGCCAGTACCCGTTTCACTGCAGCCTCGATACGGTCGGCTTCGGCCGGCAGGTTCAGCGAGAAGCGCAGCATCATCGCCGCCGACAGAATGGTCGCCAGCGGATTCGCGATGCCCTTGCCCGCGATGTCCGGTGCCGAACCATGCGAGGGCTCGTACAGACCTTTATTGTTCGCATCCAGCGAAGCTGACGGCAGCATGCCGATTGAACCGGTCAGCATCGCTGCCGCATCGGACAGGATGTCGCCAAACATATTGCCGGTGACGATCACGTCGAATTTTTTCGGCGCGCGCACCAGCTGCATCGCCGCGTTGTCGACATACATATGATCCAGCTCGACGTCCGGATAGTCTTTGTGCACGTCGATCATGATGTCCTTCCAGAACTGGAAAGTCTCGAGCACGTTTGCCTTGTCGACCGAGGTCAGGCGCTTGCTGCGCTTTTGCGCAGCCTGGAAGGCCACATGCGCAATGCGGCGGATTTCCGGTTCCGAGTAACGCATGGTGTCAAAGCCTTCGCGCGCGCCCTTGAACGGACCATCCGGCGCTTCACGCACGCCGCGCGGCTGACCGAAGTAGATGTCGCCGTTCAGTTCACGCACGATCAGGATGTCGAGGCCGGACACGACTTCCGGCTTCAGTGTCGATGCACCGACCAGCTCCGGATACAGGATCGCGGGACGGAAGTTTGCAAACAGTGTCAGCGCCTTGCGCAGGCCAAGAATCGCCTGCTCCGGACGCAGCGAGCGCTCGAGCGAGTCGTACTGCCAGTCGCCAACCGCGCCAAACAGAATCGCATCGGCTTCTTTGGCCAGCTTCAGCGTGCCTTCCGGCAGCGGATGGCCGTGCGCCGCATAACCGGCGCCGCCGACCGGCGCGGATTCCATCTCGAATGTCTGGCCGAGCGCGTTCAGAACCTTCACGGCCTGTTCGACGATCTCGGTACCAATGCCGTCACCCGGCAGGATTGCGATTTTCATGAGCTTGACTGAGGGGGATTAGGAAATCGTGTTGGCCAGCCACGGAAACGTGGTCAGGTGGCGCTCTTCATAGCCGCGGATCTTGTCCGCATGCTGCAAGGTGAGGCCGATGTCGTCGAGGCCGTTGATCATGCAATGCTTGCGAAACGGATCAATCTCAAAATGATAGACCGCGTCACCATTCGTGGTGCTGACGGTCTGCGCCGGCAGATCGATCTTCAGCTGATAACCGGGAAACGCCTTGACCTCGTTGAACAGCTTGTCGACTTCCTGCTCTGTCAGCATGATGGGCAGCAGACCGTTCTTGTAGCAGTTGTTGAAGAAGATATCGGCGAAGCTCGGCGCGATCACGGCGCGGAAACCGTATTGCTCCAGTGCCCACGGCGCATGCTCGCGCGACGAGCCGCAGCCGAAGTTCTTGCGGGCCAGCAGTACCGATGCGCCCTGATAGCGCGGCTGGTTCAGCACGAAATCCGGATTCAGCGGACGCCGACTGTTGTCGACACCGGGCTGGCCAACGTCGAGATAGCGCCACTCGTCGAACAGGTTCGGGCCAAAGCCGGTACGCTTGATCGACTTCAGGAATTGCTTCGGAATGATGGCGTCAGTGTCGACGTTCGCGCGATCCAGCGGCGCGACCAGTCCGTCAAGTACGGTGAATTTATTCATGGTGTGTCCGGATTCGGTCCTGATTCAGCAGATTTACTTCTTGCTCGCGTCCTGCACTTTTTCGCCGAGCTTCTCGAAGTCCCTGCCGATACCGTTGATGGTGTTGCAACCGGCGAGTACGGCCAGCGCGATGAGCATGAGGGCGATTTTTTTCATGATTGCTCCCTGAATGAAAATTACAGCTGACGAACGTCGACAAAATGACCAGCGACGCCGGCCGCTGCCGCCATCGCCGGGCTGACCAGATGCGTACGACCACCCGCACCCTGACGGCCTTCAAAGTTACGGTTAGATGTCGACGCGCAGCGCTCACCCGGCTCCAGACGGTCAGCATTCATCGCCAGACACATCGAGCAGCCCGGCTCACGCCATTCGAAACCGGCGTCCCTGAAAATCTTGTCGAGGCCCTCGCGCTCGGCCTGTTCCTTCACAAGGCCCGAGCCCGGCACCACCATCGCCAGCTTCACGTTCGACGCGCGGAACTTGCCGCGCACCACCGCTGCCGCCGCGCGCAGATCTTCGATGCGCGAGTTGGTGCAAGATCCGATGAAGACTTTATCGATACGGATGTCAGTGATCGCGGTGTTCGGCTTCAGGGCCATGTATACCAGTGCCTTTTCCATCGCATCACGCCGCACCGGATCCTTTTCCTTGTCGGGATCAGGCACGCGTGCATCGACCGCCACCACCATCTCGGGTGAGGTGCCCCAGGTAACCTGCGGAATGATCTCAGCGGCATCGATCAGCACGACGGCATCAAACTTCGCGTCAGCATCCGAATGCAGTGTGCGCCAGTACTCGACGGCGCGGTCCCAGTGCGGGCCCACCGGCGAGAACGGACGGCCTTTCACATAATTGATCGTGGTGTCGTCCACCGCGACCATGCCTGCGCGCGCGCCAGCCTCGATCGCCATGTTGCAGACCGTCATGCGGCCTTCCATCGACAAGGAACGGATCGCAGAACCGCCGAACTCAATCGCATAGCCGGTGCCACCAGCGGTACCGATCCTGCCGATCACGGCGAGCACGATATCTTTTGCGGTCACGCCGGCGCCGAGCTTGCCTTCTACCTGCACCAGCATCGCTTTCGATTTCTTCGCCAACAAGGTCTGCGTCGCCAGCACATGCTCGACTTCCGAAGTACCGATGCCATGCGCGAGTGCGCCGAATGCGCCATGCGTGGAGGTATGCGAATCACCGCAGACCACCGTCATGCCGGGCAGCGTCGCGCCCTGCTCCGGGCCAATCACGTGCACGATGCCCTGACGCTTGTCTTGCATGCTGAAGTAAGTGAGCTGATGCTCTTTGGCGTTCGCGTCCAGCGTCTCGACCTGCAGTCGCGACACCGGATCTTCGATGCCGCCGGCGCGGTTGGTGGTCGGCACATTATGGTCGGCGACGACCAGGTTGGCCGAATTGCGCCAGGGCTTGCGGTTCGCCAGCTTCAGACCCTCGAAGGCCTGCGGGCTGGTGACTTCATGGACCAGATGGCGGTCAATGTAGAGAATGGTGGTGCCGTCCTCCGCGGTATGCACCACGTGGGACTCCCAAAGCTTGTCGTACAGGGTTTTTGCCATGGCGGGATCGCGCGAAAACCGCGCCGGATCGAGGAAAACAGCCCGAGATTATGCCATAGCGACACGCGTTCACCCGGGAAAATGCGGCGCTGCGGCAAGCCGACCCTGATCAGGCGCTTATCTTTTCGCCTGTTGATACAACGGCATCACCTTTTCCGAGTACACGGTCAGGTCCCGCACCCGCTCCGCGCGCGGCGGGTGGGTGGACAGAAATTTCGGCGACTCGCCGCCACCGGTCTCGCCCATCTTCTTCCAGAGGGTGACCGCCGCGCGCGGATCGTAGCCGGCGCGGGCAGCCAGCTCGACACCCATGCGGTCGGCCTCGGTCTCGTGCGTGCGCGAGTTCGGCAGGCCCAGCAGACCCTGATAGGCGTACTCCATCCCCCTCTGTCCGAGCGAGCCGACGCCTGCAACGGTGGCCAGCACCGTGATGCCGATATTGGCCACCGCGCGCTCGGACGCACGCTCGCGCGAGTGCTCGCGCAGCGCATGCGCGATCTCGTGTCCCATCACCGCGGCCAGCTCATCGTCGCTCAGTTTCAGCTTGTCGATCAGACCGGTATATACCGCGATCTTCCCGCCCGGCATGCACCACGCGTTCACCTCGGGCGAGGTGAGCACGTTCACTTCCCATTTCCAGCTCAGCGCGTCAGGACGAAATGCCGTGGTCTGCGGTATCAGTTTGTCAGCGATCGTTTTCACACGCGCGTACTGCGCCGGATCGGTATTCAGTCGGTCCTTCTTCGCAGCCTCGGCCATCAGCTGCCCGTACTGCTTGTTCGCGGCGGATTCCAGCGATGCCGCCGAGATCGCCATGCGCTGCTCACGGTTCACGCCGACCAAACCGGCCTGCGTGGTCTGCACGCTCTGGCAACCGGTGACGGACACCACCGCCATCAGCAGCGCCAGTACGCCGCGACACGCGCTTAGATGCGCGCTTCGATTCCTTGTCATGCTTCTCTCCCTGCAGGGCCGCCCGGCACTCGGGCCGGCGGGTCTTGCCACCGATAACTGAGCCAGGCGGCCAGCCATCCCAGCGCACACATCGCTGCGGCCAGCCCATAGACTATGTCGGCGCCAAATGTATCCCAGCAAGCTGATAACAGCAATCCGCCGGCGGTACCACCGAGACCATAAGAAATACTGATGTACAAGGCCTGTCCGCGCGCCTGCAGCGGGCCGGCAAACCAGCGCTGCAGCGTGGCAACCGACGCCGAGTGATGCACGCCAAATGTCGCTGCGTGCAGCACTTGGGCCACCAGCAACAGTAGCAGCGACTCGGCGCCCAGCCCGATCATCAGAAAGCGGACAACACCGATCGCGAAACTCGCCAGCATCAGCCAACGCACGCCGAAGCGCCGGAACAAGTGCGCCTGCCAGTAAAAGAAAACAATCTCGGCCACCACACCGAGCGACCACATCAGGCCAATCACTGTCTTGCTGTAACCGATCTGTGCGAGATACAGCGAGTAGTAAACGTAGAGCGACGCATGCGCGGCAACCATCAGAAAGGTCGACACAAAAAAAGCGATCACTTCACGCCGCTGCAGTACCGCGCGCACTGAGGGCGTGTCATGCGCAGCATGCGTGTCGCCCTCCTCACGCATGTTCGACGCGGCAAACGCCACCAGCGCGAGCAGCAGCAAGGAGATCCACGGCACCAGCCCGATGCCGAACCGGTCCAGCAATTGCCCCGATACCAGCACCGCTGCGATGAAACCGACCGAACCCCACAGCCGCAGCCGTCCGTAATGCGTGAGATCGCCGCGCATGGCTGACAGCATCAGCGCTTCAGACAGCGGGCCCTGCGCGCTGGTGAACAGATTTAGCAGCACCAACACAATGAAGAAATAGGAGAAGGTCTGACCCCAGAAAACAGCGCAGAAGACCAGCGCGGCCGCGATCGAGGTCAGTTGCAGTACACGCACGCGCTGGCGGGTATGGTCGGCAACCCAGCCCCACAGATTGGGACCGAAAATACGCATCACCTGCATCAGCGACATCAGCACACCGATCTGCGTGGCGCTGATGCCCTGGTCCGCAAAATACAGACTCGCGTACGGCGAGAACACACCGACGTAGCCGTAGTACGCAAAAAAGAACAGCGCGAAGTTCAGCGACTGCGCGGGCTTGACGGACGGAGTCACGCGCCCGTCTTTACGTCTCCGCACTGCGCGCGGTGACGCAGCGCATGATCCATCAGCACCAGCGCCAGCATCGCCTCGGCAATGGGTGTGGCACGAATACCGACGCAGGGATCATGACGGCCGAAGGTCTCGACCATGACCGGCTGGCCGTCACGGTCGATAGAACGTCGCGGTGTACGTATGCTGGAGGTCGGCTTGATCGCGATCGATACCGTGATGTCCTGTCCCGATGAAATACCGCCGAGCACGCCACCGGCGTTATTGGTCAGAAAGCCTTCCGGCGTGATCTCGTCGCCGTGCTCCGTGCCCTTTTGCGCCACCGAGCGGAAGCCGGCGCCGATCTCGACACCCTTGACCGCATTGATGCCCATCATCGCGTACGCAATATCGGCGTCGAGCTTGTCGAACAGCGGCTCACCGAGTCCGACGGGCACGTTCTGTGCGACCACATCGATGCGCGCGCCGCAGGAATCACCTGCCTTGCGCAGTGCATCCATATACGCTTCCAGCTGCGGAACCATATCGGCATTCGCAGCGAAAAACGGGTTATCGCGCACATGATCCCAGGACTGAAACGGAATCGGCAGCTCGCCGAGCTGGCTCATGCAGCCCCTGAACTCGGTGCCGTATTGCAGATGCAGCCATTTTTTTGCGATGGCCGCCGCACCGACGACCGGCGCTGTCAGACGCGCGGAAGAACGCCCGCCGCCGCGCGGATCGCGGATGCCGTATTTGTGAAAATACGTGTAGTCCGCATGGCCGGGACGAAAACGGTCGACGATGTTGCCATAGTCATGGCTGCGCTGATCCTGATTGCGGATCAGCAGCGCGATCGGTGTGCCGGTGGTCTTGCCTTCATACACGCCGGACAGGATCTCGACCGCATCCGGTTCGTTACGCTGCGTGACATGGCGCGAGGTACCGGGACGGCGACGGTCCAGCTCGGGCTGAATGTCGGCCTCGGACAGTTCCATGCCGGGCGGACAACCGTCGATCACGCAGCCAATCGCGGGACCGTGGGATTCGCCGAAGGTAGTGACGGTGAATAACGTGCCTAAGGTATTGCCGGACATGGGAGAAGGCGCCAGTGAAAATACGAAGGCGTCATTCTACCAGCCGGCGACCGCCGAAACGCGCGCCCAGCCAGTCCAGCGCCGCGCGCAGGTACTCGGGCTGAACCACGCACAGCACGACCAGCAGCACGAAGTTCGCGATCGCGGTGACCAGGAAGATGCCCGGCACCGTGACACCCGCGCCGAGCAGCAACATCGCGATCAGCGCGGCCACCACCATGAAGATCGCGTTCAGAATGTTCATGCCACCTATCGTGCGCGACAGATGACTGCGCTCGGAACGGGTCTGGATCAGCGCGAACAGCGGCACCACATAGATGCCACCGAAAGCACCGAGCAGGAAGCAGTCGAGCAGCACACGGAACTGCGCGCCAAACAGCAAGTCTTTTGCGATCACCAGTGGCGGCATGCTGATGCTCGCCGACCAGTACAGATCCAGCCCGAAAATCGTCAGGCCGAGCGCGCCCAGCGGCACCAGCCCCAGATGAATGCGCCGCCCCGACAGCCTTTCGCATAGCAGCGAGCCGGCACCGATACCGATCGAGAACGCGGTCAGCAGTACCGCGAAGACCTCTGGTGCGCCATGCAGCACGTCGCGTGCAAACACCGGGAATTGCGCAAGGATCATCGCGCCGAAAAACCAGAACCATGAGTTCGCCAGCATCGCAACGAACACCTCGCGATTTGCTGCCGAAAACCGGAGGTTGCGCGCGATTTCGGGGAAGGGATTGCGGCTGATGGGCAGATCTGGCGCGGCCGGTGCCGACGGCGGCACGAACAGCGTGAAACCGAAACCGACCACGGCAACGATCACGGTCGCCACCGCAATCAGCGTTGTGCCCGACGCGCCCAGCGTAATCGCAGCCGCGCCGAACAGCTGCCCGGTCAGGATGCCGACGAAAGTACCCATCTGCACCATGCCATTGCCGCCGATCAGCTCAGTATCAGCAAGATGCTGCGGCAGATAAGAGTGTTTGACCGGCCCGAAGATCGTCGAGTGCAAGCCCATGCCCACCACCGCCGCGATCAGCAGCCAGAGGCTGTGCGTGTACCAGCCGATGGCCGCGACGCCCATGATCGCAATCTCCATCAGCTTCACCGCGCGCATCAGCCGCGCCTTGTCGAGCTTATCGGCGATCTGACCGGCAGTGGCTGAGAACAGCACGAAGGGCAGGATGAACAGTCCGGCGATCAGGTTATTGAGCAGGCCGACGTTGATGTCGGTCCAGGATGCCGCGTCATAGGTGATCGCCGTGACCAGCGCAGTCTTGAACAGATTGTCGTTAAATGCGCCGAGAAACTGCGCACCGAAAAAAGGTGCGAAGCGGCGCTGTCCGAGAAGCGCGAACTGCCCGGACCGCGGCGGCGGCAAGCTCACTCTTCGGTCTCGGCCGGCCAGTCGCGGATATAGGCCTTCAGCATCTTGTTCTCGAAGGTTTGCGCCTCCAGCACCGCCTTCGCGATATCGTAGAAAGACATCACACCCAGCAAGGTGCCGTCGCCGTCAATCACCGGCACGTAGCGCGCATGGCGCTCCAGCATCAGGCGGCGGATTTCATTAATGTCCGTGTCCGGCGTGATGGTCATGATGTCGGTGGCCATGTGCTGACCCACCGTGCCGTCACCGATGGAACCGGATCGGGTATCAATCGCATTCATCACTTCGCGGAAGCTGAGCAGGCCGGATACCTTGCCACTCTTCATCACCACCAGCGAGCCAATGTCGCGCTCGGACATGGTATGAATCGCTTCGAGCAAAGGCGTATCGGCCGTTGCGGCGTACAGGATATTGCCCTTGACCTTCAATATCTCCGAGACCTTCATCTGATCCTCCGAGTGGTTATTCTTGTCATCCCCCAGTCAGGGCAATGTAGCCGAGTCATGCCAAAAAAGCCAGAGCCGTCCGCCTATAATGGCCGTTCCATCAAGACAACGCGAGGAGACTGCGAGCATGAGCGATCCCAGAGCCCCGGGATTTGACACCCTGTCCCTGCACGCCGGCAGCGCGCCCGACACCGCCACCGGCGCGCGCGCGACGCCGATCTATCTGTCCACGTCATTCGTATTCCGCGATGCGGACCATGCGGCCTCGCTGTTCAACATGGAACGCGCGGGCCATGTGTATTCGCGGATCTCGAATCCGACCAATGCAGTGCTGGAGGAGCGTATCGCCGCACTTGAGGGCGGCGTCGCCGGTATCGCGGTCGCCAGCGGTCAGGCCGCCTTGCATCTGGGACTGGCCACGATCGCTGGCGCCGGCTCGCATGTGCTCGCTTCACGCGCGCTGTATGGCGGCTCGCAAAATCTGCTGGCCTACACGATGAAGCGCTTCGGTATTGATACCACCTTCATCGACCCGCGTGATCTCGACGCATGGCGCTCTAACATCCGCCCGAATACCAAGCTGCTGTTTGCCGAAACTCTGGGCAACCCGGGGCTCGACGTGCTCGATATCGACAGCGTCGCCGCCATCGCGCATGAGCATCACCTGCCGCTGATGCTCGACGCGACATTCACCACGCCGTATCTGCTGCAGCCTTTCGCGCATGGCGCCGACCTCATTTGTCACTCAGCGACAAAATTTCTGTGCGGGCATGGCACGGCTGTCGGCGGACTGCTGGTCGATGGTGGCACTTTCGACTGGCAGCAGGCTTATGAAAGCACCGGCCACTTTGCCGAATTATGCGAGCGCTATGACGGCTTTCACGGCATGGTGTTTTCGGAGGAATCGACGGTCGCGCCGTTCTCGCTGCGCGCGCGTCGCGAGGGACTGCGCGACTTCGGCGCCGTGATGAGTCCGCACAATGCATTCACCATCCTGCAGGGTATGGAAACGCTATCGCTGCGCATGGACAGGCATGTGGCGAATACACGCAAGGTGGTCGAGTTTCTCGCTTCGCATCCGGCGGTCGCCTCGGTGTCCTACCCGGAGCTGCCCGGACATCCGGACTACGCGCTTGCGAAACGTCTGCTGCCGAAAGGCTGCGGCGCGGTGTTTTCATTCGCATTGAAAGGCGACCGCGCGGCCGGCCGCCGCTTCGTGGAAGCAATGCAACTGTTCTCGCATCTGGCCAACGTCGGCGATGCGAAGTCACTGGTAATTCATCCGGCATCGACCACGCATTTCCGGGTACCGGCCGAGCAGCTGGCCGCCTCCGGCATCACCGAAGGCACGATGCGCTTGTCGGTCGGACTCGAAGATGCCGATGACCTGATCGATGACCTGAAACGCGGCCTGAAAGCTGCGCAGAGGGGAGCCTGAGATGGAGCTCGAGATCCACGGCCAGCGCGCTTACGCGTACACCGGTGGCAAAACCTTCGATGCGGCACTGCCGACAGCAGTGTTCATCCATGGCGCGCAAAATGATCACTCGGTGTGGATACTGCAGACACGTTATTTCGCACATCATGGCTACTCGGTGCTCGCAGTGGATCTGCCAGGACATGGTCGCAGCCGCGGCGCGGCGCTGAGCTCGGTCGAGGCCATGGCTGACTGGATCAATGCACTGCTCGATCAGGCCGGCGTGACCCGCGCCGTCCTGATCGGCCACAGCATGGGATCACTGATCGCGCTGGAAGCGGCCATGCGTTCGCCGGCGCGGGTCCGGGGCATTGCGCTGGTCGGTACCGCCTACCCGATGACAGTCTCGCCTGCCTTGCTTGACACCGCGCGTGAGCGTGAGGCGGTCGCGATTGACTGGGTCAACCGCTGGTCGCACTCAAGCCTCTCACCAAAGCCTTCCTCGCCGGGGCCGGGCTTCTGGGTGCAGGGCGGAAATCAGCGGCTGATGCAACGCATCGCGGCTCGCAATCCGGCGCACGTGTTCTTCACTGATTTCTCGGCCTGTAATAACTATCTGAACGGCGAGCAAGCCGCGCTGTCGCTGCACTGCCCCGCGCTGTTCCTGCTCGGTCGCCGGGATGTGATGACGCCGGCGAAAGCGGCGGCCGCGCTGTCATTGAAGATGAAGCAAGCACAGACCATCACACTGCCGGACTGCGGCCATGCGTTGATGGCCGAGCAACCGGATCAGGTGCTGGATGCGCTGTTGGATTTTGCGTCCGGCGTGCTGAAATAGGTCGCGATCGAGACGGACAGGTCGTGATGTATCAGTTGCGCCACCTGTTCCGACAGTGGTGATTCCGATGAAGGCGTAAAGGCGAATACGCGGAACACGGCGGCCAGCGTCAGCTTTTCCGGATTCGCCAGCAGGGCCCAGCGTTCCTGACGCGCCTGCGCTCTGCGGCGCCATGGCACGGCCTGCGAGCGCTGCGAACGTATGCGCCCCACCCAACCGGCATCCTGCATGCGATGCAGCAGACTTTCCGATTCTTCGAAACCGAGATGCGTCAGTTCGCGTATCTTCAGCACGTCGACTGCTGCATGGCTGGCGCGCGCGTTGAACAGCACTTGCAGCACCGCGATCGCATCCAGAAATTCGCTGCCCGGCGCAGCGCGGTGCCACCAGCGCTCGAAGCGCATGACCGGCAGCGCCGCCGCCACCACCGCACCGAGCAAGGTGATCAGCCAGAACAAATAAACCCAGATCAGAAATACCGGAATGGTGGCCAGCGCGCCATAAATGGCGCGATAACCGCCACCGATGTTGATGGAAAACGAAAAGAAACGACGCGTGATCTCAAACGCGACGGCAGCGACCAGTCCGCCAATCATCGCCTCGCGCCAGTCCACAAAACGATTGGGTACGGTCTGGTACAGAAGCGCAAACGCCAGCGTCGACAGCGACAACGACAACAGTAGCGTGAAACTCGCGCGCAGCAGCGACGGTGAGCGCGGCGTGCCGCCCAGCAGGGGCAGGAATTCCGATGCCGCGGTCAGCGACGCACCGAGCAACAACGGGCCAAACGTCATCACCGCCCAGTACACGACCATGCTCTGCAGGAAAGGACGCGACTCGCGGACCCGCCAGATCCGGTTCAGCGTGCGATCGACTGTACCGAACATCATGATGGCGGTCAGGATCAGGAACACGGCACCGAACGCGGACAAGCGACTGGCCTTCGAAGAGAACTGCGTCAGGTAATCAAGGATGGTATTGGCAATGCCCTTCGGCATTACGGACTGAACGAAATAGATTTCCAGTGAATCACGGAAGGTCGTGAACAGCGGAAAGGTGGTGAAGATCGCGAACGCAATCGTCAGCACCGGCACCAGCGCCAGGACGGTGGTGTAGGTCAGGCTACCCGCGACTTCGAACAAACGCTCTTCGCGCAGCCGGCGCACGACAAAACGCCAGAGATCGCGCAATTGCGCGCCGGACCAGCGGCCTGAAGGATTCGGTGAGCGTGGGGTCATCAGAGGCGGAGAAAAGTGACTGTTGCAAAGCGCCCTATAATACCAAGCCATGAACACACCAACGCTGAAGATCCTTGTGCTGTATTACTCGCGCCATGGCGCTACCCGCAAGCTCGCCGAGTACATCGCGCAGGGTGTGGAAAGTGTGCGCGGATGTGAAGCCGTGCTGCGCACGGTACCGGCAGTGTCCACCGTCACCGAGGCCACCGAGCCGGCAGTGCCTGCATCGGGTGCGCCCTATGTCGAGGCTGCTGATCTGGAAGCGTGCGCTGCGCTGGCGCTGGGTTCCCCAACTCGTTTCGGCAATATGGCCGCGCCGCTGAAATACTTCATTGATGGCAGCAGCGCGCAATGGCTGTCCGGCACGCTGGCCGGTAAACCTGCCTGTGTGTTTACCTCGACCGGCAGCCTGCACGGTGGCCAGGAATCGACGCTGCTGTCGATGATGCTGCCTCTGCTGCACCATGGCATGCTGATCGTCGGCCTGCCCTATACCGAGGCAGCGCTAATGACCACCTCGTCCGGCGGCTCGCCCTATGGTGCGACCCACTGGTCCGGCATCAACGGTGACCAAAACATTTCGGACGACACCCGCGCGCTTGCCGTAGCGCTCGGCCAGCGACTCGCCCAGACCGCCACCCGACTGCAGTCGCACTGAGCCATGGACAACAACACTTTCCAGAACCGCCTGCACCACACGGCCAGTGCCAGCCTGATTCTCTTGATTCTACTGTGCGCGCTGTGGGAGCTGGTGCTCGCCCCCCTGCGTCCGGGAGGTTCATGGATGGTGATCAAGGCGCTGCCGCTGCTGGCGCCGCTGGCCGGCACGCTACGCCGCAATGTCTACACGATGCAGTGGGCGTCCATGATGATCCTGATGTACTTCACCGAGGGCGTGGTGCGCGCGTGGAGTGAGCGCGGGCCGTCACAATGGCTGGCATTCGCCGAGATCACGCTGTCCTTGCTGTACTTTCTGAGTGCCATCTTCTTCCTGCGTCCCTACAAGCGCGAGGCGAAGCGGCTTGCGCAGCAGGCGATACAGAAGGCCGCTGAAAATCATGAGCACTGACTTTCTCAGTCGCTGCGCGCAGGTACTTGGTGAGTCCCACCTGCTGACCGGCGACGCCATGGCAGCCTATCTGACGGACTGGCGTGGTCGCTTTACCGGACGCGCGCGCGCGGTGCTGAAGCCGGGCTCGACGACCGAGCTGGCAGCACTGGTGAAGCTGTGCGTCGAGCATCGTGTGCCCGTCGTGCCGCAGGGCGGCAATACCGGACTGGTGCTCGGCAGCGTGCCGGATGCCAGCGGCGAAGCCGTCGTGATATCACTGACGAGAATGAATCGTATCCGTTCGGTTGATCCGATCAACAACACGCTGACCGCTGACGCCGGCTGCACTCTGCAACAGTTACAGGAGGCGGCGGCGACGCACGGACGATTCTTCCCGTTGTCGCTCGCATCGGAAGGCAGCTGCACGATTGGCGGCAACCTGTCGACCAATGCCGGCGGTACTGCCGTGCTGCGCTATGGGAATACGCGCGAGCTGACGCTGGGTGTGGAAGTCGTGACGGCGCAGGGCGAGATCTGGGATGGATTACGCGGACTGCGCAAGGACAATACCGGCTACGATCTGCGCGATCTGTTCATCGGCGCGGAAGGTACGCTGGGCATTATCACCGGCGCGGTCGTAAAACTATTCGCGCAGCCGGCGGCCCGCGTGACCGCTCTGTTCGCGCTTGACTCACCGCGCGCCGCACTCGATCTGCTCGCGCTTGCACGCCAGCGCTGTGATGCGGCGCTGACAGGTTTCGAACTGATATCGGACAGATGCCTGCAACTGGTCACCCGCCATTTTCCGGCATTGTCCTCACCCTTTGACCAGCACCATCCGCAGTATGTACTGCTGGAACTCTCCGATGCCGAGTCGGAGCAGCATGCGGCAACACTGCTGGAAGCGCTCGCCACCGAGGCGTTTGCTCAGGCCATCACGCGTGATGCGGTGGTCGCCAACTCGCTGGCGCAATCCGCTTCACTGTGGGCGCTGCGTGAGCGTATTTCAGAAGCGCAGGCCGCTGAAGGCAAGAACATCAAGCACGACATCGCGCTGCCGATCTCGCGTATCGCCGACTTCATCACCGATACCGACGCCGCGTTGCAAAACCGTTTTCCCGGGTGCCGCATGGTCACCTTCGGCCACCTCGGCGATGGTAACCTGCACTACAATGTTTCGGCACCTGAAGGCGAAAGCGATGAGGCATTTCTTCGCCAGCAGGACGCCGTCAACCTGATCGTGCATGACAACGTACATCGCTTCGGTGGCTCGATCTCCGCCGAACACGGGCTGGGTGCCTTGAAACGAGACGAGATCAGACGCTACAAATCCGGGACCGAGATGGACATGATGATGGCCATTAAGCGGGCGCTAGATCCGCTGAACCTGATGAATCCGGGGAAGCTGTTGTAAGTCGCTTTGCCGGATTCTCCTGTCCCGGGAGTCCGCATGAAAATCTGTTTGCTATGGGCGGCACTGCTGGTGCCGCTGAGCGCCAACGCCATCTACCGCTGCGAGCAGCAAGGCAGCATTACCTATACCGAGTTTCCGTGTGCGGGCCGTGAAGTGCCAATTACGTCCTCAGCACCTGCGCCGCAAAACAATGACGCGCTTCTGAAACATGAACGCGGTGAAGTCGCACGGCTGCAAAGACTGCGCGAGCAGCGCGAGCGTCAGGATCAGCAGATCCGTGATCTCGCCGCGCGTGGCGCCGCAGCGCGCGATAGAAAATGCCGGTCGCTGGCGCTGCAAGTGAAATGGCGCGAGGAAGATGTGCGCGAGTCCACGCTGGACAAGGCGCAGAAGGCCATCACACGCTTAAGACGCGCACAGGAAAAATTTGACGCGGAGTGTCGCTGAGATGTCCGTCCCGATCGCAGATCTGTCGATACGGTCGGCCCTCAGCGACAGCGTTACACTGTCGCCGTGTCTCCGATTCACTTTTGCCGATGCCAGCCGCGCCAACTTTTCGCTACCCTCTGACGGCCGCCCTGATGGCAGCGCTGTCCGCAGGCGCTGCGCACGCGGAATCGGTGCCTGCGGCGATGTACTCGCTGGTGCCAACGACGATCTCCGCCAGCAGCCGCACGCTGCCCGGCGAATTCCGCGAGAGCCGCCTCTCCAGCGAGCGCTCGCTGTTGCTCAGCCCGGGTTTCCAGTGGCTGACCACCACTCAGCTGTCGCGAACCCGGCACGATCAGCCCTTCCCGGTACGAACGCAATCGCTGAGTCTGTCGAGCGGACCCCGCATTGCTCTGGGCGCTACTGAACTCGCGCTGCCCTTCGATGCCGGCCGCGACAATCACAGTCTGAGCGCCGAATCAAGCTGGACCAGCAGCGCGCCGCGAATGACAGTGGCGCTGGGCCCGTATGACCGGATCAGGCTCGAAGCCAGAATCAGCACCCGCAACGATGCGTTGTCGACCCGGCGCAAACGCTCGGCATCGATCAGCTGGCGGCATCAGTTCAATGAGCGTTGGGCGCTGACCACCGGCGTGCGGCAGGACAGTGACTATGAGGCGGCGGCGATCACGAACTCCGCCGAAGCCTATGCAAGCGTCGACGCGACGCTGCTGGGTGGCTGGCGCTGGTCGCTGGCGAGTCAGTTATCCAATGCGAATTACGGCAGCGCCATACCGGCCGATACCGCACGCCGTGACCGGTCGGCGTCGCTGTTGCTGTCGACGCGCTATCCGCTGTATGGCGGCTGGTGGATCAGTGGGGAACTGGCGACGCGACACACCTGGAGCGAGTCGGAAAAACCGCTGCTGAATCAGTCCGGCGGCCTGAAGCTATTCAGGAATTTCTGACCGGCTCAGACCGGATCGAGATGCGTCATCACATCGAGCACCGGTAGAGCGGCCTTCACGCGACTGGCGGCGTTGAACGCAATATCATGGCCCTCGCGCACGCTGGCATTGCCATCGACTTCGATATGCACATCCACAATGATCATGTCGCCCATTTTTCGCGTGCGTAAATCATGTAAGCCGCGCACCCCGTCAGTTGAGGCGATCAGTGCATGTATCTGCTGATGTTCCTCAGCCGAGACGGCGCGGTCCATCAGATCATGCAGCGCATCCCAGGAAAATCCCCAACCGGCCTTGATGATCAGCAGTCCGACGACCAGCGCGCCGATCGTATCGAGCACCGGGTAACCCGCCAACGCACCGATGATGCCTACCGCGACCACCAGCGATGATGCCGCATCCGAGCGCGCATGCCAGGCATTGGCGATCAGCATGGATGAGCGCACCCGCTTCGCCGTCGCCAGCATGTAGCGGAACAGACCTTCTTTCACCAGCAATGCAGCAATCGCGGCGTACAGCGCCGTCACCTGCACCTGCGGGCTAAGCGGCGAAATCACCTTTCCGGCGGCACTCCAGACCATGCCGATACCGACGACCAGCAGCGATAAACCGAGAAACAGCGAAGCGCCGTTCTCGTAGCGATGATGACCATACGGGTGGTCGTCATCAGCTTCCTTGTGACTGTGATGATTCGCGATCAGCACCACGAAGTCGGCCAACAGATCCGACAGCGAATGAATGCCGTCGGCGATCAGACCCTGCGAACCCGATAACACGCCGGTGATGACCTGCAGCGCCGAGAGTACGGAATTGACGAGCACGCTGACCAGCGTGGTGCTGCGCGCAGCGGCCTGCTTATCCGGTGCGCCGCTTTCGTCAATGGGTTCGAGCAGTGGTGCGTCGATCACGCGTTGTTTCCGGAGGCCTGAGATTCTGCGGCCAGCAGCGCATTGGCCTCCATCTTTGCGCTGAAGCCGGCGCCGTAATGCTCGTGCATGCACTCGAACAATTCATTGATCAGCGGTATGTTCGGCACATAAATCTTGTTGTTATCGACTGTTTTCACAAACACGATTTCCAGACCGGTGAGTGACTCAATCTGCTTGAACACCGCCGCCGGGCCGAGCTCGCAGCGGGCGGCGATATCCAGCATCTCCATCCCGGCTTCCCCATCGTCCAGCAGGCACTGAAGGATTTGCACGCGTTCTTCGATCGACAGAGCGCCGAGATAGCGCGCGATCAGTTTCGGTTCCATCGGAGGTCCACTCATTGCGGGTCAGTCCTGTGATTGATTGAATAGCGTATCAGCGTCGCCAGCGGCGGTCATCCCAGCGACTTCAGACGCTTCGCAATGCGATCCGACGCTTCAGCCTGCTCATCAAGCTGGTGAGCGGTCGAATGCGCGAGCGTCGCCAGCTGCGCCATGCGCTGCCGCACTGCTTCCGGCGTATGAAAGAGCTGGGAAGCGTCGAGTTCGAAATGCAGCGGCGGCGCCGGCTTGGGTGTGACTACCGGCGCGGGAACTGCCACAGGGTCAGTTTCGGCTGGCGCAGGCTCGGGTGCGGCCTGTGCTACCGGTTCGTCGGCGGCCGCCGGCTTGGGCGCAGCCGGTACCGGGGTGGGCATACGCGCGACTGGGACGGCGACATATCCTTGTTCAGGATCGTGATCACCCCGGAAAATCTTGGCTTCGTCGGACATGGCTTACTCCGGTCAACAGGGAAAACGTCGCGCGGTCGGGCCGCGGGACGGACATTGCCCTATTTTAACTGCCAGCGCCCGGAGTGCGTATGCCAGCTAGCGCTTGAGCGCGGGTAAGCGGCGCAGCATCTTCAGCCCGTCCACATCGACGATCTCAATGAATTTCTGGTCGACCCGGATATAGCCGCAGCGGGCAAACCCGGACAGCGTGCGGCTGACCGTCTCCAGCGTGAGCCCCAGATAGCTGCCGATGTCTTCGCGCGTCATCCGCAGGTGGAAGGATTTATCGGAAAAACCCATACCGCGAAATTTCTGCGAGATCGACAGTAGAAATTTCGCGACCCGGGCTTCGGCTGGCAGCGTTCCCATCATGTAACCAACCTTCTGCCCTGAGATCAGTGCATGACTCATCAACTCCATCAGCTTGCGACGGAAGCCATAGGCAGTACCGCTATGCGAACAAAAGAATTCCAGCGGCACGACGATCAACTCGATATCGGATAGCGCAACCAGCGTGTTTCTGAACGCCTTCGATTCAATTCCGTCAAACCCAACTACGTCACCTTTCATCGGAAAATCGAGAATCTTCTCGTTGCCATATTTATCGACCCAGGAGGTTTTCAGAAAACCTGCATAGACAATGAAGATCGCATCACAACGATCGCCCGCTGAATACACGCGCGCGCCGGTACGTGATTTGATGTGCTGAAAACGATACGCATCCGAACTCATTGCGTCTTCCGCATCAATGCGCAGGATCTGATAAAGCTGATCGACCGTCGACCACAAACGCGGAAAATTATCCGGCAGTCGCGACACTCTGCTGAGCTCAGCGAGGTTGCGATTGTCGGCATAGTCATTGCCCAGTTGTTGCAAGGTCTGCATGCATGTCCCCTCGAAGGTAGAACGCTGCAGGGCAGCGAACGATGGAAGCGATACTAGAGCAAAAAAATTAATTTATTTTTGCAAACTATATGTTCCATGAGTTCGATCAAGGAACATTAGCGACCCGACACAGATCAATCGCACACGATGCATTGATGGCGTGCGCTCTGCACGAAATCCTGCAGCGGTGTCGTTCTCAGACGCATTCGCTTCACGCAGCAACCGCCAGCATGATGTTGGAGGAGTCAATCACACAACTCACACGTGATTCGATATCGAGTCGCAGCGTATCCACCTGCGGGTTCGATACCGTACAAACCAGCACCGGACCTTCGTCGATAGTGATACTAATTTCGGAGCGCTGTTCGCCGCGTGTCAGAGACAGGACACGACCTTCAACTACATTACATGGCGCGCTCTTCACATATCCCGCCGGATGCAGCTCGACCGATGAGGCCTTGATCAGTGCGAATACTTTCGCACCGGTCTCCAGCTTCAGGTCGGTGCTGCTGTCGTGCGTGATGGATGCGATCAACAGCAGACGGCCATCGATCATCAGGCCAATCTGATCATTCACTGGTCCACGCGCGACGGACACGATCAGGGCACCGAACTGATTCCGTGCACTGGTCGTCATCGCAATCCCGGTCTGCACCGCATAGTCGGCATCCAGACCATTGGCCACACGATTTAGGCGGGCAATGAAGCGCGCATGTTCGCCCTGAATCAGCATGAAATTAGCCAGCAGCTGCCGGCCGCGCTCGGTCAGCCGCGTGCGGCCCCCGCCCCGGCCACCGGCATGACGTTCCAGCAGGCTGCCGCCGGTCAGTTGTGTCATCTGCTCGATGGTGTCCCATGCGCCTTTGTAGCTGTAACCGGCGATACCGGCGGCGCGAGTCAGGTTTTCCGTCAGGCCGATCTGACGCAGCAGCTCGATACGCTTCGCATTCGCCAGCAGCGCGTCGCCGACGCGCAGCGTCAGCTCAGCATCCAGCGCGTAATGCAGGTCTGGTTTCATTGCACCCCGCAGAATTGACTTTATGAAAACAAAAGAAGGCTTGACCCTCAAAATATATTGAAATACATTTTGCATCAAGATATACCCAGGTAAATCTTGAAGCCTTATTCTCCGTTTCCCCTGACTATTTTTTGAATGAAAGCTATCCGCCTACCGCCGCGTGTGACCGCAGCCGCCGTCGCCACCATCTTGCTGAGCCTAAGCCTGCATGCCCGTGCGGCCGAGGATGTACGGGTGCTGCTGGAGCTGCTGCTGGAAAAGGGCGTGATCACGCAGGAAGAGTTCGACCAAAAGCTGAAAAAGGTCGCCCAGCAGCAGGAAATCCGGGAATTCAATCAGGCGCAGGACCTTCGCAAGGCGACGCAGGCGGCCGAGCAGCGCGCCGAAGCCGAGCGGCAGTTCAGGACGCAGATCTACGGTCAGGTATCGGCCGGCTACTATCACGCATCAAACATGACCACCGCAGAGGCCTCGGCCGAAGGCCTCAGCGATCAGCCGAAAGGCAACAACCGCATCGGGCTGAAGGTGCTGCGCGAGCTCGATGCCGATACACAGGCCGTCGTCACGCTCGAGTCGAATTTTTCGGCGCGCACTGGCGCAGTCGGCAAGGATGCCGGTGCCAGCGGCACCGGGGTGAGCCCGCTCTTTGACCGGGAAGCCAATCTCCGGCTCATCTCGAAAACCTACGGCACGCTGATGCTGGGCCGTGGTCCGAACATGCAGACTGAACTGTCCGGCGCATTCGACGCCCGCCAGAACTGGAATTTCGGCGGCCTGAAGGCCATCGGGCGCTATGCCGGCTTTCACAGTGCCAGCGGCATCAACCGCGCCGACCGGATGATCCGCTACATCTCACCATCACTTGAGGGTTGGCACGCCGATATCGGCATGTCATTCGGCGGAGCACCCGGGGACGATGAACAAGGGACGAACTATTACGCCGGCGCGCGCTACCGAAAAGGCGATCTCGACATCGCGTATCACCATATCGAAGCCCGGCTCAGCTACGGAAGTCCGGCGGTCATTCCAAGCGTAAGCAATAATCGCGTCGATTTTCTCGCGGCCAGATACACCATCGACCGGCTGACCATCAATGCCGGCGTGGTCATCACCCGCAATCCGCTGGATCCGACCGCCACGCTGAGCAGCTCGGCCCCGGGTGGCAAGGCCGATACGGATACCTACTTCCTGGGTGCGGTGGCTCGTTTATCTGATCGAGTGACGGCGAATGCCGGCTGGTATCAGGTGCGGGACAAGACATCGACCCTGGGCGCGAATGATGTGCGCATGATCGCAGCCGGCCTGAACTGGTCGCCATACAAAGACTGGGATGTGTTCGTCGATATCGCTGCTGCCGATCGTCAGGGCGGCAACGCCGCATTCTCGATCTATGACGCATGGCGTCCGAACACGAACGACAGCGCTGCACTCGCTGCCAATACGAAAAATCAGTCGGGCCTGAGCCTGGGCGCGATGTTCAAATTCTGAGTCATTAAACTGCCAAGCTGAAATCTCATGAGACTCCTGCAGACTTCCCTACTCGCCGTGACACTTGCTGCGACACTCGCAACAGGCATATCGGCCAACGCTATAGAAATCAAAGTCGCTGTCGCTGCCAATTTTGCGCAGACAATGAAGGAGATCGCCACCGAGTTTGAGAAAGACACCGGTCACAAGCTCAATATCAGTCAGGGCGCGAGCGGCAAGTTTTACGCACAGATTGTTAACGGCGCGCCCTTCGACGTCTTGCTGTCCGCTGACGATGAAACGCCGGCGACCTTGATCCGCGAGGGCAAAGCCATCGCCGGCAGCCAGTTCACCTATGCGATTGGGCGTCTCGTGCTGTGGTCACCCGACACAACACTGGTCGACACGGGCGGCGGCGTGTTGAAAACTGAGCGCTTCAAATTCCTCGCGATTGCCAATGCGAAGGTCGCACCCTATGGCCGCGCTGCTGTGCAGACGATGCAGAAGCTCGGCGTGCTGAGTACGATCGAGCCGCGTGTTGTGCAGGGCGAGAGCATCGCGCAGACGTTTCAGTTCATCAGCAGCGGTAACGCACAGCTGGGTTTTGTCGCGCTGTCTCAGGTATGGGAGCACGGCAAGCTGAAATCAGGATCGGGATGGATCGTGCCCGAGACCATGCATGAGCCCCTGAAGCAGGATGCGGTTCTGCTTCAGGCGGGCAGAGATTCGGCGGCGGCCAAAGCCTTGCTGGCCTATCTGGGCTCCGACAAGGCCATCAAGATGATTGAGCGCTATGGCTATCGGGTGAAGTAGTGATCATGGCTGCTCAAGCGGCAGCCTGACTTCGAAGCGCGTGCCCTGACCAGCGACGCTGTGAAACTGAATATCGCCACGGTGCGCGTTCACGACGGTCTTCGACAGCCACAAACCAACCCCCATGCCGTCTGCCTTGGTGGACTTGAATAATTCGAATACCGAGTCTCGAATATCTTCGCTGATACCGATACCGTTATCCTCGACCGTCAGCCGTATCTGGTGCTGCAGACATTCAAGGTGCACGCTCACCAGACTCTGATTTGCGGTCGATTCGGAGGCGGCCTCGATCGCATTGTTCAGCAGGTTCAGCACCACTTGCTGCAACTGGGTCTGGTCGCCTTTCAGCCGGCACTCGCTGAGCGTACCTATCCTGATTACCACCTGTTTACTCAGTGCATAAGGACGCGCCAGTGCGAGGCTGTCGCGCAAGACTTCACCCAGATCGATGATGCCGAGCGCACCGCTACGATCCTCGAATAACTTGCGCAGCTTGACGATGATGTCCGCCGCGCGGCGATTGTCCCGGTTCAGCGCATCGATCAGCCGATGAATCTCGCTGTCTTTGCTGTCTTTGCTGTCTTCGCCGTCAACCTGTCGGAATAGCAAACGCTCCACCAGCTGTGTGTTGAGTCGTATCGAACACAGCGGCTGGTTCAGTTCATGCGCCAGGCTGGCGACCAGCGCACCCATGGAGGCGGTCTTGTTCGACAACGTGAGCTGGCGGATGATCTCCTCGCGCTCATGCAGCAGATGCTTCAGTTCCTCCTGATGACGACTGAGCATCAACTGCCGTGCCTCGGATGCTGCGAGCTCTCGTTCTGCCTGCAAGCGTCGCTGTTCGCGGCCTTCGAGGAAGATACGCAGGAAGCCGATATTGGATAACGGGATACAGATGAACTGCCCGAGCACCATCAGCGTCTGATCGACCGTTTGCGCATAAATGTCGAGCGACTCCGGATTGGTGGCTATGCCGACTGCACGGACGGCCTGACTGAACGACAGGCCGATACCGGCAGCCATCAGCAAATCCGCACCGAGACTCTGCTTGCCCCCCTTGAGCCAGTAACCGAGCAGGAAATAGTCAATCAGGATCACGGCATAGAAGCCGAAATAAATCATTCGCAGGTAGTACTCCGACACGCCGGCCTCGTAGCCGCCAACGATCGCCGCGAGGAACAATACAGAGCTGATGCCATAGAACAGCTTTGCGCGGGTCGACACTCGATCGAAAAACATGCGCAGCGCGAGGCAACGACCTGCGTTGCCGAGCACCATGGGAATCTGACCGATGTAGATGAAAGCGAATTCGCTGACGATGCCGCGCATTGACAACGGGATCACCGCGATCCCGCTCAGCAGGCCGGAGAGGCTCCACAGCCGTACCTGCGCATTACGCTGCTCCGACAGCGCGAACCAGATCACCGCATGCATGACCAGATAGACCATGCAGATCATCAAAATAACCGTCTGCGGATGAAGCTGTAACACGCTTTGCTCGACTTCCGTTGGGCCGAGCGCGTATTCTGCGTGCTCGGCGTGAGATTATTGCTCGGTCGGTACCGGTGTCTCCGGCGAGCGCACCGATTGTGTCGTGATCAGATGTACCGCAGTGGCCGACGAAGGTACCCTGACCTTCAGGCCCTGCAGGAAGATCTGCGCCTGCGACAGTCGCTCGGAGCGCACGACATAAGGCGGCTTGCCGGTGGCCGAGCTCATTGCACCGGGCTTCAGCTGCAGCGAATTCGAGACGCCGGCGGCATCCGTCACGCAGACCACGATCGGCGCATTGCTGGTCATGAAAAGGCGAGTGCTGGCGTTTCTTGCCTGAGTTGGCGCCCAGCGCGGCGTATCCGGGCCGGCTGTCAGTGCGCAGGCGTCGGAGGCGCCCGGTTCACGGCTTGCCGGCAACGGGTTGGCCGCAGCCTGCGGCTGGGCCTCTGAATTGACCGGTGCAGGTGCAGGCACAGGTACGGGCGCAGTGGCCACGGTGGCGGTCGGTGACGCAGGTACCGGTGCTGCAGGTATGGCGACGGCCTCGGCCGGTGCGGCTGGCTCGGCGGCCGGCTGGGCAGCCGGGTCGCTGGCGGCCTCGACCTCGGCCACCGGCTCCGAGGTGCGAGTCTCTGCGGGCTGCTGCTCCGGAGTCAGCCCGCGCAGGATGGAAAACACCAGAATCAGCACCGTACCCACGACCAGCACCAGCGGCAGGCGCTTGACCGTGGCCTGCGAGATATCCGACGACACCGTCGCATCGACGGCTGCGGCCACTCGCTGAACCAGTGCGGAAGAATGTTCGCTGAGGCTTGCCTCGGCAGGTGCCGGTGCCACAGGCTCGGCTTCCTTGGTCACCGTCGCTTCGGATGTCGATATCGGTGTCGGCGCAGTAGCAAGCACCGGTTCGGCATGGGGTTCCGCTGGTCGCGCTGCAGGCTTTGGTGTTGCGGTGACGGATGGCACAGGCTCAGCGGACCGATGCGCCGCCGGGACCGCCGCCGATGGTGCTGGGGGGGGTGGCGGCATCAGGTCTTCGAGCGCAATGCCAAAAGCATCCGAATATTTGCGCGCGGCGAGCAGCTTGTGACGAGCGCCGTAGAACGCGCCCAGTCCGCCATTTTCTATCTGCTCGACCTGCTCGCGTGACAGCGTGACCAGTCGGGCGGCGTCAATGACGGACAGCCCGCGCTCGACACGAGCTTGCTTCAGTCGGGTGCCATTGATGACGATCTCATCGCCGTCATCGGCGCTGAGATCGACCGGACGATACCGTCCGCCGGAGTCGCGGGCGATGCTCACACGAAGAACCGTTCGAGGGAACTGACGGTGATACCGTAGCCGCGCGCCAGCCTGACGATGGTGCGGAAACCCGGTTCACCGTAGGTGCCGCTCTCGAGTTTCGAAACCGTGGGCAACGAGACACCAGAGGCCGGATCGCCATTGATCATGCTGGCCGCGACGACATCGGTCTTGGTCATGTGCCGTGCCAGACGCACCGCGAGCAAATACTCGTGGCAGGCACCGAACTGTTCAGGGTCGATACCGGCCAGCCATTTGCGAGAAATCTCAGCGATCGTATCGGGACGCTTCGTCAGGTTCGGATGAACAGCAACACTCAAGGCTGTCTCGTTCACCGCGTTTGCTGTGTGGGGCATTACTTCACGCTCCGTTCTTGTTATTCAGGTGGCTGCCGATCCTGCTATTTCGCCGGAAAGGTAGCGCCCTCACGATATCCGACTCGCTGTCCCGCAGATATAGCCCATGCGGGCAATTCAACCAACCGCGTCGAGTATGCGTATCAGTTCAATAACATTCGCCGCACCCAGCTTGCGCATCATGTGCATGCGATGCAGCTTCACCGTTCGCTCGGCAATGCCCAGCTCGGTCGCGATCTGCTGATTCAGCATTCCCTTCGACACCAGGCGCGCGATCTGCGCCTCGCGCGCGGACAGCGATCCATAGCGCCGCACCATCTCCAGCGATGACAGGCTGGCCTGCTCGTCGGCCACGCATTTGGCCAGCGCGCCTGCGACCGTCGTCAGCAGCTGCGCGTCGTCGAAAGGCTTGATCAGGAAATCCATCGCCCCGCCCTTCATGGCCTGCACCGCCTCGGCGGCGCTGCTGCCGCCACTCATGAAAACAATCGGCATCGACCACGCGCGCTCGGACAGACGCTGCTGCAACTCGAGGCCGGAAGCGCCGGGCATCTTCACGTCCAGCAGCAGGCAGCGGGGCCCGGGGAACATGGGCTCGGCGCCATCCTCGAATTGCAGGAAGCTGGCAGCGCACGCAAACTCCGTCACCGCATAGCCCTCATGCCGCAGGATAGCGCTGACAGCGCTGCGTACCGCCTCGTCATCATCGATCACGCACACCAGCCCGCGCGCGTGGCGCGCAGCTTCTCTTTCGTCATGGATCGTGACTACCTGGCGCACCGGGTGGGCCATTGATTTGTCTCCGCGGCCCGCCCAGCACCTTTGCTGATTAAACCGTTTTCAGTTGAAAATTATAGTTACTTGCCGCAGAGAAATTGTGAAATTTTGATTACTCGGCAAGCGAATCTGCCGGTTTCAGCAGGAAATGGGGAATGGGGGGCGGTGTAAGGCCAGCGGGCACCTCGCTGCGGGATTTCATACCGAGTCCTTCGTTACCAGCCGATAAACCAACTTTGCGCGCGTAAAGCCGAATCATCCGGCTCATATCCACCGGCGCCGCAAACTGCTCCGCACCCGATTCAATTGCCATGACATGGCGCACACTCATGCCGGTCGTCGCTGCGATATCGTCAATCGACAGGCCGAGGGCATGTCGACGACGCGCTAGTTTTTCGCCGATGCTCATCTCCACTCCCGGCAGAAACTTAATTTTTTACTATGGCAAAGGCAGAAAAGTCTTTGCGTGCTTGTTGCACATTATTGCCCGCCGTAAAGCTTTTGTTTACTACCCTCAGGGGCATTTTCTGAATTCTCCGAATTTACCCCTGAGGGCAGTTCCGAAAATCCGGCTGGCCACTATAGTTGGTTCATGGAACTGACAAACAGACAGCCAGCCAAAGAGCTGGCCTTCGGGGAGACCGGGGAATTCCTGCCTGCAGGCCGGACCCCGAGGGAATTGCGACCGATGTCGCGGCTGGAGCGCTTTGAACTGGCGAAACAGCGGGTACGTGCACTGATGCTGTTCTCGCTGGCCACCGCGGGCGCGGCCTGCCTGCTAGTTTACGGCGCGTATGTGATGACGACCCGGATCCTGCTCTGAATCGGGTGCCGGCGGCTCGGGCAAGGCCGGCTGGCCTGCCCAGCACGACTCGAACGTGCGACCTACTGCTTAGAAGGCAGTTGCTCTATCCAGCTGAGCTATGGGCAGCGCTTGAATGCAATCATCAAGAAAAAACGGGTTGTCAAAGACAACCCGTTTTTTTATTACTGGTCGGAGTACAAGGATTCGAACCTTGGACCCCCTGCTCCCAAAGCAGGTGCGCTACCGGGCTGCGCCACACTCCGAAAAATCGAATTATACCCGATCGCCCCTGAAACCGGCGGGCGATGTTGCAAGTTCGGTCATGTAGCCACGCAGGCCACGAGCCGCTCGGCCAGCGATCGCGCCAGTTCAGCGTCGCGCGCCTCGACCATCACGCGCAGCAATGGCTCGGTACCCGACGCGCGAATCAGCACGCGGCCCTGATCACCGAGCTGCGCTTCTGCGCTTTCCTTCGCACTCATCAAGGCCTGACTGGTCTGCCAGTCAAACCCCGGCTGTACACGAACATTCAGCAGGGTCTGCGGCCACAGCTGCATATCAGCCGTGTAATCGGCCAGTGAGCAGTGCGCACGACGCAGCGCCGACAGCACCTGCAAAGCGGAAATAATGCCGTCACCCGTGGTGTGCTTATCGAGGAACAGCATGTGGCCCGAGCCCTCTGCACCGAGTTGCCAGCCGCGCTCCTGCAGCATCTCCAGCACATAGCGGTCGCCGACTTTCGCGCGCGCAAAACCAACATCCATTGAGTGCAATGCGGATTCAACCGCCATATTGGTCATCAGCGTACCGACGGCGCCGGCAATGCCGCCGTTCTGCCGGCGATCCCTGACCATCACATACAACAGCTCATCGCCGTTATACACGCGGCCACTGGCATCCACCATCATCAGCCGGTCTGCGTCACCATCCAACGCGATGCCGAGATCCGCCTGATGCTCGCGCACCGCGCGCGATAGCGCTTCGGGTTGAGTTGCGCCGACACCGTCATTGATGTTCAGGCCATTCGGCTGATTGCCCATCGCAATCACTTCGGCGCCCAGCTCATGAAATACATCGGGCGCGATGTGATACGCGGCACCGTGCGCGCAATCGACCACCAGCTTCAGCCCGCGCAGGTCCAGCTCGTTCGGGAAAGTGCTCTTGCAGAATTCGACATAGCGACCCCGCGCGTCATCCAGCCGCTTTGCCTTGCCCAGCTTGTCGGAACTGACGCAGACCATCGGCTCCTCGATCGCCGCCTCAATCGCGACTTCGACCGCGTCGGGCAGCTTGTTGCCGGACGCAGAAAAAAACTTGATGCCATTGTCCTGAAACGGATTGTGCGACGCTGAAATCACCACACCGGCTGCCAGCCGCAGCGCGCGCGTCAGATACGCGATGGCGGGCGTCGGCATCGGGCCGGCCAGCATCACATCGACGCCGGCAGCGGCAAAGCCGGCCTCCAGCGAGGCCTCGAGCATATAACCGGAAATACGCGTGTCCTTGCCGATCAGTACCGTCGGCCTACCGCCCATGGCCGCGTCATGCGCCAGCACCTTGCCCGCCGCATAGCCGAGCCGCATCACAAAATCCGGTGTGATCGGCAGCTGCCCGACCTGCCCGCGTATGCCGTCGGTGCCGAAGTATTTGCGTCCCATGGTTCTCCGTTGCTTTCCCTGTAGCGAATCTAACGGGCGCGCCGCGCCGCGTTCCATACTTTCAGCGCATCGACCGTCTCGGCGACATCATGCACGCGAATGAGTCGCGCGCCCCGCTCTGCCGCAACCAGCGCCGCGCCGATGCTGCCAGCCATGCGCTGCTCGACCGGTCTGCCGGTGAGCTGGCCAATCGTGCTCTTGCGCGACAGACCCGACAGCAGCGGCAGGCCGACGGCTGACTGCAGCGCATCCTGCCGCGCCAGCAGCGTCAGGTTGTGATCTGCGGTCTTGCCGAAGCCGTAGCCCGGATCGATGCAGATGCGCTCACGCGCAATACCGGCGTTCATCGCGGCCTCCGCGCGCGTGCGCAGGAAATCACGCACCTCGGCAAAGACATCGTCGTAGTGCGGCGACTGCTGCATGTTCTGCGGCTGCCCCTGCATGTGCATGATACAGATCGCACAATCGCTGTCGCTGACGGCCGCCAAGCTGGCCGGATCGCGAAAGCCCTCGACGTCATTGATCATGTCCGCCCCCGCGGCGAGCGCCTCGCGCATCACGAGCGCGCGGCGCGTATCCGCCGACAGCGGCTTGCCGCAATCGCGTAACGCGTAGATCACCGGCATGACACGATCCAGCTCTTCCTCGGGGGACACCGGCGGCGCACCGGGGCGCGTCGATTCGCCGCCGATATCAATGATGTCAACGCCGTCGGCAATCATCTGCTCGGCATGAGAGATAGCCAGGTCAAGCGCATTGAAACGGCCGCCATCGGCGAAGGAATCCGGTGTGACGTTCAGGATGCCCATCACCAGCGGACGAAAGTTTTCACCGTCAATGGTCAGCCGGTAGCGGCCGCATTTCAGCGTGGGTTGGGAGAAGTCAGACATGCGTAAAGGGGGATCGCGCAAGCAAACGGGGTGGGGATTGCTCCCCACCCCGTCTCAGCCATGTCCCGTTAAAAGAGGATCACATCCATCGATGGATGCACCGGCATCAGGCCGGTGCGGCAGCAGGTTCGACCCCGCCATCCGTCGAACCGCCACCGCTCGGACGCGAAGTCGGCATGACCTTCGGCGGACGCGGCTCGCGGCCGGCCATGATGTCGTTCACCTGATCGGCATCGATGGTTTCCCATTCGAGCAGGGCCTTGGCCATTGCCTCGACCTTGTCGCGATTCGTCTCAAGCAGATGGCGCGACATCTCGTACTGCTGATCAAGAATCTTGCGAATCTCGGCATCGACTTTCTGTTGCGTCACCTCAGACACCGTCTTGGACGACATGCGGCCGAAGTACGAATCCTGATCCGTATCCTCATAGACCATCGTGCCCAGCGTCTCGGACATGCCAAAGCGAGTGACCATCGCACGCGCCATCTTGGTCGCCCGCTCGAAATCATTCGATGCGCCGGTCGACATCTGATTCATGAAGATTTCTTCGGCAATGCGGCCACCGAACAGGATTGCGATGTCTTCCAGCATCTTGTCCTTGTACATGTTCACGCGGTCATGCTCGGGCAGCTGCCAGGTCAGGCCCAGCGCCATGCCACGCGGCATGATGGTGACCTTGTGCACCGGGTCGGCCTTCGGCAGCAGCTTCGCCACCACTGCATGGCCGGACTCGTGGAACGCGGTATTACGACGCTCTTCCTCGCGCATCACCGCCGACTTGCGCTCCGGACCCATCACGATCTTGTCTTTCGCGTCCTCGAAGTCCTGCATCTCGACCAGACGCTTATTGCGGCGCGCGGCGAACAGCGCAGACTCGTTCACCAGGTTCGCAAGATCCGCACCGGAGAAGCCCGGCGTGCCGCGCGCGAGCACATCAGCACGCACGTCCGGCGCGATCGGCACTTTACGCATGTGCACGTTCAGGATCTGCTCGCGGCCGCGGATATCCGGCAAGCCAACATGTACCTGACGGTCGAAACGGCCCGGGCGCAGCAGCGCCTTGTCGAGCACGTCGGAACGGTTGGTCGCTGCGATCACGATCACGCCGGCATTCGCCTCGAAGCCGTCCATCTCAACCAGCAGCTGGTTCAGCGTCTGCTCGCGCTCGTCATTGCCGCCGCCCATGCCAGCACCGCGATGACGGCCCACGGCGTCGATCTCGTCGATGAAGATGATGCAGGGCGAATGCTTCTTCGCATTCTCGAACATGTCACGCACACGGGAAGCACCCACACCGACGAACATCTCAACAAAGTCGGAGCCGGAAATCGTGAAGAACGGTACCTTCGCCTCGCCGGCGATCGCGCGCGCGAGCAGGGTCTTACCGGTGCCCGGCGGGCCAACCATCAGCACACCGCGCGGAATGCGACCGCCGAGCTTCTGGAATTTGGTCGGGTCGCGCAGGAAGTCGACCAGCTCGCTGACTTCTTCCTTCGCCTCATCGCAACCGGCCACATCGGCAAAGGTGACCGCGTTCTGGGTTTCATCCAGCATGCGCGCCTTCGACTTACCGAAGGAGAACGCGCCGCCTTTACCGCCGCCCTGCATCTGACGCATGAAGAACACCCACACGCCGATCAGCAGCAGCATCGGGAACCACGAAATGAATACCTGCGACAGGAACGACGGCGGCTCAGGCTGCTTCACGTCGAACTTCACGCCGTTGTTCACCAGATCACCGATCAGACCGCGATCGAGATTGGTCGTGGTGGCCTTGATCTTTTTGCCGTCGGTGGTGAGCGCGACGATGGTGCGATCCTCAATGGTCGCCTCGCGGATGCGCTGCGCTTTCACTTCATCGAGGAAATCCGAGTAAGCGATCGGCGTGGCGCCGCTGCTGATGCCGCGCTCGTCGAACTGCTTGAACACGGTAAACAGCACCAGGGCGATCACGACCCAGATGGCGGCTTTGGAAAACATATTGTTCACTCGGAGGACTCCTTGGTGGCGGCCGGGCGGGCGCGGCTTGCTATGGCAATAAATTCTACTCTCAACGCGGGACGCTTGCTACGGGCTAATTGAGGCTAAACCCCTGATTTTTCAAGGGCGTTCGGGAACGGATCCGGGTGAACTCAGGCGGGATGCTTCAGGCCACGCCCCAGCAGGAAGACTTCGGACGACTTATCCCGGCTCGCCTTCGGCTTTTTCGGGCTGACCACCCGGAATTCCTGACGGAACTTCTCGACGATCTGGGTATAGCCGCTCATGTTGAAGCATTTGACGAGCAGGCATCCCGATGGTTTCAGGTGATGCCGGGCGAAATCAATGGCCAGATCGACAATATCCTCGATCCGCGCGGCATCGGTCGTCGAAATCCCGGACAAATTCGGCGCCATGTCCGACAGCACCAGATCGACCTTTTGCCCGCCGAGCGCCTGCTCCAGCTGCTCCAGCACCGCCTGTTCGCGGAAATCGCCCTGGATGAAATGCACGTCGGCGACCGGTTCCATCGGCAACATGTCTAGCCCGACGATCATGCCACGAATCCCGCCGCCCTCCTTACCCGCCAGCTTGCGGCGCGCATACTGCGCCCAGCTGCCCGGCGTGCAGCCCAGGTCGACGATATTCTGACCGGGCTTGATCAGCTTTTCATCTTCGTCAATTTCCTTCAGCTTGTACGCGGCGCGCGCGCGATAACCTTCCTTCTGCGCGAGCTTTACATACGGATCATTAATGTGATCGTGCAGCCAGTTCTGGTTGCTTTTGTTCTTTGCCATTGACGTAGAATACGCTTTTAAAGAGAAATCATGCTGAAACTAACCCCCGCCGAACGCAGCGAACTGCGTTCCGAAGCCCATGGACTCAATCCGGTCGTGATGATCGGCGAATCCGGCCTCACGCCCGCCGTGATCAAGGAAACCGATGCTGCATTGAACGCGCACGGCTTGATCAAGGTGCGTGTGCTCGGTGACGATCGCGATGCGCGCGTGTCTCACTACGAGACCCTGTGCGAAGAACTCGGCGCCGCGCCGGTGCAGCACATCGGCAAATTGCTGGTGCTGTATCGCCCGAAAAAAGACAAAGTGAAGGAAACCAAAGCATCACGCGGCAAGGGCTTGCGTGAAGTAACCATCGTGAAGACACATCCGACCAAACGGCCGTCAGTGACCAAGCTGGTGGTCAAGGGCAGCGAGCGCGTGACGGCCGGCGGCAATATTCGCAAGGCGAAGACGCGGCAGAAGAGTCTGAAGAAGAGCGCGCTGGGGAAATAAGGTTTTCAGATCATGGTGGGTAGAGCGCAGCGCCCCCCATCAAAACCTCATCGCGACTTCAGCACTAACACCAGCCCGAGCACACTTTCCACCAGATAGATCACGGCAGCCACACCGTGCAACATACCGAATCGTGCTCGCGCCGCGTCAGTCATCACGCCGCCGTTCGTCACCGCTGTTTCCTTCAGCGCCGCCATGTAAGGCTGCAGTCCGAAATAACCGACCGACAGACAGACCAGCATCAACACCACCAGCACCACGCAATCGCGACGCTTCGCAAAACCGCGATCAGCCAGCAGTATCAGCAGCAATAACAGCCCGCACACCACCGACACCCAGGCCTCAACCCGGAACAGGCTACCCGCAATGGTGCCGGCCAGTGCGCGATCGGTCAGCGTCGCGAATAAGGTCGGCGCTGCCAGATAACCGACCGTCCACAGACTGCCGACCCAGACCGTCACCAGCAGAACGCGCAGCCCGGGAGCGATGGCGCTGAGCTTCGGCATCAGAGGTACTGCACGTCAAGGATTTCGTACTCGCGCAGGCCACCGGGTGTTTGCACACCGACGGTATCGCCTGCGTATTTACCAATCAGCGCGCGCGCGATCGGCGAACTGATCGATACTTTCTTCAGCTTGATATCCGCCTCGTCGTCACCAACAATCTTGTAGGTCACGGTATCGCCCGATTCGAGATCTTCCAGCGTCACGGTTGACGCAAATACGACGCGACCCTCAGCATCGATCAGCGCGGGATCAATCACCTGCGCAGCCGACAGCTTGCCCTCGAGCTCGGCAATACGGCCTTCGATGAAACTCTGTCGCTCCTTCGCCGCATCGTACTCGGCATTCTCCGACAGGTCGCCCTGTGCGCGCGCCTCAGAGATCGCATTGATCACCGCCGGACGTTCCTTGGTCTTCAGGCGCTGCAGCTCTTCCTTCAGCATCTCTGCGCCTTCCTTGGTCAGGGGAATGGTACTCATGGCTTCACTATCCAAAAATTAAAATAACAGAGGCTGCGAACTTCGCAGCCTCTCAGGTTTCAGGCAATTATAGGACCAGTTTGGGCTGGCCGTGATTTTTACGAACGCAGCTGCAGATCAGGCTGACAGCGACGCATGCAGCCCCTGTACGTCATAAACATGCAAGTCATTCAGGTGAGCCATACCCTCGACGGCTGCTTCCGCGCCGGCGATGGTCGTGTAGGTAGTCACTCTTGCACCCAGCGCTGAAGTACGAATGGTGCGCGAATCGTTGATCGCATTACGCTTCTCTTCGACGGTATTGATCACCAGCGCGATCTCATTGTTCTTCACCATATCGACGATATGCGGACGACCTTCAGCGACTTTATTCACCGTCGTGACCGCAATTCCAGCGGCCGAGATTGCCGCAGCCGTGCCCTTGGTCGCGACGACGGTAAAGCCGATATCGACCAGTGCCCGCGCCACTTCCACCGCACGTGGCTTGTCGCTGTTCTTCACTGACAGGAAGACCTTGCCCGAGGTCGGCAGGCGAACGCCCGCCCCGAGCTGAGATTTCACGAACGCCTCACCGAAGGTTCGGCCGACACCCATCACCTCGCCGGTCGACTTCATCTCGGGTCCGAGAATCGTGTCAACGCCCGGGAACTTCACGAACGGGAACACCGCTTCCTTGACGCTGAAATAAGGCGGGGTCACTTCCGCCGCAATACCCTGACTATCCAGCGACTGCCCTACCATGCAGCGCGCAGCGATTTTCGCCAGTTGCAGGCCAGTGGCTTTCGATACATACGGCACCGTGCGTGACGCACGCGGGTTCACTTCGAGTACATAGACGATGTCCTGCAGCAGACCATCCACTTCCTGCTGCTGAATCGCGAACTGCACATTCATCAGACCCACCACGCTCAGCCCCTTGGCCATCAGCGCGGTCTGGCGCTTGATCTCGGCGATGGTTTCTTTTGCCAGCGAATATGGTGGCAACGAGCACGCGGAGTCGCCCGAGTGCACACCGGCTTGCTCGATGTGCTCCATCACGCCGCCGATGAAAGTCCGATCACCATCGGACAGGCAGTCAACATCGACTTCGATTGCGTTGTTCAGGAAACGGTCCAGCAGCACGGGCGAATCATTCGATACCTTCACTGCCTCGCGCATGTAGCGCTCGAGGTCGCGCTGCTCGTGCACGATTTCCATTGCGCGGCCGCCCAGCACGTACGAAGGACGCACAACCAGCGGGTAGCCGATTTCCTGCGCCAGCCTCAGCGCATCTTCCTCCGTGCGCGCCGTGCGGTTCGGTGGCTGACGCAATCCGAGTTCCTGTAGCAGCTGCTGGAAACGCTCGCGGTCTTCGGCGGCGTCAATCATGTCCGGCGAGGTGCCGATGATGGGCACGCCATTCGCCTCAAGGTCCAGCGCGAGCTTCAGCGGTGTCTGGCCGCCATATTGCACAATCACGCCGACCGGACGCTCCTTGTCGACGATCTCGAGCACGTCTTCCAGCGTCAGCGGCTCGAAGTACAGGCGGTCGGACGTGTCATAGTCGGTCGATACGGTTTCCGGATTGCAGTTGACCATGATGGTCTCGTAGCCATCTTCGCGCATCGCGAACGCTGCGTGCACGCAGCAGTAGTCAAACTCGATGCCCTGACCGATACGGTTCGGACCACCGCCGAGCACCATGATTTTTTTCTTGTCGGTCGGCTGAGCCTCACACTCTTCTTCATAAGTCGAGTACATGTAAGCGGTGCCGGTCGCGAACTCGCCGGCACAGGTATCCACGCGTTTGTACACCGGGCGCACACTGTTGATGCGGCGCAGCTTGCGGATCTCGCGATCCTCGGTCTTCAGCAGCTTCGCGATGCGACGATCCGAAAAACCTTTCTTCTTCAGCGCCAGCAGCGTGCTGCGATCCAGTGCCTTGATCGTCTGCTGCTCCAGCCACAGCTCGATATCGATGATTTCCTTGATCTGCGCGAGGAACCACGGATCGATCTTGGTCAGCTGATGCACTTCGTCCATCGTGAAGCCCTGCGCGAACGCATCACCGACGTACCAGATCCGCTCTGGCCCCGGCTCGCCGAGTTCCTCTTCGATCACTTCGCGGTCAGTGGTCTTCTCGTTCATGCCATCGACGCCGACTTCCAGACCGCGCAGCGCCTTCTGGAACGACTCCTGGAAAGTGCGACCAATTGCCATCACTTCGCCGACAGATTTCATCTGCGTCGTCAGGTGACTGTCTGCGGTCGGAAACTTCTCGAACGCGAAACGCGGAATCTTGGTGACTACATAATCAATTGACGGCTCGAACGAGGCCGGGGTTGCGCCTCCGGTAATCTCATTACGCAGCTCGTCGAGCGTGAAGCCGACCGCGAGTTTGGCCGCGATTTTCGCAATCGGGAAGCCGGTAGCCTTTGACGCCAGCGCCGATGAACGCGACACACGCGGATTCATCTCGATGACGATCATGCGGCCATCTTTCGGATTGACCGAGAACTGCACATTCGAGCCGCCGGTATCCACGCCGATCTCGCGCAGCACCGCGACCGATGCATTCCGCATGATCTGATATTCCTTGTCAGTCAGCGTTTGTGCCGGCGCGACGGTGATCGAGTCACCCGTATGCACGCCCATCGGATCGAGGTTCTCGATCGAGCACACAATGATGCAGTTATCGTTCTTGTCGCGAACGACTTCCATTTCATATTCTTTCCAGCCGAGCAGCGATTCTTCGATCAGCAGCTCGTTGGTGGGCGATGCTTCGAGACCACGCTTGCAGATGGTCTCAAACTCCTCCGCGTTGTACGCGATACCACCGCCGGAGCCGCCCATCGTGAACGACGGACGGATGATGGTCGGGAAGCCGACTTCCTTCTGTACCGACCAGGCTTCATCCATCGAATGCGCAATGCCGGAGCGCGCGGAACCCAGACCGATCTTGGTCATCGCATCCTTGAACTTCAGTCGGTCTTCCGCCTTGTCGATCGCTTCCGGTGTGGCGCCGATCAGTTCGACCTTGTACTTATCCAGCACGCCGTTACGCCACAGATCGAGCGCGCAGTTCAGCGCAGTCTGGCCGCCCATCGTCGGCAGGATCGCATCCGGCCGCTCCTTGTCGATGATGCGCTCCACCGTCTGCCAGGTGATCGGCTCGATGTAGGTCACGTCGGCCATCTCCGGGTCAGTCATGATGGTCGCCGGGTTACTGTTGACGAGAATGACCTTGTAACCTTCTTCGCGCAAGGCCTTGCAGGCTTGTGCGCCGGAGTAATCGAACTCGCAAGCCTGACCGATGATGATCGGGCCAGCGCCGATGATGAGAATGCTCTTGATGTCGGTACGCTTAGCCATGGGTGTATTTCTCCATCATCGCCACGAAGCGATCGAACAAGGGGGCGATGTCATGCGGTCCGGGCGATGCCTCGGGGTGACCCTGGAAGCAGAAGGCCGGTTGATCGGTGCGCTCAAAACCTTGCAGCGAACCGTCGAACAGCGACACGTGCGTGACGCGGCAATTTGACGGCAGCGTCTTCGAATCCACCGCGAAACCGTGGTTCTGCGACGTGATCATGACTTTCTTCGTGTCGAGATCCTGCACCGGGTGGTTCGCGCCGTGATGACCGAATTTCATTTTCAGCGTCTTCGCGCCCGAGGCCAGTGCCATGATCTGATGACCAAGGCAGATACCAAAGGTAGGAATGCCCTGCTCGATCAGCTCGCGCGCGGCCTTGATCGCATAGTCGCAAGGCTGCGGATCGCCGGGGCCGTTCGACAGGAAGATGCCGTCCGGTTTCAGCGCCAGCGCATCGGCTGCGGTGGACTGTGCGGGCAGTACGGTGACCTTGCAGCCGCGCTGCGCCAGCATGCGCAGAATGTTGTACTTGACGCCGAAGTCGAACGCGACCACATGAAAACGTGGCGCCGTCTGCGTACCGTAGCCGGTACCGAGCGACCATTCGGTCTGCTTCCATTCATAGCGGTCTTTGGTCGACACGACCTTCGCGAGGTCCATGCCGGTCAGGCCCGGGAACGAGCGTGCCATCTCCAACGCCGTCGATTCCTTCAGGTGCGCCCCGGCGATGATGGCGCCGTTTTGCGCGCCCTTCTCGCGCAGGATGCGGGTCAGGCGTCGGGTATCAATGCCGGCGATCGCGACGATACCGGCGTCCTTCAGATATTCCGGCAGGCTTTGCGTGGCGCGGAAGTTCGATACCTGCAGCGGCAAGTCGCGGATGATCAGCCCGGCCGCATGCACCTGATCGGACTCGACGTCCTCCGGGTTCACGCCGGTGTTGCCGATGTGCGGGTAGGTCAGCGTGACGATCTGGCGGCTGTAGCTCGGGTCGGTCAGGATTTCCTGATAGCCCGTCATTGCCGTATTGAAAACGACCTCACCGCTGGTGTGGCCATCGGCACCGATGGAAAATCCCTTGAAAATAGTGCCATCAGCGAGCGCGAGGATGGCGGGAATCTGGTTGGCCGTAAAAAATGGCGGCAAAGGTAACTCCTGGGTTGTTACCGCCGCGGCTGTGTGTCCGCATCACGGCGCGTCTGCCTGGTTCAGGCGAACGGAATCCGGGTGATGCTGGACGAAAGGAAGGTGGTTTGCGCGGGCGGCGGGGGTCATCGGTTAAACCGTCGAATTATAGCGCGAGGCACCACCCCCCGGCAACCGACCCCCGGCCCGCCCGGGGGGAGAAACCGCTGAAAAGTTATCGATCAGCTACCAAGTGCAGCGATGCCTGCCTTGGCGATCTGCGCGTCTTCATTCGACTTCACGCCCGATACACCGACCGCACCGACGCAATCGCCGCCCGCCATGATCGGCACGCCGCCTTCGAGCAGTGCCTCGATACCGGGCGCTGTCATGAATGAGTAACGGCCGTTGTTGATGATGTCTTCATACACTTTCGATTCACGCGAACCGAGCGCAGCCGTGCGCGCCTTGCCGGGAGCAATCATCGCGGAGGTCAGCGGCGCGCCATCGAGACGCTGCTGCCACAGCAGGTGACCGCCGTCATCCACGATCGCGATCGACACCGCCCACTTGTTGGCGAGTGCCTCGGCCTCTGCCGCAGCGGCAATTTTTTTCACGTCGTCGAGCGTGAGGGCCTGTTTGGTACGCATGCTGTCTACTCCTGTTTTATCTGGAAAGGGGCTGGATTGTACGACAACTTTTTTTCACCCGAATGACGCTTTGACCGGGTCCCGCTATCGCGCGCGAAACTTTGACAAGCGCCCTGTGGTTCGCGTACATTGAGCCGTTCTCAAATTGAAATCAATAGCTATTTTGCAAGCAACCCGCCTCCGACACCCGCGCAAGCCGCTACGCAACACCATGATCGCCGCGCTGCTGACAGCCGCCATCAGCCTGTCTGCGCATGCCGCTGAAGTCGATCCGGTGCCGGAGCAAAGCGGTGTACTGGCGCGTCTCAGCAGCTTCACCGACCGCGCTACCAGCCTCGCCATCGAGGCGATGTCACTGATCGGTATTCACTACCGCCGCGGCGGCAGCTCACCGGAAAGCGGACTCGATTGCAGCGGACTGGTTCGCTATGTGTTCAAGCAGTCGAATAACATCGACCTGCCGCGCACCTCCGCCGAGATGAGCCGCGTCGGCGAGCAGGTGGATAAAAAAGACCTTCAGCCGGGTGATCTGGTGTTCTTCAATACCCTGCGGCGCACTTTCTCGCACGTCGGTATCTATTTGGGTGACAACAAGTTCATCCATGCGCCCACACCGGGCAGCGCCGTACGTATCGAAAGCATGGATCTAGGATATTGGAAAGCACGCTTCAATGGCGCGCGCCGTGTACTGGATCCGGAGCCGCCCGAGAGCGGGAAACGTTAACGCGCTAGGGCTGCTCGCGCCGCTGCTGTAAGCGCTTGCGCAACTCCGGCAAGGCCGCCAGCGCGGCACGTTCACCGGCAAGCATGGCGACATTGCGGTTCTGGAAGTCATTGCCCTTCATCGTCGCCAGCTCCGGCCGGATCACGATATCTGCCTGCTTCAATTCATACTGATTCAGGCTCTGCCCCATGATCGAAAACGTCTGCAGCAACACCTCGAAAGTATTCGACGATGGCTGCGCATCCGGTTGTGCGGAAATATTCACCGCAATCACAAAATCTGCGCCCATCTTGCGCGCGAAACTGACCGGCACCGGCGACACCAGACCGCCATCGACATAATCCACGTTACCGATTCGCACCGGCTGGAACACGCCCGGTACAGATGAAGACGCACGCACTGCGGCACCGGTATTACCTCGTCTGAACAAAATCGGCTGACCGCTGCGCAGGTCGGTCGCCACTGCGCCAAACGGAAGCCGGAGTTTTTCTATGGGCAGACCCCGCACCGCGCGGTTCACATAGTTCTGCAGTCCCTCGCCTTTCAGCACGCCGGTGGACTGCGTAAAAAAAGGCACCGACCAGTCCGAGATCGCGGCCTCATCCATATCGACCGCCATCTTCTGCAGCGCCGCCGCGTTATTGCCGGCCGCATACAGTGCGCCAACCAGACTACCTGCGCTGGTGCCCACTACCAGATCCGGCGTGATGCCATTCGCTTCCAGCACCTTGATCACGCCGATATGCGCAAAGCCACGCGCGGCACCACCACCCAGCGCCAGTCCGATTTTCAGACGTCGTGGCACCGGCTGCGGCAGAGACTCGGCTGCGGGAGGCGCTACTACTGGCGGCACGGCCACCGGCAGCTCGGACGCTTCCGGCACCTCAGGAGCAGCCGGTGCGGTAGCGATCGGCTGCGGTGCCGGCGTTGATGTCACAGGAACAGTCTGGCAGCCGGACAGCAAAGCTGCAGAGAGGAACAACCACAGGAAGGGGCGCATTACTTCAGCTCAAGGCGGGGGACGTGCCATTGTAGCTGAGCATGCGCTACGTCAATGCGTGGCATACCTGCGTACCGAGCTCGTGTAGCACACGATGCATGACACTGCTTGAAGCATTAATCACGGCGGGAGCGCGTCAGTGCCCACAACACTGCACCGCTGATCGAGATAATCAGCGCCACCACCATCCAGAAACCGTGCGGATCTTCAGCCAGTGGAATGCCGGCGACGTTCATACCGAACATACCGGCAATCAGGTTGATCGGCAACGCAACGACCGTGAATACCGTCAGCGTATACAGGCTCTTGCTGCTGCGCTCGTTGATCATTGCCGCGATTTCTTCCTGCAGTAATTTGATCCGCTCCTGCAGCGAAGCCATGTCCGTCAAGACGGCGGAGAACTCCTCGCTGGATTGCCGCAAGTCTTGCAAATCGGATTCCGTGATCCAGTGCGGCGGACGCTGCAATAAACGGAATAGCGCAGCAGGCTCAGGCGCCATCAGCCTCTGCAACCGCACAAGCACCCGACGCAGCTGGCCCAGCTTGCCGCGCTTCGAATCCAGCCGTCCGGCCAGCAAGTCATCCTCGATCTTGTCGACCCGGATCACGGCATCACGCAATATCCCGATCAACACATCAGCCTGATCGCGTAACAGATGCGTCAATAACTCCGTGGTGGTCTGCACCGGCGCACCATTCTGCACAGCGTGACGCAGGCGATCGACTGATTTCAACGGCTTGCGACGCGCGCTGATCATCAGCGTCGGCGTCACGTACATCCACAAGGTGGAAGTTTCAGACGGATCAAAAGAAAAGCCGTGCAGCACATCGTTCACGACCGCGATGAGTGCGTCATCGACCTGCTCAACCCGGGTCGAGCGTGAACCCTGCTGCAGCGCTTCATAAAACTCCGGCGGCAGCGGGGTATGCTCGCGCAGCCATTTTTCAGTTGATGCCTGACTGAGGTTGAAATGCAGCCAGAGCAGCTGTCCCGGCTCGAGACTTCCATCTTCCGCAATGAGCTGCGCCGCCCCTTCGGTCGGTAAACTCTCAGGTGGCTGACCAGCCCGCAATCGGTAGGCCCAGACCAGTCCGGCGGGATCGATGCGGAGTTCCTGGATCAGTTGCTCTTTCATGGGGATTCCGGGCGAGTAATTTTTATTCTCGGGCTTCTGAGGCTCAACCACCGAACCCGCTGATCCGAAATTCCGTATCAGTATCTAGCCGTCCATCCCCTGATGCAAACGCGAGTGAGATGCATGCCATAGGTTCGACATTGATGCCTTTTTCGATAAAAGCCTCATGCTGCCTCGGATCTAATCCAAATACTTGGTCGAAATACTCCAATGCGATCGAAGACGGGCCCGTTTCCAAATAGATCCTGCCAAGATTCATCAGAATTTCTGCAGAGTGAGGCTTCAGATCGAGCGCAGATTTAAAACCATAGATCGCATCCTTCAACCTGCCGCATGACCAATGCGTAAATACGAGTTCAAGAGACTGCCGAAAGAACTGAAAACCGCTCATGCAAAAACTTTTTTCTCTTCTGTAATCAAAAAAAGCGCCCCAAGTGGGGCGCTTCAGTTTGGTGCCGATTACGATCAGAAATTCAGCTGCGTACGCAGAGAAATGACCTTCTCTGATTTGCCTGATGATGCTCCCGAAACATCCAGAGGCGTGACAGCCGAATTAAATTTCGTTTCCGAGTAGTTCAGCATCACACGTGCGTTCGGGTTAATCAGCCAGTTCAGACCGGCAGTCACTGTGTAAGCCTTATCCGAGTTTTGCTCACGGTCATTGTCGCCGGTCGTCGTGATATCAGATGCATCGAAACCTGACAGACGCAGACCGACTTGCCACGCACCGGTGCCACCATTGGCGGTGAAGTTAGAGTTCGGCTTAATTCCGCCAAATGCACCGGCTTTGTAAGAATCAGACCATTTTTCACCGGTGATGTTGTACATGATCTCACTGTAATAGGCCTTGACACGACCCTCGCCGGAACTGACCGACGTGGAGGCATTAAAGGCCGCATCCATGTATTCACCCTGAACTTTCAGCGGGCCAAACGCATACGCGAGTTCGAGAAGACCCAAATTCTTCTTGACGGTCATCGGCTCATCAGCGGTACCGCCGTAAGCCGGATCACTCAGCAGCGGGCCACCGATCTGAGCGCGGTAGATATTCGCCAATCCGCGCGGCTCGGAACGGAAACTGACGAATGATGCCCGTGTGACGTCGGAAGCAGCGCTTGCCGTATTGGTCGACGACGTCAGTGCGGCCTGATATTTTCCGGCAGTACCGGCGAGACCAACGTGCATCACTGATTCAGGATTCAAGGATTTACCAAAATTATAAGTGAGGCGACCTGCGATTTCGCGGCCGCTGCTGTCCTGGTTGCTGACCTCGTTGAAGTCGTTCTGGTAGACCGACGTCGCGTAAGTCATGTTATCGATCGGCTCACCGTGAATCATCACACCCAGCTTTTTACCAGGAATCAGCTGGTTGACGTAGGAACGCTCCATGAAGTCGATATTGTTCGAGCTGGTCAGCTCTTCCAGCGAGAACGGCTGCTTGAAGCGTCCAAAGCGAACTTGCGCGTTTTTGTTGAAACCGTAGTTGAGCCAAGCCGTGTCGATCAGGTTCGCGTTCGAACCGACAGCGTTGGTGACGATTTCGTAAGCGATATCCTTGAAGACGAAGCCATTCAGACCAATACGAGCACGGCGGATTTCAAAGTTATCTGCCAGAGAAACAGTGTCGCGGTCCGCAAACGAACCAAAGCTGTGCTGGTTAATACGGCTATCGAAGTGCACTCGACCCGTCAGGTTCACGCTGTGCTCGCCGTTACCGGAAACAAAACCAAATCCGTTTTCTTTGACCGAACCATCTTTATCGCGCTTCTGCATGAACTTGACCGACTTGGTCACGTCCTGATCTAGGCGCTGCTCTTTGAATGCCTGATTCTCTTCAGCATCCTTGGTGGCTTCGAGGAAGTCGTTATAGTCCTTTTGGGTGATCACACCCTTCTTCAGCATCAGGTCCAGCAGGGCCTTGTTGTCAGCAGCGACAGCCGGCATAGCCAGCGATGCGCAGACAGTAGCAACCGCGACAGCAATACGCTTGGCTGCAATTTTGTTCGACTTGGTCATTACACTCTCCGGTTGATAATCTCGATGGCAATCAAGAAGTACTCTGGGCAATGCCTGTGGTGCGTTTCTTAATCACTGCGCCGGATTGTGGTGAGGAAATTTTTCAACTGTGTGACATGAATCAGCGAACCGGTTGATAATGCGGCTTGTCGCAACAGAACAACTTTGACCTGCGCTTGTCATCAGGGCGTCATATTCGCTTCCGATAGTCGCGGGTTTTGCAGAACTTACTCAGGAGTTTCCGGCCTCATGTTTGCCGCCGTCGATCTCGGCTCCAACAGCTTTCGTTTACATATCGGCACCTTCGATGGCGAGCGCATCCGCATCATCAACTCCGCCCGTGAACCAGTGCGGCTGGGCGCCGGGCTGGATCGGCGCTGCAATTTGAGCCCGCAGGCAATACAGACGGCCGTTGCCTGCTTGTCCCGCTTTTCACATATTCTTCAAGCCACGCCGCTGACCTCAGTTCGGGTGGTTGCCACAAACACCGTGCGCATCGCGCGCAACGCCTCGCAATTTCTCCCACTTTTCGAAAAAGCGATCGGCTACCCGGTGGAAGTGATCTCCGGCGAAGAAGAAGGCCGCCTGATTTATATGGGCGTTGCATCGGCACTTGATTTGCCCGCTGAGCGCCGGCTGGTGGTTGATATCGGCGGTGGCTCAACCGAACTGATCCTGGGTCACGGGCATGACATCGAGCAGGTGGCCTCTTTCCCGATCGGCACCGTGCCCGTAGCGACACGCTTCTTTGAAGGCGACCGTATCAGCGCCAATGGCTTCGACGACGCGGTGCTGTCCGCGCGCAGCGTGTTTGAAGATGGTCTCGCTGCTTTCCATCCACGCTACTGGGAAGCGGGCTACGGCTCCTCGGGCACGATGCGCACGCTGACCGATGTTATCGAGAAGAACGCGCTCGGTGATGGCCAGTTATCCCTGAAATCGCTGCATGCGCTGCGCGACCATCTGCTTGACGCCGGCCGGGTCAGCCGGGTGGCACTCGACGGTGTCAAGGCCGAGCGGGTGGATGTGATTCTCGGTGGCTTGCCGGTGCTGCTCGGCCTGGCGCAGGAATTGGGCTTCAAATCACTGTTCTCGATTGAAGCGGGTCTGCGGATGGGTGTGTTGTGGGATCTGTACCTGCGCGCGCGCAAGCGCGATCGCCGACAGGATTCGGTCCGGCGCTTCATGAAGCGCTTCGGCGTCGATGAGGCCCGCGCCTCGAAAGTAGCAGCGTATTCACTTTCGCTTTACGCACAAACGATTGACGAAGGTCCGCTGGCGCGCATGCTTGGGTGGGCGGGGCGGCTGCATGAAGTCGGCATGGTCATTTCGCATACCGGCTTCCACAAGCACGGTGCTTATCTCGCGTTGCATGCGGATCTTCCCGGTTTCACCACGCATGAACAGCATCTGCTGTCCGTATTGTTGCTGGCGCAGAAAGGTAATCTGCGCAAGGTACAGGAGGCAATTACAGATACTGACGTGGTGCTCGCGATAGTCGCGCTTCGGCTCGGGATACTATTCATGCATGCGCGGCTGGACCCCGAGATCGAATCGGTTGAACTATCCGTGCGTTCGCGTATTGAGATCGATATCAGCGCCAAGCTCTTGTCGACCCACCCTACCCTCGCCTACTGGTTGTCCAAGGAAAAAATCGCGTGGGAGGAAGTCGGACGGCAGTTCGTGGTGAAGTCGAGCAGCTAGCCCTGATCCCGGTCTGCGCGCTCGAAGCGGCAGGCCTCGTCGGCACCCACAAAATGCAGATCGGCAAAGCCGGCGCGCGTGCGTTCTCCGGTATTGTCGGTATCCGAGGCGATCGCCAGCAGTGACAGGCGCGCACCCTCAGTGGCGAAAGACTGCGCCACATCTTGCGCCACATGTACTCTCTCGTTGACCCAGACGCCCGCATGCTGATTCCCGCTGCGGCGGACAATCATGTGCGCGCGATCGGTATAGGCATTCGGCATCCGGGTACCGACTGGATGGCGGTTGTCCCACACATAATTGATGGCCGCATCCGGCACCTTGTCGCCATAGAATGCCCGGGCCAGTGCCAGCGAAGCCTTGCCGCCGAAACTGATCGCGTCGGCTGGCAGCGAGAAGGCAAGATAAACACGCGCCGCATAGTCATCGCCACGCCGCTGACTCATATCCGCCGCCTTGACGACCTGATCAATACGCCAGCGCCAGCAAAGGATCGGCGTCGCCGACAGGTTGATCTCAATCGGCCGGGCCAGCAAGGCCATGCTGGCCTCGGCCTGCGCCTCGATTGCCGTCACGCCATCCCAGACCACGGTCCGGAAGCGGGTCGCGGCGACGTGTTTCTCAAGCCTGACGAGCTGCCAAGGGTCAGAGACCGCGGCCATCCCCGCTTGAAAGCGGCCGACGCTGACCTCGGCCATCGACATGGCCGAGGTCAGCAGACTGGACAACAAGATGATTAATGCCGAAAGCCGCATCGCCGGAAAGTTCAGGTTGTACCGGGCCAACGCGTCCGGCAGGGTGTGAGTCTAGCGATGAAGGATGTCAGTCGGATGACAATGCAAGGGTCCTGTCATCGGGAATTCATTTACCCGAGGTGTAATCCGACTTGGGTAAAATCTTGATGACTAGACGCCACCACCTCATGAGCGACACTGAAAACTTCTCCGGCAATCCCGCCTTCTCCGACATCCTTGATACGCGACTGTCACGCCGCAGCCTGCTGAAAGGTTCGCTGGCGCTCGCCAGCGCCAGCTATATCGGCACCGGCAGCCTGCTGTTGTCGCCGGTCGGCGATGCGCAGGCGACGGTGCGTCAGCTGAAGCTGAACTTTTCCGCAGTACGCAAAGGGCTCGACGATCAGGTCCGTCTGCCGGCCGGTTATACCTACAGCATCCTGATGGCAACCGGCGACCCGATCGCTGCCGGAGTCACGCCCTATGCGAATGATGGCTCGAACGATGCCCGCAGTTTCTCGAAGCGAGCCGGCGATCATAACGATGGCATACAGTTCTTCGGCATGAACCCGCAGGGACAATGGCATAGCGGTGCGTCAGATCGTGGCCTGCTGTGCGTGAACCACGAGGCGGTCACGGCGGCCTTCCTGCACCCGCGCGGACAGACCATTGAGGATGGCCAGCGCGTGGTCGCTGACGAAGTACTGCGCGAAATGCTGGCCGTTGGCGTGAGCGTAGTAGAAGTTCGTCGGCAGGGACAGCGCTACACCTTACAGAAAGACTCGCCATTTAATCGCCGCATCACGAGCTTCACGGACATCGAGCTCAGCGGCCCGGCCGCCCGCAGCCCGCTGATGATCACGAAGTACTCGCATACCGGTACCCGCACACGCGGCACGATCGCTAACTGCGCGAATGGTCATACGCCATGGGGCACCTACCTCACCTGTGAAGAGAACTGGGCCGGCTACTTCAAGCGCCCGTCTTCGGACGATGCAAAGCGCAGCGCAAAAGAACTCACGGCCTTCAAACGCTACGGCGTTGCCGGTAAAGGCAAGGAGCTATGGGCAACCGTACTGCCGGATAATGCAGACAACCACTTTGGCCGCTGGGATGCCTCGGTGCGTGGCACGTCGGCGAATGGCAGCGATGACTACCGGAATGCGCCCAATACCTTTGGCTGGGTGGTCGAGATCGATCCCTTCCGTCCAGACTCAACACCAAAGAAGCGCACCGCGCTCGGTCGCTTCGCGCACGAAGGCGCATGGCCCGGACCGGTCAGAGCCGGCGAGCCGCTGGTCTGGTACATGGGCTGCGATTCGCGCGGCGAGTACATCTATAAATTCGTCTCGGATAAACGCTGGGACCCGGCAGACGCCGGCAAGGGTATTGCCGCCGGCGACAAGTACCTCGATAACGGCAAGCTGTATGTCGCACGCTTCAATGCCGACGGCAGCGGCGACTGGATCGAATTAGCGCTGGGACAAAACGGCATCGGTCGAGACAGCACTCATTACGCGTTTGCGGATCAGGCCGATGTGCTGATACACGCACGACTCGCCGCCGACGCTGTCGGCGCAACCCGGATGGATCGACCCGAATGGGGTGCCGTCAATCCGCACAACGGCGAGGTCTACATGACGCTGACCTACAATCCTTCGCGCGAGTTCGGCAAGGTCGATGCGGCCAATCCGCGCTACTACACGGATGCCAAAGCCGGCAAGCAGGGTCAAGGCAATGTGAACGGGCATATCATCCGCTGGGCTGAACAGGACAGCCGTCCGTCTGCTACCCGTTTTCAGTGGGATGTATTTCTGTTCGCCGCGCGCGACAGCGCAGATCGTGACAACGTGAATCTCTCCGGGCTTGGCGCTGATAATGATTTCTCATCGCCCGATGGTCTGTGGTTCGCAAAAAGCGGCCTGCTATGGATAGCCACCGATGACAGCGCGTATACCGACACCAGCAACTGCATGCTGCTGGCTGCGATCCCGGGCAAGGTCGGCGACGGTGGTGAACGCACGATCATCAGTCGCGACGGTAGCGAGCAAACCAGTATCCGAACGCAGGTCGGCGCTCCGGCCAGCGAGACCAAGCTGCGCCGCTTCCTGGTCGGCCCGGTGGATTGCGAAATCACCGGTCTCGCGGAATCCCCCGATGGCAAGGCGCTGTTCGTGAATATCCAGCACCCGGGCGAAACGACCAACGGCAGAGGCTTTGATATCGCGAACCCGACGACTTATCTCAGCCACTGGCCCGCCGGCGGCAGTACACGGCCGCGTTCGGCGACGATCGTGATCACGCGCGATGACGGCGGAATGATCGGTGCCGATGTGATCTGAACCCGAACCGGGCGTTGAAACGTTCCGGAGTTTGTCACCAAACCGACATATTGCCGTCACGCTGCCGCAGTATTCCGTCGTTAACCTCCTCAAAACTCAACGCTCGAGGAGACACGATGCGCCTGATGACTGTCGGTACGGATGCCCAACCCAACTTCTCCAAGCTTTCGCTCAGCCTGGCCACCACGCAAGATGAGATACGCGAAGTTCAGCAACTGCGTTATCAGGTATTTGTCGAGGCGATGGGCATCGAATCCCTGCGCAACAGCGCAGGGCTTGAGCAGGATGCCTATGATGATTTCTGTGATCATCTGATCGTCCGCGACACTCACTCGCTCAAAGTGGTAGGTACCTACCGGGTGATGGGCGCGCGCAGTGTCGCGAAGGCCGGCGGCTTCTACTCCGAAAAAGAATTTGATTTATCGCGGCTGCAGCACCTGAAGCCGCGCATCCTTGAAGCAGGCCGCGCCTGTATTCATCCCGATTACCGCAGCGGTGGCGTGATCATGCTGCTATGGGCCGGCCTCGCTGCGTGCATGCAGCGCGAGCGCGCCGAGTATCTGATCGGTTGCGCCAGCGTGAGCCTGGCTGACGGCGGACAGACGATTCATGCGGTCTATCGCAAACTGGCGCAGGAGCACAGTGCGCCGTCGGAGTACCGGGTCGAGCCCCGGCTGCCGTTCCCGCTGCATGATGATCCTGTAGATGCCAACCTCACGATTCCTCCGCTGATCAAGGGTTATGTGCGCAGCGGCGCATGGATCTGCGGCGAACCGGCATGGGATCCGGAATTCCACAGTGCTGATTTGTTCATGATGTTGCCGCTGGCTCGCCTCGATAGCCGCTACGCGCGTCACTACCTGAAGGAAGGAGTGACGGCATGAACGCGCGCGATCCTTTCAACAATATGAAGACCAAGAAAAGCCAGTTCAAGCATCCGAATCACAAGCCCGTCCCGCTGCATTTCCGCACCATCTTCATCTCGGACATTCATCTGGGCACCAGCGGCTGTCAGGCCAAGCGTCTGCTCGAATTCCTGAAAGCCACCGATTCCGACAAGCTGTATCTGGTCGGTGACATCGTCGACGGCTGGCAGCTCAGGCGTCGCTGGTACTGGCACCAGACACATAACGATGTGGTTCAGCTGGTCATGAAGAAGGCCAAGAAAGGCACCAAGGTCATCTTCGTGCCGGGTAATCATGATGAGTCGGTGCGACAGTTCATCGGTCTGGATTTTGGTGGTATCAAGATCCGTGACGAGCATGTGCACACTACCGCTGATGGCAGAAAAATGCTGGTGCTGCACGGTGACCGTTTTGATGGCGTGATCGCCTGCGCGAAGTGGCTCGCTTATGTCGGCGATTCGCTGTACACGATGATCCTGAAATTCAATCAGGTATTCAACGCATGGCGGGCCCGGGTCGGCCTGCCTTACTGGTCGCTGTCCCAGTACCTGAAGCTGAAAGTGAAAAATGCGGTCAGCTACATCACGTCATTTGAACAGGCGCTGGCCGCTGAAGCGCGCAAGCAGGGACTTGATGGTGTGATCTGCGGTCATATTCACAAGCCGGAGATCCGTGATATCGACGGCATCCTGTACTGCAATGACGGCGACTGGGTCGAGAGTTTATCGGCGCTGGTCGAGGAGAGAACCGGCGAGCTCAGACTGGTTGACTGGCATGAGGTGATGCTGCGCTGGGAACAGGCACAGTTCACTGAACCGCAGGAAGAAGCATGCGCGCTACCGGCCTGAGCCGAATCACCGATCACTGGGAGGCTGCCTTGTTCGCCAACATCGAGCTGTTCCCGGTGATTGATTCTCCTTCTTCGCTCAACCAACCGAAGCGGATTCTGGTGCTGTCGGTATCGGCCGGTAGCGGCCATGTGCGAGCCGCCGATGCGCTGGTCGCGCATGCCCGTGCTGACCATCCGAGGTTATCGGTCCGCCACCACGATGTGATGCAGTGGGTACCGGGCTGGTTCCGAAAGATTTACAGCGACTTGTACATGAAACTGGCCAGCGGCTTTCCGGAAGCCTGGGGCTGGCTTTACCGAAAGACGGATCGCGAGGCGCCGGGCAGTCTCACGGCGCGCGCGCGGCGTCTGCTGCAACGGCTGTGCACGCAGCGGCTGCTGACCGAGGTCGAGCGCTACCAGCCTGATGCCATCGTCTGCACGCATTTTCTGCCCGGTGAAATTCTGGGTGCCGCATTCACCGAGCGGCGCATCAGCTGCCCGGTCTGGGTCCAGGTGACCGATTTCGATCTGCACCAGATGTGGGTGCATGAAGGCATCGCCGGCTATTTCGTTGCTAATGATGAGCTGGCCTACCGCTTGTATGCGCAGGGTGTTCCATCGTCGCGCGTGATAGTCAGCGGGATTCCTGTGATGCCCGGCTTCCTGAGTCCTCCCGACCGCAACGCGGCGGCCACGCGCACCGGCATCGATCCTTCAAAAATCACCGTGCTGATGATGAGCGGTGGCGCCGGTACCGGCATACAACCGGACATGGTCAAGGCGCTGCTGGCCGAGCATCCGGCGCTGCAACTGATCGTGCTCACCGGACGCAATGATGCGCTGCGTCTGGCGCTGCAGGCTATCGAAGCCTTCTATCCGACCCGCTTGCGCGCCATTGGCTTTACCGATGATGTACACCGGCTGATGGCCTGCGCCGATCTTGCGATTACCAAACCGGGCGGGCTGTCCACGTCCGAATGTCTGACCATGGGTCTGCCCATGCTGCTGGTCAATCCTATCCCGGGACAGGAAGAACGGAATGCCGCGTGGCTGATTCAGGAAGGCGCTGCCGTTCGCGCGGATGATCCGGCAACTCTGCAATTCCGGCTGCAAAAGCTGCTCGCTGATCGCGACAAGCTGTCCCGCATGCGCGCATGCGCACTAGCACTCGCGAAACCCGGTGCGGCACATGCGCTGTTACAGAGACTGGCATGAGCGAGTCCGCACAGGCGTTCGCCTTAACGCTGGGTTTCGTGCTGGTACTGGGATTCTTTTTCGCGAAACTCGAGATTGCGATCGAGGGGGATGCCGGCTGGGCTGCGAATCTGCCGACCTGGCGCATTGAGCATCACTGGCTGCTGGATCTGCTGTGGGGCGGACGCGCGATGACGGGGTATCACGCGTGGGCGTTCTCGCTGGTCGCGCTGTTCTTCCATTTTCCGCTAGTGTTTTCCGGTGATTTCCGCTGGGTAGCAGAAGAACGCGCGCTGGCGTCGATCATGCTGTTCTGGGTGTGTGAGGATTTTCTGTGGTTTCTGCTGAATCCGGCTTTCGGATTCCGGCGCTTTGAAAAGACACATGCCGGCTGGCATAAGCACTGGGCGTTCGGCGCGCCGATTGAGTACTGGATTTTTACGCCGCTTGGTTTGTGGTGGCTGTGGGATTCTTATCGTTGAGCGCTTTGGTGGGTTTCGCCTTTGGCTCCACCCACCAGAACGATCACTCGCTGAAAAACTCAGGCGCGAGTACCGCCTTCAAAACCACCGCATTACCTTCCTCACGGTCACGCTGCGCGATCCACCACGCATTCGATTTCTTCACGCTCCAGTCCTGCTCAACACTCGTCAGCAGCAGCGACGCAACATGACCGATCCACGGCTGATGCCCAATCACCATCACCGGGCCGCGCGCGTCCGGCCAGCCGGCCGCATCGAGTACCTGCTGCGCGCTCGCCTGCGGACCGATGGCCTCCACCAGCCTGAACTTACGGCCGAGCGCTTCAGCCGTCATCTGCGTGCGAACCGTCGGGCTGCATAAAATCTTACATCCGCTCGGTAGCACACGGTCCAGCCAGGCACCCATACGCGCGGCTTGCTTGCGACCATGCGCAGTCAGCTGACGCTCTTCATCCGGAGCACCATCTTCAGCCTGCGCATGACGCCACAGAATCAGGTCCATGATTTGCCGAGTGTCTGCATCAGATGTTCCTGCGCACTGAAGGGCAACTGACGGGCGCTCGCCTTCTTGCGCAGATAATCTCCGTCAGCGTCGAGCTCCCAGGCATTCTGGTTGTCTTTCAGATAGGGCTTCAAGCCTTCATCGATCACGCGCTTTCTCAGCTGCGGATCAAGCACCGGAAAAGCGACCTCGACCCGTCGGAACAGATTGCGGTTCATCCAGTCAGCACTGGCCAGATAGACATCCTTAGCACCGTCGTTGTGGAAATAAAACACACGACTATGCTCAAGGAAACGTCCGACGATGGAGCGTACCCGGATATTGTCAGACAAACCCGGGACGCGCGGACGCAAGACACAGGCACCGCGCACGATCAGATCAATCTTCACACCCGCCTGCGATGCCTCGTACAAGGCATCGATGATGGACTGGTCTTGCAGCGCATTCATCTTCGCAATGATTTGCGCGCTACGGCCTTCGGCAGCAATACGGGTTTCATTACGGATGGCCTTGACCAGTTCTTTCTGCAAATCGAAAGGTGCCACCCACAAATGGTTCAGCTTCTTCGGACGCGTCAGGCTGGTCAGATTGATGAATACTTCGTTCACATCACGCGCCAGTGCCTGATTCGCGGTCAGCACGCCAAAGTCCGTATAGAACTTGGTCGTAGTCGGATGGTAATTACCGGTGCCCAGATGCGCATACATCTTCAGCTTGCCGGATTCGCGCCGTATCACCAGCGCCATCTTTGCGTGCGTCTTCATGCCGACAACGCCGTACACCACCTGCGCACCGACGCGCTCCAGCTTGTCAGCCCAGTTGATATTGGCCTCTTCATCAAAGCGCGCCATTAGCTCGACCACCACCGTCACTTCTTTGCCGTTTTGTGCGGCTGTGATCAGGGCCTCCATCAATTCGGAGTTCATGCCGGTTCGGTAGATCGTCTGCTTGATTGCAACAACCGAGGGATCCCGGGCCGCCGTTCTGACGAACTCAATCACCGGCTGGAACGACTGAAAAGGATGGTGCAGCAGGATATCGCCCTCGTTGATCAGCGAGAACAGGTCGTCATGATCGAGCGATACCGACAGTTGTGCCGAGAATGGCGGAAAACGGAATTCAGGTTGCGAAGCGTAATCAATCAATTCATTCAGACGAACCATATTGACCGGACCGTCAACGCGATACAAAAATTCTGGCGCGATGCTAAATTGGTGCAGCAAAAATTCGGCGAGATTTTCAGGACAGTTATGCGCCACCTCAAGCCTTACTGCAAAGCCGAAGTGCCGGGTCTGCAGCTCTCCCTTCAGTGCCTGACGCAGATTCTTCACCTCGACTTCGTCCACCCACAGATCACTGTCGCGCGTGACGCGGAACTGCGAATAGCCGAGCACTTCGCGTCCCGGGAACAGGTCAGCAATATGCGCATGAATCACAGACGATAGCAGGCAGTAAGCCGAACCCTGCCCGTTGAGCTCACCCGGCAGCTGGATGATGCGAGGCAGCACACGCGGCGCCTTCATGACCGCAATACTGGTGCCGCGACCGAAGGCATCCTTGCCTGCCAGCTCAACGATGAAATTCAGGCTCTTATTGACGACTTGCGGAAACGGGTGCGAAGGATCGAGCACGATCGGAGTGAGCAGGGGTCTGACTTCGCGCTCGAAGTAATCTTTTACCCATGCACGCTGCGCTTCATTACGGTCATGGTGACGTAACAAATGAATCTTGTTACTGGCCAGCGCTGGCAAGATAGCTTCGTTCAGCGTTGCATATTGCTCGCGGACCAGCTCGTGTGCATTGGCATTGACCTCGTCGAAGTCCGGCAAGGATCTCGGTTGACCGTTGGCGGGATGGTCGCGGTCGCGCGCGAGCAGGCTGGCAACGCGCACCTCGAAAAATTCGTCGAGATTGCTGCTGACGATGCACAGATACTTCAGGCGCTCAAGCAGTGGAACCGACGGTTCCTGCGCTTGCGCCAGCACACGCCGGTTGAAAGCGAGAATCGACAGCTCGCGGTTCAGCAGGGTCGGCCCGGCGGATGGGCGGGTCGGCTCCTGGCCGGTCCCGACTATGTTTCTGAATGCGTTCATGCTTTGAGGATAGGATCCCAGCATGACGAGATAGTGACAGAATGCCTCACCCGAAATGCTTATTCATCCGGCAACATCTTTACCGAACCTGTCATAAGGCTGACATATTTTTTACGTAATGTTCGGCCGTGTTCTTTTCTGCTGTACAACATCAAGGAGTCAACATGCGCAACAAGCTTCTATTTAAGACTATCGCCACCGCCGCTGCCGGCATCGCGCTGAGCCTGTCGGCGCATGCGGCCGATCTGACCGGCGCGGGCGCAACTTTCCCGTTCCCGATCTATTCAAAGTGGGCTGAGGCTTACAAGGCTGCGACCGGTATCGGTCTGAACTATCAGTCGATTGGCTCGGGTGGTGGTATTCGCCAAATTAAGGCCAAGACGGTCGATTTCGGCGCATCCGACATGCCGCTGAAGGCTGACGAACTCGAGAAGGAAGGCCTGATGCAGTTCCCGGCCATCATCGGTGGTGTGGTACCGGTGTTTAACCTGGATGGTATCCCCGCTGGCCAGCTGAAGCTGACCCCGGAAGTGATCTCCGGCATCCACCTCGGCAAGATCACTAAATGGAATGATGCGGCCATCGCCGCTCTGAACGCAGGCGTGAAGCTGCCAGACCTCGGCATCACCGTCGTGCACCGTGCTGATGGTTCGGGTACCACCTTCCTGTGGACCGACTTCCTGTCGAAGACTAACGCCGAGTTCAAGGACAAGGTCGGCTCGGGTACCGCGGTGAAGTGGCCGACCGGTGTGGGCGGCAAGGGTAACGAGGGTGTGGCTGCCAATATCCAGCGCGTCAAGGGTGCCTTTGGCTACGTCGAGTATGCGTACGCGAAAAAGAACAAGATCGCGTTTGCACAGCTGAAAAACCGTGACGGCGAATTCGTGCTGCCGGATGACGAAACCTTCAAGGCGGCCGCTGCGAACGGCGACTGGATGAACACACCGGGTATGGCGGTGGTGCTGACCAACCAGCCGGGCAAGCAGAGCTGGCCGGCGACTGGCGCATCGTTCATCCTGATGCACAAGGCGCAGCCTGATGCACTGACGGGTCGTGCCGTGCTGAAGTTCTTCGATTGGTCGTTCAAGAACGGCGCGCAAATGGCGACCGACCTGGACTACGTGCCGATGCCGGCCCCAGTCGTCAAGCAAATCCACGACCTGTGGAAGAGCTCGCTGAAGGATCCGAGCGGCGCAGCCGTCTGGAAGTAACCGTGTTTTAGCCATCGCTCGCTGCACAGACGATGGAGCTTTTTCAAATCTCCCTGTATTGCTTGGCCCGCTTTCGCGGGCCATTTTTTTGTCTGACCCTGGCCACCTGCTACGATTCGAACCTATGACTAAGTTCATCGTGCTGATCTTCACCCTGAGCTGCACTCAGGCCGGCTGGGCTGCTCGCCCTTTCGTAACCGATGATGCGCGGCTGACCACCGCGTTTAGCTGCCAGTTGGAATCATGGACTCGTATCTACCGCAACAGTCATGAGGTGTGGGCGCTGCCAGCCTGTAATCCCACCGGCAATCTGGAGCTGACCCTGGGCGGCGGTATAGCGAAGAACGATGGACTGGCCAGCAGCTCGACGAATGATTTTGTGATGCAGGCGAAAACGCTGTTCAAGCCGCTGGAGACCAATGGCTGGGGCATAGGCGCCGCGATTGGTGCAATTCAGCATCCGGAGATCAGTCCAGGGCCCAACCTTCTGGGCAACCAATATGCCTATGTGCCGCTGTCCATGTCATTTGCCGATGATCTGCTGATCGTGCATGTCAATGCAGGATGGCTGCGCGACAAAGCCACCGGAAAGCATCAGGCCACTTGGGGCGTCGGTACCGAACTGAATCTGAATAATCACTGGACCCTGATCGGCGAGAGCTTCGGCAACAGTGTTGATGACCCCTTCTGGCAGGCCGGCGTGCGCTACAGCCTGATTCCGGGCCTGCTGCAACTCGACGGTACCGTCGGACGCCAGTTTCGCTATGCCACCGAGCACCGCTGGCTATCCTTTGGCGTGCGCTACACGCCGGCCAAACTGTTTTAATCCGCAACTCACAGAAATCACTCGTACGTCGCTTTTGCCGGTGTCATCGCGCTGAAACAATTATTTCCATATAATTGGAAATATGAACAATCAATCAGCGATTCAGGTCTTTCTCGCGCTCGGTCAGGAAACCCGACTGAACATTTTCCGGCTGATTGTCCAGCGCGGCGACACCGGCCTCACGCCATCAGCGCTGATCGAAAAGCTGGGCATACCGAATGCCACACTCAGCTTTCACCTGAAAGAACTGGTGCGTGCCGATCTGCTGCAGGTGGAGCGTCAGAGCCGCCACCTGATCTATCGTCCGAACGCATCGCTGGTGCAGCAACTGAGCGACTTCCTGCTCGATAACTGTTGCGGCGGAAAACCGTGTCTGCCCGTGAAGAAAAACACTCAACGAAAGTTTGTATGAAAACCTATAACCTGCTTTTCCTGTGCACACATAATTCGGCGCGCTCCGTGATCGGTGAGGCGCTGGCCTCCACGCATTCGAGCGGAAAATTCGTCGGCTACTCGGCCGGCTCGACGCCCGGCACCCGTGTCAACCCGTTCGCTGCCGAGATCGCCGCCAAGCTCGGCTATCCGCAGGCGAAGCTGCGCTCGAAGAGCTGGGACGAGTTCGCGCTACCCGACGCACCGAAGATGGATTTCATCATCACCGTCTGCGACAACGCTGCCGGCGAAGTCTGCCCGATCTGGCCCGGCAATCCGGCGACGGCGCACTGGGGCTTTCCCGATCCGTCGCAAGTCGATGGCAGCGATGACGCAAAGCGACACGCATTCCGCGAGGTGATGGCCGGACTGCAAAAACGCATCGATCTGCTGGCAGCGCTACCGATCGACAAGCTCGACGCCATGAGCATGCAAGCCGAACTCAGAAAGCTTGCTGCGTCATGAATATCTTCGAACGCTACCTGAGTCTGTGGGTTTTCCTGTGCATCGTTATCGGCATCGCGCTCGGTCAGTTCTTTCCGATGCCCTTCCATGCAATTGCATCGATAGAATTCGCTCGCGTGAACCTGCCCGTCGGCCTGCTGATCTGGGTGATGATCATTCCCATGCTGGTGAAAGTCGATTTCGGTGCGCTGCATGAAGTCAGGCGGCACCTGCGCGGTATCGGTGTGACACTGTTCGTGAACTGGCTGGTCAAACCATTTTCGATGGCGCTGCTGGGCTGGCTGTTCATACGTCACTGGTTCGCGCCGCTATTGCCGCCTGAGCAGATTGACAGCTACATCGCCGGTCTAATCCTGCTGGCTGCCGCACCGTGCACCGCGATGGTTTTCGTATGGAGCCGCCTGACTAATGGTGATCCCTTGTTCACGCTGTCGCAGGTGGCATTGAATGACCTCATCATGGTGATTGCTTTCGCGCCCATCGTCGCACTGCTGCTCGGCATGTCGTCCATCATCGTGCCCTGGGATACGCTGCTGACTTCGGTGGTGCTGTACATCGTGATTCCGGTGATACTGGCGCAGCTGTGGCGCCGCCAGCTGCTGGCGCGCGGACAGGAAGCCTTCGACGTCATGATGCAGCGTATCGGCACCTGGTCGATTGCTGCATTGCTGGCGACTCTGGTGCTGCTGTTCGCGTTTCAGGGCGAAGCCATCATCCGCCAGCCGCTGGTCATCGCTCTGCTCGCAGTGCCTATCCTGATTCAGGTGTTCTTTAATTCGGCGCTGGCTTACTGGCTGAATCGCCATCTGGGCGAATCGCATAATGTGGCCTGCCCGTCCGCGCTGATCGGCGCCTCGAATTTCTTCGAATTGGCGGTGGCCGCGGCAATCAGCTTGTTCGGCTTCGAATCCGGCGCCGCACTGGCCACTGTGGTCGGTGTACTAATCGAAGTACCGGTGATGCTGGTGGTAGTACGGATAGTGAACCGCACGCGAGGCTGGTATGAATGTCACCCAGCGCAGGAAAGCAACCAACATGTCTGACGATACCCTGCCGAACCTGAATGATGACTGTTTCCGTGCCATCGATGAAGCTGCGTTGTTCAACAGCCAGCGATCCACCCATGCGCCACGCATCCTGCTGCTGTATGGTTCGCTGAGACAGCGTTCTTTCAGCCGCCTGCTGGCCGAGGAAGCAGCACGGTTGCTGCGCCACATGGGCGCGGAGACGCGGTTCTTCCATCCATCCGGTCTGCCGCTGCCTGACGATGCCGCCGACACGCATCCGAAGGTCGCCGAGTTGCGCGAATTATGTCAGTGGGCTGAAGGCATGGTGTGGTCGTCACCGGAACGGCATGGCGCGATGACAGGCATTATGAAGGCGCAGATCGACTGGGTGCCGCTGGCGCTGGGCGCGATCCGGCCGACACAGGGCAAGACACTGGCCGTGATGCAGGTATGCGGCGGATCACAGTCGTTCAATGCGGTGAATCAGATGCGCGTGCTGGGTCGCTGGATGCGCATGCTGACGATTCCGAATCAATCATCGGTCGCGAAGGCCTATGAGGAATTTGACGAGGCCGGACGCATGAAGCCGTCAGCGTATTACGACCGTGTGGTCGACGTGATGGAAGAGCTGATGAAATTCACGCTGCTCACGCGCGACCTGTCACCCTATCTGGTCGATCGTTACAGCGAGCGCAAGGAAGCGCACGAAGCGCTGCACAGCCGGGTACAACAGGCCAGGCTCTGAGGAAAGAAGATTTATCCTGCAGGAGGATTAATTCTCTTGCAGTACTGCGAGGCTGCGCGGGAACTGGATGATGAAGCGACTGCCTTTGCCCGCTTCGGACTCGACCTGCAGCTGCGCATCATGTCGCATCAGTACATGCTTGACGATGGCAAGGCCCAGACCGGTGCCCTTGGTTTCGCGCGAGCGCCCCTTGTCCACCCGATAGAAGCGTTCGGTCAGTCGGGAGATATGCTCGGCACTGATACCGATACCGGCGTCCGACACGATACAACGCGGACCCTGCTCGCCATCCACCCACTCCATCGTGATCAACCCGCCCTCGGGCGTGTAGCGGATCGCGTTGGACACCAGATTTGAGATCGCGCTGCGTAGCTCTTCAGTACTTCCCTTCAGGTCGGGGCCATTGACCGTGACACTGATCGGATGACGACCTGCAGACAGCGCCAGTGCCTCGGCTTCGAGCTGCTCAAACAGCAGGTGCATATTGACGGTTTCCTCGCGCACCGGATAGTCGATTGACTCAAGGCGGGTCAGCACCAGCATGTCCTCGACCAGATTTTGCATGCGCTGCCCCTGCTCGACCATCAGCTTCAGATGCTTGCGACGCGTCGCTTCATCCAGATCCGGCTCAGAGACGGCGATCTCGAGAAAACCATTGATGACGGTCAGCGGCGTGCGCAATTCATGCGATGCATTGGCAATGAAATCGCGCCGCATGTTGTCCAGCCGCTCAAAGTCCGTCACGTCCTGCGACACCAGAATGTGGCGGCGGTTCTCGAAAGGGATCAGGCGCACGACCAGCTTGCACTCGCCGAGGCTCAGTGTCAGCGGCTCGTCATAGCGGCCGAGGATGATGTAATCAATGAATTCGGGGCTACGGATCAGGTTGGTGACCCGCATGTCCTTGTCCGTCGCCAGCGACAGACCGAGGTGCTGCTCAGCGACGGGATTGCACCATTCAAGGAACAGCACATCATCCATGATGACAACACCATCCGGCAGCTGACTCATCGCTTGCCGGAAGCGCGACAACCACTCGGCCAGATCGGCGCGGTTACGCTTGTCCTCGCGCCGCATCCGGTACAGCTTCGCGAAGATTTCGGTCCAGGATCCCCAGCCGTCGTCCAGACGAACCTCGTCGGGTTGGTCGAGCCACAGCGACAGCCGGTACATGTAGTGAAGCTGCACCAGCACCAGCACCATCAGCACGATGAACATGACTGCGATGCCGGCCGTCAGATTCCAGACGGTCCAGGCCGCGAAACCGGCGGCGAACACCAGCGCGAAGCGGATGGCGACGGGAATCCAGAAAAGTGCTCGAGGTGTCATGAAATAGCGCGGGACAGAGGAGACGCGGCGCCCGCCATTCTACCGGAGCCGACTACTTCTCCGACAACATATATCCGACGCTGCGCACGGTCTTGATCATGCCGTCGGCCGCGCCAAGCGCCTTGCGCAGCCGGAGCACATGCACGTCGACTGTGCGCTCCTCAAGCACCGCATGGTCGCCCCAGACCTTGTCCAGCAGCTGGCCTCGGGTGAATACCCGCTCAGGATGCGCGATCAGGAAGCGCAGCAGCTTGAACTCGGCATGACCCATCTCGACCGGTTGATCGTTGACCCGGACCCGGCAGCTGACCGGATCCACGGTCAGCGCACCGGCGCTCATTTCCAGCTCGGAATGCTCCGGTGTCTTGCGGCGGATCAGCGCCTTGATGCGCGCATTCAGCTCGCGCGGTGAGAAGGGCTTAGTGATGTAGTCATCGGCGCCCTGCTCCAGCCCCTGCACCTTGTCCTCTTCCATACTTTTCGCGGTCAGCATGATGACGGGCAGTGTGCCGAAGTTGCGGTCGCCGCGGATACGTGACAGCAGTCGTATACCCGACTGGTCAGGCAGCATCCAGTCGAGCAGGATCAGCTGCGGGCGCTTGTGCTGCAGATACTCCCAGGCGCTGCCGGTATCGTGTACTGCGTCGACGGTCCAGCCCGCCCCTTTCAGCGCAAACGTGACCAGCTCGACGATCGCCAGCTCATCTTCGACGATCAGGATAGCGGGTTGTGAAATTGCCATTCAGTTCAGGTGATATCAAGCGGCATTACGCCGACGCTTCCGCAGCGCCCTGCTGTGCAGCGTAGTCGGTATGCCGGATGTCCTTGCCTTCGACGATGTACACCACGTATTCGGCAATATTCTTCGCATGATCGCCAATGCGCTCGATCGCTTTGGCGACCCACAGCGTATCGAGCGATGCCGAGATCGTCCGCGGATCTTCCATCATGAAGGTGATCACATTCCGCATCACGATGCGAAATTCGTTATCGACTTTTTCGTCTTCGATGATCAGTCGCGTTGCCTGCTTCTTGTCCAGGCGCGCGAACGCATCCAGCGCATCATGCAGCATCCTGCCGGCATGGTCGGCCATCACGCGCACCGTATCTTCGTGAGCAATCGGCGCCAGCCCGCGCTGCTGCATCTGTGCCGCAGCGCGCGCGATCTTGGTGGCTTCATCACCGATACGCTCGAGGTCAGTAATCACCTTGATGGTGGCCATCACCGTGCGCAGGTCATTCGCGGCCGGCTGACGCTTGACGATCAGATGGCTGCATGCATCGTCCAGCGCGACTTCCATCTGATTGACCTCGACATCAGCAGCGATGATGCGCTCGGCGTCCTTGCCATCCAGCGTACGGAAGCTCAACAGCGCATCGAAATACTGTTTCTCGACAAGACCGCCCATCTGCAACACCCGTGAGCGGATTGCCTCAAGGTCCAGCTCGTACTGTCGCGAGAGATGTTCGTTCGGCATGGTTTTCTCCTTGAAGGTTTTTACTATCCGAAGCGGCCAGTAATATAGTCCTGCGTCTCTTTCCTGACCGGATTCAGGAAGATCTTGTCGGTTTCACCGAATTCGACCAACTCACCGAGATACATGTACGCGGTGTAGTCGGAGCAGCGCGCCGCCTGCTGCATGTTGTGCGTGACGATCGCAATCGTGTAATCCTGCTTCAGCTCGCTGATCAGTTCCTCGATCTTGACGGTCGAGATCGGATCCAGCGCGGAGGTCGGCTCATCCAGCAGCAGCACATCCGGCTTCACCGCCACGCCGCGCGCGATGCACAGCCGCTGCTGCTGACCGCCGGACAGCGACAGACCACTCTTGTTCAGCTTGTCTTTCACTTCAGTCCACAGCGCGGCCTTGTTCAGCGCCCACTCGACACGCTCATCCATCTCGCCTCTTGACAAATTTTCATACAAGCGCACGCCGAACGCGATGTTTTCATAGATCGACATCGGGAACGGTGTCGGCTTCTGGAACACCATGCCGACCTTCGCGCGCAGCACGTTGACGTCGATGTCCTTGTCGAGGATGTTGCGGCCGTTGTAGTTGATCTCACCTTCAGCACGCTGACCCGGATACAAGTCATACATACGATTGAAGGTACGCAACAGGGTCGACTTGCCGCAGCCGGACGGGCCGATGAAGGCCGTGACCTTACCCTCGATGATATCGAGGTTGATATTCTTCAGCCCCTGGAAGCTTCCGTAATAGAAGTCGAGGTGCTTTACCTGTATCACGGTCTTCTGACCGCTTTCGGCTGCAGGAGCCTCATTCATGATCGCAGTTGTCATTATCTTTCCCGTCAATTGGCTTTGCCCTGCCGCATCAGCGCGCGAGACAAAATATTCAGACCGAGCACGCTGACCGTGATCAGCAAAGCGCCACCCCAGGCCAGGGACTTCCAGTTGTCATAGGGGCTCATCGCAAACTGGAAGATCACCACCGGCAAGTTAGCCATCGGCCTGTTCATGTCGGCGCTGTAGAACTGGTTGGACAGCGCAGTAAACAGCAGCGGAGCGGTTTCGCCGGAGATGCGAGCCACCGCGAGCAGCACACCCGTCACTACACCGGCCTTCACCGCGCGCAACCGAACCATCGTCGCCACTTTCCAGCGCGGCGCGCCGAGCGCGAACGCGGCCTCGCGCAAACCGTTCGGCACCAGTTGCAGCATGTTGTCGGTGGTCCGGACGACCACCGGTATCGCGATCAGCGAGATCGCAATGCTGCCGGCCCAGCCGGAGAAATGCCGCGCATTGGCCACCACCAGCGCATAGACAAACAGGCCGATCACAATAGATGGCGCTGACAGCATAATGTCAGTCACGAAGCGCGTCACCTGCGCAAACTTGCTCTCTTGTCCGTACTCGGCGAGGTAGAGTCCGGCGAAAATGCCGACAGGTGTACTGATCAGCGTGGCGGTGCCGACCATCAGCAGGCTGCCGACGATCGCGTTCATCAGACCGCCACCCTCGCTGCCCGGAGCGGGCGTGGTCTGGGTAAACATGGCGCCGTTGATGGCACCCACACCATTGATGAACAGCACCGCCAGAATCCACAGCAGAAAGACGATACCGAAGGCCATCGCACCGACAGACAGCGCGATGCCGATCCGGTGCCACAACAAACGGCGAAGATAAATAGGATTGTGCGACTTGAAGGTATCACCCGCGATCATCATTTGCTCCCTTCGTTGCGTGACAGCCGGACCAGCATCAGTTTGGCGATTGCCAGCACGATGAAGGTAATAACGAACAGGATTAGACCCAGCGCGAACAGCGACGACATATGCAAACCGGCCTCCGCCTCAGCGAATTCATTGGCCAGTGTCGAAGCAATACTGTTGCCCGGCGCGAAGAGTGACCAGGACAGGTGATGCGCGTTACCGATCACGAAGGTCACAGCCATCGTCTCACCGAGCGCGCGCCCCAGACCCAGCATCACGCCACCGACCACGCCGATACGCGTGTACGGCAGCACAATCTTGCGCACGACTTCCCAGCGGGTGCAGCCGAGCGCATACGCGGACTCTTTCAGCACGCCGGGACAGGTATCAAACACGTCGCGCATCACCGACGCGATGAATGGAATGATCATCACCGACAGGATGATGCCGGCGGTCAGCATGCCAATACCCATCATCGGGCCATTGAACAGCGCGCCGACGACCGGTAGCTTGCCAAGCGTCGAGGACAGCAACGGCTGCGCATAATCTGCAAACAATGGTGCGAATACGAACAGGCCCCACATGCCATAGATAATGCTCGGCACACCAGCCAACAGCTCGACGGCGGTGCCCAAAGGACGCTTCAGCCAGACGGGGCAAATCTCGGTCAGGAACAGCGCAATGCCGAAGCTGACCGGAAAAGCAATCAGCAGCGCAATCAGTGAAGTCACCACGGTGCCGGCGATCGCAATCAGCGCGCCATACTCGTCGTTGACCGGGTCCCATTCGATGCGGGTAATGAAGCCCGGTCCGAAATGGCTCAGCGCTGGCCAGGCGCCGACGATCAGTGACGCAATGATGCCGACCAGGATCAGCAACACCAGCGCGGCAAAACCAAGCGTCAGCTTATGAAACAGGAAATCCTGCCATTTGGCGTTACGGTTGGCGGCGGTGGGGGGAATGGCGGACTGCGCTGGGGCGTCGGGCCCCGCATCCGTCAGGGGTACGCTCATGGTGGGCATGGCCTCGGGCTGCTGATGTGGCTGGAAAGCCGGGTTGATCTGATCATCATGCCCGACACTCTATTCGCGTTATATGACACGCATGTTACAGCCTTTGCGGCATCGGGCACCACCGGCGATTCGCCCGATAGTTTTCAAATCGATATCTGGAATCGGCGCTCAGGCGCACGCGCTTTGGCGCACTGAGGCGCTATAAGGGTTCAGATAGTCCGCCTCGGAAAGCCTTCAGCCAGAATCCGCTCCCAGACCCGCTCCTTCTGCTCATCATTCATGAATACCCAGTCGGCGACCTCGGCGACCGTCCTGCCGCAGCCCCGGCACACATCGTCGAAAGTGGTGGAACAGACCGCGACGCAGGGCGTGTCCGGCCGGTGGGAATGATTATTCATGGATGCGAAAAAAAATAACGGCCGGATGGTGGGGACACCCGGCCGTGAGGCAGTGAAATACTTCGTCGATTATACGACGCGCTGACCAGCGTCCAGCAAGCACACATCCTCGCTGGGTTCCTGCTGCGCGGCTTCTTTTGCGGTGCGCACCTGCATGATCTCGGGCAGCGCAATGCCGTTCTTTACAGCCGTCAGCTCGGCAAGGATGGAGATCGCGATCTCGGAGGGCGTCTTGCTGCCGATGAAGATGCCGATCGGACCGTGCAGCTTCGTCAACTGCTCCGGCGTCAGGTCGAAATCCAGCAGGCGCTCGCGGCGCTTCTGGTCATTGGAGCGCGAACCGATCGCGCCCACATAAAACGCTTCCGACTTCAGCGCTTCCATTAGCGCGAGATCATCCAGCTTCGGATCATGGGTCAGCGCGACGACTGCGGAGCGGCTGTCGAGCTTCATGTCCATCACGAGGTCGTCCGGCATCGCATGCACTACCTGCACGCCGTCGACTGACCAGCCGTCCCGATACTCTTCGCGCGGATCACAGACGGTGACGGCGTAATCCATGCCGACCGCGATCTGCGCGAGGAAGCGCGACAACTGACCGGCGCCGATAATCAGCAGGCGCCAGCGCGGTCCGTGAATGGTGGTCAGCGCTGCTTCAGACACCTGCAGCATCATGCCGGGCTTCGCCGGGCCAAGGCTCACCTCACCGCTGTGCAGGTCAACGCGACGTGCGACCAGCTCACCCTGCGCGAGGCGCGCGATCAGTTCGGGAAGTTTGCTGTGCGCCGTCAGCGGCTCGATCGCCAGCTCAATGGTGCCGCCGCAGGGCAGACCGAAACGATGCGCATCGTCAGCCGTGATGCCATAAGTGACGATCTCGGGCTTGGTGCGCGTGATACCGAACTCACGCGCGCGCGCGATCAGGTCATCTTCAATGCAACCGCCGGAGACCGAGCCGACCACCCGACCATCTTCACAGATGCCAAGCGTCGCACCCTCGGGACGCGGGCTTGAGCCCCAGGTCCGGATCACGGTCACGAGTTCACATTGCTTGCCTGCGGCAATCCAGTCGCTGCAGGTCTTTAATACTTCGAGGTCGATGCTATCCATCGTTTTTCAATCGTCACACCACATACTGCATGCTTACCAAGAAAAAATGCCCCCCTGTTTTACGAGGGGGGCACTACTGCCATCTGGCTTTGAGGCCGCTTACGCGGACTTCAGTGCCTTGACAAACGGCATGCTGCGCAGACGCTTGCCGGTTGCGTTGAAGATGGCGTTGCCGACAGCGGCGCCGATCAGCGACGTGGACGGTTCACCCGTGCCACCCGGCTTCTCGGTGCTCTCGACCAGAGTGATATCGATTTCCGGCGTCTCGTTGCTACGCAGGATACGGAAATCATTGAAGTTGTTCTGGTCGACACGGCCATTCGTCAGGGTCACTTCGCTGTACAGAGCATGCGACAGACCGTAGACGATGCCCGACTCGAGCTGCTGACGAACGATGCCCGGGTTCACCATACGGCCGCAGTCGCAAGCGACGGTGACCTTGTGAACCTTGATATCGCCACCGCTGACCGAGACTTCAGCCACTTGCGCCATGTAGGTGCCGTAGCCTTCCATCAGGGCGACGCCGAAAGCACGGCCTGCCGGCAGCTTCTTGCCATAGCCTGCCTTGTCAGCAGCGATCTTCAGAACCTTCGCAAAGCGCGGCTCTTTCGACAGCAGATCCATACGGTAAGCGACCGGATCCTTACCAGCAGCATGTGCCAGCTCGTCCATGAAGCACTCGTTGGTGAAGCAGTTCATGGTGTGCGACACAGCGCGCAGGTAACCGACGCGAACGCCGGTATCGTGAATGATCAGGTCATGCGAGGTGTTGGCGATGTCGTACGGAGCGACAGCAGCCTCGACCATGAACGGATCCAGCGTGTTCTTCGGCAGACCGAACAACACCTGAGTGATCGACTGCGAGTTGATCTGGTGCTTGTAAGCGACCGGCTTGCCCGATGCATCCAGACCTGCCTCAACACGGTTGATACCGAGCGGACGGTACCAGTCGTTCTTCATGTCGTCTTCACGCGACCACAGCACCTTGACCGGACGGCCGCAGGCCTTCGACACTTCAGCAGCCTGGACCACGAAGTCGGTAACGATACGGCGACCAAAGCCACCACCGAGGTAGGTGGTCTTGACGCTGACGTTCTCCGGCTTCAGGCCGATAGCAGCAGCTGCCATGCCTTGCGCGCCTTGCTGGAACTGGGTCGGTCCGATCAGTTCGCACTTGTCGCCCTGAACGTTCGCGATCATGTTCATCGGCTCGAGCGGCTGGTGGCCGACGAGCTGCGTGCGGTATTCCGCCTTCAGCACTTTCGCTGCGCCCTTCAGTGCATCGTCAGCATTGCCGACGTCCGGACGCACCTTGATCGGAGCGACAGTCTTCGCGGCTTCAGCGGTCGTTGCGAACACGGTCTTGGTATCGAGCTTCGCGGCCGGACCCAGATCCCAGTCCACCTTCAGCGCTTTACGTGCGCTGTAAGCGTGCCAGTAGGTGTCAGCCACAACAGCGACACCGCCGTTGATCTTGTACGCGCCGATCACGCCCGGCTTGTTCTTCACACCGGAGTCATCGAAGCTCTTCGGCTGGCCGCCAATGACCGGCGACATTTCGATCGATGCGTAGACCATGCCCGGAACCTTGGCATCGATACCAAACTCGGCGGTACCGTTGACCTTGGACGGCGTATCCAGACGCGCGATCGCTTTGCCGACCAGCTTGAACTGCGACGGATCCTTCAGCTTCACTTCTTTCGGCACCGGGATAGCCGACGCTGCCGAGGCGAGTTCGCCGTAGGTTGCGGAATTGCCGCCACCCGACACAACGCCATTCTCTGCCTTCAGCTTCGATGCATCCACGTTCCACTTCTGCGCAGCAGCCTGGACCAGCATAGTGCGCACTTGCGCGCCGCCGATACGCAGCTTTTCCCACGCATCACGGATGGAGGTCGAGCCACCGGTGATCTGTGCGCCGAGCAGGCCGTTCACATAGGCCGGATCAGCCGGAGCGGTCGTGACTTTCACCTTGGTGATGTCAACGTTCAGCTCTTCAGCGATCAGTGCCGGCAGCGCGGTGTGCACGCCCTGGCCCATTTCGGACATGTGCGAGATCAGTGTCACTTCATTGTTGTCGGCGATGTGCACCCAGACGTTCGGGGTGTGCAGCGAACCGGCTGCTTGCGCCTCCTTGCCACCGAAACCCGGCACATACATGCCAAGCACGGCCACGCCCGCGGTGGTCGCGGACGATTTCAGGAATTCACGACGTGTAGTTGTCATTTCTTAAGTCTCCTTACCCATTAAGCCCGGCGCAATTCGGCTGCAGCATCCTTGATGGCAGCGCGAACGCGGTTGTAGGTGCCGCAACGGCACAGGTTACCGCTCATAGCCGAATCAATATCGGCGTCGCTCGGGTTCTTGTTCTTTGCCAGCAGCGCCGATGCGCTCATCAGCTGACCGGATTGGCAGTAGCCGCACTGCGGAACCTGATGCTTGATCCAGGCCTTTTGCAGCGGATGCGAATTGTCGCTGGAGAGCGATTCGACGGTCGCGACGTTTTTGCCTGCCACCGATGACACCGGGGTCTGGCACGCGCGGACTGCGGAGCCGTTCACATGCACGGTGCACGCACCGCACAGGGCCTTGCCGCAACCGAACTTGGTGCCGGTCAGGCCGATCTCGTCACGAACCACCCACAGCAGGGGGGTGTCCGGCTCGGACTGGACGGAAACCGTCGAGCCGTTCAGGTTGAAACTGATTGCCATGGTTTTACTCTCCTCTTTCTGGTTTCACTGCAAGTTAAGCTAATGATTTCTCATCAGATTTTCTGACAACGCGGCATTTGGCCTTGCCGCTGTTTTGCGCAATCGCCTGCGCTTCCGGAGCTCAGGTCGTTGCGCTTTTATTACTCCCGCCTTTGTTCTTTTTGCTACTGAAAATTTGGGTTTCAGGACCAAATTTGTTTTCACTGTGTCTATATAACACCGTTATTTCGCAAAATCAAGAAAACGCATAAGAGCTTGCGTCCATGAACGCAAAGCTTGTTGACTCGACAAACTTATTTCGATTTTCGAGTGACATGGTCAGGTGATTTTGTGCGCACTGCTTGCACATCAAACCTTAGAAACTTGTCAGGCAACGGTGGCTTCATCGGTTCGCGTGTCATTCTCAGTGTCGACCCAGGTGATCGCGACCTTGTCGCCGGGCTTGCCGCCCCTGAACTTAAAAGAAAAATAAGGATCGCGCGCGACCGAACCGCCAAAGTTCACATGCAGCACCGGCCGGCCATTACAGGTGCCGCGTACCGTCTGAATGAAATGCGCACGCACCAGCTTGCCGGTCTGGTCCCAGGTCAGCCGCGACAGCATGATGTGCTTCATCAGTATCCTGACTTCAGTCCACTCGCCGTCCTGCACGGCGCGCACACGCATGGGCTCGCCCATCGTTTTCTCCTTAATGGCTTTAACATTGGGTCGCTACCAAGACGTACCGACGCAGACAGCGCGAACCAGTCAGCGGCCCTTTGTTAGAAACACTCAGCCGAGACAACCACCGATCATCACAGTGATATCACGCATCGCGTAATAGAACTTGTCGTTCGCGCGCGCGATCACGACCAGGTTCGAGCTCTTCGCGACCTTGATGCGCACTGAAAAGCCGGGATCGTTATCGGGTAACACATTAAAGCCGACGCAGACCGGATAGGGATTTAAATCGGCAATCAGCGCGATAAAGTCAGTGCCCGGAATCGCACTGCGCGCCGAGACAGGCACGTTGGTACCATTTTCGGCGAGTTCAGGCGCATCGATCATCAACTCGCCTTCTTTCGCCTCGGCCAGCCCGGGAATGTTCACGCGCTCGGAGCGCGTGACCGTTCGCACTTCGTTCGGCGTCGTGGTGTCACCCCGCATCGCCCGCACAAAGGCCTCAAGACTGCGCGCGCTGTAGACCGCGCCATTCCAGTCGCTGCCCCAGCGTTCCGCGCCGAACACGTCGGCGGGTTTCAGCAGGCCACTGCCAAACGCCAGCGACAGCGCGCTGGCGATGCGCATCGCATCTCGCCGGCTCTTGTCCAATTCTGGTCCCCGATTTTCTGAATTGCGCAGATTTTGCCACCGATGCGGCGGCGGCGCTTGGGCCAGCGCGCGTCGGTACAGGCGCTAAGGCCGGCGGCTGGTATCGATGCCGCGTATCGAGCCGTAGCTGCGGTTCTGCTCCGCGAGATTGCCGTTCAGACCATTCACCGTCGATGGCAGCGGCACCAGCTTGTCAAAATCGACCGGGCAATCACGCATGCAATCGCTGCCGCTGACATCGGGTTTGCCGCGCACGTCGAGCATGCCGTGCGCAGTGGTGTTGCCATCGCGGTTGGGCAGTCGCTTTTGTACATCGGCGATGTTCTGGTTATTCAGCGTGTAATCAGCAGGCACCAGATCGGCGAGATTGAGCAGGAATGCCGTCAGTGCATAGACCTCGTCAACCTTCAGACTTTTCGGTGCGTCATACGGCATCGCGCGGCGAATATAATCAAACAGCGTCGATACGGTTGCCAGCTTCATCATCGTGGTCTTCTGGCTTTCGCTGACGGCCCATAGACCGGCAACGCGACCGCGCTCGATATCGGCGCGCGTGGTACCGCCGATCAGCGGCGGAAACATCTTCGGCGACTCGGCAAAATCCCCATGGCAGCTCGCGCAGCGCGCGACCCACAGCTTCTCGCCTTGCGCAACGCTGCCAGCGCCCGGCGGCAGTCCCTTGAAATCGGGTCGCACATCAATGTCCCAGGCAGCAAGCTCAGATGCCGTCGCTGCACGCCCGATACGCGCGAACTTGTCCGCGTGCGCGGCGGGCAGCATCAGCATCAGCAACAAGGCCAGTGAGATAGGTTTAGGAAACCTGGACATTCATCACCTCGCCGGCCGACGACACCTGCCATGATTGAATCGCGTTGTTGTGATACACCGAGCGTCGCCCGCGCATCGCGCGCAGCTCGGCAATTTTCGGTTGCACGTGACCAGTCTCGTCTATCGCGCGCGACTGCAAAATATAGGGCTTGCCGTCCCACGCCCAGTCAATATTGAAACGCGTCAGACACTTCGACAAAACCGGCGACTCCAGCCGCGCGGTCTTCCATTGACGACCGCCATCGACCGATACATCGACGCGCGTGATCTTGCCGCGCCCGGACCAGGCCAGACCCGTGATGTTGTAGAAACCCTTATCGAGCAGCCGCTGGCCGCCGGACGGCGAAGTAATCACGGACTTGCACTCTTGAATGATCGAGTACTGGCGCTGCATGCCATCCGGCATCAGGTCGAGATACTGCGTTGACTCCTCACGCGTCGCATACGGCGCGTCACCGACTTCGATCCGGCGCAGCCACTTGACCCAGCACACTCCCTGCGCGCCCGGCACAACCAGCCGCAGCGGATAACCGTTCTCGGGCCGCAGCATTTCACCGTTCATGCCCCAGGCGACGATCGCGTCATCCAGCGCGCGCTCAATCGGAATACTGCGCGTGAGACTCGCGCCGTCCGCGCCCTCCGCCAGCAGCCATTTCGCCTTGTTGCGGTCGATACCGCAATCATCAAGCAGCAGCGACAGCGGCACGCCGGTGAATTCGCAGCAGGACAGCATGCCATGCGTGTACTGCACGGTCGGCACCGCCGGACCACCCCAGTCCATCGCGGTGTTCGCGCCGCATTCAATGAAATGCATGCGCGACACCGACGGCAGTCGCATCAGCTCACCAATGGTGTATACCTTCGCCTGCGACACCAGACCATTAATCATCAGACGGTGCTCGTTCGGGTCGATGTCATGCCAGCCCGCGTGATGCCGCTCGAAATGCAAACCGCTCGGCGTGATGATGCCAAACAGACCCTGCAGCGGCGTGAACGAAATACTGCTCTCGCGCTTCTGCGTCAGCCCGGGCGACTCGCGACGCTTCAGGTTCGCTTCGTGTTTCGACGGTTGGCCATACGGCGTAAAAGCGACCGGATAGCCGAGCCGCGTCGTATGCGCCAGCGGCTGCAGGATAGCCATGTCGCCATCCGGCGTCGGATGATCGGCCGCGGCCAGCACGCTGCCAGAGGCAAGCGCAGCGCTGGCAGCGACAAAACTGCCACGCAGGAAATCCCGCCGGCGCTCATCAATACCGTGCGCGCTGATATCCGCCGCCAGCGCATCGGAAACGAAATTTTCCGGTGCGGGCAGCAAACGGCCAAAGCTGCGCTGCTGAGTCATCGTGTTACGGGCGACACATGGCGTTGACCAGTGCCTCATCAACGCTGCCGGCCTCCGGCTTGGTCAGCGGCCAGGGGCCATGCGTCCAGTAGACCGTAAGCCCGTTACCCATCGCATCTCGGTGCAAAACACGCAACCACTCGCGCAGCATGCGCCGACCGCAGTCATATTCATAATTGAGTTTCATTGAGCGGAAGGGCTTGCCCTCATAGTCCTGATCGCCTGCGTAGTCGACCACATGCCAGGCCTTGAACGTATCAGGGCCGGTTTTTTCAAGCGCAGCGCTGTCCTTGTAGAGCGTCGGTTCCCTCATCGGCGAATCCAGCCTGACCCAGTCGGCATGGGCGGCGCCGGCAAAACAGAAAAGCAGAATCGACAGCAAGCGACGTTTCATCAGGGAAGTCTCCGAAGGTGGCCGCCGACACATCACAATCCGGCAGACAGGGTGGTAATTTTGTTCTGGTCAAAAGTATATCAGCGCAGAATTTTGCAGGTAGAATCGTTCGCGTCAGTTCGCCGCCCGGCGCCCTGCACCTCCCCTGAAAAACAACTTGCAGCACGCACTGCAGGAGACAGCAGATGCCTTTCCCGAAATTACTCGCTGCACTCGCTGTGGCACTGAGCGCTTGGACGGCGCAAGCCGCCGGCAATGAGGGTGCGCAAAACCTTTACACGCAAAGTCTGGCCGCAACCTGCGCCAACTGTCATGGCACCGAAGGACGAGCACTGCCCGATGCGACCGTGCCCGGCCTGGCCGGTGTGAGTGCTGATACGATCGTCGAGCAAATGAAGGCCTTCCGCAGTGGCGAGCGCAAGGCAACGATCATGCACCAGATCGCCAAAGGCTTCACGGACGAACAAACCCGGCAACTGGCAGAGTATTTCGCCAGCCGCAAGCGCTGAAGGATCGCACGATGGATCGCAGAACTTTCCTTCAGGCGGGCGCTGCGCTGGCGCTGGCGGGTGGCAGCCTGTCCGCACAGGCGATGCGCGGCGCAAAAGTCGTCGTCATTGGTGGCGGCTACGGCGGCGCGACCGCTGCCAAATATATCCGGCTGCTGTCGGATCATAAAATCGATGTCACGCTGGTCGAACCGGACAAGGAATTCATCTCCTGCCCGCTGTCGAATCTGGTACTCGGCGGCAGCCGCACGCTGGCCACTCTGAGCCGGCCGTACACGACGCTGACGAAGCATCATGGCATCACGGTAGCGCGCGACTATGCGGTATCGATCGATCCGGTCGCGCGGATCGTGAAACTGGCCGGTGGCAATACCCTTCAATACGACAAGCTGGTGCTGTCGCCCGGTATCGAGATGAACTTCGCCAGTATCGACGGACTGCCGCAAGCGCAGCAACAGGGAAAAATCCTGCAGGCGTGGAAGGCCGGCCCTGAGACACTGGCACTGCGCAAGCAGCTCGAGGCCATGCCGGACGGCGGCGTGTACGCGCTGACGATTCCGGAAGCGCCATTCCGCTGCCCGCCCGGTCCGTATGAGCGCGCGTGTCAGGTCGCGTGGTACTTCAAGCGTTTCAAGCCAAAGAGCAAGGTGCTGGTGCTGGATGCGAATCAGGACGTAGTCTCCAAGCCCGCGCTGTTTAAGAAGGCCTGGGCCGAGCAATACCCGGACATCATCGAGTATCGCAACCAGCACAAGACAATCGCCGTATCGGCGGATGAAGGCCTGCTGAAATTCGATGTGCAGGGCGATGTCAAAGCCGACGTGATTAACGCGCTGCCGTCCATGCGCGCGAACAAACTGGCGACACAAACCGGTCTGGCTAACATGGCCAATGGCCGCTGGTGCGGCGTGAATTATCAGACCTTCGAATCATCGGTGACGAAAGATATCTTCGTCATTGGCGATGCGATTCAGGTGGCGCAGCTGATGCCGAAAAGCGGGCACATGGCGAATAACCATGCGAAGGTAGCGGCCGCGGCAATCGTCGCACAGTTGAGCGGAATCGAACCCAACCCCCAACCGATGCTCACGAACACCTGCTACAGTTTCATCGACGACCGTAATGTGGTGCATGTCGCGAGCGTGCATGAATATGCGGCTGGCGAACAAACCTACAAAGTCGTGCAAGGCGCAGGAGGTCTCAGCGCAGCGCCAACCGAGCTGGAAGGCAGCTATGCGAACAACTGGGCCCGCACGATCTGGGCCGATATGCTGGAGTGAATTCACGGAGGTGACATGAGATCCCTGCTGTCGACGTCCTGCCGTATCGCTGTAACCCCATCCACCCTTTAGCGAACAGGCGCCGGACATGAGCAAGCCCGCGATTGACTGGTACTTCGATTTCATTTCGCCGTATGCGTACCTGCAGTGGCAGCGGCTGCGCCGCGAGGCGCCGCAACTGATCCTGAACCCGAAGCCCGTGCTGTTCGCGGGCCTGCTCGGCCACTGGGGCAACAAGGGACCGGTCGAAACACCACCGAAGCGCAGCTGGACCTATGCGCATTGCTTGTGGGTCGCGCGTCGCCATGACATTCCGATGCGGCTGCCCGCCGCGCATCCGTTTAATCCGTTGCCGTTGCTGCGCCTGTCGCTTGCGCTAGGCGCGAACGAAGATGTCGTCGACCGGCTGTTCAGCTATGTCTGGCGAGACGGGCTGTTGCCCTCTGACGAAGGCGAATGGCAGGACCTGCTGGATGAATTTCTGGTCGAACCGGCCGACATCAATGCCGACGCAATCAAGCAAGCGCTGCACCGTAACTGCGAGCAGGCCATCGAGGCAGGCGTCTTTGGTGTGCCGACCGCGGTGATTGATGGGCATCTGTTCTGGGGTGTTGATGCCACCGATATGCTGCTGGCCCGCCTGGACGATGACCCGTTCTTCAGGTCGGACGCGTACCGTGACGCGCACAAGCTGCCGGCAGCGCAGCAACGCAAATAATCCCCCTGCACGACATCAGGCTCAGATAAAACCTGACCGCCACCGCGCGCCCGGTGCAGGTTCCGGGCTTCGCTCATTCGGGTGTTTTGCCTTCGGGGGTACTAGCCAACGCCGGATTGCTCGTTAGAATAAAATCTTGGCCAGAACAATCAGGCGGCGCAATGATGCGCCGGCGAAGATAATCATGAGACACCTCACGCTGTACCCTATCCTGCTATTGGGGATGCTGGTAGCCGGCTGTAACGATGGCCCGAAGACCTATGACGCCTGCATGCTGAAGGCATCACGTGAATCACAAAATGACCGTCAGTTCAAGAAGCTGTCCGAGGCATGCAAGGCACAGTACCCTGACCGCTGACGCGGTCTGCCGAGCCGAGTCCGGCCGTGGCGTCCGGGACTGGCGGCGCGACTGTGGCTACGATAGCGGCTATTGTTTCCACTACGCCGGGCCATCATGAGCCATCGTTACCCCGCTGTTTTTCTTTTGCCACTTGCCGCAATGCTGATGACCGCCGCGCCCGGTTACGCGGATGAATGCGAGAACATCGTCAAAATGGACGGGCTGTTCAGCAAAGCGAGACAGGCGTGTCCGTTCAGCTACTACAATTTCCGCTTTCAGCAGCGCTCGCAGATGTGTAGCGAAAAGACCGGCGAATCCAAATGGAAGCAGCTGTTCTCGCAGGGAGCGTCCGCCTTTGACAGTAAGGCATCGGGCATGGGCAAGGCGGCCCTGTGCGAGAAGCTGACCAAAGATTTTCCGATGACCGTGAAGTTCTGAAGTGCGCCGCCGGCGCTCAAGCGCCGCGCTAAAGGCTGAGCTCCGCCTGATCGCCCATCATGGGCACACTCGCCTTCCAACCGAGCTCATGCTCGATGCGCCAGCGCAGCGCATCAGCCGCACCGGGTTCGCCATGCGTCACATACACCTGACGCGGCGCCTTTTTCAGGGAGCGCAGCCACTGAATGATCTGTCCGGCGTCCGCGTGCGCCGACATGCCCGGTAGCGACACGATCTCCGCATTCACGTTCACATCCTGTCCGAAGATGCGAATGCTGCGCTCGCCGGCCACCAACCGGGCGCCCCGGGTGCCACCAGCCTGATAGCCGGCAAACACGATGCTGCAACGATGGTCACCGAGATGATTTCTCAGATGATGCAGGACGCGCCCGCCCGTTGCCATGCCGCTGGCAGAAATAATGATGGCCGGGTAGTTCAGCTCGTTCAGTGCGCGCGACTGCTCGACGGTGCGGCAAAAGCGCGCGACCTGCCCCATATGTCGGCAGTCTTCCGCGGAGAGCCGGTGCTCACCATGATGGCGCTGATAGATCGCGGTGGTATCGATCGCCATCGGGCTGTCGAGAAATACCGGCAGGTCGGGAATGCGACCGGACTGCTTCAACAACCAGATCTGGTACAGCAGACTTTGCGAACGGCCGACCGCAAACGCCGGCACAATCACCATGCCGCCACGCGCGGCAGTACGTCGGATCACGTCGGCGAGTGCCGCGCTGTGGTCCTCATCGCCATGCAGCCGATCGCCATAGGTCGACTCCACGACCAGAAAGTCAGCCTGTTCGATCGGCGCGGCAGGCTTCATCATCAGATCGTCAGGACGCCCGAGATCCCCCGACATCAGCAAAGCGCCCTTCGCGCTGCAGACTTCCACTGAACCGGCGCCCAGAATATGTCCGGCCGGCCGCAGCCTCAGCTTCAGCCCGCCCAGATCGAGCGGTTCATCAAAGTCCAGCGGTTGCAGTAGCTTCAGCGCGCGCCGCGCATCTTCCTCGGTGTACAGTGGCAGGGCCGGATGATGCTTCGAGGTCTGGTGACGGTTCGCAAAATCCGCATCGGCTTCCTGTAAATGCCCGCTGTCGGGCAGCAGCAGCCCGCACAGCGCAATCGTTGCGGGCGTCGCATAGACAGGCCCACGAAAGCCGTCACGTATCAGCAGCGGCAACAGACCCGAATGATCAAGATGCGCATGGGTCAGCACGACAGCATCCAGGCTGGCCGGTTCGAACGGCATCGGCAGCCAGTTCCGCTGGCGCAGGTTCTTATAGCCCTGGAACAGGCCACAGTCGACCAGCAGGCGCTGCTTGCCATGTTCGATCAGGTATTTGGAGCCGGTTACGGTACCGGCGGCGCCAAGAAAGCTAAGCTTCATTCGGAGCTGTGATGAAATCATTACTCGTGCAAACATTGTAGTCCATGAGCAATCCGCACCTGACAATGGAACCTGATCGCAATGAATGCTGATCTTGAAGCGCAAGGCCTGAGCAGCGATGAGGCTGCGCGTCGTCTGGCCGCAGAGGGTCCGAATGAGCTCGGCCACTCACGGCGACGCGCGCTGCACGCTATCGTCAAAGAGGTTGCAACCGAACCGATGTTCCTGCTACTGCTCGCCGCCGGTGTGGTCTATTTCCTGATCGGCGACCGCTTCGAGGCACTGGTGCTGACGGGCTTCGTGGTGGTCATCATGAGCATCACGATTTTTCAGGAGCGGCGCACGGATAATGCGCTGGCTGCGCTGCGCGATCTGTCCAGCCCGCGCGCGCAGGTGCTGCGCGACGGCGTGCAGCAACGCATCGCCGGTCGCGACGTCGTGCGCGGCGACCTGCTGCTGCTGGCCGAGGGCGACCGGATTGCGGCCGATGGCGAACTGCTATCAGCACATGATCTGGCAACCGATGAATCCATGCTGACCGGCGAATCGCTGCCGGTATCGAAATCGGTGGGCGATGCGGCATTTGGCGGCACGCTGATCGTGCAGGGTCAGGGACTGATGCGCGTGCACGCGACCGGCCAGCGCACGGAGATCGGCAGCATCGGTGAATCGCTCGATGTGATTACGCTGCAGGCCTCGCCGTTGCGCAATGAGATGACGCGCCTCACGCACCAGATCGCGTTGGTGGGCATGCTGCTGGCGATCCTGTTGATAGCAGCCTACTGGACTGTGCATCGCGACCTGCCGCAGGCCATCCTGGCCGGCATCGCGCTGGCGATGTCACTGCTGCCGCAGGAATTCCCGGTCATCATGATCATTTTCTTCGCGTTCGCCGCGCGCCGGCTGGGCAAGCTCGGCGTATTGACGCGGCGTCTCGATGCGATCGAGACACTGGGTGAAACCTCGGTGTTATGCGTCGATAAGACCGGTACGCTGACCCAGAACCGGATGGAGGTCGTCGCGCTGCATCCGGGAGCCGGTGGCGATCCGGCCAGTGGCGTGGTGAATGGTGAGCTGTCGATTCCGCAGCAAACTTTGCTTCGTCACGCATTGCTCGCCAGTGAAATCGTGCCGCATGATGCGATGGAACAGGCGATCCATCGTATGGCGCACGCATCGGCGCATGAGTCGCTGCGCATTGATCCACACTGGACGCTGACGCACGAATACGAGTTGTCGCCACAGTTGCCGGTCATGACGCATGCGTGGGATCACGGTGAGGGCTTCGTGGTGGCGATCAAGGGCGCACCAGAAGCGGTGGTGACGCTGTGCCGCCTGCCCGAGCCGGTAAGGCAGCAGATCGCCGCCGATGCCGCGAGTCTCGCCGACCGCGGACTGCGCGTGCTCGGTGTGGCGCGCGCAAGTCACCCGGTGGGTGCCGACTGGCCCGACATGCCGCAAGGCTTCGATGCCGAATGGCTGGGCCTGCTGGCACTGGCCGACCCGCTACGCGCCGAGGTACCGGCAGCCATCGCGCAATGCCGTCGCGCGGGCATCCGCATCGTGATGATTACCGGTGACCATCCACGTACTGCGCTGGCCATCGCGCGCGAGGCCGGCATCGTCACCGACCATGTGCTGACCGGTGCTGATCTCGCCACGATGGAGGAGGCGGCGCTGGATGCCGCGATACGCAAGGTGCATGTCTTCGCCCGGGTCAAGCCGCAACAAAAGCTGATGCTGGTCGAGGCACTGAAACGGCAGCGCAAGATCGTTGCGATGACCGGGGACGGCGTCAATGATGCCCCCGCGCTGAAAGCTGCGCATATCGGCATAGCGATGGGTCAGCGCGGTACGGATGTCGCACGCGAGGCAGGCTCACTGGTGCTGCTGAAAGACGACTTCGATTCGATCGTGCGCGCCATACGCATGGGACGGCGCACCTTCGCGAACATGCGTCAGGCGATGATCTATACGCTCGCTGTGCATATCCCTATCGTCGGATTGTCGTTGCTGCCGGTGATCTTCGGTCTGCCCGTGCTGCTGACGCCGCTGCACATCGCTTTCCTGGAACTGGTGATTGATCCGGCCTGTTCCATCGTGTTCGAAGCCGAGGCCGGTGATGAGACACTGATGCTGCAAGCACCGCGGCGGCAGGACGAACCCCTGCTGTCGCGGCAGGACGCGCTGCAATCCCTCGTCTTTGGCATGCTGACCACCGCCGCTGCATTCAGTCTGTATGCCGGCCTGCTACATACCGGCGAAACTTCGCCGACTTCTGCTGCCTGCGCATTTGTACTGCTGGTGGTCGCAAATACGATGCTGATCCTGCCGAGCCGTTCGCGGCAGCGCGAATGGCGACGGCTATGGATAAAACAGCCCGCAGTGTCGCTATGGGTGATGGCCGGCACGATGGCCGGCCTGTGGGTGGTGACGACGGTGCCTGTCATTGCACCAGCGTTCCGGTTTACGCCGCTGACGGCTGCCGCCTGGTGGTTGAGCGCGTTCGGTGGTGCTGCGATGCTGATCGTTTATCAGTTGGCAAAGCGCAGCCGGCACTCCTGAAGCGGTGACCCAAACCGGCGAATCAAGTTTGGGCGTGTCCTGATGAATCAGGAAGCTTCCTCAGGTCTTCATCATATTTTTATCGCATGATAGATCGCCGAATTTTTTTCCTTACCCGGCGTTGCTAAATTTATCAGCGCATCGAGTTCAGCTTCAGTAAGCTGAATTTTTTCCTGATTACACCAGAGAATAAATTCAAATCGACGCATACCGCCGACAAATCGATAGTCATCTAGATTCTTCAGGTTCGCATATTTTTGAAACAACCCACACACCACTGGGAATTGGTTCAACAATGCCAGAGTAAATTTTATTACCAGAGCTTTATTCACTGAACTGCTATGGCGAAATTTATTATGGACGTTTTTCAGATAGCATGCCGTACTTGCAATCAGATTTGCAATTAGGGGCCGGGACATATTCTTACCTCCCTGACCAATCTTTTCCCCGACGAGCATCAACATCGCAATTGAGGCTTTCATATTCTCTACATGCGCATCGATCTGAACGCCAAGAACATTCTGGACAAATATATGCTGCATTAAATGCATACCATTTTTTTGCTCAAGACCCAGCCATTGCACACACTTCGCCAAGTCGGCATCCGTCACATCCTCTAACCAATAATTTTGGGTTGCTTCTCCACGCTTGGCATCCGCAAGCGGAGAGTCAGGCGGTGTCGACAGATCCTTGGTTTGGGATCGCATTGCCAGCACGGGTAGGCTGGATCGGAGAAATGAGCTTGGCGCCGTCAACTGCGGGGGATGAGTCCCCTCGACCTTTTGTTTTTCCGCAGGATTCTCTTCTACTATCGCTGGCAAGACCATCCACTGTGGTACGGCAGAGGGCCAGTGAGTGCGAATCTGTGGCACGACAGGCGGCACGGATGAGGGATCCGCCGTCCATGCAGGAAAGGCTTCACAAAACGGTCTTTTCATCGCGTCGCGGACATGGGTTAAACCATACTGCTCGTAGAAATTGTTTTCACTGCTGATCATCTGCCGACCTCCGGAATATCCAACTAAAAAGAAGGATCTGAGTCACGTGGTCCAGAATCAAGTTCCGCCCGCGCAGGGCGTTTAGAATTGCAATGGAATGCTGAAGGAGATGGTGCTGCCGGATCCGAGTAACTGGTGTATCGGGCCTCGCCTTCGCGCGGATTGCCAACATCGACTGCATTGGCGATCGCTTGCCGATGGCAGTTGCCCAGTTGTCCGAGCGTCCTCCGGACTAAGGAGCTACCTGATCAGAAATTCTGCCGGCTAAGCTAAATGGCGCAACAAATGCCTCTGTGGTGAGCGAAGGCATCTGCTCCGGAGGCACGGCCGGCGCGATGATATGGCCCTGTATCTCGTCGCAGCCTATCGCCTGCAGGAGCCGTAATTGCTCGATGGTCTCGACGCCTTCTGCCACTACGTGCATGTCCAGCGCTGCCGCCATGGATACGATCGCGCGATAAAGCTGCTCACCCTCCGAGCCCTGTGCCAGTGAGTGCGTGAAGGCCTGATCGACTTTCAGTACATCGACATCCAGACGATGCAACTGGGCGAGCGACGAATACCCGGTACCGAAATCGTCAATCATCAGACGGATGCCCAGCGCGCGCAACGCATCGAGCTCCGATGATGTCACTTGCCCGCGATCGACCATCGCCGATTCAGTCACTTCCACCTCGATCAGGCTTGCCGGCAATTGATACTTTTCCAGCACCCGGGTGACACAGGCTGCGGTACTGCCATATTGCAGCTGATGCGGAGATACATTCACCGATACCGGTACCAGCGCCATGCCTTCATCGCGCCATTGCGCGATCTGCGCGCCGACCTTCTCAATCACTAATTCGCCGATGGGAACGATCAACCCGACCTCCTCCGCCGTGGCAATGAATTCGGACGGCAGCAGCAAGCCACGTTCGGGGTGCTGCCAGCGCAGCAAGGCTTCGATGCTGCATACCCGCCCCGTGCTGGCCGTTACCCGGGGTTGATAATGCATAGTGAATTCGTCACGCTCGAGCGCAAGCTGCAATGCATGCTCACTGCTCCGCCGGCGTACCAGCAGATCCGACAACGCAGGATCATAGAAATGATGCCGGCTCTTGCCATTGCTCTTGGCTGTGTACATCGCCACATCGGCATGCTGGATCAGGGTATCGGCATCGCTACCGTTCTCGGGAAACACACTAATGCCGATGGAGGCTGACACCGCTACCGCACGTAACATTGAATAGGGTTCGGACAGGCGCGCAATGATCGTGTCAGCAATACGGGCGACCGCTTCACGCGAGTCAGCATTTTCCAGCAATACGGTGAATTCATCGCCGCCGAGTCTGATCACATGATCGCTGGCGCGCACACTTTCGCGAATGCGGGATGCTGCCTGCACCAGCAACTCATCACCCACCGCATGGCCGAGGGTATCGTTCACTTTCTTGAAATTATCCAGATCGATGAACATCAGCGCCAGCGTGCCGCGGCCGCGGTCGGCGCGCCGGATCGCAGCCGGCAGAAAATTCATCAGCCAGCGACGATTCGGCAGCTGGGTTAGCGGATCATTATTCGCCATGTCGGCCAGCGCCTGCTCATGCGTCTTGAGGTCGGAGATGTCGCGCAGCGTGAGCGCAATACCGGAGCCGGAATGAACCGCGCGCCGGTAAACCCAGGTCGCACGGATCCAGCCATGTGACGGCACACGCAACTCATCTTCATAGATGCCTGTTGTAAGCGCCTTGCTGCAGATGGCCACCAGTTCAATGCGCGAGTTATCCGGCATGGCCTCGCTTGCGCACTTGCCGGCCAGATGAATGCGCAACAAGCCCAACAGCGCGGCCGCCCGATCATTACAATCCTCAATGCGAAAATCCCACATCTGACCGTGTTCATCAAAGATCGGCGTCAGCATGTAGAAGCCTTCATTAGCGGCATCTGTGGCCATCCGGTAAGTGCGGCGCACATCCTCCTCCGCGCGCCGCCGCGCAGCAAACCGTAACAGCAGCATCACGCCCGCGATCAACAGCAAGACAAGAAAGAGCGTTACGATGCTCGCGCCCATGCGATAACGGTGGGCAGTGGCACGATGCGCAGCGAGAGCCTGATCAACCGTGAGCCCGACAATGGCAGCCAGCGGATAGGATTCCAACTTGCGCCATGCGACGAAACGAGATAACCCGTCTCGGAATTTTTCTCCGGGCTCCAATCGCGCGCCCTGCAAACCCGGTAGTACCGGTTTGCTCAGGTAGAACTCCTGTCTGTGGCCATTTCCACTACCGAGTCGGGTGGCGAGAAACGCGCCGCTGGCATCGCGCGCAGTGACGAAATCACTTTCTCCCTGCATCGCCTCGTCCTGAAAAGTGACGAGAAAATCCGGCTCGACGGCAATCATTACAGCACCGGCAAAGCGTCCATCCGGCCCATCCAGTCGCCTGGAAAACCGGACCACCTGCCTGCCAAGCAGCGGCCCGTATTCTGGCCCGGAGATCAAGACGCCATCACAGCAATGGTGGCGATGATGCAGAAAAAATCTCGCGTCTGAAAAATTGACGACATGCTGCGGCTCGCCTGAGGTACGGACGATCCGACCGGACGCATCAACAATCGACGCAAAGAAATTGAAACGAGATGGAAAGAGACCGCGCTCACGATCCCGCGCGAGATTCACCTGTTCCGGTGCATCGGCCCACTGGTAACTCAGAGAAAGCGTCAGCCGGTCAATCTGTTCGGCTACATGATCGAGCTGCGCCGCATAAGAATTTGCATTAGACTCCGCCCGGCGCATCGCAGTATCGCGCTGGTCGATATCATCATGGGTGATCGCATTTTCGGTAGCCACCCACAGCAGGGTGATCAGCAGGCACACACCAAGCAGCCACGCAAACAGCCTGAAGACATCGGAAGAGGCTCCCGGATACTCAACCGGGCGCTGGAAACGCAGACGGTGCAAATCTGTCTCCTGAGCAATAATTGCTTTCCATTAGAAAGCAATCACCGATCATGCGCGATGACGCACTACCGAAATTCACTGGTAATCGACTCTAGGTTTGCGCTACGTCATGCTGAAATTCGTCTCTATCGCCGCCAAATTCCTCGAAAGAAACCGATGCCAGCCGTCCGACCCCTGCCATCCCGGCAGCGCGTCCTGCGCCACAAGGCATTGAATTCGCCGGAAACCACCAGCGGCCAATTTGCTCCCGTCGCAGACCGGCTAAAGATCGCGCAGCTGCTGCCGATTCATCTCGGGTAGCAGATCACGCGGGCGAGACTATTGAGTCGGCGGGCTTGCTGCCCATCATTTCCAAATTGACAGCCAATATAGCGTTCAGACCCATGAGGACATCACGACCTATCCGCCTGCTGTTCGCGCTCGCACTGGCGATCACGCTGGCCGGTTGCGCCGGGCGTCGAACTCTGACCGTCGAAGACCTCACCTGGAATTCGCTGGGCTGGGACAGTCTTTACTATGTTGGCGGTGGCCGCTACGAAGGAAAATTTGATCGCGGCTTCAACCGCAATGGCCTCGGTACCTATACCTTCCCGAATGGCGACAAACTGACCGCGATCTTCCGGGATGGCGTCGTGGTCAGCCGTGCGACCGTTGATTTCGCAGACGGGAAAAAATACGTCGGCGAATTCAGAGATAACCGGCTGACGGGTCGCGGCACCTTGTTTCTGTCCAATGGTGATCGTTACGACGGCGACTTCATAAACGGACGCCGTCACGGCAAGGGCATCTACACTTATCTGACCGGTGGACAGTACAACGGCAGCTATATCAACGGCCGCCGCCACGGCACCGGCATCCTCACCTTTGCGTCAGGTAGCCAGTACAGCGGCAGCTTCGATAACGACCAGATAACCGGCTTCGGCAATTTCACCTATGTCGATGGTGGCCGTTACGTCGGACAAGTCCTCAATGGCCTGCACCATGGACTGGGCCGCAGGGAGTTCGGCGATGGTCGTGCCACGCTGGAAGGTCGCTGGGAAAGCGGCGAATTCATCTGGCCGCAACAACTTCACTTTTAACTAACGAGCAGCGTTCGTCTGCTACGCGCGCCGCCAGAAATCAATCGTCAACTCGCTGATTTTCTCCGGCGATTTTCCTGCCAGCTTCATCACCCTTTCGCGCGCCGAGTCGGCCGCCAGTTCCCCCAGCAGCAGACGGTTTGACCGGATCATGCGCGTGATACGCAGGTGATTGTGGTCAGGTCCTTCCCGCCATGGCCTGCTGCGCGACAAAAAGCCTAGGAACCACTCGGTCGAGCGCTCGACATTCATCGTCGCCGGGCCGGACTTATGGATAAGATCGATCTCGGCCGCCTCCAGCACCGGCGCATCCGGCTGCGCGCCACTGGGCTGGTCCAGCGGGAAGACCCACTGAATGAAATCATGCGACCGCTCGATCTCGTCGTCACTGAATTTCCAGATATCGGACAGATAGCGGCCGCGGTGATCGGGGCCGACATCCTGCAGGAAGGATAAGAGCTTCATGCGAACTCCCGGATGATCGTTTGTGTCACGCCACTTTATCGCAAATACGACGCCGGTCGCCGCGCAAAGCGCGTCGCCTGGAGTCCACATCAACCGCTTTTTTATACTAGTACGTGCCCGCCGCGCGACGAAATCACGGCCAGACGCAGCGTGCGTCATTGACCCTGTTCTTTTCACGGTGATACAGATTGCTCCACGGACCGGTGGCGGCCCGAATCATCAAAAACAGAGGGAGACCAATCGTGAGAAGCACATCACCGTGGGCATGGCTAGGCTTCGTCGCCGCAGCCTTTGTAAGCACCAACGCCAGCGCAAATGCCGAGCTGGCCAAACTGAGTCAGGATCCATCGAACTGGGCGATGCAGGCCGGGAATTTCGCGAATCACCGCTACAGCGAGCTCAAGCAGATCAACAAGGACAATGTCGGCAAGCTGAAGGTGGCCTGGATCATGTCGACCGGCGTATTGCGCGGCCATGAAGGTTCGCCACTGGTGATTGGTGACACGATGTATATGCATACACCGTTTCCAAACAAGGTATTCGCCGTCGATATCGAGACACAAAAGATCAAATGGAAGTACGAGCCGAAGCAGGACAGCGCAGTGATTCCGCAAATGTGCTGCGATACCGTGAACCGGGGCGTGGCTTACGCGGATGGCAAGATCATCCTGCAGCAAGCGGATTCGATGCTCGTCGCACTCGACGCGAAGACCGGCAAAGTCATCTGGAGCGTGAAGAACGGTGACGCCAAGCTCGGCGCGGTGAACACGAATGCGCCACACATCTTCGGCGACAAAGTGCTGACAGGTATCTCCGGTGGTGAATGGGGGGTGCGCGGCTACATCAGCGCATACAAGCTGTCCGACGGCAAGCTCGTCTGGCGCGGCTACAGCACCGGTCCTGATGAGGAGATGCTGGTTGATCCGGCCAAAACCACGACCTGGGCCGATGGCAAAGTCACGCCGGTCGGCAAGGACTCATCGCTGAAGACCTGGCAAGGCGGTCAGTGGAAAACCGGCGGTGGCACTACCTGGGGCTGGTACAGCTATGACCCGGCGCTGAATCTTGTCTACTACGGCACCGGCAATCCATCGACCTGGAATCCTTCGCAGCGTCCTGGTGACAATCGCTGGTCGATGGCCATCTGGGCGCGCGATCTTGATACCGGCAAGGTGAAGTGGGTGTACCAGATGACGCCGTTCGACGAATGGGATTTTGACGGCATCAATGAGATGATCCTCGCCGACATCCAGCACAAGGGTAAAACCCGCAAGGCACTGGTGCACTTTGACCGCAACGGATTTGGTTACACACTTGATCGCGTGACTGGTGAACTGCTGGTCGCAGAGAAATTCGATCCGGCCGTGAACTGGGCCACGCATGTCGACATGAAGAGTGGCCGTCCGCAGGTGGTATCGAAATACTCGACCGCGCAAAACGGACCGGATGTGAACACCAAAGGCATTTGCCCGGCTGCGCTCGGCTCGAAAGATCAGCAGCCTGCCGCCTTTCATCCGAAGACCAAGCTGTTCTACGTGCCGACCAATCATGTCTGCATGGACTATGAACCGTTCAGAGTCGACTATGTCGCAGGACAGCCCTATGTCGGCGCGACACTCGCTATGTTCCCTGCACCTAACAGCCATGGCGGCATGGGTAACTTCATCGCATGGGATGCCAGTACCGGCAAGATCGTCTGGTCCAAGCCAGAGAAGTTTTCGGTCTGGTCTGGCGCGCTGGCGACGGCTGGTGACATCGTGTTCTACGGCACGCTCGAAGGCTATCTGAAGGCCGTCGATCTGAATGGCAAGGAGCTGTTCCGCTTCAAGACGCCGTCCGGCATCATCGGCAACGTGTTCACCTATATGCACAAGGGCAAGCAGTATGTCGGCGTGTATTCGGGTATTGGCGGCTGGGCCGGCATCGGCATGGCGGCGGGTCTTGAAAAAGATAACGATGGTCTGGGTGCCGTCGGCGGCTATCGCGAGCTGCGCAACTACACCGACCTCGGCGGCACGCTGACGGTGTTCACGATTGAGTAAGCAAGTCGACTAAGCAGACGCGCGTAGGGCGGCTTGCCTGCCTCATGCGCCTCAGAACCTCCACCACCCAACCGGAGTCGCTGCCATGTCTCTGAAGCGCCTGAAGTGTCTTAACTGCGTCGCGCTGCTGTCGCTGATATCACTGGCGTCATCGCCACTACCAGCGCAAGAAGCCCAGAAAAACCTTTATACCGTGATCGACGGGACCCGCGTCGACAGCAATACGCTGACCGGATTCCGGACCTGGCGCTCCGCCGCCTGCGACCGCTGCCATGGCGCGAATCAGGAGGGTATGGTCGGACCTTCGCTGATCGACAGTCTGAAGCGGCTCGGCAAAGACGAGTTCATCGCGACGGTCCTCAACGGAAGGCTCGACAAGGGCATGCCATCTTTCAAGGATAACCGTCAGGTCACCGAGAATATTGAGCGCCTGTATGCGTACCTGAAAGGGCGCTCGAACGGCGACATCACGCGCGCCAAAGTGGAGGGCCTAGAATGAAAGCCCGTCTCAGTCTGTGGCTCGTGCTATCTGTCGCTTGCGCACTGCCCTGCGCTGCACAGCAGACGCTTCCTGACGGTGTGCTGAGGGTCTGTCAGGACCCGAACAATCTCCCGTTCTCGAACCAGCGGGGCGAAGGTTTCGAGAACCGCATCGCCGAATTGCTCGCGCAGCGACTAGGCTGGACTCTCGAGACCGCCTATTTTCCGCAGCGCATGGGCTTCATCCGTAACACGCTGCGTTTCAGGTTGCCCGGCGAAGACTACCGCTGTGATCTAGTCATCGGCGTGCCGGCCAGCTATGAGCTGACCGCGACCACGCAAGCCTATTTCCGCTCAAGCTATGCGCTGGTCATCCGTGACAGCGGCAGCACTGCGGGCGTACGCAGCGAACAGCAATTCCTGTCACTGCCGGCGCCGCAACTGGCGCGGCTGCGCATCGGTGTGTACCAGCGTTCGCCCGCCTCCGACTGGCTCGCCGAACACAGACTGGTCACGCAGGCCGTGCCCTATCTGAGTCTGAATGCGGATCCGGACCGCTATCCCGGCGAGATGATCGAGCGTGATCTTGCCGAGGGCAAGATCGACGCGGCGCTGGTCTGGGGACCAATCGCCGGGTATTTCGCAGACCGCGTGAAATCACCGTCACTGACCGTGATACCGCTGCGATCGACACAGAATAGCCATCTGGATTTCGCGATCGCCATGGGCGTGCGGCAGGAAGACCAGCTGTGGAAACAAAAAATCGATGCACTGATCAGCGAGAATCGCGATGCCATCATCGCCATACTGCGGGACTACCGCGTGCCGCTGCTCGACACCGACCCGCTCGACTCCCGCAATCCCTTACCGGAGAAGACACCATGAAGCTCAGACCATGGCTGCTGATGTCACTGGCAGCGCTGACGCTCAACACGTATGCGCAGTCCGCCGACTATCCGACCCTGGACCGTGTGCTGTTTGTCGAGGAATGCGTGCGCGACCAGCCCGAGCGGCCACGACAGGAAATGCTCTATAAATGCGCATGCGTCTTCGATGAGGTCGCGGCCAGAATTCCCTACGCGAGCTTTACCCATCTGGAAACTGCTTCAAATGCGCTGGGTATCGCCGGCGAGCGCGGCAGTGCGGTTCGAACCGAGGAGATCCGCGATCAGGCAAGGCAGTTCCGCGGGGTGCTGGCAGCGGCGAAGCGATCCTGCCTGATCACGCCCTGAGAAAGGCTTACAGCTGCTCACAATTTCCTGCTTCCCGCGCGATGGCCGATCCGTATACTGGCTCCACTGCATTGAAAAAAAGGAAGGGGCCATGAAGATCAGGATCGCCACGCTTGTTTTGCTGAGCGCCACCACCGGCAGCGCATTCGCACACGGCGGTGACGCCATCGCCGGCTTCGCAGTCGGCACCATCGTCGGAAATGTGATCGCATCGCAGCCGCGCGCCGCCGTGACCGTGCACTATGGCGGCAATGCCCCTCATGTCGTTTACGCGCCGCCGCCGGTCGTCGCGCCCTTCGTGGGATATGCGCCGCCGCCCCCCATGATCGGCTACGCACCACCGCCTCCGGCGATGGTCTATCCCGCGCCGCGCGTGTTCTACAACACACCGTCTTTCGGACCGGGATACGGCTATGGTCAAGGTTATGGTCATGGTCATGGCCATCGTCAGCATCATCACTATCAACATCGTCGTGACTTTGACGGTCACGGACGGGGGCATGGCCGCTGGTAATGCGTTGACCCCACCGCTGAGGGCCCGCGACCAAGCCGGACGCGGGCCGGCTTCATCCGGCAAGTCACCGGTTTCGGTCGCTTGCTGAGAATTCTCCAATCCCTCCCTAGAGCCGCGACAAAGGTCGCCGCCGCCATCACTGCAGACTGTCATCCGCCTCGCGCTGTCATGCGCGATCGATTCCATCTGGAGAAAGGCGGAGTGAATGAAGGACAATCAATGCTTGGTCATGGCTGCGCTGCTGGCGCTGGCCGGCTGCGGTGGCGAAGGCAGTACGGCACTGTTCAGCGGGCTGGCCCGCTCCGGATCACCAACCGGCCAGGATCCGTGTCCGCATGCAGCAAGCTGTTCATCAGCCCGGGCACGCGTCGACACGCTGCCGATCACATCCGAACATACAGTGCTGGATCGCCTGAGTGACAGCGGCCGCGCATCCGGCTACCACTATCTGTTCACGCCGGACGATGCGCAGCACCTGCCGGTGTCGGTCGCAGCGTGCGATACCGGTATCGCATCGGAGGCCAGTTTTTTTGGTAACGACCCGACCCAATGGACCCGGCTGCGCACCGGCTCCGCCAATAACAGCGGACTGATCTCAGGCTACGGCATCGTGAACCAGCAGCCGGTCGTCTGGACCTGGAGTGGCCATCCGGTGATACCGAACGTACTGCCCGCCGATACCTGGGTAGAAAAAGTGATCGGACCGGCCGACGATGGCAGTTTTGTCGTCGATAGCTATAACGGCAGCACGGTGAAGCAGCAGATCCTGTTGTGGCGGCCGGAGGGCAGTTATTCGAGTATTTATCAGATCACACCCATCAAGGCCGGTATGACACTGGTCGGCATGGCCAGCAATGGCCTGATCGGCGCGGTCGAACGGGACGGCTATCTGCTCACACCAAAAATCTATGACGGGCAGTGGAAGTCACTGAGCTTTGACTATACGCAGTGCGCCTGCGAAGCCGTGCGCGTGAATGCCGAAGGCAAGATGCTGATGTCGCCACGCTTTGACCTCGACCCCGATGCACGCGGTTATATCATCGGCTCTGGACATGCGACCGTGCTACCACGGCTGGGTCTCAACACGACCTATGCCGACCTGAACAATGCCGGCGATATTGTGGGTCGCTCAGGGAATACCGCGATCATCATCATCAACGGCCTGCTGCACGACCTGAATACCTATGCAGACAGCGCAGCACTCGGCTGGCATTTCAACTCGGCCGTGGCGATCAACAACCGTCGGCAGATTGTCGGGCTGGGTACCCGACAGGGACAGCAGCGCTGGTATTTGCTGACACTGAAATGAGATCACATGAGTTACTGCAGCGGTTGCGGCATACCCTGCGACTGGGATGAGCTCATTTCGGACCCGTACGGGACGCGCAGCGGTATGATGACGACGAACAGGCGGTACGCCGAAACCGGGGCCGGCTGCCTGTCGAAAAACATCACTACCGTACGAGCGTCCCTATGCCAGCCAGTCCCGCTGTCCGTGAATCTGTCGAGTCCGGCGCCGACCCGCAGCGCCTTGACCTGCGCGTCAAACGGGTGGCGATCGATACCCATCTCGAAAACGTCGTTTATCTGAGCCGCGACTGCCTGATCTACCGCATCGAGGGCTTTCAGGCATTGTCCAAGGTCGACGTGATCTCCGGCGCGCGCCGCATCACGGCAACGCTGAACGTGGTGGACGATCCCTACATCGTCGGTCAGGACGAGATCGGTCTGTCGGAGGATGCGTTCCGGCGCTTCGGTGTGGATGCCGGTGCGATGGCCTGTGTGCAGCATGCGGAAAAGCCGGTATCGATCGGCGCGTTATTCCGCAAGATTCGCGGTGAGCGTCTCAGCAAGGACGACTATCACGCGATCGTGAAGGACATCTCCGGCGGCTACTATTCAAAGATCGAACTGACCGCCTTTCTGATCGCAACCAATAATGGCGAGCTGGACCGCGATGAGATCTATTACCTGACCGATGCGATGGTGGCCAGCGGCCGTCGTCTGCACTGGTCCGAGCACATGGTGGTCGACAAGCACTGCATCGGCGGCATACCGGGCAACCGTACCTCGATGCTGGTGGTACCCATTGTGGCTGCGCACGGGCTGCTGTGTCCGAAGACCTCGTCACGCGCCATCACTTCGCCGGCCGGCACCGCCGACACGATGGAAGTACTCGCGAATGTGAACCTCGAACAGGACCAGCTTGCCGCTATCGTGCGCGAGCACCGCGCCTGCCTCGCTTGGGGCGGCACGGCCGATCTGTCGCCAGCCGATGATGTGATGATCTCGGTGGAGCGTCCGCTGTCGCTGGATTCGACCACACAGATGATCGCTTCCATCCTGTCGAAGAAAATCGCTGCAGGCTCGACGCATCTGCTGCTCGATATTCCGATCGGCCCGTCTGCGAAGGTCAAGACCGTGCCGGACGCGCAGCGATTACGTAAGCTGTTCGAGTATGTCGCGTCGCGCATGAGCCTGAAGCTCGAAGTGATCATTACCGACGGCCGTCAGCCGATCGGCGACGGCATCGGCCCCATGCTCGAGGCACGCGACGTCATGCGCGTCCTGGAAAACGATCCGCGCGCGCCGCAGGATCTGCGGCACAAGTCGCTGCATCTCGCCGGCCGCATGATCGAGTTCGATCCGGACGTGCGCGGCGGCGATGGCTATGCGATCGCGCGCGACATCCTCGAATCCGGTCGGGCGCTGGCGCAGATGCGTGCCATCATCAACGCCCAGGGTGCAAAGCACTTCGACCCGAACGACTTCATGCTCGGTAAATTAAGTCATGACGTGATCGCTGAACGGGATGGCATGGTTGTCGCTATAGACAACCTGCGTATTGCGCAAGTGGCACGACTGGCTGGCGCGCCAAAAGTCGTGAATGCCGGTGTGGATCTCCGGCACAAGCTGGGCGACCGCGTGAAGCGAGGCGACACGCTGTACACCATTTATGCGGAATTCCCGAGCGACCTGCTGTTCGCGATACAGCAATGCGATAAGGGCAGTGGCTACCTGATCGGTGATGAAAGCCAGATCTCGCATTCCTATCTGGAGTTCTGAATGAGGAACGCGCTTGTACTGTACTTCGATGATGAGCAGCAGGCGGCGCGAGCCTTCGCCACAGCCGCGAACCTGCCTGCCGCTGCGGTGGAACGCCACCGTTTTCCTGACGGCGAACTGAAGCTACGGCTACCGACAACCCTGCCGACGCAGATTTATCTGTACCGCTCGCTACATCATCCGAATGAAAAGCTGGTGGAGCTACTGTTTGTCGCGCAGACCGCGCGTCAGCTCGGCGCGACGGATCTGACCCTGATCGCGCCCTATCTGGCCTACATGCGACAAGACATCGCTTTCCGCGAGGGCGAGGTGGTCAGTCAGCAGATCGTCGGCCACTTTCTGGCTTCGCTGTTCGATGGCATCATGACCATCGATCCGCACCTGCATCGCATCGCGACCCTGGAAGAAGCCGCGCCGGTGAAGCGCCCGGTGGTGCTGAGCGGCGCACCGCTGCTCGGCAGCTATATCGCGGAGCGGCTACCCGATGCCTTCCTGCTTGGTCCTGACAGCGAATCCGTACAATGGATCGCCAGCGCTGCGCGCGCACATGGCTTCGACCATGCGGTCTGCGAAAAAGTACGACATGGCGACAAAGAAGTGAGCGTGCAACTGCCGGAAGTGAAGCTGAACAATCGTGCCGTAGTGATCCTAGATGACATCGCCAGCAGCGGCCGCACGCTGGCCAAGGCCGCGCGCGCAGCACTGGACGCCGGCGCAGCATCGGTCGATGTCGCGGTCACGCATGCTTTGTTCGCGGATGATGCGTTACAGGTGATACGAGAAGCAGGAGTGCGTCATGTATGGAGCACGGACTGCATCGCACATGACAGCAATGTGGTGAGCATCGCCGCGCTGCTGGCGCGCTCAGTGACGCCGGAGGCGTGAGGCTAGCCCTTTACTTTTTTCAGGCTCAGAATCTCGTTCGCATTGATGATCGAGCGTGCGATCTCCTCCGCTGTCACACGCTTCTGCATCGCTTGCTCGCGGATCACGTGATACGCCTCTTCCTTGGTGATCCCATGCTGGACACTGAGGATATCCTGCGCCTCGGCAATTTGGCGTACGCCCTGCAGCTTGAGTTCAAGCTGCCCTATTCTTTTCTTCTGCTTGCGGATCGTGCCATGCAGATCACGCGCCAGCACCAGTACCGACAGCAAACCGAAAGACCGCACAGGCGATGCGACGGTGGCAATTGCACCAACCCGCAACACCGCCTCGATCACGGTCGGATTCTCATACGCGATCACCGCGATCACCGGCGGGCCGTCTTCAACCTGACACCACGCGAAATCCGCATCGAGCATGTCCGGCGACAGCGCCATGAACACGACATCGACGCCCTCCGGAAGCTCCGGCAATGGGGGCCAGAAAGCCTGTACCTGACATCCGATACGTTCGAGCTGACGCGTCAGTCCCTGCCCGTCCTGGTCACGCGGATGGAATACGCAAACGCGCAGCGAGCGCAGGTCGCGCAGGATCAGCGGCGCCTCGCGAACGACGCGCATGCCGGATCGCAGCATTGTTTTCGATTTGACCATCAGTCCTGCAAAGCTTCCAGCGCAAGGGTCCAGTCACCCAGTGAATGCGTGACCAGATAGGGATCAGGCGCGACCGCATTATTCGACGCGCGTACGATCGCGAAATCTCCCTTCGAATTGACGCGACCGATTCGCGGGTACAAATGCGTGTGATGGTTAGTCGGCTCAATACGCACACGCCCCTGAGGCGCCAAGAACTCGGCACCCAGCAGCTGTGGCATCAGCACCGACGTGAGATCAGTACCGGCGGCACGCATGGCGTTGGCGAACATGTGGACCTGGAAGTAGGCTGCTTCCCAGCAAGCGTTCGGCCGCACGTCATTACCGAAGCGAGCGCGGAAGCGCTCAAGCACCCGCAGGTTTTCCGGTGAATTGATGGCGGCGAAGTAAGGCGCCGCCGTGAAATGGCCAGCCGCAGCTGCCGCGCCCATTTGCGCGACTTCGACTTCAGAGGTGGTCAGACTGGCAATTGGCATTTTTTTCGGATTCAGACCTGCCTCGGCATAGGCGCGATACAAGTGCTGCGTCGCATTACCCACCACCGTTGAAAAAATGAAGTCAGGCTGCAGATCGCGGATATCAGCGACGATCGCATCGAAATCGCGAGGCCCTGCATCGAGCGGCACATAGCGCTGTGCCACTACGCTGCCTCCCGGACGCTGGGTCACCAGGTCCGACATGATGCGATTGGACTCGTAAGGATAGATATAGTCCGATCCTACTAGATAAACGCGCCCGCCGAAAGTGGACATCATGAAATCTGCCAGCTGCACGCTGTTCTGGTTCGGCGCTGCGCCGGTGTAGATGATGTTGTTCGAGAACTCGAAGCCTTCGTAAAGGGTCGCGTAAAAAAGAATCCGGTTATACCGCTCCACCACCGGCATGACGGCCTTACGCGTGCTCGACATGTAACAACCGAAGATCACGTTCACATTATCTACCGCGACCAGCCTTTCCGCATACATGCGGAACTGGTAAGAATCGGATGCCGGATCATACTGGACCGCCTCGACCTCGCGACCATCAATGCCGCCGCTTTCGTTGATCTCTTCGATTGCCAGCAGCGTGCCAAGTCGCTGTGAGGACTCGATTGCAGAAGTTGCGCCGGTCTGCGAGTACAGCACGCCTACCTTGACCGGATCTGTGTTCGCCATTGCCTTTTCGCCTTGTTACCAGTGAATGTGAGCTGCCTGTGAAGCTATGGAATCAACGCGCCGCAATCTGCGTCAGCGCGCGTGTCAGTTGCGCCGGAAGCGAGAGCGCATTATCGACAATCATAAAGTTACGTATGCCAAAAATCGTTTTCATATAACTGCCACCTTCCTTGTCGAGTGTCAGGCAAAAAACCGTGATGCCTTTCATATGCAAGGAATTTACCGCATGTCGCGCATCCTCGACCAGATATTCCTGATCGGCGACATCGATGTCGGACGGTTCGCCATCCGTGACTAGCAACAGGATGCGCTTCTCCGCGATTTCCACGCGAAGGCGTTCGCCGGCATGACGAAGCGCCGCGCCCATCCGGGTCGACAGGCTGCCCTGCTGACGCATCAGCAGCGCGCGCTGCTCATCGCCGTAGTTCTCGCCGAACTCCTTGATCCGCAGGTAGTGCACCTTGCCGCGGCCATCGGAATGAAAACCGTCAATAGCCAAGCGGTCATAGCTGGTGTCAATCGACTGCGCCAGCAGATCAGCGGCCTGCTTCTCAATATCAAGCACGGACGTAAAGCCCTTCACCCGGTCATTGGTAGATTCGGACAGGTCCATCAATAGCAGGATCGACGCATGACGGCGGCGCTTGCCGGGGCGCTCGAAGATTCTCGGATCGGGCGAGATGCCGGCGCGCCAGCTAATGCGGCTCTCGATCGCCGCGTTCAGGTCGAGCGCCTCACCCTCATGCTGCCGGCGCAGACGAATCGCGCGGTCCAGTGTACGCGCGCGCGTATCGAGCGACATGCTTCGCGCCATGGTCCGCGGGCGACTGAAACTGTTCGTCTCATTGCCGTCACGCGCGCGACGGTCATGCACCAGAGTCCATGCATCTCTTAGCCGGTTCTCGCGGTGATCCCATTCCGGATATTCGACGCGCAGACCCGGCGGCTGCTCCACTGCCGAAACATGCATCGCGGTATCAGCTTGCTGATCGGTCGCCTCGATCTGTACCGACGTTCGGGACAGGCTTTCTTCAGGCGGCGTGTCCGGTGGTGCGTCGTGCTCGAATTCCCACAGAAAGCTATTGTCATCGCGATAGGCTGGCTGCACGACGTATAACTCGGGCACGAAGCGAACCCGCATCTGCCCGAGATCATTGCCGAGTATCTTGCCGACCTCGGCAAATCGTTCAGGGTCATCAAGCCCCTGCCCGGCCTCGGCCTCAAACAATTCCCTGCCTTTGTTCACCCAGTGATTCGTATCCTGATAGGACGAATCAAGCAGTGCTCGCGCCAGGCGCGCCGACAGTGAATCGAACGTTAACTCGTTATTCTCGTCGGACGCCACATGAAAACCGGACCAGAGTGTGCGCCATCCGGGGTAGCGTTGCGCCGCCAGTCGCTCGACGCGCGCATCCTCGATCAATGACAGTATGGCCAGCAGCAGCGGCTTCTTCTTGCCCGCAGGCTGGTGTCGCGGCGAGAACTGCAAATGTGCCAGTGCATGGGCGACCGCCGCACGGTAAATATTGCCGCGCGATGCGCCATCCCACGCGAGGTAGTGATCAGGCAGCAGTAGCGTTCCCTCGCTGATGACTGGGCGCAAAGGCAAAGCGTTCAGCTTACGCTGGCGGCGCGCAGCGAGCGCGAGTTCACGCTGGCCGAATCCGGTCGCGTAAAACTGCAGTGCGTGTCGCGAGCGCTCGAACGCATTGCCCTGACTTTCGGTGACGATTGCCTGTGCTGCGTAAGGATCTTCCAGCTTCAGGTAGGCCGCCAGCTGGGCCGGATGATTCGGATACAGGCGCAGGCCGGTTTGAATCCAGCGTCTCAGACCGCCGGGATCCAGCGAGTTCAACAGGAAGCCGAGATGGGAGGCCAGCGCCGCTTCTAGCCCCGGCATCGCCTCGGCCGCTTCAACCAGCAATGCCGATAATTCGTCGAGGCTTGCGGGCTGACGCAGCCGCGCAGGCAGCGAGCCGAGCGCAGCGCTAAATGCCGGATGCAGAGCCGCCTCGGACTCGGCAGCCGGCACAGCCGGTTCAGGCAGCAAAGTAAGCATCGATGAATCCATCGAGCGCGGACAGCATGTCGGGGTCATCCGTGATTGGCCGGGCCAGCGCGACCCGACACGCTTCACGCGGCGCGATGCCGACATAAATTAGTGAGCCAGCATGGATCAGCATACGCGTGGAAATGCCCTCGTCGAGGCCACGGCCACGCAGCGCGCGCGAGCGATGCGCAACACCGACCAGCTTACCGGCGATGTCAGCACCGATACTGCTTTCGTGCGCGACGATATCGGTCTCGATCTTCTCTTCCGGATAATCGAAGTCCAGCGCGCCGAAGCGCTGCTTGGTGGATTGCTTCAGGTCTTTGGTCAGGCTCTGGTAGCCGGGGTTATATGACACCACTAGCTGGAAATCGGGATGCGCATGAATCAGCTCGCCGCGCTTGTCCAGCGGCAGCGTGCGACGGTTGTCCGTCAGCGGGTGAATAATGACGGTTGTATCCTGCCGCGCCTCGACCACCTCGTCGAGATAGCAGATTGCACCATAGCGCGCGGCAATGGTCAGCGGGCCGTCGTGCCACACCGTGCCATTCGCATCCAGAAGATAGCGGCCGACCAGGTCGGACGCAGTCATATCCTCATTACAAGCCACTGTGATCAGCGGACGCTTCAGGCGCCAGGCCATGTGCTCCATGAAGCGGGTCTTGCCGCAACCGGTCGGGCCCTTCAGCACCATCGGCATGCGCAGCTTATAGGCCGCCTCGAACAAGTCGATCTCATTCGCCGAGCTGCGATAGTAGGGCTCGGAATCGATCACATAGGGGCGGATCAGCTCGTTCATCTCAATCATTCAAAAAAGCACGCCCCAAGAAGAGGAAATCGGGGCGTGCAATCGACAACAACAACATGTAGAGCCCGTCCCGGCAGGCCGGTGGCGAGACGCCAGCGGCCTGCCGGGGTTGACACTTAGCGGTGTGCGGTTGCCTTGTTGGGGATACCTTCGATCGGCGCATCTTCGGTGCCGGGGGTGTCACGCGTCAGCGCTTCGACCATCTTGCGTGTGCCTTCCGGATCGTTGATCCACTTGCCGTAGAACTCGTACGGGCAGGCCGCGACGCCATTCGGATCTTCCCCCGAGTTGATCTTGCCGGTGTAACCACGATGCAGCAGCTTGTACAGGTGGTTGTTCGACTGGCTGTTCTTGCGTGCGTCACGGATCAGCGACACCGACAGTTCGGCATACTGGATACCCATTTCTTCCTCGGCGCATTCGCCGAGCGTACGGCCATCGAAGCCGACGATGGCCGAGTGACCGAAGTACGAGTACACGCCATCAAAGCCAGCCGCATTAGCCACAGCTACATAGCTGTTGTTGGCCCACGCCATAGCCTTCGCCATGACGATCTGCTGCTCTTTGGCCGGGTACATATAGCCCTGGCAGCGAATGATCAGTTCGGCACCTTTCATCGCGCAGTCGCGCCAGATTTCCGGATAGTTACCGTCATCGCAAATGATCAGACTGATCTTCATGCCCTTCGGGCCATCCGACACATAGGTGCAGTCGCCCGGATACCAGCCTTCGATCGGCACCCACGGCATGATCTTGCGATACTTCTGCACGATCTCACCCTTGTTGTTCATCAGGATCAGCGTGTTGTACGGCGCCTTCTTTGGGTGCTCCTCATGGCGCTCGCCAGTCAGCGAGAACACGCCCCACACGTTCGCCTTGCGGCAGGCGGCAGCGAAGATCTCGGTTTCTTCGCCCGGCACTGCTGAGGCAGTGTCGTACATCTCTTTCGAGTCGTACATGATGCCGTGCGTTGAATACTCAGGGAAGATCACCAGGTCCATGCCCGGCAGACCCTTTTTCATACCGATCAGCATCTCGCCAATCTTGCGCGCGTTATCCAGCACCTCGGCTTTGGTATGAAGGCGCGGCATCTTGTAGTTAACTACAGCGACGCCAACGCAATCCTTGCTGCTTGCTATATCTCCGTGCCTCATTTTTTCCTCCAGTGGGTAATCCCTGACTAGACTGTCAGGTATGAACGAACTTCTTCAATATCGACCGCATTCTTGGTCGCCGTACGAACGATCCGGCCCAGGTCCAGCACCAGAATCTCATCGGCCACTTCCATCGCGAACGACAGCACCTGCTCGGACACCAGCACCGCAATGCCGAGCTCCTTGCGCAAGCGGTTTAGCGACTGCGCGATTTCCTTGATGATCGAAGGCTGAATACCTTCGGTCGGCTCATCCAGCACCAGCACGCTCGGCTTCGATACCAGCGCGCGCGCGATCGCGAGCTGTTGTTGCTGACCGCCAGAGAGATTACCGGCCTTGCGCGAGGCCATCTCTCGCAGCACCGGAAAAAACTCGTAGATAAACTCTGGTACGTCCTCATAGCGACCGGTCTCAAGACCCGACAAGATGTTCTCTTCGACCGACAGCAAAGGAAAAATCATCCGGCCCTGCGGTACATAGGCCATACCGGCCTGCACGCGCTTGAAGCTCGGAAGTCTGGATAGTTCATTACCATCGAGCGTGATCGAACCCGACCCGACCGGCAGCATGCCGATCAGTGATTTCAACAGCGTGCTTTTACCCATGCCGTTGCGGCCGACGATGGCGACCGCTGCGTTGTCAGCGACTTCGAATGACACGTCGCGGATGACCTGACTGTCGCCATAACTGACGTTGAGATTGGAAACTTTCAGCATGGTGTCCTCAATGGCCGAGATAGACGTCGATCACGCGCGGGTCTTTCTGGACCTGCTCGATGGTGCCCTCAGACAGCAGCCTCCCCTGATGCAACACCGTCACCTTGCTGGCGATCGACTTCACGAAATCCATGTCGTGCTCGATCACCACAAGCGACTTGCCCAGTGAAATTGTGCGCAGCAACTCGGCGGTCAGTTCACGCTCGCGCGGCGACATGCCAGCCACCGGCTCATCGAGCAGTAATAGCTCGGGCTCCTGCATCAGCAGCATGCCAATCTCGAGCCACTGCTTCTGCCCGTGCGATAAAGAACCGGATTTCTTCGTGAGCTGATCTTGCAGATTGACCTGCGTCGCAATCTCATCAATACGCGCACGCACCTGCGGCGTACGACGGAACAGAATGGACGCCCATACACCATGCGCCTGCGGGATCGAGATCTCCAGGTTCTCCTGCACCGTCAGATCTTCATAGATCGACGGATTCTGAAACTTGCGACCGACTCCGGCGCGCACAATCTGGTGCTCCTGCATCTGCGTCAGTTCGATATCGCGGAAACGGATGCTGCCGGACGTCGGCCGCGTCTTCCCGCAAATCATGTCGAGCAGCGTGGTCTTGCCGGCGCCGTTGGGACCGATCACCACGCGTAGTTCGCGCTCGTAGACCGTCAGCGACAGGTTATCGACTGCCTTGAAGCCGTCGAACGACACCGTCAGACTCTCGACGGTGAGGACCGGCCTCTGTCCGATCGCGTCAGCGCTGATGTTGTTCAGCGCCTCGGTGGGTACCGCATTCATGCCTTCTCCTTAGCAAAGAGGCGCTGCAGGCCGCCGGCTATACCGTTCGGCAGCAGTCCGACCGATGCAATGAACATCAGGCCGAGCAGAAACAACCAGGTCTCCGGAAACTGTTCAGACAGCCAGGACTTGGTGAAGCCCACCAACAGTGCGCCAATGATCGCGCCGGGTACAGATAGCCGACCGCCGAGTGCAGCGAAGATCACCATCTCGACCGATGCCACCGCGCCGATCAGGGTCGGACTCACCAGCCCCACCTGTAAAGTAAACAGTGCGCCTCCGATCGACGACATCACTGCGGCCACCGTGAATACGAAAGCTTTCACCATCGCGGTGTCATAGCCGGAAAAACGTACGCGATCTTCGCGGTCGCGGATCGCGATCAGGATTTTGCCGAAGCGCGTATGAAGCAGCATGGCGGCCAGCGCCGCGACGATGATCAGTAGCAGCACTTCGATGAAATAGATATTGCGACGGGCCTCCGGTGAGATAACGTCCATGCCGAGCAGCGTCTTGAAGTCGGTGATGCCGTTGGCGCCGCCGGTATCACCTTGCTGGCCGATGATGAGCACGGTCATCGTCATCGCCAGCGCAATAGTGACAATGGCGAAATAGACGCCGGAGACGCGCTTGCGGAAAATCGCGTAACTAAAAGGGAAAGCAATCACGATCGGCAGCAGAAAAATCTGCAGCAGCGTCAAACCGAAATGCTTGGACGGCTCCCACCATGTCGGCAAGACCTCGACACTGCTCCATTCCATGAAGTCTGGCAGGTTCGGTGCCGATGCCTCCAGCTTCAGGTACATCGCCATCGCGTAGCCGCCGATGCCGAAGAAAATGCCCTGACCCAGCGACAAGATGCCGCAATAGCCCCAGGCCAGCACCAGCCCGACTGCAACGAACGCAAACGCGACATACTTGCCGAGGTTACCTAACCAGAAAGGGTCGACCAGCATCGGAAACACCACTAGCAGCAGCAAGGCTATCGCGGCATGTGCGGCGTATTCGGAGTTGAACTTGGAGGCATTCATGTCAGCTGCGCACCTTCGAAGAGAACAGCCCGTTCGGGCGGAAGTACAGCACCAGAATCACCAGCAAAAGGATTGACACCTTGGCCATCGATCCGCTCATCAGGAATTCGAGCGTGGTCTGCGCCTGCGCGATGATGAAGCCGGAAGCGACTGTGCCAATCAGGCTGGCGACGCCGCCAAACACCACCGTGATGAATGAATCGATGATGTAGGCTTGTCCGGTTCCGGGGTTGGTGGAGCCAATCATCGTGAACACCGAGCCGGCGATGCCAGCAAGGCCGGCGCCGAGCGCGAAAGTTGTTGCATCGACTTTGTCGGTGTTGATACCTACGGCCGAACTCATCGCCCGGTTCTGTGTGACGGCACGCGCTCTCAGACCCGCCCGGGTCTTGTATAGCAGCAGCCAGACACCGAGGGCGACCAGCATGGTCAGCCCGATGATGAAAATACGGTTCAGCGGCAGCTGAATTCCCTCGGTCGGCTCCCAGGCACCGGAGAGCCAGCTCGCCAGCGGCACCGATACTTCCTGCGCGCCGAAAATCGAGCGATAAGCCTGCTGCAGAATCAGTGACAGACCCCAGGTCGCCAGCAGCGTATCCAGCGGGCGCTTGTAGAAGAAGCGCACGAAGCCGCGCTCGAGCAGATAGCCGGCCACATAGGTCACGGCGAAAGCCACCAGTACAGCGGGAATCAGATAGAAATCCATCAGCGCTGGTACATAGTGAGCGAAAAACTGGGCAGTCAGATAGGTTGCATAAGCACCCAGCGTCATCAGCTCGCCGTGCGCCATATTGATCACGCCCATCAGGCCGAACACAATCGCCAGTCCCAGCGCCATCAGCAACAGGATGGTGAACAGAGACAGCCCGTTAAAGAGCTGCATCACAAAAATATCGAACGACATGGAGCGCTCCGGAAAATTGCGTCAGGCGGCCGCCCGCGACACCGCGGGCGGCCTTCCTCTCTGCGAAGAGGTCTTGCTTACAGCTTCGGGAACGGATTCGGCTCGATCACGCCCGTCTCATGGACGATGTCGAACTGACCATCCTTACGGGCCAGACCGATACGAACCTTCTTCGACACGTGGTGGTTAGTCGCATGGAACTTGATCTTGCCTTCCGGTGCGTCCAGCTCGAGGCCCGCCGATGCTGCGATCACTTTTTCCACATCGAAGGACTTCGCCTTCTCGACGGCCATCTTCCACAGATACACGCAGTTGTAAGCGACTTGCATCGGATCGCCGACCACGCGGTCCTGACCGTACTTGGCCTTGATCGCTTTGACGAACTTCTCGTTGCGCTCGCTCTTGATGCTCTGGAAGTAGCCCATGCAGGCGTAGTAGCCGACAGCGTTGTCCTTGCCGATGCCGTCGATCTCGTTTTCCGATACCACGGTCGACAGCAGCTTCTGCTTGTCGCCACCGAGACCAGCTGCCTTCAGCTGCTTGTAGAACGCGACGTTCGAGCCGCCGACCACGGTCGAGTAGATCCAGTCCGGCTTGGCGGCCTTGATCTTGTTAATGATCGACGAGAACTCCGTGTGACCCAGCGGAACGTACTCTTCGCCGACGGTCTTGCCGCCTGCTTTGGTGATCGTCGGTTTCGCGATCTTGTTGCACAGGCGCGGGTAGATGTAATCGGAGCCGACCAGGAAGAAGGTCTTGCCCTGCTGCTTAGCCATCCACTCGATGGCGGCGATCACGGACTGAGTAGCTTCCTGCGACGGATACATGCAGTACTTGTCCTGCTCCTGACCTTCGTAGTAGGTCGGGTAGTACAGCAGGCCCTTGCTCTGGTTGAGCACCGGCAGAACGGCCTTGCGCGATGCCGAAGTGTAGCAACCGACGATGGCTGCAACTTTGTCACGATCGAGCAGCTTCTTCGCCTTTTCGGCAAACGTCGGCCAATCCGATGCGCCATCTTCAATGACGGCCTCGATCTTCTTGCCCATCACGCCACCTGCGGCGTTGATCTCATCAATTGCCAGCTTTTCTGCATCCACCAGCGACGCTTCGGCCAGTGCGATAGTGCCGGTCAGGGAATGCAGCAGGCCCAGCTTGACGGTGTCGGCCGCGAATGCAGATGGAATCAGGCCGGGGACTGCGCTAGCTGCAATCAGTGAACCACCCGCCTGTAGAAAGTCCCGGCGATTAAATTTTGTCATTCCCGTGTCTCCTCGTTATTAGATTAAGAACCAGACTACGCATACAGCCATCACAATCAGCCTTCGTCGCCGCGGGCTGCGCGATGGCGAACGAACAAAAAAAAGCCCCAACCGAGCGCGACTCGGTTGGGGCTTTTTTGCCGGTAAACCTCTCAGGCAGATTTTGGCTGAGCGGTTTTGTATTGTGATCCTGCCTATTTGCAGGATGAGCGTAGGGTACGCCGTAAAAATTTACCTTGTCAACCGATTCAAATAAATTTTTCTAAAACACGAGAGAAGCTTTTCTTATCAATCGGGTCGGTGATTACACAAAACCAGACGCTGCATCGCAGCAGTGCAAACGAGTTTCATGCGGAATCGTCAGGCCCGACCAGCTTGGCGCAGTGCCGCACCATAACCGGGCAAAGCAAAGCGCGAAAGACGCAAGACGCTGGCATGGCGAATGCTATGCTATGAAAAAAACACGATGCCAGTCGAGGACCATGAATGCCCCCGACCATCAACACAACTCGTCAAACCTGCCGATGGCAAGAACGCTCTCCCCCGATGCCGCTCTGGCACTGCCTCCTTCAGACACTGGTTTGAGCCCGGCGCCGGACCATTTGCTGGCCACGCTGTCCCTGAAATTCGCGCGCGACGCCACCACCACGCGCCTGTCCAGCCGCGAGCATTTCGGCCCGCTGCGAGTACAGAAGGCCTTGTATCCGGAAGATCCGTCGGTCGCGCACGCGATCATCGTGCATCCGCCGGGTGGCGTGGTGGGCGGCGACGAATTGCAGATGCAGGTGAACGTTGGCGACGGCGCGCAAGTCCTGCTGTCCACGCCCGGTGCGGCGAAGTGGTACCGCGGCAATGGCCGTATCTCGCGACAACAGCTCGACATCCGCGTCGGCGCAGGCGCTGCCGTCGAATGGCTGCCGCAGGAGACTATTCTGTTTGATCAGGCTGATGTGGTGTTCGACAGCCGCATCGAGCTCGACCGCGATGCGCGCTACATCGGCGCTGAGATACTTTGCTTTGGCCGCACGGCCTCCGGCGAGCGCTTCACGCAGGGCCGGGTGCGGCAGCAACTGTCGGTGCGTGTTAATGGCAAGCTGCTGTGGCTGGAACAGGGCAGCCTGCGCGGCGGCAGCGACGCGATGCGCGGACCGCTGGGGCTGGCCGGACACACAGTCTGCGCGAACCTCGTCTGCGTCGGCGGTACCTTGAAGCGCGATGTGCTTGAGCAGGTACGCAAGGCCTGCGCACCGCTGGCAGAAGATGCCGGACAATTCGGTGCAACGCAGATGAAATCGCTGACGATCGTTCGCTATCTGGGTGACTCGAGCGAAGTCGCGCGCAAGCTCATGCTGGCCGCATGGCAGGTACTGCGTCCGGCACTATTGAGCCGTGAAGCCACCGAGCTAAGAATCTGGAATACCTGAAGCAATCTCAACAATACAAACACCTGAACCTCTGAGCAAGGACAAGCGATGGAACTGACCCCACGTGAGAAAGACAAGCTGCTGATCTTCACTGCAGCGCTACTCGCCGAGCGTCGCAAGGCGCGCGGATTGAAGCTGAACTATCCGGAAGCGGTCGCGCTGATTACGGCCGCCATCATGGAAGGCGCGCGTGACGGCAAAACCGTCGCTCAGCTGATGTCCGAAGGCGCGCAGATTCTCACACGCGACGATGTAATGGAAGGCGTGCCGGAGATGATCCCCGATGTGCAGGTCGAGGCCACTTTCCCGGACGGCACCAAGCTCGTCACCGTACACCACCCGATTCCCTGACGGGATCACAAAAACCATCAGGAGCAGACCATGATCCCCGGTGAAATGATGATCGAGAGCGGCGACATCGAACTGAATGTTGGCCGCGCAACCGCAACCGTGAAAGTCGCCAACAGCGGCGACCGACCGATACAGGTCGGCTCGCACTTTCACTTCTTCGAGACCAACCCCGCACTGCAGTTCGAGCGCCAACTCGCCTATGGCATGCGGCTGAATATCGCTGCCGGTACGGCCGTGCGCTTTGAGCCGGGACAGGAGCGCACCGTCGAGCTCGTCGCGCTGGCTGGCGCGCGCAAGGTCTATGGCTTCAACGCGAAGGTGATGGGCAAGCTGAAAGAGGCGAAGTCATGAGCAAAATTTCCCGCAAGGCGTATGCCGAAATGTTTGGCCCGACCACCGGTGACCGCATTCGTCTGGCCGATACTGAGCTCTTCATTGAGGTCGAAAAAGATCACACAATCTACGGCGAAGAAGTGAAGTTCGGCGGTGGCAAAGTGATCCGCGATGGCATGGGCCAGTCGCAGCTGCCGCATAAGAATGTGATGGATACGGTGATCACGAACGCAGTGATTCTGGATCACTGGGGCATCGTGAAAGCTGACATCGGTATCAAGAGTGGTCGTATCGCCGCGATCGGCAAAGCCGGTAACCCGGATATCCAGCCCGGCGTGACGATGGCCATCGGCGGCGCCACCGAGATCATTGCCGGCGAAGGCATGATCGTCACCGCCGGCGGCGTGGATACGCACATTCATTTCATCTGCCCGCAGCAGATCGAGGAAGCGCTGATGTCCGGCGTCACTACCATGATTGGCGGTGGTACCGGTCCGGCGGTCGGCACCGCAGCGACCACCTGCACGCCGGGCCCGTGGCATATTCATTCGATGCTGGCGGCCGCCGATGCGTTTCCGATGAACCTCGGCTTTCTGGGCAAGGGCAATGTGAGCCTGCCGCTGCCGCTGGAGGAACAGATCCGCGCCGGTGTGATCGGACTCAAGCTGCATGAAGACTGGGGCTCGACACCAGCCGCGATTGATAACTGCCTGTCGGTGGCTGACAAAATGGACGTGCAGGTCGCGATCCATACCGACACCCTGAATGAAGGCGGCTTTCTCGAGCATACGCTGGCGGCATTCAAAGACCGCACCATCCATACCTTTCATACCGAAGGCGCAGGTGGCGGCCATGCGCCAGACATTATTGCGGCGATCGGTCAGGATAATGTGCTGCCCTCCTCGACCAACCCGACGCGACCCTATACGCAGAACACACTGGACGAGCACCTCGACATGCTGATGGTCTGCCATCATCTTGATGCCGCCATCACCGAGGACATTGCCTTTGCCGAGTCGCGGATTCGGCGTGAAACGATTGCGGCTGAGGACATCCTGCATGATCTCGGCGCGATCTCAATGATGTCCTCTGACTCACAGGCCATGGGCCGCGTCGGTGAAGTCGTGATGCGTACCTGGCAGACTGCGCACAAGATGAAGGTGCAGCGCGGATCGCTGAAGGAAGACACCAGCCGCAATGATAATTTCCGTGCGAAGCGCTATATCGCGAAATACACGATCAACCCGGCGATCACGCACGGTGTGTCGCACATGGTCGGTTCGCTCGAGGTGGGTAAGCTGGCGGATATCGTGCTGTGGAAGCCGGCTTTCTTTGGCGTGAAACCTTCGATGATCCTGAAGAGCGGCATGATCGCCGCTGCGCAGATGGGCGACCCGAATGCGTCGATCCCCACGCCGCAGCCAGTACATTACCGGCTGATGTTTGGCGCCTATGGCGGTGGCCTGAAGACCTCGTTCACCTTCGTTTCGCAGGCAGCCTTCGATGCGGACATCGCCGGGCAGCTGAAGCTGAACAAGCCGGTGGCGCCGGTTATGGGTATGCGCAAGCTGCGCAAGACCGACATGATTCACAACGGTTATGCGCCAACCATGGAGGTCGATGCCGAGACCTACGAAGTGCGTGCCGATGGTGAATTGCTGGTGTGCGAACCGGCGAAGGTACTGCCGATGGCGCAACGCTATTTCCTTTTCTGACGACTTATGCTGACCCTGCACACGAAAGTTGACCATGCCGATCATATCGACGGCGAACTGATCCTGCCTTATGAACTGCGAGAGAAAAGCCGCCAGCGCGCGGCGCTGGCCTCCGGAGAGGAGGTCGCGGTATTCACCGTGCGCGGCACCGTGCTGCGCGACGGCGACCTGCTGAAAGGCGATGACGGCCGCATCGTGAAAGTCAAAGCGGCGCCCGAAGCGACTTACAAGGTGGTCTGCGATTCACCACAAGCACTACTACGCTGCGCTTTCCATCTCGGTAACCGTCACACGCAGGCGCAGGTCGGTGATGGCTGGCTGCGCATCCGCAAAGACGTGGTGCTGAGAGACATGCTGGCCGGGCTTGGTGCCAGTGTCAGTGAAGAGCAGGCACCGTTCGAGCCGGAGGCCGGTGCGTACGGCGGCGGTCATCATCATGGCGACGAGCACCACCGTCATCCGCTGGCACCGATACCCGTCAGACAAAAAATCCATCGCCCGGGCGACCCGCAGTGACCGTCTCGATGAAAGCGGCATCGCTGCTGCATCTGCTCCAGCTATGCAGCCCGTCGCTGCCGGTGGGTGCTTACAGCTATTCGCAGGGTCTGGAGGCCGCCATGGAACGCGGCCTGGTCACCGATGAAGCGAGCTCACGCACGTGGATAGTGTCGATGCTGAATGAAGTGGTCGCTCATTTCGAGGCGCCGGTCACGTGGCGGCTGCTGCTGGCCTTCGATGCACGCGATGCTGATGCGGTCAGCTACTGGACTGAGCTGTTCGTCGCCTCGCGTGACAGTGCGGAATTCCGTGCCGAGACCCTGCAGATGGGCTACTCGCTCGGCAAGCTGCTGCCGGAGCTGGTGCCGGATGATGAAGCGCTGCTGTCGTTATTGCCGCCACTGACCGAGCTGCCCTTCCCGACTGCGTTGGCCGCTGCGGCAGTCGCCTTAAAAGTACCCGCCAATGACGCGTTGCTCGGTATGCTGTTTTCATGGGCTGAGAATCAGGTGCTCGCCTGCGTGAAGTCCGTGCCGCTTGGCCAGGTATCCGGGCAGCGGCTGCTGCTGTCGCTCGCGATGCCGCTGGAACAGGCGGCGGCCGTCGCGATGAGCATCGCGGATGATGAGCTATCCAACTGGGCACCCGGGCTATCACTGCTGTCGATGCAGCATGAGGTGCAGTATTCGCGCTTGTACCGTTCCTGAATACCCTGAACACTGAAGAGAGATTGCTATGACCACTCCCAATCCCCTGCGCGTCGGTATCGGCGGCCCCGTCGGCTCCGGCAAGACCGCGCTGTGCGAGATGCTGTGCAAGCAGATGCGCGACTGCTATGACATGGCGGTCATTACGAACGACATCTACACCAAAGAAGACATGGAGATCCTGCTGCGCGCCGATGCGCTGCCAGCCGAGCGCCTGATGGGTGTGGAGACCGGCGGCTGTCCGCACACCGCGATCCGCGAAGATGCATCGATCAACCTCGAGGCCATCGCGCGCATGAGCGCGGATTTTCCGGATCTCGACCTGATTCTTGTGGAATCCGGCGGCGATAATCTCGCGGCCACCTTCAGCCCCGAACTGTCGGACCTGACGATCTACGTGATCGACGTGGCCGGCGGCGAGAAAATACCGCGCAAGGGCGGACCCGGCATTACGCGTTCGGATCTGCTGATCATTAACAAAACCGACCTTGCGCCGCATGTGGGCGCGAATCTTGACGTCATGGCATCGGATGCGAAGCAACAGCGCGGCGACAGGCCCTTCATTTTCACCAACCTGCGTAAGGGAGACGGGGTGAGTGAAGTGGTGGAGTTCATCCGCAGGCAGGGGCTGCTGGACGAGGTATGAGCCAGCGATCCGGACTGCTGCTCCGATCGGCACATCCGCAACGCCTTACCTATAGTTACGGCGATTACGGTCTGTAATTTCCGGTACAAACGTCGACAATTCGATTATCCGGTAGTCTGGATTCTTTGCACCCGACAGGTGCATGCATTGGAATGACAAGTATGAATGGAGATAACAAAATGAAAAAACTTCTGGCTTTAAGCCTGCTGACGCTGTCGGGCGTTGTGATGGCGGGCGGTGACGATACCGGCGAAGCGCCGAAAAACAAGTATTACGTGATGATTGACTCCAGCATGGAGAAAGATGCTTATTCTTCTTCTGTCGCGAACGAGTACATCAATGCCAACGTAACCATGGGCGTGAAAACACCGTCGAAGACTGAGTACTCGGTCAAGGTTGGCGCCAGCTTGAAAGACAGTTCAACGACTGACAAGCTGTCGAACAATATTGAGCTCAAAGTAAAGCAGTCCTTTGATATCGGCACCTTCTTTACGCCCTATGTTGCGGTACGATTGGGCGAAAAAATTAACTACGACACAACGCATTTCAGTCACTACTCCTTTGACGCTGGCGTGAAACTACCGCTGTCGGAGAGTCTGGCACTGGATGTTGGCGCACGCTACCGTAATGCGTTTGACTCAACAGAGAAGTATCGCAGTGTCCGTCTTCACGCGATGGCACTGTATGACTTCGACAAGCACAATACAGTTGGCCTGCGCTACACGCAAAGTGAAGCACAAAGTGAAACTGAAGAACGCACCGGCTGGCGAGTACATTATCAGCGTAACTACTGATCCTGATTCGCTCCCCGACAACCCCGCTAGTGATAGCGGGGTTTTTTTTGGAGTAGCGCGAGATGGCTTACCGAAAAGTGCGCACACTACCAACTGTTACTCTTCAACGCCTACCACATCGCTTCGCACCACTTAATTATGGTGAGCTGATGCTTACCTTCTCTTAACCATAAGTCACTCCGCTTTCACCATCCCTGCTGATGCGAAAACTCTGGCAACGACGGGCGTTGAAGGTCAGCGCTTTCGTGGTTTCACTTGTTCGAGTTCTGTTACGCTGTTGACTGATCAGATTTCAGACAAAGTCACTCACTGGATCCGGCGACATGACGATTACCCCGAAAGATGCCGGTTCCTCGTCATCGCAAACCCTGTTCGACAAATACGGAGGCGCGCCGGTCATCACGCTCATCGTGCGTGACTTCTACAAGCGAGTGATGCGTCGGCCCCAGTTACGCCGCTACTTCGATAATGTTCCGATGGAGTCCCTGATCAAACATCAGGTAGCCTTCGTGTCGCAAGCGATGGGAAAGACAGCTTCCGAATATGTTGGCCGCAGTATGCGAAGCGCGCACTTCGGTTTAGGCATCACGAAAACATCTTTCGAACTCGTCGTAGAGTTACTGTGCGATGCGATGCGGTCCGCAGGCGTGGAGGCGGATGATATGGCGTTGATTGCCGCTGTGGTCAATCGCTATAAGAACGAGATTGTCGAGCGCTGAGATCCATCTGGGCCTCATAAGCAAATCATCGTTTCTGCTAACATGGTCAGGATTCAATCATTGATGGAGACCATGTCATGCGCGCCTACCTGATCGACCCGATCACCCAATCCATCACCGAAGAAAATATCGCTGCCGGTGAATCCGACATTGCGCGGCTGATCGGATTTGACAGTATTGACTCGGATGAGATCGACGACAACGGCGATCGCCTTTACTTTGATGAATCGTGCTTCATCCGTCACGGCGCGGAAATGCCGCGCTTCAAGGTAGACAACCTCGCGCCAGTTGCGGGCAAAGGTGTGGTCGCAGGCGGCTCGCCGGGCGGCCAAGGTTTGTCGGGAGCGGTCATTTCGGTCGACGAACTGCGTTCGAGGGTGAGCTTCATTTAATAACCCGGCAGGGAGCAGATTGAGCAAAGAAACGCTGCTCAGCTGCCATTCACCGCCTCCACACAGCGTGGATTCTCAGGCTCGCCCCTCCCTTGGGCGTGTAGTTTGTCGCCGCCATGCGGATCATGAAAGGAGCGGCGCTTAAGAACTCCCTGAGACAGAAGCCTGCTTCATCAGGCTTGCGAAACATCTTCTTAAATCTGGAACGAAGAAGTTCCTTGATTTTGTCCGCATGGAATCAGATAAAATAGGATTTCCTTAAGTGTCAGCATTTTCATGCCAGACTGTTGGTTGGTTCACAAGGCCAGACCCATGATGATGTGCAGAAAATAACAAAATATAATGCCCGCCCGCTCTGCACCGCCGCTTTTCCGCGCCACGCGAACCCCTGAAAAAAAGGCGGAACGCGATTTCCCGAACGACATGGCGCTGCTGATGGAGCTGGTGAAGTCGGATGTGGTCCAGAACATGGTCGAACTGGCCTGCCTGACCACCGGCGCTCCAATGTCAGGCATCAATCTGGTAAGCCACCGCTATACGAGCCACCTGACCAGTCGTGGCGTGCCCGCCGGCTTCTCGCTGCAGGGCGATACCTTCTGCGCCCATGTTTTGGACCAGCCCGACTATCTGCTGATCGTTGAAGACGCCACGCGTGATGAGCGCTTCGCCCAGCTGCCTTCCGTAAACAAAGAGAACGGTATCTGCTTTTATGCCGGCGCTGCGGTATTCACGCCCAATGGCGTTCCGATCGCTACCGTGTATGTGATGGACACCATCGCCTGGAGCAAGGTGCCACCAAAGATCGAGAAAATACTGCGGGCCTTATCCGCCACACTGAGCGGGCGTTTGCAGTTGTTTCACAAAATTGAAGAACTCAACACTGAGCGCGCGAAATTCGCAGCCTTCATGGACAGCGGCCCGGCCGTGTCGTTCATGAAAGACAGCGAGGGCCGCTATGTGTTCGCAAATCAGCAATTCCTGAAAACCTTTAACCTGCCAGCGTCAGCCGTGCTCGGGAAGACCGACCATGAGCTCTGGCCGAGAGACGTGGCCGACCAGCTCGCGGCGCATGACCGGTGGGTGCTCGCACACCATGAGTCGACCGAGCTGACCGAGGCCGGTCCGCTGGATGAGCAAGGCCAGCCAACCTGGTGGCAGAGCTATAAATTCGTGGTACCGGGGCCTGAACCATTGCTCGGCGGCGTCGCGCTGAATGTCAGCGAGTTGCGGAATATTCAGGAAAGATTCAAAAAATTAGCGAGTACGGACGCGCTGACAGGCCTGCCTAACCGTCTGGATCTCGAGCAGCAACTGAGCGATGCCATGGACCGTGCACGCCAGCGTCAAAATCAGCTCTGCGTGATGTTCATGGATTTGGATAAATTCAAATCCGTCAACGACACTTACGGCCATAACGGCGGCGACAAACTGCTGATGGAATTCAGTATTCGCCTGAAGCGTGCGGTGCGTCACACCGACACTGTATTTCGTCTCGCCGGCGATGAATTCGTGATCCTGCTCGAAGGATTGAAATCCAGAGAAGAAGCCGAATTGATCGCACAGAAAATTCTGGACTCGATGAAAGAGCTTGTCGATCTGGGTGAACACAAGATTCAGGCCTCAGCCAGTATCGGTATCGCAATGTTGCCAGCGACGGAAATCAGCCCGCAAGCACTGTTGTCACAGGCTGATGATGCGCTGTATGCAGTCAAGCGTAGCCACCGTGGCAATTATCACTTCGGATAACATCTCGCCCCCCATGGCTCATCTGTCAGCATCGCTGTTTCAGTCCTTCATCAAACCATACAGCCTCGACCAGCAACACGAGGCGCTTAGCCGGCTGGCTATCCTCAAAGGGCTGCCGGATGGCACGCTGGATGAGGTCGCACAAATCATCCGCTTCATCACCGGTGCGTCGATTGCGTCGGTGAATGTCGTGGATCCCGAGTCTGTCAAAGTGATTTGCCAGACCGGTCAGTTAGATGATTTCTATGCACATGAGGAGTCATTCTGTGGCTTTGCCGTGCTGGATCCGGATACGGTCACTGTGGTTGAAGACGCCAGCAAAGATATGCGTTTCGCGCGACACGCCATTGTTACCGGCAATGAGCACACCCGATTTTATGCAGGAACGCATTTACTGGCGCCGGGCGGTATGCCGGTCGCGACGCTGTGCGCCTATGACACGGTCACCCGAACACTGACTGAAGAACAGAAACAGTCACTGGCGTTTCTGGCGCGCGCAATCAGTCAGCGCCTGGAACTGATCGTCAATCATGACAAGCTCGCAGCAGAGAAGCGCAAATTCGACGCGTTCATGAACAGCGGCCCGATGATTGCCTTTATCAAAAATTTTGATGGTCGTTATACCTATGTCAATCAGCAATTGCTGAAGAGTTATGGCGTTGAGGAGGCTGAGATTCTGGGCAAGAGCGACCGAGACCTGTGGCCCGAAGTCGGTGATCAGCTTGCCACCCATGACCGCTGGATCATGTCGCAGTCTGAGACGGTCGAAGTGACCGAGGAAGGTCCGGCCGATAGTGAGGGCAAGCCGACCTGGTGGCAGAGCTACAAATTTGTGATTCCCGGCACGCCTCCCTTGCTCGGCGGCGTCGCGCTGAACATCACGGCGCTGCATGCCGTGCAGGAGAAAATAAAAAATCTCTCGGGTACTGATCTGCTGACTGGGCTGCCCAACAAGCAAACCCTGCAACGGGAGTTGCAGCGTCTGTTCCGGCGCAAGCAGCAAGCCAATGAGCACTTCGCTGTACTGCATGTGGATATTGACCGCTTCAGGCCTTTCACAGAAACCTATGGCGACGGTGCGGGTGATGACATGGTGCGCAGACTGGCCGATAGCATTCGCGATAGCGTGAGAGTCACTGATCGTCCCTACCACCTGCGCTGCGATGAGTTCATCGTCGTGACGGAAGATCTGAGCAATGAAGCTGATGTCAGTGCACGCTGTGCTGAGCTACTGAAAAAAGCAGAAAAAAATCTGCTGCTGCCTCATCAGCAGTCCGATGTGTCCATCAGCATCGGCATTGCGATCTATAACGGACAAGATGCGGACTATCAGGCCTTGCTGCTCCGGGCTGACAAAGCGCGAAAGAATGCGAAGCGCCAGGGCGGTGGTTACGCTACCTAGCTGACACGCTTAGCCGATACTGCGGCTTTCATACCGGCTTTTTCATACCGCGATTTTCATACTGCGGCTTTCATACCGCGCTCCTCCTTCCTCTCCTCCCCGATCCACATCAGCGATCATTGCAGGGCCCGCTGGATTGCAACTCATCCGGCTGAAACCTGCTAAGCGCAGACGCTGGCTGCGATGGCCGAATTTCATCGGTTCATTTCCGCGCAAAAATTTTTTCTAAGCCTTTTTCTCTGAAGCATCTGGCCATCGTCATCACGATCATGTTGCCATGACGGAATTTGTTAATTACTAACATTTCTTATACGATGAACGTGATTTTCGTTAATCGAACAAATAGCGATGCATATCAAATGTCATGCATCGCAAAGATGACCCTTGGCCCAGCACCTGTGATTCGGCATTCGCCGCCTCCCACCCGCTTTGTCAGAGAATGGAAGGAATCACATGGCTACACCGGCGCTACCGACCTTGTTCCCGATGGAACTGGCCAAGACACGGGCCACGCTGAACCGCGTTGAACATGCGCTCGCCCATTCGGAACTGCTTTTACGCGAAGCCCATTTATCCCTCAGACAAAACCACCAGAAATTTGTGGCGACTTTCGAGCAGGCGGCGGTCGGCATTGCGCACGTCAATCTGGATGGCAAATGGCTGGAAGTCAACCGCGTGTTATGCAATATCGTCGGATATGACCACGACGAATTATTAAAGCTCAGTTTCCAGGACATCACGCACCCGGAGGACCTGCAGGAAGATATGGTGCTGGTCGAGCAACTGCTGCGCGATGAGATTACCCAGTACCACCTCGAGAAACGCTATATCCGGAAAAATGGCGACATCATCTGGATCAAACTGAGCGCAACGCTAGTCCGGGATTTTGATCATCTGCCAATGTATTTTGTGGCGGTCATCGAAAATATTAACGACCGAAAACTGGCAGAACAGGCTTTGGCACTCAGCCAGCGCCGACTGGAAGTCGCGATGGATGCCGCGCGGCTGGGCATGTTTGATTTTTATGGCCCGACGGACAAAAGAAATTACTGGTCTTTGTGGGTAAGGCGGCATTTTGGTATTCAGGACGACACCCCGCTCAGCTATGAGCGGCTGATCCGGGCGATACACCCGGATGACTGGCCCAGAGTCAGAGATGTCATGAATACCAGCATGAAGTCAGCCGACGCGCCTTATCACGTCGAATATCGCACTATTGGTGAAGCAGACCGCGCCTTACGCTGGATAGAGGCTAGCGGACGCTCAATGCTGGATGCGGATACCGGGGTTATCCGGCTGGTGGGTACCACGCTGGATATCACGACAAAAAAATTAGCCACGATGGAGTCGCGCGCGAATGAATCCCGCATCCGCACAGCATTTGACAATATTCCTGACATTCTGGTGATCTATGACCGCAATTTAGTTATCCGGTATATCAACCCGGCTGTAGAAGTTACCAGTGGCATGCCGCCTTCGACGTTCATTGGCCGGCGGGAGGATGAGATCTTCCCGCCTTCCATGATCGAACCCTGGCAGCCTCATCTGCTGGCGAGCTTTGAACAAGGTGTGCGGCAGCACACCGAGGTGATCGTGAATTTGCCGTCAGGTGAGCGTCATCTGAGTATCAGCTTTGTTCCGCTGAAAGATCCGCATGGTTTTGTTCATGAGGTGATGGGAATCGTACGTGACCTGACCGACCAGAAAAAAGCGGAACATGAGGCGATTGAAGCCGCACTTCATGATCCATTGACCGGACTACCGAATCGCGTCTTGTTTTTTGATTATTCGATTCATTGTTTCAACCGGCAGCGCAGCGGCGGAAAACAAGGCGCACTGTTTTTTATTGATCTGGATCGATTCAAGCTGGTCAATGACGTCCATGGCCATCAGATCGGCGATGAACTGCTGCAGAAGGTTGCTACCCGGCTGACGGATGAGACCCAAGGGAGAGGGCAGGTATTCCGGCTTGGTGGCGATGAATTCGTCATTTTGCTATCCGAAGTGACGGATAGCAGCGAAGCAGCTTTTCTGGCTCAGCGCCTCACGGAATCGTTATCACAGCCTTTCACCGTCAGAGGCATCGATTTGCTGATCTCGGCATCGACCGGCATTGCGCTGTATCCGCGCGATGGTGACGATATCCTGACCCTGCTGAATGCTGCAGATCACGCGATGTATAACGCCAAAGAAAGCGGTAAAAATCACTGGCAATTTTATTCTTCCACGCTTTCTCAGCGCCTGCGGCGCCAGTTGCAATTACAGAGCCGGCTGAGGACGGCACTCACCAACGCAGAATTCGAGATTTTTTATCAACCCATCATTGATATCAGCTCGGGACGCCTGGTCAGTTTCGAAGCCTTGTTACGCTGGCCCGCCGGCGAAGTCGGCCCGGACCAATTCATACCGGCCGCCGAAGCTGTCGGGCAGATCATTCCTATCGGTGACTGGGTGATTGAGCAGGTGTGTGCGATGCAACGAAAGTGGCAAGATACAGGTTATCCGCTGATTCCCGTCGCAGTTAATGTTTCTGCTTTGCAATTACGCCAGCCAGATTTTCTGAACAAGTTGCAAGAAAGCCTGAAAAAATATCAGCTGGATGCGAGCGCATTACACATCGAACTGACCGAATCTACCGTTCTGGAAGATGTGGAGCATGCTGTCCGCGTATTGAATGCCTTGAGAGAAACCGGTACCAGAATTTCTCTCGATGATTTTGGCACTGGTTTTTCAAGCCTGTCGCATTTGTCGCGGTTGCCGATCGATAAAATCAAGATCGATAAATCCTTCGTTCAGCACGTGTTTGATGATGCCCCGGCGCGCGCCGTGACGGAGGCCATCGTTACCTTGGGCCGCCGATTGAAACTTGAAGTCGTCGCCGAGGGTATTGAGGATGAAAGTACCCTGAAAGCCATGCAAAGCCTGGGCTGCGATCAGGCGCAGGGATTTTTTATCGGATATCCGCTGCTCCCCGTTCTGCACCCTGCCGAATCCGTGACACCAGTTCACTGATTTTTTCCGGTATTTCTGACAAACGCTCAGGCATCGCTTTATTTCATTACTGGAATAAAGCGATGCCATTTTTTGGCGACTGCGCAGATCAAGGGGCTGCGTATTTATTCGTCAGCGCATAAAAATGATTCGGCTTTTCCCGAAAAATACCCTCAGGCCAACACGTTAAAACAATAACGCTGTTCATGAGCTTTTTTCATCTTAATAAGATTGTAATAATTCAGGCATTTGTTAAAGTAGCAACTCCGAAAACCAAATAACAATAATTTAATGAATGTAAATTCACCTCAAGGGGTTAATCGCAGCCTGGATGTTTCTGAGGCGAAACATTCTCAGATACCGAAACGTTTTGCACGACGCAGAAAATCCGGCAATCTGTTTTTTGGGTTTTATCTCAATGTCAAAGCCAAATACACACTGTCTGTCATGACCGGGCTGCTCTGGATGGGAATGTCCATCTGGCTGGCACAAACCTGGGCCACAGAACTGGCTGCCCATGTAGGTATCGTCTGGTCGTGGATATTGATTGGCGGCATTGCGCTGGTGCCGGGTTTCATGAACGCCTTCATGGCCATGAGCCTGTTTCTTGACCGACGACCGGTCAGCAAGCCGCTCCCCCATTACCCGGGCCTGACGATCTTGGTGGCTGCCTACAATGAGGAAGCCTCGATTCTGGATACGCTGCGCAGCATTCATTTGCAGGCCTATCCCGGCCCGTTGCAGGTGATTGTGGCCAGTGACGGATCGACCGATCGTACCAACGAGCTGGTGCGTGATTGCACGGAGATGTATCCCTGGCTGGCACTGATCGCGCTACCGCGTAATGTCGGCAAGGCAAATGCGCTGAACGAGGCACTCGTGCATGCGAAATATTCGCTGGTCGCCACCGTGGATGGCGATTCATGGTTGCATCACGGCGCACTGATGCGCATTGTGGAGCGTTTTGTTCAAGATCCCAACCATACCTGTGCCGTCGCCGGCGCGATCATGGTGCGTAATTCGCGCAAGAACTGGCTGACCCAGATGCAGGAGTGGGATTACTTTCAGGGTATTTCTTCAGTCAAGCGGGTTCAGTCGCTGTATCAGGGCACACTGGTTGCTCAAGGGGCCTTCTCGGTGTACAGCCGCAAGGCGATTGAAGAGGTTGGCGGCTTTCCTGATTGCGTTGGCGAAGATATCGTGCTGACCTGGTCAATGCTGAAGCGCGGCTACCGCATTGGTCACTGCGAAGACGCGATCTTGTTCACGAATGTCCCGGAGACTTATCGTCAGTTCGCACGCCAGAGACATCGCTGGGCGCGCGGCATGATTGAAGCTTTCAAGCAGCATCCGAGCATGGTTTTTCGTCCACGCTTATCGACGACTTTCGTTTTCTGGAATTTGCAATTTCCCCTGCTGGATCTCGCCTTTTCTCTGGTGTTCCTGCCGGGCGTGATTGCAGCCTGCTTTGGCATCTACTGGATCGCCGGGCCCACTACCCTGGCGCTCTTGCCAATGGCATTTGTGATGAACTACTTCACCTTCAGAGTAGGACAACGCACATTCCGCCATACCCGCTTGCGGATACGCTTTAACCCGATGGGCTTCATCAATTACTCGCTGTTCTATAGCCTGTTGATGCAGCCGGTAGCACTCTGGGGTTATGTCAGTGAGTTAGTCGGCACGCGCAAAAGCTGGGGAACGAAATGAGGCTAAGACAGCTGACCCCACTGCTGCTATCTGCGCTACTGACTAACGCGCATGCTCATGAGGAGCAGCGTGCCGGTGCAGCAGGTTTGTATGCATCGACAGATAGTGAAGATTTCAGCGTCCGCCGAGCGTCGGTAATGTTATTTAACGCCTACCAGCATCTGGATGAAAAAACTGGTCTGCGTTATTCCACGATCGATTACGCCCAGAACGGCTGGTCGCGCCGGGGACAGCAACTCAGCTTCTTGGTCCACCACATGGATCCGAAGACCTGGACCGGTTGGCTGATCGATGCCGGGCTGTTGCAGCAAGGCGGGCACAACACGGTGACGCTGGACGCCAGCTACCGCAAGGCGTTTTCGCCGCAGTCAGGCGTGGAAGTTTTCGCTAGCCGGGACGCAGTGGAGACACGCAATGCACTCGATCTGGGACGCACTTTTCATTTCGCCGGTGTCAGCGGTGACTGGGGAGTCACACCGCATCTGACTCTGGTCGGCTTGCTCGGATACCAGTCCTTCAATGATGGCAACGAGCGTCGTCATGTGCGCGGCAGAATTGTTTACCAGCCCGACCTTAATCTTGGGCTGACACTGCAATTACGCGTCCGCAGCTTCGACTCCAGCCAGACCGATGTCGGCGGTGCCTACTTCAATCCGGAGCACTACACCGAAACCATGCTGGCAGCAGGCTGGAAACAGCGGATAGATGGCTGGAAGACGCAACTGTTAGCGGGCGCTGGTCAGCAGCAGGTCAACCAGAACGCGGACACAGCGACACAGTTGTTGGAGGCAAGCGCAGAGAAGCAGGAAAGCGGTTATGCGCTGCGCCTGCGCGCAGGCTATACCCGCAGTGCTGGTTTCGGCGGCCCTGATTACCACTGGACTTATGCGAATGCGGAGATTTTGATTCCGTTTTGACGGATGCGGCTTCTGTCGAAATAAAAGACATGACGTATCTGATTCCTTCGCGATGCTTTACAACCTGTTCCATCGCCAGGACTATCTTGGAGAGCAGCCGCCGAACCAATTTTAGCCGTGAGTTCTCGAGAAGTAGCGAAGCGTCTGGAAAATCGGTAGCGACTGGATGTCGCCTGCATGACTTTTTCAATACAGGTAACATGCCAATCAACTGACTGCCAAACCCATAATGAGTGATGAAAAAATCAGCGACTCCGCAGACTTTCGATGACCAGCGGTTGGAAGAAAAAATCATCAGCGAAATCAACCGGACATTCTCTGGCGTCGATCTCGAGCTGATCAGGATTCTTGAACTGCAGTGGAAGCGAGTGCTGCCCGAAGTCGATGATCTACCGCACGACTTCGAATACAGCGATCAGATCAGTCCGCACATCGTCTTCACGACCCGCTGCCTGGTGCGCAGCGAGGGACAACTGCTCGTCATGAGCGATGCCTACCTGTATCTGGAAGCATCGCTCGCAACTGTCGGCGATAGTCCGCAGGCCACACCAGATTACTTCACGGACCTGGAATACGAAGAGCTGGACCTGACGAAAGCACTACCAGACGAGGTTAACGAAGCGCTGGTAGCGCTGGCTAATGATGAGCAATCGCAAGAAATTGCAAAACTTGTGACGGCTCATGAAGATCCGGACGGGTTCATTGCTTCCATCATGGATGAAGCAGTACGACGGCCGTTTCAGCAGCGGTGGGAGAATTTGAGGCGCAATTACGAGTGAACTGTGAATCACCATCGAAACTCTGGACACTTTTTAGCCTACGAGTTGGGCCATCAGCGGGTCATGACTCACAAGCAGTTCGCGGAAGGTCGGGATGGTTAATTACGACTTTCTTGCTTTAGTCAGCGTTGTTGTTCATTAGATTTCTCGACTTGCACGAGCACATCGTAAAAAGTGGGTGCCCGCCCCATATCTGTCAGCGACTGACTCGTCAGTTCATTCGCATTCTTTCCGTCAGTAGCCAGCTTCTTCCACCAGATCGATAGCGCGACCACGAGCCCCTTGCGTGCGGCATCTGTCACGCGCGAACGCAAGCGCAATTCACCACGTTGATTGAAAACGCGGACCATGTCGCCATCCGCGATGCCACGCTCTCGCGCATCGTCAGGGTGAATGTCGAGGATGGGCTGCCCTTCAGTGTCTCGCAAGCTTTGCACATTGACGAAAGTGGAATTCAGAAAATTCCTTTGGGGCGGCGAGATCATGGCCAATGGGTACATTGCTGCCAGTGCCGGCGCCGAATCCCGTGATTCGTTCGGAGGAATATAGGCAGGCAAAGGGTCGAGTCCAGCTTGCCGCATCGTTTCGGAGTAAAACTCGCATTGTCCCGACGGCGTGGGAAAACCACCGTTTGCAAAAGGCGCGTCCGGAATGTTCAGCTTCATCCAGCCTGCTTGCTTGAGGCGAGCCCAGTCGTAATCCTTTGCCTTCTCGTCGCCGGCATCGAAAGCCTGCGCTGCCAACTGTTCATCACTATCGGCAAAGCATGAATCGGTAAATCCCATTCGCGCGGCCAGCAGCCGGAAGATTTCACTGTTCGGTTTGGCCTCGCCGATCGGGGCTATCGCCTGATTGTTCGCGACGATATACAAATGACCATACGTCGCGTGAACATCCACATGCTCGAGCTGGGTGGTTGCCGGCAAAAGTATATCGGCGTAGTCGGCGGTATCTGTCTTGAAATGCTCAAGCACGACAGTAAACAAGTCTTCTCGTGCAAAGCCCTCAGCCACTTTCGCTGACTCCGGTGCGACCGCGACCGGATTGGCGTTGTACACGATCAGCGCTTCGATCTTGGGCCCGAATTTGTCGGATGCCGGGCTCAACAGATCATCACCTATGGTGCTCATATTGATCGTGCGAGGCGGACGCTCAGGATCTGGCTGCAGCAGATCGGGGCGTTCCAGTTGGTGCCTGCGCTTCGGGAAGCTATCGCCGGACGACAGAAGGATCCCACCCGCCGCATCCCGCCAGGCGCCAACCAGGGCGGGAAGACAGGCGATATTGCGAACCGCCATGCCGCCACCGCGGGTGCGTTGCACACCGTAGTTCACGCGGATCGCCACCGGCTCGCCGCGCAAAGCCATGTCACCATAGAGACGGGCAATGGTCTCGACCTCCTCTGTCGTGATGCCACAAATCCGCGCAACTTTTTCCGGCGTCCATTCCGCCACCCGCGCCTTAAGCTGATCGAAACCCAGCGTATGGTTTTTGATGTAGTCGTGATCGAGCAGGTCATCGCGAATCAGCAGATGCATGATACCCAGCGCGAGCGCTGCATCGGTGCCCGGCAAGGGGGCGATATGGTGATGGCATTTCTCGGCGGTCAATGACCTGTAGGGATCAATCGCCACCAGAATCGCGCCGCGACGCTTTGCCTCTTGCGCCCGCATCCAGAAATGCAAATTGGAAGCAATCGGGTTGCCTCCCCAGATCAGGATGAGTTTGGCTTGGTCGAAGTTTTCCGTATCGGTGCCAATTTTTGCGCCGATGGTGTACCTGTAGCCTGTACCACCGGCAGATGAACAGATGGTCCGATCCAGCAAGGATGCGCCGAGCCGATGAAAAAATCGCATCGCCATGGATTCGCCCTGCACGACGCCCATGGTTCCGGCATAGCTGTACGGAAGTATCGAACGAGGATCATGCGCGGCAAGGCACTTGAGCTTATCCGAGATGAGGGTCAGCGCCTCGTCCCAGCTGATGCGTTCGAACTTGCCCTCGCCTTTTTTGCCAATACGCCTCATGGGATAAAGCAGGCGATCCGGATGGTAGGTGCGCTCCAGATAGCGCGACACCTTGGTGCAAAGCACGCCTGCCGTGTTGGGGTGGTCGGGATCGCCCTGGATCCGGATAGCTTTGCCATCGCGAACAGTCACCAGCATTGCGCAAGTGTCAGGGCAATCATGTGGACAAGCGGCGCGAATTACTTGTGTAGTCATCCGGGACCTAGGGGTGAGGAAATATCAGGGCATACGGCGGATCTGGCAAACACCGGAGGAGTCAATCTGTACGGTGCATCTGCCAGAAAAACGCCACCTGCAGCAACATTTTGACAGATAGCTTGCGATCAACAGAGGCTACCTCTACCGTTCGCTCAACGATGAGCCGATTTACAACCTTCCCACACGTCCACACGATTACAATTTTCTTCGCCCGATTTGTCTCTAATCCGTCAGCGTCAATTGACCGCTGCGTCCTGCCGATCTAGATTGCGCGCTTCATCACCGTTGTGATGAACGAGTTTGACAGCTCGGAACATCTCAGGAAGAGCCAAGCCGCTATTGCGGCTTGGTTCGCATCTAGTCACCTGCCTATGGCGGGCTAGATGGGGGAGCCGCAAGGCTCGCCGGCTCCCTGAGACCGGTCTGTCAACCTCGTCTAGCCCCGCCACCCTCGGTCACCTGATCGAGGCATTCAACCCGCAGCAGGGAGGACACATGAAGCGACACAAGTACCGCATCGCACTCCATCGCAAGAAGCGCGTTCGTCTTAGCCGTTTTCCGTATGTTCGGTATGCCACCGTGGTACCTGCAGGTGGCGATGCTTGCTATGAACCTTGTTTGAGGCTGCAGGGTGAGTGGTTGAATGAGGCGGGGTTTTTTACGCACTGGCGGGTGAAGATCACGGTGCGGGGTGGGAGGCTGGTGATTGAGCCTTTGATCGATGTGCTGGGGATGTTCCGGGAAGTAAGTTCGCCAATTCAACCTTTCTGACTTGCAGGCCTTGCGGTTTGGAGGCCCTTGCTCGTTGATGCAGCTACGTTATCGCTATCGCAGAATGAAGTCCTTGATGTACCGGAGTGCCCACCCCGGAACGTCGACCTGCTCGATCGGGGCCTTACGGCGGATCGGTTTCAAAAGGGCTGAATTGTTTCCGCCCAAAGAAATGAGATTCACACCAAATAATATTTTCAATAAAGAAATGCCGCCTTATTTTTGGACTTTACTTACTGCACATTTTGCACTTATTGCACTTATGGGCTAGGATTCAAGTCATAGGGGCGACATTGGGTTCCTCTAAGTTGCCCGACTAGCCCAAGGCTGAGCAGGCGCACCAGGAGCATGCAAAGGAGACGACATGACGCCCACCGAAGAAGGTATGCGCTCACCAATGAGCCCACCTGTCTTGGATGAGACAGAGGCTGCCATGGCTAAAGCTGCACAACGCTGCATCATGGCGGCGCTGGACCACTCACGAGCACCCGCGATTACGTTGGTGGACGAGTCAGGCCATCAAACGGAACCTGCGATCAAGCTGCCACCGCAAGCCTTGCGCCTGATCGCTCAAGTACTCGGCGCCATGGGTGAGCGACGCCCCATCACTATCGTGCCAACCAAGCATGAGTTCACAACGGTAGAGGCCGCTCACTACCTGAATGTCTCGCGCCCATTCGTCATCAAAGAGATTGAAGCAGGCAAGCTAAAGCATCGGATGGTGGGCACACATCGCCGCATTGCTTATGAAGATTTGCTGGAGTACAAACGCAGAATGCAAGGAGATCAGGAAAAAGCCTTGCAGCAATTGTCCGACAATGCACAAGATCTCGGGCTAGGATATTGACCCATGGCGGGCAATGCACGTTACACCGCGATATTGGACGCGTGTGTTTTGTTTCCGCCTGCAGTTGCCGATGCGTTGATCAGTCTGCACGTCGCTGGCTTGTATACGGCAAGATGGACTTCCCGCATCGATGATGAATGGATCAATGCAGCAGTCCGTATTCATGACAAGCCAAGGGAAAAATTAGAATCCCGACGTAATGCTATGCGAGCTGCCGTTCCCGACTGGGAAGTACCCTCGACCGCATATGACACCCTGATTACAGGTCGATCTTTACCTGACCAAAATGACGAGCATGTGATTGCAGCCGCGCTCGCAGGCCATGCCGACTGTATCGTTACGTCGAATCTAAAACACTTTCCAAATACGATCTTGAATCCGCTTGGACTTGAGTCGATTCATCCAGATGATTTCATTGTCTATCAGATTGATCTTGATCCCTATCCAGCGCTAGCGGCTTTCAAAAATATGCGCGCCAGACTGCGCAATCCTGCGATGAGCGCCGAGGCATTTGTCGAGGCTATGGAACGTAATCAATTAGTTAGCACGGCGTTACGCTTACGGGAGGCAATAGGCTTGCTCTAGCCACCAAGATGCGGCCATATCAAGTTGCCGCGATAGCTTGGAGTTTTTGGTAGGTGGAAATAAAAAAGCGCCCCGAAAGGCGCTTTTTTACTTGATCTTTGGCGGGGCTGAAGGGATTGTATAAATAACTTGCTCAGGTCAAAAAGCATCGTTTTTTAGTGAGGTTGGGGATTCGAAATCGAATCTCCAGCCACGAACTTTACTCTTCAAGCAAACTGCGCAGCAT